>Ga0209337_1000001_pt1 | contig 1416883 bp, 1352 predicted proteins | sample LinPmetageLP53_FD_184044 | JGI IMG/M metagenome (GOLD analysis project Ga0209337, IMG submission 184044) | Marine viral communities from the Pacific Ocean - LP-53 (SPAdes) (version 2) | ecosystem: Environmental > Aquatic > Marine > Oceanic | place: Pacific Ocean | collected 2010-02-08 | reverse complement strand
TCATCTATTATTACAATGTCAAAGAGCCCGCCAAAAACACAGACAACGATTTTTCCCGCTATCGCTACCGGGGAGAACCGTTGTTACTAATTTTGACGACCAACAAAGTGGGGCCCGTGTGAGCCGCGTCGTGCCGGTGAAAAGGTCTCTAGGCGGATGGCCGGATTCGGTCAACATAGTTTTTGCATTTTTGTTTCAAAAATATTCGTAATTGGCCTGTAAGACTATGTTTCCGGCGATGAAAAGGCATTAGACCCCTGCAATATGTTGAATGAACCTGCACCACTGGCTGGCGACAGCAATTTTGGAAACCGTGTCAGGAGTGCGGTTTTCTGGCGTTCGGGCACCCAGATATTATCGCAGATCATTGCCTGGGGCGCAACGCTGGCGGTGATCCGCATCCTCAATCCGGAAGATTACGGAATCTTCGCCATGACCCAGGTGGTCCTGGTTTTTCTCAGTTTCATGAATGGCTACGGGCTGGTCAGCTCGATCATCCAAGCCGAAAAAGTCGAACCGATCCGGATTCGCCAGGCCTTTGGCATGCTGTTGCTGCTCAATGGCGGCATCGCGATCCTGCAATTGATTCTCGCATCCTTTGCCGCGGAATATTACCGTCAGCCGATTGTCGGGGATCTGCTCAGGGTTCAGGCGCTCATCTTTCTCGCGACCCCGTTCATGGCGCTGCCGGAAGCACTGCTCACCCGAGACCTCGAGTTCAAGAAACCGGCTATCATCAATCTAATCTCTGCGGTGGTCGGTGCGGTCACTGCCCTGTATTTTGCCTATAATGGCTATGGCGTGTGGACATTGGTCTATGCGCCGCTGGCGATATTCTGGAGTCGAGCGATCTGCCTCGTCATTGCGGTCAAATTCTACATATTGCCGACATTCAATTTCAAAGGCGCCGGCGCCATGTTCGGATTTGGCGCGACCTTGCTGGCCAGCCATCTATTCTGGACCATCCAGAGCCAGTCCGACATCTTTATCGCCGGCCGCTATCTCGAACCACATGAACTGGGTCTCTATGCAGAGGCGCTGTTCCTGACAACAATCTTTGCCGCGAAATTTGTGCCGCCGCTAAACGAGATCGCTTTCCCCGCTTATTCCCGCCTGCAATCGGATCCGCGCGCCCTGGCATGGTCCTTTCTCAAGGCGATCCGGTTGATCATGCTGATCTCCTGCCCGCTATATTTCGGTCTGGCGGTTACAGCTTACCCGGTGGTTGAAACTTTATTCGGTCCCAAGTGGACCGAGATGTCGCCCTTTGTGGCGATACTGGCGCTGGCGATGCCGATGATGACGCTGCAGATATTGTTCACCCCGGCAAACAATGCGCTCGGCCGCCCGCAAATCACCGCCCGGACCAATATGTTCGGCGCAATACTGATGCCGGTCACATTCTTGATCGGCGTACAATATGGCGTTTATGGTCTGGCCTGGAGCTGGGTCATCGCCTTCCCGCTGTTGACGATCTTCACCTTTTCCCAATCGAACCGGCATATCGGCATTACTGCGTGGGAGATTGGCAAGGCCGTATGGCCCGGCCTGTCTGCTTCCCTCGCCATGGCCGCGATTGTCTATGCAGTCGATCAGATACTGCCGGAGATGAGCGTCTATGCCCGGTTGGCGCTGCTGGTCGCAACCGGCGGGATCGCCTATGCCGGATTGCTATATATCCTGGCCAAACCCACTTTGCTCGAGGTGATCCGCCTGATTGTCCGCCGGAAACCCCCGGTACCGGAACCTGCAAATCTGAAAACCGAGTCGATATAGACGACATTCCGACAGCCATCGGATTTGCAATCGACACAGCTGTGTTGCCTTATTGGCCTCATCAAAATGGCCATTGCCGAAAGGCGATGAACAGCCCAGCTTGGCCGCATGGCTCATATTGTATCGCTCGCGGCAGGCACATTGCCGGAATTTCAACCCGAAGAAGTTGCGCATGCTGCAGGGCGCGCCGGCTTCAACCATGTCGGCTTCACCATCGAGCCGGAGAAATGGACGGCAGAGACCAAGAGGGCAACGCTCGATGCGATCCGGAGCCATGATCTGTCGGTGCTGGATGTTGAAGTCGTGTGGATACCCGAGGGCGGCAATCTGACCGATGATCACAAGCTGATCATTGATGCAGGAATAGACCTGGGCGCCGCCAATGTTCTGGTGGTTAGCGCGGAGCCGGATCAGGGGAGAACAGCCGACGCCCTGCATCAGCTGTGCGAGTGGGCCGCGCCCGGCGAGATGCGAGTGGCACTGGAGTTTCTGATGATCACCGCCGTACAGTCGATGGAGGCCGCACTCGCCATTATCCGGGAAGCCGACCATCCGGCGGCGGCGCTGCTGATCGACACGATTCACTTCCAGCGCGCTGGTCACAAATCCGAAGAACTGGAAGAATTGGAGGCATGTTTGCTCCCCTATACCCAGATCTGCGATGGCAGCCTGAACTGCGCGACGAGCTTTGAAGCCTATCTGGAGGATGCCGTCGATTTGCGCAGCTGTCCGGGAGACGGCGCGCTGCCGGTGGCCGATATCATAAGGGCGTTACCGCAAGATATCCCGCTCAGTCTGGAAGTCCGCTCCAAAGCCTGTCGGGATCAATTCTCCGATGCGACTGCCCGCGCAATTGCCGTGCGCAAAGCGAGTCTGGCGTATCTGGATCAGAACCGGATTCCGATACTATAGGATAAGCAGCTAGGCTGACTGGATATAATCGCGCATCGCCGCGGCTTCGCTTTCGATCTTGTCGATCCGGTATTTGACCAGATCACCAATCGAGACAAATCCGACCAATGTCCCGTCTTCCACAACCGGCAAGTGACGAATTCGTCTTTTGGTCATCAACGACAGCGCGCCCATGACACTTTTGGTGCGCTCGACGGATATGACGTCCGCCGTCATCACATCGCGAACCACATGGTCCATGGCGGCAGGGCCAAATTTTCGCAGACAGTGGAGTACGTCACGTTCGGAGAATATGCCTGCTACCCGATCTCCATCCAGCACCGGCAGCGCGCCGATGCGCTTCTCCGCCAATATTTCGACCGCCTGCGAGACCGACTTATCTGCGGTGCAACTATATATTTCGCCGCCGCGTCCCTGCAAAATCGAATTTATGGTCATAGTAGCTCTCCTCGGCTCTGATTCTGTTTATTGCATCTCTATAACATGTTTTTGTAAGTGATTGGGGTTGATGGTAACAGGATTCCCGTCCAATGCACTGAAAACCACCGGAGTTGCCATTGCCCCAACCTTCCCGCCTTGATGATCCGCTTTACGCCAGCGTCGCATGGGCTCGATATTGGCGCCTGATGCGCGGCATGGCGATGTTCACGCTGATCTGCGTCGCGGTCTCGCTGGGCATTCTTTTCTATTTGCACGGTTTCGTATCGATCCACATGTATCTCGCCACAGCGGCCGGTATAGCCTTCGCACTGATGCTGATGGCCGGCTTGATGGGCCTGGTGTTTATGTCGAGCGGTACCGGCCATGACGAATCAATCGACGATCCGGTTTCAAAGGATATCTCCCCCGATGAGTAATGATGATCTGTCCGAATTGGCGAACATGCAACCGGTGCTGCGGGTAGCGCCACAGCCACGCGACCTGAACAACAACGGCCATATATTCGGTGGCTGGGTGCTCTCGCAAATGGATATTGCCGGCGGAATTATGGCGGCAAGGGTGGCGCGCGGATCGACCGCAACCGTCGCTATCGAGGCGATGGAATTTATCGCACCGATCCTGTCTCGCGATCTGATCTCGGTTTACGCGCGGGTGGAACGGATCGGCCGGACATCTATCGCGATCCGGTTGAATGTTATTGCGTCGCGGAATCTGGATGAACAGCAAGTGCCCGTGACCAGCGGCCTGTTCACCTTTGTCGCGCTTGATGAAAACCATCATCCACGGGTGATTCCGGAAGAATCAAAGCAGAAATATCTGAAACAATAGCTTTTCCGCTATTGGCGTTGTTTGATCGTGTAAGAGAGTTTGGCCTCATCATTGGCCGGAACGGTTACGCGCCAAGTTGGAACGCCGTCGATTGCCGTTACGCCCCTGACCCGACCGGACAACTCATAGGGAATTTCCATTTCAAAATCGACTGGATGATCGCGGGCGTTTGTCACCACAGCCCGCCAGCCTGTCTTGCGCTTCGATTGCCGCGTCTGGATCACCGACAAACGGACATCGGCTGAACTCCCGACTTCCATTTCGATTTCGTCATTCACTGCCCGATCCTGCAAAGCTGCTTCTCCGGCCAGCAGCGGTCCGACAAAACTATTTTCGAAAACAGCAACTTTCCCCGCCGGAAGTGGCACACCGAGCCCATTGTTCCTATCATTCCTGCTGCGCAAAACATAGCTGACCGCGCCGCTATCTTGGTTAAAATTGCCGGCGCGGGCGACATAGACACGTTCGTAGGTCACGTCCGGCTGGACGATCATCGCGACTTGTTTCTGGCCCTTGGCATTGACCATGACCCGCTCCGGAACCCGAAAAAGCTTGAGATCACCGAGATCTTCCTGTTCGGCCACGACGACGGCGACGGGCGATGCCATTTCCATCATTTTAGCGCTGCGCCGATGACCTGTCACAACAATCATTTCGCCGCCTTCATCCATCATCGCCATCGGTGCGGGTGGAGGTGGAGACGTATATAAATAGCCCTGATTATACGGAACCTCGTGCGTTCTCTGCATCGGCCAGCAACGGATCATCAGCGCGCCGCCGGTCGGACGCACCTGGCCGGTCCGCCGCTCCCGGTTGGGTTCACCAGCAATCACCATCATATTGGCATTTTCGAAACTCTGGTTTCCGCCATTGGCCACGGTCAGCCAGGCGAACAAATCCATTTTTGCCTTCTCGCCCGCTTTGCGCTGCTTGACCGTCGCGACATAATTGGCCTGCCAGTCGAACCCGGAGGCCAGATAGGTCAGCGTCAATTTCGTGGTCACCGCCCGTTGTGAAATTGTGAGGATCGACAGGGTCGGTTTGGCCGACAGGCCTTCCGGCAATTTCGCGAAGGTCATCCGCTCGGGAAGTCCGGTGCAGCGCAGAGCCTCGAAGCCTTCGTCACTTTCGAAGATCACTCCACCGTCCGGACCCGCCGTAAGGAATACGTTTTGGGTCCGAGAAGCTCCGGTAGCCTTATCCGTGCGAGTGATCGAAACCTCGCGTTTGAGATAGGCGTCCACCAGACCTTGCGGAGACAATAGCCGCGCATCGCGGTTTTTTTCCCTGACACCATTGGGAAGTCCGGTCACGATAGCGCTTTCCGGAAACATGCCCTCGGATACGCCTTCGAAACGCACCATAGCGTCTCCCGCAGGTAGCCGGACAGTGCGGGTTTCGGTAATCAAAGCATAGCCCTGCGGCCAATTGGCATTGATCGCTCTATCCCCTCGCCCGGGCGCCCGGTAAACGGTGATCGACACCTCCTCGGGCTGGTCCGAAAGGACCAGTTGCTGGGCAGCAAGCGGGGCGGGCTGCGAGAACAGCACCAATGCCAAAAAGGCCAAGAGCCGGAAGACGGTCATACCGCTCGTTATCCGATCAATAGCGACTGTCGAATGTTGCGGTCACCGTTAGGCTGCCATTGGCAGGTACATTTAGCCGCCATTCAACCTTGTCCGCCGACACCCGCTTACTGGTCTGACTTTCCTGCTCAATACGGACATCACCCCATAGACCCGACTGGGCGAGATCAACCGTAGCGGCTTCGGGTCGCGCATTGGTAACCTCGTAGCGCATCTTGGTACGCCAGCGGCTGGACGACCGGCGGGTGCGTTCTTCGACCACCGTCTTGACCTTGACGTCAAAGGCTTCGCCGGTGCGGATCGACATCGACGATCCCATCGGCGTTGCCTCGATCTGGCTTTCGCCGATGAATTGCGGATCGCCGCGTTTGTCGCGCATATAGACGCGCATGACCCCGGATGGCAGCTGGTCGCCCAAACCGCCGGATCGTGACGTCGAGAATTTCAACACGGAACTGGCGCTGCTGGCGTCGCTGGAACCCAGCCAGCCATTGGTATATTCGTAAACCTTGCGCGCCGGTGCCGCCGTCACGTCCAGGAAACTGACCTGCTTCTGTTGTGCGTTGGCGACGGTGGTCCGTTCGGCCAGCGGATAGAGATAATAATCGCCGAGCCTTTCGCGATCACTGGACTCGGTCCCGGCGCTATCGATCGTCCCGGTCGGCCATTGCGGGTAGCTGTTCCGCCCGCGGCCACTGTTCGGGTTTCCCGCAACCAGCAATACGCTGGCGTTGCGATAATCGGTGCCGCTGTTGTTGGTCAGAGTGACCCATCCCTGCACATCAATCGTCTGCTTGGCTTCGTCGAACAAGGTCACATAATCGGCCTTCCAGCCGAGACCCGGCGTGAGATAACTGAGCGCCGTTGGTACCTGTCCGCCAGCAGACTCAAGGGTGATGGAGAGAGTCGGCCGCGCCCGCAAATTGGGGGACACACGATCAAAAATCACCCGCACCGGCAGACCATCGTCGCGCAGCACTTCGATGGTATTTCCGATTTTCATCACCACACCACCGTTGGCGGCTAGTATCTCCGCCCGCACCCGGCTTTCCGCACCGGTTGCTGGGTTAGTGCGGATTAGCGTCACCGTCTGGCCAACAGCCTTTTCCATCAACTTGGCGGGGGTAAGAAGATCAAAATCGAAATTCTGTTCGACAATGCCAATACCAGGACCTGACAATGTCACCGTTTCGGCGCGGATTTGCGCAGAAACATCGGGGAATTGCTGCTTGCTACGCCCCTTGGGCAGATTCAGATTACGAACATCCTGCACCAGCGCCTGATTATTATTGTAGATGGTGACCGAGACAGCACCCTGTGCCGATTCATCCGGTGAGGATTGGCTGATGGCTGGTGTTGCAACGCTCGCCAACAAAAGCCCGGTGAACATGAAATGCCGCATAGTCTTTCTCCCCTATCGAGAACAGAAGCTAACCTATTGGAAATGAACCTGACCTAAACATCTATTGCTGCGCACTCGTGCTCTCGGACGGCGCCAGCCAGCGCAACCTGACGCCACCATCTGCTATGGTCGTATCGGATTCCTGACCCACCGTGACATTCTTGGCTTTCAAGGCCTCTCTAGCCACGGCTCTTCCGTCAGCGACCCCGCTCATGCCCAATGGCAAGCCTATCCGCTCGGAAGCCCAGACTATCAAATCCAGATTTGCGTTTGACGCAGGGTCCAGCGCACCATCGGCAATCTTCAAATCCGGCAAGGCGATCGCCGGTGGCTGCAACCTTATAACCCAGCCCTTCGCCCCAGCGGCAACCCTCCGCTCCAGCGCGTAATAGGAAGCAAGCGACGCACCCGCGAGCGGCTTTGCAATGACCATCGCGCGCCGCTTGCCGGTATCCAACGTGACATCATCGGTCGACACCCCGGCGATCAGAGCGAGATTTTCTCGCAGCCGGGTAACCTGGATTTCAGCCTGCTGGGCTTGCTCCCGCATTTTCGCGGCCGCGAGTTCGGCTGAATTTGCGTCTTCGCCCGTCTCGACCTTGAATTGCTCCACGTTCACGGAAATCTGCTTTCCCAAATTCCGACTCAAGACTCGCGAGCTTTGTTCAGCCGCCCCGGCAAGAATATTCGGCGTGAATACCGTGGCGTTGATGAGGATCGGGTCCGCGTCGAAATCAATTTCGATTTGCGAGACACTCGCGCGCTTGCCGAATTGGTCCTTGATATAGCCATTGGCCGAGCGCGAAACATTCGCTTCCCAAGCGATTTGCCGCAGCGAAAGACCGAGCGGAACGGCCAGCGCGATAAACACCACCACCATCGCGGCAATCTGAAACTGCGATTGCCGTTCGGAAAGATAAGAGCGGAAACCATAGAGCCAGGCCATGGCAGTCGCGGTCAGCGCTATGGTCATCAGGTTGGTGAAAAACAGCAGCAGCGAGCCGCCGAACACTGCCCAGTTGAAAGTCGCCAGTCCAAAGCCGACAACCGCAAGCGGCGGCATCAGAGCCGTGGCAATAGCGACACCGACGATCGTGCCCATCCGTCCGCGGATCATCGCATAAGCACCGGCCAGAGCTGAGAAAAGCGCGACCAGCAGGTCAAACAGATTCGGTCGCGTGCGCGCAGCGATCTCGGCCGTGACGGTTTGCAGCGGCGACAAGGTCACTACCAATCCGGCGAACAGGATCGAGATGATGCTTCCCAGGATGATCGCCTTGCCGCTCTCTCTCAACCAGGCAGAATCACCGACTGCGAGAGCAAAGCCTGCCCCCATTATCGGCCCCATCAAGGGAGAGAGCAGCATGGCGCCGATAACGACGGCTGGAGAAGACAGAAGCAAACCCAGAATCGCGATGCCAGCCGACATCGACGTCATGAAGGCAAAATGGGGCGTAAAACCGCTGTCTTCCCGCACCTTGTCGATTACCGATTGCTGGTCGACATCGGCGCGTACAACCATTCTCCACCAGCGACGGAACAGGCGAAGGCTGCCGGTTACCGGGTCCAATGGGCCGGGCGCAGGCTTGGCCTTTGACTGTTCCGGACGTGCCGGATGAATCTGATCGTCTTTCATATCACCGCTTTAGCGCTGAAAAATAACCGCGAATAGATAAAGATTACCTCTGGCGTAGTTGAAAAATGAAGGGTTCCGCCTTTTATCATGAAACTGTATCACCTATATATGGCACAGCGGCTATAATGCCGCGCCAAGGAGCCTGGAGGGGAGCCACATCATGCCACGTCCCGAAACCGACATCGCCGCTACGCGCTTGAGAATTATCGCTGCCGCCGACCGGATGATTCAGGAACGAGGCGCAATCAGCTTCACGATGAGCGATCTTGCGCCAGCGGTCGGCATGTCGCCATCAAATCTCTACCGCTTCTTCGAGAACAAGGACGCGCTGGCAGAGGCTATGGCGGGGGAATGGTTTGCCGAACTGCTGGGCATCATGGAGGAACTGGTTTCCGCCGATATGCCGGTCGAAGAGAAATTATATCAGTTTTTTGCCAAGCGCGTGATCATCAAACGGGCGCGTTACGAAGATGATCCGGAACTGTTTGAATCCTACATGGAACTGGGTGACGAGCATTTTGACGTGATCAAGGGCTATGTCGACCTCGCCGATCATTACATGGCGTCAATTCTCGCCGAGGCGATGGAGAAAGGCTATTTCAAGGGGCTGGAGCTCGACGCTGTTGTATCCTTGGTCAACACCATGATGCAGCCATTCTGCAATCCGCAGCTAATGATGCAGATGATGCATCTGGCGACCGAAGAGCGGCTGCGAATCGTCATCAACACGATCTTCAAAGGCTTGCAGGCCGACAATGGCCGGTCCGTCGCAAAGCCTGGACTACACGTCGCTGGCTAGGCGTCTTTGGCCAGCCATTGTTTCATCATGGCGGGCGGCGGAGACGGGTTCATTGTCGTCTCGTCCAGCGCTGCCAGAGCGCGCTGGCGATCTTCGTCGGTGAAACTCCCGGTGGTCAGGCAGAATTCGATCATATTGCCATTGGGATCGCGGGTGTAGACCGAGTGGCACCAATTATGGTCGATCTCCAGCACATCCAGTTCGGCTGCATTCCATTTTTCGCGCCAGGCGACGAGTTGCTCGGGCGTATCCACAGCGAAGCTGTAATGATTGGTGCCTTGCGGGGTTCCCGCAGCCTCGTTCAGATCATATTTATAACCGTCTTCAACCGGCGTATCCATCAACTCCCAGAACGCAATGAAGCGACTGTCGTCTCCGTCCATCCGGTAGAAGAAATGCTTGCCCCAGCCGCCGCCCATGACCGGTGCGATCTCGACCTTGACCAGCTCGAAGCCCATTACACCTTCGTAAAAAGCGTGGATCGCCTTCATGTCCTTCGCCGCGAGGGCGAGATGGTGGTAGCTCATTATTTTGCTCCCTTCCGTTTGTCGACCATCCCCATGACATCGGCGGTCGCACCCTCGGGGGCGGGCACTTCGACAACGCGTTCAGGGAAATCGTCAAATTCCAGCTTCAGCGCGCGGCTCATCACCGCGTGCATCATATAGGTGCAGGTGATGTAGGTGAGCTCGAGTATTTCGACTTCGCCGAGATGTTTTTTCAGCGCAGCAAACACACCGTCTGGCACCCTGCCCCGCTCAAGCACCAGGCAATCGGTGTAAGCTAGCACCGCGCGTTCAGCGTCGCTGAAGCAATCGGCGACCTGCCACTCAGGGATCGATTTGACCTGCTCTTCGGAATAGCCTTCGAAGCGCATGGCCTTGCTGTGCTGGGAATAGACGAATTGCGATCCCACCGCATAGCCGGCGCGGATCTGGCCGAGCTCACGCAGTTTCGGATCAAGCTTGCGTCGGGAAGACCGGTAGAAACCAAAGCCCTCGCTGCTATGTTTGAAAGCGTCGGGGACCTGGGCAAAGACGGTCCACCAATTGCCCGGCGTGCCGGTTGCCGTGCCGGGTTCCGCCACCGGATCGCGGTCACCGAACAGCATATTATAGAGACCGAGGACATAGTCGTCGGTCACTTCTGACCGGGGTATTTCGCGCAGTCGGGGCATGGGTCTCTCTCCTATGCCCCGACTATGCACAATTCGATGCGGCTGACTAGCTCGCGAGATTTCTCAGCACATATTGCAGGATGCCGCCGTTGAGGAAATATTCCATTTCATTGGCGGTATCGATCCGGCAGATCGTCTGGAAGGTCGATGTCGTGCCATCGGCGCGGGTCATTTCGACTTCGACTTCCTGCAGCGGTTTCAATGTCGCAACGCCCTTGATCGTGAAGCTCTCCGAACCGTCGAGGCTCAGAAGTTCGCGATCAAAGCCCTCGGCAAATTGCAGTGGCAGGACGCCCATGCCGACCAGATTCGAACGGTGGATCCGCTCGTAGCTTTCGACGATCACAGCGCGGACGCCGAGCAGGTTGGTGCCCTTTGCCGCCCAGTCGCGCGATGACCCGGTGCCGTACTGCTCGCCACCGATGACGACCAATGGCGTGCCGTCGGCCTTGTGCTTCATCGCGGCGTCGTAGATCGGCATGATCTGGCCGTTATATTTGGTGTAACCGCCTTCCTTGCCGTCGGCCATTTCATTCTTGATTCTGATGTTGGCGAAAGTGCCGCGCATCATGACTTCGTGATTGCCGCGGCGACTTCCGTAACTGTTGAAGTCTTGCTTGCTAACCTGATGATTTTTAAGGTATTCTCCGGCAGGACTGTCCTCCTTGATCGCGCCGGCTGGCGAGATATGGTCGGTGGTAATGCTGTCACCCAAAAGCGCCAGGGTTTTCGCCTCGATAATGTCGCTGATCGGCTCCGGCGTCATGGTCATGCCGTCGAAATAAGGGGGGTTGGCAACATAGGTCGAGCCGGCGCGCCACTGATAGGTGTCGCCGCCGGTGACGTCGATCGCCTGCCACGCCGCATCGCCCTTGTAGACATCGGCATAGCGGCTCATGAACATCTCGCGGTTGACCGCCCCGCCCATCGCCTCGTTGACCTCGGCATTGGTCGGCCAGATATCCTTCAGCCAGACATCCTGCCCGTCGCTGCCCTGCCCGATCGGCGTTTCATACATGTCCTGACGGACCGTGCCCTTCAGCGCATAGGCGACGACCAGTGGCGGCGACGCGAGATAATTGGCCTGCACGTCCTGCGACACGCGGCCTTCAAAGTTGCGGTTGCCCGACAGCACCGACGCGGCGACAATGCCATTCTCGTTGATCGCCTTGGAAATCGGCGCCGGCAGCGGTCCCGAGTTGCCGATACAGGTGGTGCAGCCATAGCCGACCAGATTGAAGCCGAGATAATCCAGATCATCCTGCAATCCCGCCTTGTTGAGATAGTCGGTCACGACCTGCGATCCCGGCGCGAGCGAGCTCTTGACCCACGGCTTGCGCTGCAGACCGCGCTCGCGCGCCTTTTTCGCGACCAGACCGGCAGCGATCAGCACGCTCGGGTTGGAGGTGTTGGTGCAGCTGGTAATCGCGGCAATCGCGACATCGCCATGGGTAAAGCCATGATCGCTGCCCTCGACCGCATAGCGCTCGCCGGTATCCTCGACCGAGAATACTTCTTTCAGGTCGCGGTTGAAGCCCTCGTCCAGCTCGCTCATCGACACGCGCTGCTGCGGCAGTTTCGGACCCGAAAGCGACGGCACCACGGTGCTGATGTCGAGTTCGAGCGTCTTGGTGTAGATCGCGTCCTTGGTGGTCTCGTCATAGCGCCAGAAGCCCTGCTCTCTCGCATAGGCTTCGGTCAGCGCGATTTCGTCGGCGCTGCGGCCGGTCAGCTCGAGATATTCCAGCGTCTTTTCGTCGATCGGGAAATAGCCGCAGGTCGCGCCATATTCCGGCGCCATATTGGCGATGGTCGCGCGATCGGCGAGCGACAATTCCTTCAGGCCGGGGCCGTAAAATTCGACAAAGCTGCCGACCACACCGACATGGCGCAGCATCTGCACGCAGGTCAGCACCAGATCGGTCGCGGTAATGCCCTCGGCCAGCTTGCCGGACAATTTGAAGCCGACCACTTCGGGGATCAGCATCGAGACCGGCTGGCCAAGCATCGCGGCTTCCGCCTCGATCCCGCCAACGCCCCAGCCGAGCACGCCGAGACCGTTGATCATCGTGGTGTGGCTGTCGGTGCCGACGCAGGTGTCAGGATAAGCAACCAGATTGCCCTCGGCGTCCTTCGACGCCCAGACCGCCTTGGCGATATTTTCCAGGTTCACCTGATGGCAGATGCCGGTTCCCGGCGGCACAACGGAGAAATTGTCAAACGCCTTCGAACCCCATTTCAGAAATTCATAGCGCTCCATATTGCGCAGATATTCCAGCTCGACATTATGTTCGAACGCTTGCGGCGTGCCGAATTCGTCGACCATCACCGAGTGATCGATGACCAGATGCACCGGCACCTGCGGGTTGATCTTTTCCGCATCGCCGCCCAGCGCCTTGATCCCGTCGCGCATCGCCGCGAGATCCACAACAGCCGGAACGCCGGTGAAATCCTGCATCAGCACGCGGGCCGGACGATATTGAATTTCCGCCGCGCTCTTGGCTTCCTTCTGCCAGTCCACCACCGCCTGCGCGTCTTTGGAGTCAACGGTAAAGCCGCCATCCTCGAACCGCAGCATATTCTCCAGCAGCACTTTCAACGTGTAAGGCAGCTTGTCGATATTGCCGAGCTTTTCCGCCGCTTTCGCGAGCGAATAATAGCTATATTCGGTGCCGTTGACGGTCATCGTCGAGCGGGTGCCGAGTGAGTCTTTGCCGGTGGTTGTCATGGTGGGAATTGCCCTTTCGTTTATGTTTTTTGAATCTCACACTACGGGGAGTGCCTTGCCGGTTGGGGCGCAGGCGGAGGTGGGATTCGGTTGTTCGGATGGGCTTTAGCTTATGAGGGGGGATTGGGGAAGGGGGCGCTGACTCGGTATTGTTGTTTCTACGGTAGCGGACCCCCGAATGAATATCCTTTGTCTCGTTTAATCAGGGGGTCGCTGGCTTGAAACCAGCAGGACTCACGATAATTATCTTTATATTAAAAACCGTTGGCCTCCATTCGGCCTGCTTGGTTTGCTGTGTGTATCGGTTAAATACTGACCGTGTTCCGTTAACGACCCCCAGCATACAAAGTTCCTAAATCTTATTTGAGTGCACGCTGGATTTCCCGCACGTGCCTTGCTAACCCTTGCCTGAGAGAAAGGTGGGGGATTTGGCAGAGCGCTTTCACATAGCAGAGTGGTATGGTCGGCCTTTCTTAGAGCTTACCGACGAGGAGCGACTCCAACTCTCAGCCCATAAAGTGGGGGGCTCGGCACTGAAGAAGGCCGAGATCACCAGACTGGTTGCCCTAGAGGCGAAAGAGGTCGAGGGCACTCTAACCCATAATGAGACCCAGCGCCTCGCCGTCCTGCGTGAAAAACTAGACGTACAACATGAAAATGAACAACCCTGCCTATTTAGGACGGACTCCGAGCATCCCACCTGCACGAAACCGGGCGGCGTTTGTTCCCTTCAACTAGTGTCCGACGAAGGCGGCCAAGTGCAAGCACTGCCGGGCGAGCGTGGTATGGTCCGGGCACTTTGTCCCTACCGCTTTCATCAAAACAACACAGTGTTCCGCCACATCGGGGAACAGCTTCTAAATGACCCGAATCCGAAGCAGATGGGTGAAGTCGGCTTCCTAAAGTCTACCGGTAACTTAGACAGCGATCCGGGCGCAGACGTGGGCTACATCGACATGATTTTGGTAAGCCCCCGAACCCAACCTGAACTCCCACTCCGATGGTCGCCAGTCGAGATACAAGCTGTCTACTTCTCAGGCAAAGAAATGCCTATCGAGTTCCGTTACATCTCCGAGACACTGGGCGCTTTATCAATGCCGCGAGAGGCGAGACGACCGGACTACCGGAGCAGCGGACCAAAGCGTCTCATGCCGCAACTCCAGATAAAGGTCCCCACCCTGAGAAGGTGGGGAAAGAAGATGGCGGTTGTAGTCGACGTTCCGTTCTACCGGTCGATGGGCGAGATGCGGACGGTAGACGAGGTTTCAAATGCAGATATTGTGTGGTTCCTAGTTGATTTTCCGAGACCTCAACATGGCGCGATCCGAGAACTAGTCGTTGTTGAGGAATTCTATACAACCTTGGAGTCCGCAATAGAAGGTCTCACCGGCGGAGTGCCGGTATCACTCGGCGAATTTGAAAACCGAATAGAAATTAAGGTCGCGTGACTCTTAAGCATTGCCGCACCCGTCCAAATTTGATACAGAGCAAGCACAAAACAAGAACAAAAGGGACGACCGGACCGAAATGAAATATACCGCAATCGACTTGTTCTGTGGAGCGGGAGGGCTCTCAGCTGGGCTGGAGATGGCCGGATTTACGGTTCTTGGCGGAAACGACTTGTTTAATGCCGCCGGTGAGACTTTCGTCCGCACACATCCTCACGCAAAGTTTATCAGTGGCCCTATTCAAGACTTATCGGTCGAGCATCTCATGGAGGAGACAGCGCTCAAAAAGGGCGAGCTGACCGTCCTGGTGGGGGGGCCTCCGTGCCAAGCGTACTCGGTATATAATCACCAACGGAGCATGTTTGACGCCCGCGCGACTCTATTCCGTGAGTACCTTCGGATCGTTGACGGCCTGCGACCCGAGTGGATCGTCATGGAAAATGTCACAGGCATTTATTCGATTGGCGGCGGCGAAGCGGTCAAGGCTATTAAGGCTGAACTGTCTGCGCTCGGCTACGCGGTCGAGGAGAAGGTCCTAAGGGCTGAAGACTTCGGGGTTCCCCAAGAGCGCCGCCGCGTCGTCTTTATCGGCAATCGTATCGGGGCTCCCATCAGCCATCCTGTCCCTACACATGGCCCCAAAGGCGAGCCTTACGTAACGATCTGGGATGCGATAGGTGATCTGCCAAGCCTTAAGAATGGAGAGGATCGGGGCGTACAACCTTATGCATCGGAACCGACTAGTGATTTTCAAAGAGTGCTGCGCGGCAATGCGGTTGCGGTAACGAACCACGTCGCACCGAGGTTGGGTCAGGTAAACGTCAATCGCCTCGAGCACATCCCGCCTGGCGGTAGCTGGCGAGATATCCCCTTTGATCTCCTTCCAGCTGGGATGCAGCGAGCGAAGCGCAGTGATCACACCAAGCGTTATGGGCGAATGACTTGGGACGGTCTCGCGTGCACGGTACTTACTAAGTGCGACATCCATTGGGGTGCCTATATCCATCCTGAGCAGGATCGGGCTATATCGGTTCGCGAGGCCGCGCGCCTACAGTCCTTTCCAGACTCGTTCGAATTTGCAGGCTCGAAGACTGAACAATACGTTCAGGTAGGGAACGCCGTTCCGCCTCTGCTCGGTAAAGCCATTGGCGACCACCTTATGGTTCTAATCGCCAAAACCCGTCAGAAAACCGCCGCTTAGTCGTCGAAGAAATTGAATTACGGTGACAGGGATTACAGTGACAGGTGCAACAATCCCCAAATAGGGAACTGATAAACCCTCAAATCTCCCGGTCCTGATGTCGGAATATGCCGACGATATTCACGCTTTCGGTTGAGGGCGCAATCCGTTTGCGCGCTTTGTCGGGTGTTTCGACCTTGGCCTGTCCTGAGCGCCTGCCTGAGCAGGCAGCCGAAGGGCTCGACACGTACGGGGATGGGGTGCGCTCCCTCGTCATCCTGAATTTATTTCAGGATCTCGTGAGATTGGGCTGTGCCGGTGGGGGTTCTGAAACGAGTTCAGGATGACGATGATTGAATGGACGGGAATGCATATTCCTCGGCCTCCCTTCTGTCTGCCCCGCCTTAGGGCGGGGTCCAGACGATCGGGCAGGACTGTTCCGGGCGCTCGGCATGGCCAGTCGCTTGTTCTCCGCGCTTGACGCGGAGCTTTGGCCACAAGCACCGGCGGTTCTGTACTTCACAGGGCTCCGCATCAAGTGCGGAGCACGGGTGGGAATTACGGTGCCTTGACAGATTAATCCGGGGTTCTTGCCGGATGAACTCTCTGATTCTTGGTTTATGTAATGTCTGGCTTCTTTCGTCTCAGAGCCTGTTCACAAACTCCCGAGACCGAAAATCAAAACAATATAATGGCGGATGCCGCTCAGCAATGATCCCAGAATTGTTGTATATTCCAACACATTCAACTGTCTCACCATAGACCCGAATTCCAAATACTTTATTCTCAGGGACGTTTGCAAAATATTCTGGATAGTCTCTCTTTATAAGATTCTTCGTCTCTATAAATAATTTGTCATTCTCCTTATATCTATAAACATAATCTTTTTCACACTTCGTCGTACATCCTGAAAGTGCAATCAAAATAAAAACGGACAAAAACCTTATTATCATTTCAATCTCCCGATGAAATTACGGCGACAGGTGCAACAATCCCCAGATAGAAGGCCAAAAAACCCTCAAACCTCCCTGTCCTGATAGCGGAATATGCAGACGATATTCACGCTTTCGGTTGTCACCTCATAGCCGATGGTAAAATGATATTTGAGCGTGACGATCCGGCGAAAATCCTCGCCATCGACTTGCTGACCCAGATTTGGGAAAAAGGCCAGTTGGTCGATGGAACGATAAATGTCGTCCAATATGTTTTGAGCGGCTTGGGGGGAATATTCAGAAAAATAGCTGATGATGGCAAGCAAGTCCCTTTCCGCTCTGGCCCGGAAAACTATGGGTTTCATGCAGAGAAAGGTTTGCCGAAAATCGCTGTGATGGCTTCTTTGGACGAATATTCGGGATTTTCCTCGGCCATACGCTTTTGCATTTCCGCGAGCTGATCGGGCGTCAGTTCATATTTGTCGGAATAAGACTCCATGATCTGCGCCAGCGTGGCTTCCACCGATTGGGCGCGGTCCGCAGGCAAGGCCTGAACAAAATCCACAAATTTTTCGATCATCGTCATGGGGCCGTTATAGCAGATTTCAAGCGTGGTGGAAGGGGTCGCAGGTTGGCATTAGCGGTCATTGGCGCGGGGTAACGAGAGGTTCGTCATCCTGAACTTGGTTCAGGACCTCGGGCGGCGGTGCGTGATCTCACGAGGTCCTGAAACGAGTTCAGGATGACGACTTGTGCTTCAGGGTGATGCGCTGTGGCTCGTGATGACAGAAGGAATTACGGGAATTACGGTGACAGGTGCAACAATCCCTTAATTACCCTTTCCTGTGGCCCGCCGAAGGGCGGGGTCCAGACGATCGGACAGGACTGTTCTGGGCACCGGCCTACGCCGGTGAACAACCTCACGCCCCGCATGGCAATTCTCTGCGGCCACAATTTTCCCGATCCAACATCCTTTCCTACACACCGGCGCTTCTGATATGGATTCGGCATGGCTAGGAAAAATGTGAAAAAAGGCCCTGCCGTTCGTCCGCTCGGCTCACCCTCAGCACCCCATGCTGAGGATCGCCTGCGCCCGGTCGAAGGACAGCTATCCGACGAACGGGGCCCTTCGACAAGCTCAGGGCGAACGGAACTGGTGCCCCTGCAAGCCCCGAACAAAAACCCCCGCAAGCCCCGGCATGACGGCTGGACCGAGGCGCGGAAGAAGACGTTTCTGGCGGTGCTGCGCGAGAGCGGCTGCGTGATCGATGCCTGCCGGGTGGCGGGGATGTCGGATACGTCGGCCTACCGGCTGCGCGAGCGCGATCCGGAGATGGCGGCGCAGTGGCAGGACGCGCTGGAGAACGGGCAGCGCGGGCTGGTCGCGGTGGCGCATCAGCATGCGGTGGTCGGCAAGGAGACGATCATCTACCGCGACGGCGAGGAGGTCGAGCGGCGGGTGGTGCCGTCGGATTCGCTGATGGCGCTGCTGATCAAGCGCGGCGATCTCGGCGGGCGGATCGGCGCGCGCACCGCCGACAAGGTGATCACCTGGGAGGAATGGCAGGACGGCGTGCGCTTTGACGACGACGGCAACAAGATCGACGAGCGCGAGGCGGCGGAGATAATGCGCAAGACGCTCGACGCCAAGCTGGGCGACATGCGGATGAAATTGCTGGCGCGGCGGGCGAAGGCGGAGGAGCGGGTCCGCGCGCTGGAGGCGCGGGCGGCGGAGATCGAGGGGGGTGGTGGCGGGGAGTGAGCGTGCGGGGTGAGAGCACTCGTCATCCTGAACTGGTGGTGTGCTCGTCATCCTGAACTCGTTTCAGGATCCCCATCGGCACCGCGCAATCTCACGAGGTCCTGAAACCAGTTCAGGATGACGATGGGAGACTGGAAATGCCGTTCGTCTCGAGCGCAGTCGAGAGACGGCTCCTGCGCGCTTTACCAGGTGTCTCGACCTTGGCCTGTCCTGAGCGCCTGCCTGAGCAGGCAGCCGAAGGGCTCGACACGAACGGAAGAGCGGGATGCCGCCTGCCCTCGGTTGGCGTTCCCCGCCGCAGGGCGGGGGCCAGACGATCGGACAGGACTGCTCTGGGCGCCGCCCTGCGGCGGCGAACACCAACTTGCCCCCTGCCTTCGTCAGGATCACAGGAATGGTCGCCCCATCCCGTTCGTCCTGAGCTTGTCGAAGGACGCCTTCCGACGATAGGTGCACTTAGCTGCGCTGGCCTTCGGCTCGACAGGCTCAGTGCGAACGGGTGGGTTTTCCCTGACCTTGCATTGTGTGCCCCTGCGCAGGGCACAGGCGACGAAAGCTTCCCCAAAGCTTTCTTAAGCCGAGCGGTCCATCTCTGCTAGCGCGGCTGGAGGGCTGGCGAGGATTGGGCGTTGCACTCTGGTCCGCGCGCAAATCCACTATCGGGCGTGCGGCGAATTCAGGAGATGGGCCCCTGCCTGCGCAGGGGCACCCTCGCCCCAATCAATCCACGCCAAATTGCAGCATCTTGTCCAGCCCCTCGGCGAGAAACTCGCCGACCTCGGGCTGGCCGAGCAGATAGACGCTGACCGGGCCTTCATGCTGTTGCCGGGCGAGCTTTTTGGTGGCTTCCCATTCTTCCGGCCCGGAATCGCCGCGGCCGATCCAGAACAGGGCGACCAGCGCGTCCTGCTGCTCGTCGTTCATATTCTCGATTTCCTCGGTGAGCTCGTCGCGGCTGAGATCGCCGGCGGTCTCCTGCAGCGTCGCGGCCACCTCGTCATCCGGGGCATTGCCGCCGAGGTCGGGGATATCGGTCTGTTCCTTGGCCATGACGGCGTTGAACCGTACCACCAGTTGCTCGATCTCGGCATCGGAAAAGGGAAGCTCTGCCATGTTCATCTCCTCGGGCGGATATGGTTGAGGCCCCCCGGGGGGAGGCGGGAGGGGGGCCCTGGGTGATGGTTAAGGGAAAGGACGCAGGGCGGGAAATACGGGAATTTACATAGGGAGGAGCGCGGGGCGCACTCGTCATCCTGAACTTGGTTCAGGACCTCCACCGGCACAGCGCAATCTCGCGGGGTCCTGAGCCGAAGGCCACCGCAAGGTAAAGGAGTTCAGGATGACGAAGATGGTTACACCCACCGTTCGTGCTGAGCTTGTCGAAGCACGGATGGCGCGCGCAAAGGGTCCTTCGACAAGCTCAGGACGAATGGCAGTTTGCTGTTAGCGCGCCCAGTCGAACCTAAATCCCGCCGTCGGTGACTTCGTAGCCCGCTTCCTCCAGCCCCGCCTTGAGCGCTACCCTGCACGTCTCCAGCTCATGCGGATCGGTCGAGCGCACCACAAAATTCGCGCCGACGGTGCCGTTGCGGAAGAAGGGGTAGCTGCCGATGACGCAGCTTTCATGCGCCTTTTCCGCCGCGCGCAGCACTTCGGCAATCTCGCTTTCCGGGGCCCAGGCGCCGAGCGTGGCGCTGAGCAGGGGCGCGCCGCCCTCGAGCGTGCCGGTGAGCGCGTCGAGCATCCCGGCGGTGATATGCGGGACGCCGGCCATCAGGAACAGATTTTCGATGCGGATGCCGGGCGCGCCGGACATGCGGTTCTCGATCAGCTCCGCGCCCTCGGGCACTCTCGCCATGCGCAGACGGCCCTCGTTGAGCCCGCCGCGGGTCTCGTAATAGCGCTCGAGGATCGCGCGGGCTGCGGGATGGATCACGACATCGACGCCAAGCGCCTTCGAGATCGCGTCGACGGTAATATCGTCATGGGTCGGGCCGATGCCGCCGGTGGTGAACAGATAGTCGTTGCGGGCGCGCAATATGTTTACCGCTTCGGCGATATGATCCATGTCGTCGGCGACCACCCGGACCTCGGCGAGGCGGATGCCCTGGACGTTGAGCCAGCTCGCGATCTGCGCGATATTCTTGTCCTGGGTGCGGCCGGAGAGGATTTCGTCGCCGATCACGATCAGCGCGGCGGTCCAGATTTTTTCTTTGCTCATGCCGCGTCTATAGAGCGATGCCACGCGCTTTGGGAACAGGTTATTTGGCGGTGGTAACCGGCTGTGCGCGATCATCGGCCCGATAGTCGGCCCGATAGTCGGAAAGCGGCGGCCAGGCGATGGCGTCGAGATCAATTTCTTTCCAGCTGGGCGTGCGGCCGAGCCGGGCATTATACTGGTAATTGAAAGCAAAGGGCGCCGCGTTCGCGGTCAGCAGATCCTGGCCGTAGATCGCCTGCACCGCCTCCGGCTCATAGCCCATCATCTCCAGCAGCGTCGGGAAAATCTGGAAGTGGCTCGACCGGTCCTTGCCCTCGGCAATCGCATCGTCCCAGTCGATCGCGCCCGGCTGTCCGGCTGCCTGCGGCGTGTCGAGCACGACCAGGGGCACCAGCCCCTCTTCCGGCACCGGATCGGGCGAGCAATGGGTGACCACGCCGGTGCCGCCGCGTTCGTGCAGATTCTGGCCGTGGTCGGAGGTGTAGATGATCGTCGAACCCGCCAGATCGGCCTTGCTCAACAGCCGGTCGAAGAAAGCGCCGACATTCCATATCAACGTGTTGCGGTAGCTATTGCGATAGGTGACCCAGCTTTCCCGCGAACCGGAAAAACCCTCGCGGTCACCGGTGTCGGCAATGTGGAGAAACTGCCCGCGCGGCAGCGCCGGCTTGTAGCGCATATATTCATCGGGATATTTGTCGTGTATCGGAAAATGCGCGCCAATCTTCTGCAGATAGATGAACTGCCTTTTGCCGTCGTTGAGAAATCCGGCCAGCGCCTCGGCCGAAACATAGTCACGACGCTGGATGGCGACATCGTCAAACTCGATCCACTGGTCGATGTCCACCAGTTCGGACTCGTTCATCAGATTGTTGAACACGCGCTTGGTCCGCGGCACGTCGATATAGACGGTCTCGAATCCCGCCTTCTTGGCATACGCCCAGATCGACGGCATGCTGCCGTTGATCCGGACATAATCGTCGCGGGTGCCGCCGTGGCGCAGGGTCATGTTGACCGCAGCGCTGCAATGCGCGATCGACACCGCCAGTCCGAAATTATGGGTGGCCACGCCATTTTCCGGATCCATCAGGCCGCTGTAGACGCCCTGATCGCTGTTGATATCGAGATATTGACCGGAAATACTCTCGTCGACCAGCAGCACAATATCGCCGTCACCGTTCACAGGATTGACGACCGGCAGTTTCACCGGTTCGCGCGGCGCGATCACCTCTGTTGACCGTTCATAGCCATAGAGCAAGCCATAAGCCGCGCCGGTATAGGCCGCCGGCAGGCCGCGCGCGCCATCGCCGCCGCGGACAAACAATATGCCGGCCAGCACGAACAGAACCAGCAGCGGCGCCGCCACCAGCTTTCTGGCGTGCAGCCGGGTGACCTGGTGTGTACTCAGCCCGATGCCGAGCAACAGCAACAGCCCCTGCACCCCGCCGATCACGATGGCGCTGGCATATTGGCCCCAGGCCTCGTGCAGCGATCCCGAGGCATTGATCATGCTGATGAAGGCGTCATAGGGCATATGATCCTCGACCGAGCTCTGGTAGGTTTCGACCATGATCCCGGCCAGCGATATGCACAAAGCGAAGCTCCAGCGGACCGCGGCGACCGGAATGAAGGCGGCGCTGAAAATGCCGACCAGGCAGAGGCCGAACAGCAAGGTGTAAGCGATCAGGCTGACCGGCTGCAGCTCCGGCCAGATCAGCGACTCGAAACGCACGATCGTCTGCGCCGAGCCGAGCAGCAGGGCCGCCAATATCAACATTATCTTCAACTTCGTCAGCATGGGTTCGACTGGTCCTTCAAAGGCCGCCACCTAGCAAATTTATATTAAATAACTGAAAACATATGCACGGCAGGCCTCGCAAATTGGCAAATCCGTCGTTATATAGGCCGCATGACAGACTATATGACCGTAGAAGACACCACCCCGCAATCCCGCACCGGCGCGATCAAGCTGCACGGGCCGGAAGGTTTTGAAGGCATGCGCAAGGCCGGCCGGCTGGCCGCCGAGATACTCGACAGCCTCGTCCCCCATGTCGTGCCCGGCGTGACCACCGGCGCGCTCGACGATATGGTCCGGCAGCAGGCCTTTGCCGCCGGCGCGGTCCCCGCAACGCTCGGCTATCGCGGTTTCACGCACAGCTGCTGCACCTCGATCAACCATGTCGTCTGCCACGGCATCCCCGGCGACAAGAAGCTGAACGAGGGAGATATCGTCAATATCGACGTCACCGTGATCGTCGACGGCTGGCACGGCGACACCAGCCGCATGTATCTGGTCGGCAAGACCCCGATCAAGGCGAGCAAGCTGGTCCAGGTGACCTATGAATGCATGATGCTGGGCATCGAGCAGGCAAAACCGGGCAACCGGATGGGCGATGTCGCCCACGCGATCCAGAGCCACGCCGAAGCCAACCGCTATTCGGTGGTCCGCGATTTCTGCGGCCATGGTCTCGGCCAGATGTTCCACGACGCCCCCGAAGTCGTCCACGCCGGCCGCCCCGGCACCGGCCCGGAGCTTCGCCCCGGCATGTTCTTCACCATCGAGCCAATGATTAATATCGGCAAATATGCCTGCAAGATGCTCGACGACGGCTGGACAGCGGTCACCCGCGACCGCTCACTGACGGCGCAGTTCGAGCATAGTATCGGGATTACCGAAGACGGGAACGAGATATTTACGAAGAGCCCGACGGGGTTGGATTGCCCGCCTTATTAGGTTTTGGCGGTCGCACCATTAGCGCGCGGGATCGCTTGCCTTGAACAAAGGCGGTTGCATCCTTGATGCCGGCCATGAGGCCGGTAAAATCTTCGTCCTTCATTTTTTCAGTTCCTTCTTGAACTTTGCGAGGGCTGCCTTGAAAGCCTTTTTCTGTTCGCCGATCAGACTGTTGTCGTCGGTCTTGTCGATCATCCGGAGCAGAAAGACCGGATTGGCCGCTTCAGCGAAAAAGCTGAACACCCGATAGCCGCCACTTTTTCCCGTCGCCGCCTTCGCGACGCGCCCCTTGCGCAGACCGCCGGTGCGGGGCTCGACCTTTCCGAAGCCGGGATCGGACTGATAGATGTCGTAATTCGTATCCAGTTCGGCCTTGGCTAGGCTGAAGCTTTTTATTACGATGACAGTCTACTAAATGCATTAGATTCACGGTTCACCACAGATTACTAACTGCTAATGTGCTTTCTAGCGCTGCTCGCAAACTCCAAAACATGGGCACTGGGTCAGTTAAAAATTAAGGCTCGGAAATGATTTCCAAATAGAAACAACTTCCACTTTAATTTCGCTGTCCTACAGAACCCGATAGCGTTATGGGGAAATGTAATTTTAATTCAGTCAAGGTTCACTGCAACGGCGTTAAAAGGAGCTAAATCAGCATAATGTTAGGTTGACAAATGCTTTTTGCAAAAGAGTCTGTTATAAAAGGAAAAGCGAGTCGCATTTTGGATCGTTTGTCAAGTCCGTTCGTCTTGTTTAAACATTATTTGCGACGAATTGCGTTGCAAGCGCCTTAAAAATGACGCAGTGAATGATTATATAGTGATTCGCAGGAACGAAGACGGAACAATTTTTACCAATTGTCAACGTTCATAGCGATAAAAAGAAAGTGTCGAATTATGCCTAAAGGTCCGAAAGGGCAAATGCGTTCCACCGATGCAATCAGTGGGACCATTACGGTGGTAAAGACCGTTACAGGCGAGATTGAAGAGGGGACTGATTATGCCTCTTCAAAAGCAAAGCGCAAAGGTGTGGCCGGGGCCGCCTTTAGCGTTAAATCTTTATCCCCGGAAGCGCGTCAAGCAGGTACTAAAAAACCTGCCCATGCCCGATGGAATAAGGAGGACGAAAAAATGAGCGACCCTGTTGCCGATCCGTTGGCTGGCCTCCTTTTTGGCCGTGATACGGAGTTAGTTAATCTAAAGTTGTGCCGTGGCGACTCTCCAGATGTATCTGAAGCAGAGTTGAGAAATGAAACTCACTTTGCCCTCACTCAGGTTGCATTTGGCCGTTGCGACACGCATTCGGATTTTCCGGAAAACAAAAATGCTAAACGCATTAACGTGACGGAGCTTAGTGGTATTTGACCACAGGCAAATAAATATATAGATAGAAATGCCCGAGACGATTTCTCGGGCATTTTTTTTGGAAAATTAATGCTCCTTGATAAGTTGCTTGATCACTTTGATACTTATGAAATACTGCACATCGATGTAAACGATGTGCGGGATCAGATTGTTGCGCTTGGCATACAAGATGAAATACGATTCCATTTCGTAAAAATGGACGCTGCAAAAATTCGCGGGTTACTTCACAGATACAAACGATCGGACGGTGTTTATACAGAACCGGTATTGTGTTCCGATATAATTATCCCAGTTGAAATGGGCGATGAAGACGAATATTGGCAGAGACTAGTAGCTGTCAAAGAGTTAATCCATATTACCGACGGTAACGGAACCAGCGCCCAGAGCGAAGAGGCCGTGGATAATTTATTCGAGCAATTTTCTCTACCTCCAGAAATGAGGGATGGATTCTCCCCAGAAATTAAGACATCTTTTTTGAATGATCGCGTAAGAATTTATGTAGCACTCGCTGTTTTAGTTCCTCAGATTTGTCGTGACCATCTGAGAGGATCTTATCCGGACAATTTGAACGATCGCGAAATCGCAGAGATAGCAAAGATACCAAGTCGTTATGTTTCAGTGATAATGAATCCTGATTTCGATGAATTTATCGAGAAGCTTTGTGGTTGGGAAAAAGAAGTTGATTAAACTTTCTGTTTGGCAATTGCAGTGACAATTTACTAAATACAATCGCGCTGACGCTTTTCAAAATAACCCCCTTAATCCTAACCCTCCGCACCTCTCGGATTACGGTAACAGGTTACAAAACCCACCCTCATAATCTCACCGCGCTCTGCGTCCCGACACCATCACAAATTCCGTTCAAAATCCACTCCATGATGCAGCCCCCGCACAATAAGCAGCCCATCCTGCTCAACCCTGTAAAACACAACATGCGCCTGCTGACGAATACGCCGCAATCCCGGGGCGACTTCCTCCGCGCTGCGGCCAAGCTGCGGGTTGTCGAGCAGGGACCGGAAACAGGCCTGGAACTGGTCGCGATAGAGCCGTGCCTGTTCGATGCCGAATTCGGCGATGGTGTAATCGGCTATTGCGGCCAGATCACTGGCGGCGCGCCTGCTTAGCCGCAGTTCAGCCATTGGCGGCGCGGTCTTCGGCGGCGTTCCAGATATCGTCCAGCGACTGGTCGCTGGTGCCGCTGTCGAGACCCTCGGCTATCGCTGCTCTTAAAGTGGCAAGCTGGTCTTCCTGCGACTGGTCGCGCTTGACCAGATCGCGAATATATTCGCTGTCATTGGTAAAGGCACCGCCAGCGATCCGGGATTTTATCCATGCGTCCTGACTTGCGCTGAGAGTGATGGTTTTGCGGACGGTGGCCATGGCTGTTGCTCCTTGCGACTGGATCGTCATACTATTGGTGCAGATCGCTATTGTAAAGATGGTTGCGCGATTTGGCTCCAGCGAGCTTTATCTGGCAATCGCCACCCCGTGCCCCTAGGCAACCCCCTCACCCCTCCACCAACAGAGAACCCCAAAACATGGCCCGCAAACATTCGAAACATGGTGGCTGGCAGGATCTGCCCCAGGCGGAGGATGCTCCGGCCGAAATCCCGGATTGCTGGCTCTGCGGGCGGCCGACCGGCAAGACCATTGTCTGGCATCATCCGGTGCCGAAAAGCCGGGGCGGGCGCGATACGGTGCCGATGCATCCGATTTGCCAGCAGACCATCATCACCCATTTCACCAATAGCGAATTGCAGCGCCACGGCATGGATGTCGATGCGCTGCTCGCCGATCCGGTGGTGCGCAAATTTGTGAACTGGGTGGCGAAAAAGGACCCTGACTTCAACGCGGCGACGACCAGAAAGCAGCGCTGAACGGGCTGCGTCGTTGCCGGACAATGGCGCGAGCGATGCGCGGGGCTCAGGCCTCTGCGTTTCAGCCCGCGGCGGCTTCGGCTGTTTCCGGCGGGGTTACGCTGACGATCCGCAAGATGCGTTCGGTTCCGCTGCGGTCGGGCCAGGAAATTGTCTCGCCCGCGACCATGCCGATCAGACCGGCGCCGGTCGGGGTGAAAATCGAGATGCGGCCCTGTTCGATATCCGCGTCTCGGGGATAGACCAGTTCCAGCACCCGCCGCGAACCGCTGCGTTCGTCGATAAATTCGACCTTGCTGTTCATCGTCACAATATCGGCCGGTATCGTCTCGGCGCTGTGGAATTGTGCGCGAGCGAGTTCTTCATAGAGCAGTTCCGCGACTTTCGGGTTTTTTGCTTCCATCGTCATCGCCAGCGCTTCGATGGCGTCGCCTTCCTCGTCGATCATATGGATGACCGGACGCGGTGCGGCGGATTTTTCGGGTGTTTTCATGTTCATGTCATTGGCTCTTGTTGAATCCGGGAGGCTTCGCACCATCGTTGATGGTGGCTGCTCCGCCTGTTTCGATTTTGAAGATCCCGGACCTTCCTGCACTCTTGCCTCGCATATCGGAGGCCGATGGTGAAAGCCCGGGTCAGATTCCTGCGGCGAGCTGTCCCGAACGGTGGCGATAGCGCCCTAGAGATAGGTTCATGACCATGGCCGCAATATGATGCTGCCCGGTCGGGAAGTCAATCGGCAGAGGGACCGTCGTCGGGCGGCCTGCCCTACCGCCAGGCCAGGCGGGCAGAATGTGGCGCCGATGTCACTCGTCGAACAGCTAGGGGCCCTGATCGAACAGCCATGGCAACCGGTCTTCCCTGCCCGACAGTTGGTGCCTGGATATCGACAGCGCAAGCAAGCGGCTGCATATCCGAAGCTGATGGGGGATGGTGAATGAAACGTGCGTATATCTCGACAGGTCTGTTTTTCGCTGCGCTGGTGGCGAGCAGCAGCGGGCAAGCGCAGGAGGGCGTTACCGTCCCTGCCGCCGCCCCTATCGATACCCCCATTGCTACGCCGATCCGCATCCCCGACGGTCCCTATCTCGGGCAAACGCCTCCGGGGTCCACCGCCAAGCCCTTTGCGCCCGGCATCGTGAATACGGAGACATGGGGCGACGCTATCGGCTTTTCCCTGGACATGAATGAACTTTATGTCAGCAGATGGAGACATAGTGATGACGTGAGAGAGCCTGAATCCGTCACGTTCAAGAGGATGGATGATGGATGGCATCAGATAGCGGTACCCGCCGGAACGCAAAGGCCGGTCCCCTCGCCAGATGGCAAGACCCTGCATTTCAAGAGCCAGTATAAGGAGCGTACCAAGGACGGATGGTCAGAGATGAAAAGTCTTGGCCCCGGCTTTGAAGCGATACACATCATGGGCCTGAAGTCTTCCGCCAAAGGCACTCTGGTGCTGGACGAGAGAGGCGGACCGGAGGGCGACGGCGTCATTCGCTATTCGCGGCTGATAGACGGCAAACGGGAAGACCCGCAGCCGTTCGGCAAGGAAATCAACACCGGCACATGGAACGCCCACCCCTATATCGCTCCGGATGAATCCTATCTCCTGTGGGACGGCGAAAGAGCGAGCGGCTTTGGCAGCTCCGATCTCTATATCAGCTTCCGCCAGCCAGACGGGTCGTGGGGGGAAGCGATCAATATGGGCGAGACGGTCAACACAGAGGCGGAAGAAGGCGGGCCACAGGTCACGCCGGACGGGAAATATCTGTTCTTCAACAGAATGGTCCCGCGGGCGAACGGCGGTGAAGGCTCCCAGTCAGACCTGTACTGGATCGACGCGCAGCTTATCGAAGCGCTGCGGCCCAAGCCGTGATGCGGTCCAGCGCGCATTTGTAGAGCGAGGCTCACCGGATTAGCGTCAGGTTTTGCCTGCGGCCGACCGGTTGTCGAGCAATCCGCGCATCTGGAGCGCGGCCTGACTGGCGTTTATGCCGACCAGAAAACGGATCTCCTGCAGGCCTTCGCGGAGCGGTACCGATGTGTCTGCGTCCTCGCACAGACAGGCCATATCCCAGTCGGCAAATAGCCGGTCTGAAACATTGACCACATCAATCAGCCGTACGTCGACATGGCGAAAATCGCAGCAAATGCGTTCGAACGTCTTTTCGACTTCGGCAAGCGGGCCCTCCAGTATCTGGATGAAGGTGCCGTCGACGAAAACCAGGCTGCCCGTCAGGTCGGCCAGCCGGTTTAGCTCGGCAGAGCTTGCCGCGATGTTGCGCGCGATTTGCTCCGGCGCTTCAGCGGACTGGCCGGGGTTGAGCACGCTGGTATAGAGCAGTCGAGAATAGGGCCTGTCGGCGGTATAGGTCTTCATGCGGCGGCCATGCTTTTTTCGTTGCGGAACCGGGCACCGATGGCAGAGGCGCTGGCCGGGCGGGCGATCAGGAACCCCTGCACGTCATTACAGCCGTGCTCGGTCACGAACGCCATCTGCTCCTCGGTCTCGATGCCTTCGGCGGTTATTTTCATCTGCAGGCTCTCGCCGAGCTGGGCGATTGCGCGGACGATCGACGCGCTGCCGGCATCGTGCGGCAAGAGCTGGACGAACGACTTGTCGATTTTGATGCGGGTAATCGGGAAGCGATGGAGATAGCTTAGCGAGGAATAGCCTGTCCCGAAATCATCGAGCGAAATCCGGACCCCGAACGCGCGCAATTTCGTCAGGTTACGCGTGACGATATCGTCATTGCCGAGCAGCGCGGTTTCGGTGATTTCCAGTTCCAGACGCGCGGCCGGAAATCCCGATTCCTCCAGCGCCTGCGTCACAATTTGCGGCAGTCGTGGATCGAGCAACTGGACCGGTGACAGATTGACCGCCAGATCGAGATGCTCGGGCCAGGAAGCGGCATCGCGGCACGCCTGTTTCAGAACGCCAGCGCCAATCCGCGAAATCAAGCCCATATCCTCGGCGATCGGAATGAATTCGGAGGGGTCGACCTCGCCCCGCCCCGGACAGGACCAGCGCAGCAGTGCCTCTGCGCCGGTATAAGCGCCAGTGGCGGAGTCGATCACGGGCTGATATGCGATCTTGAAATCTTCGCGCATGCAGGCGCGGCGGATATCCGCCTCGAGGAAACGGCGACGCTGGATTACTTCCAGCATCGATTGCTCAAACAGGCGGTAACCCCGTTCATTCGACCGCTTTGCCGTGTATAGCGCGATGTCGGCATATTGGTTCAGCGTTTCATCGTCATGGGCGTGACCGGGGGCGAGGCTGGCTCCGACACTGGCACCCAGTTCGGCCACCTGTCCGTTGATCATATAGGGCCGTCCGAGGATTTCGACTATCCGTCCGGCCAGAGCCTGCGCTTCCTCTTCCGAAGCGAGTCCATAGCCGATGACGGCAAATTCGTCCCCGCCAATTCGCGCGACTATATCGCCGCGGCGGACAGCGCGGCGCAAACGTGAAGCCACTTTCTGCAAAACGATGTCGCCAGCCGGGTGACCCAGCGTATCATTGATCGGCTTGAACCTGTCGAGGTCTATCAACAGCAATGCAAACGGGCGGCCGTGCCTGTCGAGCCTCCTGCATTCGATCTGCAGGGCCTCGGAAAAGGCGCGGCGATTGGCGACCTCGGTCAGCACGTCGTGACGCGCCAGATATTGCAACTGCTTCTGGGATTTCGACTGTGTCTGGCGTTCTAAAAGATACGTTGAAATGCCGGCACCGATAATGATGAACGCAACGAGCGCGATGGCCGACGCCAATGCGGAGAAGGCATCACTGTCCACACCTGTCTGGATGCCGGGCAGCGGAACCACCGTAAAGGCAGCCATGCCGGTAAAATGCAGGGCGACGATTGCGGCTGCGAAATATCCGGCGGCCAAGCCGATATTTCTCGACATGCCAATTTTCTTCACCCGGTCGATCGCCAGTGCAGACAGGATGACAGCTAGCAGCAGCGAAGCGACCACATATTCCGGAATCCAGCGGACAATGCCATCGGCGCGATAGGCGAACATGCCGAGATAATGCATCGCGGCAATCGAAAGTCCGATAATACCACCACCAGTAAAAACGGCGACAAAACGGTTCCGCAAACACGCGACCAACAAGCCCGCTGCCGTGCCGAAGACCGCGATCAGCGCAGACAACACCGTTAATGGTCCGTCCAGCGTCACCGGAACCCCGGGACGATAGCCAAGCATGCCGATGAAGTGGGTCGCCCAAATTGCGGCACCGGCGGTGAAGGCAGCTAGAAAACACCACTGCAACCGCGCTGTACCGGTTTCCGAGAGAGTCCGCTGAAACAGCTTCACAGATGTCAGAGAGCCGACAAGGCACATCAGTGCGGCCAAAGCCACGAGCCAGAGATTATGGTCGTGATACAAGCAAGTCAGTACGCGCATTGCAGATCCTATGGTCGCATCTATATCTACGAGGCGTTCCACGAATTTTGCATACAAAGTATAAACGTTCGTAGGCGCCTGATGCTGTGATTCATTAAAGTGACAGACTATTCATCACACATGAACGGTTACAGGCGATTACAATTAAGGAGCGGCAAACAAGCCGGACGATTGCCCGGCTTGCTTGTCCATTCAGGCGAAAAGGCAGGCTTTACCTGTCAGCCAGGAAAGCTGCTTCGCTATCGTGTATTGCGGGGCGGGCCGGGCCCGCCCCGGGCAGCTCAAAGACCGTCGAGGCCCTTGCTCACCAGAATATTGACGGCAACGCGGCGGTTTTGCGCCTTGCCGCTGGCGGTATCATTGCTGCCGAGCGGGTCGGCTTCGGACATACCGGTCGGGGTCAGCATGCGATAGGGCTTCCAACCGCAATTCTGCTGGATATAGTTGACAACCCGGCTGGCGCGTTTTTCGCTGAGTTGCTGGTTATACTCATAATCACCGGTTGAATCGGTGTAGCCGACAACCAGGATCAGAGCGTTGTTCATTTCGTCGGCTGCCTCTGCGGTAGCGCACAAATCGGCCTTCCCGCGTGCGGACAGCGCCGCCATTCCGGTGTCAAAATGCACGTTGGTCGTGCCCTTGACATTATATTGATCAATATCGCCGACGCGGCTGCGCAGCGCTTCGGTTGCTGCCGTCTGTTCAGCAAAGCCCTGGGCGGTGCCGTTGTGGATCATGTTGGCGGTTTTGAGGTCGCTGTTGCGCAGACTGATCTTGCTCGCGACCAGCTCGCTGCCGACCTGCACGGTGTCGACGCTGACCGGCAAGCCGTTGAGCAGCGCATCGGCTGCAAGCGCCTTGCGCCCCAAACCGAGCAAACCCTTGCTGGCCTTTATCTCGGTGGCATCAGTGAAAGCGATGATCGTCCTGGAACCGTCGTTGCCGGTAACCTGCAAACGGTCGGCGCTGCGCGCCGAGATTATGCCTTCGATCTCCGGGCCTTCGGGCGCTTGAGACAGGTCGATGGCGAGATCAGCGGCTTGCGCTTCCTGCTGTCCCGACACGATGATATCTTCTCTTGCGTCCTGCTGTGCAGATACGCTGACCGGCGCCAATATGGCCGAGGTGGCGAGCAGGAGGCCTGCCCGTTTTATGTTGGAAATCTTGCTCATCATTCTACTCCTTCAGTCTGAATTATCGGCTCTGCCGGTGCGCGACATGGCGTCCGGCCGGACCTGTGATGACGTGCCGCCAGTCAATCTCCCTTTCGGTTTACGGCACAATATGGGGCGGATTTTCGGCCGCCGGTGAACATGTGGATTGCCCGACTGGTCGGGCGACCCTGTCTCGCGGATGAACATAGTCGCCCTACCCGCAGGTTCTGCGGACAGCCCGAGCGGGTCGTGCGGCGAGCCGATGTCGGCTGTGCCGCAAAGGCGCTTGGTGATGCGACGGCAGGCTTGCTCTGACAAGCTTTAGACAAGTGACCAGAGTTTTGACGCGTCATGGCGCAACAATGCGGGGATGCCAGCTTCGGCTCCGGAATCGGCGTCAATAAAGCGCGCCGCAGACATCAGGCTGATGACATTTGCATTTTTCGACCCTGGCGCCGGAGCCTCTTTATTCTGCAAATCATTCTGCTATTAGCATGCCATGAAGCCCGAAAATCACCCTCAGGAGGCCGAGCGTCTCCGCGAACTCCATCGATACCAAATACTCGACACCGACCGGGAACGCGCCTTTGACGAGATCGTCGAACTAACGGCACAATTGTGCGACGCCCCGGTGTCGGTGGTCAACTTCATCGATGCAGACCGGCAATGGTTCAAGGCGGAAGTAGGTCTGGGCGCACGATCGACGCCGCTCGAAACCAGCATGTGCGGCCATGTCATTCTCCAAGGGGATTTTGTCGAAATCCCCGACACGCTCGCGGACAAGCGAATGGCCGACAATCCGCTATGCACCAGCATTCCCGGGTTCCGATTCTACGCTGGGGCTGTTTTGATGGGAGCCAACGGACTGCCGCTCGGCACCTTGTGCGTACTCGACCACAAGCCGCGCGTGCTGAACGATATGCAGCGCAAGGTGATCAAGGTCCTCTCACGCCAGGTCATGCGGGAGCTCGATTTGCGTCTGTCGCTGGAAAGAGAGCAGGTATTACGGCGCGAGATTGATCATCGCGTGAAAAATTCCCTGGCTTCGATCGGCTCGTTATTTTCTATGAAGGCCCGCGCCGCGCCGGACGAAAGAGTGCGGCTGGCCCTGGAGGATGCGAGTTTGAGAATCCGATCGCTGTCGTCCCTGCACGCCGAGCTGCACGATCTGGAGCACGGCCAATCGGTAGATCTAGCCTCGCTGTTCCGGCGCGTAACTCTTGATCTCCAACAATTGCTTCCCGATGGCATCGGGCTGTCCGTCAAGGTGCACGGCGGGGAAGCCACACCCCACCTTGCAAACAGCCTGCTACTGATCGTGAACGAGTTCGTGTCAAACAGCGTGAAGCACGGTTTCTCAGATGCCGGGGGCACGATCGAATTCGTGATTTCAACATCGGATGATGACTGGTCAATTGTTTGCAAAGACAATGGTGCGGCGGACAGGCAGGATGCCGAGCGCGCGGAGTCTGCGTCGGGATTGGGAACTCGTGTCATCAATTCGCTGGCCACCTCGCTCGGTGCATCGCTGGACTGGCGCGCTGAAGGAAACGGAATGGAACTGAGACTGGAAAGCGGCGGCGATTAACGAGGGTGGCGGAGCGCAAGGCCGGAGATGGCTGTGGAATCTTCGCGAACATGTAATGACCACCCTATAATCCTTGACCAGCCGCCTCAAGTTTAGCTAGTCAGTTAAATTGCACGGATGGCTGACCGTCCGGCGAGTTTTAGGAGACGGGTGATGCGCAGGCTGGGATTTTTATTGGCACCTCTTTTACTGGTGGCTTGCCAGAGCCAGACCGGCGATCCGACAACGCCCGACGCGGTCGTCAATGCGGATTGGGACAATATCGGCTTTGACGCCAAGGAACAGCGGCACAGCCCGCTCACTCAGATCAACGACAGCAATGTCGCTGAACTCGGCATCGCCTGGTTCAAGGACCTGCCCGATGCCCGTGGCCAGGAAGCGACGCCGGTCGTCGTCGACGGCAAGCTCTATATCTCCACCGCATGGTCGAAGGTCTTTGCCTATGATGCCAAGACCGGCGAGGAACTCTGGTCCTATGATCCCGGTGTGGCTGGCGAAAAAGCGGTCGACGCCTGTTGCGATGTCGTGAATCGCGGCGTCGCGATCAATCGCGGGAAATTATTCTTCGGGACCATCGACGGCCGGCTGATTGCACTCGACGCGAATACCGGCGCGCGACTCTGGGAAACCCAGACCACCGACAACAGCAAGCCCTATACGATCACCGGCGCGCCGCGGGTCGTCAAAAATATGGTGATCATCGGCAATGGCGGCGCGGAATTCGGCGTGCGCGGCTATGTCTCGGCCTATAATGTCCGCGACGGATTGCTGAAATGGCGCTTTTACACCGTGCCCAATCCGAAGGGCGAAGCGGATGGCGCAGCGAGCGACGAAATTTTTGAAAAAGCAGCGGCCCAGACCTGGAGCGATGGCGAATGGAAAGTCTCCGGTGGCGGTGGTACAGTCTGGGACAGCATCGTCTACGATGAAGATCTCGACCAGCTCTATTTTGGTGTCGGCAACGGCAATCCGTGGAACCACGGGTTGCGCTCGGGCGGCGAAGGCGACAATCTGTTTCTTTCCTCGATCGTCGCGGTCAATCCGGACACCGGCAAATATCTCTGGCACTATCAGGAAACACCCGCAGAGACCTGGGACTATACCGCGACCCAGCATATCATTCAGGCCGAACTGTCGATCGACGGCAAGATGCGCAAGGTGCTCTATCATGCGCCGAAAAACGGCTTTTTCTTTGTCATCGACCGGCTCGATGGCACGCTGATCAGCGCCGAGCCTTTTGTCGACGGCATCAACTGGGCAGAAGGCTATGATCTGGCCACCGGCCGGCCGATCGAGAACCCGGCAGCCCGGTTCTACAAAACCAAGGAACCGTTTGTCTCGATCCCCGGCGCGCTGGGCGCGCATAACTGGCATCCGATGAGCTATAATCCGGAGACCGGCCTCGTCTATATTCCGGCCCAGCAAATCCCGCAAGGCTATGAAGTCCCGGTTTCGGAAATTGACAAGAAACGCGAGCGGCTTGGCTTCAATGTCGGCATCGGCTGGTCGATCGGTCAGCTGCCCGACGACAAGGACGTCTACAAGGCGGCGATTGCCGCGACCACCGGACGGCTGGTCGCGTTCAATCCCAAGACTGGCAAGGTCGAATGGGGCGTGGATTATCCCGCTGCCTGGAACGGCGGCACGATGACCACCGCGGGTAACCTGGTATTCCAAGGTACCAGCACCGGCTTTTTCAAAGCCTATTCGGCGGACAAGGGCACGGAATTGCTGAGCCTGCCGATGCAGTCCGGTATCGTCAGCGCGCCTTCGACCTATATGATCGACGGCGAGCAATATGTCGCTTTCCTGACCAGCAAGGGCGGTGCCTTTCCACTGGTCGCCGGTGTCGCGGGTGGCGTGACACGCCAGCTACCGAATATACCCCGGCTGGTGGTGCTGAAACTCGGCGGCAAAGCCGAATTGCCGGCGCTGCCCGAAAAAGGCGAAGTGGTCTGGGATCCACCGGTACAAACCGGAACCCCGGAACAGATTGCCGCCGGCAAGGGTCTCTACGGACGCAACTGCCTAGTCTGTCATGGCGACAGCGCGATCGGCAACGGCTTTACGCCTGACTTGCGGGTCAGCGGCGTGCTGCCGGACACCGAGGCCTGGGCGTCGGTCGTGATGGGCGGTGCATTGAAACAGCACGGTATGGTCGGCTTCGGATCGCAGCTCAGCGATGCGCAGGTGGAGAACATCCGCCACTATGTCGTCAACCGGTCGATCTGGACCAAAGAAAACCTGCCCGAGATGACAGCGCCGACACCGCGCTAAAAGCGGCTCTATCCAAGGCACAATATAGCTGCCCAAAAAATGGACATTTGCCTCCGCAAATGCCTGTTTTTTGGGCAGCATTGTCAGCGGTCCGAATAGCCTATAGCAATGCACTCACGCATATCAGCGATTCTACAGACGAATCGATTCTGGCATGGTAATTGAATAGTATCGGGCAATAGTGCCCGGCCGAGGCGCTTTTCTCCTGCGCAGGAGGAGGTGCCGAGCAAGTGGTATACGGGGACGTATTAGAATGAAAAAAATCGAAGCCATTATCAAACCCTTCAAACTGGACGAAGTCAAAGAAGCGCTGCATGAAGTCGGCGTGTCCGGGATTACCGTAACCGAGGCGAAAGGCTTTGGCCGACAGAAGGGCCATACCGAGCTGTATCGCGGCGCCGAATATGTTGTCGATTTTCTGCCCAAGGTGAAGCTGGAAGTTGTGGTCGAGGACAGCCTGGCCGACCGCACGGTCGAAGCGATTGCCGCAGCCGCCCAGACCGGCCGCATCGGCGACGGCAAGATTTTCGTCATTCCGGTTGAATCGGCGCTGCGCATCCGCACCGGCGAACGCGACAACGACGCCATTTAATTTTCTATCCACACAACCCAAACACACCACAATCAAGGGACTAAAAAATGGGCAATACAGCATCCGATATTGTTAAACTGATCAAGGAACACGAGATCGAATGGGTCGATGTCCGGTTCACCGATCCACGCGGCAAATGGCAGCATCTGTCAATGTGCGGCCATATCATCGATGAAGATATGCTCGAAGAAGGCTTCATGTTTGACGGTAGCTCGATCGAAGGATGGAAAGCGATCAACGAGTCCGACATGATCCTGCGCCCAGACCTGGACGCCATGTATATGGACCCGTTCTCGGCCACCCCGATGATGATTCTGGTCTGCAATATCGTCGAGCCGGGTGACGGTTCGCTGTACAATCGCGATCCACGCTCGACCTCAGTCCGCGCAGAAGCCTATCTGAAATCGACCGGCATCGGCGACACGATCTATGTCGGACCCGAACCTGAATTTTTCATGTTTGACGATGTGAAATTCGAAACCGGCTATGACCGTTCAGGTTTCAGGATCGACGATGTTGAACTGCCCACCAACAGCGGCCGCGACTATGACGTCGGCAACATGGGTCACCGTCCCGGCGTCAAGGGCGGCTATTTCCCGGTTGCTCCCGTAGACAGCGCCGTCGACATCCGCGGCGAGATGGTCGCGACGATGATCGAAATGGGCCTGCCGATGGACAAGCACCATCATGAAGTTGCCGCTTGCCAGCACGAGCTGGGCATTACCTTTGGCACGCTGACCCAAACCGCCGACCGGGTGCAGGTTTACAAATATGTCGTGCAGCAGGTTGCCCATGCCTATGGCAAGACCGCAACCTTCATGCCGAAGCCGATCAAGGACGATAATGGCAGCGGTATGCACACCCATATGTCGATCTGGAAAGACGGCAAGCCTTTGTTCGCAGGCAATGAATATGCCGGCCTGTCGGAAATGTGCCTCCACTATATCGGTGGCGTGATCAAACATGCCAAAGCGGTCAATGCTTTCTCCAACCCGACAACCAACAGCTACAAGCGTCTGGTTCCCGGTTTCGAAGCACCGGTGCTGCTCGCTTATTCGAGCCGTAACCGTAGCGCATCCTGCCGTATTCCTTATGGCGCAGGCGACAAGGCGAAGCGCGTGGAATTCCGCTTCCCCGATCCGCTTGCCAATCCGTATCTGTCCTCGGCAGCCTTGCTGATGGCCGGCCTGGACGGGATTGAAAACAAGATCCACCCCGGCGATGCCATGGACAAGAATCTCTATGACCTGCCACCGGCAGAGCTGGCCGAAGTGCCGACCGTCTGCGGTTCGCTCCGCGAGGCTCTGGAGGCTCTGGAAGCCGATCACGAGTTCCTGCTCAAGGGCGATGTGTTCACCAAGGACCAGATCGAAGCCTATGCTGAACTCAAATGGGAAGAAGTCAGCCGCCTCGAAACCACGCCGAGCCCGGTCGAATATGAAATGTATTATTCGAGCTGATCTTTTCGGTCAGATTGAAAATCAAAAGCCCGGGGCAATCGATTGTCCCGGGCTTTTTTGTGTTTCGCTGATGGTCGGACCCGATCCCGACTGGGAGTGCGCTTATTCAGCAGGGTCGCGAGGCGGGTTTGCGTGCATTTTGATATGGTTCGTTTGCCCCGGTGCCATTGCTATGTCTGTTCAGGGCGTTCCTGCTGCTGGTTGAGCCTATGCCAAGCCAGGGAGCAGTGATGTTATTCCAGCAAAAATCATCTCAACTGCTATGGCTAGCAGGATCATCCCCATCAATCTCGTCATGATAACGCGCATCGTTTCTGTAAGAGCTTTGCCAAAGAAAGAAGCAAAGAAAAGTACGAGAAACAGCATCAGTAAAATTGCTGCAATCACAATTCCAATTGGTATCAGTGCACTTTCACTTGCGGCGTGGCCCGCGTAGATTATGATGGTGGCAATTGTTCCCGGACCAACAATCATTGGGAATGTGATCGGATAAAAAGCAAGTCCTGACAGATTTGACATCTGATCTTTTTCTTTGCCCGAACCTTGGTGGGACGGAATGTTGGAACCGTTCAGCATCGACCAGGCAATATGGGCTAAAACCACGCCGCCCGCCACGCGAAATTCATCGATTGAAACTCCGAAAAAACTGATGATCTGTTGTCCCGCCAACAATATCACCGCGCACATAACAGCTGAAAACAATGCAACCTTCACGGCAAGTATTCGCTGTTGAGTTACTGAGAAGCCAGTGGTCAACGTCAAAAATATCGGCAAGTTAATAAACGGGTTCATAATGGCAAAAAATGACCCGAATGCCTTAGCCATAAAAGCTTCTTCCATCGCAATATCCCTCCATCCAGACAGTCCCAGCTAGGCTAAAATATCTGCAGGAACCAGCAAAGCTCACAAGAATTTTGGAAATGCTGTCACTGATATTAGCAACACCGGCTTTTGCGCCCGGAGCGGCCGTACCCTCAATAATCCTTGCTCACCCGCACGTTGGCGCTTTGGCGGCCGAGGGTCGAGATGCTCGACAGGATCGAAAGCCAGCGGGTGATCTGATATTCGAGGCTGGTCGCGCTATAGCCCTGGCCGTCCGTGATCAGTTCGACATAAGCGCGTCGGGTTATATATTTGCCGGCAGCGATCGAGGTGCCAGAACCGGTGTCGGTATCGGATGGCAATATCCGCAATCGATCGAGACCAACCGCCTTGCGCAGCTGGTTGATCGGATCAAGCCCGCCGCCGCTATTCAGCGATGCCACCGCGGCGGCCAGCTGGACCGCTTCGGGTGCAGAAAGGTCGGAGATTGATGCACCGAACAGGACCCGCGACAATAGCTCGTCCTGCGGCAGGGCGGGGATGCTGGTGAACGCAATTTCCGGCTTGTTGCCGGTACCGGTGACGTTGATCGTGGCGTTGAGACCGGTCAGATTGGCCTCTGCCTCGATATCCAACACCGGATTAACCGGCTGATTGCCGACAAAGCGGATACGACCGCGCTCAAGGCTGAACTGCCGACCGGCAAAGGTATAATCGCCGCGCAGCAGATTGGCTTCGCCGACTATTGCAAAATTGTCGACCGGCCCGGTAATCTTCAAATTGGCCTTCCATTCACTGTCGAGGCCGAGCCCCTCTACGATCAGCCGGTTGGGGGCGTTGGCGGTCAAGTCGAAACGCCATGGCCGGCTGCGCACCACGATCGGCCGCTCGTCAGCACGCCGATTGATTTCCCGGGTCTTGATGTCGGGCAAGCTGGCAGTTGCGCTGGCTTGACCAAAGCGGAAGAAACTACGGTTGAGCACGACATCGCCCGAAATCAGCCCGCCCGCTTCCGAGCTGCGGATCTTGATCGGTCCGGTCACTGTGGCAGCAAAATCATCGCGGCCAATCAGCGCGGCCTGCTTGGCATTGACATCCATCACGATGCCGATGCCTTCGCCGGGCGCAACGGCAAAGTTGAAACTTCCGCTGCCGCTTACCGTTCCGCCACCGGCAGTAGTACCGGTCAACTTCGGCAACACCAGCCGCGATCCGTCAAACTGGCCCACCGTCTTGATATTGGAAATGACCGTGCCGGTCAGCGGGCTTTCAAGCCGTGCGTTGCTTGTGCTAACCTGCCCCTTGATCTGGGGATTGGTGAGGTTGCCGCTGACATCGGCGCTGGCCGCAACAGGTCCGGTCAGATCGAATGTTTCGACACCGGTCAGCCGCCACAGGCTCTCCGCGCCGCCGTTGAAGCGCGCTTGCGCAAACAGCGGCCTGCGCATCAGTTCGTTCTGCCAGTTGCCGCCGCCGAGGCCGGTCACCCGCCCCTGGAACCGTCCGAGGGTTTTGCCGTCGGGCGACCTGATGATCCCGCGCGCTGCGGCGTTGCGGCTGGAAAGAGCAATATTCAGGCCGAGATCAACCGGCGCAGAGGTCAGGATCAGGCCGGAGCGGGTCAGTCCCTTGATCGTCAGCCTAGCCTCGCCGACCGGCACCTGAGCGCCCGACTGGGTGAGTTTGACGGTGCCGTTCACGCTGCCGCCCAGCCCGAGATCGGGATAGCCGATATCAATCAGCGACAGCGGCATTTTTGACATCGACAGGTCTAATCTGGAATTGCCGCTTCCCCAGCGGCCTGACATCCGGGCGCTACCGCTGCCATAGTTGATCGTGGTCGCCGACGCCGTCCAGCCATCACTGACCCGCCGCAACTCTAGCGGCTGCGCCAGACGCAGGTTGCGCCCTTCAAACTGGCCGGTTCCGGAAATCCGGTAAAGATCGGGCGCGATATCGGCTTTCGCCTGAAATTCGAAGGTGCTGCCGCGGGTCCCGGCGATAGTGAAGGTTGCCGTGCCGCTGCCATCGGTCAGCTTGGCATTGGCAGCGACCCGGCCGATGATCAGCTCACCACGGCTGATCCCCTGCGCGCGGAGGGTTGCATCGATATTGGACCGGCCATCGATCAGGATGATATCGGCATCGAGCACGGCGGTGCGGATAAAGATTGGCGGTTTGCCATCGAAGCGGGCATTCTTGGCTTCTAGATTGGCGCGGATCAATTGCTGTCCGTTGCCGGGGCGGAACAACACATCGCCGTTCACGCCGCCGCCACCGACGACTAGCGTCCCGGCGAGACCGTCTGCGGTTGTTCTGATCGTACCAGTGGCCAGCGTGTTGGAGACCAGCAGACGATCGACACGAACCGCCGTGTCCTGGCCCGGTGTGGTCAGGATCATGCCGTCGCTGCTGAACGGCCCCAGCGTCGATCCACCGGACGCGACATAGGAGAAGCCGCCCTTGACCGGGTCAATTTGCAGGCTGACCGCCGAAAGACCGGCCGCCGGCAGCGGACTGTCGAACAACAGGGCGACCTTGGGCCGGTTGAGAGCGCCATCAAACTTCAGATCAAAGCGACCATAGGTGTCCTGCTCTCCCGAACCCCGGAATGCGAAGGTCGCCGCTCCGGTCTGGTTGCCCGACCCCCGGAACAAGAGTTTGGGAGCCGAAACATTGAGATTGGTGAATCGCAGCCGGCCGTCCGGACCAAGCGCAAGGCCGGTTTGCAATTGCGGCAGACCGCCCGCCAGTTCGCGCAAAAACCCGATATCGAAGCGCCTCAGCTTGGCATTGACTTGACCCTCAAGTGCAATGCTGGTCGGCGCCAGCCCCAGATTAATCTGGGCGATGATATCGGCGACCCCGACGCCCTGCACCGCAAAGCCTGGCGCATTGGCATCGATATTGACCGCGAAGTCACCGGTCGAGGGGTGCAGTTCCAGATCGAACGTGCCTTTTGCGACATTGGTCGCGAGGCGGGCGCGTTCGGCAAATAGCAGATCCTTTTCATAGCGCAGCAATGCAGTCGCGCTGAAACCGGAAAGCAATTGTTTCAGCAATTCGCCATTGCCGATCAATGTACCGACCGACAATTTCACAGGAATGTCCCAGCCACCGGCGTCGCGCTGTCCCTCGCCTTCGCCGCGCACATTGGTCAGCAGCGTCTTGCCCAGCGCCAGTTGCGGGGCGGTCAGCAGATATTGATAGCGCAGCTCGGAGAATTTACCGTTCAACAACGCCTTCAGCTCGAAGTCCTGCGCCCTCATATTCGAGGCCAATGCAGATGGATCGATCAGCTTCGTCTCCAGCCGCATCGCGTCCAGACTGTTGCGCGCCAGATCAATGCCGCCTTTTGCGGTGAAGGACAGGGCAGCAGAACGTGCGTCGAAATCCAGCGCCAAAAGCCGGTCAGCGAGGCTCGCCGTGCCCTTGATCAGCAGATCGGGCGAGGCCAGCTTCTGCGCCACCCCTTCGGGCAGCACGGAGGCGGTCAGCTTGCCATCATAGGCAAACAGCCCGTCCTTCGCCTCGATCATCACTTGCGTCAGCGTCTCGTCGTTGCTCAGCGCAATCAGCTCGCCGTTCCATTTCTGCCAGCTGCCATCGCCTCTCAGGGTCATCGCCAGATCGCGATTCATGCCCAGAGCACCGGCTATCACGCCGCCGGCAGGGGCTATGACTTCGGCATCGATATCAAGCTTCTGGCGTTCCGGTTCGGCATTTAGCGCGAGCAGTAATTTGTCGCCGCTGCGCGTCGTTGCGGCATCGAGGCGAACCATCGCGCGACCGGCTCTGATATCGGCGGAGCCCGACAGGTCGGCAAATTGCTCGCTGCCGGCAATGGCCTTTCCGAGCGCCAGATTTTCCGCACGAAAAGCGCCGACATATATGTCGAAACCCGGGAGCAAAGGATTGTCTTCGCCGCTAGCGACCAGTTCCGGCAAGCGATCGAGTCGCGCCTTCAGGATCAGAGCGTCGGAAATATTCAGTTCGTTAAATATCCACGCCAGCGGATTCCAGTCGGCCGCCACCGTTCCGGCGGAAAAAAACTGGCCCTTGGCATCGAGAAGTTGCAGCCCCTGTACCCTGCCCTTGCCGTAGATCGATCCCTCGATATCCGCGATCCGGATACGCAGCCCATCCTCCGGCTCCAGCGCCTCGACCTGATCGATAATGAATCGATGACCGGAGTCGCTGTCCAGCCACATTGCCGCGCCAACCAGACCGAGCGTGATGATCGCGGCCAGACCGAGCAGGCCGCGCATGGACCAGCGCCAGATCAGCAGCTTGGTGCCCGGCCTGTCTCTGCTTTCAGCCATCTAGAATGCCTGCCCGAGCGAGACATAGACAGCGATGCGCGAATCACCCGGTTGCGGATTGATCGGCGTACCGACATCAATCCGGATCGGTCCGAAGTCACTATAATAGCGAATTCCGACACCGGCACCGTAGCGCATGCCGGAAATATCCGGGGTGCTGCTGGTGTAGACATTACCGGCATCAATGAAGGGGACGACACCAAGATTGCCGCCGAAAAATCCTGTGCGAACGCGTGCTTCGAGGGAAAATTCCACCAGCGAGCGACCGCCCCTGGGATCATTATTGGCGTCGCGCGGGCCGATGCTCTGATAGCCATAGCCGCGTACCGAACCACCACCGCCAGCATAGAGCCGGCGCGACGGCGCGATCCGATTGTTGCCGGCACCGGCAATTGTGCCTACACGCGTCCGTCCGGCCAGCACGATCTTTTCAGATACCGGGAAATAGGCAGAACCGTCGAACTGGCTGCGGACGTAGAAGAAACTGCCGTCCTGCAGCGATGCTTCGGGAGCGATACGGGCGCTCAATCTGAACCCCCGGGTCGGATCAAGCAAATCGTCGCTGGCATCAAATGTGACCAGTCCCGGCAGCGAACCAATGAAATAGGTATCCCGACCGGTCGCGTCCGTGGGACCGGTAACATCTTCTTCACGTGATGCGAGCAGTTCTACGCCCAGCGACCAACTCCATCGCTTCTGGTAAATCAGATTGCTCTGCCGCTCGATATTGGCGGCGACCGAAAATGTCTGGGCCTTGAACGCCGGACGATCGACGACGCTCAACGCGATGCGCCCGTTCAATATATTGTCACGCCGGCGGTAATTGTTGCGGCGAAAGGCAAGGCTGCCCGATTGTTCCTGCGTCGCTAGCACGGCGGTTGCGCGGATCAATCCTTCCGGTGGGAAGAAATTCCGGTGCTCCCAGCTGACTTCCGCACGGGCACCCTCGCCTGTATCATAGCCCAGTTCACCGGCGACTGTGCGCAAGGGCGCCGATGTCAGATCGACGGCAATGTCAACCGCTTCCGGGTCTTCGCTCACCACCGGATCAATGGCGATGGTCGAAACCAAACCGGTCGCGATCAGCGCCCGGCGCAAATCTTCGAGATCGGAAGCCTGATAGATTTCTCCCGGATTGAAACGGGCGATCATCTGGACATGGTCGGCATCGAACAGCTTGGTCGGTGCCAGAACGATCGAACCAAAATTATAGCGCCCGCCCGGAGTAACCTGCACTTCGAGGTCGCCCAGCCGCTCGGCATGGTCGATTTCCAGTTCCGGCTCGCCAGTCTTCGCGAAAGGATAGCCATTTTCGGCCATCGAGCCATCGATCCGGCCGATCGCATCCATGATCCGGTCGCTGTTGACGATTTCACCCGACTGCAAACCGAAGCTTTCGCGGAATTTGTCCGGATCTGGTGCAACCGCCGTATCGAGACCGGGCAAGGCAATAGCGTCCAGCTTATATAGCGGGCCCGGCTGCACCTTGATCACTACGTCGACCCGCTCTGCTCCATCGGCCTCGAAGCGGGTCTGCACGACGGCGTCATAATAGCCTTCGATCCGCAGCAGCCGCTCGACAAGTTCGGCATCGCTTTGTGCGCGGCGCCGGATCTGTGCGAAATTGGCATCGTCGCCGCGATATTCTTCCAGCACCGACAGAATCTCAAAGCGCGTACCAAAGGCCTCGCCGATCGCTTCGGGCAGTCCCTCGAAGCTGATCCCGTAGGCGGTTTCCGCCAGCGCATCGGTCGGTCGATATTCATCGAGTGACAGCTGTTCGGCCAATTTCTCGTCGACTGGCTGGATATCCTGATCACCGACGTCCTCATCCGCGCTCTGTATCACAGCGTCGGCATCTTCGTTTTCGACGACCAGCGGTTGCGCTTCCTCGTCAAGGTCGGGCCATTCGACGCCGAAATCGGGAAATTCGGTCAGCGGCTGGTCCGGATCGAGCAACGCATCGAAATCCGGCTCATCCAGTGCGCCGGCCTCGGGCTGATCTATGGTCTGCGCATGGCCGGGCCCGATGAGCGAACCCATCAGCAAAATAACCAGCATGCCAAGGCAGCAACGATATGCGGTCTGACCCATCGCCGATCTCTTTAGCGTTGGATGAATCGCGATGCCAACGAATAAGCGCGCTTTTCTGACAAGCGTTTCATTTTCCGGGACATTCCATCTAGCCAGCATGCGACTGCCAATTTCACAGAACATTTTAACCGCATATTAACCATGATCAGCGATATTTCATCGAATGAGGACCAGGTGCTTTGTCTGGTTGGCAATCGTTCAACAGGATCGTTAGAAATGTCCAATATGCGCGTGATTTTGCTCGAAGCGGCCTCGGTAGCCGGGGTCTTGGTGACGGGATTGTCAGCATCCCATATTGCCCATGCGGCATCATCCACTGACAGCGTCGAGAAGGCCTCAATCGATCCGCAGGCTAACGTGAAAATCGACAGCTCGATCATGATTGAACGCACTGAAATATCGGAAAATGGAGAACCGGTTACACAATTGATCAGTCCATCGACGATCAAGGTTGTGCCCGGCGACAAGCTGCTCGTTACCAACAGCTATCGCAATATGGGCGACGAGGCCGTGACTGGCTTTGTGCTCAACAACCCGGTTCATAAAGCCGTCACCTTCACGGAAGCTCTTGAAGACTGGGCGCTGGTTTCGGTTGATGGTGGCCAGAATTTCGGCCAATTGTCTACGCTGCGCGGAGCGGATGCGACCCAGGAGTTCCGCCCGGCGGTTGCTGCTGACGTCACCCATATCCGCTGGGTGTTGCCATCACCAATCGAACCCGGCGCAACCGGCGAGCTGCGTTTTCGTGGAACCGTCAAATAGGCGCACAGCCCTCGTTTAGTTACCTGCGCATTCCCAAAGCACATTGCGAACACCGATCAGCCGAGCCAGCCTTGCCAGTTCCGCTGCAAGCTTGTTCTGACGCGCGACCGACCGGCGCACGCCCGGCTCGGACCAATATTGCGTGACCCGCAAATGCCCCGCCGACCGGTCCGCCTTGATTTCAATACGGCCGACAAACCGGTCACGCTCCAATATCGGATAGACATAATAGCCCCATTGCCGCTGCGCTGCGGGCACGAACATCTCGTTACGATAGTGAAAGCCGAACAAAGCCAGCAAGCGATTGCGGTCGCGCACCACCGGGTCGAACGGATTGACTATCCGCAGCCGTGCAGTTGGCTGATAAGTGTTTGACAAGCGCGTCTCGATATCGGGCGGCGCCAGCATCTTGAGCCACTGGCCCTCGTAATTCTCCACTTCAACCGGGACATTGTTCGTCGCCGATTGTGCCCAGAGCCGCGTTTCTTTTGCATCGACAGCGCCCCAGAAACGCTGGATTTCTCCGGGCGAACCGAAGGCCAGCCGGTCAAGCGCATTGCGGCATAGCCAGTCGATTTGATCCGCGTCATCATGCACCGTTACGCGATAATGGGACGGGATCACGCGCTCGCGAATGTCGTAATATTTGGTGAAATTGTGACGGTGGGAGGTCGCCAGTTCGCCGGCATACCAGAGCTGGTCCATCACCCTCTTGTGCGGCGGGCGGTCCCACATCTGCTTCTTGCCGGTAACCTTGGTGTTAAAGGCCTGCGTCGACAGCGGGCCTTCGGCTGCAATCCGTGCCTTTATCTCTTCTGCGCCAATTTCCCGCACCGCCTTTTTAAAAGACGCATGGCCCGCAACCTTATCCCCCAGGCGCCGGAACTGGCGCTGCCACATCGGGTAAAATTCGATCGGCAGGATCGAGGCATCATGGGTGAAATGCTCGAACACTGCCCTGTCCTCGCCCAGCATCCGGTCAAGCATCGGCTCGCGGTAATGCTGATTGCGGCTCCACAGGATATGGTGATGCGCGCGGGTGACATTCTGGATCGTATCAAGCTGCACATAGCCAAGGCTGCGGATCGTCTCCGGCAGATCCAGCGGACCGGTCGGGGTTTTGGACAGACCCTGCGATTGCAACCAGAGCCACCGCGCCTGCCGGTTGTCTATCCTCAGCATCACCCGATCAGACCGCAGTCGTTTCGATATGGGCGATTTTCCGGTCGCGCCGGGTTGCCAATATGCAACCGGCGACGATCATGACAGCACCGGAAACCGTGGTTAGCGTGATCGGTTCGCGGAAAAACAGCCAGCCGAAAATCGTCGCCCAGATGAAGGCGCTATATTCGAGATTGATGAGATTCTGTGCTTCTGCCCGCGCATAGCCCCAGGCGATAAACACGGCCGAGATGATCGACAACAGCGCAGCGGCACCAATATAGGGCAGCGCCTGGACATCCGGAACAACCGCAAAAAACGGCGCGAGCAGGAGGAAGGATGCGCCGACCACCAGATTTTGGGCGAAGCTGATCTCGATCGGACCGGCAAGCAGCGCCTGCTGGCGCTGGATCACAAGATTGCCCGCGTAGAGCATCGCCGACACCAGTATCGCGCCAATGCCGAGCAGGGCTTCTTTTTCAAACGTACCGCTCGCCCTGCCCCACGCAATCACCAGAACTCCGGCAAGACCCAGTATCGACGCGTAAATCGCGTTGCGGTGGATAGTCTCGCCGAGAAACACGGCTGCCAGATAGAGCGCAATAATCGGCGCGATGAAGGAGAGCGCGATGGCTTCGGCGAGCGGCACCCGCGCCAGGCCCCAGAAGAACAGATAGGACATGAAGACCACAATGATGCCGCGCTGCAGATGGACCTTGCGCGCGGCCTTGCCCGGCATTTTCGGGCCGCGCGCAAAGAAGATCACCGAAACGATGATGAAAGCGAGCAGCACGCGCCAGAGGATCGCGTTGTAGGCGCCGAGATCAATCGCCAGGACCTTCATCACCACATCCATCATCGAGAAGGTGAGTAGGCCAAAGAGCACCGAGCCTGCGGGCAGTAGGAGCGGACCGTCTTCCGATTTTGTTCCGGCGGCTATTAAATCGGCCATATATTATTCCATCAGCCACATGCAGCGGGGCCGTTGCTTGTATCTCATCACTATGCTTCAACAAGCTCAGCACGAACGGATTTCTTAGACGCTCTGCTTATCCACCGGATTAGCGAAATGGCAAGCGGGATCAAAGGCCCATTTGCCGGACCGCAAGATCGCGCATGATTTCTTCCGAGCCGCCGCCAATCGCCATCACCTTGACCTCGCGGTAGAAACGCTCGACCGGATTGCCGCGCAGATAGCCGGCCCCGCCGAGAATCTGCATTGCTTCGCTGGCGCAATATTCGAGATCCTTGGTCGCGCTGAACTTCGCCTTGCAGATTTGCGCAACCGGCATTTCGCCCTGATCGGCGAGCCAGCAAATCTGGCTCAGCCAGCCGTCGAGCCGGTCAACCCGGGCCGACATTTCGGCGATTTTGTGGCGGATAACCTGATGTTTGATCATCGGTTTGCCGAATGTCTCGCGCTGCTGCGCATAGTCGATCGAATATTCGAGCAGCACCCGCATCATGCCGAGAGACTGGGCAACCATGCCGAGCCGCTCATGGTTGAAATTGTGCATGATCTGGATGAAACCGCGCCCTTCGTCGCCGAGCATATTTTCCGCAGGCACCCGCACTTCATCAAAATAGAGCGAGGCCTGATCCGACGCCCACCAGCCCATTTTCTTGTCGAGCGCCGTACGGGAGAAGCCCTCGGCGTCGGCGTCAACCAGAAACAGCGAAATGCCGTTCAGGCCCTCTCCCCCGGTGCGTGCGCCAATAACATAATGGTCCGCCGTCATACCGCCGGTGATAAAAGTCTTGGCCCCGTTGATCACCCAGTGATTGCCGTCCTGACGCGCCGTGGTCTGCATATTGGCAACGTCCGATCCGCCGCCGGGTTCGGTAATGCCGAGACTGGAGCCCTTTTTGCCAAGTACGATATCTTTCAGGATGCTGTCTTTGATATCCTGAGATGCCAGTTTGTGGATCGGTCCTATCGAGATCGAGCGTCCACCGAGCGCAGCCAGCGTGCCACCATTATGCGCCCGTGCCGCTTCTTCGGCCCAGGCCACACGCATAAAAATATCGTCGATGCCGAGCCCGCCATATTTTTCATCAACGCCAAAGCCCCAAATGCCGAGCGCGCCAACTTTTTCGTGCAGCGCCCAGGGAATCTCGCCCGCTTCGTCCCACTCATTGGCAAAAGGCTGCAATTCGGTTTCGGCAAAGCGGCGGCAGGTTTCACGGAACTGGCGGCGCTCGTCATTATCAAAAGGGCGTAGCATCTGTCTCTCTCCCAGAGATTTAATCGTATGATTAAACTTCTATCGCTTCCAGTGCGGAACGCAAGGGGGATGGCAGAGAAACCGGTCGCCTAGTGGCACGGTCGACATAGACATGGGTGAAGCTACCCGCAGACGAAGCCACGTCTTCATCGCCGCGAAACAGGCCAACGCCATAGGTGACGCTGCTATTGCCCAGCCGCTCGACGCGGATGCGGGCCATCACCTCGTCGGGGAAAGCGATCGGCGCAAAATAGTCACAGCTGGTATTGACCACCAGCCCGATCGTGTCGCCGCCGGTAATATCAAGCGCGCCCTGTACGACCAGATAGCGGTTTACCGCAGTGTCGAACCAGAAATAATAGATCGCATTATTGACGTGGCCATAAGGATCATTGTCGTTCCAGCGCGTGGTGATCGCCGAGCCGGTGCGATAGTCACTCCGTACCGGCGGTTCAGCCCTCAGGCTTCTACCAGGCGGCATCATAGATCCTCTGCGCGTCGGCCAGTGTCACCGCTCTGGGATTATTGTCCAGCAGACGGCCTTGCAGCATCGCCGCTTCGGCCAGTTCGGTGGTTGCATCCTTAGCAATACCGATCTCGCGCAATTTCCGTGGTGCGTTGACCTTCACCGCCAGCGCTTCGAGATAGTCGATCAATTGCTGTGCCCGCGCTTCGCTGCTGTTTTCGCTACCGCGCGGAATGTCGAGCGCATCGGCGAACTGCGCATAAAGCGGCGCAGCGGCCTCGAGATTGAACTGCATGACATAAGGCATGACCAGCGCATTGGAGAGGCCGTGGGGGATATGATAAATACCGCCCAATGGATAGGCGAGCGCGTGGATTGCGCCGACCGGTGAATTGGCAAACGCTTGTCCGGCTAGCATAGAGCCGCGCAGCATCGCTTCGCGGGCCTGCATGTTTTGCCCGTCGGAGCAGGCGGCTTCGATATTGGCGGTGAGCAGTTTCAACGCCTCGATGGCGAGCATGTCGGAGACCGGATTCTTGCCGTTGCGGCTGGTGTAGGATTCCACAGCATGGACCATTGCGTCGATGCCGGTGGCAGCGGTCACATTGGCGGGGAGCCCGATTGTCAGCGCCGGATCCAGCAGAGCGACATCGGCAAACAGATGCGGAGAGATGATGCCGGCCTTGGTAGTTTCTCCGGTGGTCAGGATCGAAATAGCGGTCACTTCCGATCCGGTGCCTGACGTCGTCGGGATCAGGATAGTCGGCAGGCCTTTGCGCTCCAGCAAACCGATGCCGTAAATATCTGCAAGCGGCTGGGCGCCGTCAACCGCGAGGGCCGCAACCACCTTGGCGGTATCAAGCGAACTGCCTCCGCCCAGTCCGATGACGATATCCGCGCCCGCCGCTTTCGCTGCTGCTATTGCTTGCAGCACAATGGCTTCCGGCGGGTCGGCGATTACGGAATCGAATATCACGACGTCAAATCCGGCTGCGGACAATGTTTTTTCGACCGGGATAATCAGGCCGGCATTGACGATGCCCTTGTCGGTGACGATCATCGGCCTGGATGCCCGCAAGGCGGCAATTTGTCCGGGAAGTTCGGCAAGACAGCCTTCGCCAATGTGGAGCACGGGGATTGTCTGGAATATAAAGTTTTTCATAGCATCGATCTTTCGCACCAATGGTCCAGCCGCGCAATAAAAAGGGGCCGAAAAACCGGCCCCTTTTCATCTGGTGGCTAATTGCCACCGCATTTCTGGTTGCGCCTAGAACTTGCCGCGCAGGGTCAGGCCATACATCCGTGGTTCCTGGATGAAGGCAGACCGTGAACCGGAGCGCAGTACAGTGTTGAACGTAACACCGCGCGTGATTTCATTGGTCAGGTTGGTAACCCAGGCTTCAATGCCCCATGCGCCATCAATTTCACCGAGACCGGCACGCATGTTGATCTTTACGGTACCGTCCTGGACATCAAATGGCACTGGCGTCCGCGTTGACAGATCGGCTGGATCAAAAGCTTGCGTTGAAGTCCGGCGATCGCTTTCCATTCGAATCTGGCCATTGACGAAGAAATTCAGGCTGTTGCCAATGTCACGATCATAGGTTGCGCCCATGATACCCACCCATTTCGGAGCGTTGGTCAGTGAATTGCCGCACAGGCTGAGAACATTGTCAGAGGTTTGCGTTCCTGCGCAATTGTTCGGATATCTGGCGTTGGTATAAGTCAAACCGCCATTGATCGTCAGATTGTCGCTGGGACGAAGAACCGTTTCAATTTCAACACCGGTCGATTTTGCGAGCGGAACGTTGAACGTCGTGAACTGTGCGCCAGTGAATTCCAGAACCTGGAAGTTTGTGAACTCCTCGTGGAAGCCGGCAACGTTCAGAGTTACCGCATTGTCGAGGAACTTGGCTTTCAGACCGACTTCATAAGCATCCACTTCTTCCGAAGCAAAGCGCGGATCAGCGCCGCCGGATGCAGCCGTCGAGTCGAGGTTGAAGCCACCCGATTTATAGCCATGCGTGAAGCTGGCATAAACGGTCACAGGCGAAGCAAATTCATAGCTTACTTTACCCGTGTAGATCAGCTCTTCATCGCTAAATGTGCTGTCGAAAGGCCGCGGCAGAGGGAATGGAATTGCATCCGTACCGATTGCTGGCGCCAGGAATGCAAAGCAACCCAGTGCAAAAACGTTGGTGATCAAAGGTGATGCAACATTGCCGGCGCCGATTTGACCCAAGGTCGCAGGGCAGAGCGTGTTGTTGGTCGCCGACTGAGTGAACGAACCGTCTTTGCTTTCATCCGAATAGCGCAGACCCAGTGTCAACTTCAGACCCTCGGCCACTTCCAGAGTGTTGTGGGTGAAGATCGACCAGCTTTTGCTCTTTTGCTCATAGGAATTTGAAGTCCGGATCGTTGACGGATCGACACCGGTCAGATTCTGTAGCGGTGTCGCGCCGAGGAAAGTCTCGCCATTGCCGTAGAAGACGGGGTTGGCAGGGTTAAGCGTTCCGCCACCCGTTCCGGCCGCCAGCAACGCGCCGACAAGACGGTCATAATCCGTACCCAGGCCGAAATTGACAGTCTGCGAAATATCCTCTGTGGAATAATAACCACCGACCATCCAGCTGAGCGCGCCACCGAGTGCTTCACCCTGCAGACGCAATTCGTGGGTCATTGTATCAATCGCGGTACCGCCACCTGGCAATACGTTGAACACATCGAGACCCGAGAAGTCGGAATCATAGGCTTCTTCCGCCCGGAATTCGCGATAGGACCCGATGTAGATCAGGTCGGCAGTGTCGCTGATCGGGAATTCGATTTCACCGGTCACACCCCATTGATCATTGGATGGATCGGCTCTCATATCGGACGTCGCGACCCGGTTTTCCACCGCACGCTGCATGGCTGCCGTATCAAACGGGCTCACCGCAACATCAGGAGCGGACATTCCGCCCCGTGCGCCAAGGCCTACAGCGCCAAACAGGCCGAATGTTTCGACCGGAGACTGCTGGACTTCGATTGCTGCACAGCAACTGGCCGTGCTCTTGGAGTAATCCGCAATCAGGCGACCACGGATACCGCTATCATTTTCGAAACCAAGCTGACCGCGAAGAAGATACTGATCGGTATTATTGGAATCGCCAACGCTATTGCCGGCGCTGTCGATGATATCGATATAGCCGTCACGTTTACGATAGGCACCGGTTACGCGTAGCGCCAGAGTGTCCTCGATAAGCGGTGCGTTGATTGCGCCCTGGATGCTCATATGGTCGAAATTGCCATAGGTCGCGTTTACAAAGCCGCCAAAATCGTTGAGGTCAGGCCGGACATTGGTGATGTTCAACGCACCTGCCGACGTGTTCCGTCCGAACAATGTACCCTGTGGGCCGCGAAGAACCTCGACGCGCTCAACGTCGACAAATTCACCCAGCGCAACGCCCGGGCGTGATTGATAGGCACCGTCTACGAAGATACCGACGGCTGATTCGAAACCGATGTTGTTGGAAGTCGTACCGACGCCGCGAATACGAAGAACCACCGTTCCGGACGCCGTCTGCGCGTTGGAGGTGGAGAAGCTTGACGATACGCTGCCGATATTCTGTACGTTTACCACGCCCTGCTGCTCGAGCTGGGCCGGGCTAACGGCGGTTACGGCGATAGGAATGTCCTGGACATCTTCTGCGCGGCGGGTCGCCGTCACGATGATCACATTGTCGTCGAAGGATTCGACTTCTTGCGCTGCGTCCTGCGCGAAAGCGGGGGTGGTCATGGCGGTGGTGCACAATGCTGCCATGAGGATTTTATTGATCGATTTCATATATATATTCTCCCGTTGAACTTGCTGCCGTTATCGCCAATTTCCTGGGGGGATGGCTTGTGTTTACGTCAGCTGCGGATGGGTCAGTCGTTTAATCGCGCCATTAAATCAAGCGGAGAGAGGCAGATACAGGCTGATTCCACAGCAAATGTTGCAAATATGTAACAATCACTCCGGATCGAAAGACCGCATATCGGCGGTTGTCCGCAGAAGGATGTTAATATGGCACATGAACTATGCGCCCTGGTCACACTGGCAGAAATTCTGTCAAAAACAGCGAAACCGACGAATCCCGCTATTGATCCGGAAACAGGAGAGACCGGATATGCCGCCCTCTCCTGTGAAAAGTTGGTGCTGCCGAGACCGGCCCTGCACTAGAATTTGCTGCGCAGCGTCAGTCCATAGCTGCGCGGCTCCTGAACAAAGATTGACTGCGAACCGGACCGCAAGATCGTCGCAAAAGTGACACCGCGGGTTACTTCGTTGGTCAGATTGGTCACAAAGGCTTCGATGCCCCAGGCTTCGTCCTGGCTGCCGATCCCCGCGCGCAGGTTGATTTTGATATTGCTGTCCTGGACGACGAACGGAAGAGCGGTCAGATTGGTTGGGTCGATGGCCTGGGTCGATGTGCGGCGATCACCCTCGAACCGGATCTGCCCGTTGAGGAAATATTCCAGATTCGCGCCGATGTCATTGGCGTAGGTAGCGCCCGCTATACCGACATATTGCGGAGCGTTGGTCAGCGAATTGCCGCATAGCGCCAGCACATTGACACTGGTCTGGGCACCAGCGCAATCATCGGGATAATGGGCATCGGTATAGGTCAGCGCAGCATTTACCGTGAAATGATCACTCGGTCGAAGCATCGTTTCGATTTCCAGACCCTGGGTAACGGCTTTAGGTACATTAAAGGGCCGGAACTGGGTGCCGGTATATTCGAGAACCTGAAAATTTGAAAATTCCTCGCGGAAAGCTGCCAAATTTAACGTAATGGAATCGTCCAGAAATTTGGCTTTCAGGCCGACTTCGTAGGAATCGACTTCTTCGGACTGGAAGCGCGGATCGGTGCCCCCGACCGCAGCGGTCGAATCAAGATTGAAGCCGCCCGACTTGTAGCCATGGGTAAAGCTGGCATAGATGTTGACCGGATCGGCGAAGGCATAAGACAGTTTGCCGGTATAGATCAGTTCGCTATCGCTAAACTTGCTGTTGAACGTGCGCGGCGTTGGCAACACCGCCGCGTAGGGCGCATCGGCCGGCGCTGTGAAGGCAAAGCAACCGAGCGCAAACAATGCGTTCTGAAGCGTACCCGGCAGGCCGCTCAAAGCGCCGCCAGGAGAAATCTGCCCTACCATCGCCGGGCAGACTGAATTAGTCGTCCCGCCGCTGGCGAAGCTGCCGTCCTTGCTTTCATCCGAATAGCGCAGTCCGATCGTCAGCTTCAGCCCGTCGGTCACTTCCAGCACATTATGCGTGAAGATCGACCAGCTTTCGCTATTTTGCGCATATCTGTTGGTGTTGGTGATGGTTGCCGGATCAAAGCCCGTGATATTTTGCAACGGTGTGGCGCCCAGGAAAATCGGGCTGAGCGGATTCAGAGTGGCGCCACCAGTGGCGCCGGCGAGCGTCGCACCGACAACCCGATCATAATCCGCCCCCAGAGCAAAAGAAATATCCTGGCTAATGTCTTCATTGGCATAATAGCCACCGACAAGCCAGTTCAGTGCGCCGCCGAACAAATCGCCCTGAACCCGTATTTCGTGAGTCATGGTTTCAATGGCCGTGCGGTTGTTCGTCACGTTGAACAGATCGAGATCCGAGAAATCATTGTCATAGGCCTCGGTGGCATCATATTCACGATAGGAACCGATATAGGTCAGGTTCGTGCGGTCGCCGAGAGGCATTTCGATCTCGCCGGTGACACCCCATTGGTCAAAACGCGTCTGAGGAGCAAAGCTGGCGGTTGATATGAGATTGTCGGCTGCAATTCCCGCGGTGGTTGTGTCGAAAGGGTTCAGAGCAACGGCCGGTGCGGCCATGCCACCGCGAGGTCCAAGACCGACAGCCGCGAGCAAGCCAGAGGTTTCGAGCGGCGATTGCAGGACTTCGATCGCGGCACAGCAACCGGCCGTGCTCTTCGAATGGTCCGCGATCAGCCTTCCCTTGATCCCGCTGTCGGTTTCAAAGCCAAGCTGGCCCCGGACGAGATATTGATCGGTGCCGTTCGATTCGCCGATTTTGCTACCGCCGCCATCGACAACGGTCACATAGCCGTCGCGTTCGCGATAGGCACCGGTGACCCGTAGCGCCAGTTCATCTTCGACGATCGGCACGTTTACCGCGCCCTGCACTCCCATCAGATCACGATTGCCATAGGTAGCGTTGGCAAAACCGCCAAATTCGTCCAGGTCCGGCCGGACATTTATGATATTCAGCGCGCCCGCCGAGGTGTTTCGCCCGAAGAGCGTTCCCTGCGGACCGCGCAAAACCTCGACGCGTTCGACATCGACAAATTCGGAAAGCGCGACACCGGGGCGGGATTGATAGGCGCCGTCGATGAAAATGCCGACCGCCGACTCAAAACCAATATTATTGGAAGTCGTACCGACGCCGCGAATCCGCAGCACCACCGAACCGGAAGCCAGCTGGGCGTTGGATACCGAGAAACTGGAGGATATATTGGTAATCTGACCGACGTTGACAACGCCCTGGCGATCGAGCTCGACCGGGCTGATCGCGGTAACGGCCAAGGGAATGTCCTGCACATCCTGCGCGCGGCGAGTGGCCGTCACGATGATGACATTGTCGTTGAAGGCTTCAGCTTCCTGCGCCTTATCCTGCGCGAAGGCAGGTGTCGTCAGCGCGGTGGCGCAAAGTGCAGCCACGAGCAATTTATTGACTTCGTTCACTAATATTCTCCAGTTCGACGCACGGGCGTCATTGTCTGATTTCATTGAAAAGGGGATCGCTTGCCCCTCCCTTACGGTTATTTCCTTGCCATATCTTTACGATCGACAATCAATCGGGCGCCGGTGCGCGCCCCACCAGGCAGAGACCGCGGCACAACCGCACCGAAGATGTCGAATCAGGGTCGTGGGAGTCCGGGGATTTCGATGGACGTTTGATGGACCAAAGACGCTCGGCCCGGCCTTGCTTGTTCCTGCGGAACGACTGACGTAGCATTTTCATCTGGAATCACTCTTGGCGGCCTATGTCATCGCCGCTAGGGGAGAGGGAACATAAATTTAAGGACAATCAATGCCCCAACTCATCCTGCTTCGTCATGGCCAGTCGCAATGGAATCTCGAGAATCGCTTCACCGGCTGGTGGGATGTCGATGTTACCGAGAAGGGCATAGAAGAGGCCAAGGCTGCGGGGCAATTGATGAAAGAACGCGGAATCGACCCGAATGTCTGCTTTACAAGTGTCCAGACACGGGCAATCAAGACGCTCAATCTCGCGCTCGAGGAAATGGGACGTCTCTGGCTGCCGGTGGAGAAAAACTACCGGCTCAACGAACGCCATTATGGCGGCCTGACCGGTCTCAACAAGCAGGAAACCCGTGACAAGCACGGCGACGAGCAAGTCCATATCTGGCGGCGCAGTTTTGATACGCCACCACCACCGATGGCATCGGACAGCCCCTATCAAATGTCCAACGACCCGCGCTATAAAGGTATTGAAGTTCCTTCGACAGAAAGCCTGAAGGACACGATCGCGCGAGTGCTGCCTTACTGGAAGAGCCGGATCGCACCGGAATTGCAAAATGGCAAAAAAGTCCTGATCTCGGCGCATGGCAACAGCCTGCGGGCGCTGGTCAAACATCTCTCGAAGATTCCGGATGACGAGATTACCAGCCTCGAAATTCCGACCGGCCAGCCCATTATCTATGAACTGGACGACGACCTGAACGAGATCGAGCGCTATTATCTTTCCGAGCGCTAGGCTTGCCCGGACGATAGCCTGACGGGGAAATCGTTCCGGCCCTTATTCCGGCCGGTATTCCGGCTTGTCTTTGGCGCGGTACATGGCGGCATCGGCGCGCGACATAAGACTGTCAGTTGTATCCTTGGGGCCGACGAAACAATAGCCTATCGAGGCACCAAGGGGCAGTCTCTTCCCTTCATGAGTGATATTTTCCCTGACCAGTTGCAGCATCAGAAAATCGATTTTTTCCACCACCTGATCGCCGTTTAGATTGTCGAGTAACAAGCCAAATTCATCGCCGCCGATCCGCGCGACCACATCTGTTGTCCGGGTATGGGTTTTCAATAATTGCGCCAAACGTACCAGCAAAACATCTCCGGCAGCATGGCCATGCCTGTCATTGGTCGCTTTCAAATTGTCGACGTCAAGAAATAATACCGCGCAATTGTCTCCATATCGTTGGCACCGGGCAACGCGATCCTCGAGACTTTCAACAAAAAGGCGGCGGTTTGAAAGTCCCGTGAGCACATCATTATAAGCGTGCAACTTCATTTCAGCGAGGTCCCCTTTCAGCGCAACTATTTCCTGCTCTAATATAATACAGTTGAGACAAGATTGATTTTTTCTTGCGCGATGTTTCTGCATTTTATTCATTGTTCCCAAAGCCTCTGAGCAAGTATATTTGTATCTATTTGAAATTACAACAGGATTATCCGGCCAGTTCTAGCCAAAGCACCGAGACTTGGGTCTGGCGCGCCTTGTCCGCAATCAAAGCCTTCCAGCGGATATGAATTTGTCGCCAGGAAAATTTAAAACCCCGATATGTGTCATTGCGTCCGCGCTACTTCATGACTAAACCGCATTGCTTCCGTAGCATTTGTCAGGGTCAAAAATGGTCGAAGCACCTCCTCCGGTTGGAATAATCATGGGCAGCCAGTCCGACTGGGCCACTATGAAGCTCGCGAGCGACATTCTGGATCAGTTGCAAGTGCCGTATGAACAGAAAATCGTGTCGGCGCACCGCACGCCGGGCCGTCTCTATGACTATGCGACATCGGCAGCCGAACGCGGACTGAAGGTGATTATCGCTGGCGCTGGCGGCGCGGCGCATCTGCCCGGCATGGTCGCTTCGATGACCCGGGTGCCTGTACTCGGCGTACCGATCCAGTCGAAGGCCTTGAGCGGCATGGACAGCCTGCTGTCGATCGCGCAGATGCCCGCAGGCATTCCCGTCGGCACCTTGGCCATTGGCGACGCCGGAGCAAAAAATGCGGCGCTTTTGGCAGCGGCCATTCTGGCCAATAATGATCCTTCTCTGGCAGACCGGCTAGACGTGTGGCGCGCGGCACAAACCAATGCGGTCGCAGAGCAGCCGGAATAAGCAGATGCTATGAAGACACTTCCTCCCGGATCAACCATTGGTATATTGGGTGGCGGCCAGCTCGGCCGGATGCTCAGCGTTGCGGCCTCCCAGCTCGGATATCGCTGCCATATCTATGCGCCCGACACCAAGAGCGTGGCGGCTGAAGTCTCGGCGGAATTTACCTGCGCCGAGGATGACGACATCGCCTCCCTGACCCGCTTCGCCGAGAGCTGCCACGCCATCACATTTGAATTTGAAAATGTTCCGGTCGATCCGCTGCACCAAATACAAGACTGCGCGCCGCTCCACCCGCCGATAGCGGCGCTGGATATCGCGCAGAACCGGGTCGCCGAGAAAGTTTTTGCCCGCAATCATGGCGGCACCACTGCCCCCTTCGCCGAAGTTACTGATCGCGCCGCGCTCGACAGGGCAATTGCCGAGATCGGTGCTCCCGCAATCCTCAAGACCATCCGCATGGGTTATGACGGCAAGGGCCAGTCGCGTATTCATCCAGGCGACGATCTTGACGAGCACTGGGAAGCCGTGGCGCATCAGCCCTGCGTTGCCGAAGGTTTCATCACCTTTGATCATGAGTTTTCCGTGATACTGGTCCGCGGTCAGGATGGCGAAATCCGCTTCTGGGATACGCCGCATAATGTGCATGAAGACGGCATATTGTCGGTCTCGACCGCGCCTGCTCCGGCCGAGATACTACAACAGCAGGACGATGCCCGCGCGCTCGCCGCCAAAATGGCCGAGGCGATGGATTATGTCGGGGTCCTCACCTGTGAATTTTTTGCCACCAACGAGGGTCCGGTTTTCAACGAGATGGCACCGCGCGTGCACAATAGCGGCCATTGGACGATCGAAGGCGCGGTCACCAGCCAGTTTGAAAATCATATCAGGGCGATTTGTGGATTGCCGCTCGGCGATACCGGCCTCGCCGCTAAAAAAGTCGAGATGCACAATCTGATCGGGGCGCAGGCGGACGAATGGCAGAACCTGCTGTCCGACGGCACCAACCACCTGCATCTTTACGGAAAAGGCGAGAGTCAGCCGGGCCGCAAGATGGGTCATGTCACCAAAACATATTTCTAATTTGCAGTCTGCCGGAACTGCGCTAGGCGTCGCGCATGAACCATCCTGAAATCATTCTTTTTCTCGCCCGCGCCGACAATGGCGTGATCGGCGACGGCGACATCATACCGTGGAGCCTGCCCGAGGATCAGCGGCGGTTCAAGCGCATGACCATGGGCAAGCCGATGATCATGGGCCGCAAGACTTTTGACAGCCTGCCCGGCATGTTACCGGGACGGCGCCATATCGTGCTGACCCGCGACAAGGATTGGGAAGGCGACGGTGCGGATGTCGCCAGCAGCGTCGAAAACGCTCTAAAAATGGCCAATGCACCCCATATCGCGGTGATCGGCGGCGCAGAGATTTACAAGGCCTTTCTCGACAAGGCCGACCGGATTGAACTGACCGAGGTGCATAGCAAGCCGAAGGGTGATATCCAAATTCCAGCCTTTGATGAAACCGTGTGGGAAGAAATTACCCGCGAGGATCATGAAGCGGAAAATGGCAAGCCCGGCTACAGTTTTGTCACCCTTAAAAGGAAAATCGGATGAAGAAGTTCCTGCTGGCGTTGCTCGGGTTTGGCGTAATTTTACTCGCCGCCTTCCTGATTTTTGCGCCTGCGGAGTTCGAGAAACAGACCAATATGGTCGACGGCAAGCCACTGCCGGAGATTAGTGCAGAAGCGCAAAAATTGCATGACAGCCTGATGATCGTCGACCTGCACGGCGACACTTTGCTGTGGAAGCGCAAGATTACCGACAGCGTGGATCGCGGTCATATCGATCTCAAAAGGCTGCAGGCGGGCAACGTCGGGCTGCAGATTTTTTCCAGCGTCACCAAGACGCCCAAGGGACAGAATTACGACAGCAACAGCGCTGACACGGATAATATCACATTGCTCTCGATCGCTCAGCTGCAGCCAATGCGGACATGGTTCTCGCTGCTTGAACGGCAACTCTATCACGCACAGAAACTGGACAAGGCTGTCGAAAAGTCGGCTGGCGCCATGATGTCGGTCAGCACGACGGGCGGTCTCGGCAAGCTGGAGGCTGCACGCGCAACACCAGAGGGGCCGATTGGCGTCCTGTTTTCCGCCGAGGGACTGCAGACGCTGGAAGGCGAGCGCGGCAATCTGAAGAAACTCTATGCTTCGGGTATGCGGATGGCGGGGCTGGTGCATTTTTTCGACAATGAGCTGGCCGGGTCGATGCATGGCATTGAGAAAGGCGGACTGACCGATTTTGGCCGGACGATCGTTCGCGACATGGAATCAATGGGGATGATCGTCGACATCGCCCATTCGAGCCACGCGACGGTCGCTGACATTCTCAAAATGGCGAAGCGGCCGGTGGTCTCCAGCCATGGCGGCGTGCAGGCTGTGTGCGGGGTTAACCGCAATCTCACCGATGCAGAGATCAAGGGTGTGGCGGCGACCGGCGGTATCATTGGTCTTGGCTATTGGGACGGGGCGATGTGCGACACCGATCCGGCGACTGTGGCCAGAGCGGTCAAGCATGTCCGCAATCTGGTCGGGATCGAGCATGTGGCGCTGGGCAGCGATTTTGATGGTGCGGTGACGACGCGCTTTGACACCAGCGGGGTTGTGCAGATTACGCAGGCGCTGATGGACGCGGGCTTTACCGAAGCGGAAATTCGCGCGGTAATGGGTTTGAATGCGCTGCGGGTGATCAAGGCGGGACTGGTGCCTTTGTCCAAGCCCGTCGCCCCGGCGAAGGCCGGGGTACAAACCGATGGCAATGCTCGCGCTTCAGATGCGGGTTAGTCGCCAGCTTGCGCTGGCATGACGAACTTGTTGAACGAAATGCAAAATCCCGCAATAGCGATTCGATGATCAGACTAAACGGACAGGACAGGATCGAAGGCGACCTGCGCGGGGCGATACTCGCGCTGGGCAATTTTGACGGCTTTCATTTCGGCCATCAGGCAGTCGCCGGCAAGGCGTTGAGCTGGGCCCGGGAAGAGGGCCGCCCGGCGATTATCGCGACCTTTGATCCACACCCGGTCCGTTTCTTCAAACCCGAATTGCCGCCCTTTCGCCTGACATCGCTGGACCAGCGCCAACGGCTGTTCGGCGATGCCGGAGCGGGCGCTATGCTGGTGTTTGAATTTGACGCCGGCCTTGCGGCAACCACAGCAGAAGATTTTATCACCCAATTGCTGGTTGATCGCTTTGGCGCGGCCGGCGTTGTCACCGGAGCGGATTTCACCTTCGGCAAGGGCGCCAAAGGCAATATCGACCTGCTGCGCGAAGTCGGCGCGGCGCACGGCCTGAAAAGCGAAGCCGTCAGCCCGATCAGCGACAGCGATGATATAATCTCCTCCAGCCGCATCCGCGCGGCGGTGAAAGACGGCCATTGCGAGGAAGCGCGCCGCCTGCTGACGCGGCCCTTCGCGATTCAGGGCGAAGTCATCCACGGTGACAAGAATGGCCGGATATTGGGCTATCCGACCGCCAATATCGATATGGGGCAATATCTCCGCCCGAAATACGGCATCTATGCAGTCAAGGGCCGCCTGCCCGATGGCAGGGTGCTTAATGGCGCTGCGAACTTGGGCATCCGCCCCAGTTTTGATCCGCCCAAAGAATTGCTTGAACCTTATTTCTTCGATTTTGCCGAGGATCTTTACGGCCAGGCGATCGAGGTCGAACTGCACCATTTCCTGCGCGGCGAACAGAAGTTCGATGATCTCGACGCGCTGAAGGTGCAGATGGAAAAGGATTGCGACAGGGCGCGGGAATTGCTGGCTTAGGCGAGCGGATGGGCGTGAGAGTATCTGCCGTTCGTCTTGAGCCTGTCAAAGGACGCGTCAAGCGGACAGAAGTCCGTCGACAAGCTCGGGACCAACGGTTTTAGGCAACCTGATGACGCTATTCCCTGTACCGTTCGTGGTGAGCCTGTCGAACCACCTCGCATACCAATAGAGGTCCTTCGACAAGCTCAGGACGAACGGTTGCTGCACGCGCACAAATCCCGCTTGCACCCAAGGCCCGCGTCGCCTAATCCCCGCGCTTATGACCGATCCCAAAGCAGATTATAAAGACACGGTTTTCCTGCCGAAAACCGATTTCCCGATGAAGGCCGGCCTTGCGAACAAGGAACCGGCAATTCTGGAGCGCTGGCAGAAGATTGGTCTCTACGAAAAGCTGCGCGAGGCCCGCGCCGGTCGCGAGAAATTCATCCTGCACGATGGCCCGCCTTATGCCAATGGCAATATCCATATCGGCCATAGCCTCAACAAGACGCTGAAGGATCTGGTCGTCCGCTCGCAGAGCCTGCTCGGCAAGGATGCGCCTTATGTGCCGGGCTGGGATTGCCACGGCTTGCCGATCGAGTGGAAGATCGAGGAACAATATCGCAAGAAAAAGCGGAACAAGGACGAGGTTCCGGCCAGCGAATTCCGCGCTGAATGCCGAACCTATGCCGACAATTGGGTCAATGTGCAGCGTGATGAGTTCAAGCGGCTCGGCGTGATGGGCCAGTGGGACAAGCCCTATCTGACGATGGACTATGACGCGGAAGCGGCGATTGTCACCGAGTTGCTGAAATTCGCCGAAGCCGGCCAGCTCTATCGCGGCGCCAAGCCGGTGATGTGGTCGCCGGTCGAGAAAACCGCGCTGGCCGAAGCCGAGGTGGAATATGAGGATATTGTCTCGACGCAGATCGATGTGGCGTTCGAGATTGTGGATGCGCCGAATGCGCCCGAACTGCAGAAGCTAATTGACGGCGGCGAGAAGCCGACCGCTGTTATCTGGACTACGACGCCTTGGACCATTCCAGTCAATCAGGCGTTGGCCTATGGTGCTGACGTTCAGTATGAGGTTCTGATCCTCAATTCAGATAATGGGGGCGATCATTTAGAAGTTACGGATTCTGAAAATTTCCTCGCGGATCTTGGGTTTCCAGTTGGCAAGTATCTGTTGGTTGCCAAGCAACTTTTGCCGTCTTTTCTTAAACGGCTAAATCAATCCATTGAAAAATTGGATTGGACAAGTGCTCTAGCCCGTCCTGAAATATTGAATATCTTCGACGGCAAGACAATCAAAGGCTCCCAACTCGCCGGTGCCACAGCCAAACATCCGATGGCCGACAAATTCCCGGACAGCGAATTCTACACCAAGCCGCGCCCGTTTCTTGACGGTTCGCATTTTGTCACTACCGATGCCGGTACCGGGCTGGTCCATATGTCGCCTGACCATGGCGAGGATGATTTTGATCTGTGCAAGGCTAATGGCATCAATCCGGTATTCGCGGTCGATGCCGATGGCGTCTATCGCGACGACTGGGAATGGCTGCCGCGCGGCGATGAACGCGCCGGCGGAGTGATCAACAAGAAGTTCAACAGCCCGGAAGGCCCGATCTGTTCGGATTTGCGCGAAGCGGGCGCCCTGCTCTCGGCCAGTGCTGATTTTACCCATAGCTATCCGCACAGCTGGCGTTCGAAGGCGAAGATTATTTACCGCTGCACGCCGCAATGGTTTGTGCCGATGGATGAGCCGCTTACGGCACCGAATGCCGTTCGTGCTGAGCCTGTCGAAGCACAGCTGACAGACGCCGACCCTTCGACAAGCTCAGGGCGAACGGATTTGGAAGTCGGGCATGCTGAAGGCGTGGCGGCCACCCTCCGCGAAGTCGCGCTCGATGAAATCCGCAACAAGGTCCGCTTCGTGCCGGAACGCGGGCGGCGCCGTCTCGAATCGATGGTGGAAGGCCGCCCCGACTGGGTGCTCAGCCGCCAGCGGGCCTGGGGCGTGCCGATTGCGCTTTATGTTGACCGCAAGAGCGGCGAATATCTCAATGATCCGGCGGTCAATGCGCGGATCATCGCGGCGTTCAAGGCCGGCGGTGCCGATGCCTGGTTCAATGCCGACCATCAGGAATTTCTTGGCAACACCTATGCGCTCGATAATTATGAAGTGATCACCGATATTCTCGACGTCTGGTTCGACAGCGGCTGCACCCATGCCTTTGTGCTGGAAAGCGGCAAATGGCCGGCCCAGCGCAGCCCAGCCGACCTCTATCTGGAAGGCAGCGATCAGCATCGCGGCTGGTTCCAGTCGAGCCTGCTGGAATCCTGTGGCACACGCGGTCACGCACCTTATAAAGCGGTGCTGACCCACGGCATGACGCTCGACAAGACCGGCAAGAAAATGTCGAAGTCGCTCGGCAATACGCTCGATCCGAAAAAGATCATCGATGTGCAGGGCGCGGATATCTTGCGACTGTGGGCGGCAAGTGTCGATTTTACCGAGGATCACCGGATTGGTGACGAAATCCTGAAGGGGGTTTCGGACAGCTACCGCAAATTGCGCAACACCTTCCGCTATATGCTCGGCGGGCTGGGTGACTTCACCGACGCCGAGCGGGTGGCGGTGGCCGATATGCCGGAGCTGGAACGCTATATCCTGCACCGGCTGGCCGAGGTCGATGCGGAGCTGAAACAGCACGTCAACGACTTCGCTTTCGGTCCCTATATGCGGACATTGAACGCTTTTGCGCAGGAAGACCTCAGCGCCTTCTTCTTCGATATCCGCAAGGATTGCCTCTATTGCGATGCGCCGGATGACCCGAAGCGCATGGCTTACCGCACGGTGATGGATATCTTGTTCCACGCCCTCACCCGCTATATCGCACCAGTGCTCGTGTTTACGGCTGAAGAGATTTGGCAGAGCCGCTTCCCGGACGAGAATGACTCGATCCATTTGAAGGAATGGCCGGAGGTTGATGGGGGCTGGACGGATACTGATCTCGCCGGGAAATGGCAGAAAATTCGCGATGCCCGTGAAAAGGTTACCGAAGCGATCGAACCGTTGCGGCGGGAGAAAACCATCCGGTCGAGCCTCGAGGCCGAGGTCGTCTATCCGATGACCGACCTGCCGATCAGCACCGAAGAATTTGCCGAACTGGCGATCGTCGCGGATGTGACCGATGGTGCGGAAATCGCTGTCACCAAGACCGATAACCACAAATGCGGCCGCTGCTGGCGGCTGCTGCCGGAAGTGGAAGAAGATGGCGCGCTGTGTGATCGTTGTGCAGAGGTGGTGGCGTGAACGACACTCTCTCACTCGTCATCCTGAACTCGTTTCAGGACCCCGCTGGGCTTGGCGCTCTGTCTAGGGATATCCTGAAACCAGTTCAGTATGACGACTCCCTCATTCACGATGGCGCTGCCGGGAGCGGATTTTGACATGACCGACCAAGTCAAAAACTACCGCCGCATCGGGCTGATCATCGCCTTGCTGATCTTTGCTCTCGACCAAGTGAGCAAATTTGTAGTGATGCAGCTGCTGCAGCTGCCGTCCAGAGGCCAGATCGAGCTGATTCCGTTCTTCAACCTGACCTGGGCGGAAAATTACGGGGTGTCGATGGGCTTCCTGACCGCGTCATCCGATTTTCAGCGCTGGGCGCTGGTGGCGCTAACCGGCCTGATCGGGCTGGCGGTCTTCATCTGGATGAATCGCGAAAAGGCCAAATGGGACATTATCGCGCTCGGCATGGTGCTAGGCGGAGCAATGGGCAATATCGTCGACCGCGCGCGGCTGGGCTATGTTGCCGACTTTGCCGATCTGCATATCGGTGATTTCCGGCCGTTCCTGATTTTCAACCTTGCCGATGCCTGTATCAGCATCGGTGTGGTGATCCTGCTTGCACGCGCGCTGCTAATCCGCGAAAAGAAGGACGAGACAAAAGACAGCGTTCAGCTTGACGAAAGTTGACCTGTGACAGGAGCGCGCTATCAGGCTCCGTAAGAGATTTTTAAGGGATAATATCATGCGTAAATCCACCGTCGCCATCAGCCTTGTTTCGCTGGCCAGCTTGACCGCCTGCGGCTCCAGCGGGCTGTTCGACCGTGAGCGGCCGGATGAATTCGCAGTTTCGCGCCAGCCACCGCTGGTGATCCCGCCCGATTTCACGATGACCCCGCCTCAGCCCGGTCAGCCTCGGCCCCAGACCGGCGGTTTGCAGCAACAGACTCTGGAAGCCTTGTTCGGCGGTCCGCAGGCGCGCAGCGTCACCGAAACCGCAGTCGTCGGCATGGCCGGTGATTCCGATGCCGGGATTCGTTCCTCGGTCGGCGATCCGGACACCTTCACCGTCGACAAGGGCAGCGTAACCCGCGACATCATCGCCGCACCAGAAGGCGACGGACAGAACGCCCAGGCCGCAACGCCGGAGTGATTTTGCCCCTGCAGGGTGAAGTGCGGAGCGTTTTTCGCGGTAAATTATAGTAATATTCAATGGCCGCTGTTTTCCGGGATCGGACTTCGGCTGGCCTTCAAAATTTCGGCATCTTTTCAAAGTTGAACCTTTTTTCGTCCGGTTCAATCCAGCAGGCTGCTTCTGAAAGGTAGACATTAGATACTACGGTAAAATGAGTGGTATCATCCAATGTCGGGGCGAATATATTCACCAGTTTCTTATTGCCTTCGCTTTGGGCAAAGAGCCTTGTTCCGCAGTTGGCGCAAAGGAACGTTATTACATTATGCCCACTTTCAGCTTTCCGTGGAAAGGTGATTGTAGCACCCTTGGTGATCTCGAACGAATTTCTAGGAACAGAAAAAGCGGAAACATAAGGCGCGCCGCTAGATTTTTGACATGCTTTGCAGTGACAATTTACCGACCAGATCGGCGTACTTGAGCATTCGTAGGTAATCTCACCGCACAGGCAACGACCGGTGATCGGCAGTTCCATTTTCTCAAGCCGTTCCATAGTCGCTCTCCTCCGTGACAGTCAGACTAGCGCTATTGCAGAAACTTGTCTGCAATATCCCGGATAAGACCACTAGAAGGTATGGCCTTCTCCCTTAAGGGAGAAGGAATGTTCAATCGGGAATAGCGATTACCTTGGTTCTCGCATTGTTACCGCGAATAATTTCCAGCGATGTTTTCGGCAATCCAAGCGCTTTGGACAGCAGCTTCAAAACAGCGGCATTGGCTTTGCCATTCTCCGGCGTAGCGGTGACGCGGACCAGCAGCACGCCGGCGGGCCCCGTTCCGCCCGGCAGGCTGATGCTGTTATCGCCTGCATTGGGCGTTACTTTCACCGTCAGTTCACCGCTCTCTATAAGCGAGAGCATCTCGGACCGAGGCGGGAATGATGTCTTTCTTGCCATTGTTTCTTAATGTTTCCCTTCTCCCGTGAGGGAGAAGGATAGGGAGCCTTATGCGCGAAGCGGATTAGGCGGCCTTGGATGAGGGTGTTCTGAACCCCGAAGCGAAGTGCGCACTCACCCAGCTGCGACTAGCAAACAAGTTTGCAAGTCTGCGCAACCCTCTCCCGCACGGGAGAGGGAAGAAAGCCTAATGCCTAAAATGCCGCATGCCGGTGAACAGCATTGCGAGGCCGGCTTCATCCGCTGCGGCGATCACTTCGTCATCGCGGATCGAACCGCCGGGCTGGATCACTGCGGTTGCGCCTGCCTCGACTGCGGCCAGCAGGCCGTCAGCAAAGGGGAAGAAGGCGTCGGAAGCAACTGCGGATCCCAATGTCCGCGTTTCGCTCCAGCCGGCTTTCTCCGCGGCATCCTTGGCTTTCCACGCCGCGATGCGGGCCGATTCCAGCCGGTTCATCTGGCCTGCGCCGACACCCGCTGTCGATCTGTCCTTGGCATAGACAATCGCGTTGGATTTGACATGTTTGGCGACGGTCCAGGCAAACAGGCAATCGGCCATTTCCTGCTCGCTCGGCTGGCGCTTGGTGACGCATTTCAGATCAGCCTGGGCGATCTGGCCATTGTCGCGCGACTGTAGCAGAAAGCCGCCGGCGATGGATTTGAAGCCCATGCCGGTGCGTGCCGGATCGGGCAATTCGCCGGTCAGCAGCAGGCGCAGGTTTTTCTTCTTGGCAAAGATCGCTTTGGCTTCGTCATTCGCACTCGGTGCGCAGACGACTTCGGTAAAGATGCCGGTCATCGCTTCCGCCGCCGGGCCATCAAGCGGCCGGTTGACCGCGATGATACCGCCAAAGGCCGAGACGCTGTCGCAAGCGAGAGCCGCCTTATAAGCGTCGAGAATATTGTCGGCACTAGCGACGCCGCAAGGATTGGCGTGCTTGACGATCACCACGGTCGGCGGGCCGTCGCGGAATTCGCTGACCAGTTCGAGCGCAGCGTCGGCATCGTTATAATTATTATAGCTGAGCGCCTTGCCCTGCAATTGTTCTGCCTGGGCAATGCCGCTCGCGGACGGGCCATCGGGCAGATAGAGCGCGGCGCTCTGGTGCGGGTTTTCGCCATAGCGGAGCTCGACCGGGCGGCTCATGGTGATCGGCAGCACATCGGGGAACGTCTTGCCCTGATCGGCGAAACCGAACCACTGGGCAATCATGCTGTCATAGCTGGCAGTCGCGGCGAAGGCTTTGGCGGCCATATTCTTGCGGAAGGCGAGCGAGGTACCGCCGTCATTCTGCTGCAACTCAGCAAGCAGAGTCGCATAATCCGACGGGTCGGTGACGATGGTGACGAAATCGTGATTCTTGGCCGCGCTGCGCACCATGGAAGGCCCGCCGATATCGATATTCTCGATAATCTCGTCGCGTTCCGCGCCCTTGGCGACGGTCTGGGCGAAGGGGTAGAGATTGACGATCACCAGATCGATCCCGGCAATGTCATGCTCTTCCATCGAGGCGACATGGCCGGCATCATCGCGCCGGGCGAGCAGACCGCCGTGGACCTTGGGGTGAAGGGTCTTGACCCGGCCATCCATCATCTCCGGGAAATTGGTGACGTCGCTGATGTCGGCAACCTCGAGACCCGCTTCGCGCAACGCCTTGGCGGTGCCGCCGGTCGAGATCAGCGCAACGCCCATCGCCGCCAGCTGCTTGCCAAGATCGGCCAGTCCGCTCTTGTCCGAAACCGACAAAAGCGCGCGTTTGATTTTGATATTCTCAGTCATTGTTACCCCATATGTTTGAGCAGCCAGCCGGTGGCGCCACCGCCCTTGCCCACTGCGCCGGAAATCACCATCTGCATCACGTCATGGCCTATACCCATGCCGTCGACCCAGACACTTTCTTCCAGTTTGATTTGTCCGCTCGTCGAGCGGAATTGCCACAAATTTCCGTCCTTCAGACGCAATAAAACGCCCTTGCCTTCCGAGATCAGATCACTTTCTATATCAGGCCCGAGGTGGAAGCGCAGCGCATATTCGATATCATTTTTGCGCCGGCGGCGCTTTTTGCCATCGGGAATCAGCATATCCTCGCCGCGCAGCTCCAGCCCGTCCGAGCGTAGCAGCAACAGCCGCTTGTGGACCAGACCAAAGCGCTTGGCATAACCGTCATGACTGGCCTCCAGCCGTGTGGCATTTTCAACGTCGCGGCGGAACAGCTCGACTTCACTGACGCCGCGGCCAAGCTTGCCATCTGGAAGAATCGAGGTGCTGTTACTATCGGCGATGCACAAGGTACTGTGCGCGGCGGTGGTCCGCAGGCCGCGCGCCAGTCCGGCCGGGATGGTCGCCCCGACCAGCCCCGCGCCGCCGCAATTGCTGATAATCCGGCAGTCGCCATTGGAAAATTCAAAAGCCAGCGTCGACGCGCAACCGGCAACCGCCATGCGCGCGATCGGCGGCGGCGCGGCGTCGAGAACCATCACTGAACGACCGGAAGAAACCCGCTGATAGCCCCATTCATGCGCCTGCCGCAGCGGCCGGGCCCGGACGCCGCTGGCTTCGACCACTTGCGCAATCTGCTCCGCAGACGTCGCGCCGCTGCCCTGCCAATTGCCCAGCGTGCCGTCAAAGTGGGTGAGCGCAGTAAGCGGCGGCACCGCCTTGTTCAGCGCTTCCTCGAGAAAGGCCGGCGCATCTTCCTTGCGCGCAATATAGACCTGTTTCAGCATCGACAGCAGGATCACCGCATCGATCTGGTTGAGCGGCGAGCGCGAGACCGACCCGCCGTCGGCAAAGAAAAACTCGCCCATCGCCTTTTCCAGACCTGCTTCGCCGACAATCTGGCGGACGCGTCCTTCGGGCAGCAGCAAGGAGGCCGCGACCACCCCGCTCCACGCCACCAGTCGGCCGAGGCTGCTGTTTGCCTTGTCTGCGGTGCGGTCAAGATGGCGAGCGGTCCGGGCGATGTTGTTGAGCAGCTTGGAACGGTAGATCAGATCACGCGAGGACAGGATGAGCGGCGCGTGGCTGGCCCATATCAGAAGCCGCCAGCCGCAATTATCGGGCCGCCAGGCCGGCTGACGGATGGTGTCGCCATTGGCGTCGAGCCACTGGTTCATCAGCTTTTCCGCCACCGGCACCGCCTGATCCCGGGAAGCCGCCGTATCGAGATCGCGCAACCACTGGAAGCGATGGACATAATCCTCGAATTGCGGCGGCAGCTTGAGCTCGGCAAAATCGATATTGTCGTGTTTTTTCTTCAGACCGCGGAACAGGAAGAAACCGGCGCGCACCGCCATGCCCTGCACTCGGTCGCCATCGACCGGGTCAACCGGCACTGCCAGCAGCCGCAAGGGCAATTTTCCCGACAGACGGAGCCGGTGCATCGGCATCCGCCAGGTCATCCGGTAGTAAAGCATTGTCGCTTGCTGGGCGAGCGACTGGCCGCGATCGCGGTCGTGGCGCAAAGTCAGGCTGCGGCCTTCGCCTATATCGTCATTTTCGTCATATGCGTCTGGCTGGTCCGGGTCGCCATCGCCCAGATCCAGCCGGTCAGATCTGCCGGTGGTCATTCACCCCTCAAACCGCGAATATTGGCAGCATATTGATCCGGACCGCCGCGGAAGGTTGCGGTGCCGGCAACCAATGTGTCAGCGCCGGCGGCAATTGCCTTCGGTGCGGTTTTAAGATCAATGCCGCCGTCCACTTCCAGCCGGATATCCTTGCCGGTGGCGGTGATCCGCTTGCGGATCGCCTCGATCTTGCGCAACTGGCTGTCGATGAAGCTCTGCCCGCCAAAGCCCGGGTTGACGCTCATCACCAGGATCAGGTCAAGATCATCGATCAGATAATCGAGTATGTCGAGCGGAGTCGCCGGGTTGAGCACCAGCCCGGCCTGTTTGCCGAGCGACTGGATAGTCTGCACCGTACGATGCGGATGCGGGCCCGCTTCCGGGTGGAAGGAGATGATATCCGCCCCGGCCTCGGCAAAAGCTTCGAGAAACTGGTCGACCGGAGAGATCATCAAGTGGACGTCGAACGGCTTGGCGCTGTGCGGCCGCAGCGCTTTGACCACTGCGGGGCCGATTGTGATATTGGGGACAAAATGGCCATCCATCACATCGACATGGATCCAGTCGCAGCCGGCCTTGTCGATGGCCTGCACCTCTTCGCCCAGACGGGCGAAATCGGCAGAAAGGATAGAGGGGGCGATACGGATGCTGTCGGACATGGCACTTCCTTAAACTATGCCCGGCAGTAGGATTTTTATACCGGGCAATCAAGGCGCTATTCTGGCAGGGGCCACAGTCCCTTGTGGACAGATTGGGGACAGGTTCACAATATGTAGAAAATCAGCATTTGCGAACCAGCCGAGCGATGAAGAATCCGTCGACATGGCCCTCCTGCGCCAGCGTATCCGGCAACGTCCGCACGCAGCCGGATTCGGTCGGCGCTATGCCGGTCGGCAGCTCGTCATCACGAACCGGATCGATGGCAAACTGGTCATGACGCTCAAGAAAGGCTTCGATCTGCTCCTCGCCTTCTTCGGGTTCGAGCGAGCAAACGGCATAGACCAAGGTCCCGCCGGGCTTGACCCAGGCGGCTGTGCGGTCGAGCAAGGCCCGCTGCACTTCGGCGCGGTCTTCGATCTGACGCGAGCCAATACAGTGGAGCACATCGGGGTGGCGGCGATAAATGCCGGTGGCGCTGCACGGCGCGTCGAGCAGGACTGCATCGGCGGCTTCCGCCGGCTTCCACTGGATCAGATCGGCGATCACTTCTTCGACCTGCAAATGGGTACGCTTCAGATTGTCCTGAAAGCGCTCCATTCTTTTGGCGCTATTGTCGACTGAAACGGTTTTCCAGCCGGCACTGGCCAGCTGCATGGTCTTGCCGCCCGGTGCGGCGCAGAGATCGTAGATCGTCCGGCCCTTGCCTTCGCCAAACAGTCGCGCAGGGATCGAGGCGGCCAGATCCTGCACCCAGAAGCGCCCCTCGTCAAAACCGTCGAGTTCGACAATTGGAAGATCTGGAAGCATCCTCAGATGTTTCGGGGCAAGCTGTTCGCCTTCCAGCGTACCGATTTCGCCAGACTGGAAACTGAGGTCGAGCGGCGCCGGCTTGGCCCAGGCTTTGGACGCGGCATTGGCGACATCCTCGCCCCAGTTATTGGTCCAGCGGTCCAGCGTTTCGCCGGGAATTTCGGGATATTCCGGGAGCTTCAGATCACCCGATTCGACGCCGCGCATCACCGTCGAGAATACGCCGTGCACCAACCGGCGCGGTCCACCGTGAACCAGCGGCAGGGCAGTGGAAATCGCGGCATGTTGCGGCGTGTCCAGGATCAGCACCTGCGCCAACGCTATCCGCAGCGCCATCCGCGCCTTCGCATCATCGGCCAGCCGGTTGCGGGTTGCGCTGTCGATCATCGCATCGAGAGCGCTCATCCAGCGCAGCACATTTGCGGCGATATTGTGTGCCAGCGCCTTGTCCGAAGGATGGGACAGCTTGCCGGTCGCTGCAGGCATCGCCTGATCCAGCGTCTCACCACGCCGGCAGACGGCGTCGAGCAGGCGAATGGCAGACTGGCGCGTGGCGAGGCCGGGGACTTTATTATTGGGCTGGTTCATGTTCATTCCGCGATGATTTGGCTTGGAGAACCCGGATGGCTCACTCTGTCGCACCGCATAGACCTTCCGGCGTTTCGATCAAGCTTTTGGATGTTGGCGGAGCGGACGGAACAATCGCTATCGGGGTTAGGAAGGCTAGCGACCAGCATTCGCTGCGGTTGAACAGATGCGTCGAGGGCCCCGCAATCCTCCTTGCCTGAGGCGTTGTGATGTAGATCACTCAAGCGTTTGCGGGGTAGGGCTAGGTCGAAATCTGGATTGATCCATGGCCTTTCAACGATGACTATCTCGCCTATCGCTACTGCCTCATACAACGCCGGAAACGTGACGCGAGAAAGCTGACTTCATAGAATATCTGTGGGTCAATCCGGGATTTCGCTGATGCATAATCAGTGAACAAAACCAAGCCCGCTGCCGGAATCTGGCATATTGCCAGCAAAGGCGGCAATCCATTCAAAAAACAGGAACGACATATGAAAAATTCGATTGCAACCTTGACAGTTTTTGCGAGCGCCCTTGCGCTCGCCGCTTGCGGTAGCAGCAATGAGACGTCGGAATCTGCCGCAACGGAAGAAACTGCGGAGGTTGCGACTGCAGAGCCATGCACCCAGGACGCCATGATGGCCAAAGCAACGAAGCTGGGCGAAAAAATGCAGGCCCTGGCCAGCGATCCGGAAGCGATGCAGGAAATGGCCAGCAAGATGCAGGAAGTTCAGGGGAAGATTCAGGCGGGCGCTGCAGACGGAAGCTTTGGAATTACCGAAGCTTGCGCGGCCTATGACGAAATGCTCGCTGCTGCCGAGTAATCTGATGCAAGTAAAATAGCAGGCACGGCGGGGATTGATCTCTGCCGTGCCTTAATGAGCAAGAGATTGATAGCCGACTTTGCTGTGCGCCGTGCGATCGACGGAAAAGCCGCTTGTCCGGTAGCTGTGATTGAAAACACCAATCATTGTGATCGCCATAATTATCCCGATAGTCCCCGATTGGCGGTTGAATAGTGCTGCGCCACAACATATTTCGAGCGTCTCGAACAGACGAATAATTGCACGTCGATGCTGGCGTGCAACAAAACTCTCAAACGAAAAAAGGACCACAAATGGCTACCATTAACAGCAAGATTTTGCCTTTCTCCACCGAAGCATTTTATCGCGGTGAATTCGTCAACGTGACGCAAGAAGATGTCGCCGGCAAATGGGCCGTATTTTTCTTCTATCCAGCGGACTTCACCTTTGTCTGCCCGACGGAGCTGGAAGATCTGGCCAACCAGTACGAAGCGTTGCAGGCCATGGGCGTTGAGGTTTACTCTGTTTCGACCGACACGCATTTCAGCCACAAGGCATGGCATTCGAGCTCCGAAGCCATTGGCAAGATCAACTTCTACATGCTGGGCGACCAGAATCACACGATCAGCAACAATTTCGGCGTTTTGCGCGAAGGCCAGGGCCTCTCCGACCGCGCGACCTTCGTGGTTGATCCCGACGGCGTCATCCAGGTCATGGAAATCACCTGTGAAGGTGTCGGCCGGAACGCGGCCGAACTGGTTCGCAAGATTAAAGCGGCGCAATATGTTCGCGCCAATCCCGGTGAAGTTTGCCCGGCAAAATGGGAAGAAGGCGAAGACACGCTGGCTCCTTCCATTGAGCTGGTTGGCAAAATCTAAACCCGCCCCCCGACAAATGAACAATGCAGTGACCGGCTTCGCGCCGGTCACTGGCCCCTCTGGCCTCGACCGAATTCCAGCCAGCCGATAGTGCTGCGCTGCTTATATGAAGAGAGATACCATGCCCATCATCGATCAATCCACCGCCGATCAGCTGAAAGCCTATCTGGCCAACCTGCGCCGCCCGATCCGGCTGGTCGCCACTCTGGACGACAGCGCGAAATCGACCGAGATGAAAGAATTGGTCGAGACGATTGCACCGATGTCGGATCTCGTGGAAGCGGATTTTAACGGGACGTCAAAGCGTGTGCCCTCCTTCCTGATTTCAGCCGATGACGGCAAATCGGAAGTCGAATTTGCCGGACTGCCGCTGGGCCACGAATTTTCCTCGCTCATTCTCGGCTTGCTGCATGTCGGTGGACATCCGCCGAAAGAGGAAGAAGAGTTGCTCGACAGCGTCGCGTCACTGGAAGGCGAATATCATTTCGAGACCTTTTTCTCGCTTTCCTGCCAGAATTGCCCGGACGTCATCCAGGCGCTCAATATCATGGCCGCCCGCAATCCCAATGTCAGCCATGTCGCGATTGACGGCGCGCTGTTTCAGGATGAGGTTGAAGAGCGCAAAGTCATGGCTGTGCCGACCGTCTTTCTGAACGGCGAGCCCTTTGGGTCCGGCCGGATGAATCTGGCCGAAATCATGGCCAAGGTCGACACCGGCAGCGCCGAAAAAGCAGCTAGCAAGCTGTCGGCCAAAGAACCCTATGACGTTCTGGTGGTTGGTGGCGGCCCTGCTGGCGCGGCGGCGGCGATCTATACCGCGCGCAAGGGCATTCGCACCGCCATCATCGCCGAACAGTTCGGCGGCCAGTTGATGGATACGATGGGAATCGAGAATTTCATTTCCGTGCCTTATACCGAAGGACCCAAGCTCACTGCGGAATTGCAGCGGCATGTGAACGAATATGATCTGGAAGTGTTCAGCCAGCAACGCGTCGCGGATCTGGCGCGCCCGGCGAGCGACGGCGATTTATTCTCTCTGACGACCGAGAGCGGCGGCTCGCTAAAGGCAAAATCGGTCATTCTGGCAACCGGTGCGCGGTGGAAGACCATCGGCGTGCCCGGCGAAGCGGAATATCGCAACAAGGGCGTGGCCTATTGCCCGCATTGCGACGGCCCGCTGTATAAGGGCAAACGCGTGGCAGTGATCGGCGGTGGCAACTCCGGCGTGGAAGCGGCGATCGATCTGGCCGGCATTGTCAGCCATGTCACATTGATCGAGTTTGACAGCGCGATGCGCGCCGACGCCGTTCTGCAGAAAAAGCTCCAGAGCCTGCCCAATGTCACCGCTATTGTTTCGGCGCAAACGACCGAAATTACAGGCGACGGCGAAAAGGTTACCGGCTTGCGCTACAAGGACCGCAACAGCGACGAAGAACATGATATCGCGCTGGAAGGCGTCTTCGTCCAGATCGGTCTGATGCCGAACAGCGAATGGCTCGGCGATGTGGTCCAGAGATCCCCTTATGGCGAGATCGAGATCGATCACCGCTGCGAAACTTCCGTTCCCGGTATCTTTGCCGCAGGCGACGTCACCACGGTGCCGTACAAGCAGATCGTCATCTCGATGGGTGAAGGGTCGAAAGCCGCGTTGTCCGCTTTTGACTATCTCATCCGGGCGGACGGCTAAGCCGAGAGATAATCCTCTCGGGTCATGCCCAAGCCTAGCGCATCGGATCGAGCGCGCTGGGCTTGCGCGACCGGCTCAAGTCCGCGGTCTCGCGAGACCGTCCGGACCAGGGACCGGACATGTTACCGCTGGAACCGCCGCCCTGCGCCATGTCCTGCAACGCCGCAATCCGGTCTTCGGTCGCCGGGTGGGTGGAGAACATCTGGCGCACGCCGCCCGGGACGATATAAAGCTGCGATGCCGCGGGATTGCGCTGGGCTACCGGATTGGGAATACAGGCCGCTTCGCCGGAGATCTTGTGAAGTGCTGACGCCAGCGACAAGGGCTTGCCGCTAATCTGGGCCGCAGCGGCATCGGCCCCGAATTCACGGGTGCGGCTGATTGCCATTTGCACGATCATCGCCGCGAATGGTGCAATCAAAACCGCCATCAAGCCTGCGATTCCGGCGTTGCGGTCACGGAAGAACAGGCCGAAATTGGCGAGCATCGATACCGCACCGGCGATTGTCGCGACCATGGTCATGATCAACGTATCGCGGTTCTTCACATGGCCCAGTTCGTGGGCCATCACGCCTTCGATCTCGTCATGACTCAGCATCTTGAGCAAGCCGGTGGTAGCGGCGACCGCAGAATGCTCGGGGTCCCGGCCTGTGGCAAAAGCGTTGGGCTGGTCCTGATCGACAATATAGACTTTCGGCATCGGCAATTGTGCCCGTTTCGACAAATTCTGCACCATATTGTACAATTCGGGGTGACTTTTGGCATCAATCTCTACCGCATTGTGCATTTTCAACACGATTTTGTCGGCGTTCCAGTAGGTGAACAGGTTCATGCCCGACGCAAACAGCAGCGCAATGATCGCGCCGCCGCTACCACCCAGCGAATAGCCCAAGGCCATGAACAGCGCGGTCAGCGCTGCCAGCAGCATGATTGTCTTCATGAAATTCATCATCTCTACTCGCTTGAATATGTGCGTTCTGACCTCAATATAGGGTTTGAGGCGGACCGATTCAATTTGGCGGACAGGTGAAAATATGACCGATAGCGATAGAAAACCCGGCGAGCGACCCGCCCATCTGAAGGCGCCCGACCATCTTTCTCCGAACAAGCCCGTGCCGGAACCCGATCCGCTCGAAAAGGCAGAGGAAATTGCCGCAGAAAAAGGTCCGACCCGCTATGGTGACTGGGAGCATAAGGGCATAGCAGTCGATTTCTGACGGCCCGCGAGGCTGATCTCTGGGCGATGCATCCGGCAGACATCCACATTTAGACCTTTGCGCAACCGCCCTTTTATGGAAAGATCGCTGGTCGAAGCCGATAGCGGAGCGGGAGCGATATTGTGAGCAACGACAAACCGGGCGCGGATGGCGTCGAAACCATCGCACCCGAAAACAGAAATGTCCCGACCGATGTCGCGCCGACCGCTGCTGCAGAAGCCGGAAATATCGATATCAGCTTCTCGCCGGGGCTGTCGTCTTTCCTGAAAACCAGTGATATTTCCATCGGCTTTACATCCTACCAGACCGGGCGGCTCTATCTGATCGGCCATGGTCCGGACGGGAAGCTGGCGCTGCACGAAGCGGTCTATCCGCAGGCGATGGGTATGACCGGCGACGCCAGTCGTATCTATCTCGGCACGCTGACCCAGATTGTCCGCATGGAAAATGTTCTGGGGCCCGGTCAAACAGCCAATCAGGTGCATGACAAGGTCTATGTGCCGCGCAACCTGCAGACCACCGGCAATGTCGACATCCACGAAATCGGTATTCAGGACAATGGCAAGATCGTCTTCGTCAACACCCGATTCAACTGCCTGTGCGAGCCCAGCCTGACGCATAGTTTCAAACCGGTCTGGAAGCCCGAATTCATCAGCGAGATTGTCGCCGAAGACCGCTGCCATCTCAACGGACTGGCAATGGTCGACGGCAAGCCGAAATATGTCAGCGCCGCCGCTCGCTCGAACGTCGCCAACGGCTGGCGCGACCATCGCGACGATGGCGGGCTGATCATCGATGTAGAGAACAATGCGATCCTTGCCGAGGGTCTGTCGATGCCGCACAGTCCGCGTTTCCATGATGATCGGCTGTGGTTGCTGAATTCGGGAACCGGCGAACTGGGCTGGCTGGATCCAGCCGATCGCAGCTTCGTGCCCCTGGCCTTCTTTCCCGGATTTTTACGCGGCTTGGCGTTCCACAAGGATCATGCCTTTGTCACCCTGTCCAAACCCCGCAAGGGCCATTTCGAGGGGCTGGCGCTGGATGGTCTGCTCAAGGAAAAAGACAGCGCGGCCTGGTGCGGTATCCAGATCGTATCGCAGTCGACCGGCAAGCTCGCGCAATGGCTGCGCTTCGAGGGCGCGATTACAGAATTGTTCGATATCTGCGTCCTGCCCGGTGTGCAGAACCCGATCACTCTGGGACCAGATTCGGTTGAGATCAGGGACTTTCTGACGATCGAACCAACGGCGGGATAGTCTCCGGATTGCCGCGCTAAGGCAGCGCCAGAAATTCGGCGATCGCCACGGCCGCGCGTCGCGAGGGAGGCCGTTCAGCATCAACGTCGAAAGAATAAGCAAAGGCGCGCGTCTGCGCCTCCCGAAACGAATCGGATAGCGGCGTGGCATCATTCAACGCTGGCCCCAGACCGGAGATATCATCGACCACCGGACCGAAATTCCAATGTTCATAATTGGCATTGCCCTGCCACCCGGCGTCGTGGGAATTCAGAAATACCGCGGGGCGTGGCTTCTGGATGAATTCGTAAATCTGGCTGCTGACATCGCCGAGATATATGTCCGCGGCACTGGTATAGGTCATGTCGACGCTGCGTGTGCTGCCGGTGTCGATATGGATATGGTCGAGCGCGGCGTAGCGCGGATCGATACTCTGCCGGAACTTCAGCAAGCGATGCTCGACCGACGCCAATATTTTGCGCTGGAACAGCATCACATGCGGCGCGAAAATCAGGTTATAGGAAGTCTGATCGGCGAAAAAGTCCAGTATCTGCTCGCCGAAGCGGAACCAGGACGACAGCAACGGATCGAAATGCGGATTATAGAGAACAATGGGCCTGTCATTGTTGAACAGCTTGACCGGCGGACGGTTGGCATAGGCTTCGAATTTCGGATAGCCGACGATGCGGTGATTGTCCGGGCGAATGACATCCGCCGCCAGCATCCGGTCGCGGGTTTTCTCGCCGGGCAGCAGAACATAGTCGAACAGCCCTATTTCCGGCGAGAATCCGATCGAACGGTCGCCGGCGCCGTGGGGGAAGAAGATCAGCTTTGGCCGCTCCGATGGATTGTTCTTCTTGAGAAAGGTCGTCGTTGTCTCCGGAACCACCAGCGCGTCGAAATGGCGGAACAATTCCGTGTTCCGCTTGAGGCTGCTCAGCCGGTTAAGCGGCAGCATCTTGCCCAGCATGTTCTCGGCCAGCCGGCTTCCGCTATTTGGCCGGATCGACCAGAAAGCGGGAGTCGGCAAGGCAGGATCAAGAAATTGGCCAACCGCTTCGGCCTGCCGGTCGCTGGAGGTGATTACCTCGACGCGCGCGGTCGGGGCCTGCCGTTGCAGAGCGGAGATGATTGGCGCGATATGGGCGACCTGGTGCAATTCGTCATGATTGAACAGAAAGCCGATACGCTTGGGGTCGATCGATGATGCGGAACTCATATATCTTCCATCGGATGTCTGACTTCACTTGCTTGCAAGGCACTCGCGGACCAAATCCGCTGCCGCCCGTCCTTGGACAGATTTTGTACGAAAGTCTACCGGGTCGCGGTCTGCTCCGTCGGTAAATGGCTCCTCCAAGGCCTGCTTTGCAAAAGTCTCTGCTGCGTCTACATAAGGCCAGCTCGACCGGTTTCGCCGGAAGCGGCTGCAAATGATAAGGACGCCCGTGACCCCCGTTAGTGATTCCAATATGTCCTCAGGAGACTTTGCCTTCGACGAGAAGCCGCTGTGGACGGCGATCATCATGGCTGGCCAGCGGCCCGAGGGCGATCCGATGGCCGCTTTTTGCGACGTCCAATATAAGGCACTGATCCCGATCGCAGGCCAGACCATGCTGGAACGCGTGGCACGCGCGCTGATGGCGTCGCCTTATATCGGCCGGATCGTCGTCATGGCCCAGTCGCCCGGCGACCTGAAAGCGGGCATCAGCCCGGATCTGGCAGAGCATGACGGCATCGCCTTTGTCGCATCCAGCGACGGCATTGCCACCAGCATCCACGGCGTGATCGGCAGCGATATCGCGCCATGGCCAGTACTGGTAACCACCGCCGACAATGCGCTGCTCACCGGAGAAATCCTTGACCATTTCTTTCAGACACATAGCGGACAGGATGTTGCCGTTGGCGTGGTCGAGCGCCAGACCATGCTTGCCGCCTATCCCGATGCCCGGCGCACCTGGCTGAAATTCCGCGGCGGCGCCTATAGCGGAGCCAATCTCTTCGGCCTTCACAATGAAGCGGCGAAACCGGCGGTGGCCTTCTGGTCCGCGGTCGAGAAAGATCGCAAGAAAGGCTGGAAAATCTTCGCCCATTTCGGACCCTGGCTATTGCTGCGCGCACTCACCCGGACGATTGGTTTCAAACAGGCAATGACGCAGGCCGGCCGTCGCATGCGCCTGCGGGCCGAACCGATCATATTGCCGATTGCGGAAGCGGCGATCGACGTAGACAAGCCGGCTGATCTGGAATTGGTGACCGGGATATTGAGTGCGCGAGAGCGTTAGACCCTGTCGCTGGTGCATGATTGGATCGAGCGCCCGACCGTCTTGAACAGATTGAAACTCCATGATTGATGAAATTCTGCCGGCATAAGATTTTCCGAAGCTTCAAACCTAACGCGCTCTGAGCAAGAAATGTCGAGGCCAGGCGACATATGATCGGCTAAATCACTAATGCCTGATTCTACAACGGGCTTGCAGCTTTCAGCCGATAGAAAATGCCGCTTTCGTCCTGCCCGGTGAGCTCCAGAATACCGCTGACGACATGTACCTTGCTCTCATTCGTGGGAAAGGGAATGTCGGCCAGCACCTCGATAAACTGGTTCGGCATCGCATGAAAATGGAAAGGGCATCCCGGCGGATAGGCGAGCAATACGAACCTCTTCTGTTTTGCGCCCTTTTCCAGCGGCGTCATCCAGCCGGCCACCTTGATGCGCTTTCCGGCGAGCGATTTGACGGCCGGCGTAAACAGCGGCTTGGAGTAGATATACCCGTCCTTTCCCGTTCGTGTTTTCTCTTTCGTCCCTTCCAGAACAGCCCATGACACGCCTCCTTTCGGGGTCGCGGCGGGTTTCCAGACATCCTCGGCAGGCACCTTTCCTCCGTTTTGCATGGCCGCCGGCAAAGGCGCAGAAGTCAGGGTCAGGGTTGATGCGAATAATAGGGCGTGCAGAATTTTCATGGATCACCTCATGATGTTCGGGCGAGGCTGTTCGCCAGATCGATGCGAAAAATGCGTGCGGCAGGGATTAGCGCGGCCACGATACCGATCAGCAGCACAGCAGCGATAATAGCGAGTTCAGCGGGGAGAAACTCTGTGGCGCTTAACCCCAGATCACCGAGAGTCTGAAAATTCCGGCCGGCAAAAAAAAGCGCCAGATGTGCGGCGACAATGCCCAGAACAGCGCCGGTAGCCGCCGTGATCAGACCTTCAAGCAATATGGTTCCGAAGACCTGGGCCTTGCTGGCTCCCATCACGCGCAACAAGGCAAGATCGCCCTCCCGTGCGCGGGCCATATTCAGCAGCGCGATGAAAATCGCGAGCCCGCCGGTAGCCGCAAGTATCCACGCGAATATCCGGGCACCTTCTATTCCTGCACCAAACAGGGCCAGCAAGCGCGCCGTTTCCACCGCCGGCGTCGCGGCCTGCATCTCGGTCTGACGATTGATCAACGCGGGGATACGAATGGCGCCCGCCGCGTTGCGATAACGCACCAATACGGCGGTGAGTTCGGGTTGCAATTGTCCGCGCGCGGATAGCATCTGTTGATCCGTATCAAGCTCATCTTCATGATCATCTTCATGGTCAGGCGCATGGTCATCTTCATGTCCGTGCGCGTGGTCATCTTCATCGACATCTTTCAACTGATGATCTTTATCGTGGTCATGACCATGGTCGTGATCAATGCCGTGGACATCCCAGACACTTTCCACCGAAGTTAGAATAAGCCGGTCGATGACCGTCCCCGTCGGCGCCAGGATACCGACTGTTTCAAAGGGCGCATGGTCATGCCCCTGCCCGTCGCCTTCCTCGGTTTCAAGGCCATGGCTGCCAATGAACTTCTGGCCCAGTTGCGCACCGGTTGCTTTTGCCACCGCGGCACCCAGAACGGCATCCATTGGCTTTTCGAACATTTTCCCCCGGGCGATTTCGCTGCCGTATAAATCGGTGTAGGACTCGTCAGTCCCGACGATCCTGTATCCCTTAAAATTATCACCCAGAGCCAATGGAATGGCTGTTTTTACCGCCGGGTCGCGCCGCAGCATATCGAGGCTCTCCAGCGGGATATTGCCCGTCGGCTGGTCAATGTGAAAGATGCTCGAAAGAATGAGCTGTAGCGGTGATCCCTTCGCGCCCACGACCAGATCGACATCCTGCGCATCGCGGTCCAGACGGGTTGTCAGCTGGTTGCCAAATTGCACCAGCAAGACCAGCATCGCCACAGAAATGCCGAGCAACAGAATATTGAGTGCGGTGGTAAGACTGCGGTCGCGTAAATAGGCAAGAGCAAGTCGGAACATTGGTCAGGCCGCTTTCAACAGAGGATTCGCCAGGACAATATGGTCGGCGAACAAGGGCGTCAGCCGGTCATCATGAGTCGCGATCAGCAATGTGACGCCATAGTCGGCAGCGCATTCCAGCAACAGATCCGTCACTTGGCGGGCATTGGTTTCGTCAAGCGCAGAGGTTGGTTCATCGGCGATCAGCAAACGGGGGCGGGTCACCAGCGCTCTGGCAATGGCCGCACGCTGGGCCTCGCCCTGGCTCATCTGATGGGGCTTCGCTTTCGCGCGATGCGCTATGCCCAGCCTCTCCAGCACAGAAGCGATCAGGGGCGCGTCGGTTGCACCGCGCGACAGGCGCTGGGCCAGCAAAAGATTCGCCGACAGATCCAGCGCAGAAACCAGCCGCAATGTCTGGAAAACAATCCCGATATGCTCGCGCCGAATTTTGTCGCGGCGGCTTTCTGATGCCGTTGCGATATCATGCCCCGCCACTCTGATCGCGCCTTTTTCCGGCGACGACAGCCCGCATATCAGATTGACGAGCGTTGTCTTTCCCGATCCGGAAGGGCCCATGAGAAGGTGATGCCTCTGCTCTTCGATTGAGAGGTCGAAGCCGGAGAACAGCGGCCTGTCAGTCACATCATAATGCAGGTTTTCGATTTCAAGCAGCATGGTCCTAGCGGGGTATTATCCTGTCAGCGGCCGGATTGCTGGATAAATCCAGTTGCAGGTTCTGCGGCTGTTCATCCACCTGCGGCCTATTGCTCAAGGCCCCGTCGAGCGCCTCTTTGTCTGGATCTCGCGCTATTGGCGTCATCCTCCTGACTTGGCCGGACCTCGCACTCCAGGAACTGCTGTTGTCATAGGGCTCTGCTTGAAACGGATTATAGCGCTGCATGGCAAATTCGCCATGATGACGGCAGGCATGTGCCGGCGCGCCAAAGCTTACCGGCGCAAGAGACAGGATCACGATCGCGCATGGGTATCTGATATCGAATTTTTTGGAATCCATCATATATGATATGTTATATCAACTCCTATGTTTCTCCAAGCATAATCTAATTCGGTCTGGCTGATCCCGTGCCTGGATCAATGCCGACAATTCCGGCAGCGGCCTGTCATTTCAAAAAAAATCTGGCGGATCTCAAGCTTCGCTTGTCGCAATGTCTTCGCAAGCCCTCGATGGCATCGGGACATTCAAGCAACTCAAATTCACCGCATTGGCGACAGACAACCGTTACATCGGTTTTCGGAGATGCGGCCACAAAAGCATTGCGGGCTGCTATTCGTCTTGCCCTGCCCTTCGAGATCAACCGGTCAAGCGCCCGATATACTTGAGACGCCGCGACCGGAGCGATCATCTTGGCTATTTGATAGGCACCAACGGGCTTAATGCTTTTGACCAGGACTGCCCATACCTGCTCGTCGACGCAGAATGCTTTCCGCCGCAGCACGATTAAATGGCCACATCGGCGGCGCACCGGGAGCGACGCCTCCAATTGTTGATATGCGCCACTGCCAGAATGACAGCCCCAATAACGCTCAGCGTGACTTCCGCGCTTTCATGCTTCACGGCAAGCGCCACAGTCATCGATAAAAGACCGAGAGAACCGGCTGCCAGCGGGATCAGCGACTTGTGTTGGTGCGCACCAAATACAAGCACAGACAGGCTCAGCGGCAAGGCAAGCGCAACGATATAAACATGTATTGAATCCGGCAATTCAAAAACAACTGCCAGTGCCGGAATGGCAACCACCAGCAGCGGCAGTACCAGGCAATGGGCAACGCAAAGGCCTGACAAGAAGAGCGCCGAGCTTTCAAACCGGTTGCTGTATCGTGGTGGCATTTCAGATTTCCCTTGCGGACATTACGGCTGGATATATAGACCGTAAATGATATGTTACAACATTACATGATTCGCAAGGGCCAGTTTTATGATTCCAGATTCCCGCAAACGTTTGCCCGTGACCGTCCTTTCCGGTTTTTTGGGAGCAGGCAAAACAACGCTCTTGAACCACATCCTCGGCAACCGGGACGGCAAGCGGGTTGCGGTTATCGTGAATGATATGTCCGAAGTGAACATTGACGCCGATCTGGTGCGCGGCGGAGAGGCAGCATTGTCGCGATCGGAGGAAACACTGGTCGAAATGACCAATGGCTGCATTTGCTGCACGCTGCGCGACGACCTGCTGCTGGAAGTGCGCAAACTGTCCGAAGAAGGCCGCTTTGACTATCTTGTCATTGAGAGCACGGGCGTATCTGAACCGCTGCCGGTAGCTGCGACATTTTCATTTCGTGACGAGGAAGGACAATGTCTGGGTGACACGGCGCGGCTTGATTGCATGGTAACGGTGGTTGATGCCGTCAATTTGATGAACGACTATTCCAGCCATGATTTCCTGGCGGATCGCGGAGAGACGGCTGGCGAAGGAGATGATCGGCGCCTCGTCAGCCTGCTGGTCGAACAGATCGAGTTTGCCGACGTCGTGATCATCAACAAGGCGACAGCCGTATCTGCTGGTCAGCTGGCCGTGGTCGAACAGGTCGTTGCCTCGCTTAACGCCGACGCAAAAATCATTGAGGCGGATTATGCGAAGGTGGATCTTGATCAGATTCTCGACACAGGCCTGTTCGACGACGAAAAGGCGGAAATGCATCCGTTATGGGCAAAAGAATTATACGGCTACGCAGACCATCGTCCCGAAACCGAGGAATATGGCGTCGAAAGCTTCGTCTATCGCGCCCGTCGGCCGTTCGATCCCTCGCGCTTTTATGATTTCCTGACCCAAAACGGGCTTGATAGCGTGATTCGCGCCAAGGGTCATTTCTGGCTCGCCACGCGACCCGATTACCTCGGCGAACTTGCCGTGGCCGGTAGCCAGACCATTACTGCGCGCATGGGACGCTGGTGGGCAACTGTTCCGAAAAACCGTTGGCCCGATGATGGCTCGTTCGAGGAATTTGTCCTGAAGCATTGGGATCCGATATGGGGCGACCGGCGGCAGGAGCTTGTGTTCATCGGGATCGACATGGATGAAACGCGTATCCGCAGCGAACTGGATGATTGTCTGGTCGAAAGTGCCGCGTTTACGCCAGAGCATTGGGTAGCACTCGAAGATCCCTTTCCGCCATGGGAATCGGCTCAACCTGCGCTGGAGCCCGCCGAATGAGCGTGGCAGCAAAAGAATATGTGGTCGCGCGTATCAACGACCAGGCGGACACATTGGCTGCAATCCGTGAACAGAATATATCCATTGCTATCTGGGAGCGAAATCCGCTTTTCGGCCTTTCGAAACGGGAGTTGAACGGCATAGCTGATGTCCGTTTCACGACAGGTCTCGAAGCGCTTCCCGATGCGCTCGAACATGCTCTTGATGCTGCCGAATATATTAGAAATAACGCCCGTGATATATTGCAAAATGACATTTTGCAGCTTTCCCGCCAGTTTGCCGAAATCATGCAGACCGAATTTGTGGAAGTCCGGCTGGAGCATATTACCAATAATGCCTGCAAGAAATTTCACACCGACTATGTCACAGCCCGACTGATTACCACCTATCTGGGCCAGGGGACCCAATGGCTCGATGGCAGGGATACAGTCAGTCATGATGACGGAGGTTTCGATAATATCCAGCAGATGCGCCCAGGCGATGTTGCCTTGCTCAAAGGCCGGCTCTGGTCCCAGGATTCGCCCGCCATTCATCGCTCTCCCCCAATCGAAGGGACTGGTGAGGAACGATTGATGCTGGTGATCAACCCGGTGCAATCCACGACTGCGGTTTAGCAAAAACGCAAATGACAACGGCGAAACCAGGTCAAGATGACTGAATAATCTAAAGTCGGGAAATATTTTTGTCATGTCGACTTGCGGCAGCGATTCACGTCGGCCGCAGGAACCGCTTTCACTATCCCTTGCTTCGCAATAGCATTGTCTTCGGCGGCATATCGGGCACCGGTTCCGAGAGCCACCGACAATGTCGGCCATCTTCTTTCTCGGCGTCTTGCCTGTCTGCCTGCTGCTCCGTGCGCTGACCGCCCCTCGGCGGCACCCCGGTCCATGCCGGCTCGGCCTGCGCACCGGTTGATCGACTGATATCACGACAATGGAAAAACTGGAGCGGGCGAAGAGATTCGAACTCTCGACCCCAACCTTGGCAAGGTTGTGCTCTACCCCTGAGCTACGCCCGCTCGGCGTTGCTGCGACACTTGGGTAATCACTTGGTCAGCAGCAGTTGAGGCGCGCGGTTAGCATGGGTTTTTATACCCCGCAAGCCCCAATCACACCCTAGTTCAATACAAATGCAAAAATATCCTTGGCATTGGCGCGCTGCTCCCCACATAAAGCGCACAAGTTAAACGATTTGGGCGCGAGTCCGGGCATTGGGCCCGCGCCATAACAGGAGCATGATGTGGCAACAGCAGGACTGACAGTCGAAGAACAGAAAGCGGTAGAAGTCTTCCAGCGGGAGGTCGTGACGCCGAGCATGGACAAGCTGGTGATTCTCGATTTCTGGGCAGAATGGTGCGGGCCGTGCAAGGCATTGACGCCTATGCTCGAGAAGGTGGCGGCCGCTTATGCCGACAAGGGCGTCGTGCTGGCCAAGATCAATGTCGACGAGAATAAATTTATCGCCGCCCAGTTCCAAGTACAGTCGATCCCGACCGTCTATGCGATTTTCCAGGGCAAGCCGGTGGCAGACCTGACCAGTGCGCGATCGGAAAGCCAGCTGACCGGCGCGTTAGATCAGTTGCTCGAGCAGCTACCGGTTGGCGGTGGCGAGGCTCCTGAACAGGATGTCGCGCCATTGCTCGCGATGGGTGAAGAAGTACTGGCCGAGGGCGATGCCGAGCGAGCGGCCGGGGTCTTCGCACAGATCGCCGATATGGCACCTGACAATGTCGAAGCGGTAGGCGGACTGATTCGCGCACTGGTTGCCGCTGACCATATAGAGCAGGCGGAAGCCGCATTGGCCGGACTGCCAGAAGAATTGCGCAGCGACCCCGCGATCGAACGTGCGCAAACAACGTTGCAGCTGGCCAAGGACAAGCCTGATGCGGGCGCGCTAGCAGCGCTGGAGGCCGCTGTCGCCGCCGATGGCAAGGATCATCAGGCGCGATTCGATCTGGCGGGCGCGTTGATCGCGAATGGCGACCATGACGCTGCCGCCGAGCATCTGCTGACGATTATCGCTGCGGACAAGGACTGGAACGACGGAGCGGCGCGACAGAAATTGCTTTCGCTGTTCGAAATGGTCGGCCTCGAGGACGAGTGGGTCGCGGCGACTCGTCGCAAGCTAAGCGCCGTGCTGTTCGGATGAGCGAAACCAAAAGGCTCTCCGTTTTTCCGCTAGCCGGTGCATTATTATTCCCCGGCATGCACTTGCCGCTGCATATATTCGAGGAACGCTACCGCGCCCTGATCAACGACGCGATGGCTCGCGACCGCCAGATTGGCATGATCCAGCCCAAGGAAGCAGGCCAGCACCCCGCCCTGTTCGATGTCGGCTGCCTCGGCAAGATTATCGATATCGAGGCGCTAGACGACGGCTGTTTCAACGTGGTGCTGGAAGGCGTCGCCCGGTTCAGGATTGTCGAGGAAATCGATGCATCCACGGCATTCCGTCAGGTACGGGCCGAGATTGAAGACGATCTCGAGCTGGACGAAGTCCTGGCCAGCGCCGAACGCGCCGCACTGGAAATCGAATCGCGGAAATTTGCGGAATTGCAGGGCTATCAGGTTGACTGGGACAGTATCGGACGACTCGATGATATGGCCTTCGTCAACGGCATCGCACAGATTGCGCCTTTTGATACTGCGTCGAAGCAGGCGTTGCTGGAAGTAGACGGCCTCGGCAACCGTGCAGAACTGATCATCCAGCTGCTACAGTTTTTCGGGCGACAGGATGGCGATGATGACCGGGTCACGTTGCAATGAGCGACCGGCCCGCAACGGACGGGACGGAGAACGACGTAAATCGGCGCATTGATCCCGAATTGCTGGAAATACTGGTATGCCCGGTGACCCGGGCTGCGCTTGTTCATGATGTGGAAGCCGGGGAGCTGATTAGCGAGGCCGCTGGCCTGGCCTATCCGATCCGGGACGGGATCCCTGTGATGCTGGTCGAAGAAGCGCGCCGATTATAGAAACGGTTATAATGATCCTGCTCTGGCTGCAGCTTCTTTAAATTATCGATGCCGGGCGGACCCGCCGGCTGGCGAAGTCCCGGTTCGAAATATGATGAACTTGGATGAACCTGGTGATCTTCAGCCCTGATTGCTTTGCACATCCAGTGGCGCGGCTACTGCATTATAGGTGGACGCGCCACGATCGCTCTCCGCTGCATTGAGCGGTGCAAAAGCAATTGCCAGAATCACGGCAGAGACAAGGGAACCCCATGTCACGAGATTGCCAAGAAACAGTTCTTTCTCTCTCTGGCTCAGGGCCTTCTTCTGGATTTTCATCATAACGCTTACAATCTTTACGCAACACTAAACTACGAAACGCCAATCAACTCTGTTTGTTCCATCCGCGCCCAAAAATCATCTCCGGGCTGATCCGATCATGGGAGGCGATGGATCAACCCGGATATGAGTGTCCAAAAGAAGCCTAGCGGGTGCAATAGCTTCTTCCAAACTGGCCAGAAAGCCCATCGCAGCGAGGAAATATTGACCAGAATATTCCGTTCGCTCCAAACGACAGTCATTTGGCGAGAAGCAGACCGGGATTCCGGATACCGAAATCTTCGTACTGCCGTTCCAAACACACCATCGCCAAGGGCTTCTTGCCGAACAACTGTGGATATGGACCGATCTGCGGAGATTCATGAGTTTGAACCCGTGTCATCGGCCTCACAGGTGTGACAAGTTAATGATACTCGTGTCGAACCGACAGGAAACCGGCGAAGTTAACGATGAATTATTCAATTTCGTTTACGCTTTGTAGCGGTAACATGCGATTTTACCCCATGTTAATCAAAGGGGGTATATTTGTTACCCAATAAGATCGGATAGTTAGCTGTCACGTTGACCATTCTCTTTTGCCAAATGATCGGCTCTGACATAAGATTGAAAAATGACCACAGAATATTGCGATAACCTGAACGAGAAAGAGAAAGAGGCCCTCCACCTTCTTTTGCTTGGCCATGATGCGAAAACCGCGGCTCGGGAGATCGACGTAACCCCTAACGTGATCAACGAAAGGTTGCGGTCGGCGCGGCAAAAACTGCAGGTAACAAGCAGCAAGGCTGCGGCCCGAATGTGGGCGGATCACGAAGGTTTTGCACCCAAATTTTTTGTACCCAAGGATATTGGGATTGCGAAAAAGCCGCAATCCGGCGCAATTTATCCCCTGCCTGGACAACAGGCAGCGTCACCGGACAGAGTCAGGGAAGTGCAATCGGCTTATCAGTCATATTCAACTTTCTCCAACTCGCTACTTTCGGTGCCGTTCCGCAAGCAGGGAGAAACGGGTAACGATCTAAGCAAGGGAGCGCGAATCTGGGCTATTGCCGACTTGTCGGTAAAACTTGCCTTTGCATTTGCCTTCGTCTGTCTCGCCGCAATGGTTGTGAGCAGGTTGCTAGGCCCGAATTAATCTCTGCATGTTTTGTCACCAGTAAGCGCCGGCCTCCCCCGGCGTCCGGAGAGTCACATGTTGAACCAACGTATTGAAGCCGCCCGCCCCATAGCCACAAAAATCCATGAGGTCGAAAAATCCCTCAATCTGACCATGGTCCAGATGGGCGAATTGATGAGCAGCATGGCCGCTGCCCGCCTCGCACCGGGAACACGTTTCTCCCTGACCGCAGGCATTGATGCTTCCGAGAAGCTGATTGCCGCTGCCGCCCAGACCGCACGCTCTTATCGCGAAGTCGTGGAAGCGCACGCCCATCTGGCCGAAGACCAGCAAGATGCCGGTTTGCGCACCGTAAGCTGGGGTGACGGCCTGGAATGCCCTCCCCCACCATCCGGGCACGCGGATCAGGATGTTGCCGCTTATCCTCGTGCTGTCCCGAGCACTTAAACCAAGCGGAACTTGACCGTGCCCACATTCTTTGGTCGAGTAGGTCATGGTCAGAATTCAATTGTTTCAAACGCTGCTGATATTGTGCTGCAGCTACGGATTGATAAGGGGTGGTCGGCCCGAGCGATTTGCCGTCATCATCGTGATGGTAGGTTTCTTTTTAACGATCGCGGTCGCCGCCCCTGTTTCTGAACGGTTTTCTCATGTCGAAGTGAGTATCTTTCTCGTCGACACGGCAATGTTGGCCAGCTTTTTCTATCTTGCCTTAAATGCTGAGAGGTTTTGGACAATATGGTTATGCGCTATGCAATCGATACAGGTGCTCACACACCTTCCGATAATGGTCATTCCGGAACTACTGCCACAGGCTTATGGAGCGGTGGCGGCAATCTGGGCCTATCCGATGCTGATTGTTTTGGCTGTCGGCACATACCGTCATCAACAACGTCTTCGGCGGTTCGGGGTCGACAAATCCTGGAGCGACTTTTCACCGTTGCCAAAATAGACAATGCGTCCGCTGTCGCCTCGGCCCTGATTGCCGAATTCGGCTCTATCGGGGCCGTATTATATTCTGATTCCCGGCCAGCCAAAAGCAATCCCGCCCAAGTCATCCTTTCTCTGGTGCGGGAGGCGATGCTGGTGTCTTCCAAAGACAAGATGCTGGACCGCATTTGCCTGTCCAAGGCCGATGACGTGATCGAATATCTTATCGTTGCCATGGCGCGTTTGCCGGTCGAGGAAGTGCGGGTATTGTTTCTGGATAGCAAAAACCGGCTGATCAGCGACGAGGTCGTCAGCAGAGGTACGATTTCCGAAGCTCCGATTTATCCCCGCGAAATATTGAAACGTGCGCTCGCCGTGGACGCGGCAGCCCTGATCCTTGCCCACAACCATCCCTCTGGCGATCCGGAGCCGAGCGAAGGCGATGTGGACGCGACCCGCAGGCTGCTAAAGGCAGCGAAAGAGCTCGGACTTACGGTTCACGATCATATCATCGTCGGCAGCGAAGGCTGGATCAGCCTGCGCGACTGGGTGTCGTTCCAGTGAATAATATAACGGTGCAGCATTCAACCTTTTCTGGTAAAGTCGCAATTAAAGGGAGACCGGAATAATGGCCTCACCAATTTCGGACGAACGACGTGCGAAGCTGCTCCGCGCGGAAACGCACACACTGCTGCAATCACCAGATTTCATCCGCTCGCCCGTCATGTCCCAACTGTTGAGCTATCTGGTTGAGGAGGCGATTTCCAATCCGGGCAACCCGCCCAAGGCCTATCAGGTTGCCGTGGACGGGCTTGGTCGCACCGAGGATTTTGATGTCCAGGCGGATAGCTATCCCCGCGTACAAGTGGGCCGGCTGCGCAAAATGCTCGGCGCCTATTATAATGCGCACCACAGCGCGACACGCCTGCATATTCCAATTGGCCACTATGCTGTCGAAATTGCGACGGATGATGGTGATCCGGGAGACGCGCAGACTATTGCCGGATCCGATGACCTTGATCCCGACGCACCGTCACCTGCCGAGCCTGTTCGCGACCGGTGGTTTAACAACCGCCTGACAATATTCGGACTGTCCGCCTTCCTGCTCATTACCGCTATCGGCCTGATCTGGTTCCTGCCCTCGTCCGGCCCGGTCGGTTCCGGAACCGCAATGACTTCCGGACAGGACACACTGCCCCCGAAAATCTATATTGCCACCGCACAACCGGAACCCGGGGTGACGGGCAGCAACATGTCCGCCGAGATACAGCAGTTTTTTGAAGATGCCTTCGCCCGTTCGTCGCAAGTGCGTCTGGCGGCAGCAGGCGGGCCGGGCATCGACACGGTAAAGGGACAGAATGCCTATCTATTTGAAAGCAAAATAGTCGCTGGCCCAACCGGTCCGGCAATAAAATTTTTGCTGACGTCGTTGCTCCAGAATGAAACAATCTGGTCGGCAACAGTTGCGATGCCGGATTCACCGGCCGATTATCCCGAAGAGCTCGGCCCCATATCCAGCCGGGTCACCAGCATTTATGGATTGATTGCTACCGACCAACGCATACGTCTGCCGGATAACGCGATGATCGGCTATCCCTGTATTCTCCGGTTCGAGAGCTACCGTGCCAATCGCGACCCCGATCTTTTGCCGGTCGTCGAGTCCTGCATCGAAAAATCACTGGCCGCCGACCCTTTTGACAGCCAGGTTCTTGCGGCCGCCTCGTTCCTTTCCTTTTTGCGGAGAGAGGCAACCGGCAGAGAGCCCAATCCCGAGGAGGGCTTGGAATATGCGCGTCGTGCCATGGTTCGTGGCAGAGAAAATGCGTCGGCGAATTTCGCGCTCGCCAGATCCAGTTTTTTCAATGGCAATTGTAGCCGGGGCAAAGAATTCGCCGAGAAAGCCGCGGCGCTCGACCCCTATGAGGCGACCATTCAGGCACAGGCCGGCGCTTTTCTATTCGGCTGCGGCGATCCCGCTGGAACCCGATATCTGAGACGTGCGATCGCTCTGGACCCTCGGGGTTCGCTGGTCGCGGAGACCGCACTGGCGCTGACTCTGCTGGCGGAAGGCAAGGACAAGCAGGCTCTGGAATTCGCGGAAAAAATCGTTCCGTCCAGCACCGGTGTCGGACCCTATTATGATATCACCATGGCCATGGTCTATGCCAAAAATGGCCGGATCGAGGACTCGCGAAGATCATGGGACCAGCTTGTTGCAACCTATGGCAGCGACATAGATGAAAGTCAGGAGCAATTGCTCAGGCGCCTGATTACCAACCCGGCGCTGGCCGAGCGCGCTTTTCAGTTGCTGGTAGGAGCTGGAGTGATCAGTGGCGACTAGGAAGCGAGGCGGTTTCAGCTTGGTCACGCAAAGCGCGACGCTATCGTTAGAAACTCGCGTTTAGCCCGTCGACCACGAATTGTACCGCCAACGCGCCGAGGAGCACACCGAGCACCCGGGTAATGACCGCCTCGACCTTGTTGCCCAATATCCGCATCAATGGACCAGCCGCGAGCAGTCCGAACAGGGTTAGCAGAAGCACCGATCCCAGAGCGCCGAGAATGACAAGCGCATTATCGATTCCATCATGCTGGGATGTCAGCAGCATCACCGCGGCAATCGAACCTGGTCCGGCAATCATCGGCATCGCCATCGGGAAGATCGATACATCCTCGATCTCGGGCTGCTCGATAATCTCCTGCGCCCGGTCCTCGCGCCGTTCGGTGCGTTTCTCGAACACCATTTCCAGCGCGATCAGGAACAGCATGATGCCGCCAGCGATACGAAAACTGTCGAGGCTGATGCCGAGTGCGCTCAGCATCTGTTCGCCGAACAGGGCAAAGACCAGCAAAATGATTGCGGCGACAAGAATGGCGCGAATCGCCATGACGCGGCGATCACGCTCCGGCGCACTGCTGGTCAGACTGGCGTAGATCGGCGCGCAACCCGGCGGGTCAATCACCACAAAAAAGGTGATGAAGGCAGAGATGAAAAGCTCGATCATGATGTCGGTGCGTCGACCCTATATTCATGCACACGCTTGAAGCTGCCGTCCTCTTGCGCCAGATCGACAAAGACAATGCGCGAGCCGTCTGCAACAAAAGCAGCATTCCAGATCAGGCTGCCGTCGGCGGATTCCCCTGTCTTGCCCTTGTCGGTCAATCCTGCTGGCGGGAAACCGGCAGCAGTCTTGGCCTTGCACGAGGCCACCTCGGTCTCGACATAATCGGGTTCCGCCAACGGCGTTGCCAGCGGCACGCCATCGTCGAATATCCACTTCCACTCGACGTCCTTATTGGGGCGGCGTGTACCGAAATTCTGCTGCTGCCAGATAGTCGTAAAGTGACCAGTTGCGCCGCTCACATTTTGCCAAGCGCCGGTGGAGACACCGATGCTGCCGTCGCAGGACATGTAGATTTTATGCGGCTGCCAGGTAACGGCTTCTGCCGGATCGGCCTTGCCTTTCAGCCATTGCTGCGCGTTGACCAGATCGGGCGTGAACATGATCGCTTCGTCAGCAGCGGTTTCGCGGAATGCGGACCATTGCCCCTCTTCCTGAGCCAGCCGGGCAAAGGACAATTCTGCTTTGACGATGGCACTGGGATTGGCGACCGGTTTCCCGATGACCCGGTTATAGCGCTCGCGGTCATTGAGACCCCCGCCGCTGGCACAGCTCGAAAGCATCAGTGCGATTCCGATTGCGGCAAACAGGCGCATTACAGTCCCTCCGGTTTCTCCAGCCCGGCGCGCGCAGATGCGGCAACCAGCGTATTGCGCAATAGCACCGCAATGGTCATCGGGCCAACCCCCCCCGGAACCGGCGTAATCGCCCGGACATGATCAAGCGCCTCAGCAGTGGCGACATCGCCGACCAGACGGCCCTTTTCCTTGCCCGGTTCGGGGGCGAGCCGGTTGATACCGACATCAATCACGACGGCGCCGTCTTTCAGCCAGTCACCCTTTACCATTTCGGCGCGACCGACGGCGGCGACGACAATATCGGCGCGACGGACAACATCGGGAAGGTCGCGGGTCCGGCTATGCGCCATGGTGACGGTGCAATTTTCGCCGAGCAGCAGCTGCGCCATCGGCTTGCCGACCAGAATCGATCGGCCAACCACCACGGCGTCGAGGCCGGTCAGGTCGCCCAATGTATCTTTCAGCAGCATCAGGCTGCCGAGCGGCGTGCAGGGGGTCAGCGCTTCTTCGCCATTGGCGAGGCGACCGGCGTTTATCACGTGCAGACCGTCAACATCCTTGTCCGGATCAATTGCCATGACCACGGCTTTTTCGTCGAGGCCTTTGGGCAGAGGTAACTGGACCAATATCCCGTCGACAGTCTCGTCAGCATTGAGCCGTTCGACCAGCGCGACCAGATCTTCCTGCGCGACATCGGCGGGCAGCCGGTGCTCGAAACTTTCCATGCCCGCAGCCAGCGTCGCTTTATGCTTGGAGGCAACATAGACCTGGCTGGCAGGATCTTCGCCGACCAGAACCACAGCCAGACCGGGCGCGCGGCCCGTTTGTTTCACAAAGGCTGGGACGGCGCCCCTTATGCGATCGCGCAGGCCGGCGGCGAATGCTTTGCCGTCAATGATCTGCGCTGCGGTCAACCGAGAAGGGCCTGAGCCAATGGCGGCAGGATCGCATCCTGCAGGATGATGATGCCGATGATCACAACCATCGGAGTCAGGTCAATCGCGCCGAAATCCGGCATGATCTTGCGGATCGGGCGGTAGATCGGCGCGGTCAGCGCGTCGAGCGTGGTCCAGATCGCCCGGGCAATGTCATTTTGCAGATTGATGACGTTGAAGGCGAGCAGCCAGCTCATGATCGCCTGCACGATAATGACGGTTATTGCCACGTTGAGCAGGATGGAGATGATTTGAAGAATTGCGAATGCCATGGTGGACCCTTTATCGATATTCTGACAGAGCGGCCAGTGATTTGTCACGGTTCCGCCAGAAATTTGCTGTATCAACTATATAAGACAGCGGGCGGTTTAATCAACCGAAGCGAAATCATCCCTTACCAGGGTGCCCGCGCCCTTGCTGGTGAAGATTTCGAGCAGCATCGCATGCGGTATCCGGCCATCCAGTATGACCGCCGCATCGACGCCTTCCTGAACCGCTTTCACGCAGGTCTCAAGCTTTGGAATCATGCCGCCTGAGATCGTGCCTTCGTCAACCAGCGCCTGAATCTTGGTCGGATCGAGGTCGGTCAGCAGGTCGCCCTGCTTGTCGAGCACGCCCGGGACATCGGTGAGCAGGAACAGGCGAGACGCACGCAAGGCCGAGGCAACCGCCCCCGCCATGGTGTCGGCGTTGATATTATAGGTTGCGCCATCGTCGCCCACACCGATCGGCGCGATGACCGGGATCATCCCGGCGGCGGAAATCTTGTCAACAACGCTGCGATCCACTCTCTTGGGCTCGCCGACATAGCCGAGATCGATAATCCGTTCGATATTGCTGTCCGGGTCGCGATTGGTGCGCCGCAGTTTCGTTGCCTTGACGAAACCGCCGTCCTTGCCGGAAATACCGATGGCGCTGCCACCCGCCTGGCCGATCCAGCTGACCAGTTCCTTGTTGATCGCTCCGGACAGCACCATTTCCGCGATTTCTGCTGTTTCCTTCGTGGTGACCCGCAAGCCATCGACAAATTCGCTCTCCACGCCGACCCGTGCCAGCATCGCACCGATCTGCGGCCCGCCGCCATGCACGACCACCGGATTGATCCCGACCGCCTTGAGCAGAACGATATCCTGGGCAAAATTTCGGGCGAGCGTGGCGTCGCCCATCGCGTGGCCGCCATATTTTACGACAAAAGTCTTTCCCGCATAGCGCTGCAAATAAGGCAAAGCATCGGTTAGCGTTTCCGCTTTGGCGAGCATGGCGGGATCGGGTGCGTGATCGGTCATGGGCGTCTTTCAGTCTAGCCTTGCGGTAAATGCAAGTATTTAATCAGCTTTGGACAGCGCTTTCACTTTTTCCAGCGTGCCGGTAACATGGCCCTGCGGTTTCGTCGCGCTGTGGACAAAGATGATTTTGCCTTGCTGGTCGATGACATAGCTTGTCCGGTTGGTCATCGCGAGACCCGGAGCCATGCGGACCTGATAGCCATTGATGATTTTGTCGTCGGCCCGGGCGACCGCGAACTTGTCGCGGCATTCGGAAATGGAGAATTTCTTCAATCCCTCGATATCATCGCCCGACATACCGATAACCGTCGCGCCGGCGGCGTTGAACTCTGCCGTGGCGTCCGCGAACATATTCGCCTCGATCGTGCAGCCCTCCGTAAACGCCTTGGGAAAGAAATAAAGCACGACGGGACCGTCTTTCAGCTTGTCGGCCAGCGAGAACTGGAATTCCTTGCCCGCCAGCGCGCCGGTAGTGGTGAAATCTGGAGCGGTTGCGCCTATTTCCAGCGGTTCGGCATTGGCGCTGCGGGCATAATAGACGAAGGCGCCGCCACCAATGAGTGCCGCTGCCAACAAGATCACGATCCACTTTTTCATAATATCATTCCTGTTCGAGCTGCGCCTTGAGGGCGTAAAGCTGATCCAGCGCCTCGCGCGGGGACAGCGCATCGACATCTATCGCGCCGAGCGTGTCCCGCAATCCATCGGTTTGTTCCTCGACATCTGCAAGGCTCGCGGCAAATAGCGGCAAATCACCAAGACCCGCGGCCAGGCCACCGGTTTCCGCCTTGCCAGCTTCCAGCTTGTCGAGCACCGACTTGGCGCGACTGAGGACCGGCTTGGGGATACCCGCCAGCTTTGCCACGGCCAGACCGTAGCTGCGGTCGGCAGGGCCTTTGGCGAGCTCGTGGAGCAGGACGAGATCGCCCTTCCACTCCCGCGCACGCACATGGTGCAGCGACAATGCATCCAGCCTGTCCGCCAGCCGCGTCAGTTCGTGATAATGGGTTGCGAACAGGCAGCGGCAACGATTGGTCTCGTGGACCGCCTCGACCACCGCCCAGGCCAGCGCCAGCCCGTCATAAGTCGAGGTCCCCCTGCCCACCTCGTCGAGAATGACAAAGCTTTTCTCGGTCGCCTGTGACAGGATAGCGGCGGTTTCGACCATCTCGACCATGAAGGTTGATCGGCCTTGCGCCAGATTGTCCGAGGCGCCCACCCGGCTGAACAAGCGGTCAACCAGACTGAGCCTGGCCGACTCCGCCGGCACATAGCCCCCCGCTTGCGCCAATATGACGATCAGCGCATTTTGCCGCAGGAAGGTGGATTTACCGCCCATATTGGGTCCGGACACCAGCCATAGACGTTCATCATTGGCGAGCGCGCAATCATTGGCGACAAAGGCCTCGCCCTTGACTGATAACGCCGCTTCGACCACCGGGTGACGACCGGCCCGAATGTCCAGTATATTGCCGTCGACAAATGCGGGGCGGCTCCACTGGCCCTCGGCGGCGCGTTCGGCGAGTGCGGCCGAAACATCAATCCGGGCGAGCGCGTCGGCGCTTTCGCCAATTGCCTGTTTGCGAGCCAGCACCTTGTCGATCAGCTCTTCGAAATGCGCAGCTTCGGCGGCCAGTGCATGGGCACCGGCCTGCGACACCCGCACCGCTTCTTCGTGCAGATCGGTCGAATTGAAGCGCACGACGCCGGCCAGCGTCTGGCGATGGGTAAAGCCCGAATTTTCGGCCATCAGGCCGCCGCCGTGGCGGGCGGGGACTTCGATAAAATAGCCGAGCACGGCATTATGCTTTATCTTCAGTGTATTGATACCGGTCGCCTCGCGATAGCGCGCTTCCAGTATTGCTATTGCCTTGCGACCGTCGGAACCGGCGCTGCGCAACTCGTCCAGCGCCGCATCATAGCCCGCCGCTATATAGCCGCCATTGGTCATCTCGGTGGGCGGAGCCTCGACCAGCGCATGCTCCAGCAAATCGACAAGCGCGCCATGGCCGTCGAGAGCGGGCAACAGATTTTCGAGCAGTTCCGGGAGGCCCATTGCCAGAGTCAATCGCTCGCGCAAGATCCGCGCACCGGCCAGACCATCGCGAATCTGCCCAAGATCGCGCGGACTCCCCCGTCCTGCCGATACCCGACCAAGCGCCCGGCCGATATCAGGTAGCGCCTTGAGCTCGGTACGGACATCGTCGCGGATCCCCGACCCGTCATGAAACCATTGCACCAGCCCGAGCCGCTGGTTGATCGGCTGTTCTGCAAACAACGGCGCGGACAAATCACGAGCCAGCAAGCGGGCCCCGGCGGGCGTCACCGTGCGGTCGATAGAGTGGAGCAGACTGCCTTCGCGCCCGCCAGCCAGCGTCCGGTCGATCTCCAGACTCGCCCTGGTCGGCCCGTCGATCGAGAGGAACTCCCGCGTTTCGCGTCTTTTCGGTGGATGCAGATAGGGGGCGTGGCCTTGCGAGACATGATTGACATAGGCAACCAGCCCACCGGCGGTGGCCAGTTCGGCGCGCGAAAATTCACCCATACCGTCGAGTGTCGCTACTCCGAAATGCTCGCGCAGCCGTTTTTCCGCCCGTCCGCTATCGAAATTGTCCTTCGCCCATCCGGTCGCCTTCTGCAGACGTGGCAGCAAGGACGGCGGACAGATGATTTCCGATGGCGCGATCCGCGCCAGTTCCGCATCAAGCGCATCTTCGGAAATCGTCGTCAGTTCAAAATTGCCGGTCGAAATATCTGCTGCTGCCAGTCCGATCTCGCCCTGTACTTCGGCCAGCGCGACGAGCATATTGTCACTGCGTGCGTCGAGCAAATTATCCTCGGTCAGCGTCCCGGCTGTCACATAACGGATGATGTCCCGCGCCACCAAGGCCTTGTAGCCGCCGCGCGCCTTGGCCTCGGCCGGCGTTTCAATCTGTTCGGCAATCGCCACCTTGAAGCCGGAGCGGATCAGTTTTGCCAGATAGCCTTCCGCCGAATGGACCGGCACACCGCACATCGGGATCGAATCTCCAGCATTCTTGCCGCGCGAGGTCAGCGCGATATCAAGCGCCGCAGCAGCGAGCTTGGCATCCTCGTAGAACAGCTCGAAAAAATCACCCATCCGGTAGAATAGCAGGCAATCGCCAGCCTTTTCTTTCAGTCCGAAATATTGCTCCATCATCGGCGTGACCTTGGCCCCTTTCGGCGCGGAGTCTTTTGCCCTATTTTCTGCTTTGTCCCGAGTCTGGATTGCCATGGGCCTGCGATAGCGGACTGCGGCTGGACATAAAAGAGCAGCGATCGCATCCTATTGATTTTTACTTGATATTGCGGCTCAGAGACAAAAAGAGTAGGTCCCGAGCGGGACGTGAACTTCCGATCGGTTCAACCGAGCCGACCACAGCATATGCGGAGACAAAATTTGGCCGACCAGAACGACAATGATCTAGAATTTTCCGAACGGGAAGCTCTGCTTTTTCACTCCCACGGTCGCCCCGGAAAAATCGAGATTATTGCCTCCAAGCCGATGGCGACTCAGCGCGATCTGAGCCTTGCCTATTCGCCGGGCGTCGCCGTTCCGGTTCGCGCGATCGCGGAAGACCCTTCGAAAGCCTATGATTATACCGCCAAGGGCAATCTCGTCGCTGTTATCTCCAACGGTACCGCGATCCTTGGCCTCGGCAATCTGGGTGCGCTTGCCTCGAAGCCGGTGATGGAAGGCAAAGCGGTATTGTTCAAACGTTTCGCCGATGTCGATTCCATCGACCTGGAACTCGATACCGAAGATGCGGAAACCTTTATCAATGCCGTCCAGATTATGGAGCCCAGTTTCGGCGGCATCAATCTGGAAGATATTGCCGCACCCGATTGCTTCATAATCGAGCAGACATTGCGCGACCGGATGAATATCCCGGTGTTCCACGATGACCAGCACGGCACCGCGATCATCGCCGCGGCCGGGATCATCAATGCCTGCCTGCTGACCGACCGCAAGATTGAAGACATCAAGGTTGTGGTCAACGGCGCGGGTGCCGCTGCCATTGCCTGCGCTTCGCTGATCAAGAGTCTGGGTGTGCCGCACGATAATCTGACCATGTGTGACCGCACAGGCGTCATCTATCGCGGCCGCGATGATGTCGACCAGTGGAAATCCGCCCACGCGATCGACACCGATGCCCGTACGCTGACCGACGCGCTGTCCGGCGCCGACGTTTTTCTCGGCCTGTCTGCAGCCGGTGCCCTGAAACCCGAAATGGTCAAGGACATGGCGCCGCAACCGATTATTTTCGCCATGGCCAATCCCGATCCGGAAATCACTCCGCCAGATGCCAAGGCCGCCCGCCCCGACGCGATCATCGCCACCGGGCGCTCCGATTATCCCAATCAAGTCAATAATGTCATCGGCTTCCCGTTCATCTTCCGAGGCGCGCTGGACGTCCGCGCAACCCGGATCAACGAGGAAATGAAAGTCGCGGCAGCACATGCCATTGCCGAACTGGCACGCGAGCAGGTTCCGGAAGAAGTGGCCGCTGCTTATGGCGGCAAAGCGCCGAGCTTTGGCGTGGAATATATCATTCCCGCGCCTTTTGATCCGCGTCTGATGGACGTCGTATCTGCTGCCGTTGCCAAGGCTGCCATGGATAGCGGCGTGGCCCAGAAACCAATCGAGGATCTCGACGCCTACCGGCAGAGTCTGAAGGCGCGACTCAATCCGACAACATCCGTTCTCACCCAGGCTTATGAAGCCTGCCGCTTGTCGCCAAAACGCGTCATTTTTGCCGAGGCCGAAGAAGCCGTCGTGCTGAGGGCAGCGATCCAGTTCCGCGATGGCGGATATGGCACACCGGTTCTCGTCGGGCGCGACGATCGCGTTCGCCAACAGCTGATCGAACTGGGCGTGAGCGACCCGGACAGCTTTGAAGTGCACAACAGCCGCAACAGCCCGCTGGTCCCCGATATGGTGAACATGCTGTACGAACGCCTGCACCGCCGCGGTTATATGGAGCGCGATATCAAGCGCATGGTCAATCAGGACCGCAATATCTTTGGTTCGGCGCTGCTCGCCATGGATCAGGGCGAAGCGATGATCACCGGCGTAACCCGCCCTTATCCGCAATCTTTCCGCGATGTCGCCAAGGTAATCGATGTTGAAAAAGGCCGCACGGCGCTTGGCATCCATGTCATGGTCGGTCAGCATCACACCGTCTTCATGGCCGATACCACGGTCAACGAGCGGCCCACCGCCCACGAACTCGCCGACATCGCCGAGCAGACAGCAGCGGTCGCCCGGCAGATGGGCCATGAGCCGCGGGTTGCCTTCCTCAGCTATTCGACCTTTGGCAATCCCGAAGGCCGCTGGCTGGAGAATTTGCGCGAAGCCGTGGCGCTGCTCGATGAACGGCGGGTCAGCTTCGAATATGAAGGCGAAATGGCACCGGACGTCGCTCTCAATCCTAAGCTAATGACCAATTACCCGTTCAGCCGCCTGTCACAACCCGCCAATGTACTGGTCATGCCGGGTCTGCAATCGGCCAATTTGTCAGCAAAATTACTGCGCGAACTGGGCGGCGATTCGGTCATTGGACCAATGCTGGTCGGCCTGGAAAAATCGGTTCAGATCGCAACCATGGCGTCATCAGCGTCGGAACTGGTAACACTCGCGGTTCTGGCCGCCAGCGGGATTGCAAAATAGCGGCGACCGCCGGGTCCCAGACCCGGCGGACCGGCTAGGGCATTGTGGGGTCGTTGCTCGCGCCTTGCGCGCCGGGTGCCCCAACCGCGCCGATATTGCCGAACAATTCTTCGAAGAAGGAGCTATCGCGACCGAGCGTCGGCGTCTTGTCGCCGTCCGGGCTGATGCTGGCGACCAGTTCGATACCGGTACGATCGACCGAGGTCACATTGCCTTCTGTATCGAATATCACGCGCATCACCTGCTGCTCGCGGGGGCGCGGGTTGTTGAAACCATATTGGCGGGTGTCACGGGAGAGATAGTACCAGGTGTTATCGTCAAACTGTCCGGTGAAGGTCGGACGGCCGAGCGAAGCTTCCACCGACTGGCGATTGTCGACGCCAGCCTGAACGGCAGACATCAGCACTTGATCGGCGATATACCCCTGATGGCCACGCACCTGCGTGCAGCCGGCCATCGTCATCGTGCCAGCCATTAGCCCAAGCCACAGACTGTATTTTTTGATATTGCCGACCATCGAACTCATTCTCCACTATCCAGCCAGCACCGTATCGGTGCGTGACTCGTCATCGCCCATTGCATCTCGCGCCATAAATATCAATATGCCCTGTATCCAGACTTAACAACCGACCCGATCATCCATAAACTTACGATCCAACCAGCGGAACCAGCAATGTCCTTTTTCAGCAAGATATTTTCCCGAGACAATCCCAATGTAAAAATGCAGCCATTGTATAATGCGATTGTCAGCGAAGGGCGGCAACTGGCCTGGTATGAAGAGGCACAGGTTCCCGACAGTATCGATGGCAGGTTCGATATGATTGCGGCTATATTCTCGCTGGTGCTTATCCGGCTGGAAAAAGACGAGGCACGGGGTCAGGACATTGCCTGGCTGACCGAGATTTTCATCAGCGATATGGATGGGCAACTGCGCCAGATCGGCATTGGCGACATGGTCGTGAGCAAACATGTCGGCCGCATGATGGGTGCGCTTGGCGGCCGGGTTGGTGCCTATCGCGAAGCGCTGGAAAATGGTGCGGACCTCAGGGAAGCAGTAATACGCAATATTTTTCGCGGCGAAAAACCCGCTGATGCGGCGCTGGACATTCTCGCCAGCCGACTGGCGGCCTATCATGCTTCACTTCAGGATTGCAGCACCGACGCTATCATCGCCGGCCAGTTGCCAGCCAGCGGAACGGATGCATGATGGACAAGCCGGAATTCTCCCATATCGTCAAACTATCGGAAATCGGTTCCACGCCGCGAACGGGCAAACTTTCCGCAACCGAGGAAGAACGCCGCAAGCTCACGCAAAGATTTGATCTACCCAAAATCTCTTCACTGGATGCCAGCTATACATTGCTGGCCGGCGAGAATCGCATTGGCTTCACCGGACGGCTCGAATCCGACCTGCAGCAGCGCTGCTCCGTCACCGGGGAAAGTTTTCAGGTCCGGCTGCGCGAAGATTTCGATATTGCCTTTGTGCCGCAACTGGAAATTGACGGTGCCGACGAGGAAATCGAACTGACCGAAGAAGATTGCGACATCATCGAATATGAAAATGGCCAGCTTGATCTCGGCGAAGCCATTGCCCAAACACTCTACCTGGCACTCGCTCCCTTTCCGCGCGGTCCCAATGCCGATGCGGTGGCGCGGGAAAGCCTGAAATCGGAAGAGGAAGCCGGGCCCTTTGGTGTCCTGGCCGCCCTGAAGGACAAGCTGCCCTAAGCCGTTTCCTTCTCAGCCTTGCTTGCCGCCGCATTGATCAGGCGTTTTTGCAATCCGTTCAGTCGCTGCTTGCTGGTGATCTTGCTGCCGAGCAAGTCGGTGATGTAGAATGTGTCCACTGCGCGCTCGCCATAGGTCGCGATATGCGCGCTGTGCACCGTTACTTTCGACTCGAACAGCGCATAGGCCAACTCGTTGAGCAAGGCCGGACGATCCTGCGCATTGACCTCGATCACTGTAAACCGGTTGGATGCATCATTGTCGACCAGAGCAAAAGGCGTGATAATGAACGCGCCGGCCCGCGAATGCGCCAGCGGGCGGGCGTCGAGCTTGGTAGAAAGTTTGGTCCGGTTGGCCAGCGCATCCTCAACCGCCTGTTTGAGCCGCAGCAACTGCCCCTCCTCGGAAAACGGCTTGCCGTGCGGGTCCTGAACCAGAAAATTGTCCAACGCCATGCCGTCGCGAGTGGTGTGGATTCGCGCGTCGATGATATTGCCGCCCGAGGCATGGATTCCTCCGGCGATCCGGTAGAATAATCCCGGATGGTCAGCCGCATAAACGGTGATCAATGTCGCGCCGCGCTCGGGATAAACATCAGCGAAAATGGCGAGGTCCGTGTCCCCGGCATCGAGGACCAACTGGGCATTCTGGGCAATGATATCATCCGGCTCGGCGATCCAGTAGGCATCGGTGAACCGCTTCGCCAGCTTTTTGAACTCGGCCTCCGGCAACGTCAGCGCCTCAGACAGAACCGCCATTTTCTCGTCAATCCGCTCCTTCCGTCCGCGCTGTTTGTGGCCGAGCAGCAGCATTTCCTGTGCGGATTCAAACAGATCGGTCAGAAGCTGCCGTTTCCAGCTGTTCCAGACACCGGGCCCGACCGCGCGGATATCGACGACGGTCAACACGGTGAGCTGGCGAAGCCGCTCGACGCTTTTCACCTGGCTGGCAAAATCCTGGATGGTTTTGAAATCCGACAGATCGCGCTTGAAGGCTACCGCCGACATCAGCAGATGGTTGCGGACCAGCCACGCGACCAGTTCGGTTTCATGGGGCCTCAAACCGAGACGGGGACAAAGCTTCATTGCCACTTCCGCGCCCAGGACGCTGTGGTCACCACCCCGCCCCTTGGCGATGTCATGCAACAACGTGGCGACAAAAATTACCCGACGGTTCTGCAATTTTTCCATGGTCGCAGTGCTGTTCGGATGGTCCTCGGCCAGATCCCCCCGGCCGATTCTTGCGAGTAGGCCAATCGCGCGAATCGTATGTTCGTCGACCGTATAATGATGATACATGTCGAACTGCATCTGAGCCACGACACGGCCAAAATCAGGAATGAACCGGCCGAAAATCGCAGCTTCGTTCATCCAGCGCAACACCAGTTCCGGATCGCGGGGGGAGCAAAGCACGTCGAGAAACAGTTTGTTGGCGCGCGCATCCTTACGAATCCTGTTGTCGATCAGCTTGGCATCCCGTCGAGCCGCGCGCATCGCCATCGGATGGATTTCCAGTCCGTGCTTGTCGGCGAGCCAGAAAATTTCCAGCAACCGGACCGGGTCTTCCTCGAAGAAATCCTCACTCGGCAAAGCGAGCCGTCCGCGATCCAGCGCAAAGCCCTTAAGCTTCTTCGGTTTGCGGGTCAGCGACGGCAGAAAGCGCCGGACTCCGGCATTGTGGGTTTCGTCGAGATGGGCGAGAAACACACCGGTCAGATTGCCGACCACTTTCGCGTTCAGGAAATAATATTGCATGAACCGCTCGACCGAGGATTTACCGGGCCGGTCGGCAAAATGCATCCGCCGGGCGACCTCGGGCTGGAGGTCAAAAGTCAGTCGGTCTTCGGCGCGACCGGTGATGTCATGCATGTGGCAGCGGACTGCCCAGAGAAAGTTGGCCGCCTTGCGAAAGCGCTTGAATTCGTCGGTAGTTAGCAAGCCGACATCGACAAGATCCTCGGCCGACGCCACCCGATGAATATATTTGCCGATCCAGTAAAGGGTTTGCAGATCGCGCATGCCCCCCTTGCCTTCTTTAACATTGGGTTCGACGACATAGCGGCTGTCACCCATTTTTTTATGACGCGCATCGCGCTCGGCCAGTTTTTCTGAGACAAACGTGCTATCGGTTCCGGCTACGACATCATTGAAGAAACGCTGCTTGGCTTCCTCATATACGCCAGTATCACCCCATATATAGCGGCCTTCCAGCAGCGCCGTGCGGATCGAAAGATCGTCTTTGGCCATACGCACCATCTCGTCAATCGAGCGGCTGCTTTGCCCGACTTTCAATCCGAGATCCCACAGCCAATAGAGCATCGCCTCGACCGCCTGCTCGGTCCAGCTCGTGGCCTTGTGGGGTGTCAGAAAAGCAATATCGACATCGCTATGCGGCGCCATTTCCCCGCGTCCGTAGCCGCCCACTGCCATCACCGCGATGCGTTCGCCTGATGAGGGATTACTCACGGGATATTGATGATTCACCGCAATATCATGGATCAGTCGCACCAGTTGATCGACCAGAAAAGACTGGGCAGCTGCCATTTCATGGCCGGCCGACGGCTTTTTTTGCAACCGCTTGCTGATCTCCGCTCGGCCATCCGCTAGAGCATCCTGCAAGAGCGGCAGAATATGCTCCCGCGCCTTCGGCATACCATATTCGGCAATGAGCGCCTCGACTTGTTCCGCCAGTTCGCGCCGATTGATAATCTCCCGCTGCCGGACGATCCGTTTCCCCGGATCTGCCGGCGCTGCCGGAATATCAGCGCGTATATTCATCCTGTCGCGCCCAATTCGTCACGGTGTTTTTTCGCCAGCACGATTTTCGCAATTTTCGCCGTACCGAGTTTCGGCAACGGTTCGTCATATTGCCAGATATGCACCGGCATCTTGAACGGAGCGAGTTGGTGCTTGAGCGTCTCGAGCAGTTGCTCGTCGGTCAGGCTGTGCCCGTCCTTGGTGTGATAGACCAATGCCGGCACTTCGCCGAACCGCTCGTCAGGCACCCCGAAAATACAGGCTTCGGCAACAGCCGGATTGGCATAGACGGCCGCTTCAACTTCCTGACAGCTGATATTCTCGCCGCCGCGAATAATGATTTCTTTCTTGCGGTCGACGATGAACAAATAGCCCTCGGGGTCGAGATAACCGATATCGCCGGTGCGAAAATAACCGTCGTCGGTGAAAGCGTCCTTCGTGGCTTCTTCGTTATTCCAGTAGCCGGTGAAATTGGCAGCAGTCCGGATGCAGACTTCGCCGCGTTCGCCCTGCGGCATCTTGTTGCCGTCGTCATCGAGGATCGCAACATCGATAATCGGGGGTGTTGCGCGGCCGGTGCTGTCCGGCTTGGCGAGATAATTTTCATTCTGGTTGGAACAGCCGACGCCATTGGTTTCGGTGAGGCCATAGCCGATGACCGGATAGCCATCGCCCATCTTCTCCTTGATCCGCCGGACATGTTCGACCGGACGCGGCGCACCGCCAGCGGCCATGGTGACACAGCTACTGAGATCATATTTGTCGAAATGCGGGTGAGAATAGATTTCCATACTCATCAGCGGAACGCCGACGAAATAGGTCACGCGCTCTTTCTCGATCAGGCGCATCGCCTCTTCCGCATCCCATTTGTTGAGGAACACCAGCTTGCGACCGATGGCATAGCTGACCAGCACCAGAGGCACCGACGCGGTAACGTGGAACAGCGGCACGCAGACCATCGCGGTTGGTTGCCCCTCGGGCATCTTGCCCTGTTTTTCCATGATATGGACCAGCACCAATACCGTGCCAACAAAGCTCATCGCGCCCTGAACAACCGAGAGATGGTCGGCATAGGCGCCCTTCGAGCGACCGGTCGAACCGGAAGTGAACAAGATCGTCGCATTGTCGTCAGGCGCCATTTGCGGCAGCGGCGTTTCAGCACCGCCGCCTTTTTCCAGCATCACTTTCAGCCCTTCGAGCGGCAGCTTGTCATGTTCGAAGATCAGCAGTTCAGCGCCATGATCGCGTTTGGATTCGACCAGACGCTGGGCGCGCTGATAGTCGGCGAAGACGAAACGACAACCGACATCCTCGATGCCGTCGGCCAGCTCATCGCCGCGCCACCAGCCATTCAGCTTGGTTGAAATGCCGCCGGCCATGGTGATCGCCATATCGAGAACGACCCAATTGGCCGAATTGCGCGCGGCGATGCCGACGCGGTCGCCCTTCTGAACGCCATAGCCGTCAACCAGCCCACCGGCCAAAGCACGCGCGGCGGCATAAGCCTCACCAAAGGTAAGACGGATATCACCATCGACCAGAAATTCCTTGTCGGCATGCTGGTTGCAGAAATAGGCGAGATAATCCGAAACATTCTGCGGCGCATTTTTGAAGATCGGCATGTCGACGCCGTATTTGTTGATCGTATCCAGTTCCAGCAATTGACCAGGCTGGGTCAGCGCTTCCAGCGTTTTGTCGATTACCAGATCCAGTTCAGAGGTCGCCATTATTCAAGTCTCCCGTTGTTCCCTCTTGGTAAAGGGGAATTTCCCTTTATATGGACAGGAAACCACGCGGGGAAAAGAGTTGATTGATATTATATTGGCCAATGCGGCACAGTTTACGCAGTTCGTAGAGCTTGGCCTCTCTCCCGATGCGCTCGATCTCGGCTTCTTCCAGCTCAAATGGTATTCGCTGGCCTATCTCGCCGGGATATTGATCGGCTACTGGTATCTGACCAAATTGGTCGACCAGCCGGGTTCGCCTATGGCGCGGCGCCATGCCGATGACATGATCTTCTGGGCGACGCTCGGGATCATCGTCGGCGGACGGATCGGCTATGTATTCTTCTACGCTCCCGAGATTTTGCAGGAACCGATCCGGATATTGCAGGTCTGGAACGGCGGCATGTCGCTGCATGGCGGCACGATCGGCGTTGTGCTCGCCTTGTGGTGGACAGCACGGCGGGAGAAGCTCGATTTTCTGCGGATGTGCGATTATATCGCCTGCGTCATCCCGTTTGGACTGTTTTTCGGACGATTGGCCAATTTCGTCAATGGAGAGCTTTGGGGGCGGGCAACCGATGTTCCCTGGGCGATTGTTTTCCCGATGGGCGGCGATGTCGCGCGCCATCCCAGCCAGCTTTATGAAGCAGGACTGGAAGGCATTCTCTATTTCATCATCCTCTCGCTGCTCTTCTGGAAGACAGATGCCCGCTATCAGCCGGGCAAACTGGTCGGCACCGGGTTGCTGGTCTACGGCTTCAGCCGCTTCTTCGTCGAATTCTTCCGCCAGCCCGATGCGCAGCTGACGTGGCTGGTTGAACAATCCGGGTTCAGCATGGGACAATGGCTGACTGTGCCGATGATATTGCTCGGTGCCTGGCTGGTGTTCACCGCGAAAGGCAGGCGTGTGCGGGTCGAACCGGTGGCGGGAGAAAAGAGCGTTGCCTGACGGCACCAAGGCGGACCTTCCCAGCGCAGCGCACAAGATTGCCGACAGGATCGAGCGCGAAGGTCCGATACCGCTCGGCGACTATATGGCAATCGCCAACGACTTCTATTACGCCAGCAAGGACCCGCTCGGCGAAGAGGGAGATTTTGTCACATCGCCTGAAATCAGCCAGATGTTTGGCGAAATCGTCGGTATCTGGCTGGCCGATCTGTGGCTTCGCAAAGGCTCACCGGATCATTGTCATTATGTCGAGCTGGGTCCCGGACGGGGGACTCTGGCGCATGATGCGCTGCGATCCATGCGCAAATTCGGTTGCCGTCCGACGGTCCATTTTGTCGAGACCAGCCCGGTCCTGAAAGCCAAACAGGCGCAATTGCACCCGGATGCGATTTGGCATGACGATATTTTCAGCCTGCCGGAAGACGGGCCGCTGCTGATCGTTGCCAACGAATTTTTCGATGCCCTGCCGGTCGAGCAATATGTCGCGACATCCGGCGGCTGGCGACGGCAAATGGTTACGCGGGATCGCAGCAAATTTCTGGCGATACCGAGCGTCGGGATAGCGGAAGACCAGATCAGCGGCAGCGCCAGCGGTTTTCCGGACGGCACCATTATCGAGCGCTCACCGGTCAGTGTGGGATTGGCAGGCCATATCGCCAGCCAGCTGGCCAAACAGGGCGGAACGCTGCTGATCATCGACTATGGCTATATCAGGCCCGGCACCGGCAGCACTTTGCAGGCAGTGAAGGATCACATGCCGATCAGCCCGTTTGACAGCCCCGGAACCTCCGACCTAACCGCTCATGTCGATTTTCATACTCTGGCCAATATCGCGCGAACGCGCTTGCTGGCGGTGCACGGACCGACCGAACAGGGCCAGTGGCTAAAGTCGCTGGGCATCGATCAACGCGCCGAAGCGCTGATGGCAGCCAGTCCGAAACAGGCCGATACGATCCGGGCCGCGCACCAGCGGCTGACCCATGCAGAAGAGATGGGCTGTCTGTTCAGGGTGATGGCGGCAACGGCGATCGGCTGGCCGGAACCCGAGGGGTTCAGCTACGGCGAGGAATAAGCTATTTAGCTAGACTGTCAGCCAACCCATGCAGCGACGTCGGCAGCAACTATATTGGCCGCCTTGTTCAGACCCTCACCAACAGGGCCCGGTTCAGCCGCAGAAACTCTTTCGCTGGCTTGGAAGCGCTTTCTCTCGACCGGCTGGTCTTTGGTCATTTTCACCGCATCATAAGTGACAGTGACCGTCAAGCTGGGGCCGTCGAGACCGAAATTAATCAGTTCACCGGTTATATAGGTCTGCGCTTTGCCTCCGGCCTGGGTTGCAGTCAGCACCAGACGGCCATTTTTAACAGCGATGGTCTCGCTGAGCAAATCCTGGAACAGCCGCGCCGGCTTGTCCACCCAGACAGCGTCCTTTAGATAGGCAATGCCCGTGCCGCTGGTTTGTACCGGCACACGAATGGTGTTGAGTTTTTGCGGAGAGGCAGGCAGCGCGACCACGAGTGAGCCGGTTTGAGGTCCGCTCTGCATGGCACCGGCCGACAATTTCTGGTCTGGCGAGATCGATAGCAGTGATGGCGGCGGCTCGGCACCACCGAAACTGACGCAGGCACCAAGCGAAGCGGTTGCGGCTAGCAGACCAGCAGCTTTCAAAAGTCGAAACTTACTCATCATATCAGCCCCTTCATTGGCCTGGCTCATAGTCCGGCAGCGCTGGCGCCGACAATAAGGACCCAGCCCCGCCTTGATCAAGCCGGTCAGTCACATTGGTCAGGGACTTGGTTAGCGCCTGCATATCCTCGACCAGCTGGTCGACTTCCGGCAGGGTCTTGTTGGAGAAGCGCTCAGCACCAGGCTGGGCATTTTTCAACACGCCTTCCAGAGCGAGAAGGCTTTTTGAGGCGGAATCCAATGTGGTTGCGAGATTTTTCGCCACTGGCTCGCCGTTGTTGGTCAGGAAAGCATTGGTGTTGTCTGCCACCAGACCCAGCTTCTCGGCGGTCTGACCGGCATTGCGAATCGCGATCCGCGATTCTTCCATCAGCGCCTCCAGCCCCGGTGCCTGCTTCGCCAGACTGCCGGTCAGCTTGTCGGTATTGGCCAATATGCCGCTGATCGATTTCTGGTTTTCATCCGACAACAGCAAGGTCAGCCGGTCGGTCAATGTCGCTAATCGTTCAACAACCAATGGCGCGCTGTTGAGTAATTCTCCCAGCGCCCCCGGCTTGGTCGGGATCACCGGCACCCCTTCGGGTCCAAGATCGGTGATTGGCGGCGCACCCTTTTTGGCGCCGTCCAGCTGAATATTAGGCGGCGCGGTAAAGCTGACGCTCTGGATTGTGGCGGTGGTCCCTTCCAATATCGGCGTGTCTTCGCTGACGGCGATACGGACGCGGACAAAATTCGGGTCTTTCTTCCAAAGCTCGACCTTGATCACCTGCCCCGAGGGTACACCGGCAAAAGTCACGCCGGTTCCTGACGCAAGTCCGCCTACCGACTGGGAAAAGAAAATATCATATTGCTTGGTCGTGCCGTCGCCAAAGCGGACGATCCACACCAGAAAGGCGGCCACAAGGGCCAGCATCGCCAAAGTGACAACACCGACAAGTATATGGTTGGAGCGCGTTTCCATCTATTTCACCTCTATGACGAGCCGTGCCGTCACCTGCAACAATTCTCTGATCCGCTTCATCATTCTCATCCCAGCATTTTTTTGCCGGCAGATGCCATCCGGCCGCGCGGTCCATTGAAATATTCCTGTATCCAGGGATGATCGAGCGCGAGCAATTCGTCGATCGTGCCAACCGCGATGACGCGCTGGTCAGCGAGCACCGCCACCCGGTCACAAATGGCATGCAGCGTATCGAGGTCATGGGTGATCAGGAAAACGGTCAACCCCAGAGTCTGCTGCAATTCCTTGGTCAGCTTGTCGAACGCGGCTGCGCCGATCGGATCCAGACCGGCGGTCGGTTCATCCAGAAACAGCAATTCCGGGTCGAGCGCCAGAGCCCGTGCGATACCGGCCCGCTTGCGCATCCCGCCGGATAATTCCGAAGGGTATTTCGGTGCCGCGTCGGGCGACAATCCGGACAGGCAGACCTTGTATTTGGCTACTTCGCGCCGGAAATCACGGTCCATATCCGGGTAAAACTCCCGGATCGGCACCATTACATTTTCGGCTACGGTCAGCGTCGAGAAAAGCGCACCGCCCTGGAACAACACGCCCCAACGCTTGCGAATTTCGATCGTCTCGGCTTCGGATTTTCCCAATATAGGCTCGCCGAAGACCTTGATTTCGCCTTCTTTCGGCGTCTGCAGGCCGATGATCGAACGCATCAACACCGATTTTCCGGTACCCGACCCGCCAACCACGCCGATGATTTCGCCACGCTGCACGTCGAGATCGAGATTGTCGTGCACGACTTGCTCGCCAAAGGCGTTGCGCAACCCGTGAACGCTGACGATCGGACCTTCATAATCGGGGTCATAGGCAATGGCTTGCGAATCGAGCATCAATCCCATCCGATCCAGGTAAAGAATACCGCGAAAAACGCGTCGAGCACGATGACGAGGAATATCGCCTGAACAACGGCTGCGGTGGTCCGTTTGCCGACATCCTCGGCATTGCCCTTGACCTGCATGCCCTGATAGCAGCCGGTAACCGCGATAATTGCACCGAAGACCGGCGCCTTAACGAGCCCGACATAGACATCGGTCAGTGGCACGACCTCGCGAATGCGGGCGAAGAAGGTGGCAGGGGGAATGTCCAATTCGACCCAGCTAAGCAATCCACCGCCGATGATCGCGACAATCGAGGCGTAAAAGCCGAGCAACGGCAGCATGAACACCGCAGCGATAAAGCGGGGCAGCACCAGCGCTTCCACCGGCGACACGCCAATGGTGCGCATCGCGTCGATTTCTTCGGTCAGCTTCATCGTGCCGATTTGCGCGGCAAAGGCCGAACCGGACCGGCCTGCAACCATGATCGCGGTCATCAGCACGCCCAGTTCACGGAGCGTCAGACGACCGACGAGATTGACTGTGAACACTTCCGCCCCGAATTGCCGCAACTGCACCGCGCCCTGTTGCGCGATCACCAGACCGATAAGGAAGCTCATTAGGCCGATGATACCCAGCGAGCGTACGCCAACGACATCAAAACGCTGGATCACGGCATTCCATCTGATTTTACCAGGGTGCCGAACCAATCCCATGAATCCGACCATTATTGCACCGAAAAAGCCGATTAATCCGGTCATGGTGCTAAAGGCGATGGTCGTAGCTTCGCCGACTTCGCTCAGCACGCGGACCACCGGATTGGCTGGTTCCGGCCGTATTTCGGTTGGCTGATCGGCACCGGCGACCGCAGCTATCAATCGCTGGGCATGGTCGCCCCCTCCGACAATTTCCGCTTCCATTTCACGCGCTGTTCGATGAATCAGCCAGGCGCCCACGGTATCGGTATAGCCGGTATCGGAAATATCGAGCCGCTGCGCTTGGCCTTCATATTCTCTCAAACGTTCAGGCAAATCGCCAACACTGGCAATCGAAAGGTCGCCGGAAAAATGCAGCGTGACCGCACCATCTTCGGCTGTCTCTTCGACAAAATCGCTGGGTATCGACATCGCACCCATAGGTGACCGAATTTTCGTCAAAGCTCAAGAGATTAAACTGCTCAAATATTTGGTGCATTTGCCGGCGGGCTGCTATGGGCGGCGCGAACGGGAATTTCGGGACGGCATGCAGAAAATATCGCTTTACGACATGGACCGCACGATCACCGTGCGCGGGACCTATACGCCGTTTCTCTTTCACATGGTATTCGCCTTGGCACCTTGGCGTCTGGTCTTTCTGCCGCTCCTGCCTTTCGGCTTCATCGCCTATGGGCTTCAGCTGATCAGCCGCGGGCAATTAAAGACATTCAACCAGCGGATGCTGCTCGGGAGCGCCCCGGACCTGGCGAAATTGCAACCGCATATCGAAAGCTTTGCCGATAAGGTGCTGCGCTCCAACCGTCACCAGAAAGCGATCGACCAGATCGAGGTGGATCGAGCTGACGGGCGCAAGCTGGTGCTGGTCACCGCATCCTATGAACTTTACGCCGAGGCCATTGCGCGGCGCCTCGGCTTTGACCATTTGATCGGCACGCAGCTGGAAGTTGACAGCGAAGGGCATGTGCTTCCCGTCATCATTGGCGAGAATTGCTATGATGATGCCAAGATCGGCCGGATCGAGGCCTTATTTGCCAAACAGCGCTGGCAGCGGGCAGATTGCCATGTCCGCGCTTATTCCGACCATGTCAGCGATCAGGCGATGCTGGAATTTGCCGACGAGGCGATCGCGACGACACCGACACCTCCCTTGCGGCATTTGGCCAAACAGCGGGGCTGGCAGATCATCGACTGGCGCTGACCCAATAGAGGCCGAGGCCTTGGAACCAACAGCGAGAGACCGCTTTCGCAATGTCCGGTAATTTGATTTCTGTGGACAGCTTGGCGACGATGAATCAAATGAACCGGATTGCCTGCAACCATTTCCATGCGGAGACAAAAAGACATGTCCTTCACGAAGCTGCTCGTACCGACCTACATCCAAATGCTTCAAGCGCTCGCCAGCTGGCTGGACAAGGCGCAATCACAGTTTCCGGACGCTGATTCCGAAGCCCTGCTATCTGCGCGCCTCGCGCCCGATATGTTCCCCCTGTCCACCCAGATCCGTTTCGCCTGCGTGCAAGCGCAGGAAGCGGTGTTCCGGTTACAAGGAGAATCCTTCCCCGCTTCGCTCGGCGAGCTTGTCAATGAAGGGCGCAATGCGGGAGAACAGCCCGGGTCGTTAGCGGAAGCAAAGGCGCGGATTGAGGAGACCATCGCATTGCTGGAAGGACTGAGCCCTGACGCGCTCGACAAGGACCCCAGCGAAGCCATCGCGCACGAACTTCCTAATGGTATGGTGCTTGATCTCACTGCGGAGCAATATGCTCGCGACTGGACGCTCGGCCAGTTTTATTTCCACCTGATGACCGCCTATGCAATCTTGCGCAGCGAGGGGGTCGAACTCGGCAAAGCCGATTATATACCGCACATGTTTCCCTATATTCGGGCTGATACGATACCGAATGGCTGATGGTCCGGCTGCAGGGTGTCACCATATAGTTGACAGTCCGGCCCATCCATCGCAAGCGGCGCGGCATGGCTATTATCGCAACCATCATGAACAGCGCCACCGGTCAGCCGATCCAGAAGATGACCTTTGGCCGCATGCCGAAACCCTGGGCCTCCTTCAGCCTCGAGAGCGGCGAGCTGGTCACCGCCGAGCGGATCGATGTCGGCACGCCCGCGCATGGCAAATTTGTCGCGCCGGTGTCGATCTGGGTTACGCCCAAGACCAAGACCTGACCGATGAGCGTTGCTTTCCGCAGAGAAGGTGATGACGAGCATCTCGAGCCCAAGTTCGAGCATCCGATTCCCGTCGGGCCCAATCTGGTAACGGCGCGGGGATTGCTACTGATCAAGGACCGGGTAGCCGAGTTGCAAGCAAAGGTCGCGGCGCTGACCGACGATGTCGCGCTCAAAATCGCCAAGCGCGACCTGCGCTACTGGAACACAAGGCAATCGACCGCGGAACTGCCACCGGTGCCTAGCGGCGACAAGGTCGAATTTGGCACCAGAGTGACCTTCCTGCTCAACGGCAAAGAGAAAACGCTCTCCCTTGTCGGTGACGACGAAGCCGATCCGGCGAGTGCGCTGGTGTCCTTCTCCGCACCGATCAGCCGGGCATTGATGGGACTGGAGCCGGGCGACCTTGGCGATTTTGCCGGGCGGGAGGACGCTGTTGAAATCCTGTCGGTCGAGGCAATCCCGCCGGCATAAACGAGACCGATTGTTCAGATAAAACTTTACACATAAGCCGGCTGTTATTTTCTGTCACCTTTGCCCGAAACCCTTGGAATTCTGGTATATTTTCTTCACCAGCCTGGCGCCTAGTGTGACCTTCCGGAAAGGTGCAGATCCGCTCGGGACGTGGCAAGTCGAGGGGTATGTCAAAGAGCCGGCCCCGAGGATAGCGATCCGCACTGCTGTAGGAAAGCCCCGAGCTAGCCCACGAGAATCACCCGCAGATCATTCACATTGGTGCCGGATGGCCCGGTCATCAGCAGAGCGCCTGCCCTTTCGAAGGCAAGATAGCTATTGTCCTGTTCGAGCAGCTGACCCGCCTGATCGGCTCCATCCATCAGGTCCAATATACCGGGCCATAGAAACGCACCGGCGTTATCTTCCGAACCGTCTATGCCGTCGCTGTCGGCAGCAAAGCCGCAAATATCCGGTTCGCCCTTAAATGCGAGGGCACAGGCCAGCAAATAGGCGGTGCAGCGACCGCCACGTCCGTTGCGGTTGCGCAAGGTGACGGTTGCCTCGCCACCCGATATCAGGGCTGCCTTGCGGCCACTCTCCTTGAGCGCAAGCGCCTGAGCGGCATGGTCCCGCCCGAGTTCCAGTGCATCGCCTTCGAGCGCGTCGCCGAGCATGATCGGTTCATAGCCCATCACTCTGACGGCTTCGACCGCCGCCGCGCACATGTCGGCCGGCCTTGCGCAGAGTTCTGCGGTCGAGCGTTGCATCTTCGGGTCGTCGGCTTTCGGTGTTTCCAGCGCGCCCGATGATAGTTGGCTTTTGATCGCTGGCGGGAGGGTGATGTCATATTTGGCGCAGTTCGCCAGCGTGTCGGCACAGGTTGAGCTATCTGCAACCGTCGGCCCCGATCCGATCATCGCGATATCGTCGCCGGGAATATCGGAAATGGCGATCATATGGGTTGCCGCCGGCCAGGCGCGCACCGCCAGTCGCCCGCCCTTGATCGCCGAGAGATGCTTGCGCACCATGTTCATTTCGCTGATCGGTGCGCCGCTGCGCAGCAAGGCCCGCGTCACGGCCTGTTTTCCCGACAGCGATATCCCGTCAGCCGGGGCGGGGAGTAGAGCGCTGGCCCCGCCGGACATCAGCACCAGCAAAAGATCATCTTCGCCAAGCGCGTCTGCTGCCTGCAATGCGCTTTGTGCGGCGTCCGCGCCCACCGAATCGGGCACCGGATGCGATGCCTCGACGATCTGCAGATGCTCCGGCGCAAAGCCCGGCTCGACATAGCCCTGGCGCGTCACGATCAGCCCGTCGACATTATCCGGCAGGCGATCCATGATCGCCGCAGCCATCTGGGTCGCCGCCTTGCCAATGGAAAGCAGATAGGTTCGTCCCGGAACCTGTGGCCACTCGACATCGCGCATGGCGTTGGCCGGCAGCGCGGGTTGCAGCGCCTGCAAATAGAGATCCTCTAAAAAAGCTTTTATTGAATCAGGATTTGTTGTTTGATGCACTGCACAATAAGGGCCCGATTGTTTCGCCGGGGTCAAGAAGATTTTCGGAGTGACAGAATAAGCCATGAATGATCGCGCCACTATCGACCATCTTCTGCAACGGCTTACGGCGCATCTGGGCGCGCTTTATCCCGATCATGATTGCGAGGCGCTGGCGGAACGCATCGTTGACCTGTTCTGGCCCGACAAGAGCGAGATGATGTCGCGATCACAAATCGCCGATAAACATTTGTGGGACGAGAGCGACGTCGCGATGATCACCTATGGCGGCACGATCCGCTCTGACGGCGAGCATCCCCTGCAGACGCTGCACCGCTTCCTCAAACAGTATATCGGCCAGACCATTGGTGCCGTGCATATCCTGCCATTTTTCCCCTATAGCTGTGACGACGGCTTCGGGGTGATCGACTATCTCGCGGTCGACGAGGACCTAGGCGACTGGTCCGATATCGAAGCCATTGCCGGAGACTATCGGTTGATGGGCGACCTGGTCATCAATCATGGTTCGAGCAAATCCGTCTGGTTCCAGCAATTTCTGTCCGACGAAGCGCCGGGCAAGGATTATTATTATACCGCCGATCCGGCAGCCGATCTTGGGCAGGTGGTGCGTCCCCGCGCGCATCCTTTGCTGACTCCGTTTCGCACCGCTTCGGGCGACCGTCATGTGTGGAGCACGTTCAGCAGTGACCAGCTCGATTTCGACTTTACCAATCCCGACGTGCTGATCGAATTTGTCAAGATTATCGCCGCCTATATCGACCATGGCGTGCGGATTTTCCGGCTCGATGCGGTCGCCTTTCTGTGGAAGAGAATCGGCACGCCCTCGATAAATCTCGACGAAACCCATGAGATTATCCGGCTGCTCCGCACCCTTATGGATCATCATGCCGAGACGCTGATCATCATCACCGAGACCAATATTCCCAATCACGAAAATCTGACCTATTTCGGCAATCAGAATGAAGCGCATGTCATCTATAATTTCTCGCTGCCGCCGCTTCTGACCCACGCGCTGCTGACTGGCAATGCGCTCTATCTGAAGCGGTTGACGCGGAGTAACCCGCCGGCGCTTACCGGTTGTACCTATCTCAATTTCACCGCGAGCCATGACGGGATCGGGCTGCGTCCGACCGAAGGTGCCTTGCCGCAAGGCGAAGTCGACCAGATGCTGGCGACCATTCAGGGCTTTGGCGGGCGTGTATCAATGCGGCGCGGGCCGGGCGGTACCGAAAAACCCTATGAGATGAACATCTCTTTTTTCGAGGCGATGCAGGGAACACTGGAGGGACCGGACGAATATCAGATCGATCGCTTCATGGCGGCGATGGCGATCATGCTGGCGCTGGAGGGGATTCCGGCCATCTATATTCACAGTCTATTGGCGACACCGAACGGCTATGAAGAGGTCAACATGACCGGCCACAACCGGTCAATCAACCGGCGCCAGCTGGATTATGGCACAATCACCGCGAAGCTGGCCGATCCGGAAACCGTCGAGGCGCAGGTCTTCACCCGTTTTCTCTCGCTGGTCGAAACCCGCAAGAAACAGCCCGCCTTTCACCCCAATGCTGTGCAATTCACTCTGGCGCTGCCCGAGGGGCTATTCGGTATCTGGCGCCAGAGCCGGGAACGGAAGCAGAGCATATTTGCTATCAGCAACGTGACCAATGAGGAAAAGACCCTCTCGCTGGCGGATATCAATCTGATCGCCGGTGACAGTTGGTGGGATCTGATTTCCGGCCATATCATCACCGACATAGAGGGTGATTTTACTCTGTCGCCCTATCGCACCGTATGGTTCAGCAACGTAGCGCCCGACCCGGCCTAGTCTTCGTTATCGAGCCGGACCGCTTCCTTGAACCGGTCGGTGAAATCCGGAATCGCGCTGTTGATCCGGTTCCAGTTGGCCATGAACGGCGTTTTGTTCGGTGATTCCAGGAAGACTTCGCCAGCGGTCATGATATTTTGCGCAAATAATTCGACCGTTGTCTCTTCCTCGTGCCGGTCGAGCGTCAGCCCGTTCATTACCGCATCATTGTAGAAGGTTTCTATCCGATCCAGCGCGATCCTGAAATAGGTCGCCTTCAGTGTGCGGAAGGTGCCGGCGGAAAAAACCTGTCCGTCGGTGGCCAGCTTGCGGAACAGCGACTTGGTGATGTCGATGCTCATTTTCGACAGACCGCCTTCAGGATTGTCATGCGAAACCGACTGGTGCTTGTGATCATAATTGTCGGCAATCTCGACCTGGCAGATCGACTGTGTCGACTGGTTCCGCCACACTTCGGACAATACGCCGACCTCCAGACCCCAATCCGACGGGATGCGGATATTCTTGACCACCTGTCGGCCCATCGCAAATTCACCGGCGAGCGCGTAGCGAAAGCTGTTCAGATAGGTGATATAGTCATTCGGCTCGCAGACTTTCTTGAGCGCCGCCAGCAAAGGTCCGATCAACAGGCGCACCACTCGGCCGTTGAACTTCTCTTCCGTCGTCCGCGCATAATAGCCTTTGGAAAATACATAGGGAAAGGTCGGATTGGCGACTGGATACATCAGGCGGGCGAGCAATTCCCGGTTGTAGGTCAATATGTCGCAGTCATGCAGCCCGACGACCTGGGCGTTGGTGGCGGACAGGAAATATCCGAAGCAGAACCAGACATTGCGGCCCTTCCCCGGTTCCGCCGGTGACAGGCCGCATTCTTTCAGCTCGGCGTCGAGCGCAGTGAGCCGCGGGCCGCTGTTCCAGAGGATATGATGGCGTTGCGGCAGGCGCGAAAAATATTGCTTCGCATATTCGAACTGTTCCTTGTCGGCACGATCCAGTCCGATGATGATGTCATCAAGATAGGGCACTTCGCACAGTTCATCGACGATATTTTCGAGCGCCGGTCCTTCGAGTTCCGAAAAGAGACTAGGCAGAACCAAGGCCATGGGATTAGCCTTGCTGAATCCCATCAAGTCGGCTTCCAGCGATCCCACCGAGCGATCGGACAGATTGTGGAGTGTCGAGATGCTTCCGTTTTGATGAAAATCAGCCATATATGTCCCTGCTTATGCGAAGAGCCGAGCCTAATCAGCTTTGGCGCAGGTTTAAACCCAATTCTGCCAAAATATCTTTCACCGCGACCACCCATCCGGCAGGTCCGGGGAGAGAGGCGGTCCGGACGCGGGGATTCGTCGATTCTATAGTCACGCCCTCGGGATTAGGCATGATCACGCCAAAATCCGCCGCCTCTATCATTGCCAGATCATTCGGACCATCGCCGAGAGCGATGGAAATGGCGTCGCAATCCGGTTTTTGTCCGGCAATGACTCTGATAATCTGATCCATCGCCTGCTCCTTGGTGGCGTGACCGGTCAGATGATAAAATCGGCCGCCGCGCTGGATCCGGAGACCGGCATTACCGACTATTTGCTCCAACGCTTCCAGTTCCATCGCCGTGCCCGACCATAGAAAGGGCTCCGTTGCCTGGCGATCTCGGGCTCGCCGGGCATCGGCCAGGGCCAGTCCGGTAGCATCGGCGACTGCCTCGGCTGACATGTCTGCAAAACCGGTAAAATGTCTGCGCAGCGAGGCCGGCAGTTTGCCGATCTGATCCAGTATCGCAGGATAAGCGATCCCCAGCGTGATTGTCTCTGATATTCTATGTTCGAGCTGAAAATAGTCTTTTGGACCATGGATGACAGAGCCATTCTCGGTCACACAGAGCGAAAAGGGTAAAGGAATCTCCTGCTTCAACCAGAGCAATTCCGCATAGGTCTTGCTGGTTACCGGAATGATTTCCGCTAGCGACTGTTGATTGATTCTGGCGACCAGCTGATCCGCCGGCTTCGCGGAATAGCCGTGATGATCAAGCAGGGTTCCATCAAGATCGGTAAATATCAAGGGGTAGACGGGTCGCTTGGCCATGGCCGTGATATAGCATTTCGAGCGGAACCGGAAAGCGCTAATCCGGCAAGCCTCTCCTTTTGCAGCCAAAGCGGCTCGACACAGCCGCTTTGGCCTGGCGGTCAGACCGCGGCTAGCGCCTGGTCGAAATCTGCGATCAGATCTTCCGCATCTTCGACACCGATCGAGATCCGCACCAGATTGTCGGTGATGCCGAGCGCGGCGCGGCGTTCGTCGGGCACCGAGATATGGGTCATCGCGGCGGGCAGGCTGGCCAATGTTTCCGTGCCGCCGAGGCTCACCGCCAGCTTGGCGATTTTCATTGCGTCGAGGAAACGGAAGGCTTCCGCCTCGCTGCCCTTGATGAACAATGAGAAGGTCGAACCGGCGCCGCTGCAATGGCGGTCATAGATATCCTGCTGGCTCTTGTCCTCGATGAAGCCGAGATAGCCGAGCCCGTCGACCTTGGGATGATCACGCAGGAAGGTGCAGACTTTCAGGGCATTTTCACCGGCGCGGGTCATGCGCAGTTCCAATGTCTCGAGGCTGCGCATCAGCATCCACGCGGTGTTCGGGTCGCAGATCGTACCGATCGTGTTCCGGATTGCGCGGATAGGGTCCATATAGGCCTTGCTGCCGAGCACGCCGCCAGCAACCAGATCACTATGCCCGCCGACATATTTGGTCAGGCTGTAGATCACCAGATCCGCGCCATGTTTCAGCGGCTGCTGCCAGAGCGGACCGAGGAACGTGTTGTCGATCGCGATCGGCGGCGCGCCGTCCTTGCCGAACACCTGTTCGCGGGCATCGGCGACGCCTTCGATATCGACCAGCGCGTTGGTCGGGTTGGCCGGGCTTTCCAGATAGATAATGGCGACCTTGCCGCCATTGGCACTGGCTTTCGCTTTCGCCTGTTCAAGCAGTGTGGCGACTTCAGACGGGCTAGCGCCAGCCGGAAAGTCGAGGAAGGTGACGCCAAAACGGCCCAAGATCTTGTTGATCAGCGTTTCCGTCGCAGCATAAAGCGGTCCGCTGTGAACCACGACGTCGCCTTGGTTGACGTTGGCGAGCAGCACCGTGGTGATCGCCGACATGCCACTGGAGAAAACCAGCGCATCCTCGGCTTCGTCCCAGATGCTGAGCCGGTCTTCCAATATTTCCTGATTGGGGCCATTGAAGCGCGAATAGACGAGACCGTCCGCTCCGCCCGGGCGTTTGCCGGTAATGCCTTCAAAAAAGCGTTTGCCGGCTGCGGCATTTTCAAATGCAAAGGTCGAGGTCAGAAAGATCGGCGGTTTGAGCGACCCTTCGGAAAGCTCCGGATCATAGCCGTGGCCCATCATCAGGGTTGCCGGTTTCAGTTTGCGACCCCCTATCTTTTCGATCGGTGCCTTGGGCATGCGGCGCGTCACCGGCACAGCTGCGTTGGGATCATCTTGCTTGGCCATATTCTATCTCTCCACATCAAATATTTGTATGAAGTCTTGCCCGAAAAATTAACTGGTTACAACGGAAACCATCCACACGCAGCCGATTATGATCGGGATGCCGGCGAGGTCGAGCAGCAGGCCTGATTTCAGCATTTTCGGCAGCTCGATATGGCCGGTCGACCAGGCTATCGCATTCGGGCCTGTGCCCGAAGGCAACATGAAACCCCAGCTAGCCGCCATGGCGGCAGGTACGGCCAGCAGCACCGGATCGACGCCGGTGGCGAGGATCAGACTGGCGACCACCGGCATGATCCCGCTAGCTGTCGCGACATTGGAGGCAAATTCGGTCACGAGAATGACCAGCGCGACCAGCGCGACGGCAATCACGATCACCGGTACCGACCGCAGCGGCTCCAGCGCGCCGCCGAGCCACTCCGCCAGCCCGGATTCGATGATCCCTGCTGCTAGCGCGAGGCCGCCGCCGAACAGCATGATCACACCCCACGGCGCTTTATCCGCCTCTTCCCAGTTGAGCAGACGGCGGCCGGTGCCGTCGGGCAGCGAGAATAACAGCAGCCCGCCGAAAATAGCGATGCTGCCATCGTGCAGCGCGCCATCGGGGAAGAGCGTCTTGAGCTGCGGCAGGAACAGCCAGCCGAGCACAACTATCGCGACGACCGGGACGACGCGCTTCTCCGGCACACTCCACGGACCCGGCGAACCGATGGCCAGCTTTGCCTTGACGCCGTCGAAACTATGCCGACCGACTTTTTGAACGGCGATCAGAATGGCCGCGAGAACCGGGATGCCGATGATCACAATCGGGATGCCGAATTTCAGCCAGGTCAGGAAATTCAGATTCATGCCGAGCGTTTTGTTGATCAGACCAGCGGCAATTGCATTGGTCGGGCTGCCGACGAGCGTTCCCAGCCCTCCGATTGACGCAGCGAAGGCGACTCCCATGATCAGCGCTCCCGCAAAGCCTTCGGTTTCCTTTTCCTTGATGCCGCCCGCGACCAGCACCGCCAGCGCGATCGGGATCATGATCAGCGTAGAGGACGTGTTGGAAATCAGCATGCTGAGCAAAGCCGTAGCGATCATGAAGGCGAATAATATGCCCCAGGCGCTTTTGCCGGACAGACCGATAATCGCCAGCGCGAGCCGCTTGTGCAAGCCGACCCGTTCAATCGCCAGTGCGAGAAAAGCACCGCCGAGGATCAGAAACAGGATCGGTGAATAATATTGACTGGCAGTTTCGCCCGCCGTCATCACGTCCATCGTCGGGAGCGCGAGAAACGGCAGCAAGGCGGTTGCCGTCAGCGGCACCGCCTGGGTCATCCACCAGGTCGCCATCAGCAGGGTCAGCGCGGCAACATTCCAGGCAGGCGTCGACATGGCTTCCGGCGCCGGAACGAGCAGCATGATGATGAATCCGGCCAGCCCCGCCCATAGACCGATGCGTTGTGCGTTCATGCCCTCTCCTGTTCCTCGTCCTGCCAGTCTGCGCTGGCGTGCAAACCAACTACCCCTTCTTAGAAGCTAGACTGGTTTGAGCCCCAGCCTTCGCTGGGGTGACGGGGGAAATCAATATTATTCGGCAAGGCTTATCAGCGAAATCTGTCGGCCATAGCCAGCTTCGTCGCGGTGGCAGGAACGGCGATAGCTGAAATAGCGGTCCTCGTTGGCGTAGGTGTCGAGGCCGAGTTTATCGATTTTTATGATACCTGCTGATTGCAGTCGGGCGGCGACATAACCCTCGATATCGAATTGATAATGATCCAGTTGTCCGGCGGCGAAGAACCGGCCGTTCTCCGTGTCAGCGTCGAGAAAACGTACGCGGAAGGCCACATCGACTTCATAGCTGGGCTGTGCGATGCAGGGGCCAATGGCGCAGGCGATATTGGCTCGATCCGCACCGAGCGCTTCCATCGCCGAGATCACATTGTTGGTGATCCCGGCCAGAGCACCCTTCCAACCGGCATGGGCCGCGCCGATGACCTTCGCCGTGGAATCATGGAACAACACCGGCACGCAGTCGGCGGTCAATATACCGAGCAGGAGATTCGGCTGGTCTGTGACCATGGCGTCGGCCTCCGGGCGCTGGTCGAGCGGCATCGGGCCGGTCACGGCCACAACCTCGGCGCTGTGGATTTGATGAACCGTCACCAGTTCGCTGCCGGGCAGCACCCCATCTGTCGCGCGGCGGCGGTTTTCCATGATCGTCTCGCGATCATCATCGCTGCCCAGACCGATATTCAGCCCGGAATAGATGCCCTCCGAAATACCCCCTGCCCGGCCGAGAAAACCGTGTTTCGCACCGTCGAGCAGGGGAGATGCCGTGATATCAAGCAAGGCTTTTATGAACCTGTTCCGCCACGTCTTTCGACAGGTCCGGCTGGGCCGCAATTTTCTCCAGCGCCAGCCGCATCAGTTCCGACCGCCCGCGTTCATAGCGGCGCCAGCGACCGAGGGTCGGGATAAAACGAGCCGCGGTTTGCGGATTTTGCTTGTCCAGCGCGATCACCATATCGGCGATCATCTGATAGCCCTTGCCCGCCGGATCGTGGAACCGCACCACATTGCCGGTGAACGCGCCGTAAAGGGCGCGCACACGGTTGGGATTGGCCATATTGAAATCGGGATGGCGCGACAGGCTATCGACACGTTTCAGCGTATCGCTGCGCATCGACATCGACTGCAGGCTGAACCATTTGTCGAGAACCAGCGCATTGTCTTTGAATCGCTTGTAGAAATCGTCGAAGGCCGCGGTCCGCTCTTCGCAATCCAGATGGGACAATACAGCGAGCGCACCCTGCATGGCGGTCATATTGTCCGCCTCCCGATATTGGTCGAATGCGGTTTCAGCGGCATCTTCGGTGAACGACGCGGCAAGATAGCCAAGCGTCACATTGCGCAATTTGCGCTTCCCGCGCGCTTCCGCATCGAGCGAGAATTCACCGGGCCAGCAGCTCTTGTACAATTTGCGGAACTGCTTTTCGAACTGGACCGCAATCTTGCCGCGCAATTTTTCACGTTCCTCGTGGATCGCCTGCGGATCGACTTCGACCATCTGGTCACCAAGGAAAGCTTCGCTCGGCAGCAGGATCAGTTCTGCGAGAAAAGCGGGATCGATCGACGTGTCGGCGAGTATTTTCGCCACAGCCAGCAAGATGATATCGCGGTCGACCGGGGTGCCTGAGACTTTCGCAATCAGATAGCCGGTCATCAACCGTTGTACTGATTCAAACCGCGCAAAGGGATCGTCATCATGGGCCGAGAGAAAGGCAAGCTCTTCGGCAGTCTGGTTGCTGTCCAAGATGATCGGCGCGGAGAAGCCGCGGTTGATCGACAGGATTGGGCGATCCTGATAGCCTTCCAGAACGAAGCTTTTCTCTGCCTGATCGAGCAGCAGCAGCTGTTCGCCCTGATGCGCGCCGGTTTCCGGATCGAGCAGTGCCATTCTGAGCGGAATCAGCAGCTCTGATGCTTTCGGCTTCTCGCCGTTCTGGGCAATCTTCTGGGTGAGGTGAACCGTCACGGTCCCGGCTTGCGGATCGTGGGAGAGCGTCGCGGACACCCTGGGCGTGCCCGGCGTTTCATACCATTTGCGGAATTGTTTCAAATCGATTGAGCCGCCGTCTTCCATCGCGGTGACAAAATCTTCGCAGGTTGCCGCTTCGCCGTCATGCCGGTCGAAATAGAGATCTGTTCCCTTGCGGAAATTTTCCGGCCCCATCAGCGTGTTCATCATCCGGATGACTTCCGCGCCCTTGTTATAGATGGTGGCAGTGTAGAAATTGGAAATTTCCTGATAGCTTTCCGGGCGGATCGGATGGGCCAGCGGACCGGCATCTTCAGGGAATTGCGCCGCCCGTAATATCCGGACATCCTCGATCCGCTTCAGCGCAGCCGATCCCATGTCGGCGGAAAAGCTCTGGTCGCGATAAACAGTGAAGCCTTCTTTCAGGCTGAGCTGGAACCAGTCGCGGCAAGTCACTCTGTTTCCGGACCAGTTGTGAAAATATTCATGGGCAACCACGCCCTCGATGCCGTCAAAATCGGCGTCGGTTGCAACTTCGGGATCGGCGAGAATATAGCGTGAGTTGAAGATGTTCAGCCCCTTATTCTCCATCGCGCCCATATTGAAATCGCTGACCGCGACGATGTTGAACAGGCCGAGATCATATTCGCGGCCATAGGTTTCTTCGTCCCAGCGCATCGAATCCTTGAGCGCCTTCATGGCATGGCCGGTGCGATCGAGATCGCCGTCCCGGACCCAGATATTGAGTTCGACCGGCTTGCCCGAACGGGTGGTGAAACTGTCATTATTGGCGACCAGATCACCGGCGACCAGAGCGAAAAGATAGCTCGGCTTGGGCCAGGGATCATTCCATTGCACCCAGTGGCGGCCATTTTCGCCATCGCCTTCGGCAATCTTGTCGCCATTGCACAGAAGCACGGGGAATTTGGCTTTATCAGCCTCCATTCGCACCTGATAGCGGCTCAGCACATCGGGCCGGTCAGGCGCGAAAGTGATCCGGCGAAAACCTTCCGCCTCGCACTGCGTGCACAACATTCCGTTCGAGCCATAAAGCCCCATCAACTGCGTGTTGGTCGAAGGATCGAGTTCAACCTCGATCTCGACGCTATGGGCTGCTCCGCTCAAGGGCAGGACAAGATCGCCCTCGACCAGCGTCCAGTCGGTTCGCGCCTCGCCGTCAACTTTGACAGAAGTTGGGGTGATATCGTCGCCCTGCAAAACCAAGGCTTCATCCGGCTTGGCACTTTTCGAACGCCGGACATCCAGTTTCGAACGGACCAGCGTATGCTCCAGATCAAGCTGGAAATCGAGTTCAACTTCGGGAATGAACCAGGCCGGTGGCCGATAATCCTCGCGGCGGATGGTGGCCGGATCCTTGGGGGCTGGCGCGGCATCGGCCATTTCGTCGTTCGGGGCTTTTTGAATATCTAACATGGGGCTTGCCATAAGAGCCATTTGCACCCCGCGCAATTGCGTTTATGGCAAGGGCAAAAGGGAGTGGACCATGTCCAGAATATTGATGCTGGTTATCGCCGCCATGTTGGTTGCGGGTTTACCGGTGGAGAGCATTTTTGCGCAACCGGGGACTGCGACCTTTGACGTCGAGCAAGCCAGCCGGGCCTATATCGACACGTTGCAGGGCGCGGAGCTCGAGAAATCCAACAGCTATTTCCAGGGCGGCTATTGGCTGATCTTCTGGGGAGCAATCGTCGGCATATTGGTCGATTTCCTGATTCTGCAGTCGCGCCTGTCGGCTCGCTTCCGGGACTGGGCGGAACGGATAACGAAGAAAAATTGGCTGCAGCCTGCGCTTTATGCCCTGCCTTATTTGATCGCCGGTTTTTTAATTACCCTGCCTTGGACGATCTACACCGATTTTTTCCGGGAACAGCAATATGGCCTGATGAGCCAGGATTTCGGTGACTGGTTTGGCGAGCAGATGATCGGACTTGTGATCTCGCTGATCATTTTCCCGCTGCTGATCATGGCAATTTTCGCGGTGATCCGGCGCGCGCCGAAGACATGGTGGATATGGGGAACCGGCGTGGTTTCTATCTTCCTGTTTATCGGAATGATGCTCGGACCGGTGTTCATTTCGCCTCTGTTCAACGATTATCAGGAGATGGCAGAAGGACCGATGCGCGACCGCATTGTCGCGATGGCGGCAGAATATGATATTCCGGCCGAAAATATCTATGTGTTCGACCAGTCCAAGCAACACAAACGGATATCGGCCAATGTTTCCGGTATCGGGCCGACGATCCGGATTTCGCTCAATGACAATCTGCTCGAGCGCACCGACCCGGAAGAAGTCGCTGCAGTCATGGGCCATGAACTGGGCCATTATGTACTCGGCCATACCTGGCGCACCATTCTGATTCTGGGTCTGATCATCGGCTTCGGATTGTTCGTGGTCGCGCGGCTCGCTCCCCGGCTAATCAAACGTCATGGCGCGAGATGGGGCATCCGGAACATATCCGATCCTGCGGCCATTCCGTTGCTCAGCCTCATCCTGACCGCCTATTTCTTCGCTGCGACACCGGCGCTCAATAGCCTGGTCAGGATTACCGAGAGCGACGCCGACATATTCGGCCTCGACACCGCAAGAGAGCCGGACGGCTTCGCCAATGTCGCGATGCGACTGTCGGAATATCGCAAAATCGAACCGGGACCGGTGGAGGAAATGCTGTTCTTTGATCACCCCTCCGGCGCCACGCGAGTGCGCATGGCGATGCAGTGGAAGGCCGACCATGTTGAAAATCCGGTGATGATCAGTCCCGGCAAGCTGGAACAGGAATAGCCAGCGATGCCAAGCATATTGATCTTCGGCATGGGCTATACCGCCTCGCGACTGGCTGGCCGGTTGCGGGAGCTGGGCTATGAGGTGATTGGCACTCGCCGGGAGGCAAAGGAGGGTGCGCTGGCGTTCGATGACGCCCCATCCGTTCTTGGAGCACTGAAAGCGGCGACCCACGTCCTGTCTTCTGTTCCGCCCGCTCGCGATAGCAGCGAACCGGTGCTGGAGCGTTATGGAGACGCCATCCGGCGCGCATCCCTGCAATGGAGCGGCTATCTGTCCTCGACCGGCGTCTACGGCGATGTTGATGGGGCATGGGTCGATGAAGGCGCGGCTATTGGTTCTGGACGCCGCAAGGCGCGCAGCGAGGCCGACCAGCGCTGGCAGGATTTGCGCCGCGATATGCGCGTCTTCCGCCTGCCGGGCATCTACGGCCCGGACCGCAGTCCGCTTACCCGCGTGCGCGATGGCAAGGCCAAGCGGATTGACGTGCCGGGACAATTGTTCAGCCGCATCCATGTCGACGATATTGTTTCCGCGATTATCGCGTCGTTCGATGGCCCGACGGGCGTTTACAACGTCACCGATGATCTGCCCGCGCAGCAGCATGAAGTGGTTGCCCACGCAGCAAGACTGATTGGCGTTGACGTGCCGCCTTTGCTGTCGCTGGAGGAAGCCGATTTGTCCCAAACCGCGATGGGCTTCTATGAAGAAAACCGCCGGGTCACCAACGGCAAAGCCAAGCGCCTGCTGAATTGGCAACCGCAATATCCGGATTATAAATCCGGCTTGCGGTCGCTGCTGGAGCGTTGATCAGGCCGCGATGCGAGGCGTTTTCGGCTTGCGCGCGCGTAGCGCCACCAGCAATCCGGCCATAGCCAGCACAGCTCCGGCAGCGGGCAGCCAGGTCCAGACATAGTCTTCGAAAATCGTCGATAATATCATCGCCACGACCGGCACCAACACGCTGGAATAGGCCGCCTTGCCCGGACCGATTTCGCGGATCATCGAAAAATAGAGCGGAAAGGTCACCACCGAACCGATGACACCGAGATAAACAATCCCGCCCCAATAGGCAGTCCGCATTTCGTATACCGGCGGACCGACGGTGATCCACGACAGCACGACATTGATCAGCGCCCCGAACAGCATCGCCCAGGCAAGAACCGTGATGATGGGATAGGATTTCAGCCGCTCGCCGGCCTGCATGACATTGGCAATCGAAGCCGACATGATGCCGCCAAAAGCCAGCGCGGCGCCTATCAGCACCTGTTCGAGGCTGGCTGGTGAAGCACGATATTCGTGCCAGAAGAGCAGCGAAATACCGACGGCGGCAATGGCCGATCCGCTGAGAAAAGCGCCGGATATCCTGTGTCCGAGAAAGATGCGCCCCATGATCGCATTGGGCACCATCAGCAGCGCAAACAAGACCGCGACCAGCCCGGAGGTGATGAACAGCTCCGCATTGTAAACAAAGTTGAAATTGAACGAGAATTGGAAAAGCCCGAGGATGAGCGCGAACAAATAGCCGGTGCGGTCGAGCCGGAACGGCAGCCGCTTATAGGCGACCAGCATGAACATTGCGGCGGCGGCGATGATGAAGCGATAGCTGACCGACCAGCTCGGCGGGACTTCGGATATCTGGTCCTTGATCACCAGCCAGGTCGATCCCCAGATCAGCGAGACCAGCAGGAACGGGATTAATATGCGGGGGGTGAGCAGGCTGGGTTCAGCGCTCTCCTCGCCGCTCATAAAACGGCAATCGCTTCGGCCAGCGGACGGATATCCTCCGCGCTCTGGTTCCAGCTGGTTACCAGCCGCGCCTGCCCCTCGCCCCAGTCGTAAAAATCAAACCCGGCCCCGCGCAGCTGTGCCGCTTCATCGACCGACAATTTGATAAAAATCTCGTTCGCCTCGACCGGGTAGAGCAGCCGGTCGCCAGCAGCCTCCGCTATGATCCGCGCTCCCGCGTTCGCCGACCGCGCATTGGCGAGCCATAGATCATCCTCCAGCATCGCCAAAATCTGCGCCGCCAAAAAGCGGCCCTTGGATTGCAGATGCCCGGCGCGCTTGCGGCGATAATGGGTGTCGGCGGCCAGTTCACGGTCAAAAAATACCAGAGCTTCCGCACTCATCCCGCCATTTTTGACAAAGCCGAAACTGAGCGCGTCGACGCCCGCTTTCCAGGTCAGTTCCGCGGGCGAACAGCCGAGCTTTGCCACTGCATTGGCGAAGCGTGCACCATCCATGTGCAAACCAAGGCCGCGTGCCTTACAGACGTCCGCCAGGCGGGCGACTTCATCGGGACTATAGACCAGGCCATATTCACTGGCATTGGTTATGGAGACGGCGGCTGGCTGTACCTGATGGACATCGTCGCGGATCGCCGCGCAATATGCCTCGACGCTTTCCGGCGACAGTTTCGCGCCCTCTCCATCGAGCAGCATCAGCTTTGCGCCACCAGTGAAGAAACCGGGAGCGCCGGCCTCGTCCTGCTCGATATGCGCTTCCTTGTGGCAGATCACGCCCTGGTGCGGCTGGCACATCGCGGCGAGCGCCAGCGAATTGGCCGCCGTCCCGGTCGCCACCCACAAAGCCTCGACTTCGGTCTCAAACAAATCAGAAAAGGCACCATTGAGCTGCGCGCTCAGCGCATCGCCATCATAAGCAGAGTCCTGCGCATTAGCTTGGGCGAGCGCTTCCAGCAATCTGGGGTGCACCGACGCGGCATTATCAGAGAAAAATCGCATCGCCAGCGCATGGCTCAGAGCCTCAGGCTCGTCAAGATGGCTAGAGCGAGATCTACTATTCCGACACCTCGACAATATTGTCGTCGCTGTCCCGGTCGATATATTTATTATAGGGATCGATCCCGGCAAATTCGGGCCGCTTTCTGGTGACGATGCGGATTTTCTGGGTTCCGGATGTGACCTTATGACGCTTATTGTACAGCACATCCTTGCTGCTAAAAGCCCCCTCGCCCGGTCTCGCACTGAACAGTCCGATGTCGATCTCGTCGGCCAGATCGGCTTTTGTTTCCTTGCCCAGACCATCGGCATAAAATTTGGCTGCTTCGACCGAGATTTCGGTTTGATAGCGCCCGTCAGCCAGCTTGGTAACGGTGGCAGAGCCGGCCTTCAGATCATAGATCGTGATCTTTTCCAGCAAATCCGTGACCAGTTGCCGCTCCGCATCATTGCGCGCCAGCGACTGGAAGCCGTCGACCAGATCTGTGGACGTCGCGTAGGGAGGTCCCTTGAACTTGTAGCGATCGAGCAGCGCGGCGAGCATTGTGTTGACCCGGTCTTCACCAAGCCGGTCCTGCAGCAGATACATTACCACCGCGCCCTTGCGATAATGGATATAGCCCTGATCCTCGACCTTGTTGAGCGGCAGTTCTTCTAGCGCCTCACTGCCGCGGGCATTGAGATAATTATCCAGTTCATATTTCAGGAAACGGCGGATTTTATCCTCGCCATATATCTGCTTCATCACCATCAGCGCCGAATATTGCGCCATGGTTTCGACCATCAGCGTACCACCCTGCATATCCGCGCTAATCAACTGATGCGCCCAATATTGGTGTCCGAATTCATGCGCCGTTACATAGGTGACATAGTCGATATCGTCGGGATCGGTGATATCTGCAAGAAATCCGATGCGCTCTGAATAGGGCACTGTCCCGGCAAAGGCCTGCGCAAAACTGGCATAGCCGGGAAACTCGATGATCCGAGCGTAATCGAACTGATAGGGACCGAAATTCTTCTGAAAATAGGCCAGAGAAGTCTCGGTCGCATCCAGCATGGTTTTGACGTTGTAATCATGCTCCGGTTGATAATAGACCGCCATGTCGACGCCGTTGGCGCTGCGCTCGGCAACCGCATATTTTGCCGACTGGACCGAGAAGAACGCCAATATCGGATTGGTCGAGACAAATCTTGCAATGCGCCGGTCGCCCTTTATCTCGTCCGATATTTTGCTGCCGGGTGCGATCGGTGTCTGGTCCTTGCTGGTGCTCACGGTAATGTCGGACATGACCCAGTCTGCATTGCCGACATAATTTTGCTCACGCGCGCTTTCGTCGCCAAGCTTGGGCGGACGAAGCTCGGATGGCAGCCCATATTTGCGGCGAGTCGCCCGGTCGGTCAGCAATCCGCCGCGGTTCATTCCCAGTTGCGGTGAAAATTCGCTATTGTTCAGGAAGGTACCGTTGCGAACCAGACGCACATCATTTTCGCGTGCGCGAAATCCTTTTGCATGGCGAAAGGCCTTGAAAGCGATGCTTCTATGTTCGCCGACCGCCATCGGGGTGTCGAGCCTATAGATGCGATATTTATATTTTTCGTCGTTCATTTCCAATGTTGAATCGGGAACAGCGACCGACGTGATCTGAACGGCAGGGTCTTGAAAGCGCACGTGTAAGACTTCCACCGGCGCACCGGTGTCGTTCACTATTTCTGCCGAGCCAGCCACGTCGAGCTTTTTCTCTTCGGGAAAAATGTCGATATCCAGCTTGATGCTGGTGAAGGCCGGTTGCTTGAGCGCTTCATATTTCAGATATTTTTTCTCATATTCAGCCTGCATTTCTTCCAGGCCGTCGCGCCCCACATATTCGTTCACGACATTTATATTCTGGTAGATGTGAAAGCCGGTCAACGCTGCAGCTGCGACCAATATCGCCAGCAATCCGCCCGCCGGACTAGCCAGCCGGCGCGGCAATTGCCTGATCCGCGGAAGCAGACTTGTTTCGGTTCCGCGCCGCCAGATGAAATGGGCCAGCAGCGCCAGAATTGCTGCAAAAATGCCCCAGTACAGACGCACCCACCATGCTCCAACACCGCTGACCAAGTCGCCGTTCATATCGGATAGCGGTACCGGAATGCCCTGGCCAAACAGATAAAGCGGATGATTCCAGCCAATGATGCTGAAGACAATTGTCGCCACCATATAGAGGACCATGATGCCCCAGCCGATATATTTATTCGGGCTGAGCGCCTGGACAAATACCGACAAGATGCCGAGCGTCACCATTTCGACCGTGCCGGGCAACAGATACCATTGCACATATTTCCCGAACTCCAGATCGGTATAGCCTTTGCCCAGTTGGATCAACATGGCGGACAGCATGGAAATGACCAGTGCGGTCAACAACACGCCAATAACAGCCATCGCCTTGGGCACCATATAGGCCCAGTTGGGCAAAGATGTGGAATCGATGATTTCGTGCATTTTCTGGTCACGATCGCGCCAGACCAGTTCACCGCCATAGAAAATAGCCAGAATCATCGGGAAAAGGGTGAAGCCGCCTTCCAATATGCCGATCACATAGAAAGTTCTCGGATAAATGGGCGTGCCATAAGGTACGGTATTCAATAACAGGCCGGCCCCGGAAGAGAATAGTCCGATGGAAACGATGATGAAAAATGCCGGACTTTTGAAGATCTGGGACATTTCAAAGCGGGTACGCATAACCAGCCTTGCCCAGCTTGACGCGCCGGGGTTGGCGGCGGGCAAAGTCTCGACCAGAGTCGGCTTTTGCATAGCGAGGGCCGCTGCCTTCTTCTGCTGCTTCTTCAATTTCCGTTTCGAGGCGCCGCGTTCGGCAAAGCTGAAGCGCGAATAGGCAAAGGCCAGAGCGGCCAGAGACACCGCGATCCAGATCAACCGGTTGGCCAGCAACACCCCGTCAAAGGGCGCCATCATGCTATTGCTTTCGGCGGCGGTCCAATAGCGCGTTATATATTCATAGGCGGCTCCGCCAAACGGCTCGGCATAGGCACTGAACAACAGCAGTGCGGGATCAAATTCTGTTACTGCGCTAAAAACCAGATAGAGCACCAGAAAGGCGACGACGCCAACATAGCTGTACATCATCGATCTGGTGACGGTGGCGACGGCAAAAAACAGGCAGGACGTCAGGAATATCGATGGCAGGGCCAATAGAAAATAGGCGTAGAGATAGTCACCAAGCCGATTGGGCCCGATGGTTTCGGGGTCGACCCAGGGCATGTAGGAACCGATAAAAATCGCCAATGGGACGGTCAGAAATGCGATCGCGGAGATGCCGAAAGCTCCGGCGAACCGGCCAATCAGATAGTCAAACTTGCTGACCCGGGTCGATCGGACCATCGGCCCGAAGCCGCTGTCGTCGTCCCGGACAATGACATTGGCGACAAAGGCCGTGGTCACGAACATGAAGAAAATCGACAATATAATCGTCGTCTCGGCCAAAGCCGCCGGGCTGTTGGCATGAACATTACCGCCGTCACCAATGCGCACATTTTCCGATGTCGCCGCCCCGAAGGTAAGTAGGAAGAAAATTGTGGTAACCACCCAAAAAACCGGGTTACGAAACTGATAGCGCAGTTCAAATGCAGCGATCTTGCCAAACATAGTGTCTCTCCTGCTCAGGCTGCCGTGGCTTTGGTGGCGATATCCTTGCGCGCCCCTGCCAAGGTCGAGAAATAGACATCTTCAAGCCCTCCATTGACCGCCACAAACCCGTCCTTCGGATCGACCGAGCTTAGAATGTGTATGACCGTCGAACCCGCAAAGAGGCGGGTGGAAATGACTTCATATTTTGCCCGATAGCTGTCGAGTTCCTCACGCCTGATCGTTTTGGACCAGATTGTTCCACCGGTTTTCTCGATCAGATCGAGCGGTGCGCCCTCCAGCTGGATCTGACCATTGGCGATGACTGCCATTTGCGGACAGAGGTCGGAGACGTCCTCGACAATATGGGTCGACAATATGATCACGACATTCTCGCCAATCTCGGCGAGCAAGTTGAGGAAACGGTTGCGCTCTTCGGGATCCAGGCCCGCCGTCGGTTCGTCAACGATAATCAGTTCGGGATTGCCGATCAGCGCCTGGGCAATACCGAAACGTTGCCGCATCCCGCCGGAAAAACCGGCAATCGCCTTTTTCCGCACATCCCAGAGATTGGTCTGGCTGAGCAGGGTCTCGACCGTGGCCTTGCGATCCGCTGCCGACGCTATGCCTTTCAATACAGCCATATGGTCGAGCATGTCATAAGCCGACACACGGGGATAAACGCCGAAATCCTGCGGCAGATAACCAAGCGATTCGCGCAGTTTCTCCGGCTCCTGCAAAATATCCAGATCGCCGAAATAAATCTCACCCTGAGTCGGCGTCTGCAGCGTCGCCACCGTCCGCATCAAGGTCGATTTTCCCGCGCCATTGGGACCGAGCAAACCAAACATGCCCTTGGGGATCGACAGGCTGACATCGTCCAGCGCTTTCGTGCCGTTCGGGTAGATATGCGTCACATTCTTGAGTTCCAGCATCCTCGAATTCCTGCCTGTATAATTGGGATTGATAGAGGTGTATTATATATGCAACTCACCAAATGCAATGCACAATTGCGCATCGCGTCCAATGATCGCCGCTATGCCGTCTTATTGAATAGGAGGCCGGTAATCGGGGCTTTTGAGCGTCAGCATATAGACTGCAAGTTCATCAATGCGTTTCGCATCAATCGAAAAGTCCATCTGATCCGGGTAATTGTGCGAATCGCGAAGCCAGGTCGTCATGCTATTTTCAGTCAGTCCCCGAACGTTGACTATAGACTCGAACGGCGGGGCCTTGTGGTTCGTCGAAATTTGCCTGCTGGCCACACCGTGACAAGCGGAGCAATGTGTTTCGGCAAAAAGCAGCCCTCTGGCGGCTTTGTCTGAATCCGCAGACAGTTCGGGGTTTGCGACAGAAGTGTTGATATCGCTGGCTGAGGGCTTTGTCGGCGCGGTCATACAACCGGTAATGACGAGCGGACAACAAACTGCCAGTAGAAACAGACGCATGATAATTTCCCGCTGAATTCATGTCCCCGAAACGGGACTTGCGCCGATATAGGCAACTTTCGATCTTCCAGACAAGCCAAGAAAATATATCCGTACCAAACAGGAAATCCGCGTAATCAGCTTTGTTGCTGTTGCAGCAGGCCAATAGCAAAAAACAGAACAAGGCCTCTGCTGTAATAGCAAAGGCCTTGTTTGTTCATTCTGCCGGTCTGTGGCTATCGCATCGACTAAGCCGGCAGTGCCGGCAACGTCTTTGTCGTCAAGCAATCCGGAGAGCCGGATCTGGCAACCATCTACCCGCAGATGGAGCGACTAAAGGAGTGCACAAATAGTCAATATTCTTGCGGAGTGAAATACAGGCCTACATCAATGCTCTCGAATATATGAACACCAAAATTATCCTGTTTTCGCCATCGGACGACTCCTTCGAAAAGTCCTGAATCGGCTAGTTCGATTTTCACGGCTTCTCCGACCAAAGGTGGAGAATCGCATATCACCCGGACTCCGTGTGCCGACAGGTTTACAATGTAGACATTGTCACATTGCTCGCCAGCACGGTAGAGCACTGCATCAGCACCCACATTGATTCTGGTCTCACGGTCAAGCGCATCAAGCGCATTTAAAAACATCTGGTCACTGGTCATTGTTGTTTGAGCCATCATAGCTACTGTTCCCTTACTTAAGTTACGTGCACTCCTTTACTAATTGACGGAACGTTTTCCGGATAAACCGGCAAAATTCTGGCCGACAATGCAGAGATTATTTAAGGTAAAATAGTTGATAACTATTGAAGATTAGCAAAACCAACCGGCTCGTCTGCGGCAAACGCGATAGCGGCTTTGGACGACCGGGGATCAATCCACGTACTGCGACTGGAAAGGCATAGAGATACTGACGGGGGAATATTGCCGGGGGTGCTTCTGAAAGATTCCTGCAAATATTATTTTATCCAGCGCGTCCTCCAAGAGAGACGACAAGACAAAGACGATCGGGTTCTGTTGGTGAGGTGAACTCCCTAGGGGGGAGGATGGTGGACAGGATAGGATTCGAACCTATGTACGCTTACGCGGGCAGATTTACAGTCTGCTGCCTTTAACCACTCGGCCACCTGTCCATCCGGGTATCCAAGGCCGCCATCGGCGACAAGAGCGGCTCAATGACGAAGGGATCGCAAGCTGTCAATGCCTGCCCTTGCAAATTTGCAGAAAAAAAGGCTGCCGGCTGGAGCCATAGCGTCTAGGGAGTGATTATGGCACGCAAGAACAAATCTATAAAGAAAACCGGTGGTGGTCTCAAATTCTGGGGACGGCACGCGGTAGAAGCAGCGCTCGACAACCCCAGACGGGTGATCAAGAAAATCTCGATCACCCGCGAGGCCTTGGCAACGCTGGAGATTCCTGATGATATCGCGGTTGTGATCAGCGATGTTGCCGACCTTGGCCGGGTGATACCGCGCGATGCGCCGCATCAGGGCATGGTTGCCGATGTCGATCCCCTGCCGGATATCTGGCTGGGCGAAATTCTCGACCAGCAGAGCGATCGTCCCTTGCTGCTGCTCGACCAGGTGACCGACCCGCACAATGTCGGAGCGATTCTTCGCTCTGCCGCAGCCTTCGATGCCGCCGCGATCATCACCCAAGACCGCCATGCCCCGCCCGAATCGGGCGTCGTGGCGAAATCGGCCTCGGGGGCGCTGGAAATCGTCCCGTGGATCCGGGTGGTAAACCTGTCCCGCGCGCTCGATGACATTGCCGAAGCCGGCTATTGGCGGATCGGCCTCGATGGCGATGCCACCGACGAACTGGATAGTGCCATGGGCACTGGCAAGCTGGCACTGGTCATGGGCGCAGAAGGCGAAGGGCTGCGGCAGAATGTTGCGGCGCACTGTGACACGCTGGCGCGTTTGCCGATGCACCCACGGATGGAAAGTCTGAATGTTTCCAATGCCGCGGCAATAGCCTTATATGCGGAGTATACCAGAAAAAGGGGAGAATAGCCGTGGGGAAATATTGCAAATGGGCACTGGCCTTGGTTGCGCCTTTATTGCTCGCAGGTTGCTTGCTGATTCCAGGCAAGTTTGAATCGCAATTGCGGCTGTTAAAAGACGGGACATACAGCTTTTCCTATATCGGTGAAATGCAGCTGGCCGAAGGGGATGACAATCCGATGATGTCCGCTTCGGGGGATTCAGCCGAAAGCAGCGAGAAGGACAAGGAGCAGCAAAATACCGCGATGCGCTCCATATTCGGCGGTGCGGTGCCTGGCGATGACGAAGGGTTGACAAAATTCGCCGCTCAGCTCGCCAAATATGACGGCTGGAACAAGGTCGAATATGTCGGCAACAATATATTCGAAGTCGAATATGCAGTCAGCGGCAATTTCGATCAGATGTTTGCCTTTCCCACGCTACCCGGCGCGACAATGCAATTTCCGTTTGTCCAGATCATCCGGCGCAGTGGCGGTGAGCTGGAAATACTGACGCCCGCGATGGCCGGGCCAGGCGGCTTGGCGGGAGCAATGGGGCCGATGCCAATGGGCGGAGCCAGCGAAGAAAAAATGCAGCCGCTGGACGGTAAATTCACCATCGAGACCGATGGCGAAATTCTAAGCAACAATACAGCGGACGGCTATAAAAGCGATGGGCCGGTCAAGAAACTGCGCTGGACAATCGATAATGCAACCGGTGCAGAAGGCAGCCCGCGAGCGATCATCAAGTTGGCGAAATAGCAGGACCAAAAAAAGGGCGCTCCCAAACGGGGCACCCTCTTTTTATCTTGTCGAAGGAATTAGTCTTCTTCGGCGATCCGTACTTTCAGACCATTGAGATCGTCGGACAATTCGATCTGGCAGCTGAGGCGCGAGAACTCGTCGCGATGATCGCTGCTTTCGAGCAGATCATCTTCGTCTTCGCTCATTGCCGGCAATTTGGCTTTCCAGTCGGCATCGATATGGACGTGGCAGGTAGCGCAGGAACAGCAGCCGCCGCACAGCGCCAGCAGTTCGTCAAAACCATTGTCACGGATCGCTTCCATGACGCTGACTCCGCTATCGACGGAAACCGCTTTTTCTTCGCCATCGCGGCCGGTTACGTGAATCGTTGGCATAGCTACCCCTTAGTGACTGTTCATTGAAAATCCCGCACGCTATGTCTGCACCTTCAAAAAGAATCAAGGGCCGAAACGGGGACGGGATATCGATGGGCCTATCAAAAGAAATGATCAGAGCCGGACTAGACCATGCCGCTGCTGTCGAACCGCGACTGGCCGCCGCCATTGTGCAATCCGGTTATCCCGAACCGCGCATCCGCCCGGAAGGCTATGAAACATTGCTTCGCACTATCGTCGGCCAGCAGGTTAGCGTCGCATCCGCGGCGGCAGTCTGGAGCAAGCTGGAAGCGCGACTGGGCGAGGGCTGCCCGGCCGAAGCTCTGATTTCCACCGAATTTGACGAGCTGCGGGCCTGCGGCCTGTCGCGCCAGAAACAGGGCTATGCGCGAAGTCTGGCCGAACTGATTCTGTCCGGTGGCCTTGATCTTGCCAACCTGCCGCAAGATGACGAAGAGGCGATCGCGCTGCTAACCCAAATTAAGGGTATTGGCCGCTGGTCGGCGGAGATTTATCTGCTGTTCGCGCAGGGCCGCCCGGATATCTGGCCGGCTGGCGATCTTGCGATTCAGGTCGGTGTCGGCGCTTTCCTTGGCCTGCCAGAACGACCGTCGGAAAAGGAAGTCCGCGATATCGCGGACAGCTGGTCCCCGCATCGCGGCGCCGTCGCCATCTTCACCTGGCACCATTATCATGTGATGGTGATGTAGCCGCTAGAGATCCAGCGGGTGGTTCCACCAAGCCGTATCGGTAAAGGCGCGCATGTCGAGCTCAAACGTCCAGGCCGAGCGATGCTGGTGCGCGATATGGAAATAGGTGTCGGCGATCGCAGTCGGTTCCATAATCTCGTCCTTGCCGTTCGCCTTGGCTTCCTGCAACTGCGCAAAACGCTCGGGCCCCAGCAGCTTGCCGAGCGTATCGGGCGCATTGACCGCGCTGTCGATCAGGATATGCGCGACATGGATATTCCGGGGAGCAAATTCGGCGTTAAGCGTCTGGCAAAGCATCCGCCGGCCGCCCATGGCAGCAGCATGGCTATGCTGTCCGGCATTGCCACGCATCGCGGAGGTGGCAGAGGTGACCAGCAGCGCCCCGCCACCCCGCTCGACCATTTTCGGGAATAGCTTTTGCGCCACGCGGAACACACCAAGCGTCCCCATCCGCCAGCCCAGCTCAAATGTCTTCGGTGGCGTATCGGCCAGCGCGCGGTTTCCGATCTGCGCCCCGAGATTGTAAACCACCACATTGATCGGTCCGATGTCCGCTTCGATATCGTCGACCAGCTTCTCGATCGCCCCCTCGTCCACGGCATTGAGCAAATGACCCGAGGCCTTGCCACCGGCAGCTTCGATTTCGGTGACCATCGTGTCGAGCCCGTCCTGGTCACTCCGACGGCACAAAGCGACATGATAGCCATCCTGCGCAAAACGTTTGCCGACATGACCGCCAATGCCGGCGCCTGCGCCGATTATCATGCAAACGTCCGTCATATCGCGCGCCTCTTTTATTATTTCAGAAAGGGATTGAGTTTCATGACCTCTTCCATGAACGACCTGGGCTTTTTCCAGTTGGCCGTTTTCAAATTGGTCTTGAGGTCCAGCGTCTTGATCACGTCATTGATGAAATGCACGCAATTGCGCTTGTTGAGACTGTAGCTTTTCTGCGGAATAGCCTGCCATTTTTTCACCACGGCCAATAGCTTGCGATATTTTCCATCGTCAATTTTCACGGTAAAATGCGGGTTGCTGCTGGCGATATAGTCGGCTGACGGCGCTTTTACATGGCCTTTGACCGAGCCGAACAAAATGCCGGGAGACACGTTGATCGCGGTGAATCCGAAGGCTGTATCGACCTTCTTCCCATCCTCCAACTCGCCTCTGGCAACAAAAAACGCGTGTGGGAAATTCTTGCCAAAATCGTGCGAATAGAATGTGACGGTCACTTCCGCGCGCGCCGTCACCGAGAAGGATGCGACGAACAGCAGCGCCACCAGACCGGCGATTTTCGACAGATATGCAAAAGCAGGTTTCACGTTCATTCCCTCAATTTATCGTTAAGCCAGCTCGCGGCTTGCCCGGGTGTTTTCTTGTCGTCTTCACGGTCAACAGTGTAATTGGCTTCGCGCATATTTTCCACCGAGATTGCGTCGATCAGCGGATTTAGCGACCTGATAAATTTGTCATCACCTGCCCGTTTCGGGGCCAGTAACATTATCGCTTCATAGGATGGCACGGCACCCTTCGTGTCGTCCAGCACAACGAAACCATTTGCCGCGATCCGGCCATCGGAAGAGAAAGCCGAGATAACGTCTACTTCGCCACTGGCGAGAGCAGGATACATGAAAGTCGGGCTGAATGAGCGCGCATTCTTGAAACGGATCGGATAGGCGTCTTGGACCATTTGCCATTCGGGCCGTTCGAGAAACTCGACATCGGTGCCAAAATTGAAATCACTCGACACCCGCGCCAGATCATCCAGCGTCTTGAGCGATTTGGTCCGGGCGTCTTGAGGCCTAACTGCAAAAGCATAAGTATTTTCAAATCCCAGCGCGCCCAGCATTTTAACGCCGTGATTATCGCTGGTCCATTGCGCGATCGTTTCCAGCATGGCTGATTTGGGCTGACTGTCGGTGCGCTGCATCTGGTTGGTCCAGATCGTCCCCGAATATTCAACATAAACGTCGACATCACCCTCCGACAGCGCCTGATAGACCACTGCGGAACCCAGCCCGTCACGAAAACGGACGGTGTAACCCGCCTCTTCCAGCCGCGATCCTATCAGCCGCGCAAGTATATATTGTTCGGAAAAGCCCTTGGCTCCGATCACCACAATATTGTCGCGCGCGATCATCAGCGGTAGCGTTGCGATCAATAATCCCGCAGCGATAGTTGCCATCCCTGCCCCGACCAATATCCGGCGACGCTCGCGGATGCCGCGTTCGATCAGTCCGAGCAGCAGATCGACCGAGATGGCAAGCGCCGCCGAAAACAGGCAACCGGCCAGTACCAGCGTCCAGTTCTGTGTCTGCAGCCCGGCGAAGATCAGGTCCCCTAGGCTGGGCTGACCAACCGTGGTGGACAGCGTTGACGCGCCGATAGTCCAGACCGCTGCGGTACGGATGCCGGCCATGATCGTCGGTGCGGCCAGCGGCGCTTCGACATAATATAGTTTCTGGCTGCTGGTCATGCCGAGGCCGTCCGCCGCTTCCCTGGCTGCGGGATCCACACCGGCCAAACCGGTCACCGCATTGCGCAAGATCGGCAGCAGTGCATATAGGGTGAGCGCCAGCAGCGCCGGCAGGAACCCGAAAGCGGATATGCCGCCGCCGACCAGCGCCGATACGCCGAGCAACAGAGGATAGAAAAGCGCCAGCAGCGCCAGTCCGGGGATCGTCTGGATCAGACTGGCGACGGTCAGTGCAAATGTGGCAACTTTTGGCGAACGGGCTGCCCAGATCGCCAGCGGCAGGCAGATGATCATCGCCAGAGCCAAGGCCGAAACGCTTATCTGGACATGAGCAGCAAGCAGTTCCGGAACGCGGAACAGGGCCCGTTGCCACGCCTCGTTCATGGTGCTTTGTCCAGTGCGATCAGATGCGCTGCCTGCGCACGGGGAATGGCAACCAGAGCCTCGGCTTCTTCACCGACATTACCAGACAGCAGTTCAGCGGGGGATGCGTCCGCCTTGATCTGGCCCCCCTCCATCACAAGAATCCGGTCTGCCAGATACAGCGCTTCGGCCATATCGTGGGTGACGATGATGGTCGTCAGACCAAGCTTGTCATGCAGCGTCTTGTACTGACCGGTCAGGCTGTCCCGGGTCACCGGATCCAGCGCACCGAATGGTTCGTCCATCAGCATCAGGCCGGGCCGTGTTGCCAGCGCCCGGGCCACGCCGACCCGCTGCTGCTGGCCGCCGCTCAACTGGTCAGGCAGACGCGAAGCCACATCCTGCGGCAGGTCAACGAGATCGAGCAGTTCGGAGACCCGATCAGCCCTGCCCTCTTTCTCTCCAGCAAGTTCGAGCCCGATGGCGATATTACGCGCAACGGTCATATGCGGGAACAGACCGATATTCTGGAAGACATAGCCGATGCGGCGGCGCAAGACGTGCGGATCGACCGAGTCGACCGGTTCCTCTCCGATAAAAATCGCACCGCTGTCGGGTTCGATCAGCCGGTTGATCATCTTCAGCAGCGTCGATTTGCCCGAGCCGGACAGACCGACCAGGGCGACCAGACTGCCTGCGGCAATATCGAGCGATACGTCATCAACAGCGCGAACCGTACCGTAATGGCGGCTGACCTGTTGCAGACGAATGGAGGGACCGGAGACAGGCATCGGAATATATAGTGACGCGCTTTGCCGCGCATGTCCAACTTCACTTGACGTTCGCGTCAAAAACCGCTCGAATAAACATCAATGTTAATAACGAAGTTGGAGCGGGACCATGGGCTATCAAAGCGGACAGAAAACGATTTTCATTACCGGCGGGGCATCCGGCCTGGGTCGCGAAGTCGGTCGGCATTTTGCTGAGCAAGGCTGGTTCATCGGGATTGCCGATATCAATGAAAAAGGCATGGCCGAAACGGCAGCGCTTATCCCGGAAGGCCAAAGTTCCATCCATAAGCTGGACGTCACCGACCGGGGACAATGGAAACAGGCGGTTTCCGAATTCGGCGCGATCACCGGCGGCAAAATGAATGTCCTGTTCAACAACGCCGGCATTGGTGAAGGCGGTCCGATCCAGGAAATGGACGATGCCGCCATCGACCGGATGATTGCGATCAATTTTACCGCTGTGATCAGCGGTACCCGGGCCTGTTTCGACATGCTCAAGAGCACAGCCGACAGCTGCATCCTCTATACGGCTTCAGCAGCGGGCATTTACGGAGTCGCCGATCTCAGCGTTTATAGCGCCACAAAATTTGCCGTGCGCGGTCTGGCCGAATCGCATGATATCGAACTCCGCAAACATGGCATCAAGTCACGGTCGCTGATGCCGGGCTTCATCGACACCAATATTATTTCCGAGGTCGTCGAAGGCTCCAACCAGAGCGGCAAGGAACGGCTCGAGGAAGCGGGCGTTATGGTCAGCCCGGTTTCGATTATTGGCCCGGCCGCCTGGGGCGCCGTTCATGGCGACAAGCTGCACACACCGGTCAACAAAATGGCAAAACAGCTGGCCTTTGCCGCGCGCTGGCTGCCCGGCCGCGTGCGCAAGCAATCGGTCAGTCTGGCCAGCAATCTCGGTGATGTTCTGGCCGGGTCGGAAGAAAAATAGCGCCTAGGCGCAGGTTTCGATTATCTGCGCCAGATCCACGTCGCGCTGCGACAATCCGCCATTTTCACCCGCATCATGCGTGGTCAACACGATGTCGACCCGATTATAGACATTGAACCATTCGGGATGGTGATCGGCCTTCTCTGCGTGCAACGCGACGCGGGTCATGAAGGCAAAAGCTTCGGTGAAATCGGAGAATTTGAACGAGCGGCTGATCGCGTCGCGCTCCCCGTCATATTGCCAGTCCGACAGCTTTGCCAGAGCCGCCTTGCGCTCGTCATCATTCAGTTGCGCCACCATATTTATCGCTCCTTGCTTGGCTTTCGCGCCAATCCATGTCTTAAGTCTGTGCGATGAACAAGGGACAATCAACCGGAAGCAATGATCGGCTAGTCGCCGAGGCGTTAAGCTGCGTGCGCGGCGAGCGGATATTGTTCCGTAATCTGACATTTGCCCTTGAACCGGGGCAGGCTGGATTGCTGACCGGCCCCAATGGTGTCGGCAAATCGAGCCTGCTGCGCTTGCTGGCCGGATTGCTTGAGCCGGCAGCAGGGTCCTGCTTTGTGCCGGAGACCAAAACCCTGTGCGATGACCGGCTGGCGCTTGATGAACATCTGCCCCTCGAACAGGCTTTGCGCTTCTGGGCGAAGCTGGATGGCAAGGAACCGGCCGATGCAAGTGACGCGATGACGCGCGCCGGTCTGGACCATCTCGCCGAGGTGCCGGTGCGCTATTTTTCGACCGGACAGAGACAGAGAGCGCGGCTGGCGCGAACCTATCTGACGGATGCCAGATTGTGGCTGCTCGACGAGCCGGCCAATGGCCTAGATACAGATTCGGTCGATCAACTAGGGCGGGCACTGCAGGAGCATCTCCATGACGGCGGGATCATTCTGGCGGCGAGCCATATCCCTCTGCCGATTGCCTTTGATTTCACTCTGAAGCTCGAGCCATTGGAAGAATTGGAGGCATGTTTGTGATGAGCAGCATAGCCACGATCATCTGGCGCGATGTGCGGCAGAGCTATGCCAGCGGCGGGACCTGGCTACCGGTAATATTTTACCTCTCTGCGGCAACATTATTTCCCTTTGCGGTGGGACCCGACCGCGAGCTGCTGCTGCAGACCGGCGGCGGCATATTGTGGATTGCAGCCTTGCTGGCGACCCTGCTGCCGCTCGACCGGCTGATCCAGCCCGATCTGGAAAATGGCGTCTATGATCAACTTATTGTGCGAGGTATTTCAGATGAAGTGATAGCTGCAGCGCGGCTGGTCTCTCACTGGCTCGCATTTGGGCCGCCGCTGCTGCTCGCGGCCTTTCTGGCGAGTGGGCTGATGGGCTTGGAAGGCGCGGCCCTCGGCACTTTGCTGGCAAGCCTGGCGATAGCAACACCGGCTCTGGCCGGTCTGGCGGTCATGATAGCTGCGCTGACTGCCGGCCTTAAAGGGGCGGGCGCGCTCGGGGGATTGTTGCTGGTTCCGCTGGCCATACCGTTGCTGATCTTCGGTGCGGGCAGCCTGTCGGCGCAGGGCAGCGGTGCCTTGCTGTTCCTGTCCGCGATATCATTGCTGCTGGTCGCCATCACGCCTTTTGCAGCCGGCGCGGCGTTGAGCGCGGTCAGGGAATAAAGCCCTCGGGCAATCCGCTAATTCTGGTGAATTAGCATCCAGGCATTGACAGCATGCTTAGCCCGCTCGCGCTTCTGCGGTGCGGTCATCTTAATTTTCTCACCATAGCGGAGAAACATATCGATCCTGCCCATCACCAGGCTCACGAACATTTCCGCCGACGAGACCAGATCCGTGCTCTGGATTTCGCCTTTTTCCCGCGAGATTTTCAATAGATCAACGAGGTTTTGCAGCAGCGCGCGAGGGCCGTTATCGAGAAAAAATTCACCGATCTTCGGATCCCGGTTCACTTCTGCAGCCAATATGCGGTCGAACCGGACCTTTTCCTCGTCCATCAGAACGCCGAGCATATGCTCGGCTGCAAATAGCAGGGTCTCGCGCAGACTTCTGGTTTTAAGGTGATCACCTACCAGATTTTCGCTCATATGGCGACATTCCGATTTTACCACTTCAACGAACAGATTTTCCTTGGTTTTGAACCAGCTGTAGATGGTGACTTTTGACACTTCGGCAAGCGCCGCAATCGCCTCGATACTGGCCCCGGCAAAGCCGTTCGCAAAAAATTCCGTGCGGGCAGCGGTCAGAATCTTGGCGATTTTGCGCTGGCTTGACGGCCGGTCCGTTCGTTCTTTTACGGTATCCGTGTTTTCCACGGTCCATTCCCTTCAAAATCTCTACGACTCATAAACATGAACGATAGCGTTCAAGTTAAACGTTGACGTTCAAATTCTTTGATGACATATTATTGAGGCTCGGTAAAGGCCAAGCCGATTCAACTGCGGATGAAATTTTGACAAATCGATCCAAAAATTCCGGATTCATGCTGCTTGTGATGCTGTTCGCGACCAGTGGTTGTGTGAGTCTTGCACCCGATTCGGCCGCGCCCGATATCGCTGCCGGCATTCCTGCGGCCTTTAACCAGAGCGACTCCGGCACCCCCTATCAATCCGCTCGCTGGTGGGCTTCGTTCGAGGATCCGGTGCTCGACAATTTGCTCGACGAAGCGTTGAGCAAAAATCTTGATCTGGCAGAGGCATCGGCCAGATTACGCGCCGCTGAAGCACGGGCGCGCATTTCCAAAAGCGGCCTGTTCCCACAAATCAATGCCGGGCTGGATAGCAGCTATTCGGATTCGCCGACGGCGGGAACCAGTTTTGGCGCCATTGCCGGAGGAGGACGGCTGCAGAGCGAGACCTATTCTTCCAGCCTCGCCTTTTCCTACGAACTGGATATCTGGGGCAAGCTGCGTAATGATGCGCGCGCTGGCCGGGCCGACGCCATTGCCTCTGCGGCTGATCTGCAGGCGGTGCGTTTGGCGGTACTGGCAGAGGCCATCACCAGCTATTTTGACATTGTTGATGCTCGCCACCAGATCGCGTTGACCGCCCGGATTATCGATGTTTTGGGCGACCGGGTCGAGCAAAGCGAGAACCGCTACAGCCGGGGCCTGATCACGTCCTTCGAACTTTATCAAATCCGGCAGGATTTCCGCAATGTGCAGGCCAGCCTGCCGCAACGGGAAAGCCAGCTGACGGCGACCGAAGGGCAATTGGCCGTGTTGGTCGGTAGATATTCCAACAATATGGACGAGCTTATCGGCACAAATCTGGCCCCGAAACTGATCTTCGATCCGGTCCCCTCCGGCCTGCCGATAGATCTGCTAGCTCAGCGGCCGGATGTATTTGCGGAAGGCCAGCGACTCGAATCGGCGCGTTACAATCTCGGCGCACGACGGGCAGAACGCTTCCCGTCACTCAGCCTGTCTGCCGGCACCGGCAGCCAGGCGGGTGAGCCATCAGGCGTTTTAGACATATTCGACAATTGGGTGCTGAACCTCGGTGCGGGCTTGACTGCTCCGCTCTTCCAGGGCGGGCGCATCAGGGCCAATATCGAAGTTGCGGATGCCGAATATGCTCAACAGACCGCGGTTTATGCGCGTACGGTTCTGACCGCCTATCAGGAAGTTACGACCGCAATCGAACGCTATGAGGAAGAAAGGCAGCGATACCGGTTCCTGTTCTCCCAACTCGATGAGGCAGAAGCGGCGGCAGGATTGCAATCTCGCCGCTTTGCCAATGGTGTCGGCAGCTATGTCGATTATCTCGACGCGTTGCGGGCGCAATATCAGGTGCAATCATCGCTTTCGTCTGCCGCGCGCGACGTGGCATTGGCGCGGCTTGGCGTTCACCGCGCCTTGGGCGGCAGCTGGGACAATGTACCCCGCGCGCCGGATATTATGGCCGATCCTTCAGCCATTCAGGGAGAAAATTAAGTGCAAAGGCAACGCGTACTCGGCGGCCTGATCCTGCTCGGGGCAATATTGATTGCCGCCGTCCTGATCCTGCTTCGATCCGAACCGGAAGAAAAGCCGCCGGAGGAGCTCATTCCTCTGGTTCAGGCAGAAAAGCTGGAAATCCGGTCCGGCAATCTGATGGTCACAGGCGCCGGCACCGTGCGCGCGCGTGAAGAATTGACGCTGGCGGCGGAAGTCGCGGGCAAGCTGGTCTATGTCAATCCTGACCTGCGCGAAGGGCAGCGCATAGCGCGCGGCGCGATCCTTTTTCGCATAGACACATCGGATTATCGCAACGCGGTGCAAACCGCGCAAGCCGATGTCGCTTCGCAGGGCATTTCGGTGTTGCAGGCAAAAGAAGAAGTGGTGCTGGCGAAGGCCGAGCTCGAGCGTTTCCAGCAGCGTGCGGTCAGCGGCGGCAATGCTTATGCCAGCGTCGACAGCAATGACTATGCAGCAAAGATTCTGCCGCCGGACGCCTTGGCAAAAAAAACAAGCCCCGACGCCGCGCAGGCCAAACAGAATATTGCCACCAACGGCTTGGCTACGCGCGAGCCGCAACTGGAATCCGCCCGAGCCGGACTGCGAAGGGCGCAAGCCAATCTGTCCAATGCCCAGACCGCCTTGCAACGCACCGTGGTTCGCGCGCCCTTTTCAGGCATTGTCCGCACCGAGGACATTGCTCTGGGCAGCTATGTCCAGCCCGGCCAGTCGCTCGGCTCGATGGTCGGCACCGCGGATTATGAAGCGGTTATTCCCCTGTCCGAAAAGGACGCGGCGCTAATCCCGCAATTGTTTCGCGCCGGAAGCGGCAGCAGGATCGAATCGTCGGTTTATTCCGATTATGGCGGCATTCGCTATCGGTGGGCGGCTTATGTCGACCGGGTCAACGGCTTACTCAATCCCCAGACACGCACGATCGACGTGTTTTTGCGTATCCCGAATCCGATAGGTGGCGGCGCGCCAGCCGATGTGCCTGGAAATGCCGGAAAATCTGCAACCGCAGCCGCCGCTCCTCCCCTGTTCGTCGGCAGCTTTGTCGACACCGAGATTACCGGCATGTCGCTGGATGAATATGCCGAGCTGCCGCTGGCGGCTCTGAGAGCGGGTAACCAGATATGGCTGGTGAAGGACGGCAAATTGCACATATTAACCGTCGACATATATCAGCGGACCGACAAAACGGCGCTGATCAGCACAAGGGGACTGGGTAGCAATCCGGTCGTCGTAACCGGTAATCTGAAAGTCGCAACCGAGGGCCTGCAAGTCAGGATTGCGCAAGCACGGAAAGCAGCCAGCGCCGCGAAGCCCGCTACGCCCGATGCAAAATCTGAATCGAAAGCCAAAGCGGTTAAATGACGCAGTCAACCGATCTAGATCCGTCGCTGCCAGAACAGCCAAGCAAGGAAATCATGGAACAGCGCGGCGTTGTCGCGTTCATGGCGCGCAACGGTGTAGCTGCCAACCTGCTGATGATTTTCCTGCTCGTCGCCGGCATCGCATCCTACCGGACGATTGTTCAGGAAGTTTTTGCGGAAAATAGTCTCGATACTATTCAAGTCAGTGTGGCCTATCCCGGGGCCACGCCTGACGAGGTCGAGGAATCGATTGTCCAGAAAATCGAAGAAGCGGTCGAGGCGGTCGAAAATGTCAAGGAAATCACATCAAATGCTGCCGAGAATATCGGCACAGTTTCGATCGAACTGGAGCTGGGAACCGACATTGATCGGGCACTGGACGACGTCAAAGCTGAAGTTGACCAGATTCAGTCTTTTCCCGATGAAGCAGAAGAGCCCAGTGTCCGGGAGCTGACCACACGGCAAAGCGTGGTCCGGATTGCCATTTTTGGCGATGTATCGGAAAATGCCCTGAAAGAGACAGCCTACCGGCTCGAGGATGCGCTCGCGGCGCTTCCCGAGATTTCGTTCGTCGATACCAGCTCGATCCGCGATTACGAGGTGTCGATCGAGGTTCCGCAGGATACGTTGCAGGCCTTTGGCCTGTCGCTCAATGACATATCGCGCACCATCGCTGCAAGCAGTCTGGACAGCCCCGCCGGCTCGATCGATACCGATAGCGAAGAAGTGCGCGTGCGGACCATCGGACAAAATTACAACCAGCAGAATTTCGAAGATATCGTGCTGGTCAGCAATGAGAATGGCGCCATGATCCGGCTCGGGCAGATCGCAAATATCCGCGACGAGTTCGAGGATTCGGATCTCGTGTCGCTTTACAACGGCAAGCCGGTCGCCTTTGTCGAAGTGTTCCGGACCAGCGATGAACGCGTGCTCGATGTATCCCTTGCCACGAGGGAATATCTGGAGGGACCGTTCGCCCATTCGCTGCCGGAGGGCATATCCTATGCGATCTGGAGCGATGACAGCGAGCTGCTGAATGACCGTCTGAGCCTATTGCTGAAAAACGCGGCGATCGGCCTGTTTCTGGTTCTCATTGCTCTTACCATGTTCCTCGACATCCGGCTCGCGGGATGGACGGCGCTGGGTATCGGCGTGACCTTTGTTGGCGCTATTTTCCTGCTCGATCTCGCTGGGTCCAGCATCAACATGTTCTCGCTGTTCGGCTTCATTCTGGCATTGGGACTGGTGGTCGATGATGCGATTGTCGTCGGCGAGAGCGTCTACGCCCGCCGCGAGGCCGGTCGCACCGGATTGGGCGCGGCAGTTAGCGGCGCGCGACGGGTCACCATGCCGGTCATCTTTGCCGTTCTGACAACCGTTGCTGCCTTTTCACCTTTATTCGCGATTGGCGGCGTTATGGGAAAGATCTTGGCGGATATTCCACTGGTTGTGGTCTCTGTCCTGTTCCTGTCGCTGGTCGAAAGCCTGCTGATCCTGCCCAGCCATCTCAGTCACCTGCCAGCCCCTGGCACACCGACCCGCAATCCCGTCACCCGCTTTTTCGAACGGGTCCAGGCCAAGGTCGATGTGCAATATCAGAAGTTCGTCAATGGCCCTCTCGACCGGGCTGTGCGCTACGCCATTCGCATGCCCTTCGTCATATTGGCCGGCAGCATCGCGCTGCTCATCGTGATCGGATCTCTGGTCCCGGCCGGTATCATCAAAAACTCCTTCTTTCCCGCCATTGAGGCCGATGTCGTCACCGCGAGCCTTGAAATGCCCGCCGGGACGACGATCGCGGAAACCGAAAAAATTGCTCGCCTGATCGAGGAGAAGGGCCGCGAAACCTACGCAAAATTTGAAGACGAGCTAGCGGAAGACGAGCCGTCCGCGTTGCGCGGCATATTCACTCTTGTCGGACAGTCACCACGCGCTACCGGACCAAATGCCCAAAGCAGCAGTTTTGCAGCCAATATCGCCAGCGTCCAGTTCAGCTTTATACCCGGTGACCAGCGATCGCTGGCTTCCCGTGATTTTGAGAATGCCTGGCGGGAAAAAGTCGGCCCTATCGTCGAGGCGCGCTCGCTGGTCTTTGCTTCCGACCTGATATCCATCGGTGCACCGGTCGATGTGCAGCTTTCCGATCCCGATCCGGCGGTGGTCGAAGCCGCGTCGGCGAAATTGATGGAAAGACTGAACCGTTTTTCTGGCGTATTCGATATCGAGAGTGACCAGGACCAAGGCTTGAAGGAAATCCAGCTCCGGCTGAAACCCGAAGCCCGGTCGCTGGGCGTGACTCTACAGGATGTCGCGCTTCAGGTACGGGCCGCTTTCTTCGGAAGCGAGGCACTGCGCGTACAGCGGGGCCAGGAAGATATGCGAGTCTATATCCGCCTGCCGGAAGAGGAGCGTAACTCGATCGTCGATGTCGAACGGTTCCGCGTGCGGGTGCCCGGTGGAGAAGTCCCGCTTGCCACATTGGCCGACGTATCCTTTGGCCAGGCACCTGCGGTCATCCGCCGGACCGATGGCCGGCGGATCACCACCGTCACCGCCGATATCGACACCAATATCGTTACGAGTCAAGAAATCGCCACGGCGCTGACCGACGAGATCATGCCCGAATTGCAGGCCGACTATCCGCAATTGCTCTATAGTTTTGGCGGCGAACAGCAGGAGCAGGCAGATTCCTTCGGGGATCTCGGAATCGCTTTTGTCGCCGCGTTGCTGATGATCTATGCGCTGCTCGCGATCCCGTTCCGCTCGTACCTGCAACCGCTGATCATCATGGCTGTGATTCCCTTTGGCATCATTGGCGCGCTCATCGGTCACCTGATTCTCGGACTGCCACTCGGCGTGCTGAGCATGTTCGGGATGATCGCATTGTCGGGCGTGATCGTGAACGGATCGCTGATCCTGATTGATTTCATCAACGAGAATCTGCGCGAGGGCATGTCGATCGAAGACGCTATCCTCAAGGGCGCAAAATCGCGCTTCCGCCCGATCATGCTGACGTCGCTGACCACTTTCCTCGGCGTCGCTCCGATCACGTTCGAGACCAGCCTGCAGGCGCAGTTCCTGATCCCGATGTCGGCCAGCCTCGGCTTTGGCGTATTGTTCGGCGCGATCATCCTGCAATTGTTGATCCCCGCGCTGACAATATTGGAATATCTCGGGAAGCGACGGGCCAAGCAATATTGGAGCAGCCTGTTTGCAAAACCTTCCGAGGCTTGATGCAGGTTGGCAAGATAGCATCAAAATTGCGAGACTATGGCCCCTCCCCCGGCCATAGTAGAAAATCAACAACTTTAAGACAAAACGAATGGAATTGACCATGGCAAGACCAGAACCACGAAATTTGACGGTGATGGAAACCATGCGCGTCACCCCCAATATGCAACGCGTCACTCTGGGCGGTGACGGGCTGGGCGGCTTTCCCGCTGGCCAGAGCGGCGGCTATGTCAAACTGATGCTGCCCGGAACCGAGGGCGGCAAACCTTTGGTCCGGACCTATACGATCCGCAATCAGTCGGAGACCGGCATTGCCGTCGATTTCGCTCTGCATGGGTCGGACGAAGACTCCGGTCCCGCAACAAGCTGGGCGATCAACGCGGAGGTTGGTGATATGATCAGGCTTGGCGGTCCGGGCGATGCCAAGCCTTTGCCAGCAGGGTGCGGCCCGTTTCTGCTGGTCGGTGACATGACTGCGCTACCCGCTATTTCGGTTAATCTCGAAGCCCTGCCCGATGACGCGACCGGTGATGCGATCATCCTTGTCCGTGACGACGCGGACAAGCAGGAACTGCGCAAGCCGGAAGGCATGACGGTGCATTGGCTGGTGGACTCCGACCTTGGCGCCAACCCTGCTCTTCTCGTCGACGCGGCGCGTGAACTACCCGCGGTCGGTGAATTAGCCTATGCTTGGGTCGCCTGCGAATTCGAGGCGATGAAGCTGCTGCGTGAATATCTGCGCCTCGAACAGGGTTTCGGACCGGATCGTCTCTATATTTCGAGCTACTGGAAGCGCGGTCTGATCGAGGACGATCACAAGCAGATCAAGCGGGCCGACGCGCAGGACGGCGGCTGACGCTCCGCTCGGATCTGCTTTCATCCGGCAAGGGATGCTCCCGGTAAAATTCCACCTGCATTTTCATTGGACCGGTCACTCTGACAAAATGCGGTGCCTGCGGCGGGATCGGGGCGGGATTATCCACGGATACCAGCCGTTGCGACGGTGGATCGATGAAGATTAACTCGACCTCGCCTTCCAATACGCGCAGGAGGCCCCAGGTGCCGTCCTTGGTACTATGCTCATTGCGCAATTTTTCCGGCAGGCTGTTCTCGTCGAATATCGGCGAAGCACCATAAGGAACGGCTTCTGGGGATACGCCGGCCATCAGACCAGAGCCCGGATAACAGCGAAGGCGCAGGCAAAGACGGCTAGCAATATCGGCACGGTCAAGATCTGCGCATAAGCAGCTGTATAGTCCATCCAGCCAGTCTGCGTTTCGATTCCGCCCGTGGCGTGAGCGGGAGGCAGTGATTTCCGTTCGGCAGCGCTGACGTTGTTCAGAACAGCAGCGGTGCCAAAATACATGACGGTATAGGCGATGCTGATCACCAGCGCGAATATTGCCGCTGTGCCGTGACCGGTTGCGACAAACAAGGCCGTGAAAAACAAAGCATAAGAACCGAACATCGTGACCCAGACCGAAGCGGGCAATTCAAAATTGCGGCTCTCGTGAGACGCTGCGCGATAACGCTCGGACAAGTCCGGCATTTCGGCGGTGATTTCGGCGGTAATCGCCTGTCCGCCTTCCATTTGAAAATCCATCAACATGATTGTTTCTCCTTTGGCTTGGAAATCGTATCGAGACCGCCACGCTGGACCTTGATGCCGGTGAGCAAGCTGGAAGCGATACGGTCCGCAGCCTCGCGAAAAACCTGAGCGGCAGCGTCATTGGGTGCGATGTCGTCCAGCGTCTGGTTCCAGAGTATGAGCCAGCGGTCGAAATGCAGATTGTCGAGGCCGCCAACGGCAATATGCTTGAGCATGGGATTGCCACGAAACCGACCGGACTCCAGTGTTATCGACGCCCAGAAATCTTTCATACGGGCGAGATGCGGCGTCCAGTCTGCGACATGAGATAGAAATATCGGCCCGAGCAGAGCGTCACTGCGAACGGCATCATAGAAAGTCTCGACCAGCTCGGAAATCAGAGCATCGTCGATGCCCAACGCATTGGCTTGAGCCATTTTCTTTGCTCTGGCGCGTTCGGCATAGCTTGGTTCGGTCATGATCTCGACTCGGTTAATATGCATTTGATATGCACTGTTTATGCCGCTTGGCTTTTAAATGCAATATATGATATGCATCTTTTATGAGACTTTCCGTTCAAACCGATTATGCCCTGCGCACATTGATGTATCTGGCTGCGCACGAGGGTCACCATTCGATCTCCGAAATCGCCGGACAATATGGCATTTCGAAAAACCATTTGATGAAAGTTGCACAGCGGCTGGCCGCGGAGGGCTTTGTCGACAGCGTTCGCGGGCGCAGCGGTGGCCTATTGCTCAACCAGCCGGCCGAGACCATCAATGTGGGAATTGTTGTCCGTACTTTTGAAGAATATCGCGCCTTCGTGGAATGTTTCGATGCAACCAGTGGCGGCTGCGTCGTCACGCCCGTCTGCGGTCTGCGTCATGTGCTCGCTGACGGCATTGAAGCCTTCCTGCAGCATCTCGACGGATTCACTATAGCCGATCTGGTCGGTGACAGGGCACGGTTCCGTTCCGTCTGGGAATGATCCGGTCATTCTCCGGCTCGCCAATAAATGTGCAATAATCTAGGCCATTGACGCAAAAAATCTGTATCAGGCTTGTCATGTCAAATTCAAACGCACTTTTGGTCGCCTTGCGGCAGATTAACCGGGCGATCGATTTGCAGTCCAAAAAACTGGAACGGGAGACCGGCCAGACAACGCCGCAACTTCTGCTTTTGAAGGCGCTGGAAAAGGACGGCCGGGCGAAACCTTCGGTTATCGCCAAATCGGTGCATCTGTCTCACGCCACGGTTACGTCAATTGTCGACCGGTTGGAAAAATCCGGGATGGTAATGCGCGAGAAAAGCGCTGATGATCGCCGTTCGGTAGAAATAGTTTTGACCGACAAAGGGCGGGAGTGCATCGAAAATGCACCAGAGATGCTGCAGGAAGATTTCCTGATTTCATTGGCGCAGCTGGAACCATGGGAGCAGAATTTGCTGATTTCCTCGGTCCAGCGCATCGCCGTGATGATGGATGCGAACCAGATCGAATCCGCCCCCATTCTGGAGGTTGGCGAAATCTAGCTTTGCGGAATGACGTCGGTCATAACCTCGTCCGCCGGCAAGTCCCAGGTAAGATGTCGGTCATCCAATACCACCATATTCTTGTCCGTAATCAGCGTACCGAGGGTCTTATAGCCCAGCAACTGCATGGCGGATAAATTCGGGTTACGGGCCAGAGCCATGGTTTCGTCGGACGAGAAATTTGTCAGGCCTCTGGCCAGTTCATCGCCGGATTCGCCATATATATGGATGACGTCGCCTTTGACATAAGGGCCTTGAATCGAGAGCACGTCTTCCCGGCCAATATTCCGGCGACCAGACTTGAATGCTTCGGCGGTCGCCTCGGTAACGACGATGCTTCCCGCCATTTGCAGACGATCTGACAACCAGTTGGCCCAAGCAGATTCGGGCCGTTCATTGGCCAGGATTCTGGTATGCGGTCGTGCCTCGTTCAAAACGGACGTAACCGGATGCTCATATTCACCGTGCGCGATCCGCGTATCACAGCCGGCATTTTGCGCCATATGGGCCGCTTGTATCTTGGTCAGCATCCCGCCGCTTCCCAGAGTGCTCACGCCTTCTGTCACGGCGAGATACGGCGACACATCGGTGACTTGCTCGACCAGCTGGGCACCGGGCTCGGAAGGATCCTTGTCATATAGGCCATCAACCTGGGTGAGGATGATCAGCTCGTCGGCCTGCAGCATTTGTGCAATTTTTGCAGACAGGCGATCATTGTCACCGACCCGAATCTCTTCTGTCGTGATCGTGTCATTTTCGTTGATGATCGGCATAATATTCGCGTCGAGCAGCCGGTCGACGGTGTTCTTGGTATTGAGGAAGCGCTTGCGATCTTCCAGGTCGCGCAATGTCACCAAGACCTGCGCTATTTCAAAACTATATTCGTGGGCAACCTGCTTATAGGCATTCAGCAAAAGCGGCATGCCGCAAGCCGCGGCGGCCTGCTTGTCACGTAGACCAGCCGTTTCAGGCCGCTCGCCGATCATGTTCATACCCAGCGCGACCGACCCGGACGAGCATAATATGACTTTCGCGCCCCCCTCCCGCAACCGGGCGATGTCTTCGAGCAAATTATGCATGAAAGCCCAGCGTGGCGTGAGCCGTTCCTCATTGGCCAGCAAGCTGGAGCCGACTTTCACAACGATTGTTTTACCTTGTACCATTTAACGTGATGCCCTTATTACTCGTGGATGGAGGTAGGGATTGAACCTAAGCAGTGCAATAATTTAGTGATCAAAACATATAATTTTGCGTCGAAGCTATATAAAACAAGCATTTGTTGACATATCTATTTTGAATACTAAGCACATTGCACAGTCCATTATCATTAACAGCAAGAGATTAATTTGACAAAAATATTGCTCCTCGGGTGCGGAAACATGGGCGGTGCGCTGCTGAAGGCATGGGCCGCCAACACCGATCACGAATTTACCGTGGCAGATCCGGCCAAACCCGATTTGCCGGAAGGCGTATCCCAGGTCGGCTCGGTCGAGGAACTGGGCGAGCAGCTTTTCGACTATCTCATTGTCGCGCTGAAACCGCAGTTGATTGACGACGTGCTTCCCGGCTATCTGCCAAGGCTGAAACCGTCTGGCACGATCAGCTCGATCGCCGCAGGATATTCTGCGGCAAAGCTGGCTGCCCATGCACCGGGCCGCTCGGTCGTCCGGATCATGCCGAACCTGCCCGCAGTCATCGGCAAGGGCGTCAGTGGCCTCTATGCCCATGGCGCTGTTTCCGAAACAGCATCGGGCGATATAGAGCAGCTTGCCTTATGCTCCGGAGAAATCGTCTGGGTCGACAGCGAGGATATGCTGGATCGCCTGACAGCGGTGGCCGGAAGCGGCCCCGGCTATGTTTTCGAAATGCTGCGCGCCTATGTCGAGGCCGCTGAAAATCTCGGCTTCAGCGAGGAAGATGCCAAAAATCTGGTTCTGGGGACCGTGCGCGGAACATTGGAGCTGGCGCTGGAATCGGACCTCTCGCTCGAGGATTTGCGCAAGAATGTCACCAGCAAGGGCGGTACCACCGCAGCCGGTCTCGATGCGCTGAACGGCAAGGAAGAATTTTCCGCACTGATCCGCGACACGCTCCAGGCCGCTTATCAACGCGCCGTCGAACTCCGCTAAAAGCAGAAATTTTTTCCTGCATCAGAACAGACAAGCTGACACAGGCTTGCCTATATTAGTCCGGGGTATGAAGGCCAGTCGGTTGAGCACCAATAGGGTGGCATCAAGCCTGCGTTACCCGGTAAAGCCCGGCGCCCGGTAGATTTCTGTTCCCCGCCGGTAGACGACCAGCTTTTTCAACGTTACCGGATGGAAAAAGGCTTCGATCGCCTGCCCGCTTTCGGTCCGGGCGTAGACTTCGTAACAATCGCCCTCGACCTGTGTCTTGAGCAACTCCCAACCTTCCATCCAGGCCTTTTTTTTCAGCTTCGAGATCGACTTCCAGTCCTTGGTCGGGCCCGCATCACATTCTATGTCGCCATCTGCATAGGCCGGTTGCGCCAGCATCAACGTCGCCAACACGGCAGCTACGGCCGTATATTTCCGGGAAATTCTTCTCATGTCATACTCCGTTGCACACGGTGCCTCCGTCGGCGGCCGATAAAGCGTAAAATCCAGGCTAATATAAGCGGGGCCAGATGAACTAATGCTGGCTGCCAGGCCCAGTCGAGCAATATCCAGTGAACCAGGCCGAGGATGAAAGCCGCATAGACAAGGCGTTGAACCTTCTTCCAAGTCCGTCCGAGCGTCCGCATCGCATAGTTGAAGCTTATCACCGCGGGTAGCAGCATCAGTACCAGCGATAGCCAGCCCGTCCAGATTCCCGGAAAACCGAATTCTTCGACCATCGCAGCGAAGCTGTTCATATCGAATATGTAGAAAATCATATGGAGCAGCGCATAACCAAAAGCTGCGACGCCGAGATTGCGGCGGATCGCAATCCACCCCCTGAGAAAGCGGTTGAGACCGAAAAATTCGGAAAGTGGCCCGGGCAGCATGGCGAGGATCATCAGCCGCACTGACATCTCTCCGCTGGGATGCAGCATATCCATCGCCAGAGCCTCGCCTTGGGTGAAAGACCACAGCATCAGGGTACCGGGAATGGACAGAAGGAGCCACAAAAGGCCTTTGGTGACGGAACTTTTCATACCGTTGCCCAGCGCCGCAGCATATTGTGATAGACGTGAATCAACCGGTCGATATCGGGATCGTCATGCGGCCGATCGGGGGAAAGCGACTGGATCGACTGATCGAGATCAAAAAGCAGCTCTCGTGCAGACGGGTCGGCAACGGCGCTTTGCATCCAGGTGATCGCACAAATCCGCTTGCCGCGCGTAACCGGCGTGACCTGATGCAAGCTGGACGAGGGATATAAGACCATATCTCCGGCCGCCAGTTTGACCGGCTGTGCGCCATATTGCTGTTCTATTACCAGTTCTCCGCCATCATATTCATCCGGTTCGGACAGAAAAATCGTCGCCGACAGATCGCTGCGGATGGTCATATTGGCTTCGGGAAGACGCATCAACGCGGCATCGCTGTGCGTGCCGTAATGGCCGCCATTTTGATAAAGATTGAAAATGGGTGGCCAGATTTTTTCGGCCAGGGAGGCTGAAATGAACAGGGGATCATTGCCCAGTTTGCGTAAAATGATATTGCCCAGTTCGACCGACAGCGCATTCTGGCGATCGAGCTGCAAATTCTGCTTCACCTTTACCGACCGAGTGCCAGCCGAAGCCGCGCCATCGGCCCATTCGGCAGCTTCCAGCTTTTTTCTGAAATCCCGGACCTGTTGTTCGTCCAGAATATTTTCGATGATTGTCAGCATGCGGCCAGCCGTTTGTTAGATTGAAAGGGGGAGCGGCGACTCGCCGCTCCCCCTTCTCGTATCAGAAACGTCCGGTAAGCGTTAGCGTCGCGCGACGCTCATCGCCTTTGTACAGGAAGTGACCGCTGCGGTAGCCGGCAAGATAATAGTCTTTGTTACCAACATTGGTCATATTGACCCGGGCAGCAAAATTTTCATTGATCTTGTAGCTCGCGAAAGCGTCGAAGGTCCAATAATCCGGAACACGGTAGGTATAAACTTCCAGCGTCGTATTATAGCTGGCTGCATCATCCGGCTGGCCGGTGAACATTTCACCCTTGTAGGTAGCGGTCCCGCCAAAGGCGAAAGCCTCTGTCGCCTGATAGCGTAGCTGCGCCGAGGCCTGGGTGTTGGAGAAGTTGCTCAAACGGCGACCGATTTTGTCGGCATCGTTCGAATCTGTAATCTCCGAATCCATGAAAGTGACCGATGCCTGACCGGACAGTTTCGGCGTAATATTCCCGACGAGGCCCAGTTCGATACCGCGAACCCGGTTTTCACCGGTGTTCAGGCTGCCACCAGGAGTATAACCATCGCCGGACGATTCAAACACGTCGCTCTTCGTGATTTGGAAAGCCGCAGCGGTGACCATGAGGTGATCGTCGAACAGATCCGCCTTCACGCCCAGCTCAAAGCTGGTCGAGCTTTCCGGACGTCCGTCACCGATGCCCGTTCCGTCATCAACGCAGATGCCGCCATAGCCACAGTTTCCACCCAGATCGGACTCACCGCCATTGATATTCTTGGCCGTACCCCAGTTGAAATAGACATAGACCTCGTCGATCGGCTTCACACCTATGCCGGCGTGGCCGTTCCACAATGTGTCCTTATAGCGATAGTCGGTTTCCGTTCCGCGGCTGACAACGTCATTACGGTAATCAAATGCGTCAACGCGAACACCACCGTGGACTGAAAGCCAGGGATTGATGTCAACCGTGTCCATCAGATAGACGGACATTGTTTCCACCTGCCAATTGCTGTCAATCGCTCCGAACGTGACTTCCCGTTGCAGGATATTATGGATATCGCTGACATTCACATTCCGGTTTTCATCGGTGATACAGTAATTTGTACCACAGTTGGCTGTGCCGTTATTTGTCACATTGTAGGTGCCATTGGCGACCTTCAGATCGGAATATTCGACCCCGGCAACCAGATTGTGCGCGATCGAACCGGTTTCAAATTCGCCGAGAATATTCAGCTGGTTGACGAAATACTCAACCTCCTGATTGCCCTGATGGGTGCTCAGCGTCACCGGAGCGAAGGTGTCCGTGTCGGCATCATAGGTACCGCCCCGCAGCCCCGTCAGCACATAGCCATTGGACGTTTCACCATAGCGGGTGGAATTGACGATCGTGAATCCTTCAAACGGCGTGATAAAAACACGACCGGTAAACGTATCGACATTCGTGTTGAGAAAATCCCCGGTCTGGGTGTAGTTCGGAACATCATCCCATGGGCCGTGGACAGTCACATCGTTCGGTCCCGTGCCCGTGGGCCGCGGGACATAACCGCCAAGATCCGGCGTATCGTCGGCTTCAAGATGATAATAGTCGAGCAGCACGCGCACCGTATCGTTCAGCCGGAAGCTACCCGAAATTGCCGCGCCGATACGCTCGCGATCCGAGAAATTGCGGTTCGGCGCTTCGTCATAGCCGTAAAGCAGGTTGGCACGCAGCGCGATATCGTCGCTCAGCGCCCAGTTGCTATCGAGGGTGACGCGGTAAAAATCATCGGTACCGATGCCGAGATCGATCCGGTTAAAATTATAGTCGGTGCTTGCCTGCTTGGTGATCGAGTTCACCGCGCCGCCGGTCGAGCCGCGACCAGCGAAGGAAGAGCTTGGGCCCTTGGTGATCTCAATCTGTTCAACCGCAAAGGTTTCGCGCGTGGTCATGCCAGGGTCGCGCAAACCATCGACAAAGACGTCGCTGCGCGCTTCGTGACCGCGGATGATATAACGGTCGCCAAAGGCATTGCCGTTTTCACCGGTACCGACAGTCACGCCAGGCTGGTTGTCGAGAATATCGCGCAAATTGGTCGCGCCCTGCTCGTCGAGCTGGCTTTCGGTCAGGACGGTGATCGTGGCCGGCGTTTCCGACAATGGCTTCACGCGGCGAAGATCGCCGGAAATACGGGCCTTATAAGGAGCGCCTTTCTGCGTATAAGGGTTCACATCAGCCGCATTATCTTCGATCTGGAGCGTTTCCAATTCGACTTCTTCGGGCTCTGCGTCTTGCGCAAATGCCGGTGCGGTGGAAAGTGCTGTGGTCAGACCGAATGCAACAACAGCGCTGCGCTTACCCAGGCTGGAGAACCGGAGGCTCGCTGGTCTCTGCATATGGGACGTATTTTTGCTCATCGTGAATTTTCCTTTTTTCAACGAGTTCTGAGGGAATAATCAATGGGTAGCGAGATCGTGACTTTGTCTCGCTCCATGGAAGCGGGCATCGCAGGCAAGGGTGCGACGCGTTGCATTAGCGCCAAAGTCGCCTGGTCGAGAATGGCGTGACCGCTCGATCCGGTGATCGACACGTTTGAAATATTACCGCTGCGATCCACCGTAAACCGGACTTTGACCACGCCCTGTTCGCGGGCTTTGCGGGCTTCGGTGGGATATTTCTTGCGCTGGTTCAGATGCGCGCTGACCATCGCGTAATAATTGGCCCGCTCTTTCTTGGCTTTGGGGCTATTGCCGGCACTGGCGTTCGGAGCGGCGTTAGGGGCAGCGGTTGATGGCGCCTCTGCTCTCGCTGGCGCCGATATAGCGACAGGTGCACTGCTGATCTTTGGCGTCGGTACGGACGGCATTGCCGGGCGCTTTGGTTCTGGCGGCAATATGACCGCATCATCCGGCAACGGCGCGCGTACGGTCGGGACCTCGAACGGGAGCGCCTGTTGCGGCGGCACATATTCCGGCTGCGAAGCGGGCGTCGGCTCAGACATGGCCTCGCTCGCACTCGCAGGGGGAAGCTCCACGAGAACCACCGGTTCAGGGATGGGGCGGTCGTGTGGAGCCTTCCATGCCATGGCAGCCACACCCAGAAAGGCATGGGCTGCTACAGCAATGGCTGCGGCGGTAACCCAGCGACGTTTTTCGTCAGAACCGAGCATCGCCTCACTCATTTTACCGTGCCCGATTCCGCGCCCACCAGAGCGACGTGCAGATAGCCGGCAGAGCGCAGCCCATTCATTGCGCCCATGATGGTGTCATAAGTGATGGTCTTGTCGGCCCGCAGAAAGATGCGTTGCTCTCTGTCGGATTGGGTCGCCGTCTCGATCGCAGCTCCGAGACCAGCTTCGGAAACCGGCGTTTCGTTCACGAGGATGTTGCCGTCGGCCTGGATAGACAGAAAAACCGGTTTGTCGGGTTTCGGAGCGGCATTGGCCGTAGATACCGGCAGATCGACTTTCACGTCCACGGTCGCCAGCGGTGCAGCGACCATGAAGATGATCAACAACACCAGCATCACGTCGATGAACGGCGTGACATTGATGTCGTGATTTACCGGAAGGTCATCGCTATTGTCGTTGAGCCGGATCGACATTGTTTCAATCCTTTTCGATCTTCACGGTGCCGCGGCTCAGATCGCGCGATACCAGGCGCAGAATGGCGGCGGCAGTGTCCGAAACGAGCGCGCGATAGGCCGAAATCTGGCGGGAGAAATGGTTGTACATAACGACCGCGGGAATGGCGGCGACCAAGCCCAGCGCCGTGGCAAGCAGAGCTTCTGCGATGCCGGGCGCGACAACAGCAAGATTCGTCGTCTGCTTCTCGGCGATACCGATGAAGCTGTTCATTATGCCCCAGACCGTGCCGAACAGTCCAACAAAGGGAGCCGTCGCGCCGATGGTCGCGAGGATATTGACGCCGCGCGTCATCTTGCGGGAAAGCGCGGCTTCATATCGTTCAAATCGCGAAACGATCCGCTCCTTGATGCCGTCGCTGTCCTGCAGCGCATCGGCGGACAGCACGAGTTCCACAGAAGCTTCTTGCACCAGCGTGGTTTTGGATAGCGCCGGGTCACTGCCAGCGTCGTCAAGAGAGCGCAGCTTGGCGACTTCATCATGGACGACCCGCTCAGCGGCCATAGCTTTCCGAAGCTCTGAAAGCTTGGCGATGAATATGGTCCAGCTCACCAGCGAGGCGATGATCAGGCCGATGATGACAATTTTTACGATCCAGTCTGCCTGAGCGAACATGCCACCGACGCTGAGTTCGACAGGAATGGTCGACAAGGGTGAAGCAGCGGCCGCACCTGCTGTCACCAGAAACGCTGCAATCGCCACGGAATTTATAACACGCCCCATAGGTTTTTTGGCCATTCTTGCCCCCTGCTATTACTTATGCGAATCATTCGCATCGGCGGAAGGCCAATTACAGCTTATTATTGCTATTGCAAGTGACTCTCATTAATTTACCGATGATGAACCGGTTGCAGGATATTTTGCCAACCGCCTGCCCGATATCGGAGCATTTGCATCCGGCCTTCGCGCTTGGCTACCTATTTTATGGCCAAGACGAAGCCTCTCGTAGGGGTTCCGGCGGCTGGAAGAATTGAGAACATCCGCTCCGACAAATATCGGCCGATCTCATTCGGGTCCGCGTGTTCAATGATCGACGCTGACAAATATTGCTGTACCAGCCGCCCTGACCAGCAAGCCGTGGCCATCGTGCTGTTAACCACTCACATCCGGCTTGAACCGGGGATGAAGGGAAGATATCCAGACTTCTGGCACAACCGATTTTTCAACCAGAGGCGAATTCTCTAAACATAACAGTCCGGCAAACATATATCTGATCACAACATCGTTGAATGGTCCGACGCGTCAACGACGGTGAAATCGGGCTTCATATCAGCGCGTTTAGCACAGCCATGCGCCTTTTTTCCCTGCCACGCTCCTATCATTTGCCAGCCAGACTTCCCTTCGATAATGTGGTGGTAAATCTAATGATTTGAGACTTTTTTATGAGCGCCTTGAACCTCGACAGCATCGGACAAAGCGCCGATTACGCATTGAACGCAGTGAATTTTGATCTCTGGAATGCCATGCAAAATCCCGTCAGCATCACGGCCCTACGTAACCATGTGACCGAAATTTTTGATTTCTACCCGGTCGCTTGCCAGAGCAACGTCGTGGAATTGCTGACAGCTTTACGCGAATACAATCTGGTGCAGTTGGCAGGATAGCAATATGGGCAGAATCTTCACGCTCTTGCGTCCGTCATGATCACGACCATGAAACGGAAATTTGTGACGGCATCACAGATGCCACCGCTATTCTATCTCTGGCTTATCCCCGCGTGGTTCCTTCTGGGCCTAAGCCGATTGGTCATTCTCTCCGTGACGTTCAAGCGTTTTGCCCATTGGCTGGGCTTGCACGACGGCCTTGCCCCGCGCACACCGCTGACCACAGCCGATCAGCAGATGCGCGCACAGGCCATCAGCAGCGCGATTGCGGTCGCGGCCAAATATGCGCCATGGAAAGCCAATTGCTTTCCCCAGGCCATCACCGCGCGGCTGATATTGGGCTTTTACGATATTCCCTATGCGCTGTTCTTTGGCGTGACCCGCAGCAAGCAGGAGGAAGATATGGGAGAGCTGAAGGCCCATGCATGGGTTGTATCGGGGCGTGTAAACGTCACCGGAGGCCGCAGCTTCCGACAATTCACATCGGTGGGCTGCTTCGTTTCAAACTGAGCCTTTTGCAAAATTGACAAAGAGGCGGGCAATATGGTCACGCCCATCATACGCATGATAATCGACCGGTGATAATCACCCTGCGGACAATATTCCCGTATCGCTGTCGAGCAACCAGGCTATCCTGTATCCATAATTCCGAGCCTCATCCTGCCAGCCGGGAGCTATCCAAGCCGATGAGCTACCCATGTCGGCAACGATCCATTTCCACACAATCACGAGGTGACCAATTTGGAACGTTCTGGCGGATTTCTCGAAGAGGCTTTTAGCGGCGGCTGGAAGATGCTGCTGGCTGGTGTGATCGGCATGATGCTGGGCATCAGCGCCCTGCCCTTTTACACATTGGGCGTATTTGCCCAGCCGGTGGCCGATGATTTCGGCTGGTCCAGAACAATGGTTTTTTCCGGCTTCTCCTTTCAGATGGCGGGGACCGTCATGGTGGCGTGGCTCGCCGGCTGGATGATCGATCGATACAGCGTCCGGAAAATTGCCCTGCTCAGTCAGACAGGGCTGGCATTGGCTTTTCTGTTGCTCGCCATGCAAAACGGCTCGCTGTGGCTGTGGCAACTGAACTGGTTCATGCTGGCTCTGCTGGGTATCGGGACTTCGCCGATGAGCTGGTCTCGCGGCATCGTCGAACGGTTTGAAAGCGGTCGCGGCCTTGCCCTCGGCATCGCTTTGTCCGGCAGCGGGATCACCGCCTTTGCCGGACCACCGCTGATCGAAGCTATTATCGAGGCATATGGCTGGCGTGCAGGCTATTACGCTCTGGCCGGCGCAATCACCCTGGTCGGCATTCCCTCCACATGGTTTCTGTTTCAGGCTTCTGGCCAGAAAGAAACGGACGGCGGCGCGAAGGCAGCCAACCCGTTGACTGGCCTCAGCTTCAAGCAAGCGCTGTTCACGCGGCAATTCTGGCTGATCCTGGCGGCCTTCTGCACCATCACTTTTGCCGTCAGCGGTACCATTCCCAATCTGGTGCCAATCATGCAGACGATGGGCATCGAACAGGCGGCATATTATGTCAGTCTGATCGGCATCGCGATCATCTTCAGCCGTCTGGTCAGCGGTTTTCTGATCGACCGTTTCTGGGCGCCCGGCGTCGCGGCAACGCTGGTACTGATCGCCGCCGGTGCCTGCGCCCTTTTATCACAAGGCATAGCTCCGGCCTTCGCCGTCATCGCGCTTGGCGTTGCAGCCGGCGCAGAATTTGATCTGATCGCCTTCCTTTGCGTCCGCTATTTCGGCATGCGCGCTTATGGCCGCATCTATGCCTGGCTCTGGGCCGGATTTGCTATCGCGACCGGACTGGGCTCGCTCACGATCGCCTATTTTGTCGAAACGGGCCTTGGGTCATCGGGCGTCATGCTGGCGGTCGTCGGCGCCTTGGTCACCGCAGCAGCTGCGCTACTAGCGCTGGGCCGCTATCCGGATCCGGACCAATGGGAGACTGCGGCCTGACTTCTCAAGCATATGGCATTGATCTCCGCGCGCACCATCGGTCTCTGCAATCCGGCCCGCCGCTGCACCGACACTGCCTGCGCCTTAACCGATTGCTGCAAAATCCGGGTGGTTTGGCAGCTATCGGCGAAACTGGTCGTCTATCCGGAAATTCTGGCGCAGAAGATCGGCTGCGCTGGGGCTTTTGTCAGATCCGGACTGTTCTATCACAGCGAAATCATCAAAGAGAATATCGCCGCCGCCAGATCCGGTCATTTGCAAAATCGGGCGCATTGGTAGCAGTTTGCCCTTTTCGGAACGGAGCGGCTTGAAATCAAAGCGGAAATGCTGCCAGCTTCCCGCCTGTATCGCTACGGATCCCAGAGACTGCCGGTCGGCTTCCTTCAAAGCCTGGAATCGGCCAACGCCTGACGGCCTCGACTGCAGGGATGCTGAAAGCCGTAGAGGATTCTCGGTTTTGACCCACCCGGCAACGGAATATCCGGATCCGTTCAGCACCCGCAGGAAAGTCCGTGGCGCTATCGTGACGCTGTCCTTGGTCGACGTCTGTCGAACTGCCAAAGCGTAACGCCCCGACCGGCTGGTTTCCGACAAGGAGGCGTCAGCATGTTCGACCTCCCAGCTCTGGTCGATTCCACCAGCATATCGACCCGATTCAAAATCCCCGCGATGCCAGATATCATGTCCCGTAATCCAGTTTTTGTCAGGCTGATCGACGCACGCTTCGGGGCCGCGTTCGAGATTGAATGACAGGCGCATCACGCTGGCCTCGCCGGATTCCGGAACAGCACAAGTCACGGGCGAGAGGCTCGGGACCGCAGTAATATTCTTGATAACAGCGTGACCGCCGGACATTGACATATTTGTTCCCAAAGCCCGGGATTGACTGAACAGCCTGCGCAATACGCCCTCGCGCATATTGGCAACGGCCGGTACCGGCCGATAGTCAAGCAATTGCACCGGAATGGCTTCCGCCCGGTAAAACTGGTCTCCGTCCATCCAGACCTTGAGCACATAAGCGAGTTGTGCCTCGAAAAAATACTGATCGAACATGAAATTTCCGAGCGAATAAGCAATCAATTTGCCGCGATAAATTTCCAGCCCGTGAGTGACATGCGGATGATGGCCGACTACCAGATCGGCGCCAGCATCGACGGCGGTCTTCAAGCGAGATTGCGTTATTTCCGTCGGCGCATCGCTATATTCGCGACTGCCGTGATATTGTACCACTGCGATCCGGCCATCAGCCGCTTCGCGCTCTACCGTCCGACCAATATTGCCAGCGCTTCCGTGCGCAGCCCCTCCCTTCTCTTTGCCGGCGACCTGATTGGGCGACACATTCCCCGCCCAGCCGACAAAACCGAGCATCGAATATTGCTGTCCTCCAATGTCGACATGCGTTGCTTTCAGCGCATCTTTTGCCCGGCGCCCCGCACCAGAATAGGACAGCCCCGCTGAGTCAAGCGCGTCCGTTGTCGATTCCATGCCGACATCAAGATAGTCGTAAATATGATTATTCCCCAAGGTCACATAGTCGATACCGGCGCTTTTCAGGGCTGCGGCAGCATCGGGATGGCTGTAGAATGTGATCGACTTCGGAGCTCGCTCCGGCGGCTTGCTTTCCAAAAGCACCGTTTCCAGATTTACCGCAGCGAAATCCGACACCCGCAAATAGGGAGTCATTGGCGCCAGCAACGCCTCCATATCACTGGCACGGCTTGTCGGACGTATCAGGGGCGATGACCGGAAGCGGGGCTTCTCATATCGCCGGCCCATCATCACATCGCCTGCAAAAGTCAGTTCTACGCGACCGGGTTTGCGCGCAACAAGTTCGGTTTGCGGCACGATATAATGACCGTCTTCCGCTCGCTGCAGTTCGGCCTGGGCAAATGTATAGATGCCGGTGAAGAGCGAACGGCTATCGAAACGAAGCTGATAAATATCCGACTTTGGAACGCGTGCTGCATAGCGGCCGTCAGTCTGTGCCTTGAATGTCTGACCATTGATCGAGACCGTCAAATCATCGCCTAGGAGTTCCCCGCCATCCGCGACCACCATCCCTTCGATCGTCACCATCTCAGGCTGATTTGCGATCAGCGGCGTATAAGCGAGGAAGCAGGCCAGTAACCCGATCAATACGAGATAGCAGTCCTTAGCAATACGGCTGAACTTATGCGGGCTTGCAGCCTGCATCGGCGTTACAAAATTCATGATGACCCTCGCTGTCCCGATATGCGTGCCTTTCTAGCCAGGCGACGTCGGGAATCTGATAACCGAAACAGGGAAGACATCCAACATGCTCATCGTTCAAAGGCGCATAGCCAAAGGCTATGCCAGGCATGTCGAACGATATTGGATGATCGCCAGCAATATGCACAGAGTAGCTGCTCTAATCATTGGAAAAGTAATTGAACAAACCTCGTACAGCCTTGATCATCGGAGCCGGCGTTGTCGGCATAGCGAGCGCCTATGCACTGGCGCGGCGCGGAGTGGCCGTAACGGTTCTCGACGCGATGCCCGGCCCCGCCATGGGAGCATCTTTCGGCAACGGGCGGCAGTTGAGCTATGGCTATACCGATGCGTTGGCGAGCGGAGATTTACTCGGCAAGCTTCCGCGTCTGGCGCTTGGTGGTGACCCGGCATTCAGGATATATCCGACACTCGACCTCGCATCAATCCGATGGAGTTTGCAATTTCTGAGAAATTGTACCGAGCGGAAATTTCGCAAGAACAGTCTGAAAGGCCTGGAGCTTGCCCGCAGATCGCGCGACGCAATGGCGAAGCTGCTGGCGGAGCATGAAATCGAATTTGGTCGCCGGACCGCTGGCAAAATGCTGCTTTTCGGCACCGAAAAATCCTTCGCCCGTGGCCGCGAGATCATGGAAATGAAAGTCAGGAATCAAGAGCGCCAGATGGCACTAAGTCCTGATGTAGCCAGAGAAATCGAACCCGCTCTGAATGCGGTTGCCAGTCCCCTTGTCGGTGTGATCTACGCTCCGACAGAAGAGACGGGAAACGCCCCCCGGTTTGCCGAGAAATTGGGTGATCTCACCAGTCGCGAATATGGCACATTGTTCCGGTTTAATGCTTCGGTAAGCGCGCTCGGGTCGGATAGCGGTTCTGCCTCAGTGACGTTGGATACCGGCGAGGAGTTAAGAGCCGATATGGCCATTGTCTGTTCGGGAGCCGCAGCAGGAAAATTGTTGAGCAAAACAAACATATATATCCCCATTTCACCCATGAAAGGATATTCCTTCATTGCCCCGGCAACAGCAGCCAGTCCCGAGGTCAGCATCACCGATGTGGCGAGAAAGCTGGTCTTTACGCGTATCGGAGACGAGATGCTGATCGCCGGCCTAGCCGATCTGGGCGATGACAGCCCGATTGTGAGGCCCGAAAGAATGGCCGATTTGATCGCGTCGGCGCAGACGTCCTTGCCCGATGCCGCAAATTATAATGCGACCCGAAACCACTGGTCGGGCCTTCGTCCCATGACCCCCAATTCTCTGCCGATCATATCCAGGCCAAGCGACACATTGGCTATCAATGCAGGGCATGGAATGCTCGGCTGGACGCTCGCCATGGGATCGGGCGAACAACTTGCCGACCTGATTTTTGAGAAAAACTAGCGGGAAGGCTAGACATCGTCTGCGGAAATATATTCCTCGACATCGATCTCGCCCGCCATCCGGCCAACCGCAACAGCCACAGTCGCATCACCGGTAACATTGGTCATCGTTCGCATCATATCCATGATATGATTGATGCCGGCGACAAAAGCGATGGTTTCCAGCGGCACGCCTATCGAACTAAGCACCAGACTCATCATCACCAGCCCGGAACCCGGTATGCCGGCAGCCCCGACCGACCCCAATGTCGCGGTCAGACCGATGAGCAGATAGGACGTCCAGGTCAGGTCAATGCCATAGATCTGCGCGCCAAATAACGCCACCAGCCCCAGATACATGGCGGTGCCGTTCATGTTGATGGTCGCGCCCAAAGCCACGGTAAAACTGGCCACACTTTTCGACACGCCAAGATTGCGCTGCACACAGCGCAACGTGACCGGCAAAGCCGCGTTCGACGAAGCTGTTGAAAAGGCGACCGCCTGCGCATCGACAATGCCACGAAAAAAATCGATGACGGGAAGCTTGGCGATTGTTTTCAATATGACCGGGTAGACGACAAGGATGATGATGAAACAGCCAGCATAGTTGAGTGCCACCATTTTGGCGAGCGGCAGCAGGGCCTCGAATCCGAAGGTCCCGGCGACCCAGGCCATCAGCGCAAACACGCCAAGGGGTGTCAGTTCCATCACCAGCATGGTCATTTTCTGCATGACGACGGACCCGGCATCGACGCCGCGGATGATCGGGGCGGCATCCTTGCCGGCCATCAGCAAGGCGATGCCGAACAGCATGGCAAAGATGATGAGCGGCAATATTTGCCCCTCCGCCATCGACATTACCGGATTTTCCGGGATCAGCGCCAGAATCATGTCTGTTGGCGAGGTGGCAGCGGGCTGAGGAATATCGACGCCAACCGGCAGGCTTATGTCCAGCCCTATACCGGGCTGGAATATCGTACCCATGGTAAGGCCGAGCGAAACCGAAATTATCGCGGTGGTGACAAAGAGCAGCAGCGCCTTGCCACCGACATTACCGAGCTTTCTCAAATCTCCCAATGCTGCGATACCGGATACGAGCGAGAAAAAAATCAGCGGCACAATCAGCATCTTGATCGCCCGGATGAAAAGATCGCCGATCCATTTGATGCTCTCAGCCCCCGGCCCCCAGAACAACCCCACGGCTATGCCCAGCACAAGCGCCCCGACGACACGCTGCCACAGCGGGATTTTGAACCAGAATTTCAACATCGAGTTTCCTTAAGCAGAGGTCTTCCGGGCAAAACTCCGGTTGATTGTCCACCGGATATCACAGGTTGGCCGTTGACAAACAAATAGCGCACGCCGGTCGATAACAGCCGCGGCTGTTCGTAAGTCGCCCTCGGTGCAAATGATTCCGAATCAAACACGATAATATCTGCCGCCATCCCGACCTTGAGATAGCCGCGATCTTTCAGGCCGACAATGTCGGCCGTCTGCCCGCTGCTCCGGCGAATGAACCGGGAGAGGGACATTAATTTCCCGTCCACCACGAGGTCCCGATAGGCCTTGGGAAAACTCGCATATTTGCGCGGATGCCCCGTACTGCCGTCCGACCCTGTTACGACCCATTCCTGTTCGGCAAATGCTAAGATATCATCCGTGCTCATGTTGAACGAGGCAACACGCGCATCACCGGTCTTCAATATATCGACGGCGACGTCCAGTGGATCGCTCCTCTGCTGAACGGCATGATCAGCCAGCGTTCGACCTATTTCTATGTCGGCATCGCCCAATGCGCCGGTGATTAGCAATTTATCCGCTCCTCCGCGTCGCTCGAGATTGTCCGCCATTTCGCCTTTGATCCGGTTGAGCGTGGCTACATCGCCCAGACGCGCGCGCAGGCCTGACAGGCCTCCGTCCAGCGCCCATCTCGGAACAAGTGCATTGCTGATGCGCGTACCCGAGGCGGCCCAGGGATATTGATCGGCAGTGATCTTTTGGCCCTTTTCTCGCGCCGCGTTGACAAGCGAGATTATCTCGTCGCTCTGGCCCCACACGGTCGGCCCCAGCGCCTTGATATGGGAGATGTGCAGCGCCGCACCGGATTGCGCGCCAATTTCGATCGCCTCGTTGACCGCCCCGGTCAACCCGATATTATAGCTGCTTTCATCACGTAAATGCGTGTCATAATAGCCACCCTGCTGACCAGAGATTTTGGCCAGTTCGATAACTTCTGCGGTTCGGGCAAAATTTTGCGGTGTATAGTAGAGCCCGGCAGACAGGCCGAACGCGCCCTCGCACATCGCCTGGGTCATCATGTCTTTCATCCGCGATGATTCCGTTTCCGTTGGAGCGCGATCATCCTCACCAATCACGGTTTGGCGGATATATCCGAACCCGGCCAGATAGGCGACGTTGCTTCCGATAGGCTGCTGCCGTACTTGTGCCGCCATTTTCGATATTTCAGTTCTGCCATAACCGTCATTTCCGACCAGAACGGTCGTGACTCCCTGAAACGCATATGCCTTGTTCTGGCGTTCCTGTGGATCGCCGGAGGCCAGTTGCTTGTCCGCATGGGTGTGTGGATCGATAAACCCGGGTGCCACGATCAGGCCCGCCGCGTCGATCACTGTTGCATCGGCAAATTGCCCTTCGGCCGCATCGCCGATGAACACGATCCGGTCAGACCGTAGGGCAATGTCAGCGATCCGGGGCGCAGTCCCGCTGCCGTCGTAAACCAGACCATTTTCAATCAGATAATCTGTCGCAATATCGGTCGGCTCTTCAGAATAGGTCTCGCAGCCAGCAAGCATCAACAATGCAAATGAAGCGAGCGATTGCGCGAGAATTTTGCGGCCCTTCATCAAGGCGCTTCCGTTTCCAGAAGCGTTTCCATCATTGTGGTTGCAGCCGCCTTGGCAATTTTGCGCACCATCTGGCGATCCGTTTCGTCGCCCATTTCATAGGTCATGGTTGGTACACCATATGTTTTGTGAACATAGTTTTTAGAATTCGGCTGCCCCAGGTTGTGACCGGCATCCCGATCAATCTGATAACCCGGCAAACGTTGCTCCAGCAAGCCCAGCCAGTTTTTCAGGAAAAGTGGAGGTGTTGTCTGGTAGCTATCCGGGATGGTATAAAAAACATCATGTTTGGTGGAATGAAAATCGACAAACAGGCGCAAATTCTTGTGCGGATCTGCTTCGATACTATCCAGCAAATCTTTCATCAGCCTTGTTTCCGGTTGCGTAAACGGACCCCAGTCGCGATTGAGGTCGATGTGTCCGGTACTGTGGCGCCAATGGCCGCGCACGACGCCATCGGGATTAAGCATAGGAACAACAACAGTTTCAAATCTTTCACGATAGCGTTTTGCAAGGGGCGTGTCGGCCAGCAGCGTTTCTACAAAAGGTAACATCGCCAGCGCGCCCGTCACTTCGGGCGGATGCTGCCTGCCGATCAAGACCACCTGTTCAAGCGGCTGCATACCGTCTTTCCGAACGGTAAGTGCGGGAATATCACGACCTTCTGCAGATTTACCGAGCAGCCAGCTTTTGGCAGCGGGAGATTTCGCCGTCTGGCCGAGCCAGGCATTATAGACCGAAGGCGGCAAAATTTCTTGTGCGGAGACAAATAGCGGAACATTCTTGAGTTTGACGGTAATCCGCGCCCGTTTCAGGCCGTCGACCTCTTCGACTTTGACAAATTTCTTCGGCAGATAGTTCCAGTTCACCCCGTCCGAACTGGTCTTTGGCCAATAGCGATGTCCGCAGGCTTCGTAGTTCAAAATCAGTGTGATCTTGCCAGGCGTACGAGGCGTCAGACGAAACGCATACCAGGCGCTACAATTGATCGGCGGCTTGTCTTCGGGTGCCAGCGTAACATCAATCCGTTTCGATCCCGATGGCTTGCAGGACGCCACATTGCCGGTCGGGAAAGCCGTATCCAGCGTGACATTTTCCGCTTCACAACGGATATTGTCGCCGGCTCCCGCAGCTTGCGCGGGAGCCGGCAGAAAAGCGGCGAAAGCAAGTGCCACCATTCCCATCGAAATCGCCTTCAGATCGGTACGAATGAAACGAAAGGACAAAATTCCAGCTACTTTATACATCGATCAGAATTTCTTCTGGATCTCGAACCGGAACTGACGTCCCCTTGCGCTGTGCAATGCACCGTCGAAACCAAAAAGCTCGTCCGACAACGGTGGCTCAGCATTGAAGATATTGTTAAAGCCGAATTTTATACGCGTTCCGTCCAGTCCGGTGTCATTGTTGATAGTGTAGCTGATTGAGGCATTCATGGTGAACCAGTCATCCACCCGGTAAAATGCGCCGGTATCATTTTGAACTGCACCGACATCAAATATCTTCCCGACATACCGGCCGAACAGGTTGACTGCGACCGGACCGGATCGCCAGTTCACCGATCCGCTAAGCCGCCATTTCGGTCGACCATCCAGTTCGAGCTGCTCACCAAAGCCTTCGGGCCGCAACGTTGCAATGCTGCCTGCCGAAACTTGCGGTATCGCAGCCAGCAGATCGGGTAGGTCCGTCAACAGAGGAAGTCCGTCCGCGCCGGGCGTTTGAAAAATACTCTTCAGGCGCGCGGCATTCAGGGTAAGCTTGAATCTCCCGATGCCAAAATCCGGAACGGTATAGAAAAGGCCAAAATCGAAGCCTTTGCTTACCCGGGAGTCCAGATTTCGATAGGGGTTCAAAATCTCGATGACATCACCGGCCGGCAGGATACCGGTTCCGGCGTACAGATCGAGCTGATCTGCATCTGGATCGGCGCGGACAACATTGGGATTGCTCCTGCCTTGCAGACGCTCCACCAAATCCAGATACAAGGCATTTTGAGCGCCAAAAATCCCGACAATGCCGGTCTGCTTGACGCGCCAATAGTCAGCCGTCAGCGTCAGTCCCGGAATGAAACCTGGAGAAACGACGACGCCAAAATTGATGCTCTGGCTTTTTTCCGGGTCAAGATCATTGCCCGTTCGATAGTCGACAACCGATCGGGTGCCGCAATCTCCCGCATCCGTTTCGATGCCCTTGATGAGCTCGGCAACACATTCAACAGCAGGCCGTTCGGAGTTGGAACGGGTCGTCCCGGTATCATTGACCTGGATCAGGTTTGGCGCCCGAAATCCTCGCGACCACGCACCGCGCAGAATTACACCGGAAAACGGTGTCCATGACGCGGCGGCTCTGGGAACGAAGGTACTGCTGGTATCCGAGAAACTTTCAAAACGTCCGGCCAATTGCAGGTTCAACGAATGGATTAGAGGAATCTCCATGTCCTCCGATATCAACGGTACGAATGTCTCGACAAAGGCGGAATAGACTTCGCGATTGCCACTGGTATCCGGTGTCGGGCTACTGCCTACAACGTCACTATCGTTGGTGGCACCGTTAACAGCGTTGGTAAAAGTGATGGTTCCGTCCAGCCTGGAATCCCGATCATCGAGAAACGTTTCCCGACGAAACTCCACGCCACCGGCGAGCCCGACATCACCGCCTGGCAACATGAAAAGATCGGATTTTGACACCTTGAAATCAGCGAGGGCCAATGTCGTTTCGCCCTTGCGGAACACGTCGATCGAAATATCTTCCAGAACCTGGTCGTTGCTCGGTGTACAATCGCCAATATTCACATTGTCGAGGCAGCCGCCATTGAACGGGTTATACGCTGTTGCATCATTGCGGTTGATTGCAGCTTGCAGCAGGCTGCTGGAAATCCGGTTGCGGGCCAGATCGGTTGTATTGGCTTGCGAGTAGAGAAAGCCGGTATCAAAATCCCAGCCCCACAAATCACCTTTCAAGCCTGCGACCACACGATAGGTGTTTTTTGTCACCGTGATATTGCGCGGTCCAGCATCGATTACGCGGTAATTTTCGAGCAAGAGGTCGCGCCCGGAATCGCTGACCCCGGAACCCAGGCCATCCAGCCGATTGGGATTGGTAGACCCGTCGAGCAAGGTCGTCGCGCCCAGAGGGTTATAATAAGCCGATGACAGAACACCCAGCGGCACGGCAGACAGCGGACCGCTTTGCTCCCGAACGCGCGTTGACTTGGACCGGTAAAAGGATCCTTCTGCGTAAAATTCTACAGCATCACTCAACTCATGATTGAAGAGCGCGGACACATTGTAGCGATCCTTTTCCGAATATAGGCTGCGATCGGTATTGGAATCATAGCGAAGGTCGGAATCCACGCTCGATCCATTATCGGCACACAGGCCGCCACCGAGATTCACAGATCGCGTGTCTCCGGCCGACAAAAAGCTGCAGGGTTGGATATGAAAATCGTCATCGCGCACTGCCCAGATATTGCTCGACGTCGCGCCCGATCCCTGAATGTCAAACGTCGCCCAGGGTGTGTCCGAAGTTCTGTTGTGAAAGTTGGAATCGCCCTCAAAATCCGTGCCCTCAACAAACGGCCGAAGATCGCTGCTTGCAGAATAGTCACGCATCGACGTCGGAGCGCCATTCTCATGATAATAATAACCATAAAGCGTGAGGTTGCTGCGGCCCTCGTTGAAATCAAAACCATAGCCACCGCGAATGCTCGAATTGAACAGACTCGTGCCCATGGATGCAGCATAGTTGGCGCGCAAGAATCCGCCGTCCAGATTGTCCTTCAATATCGTGTTTACCACACCGGCAACGGCATCAGCGCCATAAAGCGCAGAAGCACCATCCCGCAGAACCTCCAGGCGCCGGACCGCACCGGGTGCAATCTCGTTCGTGTCCGAAGAAACGACCGGAACAAAAAGCTCTGTCTGGAAACCCGGATTCAGAACCATCCGGCGACCATTGATCAGAAGCAGCGTGTTGCCCGTGCCCAATCCGCGTAAATTGATTGATGCAATGTCGCCGCGCGCCGCATTCGGGCTGTTCGACTGGCTGCTCTGGTCATTGAACTCCACCGTGCCAGCTTGCGGGATTGCCCGGAAAAGATCGTCGCCTGAATCCGCGCCAGTGGCTTCAATTGCCTCCTCGTCAAGCACCGTTACCGGGAGGATATCGTCAATTTTCGCGCCCTTGATCTGCGAGCCGGTGACCACGATAACATTATCACCGATTGCAGCATCCTGCGCCGACGCATCTTGCGCCGCTACATCTTGCGCGAATGCATTACCCGTCCCGGCTGCCATTAAAGCTGTTGTGCACATTAAAGCACAGATCCGTGTTCTCGATTTTGACATTTCTGCCTCCCTGTTTCGGCGACCCCGGCCGATTTTAATTTTATGCGGATTACTGATTTTTCCAGTTGCCCCGCATTGTTGTTGCATAAACGCAACTGCATTAGCAACGCCGGGAACCCGACATTTTGGAACCAAAGTTATAGACCAAGGCTATGCCTTAGTCATCGCCGATATCGTTGGCTCTTACTGCAGGCTGTTCAATTTCCGTGAGAAGACATCTGGTTGATAACGTCTGAGAGCGTGGCCAGACAGCGTTCTATCAGTTCGGGCTGCTGGCTATCCTTGTGGCTTAGCGCGCAGACCGGAAGCACCAGGGGATCGACAAAATGATGCTTGGTGAGATCATCCACCCAGGAACTGGCCGCTGTGTACTGGTCGACGACTGATATGCCGACCCCCTTGCCGACCAGCGACAGCGCGATATGATAGGTATGCGCTGTTACCACTTCATGGGGCACAATTTCACGATCAGCCATGGATTTGGATAATAATAGTCCAGCCGGACCACTATCCTGAAGACCGATGAAGTCGGCCTGATGCAGAAAGCCGAGATCAACCTTTCCTTTGGGAATGCCCTCATAACCGGAGGGTGCGACCAGCAACAATTGTGCATCGCCAAGTTGCTGACTGGCGAGCCGCTCGTCGGCTTCATTGCCGAAACCGATACAGATATCACATCGCTTTTCCAGCAAGGCCAGATTCATTTCGCTGGAGTGCAGGGTTGTGACTTCAAAGCTCATTTCAGGATCGGCCAGACGCATGGCTGCTATACATTCGGGCAACAGATCGAGACTGAGCGAAGGCAAAACGCCAAAACGAATATGCCCGCCTTTACGCTTTCTGATATTCTGCGTGGTCCGGTCAAAAGCACTGATCCGGTTGTAGATATCTTCGATTTCCACGAATAGCTCGTCGGCAGCGGGAGTCGCGAACAAGCGGCCCTTTTCCCGCCTGAACAGCGCAAAGCCCAGTTGGTCTTCCGCATAGCGCAGCACTTTGCTTACCGAAGGCTGCGACACATGCAATTCGCGCGCCGCGCTGCTGATCGATCCCTCTCGATACACGTGATAAAATATTTCAATCTGTCGTAACCGCATAGCCTGTCATGGCATTTGCCATCGCGATTGGCAAACTCAGACAGCAAGCTCGGAGCATGCGGGCATTTGCGAATGAACGGCTGCTTGCAGGAGCCCATCTTCACCAAGCCCGGAACATTATCTGTAACGCAATTTCTCTGAACGCAGAAAGGCTTCGAATGTTCACGAGATCTATCCAAAGGCTGACGGCGGAGCTCGGACTATCTCCTTTCGAGAGAGAAACGCAGACCGAGACGGCCGACAAATCCGTCAAAATCGCGCACCGGGATGTTTGATGTGTTGCTGACATAGCCGGCTTCGGTAAATATCGAGATCTGATCCCATGCCTGATAATCGAGGCCTGCGGTTGCCCGTATATGCGTATCGGACCGGTTCACCGGATAAAGGGACGAAAAATTATCTTCGTAATCCCGCTGCACAACAGATAAGCGGGCGAGACCCGTCAGTTTGTCGGCCAGCGCTGTACTACCGACCAGTCGAAAGCCATAGCCGGTATAGCTGAAGCGATTGTCTTCCGCGTTATGTTTCAATCCAAGCAACGAGATATTGAACGAAGTCGGCCCACCGTCCGGACGCCAGTTGTGGCGCAATTCGGCCAGCCACTCGGATTGATCGAAGCCGGTGAACCGATCCTCGGACTGGTTGCGAAAGCCATAGCGCAACCGTCCAGTGGTCGTATGTTCTTTCGAGTGGCGGTGAATCAACTGCGCCTCAGCCCGCGGGCGGTCAAACACCCGTCCGTCTTCACCCAGAACATATTGATATTCGGCGCCCAGTCGCAATTTTGTTGCCTCATTCGCACCCAGTGGAAAGTCGGCGCGGAGTCCCGGCCCAAATGCATAGCGATTGAACCGGCTGTCTTCGGGATAGACAGCAATTTCGGCACCAAAGTCGAGGAGCAACGGTCCCAAATCATAGCCCAGCCGGATCTCACTCTCGACGACACTGGCAATGCGATCCTGATCGATCCCGTTTTCGATGATATCAGCCGGCACAACATCTCGTCCTGCCGACAGTTCTGCTGTGGCAAAAAACTCACTGTCTTTTGCCATAGCTGCACTGCTTGCATTGGCTCCAATGGCCAGGGTCATTAACAGAAACTGTATTTTCATGGGCTTGCGTCGCTTTATGTCGAGAGAGAAGGTTTGCGGAAGGATTTGGCCGTGCGGTTGATCGGGATGGTCAAAACGGATTCAAGGGTGAACCAAGCGCGCATTGCCCGGAACAAAATATATTCTGGCAACCCCAAAAGCGCATCGGGCCTGCCGTTGATTAAGATTGCGGCGACGGCCACCAGCATTGGAGCGCCGATCAGGACGGCAGCTATAGCCTGCCAGACCAGCGGACTGGTCGGGTCGGTATCGGTAAAGAACTGGAATATGCCGAACAGCAGGATCGGCACCATCATCGCACGGCGGGCCGAATTCAGCAGCATATAGGGTAGCACGAGCTTCCCGCAAATAGTCATCGAGGAGGATGTGATGATGTCCTGACAGCGTGAAGAGACATGATAGACAGAGCGGAACCAACGCAAACGCTGCTCCCGCAAATGGGAGAAGCTGGTGGGTACTTCTGAAACATAGCGCACCCGATGGTCGACAATCGCACGATAACCCATTTCGCCGATCCGCAACGACATATCGGTATCTTCGCCGTTCATTCCCGATGCGAATTCGCCGACGCTTTTCAAAGGTCCGGTCCGATAGACAGCGAACATGCCGGGCACTCCGACAAGACCCCACAAAGCGCTGAGCGCCGGCGAATAATAGCCATGTTTCACCAACACTTCAACCAGCCGGGCACGGTCAAAAATCGCCCCTCCCGGTGGCAGGGGTATGCCGCCGACCACACCTATTTCTTCGTCGGAGAAATTCTGTACGGCCAGGGTAATATTATCCGGTGTGATAAGCGTATCGGCATCGATGCGTATCGTGATCGGGTGAGTGGCTTCCGCGATGCCGCGATTGAGAGCATGGGCCTTGCCGCTTTGCGCGACGTGAATGATCCGGCCCTGCAATGCGGTAGCTTCGGCGATCGCCTGTCGAGCAATCGTTTCGGTATCGTCGGTCGAGCCGTTGTCCAGAATGATGAGTTCGACAATCTCACCATAATGTTGGGCGGCTTTGTCAATATGACGGATGGTTTCTGCAATAATATAGCGCTCGTTAAAGGCTGGCACGATGATACTGACGGGCGACCGAAAATCATCTTTTGCGTCCAGTCGCCGTTCGATCAGGCTGATCAGGTAGAGCTGGAGAAAAAGCATCGGCAGAAACAGAAGAACGCCCGGGCCAATGCCGCCCAGCAACGTGATATCCCGCAAACCTTCCACCACGGCAAAGTCGGAATAACCGACGAAGCCAGAGAGGGCCGCCGCAATCACTGCGGTCGATGCCAGACGCAATACCGGACGGAGGTTATTATGCTCGCCGATATCCATGCCCACTTTTTCAGGCATCGAGCCACGTTCCAGCAGCATCAACGAGAATAAGGCGAAGCCAATCAACCCGGCAATGATCTGCACGACTGCCAGGGAATAAGGATCGCCAACCAATGACAGAAAGATCGTGTTCAAAAGGTCAAGCAAGCAACAGATCAACAGAAACCGCAGCACAAGATCAAAGGCGAAAAGCAGCCGAGCAATGGCTGAACCACTGCCAAAACACGCAAATGCGATGTAAAAGGAAACGATATAGGTACGGATAGCGATGGAATGCTGACCCGTATAAGGCACAAATATGTAATCCCGCTGGGGAAAAAGCCAATCAAGCTGGCCCGTTCCGAATGCCCATAGCTGAAGCAACGCCAGCAGGCAAAAAGTCAGCAGCATCGCCGGCACGCGCAGAGGAGATACCGAAGCAGCCAATCCCAGCGGGCGACTGTCGACCGATCCATATTGCGCCTCTCGCCTGGAATCACTGGTTAGTGGAATGGTCAACCATCATTCCCTGCCGGACCAGGAACTCCATCATTTCCCGATATGGAAACAAGCAAAGCGACAGCCGAACTGGGCAGCGTCACAATTTCACCGACAGGTCTAGCAACGACTCCGCCATCGCGATCCAATGCTCTGTAAACAATCCAGTCATTGGGTTGCACGCCTTCTTTGGCGATCGCGGCAACAATATCGCCGCTGACGATGCGGATTTTTGCAGCTGTCCGGCCTGCTACAAAGGATAATCCGCGAGGATCGAGTTGACCCAGCAATTGTGCAACGGCCTGAGCGTCGACTGCGGTATCTATCTCGCCGAGTAGCGCGACCGTATCAACAGCGGATAATTTCGTGCGCAACAAAGAGAGACTGTCGGACGCTCTTTGGCCTCCGCCTTTTAACACGGTTTCCGGCAGCAACTCGGCTATCGATTGCCTATCCGTACCGCAGCGATTGTGGTTGCCATCGCCCGACGCCAGAGATATTTCTACCTTGTTATCGGCTTGGTGGAGCGCAGCGGGAAGCGCTATCGACTGGCTGAAACGCTCCGTCTGAGGCGACAGGCGCCGTGATAACAACATATGGTCATTAAGAGATACGGTGACGTCATAGCGCGCGTCACTACCCGCTGGCCCCACCACCAGGCGCATATCCAACGCGGATGGCAATATCTGGTTCGGCAAATCCGTGACACTATAATGATAGCGCCAGCTGGTCTGCCGATCGAATTTTCGCATACCTCGATTGATATTCTTGCCGGTAAACGGGATTGGATAGGCCGGTTGGATAAAAACGTCACTATAAGGCTTCGCTTCGCCAGAGAGTTTTGTCAGGGCGGCACTGTCGAGACCATTTGGACCGAAATGCAGCAAATATCCTTTCTGCACCAGCCGGGCACCGTGCACCAATGTCACCAATGCGTCTTCATTGCCTTTGCGTTTATTCCATGAAACCGGAACCCGTCCACCCCAAAGAGAGAGCCGGTCGCTTGTCGTTTCAACCGCTTTGGCAAGCTCAAGCCGCAATCCGCTCTCCGGCTTGATCTCGACAACAGCCGCGATAGAATCATTGGGTGAGCATTGGGCGATCTCCCCACGGCCCTGCAAACTCAAACCAACATCAAGCGCACCCGATGACAGCTCGCTGGCGGTCAGTTCGATCTGGGCTTTCTGTTCACCTTTGACCTGATTCAATAGAATATCGGCGCGCTTGACCCCGTTAATCGACACTCGCAGAACACCTTCGACGCCTTCGGCGACCCGGCTCGAATAAAGCAGTTCATACCTCCCGTTTAGCGGACGGGCATCGGTCGGTAGGTGGAAAACCAGCCCGGTATAGGATGGCAGTCCGCTGAGAATAAGCGGCGTGTCAGAGTCTTGCCCCGTCGTAAAAACGCTGGTTCCGCTGGTGTCAGACCCGAGACCGGACGCGCCTTCGTAGTTGGAGAATTGCTGCTGTTCGCCACCACTCAGCTTGGTCCAGCCGGATTTAAACGCGCCGCCCTGCCCCAGCAAGATCAGAACGCCCGCCAGTACAAAAGCCAGCAATCCTACGCCGATTAATCTCATTTCATTCTTCTTTTCGTTCTATTGTTACGCGGCTTGCTGATTTTGCTTTTGTTCTTGTGGCTGGCGCCCTTGGTCTTCGATATCAACGTGGTTTTGATTGTCCAACGCACTGGACCGGTCTGCATTCCAGGCTGTGCGGGCAGGAATTTTGGCAAGGTTGATCCGGTCTTTGTAACGCGACGATATCTCTATCGTATCGTCGAGCAGGCCGGCGGCCAGCAATATGGGATCGAGGCCCAAAGCACGCAAATGTCTGTTGCTGACATTCAGATCATTTTCTTCCGCTTCCTTGCGCGGGTTGGCCACGTACGCGATTTCAGCGCCAGTGAGCGACGAAACAAGCTGCGCCAGTTCCTTGACCCGCAACGTTTCCGCAACCTGATTAAGGATCTTGACCGGACTGCCGGCTTCCGGCGGATTATTGACAGCAAGCTCGACACAGCGAACCGTATCCTGAATATTGATAAACGCCCGCGTCTGGCCGCCTGTGCCATGCACCGTCAGTGGATGTCCGACTGCGGATTCGACGAGGAACCGGTTGAGCACCGTTCCATATTCACCATCATAATCAAACCGGTTAACCAGCGCGGGGTGGCGCCGGGTCTGATCGGTCTGCGTACCCCACACGATACCCTGATGGAGATCGGTAATGCGCATCTTGTCGTTGTTTGCATAGAATTGGAACAACAGTTGATCGAGAGATTTGGTCAGGTGATATACACTGCCGGGACTTGTCGGATAGAGAATATCGCGCTGATGCCTTTTTCCTTCGTCATCAGCCACTTCCACCGGAAGATATCCCTCGGGTATTTCAAAGCCTGCACCGGAATAGCCGTAAACCCCCATGGTCCCCAGATGTACCAGATGGGTGTCCAGTCCCAGATCGTTGAGCGCCACGAGAACATTATGTGTCGCTGAAATATTATTGTCGACGGTATAGCGTTTTTCTTTGGCCCCGCGCATCGAGTACGGCGCAGCACGCTGCTCGGCAAAATGCACGATAGTATCCGGTCGCAACTCTGCGAGAAAATCAGAAAACTCTTGATATTCCTTGGCAATATCGATGACTGCATAGTTTATCCGGTTTCCGGAAACTTCTTCCCACGCCTCGACACGAACGTCGATTGGCTCAATTGGTGTCAGGCTACGGATGCCGAGCTCAAGGTCGATCCTCCGACGCGACAGATTGTCCAGGATTGTGACATCATGACCTATGGATGAAAGATGCAAAGCAGTCGGCCAACCACAGAATCCGTCTCCGCCAAGCACAAGTATTTTTTTGCCGTTCATAATATAGGGCCCTATTCTTCAAATATTATTGTTCAATCGGGCTACTGTCCCGGCCAGTTACTACTGGAGCGCAATAACTCTCTGCGCATGATTAATCTGTAGATTTCTGCTCGTCACAACAAGTGTGAATTACATTCCGTTAGACTTGTTTACATTTGATAATTTTGGTGTGACACTCCCTCATTTCATCAGTCTGGAAGCTAAGCCGTTGTAATGCTCTTAGAATTTCTTGAGATTCAATAACCGTTGGCTTTTCAGGGCCGTATCAGCTTAACCTTGGACATGCGACCAAATACCAACTTGATGGAGCAGGCCGTCAACCGCAGGCATATGTTGCGCAGTTCGATCGGTACCGGATTCGCGCTTTGCTGCCCGCTCCCGGCTGTCGCGGCGGGCGCCAGTCCCGACAGCTCACTGGCCGCTATTGCCGCAACCCGCGGCATTTCGTTCGGGAGCACGGTATCGACGCGATGGCTTGGCAATGAAAATCTGACCCGGCTTATCGTTCGCGAATGCGATACCATCACGACAGAAAATAGCCTGAAATGGAAATATCTGGAACCCGAGCGGAATAATCGGGAGAGCGCACCGGCCAAGGCTCTGGCAAAATTCGCAGGGCGCAACGGTCTTGATACGCGCGGGCATTGTTTCATATGGAATCATGATGAGCGCATGCCTGCATGGCTCGTGGAGATGGCCGACAAATTGCACCGCGGCCGACGGTATCCGTTGACCAGACGCATGTGGCGGCATGCTGCTTATCTTGGCCGGACATTCCCGGACATCACATCCTGGGATGTCGTGAATGAGGCCATCAACCCGCGTAATGGGCAGATCCGGCATTCGGCTTTGAACCGGGTAATGGGTGAACGCTTTATCGATCTGGCTTTCAAAATGATGAAAGCAAAAGCACCCCAGGCGCAGCTGGTTTACAATGACACGATGAACTGGGAGGCATCGCCATTGCATCGTGACGCGCTGTTGCGACTGCTCGAGCGACTGCTGTCGCGCAATGTTCCGATTGATGCCCTGGGAATCCAGAGCCACCTCGGCAACACGCTGGACAGGCCGCGGGATGAAATAGGCTGGCGGCTTTTCCTGCAGGAAATCAAGGCCATGGGTCTGGATATTATATTGACCGAACTTGATTGCAGCGATCGTAATATAGAGGAATCGGATCCCGTCCGCCGCGACGCAGAAACCGCCGCATTCACCAAAGGCTATCTCGATCTGACGCTGGACTTTACCAATGTGAAACAGATAATCTTATGGTCTTTGACGGACGGGACCAGCTATATGAATCGCCCCGGCTATCCGGACTATAAACGCCGCGCCGACGGTCTGGCGTTGCGGGGGCATCCCTATGATGATCGCTGGAAACCGAAAAAAATGCGCACGGCTATCGCCGATGCATTGCAGTCGGCTCCGAGACGTCAATAATCCTGCCACTTAAGGCGCCAGTGTGACCGGAATAGGCTCCGGTCTTTTGCCTGGAATGGCATATTGTCCGGTCAGCAGATCGTTATGACCGGGGATCTGCTTTACCTTGATCCCTGATTATGCGCTTGCCGCCATCCAGGCCCTGCCCGCCAAGTTCTCTCTGAACGCATTTCTCGAACAGTTGCTGCTCACGAGAGGGATTATCATTTGCGACACGGATGTTTTGGTTACCGTCCCCGGGTACCTTTCTGCCAACAGACATATTGAGTTTGCTCAGCAACATCTGGCAGCTATCTCTGCACGCGGCCAGACCCATCGCCGGACATCAGCTTCTCCACTTCCGGAACCGTTACCCGATTGAAATCGCCCAATATGGAATGTTTCAGGCAGCTTGCTGCCACCGCGAACTCGAGCGACTGTTGCTTGTCTTCATAAGCATTGAGGCCATAGATCAATGCCGAAGCGAAACTGTCGCCGCCGCCAACCCGATCGACAATATCGGTCAGTTCATAGTGCCGTGACAATTTGAATCCTTGTTCCCGGTCGCGCAGACAGGCAGACCAGCCGTTGCGGTCAGCACTGTGACTTTCCCTTAGCGTGATCGCGATGGTCGACATATCGGGATATAGTTCCAGCACCTTTTCCGACAGCGCTTCATACTTGCTGGTGTCGAGCTCGCCGGTTTCAACGTCGACATCGACGCTGATGCCGAGCGACTTCTGGCAATCCTCTTCATTGGCAATCCCGACATCGACATATTTGACCAGTTCGCTCATCACCTCAGGCGCGCTTTTGCCATATTTCCAGAGTTTGCCACGGAAATTGAAATCGCAGGAAACGGTCAGGCCTGCCTGTTTTGCCGCCTTCACGCATTCTATGCTGAGATCTGCGGAATCCTGGGTCAGCGCCGGGGTAATACCGGTAATATGGAGCCATTGTGCGCCAGCAAAAATGCGCGCCCAATCGAAATCCCCGGGCTTGCACTCGCTGATAGACGAATGGGCACGGTCGTAAATAACCTTGGACGGGCGCTGGTTGGCGCCGGATTCGAGAAAATAGATCCCGACCCGGTCTCCCGAACGGCGTACATGGGACGTATCGACACCAAAGCGTTTAAGCTCGCCAATCGCAGATGCCCCTACATCATTATCCGGCAGAGCCGAGACAAAGCCAGACGACAGGCCATAATTGCTCAGTGCGACCGCCACATTAGCTTCGCCTCCGCCGAACGTTGCTTCAAACGAGGGAGACTGGAAAAACCGCTCATGCCCCGAAGTTTTCAACCGCAGCATGATTTCACCAAATGACAAATATTCTGCCATATCCAAATTCCTTATGGTCTGGCGGCACTGGCGAGAGCAACAGCTTCGCGGGCCAACCTGGTTATTGCATCGTAATCGCCGGCGTCGATCGCCGCTTTGGGCGTAAGCCAGCTACCGCCACAGCCTATCACGGAAGGCACGGCCAGAAATTCATCCAGATTCTCTGCAGACACGCCACCTGTCGGCATGAAACGCATATCGCGAAAGACCGAGCTCAATGCCTTGAGCATCGGCACCCCGCCAGCGAGTTTGGCGGGAAAGAACTTCACTGTGTCAAGGCCGAGATTATGGGCCCGCTGGACTTCGCCGGGCGTCATCGTTCCGGGGAAAACCGGAATATCATTCGTCTTGCAGAAATCGACCACCGCGTCGACCAGCCCCGGGCACACAATGAACTGTGCGCCACGGTCGGCCGCTGCTTTTGCATCATCGACAGTCAAGATTGTTCCCGCGCCAACGATGATGTCCGAAGTCTCTGCGATAATGGCTTCCATGCAATCGAGCGCCGCATCGGTCCGGAGGACGACTTCGATCACATCGAGACCACCCGCCTGCAGCGCTTTTGCGGTCGCCACCGCAACCGCAGGGTTACTGGCTTTGATCAGAGGCACCACCGGTGCAACCGCAAATTTTGCCTCTAGTATCTGGTTCATATTGCTGGTCATTTCATGCTCGCAAAATTGGGATCAGGAGAAAAAGGTCCCGCCGTTGATGTCTATATTCGCGCCCGTGATAAAGCTGCTGTCATCCGACACTAGGTTGGCCACCGTACGCGCGACTTCTTCCGTATTGCCCTGACGGCGGAGAGGCGTGCCGGCGGCCACAGCTGTGCGCACTTCGTCCTTGGTAAACGTATCGTGGAAGGCCGTGGCAATCATGCCGGGGCAAAGCGAATTGACGCGGATGCCTTTGGGGCCAAGTTCCTTCGCCATCGCCCGGGTGAAAGTCATCACCGCGCCCTTCGACGTGCCATAAGCCGCCGCTCCGGGACCGCCGCCGTCACGGCCTGCTTGTGATGCGAAGTTCAAAATGGCGCTGCCTTCGGGCATGTGAGGTGCGACCGCCTGGGTCATCATGAAAGTCGACGTCACGTTGAGTTGCATCACCCGGTTGAAAAATTCTTCGTCCATTTCAGCAAGCCCCTTGCGCGCGACAAGGCCGCCGGTGACGTTCACTAATATATCGATTGTGTCGCCAAAGGCCGCGACTGTTTCAGCGACCAGACGATCGACATCGGCCTGTTTCGTCACATCCGCCTGGACCAGTATTGCACTGCCGCCAGCCGCCTTGATCGCGTCCAGCGTGGCTTGGCCGTCCGCTTCATTGTTGCAGTAATTGACCACGACATTGGCGCCTTCCGCAGCAAGTTTTTCAGAAACAGCTCGGCCGATATCGCGGCTACCACCGGTTACGATCGCAGTTTTACCATTAAATTTAGTCATATTTTTTTCCCTGTTAATCAAATGAGGAGGAGGAAGTGATCAAGAATTTTTCGGTTTCAACGGTTTGATATCGGTGCAGAAAATAAGAACCGACAAGACGGTCATGATTGCAAGACCGGCGCCAACCGCAAAGGCCGGTGCATAGCTGTTGACCGTGATGACCGGGATCAGGAAGTTGAGCCCCACCACCGCCAGTTTGGCAGCAGTACCTGCAAAGCCAGCAAGCGAGGCGACAGATTTCCCGCTGTAGAAATCGCTCGGTAATGTCTGGATATTGCCAACAGCCGTCTGGAAGCCGAATAAAATGGCTGCCATCAACAGGACCGCGATCAAAGGCGATGCAGCGACAATGGTCAGCAACAGCGACGCCAGCATAATCAATCCGCCCAGAGCAATCACCACCTTGCGGGTCTTGTTGACGGTCCAGCCCGATTTTATCAGCCGCCCTGCCAATATTCCGCCAAACCAGGCACCGAACATGGCCCCGACATAAGGCACCCAGGCATAGCTCGCGATTTCTTCAACCCCGAAGCCATAGGTTTCGTACAGATATAACGGCAGCCAGCCAACAAACAGCCACCAGATCGGATCGAGGAAAAAGGATGCCATTATGACGCCCCAGCTTTCCTTGCGCGAAAGAATTTCGGCAGAGTTTGGCGCGTAGGTAGCCACCTCGTTAGTTTCGGCGTTCTTCTGGCCGGTCAGGATATATTGACGCTCGTCCTCTGACAGCCAAGGATGGCTTTCAGGGCCGGACTTGTAAATGATCAGCCAGGGCACCAGCCACAGGAAACCCAGCGCGCCGACAGCGATGAAGGTCGCTTGCCAGCTGCCGAGGAAGACAAAAAGGATGCCGATGATCGGCGCTGAAATAATGCCCCCGATTGCAGCACCCGAATTGAATACACCCTGAGCCAGCGCGCGTTCGTTGATCGGGAACCATTCGGCATTGGCCTTGGTCGCACCCGGCCAGTTTCCGGCCTCGGACAGGCCTAGAAGCCCCCGGAAGACGGCGAAGCTCATCAACCCGGTTGCGGCAGCGTGCAACATTGTTGCGGCCGACCAGACGACAATCGAAAGTACGAAGCCAAGACGCGTCCCGATCCAGTCGAATATCTTGCCAAACAGCGTCTGCCCGAACGCATAGGCAAAGGTAAACACGTTTAATATGATCGCATAGTCGGTTTTCGTCAGGCCAATATCTTCGGAAATTTCCGGCCATAAGAAGCCCAGCGCACCGCGATCAATATAATTGATGATCGTCGCCAGCGCGACGAGGCTGACGATAGCCCAGCGAAAATTTCCAATCTTGGTGACTTCACTCATTTTGGTCACTCCCCTGTGTCCAGAAAATCATCCCGGATCGGATTGAACATATCGAGCAACGACCCGGCTTCGATGCAGCTGATACCGTGATCGGTATCGGGCTGAATGATCACGCTATCACCGACGTCCAGCACGTGTTCCTTGCCGTCCACCGTTGCGCGAAACCGACCCGATTCGATGTAGCTGATCTGGTTATGCGGATGCTGATGAACGGCGCCGATGGACCCCGATTCAAACCACAGGCGGCAGAGCATCAGATCGGGACCATAGGTCAATATCTGCCGCGTGATCCCTTCGCCTACGGCTTCAATTGGTACGTCGGCACCTCGAACAAATGTCTCGCTGCCGTTTTGCACTGTTTCGGTCATCGCTTTGCCTTTCTTTCTGGCAAGTCGATGCGCGCTGCAAATCCGGTCCAGTCCAATTTCTGACCGGCAATCTTCACCGAGTGCTTCTTGCCGGGATCAGAGTCATAGGAAATGGCGAGCGCAATCTTGTTGCCGTCCAGTGTTTCCAACAAGACAATGTCGGCACCATTGATGCGTTCATGGCTCATTGACTTTATCTGGCTGTCGCTGCCGACCGTCTGCTCTGCGGCACCATCGTAACGGCCGTGCGATTCCAGCATGCTGACAAAGGTCGTATTTTGCACATCTTTTACCCGCTGGATTACAATCGGTTCGCGGCGCAGGTTAAAATGGGGGTCATTGGCCCCAATTTCCGCCAGAATCGTTTCCGCACCCCGTTGAGGGACAAAACGATAGGTGTAGAACCGTCCATCGAGCAAGGTTGTGACAAATCCATTTTGCCCCTGTGGCTTTCCGACTGCATCGACCCAGATATGCTGATAGCCATTGTCGGCTCCAAGCACCGGTCGCGCCACAATATTTGACCCGGTTTCAAATCCGATCCGCATGATGTGCCCCTGATAATGCAGCGGCAGATCATATTGATGCGTGTCTTTCGACTGCACCCGCAAGATATCGAGTGCGAGGGGAGCAGACATATCGTCCAGCGACAGCAACACCATCGTCCGGGTGAAGCTGGTGTCGGGATAGGCTCCCTCGATCATCCCCGCACTTATTTGCGCGCCTTTAGCATCTGAAAAATAGAGTTGCCTTGGTGCGATGGTGTCAGCGAGCTTTACATCGCCATCAAAATGACTCTTTTCGTCGACCACCAAGGTATTGTGGGCAATTGTCTGCTTCGCCCAGCTTTCATTTTCCGGCAGGTAGCGACCGCCTTCCTTGGCCTCGATATTCAAAAAACGCGCCGCGCCATAGTCGCTGACAATCTCGTTGCCATTGTCATAATATTGCCAGCTGAGCTTGTCGAAATGGCCATGGCCCATGCCTTGCGAGCTGTTTTTGGCAACCAGCGCCTGACCGCTTACGCTATCACCTTCCCGCAGGATCGCGACCGCACCCTGATCGCCTTCCGGTCCATCACTGAGCAACAGCGACTTGAACGGAAAGGGCCGGGCCTTGCCAGCGGCCAGATCATCGGCGACCAGCCTGCCATCATCAGTAAGCACTGTGCGCTCCTGCCACTGCGCGATTGACAATAACCCGGGCTCACGGGTTTTCGCATAGGCAATGGCGACGCCGTGATAGAGTTCATCGGTTTGAAGGCTTTTATCCTTGATCGCATCATTGAAAGGGAAAAAATAGCCGTCATAAGTCAGCTGAATGGTGGTGCGCAGCGCCTTCAGCAATATTCCGTCGCGATGCTCAAAAATTTTGCGTGCGGGATCGTTTTTTTCGATCACACCGGCGAACACGACGAAGGGTTTCAATGCAAAGCGCTGATAATAGGGGCCCTCGGTATAATAGCCGTCGGGTGAAAAAAGCAGTTCGCTCTGGCGCAAAAAGCCGGTCTGTCCACTTTTATCCAGTCCAAGCAGAGCGATGTCGACCAGGTCTCTGTCGCCCAGAACATAGCCCGTCATGCCAACGCCGGCTGTAGCCCATGTCGCATGGTTATGGATCTTGCTAAACGTCACCGCTGAGCCAGTGGACAAAAAGGCCGCTGCCTTGCGGAACAGATTGTCGTCAATATTCTTGCGGTCAGCCTGTGGCAGATTGCCGCGAACGGCTTCATAACCCTGAATGGCGTGCACCATCCACATCGCATCGTTCAGCACCTGCCAGAAAATCCGGCCGGAACTCTGGCTATTTTTCCGTGCCGGATGCTCACCGAGAGTCGGATAGAGTTCGGCATAAGCCAACAACATATCGCGAACATAATTGACATATTTCTGCTCGCCGGTGATCCGGTAAAGCTGGCCGCCTTCGTAGATCGCCTTGTAATTGCGCTTATGTTGTTCGTGGGTGAAACCGCCGCCGGGGTCTTTCGGGACAGGAACAACGATCCCTGCGACCATCATCTGGTCGACGAAGGACCGGGCGCGATCCAGTTCGCTTTTGAATAAAGGCGCATATTGCTGCGCCGCCGCGACCGATCCGGTTGGAGAGAGTTCGACCGGCCCTGCCACGGCGGCAGAAGATGCAGCACCCCATAATGCGACCGCCAGGATGTTACCCCTCATGGCTTCGCTGCACCTTCAAATTGATTTTCCGCAAGGATCGCGCGATGTGCCCCCTCATAATCCAGTTCCTGCAAAATGGGCGCGGGCATATTATTGGATTTGTTGCCCGATATCCGGGTTTGCGGACGGCCGACGGTATGGGCAATCTTGATTGGCGCGGCATTGAGGAAAACATTGTCGCTGATATCGCTATATTGCACCCCGTGCAGAATCATAGAGGATTCAGTCACATTGTTACCGTCGCGTCCGACGTTCATGAATGTGGAACCGGTCAGGGAAAAATGCGGGCCAAATGTACTTTCGTCCCGACCACCGCGATAGATATTGAAAACCGCGCCGCCAATATCTTTGAAACTGGAACCCGATATCTCGACATATTCGACATTATACTGGCCGTAATCCTCGGTCTCCGACGCAGCCTGCAAGACAGAACCGGAGATGTTGATGAAATTGCTATTTTTGATACTGACGCGATCCGCAAACGAACTCTTCCCCAGAGCGATAAAATGAAAAGATTTGTTCACATCCAGATTCGCCACTGAGACGCTATCGAGCTCGATCAGGAAGTTCGACTGGATCGGATAAATCGTAGTCCGGATAACCGCATTGCCAACCGAATCCGGAGCCATAGCACCGTCGATGACAAGATTGCCCAGATGCAAGCTTCCGCCTTGCTTCATTTCGAATAGCGACGGACGGGCGAAACTAATTGTTGCCACAGCATCTTTTGGCCCTTCGATCGAAATGACCTTGTCCAGCGACAGAACCTTGTTCACCAGATAGTCTCCAGTGCTCAAAATCAGACGATCGCCGTCGGACGTTGCGGCAATAGCTTCGGTCAGACTATCTTCGCCGGGCTGCACGGATATGGTCTTGCCCGTACCAAAGCGATCACCTGTCGACGGCTTCGGGTACCAACTCGCGCCGACTTGATCGAGCGTAACGGGAACAAGATCACGAGATACGCCAATGGCGGAATCTTCGGGATAGAGAAGACCATTATCAGCGCGGTTCAATACAAACTGGTCTTCAGAAATTCCGCCCACCGGTTTATCAATCTTGCCGCTGACCAACATATTGTCGGAAAACGCAATCCCGCTAATATCATCCTGAATTTTGAGGAACGTTCCAGAGTCTGTTCCGCCGAGCAGATTATTCCGGAAGCGGCTGTTTACGGGTGCGGCAGAGCGTTCCGCGTCGGCACCCGCAGCGAATGTAATGCGACTGCTGTCAAGGACGCTGTTATTTTCGATTACTGCATTGTCGACCTGAACATAGCGGTTCACAGGCGAATTAGGCACACCATTCATTACGGTCAGCGCGCTGGCAAATCCTGTTCCACGCAAACCTTCCAGGTAATTATTGCGGATCGTCTGGTTGCGGTTAATGACGCGGATGCCGCCAGTGTGATCCTTGCCATTTCCCATGAACACATTGTTTTCGACGAGATTGCCATCGCCGTGCCGCAGCGTCAGGGTGCCGCTTGATTCAAAGAACATGTTGCCCCGGAAAATATTTTTCCCGGATTTCGAGGAGATAATCTCGACTTCGCCATCGCACCGGTCGAAATAATTATTCTCAACCAGCGTGTTGGAATCGAACATTGAATATTTGCTGGTACCAATGCGCAATGTTTCGCCACCATTCGAACCTAGCACGGGGCGCGGCCCGAAATAATTATGGTCGATACGGTGGCTGTTTTCCTGGCTGCCCTTACTGTCCAGACGGACCGCAAGGGTCACACCCTTGTTGGTCTTGCCAACGAGATGGTTGTGATCAAAACGATTGTTCTTGCCATACATCCCGACCCAATAATCAGAATCATATCGATCAGGCTTGCTGAACCCGTCGATCACCACCTGCGTAACACGACTGTTCCGGGCGAGGTCGTCTTTTGATCGGCGAAAGGATATGACTTCACCGGTAGGACTATATCCATTTAGGAATACCAGCCCGGTAACCAGTATATATTCCCCACCGATGCGCAGATTTGACTGGCCGGTGAGGACCACCTTGCCGGGATCCTCGGATATCAGCGTGATGGGCTTGGCTTTTGTGCCCTTGCCTGAAATCTTGATTTCAAAGTCATGCCACCTGCCGTTGGCCAAGATGATGATGTCACCCGCTACAAGTTTCTTTGCCGCCTGGTTATATTCATCAATGTTTTTTACAAAATACTGTTCGGCATGCGCGGGAACCGCGAGCACCCAAATAGCTAAAATTGCAAGGCAACGCCTTGTCCACATCCCTCATCATCCTCTCGTTTTCCTTATTGAGTCGGATTACCAGAGGAATTTCGATGAGTCAACCAATTGGCATTACCAAAATACAATTATAGTGCATACCAATTGGTATTTAGGAATTTACAGCGCGATGCCCCTCAACCAATCTTAGCGGGTGACAAGAAGCGCTCCCGGCTTTCATTGGCGCGTTGCTGCACTTCTTCTAGCGCCCGCTTTTCGGTTTCATTCAGCATCGCCTCGATCAGTCGGCGGAAATGGCGCCGCATTGCCTCCCTCGCCGCCAGTGGATTGCGTGCTGCGAGCGCATCATAAATTTCCTGATGTTCGGTTGTTCTAGTGCTGTTGTCCACTTCGCAAACGGAATCATAAGCCGCCTTCACATCGGGCAGCTCTTCCCGCATCCGCCAAAGAGTTTTTATCGTATGAACAATGGCCGCATTACCGGATGCTTCAGCAATAGTGATATGAAATTGTTGATCGGCTTCAGTGGAAACGGCATCATCAGCGGAACCCATTTCCTTGGTGAGGCTTTCCAGTTTGGCGATATCCTGATCAGAAATATTTTGCGCCGCCAGCGCAGCTGCTTCAGATTCAAACAAAGAGCGGGCTTCGGTCAGCTCAAACGCACTGACATCAGGCAATTGATTGTCGTCCCCGGGCTGCTTTTCGCAAACATATACCCCGGAACCGGTCTTGATCTCGATCCGGCCAATTGCCTGCAGCGCAATTTCAGCTTCGCGAATGGTAACCCGGCTAACGCCAAAACGTTCTGCCAGTTCCCGTTCACCGGGAAGCCGCGCTCCAGCCGGAAATACACCCTCTTTGATGAGATCAGTAATCTGCTCGGCTACACTATGGAAAAGTCGCTTTTCGCCCATTTTTTGTGATTATCCCGTTGATAAATTTAAACTTCGACCCTGCCCTTTCTTCTAGCGTATCTGCATACCAATTGTCTACTCCAGCGGCTGAATGGCCGCTCCATCAATATGGCGCAGCGGGTTCAAGCTCCCGCTGCGCCAACCCCTGTTGGAGCTTAGAATTTGAATTGCACACCGGCGAAATAACGAGGTCCATAAACCTGGATCGCCCCAAAATCATCCGGTGCCCCGCGATAATTGGTCCGCGGTTCGTTGAACAGGTTGATCCCTTCGATCGTGAACTTTACATTTTTGTTCAGCCGGAAGGAGGCGCGGGCTTCGAACACTTCTACATCGTCGACGTAACGGACGCGACCAGGCGTCGCGACAAACTGCTGGAAGTAATTGCTGCGATATTTGTAAACGCCCTGAAAATCAAACGGGCCGATTTCATAATACACCTGCGCCGCCAGCACATGTTTCGAGAACCCGAACAGATTCGAAGGGACAATCAGACCATTGCCGACCGTCGTGCCATTCGAGGTAGGAGTCGAAATTGCACCCAAAGTGTCGTCTTCAAATTCAAAATTTGAATCGGCATAATTATAGCTAATCTTGAAACCAAGGCCATCAAGCGGCTTGGGAAGATAGCTGAGACGGTGCGCAGCAGTTACTTCAACGCCATAAATTCTGCTGGTATCATCACTGGTAGCTACCGATGTTGTGAATAGATCGACATTTTGATTGTTGATATTGAAGGTTTCGGTAAATCCGATCGCGTCGAATCCGCCGTCAAAACTCTTGTAATAAGCATTGAACGCCAGGATCGTATCCTCATTGGGATACCATTCGAGACCAATATCGAAATTCCACGAAAGCAAGGGCTCAGTCACTGGATTGCCCGTCGCGCTTACGTTGTTGAAACCTCCCGCGATGGCATCCGCTGGAGTAGCAAACTCGTCATCATCATTGAAACTGAAGACCCGGCCATCTCCCAAGGCAGAAGGATCAGGGCGCGACAAGGAACGATAGACGGCGAAACGGCCCAACAGATTGGGCTGGAATTCGGCCACAACATTCACACTGGGCAAAAATTCTGTGTAGGAATTTTTTGTCTGCCGCTGGATCAGGTTGGTTGTATCCTCAACCAGTACGAATCCTGCAGTGCCGTCATTATCAACATCGGCGAGCACGACATCGAAATCCGAGCGGAAACCTGTCGAATTCACCAATGTCTTGACCATCCGAACACCGGCGTTTCCGCGAATTGGCGTATCGCCCAAATCACCGTCGAAATTGGCCTGAATATAGGCAGCCCAACTGCGTTCGGTTACGTCGGTATTTTGCGCCGAATCGAAATCCCCCGATGGATAGATCGGCACGCCATCTTCATCAAATTGCAAACCCGACGGATCTTCGCGCTCCAGAACCTGCGCTATGCATAAAGCATCGAAAGTAGCAAATGTGTTGGATGTACTGATCACATTACCAGCGGCATCAACATTAGTGATCAGAGGGTTTCCACCAGAAACCGATGACAGAAATCCAGTATCCGGAAAACTCGTGCGACATTCCTGATTGGCAATTGCAAGAGCACCAGTACCGCTAGTGTCGTCGTAAGTATTTTCAAAACGGCTGGCTCCCAGAGCACCGGGTACGTCTCTGTACCTCAGCTGCTGATATCGGGCGCCGGCTTGCAACGTTGTGAAGAAACCATCCATAGCATATTCGACATCACCCCGAAACGCCCAAATACTATTGAAGCGATCCTGCTCCAGATCAGCGCGCAGGCGCGGATCGTTCGCAAACAGGGTATAATCGTTGACGTCAAAGTTCTGTGTAATAAAGTTCAACGCTTGGGATCCATTTTGACGAATCTGGACAGCTGTCTCGACACGGTCATCCTGAGTACTACCATCGCTTTCCAAGCTGGGAGTCCATGCCCCCGTATTGCCGAAGATATCTTCATCATCTTCGGTCCGGAAGCGGATTTGGACAGCTTGCTCGGTACGCTGGGTTCTGGAGTAGGATCCATCAAGCGAAATCTTGACACGGTCAGAAACCTGGGCATCAAGCGACAGGCCGCCGCCATAATATTCTTCATCGCGCTCAAGATATTCACTGACCGCTTCGATCCGCTGCTCATTGGTGAACTGCCGCAACGCACCCGTTTCCGTGTAAATCAGAGGATAGCCCGGAATTGCGTTGGCATCACCGAGGCCATCAATCCGGCGGCCTTCGGCAAAATTCAGATCGCTGCGCTGCTCTTTGAACAGGCGCTTTGAATATTGGAAATCCGCATTGATATCAACATCGGGGCTTGGCTTGAATTGCAGGGCACCAAAGAAGGAATCGCGCGTATCATCGGTTATATTGGACCGGAACGAATAGCTGTTCCGGGCAATGACAAAATCGTCGGTGACACTGCCATCGCGCAGGCCGTCGATTGTACCGCCGCTGGTATCGCAATTTCCGTCATCAAACACGCCATCGCCGGTGTCTGTCGGGTCGACCACACAGGCCCGAATGGTATTGGAGACATTTGCCTCCTGTTCAGGATTTGTCGTTTTATTGCGGGAGTATCCAAGCGAAATACCAAGCTCGGCGTCACCCAGCTGGAATTGGTCGACATAGCTGCCGGTAATACGATAACCGAATTTCTGAAACCGCTGGTCGGAGTCGATATCGAGATTGTCCGGATTGCCATTCAGCTTGAAATTACCCTGAAATCTCCGTTTGCCATAATCGAGCGGCTTGATGGATTCGAGGGCAATCTGCCCAGCCACACCACCTTCAATATAACTGGCCGCCTGGGTTTTATAGATTCCGATTTTGCTAAAAAGTTCGGAAGGAAACTGGCTGAAATTGACCGACCGGTCGCCGCTGCCATTGGATGCGATGCGACCGTTGATTACGGTAGAGCCTAGGAAGGGGCCAAGGCCACGGATCGAAATCTCGGTTGCGCCCCCCTGCTCCCGGTGGGAAGCCGCGCCGGTCAGGGTTTCCAGGGCCTCACCAATTGACAGCGCCGGAATGTCGCCTATCTCCTCCGCTGAAAGCGCATCGAAGACTTCAGTCGATTCACGCTTTGCTTCAATCGAATCCTGAATTGTAGCCCGAATGCCGGTCACGACAATGGTGCCTTCATCGGCTTGGGTTGATTGCGACCATGATGGCGTCGCGATCAGTGTCATCGCCGTACCCGCTAAAAGTGCTGTTGAAAAACGTCGCCGCGATCCATTGTCGCGTGCAAAATCCGCCGCCTGTCTCATAAAATCCCCTCTGTTTATTCTTTATATTTGTCTAGTAAGCTGCATTTTGCCTACCTGTATGTCAACCTCTAAGGTATACCAATTTGGTTTTGGTAAGTATACCAATGGTATATTCAACAGATCTTTTCGTTCAGATTAGCGCGGTGGGACCTGCTTCCCACCGCGCTCTGATCCCGTTGGGGCGGGAAAGTCCTTGATCATAAGCCCCCCCCTTATCCAGCGCGCCCGCTGCCGACAGGAAGCCAAGCTCCGTTGGATCAGATCACGCGCGAGAGAAGTTGCCTCTGCGTGTCAGGCGTAATCATTGGTGCGACCGCACGCGTCTAGAACTTGATGCTGGCACCAAAGGTCAGCCTCCGGTCTGGCAAGCCCTCGAAGCAAAGCAGCGCGCCGTCATTCACGCAATATTGCTTGATTTTGGATTTGGTCAGATTAACGCCTTCGATACCGATGTTGATATTCTCGGTCAGGTCATAGGTGATACTGCCGTTCAATTGTCCGCGCGCTGCGGTGGTGACCGGGAAGCCAATCGTGCTACCTTGGGTCGCGCCGCCTGCAGTATCCAGCGTACGGAACGCATCACGCCATGTGTAGCGCGCACGGGCTGACAATCCATATTTCTCATAGAAGAGCGTGACATTATACGCATGCGGCGAAAAATCGAGCAAGCCCTGGACCGCTGTAAAGGGACCGGTAAGACCGCTGCTCGATTCTAGAATTGCCGTTCCGCGACTATCCCCATCAGATGAGTCGGTAGCCTGCCCCCCGCTGAACTTCTGATAGGTATAGTTTGCAGCCAGGCCGAACCCGGAAGCAAAACCGAGACTGTCTTCAAAGGCCGACAGATCATATTGAAATGCAACTTCAACACCTGTCTGCTTCGTCACTCCAGGGTCGTTTATCGTTGTCGAGACTGGAACACATAGTCCATCGCCAGGAACACTGGAAAACACGTTGCGATCTGCAATCGGATTAAATATCCCGCCGCCTTCACAGGGAGCGGTGATATCCTTGAACCCGGTGACCGGATCTACAAAAGGTGCCGTTTCGAGCGTTACGAAAAGGTTGGTACGTCTCTTGTGGAATAATGCGACACTTATCACTGCTGCAGGAGCGAAATAGTAGCTAAGTGAAGCATCGTAAGATGTCACCTTTTCCGGGACCAAAGCCGGGTTACCAATTTCAACCGCGGTGTTCGGACCGGTTGTAAACCGAACCGATGTTTTCAATTTGTCAAAATCGGGCCGGTTGATATCCTGACCATAGCTTGCCCGGAGAACGATATCATTAGTCAGTTCAGCCGCCAGATTGATCCGGGGCAACAGGAAACGATATTTACCAGGCGTACTGGTCTGGTTAATTATATTGCCGTTCGCGTCAACATTGTTGCCGATCGAATTAACCATTGAATCGACATAGCGCAGACCAGCATTCCCGCTTAACCGACCCAGTTCAAAATTAAGCTGGCCGTAAACGGCGTGAGTTTTTTCGGTGATCCTGTAAAATGACGCAGGGTTAAAGCTGGGGTCAGCCAAAACTCGCGCACCCGGCTCGGCCAGCAACGCGGCCTGCAAGGTCGCCAGCGTTCCGGCTTGATCAGAATAGGCCAAATTTGGGTCGATAATCAGGAAATCACCGAAAAACAGCGATCTTCCATCGGCTTTGCCAAAGTTCGAGGGCCCGGCAACCAGAAGCTGTGAGAATTTCGATCCATTGGGGCTATCAGCCAATGCCGACAGACCAATGCTCGAGGTAATTTCGTTAAACTCCGTCGACCTGTCGTTATACCGGTATCCCCAATCGAAAGACGTCAAGAAACCCGTCAGATCTTCCAGCTCAAGCGTGAAGTCCATACGGCCCGTGTATTCAACATTCCTGTTTGTATTGTCACTCACAGATACGGCATCCAAAACGACGTTGTTTGGATCAAGGAGTTGCGCAACGGTCGGTGCAAATGCCGAACTGCTATCGATCCCGAATGCCAAAGACCCACCAGACAGATCGTAGGCGAATGGTGTGCCATTATCATTCGCGGTGCCGGTAATTGGCGCGTTGGGGTTAACGAAGTTCAGCGTCGTGCTAAGATCGGGACTGCGCGAGCTAGCAAGAGTGCGGGAGCCTTCTATCCGCGCCTTGAATCTCCCACTTTCCCATTCTCCGCCAGCCCGCAGCAGATTGCTCTCTGTCAGGCGCGCTCCGGTATCGCTGGAGAAACGTAAATTGGGTTCATTCGGGACATTCGGCTGAAGCGTACCGGTTTCTGCTGCCTGAATGCTGCCCAGATCAACACCACCGAGAGAACCGAAATCGACCGTTTCAAACGTATCCGGGACGTTGGTGTTGCGTACAGAACTTACACCGGAGCCCTGAATTCTGGTGCTCTGTTGCCTGCGTTTTTGCTTGTTATAGAAGCCGTCGACATAAAATTTGAGATTGTCGGATGGAGCCCATTCGAGCGAGCCGGCGAAATTATACGTCTCGTAATTGAAAATCTCGAACTCCTGGTTCAAGAACTGGATACCAAGATAATCGAAGTCCGGCCCCGGAGTACCAGCTGCCGTGACGCTGTCGCCTTGCTCAATCAGGGTGTCCCGATCGACGCGGGGACGAGATGAAGACGCGTCTTGCTTGGCATAGCTTCCGCTAAGCACAATGCCGATCTCGCCCGCACCGGTTTGCCAGTTTTTACCGAAGCTTCCCGAAATCCGGGGCTGAATGCTATCTGACTGTTCACTATACTCACCCTGAGCGCGAAATGCGATGAGCGTATCGCGCAGATCAAGGGGCCGGATCGTGCGCAGATTAATGGTGCCGCCGACCGAACCTTCGGTCGTCATTGCCGTTGGCGCTTTAATGACTTCGAGCGAAGAGATGATCGCCGCGTTTATGTCTTCAAAGTTAATGCCGCTACGGCCTGAACCGGAACCGACAGTGCCAACACCATTGATTTCGATCCGGTTATCGTTGGAACCACGGATTTGAACTCCGGTGCCGATACCAGCATCCCTCGTGATCTGGACACCAGTGATATTTTCAAGGACCTCTGCAAGATTCTGATCGGGCAGCTTACCAATGTCTTCGGCCTCGATCACTTCGACAAGGCTAGGAGCTTCGCGTTTTTCGGCGAGAGCCTTTGCAAGCGACCCCCTGATCCCGGAAACTACGATCACATCTTCAGTTGATTGATCGGCCTCAGCTTCCTGAGCGACAGCGGGCGCTGCCACAATAGTCATCGCTGTACCCGCCAATAGCACTGTCGATAGATGCCGCCGGAGGCCTCTGGCGGACGCAGAAATATTTGCCTTTTTCATCGAATCTTCTCCCTGGTATTTTTATATTTGATGGGAAAATGCCTTGGTCTATACTTTTTGTCAACCTATATAGTATACCTCTTTAAATTTTCGTGTCCTACCAATCTGGTATACCTACGTTGAGTAGAGGAACTGGCCAGAAAACTATCGCCGTAGCGGGGATATCAGTCGCATATATTGCTCGATGGCTGTCGGTATTTCTCTTTTTGGAGAGCAAAGCCGCGCGGATTGTGGAGAAGTTGCAGGGAGCGGGTAGTAGAGGCGACACTGGCGTGACCGACTATATATCTGGCCTCGCCTGCTTGCCATGCAGGGCACGTTGCAGGCAGATACATAACAACAAATCTCGCTGCTCAATTTATATCCACAATTAGTCCCTATCAATCGGCATTGGATGGATCGATAAGCAATCAATGAAACTAAGATTATTTCACAAATTGTTCCTGTTGGTCGCCGTTACCGCACTTGTTGCCTCGTTGGCGATGGCGACGGTCATGGCGTGGAATCTCAATCGTGGCTTTGCCGATTATCTCGAGGCGCGGGATACGGAAACGATTGATGCCTATGTGGGCCTGATCTCGCAAAAACTGGAGGAACAGGGCGGGGTTAACGCACTCGAAACGGGTAAGATCACTCTGAAAGGCCTACATGGCGACCTGATACGGGAAAATTTCATTGCTGATTTCAGTGCTGGCAGACGTCGGCCGGACCGGTCCCTTCGTCCGTTTCCACGCGAAGCAATGGATCAACCGCCACCGCCGCCACGAAGTGGGGGGCCACCCCGTTTCATAGCACCCCGATTGCTGCTTTTCGATGCAAGCGGCGAACAGATCGCCGGCCCGCCACCGCCGTCGGCAGATGGGCCAAAAATGACCGCACGTGTGATCAGTTTGAATGGCCAAACTATTGGCACAGCAAAGATCATTCCGCATGCCCCTACGCCTGGCGGCGTGGATGCTCGTTTCCTGCGCAGTCAATATATCAACGCAGCGCTGCTGGTGGTTGCGCTGATGATATTTGCGGCACTGGCGGCATGGGGTTTCGCCCGAGCCGGAACCAGACGGCTGGCCAATATGGAAGCTGCCACTAAAGAGATTGCCCATGGCAATTTTGCCGTTCGCACCGACGCCGCGGGCGCCGATGAAATTTCGACCATGGGTCAGAACATCAACCAGATGGCGGAAAGTCTTGCACGTGCGGACCAGGCGCGCCGCGGGTGGTTGGCCGAAATCGGACACGAACTGAGAACTCCGCTGACTGTGCTGTCGGGCGAACTGGAAGTGCTGAAAGACGGCATAAGGCCCCTTGATCAGAACGCGATCAGTTCGTTGCAGGAAGAGACAGGCCGACTCGGGGACCTGATCGAGGACCTGCACTTCATGGCTGTTTCCGACCTTACAGATGCCCCGCACAAGTTCACTCCGGATGATGCGGTAAAGCTGGTTGGTGACGTGACCGAGCGGTTCCAGCCGCTACTGACAAAAGCAGGGTTGAAACTCGATGTCGATCTGGGCAGCAAAGCTGCGCTTGCGGTTGTATGGGATGGCAAGCGGATCGAACAGCTATTGGGCAATTTGCTGACTAACACCCTTCGCTATACCGATACGCCGGGGACTGTCCAGGTCAGCCTCGAAAGCGAAAGGGATCGTATCATCATTTCAGTGGAGGACAGCGCTCCCGGGGTTCCGGTTGATGCCTTGCCGCGACTGTTCGAACCGCTGTTTCGAGTCGATGAAGCCCGGGACAGATCATCGGGCGGCAGTGGTCTTGGGCTGGCTGTCTGCAGGGCAATTGCCGAAGCCCATGGCGGCCGGATTACCGCGAAAGATTCAAATATTGGGGGCCTGTTGATTGAACTGAACCTGCCACAGGAGACCCACCGAGCATGATCAAGAACCGCACTATTTTCATCGTCGAGGATGATCACAAGATCGCCGCGATATTGTCCGACTATTTTTGCAGTGCGGGCCATCATCCGCAAATATTTGCGGATGGTCGTTCGGTCGTCTCTTCGGTACGATCATCACCGCCGAGCGCGATCATATTGGATCTCATGCTGCCGGCGTCCGATGGCATGACGATTTGCCGGGAATTGCGAAAATTCAGCGCGGTGCCGATTTTGATGCTGACCGCACGGACGGATGAAGTGGACAAGCTGCAGGGCCTGACCGACGGCGCGGACGATTATGTCACCAAACCATTTAGCGCGCGAGAAGTGGTTACCCGCGCGAACGCTTTGATCCGTAGATATGAAGGCCGGGTAACCAGTGATCCGGCTGCCAGTAAATATCTGGTCGACGATGCAGGGCAACGGATTGCTTGGCGCGGAACCTGGCTGAAGCTGTCAGCATCCGAATATCATATATTATCGACGATGATTCAGCACGCGGGCCGAGTGTTTTCGCGCGATCAACTGCTCGACAGGATTGGCGAGCAGTCTCTGGAATCCGGAGACCGCGCGATTGATAGCCACATCAAGAATATCCGTCGGAAACTGGCAATGGTTGACCCAGAGTCGAGTTGCATTGCCGCCGTCTACGGTTCTGGCTATCGCTTCGACGCCGAGTAATGGCGAGAATCGATTAGGTCAATTTGCCCCGGGTTTTGGTGGGCGACTGCCCGCACCCGGCGGCGGACCGGCCCCGCCTGGAGGGCCTTGCCTGACCGTTGCGTCGCAGCTTTCACCACTACCCTCGAAAGAGCATCCCTGCTGACCGGTCAAACATCCCAATATCTGGTTCGATCCGGCTGCGCCCGCGTGATAATGATAACCATATTCTGCTGTGCTGTGCCCCTGGCAACTATCAAGCTGCTTGGGCATTTCACCATTGCTGAGCTTATGCGTGAGAATCTTGTAACCATCCATCGCAAGCCCGATGACCGGCGCATCGCTCTTGTCCGTCGCTTTGGCGGATTTGTCGACGAGGCAATCGGTGACTGCGTGATAATGATAGCCGACGTGCAAATTGACATGACCACCGCAATCATCAAACGGGGCTAACGTATGCGCGCCCAAAATGGCGTCCACGGGAGCCGGACCATCGAGCCGGATACCGTTTATGGCAACGCCCGCTCCTCCCTGCGTTCGGGAGCTGGATTTTGATGCAAGCGGTCTGACAGGAATGACGTAGGTCATACTGCTTCCGGCGGGCAAATAGTCAAGCTGACACTCGACACAGTGATTCTGGTATTTCTCGTCCACATCCGGCCTTGCGGCCGCCGCGCATTTTTCCTTGCTGTCTGTGACGTTTATCTTGCCAGTTGCGGGGTCAAATATCTGCCACTCGTCATCCTGATAAAAGTCGCTGAGATTCTGCAGAAATTTTCCGTCAGCATCGTATATTTTGCCTCCTTCCAGCCAGATTCCGGATTTTTCCTTGTCATCTCTGATGTTACGCGGGCACCAGGGTCCGGGAGTGTAATTGCCGGGGGTCGGTTTTACCGTGATGGAAAAGCAAGTGGTTTTGGTCCCTTCTGACAAGGTGCAATCGACGAGAGATGGTGTGCCGACAATATTAGCCTGAACGAAAAATGCTGCAGCCTCCTGCAAGTAATTTTCGCGCTCGGCATCAGAAAGAGTTTCGAGATCGACCGGTTCAATATCGGCCGGTACTGCAGGACTGATGCCACACGATGCCAGCAATAGCGACATCGACAATAGCAATGTTCTCTTGATCATTTTTTACCTCTGAATTTTAACGGTCGCGTTTGAAGCACCCTGATTCCGCCAATCGCGATTTCATACCAGTTCCGTCTGGCGTAAAAACAGTATCATGCCAGCGGCCAGCGCGACGATTGACGCCAATTTCGGCATATAATGGGTCCAATCGCCCGCACCGGCCTTGCGGAAGGCGAGGATGATCAACAACACCCCGGCGAGAAAGATAAACTGGCCAATCTCGATCCCTACGTTGAAACCTGCCAGCGTGGTAACAAGACTGCTCGTGCCCGAGAGCATCGAACCAATGGCAGAAGCGAAACCAAATCCGTGGATCAGTCCACAAGCGAATACGATGGATATTCTTCCCCAGCCAATATTGGCGCGATCATTGAGACCGTATTTCAGGTTGAGCGCCGCCATCAACACGATACTGGCGGCGATAGCCGGTTCGACAATGGTTGCGGGTATCGAGAATATCCCGAGTGCGGAAAGCGTCAGCGTAATACTATGCGCGATGGTAAAACTTGTCACGACGCCGAGCCAGTAGCGCCAGCCGGCACCGGCGATGATGACCGTGAGCAGAAACAGCAGATGGTCCAAACCACCCAATATATGCTCAATGCCCAACCGGACAAAATCACCAAAAACCGCTAACGGCCCTCTGAAAAATTCATGTTGGCCGTTGCTTGCGGTGAGTATCGCAACTTCCTGGTCCTCACCCAAAGTGGCACGCATCGTCATTTGATCTTCGCCATCAGCGATCCCGAAAAGATCGGTTTGAATTTTCGGATTCTGCGGAGGCTCGTCGAATTGAACCCGGTGTAATATGACTACATAGTCACTGTCCAACGTGTCGCCGTCGGTTTGCGGCGGGACAACCCAGACCATCAGCGCTTTACCAGACTTTCCATCATTTGTGACGGCAAAGCGGGTGGTAAATTGACGCTCTATATCTTTGCTATGGCTCTGGATTTCCCCGGCAGATAGCATCCCGTCTTTGTCATCATCGACATTCACCAACGCCGAGACCGGAACCGACACGACAAAATTGGCGCTATCCTCGACAATTTTCATTGTCGCATTTTGCTTGGGCAACAGATGTGCCTGCGCCGTGCCGGCCGACAGCGACAGCCATAATAGCGCAATCAATCGTAATTTCATCACTCTAGCTGCGTGGCGGAGGACGTCCGCCGCCGCTCTTGGGCCGACCACCGCCGCGCCTCTCACCGCCCTGACCAGCGCCCCCTCGCAGCATTGTCGGCTGGCTATCAATGGAGCCCTTCACACAACGCTGGATATAGGGATAAGCGTCGGTAGCGTAATAATGATAAATGCCCTGCGGGAATTCGGGCGTGAAACCGAACCGGCCGTTGCATTGATCCAGATCGCCCGACCCTTCGACATATTCCCAATCCTGCATGAAAGTGCCCATCGGCACCAACTCCATCGACGGCCGGCCGGTATCAGGGGATTGCTTCAACCGGTAGCTGGGTCGCATGAGTTTGAGTGCTCCTAGCATTACTCCAGGCTTGGGATAACCATAGCGCGCATAAACAGGAAAACCATCAGCGGCCCAGCCGATCATGGCCATCTGCTTCCCCGCTTTCGCCTGCGCCGAAAGCATTCCGTCAGGTACACCGTGATAATGATAGGCGCCTGTCGGCTGTACATGGGCATGGTTGGCATCTTCACCGAAATCAAACAGGTCCTGACCCAGTGCCTCAATATTCCACCGACCGCCTGAACCAGGACCAAGCGGGCATTGTGCGGAATCGGTAATATCGTCTTTGCAACTGCCGCCGGTTCCCGGATCAAACTTGATGCCATTGAGCCCCATCACCGGTTCTTTGACGCGCCCGCCCGGTCCGGAATACATGACCGGCGAAGTGGTCACGGTAAAACGAACGGTTTGCTCCGAAATCATATTCGGGTTTGCTGGGTTGGGAAATTGTCCGATCGAGTGATCCGGGACGCCATTGGCTGTCAGTGTCCGCTGTCCGCGGTCGCAAGACCATTGGGCCTTGCTGGTCAAACCTGCCTGATTATTCGGAGTATCGACGGCATAACTGCACAAAATGCCCGTTGTGTAGGCTTCCGTGGTGGACATCTTTGAGCCACTGTTGGATGCGCCCATGGGAGGGCCGCCAGCACCACCCCGACCTCCCGCCGGGACACAGGCAAGCCGACGCCCTTCGGGTGCGCGGCAAGTGCCGGATGTCGAGCCACCGGCTTTATCGCTTACGCTGCAGCCATCATCCGCCTTTTTTGCCGTACAAGCCTTTAGCATTGCCTCGGTTGGTTTTTGACCATCGCCGGGCGGTCCGCGATCCGGCCCGCGCTGCGCATTTATCTGCGTCGCTCCGAAGAGGGCGAGCGCCGCCGCTGTGCCAATGCATGCTATGCCGAAGACTGTCTGATTTACGTGTTTCATATCAGCTAATATTCCCCTTGAGACAGCGGCTCATGTAAGGATAGCTGTCGGTTGCCATATAATAATAGATGCCGTCCGGAAACTCCGGTGTCACACCGGTGCGGCCATTACAGTCATCGAGGTCGCCAGAGCCGGTCGAATAGGTCCAGTCCGACAGAAAAGTACCAAGCGGAACCAGACTCGTCGATGGACGCCCCGAGTCCGCGATGGTGTCCTTTATATAACTTCCGGTGCAGACCTTTAACGCACTCGTGGAATCCATAGCGCTCGAGTAACAGTAGCGGCCGTAAACCGGATATCCATCGCCGGCCCAGCCGATTAACACCATTTTCTTGTTGCTGTCGGATGCAGCTGCATTGGTTAAAATGCCCTCGGGCATCCCGTGATAATGATACTCACCGGTGGGTTGGACATGGGCATTGTTCATGTCTTCGCCAAAATCGAACGTGTCCTGACCGAGGGCTTCTACTCGCCATTGGTCAGTACCATTTGCCAAATTGCAGTCGGAAGATGACGACATGCCGCTCGGACAGGTGCCCGCCGTGCCGGGATCAAATTTGACGCTATTGCGCGCATAGACTGCTGCGCCGCCAGGACCGCCGATCTGGGTGTTCGTCGTTCCCATCGTCGGAGTCAATGTCATCGAACCGCTGACGGTCTGTGCAGAAATCGTATTGGGATTTCCGGCATTGGGGAACGTGCCCACTGCGTGGTCAGGCAAGCCATTTCCGGTAAGGCTGCGATTTGTACCGTCGCATGCCCAGTTCCACGTCGCGGTCAGCATGCCAGCGCTGCTGTAATCGCCCATATAGTTGCCGCTATAGGGGCAATCAACATCGGCGGTGGTGACCCCGGTGGGAGTGGGGGTTGGCGTTGGCGTTGGCGTTGGGGTAGGCGTCGAGGTTCCGGGCAGCGTTATAGAAGTGTCGGTGCCGGTCGAGTCATCTCCCCCACAGCCGGAAAGCGCCAATATCAACAGGCTTGATGTCGCCCACAGGGGCAGATTCCTCTCAATGGCAGTCAGCATTCTCGGTTCTCCACATTCGACAAGATACGGATTGCGGATAGAATATCATTGTGGATGGAATATGGATGACAAAGCCTGTGTCGCGAAGCCGACGAATAACGCCCTGCACATCAGACGATACGTCCGTACCTAATTTGCGCCGGTACGCCGCTCGTCAAACCACTGCCGCATGATTGCCGCCTGACAACCGCTGAATCCGTATGTTCCGACAACCGAACAGCTATTCGGGCGACCGAGTCTAGCCGCATCTTCGTGGGAAGCCACCATCGAACTCCAGCTCTGTTCGCCATCTTCTTCTTTTTCGGTCTCGCGAAGTTCTTTTGGAATCCGGTACCGCTCCGATTCGGGTCTTTGGGCACAAACGACAATTTCGTCGCCTTCTGCTTCCGGACATTTGTCGTCGCCATAGGTCACCAGGATATTTATCCGTTCGGGCATGTTGATCTGATCGGCAGTTTCTGCGCTCGCGGCAACACAGCAGAAACAGCAGGCAAGTCCCATGGCGATACTTTTGAGAACATCATAAGATTTCATGGACTCGGCCTTTTTCTTTATCGTGCCTTCGGGCAGGCAGCAGCAATGCGATCGACTGTCTCGGCAGTGCAGCACCCCAGCACGGAATTTCCCTTCGCTTGGACTAAAAAAGCGGTGCCGCCGCATTGGCCTTTGGGGGAGGGACTGGTCGTGGCCATGGCAGCGGCACCTTCACCGCAAGCTGGGTAGGGAAAATCCAGCTTGTTCTGCGGTGTAACTCGGGAAATTAAAGACAGAATTCTGTAATATATATTCCTTGAACTCGGACGGCACCGACAACGCCAAATGGCCACTGCCTGCTGTTCCGTTGAAAGTTCGAATATATCAGGAATGTGGAGGCAATATGGATGAATTGTCCAAAACGGATGAGTGGCCCAAAAATATTTTTGTAGCATTTGCGCAGGGCAACCCGAAGCCACCACCCACACCATACCCAAGCTGTGGCGAGTTCCGGATTTGGGCTTTTCCTATTGAAAGAGCTTTGGCTCAGTAATTATGCGAAAAGTGACCTGCGCTATACCTGCAGAGCGCGTCAAACTGGCGATCGACTATGACCGAAACCGGCCGGTGACCCGGGGGTCCATTTTATCCAATTCAACCAGACTTCTCTGCGCTAGGAGCAACGACGGAACGACATTTGCGACCCGCCGTTCCAACGCCCCGTCGACCTCCCCGGTCGTCGGGGTTTTTCTATAAGGGAGATGTCCGCTTTTGGGAGGGAAGCGGTCATACGAACTGCCCAGCTTGGACGCCCGCTCTTGAGCCGATAGCAGCACGTCTACTTGTGGAAAATGTAGATGACTAGCGGACATTTTGCAGTTGCACATCGCAATTGCCATACTTGACCAAGAATTGGTGCATTGAGCAACGCTTCTTAATCGCAGAGTAGATCTTGAAAAACTTGGCTTGAATTAGCCAGAGCCGCTGTTTTGACGATGACACCCTCGCAGTGTCTGATTTTAATAGGCAGATGTCGTTGCTCGCAGCCCGTTCTGCTCTTGAAATGAGCATGCATATGATGTTGCGACAATTTATTACAAAAAACATCATATCTGACAAAACTCTGCGACATTACCACGTTATCTCTTTTCTCACGCCAACAAGGTAATCGGTAAAGGAGTAACAAGATGAGAAATTTTTTGATGGTAATAGCCGCCACAACTATGGCACTCGCTCCCCTCGCGACAACTTCAGCCAATGCAGCCCCAAAGCATAATGTTGAAAAGAAGGCCTCGAAAGCCAAGCCCAAATATAAGCAGCAGCATCGCTGGGCTAAGGGCCAGAAATTTGACCAGCGCTATGCTGCGAATTACCGCGTCATCAAAAATCCTAAAACATATCACCTTCACAACGCACCGCGCGGTTATCAGTGGGTGCAGTCTGGAAATGATGCAGTCTTGGTCGCCATCACCGGCGGACTGATCGGCGCCGTTATTGCCAACGCTATAAAATAATCAGAATCACGATTTTGCACCCGGACAGCGAACCTGCTGATCGGGTGCATATCTATTTAATTTGAACGCATGTGCGTCAACAAAATCAAATAATATACAAGGGAACAAAAGAATGCAGACCTCATGTTGGGCACTCGCCACTGCTATTGCACTTTCGATACCGTCTAGCGCGTTTGGCGCGGAACAACAGAATGGCGACCCCCAAAGCGAGATGCAGCCCAACCCGATTGAGGATCAAACCCCGAACAATGACGATCTAACGCCCGAGCAAATGGAAGACGAAATCTACGGTGACGTCATAGTGGTGACCGGAGTAACAAACCCGGTCGAGACTGGGGCGGTGATCGGTGACATCGAGCCGGAAGTACAATATGATACCCGTCAGATCCGGGCGCTTGGTGTCTCCACCCTGTCAGACGTTCTGGCGGAAATAGCACCGCAAACAACAAGCGGACAAGGTCGCGGTGATGAAGGCCCGGTCATTCTGGTAAACGGCCGCCGGATAGGCAGTTTTCGGGAAATCCGGAGCTACCCGCCAGAGGCGGTTACCCGCATCGATGTTCTGCCGGAGGAGGTTGCGCTCAAATACGGATACTCAGCCAACCAGAAAGTCGTCAATTTTGTCTTACGGCCGCGCTTCAATGCGATAACAGCGGAACTCAACGGCGGTTTGGTGACGCAGGGCGGGCAGAATGACCAGAAAGCATCGGTCAACTATCTTACCATAAGACAGGAAAACAGGCTCAGTTTCGATGCGGAATATAGCAGATCGAGCAGCCTTCTGGAAAGCGAGCGGGATATTATCTCCCGCAATCCGAGCAATCTTTTTGCAATTCCCGGAAATATTACGTCCCCGATAAGCGGTGCCGAGATCGACCCTGGGCTATCGGTGCTTGCCGGCACTCCGGTAACCATCGCGCCGCTGCCTGCTAACGCGCAGCTCGGCGCTCCAGCGCTGAGTGATTTTGTCGCCAATGCAAACCAAGGCGTAGCCGGTGACGATACGGGTTTCCGTACACTTATACCAAAAACGGAAAGCCTTTCGCTCGGCGCGTCGATCGCGAGGCCACTTTCCGGCACGACTGTCATCAGCGGAAATTTGGGCTTTACGGCCAATGAAAGCGAAAGTTTGCTGGGACTGCCGAACAGCACGCTACTGGTTGATGCAGACAATCCGTTTTCGCCGTTCTCCGGTGACGTCTTGGTCCTGAGGCAGGTTGACGGCCTTGGTCCGCTTACCCGCAATTCTGAAAACCGCTCGTTCGAGGCGGCGGTGAACCTGCTTGGCAATATCGGCGAGTGGCGCTGGAACTTTACCGGCAATTACGCACATGGCGAAAATGAAACATTCACCCAGCGTTCGCTCGACCAGTCGGCTCTGGAGGCACTGATTGCGGCAAACGATCCTGCCGTAAATCCCTTTGCTCCGATCAACACGTCTCTTCTCGCATGGGGGCCTGACGACAGAAGCTATTCCAATACCGAAGATCTGAAAGGCGAAGGAACAATTGGCGGCAGTCTGTTCATGCTTCCAGCCGGGGAGGTCAACACAACGATCAAGGCCGGCGCGCGCTATCAGCATATCGACAGCCAGTTTGACCGTAATAATATTTCAAGCGCATCAAGCCTATCACGGACTACAGGATCACTTCAAGCCAATTTTGATCTGCCAATCGCGGATGAAAAGGCAGACGTTCTGGGAGCACTGGGCAAGCTGACACTTAACGGCAATGTCGCCGTCGATGAACTGTCGGATGCCGGAACGCTATTTACTTATGGCGGCGGGCTCAGCTGGCAACCAATGGACCAGCTGCGTTTCATAGCATCATTCACGCGTGAAGAAGGTGCGCCGTCGATTGAGCAGCTAGGGAATCCGCAGATCGCGACACCCAATGTCCGCGTGATCGATTTTGTGAACAGCGAGTCTGTAGAAATTACTCAGATTACCGGCGGCAATCCATTGCTTACTCCCGACGACCGGCGGGTCATAAAACTCGGGCTGACGGCCAATCCTTTCGAGGATATCGACCTGTCATTTACAGCCAATTATACCGACAGCAGAATCGACAACCCGGTTGCTTCTTTTCCTGTTGTGACCGCTGAAATCGAACAGGCATTCCCGAACCGCTTTGTCAGAGACCAAGATGGGCGCCTTTTACAAATTGATGCAAGGCCGCTCAATTTTGAGAAATCGAGCCGGAAGGAATTGCGCTGGGGCATAAATTTCTCGCACTCGCTTGATCAAGCGGCTGACGACTTAAGTGATGACCGGCGTAGAGAAAGACAATATGACCGCGAATTGCGCAGGGAGGAAGCTAGCCAACAAAATTCTGAGGCTGATGATGCCGCTTCGTCCGAAACGGACCAGACCACCGACGAAGGTGGCGTCGGGCAGACAACGCGTGAACAAATCACCGAAGAAGTTCGCGGCGACCGCGCGCGCGGCGAGGGGGCCCGCGAAGGCGGAGGCGCTGGACGCGCAGGCGGCGGCAGGGGTGGCCGTGGCGGCGGTGCGCAAGGTAGCCGTATTCAGCTTGGCATCTACCACAACTGGCGGTTTGAAGATCGGATCACAGTCGCGGACGGGGTTCCCGAGCTGGATCTGTTAAACGGTTCAGCCATCGGCAATAGCGGTGGCCAGCCACGTCATGAAATAGAGGGACAGCTCGGTTTTAGCAAAGACGGCTTCGGCGTGCGATCAAATATTACATGGCTATCGGGAACTAAGGTTTTGGTCGATAGGACCAATCCGCTTGGCTCGCCCGATGACCTGTTCTTCTCTCCGCAGACCACAGTCGATTTGCGCTTTTTTGTCGATTTCAGTTTGCAGCGCAAACTGGTGGAAGACGTTCCATTTTTGCGCGGCTCCCGGCTTTCGCTTGAATTTGACAACATATTCGATTCGAGGCCTGAAATACGCGATGGAACCGGAGCGACTCCCATCGCCTATCAACCCGATTTGCTCGATCCGAGAGGACGCTCGGTTTCGCTGACCTTCAGAAAATTGTTCTTTTAGAATGACGGGCGGGGCTTTCCTGTTGAGTGCCGCACGGATGATCCGAAATCCTGCATTCGAGTTTCGTCGGCGCGGCCCTGCCCAACCGGCGAAACCAACCATTAGCAAAGATGCTAACGAAAAAGACTGAGAGGCGAGATGACACCGGCGAATCGAACATTGCTTTGGGCAGCGACTTTAGGCGCTACCGCAACGCTCACTGTTTTTGGCGCAACGCAGACTAATGCGCAACGCGGCCCGGGCGGCGCGCCCCCTGATGGAGGTCAGAGGGCAACCGAGGCGATGCTAGAGGCATGCACGGCCAAACAGGCGGAACAAAGTTGTAGTATCAGCAATGATAATGGCACCACCATATCCGGTTCCTGCCGAGCACCGCAGGGGAGGCCTCTTGCCTGTGTGTCCAAAAGCGGTTTTGGTGGCGATCGTCAAGGTAGCGGGCTCCCGACCGGAGAATCAAATTCTGGATCGCAAATCTCTTCCACTCAGGCTTATACGGCAGGCATTATGTGCGCATATGCAGTGAGTGCGCGTAACGAACAGACAGATTTGGCCAGCACGGCCAAGTGGACATGCGACAGAGGGCAACGGCTTTTGACTGCCAATGGCGTGCCGGACCATATCGTTGGCCAATTTCCCAATCCGGCTAATCGGAACACGATTTCCGAACAAGTGGTCCGCTTCACAGTAACCACGTCGCCGGTTGCTTATTCCGGTCCGGGCGGACGGGTCAAGGAACCGGTCATGGGGCTGAACGGTGTCAAATTTGTTCCTGGTAGCGGCGGCAGTTGCGGCGATGATATTACAGAAGTTAGGCAATGTTCGCTGGAGGCCGGCGATAGCGAACGATGGAATATCGAGGCGTTGGGCCAAGATATTTTCGATTTTGGCGAGGATATGAACAACGGCCATGTGCAACCGACCGGTGCCTATCACTATCACGGCATACCCGATGACATGCTCTCGGCCAAAGCGAAGGCGGGCGAAGAAATGGCCATGATCGGCTGGGCCGCTGACGGCTTCCCGGTCTATGCACGCTATGGATATCCGGGGGCCAGCATGATGATAGGTCAGCTCAAACTGATGCGCCCGAGCTACCGCATTAAGCAAGTCCCAGATTCTGGACGGCCATCAGTGGCTATTGTGCCGATGGGTGTATTCACGCAGGACTGGGAATATGCAGAAGGATTAGGTAATCTCGATCAATGCAACGGACGGTTCGGTATCACTCCCGAATTCCCGCAAGGCATTTATCACTATTACGCGACCGACGCCTATCCCTACATCCAGCGTTGCGTGAAGGGCTCGATTGACAGTCAGCCCGAGGCGCGGAAAGCGAGCGGCCAGCGCGGAGAAGGTCGAGGGCGTGGCGGGCGTGGCGGACGGGGTGAACGCGGAGGAGGACGCAGGCCGCAATGACCATTCGAGCGATTCTGACTGTCATCCTGCTGCTGTTACCGGCAATGGCACAGGCGCATCTGGTACCCAAACAACACGCAACGATGAAGATTGTCGATGAAACTGCCAGCTTTGTGGTGGCTGTCCCGGCATCAGAACTGGCAGGTGTCGACGAGAACGGTGACGGCCTACTCTCCAAAGAAGAAATTCAGACGCATGAAAAACTGATCGAACAACAATTTGCTTATCGCTTCGCCGTCACAAATGGCGGCAAGGCGGGAACCGACGCCATGCTATCGGTAATACCGTCGGAAACCGCCGTCGACTATGTGGTGGTCTTATACGCAGTCCGATTTGATGAGACCCCGCGCAACCCTGTGGTAAGCACAGACCTGTTCGGGACGCGCGAAGGCGAAGGGCAGATGGCCGTGCGTGCTACATTGGATGATACACAGGAAGTTGCCATCCTTACCCCGAAATCCCACGTGCATGAATTTTTTAAACCTACCGCGGCTCGTTCGGAAAAATCTGTGGGTGAGGAAACAGGGAAAGCCTCTGCGAGATTCGAACAATGGCTTTTTCTGTTAGCGGCATTTCCAATTGGCGGCGTCATATTTTACATCAGGCGCGCCAAACACTCAAAAACACCCGCCAGACAATTTTTAGCAATCAGCGAATGACCACGCGATTCTGGTCACCAAAAAAGCGATAACACGCTCCGCAAATCGATGCGACGTCATCGGACTTCGCATCAAAATTCTCAATCTTGCGGGGTATATTCTAGATATGGCTGTCAATCGCCCGGATACCTGATTCCAGTGTCTGTTGGCCAATCCGGCGGAGCAACTGATCGCGTGAAAGAGCCCCGCCGCCCTGCTGCACCATTCCCGCGAGAATTTTATATTCGGATGCAGATAGAGCAAGCTATCCCATCCGCTAGGCATTCCGCTTTCGCGCGCGAGTAGATTAGGCGCACTGGAGTTCTGCTTTCGGGCAGATAGTTCAAGCTAAGCTACGACTATGCTTAATCTGCGACAGCATTGCGTTAATAAAAATACATAGGAGCGGTTGCCTAGATTGTAGAACCTCTGCCTCGCGCCATGCGAATGTTTGCTCCCTTGCCAAACCATCACCCACGCCATGCCCAAGCGTGTACCCACGTTTGTGCACTTCCCGCAGGAAACCGATTTTCACTGGGCTGAAAAAATGGTGCTGCTAGAGAGAATTGAACTCTCGACCTCGTCATTACCAAAAGGCTCGGAATATCAAGGCTTACCGTCTCCAACCGGCCGGTGTTATGCCATCGACCCACGCGATACCCAAGCTGTGGCGAGTTCCGGATTTGGGCTTTTCCTATTGAAAGAGCTTTGGCTCAGTAATTATGCGAAAAGTGACCTGCGCTATACCTGCAGAGCGCGTCAAACTGGCGATCGATTATGACCGAAACCGGCCGGTGACCCGGGGGGCCATTTTATCCAATTCAACCAGATTTCTCTGCGCTAGGAGCAACGACGGAACGACATTTGCGACCCGCCGTTCCAACGCCCCGTCGACCTTCCCGGTCGTCGGGGTGGACGGCGCGGACAACTATTTTGGATGGAAGCACAACCTGATGTCCTTGTTCTCGCCTCAGCCGAGGCACTCATGATATCAAGCATCCTTAGCGCTACCAGTGCCTGAGTATCGAAGCGCAGCGCGGACGCACGCAATTCCGCTGATTCGATCCCATCTTGATGGGTTGTATCGTGGCAACCAAGTTGCTGCCGAGGAGTTCTAGGAGAGGTTTCTCTGTGCGGATGAGCGGCATGAGAAGGCCGGACGGGTTTGCCAAAAATCTGGAAATAGATCTTTATTTGAAGCATCTCGAAGACTCTGATCGATATTCATATCCTCGTCGCGCAACTTGTTTGAAGTCCTCATTGCCCCAGCATCGAAAACTGGGCATATGTTACCGAGCTTTGGGATTATTGGTGACCGTACAGCATGATATTTGGGGTCCGAGTTCGTACTGGCAGTCAGGTCAATCCTGATTGGATCGCAGCAATAGAAGCCGAGGCGGCTCTTTGGCCGTCCGACTACCGCGCGCAACACCGAACAGAGACCGGTTACATAGCCAATCACGAACGTTCGGCCTTTCCCGGCGCGCAAGCGACTGGGTTCGCAACGCGCGGCGATTGGATCGTGACAGTAGATGGCCGGATTGACAATCTGAAAGAACTTCAAGGGCTTTTGGATCTACCTACAGAAAGCGAAGCGCAAATCGTGCTCAGCGCTTATTTGCGGTGGGGGGCGAACGCCGCAAGCAAACTGATTGGCGACTTCGCCTTCGTGATTGCAAATTTGCGCAAGGGAGAGATTTTTCTGGCGCGTGACCCAATGGGCGTGCGACCGCTTTTTTTCGCTAAAACGGACGATTTTTTTGCGTTTGCAAGCAGCATGGCAGTGCTGATCAAATTTCCATTCGTTTCGCTGGAACCAGATCGCACCTGGCTCGGGAACTACCTCGAAAATATCAAGCCCAATGATATGCTGACACCCTATCGCGGCATACGCGCTATGAAACCCGCGACATGGCTTGCTTGGAACGGAAATGAAGAAACCATACGGCGTTATTGGACACCCCCTGCCACCGTTCAACAAACTGCTATGTCCGAAGCCGAAGCTGCCGAGGAATGGCAGCGGCTGTTTGATCAGGCCGTTGCCTGCCGACTGCCCTCTTCTGGGAATGTAGCATGCGAATTGAGTGGAGGATTGGATTCGACCAGCATTGCGGTGTCAGCAGCCCCTGTCCTCGAACGGCGGGGTCAAACATTTATAACGTTGTCTCATGCGGTTAAGGAAGATGCAGACGACCGCTGGAAACTGCATGACGAGCGAGAACTGATAGAGCACGTTCGATCGGTAATGCCTCCGTCTCAACACTACTGGTTAACTGACAGCCTATGCAAACAGGTAACCGCATTGGAGGACGCGATTGGCAGGCATGGGGGTTTGCTCCGCCGGGACTTTAATTCGGTGCAGCACGGACTACCACAGATTTTAAAGGAAGCGAATTGTCGGGTTCTTCTGTCGGGCTTTGGTGGTGACCAGTTAGCAACCTCTGATGGTCGGGGGATTAGGCATAGCCTCGCGCTAGAAAAGCACTGGGATGCTGCAGCCAAGCAGGCTTTTGCGGGACGGTCGAAAATAGCTTGGAGAACCCCTCTAGGGCGGAAATTGCTAAAGCTGAACGCGGAGTTGCGTAAGAGGCACGCCCTTCGCAATGCATCACGCCTGACCAGAGAAAGTTTCATTTCGCAAGATGAGCTCTTCAAACGCAGAATAGCCAATCCGCTGCGCCCAGATTGGGGGTCAATTGGTGAGCGCGAGCGACAAGTCATCGTCAGTTCGCACATCGGTCAGCGCGGTCAGGACAGTGCAGTTGGTGCGGGTTCGATGGGCTTTCGTTACAGCTATCCAATGCTGGATCTCAGGCTGATTGATTTCATGCTTAAACTGCCGGACCGTTTCAAGCGAACACAAAGCGGCGACAGATTGTTGGTGAGGCAGGCCATGGTTGGGCGCCTGCCGGACATTGTGCGTTTGCGTCGAGACAAATCCGGAGCCGCGAATCCGGTGGTTGGCCTGCAATTTACTAGAGAATTGCATCACTTTATCGATCTATTTGAAAAACACCGCAAAAACGCGCTCGTCAATGAAATGGTCGATCTTGATTGGATCCGCTCGACATTGACCGATTATCTTGAGGGAAAATCACCAGGTCCCTTATTGACAGTCCGCAACTACCACCGGGTGGCGGCGCTTTGCCTATGGGCGGGCGCGCGTGAGGCAGTTGATTAACCAAACCAAGCGGAATAATTGATCCGAACCCACCCCGAGGGGACGTCTCCAAGCCCCTCAACTTCATGCGCATTCTTCTGTCGGACATCGAACAGGATTAGACGGTTTGGGATCGGATCAATCGCTTTCGTCGTGCCATCCGCAAGATGTAGCAGAAAGCGACCAGCATATTCGTCCTGCCAATCCTCATGGATATAAAGAACCAAACACACTTTGCGCCCGGCTCGTTCATCGCTGTGCCGGCGCAGAAAACTACCTGGTCCGTGCAGTTTCAGATTAATGCCTCCCGCTCGGCTTATGGTGATCCCCGTAATCTGAGTTAACCAACTCAGAAAACCTTCACTTTGGAAGGCCCGGCGAAGAAGTGTGTCCGCATTCATTGCCGGGCTCCCTTCCTTGCCTGGCTTAGGCCCTGTCAGCCTGCGCTGATTGATAAATTTGTCATTGTCCTCAGCATGCGCAAATCGTTGAGCAGAGACGGTCCCGCGTGGCGCGGAAGAAGGGGCCGCACCGCTTTCTTTGGCCGCTGATCTCAGTTTGAGCACCTCCTCAAACTCTCCGTCAGACTTCGACACATCTCGCAACAGCTTCAGCAATGGTGATGAAATGACATTGTCGACAATCAAGTGACGGTTCTCTCCGTCCCCGATTGCTTCCCGCAACTCGGCTATCATCGCTGGCTCCCGTAGCCCAGCGTTTATGAGGGTTGCAAAGAGTGGATCGATCTTAGCAATCATGTCGTAAACCCAACTCCGGCATAAAACTCTCTTCTTTTCAAAGGCAAACTATTTGACAGGAAATCCACCGACTGTCATTGGCTAAGGGACGATACGGAGATTACAAGTGACAATGGTCCAACAAAGCAACAATGATGAACAAAAATCTGAGTGGGTTAAGCCGGCGATGACAGTTATCGCAACAGAGCAAGACATTCACGGCGGCATTATCGATGATGATGAAGATTTCACTGGAAACCCATCTTGAATTGGCAATTGTAACTGTCCGCTTGGCTGGCAGGTTGCATCGAAGCTAGCTTTCCAGATGGGCTTGATTGCTCGCTTTTGCGCGATACGTGGTTCCAGCAGGTGCACTGATGCCAAGTTATTTTTGCCATGGATTGAGAATCAGCAGCGACGTTGAACTCAAAGGTCTCCAGACCCTTGAGCAACCTAGGGGTAAAAACCCTGTGCACATTGCGAGAGGGCAAGTACCGAGCGCCCTTGACTTCCCGACCAAGACTCGGCGCTATTATGCCGTTTCCAGCGGAAAAGCTATGCTTTGCGCACCGGGAGTTGGTCGACTGCTCATACAGTCCGGCTCAAAAATCACTTACGCACTGGATGACGGATGCGACTCTGATTTGTTGAGCTCCCATATCGTGGGCAGTGGCTTGGCCATCGCAAACCACCAAAGAGGAAATATAGTTCTGCATGCAAGCACGCTTTGTCGTGGTGGGCACGCATACCTTGTCTGCGGGAAATCAGGGGCAGGTAAGTCCACAACTGTGGCGCATTTACTTGAAAATGGCGGCAGCACGATTGGTGATGATGTTGCGGCCATTAGCGACGCTCAAGATCCCTATGTTTATCTCGGTCCAGCGACGACAAAGTTGTCGCGAGATTCCTTGGCCAAGTTGCCAATGCATCGAGGTTTCGAATGTGTCGGAAGATGCGTGTCCGACAAATCGATCCTATCCACCCGCCAGCAATTTTCTGAGCAAGCGGCAAAGTTGGGCGCCATCTTCGAGCTGGTTCCAACCGATTGCGAGACCGCCTCAATCGAACGGTTAGGAGTACGTAGCGCCATGATGATGCTCCAGGTCCAGACATTCCGCAAGCGCTTGATTGATGATAAGAGCGCGTCGACCCTGTTCGCGAAGTGGGCGATTTTGGCTAAAAACACGAATGCCTACCGGATCCAACGACCAAAGCGTGGAAGCACAATTTTTGATGTCGTAAAACTGATTGAACAGACGATCTCCGAAACCACCAATGTTTAGAGGGTGACTAGCCAATGATCGACCAGAAAGAACTGCAGTTTGCTTTTGGATATGCCGAGCATGTCCTTATGACCGATATGGACGGAGAGAAGGTGCTCATGTCCATGGAGACTGGAAAGTTTGTTGAGCTCAACGCGACTGGTCGGGAAATCTGGGAATTGCTGGATGGTAAGCGGCAACTCTCAGAGATCGTTGAACTTCTGCGATCAAGCTTTAACGTGCCGTCAAAAGAATGTGCTGCTGATGTGCTTGCTTTTATCCGAGACTTAAGGGCCGCCAATTTGATTAAAGATGCCGAGTAAATCACTGTGCGAGCTGGCATTGCTCACCAATATCAAATCTATCAGAAGCTTAGCGAACGCTCAGTGAACATGGCTTTGTTGCGGCATCTTGATAGTAAGATTGGAAGCGGAATAGAACCTGCCAAGGCCGGACGGGTGCGCGCAAACTTGCTCCGCCGGATTGGCGACCTCTCGGCCGCAAGAGAGGCGATTTTTCAATACCGGAACTCCCTCAATGCGGAGCGTGCGCCACTAGATTTTGACCGCGATGCGATTGCGCCACCTCGTTTTCTGTCTGACGATGAGCACACAATCGCGCCCGCAATCGTAATTGATGACTTTCTGCCGGCGGAAGATATGCGAGCAATTCACCGGCTCGCATGCGAGCAAGAGGCCAATTTCGTGCAGGCTGGGACCGACTCCCGCTTGCGCGAAGGGACTGTTAACCCGGAAAAACGCAAGACACTTGTCACATCGATGCTTGACTTCAAACGTGAGTTTTTTCTCGATTTCTTGCGCAAGAACCTATCACGATTCCAGAGAGCGTTTGGGTTGCCAGCGTTTGAAATTGATCGCGTTGAGATCAAAATGACGAACCATATCGATGGCGGATTCTTCAAGACTCACGCAGACAATCATACGCCGATAAAAAAGGCTGGGCGCGCGATCACTTTTCTTTATTATTTCGGCAATCCTCAACCGAAATATGAAGGCGGCGATCTCTACCTAATAGATTCCTGTCTTGATGAGGGCAAACTGTCCGAGACTTGGTTCACTAAAGTGAACCCTACACCGAACCGCTTTGTGGCCTTTCCAAGCTGGTACTATCATGCGGTCTCACCGATCGTGCTCCCTGGCAATCGTTTTGCTGATGGACGTTTCGCCATTAGCGGACATATTCGCAAGCTTGCGGACGATATGGCAGGCGAAGAGCACACATAATGGCGCAGCTATTGGCATACATGGTCAGGCGCGTTGGCCAGCATAGTCTGGTCGAGCTGGTCGACCCTGATGCACTCGATCTCAACGAGCCGTTTTTCCGACATTCGGTGCCGGATGGCTCAGCCAACAGGAGCATCGTTTCGTTTAACGAATGGATCGGTAGGCGGCCAGCAATTGACCAAGACTATTCGGACGTTTGCGGTATTTTTCATGTGTCGCGTTGTGGATCGACGTTGCTAGCAAAGAACCTGCGCGATGCGAGAGACGCGACGGTTCTGAGCGAGCCACCATTCTTTCGGATTCTCAGGCACCGACTAGATCAAACTGTCTCTCCGTCCGAAGCCGTCCATACAAGTCTGGCGATTCTGGAACCCTGGCGAAAATGGGCCCGCCAAAAAGGCACCAAACTGGTCATCAAGTTCAACAGTCAAATGCACATGTACCTTGATGAACTTTTGCCCCACATGCCCGGTGCCAAGTTTGTTTTCCTATATCGAGAACCTCGCGCCGTGCTCGAGTCTCTCGAGCGCAAGCCACCGCTTTACCTTCTGCGTGAAATGGCCCAGCGCAAATACGATCTTGTACCAGAGCTGCAAAAGATCGCGGCCAGTCCACTCTTGCTTGCCGGCGCCAGCCGGTATTGTCATGCAATGGCAAACTTTTCGCGGCATAAGACCGACGCCATCTTGCACGTTCCCTACCCTGAATTGGAGGAAATGTTTCCTGCGATTGTTGATCATTTCGGACTGGGTGATAGGCTTTCATGGTCGGGGGCGTCCTATGCAAAAGCGCGATCCAGCCATCCAGCGCCTGACTATGTCCCGATTTCTGAAGCACAGCTATCGGCGTTTGCAGACACGCACAGGGAATTGTTGCAGGTGGCGCAATCAGGGTTTGAGGCTTTTGAAACAAGCCTCTCGAATGCTGCGGTTTAAATTCATGCTTGGGGGGCTCAGCAAACGACTATGATCCAACGCTCTTACTTCAAACAATACGATTTCAGGCTTCCACTAGCCATCGTTCTAACCGTTTTGCTCGCGGTCATGTTTTGGTCCGGTAGCCGTTATCCTGCGCTCAATGAAAAGGCTGCGATGGGCGGAGACACTCCGTTGTCGGGGCTGTCATTTGATATCGTTCTGGAACTCTTTCCCGATAGCAGCTTGTGGTGGGCTCTCATCGCTAACACTGTGAACTGGATTGCAACCAATCTGAATGGAATGACATTTGGCGTCCTGTTTGGAAGCATGGCGTTGACGCTACTATCTTTGCTACAGAAACGCTCCTTTAAAAGTGGATTCGCAAATTCGGCCTTAGGGGCGGTCATCGGCGCACCGCTCGGGGTTTGTGTTAATTGCGCGGCTCCGATTGCCTTGGGGCTACACGCGGGACGCATGCGGCTAGAGACCACGTTATCGGCGCTATTGGCTTCTCCCACATTGAATGTGATCGTCGTGTCGATGAGCTTTGCTTTGCTGCCGCCTCACATGGCCGCACTCAAGTTGATTCTGTCGCTGATACTTGTGCTTTTGGTGGTGCCGCTCCTCTGCCGTTTCATCCTCACGGCTGAGACAATCAAATCGGGGCAAGAGCCCGCAGCGACCGGAAGGGTTTCGACGCAACGTGGTTTCACAGCATGGATCGCAAAAGTGCTGATGCCGGTGGATGCCGACTCTCGCCCGCACAATCTTATCGAAGCGATAGTATGGTTCGCCAAAAACTATTTTCGCAATTTCTTCTTTGTCTTTCTGGTGACAGTGCCTCTGATGCTGCTCGCAGCATTGCTCGGTGCTACTGTTGCAACCTTCGTCGCCCCCAACGAACTGGCTAGCCTCTTGCCGGCGCGCTCAATCATTAGCATTGGTGTGGTCATCATACTAATTGCGATGATCGCGAGCTTTGTTCCCGCGCCTATTGCGCTGGATGTGATCCTGACAGTGATCCTGCTCGGTGTTGGAATGAGTGAGCACTATGCGATGGCACTGATGATCGGTCTTGGATCATTCAGTGTCTATGCCTTTGCTATCCTTTGGAAAGCCATCTCGCTTAGAACAGGTCTAGCTGTTTGGGCGACAGTCATAGGCATGTCAGTTGCCGCTGGTTTCATCACCTATTGGGGGCAACCGATCGCCCAAAGATATTACTTCGAACAGCAGGTGGAGACCATTCAGGCCGTCGACGGGATCGATTTCCCGCGACCTGAAGATTTACCAACAGGCAAGTCGCTTTCTGAATTGCAACCGATCCTTGATTCCCAGCGGCTTACCCTGTCGCCTGTGTCGGCAAGGTTGGAAACAACTGGTTCCGGCGACATTTCCGTATCCCGACTCGATTCGGCCAAGCAAAGCAATGCCCCCGGAACCAGCGGCGCTTCAGAGACACAATCGAACTTTTCGCGGATTGTTGGTCCTGATGTTGGTTTGATTGAAAAGGGTGTGATCTCGCCATTCCGTGAATTTGGTTACCACGTGAAGGGTGGCGGCATTGCGGCAGGCGATGTCCATGGGGATGGTTGGACCGACATCGTCACGCGGCGCTCTACATTTGCCAATGGTCTTTCTCTCTACGCGAATGTTGGCGGACGATTTGAGCGCCAAGAACTTGATCTTGGTCCGGTTGACGAAACAGAAGTTTTCCACGTAACTCTGGCTGATCTCGACGGTGACAAGCAGCTTGACCTTGTAGTCTCAACACTTCGCAATGGTGAATATCTCTTTTTCAATCAAGGCGGTGACTTCAGCAAAGACAATATGGTCCAGCTGTATGAGCCAGAGCTTGCCGTGTTGGCCAGCATTGCTTTTGCTGATTTGGATGAAGATGGTGATCTCGATATTGTTGCCGGTAAGTGGGCGCCACGCGGTGCCTCTATTGGCTGGGGCATCACACCGCTACACAATCGCAACCAGATCTACTGGAATCTGGGTAACCGGAAATTTGTGCCAGAGATTATCCCCTATTCGAACGGGCAGACTCTGACCTTGTTGATTAGCGATTTCGACAATGATGGCCGGCTAGACATTCTCGATGGGGATGATGCCGCCGGTACTGACGCAGTAACCTATTTCAATGAAAATGGACAGATCGCAAAACACGACGTCAATCGTCATCCGTTTCCGTTCGTTCTCAATTCCACGATGAGCTATGCCGAAGGGGACTGGAATAACGATCTTAGAGCGGATTATTATGGTGCCCAAATCGCTCAGACACGACAAGGTGCCAATCGGCAGACAAGCAATCGGACGCTTTTTGAACTCTGCGAGCAATTCGCGTCCGACTTGAAGTGGAGTCGGGAGCAGCAGCGTGCGTGCGCGCAACAATTGCTTGAGATCAACATGATCAAAAGCAACCAGGCAAATGCCGCTGATTGCAGTCGCTTGTCCGATCCCGAATATCGTGCTCTTTGCGCAAGTGCCGAGCTTATTCGCGGGTATGCCAACCGGTTTAGAACAATGGAGCCTGATACTGAACGTCACGCTCAATGCACTTCCTACCTGACACACATCCCTGAAATGAAGCTCTATTGTGCTTCCCTGACACAGAAGGTGGAACCACGTTGGACTTCGGCCGAGCGCAAAGGTCTTTTTAGAGGAGCCTTAAACCGCGGAAATATTCTGCTGACTGGTCAATCCGAAGGTGGTTATGCAGATCAGGCTGAGGCAGTCGGTGTGCGTTGGCCAGGTTGGAGTTGGAACAGCAAATTCACTGATCTCGATCAGGATGGGAAGCAAGACATCTTAGTCATGACGGGCATCTGGCAACGTTCGGCTTCCACCACAACTAACATGCTCCTTCATAACAAGGGGGATCGTTTCGCTGATGCAACCGAAACATTCGGGTTCTTCGATCTGACGCCGTCTTACGGCTATGTGCAGCTTGACTATGACCATGATGGGGATGTCGATATCATTCGCGACAATATGTCGTTGCGAATGATCGTTCACCGCAATGAACGACCAGCGGGCGAAGCTTTGTGGGTGCATTTGCGCGACGCAATGGGCAACTCAATGGGTGTAGGCGCGCGCGTTACGATCTGCGTTGACAAGGAAACCATCATTCGGCCGGGAAAATGTCAGATGCGCACGATTAGGGCGAGCGGTGGATACATGTCGGGCGATCCGATTGCAGCACATTTCGGCCTCGGCGATGCCGAGGAAATTTCCGTTATTGAGGTCCGTTGGCCAGACGGGGAAGTGTCGCGCATTATGCCCGACAACCTTCAGAGTGGCAGCGTCTGGATTACACGGGAACGCTGATCACAAGCCGGCACCCACGTTTGGGCACTCCCCGTAGGGAAACAATTTTTACTAAGCTGAAAAAATGGTGCTGCTAGAGAGAATTGAACTCTCGACCTCGTCATTACCAATGACGCGCTCTACCACTGAGCTACAGCAGCCGGACCATTTTTATGCGCTGGCGATAGCCGCCACATCAAGCGGTTTCGACCGAACCGAGGCGCTAAGACCAAATGCTTGCGATCTTGTCAAGCGGAGTTGCGTTTTTCACTGGATAATGCGATCAAGCGCCATGCCGAAACCCCAGCCGAAATCAGAAAAATTGCGCAAGGAAGCGGAGAAAGCCGAGCGATTAGCTGCTCAGCTCCGCGCTAATCTGCGCCTCCGCAAGGCACAAGCGAAGGAAATGGTGCCCGGAGACACCGAGGGCAAGCCGCAACCCTAAGATCAGGCCTTAGGCATTAACGACTGCCCGCTCCGGCTTGATAATCTCGAAATCGCTGACCGCCTCGATAAATTTTGCCGACACCGGTGCGACCTGTTCGGTCGCCGGATCAAACCAGACGTAGGTCAGCTGGGCCACATTGAGCAGATCGTCTCCGCGCAGGAGATGCACCAACAGAGAATAGCTGGTCCGGCCGAAACGGGTGATTCGCACCGCAATGTCGAGCATATCATCGGCCTTCGCCGACGCGCGATAATCGACATCGGCATGGCGTACCCAGTTATCGCCGCCAAAATGCCGTGTGAAGCTTCCGAGCATATCGCGCTCGTCGCGGGGTCTGTCGGCCGCCACCAAAGCACGCATATATTCGGTCATACCGATATCGGCAAAGGCCAGATAATGGGCGTTGAAAACGATGCCCTGCAAATCACATTCTGCATAGCGCACACGCATCGGCGTAATCAGGCGAAAGCCGTCGCGGGGGTTTTTCTGTTCTGTCATGGCGCAGGCTCTTTCCCCAGCACCGTCTGGCTGTCAACTGGCTTTGCAATCAACACGTTCAAAGCGGCGCGGTTTGCGCATTCAGCCATTCCAGCGCATCGCCTTCCAGCTGCGGCGCAATCAGCGCACGCACCTTGGCATGATAATCATCAATCCACTGGCGCTGATTCTGCGACAACATATCTACTTCAATCAGCTTGGGCTCGAGCGGCGCGAACGTCAGCGTCTCGAAGCCGAGCATGGTTTGTTCGCCGCCTTCGATGACCCGCTCCTCGACGAGGAAAAGATTCTCTATACGAATCCCGAACTCTCCCGCCTTGTAATAGCCCGGCTCGTTGGAAAGAATCATACCCGGCTGCAGCGCTTCGCTCAGACCGCCGGCGCCGGATATCCGCTGCGGGCCTTCGTGCACCGATAGATAGCTGCCGACCCCATGACCGGTGCCGTGACCATAATCCACGCCATCGGCCCAGAGATATTGCCGCGCCAATATATCGAGCTGTCCGCCGGTTGTGCCCTTGGTAAACACCGCCTGATCGAGCGCGATATGCCCCTGCAGTACTTGCGTATAGCGCTTGCGCATTTCTGCGGTCGGTTCACCGACAGCTACCACACGCGTGACATCGGTGGTGCCGTCGAGATACTGACCGCCGCTGTCGACCAGATAAAGTGAATTTATCGCGACCGGCTGATTGGTGTCCTCGTTCACGCTGTAATGCGGCAGCGCTCCATGATCGCCAGCGGCAGAAATCGTGTTGAACGAGAGATCTTTAAGCTCCGGGTTTTCCTCGCGAAACTTGCGTAGCCGCGCTGCAGCCGACAATTCATCCACCTCGCCCTTCGATGCTTCCTGTGCCATCCAGTGCAGGAACCTGGTCAAGGCCGCGCCATCTCGTTTCTGCGCGGTCTTGTGGCCTGCGATCTCGGCTGCATTCTTGATCGCCTTGGCGAGAATGGTCGGATCGCGATCCTTGACGATCGTCGCTCCGGCATTATCGAGCGCTTCGAAAATAGCGGCCACCGAACGCTCCGGATCAACCGCAACGGTTTTGCCGGCCATGTCCGACAGGGCGTCGGCCATCTCGTCATAGTCGCGGATCTCGACATGATTGCCGAGATGTTCGCGCACCGCGTCGGTCAGCTTCTCCGGCGCGACAAACAGGGTCGCTGTTTCGTCTGCGCGCACGATTGCATAAGCCAATGGTACCGGCGTGTTGGCAATATCCTTGCCGCGGACGTTAAAGAACCAGGCAACCGAATCCAGCGCCGCGATGACGGTGGCGTCATAGCCCTTGTCATTCAGCCATGTCGCGACATCCGCCCGCTTGTCCCGGGCCGATTTCCCGGCATATTGATCGCTATGGACCGCGAGCTTCTCCGGCGAACGTTCGGGCTGGTCTTCCCAGACCGCGTCGACGGGGTTGTGCTGGACTGCGACCAGTTCCGCGCCTGACTTGGTCAATGCCTTGCTGGCCGTTTCCGCCCACTCGCGGGTGTGCAGCCAGCTATCATAGCCGATTTTCGAGCCCTCGGGCGCATTGGCGGCGAGCCACTCATGCGGCTTCTGGTCCGCTACATTGACATATTCGTAGAGATTTCCGTCGACCTGGTCGCGGACCTGCACGACATAGCGACCGTCGATAAACATCCCCGCCTTGTCTTTCAGCACGACCGCCGAACCAGCCGAGCCACCAAAGCCGGTGAGCCAAGCAAGTCTTTGCGCATATTCGCCGACATATTCGCTCATATGCTCGTCACAGATCGGAACGACAAAGCCATCGAGCCCGTCTTTTTCCATTTGTTCCCGCAACGCCTTCAGGCGTGCTTCGTAAGTAGACATCAACATCGCCGAGCAAACTCCTTGAATTAGCTTATAGTGGAACACATAGGAGTTCCGAGCCCCATTCGCCACCTTAATCCGGCCGGAGATATAGAGAGAATATGACACAAAAGCTGACTCGTCCGCCATTTGCAGAACAGCGCCCCCATAGCTACGAGCGGCACGGATATGTCGTGAATGATCCGTGGCACTGGCTGAAAGATGCGCGATATCCGGTGGTCGAGGACGAGGATGTGCTTGCCTATCTGAGAGCGGAGAATCAGTGGTTCGAACAGAATATGGCGGACCGCAAGAATCTGACCCAGTCGCTGTTTCAGGAGATGAAGGCGCGGATCAAGGAAGACGACAGTTCGGTGCCGCAAAAGGACGGAGACTGGCTCTACTCGGCCAAGTTCGAGGAGGGTATGCAATATCGGCAGCATTGGCGCAAAGCGGTGTCGGGCGGCGAAGACCAGCTAATGCTGGACGAGAATATACTGGCTGAAGGAAAGGAATATTTCCGTCTGGGCTCGGCGTCGGTCTCCCCCGATGGCCGGTTGCTGGCTTATGCCTATGATGACAACGGGTCGGAGCGGTTTGAGGCAAGAATCAAGGATCTCTCCACCGGTGAGCTACTCCCCGATATCATTCCGGGCACCCTATCGAGTCTGGTCTGGTCCGCCGATTCAAAGATGCTGCTCTATGGTCTCGCCAATGAACAATGGCGTACCGACAATGCGCGGCTCCATGTTCTGGGGACCGATATCGCCGATGATGTCGAGCTGTATCATGAAGATGATGAAGGCTTTCGCGTCGGCATTGGCCTGACCCACTCGGAAAAATATATCGCCATTTCGACCGGCGATCACGAGACCAGCGAAGTGCGGCTGGTGCCCACGGACAATCCGCTGGCAAAACCCCTACTGGTGTCAGCGCGCAAGACTGGGCGAGAATATGAAGTCGAGGAGCATGATGGCACCCTTTATATTCTAACCAACGACGACCATGTAAATTTCCGGCTGGCGACGGCGCCGGTCACCGATCCGGACAACTGGACAACATTGATCGCCGGATCGGACGAATTTTATCTGACGGACGTCTGTACGTTCAAAGATTTCTACGTGACCGAAGGCCGCGACAATGGTCTCGATCAGGTCGAAATCCGCTCTTATGACGAACCTGCGAAAGTCGAGCGCATCGCCTTTCCCGAGGCCAGCTATAGCGCCGGGCTGGACGACAATCCGGAATATGATACCGACAAGCTGCGGCTCAGCTATGATTCGATGGTCACGCCGGGCACGGTCTTTGACTATCATCTGGCCGATAAATCGCTCGAAACGCTCAAGGTGCAGGAAATTCCCTCGGGCTATGACGCCAGCCAATATATCACTGAGCGGCTTATGATAGAGGTGCGCGACGGAACGATGGTGCCGGTGTCGCTGGTCTATCGCAAGGATAGCAGAATCGACGGCAGTGCGCCGCTCCATCTCTATTCTTACGGTGCTTATGGTTACGCCGTGCCGCCAAGCTTCTCGACGACGCGACTCAGCCTGATCGACCGCGGCTTCGTCTATGCCATTGCCCATATTCGCGGCGGCGATGATCTGGGCCGCAACTGGTATCTTGATGGCAAGTTGACCAAGCGGACCAATACGTTCAACGATTTTGTCGATGTGGCTAAGGGTCTGATTACCAAAAATTACACCAGCAAGGGCCGGATTACCGCTTCGGGCGGTTCCGCTGGCGGCGAGCTGATGGGCGCTATCGTCAACAGCGATCCGGACCTATGGGGCTCGATTGTCGCGCATGTACCCTTTGTCGACGTGCTCAACACGATGCAGGACGAAAGCCTGCCGCTGACCCCTGGCGAGTGGCCGGAATGGGGCGATCCGATCACCGACAAAGCGGCGTTCGAATATATTCGAAGCTACTCGCCCTATGACAATGTGACAGCGCAGGAATATCCTCCGATGCTGATCACCGGCGGGCTCAATGATCCGCGCGTCACCTATTGGGAGCCTGCCAAATGGACTGCCAAACTCCGTGCGACCAAGACCGATGACAATATATTGCTGCTCAAGACGAATATGGGTGCTGGCCATGGCGGCAAGTCGGGGCGCTGGAATGCCCTGGAAGAAACGGCGGAAGAATTCGCTTTCATCCTCTGGCAAATGGGGATGGCAGAGTGAACCCACCGGAAACGGCCTTCGCTCTTTCAATCACCGCTCAACCGGGAGACATCGACGAACTCGGTCATGTCAATAATGCGGTCTGGGTGCGCTGGATTCAGGATATGGCAACCGCGCACTGGCAGGCGATCGCACCGCAAGACGCAATTGACCACTATATCTGGGTCGTGACCCGGCATGAGATCGACTATCGCAGCAATGTCGGGGGCGGGGAGACAGTGGCCGGACGAACATGGATATCCGACCCGCCCAAAGGCGCGCGTTTCTGGCGCAATGTCAGCTTCACCGGATCCGATGGCAAGATCAAGGTCGCCGCAAAAACCAACTGGGCGATTATCGAGCGGTCAAGCGGACGGCCCGTTCGGGTTCCCGCTGATCTCGCCGAGCTATTTCTTGGTAATTAGGGCGCCGGTATTGCCGTAGACGGAGCAAGTGGCGAAGGCTGGTCCACCCGTTCCCCTTCCGCCGTACGCAATTGCTGCGGCTCGAGTATCGCCGCAGTTTCAATCACGTCCAGCGCGCGCCGTGCTTCGTTATAGCGCCGGGCTTTTTCCATCCATTGCAGGGATTCCTCATCCTTTTCGACTCCGGACAGCTTCTCGATTTCCGCAATGGCGGCATCGACATTACCGGTTTCGACATAGCGTTTCGCACGGATCAGGCGCTGTTGCGGTGCCGGGGATGGTGTGCCTTCCCGGCGGATTACGAATAGTTCGGACAGCTCCCGCTGAAAATCCGCCCAGAAGCCCGCACCGCTCGAACCGGTCATCAGCGCCGGGCCCAATTCGTCCAGTCCTGATGACAGCTCTTCCAGCGTCACCGGCTGGCGGGAGGCGTTGATTATCGTTGTCACAGCCTTGGGCTGCGCATCGCCGAAACGAAGCCGCAATTGGGGATCGATATAGCCAAGCGGCGATCCGCGATCGAGCGCACGACGCGCAGCAAAGGCGATCAGCAGGCCCTCGGCCCGGGCAGCATTGCCCGACGCGGCCTGCGCCTGCACATTGATCCGCGACAACCGATCTTCGAGATCGGCAACCCGCACAGCAAGCGCGCGCTCCAGATCGGGTGTCAGGGTCACTGCCGGACTGGCTTCTGCTGACTGTGCAGGCGTCGGCAAGACGCTGCCATCGGCATCGATACGGTTGGCAAGCGCGGTCGCCGGATCAGGCTTTGCTTTCGTGCCATCGCTATTGGCAATTGCAGCAGCTTCGGTGTCCGAAGTGCTGTCGAACGGGTTGTAGCGGGACAATATCCATCCGGTCAGGATCGCCCCTCCGATAAAAGCTACCACCATCAGAATCAGTACATTACGCGTCAAATTGCTCTTGCCAGTCGATGGCGAAAGCCTTTCATAATCGCGGCTCATTCCGGTTTTCCTTCCCGGCCCGGCCTCATGGCGAACCAAATATCCTCATTCACTCTGGCATAGTCGGGTCGCCAGAGACAGTAAAGACTCGTCGTCCGACCGGTCCGCCACCTGTATGCTCTTCCATCCCTGCCCTGCCGCTGCCGCTACTTTCGCGGAAAAGGCGACCACATGATGTTGACCTCGCATGATGTGCAAGCGGTCAAGTTCGGTCGCCAGATGCTTTGCCGCGCGGGACGAATGGAGCAGAATAACCGTTTCCGCGACCAGACAGGCTTCAGCCTTTTGGCCTAACGCGATCGCTCGCGAGCGATACACCGGAACGATATCGAGTTGCAGCTCACTTGGATCGAGCAAACTATGCTGTTCGCCCGCCAGCCACAAAATGCGTCGATATTGCTCCGTCTCGAGCTGGTTCAGCAACTGCTGGCCGCTGGAGTCTCCGGTTTCCGCTATATGGAAGCCGGCATTTTCTGCAGCTTGTGCGGTTGCTTGACCGACCGCCAGAACCGGCAGCGGTCTATAGGCATCTAGCTGGTCTCCACCATGGATCACTGCATTGGCACTGGTCAGCAACAAGGCATCAAAATCCCGCGCCGTCTGTCCAGACCATATGATCGGCTCTACACTGAACAGCGGATCGACAACCGCCTGCAATCCCAGATCCTTAGCCCGCCGCTTGGTCTGCAACGCGCCTTCGAGCGGCCGAAGGATCAGCAGTGGCAGCGTCATCGGCCAAATACGGCCTTCAGCTCCGCGCTTGCCTGACCCAGCAGCTTGTCGGCCAATATCCCGGGAGCGGAAACATCGCCGGTATCGAAGCTGGATGTTCCTTCGACATGTTCCGATCCGTCGGGCAGCAATATCTCTGCCCGCAGATGAATGGTCGATCCGTCGATCGTTGCCAGCGCCGCAACCGGGCTATGACAGTCTGCGGTCAATTGTTTGAGGAAAAGACGTTCGGCAATGACCGCACGAAATGTATTGGTCGAAGATATCGCGTGCATCAATTTGCGGACGTGCGGGTCGTCGGATCGCGCCTCAACGCCGATCGCGCCCTGTGCCGGCGCAGGCAACATGATCTCGTCGGAAATATCGCTTCCTGTTTCGTCCATGTCGAGGCGTTTGAGGCCGGCGGCGGCGAGCAAGGTGGCATCATATTCACCATTTTCGATTTTCTGCAGCCGGGATTGTACATTGCCCCGAATCAGCCGGATATCGAGATCGGGTCGCTGCCGCAAAAGCTGAGCCTTGCGCCGCGGCGAAGCGGTGCCGACAATGGCACCTTCGGCAAGAGCGTCAATCGACTCCGCTCCGATCAGCCGGTCATGGATATCGGCCCGCTCCAGCATCGCCGCGAGGATGAATTCCTCCGGCCGGATGGTTTCGACATCCTTCATACTGTGCACCGAACAATCGATTTCGCCATTGCCGAGCGCGTGATCCAGTTCCTTTGTCCACAAGGCCTTGCCGCCCACATCGGCAAGCGCGCGATCCTGTATTCTGTCGCCTGTGGCGATCATCGGCACTAGTTCGACCTGATCAGGCCGCCAGCCATGGATGGACAATAACGCATTGGCGGTCATTTGTGCCTGCGCCATCGCCAGCGGGGATTGACGCGTACCTATACGCAATGGCCGGTCCAGACCGGCGAGAATCTCTTTTTTGGCGTTCTTGCTCATGATAGCGCTTGTCCTAATGGCTTGAGCGCCTAAGTAAAAGCGTCATGAGCCTGATCTTGGGAATTGAATCCAGCTGCGACGAAACGGCAGCCTCGCTAGTCACGTCTGAGCGCGAAATTCTGGCGCACAAATTGGCGGGACAAGAGGCTGAACATGCCCCCTATGGCGGCGTGGTTCCTGAAATCGCCGCGCGCGCGCATGCCGAAATACTGACACCGTTGATCGCAGCCGCTCTGGACGAAGCCGGAAAATCGCTCGATGATGTTGATGCGATCGCGGCAACCGCGGGACCCGGCCTGATTGGCGGGGTCATGGTCGGCCTGGTCACCGGTAAAGCGCTGGCTATGGCCGCCGGCAAACCGCTGATCGCCGTCAATCATCTTGAAGGCCACGCGCTATCCCCGCGACTGGTCAATCCGGATCTGGCCTTTCCCTATTTACTGATGCTGGTGTCCGGTGGCCATTGCCAGATTTTGCGGGTCGAAGGCGTTGGCCAATATCGGCGACTGGCGACCACGATCGACGATGCGGCCGGTGAGGCGTTCGACAAGACCGCAAAAATATTAGGCCTCGGCTATCCCGGGGGCCCCCGGGTAGAGGCCTTTGCCAAACAGGGCGATCCGAATACGGTGCCCCTGCCCCGCCCCTTGATCAAATCAAAGGAACCGCATTTTTCTTTTGCCGGATTGAAAAGTGCCGTGGTCCGCGCCCATGAAGGCGGTGCCCACAGACCCGAGGATATCGCTGCATCCTTTCAGCAGGCTGTGGTCGATTGCCTGCGCGACCGGCTGGAAAAAGCTGTTCGCGATCATGGCCGTTGCGCCCATCTCGTCGTCGCCGGCGGTGTCGCCGCCAACACTCCGATCCGCAATATGCTCCAACAGGTCGCCGAGGAGAATGACATGACATTTACCGCGCCGCCACAATGGCTATGTACCGACAATGCGGCGATGATTGCATGGGCCGGTGCCGAGCGTTTTGCAGCTGGAATGACCGATCCACTGGATTTCGTCGCCCGGCCGCGCTGGCCACTGGACCCGACCGCAGAAAAAGCGCGCGGCGCGGGAGTAAAAGCATGACTGTTGCGGCCGCAAAAATTGGTGTGATCGGCGCGGGTGCGTGGGGCACTGCCCTGGCCCAGGTCTTGTCCGAGGACCAAAAGGAATTACTACTCTGGGCCCGCGAACCGGAGGTTGTAGACCAGATCAACCGGACTCATGAGAATGCATCCTTCCTCCCCGGGCACCGTCTGCGTGACAATATAAGCGCGACGTCGGATTTGGAGGCGATGGCAGCTTGCGACGCACTGTTGCTGGTGACGCCTGCGCAGCATCTGCGTGCCACGCTGCAGGCTCTGCCCGATTCCAGCGCGGCGCTGATCCTGTGCTGCAAAGGAATTGAAGCGCGAAGCCGGTTGCTGTTGAGCGAGGTTACAAAGATCGTGCGGCCGGATAATGATCTCGCTGTCCTGTCCGGTCCGACCTTCGCTCATGAAGTGGCGAAAGGCCTGCCGACCGCCCTGACACTGGCCTGCGAAAGCGAGGCCCTGTGGAAGCGGCTCAACCCGCTGATCGCCAAGGCAAGTTTCCGGCCTTATTATTCCGGCGATGTTGTCGGCGCGGAAATCGGCGGTGCGGTGAAAAATGTTCTTGCGATCGGCTGCGGCGTAGTCGACGGGGCCGGCCTTGGTCAAAATGCCCGTGCATCGCTGATCAGCCGCGGCTTTGCGGAAATGCTCCGTTACGGCGCCGCCCGCGGTGCGCGAGCGGATACGCTCGCCGGCCTCTGTGGGCTCGGCGATCTCGTGCTCACCTGCTCTTCAACCAGCTCGCGCAATTTTTCGCTGGGCAAGGGGTTGGGAGAAGGCCAGTCAGCCGAAGCACTGTTATCAGACCGGACCACAGTCGCCGAAGGCGCCTCCACCGCTCCGGTTCTCCAGCAGGATGCGAAGGCGCGCCAGGTCGACATGCCGATCGTCGAAGCGGTTTGCGCGTTGCTGGCCGGGGAAGCCAATGTTCAGTCTGTGGTCAGGCAACTGATGAAAAGGCCTCTGGTTTCCGAACGCGGATAGACCAGCAAGGCATGATGATGACAAAATCCCGAAACTGCTATAGACAGCGTTCCCTGATGCGAGCCAGCCGGAGAGCGATTTGAACAGTCCTGAACCATCAGGCACGGCTGGTGCGGCGCCACTGGACAGCGATGCCCCAGCTGACAAAAGCAAAGACGATATTGCCGCGCTGGCGAAAGGCGGACGGACCAATATATTCGGCTTTCTGCTGCGCCTCGCCGCGCGTCTACCGTTTCTTTTTATCGCCGGGCGCATTTATGGAGCCGATGCTTTGGGGCGCTTTGCCTATGCAATCCTGGTGGTGGAATTTGCCGCACAACTTGCAACCCTGGGTCTCAAGCGGGGACTGGCGGCGCAATTGAGCAAAACCCAGAGACCGCATGTCCATGTGGTCTGGGACGGCCTGCTGGTCAGCTTTCTCGCCTCTGCGGTGGCCGCGGGCATATTGATCGCCTTCCCGTTCATCATGTTCCCCAATAGTGAAATCAACGGCCTCGACCGGTTTCTGCCGCTCGTCATCTTCACTGTCGTCGGTGCAGACATCTCTCTGGCGGCCCTCGCTTATCGCTACGACATTGCCTCTACTGTGCGCGCTCGGTCGATTGTCGAGCCTTGGACAATCAGCATCGCCGCTTTTCTCTTCTCTTATTATTCGCTCCGCGACGGCCTGATCATTTCTTATGTCGTGTCGATGGTCGCGGCACTGCTGGCGTCGCTCTGGCCCTTGTTCAAAAGCTATGGACTGCCGCATGGCTGGCGACCGGAACCGCTCAAAATTGCAAAAGTTGCCCGGCGCAATATGCCCCTCGCCGCCGCCGATGCCGCCGAATGGGGTTCGCGCCGGCTTGATCTGGCGATACTCGGCCTGTTCGCTTCACCTGCGGTCGTCGGCATCTATTATATCGCCCAGCAAGTGGCGAGTCTGCCACAGAAGCTCAAAACCAGCTTCGATCCGATCCTCGGTCCGGTCATCACCCGCAATCTCGAAGCAGGCAATTTGAAAGCCATTGCCAGCCAAGTCAGCCAGGTCGGTTACTGGATTATTGCCGCACAGATCGGCATTGCGCTGGCTTTGGCAATCCCCGGCGAAGCCGTGATGGGACTGGTCGGGCCCGGTTTCGTCGGCGGCACCGGCGCGCTGGCTTTTCTGCTCGCCGCCGAAGCCGTGGCGGCAACCGCTGTGGTCAGCGAATCGGCGCTGGTCTATATTGCGCGTCATCGCAATCTGCTGATCTCGTTGTCGATGCTATTGCTGCAGGCCGCGCTCAGCATCGCCTTCATCCAGATCTGCATCCATCTCGATTTGGGGCCCTTGTTCCAGGCTGCGGCGGTCGCCGCAGCGCTGATGGTGGCGCTCGCTTACGCCTCTGTGGTGAAAGCAATTTTCCTGTCGAAACTGCTCGACGCGCCAGTGAACGGCTGGCGCTGGACCTTGCTGATTGCCATCGGTGTCGCCAGCGCGGTCGGCTATCTCGCCACCCAACTTCCAGAATGGATGGAATTAATCGTCGGCATTCCGATGATCCTGGGCAGCTATGCCTGGGTCATCTGGAAATGGGGCTTTGGTCCGGAGGACCGGAAGCTTTTTAAAATGAAGGGCTGATCATCCAAGTCGTTTACTGACCAATTCCTTCAGGTCCGCTTCCGGACGCGCACCATAATGGGAGATCACTTCCGCTGCGGCAATCGCACCGATGGTCAGACATTCTTCCATCGGACGCTGCTCGATATAACCGCTCAGGAAGCCCGCTGCGAAAAGGTCGCCGGCGCCGGTGGTATCGACAATATGATCAACCGGTTCTGCCGCAACCGCAGTCGTCTTGCCATCACGAACCGCTATCGCGCCCTGTTCACTGCGTGTCACGATCAGAGTTTCGACCTTGGCAGCTGCCTGAGCAACCGCAGCGTCAAAATCTTCAGTCTCGGCCAGCATCATGATTTCCGCCTCATTGGCGAACAATATATCAATCTTGCCACCATCGATCAGCCCGGCAAATTCTTCCCGATGCCGATCAACGCAAAAGGTGTCCGATAGGGTAAATGCAACCTTGCGGCCATTTTCCTGCGCGATATCGATCCCCAGAGCCATCGCGGCCTTCGGTTCCTCGGCGTCCCACAAATAGCCTTCGAGATAAAGGATCGCGCCGCTGGCGATCAATTCGGCATCGACCGCAGCAGGCGGCAGAAATTGCGATGCGCCGAGAAAAGTGTTCATTGTCCGCTGTGCGTCAGGCGTAACGAAAATCAGGCAACGCGCAGTCGGTGGCTCGTTGGCCAGAGGGGGCACGTCAAAATCGATGCCGGTCGCCCGAATATCATGGGCGAACACTTCGCCCAGCTGGTCGTCTGCCACTTGCGCGATCAGAGCGCACTGGCGCCCCAATGTGGATGCTCCAGCCAACGTGTTTGAACCCGAACCACCGCTAATTTCGCGCGCAGGCCCCATATCACGGTATAATTCTTCGGCGCGAGCGGCATCGATCAGCGCCATGCTGCCCTTGACCAGCTGCTCTTCGTCGAGAAAATCGTTGCTTGCTTGGGAGATTACATCGACAATTGCATTGCCGATGGCGACGATATCATAACGGGCTTCGGTGGTCATAAAATTCCCTTTGAGCGGTTCGCGTTCTGTCGCGTGCGTTACGGGTTTGCCCCGGTGCCTTCAAGCAGAATTGACGCTGGGCCGGCAATCGTGACATGAAGCGCAAATGTTTCAGGCTCTTGCACGTTCTTTTGCTCAACTCACCGACCGGACGATATTGGCGGTCCTGCTCAAGGTCATCCTGCTTACTATCCTGTTATTCGGACTATTCGGCATAGCAGCCTATTTCGGGCTAGTCTGGCTGTTCGCCTGGCTTGGCTGGACGGAAGGCGGATTTGCTGCTGCAGCTGGTGCGGCAATCATAGCCACATTAACAGGAATTCTCTTGTTCCGGATCGTCGCCATTTTTGTGCTCAACATCTTTTCGGACGAGATAGTCGAAGCGGTCGAGCAGCGATATTATCCGGAGCGGGCAGAGACGGCCAAGCCCCCGGGCTATGTCGTCGGCATTAAAATGGGACTCGCTTCCACGGGCCGCGCGCTCGGCTATAATATTCTTGCCGCGCCGCTTTATATCTTGCTTCTGGTGACCGGCATCGGCGTTCCGATTGCGTTTTTCTCGGTCAACGCCATTTTGCTGGGCCGGGATCTTCAGGACATGGTCGCTGCCCGGCATGCGAGCGATTTCCACAAACTCGCTGCGGGCTGGAGACTCCCGAAGGTCGAGCGATTTTTCCTCGGATTGGTTACCGCGCTGTTACTGGCGATACCCTTCGTCAATTTCCTTGCGCCGGTTTTGGGAGCCGCTATGGCTACCCATCTGGTACATGGGAAAAAGAAAGAATAATCCGCATGAAAACCAAATTTCTTATACTGCTCGGCCTGCCTGCTCTCGCCGCCTGTGCCTCGACGGCTACTACGACCAGAAGTACCGGTCTGCCCGCCGTCTCGGGATCACCGCTCAGTTCGGTGGCAGGGCTGGATGTCGTCATGGGCAAGACCGCCGATCAGCTGACTCGCCTGTTTGGAAATCCCAAGCTCGACATTTCCGAACCGCCCGCCCGCAAGCTGCAGTTCGCCAGCGGCGCCTGCATCCTCGATGTCTATCTTTACCCTCAGGAATCCGGCGGGACCCAGCGTGTGACGCATATCGATACCCGCCGCAGCGATGGTGCAGCGGTTGACCGGGTCAGCTGCGTCAATGCGTTAAGGTTGCGCTGAGACCAACTGATCAAGCGCCCAGCCGGCCGCTTCCCTAATCACTTCATCTTCATCTTTGAGGAGCGCCAGCACCGGCGCAACCAATGCTACATCACCGCTATTGCCGGCAGCGATAAGCGCGTTACGCACCATCCTGTCGCGGCCGGTTCGCTTGATCGGTGATCCGGAAAATACATGCCGGAACTCGGCATCATTCAGCGCCAATATATCCACGAGAGCCGGAGCTGCCAGCTCCGCGCGCGGAAGGAACGCCTTGTTCGCCGCCCCCGCCTTGGCAAATTTGTTCCACGGGCAGACTGCCAGACAATCATCACAGCCATAAATATGGTTGCCGATCGCCTTGCGATATTTATGCGGGATCGGTCCTTTATGCTCGATTGTCAGATAGGAAATACAGGCCCTCGCATCGAGCTGATAGGGCGCGGGAAAGGCGCCGGTTGGGCAAACGTCCTGACAAGCCGAACAAGTGCCGCAACTGTCTTTGCCCGGTTTTGAAGGCTCCAGATCAAGGGTTGTGTAAATCGCACCCAAAAACAACCAGCTTCCGTGCTCGCGGCTGACAACATTGGTATGTTTACCCTGCCAGCCAAGACCCGCCGCCGCAGCAAGCGGTTTTTCCATCACCGGCGCGGTGTCGACAAAAACCTTCACCTCGCAATCCGCCTGTTCGACCAGCCAGCGGGCTGTCCGCTTGAGCGCGCCTTTCACTACATCGTGATAATCCTTGCCTTGTGCATAAACTGAAATGCGACCGTGGTCGGTAACACCCTCCAGCGCGAAGGGATCGGTGGCAGGCGCATAGCTCATACCCAGCATGATCACCGTCTGCACCTCGGGCCACAGTGTTGCCGGATCGGATCGCTCGTCCGCCCGGTTCACCATCCAGAGCATATCACCCTGACGACCTTCATCGAGCCATCGCTGGAGGCGCTCCTGCGTCCGGGGGCCAAGCGTAGCCGGAGCGATGCCGACAGCAGAAAAGCCCTCTTCCGTCGCCTTTTTTTCCAGCGCTTTGGTCAATCTTAACTTGTCATCCGGCATAGGCTGTCCCTATCAAACACTCCCGTCATATATGAAAGCCGTAAATGCACGCGCCCCATTCCGAATTTGCCGTAGAAGCTCGCAATATCGTCAAAAGATTCGATGGCGAGACAGCAGTTGACGGGATCGATCTGACGATCAGAAAGGGGAGTATATTCGGCATATTGGGGCCGAATGGTGCAGGTAAAACCACGACTTTGCGAATGCTGCTCGGGATAATAGATCCTGATGAAGGCGAACGTTTTCTGCTCGGTTCGTCCGAGCCGATTTCAAAAGCGCATCAGGTTGGCTATCTTCCCGAAGAGCGCGGCCTCTATCAATCGATGAAAGCCTATGACGCCATTGCATTCATGGGCGCGTTGCGCGGACTGCCGTTGGCCGAAGGCCGCAAGCGTGGGCGCAAGATGATGGAAGATCATGGCCTGGGCGATGCCGCCGACAAGCAGATCCGCCAGCTATCCAAGGGCATGGCTCAGACTGTGCAATTGCTCGGCACGCTTGTGCACAACCCCGATCTGATCATTCTCGATGAGCCTTTCTCGGGGCTGGACGCGCTGAACCAGGGCAAGCTGGAACGCCTGATCCGCGATCAGGCCGACAAGGGCGTCACAATTATTTTCTCAACCCATGTGATCGCCCATGCCGAACGATTGTGCGAAGAGATCGCCATTATCGCCGATGGCAAAATCCCGTTCAAAGGCAAAGTGTCGGCAGCGCGCGACCGGCTCCGTCCGCAAGTCCATCTCGAAACCCGCAATCTCGATGGCCCCTGGCGCACAGCAATCCCTGCCGACTGTAAACCGCTCGGGCACAATTGGCATTTCACATTACCGGAAAGCGGCGTCGAGCCCTTGCTGCATGCGCTGGTCGAAGGCGGTGCCGGGATCGAATCCCTGTCGATCGAAAGGCCCGGCCTGCATGATGCCTTTGTCCAGATCGCCGGCGAAGCGGTCGCTCGGAAAATGGACGACGATGCCGCAGCCAATGATATGGACGCCGCAGCATGATCGAAACCATCCGCGCCGCCTTCGTCATCGCCCGCCGCGATTTTACCGCGATCATCTTTTCCAAATCCTTCTTTTTCTTTTTGCTCGGCCCGCTGTTTCCCATCGGAATCGCGGTTGCGGCGGGTGGCCTGGGAGCGCAAGTTTCTCAGGATATCGACAATCCTGTCATCGGTGTCGCCCTGAGCGCGGAAGAAGCGAAAACCCTGCTCGCGGCGCGATCGCGCCTATCGGAGAATCTGAGCTCCAGAGCCCTGCCGGACCTGTTTGTCCTCTCCGATTTTTCCGGACAGGAATCAGATATTATTGCCAAACTGCACAGCGAGAAATCGCTGACCGCTATCCTGTCTGGGACATTGGCAGAACCTGTGCTGACCGGTTCGGAACGCGACGTCAAACGATGGCAGGGTAAAATCGCCTTGCTCGCAGAGACCGCGCTTTCGCAACCCACCGCGGTTGATATCACAACAACATATATCGGACAGACCAGCAGTTCCAGCGAACGCAACCAGTTGCTGACGGCGCAGGCCGGTCAGGCGATCCTGATATTGCTGACGATGATCCTGGCAGGCATGGTTTTATCCAATCTGGTCGAGGAAAAGACCAACAAGATCATTGAAATTCTCGCCGCCGCCATCCCGATGGATGCGATATTTCTCGGCAAATTATTCGCGATGCTGGGAATGGCGCTGGTAGGAATCACGGTCTGGAGCACGATGGGATTGTCCGTAGCACTTCTGGTGGGCGGCAATTGGGACGCCCTGCCTTCGCCCGCCGTCGGCTGGCCGTTATTCTGTCTGCTGCTGATACTCTATTTTTCGATGGCCTACCTGCTTCTCGGCTCGCTGTTTCTCGGCATCGGGGCGATGGCAACAACGGTGCGCGAAGTGCAGACCCTGTCGATGCCGGTCACCATGGGGCAATTGCTGGTCTTCTTTCTCGCTTATTCCTCAATCACCAAACTGGGCGAACCGGTAGAATGGTTCGCCGTCCTGTTTCCATTCAGTTCGCCTTTCGCGATGATTGCGCGCGCGGCCCAGATGGATAATATCTGGCAGCATGGTCTAGCGCTGATCTGGCAAGCCATTTTCACGATAGTCATCATCCGCTTTTCGGTGATGCTGTTCCGTCGCAACGTGATGAAGTCTGGCCAGGCCGCCCGCAAAAAAGGTTTGTTCGCCAGAGTCACCGGAAAATAGTCTCGGGATTCACGCCATTTGCCGAAAAGACATTGACATTACTGTCAATAACGCCAGATTGGACTAGTTTTGAAACGCAACCGATTGCTGCAACCAGCAACGGCAGGAGAGACTTATGGCATCCGTTCCCCAAATTGACCTTGATAACCTGACCACCTCGCCCACCGCCGATGAGGCGCTGGAGGGCTGGTACAAACGCAACCCTCCCATCACGGATGGTGATCCCAATCCCTGGGATGTCAGTCGCGCCGAGCTTTACAGCAAGGATCTCTGGCGGAAGCCATTCGCCGAAATGCGTGCTCAGGCGCCAATCAACAAGGTTGAAGGCGGCGTTCACGGGGATTTCTGGAACATCACCACCTACAAACCCATCCAGCATGTCGAGGCACTACCGGATATTTATTCCTCCGATGTTTCCCACGGCGGCATCACCATCGCCAATCCCGAATTCGACGATTCCGACTTTCAGTTGCCGATGTTCATCGCCATGGACCGGCCGAAGCACACTGGTCAGCGGCGCACCGTAGCTCCCGCCTTCACGCCAACCGAAATGAAGCGGATGGAAACCGAAATCCGCCAGCGCACCGAGGAAGTGCTCGACGGCCTGCCATGGGGTGAAAAATTCGACTGGGTTGACAAGGTCTCGATCGAATTGACCACAGGCATGCTTGCCATATTATTCGGCTTCCCCTGGGAAGACCGCAGACTGCTGACTTACTGGTCTGACTGGGCTGGCGACGTTGAATTGTCCTGCGCGGAAGATCTCACAGAGCAACGGCGACATATTCTCTTCGAAATGGGTGCCTACTTTACCAAATTATGGAACGAGCGAGTCGATGCCGAGCCAACACCCGACCTGATATCAATGATGATCCATTCGGAACATATGCGCGACATGGATCATATGGAATTCATGGGCAATCTTGTACTGCTGATCGTTGGCGGCAATGACACTACCCGTAATACCATGTCCGGGGTAGCTTATGGCCTGGGGCAGTTTCCAGACGAGCGGAAAAAGCTGCAGGAGAACCCGGACCTTATCCCCAACGCGGTACAGGAAATCATTCGTTGGCAGACTCCGCTTGCGCATATGCGGCGGACGGCACTGGAAGATCACGACCTGTTCGGCCACCAGATCAAAAAGGGCGACAAGGTCGTCATGTGGTATATTTCCGCTAACCGCGATGAAGAGGTTTTCCCGGAAGCAGACAAGATCATTGTCGATCGCGAAAATGCGCGGCGGCATCTGGCTTTCGGCTATGGCATTCACCGCTGTGTCGGTGCCCGTCTCGCCGAATTGCAGATCCGGATCTTGCTGGAAGAAATGCACAAGCGCCGGATGCAGGTCAATCCGACCGGCAAGAATCGCCGCGTCCATGCCTGTTTCGTCCACGGCTTCCGCGAGCTGGAAGTAGAGCTTTCGAAATATTAATCAGTTCCCGTTCAGACGTAAGTCTGTAACCAATCCATCTCCTGCTTCGAATGATCTAGGAAAAGCGGAAAGGATTGCAGATGAAATCGCTTGATCGGCGCACCATCATATCGGGAACCCTGGTTGCTGCCGGAGCCATTGGCGCTGTCAGCTTCTCGGGCCTGTTCGACAATGCGGAAGCGCGGGCCGGCGGCAAATTCGCAATCAATCGGTCGGCCGACGAATGGAAGCGTCGTCTGGGCGCCGCCCGCTATCGGATATTGCGTCTGGAGGGCACCGAACGCGCCTATTCCAGCCCGCTGAACAAAGAAAAACGCGAGGGCGTTTACGCTTGTGCAGGATGCAATCTCGGCCTCTACAATTCGGACAAGAAATATGACAGCCGCACCGGCTGGCCGAGCTTCTGGGGTCCGATCGCCCAAGGCCGGATTGGTACGACCAGAGATTACAAGATCGGCTATCCGCGGACCGAAGCCCATTGCGTGCGCTGCGGCGGGCATCTGGGACATATTTTCGATGATGGACCGAGACCAACGGGCAAGCGGCATTGCATCAACGGACTGGCGCTGAAATTCATTCCCGCCTGAACCGCAGCGATCAGCTTTCCGGTGCGTCTACCTGCTGCCAGAATTCCAGCTTGATCCCGTCACAATCGAGAATCCAGGCAAATTTTCCATAGCCTTCGTCAATATGGCCCAGAATCTCGAGACCCTTTTCCTTGAGCTTTTCGACATAGGCGTCCAGATCATCAACCCGCAGGTTGATCATGAACTGCGCCTCGCTGGGTTTCAGATATTCCGTAGTTTCAGGGAAATGACTGATCAGGCTGTACGGCTTTTCACCCTTTTCATCCGACCAGTTGAGCATCGGACCATATTCCCCGTCCAGTTCGAGATAGTCCTTATACCATTTGCGTGTTGCTGCCGGATCTTTCACCTTGTGAAAAATCCCACCGAGACCGGTGACCCTTGCCATTATAAACTCCGTGGTTCTTATTATCTGCGACCATCTCAATGTGCGACCATCGAGCAAAACCTATCATAGTTTACATTTTGTTAGGCAAGCCTTTTGCCGCCACACGCCAGATTCTCAAATCATTGTCCCGAATATGGACAGATTGCAACCAGTCCGGCTTCTTGTCTTTGGCCAGTCGCGCCCACAAGCCATCGGGATGTTTCTTCGCATAAATGGCCAGTTCCGCTTCATCGTCGCAGGCAACAATATAGCGGATATTGTGTGCTTCCAATATGCCGCGCGCGATATCCGGTGCCGAGGTAAATATCCTGATCTGGTCGCCCATCGCCTGATCGTTGCGATGATGGCTAGTGGCGAGCACGCTATGCGGAGACAGCAGCAAGATGCGCGGACCAAAATCAAAGGGTGCCAGAATATTGGAACGGGGCAAGGCGTTGAGCCGGGCAAGCGACTCGTCGCCACGGCACATGGCGTTTTCCGCATTGTTCTCGGCTTTTATTTCCTCTGCGCTGACACTGTTGAACAGCGCTACGGCCAGCGGTCCCGGCAAGATCAGCAGTACGACCGCTGCGGTAGCGATTATGCGCGCTAGCACATTCTCGACGCCCCGCGCTTTGACAAACGCCTGATGCACGGCCCAGGCCAGAAACGGCAGGGCGAAAGCAGCCGCAACCGCCGTTGCGCGCTGAACGAACAAAGACAGCACCAATGACCAGAGAAAGGCATAGCCGAGGATGAATAATTTGCTCCGGTCGATCTGGCCGGGCCGGACACGGACGATATAGATCAGACTACCCAGCCCGACGATGATCGATCCACCGAACAAGGCGACCATGGTCTTGCCATTCTGGTACCAGATCGGCAGACCTTCGAGGACATTTACCAGCCAATATTCGCGGACGACCGGGTCCATTGTGTTAAACGCCCCGCCGACACATTGCTGTGCCAGACTATAGAAGATGACCAACGCCGCCGCACCGGCGACAGCTAGGCTGACGACGCGCAACAGGATGTTCGCGGGCAGCCATTTGATCGCTGGCAATATGACAACGGCCCCCACTGTACAGGCCAGCAAATGAGCAGGAGAAAGCGCGTCACAATAGTTGATGACGACGTTGAAATTGCCCTGGCTGCCAAAATAGAATAGGAAACTCGCAATCAGAAAGCTCAGCAGAGTCCAGAATAGACGAACTCCTTCTTCCATCTGGAAAAGCCAGCGCCAAACCAGAAGCACGATGAAAGCAGCCGATATCGGCAATCCTTCCAGCGATATCGAAAGCCAGAGCGCGAGCGCCATGCCCAGCGCGATGCCGCCCTTGCGCTTGTCGGGCCAGAACATCGTCCACAGCGCAGCAAGCGCGAGCACGATCTGCCAACCATGATGATCCACCCGCATCGGCCGGATCTGGGCAACAATCGGCACCGCGGTCGCCGTCAGGGTTGCCGCAAGAATCGCGATCGGGCGATCGAAAAGCTGTTCGGTAATCCTGGCAACAAGCCACATGGCTACACCTAGCGTGATCAAAGGCACGATGACCATTGCCGCAGTTTCGGCGGTCGCCACTCCCAACAGCGGTTTGAGCAACAGAAATACCAGTGCCAGAGGCAGTTCGATCCAGCGCGACCAGTGCATCGGCTGGCTGTCCGGTTCACCGATTCGATATTGTATGGTGTCAAACCAGCTTTGTCCGCCGAGCCAGTCGCGCAACTGCACCATGCGCAGCTGATCGTCCGGGTCCCAGCCGATGCCGGTCATGATCTGGCCACGGGTGACCAGTATCAGCAATGCGCAGACAGCTATCCAGACGAGTATGAGGCGACTCCGGGGAAAGGACTTATCAGTGGTCATTCACCTACCTCGTTCTTCCTGATGCGCCAGATGTTGAATGGTCCGATCATTGGTAGCGGCTCCAGCCACTCGAAATCTCCTCCGGTTTGTACTTTCGCCCAAAACCCTTCTGGTGCACGGAGTGTATAGTAATTCAGTTCGGGACTACCGTTACAGCCCACCAAATATTCTACTTCACGCCGGGCCATGATCGTTTCCGCTTGGTCTGGCGAACCGATAAACGTCTGGATAACATCCTTCATGGCATATTGATTACGATGGTGGCCGGTTGCGACGACACTCAGCCTGGTATGCTGCAAGATCAAAGGGCTAACATCCAGCCCCGTCATGATCCGTGCTTTACCGAGGATATCCAAGGCCTGAACGGACGATATCGTGTGACAGCTTAACGCTTTTTCAAACTTGATTTGGTCGTCAATCGCGGCCGCACCATGCTCTTCGTTTGAGCCGTTTTGCGTGACCGAATAGACAATCGGTGCAATCACCGTGGGAGCCAGCATCATCGCACCAACAATCTTTAGCCCCACGCGAGATACAAGGCCGGGCTTTCGGTCGCTCGTTTTGAAAATGTGCAAGACCGCCGGTGCGACAATGACGTTTGCAACGCAGAGCACATAGACCGACACACGGGACACATAGATACCGACTGCCGCCGATCCCAAAAACAACAGGAGCAGTAGCACCTTGTCACGCGGTGCTACCTTGGCATCGAACCTGAAAAGATAGACAATTCCAGCCAACCCGACGGCGACTGCGGCAATTATTTGCAGCTGCCTGATATCGCCGATCTGCCAAAGCGGCAGACCTTCGGGCGTCCGGTTAAACCAATATTCGCGGACGAGAGGATCCAGATTGCTGAATGCATCGCCCGCACATTGCGGTGCGATCAAGAGCACCGTGGCGATACCCGCCGCTCCGGCGACCGCACAGACAATCAATCTATTAGCGAGTTTCCCCTGCAATCCGGACCATGACGCTGCGGATATTATGGCGGCAACCAACGCCAGGGCGGCCAAATGAAAGGGAGAAAGAGCATCGCAATAGTTGGATTGGAACCCGAGCCCCTCTGTCACAATGTACAGCAAGCCGGCTGTCCCTGCTGTCGCCACTAGCGCCAGCGGAAACTGATTTGCAAACCTCTGACCCTGTTCGCCACGCTCGGGAAACAGCCACCGCAACGAGAACAATCCGAGAAACAGGATAACAAAGGGCAATCCCTCCACCGATATTTCCAGCCATGTCGCTGCAGCCATGCCCAAAAGCAGAGCCGCGCGTCTGGATTGGGCGGGATCAATCAGTGCGAACATGCACGTCAGAAAGAGAACCAGCTGCCAGCCGTGATGGTCGATCCGCATGGGTAAAAGCTGGTTGATGACGGGAATGATGGCAAAGATCGACACTGCAGCAAGCAGCGCCGCATGATGGCCGAACAGCCTTTCCGTTATTTTCGCGGTCTGCCAAAGCACAACCCCGAGAGTGAGCAGCGGAACGACCGTTGCCGCAATTTGGCCAGCCACCATCGGTCCCAAGATCGGCTGCAACATAAGAACCAGCGCGCCAACCGGCACGTCAACCAAACGCGACCAGTGCATCGGACCACCGTCGGGCGGGTTTATTCGATGCTGTGTGACATCGAACCAGCTCTGCCCGGCGAGCCAATCCATGATTTGGACCATTCGCAGATTATCGTCGGCGTCCCCCATCTGGAACGCGATAATTTGCGACCATTGTGTGACGACCAGCAAGGCTGAAAGCACGACCCAGATAGCAAATATCTGCTGACGAAAATAGCGCGGAGAAAGAAGTGATGTCATTATATTGCTTTCTCCGAGCGGTGCATTCATCTGCCTGAAGCCATTATCCGATACACAAATTACTGAACTCGTTCGACTTTTGGATAAAGCCTTGGAATAATTGTTCCAGCAAGGGCACTGATCGCTGACAGTGGAAACAAATAACCCGCTGCAAAATTCACTACCTTCCGCACCACTCAATTTCAGAGTAATTTAGCGAAATGCTCCAGGTGTATTTTCAGTCACCGGAAAACACCGAATTTTCGTGTCAGATAAACCGCGAAGAAGCTCACAAAAACCGCCGATCCTTTGGCAACAACCGGCAGGAATCCCAGCTCAGTCAGCCAGCTGACAATCGCCACGGTTATACCAAGGCCCAAAATGGCGGTGGTGATGAAACCAAGGCGCTGAAGCTGCAATGCGCCGCCTAATCTTGCCTTTCCGGGAAATACGAAACGCGATGATATCATCCAGTGTATCACGATACCGGCGGAATAGCCCAGAGCCGATGCCCAGCCGGGTTCGACCAGAAAGGCCACAAGCACCATGAACAATGATACATCAAAAGCCAGTGATATGATACTCGCCAGCAAATAACGGGTGATCGAAAATCGCTGCATAATTGCTAGTGGCGCGGGCAAACTTCCTGCCCAAACGCCAACCATTGACCGTCTATCCTGTCCGCTGCGTTCCACCCCGGTTACGCCGCTTTGGAAGGTTTGGCGTCAGGTACGGTTTCCTCGATCCGTTTCGGCACATCACGCATGCTCTCTAGCGCGGCGACACGGTCTTCGCTGATTTCCTCGACAATGGCCTGCTGTTCACCCTCATCGCCCGATTCGTGATATTCGGCGTCTTCGTTGACGTTCCAGACATTCCATTTGCGGGTGCCGGCTTCGATATTCTCCACCGTCAGCATCGCGGTCATCATCGCGTGATCCTGATTATTATAGCGGTGCATCCCATTACGACCAACCATGTGCAACGTCGGGAAGCGGCTTTCCAGATCATCGCGCATGGTGGCGACATTCTGTTCATAGCTGTCGTCATAGACCGGATAGGCCTTTTCCTGACGTACAACCGCGCCTCCGACGACGTCATCGGGATTGCACAGACCCAGAATTGCCATTTCCTGCTTGGCGAGTTCAATCAGATCTTCGTCGGACGAAGACCACAGACCGTCATTTTCAAAACAGAAATATTCGAGACCGACACAGGCGATATTCTCGTCCGGTACCATTTCGGGTGACCAGCTGCGGAAATTCTGCACACGGCCGACTTGCACGCGATCGTCGTGGATATAGATCCAGTTGTCCGGAAACAGATCCTCGGACTTTACCTTAAGCGCCACGGTCAGAAAATCGCGATAGTTGAGATCCTGCGCTTCCGGCATGGATTTCGGCAGCGGATGGATACGGGTCGCAAGCTCGCGCATCGGCGCGCTTGAAATCACATGTTTCGCGGTGATGATGGTTTCACCATCGGCACCATCTTCATATTTTCGAGTCGTGCTCATCCGCCAGTTGCCTTCGGCATCCTGCGCCAGCTGTTTCAGGCTATGGCCCATCAGCACTTCATTGCCCTTGGCTTCAATATGGGCTTTTGCTGCATCCCACATCATGCCGGGGCCGAGGCGCGGATAGCGGAAGGTTTCGAGCAGGGTTTTTACTTCCTGTCCGTCATTGGGTTTCTTGTTGAGGCCGAGCGAACGTTTCAGACCGTCTGTTACAGCGTTCCACAGGCTCAGGCCCTTGATACGCTGTGCCGCCCAGTCCGCCGACATTTCGTCGCACGGCATGCCCCAGACCTTCTCGGTATAGGTTTTGAAGAAAATCGAATAGAGCTTGTAGCCAAACTGGTTAACCGTCCAGTCTTCAAAGCTTTTGACATCTTTGTTCGGAAAGACCTTGGCCTTGCCATAGCTCAGCATGCAGAGCGTCGAGCGCCAGATGCCAAGATTCCACAAGGCTTCAAAGGCGCGCAGCGGGTAGCTATAGAATTTGCCTTCATAATAGATGCGGCTCATCCGCGGGCGCTGGATAAAGTCGTCTGGCAGGATTTCATTCCACAGATCGACCACTTCCTGGCTTTTGGAAAAAAAGCGATGCCCGCCAATATCAAAGCGAAAGCCTTCATGCTCCACCGTCCGGCTGATTCCCCCGACATATTTCGGGTCCTTTTCGATCACCTTGACCGAATAGCCTTTCTTCGAAAGCAGATAGGCGGCGGTCAGGCCAGCCGGCCCCGCGCCAATGATGGCGACATCTACCGGAGAATTTTCGGGCGTGCTCTGTCTGGTCATAAAGTTCGTTCCCTGTTCATGGCGCGCGCATATCCGCGCCGTTCATGTTTCAGAAACAGGAGTGAACGAAATTGGTTAACGAAAGGTTAGAGGGGGTTTAAGAACTTGAAGTGACGACGATTGCGATATTACAGAAATCCGCAACCCTCCAACTTTTCATTCAGGCCCGGAAAGCCAGCGAAGTCCGCGGTAGGGGACGAAACAGCTTGGCATTCAAGCTCATTTTTACGAGTAAGCCCGCTATTGCCGCAACGAAAAGCAAAACAACGATCGATTCCTCAGGCCCTGCGGCCCCGCCGGTCAACAGCCGCGATCCAACAAACTCGCTCTGCATCGGCGCTGCAGCCCGCCAGTCTTCCTGACCGGTCAAGGGCAGGCCTGTCAGGAAAATAGTGAAATTCCAAGCGGCATGGTGCAGACCGATCATCCAGATATTGCGGCGAAACATATACATCAGGGTCCACATTCCGCCGATCAGGGCGGTCGACAATATGCTGAGCCAGCCTCCCAGATTATCGTTGAACATATGCAGGCCGGCGAAAAACAGAGTCTGCGACACAAGCGCGACAATAGTGCCGAAATATCGTTCGGAAATGGCGAACAGGGCGCCGCGAAACAGCAACTCTTCCAATATGGCGGCAGCAAGAATGACCAAGCCGACGCCCAGCACGGCGTGCAAGCCGGAATAGGAAATATACTGATAATAGCCCATGAGATAGAGCAGGATCATCGGTATGCCGATGATCGCAACGCCCGACATGACGCCCAGTCCGATCAGCGGGATATCGACGGCGAGATCGCTTTTGCCGGCCCGCCGCTCGACATATTTGGTGTAAATCCAGTAGCCCAGCACAAAGGCGCAGAGCATGCCGATCCGCCGGACATATCCGCGCGACTGTTCGTCAAGATCGAATAGCCCGGCAATTACCGGCTCCATCCCGAACCGAAACGCACCGGCAATGGCAGCGATAACCGCAAGCGACAGGAGAAAGCTGCCCAAAGCGCGGAGAAGATTCTGGATCATCGGCATAAACGGGACTTTCAAACTTTTGGGAGCGATCGCTGCTTCGTCATCCTGAACTAGCTTCAGGACCCCGCGAGTGTATCGCGCTTTGCCGTCCTGAATGCTGAAACAAGTTCAGCATGACAAGATCACTCCTCGACCACCAAATCCCCTTGCAAGTCTTCGGGCAACACCGGCTCACTGAGCAACCGCTCCATCGCCTTCCAGCGCCACACCGGCGCATCGCCCTGGGCTTCGATCCAGTCGCGGACCATTTCCATACCGAGGCCATAGTTGATCACATAGCTGCGATATTGCTCGTTGAAATCAGTCATCTGTTCGGCCCGTTCGCGGGATACCAGCTGATATTTCTGGTTGAGCGCGATGGCTTCCTCACGAGTGATCTCGCCATCAAGATATTGCTGCGCAATAGTCATTCGCGCGCCGCTCAGCGCCTGTTTGGCAATTTGTAGCGCCCAGTAAGCCGCCGCCGTGTCGGGATTGAGGCCGGCGAGCGGGTATAACACGTCGCGCTCGTAATCCAGTCGCTCCTGCCCGCTGAACGCCAGTTCGATGCCGTAATTGGCCGAGCCCTCGGCGATCAGACTCTGCGGTGAATAGAGCGGATAGACGGAAAATTCCTGCCAGCCACGCCCCTTGGTCAGATTGCGCTCGAGCAGCATATCATAGACATGATGGCCGGGATAGCCTTCGTGGCAGCCCAGATCAACGGCGCGACCGATGAAGATCGGCAGGTCGGTGTTGACTTGGATCAGACTCTGATAATTGCCCTGATAATAATTATAGCCGCTCCAGCTTTTGCCGGTGACAAATTCCAGTTTGAAATTTTCGCCCTCGGGCAGATCGAAATATTGCACGGTCCGCGCCTTGCACTCGGCTATCGCAGTGTCGAATACGGTCTGCAGCCGGTCCTTCGGGATAATATACCCATTTTCGAACGCCGCCACCCGCTCGCTCAGCGGTCCATCACCGGGGACAATATTTTCAATTTCCTCGAGCACCGGATCAAATTCTTCCAGCGGACGAAGCTTTGGCGTAACCCCGAATAGTCCCTTGGCCTCCTTAGCAAAGGTGAAACGCTCGCCCTGTATCATCGCATGGCGAGTAGCCGCCGCTTCCAGTTGCGCTGACAAAAAGCGCTTGCGCTTCTCGACCAGCGGATCGTCGCTCTCCGGCAATTCATCCAGTCGAACCATCATCTTGATGAGTTCATTGCCGACCGTGATCAGCGATGGCTTGCCGGTCTTCAACATCTCGGCATATTCCGGTGGGCCGTAATAGGCATCGACATACCCCGGTTCATATTGGTCCATGACCAGCGAGAGGAAGATATAGTCCGAGACAATATCTTCCATCGTCATTGGAATGACCACGATATCAGGCGGCTTTGCAGAGCTTGGTGCAACTGCCAATAAACTGGCAGACAGTACCATACAGGCTACGGCCACAAGGCCGGTGCTTTTCAACGGGCGTCTTTCAGCTTTTGCACTTCCGTGTCAGGTAGAACGTCAAGCAGTTCCTCCGCTTCGTTCTCGTCCAGCGATTCCAGATGCCGTCCCTGCGGCGCAAAGCGCAATATGCAAAAGCCGATAATTGCGGACAGAACAGATCCGCCAAGGACACCGATCTTCGCTTCCTCGATCAACAGCGCATTGCCCGGGAAGGCCAAAGCACCGATGAACAGGCTCATCGTGAAGCCGATACCGCAGAGCATCGCCACGCCATAGACCTGCAGCCAGCTCGCGCCGCCCAATCGACCGGCAAAGCCGGTTTTGACCGCGAGCCATACGCTGGCGAAAATTCCGATCTGCTTGCCCAGCAACAGTCCGGCAGCGATGCCGAGCGGCAGCGGCGCAAAAATCTGCTCCAGACCAAGACCTTCCATTGAAACGCCAGCATTTGCGAAGCCGAAAACCGGCACTATCAGAAATGCACTCCACGGCGAAATCGCATGTTCCAGCCGGTGCAATGGCGAATGCTCAGCATCCGGAGAGGTCGGAGTCACCACGATCGGGATGACCATAGCGGCAAGCACCCCGGCGATGGTCGCGTGAACGCCTGACATCAGCACCGTATACCAAAGCATACCAGAACCAATCAGATAGGGCCAAAGCTTGAGCACACCATTGCGGTTCATCGTGTACATAACCGCCAGTATAGCCGCGCTGGCCAATAGCGCTGCGCCATTGATCTCGGCGGTATAGACCAAGGCGATAATCGCCACCGCGCCCATGTCATCGACAATCGCGACGGTGACAAGAAACAGCTTCAGCGAGGTCGGAGCGCGTGGCCCGAGCAGCGCCAGTACGCCGATCGCAAATGCGATATCGGTAGCTGCCGGAATCGCCCAGCCATTGTAGAGCTCGGGCGCGTCCTTGACGACAAACAGATAAATCAGCGCCGGAACCACCATGCCCGCAGCCGCAGCAACCACCGGCAATCGCCGCCGCTCCCACGTATTGAGCCGACCATCGACGAATTCGCGCTTGATTTCCAATCCAACCAACAGGAAGAATATCGCCATCAACCCGTCATTTATCCACAGATGCGGCGTCATCGGTCCGAGCTTGCTGGACAGTACCGGCCCCTTTATCTCGTGGAGGAAGTGGTGGTACATCTCATATAACGGACTATTCGCGACGATCATCGCCAGAGCGGCGGCCACCATCAGCAATATGCCGCCGGCCGCCTCGCTTTTCAGAAAGTCGCGAAGTGCTGAATTTCTACCTGAGCGTGGCACTATTTTCTTCTCCCTTGGGGGGCTGTCCTGGAATTTCGATTTTCCGGGTCATGCGCAGGCCGGATGGTAAAATCAAGACTTGTGTGCAGCGAATTCCGCTCTAGGCGACAAGCAGATCACGAACTTCTGCCGCAATGGTATAGCTTTTCTCGCGTGCTGCCTGATCGAAGATCGATCCGGAGATGATCATCTCGTCAGCGCCGGTCCGTTCAACGAAGCGATCGACGCCTTGTTTTACCTTCTCCGGCGAACCTACAGCGCTGCCTTGCATGATCTGCTCGAGCATCGACTGGGCCTGGGGTGGCAAGCTTTCGCGATAACCTTCGAGCGGTGGCGGCATTTTGCCCGGGTTGCCGGTCCGCAGCGCGACAAAGCTCTGCATCATCGAGCTGGACAGATATTCCGCTTCCTCATCGCTGTCGGCAGCAAAAATGTTGAAACCGCACAGGACGTAGGGTTCGGCCAGTTGCTCCGACGGCTTGAAATCACGGCGGTAGATCTTGAGCGCCTCGTCGAGCATCTGCGGGGCGAAATGCGACGCAAAGGCATAAGGCAACCCGAGGGCTGCCGCCAGTTGCGCGGCGAACAGGCTGCTGCCGAGAATATAGAGCGGGATCTTGGTACCCTGCCCCGGTGTCGCCTGGATACCCAGCCGGTCATCACCCGCCAGAAACGCCTGCAGTTCGAGGACATCGCGGGGAAATTCATTCGCATCGCTGTTAAGATTGCGGCGCAGCGCCTGTGCCGTCCTTTGATCCGATCCCGGCGCACGGCCGAGCCCAAGATCAATCCGTCCCGGAAACAGCGCCTCCAGCGTGCCGAATTGCTCGGCGATCACCATCGGCGCGTGATTGGGCAGCATGATGCCACCGGCACCGATGCGGATGGTCTTGGTCCCCTGTCCGATGTGCGCCAAAGCCACTGCGGTCGCGGCGCTGGCGATGCCCTCCATGCCATGATGTTCGGCCATCCAGTATCGCTCATAACCAAGCGCTTCGCCGTGTCGGGCGAGCGCCAGCGACCGGTCGAGCGCTGTTCTGACATCGCTGCCCTGCGGTACCGGAGAGAGGTCAAGAATGGAGAATTTTATGCGACTATTCACTGATTATTGTCCCGTTGCTGGCGTCATTGATAACGGGGTTGCCGCAATCCAACAATGCGGATCTTCGGCAGCTGCAAAAAAACGGGAAAATTGGTTTATTTCTATTTGTAACGTTTTGTAAGGTCGTGTAAACTTTTTGGACTAAAAAGGCTATAAATCCGATAATGCAAGCGTTTCTGTAGCAGAATCCTTGTGATGGAATAGGGGGTTTTAAACAATGGTCATGCACATGGGCGCATGGGTGGCCTCATATTTCATCCTATCGCTATTCATAACCGCGCTTTATGTTCGGCAGGCCAAGCGGAGCAAATGGACAAAGTTTCTGCGGAAACATTTCTATTTTTTCCCAATCGTCCCGATCATCGTGCCATTTATGACTGTATCGCGAATGATATTGGCAATTAACGGCGTGGTCTTTCGATCGATGCGCTGGATTTTCGAAAAACTGTCTGGGAAAAAAACCTATCGCCGGAAATATGGTTATTTCCGACAGTAAATTTCGAACTGGCACGGCATATTCACCGTGATCATCAACGGATTGGTTCTTTGCCCAGCTGCCCGGCAACCTTGATTGCATAACCACTGGGAACCCTGCGAAAGCCGAGCGTTGGCAACAGCAGCGTCCAGGCGCGATCGCTACCCGAGAGGAACAGCCGCGCGGTATAAAAGCCATTGCCTTCCAGTTTTAGCGTGAGCTGCTCCATTGCCGACCCGCTTTGCAGCGGCAGTACCAGCACACCATCCTGACATTCGGCATTGCCTAGCAGGCCCTGCTTGAGGTTCAGCCCGGGGATGTTGGCGTCGAGCGATACCCGCACCTGCCCGCTGGCCGACTGGCAACGGCCACCGGCAAAGCTGATGTTGACCGCCTGCAGATCGATCGCAGAGGCCGGTAGCGGCGCCAGTTGACGCCCGACGCTCAGCATTGTGGTCAGGTCCTGCACCAGCAGGCTGTTGCCCGACTTGCCGACGGTTGCAACCAGTCCGGGATCACCGGCAGTCGGCAGCCGTTCCAGATCCATCATCACCCGCCCGGTAAGCAGCGGCAGGAGCCGCACTCCGGCATCAAGATCGCCGAGCGGAAACGGTCCGAGCTGCGTGCCCTCGATCCGGCCATGCCAGACAGATCCGCTGATCGTCTTGGCCGAGAAACGCGATCCTTCCAGCCCGGCCCATCCCACGGCAAGCCTGAGTGGCAAGAAGAACAGCGCCACTGCGATCACCGCCAGTAAGATCAGAACATAGGTCAATGCGCGGGGCACCTGCTTTCCTTCGACTTAGAGTTCGGGCGAAAATTGGTCGAAATAGGCAAAGATATCCTCTTCGGTGCGGCTTGCAGCATTACGCCATTTCGAAGCTGATTTCGGATTCAGCAAATCTCCGCCCGGGGATAGCACCAACACGGTCGGCGTGCCCTTGATCGACTTGAAACCGTAACGCCGGGCGATATCGACATTGCGATCCCGCTGACCAACATCAATATAGACGATCTCATATTTGTCCTGCAGCATCGCGACGAAGCGCGGCTGCGCGAACCAGCCAGCCAGTCCGCGGCTGTCATGGCACCAGTTGGCACCCAAGACGAGGACGACCCGCTTTTCTACCAGCGCTGCCCGGGCAAGCGCCGCGTCGAACGCTGCGGCCGCATCGACCCCTTCGTCGTAGGGTTGCGCTTCGGGATGCCCTGTTTGAGCCGGTTCTGCCAGCAGAGCAGACGCAGGATACAGGGCCAGCCCGGCGAACAACAAGAATATATATCTCATACACCGGCTATTACACTTCCAGCGGCGTGAGGGAACAGGCTTTTGTCAGACCAAGGCCGCGCTTCATCGCGGGAAAGCTGCGTACCATTGCTGCCGTCATTGCCAGTTCGAAGCGGACAGCTCGGCCATATTGCGCTTCAATCCGGTCACCCAGCTCAAAGGCGTCCATCGACTGGGTCGCAATCGCCTGACCGAACCGGAAGGCAAGCGCCTCGTCCTCTGGCAAATCGTCCGCTCCCTTGAACCAGGCATTGACGGTTTCTCTGGGAACATCATCGGCAAGCGCCCAGTTTGCACAGCTGATCGCGCAGGGTCCGCAATCCTCGACCATATTCGCACCCATCCGCGCGGCGTGGAAAAGCAACGCCGGCGCCGCGTGCCGGTGCATCGAAGTGGGCAGGAAGTGGATGAATTTTTCAAGCACATGACCCGGCGCGGCGGCGATTTCATCATGATATTGCCGCTCGCTCTCCTCTGCCTGCGCATTGGCCAATTTGAGAAAGATGGCTTTCGGGATACCGGCAGGCGCGATCCGCTGGCGCGCGAACAGAATGCCCAGCGCCAGGAACACCAGCAGGGGCGGCCCCAGCACGCCCGGCGCATCAGCGATAAAGGCATCGGGCGAGCATATCCCGACCGACACTTCGTAAATATGCAGGATACCGTGGAGAGACAGCCATAGCGCCCCGGCCAAGGCGGCCAGCCAGCGCACATGAATATTGAGGCTGGCATAGAACAGGATCACACCACAGGCCGCATAGGCAATTCCGATATCACGGATGAAATGCTGGTTCGGCGGGCCGGTCGTGATGACCGTCGGGATTGCGACATACCAGTCCAGCGGGGCGATGATCATGAACGCGCCAAAGGCAAGCGCGAACAGACCGACCGCCAGCACCAGCATCTGGGCGATACGATCGAGCCAGTCCGGTTTTCCCATCAGCATGCAATTTCTCCTTCAAAAACCCCCGAGTCCATGTTATTCGGATATTTATTGTCTGAATAACATGGAGAGTCAAGCTGTGCAGATTTCCAAGGGCGTTGAATGGGCTGCCCATGCTGCGGTGATGATGATCGCATTGCCGGAAGGCCGCGGCCTGAAAGCCGAAGCACTCGCGCGCTATCACGACGTGCCCACGGCCTATATGGCGAAGCAGTTGCAGGCGCTCAGCAAGGCAGGGATCGTGCAATCCTCACGCGGCGCCCACGGCGGCTACCGGCTGGCAAAACCCGCCACCGATATCACGCTGTGGGACATAACCGCCGCGATCGAAGGCCATGCCCCCGCCTTTCGCTGCACCGAAATCAGGCAGAACGGTCCGTGCGGGTTGAAGAAAAAGGACTGCAAGAGCCCCTGCCAGATTGCGTCGGCCTTCGCGGTCGCCGAGCGTGCGTTTCGGGACAGTTTGAAGACGGTAACGCTCGCGGATTTGGGCGCGCAGGTTTTGCAAAACTCAAGACCCAAACATCTGTCGGATGTCGGCAACTGGCTCGAAAGCGAGACCATGCCGCTCAGCGAAAAGAGGTGACCGGCCGCTTGCTCCTCTAGCTGCGCAAATGCGTTTGGAAAAAGGTCAGCGTCCGTTTCCAGGACAGCGTTGCCGCTTGCTCGTCATAGCGCGGAGTCGTGTCATTGTGGAAACCGTGGTTCACATCGGGATAGAAATGGACGCTATATTCTTTCTGGTGTTCCGAAAGGGCCGACTCATAGGCTGGCCAACCGGCGTTGATCCGCTCGTCATTGCCAGCGTGATGGATCATCAGCGGTGCCTTAATCGCCGGGACGTCCGTGGCTTCCGGCTGGCGTCCATAATAAGGCACCGAGGCACCAAGATCGGGATAGGCCACCGCCAGCGCGTTGCAGACGCCCCCTCCGTAACAGAAACCGACCGCGCCGACCTTGCCGGTCGAACCGTCATGGTCGCGCAGAAATTCGAAAGCGGCAAAGAAATCCTCCATCAGCTTCGCGCTGTCCAGCGTACGCTGCATCGTCCGGCCGTCATCGTCATTGCCGGGATAGCCGCCCAAGGGTGACAGGCCATCGGGAGCCAGCGCCAGATAGCCGGCCTTGGCCACCCGCCGCGCGACATCCTCGATATAGGGATTAAGCCCCCTGTTTTCGTGGATCACCAGTACCGCCGGCAGCTTGCCCGTCGCCCCTGCGGGCTTTGCCATCAGCGCGTTGATCTCGCCGTGCCCATCGGGGCTGTTGTAGCTGACCCGCTCGGAAGTGATCGCCGGATCATCCGGCTCGACCTGTGCCGCCCAGACATAATTCGGCTGCAACTGATCGAGGATCATCGCCCCGGTCACGCCCGCAGCGGCAAATTTCCCCGCCTGCCGGATGAAATCCCGCTTCGAGATCGCGCCGTGGACATAGCCGTCAAAAATTTCAAGAATATGGGGGTGAAAGTCACTTGCGCGTTTGCGGGTCGAAGTCATGATGGATCATCCTTCAGCGAAGATTTGGCCGGAACTCGCCCGAACATAGCATAGAATGAATTTTTGCAAATCCCGTTCGTGCTGAGCCTGTCGAAACACCTTGGTTCCTCCGACACTGACGAAGCGCGAGCCGAGAGAGGCCCTTCGACAAATTCTGGGCGAACGGTCATCCTGCCCGCGCAACCCTTCAGGCCGCTTCGCTAACCCCCGCCTCGATCTCCGCTGCCTTGGCTTCGACCAATCTCACAATATGATCGACCATATCTTCATCCGCAACATGGTGATCGGTGACGCCGGAGAGATAGACCATATGCTTGCCCTTGCCGCCGCCGGTGATGCCGATATCGGTCTCGCGGGCCTCGCCGGGACCGTTGACCACGCAACCAAGAACGGACAGCGATAATGGCGTGCGGATATGTTGCAGCCGCTCTTCCAGCTTCTGCACCGTGCGGATCACGTCAAAGCCCTGCCGCGCGCAGCTCGGGCAGCTGACCACGCGGACCCCGCGCGTGCGCAGGCCCAGCGCCTTGAGCATTTCATAGCCGACGCGCACTTCTTCTTCGGGTTCCGCCGACAGGCTGACGCGGATCGTATCGCCGATTCCGGCCCAGAGCAGATTGCCCATGCCGATGGAGCTTTTCACGGTGCCGCCGATCAGACCACCGGCCTCGGTGATGCCAAGATGCAACGGACAGTCCACCGCGTCGGCCAGCTGCGAGTAAGCCGCGACCGCGAGGAACACGTCGGAGGCCTTCACCGCGACCTTGAATTCGTGGAAATCATGATCCTGCAAAATCTTGATATGATCGAGCGCGCTCTCGACCAGCGCCTCGGGGCAAGGCTCGCCATATTTCTCCAGCAAATCCTTTTCCAGACTGCCGGCATTCACCCCGATCCGGATCGCGCAGCCATTGGACTTGGCCGCGTCGATGACTTCGCGCACCCGCGCCGAAGACCCGATATTGCCCGGATTGATCCGCAAGCAGGCCGCGCCCGCCTCTGCCGCTTCGATCCCGCGCTTATAGTGAAAATGGATATCCGCGACGATCGGTACATTGCTCGCCCGGACAATCTGCTTCAGCGCCGTGGTGCTCTCGACATCGGGACAGGACACGCGGATAATATCAACACCCGCCTCTTCGCAGCGGCGGATCTGGTCGATCGTCGCCTTGGCGTCCGAGGTCAACGTGTTGGTCATCGTCTGCACGGTAATCGGCGCATCGCCGCCAACCGGTACATCACCCACCATGATCTGGCGGGATTTGCGCCGATCAATATCGCGCCAGGGGCGCAACGACGGATTCTCTGAGGTCATATCTTTGCTCTTGTCAGAAGGGCCTGTTTGCCGGACATATAGGCTGTTCGCGAAGAAATGATAAGAGCCAATCGGGAGGGACGTCTGATGATCCGGAAATTACTGAACCTGCTGGGATCAACGCTGCTACTTTCGACCATGGCAACGGCGGCAAACGCGCAGGGTGGAATCGAAGAAGAAGCCCATTGGTCAATCGCCATTCACGGCGGTGCCGGGACAATCGATCGCGACAAGATCACGCCGGAGAAAGACGCAGAAATCAGGGCCGCGTTGAACAACGCTCTCACAATTGGCTCCGGGATTCTGAATGACGGCGGGACCGCGATGGATGCCGTTGCCGCTAAGATCATGGCAATGGAGAATGATCCCAATTTCAACGCCGGCAAGGGCGCGGTCTTCACTTGGGACAAGACCAACGAGCTCGACAGCAGTATCATGGACGGCAGTGACCTGTCGGCTGGCGCGGTCGCCGGGATCAACGGCACCAAGAACCCGATATTGCTGGCACGGGCGGTAAAAGACAAAAGCCCGCATGTCATGCTGTCCGGCGAAGGCGCCAACCGGTTCAGCCGCGAGCAGGGGCTGGAACAGGTGACGCCCGACTATTATGCCACCCCCTATCGGCTGAAACAGATCAAGGACCTGCGCGCCAAAAAGGTCAGCGCCGCCGATGTCGATTATAAATTCGGCACGGTCGGTGCCGTCGCCATGGACAGGAACGGCAATATGGCCGCCGGCACCTCGACCGGCGGCATGACCGGCAAACGCTGGGGCCGGATCGGCGACAGCCCTGTGATCGGCGCGGGCACCTATGCCGACAACCGCAGCTGCGCGATTTCGGCGACCGGATCGGGCGAATATTTCATCCGTCTCGGCGTGGCCCACGAAATTTGCACCCGCATCCGGATGCGGCTGCAAATGGCCATCGAGGAAGCACAGCTGACCGTGCCGAAAGATGCAGATGGCAACTACACCTATATGATCCACGCCAGCGAATTCATGTTGCCAGACACGGAAATCCAGCAGATTGCCGATGACGTGATCGCCGAACTGGGTGAACTGGGCGGCGACGGCGGCATCATCTACGCTACGCCTTGGGGTCAGGCCGGTTACAGCTTCAATACGGCGGGCATGTATCGGGGAAGAGCCACCAGTGATGGCGAGCAAGGCCTGGCGATATACGGGGATGAGCAGTGAGGTGAATATCGGCGCGATCGCATTGATATTCTAGAGCCAACGTCCATTGCGGGCGTCAAAAAACGCATTTCGGAGATTAAGGCTGTCGATCCGCCGTCCCATCCGATTTGATGCAAGATTGCAGTTCTTGGATCGTCACTACCCGCGAAGTCAAACAGCACTTCAATCCACGTACTGATTGGCGCATGCATCGCTTGCGTAATTATCTGCAACCCTTACATCTGAAATATAGTCATATCGACAGAATTTGCTGTTTCCGGAGAGCTTCAATGCGTGTGTTCGCCTGCCTGCCCCTGATCCTTAGTGTCGCGACGCTTGGTGCGTGCTCCGTGACCGGCGGGACGCCGAAAGCCGATGAAACGCCGATGGTTTCACCAATACTCACCAGTGAAGATGCGAAAGACCCCTACAGCTATGCCCAGCCGGAGGTGGCGCGGGTGACGCATGTGGCGCTCGACCTGGCGCTGGATTTCGAGAACAAGAATGTTGGCGGCACTGCCACGCTGGATATATTGGCGGAGGACGGCGCCGATACTGTTGTTCTGGACACGATGGGGCTGGAAATATCGTCGGTCAACGACGCCGCCGGCAATGATCTGCCGTTCGAATTGGGAGAGATACAAGAAGGAATGGGCGCGCCGCTTACGATCAATATGGGGGACAAGCGTCAAGTCGTTATAACCTACAAGTCAGGCCGCGACGCCAGGGCATTGCAATGGCTTGCTCCTGAACAGACGGCTGGCGGTGAACATCCCTATTTGCTTAGTCAGGGTCAGCCGACGCTGAACCGGACCTGGATCCCCACACAGGACAGCCCCGGTATCCGCCAGACATGGGAAGCGAAAATCACCGCGCCGGAATCGTTGACGGTGGTAATGTCCGGTCTGTCGAACGGTGAACCAGAGAGCGCGGGCGAAAGTCGCCATGCTTTCAGCTTCGCCATGGATAAACCCGTTGCCCCTTATCTGATCGCGATTGCGGCAGGCAATATTGTATTTCAGGAACTGGGGCCCCGTTCCGGCGTCTGGACCGAGCCGGTCATGCTTGAAAAAGCGGCGGCAGAGCTAGTCGATACGGAAAAGATGATCGACGCTGCGGCGGAGCTGTACGGCGAATACCGCTGGGGTCGATACGATATGATCGTATTGCCGCCGAGCTTTCCTTATGGCGGGATGGAAAACCCGGTGATGACGTTTCTGACGCCTACTTTTATTGCCGGCGATCGCAGTCTGACCGGCTTGGTCGCGCATGAATTGGCGCATAGCTGGTCGGGCAATCTGGTGACCAATGCGAATTGGTCAGACAGCTGGCTCAACGAAGGGGTTACAAGCTATTTCGAAAACCGGATTATCGAAAAATTATACGGCAAAAAGCGGGCGAGTCAGGAACGCGCACTGAACTTTGCCGCGATGGAAGAAACAATTGCCGAAGAAGGGGCCGACTCAGCGATCACGGCGCTGCATCTTACCGGTGACAACGCCAGTCCGGAAGGCGGCACGAGCGGTGTCATTTATGATAAAGGCGCGGCTTTCCTGCACAGTGTGGAAGCAATTGTCGGGCGGGAGAAATTCGATACGTGGCTGGAAAGCTGGTTCGATCGGCATGCTTTCCAGCCCGCGACATCGGCCATGTTTCTGGCCGATATGCGAGAAAACCTGATCAAGGGGGATGCGCCGTTGGAAGCAAAGCTGATGCTGGACGAATGGGTTTACGAGCCAGGTCTCCCGTCCAATGCGCTGCGACCAGATCCTGCCGCCTTTGCCGAGGTGGACAAGGCGGCAGAAACATATGCAGCCAACCGCACGATTGATAAGGTTGCATGGAGTGATTGGACCAGCGCCGAACGTCTACGCATGCTGAGCAAGCTGCCGGAGGAACTGTCGGATGATGAACTGGCGAAGCTTGATAAGGATTTCGGACTGTCGGCATCGGGCAACAATGAAATCCTGTTCGCCTGGCTTAACCTGGCGCTGCAGAACCGCTACGATCCCGCAGTAGCGCTCGCGGAAAACTTCCTTGGAACGGTGGGCCGCCGAAAATTTGTTTCGCCCTTGTTCGAGACACTGATGGAGCAAGGTGAATGGGGTAAGCCAATCGCCAAACGCATCTATGCAAAAACACGCGGCGGCTATCATTCGGTCACGACAGGAACGGTGGATAAGCTGGTACTCGCCGGCGACTGATTTACAATCAGGCTTGGAATTCGAGTATATCCTCTGTCCTGTTCCCCCGGTAATCGTCCTATTGCGCCGCTCGCTACAAGCTGCATCAATACGCGGTGGGACAGCGTGCATCGAAACCCCGGCCGAGTTCCGCTAGGCTGATCGCGCCCAGCCGCTTGACCAGCAGTGCCTCGGCCTCGTGCAACACATCCTCCACCGCCTCATTCACCAGTTGCTCCACCGCACAATCCGGATTTGAATGCTCGTTGCCGATCACAAACAGCCTTGGGCCGCCCACCGCCCGGTGCACGTCAAGTAGCGATAACTTCTCGAGATCACACGCAATGACCCAGCCACCTCCATGGCCCTTTTCCGATCGGACATAACCTGCGTCGCGCAGCCCGGCCATGGTCCGGCGAACGACTACCGCATTGGTCCTGAGCATTGCTGCAATCGCTTCCGAGGTCATCGGGCCGTCATGCCGCGCCATATGCAGCAGCACATGAAGCATTCGGGAAAGACGGCTGTCATTTCGCATCATTTAATCCTTCGCATCCTTATCGCGCTTGGCAAGCACAATAAGTCATGATACTTTTAAAGTTACATGATTTGTGGAGAATATCAAATGCCGGAAGTTCAAGCACCCCCGTTCGAAAACCCCGACCACTGGGATAAATCGGCGCGCCAGTATCAGCAGACCGCGCATATCTTTACCTCCCGATTTGCCGAGGATGCGCTGGCGCGCGTCAGCTTGACGGCGCAGAGCCATGTCCTTGACGTCGCAGCCGGCACCGGCGCCCTTGCATTGGCCGCAGCGCGAACGGGGGCACGGATATTGGCAACGGATTTTTCGCCCGGCATGGTAGCGTGCATCGCCGAGGCGGGACTGCCCAATGTCGAAGCCCGCACGATGGACGGACAGGCGCTCGACCTGCCCGATGCAAAGTTCGATGTGGTCTTTTCGATCTTCGGCGTGATCATGTTTCCCGACTGGCGCAAAGGCCTGACCGAGATGCACCGCGTCACCCGGCCTGGCGGCTATGGAGTGGTTTCGACCTGGCTGGATGAAGGCGCGGCCACGTTCCTGCTGCTTGGTCAGATACGGAAGAAATTATTTCCGGATCGGGTAGGAATGGCGATGCCTCAGGCTGTGCAGGCTCTAAGCAATCCGGACAATTTCGCACGCGAACTGGTCGCTGTCGGTTATCGCAATCCCCGGATCAAGAGCGTCACCCATGACTATCTACTTGACGTTGAAGCTTTGAACCAACCGGACACATTGTTTGGAATGTCGCCGGATTGGGTAAGCCTGAGTGATACGGATAAGACTAGGGTCATCGCGGAAGTGCGACTAACGGCAGGTGATCAGCCGATCCTGCCAATCCCTTCGACGGCATTGATTGCTGTGGCGCAGCGATGAGCCCCGCCCGCAGGGTTCGGGCTACCAATCTGGCCTGTCCTACATCGACGTCGAGCGCTATGCTGGCAGGATGACGACTGCATTCCCTACCGGGCCGATCGAGCCAGCACTTCCGAAAGGTCACACTCGACACCACCATGCTTCGGCGTACGTACCGGTTTTCTGCGGCCTCCGGTCGAAAGTTACAGAAAATATAAACCCCTGTATCTGTAAAGTTCGCTTTGCCCGGCGATAACCATGCAACCGGACATTGCAACATGCGCACCGACTTGCAAAGAAGCTAAGAAAAATTGTGCAATGTGTGAGGAGCAAAAATGAAAATACTGGCGAAAGCGATTCCACCGGTCCTGACGCTGTTCATGGCCGCGCCCCTATATGCGGCGGAGCAAGCACCGCCTGCGCAAACCAGAAGCGCCGAAACTTTTGATGCCGGGCAATCGTGGCTGGAGTTTGAAGACCAGTTCCGCCTTTTCTATGCCTATGCGCAGCGCAGCGACCTTGATGTTGATGCACAGCTTGCGCGCTCAAAAACCCTTGCGCTGCAAGCCGGAGACCGCGACGAATTTCGCAAGATCCTGCACCAGACGGCGCTGACCTTTTCGGACCCGCATTTCATCGTCGGTCCTTTCGACGAGACGGACTATTCGATCATTCCCAGCGGATCGGATATTGCCACGGAATATGTCAGCGGGCGTTTCCATGTCGCGGATATCCGTGCTGGTTCCGCTGCGGACGAGGCCGGGATTCGCCCTGGCTGGCAGATTGTCTCGGCAGATGGCATCATCATAGAAGACGCAGTGATCCGGCCTTATGGGCAGTTGCTGCCCGATCCGACGGATAAACAGCTGAACTATGGTGCGATGCTGGCTGTCAGCGGATTGCGCAACAAGCCCCGCACTCTGGTCTTTGAAGTCGGCGGGGAACTCCGGACGATTGATCTGCCGGCAACCTACGCGCTGAGCAAAACCATAAGCGCAGGCCCTTTGCTGGAAACCAGCAGGAACGGCAGTGTCGGCATCATCCGCATCAACAATACATTGGGCAATAATGATCTGATCCCGGCCTTTGATCAGGCTATCGAAGGCCTGTCCGACACTAGGGCGATGATCATCGACCTCCGCAACACGCCCAGCGGCGGCAATACCGAAGTGGCGCGCAGCATCATCGGTCATTTCGTGACGGGCACACGATCTTACCAGATTCACGAGATTCCCAGTATCGAGCGGGAATTTACCGTACCCCGCCGCTTTATCGAGCAAGTCAAACCACGCAATCCGCAATATCCAAAGCCGGTCGTCGTTCTTGGAGGACGCTGGACCGGCAGCATGGGCGAAGGGCTGGTTATCGGTCTGGATGCCGCTGCCGGTGCCTATACGATTGCCTCGGACATGGCGGACCTGCTGGGCGCTCTCTCCAATATCAATCTTGAGAAATCCGGAGCGCGCATGGATCTCGGGACAGAAACATTGTTCCACGTCGACGGCACACCGCGCGAAGATTATATTGCCAACATGCCACTGGAATCGGCGGACCGCGAAGCGGACGGCAGCGACCCCGCGATGCGCAGCGCGCTGGAATATCTCAGACGCGAAATCGACGGGTCTTGATGGCAGAGCAAGATTCCCGCTTCCCCTGCCTTAACCACTCGGTTAAACGCAGGGTATGACATGGAAACCCGAACTTGAAGAACTGGCCGAGCGCCAACGGCTCGCCGAGAAAATGGGCGGCGAGGAGAAAGTCTCCCGCCAGCATGGCCGGGGCAAGCTGGATGCACGGGCACGGCTTGCGGGCATCGTCGACGAAGGCAGCTTTCGCGAAATCGGCAAGATCGCCGGGCGGGGCACCTATGCCGAGGATGGCACGTTCGAGGATTTTGCGCCGAGCAACCTGATTTTCGGCCGCGCCAATATCGAGGGCCGTCCGGTGGTTGCCTCTGCCGATGATTTTACCGTGCGCGGCGGCGCGGCGGATGCGGCGCTGCACCGGAAATTCACCCAGTGCGAGAAAATGGCGCACACGCTGGGGATTCCAATGATCCGGATGATCGACGGCACCGGCGGTGGCGGCTCGGTCAAGAGCCTCGAGGATATGGGCTTCACCTATGTCCCTGCGGTTCCCGGCTGGGAAGACATCATCAGGAACCAGGATACGGTCCCCGTGGTGGCCCTGGCACTCGGGCCCACGGCAGGCATGGGCGCCGCGCGCACCGTCGCCAGCCATTATTCTATCATGGTCAAGGGCCTGTCCCAGATTTTCGCCGCCGGCCCGGCCGTGGCCGCCGCGATTGGCGATGACCTCAGCAAGGAGCAATTGGGCGGCTCGGATATCCACACCACCAATGGCGTGGTCGATGAAGAGGTCGCCAGCGAAGCCGAAGCCTTTGTCACTGCGCGTAAATTCCTGTCCTACTTGCCAAGCAACGTGAACCAGCTATCCGCCCGCACCGAGAACTGGGACGCCGTCGACCGCAGGGACGAAAGCCTGCTCTCCGCCGTGCCACGCGCAGACAAGCAGGTTTACTCCATGCGCAAGATCATGACCTTGGTGTTTGACGAAGGCTCGGTGTTCGAAATGGGCAAACGCTGGGGCCGCGCCGCGATCACCGCTTTTGCCCGACTCGACGGCTGGCCGGTAGCGGTGCTCGCCAATGATCCGTCCTTTCTCGGGGGTTCATGGGAGGCCAAATCGTCGGAGAAGGTTGAACGCTTTGCCAAGCTGGCCGAGCAATTCCATCTGCCGGTCGTCCATCTGGTCGACAATCCCGGCTTCATGATCGGCGGCGAAGCGGAACGCACCGGCACGATTCGCTATGGCGTGCAGGCTATGAACGCGGTCTACAAAGCGACCGTGCCGTGGGCCAGCGTTATCGTCCGCCGCGCTTATGGCATCGCCGGCAGCGCGATGAGCAACGCAGAGAATTTCCAGTACCGCTTTGCCTGGCCGTCGGGCGACTGGGGCTCGCTGCCGATCGCCGGCGGTCTGGAGGTAGCCTATAAAAGCGATATAGAAAGGGCCGAAGACCCCGCCGCGCGGCTGGCCGAGATCAAGGCGAAGCTCGACAAGGTCACCTCGCCTTTCCGTACCGCCGAGCAATTCAGCGTCGAGGATATCATCGACCCGCGCGATACAAGGCCGCTTTTGTGCGAATTTGCCGATCTGGCTTGGCGCAAGTTGGGGGCCAGCTAAACCGCCCGGCGCTCATCCGCAACCAAGCACGACGAACACCTGATCGGGATAGCCGCTATTGCTTCACCCCCGATCAGTGAGCGTAGGCCATAATCCGCGGTGTAAAATCGTGAATTATTCCCTGTAGAAATCAACAGTTTGATCCTCACTATGCTATGGATCACCGAAAGATGGCGAATATCTCCTATCGGTTTTGCGAGAAGTGATTATCATTTCATCTACCAAAACGAACGGTTCATCGCTGGTACAGCAACCAAATGCCATTTGATGCGCAATTAGCAAACTAGGTTCGGCACAATCAAGGAAGGAAGAAACGATGTACTTATCTCCTAGATCATTCATCAATCAGCCTGTTCAACCATTGGCCGATCAGGAACATGAGCGCGGTTACCAGCCGCTCTATCACCTCGATATCGTCAACCGCTGCCCCGGCTGCGGCAAATCGCACTGGCATGTCGGCCGGTTCAGCGCCGAATGCGCCCATTGCGAGACCGCCTTGCCGCTGGCGATGGTGGCCAGCCAGCCGATGCAGCCGCGTTTCACCGAGCATTTCAGCAAAACCGCTTTCGCTGCCTGATCCGCACAAACCGTGTTAGTCCGATTTCATCCGCGCCAGATAGGATGCCGCCGCATTTGACTTGATCCTCACCCACATCGGCTTGTGGTCGGACAGTTGAAATGTGCGCCAGCTGGTCTTGTAATATTTCGTCAGCTCCGCACCCTGTTTATCCTTGCCGCGCGCTTTCTTGCGCAACTCTCCTTCATATTCCAGCATATCGCCGTCGCGATAGATCGATTTGTATATCTCGAAAATACCCGCATTGGCTTTCTTCGGGTCATCGGTCTGCCGGTCAATAAAGTTCAATGTGTCGTCATCGGTCATGAACGCGATCTGGTCGTAATATTTGCTGAGATCCAGATTGGATGGCCGGTTAAGCGCATTGGGAATGCGGAAACCGTGCCGTTTCAGCGCCGTCATCGTTTCATGATCCGGGTGGACGATATTAAAATCCCCTAGCAAAATCAGCGACCGTCCCTCCTTTTGCGCCTGTTCGGCCCGATCCGCGAAATAGTCGGCGACGCGGTCGATTTCCTGCACCCTTTGCTGCAATTTCGATCCTGATGAGGAACCGTAGAAAAGGTGCACCGTACAGATATCGAACTTGAACCAGCCGGACTGGAATGCGGTGATGAACGGCGACCGCCGGAACTGTTTGCCCTGATACAGCTCGCCGCCCTCTCCCACGGTGTCATCGGTAATCAGCATCTCCGTCGGCAGGACGATTTCGCCAGCAATATTCTGGAACCGGACCTTGCGCTTGTCATACAGGTAGAGCAGCCGTTCGCCGCCGCTGCCGAGCTTGTAGTGCGTCTTGTCCGAAGCGATGAAATCATAATCGGGTCCGAGCCTGTCCATGACTGCGTGCCAGTCATCGAGATCGACCACTTCCTGCACCGCGACAAAGTCGAAGCGCGACAATATCTCGGCAATATACATCAGGCTTTCAGGCAGCCGTCTGACCTTGCCGAAATTGCGGATATTCCAGGTCGCGAGCAACAAGGTCTGCTCGCTGTCCTTGTCGGGCACTTCCCGGTCGAGCTGACCGATCAGCCGCTCGAGATTGCCGACAACCCGCGCCCGATCGCTTTTCGGAATATATTTGAGATAATAATATTGCGGCATGTGGCATCTCCCATTGTCAGGACCCAGACATGCGACCGTTTATCTTGTGCCGGACCATAGCGGATCTTGATGCCGTAGGACAGCCTTGATCAATCCTTGCCGTTGGGCCTCAGCTTGTCGAACCGAAGGTCAGCGAAGCCGGCGGCGCCTTTCAACTTTGGGGTCCTTCGACAGGCTCGGGACGAACGGGCCTTATATCCGTTCGTAATAAGCTTCTCAAAGGGCGCCTCTCGTATCAGAACGCAGTAACGGACACCCGCCCGCTCCTAAATATCCCCAAACGACTTCAGCGCAGCCAGTGCGACGATATCGCCCCATTCCTGCACGAAATGCCCCGCCTCCTCGATCAGCAACGGTTCGGGACAACCCTTGATCAGTCCGTGCATCATGTTCATCACCGGCGGACCGAGCACCGGATCCGAGCCGCCGATTGCCATGAAGCTGGAGCCGGTGAATTCGCTACTCCAGAAACCGGCGGCGCGCTTGCTCACTTCAACACCGTCCATATCCGGCTCGACCGGCACCAGAGCCGGGAATTTCCTCGCGCCCGCCTGATAACTGTCATCCGGATAGGGCGCGTTATAGGCGGCTGTCTCCGCGTCGGTCATCCGCGGCGTGCCGCGCGCGATAATCTGGCCGGCGTCAAACACCGGCACGGTCAGCGCATATTCTTTCCACGCATTGAAGCCATCACCCGCGCCGGTGCCGAGGCCCAGGGCGGTGTTCATGATGATTAACCGCGACAGCCGCGCCTTGAATGCCTCATCTACCGGCAGCGTCAGTCCGATCAACCCGCCCCAGTCCTGCACCACCAGAGTGATATTCTGCAAATCCAGCCGCTCGACCAGCGCCAGGATATGATTGCGGTGAAAGTCGAACGTGTAAGTCTCGAGCTTCGTCGGCTTGTCGGAACGGCCAAAGCCGAAGAAATCCGGACAGACCACCCGCGCGCCGGTAGCGGTAAAATGCGGGATCATCTTGCGATAGAGAAACGACCAGCTCGGCTCGCCGTGCAGGCACAGGAACGTTCTTTCCGCATCCGCAGGTCCGGTGTCGACATAAGCGGCGCGAAGCCCTTCATAGCCGGGCAGATCATCGACATAGTGGACCGGAAAATCAAAGTCCGGAATATCGGCGAAACGGTCTTCGGGCGTGCGGACAGCGGCGATGGTCATTGATAATATCCTTCTCGATTTGCTTCGGCATAGCAGAAGGAAGCAACCGCGGGATAGGGACTTGCCATGTCAAAGTTTGTCAAAGTTCGGGCCAAGGAACGCTTGATTTGCGTGATGTTGGATAGAATGTTGCGGATGACGGACATTATATTTCCGGCGAATAGAGCAAGCCAGAACCGTGACCGAATGGACTGCACACCATGGCAGCCTCGGCGCCTGGCGTGACCTTTGAAATGGCGCTGCGCGATGCGCCGGCGATCAGGGGGAAAGAGGCAAAAAAAACCCATCACGTTACGCAGCATAGCCGCGATGGGGTGATGTAGGACAGTGAATATTGCGCACTGGACCGGGCTGGCTCGGAGTTTGAGCTTTGATAGCGAGATCCGAGCAAGGATAGTTCCGCCTGAGGCCGCGATCACATCAAATATTCATCGAGCGTCATCTGCAACCGCCGGATCCGGGCTTCCTGATAATTGCCGAGCGACTGGGCGCCCTTCTTCGAGGCTTTGGCGCCGTCCCTTTGCATCGCGAGATTGTCGGTGTCCTGATCAAGGATATCCGCGAGGACAAAGCCTTCCACGCTGGTGTAGCTGTGTTCGACTTCCAGCCTTACCGGTCTGGCGGGTGCCGGGCGCTCGCCATTTTCGGGCAGCGGTTGCAGCACCAGTATCTCGTGCAGGCAATGATCGACGTCGATCGGCCGGAAGCGATAGCAGAGCCGGATATCGATGCCGGGGAAGAAGAACATATTGGGGAAGAGGAAATATTCGAGGCTATCGACCATTTCGCTGGTCGAGACGCCGGACAAGTCAATGTTGAACTCGCTGCCATGCTCCTGGCGCAACATATCGGCATGGACTTTCCGGGCCGAAGCCCCTTCGGGCAGATCCTTCGGATCGCGGCCGAGTTTCTCGAACAGCTTTGCCTCGCTGACCGGCTGTTTCAGATGCGGGCTGGGCACGCCGACCGCGTGCATGAAGCGGCTGACATTCTTGCCAAAAATATCATATTGCGCATTGGCGTCGCCGGCGGTGTAGACCGCCTGCGAATGGGTTTCGAGCACATGATAAGCCTCGAGAAACGCCTCCATCGCCATCTTCCAGTTGGCCGGCAACACCTTCTGGGTGTGGAGCGCCACATAGCGGTCATCCATCGGCCATTGCTTGAAATGCTCGGGTAATATTTCCAGATAGTCGGCCAGTGGCGGCGCGTCGTCGTCCATGTTGATGAAGACAAAGCCGCCCCACAGATCGCAGCGGATCTCGGTCAGGCCGAAGTTGTCCTCGTTCAGATGCGGGAAATCCCAGCGGCAGGGGATATCCTTGAGCGATCCGTCGAGATTGAAGGTCATGCCGTGGAAAGGACAGCGGATATGCGGGCGTTTGGTGCCGCTGCTGCCCGTGTTTCCTTCGGTCGCGAATTTCATGCCGCGATGCGGGCAGCTGTTCACGAACGCCCGGATCTTGCCGTCATCGCCGTGCACGACCAGGATCGAATAGGGACCGACATCATAGACATGGCGATCACCGGGCGCGGGGATATGCTCCTCGCGACAGGCCCACTGCCATGTCCGGTTCCACATCCGGTCGATTTCGCGATCATGGACGGCGGGGTCGATATAGCGGTCGAAGCTGATATCCTCGTCGCCGAGAAACTCATATTGCTCGGTCCGCATCGCCGGCGGTGGATTGTCGCCGTCGGCATCCATGATATCCTGCATCGACGGCCCCGGGCAGCGCGCCTCGCCCGGCGCAAGAGCAGGATCGGAAGGCTTTGTCAGGTCATAGGTCATGGTCGGGCTCCGGTTTGCGGGTCATTGCGATGCGGTCATAAAGCGGATCGGCGGGCTTGCGCGCTCCGAGGATCATCGGCGAACCGTCCAGAAATGCATCGGTGCAGGGATCGTCGCGGACCCAGTCGACCAGCTCCGACCGATAGGCGAATTTCCAGACGCCACCGCGCTTCTCCAGCCGGTCGACATAACGCCCGCTGATGAACAGGTCGCGCTTCTCGCCCGCTTCGCTGGTCAGCTTGTGATAGGCTTGGTAATAGACTTCGCCATGGGCTTCGTCGCCCGCTATCTCGATCAGATGCTGGCCGAGCATATGATGGTTGCGCTCATGTGTTTTCAGGGCTTCGATGCAGAAGTCGGCAAATCCGTCCGGACCACCCTCGTAAATGCCATAGCTCAGGAAAGCGTCGTCCCAGAATTGCGCGCGCAGCAGGTCGCGGTCCAGTCGGTCCAGCCCGCGCATATATAGCGCCGCTAGATCGCGGATCGCCAGATTGGCCGTTACAGCTTCTAGGTCAGTCGCCCTGATCACATCTCTCCTGTTCTTTTGAGGCATAGTAGGAGCCGGACGGATCGGGTAAATTACTCTTATCGATAGCAGGAGGGTGACCATGGCGGACAACAGTCAAACAGGCGCGCAGGAACCGGGCCGCGTACCAGGCGCAGCGGAACTGGCCGATCGTGCCGCCATCGCCGAGATCATCGCCCTGCACTGCCGCGGCGTCGACCGGGCCGATGAAGCGACGCTGAAAAGTTGTTACTGGCTCGATGCAACCACCGCTTACGGCCCGGACGCCGTGCCCGCTCACGGCTTCTGCGCCGAGCTCGTCCCCGCGATCAGGGCATTCCGGCAGACCCACCATATGGTCACCAACATCCTCTATGCCTTCGACGGCGCGCAGGCGCGCGTCGAGAGCTATCTGATCGCCTTCCATTATCTCGCCGGGCCGGATGGCGCGGACAGCGAGATGACCTATTTCGGCCGCTATCTCGACCGGTTCGAGAAGCGCGGCGATGTCTGGAAAATCAAACATCGCGAACCGGTGATGAGCTGGAGCCAGAATGCGGCCACCACCCACGACGCCGAGCATCCCGCCCTATCCGCGCTGCGCCAGGCCGGGCGCTTCCCGGATGATGTCGTCTATAAATAGCGCGCGGATGCGCCGGCCGCATAGCCGCGCCCCTGCCTTGCGGGAACTTTACAGGACAGCCCGTTTCTATTTTCTGTGACCTTTGCCCCGAGGCCCCGGAAAACAACCATATTTCTCCAACAACAGCCGTGCCTAGTGTGACCTTTGCCACGCCCCGCCCCGGCGCGCTGGCCGGCGGGGGCGAATGCCCGGCAAAGACTCGTCACGATACGCAGCATAAGCGCAGACAGCCCGTGTAGGACAGCGGATCGTCCGCTGCGCCTGCGGCCTGCTGTGGTATTTTTGCATCAGATACAGGGCAATCGCGACTTATTCATCCGACGATGGAACGCCCGTGCTGTTGAGCCGTTTCCTCTACTCGTCGATCTAGCGCGCCCTGTATCCGGCGTAGCATCGACGGGAAGCCCGCAGCAATAGCGGGCAAGGTCGGAACGATCCTGTTCCATATTTAGTTAGTTGGAGTAAAATTATGAAATCCCCCATGATCACCCCCCTGATCCTCGCTTCCGTCACCGGCGCCTTTGCCGTTGCCACCCCCGCCGCCGCCCAGTCCGACTCAACCTTTACCGGCCCGCGCGTCGAAATCCTTGGCGGCTATGACACGCTGCGCTCGGGCAGCGATGTTGATGTCGACACCGACAATGACGGCGTTTTCGAAAATAACACGCTCGACCAGTCGGTCGACGGCTTCGCTTATGGTGTCGCGCTCGGCTATGATTTCGATGCCGGCCCAGTCGTCTTCGGTCTTGAAGGCGAATATATGGATTCGACCGGCGAGCAGGAAGGCGATGAAGATATCAACGCGCCGTTCGGCTACCGCGTCAATCTGAAGCGTGATCTCTATGTCGGCGCGCGCATCGGTGCCAAGGTCAGCCCGACCACATTGCTTTACGCAAAGGGTGGCTACACCAACACTGCAGTCGAATCCCGCTTCCAGGACCGGGCCGAAGCTGACGGCGTAAACCTCAACTTCGACGACAGCCAGCAGGTTGACGGCTATCGTCTGGGCGCCGGCGTCGAGCAGGTGATCGGAACCGGCGGAAACGGCAACGGATCCGGCGCATTCGTCAAACTCGAGTATCGCTATTCAAACTATAGCTCGCTGAAATATGATGACACATTGTTCAACGACAGCAATGAAATCGGCGTCGACCTCGACCGCCACCAGGTCGTCGCGGGTGTTGGTTTCCGCTTTTAGGTTGGAGTTAGTCTAGCAAGAAGAGGGCGCGCCGTTCAGTGGACGGCGCGCCCTTTTTTGGTTTCGTGCTGGGACACTTGTCGGTTTCGGTCGGGAGATTAGTCCACTGGCACCGTAACTGGATGTCGATTGAGGTTGTTACTATGTTTGAAAAAGTTCACATTTGCTAATTACGGCGTTAGTTTCCCAATGCGCTGGATCACCAAGTTGTAATTCGGCGCGGTAGCCTGGAAGATTGTGATATTCTATTCGATAGAGAATATCAGGATCATTACGATCTGGATCGTCCATGTTGTAAGGACAGGATTCTTGTACGATCAATAAAACTGTTTTGCCCGGATTGCCTATGGGCGATACGACATAGACAGGCGCGATTACACCCATCAGTTCTGGGGTGTATGCCTCAATATTTGGGACTGATAAGATCCGTCCGACAACGACATGCGGCGCAGCCTTTTCAAGGCTGACACAAGATAGGACGGCCATCGAAATGGTCGTTATGCAAATCCAGATCGATGCCAATTTTATTGGGTTCATAGTTCGACTCAATATATAATTCCCAATTACGGGACAGTTTACTCAATACACCAAATTCCCCTCCCTCTGGTAAATGAAGCACAAAGTGGTCCGTCGCTGAAACCGAAGAACAGAATCCCCAAAAAAGGGCGCTTATCGGTGGACAATTTGTGTATTCGGTAAACTGTTACCGTAATTCTAGCAGTATTCGCACTCCCAACAAAAAAGGGGGAGCGCGACCGCACTCCCTCTCCTAACTTCAGGCGGACAACATCTGCCGATCTCACCGCGTCACCTTCAGCCTCACTCAACCGGCACAGGAAACCCGCGCATCCGGAAGATATACTTAACCTCCAGATCGCCGCTGCGGAATTTGCGGTTGTCAGCACGATCAAGCGCAAGCATTCTGCGGTTTTCGCGTCCCACGGGCTGTCTGCTTCCTCGAAAGCGGCCCAAGTGCCCGCAACTATTCCCCTGCCAGCTCCTGCACCAGATGCGGCGCAGGATAGATATTTTCCAGCGCCTCCTGAACCGCAGCCGTAGATACCGATACCGTCCGGTTGAGCACAGGATCATAGCCATAATTGCCACCCAGTGAGTGGATATTGCCGTCAAAGGCAGCGCCGATCACGGTGCCGGCCTTGTCGATCACCGGTGAACCGGAATTGCCGCCGATAATATCGTTGGTCGAGACAAAGTCATAGGTGACCGATGGGTCGATCTTGTCCTTGTTGGTGACAAAAGCGGGTGCGAGATCAAAGGGCTCATTGCCGGTCGCGCGATCGAATGTGCCGCCAAGGGTCGTCGCGATCGGCACCTGCCTGCCCCGCTCCATCCAGCCTTTGACCTGACCATAGCTGATCCGCAGCGTGAATGTCGCGTCGGGATAGAGCTTGTCACCATAAGCGGCAAAACGCGCGTCGGCGAGCTTCGCCCCGGCGTTGGCCAGCGGACCGGCATAATTTTCATCAATCTGCTGCTTGAGCGCGCGCTGGCGCGCTTCCAGCTTGCGCGCGTAGAGGATCATCGGATCATCCGATGCCTCGATCGCGGCAAGGCCGCCGTCCCATAATTTCTGACGCGTTTCCGGGTCGGCCAGTCCGGTGCCGGCGACCAGACGTTCGGCCAGCTGTTCGGGACTTTCCTTGCCGAGCAACAGCTTCGTATCCGGATCGTCGGGACCAAGATATTCGCGCGCTTTCGACAGGCTCCATCCGAACAGCATTTCGTCGAGCCACGGATAGATCGGCCGCTCATCGAGCAGCCGCTTTTTGGTAAGCGGGAGCGCGCTATCGGTATATCCCGGCAGCCGATCGGCGTTGGGTTTTGCGCTTTCCATCGCGGCGAGCACCAGAACTTGCGCGTATTTATACAGGTCTCCGTTGGGACCGGTGAAGCGCGCGGGCAGATAATAAGAGCGATAGGCCTGCACCGCCGCGTCCACTTCCGCCCATGGATCACCAATAGCTTCATTGCCCACGCTTCTGGCTTTCAGATCGGCCTCTGCATCGGCAAGCTTTGCGGTGAAGGCCGGATCGTTCAATGCCTTGGTCCGGCCAATATAGACTTTCAGCGAATTTTCGATCCCCCCGAGCAAGTCGAGGCCCTCGCGTTCCTTTGCGGGACTTTCCGTCATCGCCCGGATCAGACGCCCGCGCAGTTCCGACATCGTCACCACCGTTACCGGCAGGCGCACTTCGCGCTCAAAGGCAAGCTGACTTTGCGTGAAAAGACGGGACGTGGAACCGGGATTGCCCACCACAAAGGTCAGCTCGCCTTCCTCTGGCGCGCGCGGATTCCACTTGAGGTGCGCGGGGGTCGCAACCGGTTTGCCATTTTCATAGGCCCGCAAAAAGGACGCATCGAGCGAATAGCGGGGAAAATTGAAATTGTCCGGGTCACCGCCAAAGGTTGCCGCACGGTCCTCCGGAGCCCAGACCAGCCGAACGTCGGAATATTTCCGATATGTATACAGCTTATACTGGCCCCCGCCGAACAGGGTTACCACCTGGCATCTTGTTGCTTCCCTATCCGGGCAACCGGCGCTCTCGATAGCTGCGATTTTTGCGTCACGCGCCTTGGTAAGGGCTTCTCCGCTCAGATTGGCCATGGCGTCTGTGATGTCGGCAGTCACGTCGGAGATCATGGTCACAACTTCGGCCTGCTGTCCGGCGCATTTCTTTTCTTTCTCCCGGCTTCCCGCGACAAAACCATTCTTCAGAATATCGTTATCATCATCCGAATTCTGGTAGATGCAACTTGCGACACAATGATGGTTGGTCAGAATAAGCCCCTGGCTCGACACGAAGCTGGCGGAACATCCTCCGGTGAGGCGGACGGATGCAGCCTGTACACGGTCCAGCCATGGCTTATCGGGTGCCCAGCCATAGGTCTGCCGCATCTGTTCGCTGGGAAAAGCATCAAAAGTCCACATGCCCTCCTCGGCATAAGCGGGTGTGGCTGCCGCGCCGAAAAGGCAAATCATACCGGTAGCGAGAAAAACCGAACGTGTTGTCATGAGGACCTGTCTCCTTTTATGTCCAGAACCGCTGGATGTGGCCAAACATCTGAACCGCCAATAGATATTCATTCGTCACTTCGAAACCTGTGCCGAAGCAGACCAAGAGTGTAGCACGCCATCGCGAGTCTACAATCGCATTCCCGTATCAATTGTAACAATGATGACCGGGAAAATCGTGCGCCGGTTTAACCCGGCACAGAATGACCGGAGATAAAATTGCGCAATTTGCATAGCTTCTGACTCTTTATTGTGCGATGCTGACATCAATGTGAATAAGCACCAGCCCGCCCCCCTGCACCTGAGCCTGCCCAACCGCCTGTCCTACGGACTGGGCGGTGCCGTTTATGCGGTGAAGGAAGCGGCCTATGTCATGTTCGTGCTGCTGTTCTACACCCAGGTGCTGGGGCTCAGCGGGACAGCGACCGGGATTGTGCTGTCGCTCAGTCTGGTCTGGGATGCGGTGTCCGATCCGATGGTTGGCAGCTGGTCCGACCGCTACAGGAGCCGCTGGGGGCGGCGGCACCCGTTCATGATCTACGCCACCGTGCCAATGGGTCTGGGCTTTGTCGCGCTGTTCGCGCCGCCGGATTTTGTACTAAACAGCCAGCTGTGGCTGGCGGGATGGTTGCTGGCCTGTTCGATCTGGATCCGCACCGCACTGACTTTTTTCTCGATCCCGCATTATACGCTGGTGGCGGAAATCTCCCAGGATTATCACGAGCGCAGCGCCCTGATGGGACAGCGGACCGCCTTCCTGTTCCTGACCACGCTGCTGCTGCCCTCGACCTGTCTCTATTTTCTGTTCGACGAAGGCACGGGCGGCGATGGCCGGTTCGTCGCAAGCAATTATGTGACCTATGGATGGCTGTCGGCGGTGATCGTCTGGATCACTGCGGCCGCGTGCATCGCCGGTACCTGGAAGTTTATTGGCCATACGAAGATCGACCCGCGCCGCGCGCCATCCACGCCCGGATTTACCGGATTGTGGCGCGATTTCCTGTCCACCTTCCAGAACCGCAATTTCCGCAATGTGCTCTGCTTTGATCTGGGCGTGACCGCATCCTATGGCATCACGATCGCGCTCAACGTCATCTTCTGGACCTATTTCTGGGAATTGCCGGCGACGGAGATGGGGCTGCTGCTCGGCCTGTCAGTGCTGATCGCGGTGCCGATTGCGATGATATTCCTGAAGACGGTCGGTCGACGGATGCCCAAGCATGATATCGTCAAATGGGCGGTCATTGTCATGCTGCTCGACCTGTCCTGGCCCTATCTGCTGCGATGGTTTGCGCTGATTCCGGACAATGGCGATCCCGTGATTTTCGCGATACTGGTCATCCAGAACGCAATCTTCATGAGCTTCTTCATCCTGCGGATTGTGGCAATCGCCTCGCTGACCGCTGATTTGACCGACGAGCATGAGGCTGAAACCGGTCTGCGACAGGAGGGCGGTTTCTATTCGGTTCTGCAATTCACATCGAAGCTGGGCGGCGCGGTCGGACCGCTTTATGGCGGCTTTGCCCTCGACATGGTCGGGCTGACAGAGGGTATGAGGCCAGGGACTGTGGCGCAAGCCTCGCTCGATGCCCTGGTCTGGATTGGCGCCGCCGCCATCGTGCCGTTAATGCTGGTTGCGTTTTACTTCACCTTCCGCTTCTCGATGACCGAGGAACGGTTGCGGCAAATCCAGGCGCTGATCGCGCGGCGGCGGGACGAGTAAAAAGGGGAGCGCAATCGCACTCCCCTCTTCAAACTTCATTCCGACAACAGCGGTTCAATTGACCGCATCACCTTAAGCCTCACTCGCCCGGTACAGGAAAGCCACGCTTCTTGAGGATATATTTAACCTCCGGATCGCGACCGCGGAATTTGCGGTAGGCTTCCTTGCGGTCGGTTTCATTGCCGGTGGCCAGCAGGATCGAGCGGAAACGTTCTGCGGTTTCCGCGTCCCATGGGCTGCCTGCTTCTTCAAAGGCGGCCCAGGTATCGGCATCCATCGTTTCCGACCACAGATAGCTGTAATAGCCGGCCGAATAGGCGTCGGACGAGAAGAGATGGTTGAACTGTGGCAGACGGTGCCGCATCACGATCTCTTCCGGCATGCCGATTTCGGTCAAAGTCTCGCGCTCGAAAGCGTCCGGGTCGGTGACCGGCTCCACGCGATTGTGCAGCTTCATGTCGACGATCGCCGAGGACAGATATTCCACGGTCGAGAAACCTTCGTTGAAAGTGCCCGATGCCTGGATTTTCGCAACCAGCTCTTTCGGGATCGGCTCGCCCGTCTTGTAATGGGTCGCGTAGGTCGACAGAATATACGGCGTCATCAGCCAATTCTCGTTCACCTGGCTCGGATATTCGACGAAATCGCGCGGCGTACCGGCGAGACCGGGATAGGTGATGTCATAGTTGAGATAATGCAGCGCATGACCGAATTCGTGGAACAGGGTTGAGGCATCGTCGAGGCTGATCAGCGTCGGCTCGCCGTCGCCGCCCTTGACGAAATTATTGTTGTTCGACGAAATCGTGTAATTGTTCTTGCCGCCCAGCTTGTACGCATCCTTGTAGGTGGTCATCCACGCGCCGGACCGCTTGCCGTTGCGGGCATAATTGTCGAAAAACTGCACGCCGATCACCTTGTCGCCGCGCTTGACTTCAAAGGTGCGGACCTCGGGATCGAACACCGGGATAGTGCCGGTGGTTTCGGTGAAGGTCATGCCATAGAGCTTGCCAGCTGCATCGAACAGGGCGTCCATCATCTTGTCGAGCTGGAAATAGGGTTTGATCTCCGCGGCATCGAGATCATATTTCGCCTTGCGGACCTTTTCCGCATAGAAACGATAATCCCAGGGCGCAATCGTGATACCGGCGCCTTCGGCATCGGCTATTTCCTGCATGTCGGCGACTTCTTCACCGACGCGGGCAACCGCAGCGGGCCAGACTTTCATCATCAGGTCCATCGCCGCTTCCGGCTCTTTCGCCATCGTGTCGGCCATGCGGTAATGGGCGTGGGTCTTGAAGCCGAGCAGCTTGGCGCGGTCAGCACGCAATTTCAGAATCTTGGCAATGGTCGCGTTGGTGTCATTGGCATCGCCATTATCGCCGCGGTTGATATAGGCGTTGTAAACCTGCTCGCGCAGATCGCGGCGGGTCGAGTTTTGCAGGAAGGGCTGCATCACCGAGCGGGTGTTTTTCAGCGCCCAGCCGGTCTTGCCCTGCTCTTCGGCTGCTGCCTTGAGCGAAGCGACAAAACTGTCCGGCAGGCCGGCGAGATCGGCTTCGTCGGTCAGGAAGATGAAGGTTTCTTCATCGGCCAGGACCTTGTTGGAAAATTCGTTAAACGCCTTCGACAATTCTGTGTTGTAGGCAATCAACGTTTCTTTTTTTGCGCCGTCGAGCAGGGCCCCATCGCGGACCAGCTGTTCGTAATTGCGCTCGACTAGGCGGGTTTGCATCGCGTCGAGCCCAGCGGACTCACGATTGTCGTACACCGCCTTGGTTTTTGCGAGCAGTTTCGGATCGAGGGTCAGCTGATTGAAGAAAGCCGAAATCTTGGGCATCCATTCGCCCTGGATTTCACGGATCTGGTCGTTGGAAAGATTGCTGCTGTGCACACCCCAGATGGCGAACAGGTCATTGGCTTCATTGCCGACCAGTTCCATCGGTACGGTGAAATTTTCAAAGGTTGCGGGCGCCGGATTATCGCGGATCGCGTTCACCTCGGCCTGAATCTTGTCCATGGTTGCCTGGAAAGCGGCAGGGAAATCAGCGACTTTCACTTCATCCCACGGCGGCACGCCGTCATAGGGGCCGGTCCACGGCTGAAGAATGCTGTTCTCGCCGGTCTCGGCCGGTACCGATTGCATTGCACTCATTTTGTTCAATTCGGCTGTTGTCATTTTTTTTCCATGATTGTCGGCCAAAGCGGGTGTCGCGGTCGCGCCGATCAGCGCAGCGCTGGACACGCCCAGAAAGATTTTACGGGTGGATATCGTGAATCGCATGTATTTTTCTCCAAATAGGGAACCGCAATCGCGGATCTCTCAAAAAGCACCTGATGTGTATTTGGGGACGGTCTAGCCAAAGCGAAGCGGAAACGCAAAAAAGGTTGCGCTGGAAATCAATTATTAGACGAACGACTGTTTATTGACGATGAACGACATCGGAATATTTGGTTATTCCGGTCTCTCGGCCAGCAGCGCGCGTACCAGCGGCTGCAGATTTTCGTCATAGCGAGCCAGCATGACATGGTCTTCGGCATTTTCGAAATGGCTGATCAACTGGCGGCCGTTCCAGTAATGCAGGGCAATAGCTGGCGGGTCGGCAACGATCATGTTGCGGCCATCGGGATGTTCGGGATCGATCGGATTCAGGTCGAGCGCCACCTGCGGCGCGGTCGAGGCACAGATCGCCAGACTGATGTCACCCCACCATGTGGAAATATTGCGGTGCAAATGGCCGGTGATCATGCCCTTGACCTGGTCGTGGCCAGCCACCGTATCGGCCAGCCGCGTGACCCAGGGCTCGTCGGGGTGGGTGGTCATCCACTCGATGCCGCTTTCGACCGGTGGATGGTGCAGGATCAGAATTGTCGGCTTGTTCTGTTGCTCCGATAATCTGGCGGACAGCCAGGCGGCGCGGGTTTCGCAGAAAGCGCCGCCGTGACGCCCCTCTTCCAGCGTGTCGAGAAACAGCAAGCGGAGTTCGGAGGTATCCACCTCATATTGAACAAAGCCGTCGGGGGCCGGAACGTCGGGGAACTGTTTGTGGAACGGCGCCCGCAAATCGTGATTGCCCAGACACATGTGGACCGGGAAAGGCACCATGGACAAGGCATTTTGCAGCCGCTGGTAGCTTTCCTGATCGCCGCGATCGACAAGATCACCGGTTGCCAGCAACAGATCGGGCTGCGGGGTCATCGCGCAAATCGTCTTGATCGCCTGATCGAGCCGCTTGCGGTTGAATTCTGCCGGATTGTCCGGGTCAAAACCCAAATGAATATCCGTGATCTGCGCCATTAACATGGACGCCCTCCCCTTTTTCGCTATGCCCTATTGCCGGGCAACCTGTTTCTCCGGCTTGGTCTGTTTGTCTTTCTGCTGTTCCTTGATCAACCAGGGTGTCCCGTCATCGGCGTGATAATCGTGGCACATCGCGCATGTCGACGGCACGTCGGACGCTTGCTGGAATTCGCCACCATGACATTCGCGACAGGTCTTGATGCCCGGCAGTAGCAGGTCGGTGGCCTGCTTCGATGCAGGTGCATCGTGACAGCTTTCACAAGTTTCTTCCTTATGAGCATCATGGCTGAACCAGCCCTTCTGCATATAACGATCGGTCTGCGTCACCGGCTTGATGCCGTAATCGACCCGCCCGCGGGCTGTCGGCTGGGTGATACCGTGACAGTCGAAACAGGCACCGCCACGAGAGAATACTTCGCTGATCGCCATATTGGCGCGGCTCGGCCGGAATTGCACGGCGCGGGCATAATCGCTGGCGACGCGGATGTCGTTGCTTTCGCCCGGACGACGGCGCGCCATCCCGCCAAGATTGATCGGCCGGGTTGGCCCGGTGGCACGATAATATGCTCTGAGATCGGCCTGGACCATCGCCGGTTCGCCGTGCCGCAAGGTCCGCACCGTCCCGCCGATCTCGTCAAAGGCGAGGCTGTGGCACATGCTGCAGTCTCCCTTCATGTCGACCGGCTCAAAGCGCACGCCTTTCGGATCCGGCGTGTGGCAATCCTTACAGACGAGCGAGGGACCGAAGTCGTAATCTGCCGCCAGTCGCCGCCCCATTTGGGCGACACCGCCGGTTTTCGACAGATGCAGGTCATGGGGGAATTTCAGACCGTTATTCTCGGTCGGCTTGTCATCGAGAGAGACACGCTTGCGCGGCGGATTCTTGCCACCCGGGCTGACTAGCACGGCTGGCCGGAATTGCGGATGTTCAATGCCGAAGTCCGACGCATTTTCCAGTTTTGTGTCGGTCAACCGTGCATCCATCCCGTTATGGCAATCCGCGCAGAATTTTTGCGCAGTGGGTTCCATAGCACCAGCTCCCTCATGCTCGCTGTGACATTCGACACACCTGCCCGGCGGCTTGTTGAAAGCAGAGGAGAATGCAGCGCCGATCTTGCCGAAACCTTCCGGCTCGCCGCGCGCAGTCAGCAGCCGCGGTTTGGCAGCATGGTCGTGCGCGTCATCCTCGTGGCAGGTGAGGCAAGTCTTGTCCTGCACCGTGACAAAGGCATCGACATGACAGGCCTGGCAATCCTGCTCCAGCCCGTGATGCGCGCTGCTCAGCGCGCCCGAAGACCACATTGTGTCGGCGTGGAACTGGTCGGGCCGTTCCTCGACCCCGCGCCAGGTAGCCCAGGTGTAGATCGGCCAGACCAGAAAGGCAGCCAGCACCAGAGCGATAAATCCCCAGGCGCTCACCCTTTTGCCGGGGAGCAGGCCCTTGAGCGTATAGATCGTCGACTCGCTGCGCGTTTCGGCCGAGTCGGACAGGGCCTCGACCCGCTTGACGGTCAGGACGACATCGTCGCCTTCCTCGCTAACGACGATGACATGGCCACCGAAGCCGAGTTCGGCACCGGCAGACGGATCGATGGTGACCGAAATCCGGTGCTGCCCGTCGAGGGTAAAATTCTGGCCGGACGTGCTTTCGACGATGATTTGCCCGTCGTCGCGTTTGCGGATGACGGCATGATCAGGATTGACGGCAAGATCGGGCAGATGGATCGCGTTGCCGGTGCTGCGGCCAACCCCTATTTCATCCGTGGCAAAGGGTTTGGACCGTGTGATATCCCGGCCGGCGGCCGTGGTCGTAATCTGGCGAACAATGAAAGTCATATCGGGCTCCCCATCCTACCAGTAAAAAAACACGCTGATGATATGCGCGGTGAGCGATGCGATCAGCGCGAAAGTCATCGGGACATGGACGAATAGCCAGACTTGCAGCATCGCTTTGAGCTTCAAATGGCGGCGCACGCGACCCAGCGTGGATTCCTTTTTCTCGAGCAACGCTTCAACCTTGTCGAGCGGATCATCGCCGCCCATTTTCGGCTGATAGGCACGCTCGCGGCGTAGGTCCGCCTGCGCCTCACGCGTTGCGCAATCGGGGTATTTCCCCGAAATGCGGCGGAGGAAGCCGCCGCCAAACGGATCCTGTTCGAGCGACTGCAGTACCAGAGTCGCGTGTTCCGCCGATAGCGGCTGGGCCGCTTCGTGCAATTGCCGGTCGAGCGAGCGGAGATTTTCAAGCATCTCGGTCTCGGTCATCTCGTCGCGATTGTCGGACAACGCCTTGGGAATCGTCACGTAGAAATAGATCCCGACAATGCCGGAAATGATCACGATCATCATGAAGACATAGGCGGCGGTATGGATATTCCAGCCGAGCTGGAAACCGGTGTGCAACGTACCGATCACGATCAGGGTGAGACCAAGATAGATATGCGCGGATGTCCACGCCTTGAGCGACCATTGGCCGGGCGTCATCGCCCGCTTGCGTACGCCCAGCATCGTCAACCAGAGAATCAGCAGCGCGCCGATGGTGCCCAAAGTATAGCCATACCAGCTACCGCCATTGTGTCGCGGCGACACGTCGACAAACAAATAGCTGACGATGCAGACCAGCATGATTGCGGAAGAAATTTTCAGCCAGCGGAAACCGGCGTGCCTGAGAAAACCGTCGTGCATCGCGACTTTCTTTCGGCCGGATGGGGCGGTGATGGCGTTACTGGCCATTATAGGGAGCCCCCCATTGCTGCGGGTTCGGTGGCCAGTTCTCCCGTTCGTGCTGAGCTTGTCGAAGCACCGCGTCTTGCCACCTGTCCTTCGACAAGCTCAGGACGAACGGGATGTTGCAAAAACAAACAGTTCACACCTCTTCTCCTTCCAGCTTGGAGACAGTGAGAAATTCTTCCGGTGCCACGCGGATCGCAGCCCCGGTCGGACAGGCGCGCACGCAGGCCGGTCCGCCCTTGATCCCGGCGCACATGTCGCATTTGATCGCCTTTTTGGGTTTCTCAATCGCAGGGTCACTATGGTCTGCGGCCCATTTCTTGTCCGGCTCGCCGGGGCCCGGGCCGGCGCCGAAGAACAGCCAGTTGAGCAGGCCCGGTTTTTTTGGCGGCACCTTGTCCATGCGGATCACGCCATAAGGGCAATAGCGCTGGCAATTGCCGCAGCCGATGCAGCTGTCGTCGATGAACACCTCGCCATCGGGACCACGATGAATGGCATCGGGCGGACAGTCGGACATGCAATGGGGGTGCTCGCAATGGCGGCAGCTGGTCGGCACGTGGAGATGGGCGTAGGTCTTGCCCGCCTCGCGGTCGAGACGCGACAGACCTTCGTGGCTGTCGGCGCAGGCTTTCTCGCAATTGTCACAGCCGACGCACAGATTTTCATCGATCAGCAGCACGTCCGTTGCCTCGCCGATACCATTGTCGACCAGGAAATTGGCAATCCCCGAATACATGTCGACAACACCGGAAAAACTGTCCTTCTTCGCTTCGACAAAGGCGTTGATATCCTGGCGCGCGGCCATGTCCTTCTTCGCCTTGCGCATCAGATCGGGATGGGCGTCGAGCACTTTCTTGAACGCATCGCCGCTGATCTTGATGACTTCCGACTTGATAGCGGCCTTGACCGTCGCGGTGCGGAAACCGCCGGCGATCAGGGTCATTTCGCCGACATAGGAACCGGCGGGCAGATAGGACAGGAACACCGGCTTGCCGCCGATCTGCTTCTCTACCACCATCGAGCCGACGCGAATGACGTAAATATCGTTGCCCTCGGCGCCTTCCTCGATAATCGTCTCGCCGGCCCGGACATTGATAATCTCGCTGGACTCGACGACCTCGGCGATATCCTCCTTGGTCAGGCCCGAACCGAACATCTGCAGCAATTGCCGCTCGGTGGAAATCCGGGTGATAGCACGTTTTGCAGCGGGGACCGACGCTTGCAGTTTCAGCGCAGCGGTACGCGGAATTTCGACCACGATAACTTCGTCCGATGCCTTGATCGTCGCGCCGCGCCGCCGCCCCGAAATCAGACCGACTTCGCCGAAGATCGAACCCTGTTCAATCGGAACGGTAATCGAGGGATCCGTCGGATTGATTTCCACCATGACCGAGCCCTGGGCAATGGCGAACAGCGAGCTTCCCGGATCGCTTCTCTCGAAAATCGCTTCCCCCTGGCTGTAGCTCTGCGGCTCGCTGTCGAGCATGAATTCCCGCATCTGCAGCGGCGAAAGCTCGTTGAGAATGGTAATATTTGAACGGAAAAATTCCAGCCATTCGTCGACCGACCGGCCTCCGGGCAAGTCGCTGAATTTCGCTTCGAGTATCGGTTCGTCGGCGGGCTTTAGCTCGGTGTTGCCGTTGATGAACTCGATAACATCATAGCCCTGGTTCATGCAGTGCTTGATCAGCGGATAGCCGGCGAGCGCGCCGATGACATATATGCCCTTCTTGGTGCTTTCGAACGCCGGTGAAAGCTTGGGATAGGCCTCGCGGTCCTCGCTGGTAAATTCGATCCCGCATTGCTCGACAAATTTGCGCGGTGGCGCGCTGCCCATACGCGCGATGATCCGGTCGCATTTGATCGTCTCCTGACCATCGCGGGTTTCCAGCACCAGCTCGCCATCCTTGACCTCGGCCGGTGTGGTTTCGTTGCGGATATTGACCTTGCCCTGCTCGCCCGCTTCCATCAGCAGCTTCACATTGGCTTTCTTCGCCCGGGCGAACTCCGCCGAGCGGTTGAGAATGGTAACAACATTATTCTGCGCAGCGTCTGCCGCAAGGCCCAGCGCATTCTCGATCCCGGCATCGCCCGATCCGATCACTGTGATATGTTCGTCATAATATTCGCCGGGATCGTCGAGCTGATATTGCACCAGCTTGTTGTCGCCGCCGGGACAACGCATCAGATTGGGATTGCCCTGCGTGCCGATCGCCATGACTATGGATTCGGCCAGCACCGTATCGCCATTTTTCAGGGTGATGGTAAAATTGCCTTCGTCCCCCTCAATCTTCACCGGTTCGGCATTATACATGACGTTGACGCCATGCCCGGCGGTCTGTTCGTCCCAGGTTCCTAGAATCGCCTCCCGCTTGCCCGCATCAAAATCCATGTCCGAGCGCAACACCAGCTGGCTCGGCGTTGCCATGACATGCTTGCCCTTCTGATATTTGAAGATGGTATCGGACAGATGGTCGGTTTTTTCGAGTAGCACATGTTTCAGCTTCAGCTGCGCAGCGCGCCCAGCAGCGCTCATGCCCGCTGGTCCGGACCCGATGATGACTACTCGAAACTTGTCCGACACGCGCTTGCTTCCCCCTTTAACTTCCCCCGACCAACGCACCCTCATACGTCAAAGCGATCTGGTTCAGCTTATTATTCGGCTGTAGCGCGACCCAAAAGATTGAACTTTGGCAGTATCTTACCAAAAAGCCTCTTCATTGCCAGTGCAAAATATCACAGCTATCTCGGCGCTTGTCAGGCAGGGAACGGCTCCGTATCTCTGCGCGGGAATATGATGACATGAAACAGTTCGAGGATAGACCATGGCGAAACCAGCTCCATCGATGAATATCAGCCGTATTGCGTTGATTATAGCGGCCTTGCTAGCGCTCGGCGCTGTCGCGGTGCAGGTCTACCGCAGCGTGAATGACGAAACCGGCTTAAGCACGACTGTTGCCGGCACCGAGACCGAAGCGGCGCCCAGCGTTGACCAGGTCATCAACGGTCTGGAGAAAAAGCTGCAAGAAAATCCAGATGATGCAGAAAGCTGGCGGATGCTCGGGTGGAGCTATTTTGAAACCGGCAAATTTGCAGAATCGGCTACTGCGATGAAACGTGCCACAACGCTCGATCCAGATAATCCGGAATATTGGTCAATGCTCGGCGAGGCGCTGGTGATGACGAGCGACGGACAGCAAGTGCCGGCTGACGCCGCGACCGCTTTCCGCAACGCCCTGAAACATGACGCGAAAGATCCGCGCGCGCGTTATTTTCTGGCAGTAGAAAAGGACATGGCTGGCGATCATAAAGGCGCGATCGATGACTGGTTCGCGCTGCTCGAAGACACGCCCGCCGATGCGCCTTATGCCGCCGATATCCGCCGGGTGATCGGACAGGTGGCAGAAAATGAAGACATTGATGTCGCCGCCCGTCTTGCCAGGGCCGCACCCGCCGCGCCGACCGGGGGCATCACCACCGACGGACCCGCAGTCGCCACGGCGGCGATTCCAGGCCCCAGTCGCGAGCAGATGAAAGAAGCCGCCGCGCTGCCCCCCGGCCAGCAGGAAGCAATGATCGCGGGTATGGTCGACGGCCTCGACAAGCGGCTGCAAGCCAATCCCAAGGACGCCAATGGCTGGATCATGCTGATCCGCAGCCGAATGCAACTGGGCCAGACTGTGCAGGCCAAACAGGCACTGGACGGCGGCCTGACGGCGTTCAAGAATGACGGGGCGGAGGCAAAGCGGATCAGGGAGGCGGCGGCAGCCCTTGGCGTTTAGGCCAGGCCAATTGCTTCACAAAGATCATTTCCGGCGATTGTCCGACTGACCCATATCCGCCTCACCGATGTTGGCGGCCGAAATATAGCATAGCATCAAGGCATGAGCACTATCTGAGAAAAGTAAAGTTACATGAATTTACACCACATTTCATTGTGTTGTCGGCATGGTGCTATATTGATGCAGCAGAATGGCTTGATCGTGGCATTAATGGTACATTCTAGACAAGATCTAATATAGATTTTCGTTTAAAATCAGCAGCCCCAGCAATAACAAACGTTGAAATCTCTTGAACGACCTTTCCCAAAAACGATTAGATCGCTTCGTACGGATCGTCGCAAAAACCCGGCGCCAGATATCCGAACATTTTTTCGACAATCTGAGAATTCCCGCTGCGCCCTGCCTCGATATCTTGCTGGCATTGCACTCTGCCGATGGCGCCTCGCTGAGCGAAAAGGACATTGCCGACTATATCTCCTGCGGCCCCTCTGTAACGCTCCGGTTTCTTGATCTGATGGTCAGCAAAGAACTGATTGAAAGGGACGACGACAAGATCCGGCTGACGGCCAGCGGCGACAAAGAACTGGCCGGCGTCATGAAGCAATTTCACACAGATTTTATCGAGCAGATTCTTTAGTATAAATTCCATTGCCAGCAACTGGTCGCATGGCGCGACAAACCGGCTGCATCGCCCGCGCTTGCTGTCAGAGCAAAAGCCGCTTGACTTGACTTCCCTACTCCTTAGCTGCCGACAGCCCTGAGTTCCCCGGCAAGCGCGGCGAAGCCAGCGCAGAGATGATCTTGCAGTCACCCACCGTGCCATCGCCGCAACATTGCAACATCAGCGACAATTCGTCACGCAAAGCCGTAAGATCGGCAATTTTCTGCTCGACTGCGAGAAGATGCGCAGACGCGACTTGATCAACCGCATCGCAGGGATCGTCATTGTCATCGGCCAGTGTCAACAATTCGCGTACCGACTTCAGCGTGAAGCCCAGATCCCGCGACCGCCTTATGAACATCAGCCGCTCCAGGTGGGAAAGATCATAGTCGCGGTAATTTGCCTGTGTTCTGGCCGGCTTTGGCAGCAGCCCGGACGCTTCATAATAGCGCACAGTTTCCACCTTCGTGCCCGTCGCCCTTGCCAGTTCCCCTATTTTCATCGCTTGACCCTATAGTTACTACAGGGTGCATAGTAAGAATATATCGCGAAACATCCAAGGAAATATGATGGCCGGAAATTGTTGTGGAAGCGGGACGGACGATCAGGCATCTCTGAATGATCCGCGCTGGCGGCTGGCTCTGTGGATCGCACTGGCCGTTAACGCGGCGATGTTCATCGTTGAATTTGCTGCGGGTGCTGCAGCGGATTCGCGTGCTTTGCAGGCCGACGCACTCGATTTCTTCGGCGACAGCGCCAATTATGCGATCAGTCTGGTGGTCGCCGGCATGGCCCTGACATGGCGTGCCCGCACGGCCTTTCTGAAAGGACTGACGCTGCTTGCTTTCGGGAGCTGGGTATTGGTGACGGCGATCCTCGCCTTCATCAACGGCACCACACCGCATGCCGAGATGATGGGCATTGTCGGGGCAATGGCGCTGGTCGCCAACGTCGGCGTTGCCCTGCTGCTCTACCGTTTCCGCACCGGCGACGCGAATATGCGCTCGGTCTGGATTTGCTCCCGCAACGACGCCATCGGCAATGTCGCGGTGATGATCGCGGCACTAGGCGTGTTCCGGACGGGCAGCGCCTATCCCGACCTCGCGGTTGCCGGTCTATTGGCGGCACTGGCGATCAGCGGCGGCTGGCAGATAGTCTGGCAAGCCCGCGGCGAGATGCGGTCGGTGAGAGCGGAGGCGAAGAGAGCCGCGGAACGGTGAGGAGATTGATAAGGCAGATTCGCATCAACGCCGGCCTGGCAGCAAGCGGCCAAGGCGTTGCGATCCTGCGGTTCAGGGAACGAGAAAAAATCCTTACCTGAACAGCGGCTCGCCGAAACTTCGCAATTTCCGGCTGTGCAGCGTCCCCTCGTCGGCTTCCTTCGCCAGCAAATCAATCGCCCGCAGCCCAATCGCCAGATGCTGGCCCACACGTTCCTGATAGAAGGCATCGGCCATGCCGGGCAGCTTGATCTCGCCGTGCAGAGGCTTGTCCGAGGCGCAGAGCAATGTCCCGTAGGGCACACGGTAGCGATAGCCGTTAGCCGCCACCGTCGCTGATTCCATGTCGATGGCGATCGCGCGGGACTGGTTGAGCCGCCGGGCAATTTGTTCGAAGCGCAGTTCCCAGTTGCGGTCGCCGGTGGTGACGACGGTGCCGGTACGCAATTGCTGCTTGAGCTTTGACTTGTCTATACCGGTTTCCGCCTGAACCGCCTCTGTGAGCGCGAGTTGCACTTCGGCAATCGTCGGCAGCGGGATGCTGGGCGGCAGCACGTCGTCGAGGACGTTGTCATCGCGCAAATAAGCGTGGGCCAACACATAGTCGCCCAGTCTTTGCGTCCGGCGAAGCGCGCCGCAATGGCCGATCATTAGCCAGACATGCGGGCGCAGTACCGCGAGATGATCGGTGATCGTCTTGGCATTGCTCGGACCGACGCCGATATTGACCAGCGTTACCCCGGGTCGTCCGTCACCACGGACCAGATGATAAGCTGGCATTTGCGGAGGCTTGGCGATCGGCGGGGCGGAGGGTTTGCCATCTTTGCCGGTGATCCGGTTGCCCGGTTCGACCAGCAGATGAGCCTTGCCGGATTTCACTTCCGCGAGGCCATATTCGATAAATTCGTCGACATAGCGCTGATAGTTGGTGAACAGGATGAACGGCTGGAAATGGCCGGGATCGGTGGCGCAATAATGGCGGATCCGGTGCAGCGAATAGTCGACCCGTTCGGCTGTAAACAGAGCCAGCGCCGAAGCTTCCTCGCCCTGGAAAATCTGGCCGCCATCGACAATCTCGTCGTTGGTTTTGACCAGATTGGGCGTGTGGAAATAATTGGGCAGCTTTTCTTTCTTCGCCCGGTCAAGACCGGCCCCGGCATCCTCGAGCGCAAAGGCCAGCGGAATCGGCGTGTCGGACAGCCCGACCCAGATTTTTGCGGTGAAGGTTCTGGCGATACGCTGCAACTGATCCAGCAAATAGGCGCGGTACAGCTTCGGTTCGGTGATCGTCGTGCGATACGTGTTTATATCCGCGAGATGACCGGACGCCAGATGGCTGGTTTCGGTCGCCTGATCGGCGGGAATCTCGACACTGATTTGCGGGTACAGACCCTGCTGCCGGTCATCCTTGGCCAGTTTCGATGTCGCATAGCGGCGAAAGCGCGCTGCGGTGATTTCAATTTGTTCAGCGTAGAGTTTTTCAAGCAGGGCCACGGCCTCAGCGGGCGTGGCGCATAGGGTGGAATCGGTTGTCATGCAGTCTCCGTTACAGTTTCAACCCTTTAACGGAAAAACGGGACAAAGGGAAAAGCTAACTACGGGAAAGATCAAGGAAGCGGGCTGCCGCCTGAAATTCTGCCTGCTTGCGATTGCGCATGGCAACGGCCACATCGTCGCGACCCCATTGCTGCTCCTGCCAAAGCTCTTCCAGATTGACCAAAGGCCAGAGCGTGTCGCTATCATGAGTCTGTTCGACCAGGCCCAGCGTGGCGATCAGCGAGCCGGACAGGCCGACAAGAGACAGCATTGCGGCGATGGTAAAGCCGTCCTGTGCCTCGACCACCTTCCCCAGACGCGCGATCGTTTCGTCCGGCTGCGCTTCATACCGAATGCCGTGGATCAGATTGAAACCGACATCATAACGCTGCCGCGCCCAGTCCAGCAGAGGGTCCCATTGTTCCGCCTGATGCTCGATCAAAGCCTGCTGTCCCTGATCAGCGCGATAGTAGAGCATATCGCTATCGGCAAAAGCAGCGATGCGGGAAACGATTCGCTCGCGTTCGCTTTCGACCTGATCCAGTGCGCCTTGCGCCAGCGCGGTCAGCGGCATTGACGCGGGGACGATGTCCTCTCCCTGCGCCGCCCATTCGGCGGCAATTGCATCGGCAAGACCGGAGGCGGGAACGGCCAGCGGATTGCGCTGCGGTGTTTTCATCGGACGCCCGTCGAGCGAGATCGCAAAGGCATCGCCGACCGGCGACACCGCTACGTCGTTGTAGAAACGCTTCATGGCGCGTCCGTGCCCTCTGCCGCCTTGGCGATTTCTTCTTCGGCGACCCGCGCGCGAATATATTTGCGGATGATCCAGACCGGCAGCACCCACATTTGCGCAAGGCCGAGAATGAGCAGCACATAGCCAGCCGGAGCGGGAACCGGGGGCAGCTTGTCCAGCGCAATCGCCAGACCGAGCATCACCAGAATCACGCCAAGCAAACGGATCATGCTGATCAGCCAATGCACGGCTTTCGCCTGTTTTTCCTTCACAGGATCCGGTACATATTCATCCTGTTCGTCGATCGGCTCGCTCATCGGTTCAATATTCCATGCAGGTCCGCCATATTGGCCACCACTATTTCTGCGCCGGCGTCGACCAGTTCATGCTCGTCATGATAGCCCCAGTCGACCCCGACCGGACGCACGCTGGCGTTGACAGCCATCGCCATGTCGAAGCTGGTATCGCCAATCATCGCCGTGGTTTCCGGTGCCGCTCCGGCTTCAGCCATGGCCAGTTCAACCATCGCCGGATGCGGCTTTGACGGGTGACGGTCTGCTGTCTGCAAGGTGACAAACCGGCCCAACAGGCCGTGTGTTTCCAACACATGGTGCAGGCCGCGATCCGACTTTCCGGTTGCGACACCCAGGACCCAGCCGGATGCTTCCAATTCTTCCAATGTCTGGAGCAATCCCTCATAAAGTGGTTCGTGCACACCGCCCGCTTGACGCAGTTCGAAAAAGCCGTCCTTGTAGGATTGGGTCACCGCCGCAACTATTTCCTCATCGCCTTCGGGAAAAAGCTGGCCGACCGCTTCCATCAGACTGAGGCCGACGATCCGGCGCACCAGATGATGATCGGGCGGGATCAGACCGTGTTTTTCAAACGCCTGATCCATCGAGGCACAGATATTGGCCTGGCCATCGACCATGGTGCCGTCGCAATCGAACAGGGCTAGCTTGTTGGTCATGTATCTCCAAATTCCTGCATCAGATGGGCCATCGCGCGGCGCCCTGTTGCATCCAGCGCCTTGGCCGCATTTTTGCGAACCGCAGCGGGTTTGTTCTGGCCAAGTTTGGCGGTTGGACGCCAGGCCAGTATTTCCATTTCAAAGCCAACAATCGCGTCGACCATCTTGTCGAATATTTCCGGATCCATCTGGTCCCGATGCCAGGGCGTTTTCGGAGCCAGCTTTGCTTCATTCTGTGCGCTCAGATCGTCAAGCAGACTGATCAGCCCCTCGCGCTCCATCAGGCGGACCGTGCCTTCCAGTTCCAGCGCCAGATAATTCCATGTCGGCACCTGATCGTCGACACCGTACCAGTCCGGACTGATATAGGCATCCGGCCCATTGATCACGCACAGCGCCTTGTTCTGGGCGATATGTTTGGTCAGCGCGTTGCCTCGCGACAGATGAAATTGCAGTGCCCCGTCACCGGTCGAAAATACCGGTACATGAGCGACGCGCGGGCCGTCCGGTGTCTCGGCAAAGACCATTGCGAACCCGATATCGGCAATCATCGCCTCGAGCGCGGACCGCTCGTCGGCGTCCTGATGATCATTGGCAGATTTGGGCCATCGAAAAGCGGGATCGGGATGCATTATTTGGGTTTCTTGTGGAGAGCCTGTTTGACTTTTGCCTTGTGCGGCATGTTTTTCTTGTGCGTCGCCTTGCCGGCATTGGGTCGTTCTCGCTTGCTCGGCTTGCCCGCCTTGGTCGGCTTGCCCGTCGTTTCCCCGCGACCGCGACGCTCGCCGCGCTTGTCCTTGCGGATCATCTTGGCGTGGGCCTTGGCCTGTTGTTTACGGACCATCTTGCCGCCCGGCTTCTTCTCGTCGAGCGGAAGATCGCCCAACAGAAGATCCAGCCCCAGATTATCGATAGTTTCGGCGAAATGGCTCGGCAAATCCGCAGTCACGTCAAGATTATGACCATCGGGATGTTCGATCCGCAAACGCCGTGCATGCAAATGCATCTTGCGGCTGATCGTGCCGGTCAGAAAGGCGTCCTTGCCGCCATATTTGCCGTCACCGACAATGGGATGGCCGATCGCTGCCATATGCACACGCAACTGATGGGTGCGTCCGGTATGCGGCTGCAATTCGACCCAGCAAGCACGGTTGCCGGCCCGTTCGATGATCCGGTAGCGCGACTTCGCCGACTGGCCGTTTTCTTCATCAACGTGCATTTTCTCGCCGCCGGACCCAGGCTGTTTCGAGAGCGGCAGGTCGATCACGCCATCAGCGATTTCCGGAACGCCCATGACGATCGCCCAGTATACCTTGCGCACATCGCGGCCGGAAAAGCGTTTGGAGAAAAAGGCTGCAGCTCCCGGCGAGCGCGCCAGCAGGATCACACCGCTGGTATCCTTGTCGAGCCGGTGGACCAGCTTCGGCCGCGATTTCGCCTCATAGGTCAGCGCATCGAGCAGGCCGTCGAGATGGGTTGTTGTCTTGCTGCCGCCCTGCGTCGCCAAGCCGGGAGGCTTGTTGACCACGATCGCGGACTTGTCTTTGTGGATCACCAGTTCGCGGGCGAAATCAATCTGGTCCTGCGACAAATCGCTCTTGGCTTTGGCAACCCGGCCCGGCCGTTCGATTTCTTGCGGCGGCACGCGCAAGACCTGCCCGGCCTGAACGCGATCACCCGGCGAGACTCTTTTGCCGTCCAGCCGCAATTGCCCGGTCCGCGCCCAGCGCGAAACGATATTGAACGGCACATCTTCCATATGCCGCTTGAACCAGCGGTCGACGCGGATATCATCATCATCGGGAGAAACCGTGAATTGCCGGACATCCAGTGTCTTCAGCGCCTGCATCTGCTCCTTGGGCGAGCCCTGGGGTGATTCTTCTTCGGAGCCGCTTTCGGCTGTGGGATCATAGCCGCTCATGCCAGTGCCCTCACTGCTATCAGGCCGGCAAACAGGGCCAGCACGGAACCGACGACGGAGACCAAGGCATAGACCATTGCGATGCCCCATTGACTGCGTTCGATCATATTCAGGACTTCCAAACTAAAGGCCGAAAAAGTTGTAAAACCGCCCAGCAGGCCAACGCCAAGCAACAGCCGCCACGGCTCATCGACAAAAATGCTGCGGGCCAGCACACCAGCCAGCACACCCATCAACAGACCACCCGTAACATTGGCCACCAAGGTTCCAATGGGGTAACCCACAGGAGCAAGATGGAAGACAAGACGGCCGAGATGATAGCGTCCCGCCGCACCCATCGCACCGCCTGCCATGACAAGAAGGGTAGCGTTCATGGGCGTCCCTTAGTCGGCTTGCGTGGTTTTTCCAAGCATATCATTGGTCAGCCACAAGCGGATGGCAGTCGCGAGGCCCGGCGGCTGTGTCGCAGCAATCCGCTCGACATCGATCCGCGCTACCAGTGCGTTGACCGGCAGACCGCGACTATCTGACGCCGATTTCAGCATATCCCAGAACAACGGCTCGAGTGAAATCGACGTTTGATGCCCGGCAATCGTGATACTCCGCTTGACCGGCGGGTGAAAGATTTCGGGCTTTTCTAAATCCACCCGGACAATTCCCGCCGCACCAGCTGTTCCAGCATAGCCATGCCGGTGTCGCTATCATTGAGGCAAGGCAGATAGGCGAATCTCTCGCCACCACCGGATTCGAATTGCTCCTTGCCCCGTATCGCGAGTTCCTCGCAGGTTTCCAGACAGTCGCTCGAGAAACCGGGCGCGAAGATCGCGATGTTTTTCTTTCCCTGACCGGGCAGGCCCTCCAGCGTTGTATCGGTCGCCGGTTCGAGCCATTTCGCGCGACCAAAGCGCGACTGGAAGGCGACGACCAGGTCCCGGCCCATCTTCTCCGACAAAAGTCGCGCGGTTTTCTGACAGTGACAATGATAGGGATCGCCCAGCTCTAGCGTACGTTGCGGCATGCCGTGGAAGCTGGCGACGACCGCATCCGGGACAAAATCCAGCGCGGCAATATCGCGCTCCAGACTGGTCGCCAGCGCATCAATATAGGCCGGGTCATCATGATAGGCGGGCAGCAGCCGGATCGCCGGTTGCCAGCGCATGGCGGCAATCGCGTCAAATACCGCGTCGTGGACACTGGCAGTCGTAGCGCCACTATATTGCGGATAGAGCGGCGCGATCAATATGCGGTCGCATCCAGCTTCTTTCATCGCGTGCAGCCGGGAAGCAACGCTCGGATTGCCGTAGCGCATAGCCCAGTCGATCATCACGCCATCCATCTTAGGGGCAAGCTTCTCGGCCTGCTTGCGCGTGTAGGAAGCCAGTGGCGAACCATCTTCGGTCCAGACCAGGCCATAAGCTTCAGCAGATTTGGCCGGACGGGTGTTGAGAATGATCCCGCGCAATATCGGCTGCCAGATGATCGAGGGTATTTCGACTACCCTTTTGTCCGACAGAAACTGCTTGAGATAGCGTTTGACGGCTTTTTTTTCCGGTGCGTCGGGCGTGCCGAGATTGACCAGCAGTACGCCGATTTTCTTGTCCACAACTGGCGGATGGTCTTTTGGTAATGGTCCGGTTTCACGCATGATTTAGGATACTTCCCCGAAAAGTGGTAATTGCCGAAGCCGGACACCGGTTGCCGAAAACAAGGCATTGGCGACCGCCGGCGCGACCGCCGGGACGCCCAGTTCCTCATAACCGACCGGCTCTTCCTCGCTTCGGACAAATTCGATCTGAATGGGCGGAATTTCTGCCAGCCTTGGCAAGGACAGGTCGCTCAGGCGTTTTGCCGTCGGCAGACCTTTTGCAAAGCGGGTCGCGCTGCCCAGCGCCATCGCCAGCCCAAAGACAATGCCGCCCTCGATCTGTTGCCGGGCGATATCGGGGTGGATGATTCGGCCGATGTCGACGCTTGCCGAAATGCGGCGAACCTCCAGACCACTGCCCCCTCTGCTGGCGCTCGCGATAACCGCAATATGGCCGCCGCGCATGCTGTGACAGGCGATACCCTGACCGCTACGATCCAGGCCGCCGTCCCATGCGGCCATGGCCGCGACACTGGTCAGGCAACGGGCAAGCCGCGGCTGGTTGTTCATCATCTGCATGCGGAAGGACAAGGGTTCGATGCCCGCCTTCGCTGCCAGTTCGTCGATGAACGATTCGAGATAGAAGACATTGCTGCTATGGGCGTTGCTGCGCCAGCTGCCGGTCGGCACGCCGACAAAGGCGCTATGATGATCGACGGTCAGATTGGGAATATCATAGGGCACTTCGAGACCAGCCACGGCTTTGATGTCGGCCTCCCCGATAGAAGAGCGCATCGCATCGACATTGCCCTTGCCATCGAACAGACGCCTCGCCTGTTCGCGTGCAGATGGTGGTGCGGCAATCTTGATCTGCATCGCTTCGACACGACCACCCTTGGCCATGGCCGCATCCAGCCGCGCCTGGCTCGGTGCCCGGTAATGGTCATGCATCAGATCTTCAGCCCGCGACCAGACCAGTTGCACCGGCCGCGCCATTTGCCTGGCGATCATTGCGACCTGCCCCGCTATTTCATTGTCGAGATTGCGGTCGAATGACCCGCCGCTCAGCATGGGGTAAAGAGTCACGCGTTCCTGCCGGATATTCAACGCGCGCGCAACCGCCTGCACCGCCGCCACTGGCGCTTGCGTCGCCATCCAGAGTTCCAGACTGCCATCCTTGAACTCTGCCGTCGCTGTCCGCGTTTCGGTCGGCGCGTGCAGCGCGGCGTCGGCGCGATAGCGCGCCTGAAACAGATTCTCGTCGGTAAAAGCGCCTTTGGTTTCGCCGCGGGAGACGAAGCGTGTTCCCGGCCCCTCGTCGAGCGCCTCTTGCAAAGACGCGTCGATCTTGTCGCTATCGGCCATGAAACCCTTGGTTTCGAAAACCGGGCTCATCCTGTCCAGCGCCCGGTTGGCTGCCCACCAGTTGGTCGCGACCGCCGCGATCCATCTGTCGCCTTTGACCACGTCGATAAAGCCGGTGATCTTGCCGGCCCCGCCACGGTTGAATGATTTCAGCCTTGTGTCGCCAATCGGGCCCTGCCTGATCGCAGCAAACACCATGTCCGGCAGCCGGACGTCACCGGCAAAATTGGCCGAACCGTCAAGTTTGCTGGGCAGATCAAGGCGCGGAACATCCTGTCCAATCAGATTGCCGGCACCGGCCGTCCGCAGCGGAACCGGATCGGGCAGGCTCTGGCTCACCGCATCGCGAACCAGTTCACCGAAACGCAGCGTCTTGTCTCCGTTGGCAATGATACCATTTTCGACTGTGCAGGCTTCCCATGGGACATCCCATTTGGCCGCAGCCGCCTTGGTCAGCAGCACGCGCGCTGCAGCGCCTGCCTCACGGAAGCTTCCGGCAAAGGCCGGAATTGCGGTGGAGTCTGCCGTCAGCATGAATTGTTCGCGGACACCCACATTTTGCGCGACCCACCGGACCGCAGCATTTTCAGCCAGTTTTTCGGTGCCCGCGGGCATCAGCGATTCGGCCCATTGTTCGGCCAGCGGGATGTTGCTGTACAGCGGATTGATCGGCGCGGGTTCCACCGCGACCGTGCGCCAGTCGGCGCCCAGTTCGTCGGCAAGAATTTGCGGCAGGACGGTATAGACCCCTTGGCCCATTTCGCTCTGCGGCACGACTACCGTGACCTGTCCGTCCTCGGAAATTTTCAGAAAAGCGCCGAAAACCTGTTCATTCTCGGTCGCCGCGACGTTGGGCTCATAGCTGCGCGGCCAGAATACCCAGGCCACTACCAGACCGCCCAAAGCGCCACCTCCGATCAGGAATTTTCGGCGATTCAGTCCCGTCGATGAATCTTCGCCCTGCCCAAGATCTGTATCAGCCGCCACGAGCCTACTTCAATAGACCGAGACGGGGTATTTCGATTTTCGGGCAACGGTCCATGACGACCTTGAGACCAGCATCGGTCGCGCGCTTTGCTGCGGCTTCGTTGATCACGCCGAGTTGCATCCAGACCGCCTTGGCCCCGACTGCAATCGCTTCGTCAACCGTTTCACCAGCGGCTTCGGAATTGCGAAAAATGTCGACCATATCGATATCGCCTTCGATGTCTGCCAGCGATGCGACCACTGGAACACCGTGTAACATTTCGCCAGCCAGAACCGGATTGACCGGGATCACATCATAGCCCTGATCGAGCAGAAATTTGAGTATCTCGTTACTTGCGCGCTCCGGCTTGGCCGATGCGCCGACCAGGGCGATACGCCGGGTCGATGTCAGCAATGCGCCAATATCCTGGTCGCTTTCCAGCATCATGATGGTCTTCCTTTCTGCTATTGGTTATCCAGCCATGTCGCGAGCTTTTTGGCAATATCAAGGAACGCCTGCCCGTGCACATCGTCAGCACAGGCCGGCGGCGTGCCGCCATCGCTCGACTTGCGAATTTCGATATCGAGCGGAATGCGGCCCAGAAAGGGCATGCCCATTGTCTTCGCAGCCGCTTCCGCACCACCTGCACCAAAGGGGTCGCTGACTTCGCCGCAATGCGGGCATTGATAGCCGGCCATATTCTCGACCATGCCGATAATCGGGATTTTGGCCTGATTGAACAGATCAACCGCACGGGTTGCATCCATCAGCGCCAGATCCTGCGGTGTCGAAACGATCACCGCACCAACCGGCTTATGCTTCTGCATCATCGACAGTTGCACATCACCGGTGCCCGGCGGCATGTCCACGATCAGTTCCTCGACATCACCCCAATGGGCGTCGATCAATTGCTCGAGCGCCTTGCCCGCCATCGGCCCGCGCCAAGCGATCGCCTGCCCCGGCTTCGCCAGATGGCCCATCGACAGCACCGGCACGTCATAGTCATTGGGCACCGGTATCAGCTGCTTGCCTTCGGCTTCCGGACGCATCCCCTCACAGTGGAGCAGCCGCGGCTGGGACGGCCCATATATATCGGCGTCAACCATTCCGACCTTGCGGCCCATGCGCTGCATGGCAATTGCCAGATTGGCGGACAGGGTCGACTTGCCGACACCGCCCTTGCCGCTGGCCACAGCGATCAGGCGGCGTTCGATCTTCTCGGCGGTCATCGCGATATCGACCTTCTCGACGCCGTCGAGCGCCAGCAAACTGCCTTTCACGGCAATCTCGATCTGGCCGCGCTCGCGCACGTCCAGCCCGCCAACATTGAGCACCAGCGTAATCCGGCCTTCGGTGAATTTTACGGCGCTGAAACGGCCCTTGGCAACGTCGTCGAGCGCTGTTTCGATTGTGGAAATATCGGTCATCGGATCGACATAGTTACACTTTTCTCGGATTGACACTGTTTTTCTGGCGGCGTGCTACCTATAAAGAAACTATGAATGAAAATATTAACGGTGACGCACGCCGCAAATCGATTTTGGGCTCAATTTTGAACATGTCCGGCCCTTGGGGCAATAACGGCGACAGCGGCAATGGTGGCGGCGGTGGCGGTGGCCCTCGCAATCCATGGGGCAATCCTCCCGGCGGATCATCCGGCGGTGGCCGCAAGGGTGCCGGCTCTCTCGAAGAATTGTTTAAAAAGGGCACCGGCGGCGGCTTCAAGGGCGGCATCCCGAAACGTCCCGGCGGACGGTCCTGGTGGCCGCTCATGGCAATCGGCTTCATAGTCCTGTGGGTATTGCTAACCAGCATCCACCGCGTCAGCCCGCAGGAACGCGGTGTCGTGACATTTCTGGGCTCCTATTCGCGCACCCTGCAACCGGGTCTGCACTTTTCGCTTCCCACTCCGATGGAGCAGGTCACGAAAATGGACGTCGAGGAAATCCGGACGATCGACATTCCGGAAGGCGAATCCGAAAAGCTGATCCTGACCGGCGACCAGAATATCGTCGATCTCGCTTATTCGGTGCGTTGGAACATCAAGGCACCGGAACTGTTCCTGTTCCAGATCGCCGAACCGGAAGAAACCATCAAAGAAGTGGCGGAAGCGTCCATGCGCGCCGCCGTTGCCAATTTCACGCTTGATGACACCATTGGTTCTGAACGGTCCGAAATCGAACAGACGGTGGAACGCAACATGCAGCAACTGCTCGACGGCTATGGTGCGGGCGTTGTCATTCGCGGCATCGCGATCAAGAAGGCCGATCCTCCGGCTTTGGTCAACGATGCGTTTAAGGAAGTGTCCGCTGCCCAGCAGACGGCACAAACCTATCTCAATGAAGCGCGGGCCTATGCACAACAATTGACTGCGCAAGCGCAGGGCGAATCCGCGGCCTTTGACAAGGTCTACGAGGAATATCGGCTGGCTCCGACGGTGACGAGACAGCGGATGTATTATGAAACAATGGAGCGTGTATTGTCCAAGGTCGACAAGACGGTGGTCGAAGTGAAGGGCGTGACGCCTTATCTGGCCCTGCCGGAATTGAAGAAACGCGCGCAGCAACCCGCGATTACGACCGTGGAGGGCAAATAATGGGACAGATCATGAAAAATCCCGTCGCGCTCGGCGTCATTGTCATTGCGCTGCTGTTCACCTTGCTGAACACGCTCATCATTGTCCCGGAAACACGGCAAGGCGTGGTTGTGCGCTTTGGTGAACCGGTTCGCATCATCAACCGCTATCAGAGCGGTGTCGCCTTCGGCCAGACAGGCGCCGGACTGCTGATGAAAATTCCGTTTCTTGAACAGGTGGTCTGGATCGACAAGCGGATTCGCGACGTAGAGATGGAGCAGCAGCAAGTGCTGTCCACCGACCAGCTCCGTCTGCAGGTTGATGCTTTTGCCCGGTTCCGGATTACCGATCCGCTGCGCATGTATATTGCCGCGGGTAGCGAAGAACGCGTGTCGGAAGAGCTTCGTCCGATATTGGGTTCGGCTCTGAGAAACGAGCTCGGCAAGCGTCCGTTTGCTGCCTTGCTAAGCCCGGAGCGCGGTCAGGTGATGGACAATATCCAGGCCGGCCTCAACCGGGTTTCAAGACAATATGGTGCAGAGATTGTCGATGTGCGGATCAAGCGGGCCGACTTGCCGGAAGGCACGCCGCTCGACAGCGCCTATCAGAGAATGCGGACTGCCCGTGATCAGGAAGCGCGGACTATCCGTGCCCAAGGCGCAAAGCAGGCGCAGATCATTCGCGCCGAAGCCGATGCCAGCGCCGCCCGGACCTATGCCGAGAGCTTTGGCAAGGACGCGAATTTCTATGATTTCTACCGCGCCATGAAGAGTTATGAAACCACCTTCCAGAACGGCGGTGAAAATGGCCCGCAGAGTTCGTTCGTGCTTTCGCCGGAAAATGAATATCTGCGCCAGTTCCGAGGTCGGTAAGTTAATTTGCTAACCAATCGCGAGATTATCGACGCCTATTACACCGCTTTGTCGGTGATGGACGTCGATGGTTTCGAATCGCTGCACCATCCGGCTGTGGTATACAATGTGTCCGGCAACACGATCATCTCGGGCCGGTACGACAGCTTCGCGGCGCTGAAACAGGTCTTGCCTGCCATATTCGAGGCACTGGATTTCGAGCAGTTTCAGTTCGCGGCAAAATGGCGCGTGATGAACGACGGACCGGATGGTGCGACCGCCATCATGGAAGCCAACGGCCTCTCCCGAAACGGTCAGCGCTATGATCAGCGCTACGTACATATCTTTTCGTTCCGCGAAGGGAAAATTGCTTCGGTCCACGAATTTTTCGATACGCAGCTGGCCAATGATGCGCTGGGATTTTCGGAACAGCCGCGGTTTGAAACCGATGGTCCGTTTGAATTCTGACGCCGCGATAATCCGACACGGCACCAGTCGACTACAAACGTCGTCTTTTCTGCACAACGCCGGTTTTTTTCTACGAAACAACGATTGCCAGCTTGCGAAAGGGCTTTTGCACACCCAAATAGGTTTGCATCGTAATGTCTTGCAGTTCTGCGCTTAAGTTCGGCAGACAAATATGCTAATATTCAATTTCCGTTCATGAAAATTGCGTCATTATTTCGGCGATTTTGAACGGATTTGGCGGCGACATCCATTTGCTCCGCCAGGATTTTGAGAGGAAGATATATAGTGCGTTACGCTTATGGAATTTCAGCAGCTTTGCTTTTGGCCGGCAGTGCAGCAACTCTGGCTGGCATTGGACCGGCTGGCGCTCAAACTGCCGCCAACGACAGCTCAGTGATGCGCAATGTCGTACCACGCGCAAATGCTCCGATGAGTTTTGCAGACCTGACAGAGCAATTGCAGCCTGCCGTGGTCAATATCTCCACGACCCAGCGGGTTCGTGTGAACACCAACAACCCCTTCGCCGGCACACCTTTTGACGGCCTCTTCGGCAATCGCCAGAGCGGCGGCAATGCACAGACCCGCGAGGCACAATCGCTCGGTTCGGGCTTCATCATTTCAGCCGATGGCTATGTCGTCACCAACAACCATGTTGTTGCACCGGGAAACCGCAACGCGACGATCGAATCGATCACCGTGATCATGCCGGACCGCACCGAATATGAAGCCGAACTTGTCGGACGCGATGCAGCGTCGGATATTGCGGTTCTCAAGATAAAGGCGAACAAGCCCCTGCCCTTCGTCAAGTTTGGTGACAGCACCGGCGCGCGTGTCGGCGACTGGGTTATTGCCATTGGTAATCCCTTCGGTCTTGGCGGCACTGTCACCACCGGCATCCTCTCTGCTATTCACAGGAACACCGGTCAGGGCGGTGCATATGACCGCTTCCTGCAGACCGACGCATCGATCAACCGCGGCAATAGCGGTGGCCCGATGTTCGATCTCAACGGCAATGTCATCGGCATCAACAACGCAATCATTTCGCCAACCGGCGGCAATGTCGGGATTGGATTTGCCATACCCGCTGAAGTCGCCGCTCCGATCGTCGAAACATTGAAAGCCGGACAGGCGATCGAACGCGGTTATCTCGGTGTTCAGATCAGCGGACTTTCCGAAGATCTGGCAGACTCCCTCGGTCTGGAGAAAAATCTGGGCGAATTCGTCCAGCGGGTCGAACCGGGCGAAGCGGCCGCAAAAGCCGGTATCCAAGCGGGCGACGTGATCACCAAGGTGAACGGAAAGACGGTCACGCCGGATCAAACTTTATCCTATCTCGTGACCAACCTTCCGATAGGCACCGATGTTCCGATCGAACTGGTTCGCAGCGGCAAGACGATCAAGGTCACTGCCAAGCTTGGCAAGCGTCCTTCCGAAGAGGAGCTGGCCGGTAGCACATTCGACCCGGATGCTGAAGATGATGCCATGGGCCAGAATGATGATGGTACCAGTGCGCAAGCAACCGCCGATGCGCTGGGCCTGTCGGTTATCGATCTGACGCCGGCCATCGCGCGGCAGATCGGAGTCCCGTCGACGCAAAAAGGCGTGGTCGTAACGACGGTTAATCCGAACAGCGACGCCGCCCAGAAAGGCATAAGGCGCGGATATCTGATCACCAGCGTCAACCGGCAGCCAGTGAACAGCGCTACCGAACTGGATCAGGCTATCAACAAGGTAAAACGTTCGAACCGCGAAGCAGTCCTTTTGCAGGTCCGGCGCGGAGCGCGCGATCCGCAATTTGTCGCGGTCCGCCTGCAGGATAGCTAAACGCGTATAAACACATGTAACAGAAAAAGGCCGGTGCTTGACGCCGGCCTTTTTTTTGCGTCAAGTCAGGGCCAGCTTTGCAACATGATTGAGGGGATCCGCCGATGGCCGACGCAACAGAAATATTCTTGGGTCTGGGCGGCGGCGAACGGCAAAGCCTCAACCTGTCCCGCGCCAACCGCCACGGCCTGATCGCCGGAGCTACCGGTACCGGGAAGACGGTCACCCTGCAGGGGCTGGCGGAGAGTTTTTCCGCCAATGGTGTCCCGGTCTTTGTCGCAGACGTAAAAGGCGACCTTGCCGGCATATCCATGGCCGGTTCCGCCCAGTTCAAACATGCTGACAAGCTGGAGGGCCGCGCCAAGGAACTGGGAATGGATGACTATGGCTATTCGGACAATCCGGCAATATTCTGGGATCTTTACGGCAAACAGGGTCATCCCATCCGGACCACCATTAGCGAAATGGGGCCATTATTGCTGGCGCGCCTGATGGATCTGAATGACACACAGGAAGGTGTGCTCAACATCGTCTTCCGCTTTGCCGATGAACAGGGAATGCTGCTGCTAAACCTTGACGACCTGCAGTCGATGCTCGCTTATACCGCAGAGAACGCAAAACAATTGTCCGCGAAATATGGCAATGTCAGCAAGGCCAGCGTGGGTGCGATCCAGCGCCAGTTGCTCCAGTTGGACAGTCAGGGCGCGGGCCAGTTTTTTGGCGAACCCGCTCTGGAAATTGACGATTTCATCAAATCCGACGAACAGGGTCGCGGCTATATCAACGTCCTTGCCGCTGATCAGCTGATGCGCAGCCCGAAGCTTTACGCGACCTTTCTGCTCTGGTTGCTCGCCGAACTGTTTGAAACATTGCCCGAAGTCGGCGACCCGAAAAAACCGAAACTGGTTTTCTTCTTCGATGAAGCGCATCTGTTGTTCGACGACGCCCCTAAAGCACTGGAAGACAAGATCGAACAGGTGGTGCGCCTGATCCGTTCCAAAGGCGTCGGCGTCTTTTTCGTCACCCAGAACCCGGTCGACATACCCCAGGAAGTCGCGGGCCAGCTTGGCAACCGGGTACAGCACGCCCTCCGCGCTTTCACGCCGCGCGACAAAAAGGCAATCAAGGCAGCAGCCGACACGTTCCGGATCAATCCCGAACTGGACGTCGAAGAAGCGATTACCGAGTTGCGCGTCGGCGAAGCGCTCGTCTCGACCTTGCTCGAGGATGGCGCACCATCGGTCGTCCAGCGGACGCTGATCAAGCCACCCCGGTCCCGCCTGGGCCCGATCTCGGCGAAAGAACGCGCCATTATCAATTCGATCTCGCCCTATGAGAGCAAATATGATGAAGAGGTCGACCGGCACAGCGCCGAGGAAATACTCGCGCAAAAGGTGATCGACGCCACCGAAACCGCCAAAGAAGTCGAAGAAAAGGGTGAAGAGGCAGTCCGCAAACAACCGCGCAAGAGCAAAAGCATCTGGGAGAAAGCCTTCAGTCGCGGCGCAAAGGTCGCCATGGGGTCTGCGGCAGGCATGGCCGCCTCGACAATGCTCGGCAAAAAGTCACGGGCGAATCCGATGCGCACAGGTGTGACATCGGCTGTAGGCTCAGTGGTTACCGATCTCGCCGGACCGGTGGCCGGACGTTTTGTCCGCAATCTGATTGGTGGCCTGATGCGTTGATAGCCGGGTCACCAACTTGTTTTCGCTGCACCGGCTGACTCAAGTGATTTCAGTCTTCTAACCGAAAAAGCGGGCGACAATATCTTTTGCTAGCCGCGTCGGACGCAGAGTATCGGCATCAATACAGCACCAGCTGGACTGAACTTCGGCGAGCACCTCTTCGCCGCGACGGATGATCGTGCTGTAAAATGCCCTCGCTCCGTGGACTTTTTCGAGCAGCACTTCGGCGATCACATCATCGTCAAGAAATGCCGGCTTCCGGTAGGTTATCTCGTGCTTGAGCGCCACCCACAAATGATCGGCGACCGCTTCCGAAGGCGCAAATTTCTGCCAGTGTGCGACCACTGCTTCCTGCACCCACGTCAGATAATTGGCATTGTTCACATGTCCCATGAAATCAATGTCAGACGCCTCGATGGCAATGCTGTGATGATGTGAAATGCTGTTCATATCATCAATATATAAGATTGGCAGAGGCCGATTGATAGGGCAAACTAGATTCATGTTCCAGAATCCGGGAGCAGGTCATCATATCAGGCAAGGCCAAGCTTGAAATTCTCGAACACCAATGGTCTTTCCATGCTGAAATCGCGGAACGCTGATGCGCCGCCAATCGTTGATAAAAATTCATCTACAACTGTTTTTTCGGCATCGGGCAAATGCCGATAATAGTCTAGCGGCCGCTGCAGCATCCACAGACTGAACGGCGGTGCGATGCGTTGTCCGGTTACACCCTCGACGGTAAAATCAGCCATCCCGACGGCGCGCGGAATATCGGTGTCCGGATTGGCCTTCGCCCAGGTGGCAAACAGGTCCGCAGTTGTCTGCAGGAAGGGCATCTGTTCCGCCATCATGCGCTCCAGCACAGGCACCAAGCTTTGCGGAATCTCGTCATCGGGCAGAAATTCTCCGGACAGCGGCTGCTGCACGTCAACCATCCGCTCGACCCACGCGGCAACTTTGGGCGCCAGGCGTTTCATGATCTCACCCGAAGCGGGATCGCGGTATAAATGGGCAAAAAGCGGCCCGATCAGGCCATAATCGCCAATCGAGGGACGTGAACCCAGCAGATAATCATATTGGGCAAAATGCCGGTCGAGATCGGCCAAAAGAGCTTCATAGCTGGCCTCGATCGCAGGGATAGTTTGCTCGTTAATCCCCAATATCGGGCAAAAGCCCTTGAACGTCTGGCCGCGCTCGCGACCGATGGCCAATTGCTCTTCCTTGCTGGCTTCCGGCGCTGCGACGGCGCCAAATTCGCCGTAGACCCATTCTTCATTATAGTTCCAGCGATAGTGCATCGCCGGGATCACCAACCATTCATCACCGAACACTTCCATCAACAAAGCCACTAGCCGCTGTTTCGGCGTATCGGGATAGACTGACGAGCCGCCGACTTGCGCTTCAAAATGGTCGATGATCAGCGTCGTGTCCTGCAGCGTTTCGCCTTCTTCGGTTACCATCACCGGGATGACGGGACGACCCACTTTTGGAACGATGATCGTCTTGTAGACGTCCGTGGTGCTGAGGATTTCTTCGTAATCCACGCCTTTCCAGTCGAGATAAGCCCGCGCCTTGCCGGAATAGAGCGACAGTGGTCCACCATAGAATTTATGTTTCATCAGCCGCGCCCCCGATAGGGGGCAACGCCCTGATCCGGTATCCAAAGGCCCGTGGGCGGCTCGCCCGATTGCCAGAATATATCGATCGGAATGCCCCCTCGCGGATACCAGTAGCCGCCGATCCGTAGCCATTTGGGTCTCATTTCGTCAAACAAACGCTTACCAATGCCAACCGTGCAATCTTCGTGAAAGGCAGCATGGTCACGGAACGAGCCCAGAAAAAGCTTGAGCGATTTCGATTCGACGATGCTCTCGTCCGGCGCATAGTCGATAACCAGATGGGCAAAATCAGGCTGACCCGTCACCGGACAGAGCGAGGTGAATTCCGGCACGGCAAACCGCGTCAGATAGAGCTCGCCAGCGCGAGGATTGGGAACATAGTCGAGTATCGCCTCTTCGGGAGAGGCGGGCATCGGGCTCGTTTTGCCCAGAAATTTCGGTGCTGGCGGAGAAGATGGTTTTTCGGTCATGCAGATTGTCTAGTGCACGGGGCGCTTCATGTCATCACCTCTGCTGCATTCATCACCGGTTCACTGGTTTGGGCGGCATTTGAACCTGTAAATTTTACAGGGACAGGGCTGTTCTTCAGGCGACCATATATAATCGGATCGGCATGGTTTTGACCGTCGCAATTTCGGGATTTCTCCTGAGCGCTGCCGCTATGGCGCAAACGTCCGGCGAGGCCCCATTGCCTGTACCGCAAAGCCGGCCGTCGGTGGAAAGCTATTCGCTTCCGCCCGGAACGGACAGCAACCCGCAGCGGGATGGCTTGCAGGGACCAGTCGACGCCGAAACTCCGCTCGCCCCGCTGACCAATGTCGCGCCGTCCAACACCCCTGCAAGAGCGCCATCGCCCGCACCGGCACAGAGCATTCCGGCGACCAAGCCTGCTACCACCAGCAGCACCCCCGATCGGGTGCAACCATCGGTCAAACAGGCTCCGCTCAAGCCAGAAGTAGAACAAGATATACCCGCACCGGAATCAGGTCTGCAGCCTGCGGAACCGGCGAATGCGCCGAACGAAAACCAGGAAACAGCCGGGGCATCGGCAGACAGCGAATTACCTCCGACAGAAGCCGCCGCAGAATCCGTGTCGGAAAAAGCGGCCAATGACTGGATACTTCTGGCCTTTGCGGCGCTGCTGTTCGCCTTGCTTGCGGCATTATTTCTTTGGCGGGCCAGCAGAGCCAGATCGAAACAAACAATTGTCACGCAGGCTGCCCCTGCGAGTGCCAGTTTCATCGGTGAAGCTGCCAAACCCACCGAATCTCTCCAACCAGCCCCGGCGATTACGATCGATTTCCTGCCGCAATCAGCAAATGCAACGCTGTTCAATGCAGTCCTTGGCTTCGAACTCACACTCTCCAACTATGGCGACGAAGATCTGGCCGATATCAAGGTCAGCGGGACGATGGCTCAGGCCGACGGTCATGGCGCCCGCGATTCGATAGCGGCCAGTCTCTCGCTCTTGCAAACGGTCCCCAATCTCACAACCGGAGAAAGCGAGAAGATTGTCGCAGAATTTCGAGTCCCCTTGGCCGGCATTCGCCCGATTTTGTTCGGATCTCAGGCCCTGTTTGTCCCGTTGGTGCATATATCGATAGAATTTACCGATGCTTCCGGCTTTCAGCACTTTCAGACCACAGCCTTTCTGGTCGGCCAGGAACATCAGCCGCCACGCCCCAGAATGGCGCCTTTTCGGTTGGATCTGGGGGCCCGCAGCTTTGCGCCCCTCGGCCATCGTCCGTTCGTCGTGGATTGAACTCTTCTGGTGAAGACCAGTGACCGAATATAGATCGTGTCGCGCTTCAGATGTTACCGTGACAACATGCCATGCAGAAAAACTACATAAGCGGTGGATTCGCGATGCAATGCGTTATAGCCTCGACGCCTTGAAATCGAGTCGCTAAACGGCGGTTAGAGTAGCGCAAATAATTGCGGGCATGAGGAGTTTAATATGGAATTGCTGGTAACGACCGAATGGTTGGCCAACGAACTGGGTGCGTCTGACCTGCGCATCGTGGACGCGACGAAATTCATGGCGGATGCGGGACGCAATCCGGCAGCCGAATATGAGGCTGGCCATATCCCCGGCGCGGTTTTCATGGACCTCAGTGATCTGACCGATAGCGGCAACCCGATTGATAATATGCTGCCGCCGGCTGAAAAATTCGCCAGCCGCATGCAATCGCTCGGCCTTGGCGATGGCAGCCGCGTGGTTCTCTATGATGACAGCCCGATGAAGACAGCGGCTCGTGCATGGTGGATGCTGACCATGTTCGGCGCGCATGAAGTCGCGTTGCTTGATGGCGGTATCGCCAAATGGAAGGCCGAAGGTCGGCCACTGGAAACGGGTAAGGAAGCGCTGCGCCACCGTCATTTCACCGTCTGGAAAGACGATAAGGATATCCGCACCAAGGCGGATATGCTCGCCAATTTGCATAGCAAGAATGAACAGGTCGTCGATGCGCGGCCTGCCGACCGTTTTAGCGGTGAAACACCGGACCCGCGTGGCAATGCCGCGTCCGGCCATATCCCCGGCTCGACCAATATTCCACACAGCAGCTTTTTCAACGCCGACGGAACATGGAAAAGCAGCGACGAGATCAAGGCGATCTTCAGTGACGCCGGCGTCGATCTCTCCAAGCCACTGGTCACAACCTGCGGCTCGGGCATGACCGCAGCGGTTGTATCCTTTGCAGCGGCGATTGCCGGTGCAGAAAAAACCGCTCTTTACGACGGCAGCTGGGCCGAATGGGGTGCCGACGCCGACACTCCGAAAGAAACCGCCTGAATATGCCAGCGCTGCTGGAACTTTAATTGGCCGATAACGGCTCTGGTTCAACAAAGCCCGCGACCCAGGTTGTCACCGGTGGTCGCCGGAAAATATGGACCGGAGCCGTGGTCAATCCGCCCGTATGGCGGGGGAGCACGCATCTATACGACGACGTCGCCCATCTTAGGGAAGGCCTGAAATCCAACGATGACGGCCGTTTCTTTTATGGCCGCCGTGGCTCTCCGACCCAATGGTCGCTCGCCGAAGCCCTGACCGAAATGGAACCCGGTGCAGCCGGGACCATGCTTTACCCGTCCGGTGTCGCTGCCATTTCCTGTTCGTTGCTCGCTGTCCTGCAACCGGGCGACGAAATCCTGCTCACCGACAGCAGCTATGATCCCAGCCGCAGCTTCGCCGATGCGTTTCTCAAGCGCATGGGAATAACAGCGCGCTACTATGACCCGATGATCGGGGCGGACATCGCCACTATATTTGGCCCCGACACCAAGGCCATATTGATGGAAAGCCCGGGCAGCCTTACGTTCGAGGTTCAGGATGTACCCGCCATCTGCAAGGCAGCGCGGGCAGCGGGCATTGTAACCTTGCTCGACAATACATGGGCGACGTCGCGCTTTTTCCCGGCGCTGGAGCACGGCGTTGACATCGCAATCACGGCCGCCACCAAATATATTGTTGGTCATAGCGACGTTATGATGGGCGCGGTCACCACCCACAGAAAATATTGGACCCGTCTCCGGCGCACCGCCCAGCAGCTGGGTCAGGTGGTCTCGCCCGATGATGCCTATCTCGCCGCGCGCGGATTGAGAACGCTGGACGTCCGCCTGCGCCAGCATGAAGCCAGCGCCCTTAAAATTGCCCATTGGCTGAAGGGTCGGCCCGAAGTCGGCCTCCTCCTCCATCCCGCTCTGCCCGATTGCCCGGGGCACGAGATTTGGAAGCGTGATTTCAACGGAGCCTCAGGTCTATTCTCGTTTGAATTAGCGGACGGTGACGACCAGTCCCGTGCTACTTTCATCGATGCGCTAGAACTGTTCGGCATTGGTTACAGCTGGGGCGGTTTTGAAAGCCTCGCACTGCCGGTCGATCCGGCCAAGCACCGCACCGCCACCGAATGGACCGGCAAAGGTCCGCTGGTGCGACTGAATATCGGACTGGAAGACCCGGACGATTTGACAGCGGACCTTGCCAAAGCTTTTGAACATTACCACGGTGCAAAGCCATGATCGATAATGCGTTCTCCTATATTGAAGCTTTGACTCCTGACACACCGCGCAACGTCCAGTATATCGAAGGCGCCGTTGCCGCCGGGCTGGTCATGCTGGCGCTGACTGCTGGATGGTATCTCAGCAAATATATCGGTCCCAAGTTGCGCCACCTCTGGGAAGCGCGCGCGGGCTATGAGAGCGAACTCGCCGGCCGACGCATCCGCGACATGACACGGCGCGCAACGACATTCATCCTGTGCGGTATTTTCCTGGCTTTCTATCCCTGGCATCTGATCGCGCAAGTCGTCTTTTCGCTCACCATCGCGATAACGGTCGGCCTGTTCGCCAATGACCTGATCCGTGGCGTGCGGATGCCGGACTGGCTGGGAACCATCATTGGTCTGGCTCTGTTCGTGAGTATCGGTTCGGGTCTGGTCGGCGGAATCGAACCGATCACGCTGGCACTCGACAAGGTCGGGTTTGGCATCGGATCGCGAAGGATTTCGCTACTCTGGATTGTCACCCTGGCGATGACGGCCGTTATCCTGCTGGCAGTTGCCCGCGTGCTGATGAAGCTGGTGGCTTATATCATCGGCAATAGCGAGCTCGACGCCGCACAGAAGGTATTGGGCCAGAAGCTGGCCACCGTTGCCATTTTGGCAGGAGCCTTTGTGCTGGGTCTCGACGTGGTCGGCATCGATCTCACGGCTCTGGCGGTCTTCTCCGGTGCCTTTGGTCTCGCCATCGGCTTCGGCATGCAAAAGACGATCGGTAATCTGATTGCCGGAATCATCCTGCTGATGGACCGGTCGATCAAGCCCGGTGACGTAATCGCGGTCGGCAACACCTATGGCTGGGTCAACAAGATTGGCGTGCGCGCCGTGTCCGTCCTCACCCGCGCGGGCAAGGAACATCTGATCCCGAACGAGGATCTGATGACACGCGAAGTGGAAAACTGGTCCTATTCCAGCCCCAATGTGCGGATCAGTATCCCGGTTGGCGTATCCTATAATACCGACATGGATCAGGCGATCGATCTGATGAAACAGGCCTGCGTCGATGTACCGCGGGTGCTCAACCATCCCAAACCTGTGGTCTGGATGCTTGAATTTGGCGACAATAGCGTCAATTTTGAAATCCGTTGCTGGATCAAGGACCCGCAATCGGGGGTGGGCAACTTCAGGGCAGCGATCCTCAAACGGGTCTGGGATCTGTTCAAGGAACATGGCGTCGAAATTCCCTTCCCGCAGCGTGATGTCCATATCAAGTCGTTACCCGAGGGTGGAACCGTCACGCTTGAAGCCGGTCAGAAACCGGTTGTCTCCCCGACAGAATCGACCGCAAAAGACTGAAGCAAGATCGCACGATCCAGTGCTGGCGATGCACAAACGGACGCCGGATGACGCTTTATTAATCAGCCAGAATTCAATTCGCCTAAATTTTAAGCGGCTGAAATCAAGTTTGTGGCGCAAGTGCAACATCTGACGGTTATGTCACCCTTTCTGTCATTTTACTTCTTGTGCAGCGCAACAATATAGAGCAGCTTTCTTGCACAAGTTTAGAGACTGTTCGCGTTCGGGGCATCTGACGTAATAAAAAAACAGCCTAGCAAATCCAGGAGGGGCGATACGCATTAACGAGAAAGGGATTTCCATGCGCACGTCTAATAAAATTACCCTTGGCAGAAAAGCCAAGTCCACTGTTCTCGGCCTCTCGGCCATTTTGCTGGCCTCTACGGCTGTACCAGCATTCGCTCAAGAAGCTGAATCCTCCAGCGGCATCAGCGTTTCCGGCAATGCCGCAGTTACGTCCGATTACCGCTTTCGCGGTGTTTCGTTTTCCGATGGCGATATCGCCATTCAGGGCGGCATCGATGTCGCTCATGAAAGCGGTTTCTATATCGGAACCTGGGGTTCGTCGATCGAGGATTCCGCAACTTTCGGGCACACAGAACTCGACGTTTACGGCGGCTGGTCTGGCGAAGTAGCTTCCGGCATCACCTTTGACGTTGGTCTGCTCTATTATATCTATCCAAATGGCGAAGGCGGCATTGCTGGCCCGAGCGACTATTTCGAGCCCTATGCATCGATCTCCGGCACATTGGGTCCGGTTGAAGCCACTCTGGGAGCGGCATATGCGTTCGATCAGGCAGCGATCGGAGACGACGACAATCTCTATATCTATACCGATTTCTCTTCCGGTATTCCTGACACGCCAATTTCACTGAATGCCCATCTTGGCTATACGGACGGCACATTGTCGACAGCCACAGATGGAGACAATTTCGATTGGTCGGTCGGCGCTGACTGGGCAATCACCCAAAATCTGACTGCCAGCCTGATGTATGTTGGCGTCGGTGGCGTCAAAGTCGACGATTTCACGGATGACACAGTCGTCTTCACTCTCGGCGTAGCCTTCTAAATTCACCAAAACCACGCTGAAAACGGGGGCCGCTCGGACATCCGGGTGGCTCTCTTTTTTTAACTGGCGGCGACAAGCTTTTGCGTCACAGCATGCCGGGGATGACCAATCACCGCCTGGATATCCCCTGTTTCGATAATCCGCCCCTCTTCCATTACCGCAATCCGGTGGCACAACCGGCGCGCCGCAGCGATATCATGGGTGATGAAGAGCAAGCTCAATCCATTCTCCACTTGCAGCCGGACGAGGAGCTTTAGAATTTCCGCCCCGACCAGAGGATCGAGCGCCGATGTCGCCTCGTCCAGCACCAACAGCTGTGGCGCTGCTATGATCGCCCGCGCGATCGCCACCCGTTGCGCCTGCCCGCCCGAGAGACTGACTGGCAAGCGAGTCAGGAAATCTTCCGCCAGGTCGACATTGGACAGTGCTCGTCGCGCCATCTCGTTGCGCTCGCCCTTTGTCAGGTCGGGACGCAGATTGCGCAAAGGCTCGGTCACGATGTCCTGGACCCGCCATTGCGGATCGAGGCTGGCGACCGGATCCTGAAACACCGGCTGGATCAACCGGCGCATTTCCAAACCGCGCTTGCGGCGCTCCGGGATCGGCACGCCCTCCCACAGAATTTCACCTTGGGTGACTGGTCCGATACCGGCGATGGCGCGGCCAAGCGTCGACTTTCCGGAACCGGAGCCGCCAACGAGGGCCAGAGACTCTGCTCGCCGTATCGTAATATGAGCGTTCACCACGGCGCGAACCTTTCCCCGACGCCAGCCGGGGCGTGGGAATTCGACGCCGACACCTCTGGTTTCGACCAGCAGACCGTCAGGCTGACGGAGCTTCGGCACTGCTTCGTCAAGACGCGGCGTGGCAGCGATCAGACGCCGGGTGTAATCTTCCGCAGGACTGGCAGTGACGGCGGCGGTTGGCCCGGTTTCCACAACCCGGCCCTTCTCCATCACCACCAGTTGATCGGCATGACCCTCGACCGAAGCAAGATCATGGCTGACCAGCAGCATCGCCAGCCCCTGTTCGGCGCGCAATTCATCCAGCAGATCCATGATCTCGGCGCGGAGGGATGCGTCCAGCGCACTGGTCGGTTCGTCAGCGATCAGCAATTTGGGGCCATGGGCGATAGCGGCGGCAATCATCACCCGCTGGCGTTCTCCGCCGGATAGCCGGTGCGGGAACTGGTCGAGTCTCTCGTCGGGCCGGGAAAGGCCAACGCGCTCCAGCTTTTGTGCCAGATCCCGGCGCGATGGCCGCGCTGATCCGGCTTGCATCGTTGCTTCCTGCAGTTGTGCGCCTACTGTCAGATGCGGTGTCAGCGCGGTCAACGGCTGCTGGAACACGAAACCGGTCAGTCTGCGGCGTATATCGCGCAGATGCCTGGCATCGGTGGTACGAAGGTCGGTACCATCCAGTTTGGTCGAACCGGAAGCGGTGCCCGGCGTTAGCCCGAACGGCGTCAGGCAGCTCAGGCTTTTCCCGGACCCGGATGCGCCGATGATCGCCGTACATTGCCCCGCTTCGACGGTCAGGCTGACATCCTCGACCAGCCGCTTGCCGGCGATATCCACCGCGAGATTGCGGATTTCATACAGGCTCACGAGAAGCGGTCCCGCAAGCGTTCGCCTTCGATGGTCAGGCAGACCAATATCAACACGAGCAGGCCACCGGGCAGCAGCAAGCCGAGCGGTGCCATGTCCATGTCGTCAGCCCCTTCCTTGACCAGGATGCCGAGCGAGGTCAGCGGCTCCTGAACACCCAGGCCGAGAAAGGAGAGGAAGCTCTCGACCATCACCACCTGCGGAACGGTAAGCATCAGATAAGCCAGCGCCACGCCCGCGATATTCGGTAATATATGCCGCAGAATGATGGTCATGGATGGGGTGCCAGCCGCCTCGGCGGCCAGAATGAAGGGCCTCTGCTTCAACGCCATCACCTGCCCTCGGACAACCCGCGCCATGGTCAGCCATTCGACCAGTCCGATGCCGACAAAAACCAGAAGGATCGACCGCCCGAAAACCACCATTAACAGAATGACGATGAACATAAACGGCAGCGCGTAAAGACCGTCGACTATACGCATCATCGCCTCGTCGACCCGACCTCCGATCCAGCCCGCAGTGGCGCCCCAAGCGATACCGACAATCAAAGATACCAGCGCCGCGGCAATCGCGACCAACAGCGTGACACGGGTTCCCGCTGCCAGTCGCGCCAGTCGATCCCGTCCGATTTCATCGGTCCCGAATAAATGCGAACCGCTGAACGCCGGAGCGCGGACGGCATCCCAGTTGATCTGGTCATAGCTCCACGGGAGCAAGAACGGCAGTAACAGCGCCAGCGTTACGATCACCAGAACAAGAACAAGGGGGAAATGGCGTTTCAGCAATGCTTCACCCTTCCCGCATTCTGGGATCGAGCCAGCCATAGATCAGGTCGGCAAACAGGTTGAAAAGAATGATCAGCGCGGCGTAGAGCGTGACCACTCCGAGCACGAGCGGATAGTCGCGATTGAGCGCACCTTGGACGAAATAGCGACCCAGCCCCGGCAGACCGAAGACGGTTTCGACTACCACTGCGCCGGTCAACAACCCCGCCGCTGCCGGACCGAGATAACTCGCCACGGGAACCAGCGCGGGGCGCAACCCATGTTTGAACAGGATTTTGGTTTCGGTCAGGCCCCGGGCTCGGGCGGTGCGGATATGATCCTGCTTGAGCACGCTCGCCAGTCCGGCACGCGTCAGCTTGGCAATCGCCCCCGACACCGGCAGCGCCAGCGCCACGACCGGCATGATCAGCCAGGCTCCGCCTCCACCGATTCCCGAGACTGGCAGCAACCCTAGCCACAGCCCAAAGAACAGAGCGAGCGCCGGCCCGGTAACGAAAGTCGGCAGCGCCGTGGCGACCGTCGCCAGCATCATGATGGTCTTATCCGCCGCTTTTCCCGCTCGCACCGCAGCAAACAGACCAGCCGTCACCCCGATCATCAGGGCTAGCATTATCGCCAACCCTCCCAGCGTCAGGGAAATGGGCAGCCCCTGCGCAATCAGCTCCGATACGGTGAAGTCCCGATAGACCAATGAAGGTCCGAAATCCCCCTGAACCAGCCGCGAAACATAGAGCCACGCCTGTTCCCACAAAGGCCGGTCAAGACCATAAGCCTGCTGCAAAGCGGCCTGCGTCGCCGGATCCAGCGGTCGTTCCCCGTCAAACGGCCCGCCGGGAGCCAGCCGCATCAGGAAGAAAGACGCCAATATGATCACCAGCAATGTCGGGATGGCCGTCATCAGCCGCCGGGTGATCAGGGCAAGCACCTGCCGCTAGAGCTCCATCCCCGCAAAACAGCTGCGCACTTCGTGAACAAACAGTTCCGGTACTTCCATGGCGGCGAAATGGCCGCCTTTTTCCGGCTCGCCCCAGTGGCGCAGATTTTTGAACCTTTGCTCCGCCCATCGGCGCGAGGGGGTGATGATTTCGTTGGGGAAGATGCTGCAGCCGGAGGGGATGGTGACCGGATCGACATTGGGCGCGCCGAAGCTTTCGCGGTACAGCCGCGCCGAGGACGCGCCAGCGTTGTTGAGCCAGTAGATCATCACATTGTCGAGCAGATGGTCACAGTCGAAATTCTCGTCCGGCGCCTTGGCATCGTCGGCCCAGCCCTGAAATTTCTCCATGATCCAGGCCATTTGCCCGACCGGTGAATCGGCTAGGCCATAGCCCAAAGTCTGCGGCCGGGTCCGCTGGATTTCAGCATAGCCGCCGCCCTCGGTCTGATAGACAGCGAAATGGGCCAGCGCCGCTTGCTCTTCTGGCGTCGGGTTGGTCATAATCTCTTCCGAAGGCGGCCCAACAACAACCAGATTGACGTGCACGCCGGCACAATGTCCGAGATTCTGCGCGCCGATAACCGACGTCACCATGCCGCCCCAGTCACCACCCTGCGCGAAATAGCGGTCGTAACCGAGCCGCGTCATCAGCGTGTCCCATGCTTTCGCGATTTTTTCCAAGCCCCAACCGGTCGTGGCCGGCTTGCCGGAAAAACCATATCCGGGCAGCGACGGTACAATCAGATGATAAGCGTCCTTCGCCTCCCCACCATGTGCCACCGGATCGGTAAGCGGACCGATCACATCCATGAACTCGACAATCGAACCCGGCCAGCCGTGGGTCATCAGCAACGGCCGTGCTTCCGCTTCGGGCGAGCGGATATGCATGAAGTGGATATCGACACCGTCAATCTCGGTCAGATGATGACTATATTGGTTAAGCACATCCTCGCAGCGCCGCCAGTCATAGCTGGTCCGCCAATGTTCGACGATAGTTTTGACATAGTCGAGCGGTATGCCCTGCGACCAGTCGTCCACCGGCTCCGGATCGGGCCAGCGCACATGACGCAAGCGGATGTCGAGATCGTCCAGCGCGGTTTTCGGGATATCGATTTCAAAGTCTCTGATTATCTCGCTCACAAACTATCCTCTTTCTGTCCGCTCGCCCTGACCCTAACGCCGGACGAATTCTCGATCTTTATTCTAGTCCGAAAACCCGAAATTGAAAGCAGTCTGCCTACATTGTCGGAACCGGCACTTCGCCGGAATAGTCATAAAAGCCCTTGCCTGTCTTGCGGCCGAGCCAGCCGGCTTCGACATATTTCGTCAGGATCGGCGCAGGACGATATTTCGGATCGCCGAAGTCGTTCTGCAGCACGCGCAGGATTTCCAGCAACGTATCGAGCCCGATCAGATCGGCCAGCGTGATCGGCCCCATCGGGTGGCCGAGACCAAGCTGCACACCGCGATCAATATCTTCCATCGACGCCGTGCCTTCACCCAATGCGAAGAAAGCTTCGTTGAGCATCGGCAGCAGGATGCGGTTGACGACGAAACAGGGTGAATCTTTCGCCATTACCGGGCTCTTGCCCACGGCTTTGGCAAAATCGCTCGCCATGGCAGCGGTCTGGTCACTGGTTGCGAGCCCACGAATGACTTCAACCAGCCCCATCAGCGGCACCGGATTGAAGAAATGCACGCCGACAAAGCGCGATGGATCCTTTACCGACTGCGCCAGCCGGGTGATTGAAATCGAGGATGTATTGCTCGCCAATATTGCCTGATGGCCGAGCACTTCCGAGGCGGCCGCAAAAATCTGGCGCTTGACTTCTTCGCGCTCGGTGGCGGCTTCAATGATGATATCAGCATTGGCCATCGGGTCGAGTTGGACGATCGGTTCGATCCGGCCCAATGCCGTTTCCGCCGCCTGCTGCTCGATCTTTTCCTTTTCCACCAGCCGTGCCAGTTGCTTGGCGATACCGGCCTTGCTGCGTTCGGCAATCTCCATGCTGACATCCGAAAGATAGACATGATAGCCTGCCTGAGCTGAAACCTGAGCGATGCCGGCGCCCATTTGCCCCGATCCGATAATGCCAATTGCTTTCATTTCATGCCTTTCGAGCTGTTCTATGTGTTTGAACAAGCCACTAGCGATTGTCGATCAAACTGGCTAGATTGCAATTATGTCCCCTATCAATTTCACCGCCGGAATATTTGCTTTAATCACCGCCAGTGCTGCGCTACCGGCCCCGCAGCTGGGCGAAATCCTTACCTTCAAGGACTGGACCGTCGGCTGCGACAATGGTGGCAATTGTCAGGCCATCTCGTTGGTCCCGGATGACGGAGGCGCCAGTTTTGATGGCTGGGACGGACCGGTCTCGATCGTACGGACCGCCGGCAGCGATGATATTTTCAAGATCCGCGTCCTGTTTCAGACCCAGGATATCGACCGCTACAGGATGAATATTGACGGCAAGCTGGTTGATACCGGGCCGATTGTCGAGGGCGACTATCCGATAGAGATTGTCGGCAAAGATGCCGAAAAGGTGGCGAACGCCATTATCAAGGGCAAACATCTTGTCATACAGGGTCCCCGCGGTGAGAATATCACCCAGATCTCGCTGGCCGGTTCATCCGCCGCCTTGCGCTATATCGACGAGAAACAGCAGCGCGCCGGAACCGATACGGCGCTGGTCGCAACAGGATCGCGCGCTTTTCAACCCGCGAATATCGAAATTCCGACGATCATGATCGACCGGTGGGACACTGCCACGCTGGCCCCGGAAACCGGGGATATTGTCGCATTGGTCGAAGAGTCCAGATGCAAGGACGAGCGCTACGGCCTGGTTGAGGATCAGGTCTTTCCACTCGGCAAACGCGGCAATAGATTCCGGGCGCTGGTGATGATTTCCTGTGGCTCGGGCGCCTATAATTTTTCCAGCGCGCCCTATATTGGCGAATATGTCGAGAATGAACGTGCCACCAGCGGCTGGACTTTTGCTCCCGCCAAATTTGACCGCCAGCCAAGCTGGGGCGGCGAAGGCACCGATCCCGTGCTTGTCAACGCCAGCTGGGACGAACAGGACCAGACAATGAGCAGCTATGGCAAGGGCCGCGGTCTCGGCGATTGCGGGAGTGCAGAAAATTATATCTGGGACGGGGACATGTTCCGCATGGTTGATGCCAGCGCGATGCCCGAGTGCCGGGGTGCCTATGAATGGATCACGGTCTGGCGGGCACAATATCGCAAGCTGGAACAGCCCGCAACGCCAGGAAAATAGGCATCAGGGCGCGTATTTGAGCGGGTGCGCTTCTACCAGCATCAGCGTGAAATAATCCTGCTCGTCGCTCCATTCGTGCAACGGCGTCCAGCCGCCGGCCCGCAACATTAGGCGGGCATCGCGCAACCCATATTTATGGCTGTTCTCGATGTGGATTTTCTGGCCTTCGGCCATTTCATGGATATGCCCGTCGATTGAAAAGCGGACATCGGCCTGCGCTTCGAGATAGATTTCCACCCTTGCGTAAAGGTCGTTCCAGACAGCGACATGCCGGAATTGGTCGCAGGGAATATCACCGTCCAGTTCGCGGTTGATCCGGTGCAGCAGATTGAGCGAGAATTGGGCCGTCACGCCAGCAGAATCATCATAAGCGTCAACCAGCGTCTGAATATCCTTGATCCGGTCAAAGCCGATCAGAAGCTGAGCGCCCTCTCCCAGGGTTTCCCGCATGAAGCGCAGCAGATCCACCGAGGTACGCGCGATCATATTGCCAATGGTCGAACCCGGGAAAAAACCTAGCTTCGGCATATCGGCAACAGCTTCGGGCAGCGCGACGCGGGTCATGAAATCCGCTTCGACCGGATATATCGGCAGGTCAGGAAATTCCTCCTGAAGTAGCGACGCGCTATGCTCTAGAAACTCGCCCGAAATGTCGATCGGCACATAAGCGGCCGGATCAATCGCCTTCAGCAAATGGGGAGTCTTGACCGAACTGCCGGAGCCGAATTCGATCACCGCACGCCCCGTCCCCATGGATGCCGCGAAAGCGGGGCCGTTCGCCTTGAGAAGCTCTGTTTCCGTGCGGGTTGGATAATATTCCGGAAGCTCGGTTATTTCCTCGAACAATTCCGAACCGCGCCGGTCATAAAGCCAGCGCGCCGGAATTGCATAGGTCTGCTTTTCAAAACAGCGCCTGACGTCTTTGCGAAACGTATGATCGACGAGCGAAGTAGTCATGTCCATGGGATCGTCCTTTGCGTCACAGGTTTTTGGCAAGCCGCAGTCCACAGAACTGCCAGCGCTGGTGAGGATAAAAGAAATTCCGGTAGCTGGGCCGGATATGGTTCGGCGGAGTAGCAATGCTACCGCCCTTCAGGACAGACTGTCCCGACATAAATTTGCCATTATATTCGCCGACCGCGCCGTCGGCGGGTTTGAAGCCGGGATAAGGCAAATAGGCACTGCTGGTCCATTCCCAGACGGAGCCACTATTGAGCAACCCATGATTAGCAGCGACCTCCCATTCGGCTTCAGTGGGGAGGCGGGCGTCTGCCCATGTTGCATAAGCATCGGCTTCATAGTGGCTGACATGTTTGACCGGCGCCGCCGGATCGAGACTGTGATTGCCGGTCAGTCCGAACTCGTTCCACTCCAGATCAGAGTGTCTGTTCCAATATAGCGGCGCTTCGATCGCCTGATCCTGCACCCAGGCCCAACCGTCGGACAGCCAATGGCATGCTTCGCGATAGCCGCCATCTTCGATGAACGCGAGCCACTCGCCGTTTGTCACCGGACGATTGGCGATAGCATGGGGATGGAGCAGAACCTCGTGGCGCGGGCCTTCGCAATCAAAGGCGAAGCCCCGCCCTGCATGGCCGATCTGCTGGATGCCGGTCTTGCCTTCGATCCAATGCAGCGCTGTGGGTTCGCCGGCGCGAACGGGCGCTTCGTCAGAATAAGCAGGCTTCAGCGGGTTGCGCGAAAAGAGATGGAGAATATCGGTCAGCAGCAATTCCTGATGCTGCTGTTCGTGGTTCAAACCGAGTTCGACCAGATCAAGCAATTCTCCGGAGAAGCCCGCCATTGCATCCGCCATCGCCTTGTCGACATGGGTGCGATAATCGATCACGTCTGCCAGCGATGGACGGGTCAGCAATCCTCGCTCTTGCCGCGCGTGCCGCGCGCCTTCGGCCTCATAATAGCTGTTGAACAGATAGGGGTAAGCCTCGTCGAACAACTGATAGCCGGCGACATTGTCGCGCAGCAGAAAGGTTTCAAAAAACCAGCTGATATGGGCCAGGTGCCATTTTGCCGGAGACGCATCGTCCATCGATTGCGCCGTCGCATCGGCATCGCTCAAGCCGTCAGCGAGGGCAACCGAATGGCGCCTCACATCCCGGTAGCGATCCAGCAGTTCGCGCGATCGGCAAATATTTTCGGCATCGGGGGACGACGGGAACGGGCGTTGCGGTTGGCTGGCGATCAATCCTACTCCGGTGGAAGCTCGGGTTCTTGATGGAACATAGAGCGAACGATAATTAGGTCAACAACGCATATTTGCGCCAGTTGGTTGCAAATATTCGCGAAGCGTTGCGCTTTCGCGCTAGCGCGATGCTCCCGGCACCCACAAAATATCGTCCTTGCCACCATCATTCAGCGCTCGTCCGAGTACGAACAGATAGTCCGAGAGACGATTGATATAGGCCAGTGCCTGCGGGTTGATGGACATGTCTCTGCCTGCTGCAACACAGGTCCGTTCGGTTCGCCGGGCAACAGCGCGGACCAGATGAATGGCTGCAGCGCCTTTCGCGCCGCCCGGTAGAATGAAACTCGTCAGCGGGTCGAGCTCGGCAGTGGCCGCATCAATTGCTTTTTCCAGCCGCTCGACCTGCGAGGGCACGACCCGGAGCACCATTTCTGATGGTGCAAAATCATCCCCGTCGGCTGCCGGTGTTGCCAGATCCGCACCCAGATCAAACAGGTCATTCTGGATGATACGCAATGTCTGGACCAGCGCCGCGTCGGTGATTTCGCAAATCGCTACACCCAGCGCACTGTTCAATTCATCGACATCGCCAATCGCCGCCATGCGCGGGTCGTTTTTGGCAATCCGCGATCCGTCGACAAGTCCGGTGGTGCCGTCATCGCCGGTTTTCGTGTAGATTTTATTGAGCTTTACCATCGGGAAAGCGGCCTAGCTCTGGCCACCCGCCACAGCCAGTAATATCACTACCAGCACGATCGCTATCGCCTGATATTTGACGCGGGCAAACATCATTTCGTTCTGCTTTTTATGTGACGAGGTAATGCCGTCGGCATCGACGTCGCCCGGCTCCATATTGGCGAAGGCGATCAGCCCGCGTACGAGTGCATAAATGACAGCCCCTGCGGCTGCGATGATCATCAATATCAAAATATAGCTCATATATTCACCTTAAGCCTGCGAAAGGGAGATTCCAACAGGGAAAATTCCTGCTCTGAGTTCCTGCATCAGCCTATATCCGTCTTCGCCCGCGGTCCGCAATACGGACAAAGAGGCAGACCCCCGACTTTTGGAAAGCTTTCCACCGTTTTCATCAAGCAGAAGCGGATGGTGAAAATAGACTGGCGTAGGCAAATTGAATAGTGCCTGCAGCAATCGATGGATGCTGGTGGAGGCAAACAGATCGTCTCCACGCACGACATGGGTAATCCCGTCCCGCGCGTCGTCGAGCGTCACGGCGAGATGATAGGACACGGGCATATCCTTTGGCACAAGGATCACATCGCCTAGCCGTTCGGGATTACCGGATTGTTCGCCGTGGCGTTCATCCGTCCATCCGAGCGGTCCGGTCAGCGCAGCCGCCTTCGCCACATCAAGCCGCCAACTGTGCGGCTCCGCGGCCGCCCGCTTGCTGGCCAGTTCCGGGTCCAGATGCCGGCACGTCCCCGCATAGATCGGACCATCCGGCCCTTCCGGCTGAGGGCCGTCTTCCTGCAGTTGCCGCATGTCCGACCGGGTGCAAAAGCAGGGATATAACAGGCCCATGGCCTTCAGCCGGTCGGCAGCGGCGGCATAGCTATCCAGCCGGTCAGACTGGAAAATCACGTCCCCGTCCCAGTCGAGACCGAGCCAGCGCAGATCATCCTGGATCGCCGCTACAAATTCGGCGCGACTGCGACCGCTGTCGATATCCTCTATTCGGAGCAAAAACCGGCCATCGCGTTCCCGGGCGAAATCATGAGCCACCATGGCGGCATAGGCGTGGCCCAAATGCAACAATCCGTTGGGGCTAGGCGCGAAACGTACCACAATATCTGGGTTTAAATGCGGACTTGACGTCATAGGCCGGATATTGTTCTTTGTGTAACAGTCATGTCACGTTCTTAGGCATAAAGAGCAGACAGTAAAGGACAAGGGAGACAGACGCTTATGTATCACCCCGACCTGCAAAGGCATCCGGAAAGCTGCCCCTCGCTCGTCCTCAATGCAGACTATACACCTCTGTCTTATTATCCGCTCAGCCTTTGGCCCTGGCAAACCGCGATCAAGGCGGTATTTCTCGACCGGGTCGACATTATTTCCAGCTATGAGCGCGAAGTGCACAGCCCCAATCTCGACATGAAAATCCCGTCGGTGATTGCGCTGAAGAAATATATCAAGCCTTCCGAATATCCGGCATTCACGCGCTTCAACCTGTTTCTGCGCGACAAGTTCGAGTGCCAATATTGCGGATCACCCGAACATCTTACCTTTGATCATGTAATCCCGCGCCGCCAGAAAGGTCGCACAACCTGGGAAAATGTCGCCACCGCATGCCTGCCCTGCAATCTCAGGAAAGGTGGCCGCACGCCCAAGGAAGCACATATGCAGCTCGCCAATCGGCCGATCAAACCGACCAGCTGGCATCTGCAGGAACATGGCCGGGCGTTCCCGCCCAACTTCCTCCACGACACGTGGCATGACTGGCTCTATTGGGATATCGAGCTGGAAAGTTAGGCCGCGGCAAGCCTTGGGTCCGGAAGTCAGACGTATCGCATTGGCAATTTTTGAGTCTCTTTGCGCTTCTGGACATTATCCAGCATATTTTCGACCACCACCACCAGTTCGTCGGGGTCGAACGGCTTTTTCAGATAATCCGTCGCACCCGCCTCCAGCGCGATCCGTTCGTCGGCGGCAGACGACCGTCCCGTCAGCATCAACACCGGTGTGGCAAAAAGCTCGTGATGGTTGCGAATCCGCCGAACGACCTCGACGCCGCCCATTCCCGGCATGCTGCAGTCCAATATGATCAGATCGGGGTTTTTCGCCTTGGCAACCTTGAGCGCAGTGAGGCCGTCGCCGATCACGCCAACGGCATGGCCAGCATCCATCAGCGTATCACGAACGATCTCGGCGACCAGTTCGTCATCCTCGGCATAAATAATTCGCGCCATTAAAAATCTCCTTGATCGGGCAAACTAGCGGGAACTGGTTAATTCATGTCCCGATCTGCTATTGACGGCGGTCAGGCCGCTTGGTGAAGCACCTTATCCCGTTCATTCAGCCTGCTTTTATCAATATGACCGTCCGAGACGCGCGTTAAAAATCGAGTTGGGCAGCGGCGCGGCCGAAGTCGTCGTCACCGAAAACCGCCAGAAACCGCCGGTTCATGAGCATATTGGGTTAATTGCCCGAGACGTGCCGGGCGGAACAAATCCCTCGCCGTTAACCTTGTTATTTCTAGCAATGCTGACCGGTTCCGGCCGCTGTAAACTCTTTCGGATGCTGGCAGAATGCCTCAGTCGCGGATCCCGAGAAAGCGGAACGTCTGCCCCAGACTATTGAATATACCGTGCGCAAAAACGATCGGCATGATGTTTGTACGCCCGAACCAGAGATAAAACATCGCAAAGGCAAATCCCCCGGCTCCGGTAATCAGCGCGCCATGCATCCCCTGATAATAATAGTGCCGGTAGCCAAAGAATGTCGATGACAACAGGGCCGCAGCCAGATCGGCATTCCATCCTCCGCCTAAGGCACTGCTCGTCCGGTCGATCACAAAGGCGCGAAACAACAATTCCTCGAAAAAGGATCCATGGGTCCACACCAGCAGCATGATGCCGATATAGGCTGCCAGATTGCCTTCAATATGGTCAAATCGGCCACTCGTGCCAACATCATCGAAAAATACGTCTGCGAACAGTTGCATCAATTGCGTAGCGGCAATGAAAGCGACCATTGACAGCAGCGTCAGGCCAATGGTCTTCCACCAGTTTTCAGGCCAGCGAAGCCCCAGATTCTTCCAGCCCAGCCCTCTGCGCCACAACAATATCGTTGCGACAAGCATTGCCGAAAATGTCGATGCGGGGCCAGCATAGAGATAGCTGACAGGGAGAACCGACTGTTTGACAACGACCAGAACCGCCAGAATAATCAGCAGGTCAACGAGGGCACCCCGGTCAAACCGCGGCCTGGGCATTTCGGAGGTAAGCCCCCTGTCCGCTCTATCTGACATCCAGCCCTCTTGCCCCTATTCGTGTGTTACCCATATATAACACCTGAAATTATTCTCGCAAGGGCACAGAATTCCTTGACCCTTTTGGCGGTGCAGTGCAGCATCACCTCATGACCCAATCCCTCACAGTAAGCCAAAACCCGGACATCAAATATCTCGGCAAATTGCTGGGCGATGTCATTCGCTCTTATGGCGGAGAGGACCTGTACCGGCGTACGGAATATATCCGCTCGACCAGCGTCGATCGCCATCGCGGTCTGGCCGATGCCGAGGCAATCGATCCCGGCCTTGATGCGCTGTCGCTCGATGAGACGCTCGCCTTTGTCCGAGGTTTCATGCTGTTCTCCCTGCTCGCCAATCTTGCCGAAGACCGACAGGGTGTTGCCGCCGAAAAAGGCGCGACAGTGGTCGAAGCCATTGAACTGCTTGCCAGCGAAGGCGTCGACCGGGACGCGATCCTGAAGCTGCTTGACGACGCGTTGATCGCGCCCGTGCTCACAGCCCACCCGACCGAAGTCCGGCGCAAGAGCATCATCGATCACAAAGCGCGGATCGCCGAACTTTTGTTGATGAAGGATGATGGCGACACGCAGACCCCGGATGGCGACATGCTGGACGACGCGATTCTGCGCCAGATTGCCTTGTTGTGGCAAACCCGGCCGCTGCGTCGCGAGCGGCTATTTGTCACCGACGAAGTACAGATTTCACAAAGTTACATGAAGGACGTGTTCCTGCCGGTGCTACCCCGGCTTTACGCCAAGTGGGAGCGGACGCTGGGAGCACGGCTGCCGAGCTTCCTGAAACTCAACAGCTGGATTGGCGGCGACCGGGACGGCAATCCCTTTGTCGACGCAGGCGCGATGGAGGAAGCCCTGTCGCGCGCGGCAGAAACCGTCATCGGCTATTATCTGGCGCGCATCCATGCGATGGGCGCAGAACTGTCCATCTCGACCGAGCTCGCAGATGTGCCCGATGCGGTGAAAGCGCTCGCCGAAATCAGCGGCGATGAATCGCCCAATCGCGGGGACGAGCCCTATCGCCGTGCCTTGTCCGGCATCTATGCGCGCTTGTCCGAAACCCATCTCAAGCTCTGTGGCCATGTGCCCGGACGCCCGTCCACCCTCGCCGCAAAAGCCTATGATAATCCGCAAGAGTTGCGCGAGGATCTGGTGATACTTGCCCATGGCCTCAAATCGGCTGGCAAAGGCGTGTTCGCTACATCTGGCGCGCTTGGCCGTCTGATCCGCACTGTCGAACTATTCGGTTTTCACCTCGCCACACTGGATATGCGGCAGAACAGCCGGGTGCACGAGCGGGTGATCGCGGAACTGCTCAACCGGGCCGGCGTGGAAGACGATTATCTGGCGCTGGACGAGGACGCGCGCGTCGAGCGGCTCCGCGCGGAACTGGCGAACAACCGGCCTCTCGCCAGCCCATGGATCGAATATAGCGAAGAGACGGCAAAGGAATTGTCGATCATCCGTGCCGCCGCTGAAGCGCATCGCAAATATGGCCCCGAGGTCATCACCAATTACAATATCAGCAACGGCGAGAGCGTTTCCGACATATTGGAAGTCTATGTCCTGCTGATGGAAACCGGCCTCTATCACGCGCCAACCGATGATAATCCCAACCCTTCCTGTCCGGTCATGGCGGTCCCCCTGTTCGAGACCGTAGCCGATCTGGAAAATGCGCCTGAAGTGATGACCGATTTCTTCGCCATTCCCGAAATGCACGCGCTCGCAAAAGACCGCGGCCATCAGGAAGTGATGATCGGCTATTCCGACAGCAACAAGGACGGCGGCTATCTAACCTCGACCTGGAGCCTGTTCAAGGCGAGCGACGCGCTGACCCCGATATTTGCCGAAGCCGGTATCAAGATGCAGCTGTTCCACGGACGCGGCGGAGCTGTTGGCCGTGGCGGCGGTTCGGCCTTCGGCGCGATCAAGGCGCAGCCCAAGGGAACGGTCGCCGGGCGCATCCGGATCACCGAGCAAGGCGAAGTGATCGCTGCGAAATATGGTACGGAAGATGTCGCAGAGTCCAACTTGGAAGCGATGACATCAGCGGTGCTGATCAATTCGCTGGAACCCGACCGGACCGACAGCAAGATCTTGGCCGACCATGCCGAGGCAATGGACCAAATCTCGCAAGTCGCGTTCACCGAATATCGCGATCTGGTCTATGGCGACGACAGTTTCCGGACATTCTTCCGGCAAATGACGCCGCTGACGGAAATTGCCAAGCTCAAGATCGGTTCGCGCCCTGCGAGCCGCACCAAGAGCGACAAGATCGAGGATCTACGCGCCATTCCCTGGGTGTTCAGCTGGGCCCAGGCCCGCGTGATGTTGCCGGGCTGGTACGGCGTCGGACAGGCGCTCCATGCATTTGATGACAAGGCAAAGCTGAAGGACATGGCGCAGAGCTGGCCGTTTTTTCAGGCCTCGCTGTCCAACATGGAGATGGTCTTGGCCAAGTCTGACATGGGCATCGCCGCGCGCTATGCCGAACTGGTCGAGGATCAGGACATGGGTCAGGCCTTTTTCGAGCGCATCCGCTCCGGCTGGTACCAAACCCGCGACATCTTGCTCGAGATCACCGACCAACCGCATCTGCTGGCGAAAAGCCCGTCGCTGTTCAACAGTATCGAATTGCGCCTGCCTTATATCGAGCCGCTCAACCATCTCCAGATCGAACTGATGAAACGGTTGCGCGCTGGCGAGGATGATCCGCGTATCGGCGAGGGCATACAGCTGTCGCTCAACGCGATCGCTACTGCACTGCGCAACAGCGGATAGATTCTAGCCGCGCTGAAGGTCTGCAGAGATAATTATCGGTTTGATCACAGGGTATTTCTTCCGAGCATTTTTGTCAGTCGCCTGCATCCTCTTCCCTGCCTAGACTTCTCCGAAATCAGGAGAGATTCATGGCTGTCGAGACCAAGCGTAGTTTTTGTCGTTTTTGCCACGCGAGTTGCGCAATGATTGTCGAGGTGGAAGACGACAAGGTCAAATCCGTCCGCGGTGACAAGGAAGACCATCTCTTCCACGGCTATACCTGCATCAAGGGCCGCCAGCTGCCCGATATGCACAATCTTCCGGATCGTATGGTCAGCAGCAAAATCCGCCAGCCCGACGGCAGCTTCAAGGATATCTCGACCGCTGAAGCGCTAAAACTGGCCGGCGCCCAGATGAAGAAGATGGTCGAGGAACACGGCCCCCACAGCGTCGCGGTTTACTGTGGCACCAACGCCTTCCAGAACAGCGCCGTGCTGGGCACCTCCTATGCCTTCGCGCAGGGTATCGGCTCGCGCAACTGGTATACCAGCGTCACCGTCGATCAACCGGCGAAGGTGTTCACAACAGCCCGCTATGGCATGTGGATGGGTGGCGGCAACGCCTTCACCGAATCCGATGTTGCGATGTTTGTCGGCAACAACCCGATCGTCTCGCATTATTCCGGCGGCATGCCGACATCCTCACCATCCCGTGGCCTGCGCGATGCCAAGGACCGCGGCCTCAAGGTTATCGTTGCCGACCCGCGGGTGAGCGAGATGGGCAAATTGGCGGATATTTATCTGCCGGTAAAACCGGGTGAAGACCCGGCTCTGCTCGCCGGCATGCTCAATGTGATTTTCGAAGAGAAGCTCTACGACCAGAATTTTGTCGCCGCCCATGTTGTTGGCGTCGAAGAACTGGAAGCCGCAGTCAAATCGATGACACCCGACATTGCTGCGAAACGCGCGGGTGTAGAAAAGGATCAACTGATCGCCGCCGCCCGGATGTTCGCTGGCGCCCAGAAAGGTCGTGTGGTGACGGGTACCGGTCCCGAAATGGCTGGCAACGGCACGCTCACCGAATATCTCGTCGCCTCGCTCAATATCCTCTGCGCGCGGTTCAATCAGGAAGGCGAGCGGGTCTCCGCGCCGATGGTCTTCAATCCATTGATGGGCGGCCCGAAAAAGGCACAGGTCGCACCGAAAATGCCGACCTTTGGCGAAGGTTTTCCCAAATCGCGGATCCGCGGTCTCGGTCATCTCGGCAAGGAAATGCCGTGCAACGTGCTCGCGGACGAGATCCTTACGCCCGGCGAAGGCCAGATCAAGGCGCTGATCTCGATTGGCGGCAATCCCGAAATCGCCTTTCCTGACCAGCAGAAAGTCCGACGCGCGCTCGACGAATGTGAATTGTTCATCCAGATCGATCCGTGGATGTCGGCCAGCGCCAAACGCGCCGATATGATCCTCGCGCCAAGCATGTGTCTCGAACGCGAGGATATCAACAATGTCTCTGACGCTTTCACCGAAGAAGCCTATGGCCATTATACCGAAGCCATGGTTCCCGCTCCCGGCGACACGATGGACGAATATGAAATGCTCTGGTGGCTCGCCAAGCATATGGGCATCGAAATGAACTTCCCGGGTGGCCCGGTCTCGATGGCGACTTGCCCGGACAAGGCGACGGTTCTCGACCTGATTTCCGAAGGCTCACTGCTCAAGCCCAGCAAAGCCAAGGCCGACGCGGCGGCACTGGAACGCAAGGGCGCGGCAATTACCTATGACGAATTGCATCCGGTGGTTGGGCCTGCCGATCCCGACGCGCAGGAGAAATTCGATCTCAACGCCGGCGCCATGCCCAGCGAGCTTCTCGACTATGCCGCCAATGATCCGGTCGAAAGCGGCTTCGATTTCCGCCTGATCTCCCGCCGGTCCAAGCATCGCTATAATAGCAACGGCCACACATTTCCGAAACTGGTCGAAAAAATGCCGACCAATCCGGCCTTTTTCAACCCGGCAGATCTGGCCGCAGCGGGCATAGAAGACGGCGCAATTATCGAAATAACTTCACCGACCGCCTCGATATTCGGCCTTGCCAAAGCGGACGACAAAGTCCGTCAAGGCGTTATCTCGATGAGCCATGCGTTTGGCGACAGCGAAGCCGGCAAGGACGAAGTCATGACCAAGGGCGGTTCGACCAACCGGTTGATCGTCGATGACGCTCAACTCGATCCAATCACCGGTCAGGCGATGCAGAGCGCGATCCCGGTAAGGGTGAGCGCGGCCTAGATCTGAAAAATTGCGAAGAATTCGATAGCTGGGGGGCGCCTGCAGAATCTTGTCCCGCCTCCCGGCTGTGCCTCCAAAGATGCATCGCTCTTGATGACCGGTCTCTAGATGAAGCGCGGTCAGGCCGCTTGTGGCTGCCAATTTTCATCCAGAAATTGGCGGGCTGTGCGGTCGGCAAATCCAGCCAACCACAATGCGCCAATCATCAGGTCCAGTTCGGGAGGGTCGAATGGATCAAGTCCCGAACCCGGATAGAATGTGACTTCACCGAATTTTGGCTTGCCCGCGATTTCATAAAAATCGATGCGTGCAAAATCAAACTCACTGGCAATTTTTTCGGCGCCATCCAGAATTTTTGCCAAATGCTCGGGCGCAGGTGGAAGGTCGCGATCACCAAGCCGGGAAATCTGGTTCCATTGCCGGTCAAATAATATCCACCGATGGTCGGAACCACGATCCAGATGAACTTGAATGAAAGCCGCCTTGCCGGCGAACACGTAAATTTTATAGTCGATCGGGAGCTCGGCAGCGCTACCCAGATAGGGTTCTACAATAAAGGCTCGCGGGATGTCGCGATAGGCCCACTCATCAAGCCACAGCCCATAAGGGGCACGCGTCCATCTGGCGGACTGTCGTCGTGCCTTTTGCCAGTCCGACTTATCGCGACAGACGACATTCTGATTGCACCCGTGGCTCGCCTTCAGAATGAACGGGTAAGGCCATAACGGATGTTCCGGCAGGGTGCTACCACTCCAGTAAGTCGGAATGATCCATTCACCGCCCAATAGATGTCCGATCTGCTTTTTTACCGCGATCTTGTCCGCCATCGCCGGCATCATCGGATTGTGATCGTGAAGTTTACGCCATTGGACAAGTTCTGAAAAGCGCTGCGGGTTCAGCAAGTCCGGCAACCGACCATGCCGCCACCAATATATAATATATATACGCAAGCGGGCAGAAGGGATCAGCCAGTTTGGCAAGGAAGGCAGGAACCGCAGATTCACTGTTATCTTACGCATGATCGTCCGTCCGGTTCCTTCTGTCTTTATCTGTATCCTCTGTTCATGCCCCAAGAGCGGGCATCAAAGCCAAACGGTAACAACAGAATGGATACACCTGCGATATGGCATCCCGTCTATCATATTTGCCAATCGACATTAGCGCATGAATCGCGTCTTTCCTATCGGCAGGAAGAGGACCGGAAACATGGCGATGACGCAAGATTATATCGATCAGATGAAACGTCTGATGGAATGGGAGGCCTCCCGCAAGGCACCGCCCGAGGACTTCCCGCGCTTGCCCGACTTGCCGGCGGGTCGTTATACATCCCAGGAATATTACGATCTCGAACAGCAGCATCTGTGGAAAAAGACCTGGCTCTTCGCTGCGCATATTGACGAAGTCCCCGAGCCCGGATGCTTCATGAAATGGGAGCAGGTCGGCGATCCGATTGTCATCGTGCACGGCATGGATGGCGAGGTTCGCGCCTTTTACAACACCTGCCGCCATCGCGGCGCACCTGTCGTCACCGAGGACAAAGGCAAGGCTCCGCGCCTCATGTGCGGCTATCACAACTGGACCTACAAGACCGACGGTACATTGGTCGGCGTACCGGAAAAACAGGATTTCGGACCGGATTTTGACATGTCCTGCCGCAGCCTGATTCCAGTTAAATGCGAGATGCTGGGCAATCTGATTTTCGTCAATTTTGACGAAGAAGCGCTGCCACTCAAACAGTGGCTGGGTCCGGTCTGGGACGAATGGAAAGAATTTCGCTTCGACAAGATAAGGCTGGCGGCGCGCCATAGCTTCGATCTGAAGTGCAACTGGAAGGTGGCGATGGAGGCTAATATGGAGGTCTACCACGTGCCCTTCATCCATCCCGACACGGTCGCGCCGCTCGTCGATAGCAAGCGCAACGTCAATACCATCTATCCCAATGGCCATGCCCGGATGCTCGCCCCTGCACCCGAACAGACCGACCGCGAGCATGTTCGCGCCATTGATAATCCACCGGATTGGAAGGAGATCGAAGGCGTCGGCGAATTTGGCCGCACCTGCACGCAAAGCTACACGATGTTTCCAAACTGGGTGTCGCCGCTGAGCAATTATTTCGTGCCGCCGCTGATTTTCTGGCCGACTTCGCTCAATACGACGCGTATCGAGCTAGTGACCATGGCGATGGACTGGGGTGATGGGCCGGCGCCGGATCTCTGGACCGTGCCGGACGCAAGCAAGCCCAATGGCCGCGATATGTCGCCGATCATCCTCGAAGACACGCAATTTGGCGAAATGATCCAGAAATCGATGGAAAGCGACGGCTTTAAAAGCGTGCCGCTCAGCTATCAGGAAGCGCGCATCTACAGCTTTCACCAGACTTGCGACAAGATGATCGGCCTCAACCGGGTGCCCGAAGAACTGGCCGTTGAACAAGTGATTGGCGAGGAATGGGTCTACCCCAATGATCCGCGAGTCGCCGAAATGGAACAGATGGAAGCGGCAGAATAGCGGCTATAAACCGCCAGCGCCGCAGGACAATAATCAGGAGAGACTGATGGGACGCGTAGAGGACAAGATCATATTGCTGACCGGCGGGGCAATGGGGCTGGGCAAGGCCGCCGCACAGCGCTTGATCGAGGAGGGCGCGCGCATCATAATCTCCGATCACAATGCGGAAGCCGGAGCCGCGACAGCAGCGGAACTCGGCGACGGTGCCGAATTTCTGGAACAGGATGTGACCGATCCGGATCGCTGGGGTGAGGTCATCGCCCATGTCGAGGCCGAATATGGCCGGTTGGATGTGCTGGTGAACAACGCAGCGGTCACGGTATTCGGTTCGATTGCCGACGTGAGCTACGAAGATTTCAAACGCTGTTACACCGTCGATGTCGACTCGATCTTTCTGGGTTGCAAAACGGCCCTGCCGCTGATGAGCAAGACGGGCGGTTCGATTATCAATCTTTCCTCCGCCGCCGCGATCAACGCCAGCGCCGATCTGGTCGCCTATAACAGCGCCAAGGCAGCAATCCCGATGCTGACCAAATCGATCGCGCTTCACTGCGCGCGCGAGAAAAACAAGGTCCGGGTCAACGCGGTTCTGCCCGGCACCATCATGACACCCAATGTTCGCAGCGTTATCGATGGGACGCCCAATCCCGCTGAAACCGAGGAATCATTCGCTCTGGCCCAGCCAGTCGGACATATGGGCGAGCCAGATGACATCGCGCATCTGATCGTCTATCTGGCCTCGGACGAGAGCAAATTCGCCACCGGCGCCGCCTTCGCGGTCGATGGCGGCCTGAGCATCTAGCATGTCGGGCTGTTCCGCGGATTAAAGGCAATGTCGTTATATTGCAGCAAAGCCTAGCCTTTCGCGCACCAAATCCCTAAATGCAGCAACATGCATTTTCTCGATCAAGCCAAAATCTATGTCAGCTCCGGTCAGGGCGGGCCTGGCGCTGTCAGTTTCCGGCGTGAAAAATATATTCAATATGGCGGTCCCGACGGCGGCAATGGCGGTAAAGGCGGCGATATTGTCTTCCTGGCGGTTGAAGGCCTCAACACGCTGATCGACTTTCGCTATGCCCAGCATTTCAGAGCCCCGCGCGGCAAGGGCGGCGCAGGCCGCAACCGCACCGGTGCAGGCGGAGAGGACCTCATCGTCAAAGTACCCGTCGGCACGCAGATATTGTCGGAAGACAAGGAACATGTGCTGCTCGATTTCACGCACGAGGGTCAGCAGGCCATGTTCCTCGAAGGCGGAATCGGCGGACGCGGCAATGCCAGCTACAAAAGTTCGACCAACCGCGCGCCGCGCCAGCACCAGCCCGGCGAACTCGGCGAGGAAGCGGCCGTCTGGCTGCGGCTCAAGCTGATTGCAGATGCGGGCCTTGTCGGCTTGCCCAATGCGGGCAAATCGACGCTAATCAACAAAGTGACCAACGCCGGCGCGAAAGTGGGCGCCTATCCGTTCACGACCATCCATCCGCAGCTTGGCGTGGTACGGCACAAGAGCCGCGAATTCGTGCTGGCAGATATCCCCGGACTGATCGAGGGCGCGGCAGACGGAGCCGGCATCGGCGATCGCTTTCTCGGCCATATCGAGCGATGCAAGATTTTGCTCCATCTCATCGACGCGACCGGTGACGATCCGGTGAAAGCCTGGAAAACGGTGAGCAAGGAACTGGAGAAATATGGCGGCGGACTTGCCGAGAAGCCCCAGATACTGGCGCTTAACAAGGCGGATTTGCTGGACGATGAGTTGATGGCTGACATCGCCGATCAATTGCGCGCAGCCGGTGCCGAGCATGTGCTCCCGGTATCGGGTGCCACCGGCGAAGGCCTGGACGCGGCTCTCGACAAAATTCTTGAAGCGGTTGGTGAAAACAGCTCGATCGAACGCAAGGGCCAGACAACGCTGACCTCAGGCAAAGAGGATGTAGCCAAGGATTGGTCGCCACTGTGAGCGCCGCAAAGCCGGAAACGATAGTCGTCAAGGTCGGGTCTTCCCTGCTTGTCGGCGAAGACGGCCAGGCACGCCGCAACTGGTTGAAAACGCTGGTTGCAGACATTGCCAAACGCCATCAGGCGGGTGACAATGTCATCATCGTCTCGTCAGGGTCGATTGCGCTTGGCGCTCGCAAGCTTGGTCTGGACAAAGGTGGCCGGGCCAGTCTGGCCGACGCCCAGGCAGCGGCATCCATCGGCCAGATCGCATTGAGCAGCCTGTGGTCCGAACTATTGGGAGAGCATCAGCTTACCGCTGCCCAGATGCTGCTCACGCTTGACGATATGGAAGATCGCAAACGCTATCTCAACGCGACCGCGACACTGGAAAAGCTGCTCGAACATCGTGCCATTCCGGTGATCAACGAAAATGACAGCGTCGCTACCGATGAGATCCGCTTTGGTGACAATGACCGGCTGGCCGCACGGGTGGCCCAGGCTGGTGGAGCTGATCGGGTGTTGCTCCTCTCGGATATCGACGGCCTGTACGACCGCAGACCGGACAGCGAAGCCAACGGACAGTTTATCGGCGTGGTCGAAGTCGTTGATGAATCGATCATGGCTATGGCCGATGGCAGCTCTTCGTCGGGGCTGGGCTCGGGCGGCATGACGTCGAAGCTGGAAGCGGCCAAAATCGCCAATCTCGCCGGGATCGAACTGTCGATCATCTCGGGACGCGAAGAACATCCGCTGGAGCGCTATGCGCTGACCAATGTCGGCACATTGTTCAAGGCAGGCGACGGTGCCAATGCCCGCAAGGCCTGGCTCGGCGGGCGTCTTACTTCGGCTGGATCGATCACCATCGACGCCGGTGCGGAGGCCGCCTTGCAATCCGGCAACAGCCTGCTGGCGGCCGGCATCATCACGATTGACGGCCAGTTCGAACGCAGCGATGTGATCGAGATCAAGAACGAGGACGGCCTGACAATCGCGCGCGGTCTGGCCGAATATAATGCGCTCGATTGCGCCAAGATCATCGGCCGCCGCAGCTCCGAACTGGAGCCGCTGCTGGGCTATGCCCCTCGCAGCGCAGTGGTTCACCGCAACCAGATGGTGATGGTCTAGTCACCATGACCATATCCGCTCAAAAGACAGTCGCGATCACGGGCGCGACCGGCTTTGTTGGCAGCCGGATGCTCGACCTTGTGGTTCGGGAAGGTTATAACGCGCGCGCCCTTACCCGGCGCAAGCAGGACGACCGTCCGGGCGTCACATGGGTGCGCGGTGCGCTGGACGACAAAGCAAGCCTCGCAACATTATGCAGCGGCGCGGATATGGTTCTGCATATCGCCGGCGTCGTCAACGCACCGGACCGGGCAGGCTTCGAGGCCGGTAATGTCGCTGGGACACTGGCCGTGATTGAAACCGCAAAACAGACCGGGACCAAGCGCTTCATCCATGTCTCTTCGCTGGCAGCCACGCAGCCGCAACTGTCAATCTATGGCGAGACCAAGGCCAAGGCCGAAAAACTGGTCAAGACCAGCGGCCTCGACTGGACGATCCTCCGCCCGCCCGCCGTCTATGGCCCGGGCGACGGCGAATTTCTCGACCTGTTCAAAATGGCTCGACTGGGGTTCGTAACCTTGCCGCCTGATGCTGACGGCCTTTTATCGGTAATCCACGTTCAGGATCTGTGCCAGGCGCTGCTTGCGCTGTTGCCGGAACGGGAAGAATTTACTGCTGAGATTTTCGAGGTTGATGACGGCAAGCCGGGCGGCTGGACGCAGGCCGGTTTTGCCAAAGCGATAGGTCAGGCGATGGGCAAACGCGTCGCCACGGTCAGTATACCGAAATCCCTATTGCGTTTCGCTGCCAGGGCGGACCGTCTGGCGCGCGGCGACAAGGCCAAGCTTACCGCAGACCGGGTCAATTATTTTTGCCATGACGACTGGACGATTGACCCGCAAAAGCGCCTGCCGACGCAATATTGGCAAGCACAGATCGAAACGCGGCAGGGCCTGAAGGATACTGCAAAATGGTATCGCCACAACGACTGGCTGTAATCAGGCCTGGAAAATCGGTCCGGCAAACTGTTCGTAAACATAGGTGATGAAGGTCAGCGTTAGGCCGATCAGAAATACCCGATAGGCCCAGCCGAGAAAGCGGTATTTCTTGTGCTCGAGAATCTGGCCCATTTGATAGATATCACGCAGCATCGCCCGATAGGTTGATTCCTGCGTGCGCAATTCGGTTTCCAGCAGATGGTCGATGAACTCGTCTTCACTGACTTTGGAAAAACCACCAAAGAACAGCATATTGGGCGAATTATTTTTCCCGGGCCTGACCGAGGGCATGACTGCCAGTGCCGCCAGGCCGGCGGACCCAAAGGCCGAGATAGCGAGAATCAAAAGCGGCAGGGAGATATTACCGGCATGGCTTTGACCAATGGCGAGCGTGAACACGACAAAGGTCGCGCCAATCAACATATTCGCCTTGTTATCCGCCATAACGCTCAATTGCACATGATGTCGCTGGGTGGTGCCAAGCGCGTAAACAACTTCATCCGGCCATTTGCTGCCTTCGTCCATAAACACTATCCCCCAAGGTCGACTGCGATACGGCGAAAGCGTGGCAGAAAGCAAAGGCTTGGGCAAGCCAAGGCGCGCATTGTGCCGCTTTTACGCCTTATTCACTTGCCAATGGTGCGCATGTCTTGGCAAAGGTCAGGAATAGCAATTTTGAAAGCATATTATGGCAAATCGCGACGAAATCATGACCAAGATCAGCGAACTGATCGGGCCGTTCAACAACAAGGGCGTCGATCTGGCCGCAGGCACGACCTTTCAGGGTGATCTTGAATGGGACAGCCTGACGGTCATGGACTTTGTCGCTGCCGTCGAAGACGAATTTGATATCATCATCACCATGAACATGCAGGCCGAAATCGAATCCGTCGGCCAGCTCGCTGATGCCGTCGCAAAGTTGATGGAAAACTAAAGCCGGACACCCGTTCGCCCTGAGGACAGCTAGGGGTCGCACGAGCGGGTGGTTGGTACTTCGACAGGCTCAGGACTAACGGAAGTAAAGCATGACCGATCTACTCAGTAAATTTGATCCACTCATTCAAGAGCGTGAAAATCTCCTTGCGACGGGCGTCAAAGACCCGTTCTCGCTGGTGATGGAAGAAGTGCTCTCGCCCACTGTCGCCATTTGCGATGGCAAGGAGACCATTCTCCTCGGCACCTATAATTATATGGGCATGACCTTTGACGATGACGTTCGTCAGGCCGGATTGAAAGCGCTAAAGGAATTCGGGTCGGGCACCACCGGCAGCCGGGTGCTCAATGGGACCTACAGCCTCCACCGCGATTGCGAGGATGCGCTCAAGGAATTTTACGCCATGGACCATGCGATGGTCTTTTCCACCGGCTATCAGGCGAACTTGGGGATCATCTCTACGCTCGCCGGCAAGGGCGACTATGTCATTCTCGACATCGACAGCCACGCCTCGATCTATGACGGCTGTGCGATGGGCAATGCTGAAATCGTCGCCTTTCGCCACAATGATGTCGAAGCGCTGGAAAAGCGCCTGAAACGCCTGCCCGCCGAAGCCGGCAAGCTGGTCGTTCTCGAAGGCGTTTATTCGATGCTCGGCGATGTCGCCCCGCTCAAGGAAATGGTCCGCGTCTGCAAGGAAAACGGCGCCATGGTGCTGGTCGACGAAGCGCATAGCATGGGTTTTATCGGCGAGAACGGTCGCGGCGTCTGCGAGGAACAGGACGTGATTGACGATGTCGATTTCATCATCGGCACGTTCAGCAAAAGCGTCGGCACGGTCGGCGGCTTCTGCGTCTCCAACCATCCGAAGGCCGAAATATTGCGGCTGGTGTGCCGCCCCTATGTGTTCACCGCCAGCCTGCCGCCCAGCGTGATGGCAACCGCGAGCACATCAATCCGCAAGCTGATGCACAGCGGCAACAAGCGCGCGCATCTGTGGGAAAATAGCAAGAGGTTGCACAAGGGCCTGCGCGATCTCGGCTTCACCCTCGGCACCCCCGAGGCACAAAGCGCGATCATCGCGGTGATCATGCCCGACCTCGAAAAAGGCGCGATGATGTGGCAGGCTTTGCTCGCGGAAGGGCTTTATGTGAATCTGGCGAGGCCACCGGCGACACCGGCCAATATGACTTTGCTACGCTGTTCGCTCTGCGCGGAACATACGAGCGAGCAGGTTGACCAGATTCTGGGCATGTTCGAAGCAGCTGGCAAAGCGGTTGGAGCGATTTAGTAGCATTTCCCTAAACCCAATGCGGTGGCACTGGTTGCCATCGCTATTGGCTCTCCCGATTATTGCCACGCTCTCGTGGCTTGTGTTGAGTGATCAAGCCGGTGCTATTATCATATTTTTCTGGCCGTTGTGGCTAGCGCTCCGGTTTGACAATGATTTGGGGGCTTTCTTTGTCATTACGGTTTTGCTCTATTTGGTATTCATGGTCGTCGGGCTACTGCTGGCTGGTCTGGTAGCCATCGCAACATACGGCTCAGTCAGCCAATAAAAGGTACGTAAATGACCAACTCCATCCACATCGAGCAGCGCGACGCGATTGAGATACTCTCGCTCAACCGCCCCGACAAACTCAATACGATGAACGAGGAGATGATCTTCGCGCTACAGGACTATTTTCGCGATCTGCAGAAACGCACAGAGGTCCGGGTCGTATTGTTCCGCGCAGAAGGCCGCGCCTTTTGTGCCGGTCTCGACATTGGTGGCTGGAAGAATGACGACTCGCGCGGGCAGGTCCAGCATGTCTGGAACACCCAGCGGTCGATCGCCACGGTGATGCAACTGATGCGGCAGTGTCCGCAGCCGATTATTGCGCTGGCCCAGGGCGCGGCCTGTGGTGGCGGCTTCTCGCTATTGCTCGCCAGCGATGTCCGTTTCGGCGCGCCCTCGCTCAAAATGAACGCGGCCTATATCAAGATCGGCCTCGGCGGCTGCGATATGGGCTCGAGCTATTTTCTGCCACGCATGGTCGGCGCGTCGATTGCGTCGGAACTGATCCTGACCGGCCGCTTCATCCATGCCGAACGGGCAGAGAAACATGGCCTGATCAGCGAGATGGTTGACGAGGACAAGCTGCTCTCGACCGGCCTGTCCCTGGCCGAGGAAATGCTCGACACGGCGCCAATGGGTCTGCGCCTGTCCAAGGATGCGCTGAACCGCAATATCGACGCACAAAGTTTCGAAGCGGCGCTGGCGATCGAAGACCGCCAGCAGGTGATGCTGTCGATGACCGAAGACAGCCGCGAAGCGGCCAAGGCGTTTTTTGCGAAGCGGAAGCCGGATTACAAGGATCGGTAGTATCTCGTCATCCTGAACTCGTTTCAGGACCCCGTCACTCTTGCCACCATCTTCCGGTTCAAACGCCTGAGGTCCTGAAACGAGTTCAGGATGACGGCATCATTTTAATGACGAATTCATGTAAACAGTGAACTCACTTGATCGCCCCTCCGGCAATCAGTCGCGGCAACATCACCAGCGCGCCCAGGATTGGCCATTTGCGTTGCCAGGGCCTGATCACATAATCCGTCCCGGCATGGCGGTTGATCTTCCAGGCGAGATAATCGATGCCGCCGGCATAAGTCGCTGATGCCTTGGCCAGTCTGGCGAGCGTGAGGATTTTCCCGTTGCGCCGCAATTGCCGCCATCTTTTTTCGACCGCGTCACGGGAGGCGACAATCTTGAGCTTCTGCCCCGGCGCCTTGTCCCGTTCGGCAATCGCCGCCATCACGGCTGGTCCAAAGCGTGCATAGCGTTCGGGATCGGCATCGACGACCGAATCGGATCGATCCTTCCGCTCGGCGCGCAACTCCGCACCATAGGTCAGTTCAAAACCGCGTTTCCAGAGATCAGCTATCCTATGTTCCGTATCGATATCCATCATCGGAAAGCTCATGTCGAACAAGGTGATCGCAGCGCCTTCAATCGCCTTGACCGCATGCGCCTGCGCCGCTTCGTCCGCTTGCCAGACCAGCCGCGAGGGCTGGGCAAAGCGGGCCCAGACGCTGACCGCACTGGCACCAATCCGGTTCAGTCTGTGAAAATCTGTTTCGCTGAGCACCGCCACCTTGGCAACCAGCCCGTCATGTTCCGCCGGAAATACATTGGGTGGCAACCGCTTGTTCGCCGCAGCCAACCAGCTTTTTCCGTAAGCCGCTTCATAGTCCGAAACGATCAGGTAGAAATCGAGCATCTGCCCGTCGAGCTGTGTTGTTCGCAGGCAGGAGCCATAGAACAGCACCGCTCGCGATGCGTCGCCATATTGCGCGGCTATCGAGGCAGCAAAAGCCGTAACACGCATATCAACGGGCTCGGCCAGTTCCTGCGCAATTAATGATTTGAGGTCGCTCACGCGAAACGTCCTAGCTCAGGCGGCTAGCCGAAGGAAGGATACGGGCTTGGTCGATTTCAGCACGATCGGATGGCCCGGCTGGGCCGAAAAAAGTTCGCCGTCCATCAGCACATTGCTGCCCTCGCCTTCGATGCGGATCATATCGCCGCGCTCGAGATGAATGCCTTTCTGTACATTTTTGCCCAACCGTCCGAAAATCACCGACAGCAAAAAACGCACGATAGAACTGGCGCGCTGGTCAATCGCCAGAAACTGCATCCGGCCAATCGCATGCTGGTTCCGCATCGTTCGTTTCATCAGCAGGAGCTTTTCCAGCGTAGTGACGATCAGCACGGCAAAATTGCCTTGAAACTGGCCGTCGCGGATCAGCGATATTTTGATCGGTGTCGATCGTTTGGGCAGAAATTTCCCCCTTATGCCGAACAGGACCGATGCAAGCGCGGCAAAAACCGTCAGCACATGCGCCGCGGCATTGGGCAATCCCAGCGGGTAGATCTTGTGCCGGCAATAGAGAATGAACTCCGACAGACCGGCGCCGCCGAGAAACATGCCGAGCACGACCTTGCTATCTTTGCTGCCATCGGAGAGCGCGATAAGCTCGCGGTCGACCAGATGCTCGTGCAAATCATGTTTGGCCAGTTCGACGATGCGCTCAAGTGCTTTCAGCGGATTGCCTTCCGAACCCAGATCTAGCGCAATCAAATTGGTCTTGCCATTGGGCAGAACCGCGACCGGTGGCGGGTTGTCACCAAAATGGCCACCCTGGTGCAATTCTGTCAATGCCGCCTGTACCGTGCCGTCACCGCCATTGATGACCAGCACTTTCGGTTTCACCCGGGCAATGGTTTCCAGCGCCTTGGCAATTTCATCGACATGATCCACTTCATAGTGGAAAACATCACTGTTTTTAACGCAATAAGAGCGCACTTCTGGCAAAATCGCCCGATTTCCGGTCGAGTTCGGATTGGAAAGAAGTGCGACATTTGCCATGAATTAGCCCCAAATTGTCCGGCGTGCCCGGTGCATCACATATATTTCATGGTAATGCGGATGGATTTAACCTCATTGCCGATCGCAAATTTGGTTTTCTTGTAGCTTGGCTTGCCAAGGTTGAAGATATTGATGCTCGGATTGTTCGACATTCCGCCGCCGTCGCTGGTCAGGTCGGTCTTGCCGTTACCGTTCAAATCATGGCGCACGGCAATCGCATATTCGCCTGCCTGGCTGAACGGCAGACAAAAGGTCATATTTTTCGCGCTGACGGGAACTTCAATGCGAGACAACCAAGCGCCGCTTTTCAGCCATTCGTCCTTGGTGCCACGGTAGCTCTGGACGCGAACTTTGCCGGTTGCTTCCTTCAAACCTTCAATTTCCACCCGCACAGCAGGGCCTTTGCCCGACTGGCACCGGCGCATGTCGTTGGGAATCTCCCGTCCTCCAGCAAATGCCGGGGCAGACGATAGCAAAATAGTGGTCGATAATGCGATGGATGCCGCAAATTTCAACATGACGTAGTAACTCCTAGTCGTTATACCTGCGCCATTACTCCGGCACGGACAAGAATCAGCCCCCCGATCTACCGATTGTTATGGATTTGATTTGCGGCGAAAACATGGTGAGAGGGAGACAACAAGTTGAAACTGCTGACTTCCACTGATCGCTATCTGGCAAAATTGATCGCCGTGCCCTTGTTCAGTACATTGGTAATCGCGGCCATGCTGCTGGTGCTGGAAAAAATGCTGCGTCTTTTCGATTTTGTCGCGGCAGAAGGGGGCCCTGTCAGCGTGGTTTGGCGGATGCTGGCCAATCTGATCCCCGAATATCTATCTCTCGGCATACCGATCGGCCTGCTGCTCGGTATTTTGCTGGCATTCCGGCAGCTTGCGCTCAGTTCGGAACTCGATGTTTTCCGTGCCGTTGGCCAGGGTTACGGACGGCTGCTCCGGGTGCCTTATATGTTCACAATCGCCTTGATGCTGGTCAATCTCGCGCTTGTCGGCTTCATTCAGCCACTGTCCCGCTATTATTATGAAGAGCTTCGCTTCGAATTGCGGTCGGGAGCGCTCGGTGCCTCTATCAAGGTCGGCGAATTCACCAATCTGGGCAGCCGGATGACCCTGCGGATCGAGGAAAGCCGCGACAACGGCACCAAATTGAGCGGGATGTTCGTCCGCGCCGAAAATAAAAAGGGCCAGACCGTCTCCGTCACGGCGAAAAACGGCCAGTTTCTGGCGACCGACGATCCCGATACGATCATCTTGCGGCTCACCGACGGCGTGCTGGTCCATGACGCCCCGAATTACGAAAAACCACGCATCCTGAGTTTCAGCAACCATGATTTGCCGATCGATTTGCCCGATATCGAGAGCTTCCGCTCGCGCGGCGGCAAGGATCTGGAATATACGATACCGGAGCTGGTCCGGGTCGGACAGGACGAAAATCGCCCGGTTACCGAACGCAATGAAAGCCGGGCCAATTTCCATTTTCGCATGGTCGAGGTGATGATGATGTTGCTGCTCCCGCTATTGGCCGTGGCGCTGGCTGTACCCCCGAAACGTTCCAGCTCTGCGCTTGGCGTTTTTCTGTCGATCATCATGATTGTGACCTATCACAAGGTCAACGAATATGGTGAGGATGTCGGGGCGCTCGGTCTTGTTGACCCGATCATAGCCTTGTGGCTGCCCTTCTGTCTGTTCGCGGCGCTGATCATGTGGATGTATCATGTTGCAGCCCATGTTCCCGGCGGCCAACCGATCGGTGCACTGGAAAAGGCCTTCTCCAAATTCGGAGGCGTTTTCAAGGGCTTGCTAAATTTCAATCGCAAACGCGCGTTGATGAAGGAATAGCCGGATATGGATTTTTTCCCCTCCCGGACACTGGCCATCTATATGGCGAAAATGTTCATCGTCCGGACGCTGGCGGTGCTTGCATTGCTCGTGCTGGTACTGCAGGCGCTCGACCTGCTCGGCGAAAGCGGCAAGATCATGGCCTATCAGGGCAATGGTGAAGCCGAACTCTGGACCTATGTTTCCTTGCGCGCCCCGCAGCTCGTGGCGCGTTTCCTGCCCTTTTCCGTGCTGCTCGGGACGATCATCACCCTCGCCACCTTGAACCAGAATAGCGAAGTCATCTCGATGAAGGCTGGCGGCCTGTCCGCCCACCAAATCCTAGCGCCATTGATTGTCACCAGCATGGGCGTGGCGCTGGTCTCCTTCGTGTTCAACGAAACAATTGTCGCCCCCTCCACCGCCCGATTGTCGCAATGGGAGAAAGTCGAGTTCGGCCCGATTCCGGCGGAGAGCAACGTCCGCACCAATATATGGGTGAAGGATGGCAATAATCTGATCAACGCGCGAACGGTAACCGGCCGCGGCAATGATGTCGTGCTGCAAGACATCACCATTTACAATCGCACCGAGAACGGACTGAAAAGCCTGATGCAGGGCGATGAAGCCCGGTTCACGGACAAAGGCTGGAAACTCACAGACGTCACCCAGTTTGATGTCAGCAGCGGAACCGAAGAAAAGAAAGCCGAGATACTGGTCGGTGATTCCATCCGGCCGGATCAATTCACGCTAACCAATGTCGACGCAGATAGCCTTTCGATTTTTGCACTGCACACAGCCATTGGTGAACTCGAGCGTGCGGGTCGCCCGACGATGAGTCTGAAGGCCGGCTGGTGGCACAAGATTTCCGGGCCGATGTCATCGATCCTGATGCCGTTGCTGGGCGCTGTCGCCGCTTTCGGTCTGGCGCGGTCCGGTCAATTGTTCCTGCGCGCCGTGATCGGCATGGCGCTCGGCTTCGCTTATTTCGTTGCCGATAATTTCGCGCTGGCGATGGGCAATATCGGCGCTTATCCGACTTTATTAGCGGCTTGGGCCCCGTTCATGTTATTTTTCCTGATCGGAGAAACCGTGCTGATCCGGACCGAGGAATAGCCGCTTCAGTTTCTGCCGGCGCTGCCGCGCACTAGTCCCGTGATCAACTTCCAGAGACTGCCGTGATCCGCCCGGTAAAATTTGGAATCGGTCGGCAATTCAGCCGCGATACGCCGGTGCGCTTCGCCAAGACTATGATAGGGAACACCCGGCAGCAGATGGTGCAACGCGTGATAACGCAGCCCGACCGGCGCCCATAGAGCCGGCAAGGTAGCTGGCGGCGGCACGTTGACGCTGTCGAGATATTGCCCCGTCACGCTCATTTCCTGACCGTCATTCTCCCAGAGATGCGCGACTAGCGTACGGATCTGGTTGAGCACGACGCTGCCCGACATCACGCCGAGGAATATCAGAAAAGCGCGTATCGGAATAACGTCGGTCGCAACCATCGCCAGCAGGGCAATAGCCCAGATGCTCGCGCCAATTTCGCAAGCGAGCCAGCGCCGTTTAAGGTCGCCTTCGGGTGGCTTGCGGCGAAAGTCGGGATTGATGATCAGACCGGAATAGCGTTCGACCACAATCTTGCGCAGCGGCGGAATGACTGCGGATAGCGGCGATAATATTGCATAGCGGAACAGCAGCGCCACCGGCGCCAGCGCCGCGACAATCACGAATAATGGCACCGACCAGGGCTTCATCAGCGCCAGCGGCAAATATTCCGGATCTTCCACCGTACCATATTTCTTGGTCCGGTGATGGATGCTGTGAATACCTTCATACATGAACGAGGGAATCAGCATCGGCACCCCGAACAAGGCGTTCCAGGCGAAATGAAAGCCGGGCAGCGCATTGCGGCGGACGTGTGTCAATTCGTGAATGAAGCTGCCCGCGCGATAGAGAGCGAGGACGGCAATCAAACCGAAGACAATAGCGAGAACAGTGGATTGGCTGACAATTGCGCCTGCGAGGGCACCGTAGCCGACAACCACAGATGCCAGAAAATCAGCCCAGTAAATTGCCGCCTTGGGCGTGTTGAGATCACGAGTGACCTTGGCCGCAGTGCGGATCAGTTCGACATCCTCGGGGACCGGCACAGCCGCATTGATCCGGCGCGGGTCTGCCGCAGCCGTTGGCGTATTTTTCGGAGAGATGGTTGTCGTACTCATAAACACCTGCATAATTGTTGGATGGCCTAGAGCAACATATCGTGGCGACATCATGGCAAGGACAAGACCGCAATGGCGCGCCTGCCCTTGACATTGCGTCTCGATTAACGCCACAGCCAGCCGCATATATAGAAGGATAAAACATGGTGGCCACTCAGGATATAGTCGTAGAACCTGTCACTACCAAGGCCCAGACCAAGCAGTTCATCGATATCGCCTACAAGCTTAACGCCCGGGACCCGCATTGGGTTCCGCCGCTCCGATCCGAGTTCGTAAAGCTGATCACGCCGGGAAAAAACCCTTTCTTCGAACATGCGCGGGTGCAATTATTCTTGGCCCTCAGACGGGGTAAGGTGGTCGGCCGGATCAGCGCGCATATTGACGAACTGGCGCTGGAACAGCCGCCCGAACAGGGCATGGGGCCCGGGACGGGCAACTGGGGGCTGATGGAAGCAAGCGACGAAGCGACCATGCACGCCTTGATCCATGCCGCCGAAGACTGGCTGAAAGGTCAGGGCATGACCCGCGTGCTTGCCCCGATTAGCATGTCGGTCTGGGAAGAGCCCGGTCTCCTGACCGAAGGCCATGACCATAGTCCGATGATCATGATGGGCCACCACAATGCAGACTATCAGGGCTGGATCGAGAATCTCGGATATAGCGTCGCCAAACGGCTCGTAACCTATCATCTTCCCGTGGAGGATGGCTTTCCTGATCTCGTCAAACGGATCGTGGCATCCGGTGAGCGCAACAAACGGCTGAAAATCCGCAAAGTCGACAAAAAATATTTCGACCGCGATGCCGCAATCATCATGAATCTCCTGAATGATGCCTGGTCGAGCAATTGGGGGTTTGTCCCGATGACCGACCGCGAAATTGAACATGCCGGCAAAAGCCTGAAACCGATAGTCCATGAAGATTTGATCCGGATTGCCGAACTGGAGGGTGAGCCGGTCGCCTTCATGATGACGCTGCCTGATATGAACGAGGTCCTCAGGACCATGAACGGGTCGCTGTGGCCTTTTGGGTGGGCGAAGTTGCTATGGTGGCTGAAATTCCCCAAGTCCAATTCGATGCGGGTGCCGCTGATGGGGGTAAAGAAAGAGCTGCAAAACAGCCGCCTGGCCAGCCAGATGGTCTTCATGCTGATCGAATATATTCGCCGCGATGCGAAACTCAATTTCGGCACAAGGCGCGCTGAAATCGGCTGGATATTGGAAGATAATCAGGGGATGGTGGCGATTGCAGAAGCGATCAAAGCGACCATCAACCGCGAGTATCTTATTTACGAAAAGCCGATCACCTAGGCGAACGCGTTATCAATCCTGGCCAAGCGCCTCAGATATCCAGATCGACCCACGCTGGCGTGTGATCGCTGGCCTTCTCCCGGCCGCGATACTCCTTGTCAACACCGCAGCTTTCGAGGCGATCCGCAGCCAGCGGGCTAAGTAGCAGATGATCGATGCGAAATCCCTGATCACGTTGCCAGCCGCCGCTGCGATAGTCCCAATAGGTCCAGATATTACCAGCCGGATAAGTGACGCCCAGTGCATCGGTCCAGCCGTCGTTCAACATACGCCGATAGCCCTCACGGCTTTCCGGCTGCATCAGCGCGTCGTTCTGCATCGCCTTGACCGAATAAACATCATTGTCACGCGGGATGACGTTATAATCGCCAGCCAGCACCGCAGGCACTTCCTCCGCCCAGATCTCCGCAGCCCGCTCGCGCAGCCGTTTCATCCAACGCAATTTGAAATCGAATTTCGGACCCGGATGAGGATTGCCGTTCGGCAGATAAATGCTCGATACGCGCACTTTCGAACCGTCTTTGGCGCGGATATTGGCTTCGATATAGCGGCTATGCTCGTCTTCCGGTTCACCGTCGAGGCCGCGCTTGACCTCTTCCGGCATCTGATCGCGCGCCAATATCGCAACGCCATTGAAGCTCTTCTGGCCATGCCAGATCGCGCCATAGCCAATTTCTTCAAACTTGTCGGCGGGGAAGCCCTCGTCCTGCGTCTTGATTTCCTGCAGGCAGGCGACATCGGGCTTGGTCTCTTCGAGCCATTCCAGCAAGCGCGGTAAACGCGCCTTGATGCCGTTGATATTGTAGCTGGCTATTTTCACTTAGACAGAGAAGCTGGAGCCGCAACCGCATCCAGACGCAGCATTGGGATTGGTAACCTGAAAGGCGCTGCCGCCCAGCGACTCGACAAAGTCGACGGCGCTACCACGCACCAGATCGAGACTGATTTCGTCGACAACCAGCGTTACGCCGGCTTCCTCGACCGCGATATCATCCGCTTCGATGCCGTCGGCGAGGCCAAAACGATATTGAAATCCGGAACAGCCCCCGCCTTCGACCGCAAGCCGCAATATGGCTGCTTTGCCCTGTTTTTCGGCAATGGCAGCCACGCGTTTCGCGGCATTGGGGGTCAGGATGATATCCTGTTCGAGAGTAGTGAGGGCCTGGTTCATAATATCAAGATAGGGAGAATCAAAAGGAGCGGCAAGCCTTAAGCTCAAACCGCTCCCTTATGCACCCTCTCCCAAAGGTGTTAAATCGATCTTATTCGGCTGGGCCGCCCAATGCAACGCCGGAATTCAGCTTCTGTGCGATCAGGAAATCATTGGATTGCATGAATGGGATAGGATTGACCGCTTCGCCGGCAATCCGCACTTCATAGTGCAAGTGGCTGCCAGTGGAACGACCGGTCGAGCCCATGAAGCCGATCAGGTCGCCGCTCTTGACGCGCGCGTTCGCTTCAACATTGAGCCGCGACATATGGCCATAACGGGTCTGGATGCCATTGCCGTGGTTGATTTCGATATATTTGCCATAGCCGTTCACCCATTGGGCGCGGCCGATGATGCCGTCAGCTGTTGCATAAATGGGGGTGCCGATCGGTCCGGCCATATCGAGGCCCTTGTGATTGGCGCGGCGACCTTTGAAAGGGTCGGAACGAAAACCGTATGAACTGGTCAGCGTGAAATCTTTCACCGGCTTTCTTGAAGGGATGGTGAGTTTCACCGCTTCAATCTTGCCCTGGCCGCTCCAGTTGTTGAAAATCATCTTGAATGCTGGGTCCGCTTCGCCGAGAGCGCTTTCGGCTGCCTGGCTTTTCAGCACATCGACAGGGATGCTGGCTTCTGCGGCTGCTTCGGCTGACGCGGCGGTGGAAAAAATCATTGCCGATCCAAGAAAAGCAATGGCTGTGATCTTGCTCACAGATTTCTTAAACAAAACTACTATGTTTTCGGTCATATAATGATCGAACCTTTATTTGCGACCCATGAAATCCATGGCGTGAATTTTGTGGCGGAACCTTCGCCCCCGTTGTGCGTTTACGGGTGTAAATTCATTCGGGTTAATTATTCAACACCATAATAATATTCTTGGGTCAGACCGGCTGCTTGGCGCGCTGAGTCGTTAAATGGAGGCTTCAACCCGCCTTTGAAGTGGGTTTTTACAAGATGTTTCCAATGGTCGTGCGGGGGCCGACTGTCTCTTTCGCAGGCATATTCGAACCATTTCGTGCCGAAAGAAACGTGGCAAATTTCATCATTATAGATTCGATGTAACACCTTTGCTGTCAGTTCATCGCCCTGTCTTTTGAAACGCTCGACTGTTTCCAGGGTCACGTCCAGGCCCCTTGCCTCCAGCACCATCGGAACAATAGCGAGACGCGCCGAAGCGTCATAGGCGGTATTTTTTGCGCTATCCCAGAGACCATCATGGGCGGGCAGCGCGCCATAATGACTGTCTTGATCCCGCAATCTGCGATCCAGCAAAGCGAAATGCATCGCTTCTTCCGCACCGACCCGCATCCAGTCATCTGTGAATTCTCGCGGAAATTCTGCGCCGAAGCGGCCGATCATGTCGAAGGCCAGATCGATCGCGACAAATTCGATATGCGCGAGCGCATGGATCAGCGCGACCCGTCTCGGCACCGATGTCCCCTTGCCCCGTCGCGGCATGTCGCGGGGTCGCATCAGAACCGGCTGGTCGGGACGCGCAGGCGTCTCCGGCATGGTCTCGCCAAAATCATGGGCAAGCCGCCCCAACCGCCATTCCCGTGCAGCATGACGCGCGGCCATCACCTTGGCGGTGGGATCAGCGGTCTGAAGCACGCGCAGAACGGCTGCGCCTACAGTGATCTGTTCGGTCATTTCGAAGGGTTTATACCGCCTGCACCGCAGCCAGAACCTCTTCCGCATGGCCCTTGACCTTCACTTTCGGCCAGGCTTTGAGGACCGTGCCGTCGGGGCCGATCAGAAAAGTCGAGCGGATGATCCCCATATAGGTCTTGCCGTACATTTTCTTTTCCGCCCAGACGCCAATTTCTTCCAGAAATTCGGTGCTTTCGTCGGAAGCGATGTCGACGGTCAGCTCCTGTTTGTTGATGAAATTCTGCTGCCGTTTCGGTGAGTCCGCAGACATGCCGAGCACCGCAGCGCCGGCTTTTTCAAATTCCGGCAAGAGCGCCGAAAAATCCTTCGACTCCGTCGTGCAGCCGGGTGTGCTGGCTTTCGGGTAGAAAAACAGCACCAGTTTCTTGCCGGCATAATCGGAAATTTTTACCGGGCTACCATCCGGCGCCACCAGTTCCATATCCGGGATTTTGTCACCAACATCGATCATATTATATCTCCTAATATTTCATCGGGATCCGGCCGCAAGTGCCTGTTCCACTCGTCAATAACGCATTGCCGCGCCTGATCATAGCCATCGAGCAGCGCGTCCCAGCTTTCCTGTCCCGCCGCCTTCGCGATCAGGGCCCGGCTGGTTTCCGGCGGAAAGTCGCAATCCGGAGACATTAGCCGAAGAGCAACCAGCAAGCGCGTCATCAACTCGTGCGCGGTGACCATATCCTCACCCAGATGACCCGCGGCGACGAGCGCACGCACAGCTTTGCCGAGCTGCGGATAGAGCGCCTCACCGGTTTTCAACTGCAGGAAGTGGACGATAAACTCCCAGTCGACCAGTCCGCCTTCCATCATCTTGGTATCAAGCGGACCCTTGGGCGGCTTGTGCTCGACAATATCAAGCCGCATCTTCCGCACCGCCTTGCGCAATTCCTCCGGTTCGCGCTTCTTGCGCAAGATTTCACGAATCTTTTGTTCCAGTTCGGCGCGGTTCGCTTTGTCGCCATAGACCGGTCGCGCCCGGGTCAAAGCCATATGCTCCCAGGTCCAGGCGCTTTCGCGTTGATATTTGTAAAAGCTCTCTAGGGTCACCGCCAACGGCCCCTGGGTACCGGAAGGCCGCAGCCTCGTATCCACTTCATAGAGCGGTCCGGCGGCGGTCGGCACCGAAAGCGCCGTCACGATCCGCGCGGTCAGCCGGTTATAATATTGGGTAGCCCCCAATGATCTGTTGCCGTCGGATTCAGCGCTATGATCGCCGCTGAACAGAAAGATCAGGTCCAGATCCGACGCATGGGTCAGGGCCTTCCCACCCAGCCGGCCCAGCGCCAGAATCAGCAACGTGCAGCCGGGGACCTTTCCGTGCGTCTCTTCAAATTCCCCGATTGTCGCGTCGGTCAGTACCTGAATGGCCGCTTCGGCCACCCGGGCATAGCCCGCCGATATATCCAGCGCATCATGATGCCCCTCGATCAGCTGGACCCCCAGAGCAAAGCGTTTTTCACCGACGCGGGCCCGCACCCGGTCGAGCAGCATCTGATAATCATCGCCCGGTTCCATGCGAGCAAATTGTTCAGCCAGTTCATCCACCGACGGAGGCAGGTCAAGCGCGGTAGCATCGATCAGTCCGTCGAATAATTCCGCGCGTTGCGCCAAAGCATCGGCCAGCACCGGCGCATGGCTGAGGATCTTGCCGAGCAAATCGAGCAATGCCGGCCGCGCTTCCAATATCCGGAAGAAATTGATCGCAGTCGGCAACTTGTCGATCAGGCTGTCGAGCCGGGCCAGCGCCTTTGTCGAATTTGGTGCGGTTGCGATCGCATCGACCAGATCGGGCAGTATGGCTTCAAAGGATTCCTGCGCCGCAGCGGACCGCAGCGCCGTAACCTTGCCGCTCCGCCAGCGCTTGATCGCCTGCAGAAAACTGTCGCCTTCGAGCAAATTTTTGCTGGCGATTACCGCGGACAACTTCTCTTCATCAGTCGGCAGACGTCTGTCATCTTCCGGTTCGATCAAATCATCATAGATATTGCCGACCTCATCGATATGCGGGGCAAGCAGGTCGAGCAATTGCTGGCCGGTTTCCAGCCCGTGCAGCCGCGCCACCCGGTCAAGATCCGCTGCAGCGTCGGGCAGGCTGTGGGTTTGCTGGTCGTTGACCATCTGCAGCCGGTGTTCAATGACCCGGTAAAATTCGTAGGACTCGCTCAGCACCCGTGCCTTCTTGCCGTCAATCCGCCCGGCCTTTACCAGCGCCGCCAGCGCATCGCGGGTCGCTGGCACCCGCAAATCCGGTTGCCGCCCGCCAAAGATGAGCTGGTGCATCTGCGCATAAAATTCCGTCTCGCGGATCCCGCCGCGCCCGCGCTTCAGGTCAAAGCCCGGCCCGAATTTCTGACCCGCGGCGTAATGGTCGCGAATTTGCGCAGTAACCGAGCCGATATTCTTGATTGCTCCATAGTCCAGCGACCGCCGCCAGATGAACGGATTGATCGTTTCGAGGAAATATTGCCCAAGCTCGGGATCACCGGCGGCAGCCCGCGAGCGGATATAGGCCGCCTGCTCCCACGCCAGCGCGCTTGATTCATAGTAACTGATAGCCGCTTCGACCGGCAGCGCCACCGGGCTGACTTCTGGCGAAGGCCTGAGCCGCATGTCGACCCGGAACACATAGCCGTCGGCGTCGCGGGCGTTGAGTGCCTCGACCAGCTGCTGGCCGATCCGCCGCGCTGCGTCACTGGGATCTTCTCTGCCGCGCACCGGAATTTTATCCGGATCATAGATGAAGATCGGGTCGATATCCGACGAATAGTTAAGTTCGCGGCTGCCATGCTTGCCGAGGCCAATGATCGAAAATCCCTCCAGCGGCGCATCGGGATAGCGGTTCGCATATATATCGGCCAGCGCCACATCCAGCGCCCTGTCGGCAAAATCTGACAGGCGCGTGATCACATCGGTCAGCGACAATTGCCCGGCCAGATCGCCAATGGCCAGTGTCAACGCAAGCGCCCGCTTTTCCCGCCGCAAATTTTGCCGGACATTTTCGGCGCCTTCTCCCGCACTGCCGACATAGTCCAGCGCGGCATCGAGATTTTCTGCGGCGAGCAGATCGGTCAGTTCGGGCAGTATCTGCATCGCCATACCGAGATAGGGCGCATTGTCGCGGGCGCGCTCGAGCGCATCCTTCAGGGTCGTTTTTTCCGGCAGCCCGACAATCATGACTTCAGGTAGGCACTGCGGAATTTTTGAGCAAAATCAGCAAATTCACCCTCGGCAATAGCCGCCCGCATGCCCGCCATCAGCGATTGGTAATACGCTATATTATGCTCGGTCATCAGCATCGCCCCCAATATCTCCTTCGCCCGGATCAGATGGTGCAGATAGGCGCGGCTGTGGTTCTGGCAGACCGAGCAGGCGCAATTCTCGTCCAGCGGCGCCAGATCTTCGGCAAATTTTGCGTTGCGGATATTGATCGGGCCCTGCGCGGTAAACGCCTGGCCGTTGCGGCCAGACCGGCTGGGCAGCACGCAATCGAACATATCGACGCCGCGCTCGACCGCACCGACCAGATCATCCGGCTTGCCGACACCCATCAGATAGCGCGGCTTGTCGGCGGGCAGTTGGCCCGGCGCATAATCGAGCACATCGAACATCGCTTCCTGCCCCTCGCCAACCGCAAGGCCGCCGATAGCATAGCCGTCAAATCCAATTTCGATCAACGCCTTCGCCGAAGCCGCGCGCATTTCCTTGTCGAGCGATCCCTGTTGAATCCCGAACAAAGCGGCTCTCGCCGCATGCTCTTCGCCGCTGTCGAACCCGTCGCGCGAGCGCTTGGCCCAACGCATCGACCGTTCCATCGAGGCGAGAGCCTCGTCGCGCGTTGCGCCATTTTTGGTACATTCGTCGAACGCCATGACAATGTCGCTGCCCAGCAATCGCTGGATTTCCATCGATCGTTCCGGGGTCAGCATATGGCGCGAACCGTCGAGATGGCTCTGGAATTCGACGCCGTCCTCGGTCAGCTTGGTCAGCTCAGACAGGCTCATCACCTGATAGCCGCCGCTGTCGGTGAGGATCGGCCGGTCCCAGTTCATGAACTTGTGTAGACCACCCAGACGCGCCACCCGCTCCGCACCGGGGCGCAGCATCAGATGATAGGTATTGCCGAGAATGATGTCCGCACCCGTTGCGCGCACCGTCTGCGGCTTCATCGCCTTGACCGTCGCGGCTGTTCCCACCGGCATGAACGCAGGCGTGCGAATATCGCCGCGCATCATGCTGATTGTGCCGGTCCGTGCCTTGCCGTCGGTCGCGGCGATGGAAAAGGAAAAGCGCTCAGCCATGCAAATGGCCGTTTTCTGCTACGAGACCAGATTTTACGGCCTCGATTTTGTGTTTTTCAACTGTTGGTGTAACCAATGGTCCGTCCTGTTCGAATTTTTCAACATCTGTGCAGGATGGGCGCAGATTCTCAAAGACCTAAATCGGGAGTATTTTATGACAAAAGCAACAACACTTGGTTCCGCAGCAACCGCACTGATCGCGGCAGCCGCTCTTTCCGCCTGTTCCGGCGGCAGCAACGAAGCAGCCAGCGAAGGCGCAGAAGCATCGAGTGACGAAGTGACCGAAGTCGCGGCAGCGGACCAGGAAAAATGCTACGGCATCGCCCTGGCCGGTGAAAATGATTGCAAGGCCGGCGAAGGCACGACCTGTGCCGGTACGTCCGTTCTCGATTATCAGGGCAATGCCTGGAAAAATACCGACGCCGGTGATTGCGAAGCCATGGGTGGATCGCTCACCGAAGTTGCTGACAACGACCCACCGGTCGCTCCAGCGGCGGCTCCTGCTGAAGGCTAGGCCTTCCTGTAAGCAAAACAAAAAAGGGCGGCTCGATTGAGCCGCCCTTTTTTGTTCGAGGTGCGTTATCATTGCGATGTCCCCCAAGCTGTAGCTTGCTCGGGACGCAGGCGTCTAGCCTGGCAAACCGCTGATTGATTTCACTTCCATGAAATCCCTCAACCCATAGACACCGCCTTCACGGCCGTTGCCGGACTGTTTATATCCGCCGAAGGGCAAACCGGGAGCCGGCCCCCAATTGTTGACGATGACCATGCCGGCCTTCAATTGCGGCGCAACCGCGACGGCTGCCTCCGGATCGCCGGAAATGACGGCGGAGAGACCATATTCTGTGTCATTCGCAATCTCGATAGCCTCGTCGAGATTGTCATAGCTCATCAGCGTCACCACCGGACCGAAGACTTCTTCCCTGGCGATCCGCATATTCGGCGTCACACCGCTGAATAGTGTCGGCTTGATATAATAGCCGCGGTTCACATTGGCAGGCAGATCCGTGCCGCCGGTTTCCAACGTGGCCCCCTCGTCAATCGCGGACTGGATCAGGTCCTGGATTTTGCCATATTGCGCCTTGTTCACAACCGGCCCCATATGTCCGCCTTCAACGGTCGGGTCGCCGACTTCCTGACTCTCGACGATATTCTTGACCACGGCGATGGCTTCGCTGTTCTGGTCCTTGTGCACCAATACGCGGGTTGGTGCGATGCAGCTTTGTCCCGTATTGACCATCACCCCGGCAATAGTCGGTGGCAGGACTTCTTCCAGCTTGGCTCCGGGCAGCACCAGATTGGGCGATTTGCCGCCCAGTTCCTGATGCACGCGCTTGACGGTATCGGCAGCCGCTTTCGCCACCAATATGCCAGCGCGGGTCGAACCGGTAAAGCTGACCATGTCGACGTCGGGATGCGAGGAAATCGCTGCGCCGACGGTTGGGCCATCGCCCTGCACCAGATTGAATACGCCCGGCGGAACACCTGCTGCATCCATCACTTCGGCGAGAATGGCGGCGCTGCCGGGACATTCTTCGGATGGTTTCAAGACCATCGTATTGCCGCCTCCCAGAGCCGGAGCCACTTTCAAAGTGATCTGGTTCAGGGGCCAGTTCCACGGAGTGATCATGCCGACCACGCCAATTGGCTCATAGGCAATCATATTGGCGCCGACTTTTTCGGAAAATTCGAAATTCTTCAAAGCTTCCAGCGTACCGAGGAAGCCGCCGAGACCGGCTGGCGCTTGCGCCGCATTGCCCAGGCTGATCGGCGCGCCCATTTCGACCGCCAGAGAAGCGGCGATATCGGGCATGCGCTTTTTATATTCTTCGATGATCCGTTCGAGCAGAGCGAGCCGCTCTTCGCGGGAGGTCTGGCTGAATGTCTTGAACGCCGCTTTAGCCGCAGCGACGGCAGCATCGACATCGGCCTTCGTGCCCATCACGATTTTGGTGCCGGGCTCCTCGGTCGCCGGATTGATGACCTGATGCGGCGTACCGCCGATAGAATCGACCCATTGGCCGTTGATGTAATTTTGCTCGTAGCTATCCATTGTCATCTCTCCATTTCGAAACTGTTATATTCTACGCAATCATGCCCTGATTCCGCTAGCGAATCCACTAGTAACAAGGCCAGCCCAATTTAACGCTTCGGCAACAGCAGGCTGGAATCGCCATAGCTGTAAAAGCGATAGCCGCCGGCAACCGCATGGGCGTAAACCTTTTGCATCGTCTCCATCCCCATCAGCGCGCTGACCAGCATGAACAGGGTGGATTTGGGCAGATGGAAATTGGTCATCAGGCCGTCAATTGCACGGAATTTATAGCCAGGCGTAATAAAGATATCGGTGTCGCCTTCGAACGCGCGGATGATACCGTCTTTGCCCGTCGCGCTTTCGAGCAGACGCAGGCTGGTGGTGCCGACTGCGATCACCCGGCCTCCGGCTTTACGGGCGGCATTCAGGCGCTCTGCGGTTGCGGCGTCTATCCGTCCCCACTCGCTGTGCATCTGGTGATCGTCGGTTTCGTCAACCTTGACCGGCAGGAACGTCCCCGCGCCAACGTGCAGGGTCAATATCTCAGTGCCGACGCCTGTCTCCGCAATCGCAGCTAATAAGCCGTCGGTAAAATGGAGCGCTGCGGTCGGCGCCGCGACAGCACCCTTTTCCTTGGCAAACATCGTCTGATAATCGTCAGCATCGCGCTCGTCGATTGCCCGCTTGCTGGCGATATAGGGCGGCAGCGGCATGGTGCCTGCCCGTTCAAGGAGCAATTCGACCGGCTCGTCGCCAAGGAAGTGCAGAATGAAACTGCCGTCGTCCAGCTTGGCTTCCGCTTCTGCCAATACGTCCATGCCAAAATCTACGACCTCGCCAACGCGCAGTCGCTTGGCATTGCGGATGAAGGCCTGCCAACGGCGAAGATCGACTCGCTTGTGCAGCGTCGCGCCGATTTTTGCCTCGCCACGCGTGCCTTGCAGCTGCGCCGGAATGACCTTGGTATCGTTGAAAACCAATATGTCTTTAGGACCCAGCAATTGCGGCAGTTCGCTGACAATATGGTCGGAAAGCCGGTCGCCATCGACTTGAAGCATTTTCGCACTGTCACGCGGAACAGCTGGCCGCAGCGCGATTAGCTCCTGCGGCAGCGCAAAGTCGAACAGATCAACGCGCACGGATTACCCTAGGGGTTGATCGGCGCGTTCAGGTCATCGACCGAAAACGGCGCCTCGGATATATTGTCCAGAGCGCTCGGCAAGACCGGCGGTTTGTTGTCAGCCGCGATCGATGCCTGCAATATCCGGCTCGGATTGACCGGCGGCTCACCGCGTTCGATTGCGTCCACATATTCCATCCCGGCGGTCACGCGGCCAAACACCGTGTAATTTTTATCGAGGGAAAAACGCGGGTAAAAGACGATGAAAAACTGGCTGTTGGCGCTGTCTTCGCTTTGCGCGCGCGCCATTGAGACGACCCCGCGCACGTGCGGGAAATTGCCAAATTCGGCTTTCAGGTCGGGCAGCTCGGATCCACCGGTACCGGTACCGGTCGGATCGCCGGTCTGCGCCATGAAGCCTTCAATCACGCGGTGGAAAATAATTCCGTCGTAAAAACCCTGCCGCGTCAGCATCTTGATCCGCTCGACATGATTGGGCGCCATTGCCGGAAACAGCTGTATCGTTACCCGGCCACCGGTCGACAGATCGAGGTGCAGGACATTTTCTTCAGCGGGAACGGACGCAGGTGCCGGTGTCTGCTCGTCCACTTCCTGCGCATGGGCAGGAAAAGTGGCCAGAAACAGGGCGGAGATGGTCAGTAAAAATTTGCGCAGCATGGCATACTCGATTTGGTATTGCGGGATGGGAAAGCAAACAGCCTTTGGACGATTCTACCTTTCACTGCAATGAATTGCTGGTGAGTTCTATTGATCGCCCTTCAAGCCTATCTTTTGCACCCTCGCGGTGATTTCATCAGCCACAAGCGGCGTCACGAACTTGTGGATCTCGCCGCCGAACATGGCAATTTCCTTGACCAGACGCGAGGCGATCGGCTGCAGCGAGACATCGGCCATCAGAAATACCGTCTCGATATCGCCGTTGAGCTGCTGGTTCATGCCCGCCATCTGATATTCATATTCAAAATCGGCGACGGCGCGCAATCCACGGACAATCACGCCGGCACCCTGTTTCTCTGCAAATTTCATCAGCAGCATGTTGAAGCCGACAACCTCGACGCCATCGCCAAGATCGGCGGTTTCCCGGCGCACCATCTCCAGCCGCTCCTCGTCCGAGAACATCGGCGATTTAGAGGGGTTGGTGGTCACGCCGATCACCAGCTTGTCGACCAGCCGCATACCGCGCCGGATGATATCCATATGACCCAATGTGATGGGATCAAAAGTCCCCGGATAAACGCCGATTCTCATATCCCGTCCTTCCCGCCTAGCGGTCTCTGGTGATTGTATATTCGGCAATGGCGCGGAGCAAATTTGCTTCTTCGCCATAGCCGTTCAAGTGCGATTTGGCCTGATCCACCAGCATCTGGGCCTGTTCTTTGGCCCGATCCAGTCCCATCAGGCTCAGAAAAGTTTCCTTGCCGGCTTCCGCATCTTTGTGAAGCGCCTTGCCGGCCTTTTCCTCGTCGCCCTCGACATCCAGAATGTCATCGGCGATCTGGAAGGCGAGGCCGAGATCATGGGCATAGCCGCGCAGGCTGGTCCGGCCTTCGTTCGCTAGCCGGCCAAGAATAGCGCCTATCTCAACGCAGGCACCGATCAGCGCCCCGGTTTTCAGCTGCTGCAGCCGGGTCACGGTCGGTAGATCAAAAGTGGAATTTTCCGCCACCAGATCCATCATCTGGCCACCCGCCATGCCAGCCGGTCCGGCAGCCTTGGCGAGACAGGCGGTCATCTCGGCGCGGATGAAAGGATCATGATGGGTACGTTCGTCGGCGAGCAATCCAAAGGCCAGCGCGTGCAGCGCATCGCCCGCGAGAACCGCGGTCGCTTCACCAAAAGCGATATGGGTGGTCGGCTTGCCCCGGCGCAGATCATCATCGTCCATACAGGGCAGATCATCGTGGATCAGCGAATAGACGTGCAGCGCCTCAACCGCCGTGGCGGCGCGGATGGTGCAGGATTCATCGACGTTGAACAGCCTGGCCGTCGCCATTACCAGCACCGGCCGCAGCCGTTTCCCGCCGCCGATCGCTGCATGGCGCATCGCTTCATATAGTTCGCGACGGGCATCATCCGGGACCTGCAAAAGCGTGTCAAACTGCCGGTCGATCGCAGTGGCAACCCGCCCCATCTCCCGCAAAAGATTCGAATTATTGTTGGCCGCCACAGGCTCAGTCCGCGTCAAAAGCGACAGTGGCTTTTGGTTTGCCATCGCGATCGAGGGTGATTTTCTCGATCTTGGCCTGCGCGGCTTCCAGCCTTTGCTGGCACAGGCCACGCAATTTTTCGCCTTCGCTATAGAGCGCAATCGACTGGTCGAGCGGCACATCGCCGCTTTCGAGTTTGCGGACGATATCTTCGAGGCGCTTCAGCGCGTCCTCGAAATTCAGTGCGGAAAAATCTTCTTTGGTTTCGCTCATGGCGAAATTCAATGACGGCGCTTTGGGTCGCGGTCAAGGGCTGGACTTCACTATCGTCCACTTCCGGTGTAGCTCCCGAAAGAAAAGCTGGGAGAAGAAACATGTTCATCGGTCATTTTGCGCCCGCTATGGTCGCCGCAACCCACCCCAAGGCACCGGGGCTCGGCACGTTATTTGTCGCCGGACAGCTTTTGGATTTCGGGTTTTTCGGTCTTGCGCTGGCTGGCATAGAGAAATTTCGGATCACCCCCGGGATCACCGAAATGGTGCCGCTGGATCTCTATGATATGCCCTATACCCACAGCCTGCTGGGGAGCGCGATCTGGGCCGCGGCCTTTGCGCTGCTGATCTGGTTGTTTACCCGCAACCGGACCGGCGCACTGATTGGCGGCGCAGTGGTGCTCTCACACTGGTTTCTTGACCTGCTGGTTCATGCGCCAGACCTCACGCTGACCGGATCACCACCGAAAATGGGCTTTGCGCTGTGGAATTATCCGCTAATCGAAATGCCGCTGGAGCTGGCGATCACCTTTGGCGCGCTGGCCTTCTTTGTCATCCGCACGCGGCCAATTGCGCCCAGCTCGAAATTTGTCTTAGTGCTTTTGGCCATATTGCTGGCTGTTTTTCAGGCCGTTAACTGGTTTGCTCCGGAACCGGAAGCCGCAACTCCGGGCATGATGATTACCGCCTTGATCGCCTTTACCATCGCGTCCGCCGTTGCATTTCTGGCCGGCAAGACGCGCAAGTTGAAACAGGTCTGAGCGGGTTAGCGCAACGACAGGAAAGCAGAACAAAACCATGACCCAATATATCGCCGCCTATTTCATCGCCGCCATCGTCTTCGGCATTCTCGATTTTCTGTGGCTCAGCAATATGGCGCAGACCCTGTACCGGCCGGTGATCGGCGAGATCATGGCGGAAGAATTCCGCAAGGCGCCGGCGATGATATTCTATGCGATCTATCTGTTCGGCATCGTCTGGTTCGGGATCAAGCCGGCGCTGGCCAGCGGTCAATGGACCACCGCCTTGCTCAACGGCGCTCTGTTTGGCGGGATCGCTTATGCAACCTATGACCTGACCAGCCAGGCTGTGCTCAAGGTCTGGTCGACCAAGATCAGTCTCTATGACATCGCCTGGGGCGCTTTTGCCACCGGCGTGACCGCAGCGCTGACCGCTTATCTGGTGTTGCGGTTCGTCAAGGCCTGACGCGCTGGGCCCTTAGCGTTTCGCCTTCACGGCCAATTCCCTCATCCTGTCTGGCAGCAAGGATAATATCTCCCGTTGCCGGCCGGGTGAGGCGAAACCCCATTCGCCGATTTCCGGCAGGCTGCGCCCGCAACCTATGCAAAGCCCGCTCGGCCGGTCGATGGTGCAGATATCATTGCAGGGCGATTTCACGCGGATAGCTGTTCGTCAATCTGGCCGAGCCGCTCCTTGCCGAAGTAGATTTCGCCATCGACAAACATGGTCGGAATACCAAAGGCACCGCGTTCAACCGCATTTTCGGTATTGTCGATCAACGCCTGCTTGATCGCCGGGTCCTGGGTCCGGGTAAAGAGAGCCTCCGCGTCAACACCGGCGTCCTGCAATATTTTCATGAGTACATCAGCATCGGTCACATCCAGCCCCTGCTCCCAGATCGCTGGCAGCAACGCCTCGATAAAGCCTCCGCGCTTCTCTGGCGCCAGCGCGACCAGCATCCGTTGCAACGTGATGGTATTGAACGGGAATTTCGGGTTCATCTTGAACTTGGTCAGCCCGTACTTCTCGATGAAGCGGTTCATCTCCAGCATCGCATAATCATTCTTTCCCTTGACCTCGGCATCGCGGACAAAGGGTGGCGCATTGCCGGTCAGCTTGTGCATGCCGCCGAGAAACGCGGGGGTAATTTCGATCGTTGCGCCATGTTTTTCCGAAATAGCCTTGAGCGGTTGCCAGATGAGATAGGCGTTGGGGCTGACAAAATCGAAAATCAGCTCGATGGTCTTTGACATAGGTTGCTCCTTTGAACCTATCCTTAAAGCAGCGCGACGAAACATCAATTCCCTCTAGGCGAAATTGCCCCGCCCCGTTAAAGGGTCATCATGACCACAGACACGATGATTACCGAGCCCAAAATCTCCACCGAAACCGTGCGCGAGCATGGCCTGAACGGGGAGGAATATCAGCGCATCCTGAACGCGCTCGGCCGCGAGCCGAATATCACCGAGCTCGGCATATTCTCGGTGATGTGGTCGGAACATTGTTCCTACAAATCATCCCGCCTGCATCTCAAGAAGCTCCCTACCACCGGCCCGCAGGTCATTTGCGGTCCCGGCGAAAATGCCGGCGTGATCGATATCGGCGACGGTCAGGCTGCCATTTTCAAAATGGAGAGCCACAACCATCCGTCCTATATCGAACCCTATCAGGGCGCGGCAACCGGCGTCGGCGGCATCCTCCGCGACGTCTTCACCATGGGCGCGCGGCCCGTGGCCAATCTCAACGCGCTGCGTTTCGGACGTCCGGACCATCCGAAGATGAAGCATCTAGTCAAGGGCGTGGTCGCCGGCATTGGCGGTTACGGCAATTGCGTCGGCGTCCCGACCGTTGGCGGCGAGACCAATTTTGATCCCGCTTATGACGGCAACATCATTGTCAACGCGATGACCGTCGGCGTCGCGGACGCGGACAAGATTTTCTATTCGGCAGCCTCCGGCGTTGGCAATCCGATCGTCTATGTCGGATCGAAGACTGGCCGCGACGGCATCCATGGCGCGACCATGGCGAGTGCCGATTTCGGCGACGATATCGAGGAAAAGCGCCCGACCGTGCAGGTTGGCGATCCCTTCGTCGAAAAACTTTTGATCGAAGCCTGTCTCGAACTGATGGCCAGCGACGCGATTGTCGCGATCCAGGATATGGGCGCGGCTGGCCTGACCAGCTCCAGCGTCGAAATGGCGACCAACGGCGAAGTCGGCATCATCCTCGACATGGACAAAGTGCCATGCCGCGAGACCGAAATGACCGCTTACGAGATGATGCTCAGCGAATCGCAGGAACGCATGCTGATGGTCCTGAAACCCGGCCGCGAGGAAATGGCCGAGGCGATCTTCACCAAATGGGAACTGGATTTCGCGGTAATCGGCGAAGTCACCGACACCCGCCGGATGGTGTTGACCCACAAGGGCGAGACCGTCTGCGACATTCCGCTCGGCCCGCTCGCCGACGATGCGCCGCTCTATGACCGCCCGCACCTGACCCGCGAAGAATATGCCGCGCATATCAATATCCAGCCAATCGGCGACATTCCCGAAAGCACCGATATTGGCGCCGATCTGCTGAAGATGATGGCCAGCCCCGCGCTCGCGTCGCGCCGCTGGATCTGGGAACAATATGATTCACAGGTCGGCGCAGATACCGCGCAGCGCTCCGGCGGAGATGCCGCAGTCGTGCGCGTGCACGGCACCAACAAAGGGCTTGCGATCACCACCGATTGCACGCCGCGTTACTGCAAGGCCGACCCCTTTGAAGGCGGTAAGCAGGCGATTGCCGAAGCCTATCGCAACCTTTGCGCGGTTGGCGCCAAGCCGCTTGCGACCACCGACTGCATGAATTTTGGCAATCCCGAAAAACCGCATATCATGGCGCAATTCGTCGGTACCATCGAGGGCATAGGCGAAGCCTGCAAGGCGCTCGACATGCCTATCGTATCGGGCAATGTCAGCCTCTATAATGAAACCAGCGGCGCCGACGGAGCCAGCCACGCGATCCTGCCAACCCCGGCGATTGGTGCGGTCGGACTGATCGACGATCTCGACACGATGATGACCATCGGGTTCAAGCAGGAAGGCGATTATATCGCCACCATCGGATTTCATTATGAAGAGCTCGGCCAATCTGTCTGGCTGCGCGAAATTCACGGGCTCGAAGTGGGACCACCTCCCAAGGTCGACCTAAAGGACGAAGAGTGGGCTGGCCGGATTATCCGCGAACTGATAGCCGAAGGCAAAGTCACCGCCGTCCACGACATCAGCGATGGCGGTCTCGCCGTCACCCTCGCCGAAATGGCCTTGGCCGGCAATATCGGCGCCGAAATCGACAAGATGACCAGCGCTTTTGCATTTAGCGAAGCCCAGGGTCGCTATGTCATCACCTATCGCAACGAAGATGATCTGGATCGCGAAAAAGTGCCGTTCGAGAAAATCGGTCGGGTGAAGGGCGACAAGCTGGTGCTGAACGGCAAGCCGGTTGCGGTGGACGATCTCCGCGAAGCCCATGAAAGCTTTTTCCGCGACTGGATGGAAGACTAGCCTCGTCCCTCCAACCTGCTGCGCAAGCGACCTCTCCGCGTCTTCGGCACAGGGAGGATATTGGGCTTTGACAGTTCTGGCCTGACCGTCCCGCTCCATAAAGTTTTGTGATACATCTTTCCTCCCTGTTGCGAAGCAATGGGGAGGTGGCGTTCGCCGAAGCCTTGGCGAAGGCGGATGACGGAGGGGCAATTGGCACATACAACCAGACAGACCATCCTCAAGGCCAGGGAGCTGCGCAAAGCCATGAGCAAGCCCAAGATCATGCTATGGCAACAACTCCGCAAAAAACCGCTCGGCATCAAATTCCGCCGCCAGCACCCGATCGGGCCCTATATACTGGATTTCTATTGTCCCTCGGCAAAGCTCGGCATCGAAGTCGACGGGATAGCGAATGATATGGGCGATTGCCCCGAACGCGACGAACGGCGCGACTGGGCGCTGTCTCAAGAGGGTGTCGAAATGATCAGGATATCTGCCCAGGAAGTCCTGCATGATCCGGCAGATGTTGCGGAGCGGATATTGCGATATATTCAGAGTCTGGGCTAGGCCCACACCCCTCCGTCACACCTTCGGCGCGCCACCTCCTCATGCCTACGGCACAGAGAGGATGATATTCGGCCACATCTTTCCTCCCTGTTGCAGAGCACAGGGGAGGTGGCATCGTGGAGCGATGACGGAGGGGTCCCGGCACGAACTGCCCCAATGACCGCTCACAAAGCCGCACCAGTAACAGAATTGGGAACCTCTCCAGCATCTGGCTGTTGATGACGAAAGGACAGGAGAATCATCATGGCTTCAGGATATACCGGAACCTCGCTGGCAAAAAAGCTCTCTCTGAAGGACGGCATGCGCGTCTGGTTTCCGGATATGCCGGACAGCGTGCGCGCGGAAATAGGAGAATCCGGTCTGACACTGTCAGAAGAGGAGCTTCCTACCCCCGGGCTGCACTCCGCTCATATTTTCGTGACCGAACGGAACACGATGGAACAGCATCTGACCACTCTGCGCGAGATGATCGATCCCGCGGGTCAGGTCTGGGTGAGCTGGCCGAAAAAGGCTTCGAAAGCGGACACCGATATCAGCGAAGACACGATCCGCGACGTCGCTCTGCCGATGGGCTTTGTCGATATCAAAGTGTGCTCTGTGGATGCAGTGTGGTCGGGGCTGAAGCTGGTAATCCGCAAGGAATTGCGCTGATCAGGTTGGCGCTTGCGCCGCCACCGCATAGGGATCAATTCCCCGATTGCGACACATTTCCAACGCTTTGCGATATAATGTCGGTTCGCCAATATTCAAAAATTCCCGCGCATCGTCAAGCGACATCACCAGCAACTTTTCTATATCGTGATGGGCTATGCATTTTGCCGCTTTGCCCAGCTTTTGCCCCTGCCGGATTGCACTGAATACCGGAATCGTTCCGGAAAGCTCTTTTTTTACTTCCATCCCGCCGCCATAAGCGATGAAGATCATCCCCATACTGGGGTCCTGGCTATGGGAGAAAGCGAGCAGACAATCCTCGCCCAGCGCATCCCGGCCATAGCCGGTCAATACGTGAAACAGATCATGCGTGTCGCGGCTCCGGTTGCCATACCATTCGGTAAGATCGACGGGCTGTTCCTGGGCCTCGCCATAGCGCGCATATTCCGCGACCAGACCGGCAGCGGTCAAACCTTCTTTTTCCATGAACCGGACATAGGCTTGTCCCAGACTGTTCGCGGGTAGTTTGCGAAGTCGCTCATGGTCGTCCAGCATGGCCGGCAAATCAATATTGCGATCCATGATGTCCCGGGCATCGGGAGAATGGAGAAAGTTTTGGGCATTGCGGACAAATGATTGCCTGCCAGTGCCTCGAGAACGTGGAAAACTTCGGCCGTGTCTTCCTTGTTGGCGATCAACTTTTTGAAATGATGCAGGGCCTTGCGCGGATTGATGCGCGGCGGTTTGGTGCCGGGAGCCAGCAACGGCAGATTAGAAATTCTGGTCGTCAAATCGGTTCTCCCAATTCGGCGTCAGCAAATGCAGACTCCGGCCCGCGAAATCCCTTTGTTACGCCGCCTGCGCTAACATGTCATAGGGATCGACATTACCGGCCCGGAACTTCGCATGCGCTTCATGATAAAAATGCGGCGTGTGGATATGCAGCCGTTCGCGCAGAGCATCGAGCGGCTGGGCGAGCAGATCGACGATCGATTCGTCGGTAATCTTGGGACAGGCCTTGCCCATTTTCTGGCCTTCACGAATCGCGCTGAATATCGGCGCGTCGCTCTTGACCTGTTTCTTCATGTTGAGACCGGCAGCATAAGCGATGAAAACATTACCCAGTGACGGGTTCTGGCCATAGGTGAAAGCCAGCACACAGGCTTCGCCCAATGCATCCCGGCCATAGCCGGTCAGCACGTGGAGGAGGTCATGAGTGTCGCGCTGGCGGAATCCATACCATTCGATCAGATCGCCATATTTGCGCGGGCTGAACGCGTCATATTCGGCGATCAGGCCGGCTGCGCTGAGCCCTTCCTTTTCCATGAAGTCACAATAGGCATGGGCCAGACTGCCTGCGGGCATCTGCCGCAAGCGATCATGATCGTCGAGCAGGGCCGAAAGTTCGGGTTCGCTTTCCAGCAAAGCCTTGCCCTTGTCACTCTCGACAAAGGCTTTTGCATCCTTGCGAAATCCGGGGCGCGGTAACGATTCAAAAATATGGAACACCTGCGAGGTGTCTTCCTTGTCCTTGATCAGCTCGCGGAAATGGTACAGCGCCTTGAGCGGACGAAAGCGGGAAGCCGGCCGATCCGGATGGACGAACGGCATTTGCGAATCACTTGGTGCGGGGAATTTATGATCAATTTTCATCTGGTCTTTATGTCGCTTACTAACATCCGTGTCAATAGAGGATAGATGCTTTCCTACAGGCGACCGCTCCGCTATTCAGCGATCATCCGGTTTCGGCCTGTTAAAAGGCTTTCTTGGCCCTAACTTTGACAAACTTTGATACGGGAGACGGAAATTTGCAACCGCATGACACCCTGCCCTACACCGAATTGCCCGACTATACCGACGCCGAACGCATAAAGCGGTCAGAGGCCTTTTATCAGGTGATCAAGACCCGGCGGACCTGTCGCTATTTTTCTGACGAGGCCATTCCCCGTGCGGTCATCGCCAATGCAATCATGGCAGCTGGCACCGCGCCCAATGGCGCCAACCACCAGCCCTGGCATTTCGCGGTGATCGAATCGCCGGAAAAGAAGAAGGCCCTGCGTGTCGCCGCCGAAGAAGAGGAGCGCGCGTTCTACGAGAGCAAGGGCAGCGACGAATGGCTGGAGGCGCTGGCACCGCTCGGGACGGATGCCGACAAGCCGTTCCTCGAGACCGCACCCTGTCTGATCGTCATTTTCGGTCAGCGCAAAGGCGGCATGAACCCTGGCGAGATGAAGCAGAATTATTATGTCAACGAGAGTGTCGGCATCGCCACCGGCATGCTGATCACCGCGCTGCACGACGCCGGGCTCGCCACCCTCACCCACACGCCCAACCCGATGAAATTTCTGAACAAGCTGTGCGAGCGCCCAGCCAATGAAAAACCGATGATGGTATTGGTGGTCGGCAAACCCGCCCCCGATGCGACGATCCCCGCCCACGCGACAATCAAGAAGCCGCTGGACCAGATCGCCAGCTGGTTATGAGCAGGCTTTGTCCGGAATATTCCGTTTGTGCCCAGCCGGTCGAAGCGCAGCCAGTAGCAGTAGGTCTTAATTGCCCCGGTTCTTCAACGGGCCCGGTACAAACGGTGATTAGATGAGTATAAACCCTCCCTCACCCCGCTATCTCGAACTCGACGCCTTGCGCGGCTTTGCGGTGATGGGCATCTTGCTGATGAACATCGTCGGCTTCGCGATGCCGGAGATGGCTTATGTCAGCCCGGCGGTCTATGGTGGCACCGACCTGGCCGACAGCATCGTCTGGGCGCTGTCCTACGTCTTTGTCGATGGCAAGATGCGCGGCCTTTTCACGATATTATTCGGGGCGAGCATGATGCTTGTGATCGAGCGGGCTCAGAAAAATGGGGAGAATCCGGCGAAGGTCCACCTTTCCCGCATGACCTGGCTGGCGATTTTCGGTCTGGCGCATTTCTTCTTCTTGTGGGCCGGCGACATTTTATTTCTCTACGCCGCCGTCGGCTGCATCGCTTATTTCCTTCGCGACCTGACCGCAAATGAACTGATCCGGCGAGGCTTGCTGATCTTCGCGCTCGGTTTTCTCGGTTATACGGTGATGTTCGGCAGCCTGTTATATATGCAATATCAGGCCGGCCTGCCTGAAGCCGACGCCGCCGCAATCGAAAATGTCGCCGAGATCATCGCGGGTTTTGATACCTCGGCCGCCGCCATCACCGCTGATATCGCCCTTCATCAGTCCGGTTTTCTCCCGATATTTTTGGACAAGGTCCAGAATGATCTGTTCGGGCCACTTATCCTGCTGACCTATAATCTGGCAGAAACGCTGCCGCTGATGATGATCGGCATGGCGCTATACAAAAACGGCTTCATCACCGGGGAGTGGACGGCGGAACAATATCGCCGCTGGGGCATCCGGTTGACCGCCATCGGAACGGTCATCCTGACAGCAATCGCATCTGCCATGATCTACAGCGATTTCGCCATCCTGCTGTTGGTCAGCGCCAGCTATGCATGGAACTGGCCGTCGCAGTTGCTGATGACCATCGGCTATGCCGCATTGCTGATCGGTCTGATGCGGATATTCCATGGGTCGCCCTGGATGGTGCGGATCGCAGCCGTCGGTCGTGCCGCCTTCACCAATTATCTCGGCACCAGCCTGTTGATGACCTTCCTCTTCTACGGCTGGGGACTGGGACTATATGGATCGATCGGACGAGTGGAATTATATCTGTTCGTGCTCGGCGCCTGGGCTCTCATGTTGCTCTGGTCGCAACCCTGGCTGGCTCGCTTTCGCTATGGCCCGCTAGAGTGGCTGTGGCGCAGCCTGGCGCGGCGTCAGTTGCAGCCGATGCGGCTGTCATGAGTCATCGCCGGCTTCGTCTGTCGTACTCATCAGCTCTTCATCGCTGAACGCGCTGGTATAGTTGGCGCTCAACTGCTCGTACAAATCGAAACGGGAGACGATTTGCAATCGATCCTTTTCATCATTCATCTGCCCTAGCGGCCGTCCATCCGGCGTGTAGCGCAAGCTCCGCAAATGCCCGGCCTGATCGCGCTGGAATATCGAGCAGATTACCGGCGAACTGAGACTACCTACCACATTATACATCACGATTGCTTCCGCCTCCGCTTCCAGAGAAGCATCGCTCTCGGGTTCAAACGCCGTTCCGGAATATCGATACACGGTCACATGATCCGATGCTTTTTCAACAGGGTCTTTCGAGCAACTGGCGTTGCCCGTCTGTATCTCTTCATCGGCTTCGAAAAGCACATGGTTCGGACTGATGGCAACAAAGATGCCCCGCTTGGCTTCGAACGGGCTCACGGCTTTCGGCCCTGCCTGAACGAATTCCCAATCGGAAAGAAGTCCGGCAGGGATTTTCCCGAAGAACTCGAGCGATGGCACTTCTCCAAGCGTCAACAGGCCGTTTTGTCCAATGCCGCCAGGCAAGGACTCGATATGGCTGCGCAGGTCTAAGCCCCTGGTTTGCCAGTCTGCTTCGGCCTCCCCCGTCGGCACCAAGGCGGCGCGGACTTCGATTGCAATCGATTCCCGAATCTCTTGCAGCTCCTCGGCCAGTTCCGCTTGCATGATGAGCCAAAATTCGGCGACCGGCGACAGGCTCGAATCGGCCACCGCTTCCGCCTCCCCATATTCAGCCGTCGGCGGCGTGGATAGTGGCACGCTAACAGCATGGGCGGGCGTCAAGATCAGAGCCGCGCCAGCGGACAGAAAGCAATTTAAAAGTCTCCGCATCACAAACCTTTCTGTCGAACCTGGTTCCGGTGTAATCGATAATCTTTACATGGGAAGAATTTCTTAATCGCCATTTTGCTATTGCGATCTATTCTCATTAGCGATATACGAGTCGCAGAGAGGAAGCGAAATGGTTGTTTGCGTCTGTAATGCGATTAAGGAAAAAGACCTGAGAGCCGCGGTGCGCAGCGGTGCAGACCGGCCATCGCAGGTCTATGCCCAGCTCGGCCGCAAGCCGAAATGCGGACAATGTCTCGCTTTTGCCCAGACGATTATCAAATCCCAACTTGCGACCGCTTAGCATTCTCTTTAGCAAATCATTGAAATAATTGCGTTTTCTATAAACGCCGCCCTTTCGCTTGATAGGGCAATGCTGTATAGGCTTTCCCAACAGATTCACTGTCAGTCGGGAAGGACGCTGCCATGAAGGGCGATACAAAAGTCATCGAGTTTCTCAACGAAGCTCTCAAAAACGAACTCACCGCAATCAATCAATACTGGCTGCATTATCGCATGCTCGACAATTGGGGCGTGTCGAAACTGGCCGAATTCGAGCGCCACGAATCCATCGATGAAATGAAACATGCTGACAAGCTGGCCGAGCGGATTTTCTTTCTCGACGGATTGCCGAATTTCCAGCTTCTCGGACGCCTGAAAATTGGTGAAACAGTTGAGGAAATCCTCAAGGCCGATCTGGAGCTTGAGTATGAGGCGCTGCCGATGCTCAAGGATGCGATCGAATATTGCGAGAGCGTGCGCGACTATGTCAGCCGCGACCTGTTCGCCGAGATTCTCGAAAGCGAGGAAGATCACGTCGATTCCCTCGAACAGCAGTTCGACATGATCGAACGGATGGGAATTGAAAATTACATCCAGCTGCAGTCGAAATCAGTCGAATAGGCCGTTAACAGGGCTTTCAGCCGATCCGGCGACCAAAGCCGGTCGGCTGGCGTTCCTGGACCAGCGGACTGACGCCCTTTTCCAATATCGCCAGCGTGTCTTCGAACATCGGCCGTAAGGCCACCACCAGTTCGATAAGCTCGTCGGGCGTCTCGTGATGCTCGACGCAGGCGCGGGCGGTCATCTCGATCGTCTCCGCGTTGATGCTGAGTTGCAGGCCACCCAGTTGCAGCGCCTCGCCTTTGAGCTTGTGCGCCGCCAGCACCATTGCGGCGGGGTCGTTGGCGCGCATCGCCTCTTCGATTCTGTTGACAGACTGGATACCGTCTTCGCGAAAATAGCCGAGTATCCGGATAAAATTCGGGCCCAGTGCCGAACGGGTTTCGGCACAGACCTTCAAATCAATCAATTCGCTTTCCACTGGTCCCACCGAACGCTCCCGGAAAAATAGCGAAAATACGCTAACCTCCCTCAACCTAAGGCGAAACTGGTTAACACTTTGTTTCTGGACGCGACAATAGCGGCGAGAATTTGACGCTTTGGTCAGCAAGCTACAGAAAAATCATTCTTTTTCGTGATAGGGGTTTTTCGGCGCGCGGATGATCAGGCGCACCGGAACGCCGCCGAAGCCCAATTCACGGCGAATGCCGTTGATCAGATAGCGTCTATAGCTCTCCGGCAAATCGTCGACTCGGGTCCCGAAAATCACGAACGAAGGCGGTCGCGTCTTGGCCTGCGTGATATAGCGCAATTTGATCCGCTTGCCGCCGGGCGCCGGTGGCGGATTCTCGCTAATCGCATCTTCGAACCAGCGGTTTAGCTTGCCGGTAGAAACCCGCTGCGACCAGATCCGGCGAACCTCGAAGGCTGCCTTCATCAACTGGTCTATACCCTTGCCGGTAAAGGCCGAAATAGCGATCAGGGGCACATCACGCACCTGAGCCAGACCGTCATTGAGCGCCGCGCGGATGCCGTTGAACAATTTACTGGGCCCTTCGGCAACATCCCATTTGTTAATCCCGATGACGACGCAGCGGCCTTCCTGGATCGCATGGTCGGCAATGCGCAAATCCTGCGCCTCCAGACCCTTGGTCGCATCGAGCAGCAGCACAACCACTTCGGCAAAGTCCACTGCGTGACGGGCATCGGCAACGGCCAGCTTTTCCAGCTTGTCATTGACCTTGGCCTTTTTGCGCATACCGGCGGTGTCAATAAGGCGCACCTGACGGTCCGGTTCTATGCCGTCGAGTTTCTCGTCCTCGGTCAGCGCATCGTCATGCCAGACCCAGTCAACCGTGATACTGTCGCGCGTGATACCCGCTTCCGGGCCTGTAATCAGACGGTCCTCATCCAGCATCTTGTTGATCAGCGTCGACTTGCCGGCATTGGGACGACCGACAATCGCCAGCTTCAGCGGGGCCGATTCATCGGTCGGCTCTTCGGCCGCGGCCGCTTTGAAATTCTCGACATAGGGCTGAATCGCCTGAAACAGGTCGGCCATGCCATCGCCATGTTCGGCGCTGAACGGGATCGGGTCGCCAAAGCCCAGCGCATAGCTTTCCAATATGCCGGATTCCGCCGCTTTACCTTCGGCCTTGTTGACCAGCAAGACTACCGGCGTTTTTGCGCTTCGGAGCCAGCGGGCGATTTCCTCGTCGAGCGGAGTCAGACCAGCGCGGCCATCTATCACAAATATCGCAAGCTCGGCTCCGGCTACCGCCAGTTCGGTCTGCTTGCGCATCCGCCCGGGCAGGCTCTTGGCATCCTCGTCTTCATAGCCGGCTGTATCGACGACGTTGAATTCAAGACCCAGCAGATTGGCAGCCCCCTGCCTGCGGTCACGCGTGACCCCGGGCGTGTCGTCGACGAGCGCCAGCTTCTTGCCAACCAGACGGTTGAACAGCGTTGATTTGCCGACATTCGGTCGACCGATGATTGCGATATTGGGCAGCATGGAGCCGGTCCCTGTCCTTTGCGTCTGAGTCTCAGCGGAACGCGGAAATCCGGCCGCTGTCGTCGAGAATATATAGCATGCCACCCGCAACAACCGGCGGCAGCGAAACGCCATCGTCCAGCTCGAACAGCGTCTGGCTGGATCCCTCGGCCGGCGAAATTGAAACGACATCGCCTTCGGTGCTGGCAACAATCAGACGATTACCGGCCAGTATCGGCCCCGTCCAGTTGATCGGGTTTTTCTTCTTCTTCTCGTTCTTGAACGCGGCGAGCTGGCTGATCCAGCGTACCTTGCCATTCGGCCGTGCGATGCACAGCAGTTTCGCATCGTCGGTCAGCACGAATACCCATTCGCCCGCCACGACCGGAGTGGTGATTCCGGCAATATTCAATTCCCAGATCCGTTGTCCGGTGACCAGTTCATAGGCCGCCATACGGCCGCCCTGTCCAAGCGCGAAAATGCGGCCGCGATCGATCACGGGATCGGCATCGATATCGGATAGAGTGGCCACCGAGGTCGAAATACTTGTGCGGGCCAGCGCGTCATTCCAGAGATTGCGGCCGTTTTCATAACGATAGGCAGTCAGTTCGCCCGAGCTATAGCCGGCGACGACAGTACCCTGTCCGGCTGCAGGCGCGGCGACACCGAAAATTCCGGCGAGGCCGACCGTGCCGGCTTCATTCCACTGCACCGACCCGTCAGCCATCGAGAGTGCGTAGATCTGGTTATCCTGTGTCATCACATAGACATTGCCGTTGGAAATCGTCGGCGAGCCGCGCAATGGTCCAGCCGGGCGGACTTTCCATATCTGGCTGCCATCCGCCACATTCAGTGCGACAACATCGCCAACGCCATTAGTCGCGTAAACGACATTATCGAGGACGCTAGCGCCGCCGCCAAACCTCGATGAGGCTCCGTCGCCCTTGACTTCAATCTGCGAGGACCAGATTTTCGCACCGGTCGCGGCATCAAACGCATGAACCATGGCTTCGGTATCGGTCACGAAGAGCCGTCCGCCGGATATAACAGGAGCTGCTGCAAGCCGTTCCCGTTTGTTGGTGCCGCTGACATTAGCAGTCCAGACCCGTTCGAGACTGCCCGGCAATGCAACATGGCCCATCGATTTGCTCGCGTTGCCGCCCGATTGTGCCCATTCGCTATTGGCTACAGGAGCCGGCAGGATCACCGCAATAGAGGCCAATGCTTCATCGACTTCCGCACCGCTTTCGCCGCTCAATATCGGAGTCCGCTTGCCGAGCGTCGGCGTGTTCTTCTTGTCTTCGCCGTCGCCGCCGCCCAAGATGCTGCAGCCGGACAGCAAGGAAAGGGCCAGCAGGCTGGCGATCATTGTCTTACCGGAAATCATTCCTTGGATTCTCCCTCAGTCGCGACCACGATAGGCGGCGCAACTTTTTTATCATCGCCGTCCAGTTCGACGGCGTCAATGCCTTCGACGCCCGCCATCTGTAAAGCACGCGACCGGATGGTAGCCGGAACGCTCTCGTCTTTCGCAAGCTGCGCGAAAAGCGGACCGGCCAGATCGGATTTGTTCAAATTCAGATAAGAGATCGCGACCATTTCGCCAGCGCTACCGAACCACGGGTTGCCGGGCACTGCCAGCGGCTTGAGCCGGTCAATCACTTGCTGGGGCTTCAGCGCATCAAATTCGGTCGCGGTCTGTCGAACCAGCGCCAGATCGCGAAACGGTTTCGGCAGACTGTCGTCAGCAGCGACCTTCGCATAACCGGCGATTGCCTTTTTCGGATCATTTTTTTCCAGAGCAATATTGGCCTGCAGCAATTGTGCCGCGGCGCGATAACCGCTCTGCTCGGCTTCCATCAAAGGCTCGAGCGCAGTCGCGGCACCATCCAGATTATTCTGGCGGATGCTGTCGATGGCAGCAACATATTCCTCGCTGCGGAAACCGGAATCTTCATTCTGGCTATTCTGCCAGAATATCCAGCCGGCCAGCGAGCCCAGACCGATCACGACGGCAGCGAAAATCCAGATGCCGTAACGCGTGACAATATTTTTCAGCTGGTCCTCGCGCACCGCTTCATCGACTTCGCGCAGAAACACCTGTTCTTGCTGGTCCGGTTTCTCTTCCGGTGCTTTATCTTTGTCTTTGGCCAAGCTGGCTTCCTCAAATCTGTTTCGCGTACCCTGTTCGCCGGTCAGACGAAGGTATTATGCAATCGGCTGTCCTTTAGCGTCCGCAATAGCAAATGTAAAAGTCTATTGACCATTTCCACAGGCTGAACAGCGATCGGGTTAAAGCGGAGAATTATGTTATTTTTTCGGCTGGTAGAGCTGGTCCGGCCCTGGAAAGCTGCGCTCCCTGACCTCTCCGGCATATTGTTCAGCGGCCTGGTCAATTTGTTCGGCAATATTATGATAGCGTTTCACAAAGCGGGCGGTGCGGTCGAACATGCCGAGCATATCTTCGGTAACCAGCACCTGACCATCGCATTGCGCCGAGGCGCCGATGCCGATGGTAACCGCCTCCACCGCCCTGGTGGCTTCGATCGCAATCGGCTCGAGCACGCCTTCCAGCACGATCGCAAAGGCACCGGCCTGATCCAGAGCAACCGCGTCGCCGACGATTTTCTTCGCTTCGGCGTCATCGCGTCCGCGTGCGGCATAGCCGCCGAGCACGTTGATCGCCTGGGGCGTCAGGCCAACATGGCCGACCACGGGAATCCCCCGCTGCACCAGAAATGCAACGGTCTCCGCCATTACTGCGCCGCCTTCGAGCTTGACCGCAGCCGCGCCGGTTTCTTTCAATATCCGCGCTGCGCTTTCATAGGCTTGCTCGGGCGAGGCTTCATAGGAACCAAAGGGCATGTCGACGACAACGACGCTATGATAGCTGCCCCGGACCACCGCCGCGCCATGGTTACACATCATGTCGAGCGTGACCGGAATCGTCGAATCGAGGCCGTAAATCACCTGCGCCAGCGAATCGCCGACCAGCAGCATATCGCAATGCGCGTCGAGCAATTGCGCCGTGCGCGCGGTATAGGCGGTCAGCATGACCACCGGCTTTGCCGTCACCCCGTCCACCTTGCGACCCTGGATTTTGGGGACCGAGAGCCGCCGCATCGGCTGCGGCCGCGGCGTGGCGCGGCTGGTGGACGTATCGAGTTTGAAGGTTGTGGACATGGCAATCCTAGACAATAACGTTGATAGGACGGCCTCAATAAGCGACGCCGACGAATAAGGCCAGCTTAGCGGTTACGGATTCGCCGCAGATACCGCCTGAGCCGGATTGTCGCTGAACAAACCGTCGATGCCCGCCGCGAGGAAAGCACGGATTTCGCCTTTCAGGTCGCCCGGCTCACGCGGATCGATACCGCTCTTGAAATCGGTCGGCAGGAAATAGTTCTCGCGGCGGAATGTCCAGGGGTGGACGACCAAGCCGGCCTTGTGTGCCGCCTCGACCAGTCCGGTCGGCTCCCCGAGTTGCCCCAATAAATTGCGACCGATCACCATATCTTTCGATGGTCCGATCCCGTCGGCATAAGCGGCAATATCCTGTAATCCCGCCGCCGTGACCATCGACGTATAGGTCTGGCCAGCCACGTCCGGCGGCCCGCCTTCGCTGGCCAGCAGTTGCACCAGCCGGACGTCCGTTTTCTCGCTCAGTATTTTCAGATTTTCGACCTCGAACGACTGGATGAAGACCGGATCATCTTCGCCGTCATAACCATAATGTTCGAGCAGTTTGAGCAGGGGTTCGTCGTGACCCAGTCCCAGATCCCTGAAATAGCCGGGATGTTTGGTCTCCGGATAAACGCCAATCCGCCTGCCGCCCTCGGCCGCATGCGCTTCGAGCAGCTGCAACACTTCTTCAAAAGTCGGTATTTCAAAGCGCCCATCATATTGCATGTTGGCCGCCCGCAGGTCGGGCAGCCGCTCTTTCGCCCGCAATGTCTTTAATTCGGCGAGGGTAAAATCTTCCGTGAACCAGCCGTCATGCTCCGTGCCGTCGATCATCTTGACCGTCTTGCGACCGGCAAATTCCGGCTTGTCGGCGACATCGGTGGTATCGCTGATGTCATTCTCGTGCCGGGCCACCAATATACCATCGCTGGTCAGCACCAGATCGGGTTCGATAAAATCCGCGCCCTGCTCGATGGCCAGTTGATAGGCAGCCAGCGTATGCTCGGGCCGGTCCCCGCTGGCACCGCGATGGGCGATGACGATCGGAGGCTCTCCGGTCAATGTCGCTATATTCATCTTGGAGTCCCCCGCCTGCTCCGTCCCTGCTCCGCAACCGGCCAGCGCTAGCGTGAGCAATGTCAAAAGAACAGGCCGGACGCGCATCGCTAGGCGACCTCGACGCCGTTCCAGAAGGCGATCCGCCCCTCTATTTCCGCGGCAGCTTCCTTCGGCGCGGGATAGAACCAGGCCGCATCCTCGTTGATCTCGCCCTCGACGATCAGGCTATGATAAGACGCGTCGCCCTTCCAGGGACAGTGGCTGGTCTTGTCGCTATACAACAGATATTTCGACCAGACGGAATCGCGCGGAAAATAATGATTGCCCTCGACCATCACTATATCGTCGCTGTCCGCTATCACCGCACCATTCCATTTTGCCTGAACCATGATCCTGTCGCCTTATATCTCGACCGGTCGGCGCCTTCAAAGTGTATCAGCGCCATCCCTAACATTTCCGAAGCCCGCAAAGGCATTCGACCATCGGGATAAAATGGATAATCGCTACTGGCTATACGGCCATAAGGGCGGCTGGATTGCAAAGGGTTTCGCGCAGATCGGCAATGCCAGCCAACGCGCGGCCCTAGCTGTTGCGCGCCGTCAGGCCCGCGGCTTCATAATCCGATGCCTTGAAACCGACGACCAGCTCGTCGCCATGTTCCAGCACCGGCCGTTTGATCATGCTCGGATTTTCCGCCATCACCATCACTGCGGTATCGTCGCCGATATTTTCTTTCACCATGTCGGGCAGCTTGCGGAAAGTCGTGCCACGCTTGTTGACCAGCGCTTCCCAGCCGACCTGCATCACCCACATTTCCAGCTTTTCCTTGCTAATGCCGGACTTTTTATAGTCGTGGAAAACATAGTTGATGCCGTTGCGTTCCATCCAGTTGCGCGCCTTCTTGATGGTGTCGCAATTGGAAATGCCGTACATCTTGGTTTCGTTACTCATGGGTCTGGTCCTGTTTCTGCTGCGCTTTGAGCCAGAGACAGATGTCATTAACCGGACATCGGTCACATTCGGGGCTTCGGGAAGTGCAAATTCGCTTCCCGAACTGAATTAGCCAGAAATGCCCGTCGCGCAAGGCCCAATCGGGACTGCGCGCTTCCAGCTGCTGCGCAGTCTTGTCAGCAGTCTTTGCATTGGTCAGGCCAATCCGGTTGCAAACCCGGTGGACATGGGTGTCCACGGCGATCACATCGGCGCCAAAGGTAAAGCTCATCACGATATCCGCGCATTTCCGGCCAATGCCCGGCATTGAAAGCAGACCTTCGCGCGTATTCGGCACGAGTCCGCCAAATTCCGCCAGCAAATGCTCGCAGAATTTCCGTATATTGCGGGTTTTCATATTATAGAGCCCGCACGGTTTAATCGCTGCGGCAATATCGCGGTCATCCAGTGCCAGCATGTTTCCGGCGTTTGCGCGAGTTCGAACAGAGCGCGTGCGGCCTTGGCCGTGTTGCGGTCCAGCGACTGGGCCGAGAGCATACAGGAGATGCAGGATCGAAAGGCGTCGGGCTGGCCTTTTGGTCCCTTCGCGTCTTTCGTCCGTCCCGGCATGGCTTCGGACAGACGGCGGTAAACGGTTTCGACCTGCTCATCATTTATCATAAGGGCACACCCATCTCACAATCGGCACGCACCGGACAGGCCGGACAATCAGGCCGTTTGGGCCGGCAAAATGTCTGGGCGAGGCGTTTGCCCAGTAGATGGTGCTCGTCCATATCTTCGGCGGCCCATTCGGGCGGTAGTAGCAACAAAAGCTCGTCATAAGCGCGGGTCGTATCGGCCTTCGGCGGCACCAGTCCCATGCGCTGCACCACACGGCGATGTCCGGAATCGAGCACCAGCGCCTTGCGATTGAAGTGACTGGTGTTCATGATTCCGGCGCTGATCTTTCGCGCGATTCCCGGCAAGGTCTCCAGCCAGTCCATTGCTTCGACCGTCTCCATCGATTCCAGATGATCCAGACTGGCCTTGCCGTGCTGGCGGATGATTTCCTGCAGACAGGCCTTGAGCCGCTCCGCCGCCATCGCCGGGAAAGTCGCCGATTGCAGAAGGGCCTTTAATTCCTCGACGGGAGCCTCTGCGACGCGCTCCCACGACCCATATGCAGCGAGCAATCGATCGGTATTGTCATTGGACACAGCGGTTTTCGCGCGCGCGCCGATGACGCCTTGCACCAGCGTCCACATCGGATCGCGGCGCTTGTCATCGGGTCGGATCACCCGGCCAAATTGCGCGATCAGCTGGCGGTGCATCCGGCGCAATATGGCGGTGCGATGATCGGGTCCCAGATCAAGTTGCATCACCGGAATATGGGTGACGCGATTGTCAGTGGCAAGCCTACTACACCAGGTCTCCTTCGAGGGTTGACTGTCTAGGCCTTCAGATGTCGACGACAATCTTGCCGAAATGCTGACCGGATTCCTGATGCCGGAATGCGTCGCCAAGATCGGCCAGCGGGAAGAATTTGTCGAGCACGGGTTTCAGGCCATTGGCCTCGATCGCCGCGATCATGTCGATCTGCTGCGCCCGGCTGCCCACGGTCAGGCCCTGCACGCGCAGATTTTTCGCCATCAGCAGCCCCGTCTGGACGGGTCCGGCGAAACCGGTAAGCACACCGATCAAAGCAATATGACCGCCAATGCGCGTCGCCATCATCGACTGGTCGAGCGTGCCCGGCCCGCCGATTTCGACAACGCAATCGACGCCCGTGCCGCCGGTGAGTTCTAGCACCTTCGGTCCCCAGGCTTCGACTTCCTTATAGTTGATCAGATGGTCTGCGCCCATCTCCTTCAGCCGCTTCAGCTTCTCGTTGGACGAAGACGTCGCGATCACCGTCGCGCCGGCCGCCTTGGCAAATTGCAGCGCGAAAATGGATACGCCACCGGTGCCCTGCACCAGCACCGTATCACCCGGCTTCACGCAGCCATCGACAAACAAGGCGCGCCACGCGGTCAGGCCCGCGCAGGTCAAGGTGGCCGCCTCGGCGGCGCTATAACCCTCCGGTGCCTTGGTCCACGCAGTGGCCAGACTGACGGATTGCTCAACCGCATAGCCGTCAATGCCGTCACCGGGCACCCGCTTGAAACCGCCTTCGGGCGGCGCGCCGTCGATCCATTCGGGGAAGAAAGTCGAGACCACCAGATCGCCCACCGCAAAATCGCTGACGCCCTCGCCCACCGCAGTGACCTCGCCCGCGCCATCGGACATCGGAATGCGGTTTTCGGCGGTCGGGATCATCCCCTTGACCACCGCATAATCATGAAAATTCAGACTGGAAGCCCGCAACCGCACCGCGATTTCACCCGGACCGGGCGCCGCCGGATCGGGCAGATCGACCAGCTTGAGATTGTCGAGCGAGGCGGGCGCGTGCAGTTGGATGGCTTTCATGACGGGTCTCTCCTAAATTTAATTGTTTGATTAAAATCGGGTCTAGTGTGAGGGCAACGGATGGTCAACAATTGCCCGCATCATAGCCGACTGATGACGATTGGTGCCGGTCGACCGGCCGTTTCCGTGGCAACGAGACCGAAACGCAAAACCCCCGTTCGTCCTGAGCCCGTCGAAGGGCCGGGACGTTCGCTACCTGAGCCCAGCACTTGATCTGGAAACAGCCCCGCATTCGCAAGCTCGAGACCGGGTTAGCATGGTGCGCACCCGTCCTTCGACAAGCTCAGGACGAACGGAAGAGGGTTGATGGCCTCACACGTTGCGGTCATGACACCTCAAATCTCCGTTCGTGCTGAGCTTGTCGAAGCATGAATTCGCACAATCCATCCTCAAGAACGACACCGAGCCAGTTCGGATATCAAATCCCAGTCGCCAGCAATCAACGCCCGCTTTTTCGCCCGCGACCAGCCCTTTATCTGGCGCTCCGCGGCAAGGGCTCCTTCGCGAGATCCGAATGTTTCGCTCCAGACCAGCTCAACCGGACGCCGACTGGACGTATAGCCGCCGATAGTTCCGGACTGATGGGCCGCAATGCGGACTTCGAGATTATCCGAGTGCCCGACATAATAATGCCCATCCGCACATCGCAGCATATAGGTCCAGAATGCCATCGCCGCACGATAACGCGCACCCGTCCTTCGACAAGCTCAGGACGAACGGAAGAGAACCTTTGGCCTAAACTGTTAAGAAACGAGCGCAAAAACCCCGTTCGTCCTGAGCCTGTCGAAGGACCGAGGCACTCACAAAGCCAAATCCGTCACCCTGAACTCGATTCAGGGTCCGCTTCTCCAGTCTCGCAAGCGGTGGTTGGGTCGGGATGGATGCTGAGCCAAAGGCTGGCGAGTTCAGTATGACGAACAATAAGTCCGCAAGTTATAAACCTTGTTTTTTGAATGTCCGCCAAATCCAACGACCAAGAAATCCTATAACAAGAGCCCCCAACATCCAGACCAATTGATATAGTCCAGCCAGCCCAAGCCCTGGGTGTGCATGGTCACTTCCTAACATTTGAATGACTTGGAATATGGTCGGCACCAAAATCAACAGTTCTATAACCAACAAATATAGCAACCATTGACGAGGTGATTTCCAGGCAGCGAATATGAAAACAATTATCGGGATTAGGAAAAGCCGCTCGCCAATGCTCTGTTCCTCCAACGAAAAATAATAAGAAGCCCAGCCGGGAAACATATTTTCCAACATTATTGAAATCGCGATCAAATAACCGATCGGAAAGACAATCCCGAAAGATCTCAACGCACGTTGCATTTTACGCGCCGCTCCTCACGTCGCCGCATAATTCCGACGAATATCCCCCGGATATTCGTTTGATCGGAATTATTCCCACTCAATAGTCCCCGGCGGCTTGCTGGTATAATCATAAACCACCCGGTTGATCCCCTTCACCTCGTTGACGATCCGCGTCGATACGCGGGTCAGGAAGCTGGCGTCGAAGGGGTAGACGTCGGCGGTCATGCCGTCGGTGCTGGTGACGGCGCGCAGGCCGCAAACGTTATCGTACGTGCGCTGGTCGCCCATCACGCCGACGGTCTTGACCGGGAGCAACACGGCAAAGGCCTGCCAGATCGCGTCATATAATCCGGCGTTGCGGATCTCTTCCAGATAGATGGCGTCGGCCTTGCGCAAAATGTCGCAGCGTTCCTTGGTTACTTCGCCGGGAATACGGATCGCAAGGCCCGGACCGGGGAACGGATGGCGACCGACGAACTGGTCGTTCAGGCCCAGTTCGCGCCCGAGATCGCGGACCTCGTCCTTGAACAGTTCGCGCAGCGGCTCGACCAGCTTCATGTTCATGCGTTCCGGAAGCCCGCCGACATTATGATGCGACTTGATCGTGACGCTTGGCCCGCCGGTGAACGAGACGCTCTCGATCACATCGGGATAAAGCGTACCTTGGGCGAGAAAATCGGCGCCGCCGACCCGCGCCGATTCCTCGTCGAACACTTCGATAAACTCGCCGCCGATGAATTTGCGCTTCTTTTCGGGGTCGGACACACCGGCAAGGCCAGCCATGAAGCGCGCCTCGGCATCGACCACGACCAGCGGTATATTATAATGGTCGCGGAACAGGGTCTCGACCTGCTCGCGCTCGTTCATCCGCAGCAGGCCGTGGTCAACAAAGACGCAGGTCAGCTGGTCGCCGATCGCTTCGTGGATCAGGATCGCCGCCACCGAACTGTCGACGCCGCCGGACAGGCCGCAAATGACTTTCTTGTCGCCGACCTGCTCGCGGATTTCGGCGATCTTGGCGTCCTTATATTCCGCCATCGTCCAGTCACCGGCACATCCGCAAACATGACGTACGAAATTGGCGATCATCTTGCCGCCGTCTGGCGTGTGGACAACTTCGGGGTGGAACTGGGTGCCATAATAGCGCCGCTCGTCGTCGGCGATCAGGGCGAAGGGCGCGCCTTCGGTGGTCGCGACGATCCGGAAGCCGGGCGCGAATTCGGTAACCTTGTCGCCGTGGCTCATCCACACCTGATGCCGCTCGCCGACCTGCCACAGACCGTCGAACAAAACGCATTCTTCGGAGATCTCTATGAAGGCCCGGCCGAATTCGCCGCCAAATTCACCGCCAGCACCCGATTCCACGGTGCCGCCGAGCTGATGCGTCATCACCTGCTGGCCATAGCAGATGCCGAGGATCGGCAGGCCGCTTTCGAAAATCACATCCGGTGCGCGCGGGCTGCCTTCGTCCGGTACTCCGGCGGGCGATCCCGACAGGATGATCCCCTTGGGTTTCAGGCGGTGAAAGGCCTCTTCGGCGCTGTTGAACGGAGCAATCTCGGAATAGACCCCCGCTTCGCGCACCCGGCGGGCGATAAGCTGCGTGACCTGAGAGCCGAAATCGACAATCAATATGGTTTCTTCATGGGCTATGGACATGGCTTAGCCGCTTAGTGGCACCCCTCTTTTGAGTCCAGTGCCTTTGTCTCTTATCGCGGCAAAATCAGGCCCGTCTCAGGCCCTGGTAAGCTCGCCCAGAAAGACCGCCAATATGACACCGATCGCGGTCGCAACGCCGGCCATATGCAGATCTTCCTTATAGGCCTTGGGAAACACCTCGGTCGCCAGCGAGGCGACCACCGCACCGGCGGCAAAACAGCGGGTCGCGGCCAGCACATGCGGCGAGACTCCTTCCATCGCGAAATATCCGATAATGGCGGCGGCGGAAAGGATCAGCGCGGTCATCGCCCAAAGCCCCAGCGTCTTGCTTTTCGACAGCCCGTTGCCGACCATCTGCTTCGCCCCGCCAGCGGCTTCGGGCAGATTGGAGAGCAGGATCGATCCGGCCAGCGCCGCCACTTCAATTGGTGCGGCTCCGATCAGCGCCACCCCAAGCGCCAGATTTTCCGGCACCCCGTCGAGCGTGATCGCGGCCAGCAAACCGCCACCGCCCTCGGCGCCCCATTTCTCATCGATCCAGTAATCGACGACGGAGAATACCACCGCCCCCGCCGCGACCGAGCCCAGCCCGACCCACAAATTGCTTTGTTCGACGGCCGGCTGAATCAACTCAGAGACCAGCGACACAATCAACGCGCCGCCGGCCAAAGCAATGATAAAACCTTCGGTCTTGCTCGAGATTTTCCCGTAAACACCCCAGAGCGCGCCGACGATCAGAGCGGCCGAGACTGCCACCACCACAAGAAATGTCATGAACATGAGGCAATCAAGTCCTTTCGCAACCTAGCTTGCCTCGACCATATCCCGCAGCTCGGTTTTCAATATCTTGCCGATATGGCTGCGCGGCAGTTCGTCGATCAGGCGCAGTTCGGAAACCCGCTGGGTCTTGCCGAGATTGGCATTGGTCGACGCTTTCAGCGCTTCCAGATCGAGTGTCACACCCGCGTCAGCGACGACGAAACCAACCGGCGTCTCGCCCCATTGCCGCGAAGCGACTCCGATTACCGCAGCATCGGCCACGCCCGGTTGCGCCATCAGCGCTTCTTCCAGATCGCGCGGATAGATGTTGAAGCCACCCGAGATGATCATGTCCTTGGTCCGGCCCATCAATGTGATGAAGCCGTCTTCGTCGACCTTGCCGATATCGCCCATCCGCTGCCAGCGGTCGCCATTTTCGTCATACCAGCTCGCTTCCTCGGTCTTCTCCGGCTGGTTCTTATAGCCCGACATCATCGTCTGCGACCGGCCGACCAGTTCGCCCATTTCGCCCGCGGGCAGCCGGTTGAGCTCCTCGTCCACCGTAATCACTTCGCTACCGCCCCAGGCGATGCCGACCGTGTGCAATTTGTCCGGATGTTCGTGGCACAAAAGCAGGCAGACCACGCCGCCCTCGGTCATCGAATAAATCTCGATCAGCCCACCCGGCATGCGCTTGAGCACTTCGGCTTTCAGCTCCGCAGAGAAAGGCGCGCTGGTGCAATATTTGTGAGTCATGGCGCTCAGATCAAAATCGTCAAAGCCTTCGAAATCCATCAGCCGCTGATATTGGACCGGCACCAGCATCGTGTGGCTGGCGCGATGCTCCTGCGCCAGTTCGAGCCAGCGCTGGCAATCGAATTTGCCCATCATCACCAGCGTCCCGCCATAGGCGATGGTCGGCGTGAACAGCGCCAGCGTCGTATTCGAATAGAGCGGCGTCGACAGCAGGGTGACCTGCCCCGGCTGACCATAGCCGGTCCCCTCGCCCACCGCCGCATGATACCAGCGCATCTGGCGGCTGTGGACAATGCCCTTGGGCGTGCCGGTGGTGCCGCTGGAATAGATGATATTATAGGGATCACTCGGGCCGACACCGAGATCGGCAGGCATGGCGCCTTCCGGTGCCATCCAGTCTTCCATTACCGGCGCGTCGTCCGTTGCCTGATCGAGCATGACATGTTTGAGCGGCGGCAAGTCTTCCCCGCTCTCCAGAAGCTCGGCGCGCTTGGCGCTGTCTATAAACAAATGCATCGCGCCGCTGTCGCGCATCATGTTCGCCAGCTGCGTCGGCGTCGCCGATGTCGTCAGCGGCGCCGCGCAACCGCCGGCAACAATCGCGCCGAGATAGGCCAAAGCATAGCGCACCGTCGTCGTCCCGAGAATCGCAACAGCCTGCCCCCTTTGCAACCCGTCCGCCTGCAACTGCGCCGCGATCCGGTTGACCATCGCCGCCGTCTCCGCCCAGCTCAGCTTTTCTTCGCTGTCATCCAGCGCGATCCGGTCGGGCTGGTTGACGGCATGGGCGTTGATAAGATCAGCGAGATGGCCGAACGGCTCCTCGAGATAGCGGGCGGGGTCTATATGTTTCATCAAGCGATTAATTCCGCATATCGGCTTGAAATGCAATGGCTTTCCTCACTGTTCGTTCATTTGAACAGTCCGGGAAAATTTTCACGCCAAGACGCGAAGGCGCAAAGGGGGATGGTTATTGACGATCCGTTTGAGACCTAATTTGAAAGTCGGCGCGCCGAAATTCATCAGTAGACCGAGAGGCAGATGCATGAGCCGGAGGTAAGTCAACAATTGCTTGCCGTGTACCGGCATCATTTTTTCCGAGGATTTAAGTTCGATCAGAAGCTTGTCTTCGACAAGAAGATCATAGCGGAAGGCATCTTTGATAACCAGTCCATCGAACCGGATCTCGACCGGCCTTTGCCGGTCAATCTTCAAACCACGTCGCTCAATGTTTTTAGCCAAAACCCGTTCATAAACCGTCTCCAGCAAACCGGGGCCCAGCTCCTTATGAATGCGGAACCCACAGTCAATCGCGACGGTCGCCAAATATTCAAGCTGCTGCCCCAATCACCCACCTCTTCGCGCCTTTGCGTCTTCGCGTGCCAAAATTTCAGCCACGTTGCGTGTAGCATCAAATTGGCTGTTTAGCCCGCCATAGCAATTGACCGTTGCGGCCATTTAATTGGCTAATTGGGTCGCCGAAGCCTAGCCCGCGACCAGCACCACATAAGTACTTTCGACCCAGCCGCTGTTGCACGGGCCGTCGTAATTGCGTTTGGCGCGCACCGGGGAGGAGACACCGCAGTCGACCGGCGTGCTGTTCGCCGGATCGGACGGCTTGTCATAGACGATGCCGAACCATTGCTGGTCGATGCTGCGGGTGCAGATATGGACGATCTGGCCAGCGGCGAGACTGTCGATTTTTTCGGCGGCGTCAAAGGGCGCGCTAAGCACCGATAGCGATCCGCTGACATGGCGACCGACTTCGCCGACCGACTGGCAGGCATCGAAGCGGGGGCCGCCCTCGCCGATACGCACCGGCTTGGCGGTCGGACCGGTCTCGACCCGCTCGGTCCGGCCGGTCGGATTGTCGCTATAGGAACTGCTTTCGGCCAGATCGTCGCTGACCTGGGTGGATTCGGAGCAGGCGGTAGTTGCCAGACAAATAAGGGAGACGGCGAGCAGGGTTCTGTTCATGGCCATGGTTTAGCGCAAAAGCGGGGCCTTTGGGAAGCTGCGAATAAATTGGGGCCGGAAGTGTCGCGCGGCCGCGCCGGTCGCAGCCCTATTTGCTTGCCGTTCGTGCTGAGCCTGTCGAAGCACCTGCGCGATCCACAGCGTCCTTCGACAAGCTCAGGACGAACGGATATTATAGCAAACCCTCACAGCACAATCTGCGTCTGTGTCACCACCGCCACCAAAGTCCCGTCTTCCAGAGTAATCTTCGTCTGCCAGACCGACTGGCGCCGGCCGACCTTGAACGGTATCGCCTCGCCGTAGACGATCGAACCTTCGGGCGCCGCGCTGAGAAAATTGGTCTTGCTCTCCGATGTCGTGGTGCCGTTCGACCCTTCCGGCAGATTGGTAAAACCGCCAAAGGCGCCGAGTACATCGGCAAAGGTCATCACCGCGCCACCATGGATGCTGGGACTGCCACGCCCGTTTCCAGCAGTACAGATTTCGGGTCGCACCAGCATTTCGCCGCGGACGACGTCCTTGTCCATCGCGGTGATGGTAATCCCCATGGTCTTGGCAAAGGGGACGATATCGGCTGGATTGGTCATGAATCGGGTCCTTCCGGGTTGTTTCGGATCAAATTTGCCGCAAAACGCGGATATATGGACTTTTTTGCACAAAAACCGGGAGCCACAAAGGGCTTTTGACGGCCAATGTGAAGCGCCGCACCGGGCTCGGACCTGAGCCCCTATCCATTTTGATAATCGTGGCTGTGGAGGAGAATGGCGACGGCGATCGGAAACCAATATAAATGCTTGATTTCAGGCGATTTTAATATCCCGAAATCCTACATTTTCCTTGGGTTTGCCAGCGCCAGCGGCTATGGTTGCGGCATGAATGACATCAGCAAAAACGAAATGCCGGAAGATGCTTCCAAATCTTCCAATCAAAATGAATATGGCGCGGATTCGATCAAGGTTCTCAAGGGCCTGGACGCGGTCCGCAAGCGGCCCGGCATGTATATCGGTGACACCGATGATGGCAGCGGCCTGCACCATATGGTGTTCGAGGTATCGGACAATGCGATCGACGAGGCCCTCGCCGGTCATTGCGACCTGATCCTGATCACCCTCAACGCCGACGGCAGCGTCTCGGTCGAGGACAACGGGCGCGGTATCCCGACCGGCATGCACAGCGAGGAAGGCGTCTCGGCAGCAGAGGTCATCATGACCCAGCTCCACGCTGGCGGCAAGTTCGAGAATACCTCCGACGACAATGCGTACAAGGTGTCCGGCGGTCTGCACGGCGTCGGCGTATCTGTGGTCAACGCTTTGTCCGAATGGCTGGAACTCAACATCTGGCGCGACGGCAAAGAGCATAATATGCGCTTCGAATTCGGGGATGCCGTGCGCTCGCTGGAAGTCATCGGGGACGCCCCGCCGGCGGACAATGCAACCGGCGTAAAAAAGGGCACAAGAGTCACTTTTTTTCCGTCGCCTGCCACGTTTAAAATTACCGAATTTGATTTTGAAAAGCTGGAGCACCGTTACCGCGAGCTCGCCTTCCTGAACAGTGGCGTGCACATCATATTGCGCGACGCACGGCATGAAGAGGTAAAGGAAATCGACCTGTTTTACGAAGGCGGAATCGCTGCCTTTGTTCAATATCTCGACCGTAACAAGACGCCTCTGGTGCCAGAGCCGATCGCCATTCACGGCGACCGCGACGATGTCATCATCGACGTCGCACTGGAGTGGAACGACAGCTATTACGAGAATGTTCTCTGCTTCACCAACAATATCCCGCAGCGCGACGGCGGCACCCATCTGGCGGCCTTCCGCTCGGCCCTGACCCGGACGCTGAACAATTATGCCGAAAGCTCCGGCGCGCTGAAAAAAGAGAAGGTCAAGCTGACCGGTGACGATATGCGCGAAGGCCTGTCCGCGATCGTATCGGTCAAACTGCCCGACCCGAAATTCAGCTCGCAAACCAAGGACAAGCTGGTCTCCTCAGAAGTGCGCCAGCCGCTGGAAAGCCTGATGGCCGACAAGCTTGCCGAGTGGCTCGAGGAAAATCCGCAAAATGCCGCGATGGTCATCCAGAAGGTGATAGACGCCGCTGCTGCCCGCGAAGCTGCCAAAAAGGCCCGCGAACTGACCCGGCGCAAAGGGGCGATGGATATCGCCTCCCTGCCCGGCAAGCTCGCCGATTGCCGCGAGAAAGACGCGAGCAAATGCGAACTTTTCCTGGTGGAAGGGGACTCCGCTGGCGGATCGGCCAAACAGGGTCGCGACAGCATGTATCAGGCGATCCTGCCGCTGAAGGGCAAGATCCTCAACGTCGAACGCGCCCGCTTTGACCGGATGCTCTCGTCGAAGGAAGTCGGCACGCTGATCCAGGCGATGGGGACCGGCATTGGCCGCGACGATTTCAATCTGGAAAAGCTGCGCTACCACAAGATCGTCATTATGACCGATGCTGACGTCGACGGCGCGCATATCCGCACCTTGCTGTTGACCTTTTTCTACCGCCAGATGCCGGAGATCATCACAAACGGTCATCTCTATATCGCACAGCCACCGCTGTACAAGGTCGGCAAGGGCAAGAGCGAAGTCTATCTCAAGGACGACAATGCGCTTGACCAGTATCTGGTTGATGCCGGATTGAATGGCATGGTCCTGCAAACCGGCGAAGGGGCGCGGAGTGGTGAAGACCTGCGCGGCCTGATCGAACATGCCCGCAGGATGCGTAGCCTGATGACTTATGTGCCCCGGCGCTATGACAGCACGATTGTCGAGGGAATGGCGCTCACAGGCGCTCTCAATCCCGATCACGGCAATACCGAACGGCAGGCAGCCGTCGACGCGACCGCTGCATGGATGGACAAGGTTGACGAAGAAGGCCGCTGGTCGGGTCAGGTTTCCGAAGAGGGCGGCTATCTGTTCCAGCGTTTCTGGCGCGGCGTCACTGATCACCATATCATCGAAGCGAAATTTCTGGAGAGCGCGGAGGCCCGCAAACTCCATCGCCTCGCGTCCGAAGAAAGCGCAACTTATACTAGCGGCAGCCGGTTGGTCAAATCGACCTCTGGCGACGGGGAAACCGCTGAAGAGGGTGGCGTCGGGTCCGAAGGCACGCTGATCACCCGCCCCTCGGAACTGCTCGACACCGTCATGGCGGCGGGCCGCAAGGGCCTTGCCATTTCCCGCTACAAGGGTCTCGGCGAGATGAACGCCGAACAGCTTTGGGAAACGACCCTCGACCCCGAAGTGCGCTCACTGCTGCAAGTCACGGTCGAACAGGCGGACGTGACCGATGATATTTTCACCAAGCTGATGGGCGAAGTGGTTGAACCGCGCCGCGAGTTCATCGTCGACAATGCCCTGAACGTCGCCAATCTGGACGTTTAGCCTCTATCGACCATAGGCTTTTGGACCATATGGCGAAGGACCGTCGCGGCTATTAGGTCTCTGGTACAATGATGGCGAGACAGATATGAAGCATAGCCTCGGTGACGAGCAGGATCGATGAGCCGCGTAACCGTCTGGTATGACGGCGCCTGCCCGCTGTGCATCCGGGAAATCGCTCTGATGCGCAAACTGGACCGGCGCGACGCCATCACCTTCATCGACATCGCAGCGCCGGCCGCATCCTGTCCACTCGACCGCCAATTGATGCTCGATCGCTTTCATGCTTCGGAAGACGGGCAGATTTTGTCGGGCGCGGCCGCGTTTGCCGCCATGTGGCGCGCCATCCCGGTCATGCAGCCACTGGGCCAGCTTGCCCGCATTCCGGGCGTGCTGCCGATCCTCGAAGCCCTGTACAAACAGTTCCTCAGGATCAGGCCGCACATCCAGAAGCGGCTCAAGCCGCTGGACTAGAGTCAGGACGCGGCGGCAACAGCCCCCATCATCAGTTCCTGATCCTTGCGGGTCGGATTGCCGCGCAGGCACAGCCCTCCGTTAACCTGCAAATTCTCGCCGGTCATAAAACATTCGTCGCTGGCAAGAAATACGGCGGCGGCAGCGATATCATCGCTGGTTCCGATGCGGCCCAGTGGATAGCGCGCTTCGAACGATTCAACCAGACCAGGCACCTGATCAACGCCCGCCGTCATCGGCGTCCGTGTCAGACCGGGTGAAATGCTGTTCGCCCTGATTCCGCGATCGCCAAATTCATGGGCAACGCAGCGGATGATATGATCGGTCGCAGCTTTGGTACCCATATAGGCAGCATGATCGTTCAGCATGATCGTCGCGGTGGCCGAACTGATCTGGATGATAGATCCGCCATTTTCCATTGCCTTGACCATTTCCTGATAGAATTGGAACGGCCCGACCAATTGCAGCGCCGACATTGTTTCGAGCTCTTCCTTGGTGTTTTCCAAAAAAGGTTTGAGAAAGCCCAGGCCGGTCGCATTGATCGCAATATCAACGCCGCCCATCTTGCTTTTGGCGCTCTCGCCAAGAGCTTGGATATCCGCCTCATTGGTTAGGTCACATAGCGCATAATGGCCGCCGAGTTCTTCAGCGAAACGCTTCAGCTCGTCTTCCTTGCGTCCGGCGACCAGCACGTCAGCACCTTCATCGTGCAGGCGCTTGGCAATCACCTGCCCCATATTGTCCCGACCCGCAGCTCCCAGAACTACTGCTTTTTTCCCTTCTAGACGTCCCATGTAATCCGCTCCTTTGATTGATTTTCCGTGTCTTCTAACGATCTCTTCATCACTGTTGCCACTCTCATTATGGCTATTCATTATCCGCAAAAGAAAAGGCCGGGTACAGCAAGCTGCCCCGGCCAGTTTAGATCAACAGGAAGTTAATCAGAATTTAAATGCAGCTTCCACAAAAACCTGGCGACCACGATTTTGTGTCCAGACTTCATCATCACCCACGCCTGGTTCGAGGAACGGGCGACCTGCGCTGGTATTGATCCAGATTTCGTCGGTCAAGTTGACGCCAACCAGAGACAATTTCCATTTCCCATCTGGATCACCCACAGAAATCGAACCATCGATCGACACATAGCTGTCCTGGACAGTGTCGGATGCCGAATCTTCGTTGGTGAAGTAAGATCCACTATATTGCAGGTTACCGTTTAAGCCCAGTTCCACGGCATCACCCATGGGTACGGTCCAGTCAAATGCCGCATTCGCTGCAAATTTTGGTGCACGTGCCGCAGACCGGCCGTTAATATCTTCACCCGATGTTGTCACAAACGGAGCGGTAAATTCTGCATCCGTATAAGCGATAGAACCGGAAAGGTTCAAACCTTGTACTGGTGTGCGCCATCCCCATTCGACATCAACACCCTGTGTGGTTAGCTGGCTGGCGTTAAAGGTCTGGAACTGAACCGCAGCGGCGTCAAAGTTTTGCACCTGAAGATCATCAAACACATAATAGAAAACCGAAGTGTTCAAAGTAACCGTACGGTCTGCAAACTGGGATTTGACACCGATTTCACCGCCGATTCCGGTTTCAGAATCAAACTTCAAAGCATCTGCCACCTCCGCACGAACAGCCGGGTCCGGATCGTTAAAGCCAAGCAAGCTGTTGGATGGCAGCGCACTATTGTCGATGCCGCCCGACTTAAAGCCGGTTTTAAACGACGCATAAATGTTGATATCCGGTGTTGCCTGATATTTGATCGATGCTTCTGGCGAGAAATTGGAGTCGGAGAATTTGATAGGCCCCGAGAAGAAACCACTGTTGATAAAGGCCGGAGTCGAAGACAGGAATGAATGTACATAGGGCACGCTAATTCTCGAAACCTTCGTCTCGTCGGTCCAACGAAGACCGCCGGATAGTTCCAATTGTTCCGTCAGATTTAGAGTGGCACTGGCAAAAAACGAAAGCGCTTCGGTTTTAGTATTCTGCTTTTTATACCAGTCATAGGTAAAGCCGGTCACTGGATCAGGCGCGACGAACGAGATATTTACACCCTGTTGTGACGTGTTGAAATCAATGTCGCGGCTTTCATAAAACGCGCCGACCATGAAATTGAACATGCCGTCAAAATCGCTGGTGACACGCAATTCTTGCGTGAATTGTTCGGTCTTGTTGACCGGATCACTACAACCAGCGTTGCCAGGTACACCCGGTGCGAGCTGACCGGTATAAGCATAACAATCGGTATCGATCGCATCAAGACTGAGGTAGCCGGATACCGATGACAATGTCAGCGTATCAGACAGACCCAGATCCCATTTCAACCGGCCAAAGAAAATATCGGTCTTGCCAAATGCGATACCATTTTCAAATTTTGTGCCGTCACCACCTGAACCGGTCGGAACATTGCTGACCAGTGCCGCTGCACCGTCTGACATGCCGTAAAGGCCGTCTGTTGCGTCACAATTGGCGCTTGAAGGAATGACCAGGCTTCCTGATAACAAATAAACAGGATCAGCAACTCCGTTAGCACCACAACTGATATCAGTATGGGAATCGGCACCATCACTTCTGTTTCTGATGTAGTTCAATTTCAAATTGGCATTGAAATTATCGGCGGGATCCCATTGCAGGGTTGTACGGCCGACAAAATTGCTCAATCCTCGGCTGTCTCTCAAACTACCGTCAGAATTATACGTTGGTGTACCAGGCTGTATTTTTACGTAATCTTCAATGTCCTGATATTGTGCGGCGACGCGGATACCAAGCGTATCTGAAATGGGGCCCGAAATATGGCCGCCAACAGTATAGCCCTTTTCTTCAAATTCATAAGATGCTTTACCAGCCACTTCCCAGTCCCGGGTTGGATTGGCGGAGCGAATAGCGAAAACACCGGCGGAAGCACTTTTACCGAAAAACAGCGATTGCGGCCCTTTCAAAATGTCGATTTGCTCTACATCGAAAAAGCCGGCCTGAACGATCCGCATCGTGCTGACTTGAACGCCGTCAAAATCAAATGCGACGGCAGAATCGAATGAAGCGGAGATGTTGGATGACCCTACACCACGAAGGCTGATCTGACCGCCCGAGCCGGACCCGCCAACCTGCACATTGAGTGCTGGTACGCGGCTGACCACGTCGGCAATTTCATTCACCTGGAATTTCTCCAGCGTATCGGCCCCGATCGCGGTGACCGTCACAGGGACTTCCTGCAAAGTTTCAGTCTGCTTACGCGCGATCACGGTAATGACATTGCTATCATCATATTCGACAACGTCCTGGGCATAGACGGGAGCGGCGATACCGGCGAAAGCCAGACTCGCTGCCGTACCCAGCAGCAATCCCCGGACGGAATTGCGGGGCAACATTTTGTCAAGACGTGTCGATTGTGAACTCATAAGAACCTCCAAAAAAAATACCTCAGCTATGAACCTGAGGCATATCCAAAACTGACAGCTTTTTATGTGCCGCCTTATTTTCAAGCGACTAACAGGTCCGTTGATGCCTGCTACTGTCACTTTCGCTATTTGGGGCGCGTCCGTATTACCAAAAATGACAGGCCGGGATCAGCTTGCGCTGCCCCGGCCCGATTTGGTCTGCTGAAACTATGATTAGAACTTGAAGGCGGCTTCCACGAAGACCTGACGACCCCGGTTCTGCGTAACGACGAGATCGTCACCGACACCTGGTTCCAGGAACGGACGACCGCCGCTGGTGTTAACCCAGATTTCGTCGGTCAGGTTCACCCCGACCAGTGACAATTTCCATTTGCCATCCGGATCACCAACCGAGATCGAACCGTCAATAGAGACATAGCTATCCTGCTTGAGATCGTCGAGCGAGTCTTCGTTGGTGAAATATGATCCGCTATACTGCAGATTTCCGTTCAATCCGAGCTCGAGAGAATCGCCCATCGGCACCGACCAGTCGAAAGCAACATTGGCAGCAAATTTGGGAGCCCGTGCCGCTGCCCGACCTTCAAGATCATCACCCGAAGTTGTCACAAACTCCTCCGTAAACTCGGCGTCCGTATAGGCTAGCGAACCAGAGAAGTTCAAACCTTCGACAGGAGTGCGCCATCCCCATTCCACATCGACGCCCTGACTGGTCAGCTGACTGGCGTTAAAGGTCTGGAACTGCACTGTAGCAGCGTCGAAATTCTGCACCTGCAGGTCATCGAACACATAATAAAAGACCGACGTATTCAAAGTCACCGTTCGATCAGCGAACTGGGCTTTCACACCGAGTTCACCGCCGAGCCCAGTTTCGGACTTAAACTTGAGCGCATTAGCAACATCTTGGCGGACTTGCGGATCGGGATCGTTGAAACCGAGCAAGCTGGAAGATGGTAGAGCGCTATTATCAACACCGCCGGACTTGAACCCAGTTTTGAAGGCGGCGTAAATATTGACATCCGGTGTTGCCTGATAGCGGATCGAAAGTTCAGGAGAAAAATTGGAATCGCTAAACTCAATCGGTCCGGAGAAGAACCCGCTAGGAATGAACGCGGGACCTGACGAAAGGAACGTGTGGACGTAGGGCACCGAAATCCGACTGATTTTCTTCTCGTCGGTCCAACGCAAACCGCCAGACAATTCCAGCTGCTCGGTAAGGTCGAGAGTTGCGCTGGCAAATAGCGACAGGGCCTCGGTTTTGGTGTTCTGCTTCTTGAACCAGTCATACGTATTTCCGGTCACCGGATCGGGCCCGACAAAGGAAATATTCACGCCCTGTTGCGAGGTGTTGAAGTCGATGCTGCGATCTTCGTAAAACGCTCCCACCATGAAGTTGAACATGCCGTCAAAGTCACTGGAGATACGCAGTTCCTGTGTATATTGCTCTGTCTTGTTCTGCGGATCGCTACAGCCTGCATTTGCCGGTACAGTGGGCGAGAACTGACCGACATAAGCATAACAGTCAGTGTCCACCGAATCGAGGCTCAGATAGCCCGAAACCGAGGATAATGTCAGCGTGTCAGAGAGATCCAGATCCCATTTCAGCCTCCCGAAGAAGATCTCGGTTTCGCCATAGGGCACACCATTTTCAAACTTCGGCTTTCCGGCCGAACCGTCTGGAAGCTGAGCCGTCAAAGCGGCAGCACCGTCGGAGTGATGATATAGGCCATCGCTGTCGTTGCAATCGGCATTCGAAGGAATGACCAAGCCGCCCTGAAGCAGATATACAGGGTCTGCCACGCCATTGGGGCCACAATTTATGTCGGTATGACCCACAGCACCATCATTTTTGTTTTTGACGTAGTTCAACTTCAGATTGGCGTTGAAATTGTCAACCGGATCCCATTGCAGAGTTAAACGACTGACAAAACTTTGCAGACCACGGGAATCCCGCACGCTGCCATCTGGGTTAAAAGCGGCCGTATCCGGTGCGAGCTTCACATAATCTTCAATGTCCTGATATTGCGCCGCTATCCGGATACCAAGCGTGTCGGTGACCGGACCGGAAATATGCCCGCCGAACGTATAGCCTTTTTCCTCAAACTCGTAGGAGCCCTTGCCCGCCACTTCCCAATCCTGAGTGGGGTTCGCCGAACGAACCGCAAACACACCTGCTGAGGCGCTTTTGCCGAAGAACAGAGATTGCGGTCCCTTCAGCACATCAATCTGCTGGACGTCGAAGAAGCCTGCCTGGACCATCCGCATCGTGCTGACCTGAACACCGTCAAAATCGAAAGCGACTGCGGAATCGAATGATGCCGAGATATTGGATGACCCCACACCGCGAAGACTGATCTGGCCGCCCGAGCCCGAACCACCGACCTGAACATTAAGCGCAGGCACCCGGCTGACGACATCGGCAATTTCATTGACCTGATATTTTTCCAGCGTATCGCTGCCGATTGCAGTCACGGTCACCGGGACCTCCTGCAATGTTTCCGTCTGCTTACGCGCAATGACGGTAATCACGGTAGACTCGTCAACTTCGTCTGAATCTTGCGCGATTGCCGGCGACGCAAGTCCCGCACAAACGGTGGCAGCGACTGAGCCCAACAGAAGCGATCTGATCGCTCTGGATTCTAGGACGGTTTTGTGACGTGTTGCATATCTGGTCATGACTCTCTCCCAAATGGCCCGACCTGGTCGATCGGTACCCTTTTACAATTTTTGGCGGTTTTTCCGCCTTATTGTCCGTTGATCTTAAGCCGCTGTACCGGATCGCTCTGCTAGCCAATTTGATAGCAAATTTGAAAAATCGTGGCGTTTGCGCAACATATGTACGTTTTTTGCAACAAACCGGTAAGCTGTTATTGGAGGGCCTAACCATAATAGGGATTGTGCTAGCCAGAGGCTCTGCGCCTATTGCAAAACATCAGAGCAGAAAGGGAGAATGACCTGTGGGCCGCCTAGAAGGGAAAATTGCCATCGTAACCGGAGCCGGCTCCGGCCTCGGAAAAGCGATCAGTGAGACATTTGCCGCAGAAGGCGCTCGGGTCGTGTTGACCGACATTGATATGGAAGCTGTCACAAAAGTTGCCGGAGCAATTGGCGCCAATGCAATTGCTCTTCAACAGGATGTTGTCGACGAGCAACGCTGGGATGAGATATTTGCAGAAACGGCTGACGCATTCGGCGCTCCCCATATTCTGGTCAACAATGCCGGCCTTGTGATTCCCGGAACAATCGAGGATTGCTCGCTTGAGCTGTTCCGGAAACAGACATCTATCATGCTCGACGGCGTTTTCCTGGGATGCCGCAGCGCAGTCCGGGCGATGAAATCCAATGACCAGCCGAGTTCGATCATCAACCTCAGTTCAATGGCTGCCTTGCAGGGTTATTCCCCGTTTGTCGCCTATAGTGCAGCCAAAGGTGGCGTCCGGTCGATGACAAAATCGGTGGCCCTGCACTGCAAGGAGCAGGATTATCCGATCCGCTGCAACAGCCTCCACCCCGCCGGCATCGATACACCGATGGTGCGGCAGGAAGCCGTGGGAGCGTCGGGCGGAGAAACGCCCGCAACCGGTATGATCAAGATTGGCGACCTCGGCCACCCCAATGACGTTGCGGCTTTGTGCGTCTATCTGGCCAGCAACGAATCCCGCTTTATGACCGCCGGCGAATATCCGGTCGACAATGGCGTGCTGTACAAGCCTGCCTGATTTCAGGAGGCGGCTGCACCCATTGCGGCCGCCATCTGATTCTGGAATTCCGCGAGATCAAAATAGTCGCGCCATTTTGCGATCTTGCCTTCGCGCATTTCGAACGTCCCCATGACGCGAATGGCAATCCACTGGCCATTGATCCGGAACTTGTCCGTGCGCTCTGTGAGAACCGTGTCGCCCTCGGCGACTATATGGTGGACAATCCATTCCGCGCCATCGGAGCCCATGCCCGATCCGTCAAAGAAAGCTCTGACCGCATCAATACCGACGCACGGTTCCATCGGGATATTATGGTAGAAGATATCATCCACCATGGCCGCATAGATCGCATCATAATCGAGCCGGTTCCAGGCATCGATAAAATCGAGAACCTGTTGCTTGCTATCGGGCATGGTCAAATTCCTTCTATTCCGCCGGCGATACGTCGAGGATCATCTTGCCCTGATTGGCGCCGGAGAATAGTTTCATGAAGGCAGCATAGCTGTTTTCGATACCCTTATCGATATCCTCGTCATGCTTGATCTTGCCCTCGGCGAGCCATTGGCCCATTTCCGCGATGCCTTCGGCAAAGCGCGGCGGATAATCGCGAACGAGGAAGCCCTTGATCGTCGCCTGACGCGAGATCAGATACCAGAGATTGCGAATACCGATCGGCTCCGGACTGTTATATTCGCTGATCAGGCCACAAAGCACGACGCGGCCATATTCGTTGATCGCAGTGATCCCCGCGTCAAGAATTTCACCACCTACATTCTCCCAGATGATATCGACACCATCGGGCGCAGCCGCCGCTATTTCCTTTTCCAGATCGGCCTGGCTCTTGCCGCGATAGTCAATCGCAGCGTCGAAACCATAATCTTCGGTCAGCCGACGACATTTGTCTGCGCCACCGGCAATCCCGACAACACGGCAGCCTTTGATTTTGCCGATCTGGCCAACAAGCGAACCAACCGCACCAGCGGCACCGGTTACCAACAGAGTGTCACCAGCCTTGGGCTTGCCATCGTCGATCATGCCGAAATAGGCCGTCATCCCGACCGCGCCGAGAACCGACAGAAAATTAGTTGGGGACGGAACCAGCGAGGCATCTACTGGCGATGTAAAACCGCCAGCTTCGACCACGGAATATTCTTCCATCGCGCCTAGACCGACAACCCATTGCCCAACTGGGAAATCGGGGTTTTTGGATTCGGCGACCCGACCGACGCTGCTGGCCGTAACCGCAGCGCCTAAAGCGATCGGCGGCATATAGCTTTCCGCATCGCTCATCCAGCCGCGCTGGGCCGGATCGAGGGAGATATAATGATTGCGGACCAGAAACGAACCATCAGCGAGTTCCGGCAGATCCTCTTCGACCAGCGCAAAATCGCTTTCTTTGGGCTCGCCAACCGGGCGACTGACAAGCGTGAATTTGCGGTTCTTGGTCATATATTATCCTTCATTCGCGATTTTGTGAGATTTCTTGATTTTCTTGGCGAGCGACCATTTGTGGACCTCGGTCGGGCCGTCATAGACGCGAAATGCGCGCACTTCGCGGAACACCTGTTCGACGACCGTGTCCTTGCTCAGTCCGGTACCGCCCATCACCTGCACGCAATTGTCTGCGATGCGGAACAAAGCCTCGGAAACAGCAACCTTTGCCATCGAGCTCTCGGTTGTTCCCAGATCGCCGGTATCAAGCACCGTAGCACACCAGTCGATCATCAATTCCGCCTGCTTGAGATCGATCTGGTTCTGCGCCAGCATAAATCCAACGCCTTCGTGATCGATAAGCGGTTTGCCAAATGCCTGTCGTTTGCACGCATAATCGACAGCAATTTCCTGCGCCCGGTCGCAGCAACCGAGCCAGCGCATGCAGTGAGTCAGGCGGGCCGGAGACAGTCGCACTTGCGCATATTTGAAACCCTCGCCGCTTTCGCCAAGCATCTGGTCGGCCGGCACGCGGAGATTATCGATTTGCACCACAGAATGGCTGCCGGGCATTGAGCTGTCAATCGTGTCCAGCACCCGTTCGATCTTGATCGCCGGATCTGGAAGGTCGACGAGAAACATGGTCGCGCCTTCCTCAGACTTCGCCATGATGATGCCGACTTTCGCTCCTTTTGCGCCGGTGATGAAAGTTTTGCGGCCGTTAATAACCCAATGATTGCCATCGGGCTTGGCAGTTGTCTGCATCATCATCGGGTCGGAACCGGCGCCATTTTCGCTGGCCGGTTCGGTCATGAAGAAAGCTGAGCGCTCCCGGCCGGAGACCAGTGGCTCCAGGAACCGCTCTTTCTGCTCCGGCGAGGCGCATTTGCCGAGCAGATACATATTACCCTCATCCGGCGCAAACGTATTGACCGCCAGCGGACCGAGAGGCGACAATCCCGACTTCCGCAAAACAAGCGCCGTTTCGAGATGGGTAAGATGGCTGCCGTCATCGCGAATATGCGGCGTCAGAACGCCGGCTTCCTTGGCGAGCACCCGCATTTCCTGAACCAACCCGTCGGTTGGACCATGGTCCTCGCAGCGATCGTCTTTTTCATAGGCAAAAATTTTGTCGCGAACGAATTTCTCAACCCGTTCAGCCATGTCATGCGCCTCGGCGCTGATTCCCTTGGTCATCGAATCTCCTATCTTTGGAGAATCGTTACGGCAGATACGCCCGGCGCGCCATAGACTTGCGTATAGGCAGTCTTCGGATCGCCCGGTACTTGCCGAGCGCCTGCTGTCCCGCGCAATTGCACGACATTTTCATAGACCTGCCGCAAACCGGAAGCGCCAATTGGCTCACCGCAAGCGAGACAGCCACCATCTGTGTTGATCGGCAAGGTGCCGTTGATGTCGCTGCGTCCTTCGAGCAGCCATTGTTCCTGCTCGCCCGGCTTACAGAAACCGTTTTCCGCCATGTGCATGATTTCCGCGCCGGATTCCGTGTCCTGCAACTGGGCAATATCAATATCTTCCGGCCCCATGCCAGCCTGTTCGAAGGCCGCCTTGGAAGCTATTCCGGTTGCTGTCCCGCCCCGTTCGTTATCGATCGAAGCGGCAAATACCTCGAAAGATCCTGCCGGCCGCGTGCGCATCACCGAAGATTTGAGCCGAATGATCGGCACGCCCAACTCCCGCGCCTTTTTCTCGCTGGCGAGAATGAGCGCCACGGCGCCTTCTGCGGGAGAACAGAACATATATTTGGTGAGCGGATCGCAGATCATCGGTGCGTTCATGATTGTATCCAGATCAACCTCGCTACGCCGCCATGCATGATCGGTTTTAACACCATTGCGGAAGGCTTTTTCGGCCACCCGCCCCAGCGTTTCACGGCTGATATTATGCTCGTGCAGATATCGCATGATCTTCGCGCCGAAAAACTGGACGGTCAGCATATAGCCGGCCTCTCCATACCAGTTGGGCAGCCCGTAAGCCGACGGGTCGGCATTGAAAGCGCCGCGCGGATGCTTGTCGAAACCAACCGCCATGCCCATTTCATATTCGCCCGACTTGATCGCGCTCACCGCAGCGTTCAGCGCCGATCCACCGGTTGCGCAGCCATTGGAGACATTGATAAACTGGATACCGGTCAGGCCGAGTTGGGACACCATATTGTCCGCGCTACCCGAGGCCGCAGAGCCACCAAAGGCGAACTCGACATCTTTCCATTCAATACCGCTGTCGGCCAGCGCCTGCCTCACCGCGAAAATTCCCTGATCCATGCCGTCTCGCCCTTCGGTCCGGCCAAAGGGGTGAATGCCTGCTCCTACGATGCAAACGTCTGACATGATTATTCTCCCTGAACAGGTTTGAAGGCATGGATAAGCAATTGCTCTTCCGGCGGCGCATCGGGATCCAGAGGGACCACCGTAAACTCGACCTCCATACCGATTTTAACATCATCCGGATCGACACCGGTTAAGCGTGATTCGACCATTGTCTGACCCGGCAGGCTGACATAGGCCACCACATAGGGTTTGAATTTTTCCGGATCAGTGGGCCCGATATAGGGGGGCTTAGGCGGAAAACGCTGAACCGTGTAGGTCCAGACTGTTCCGCGCGTGGCCAGCGCAATCGGTTCGATATTGTCTGCCGGATTCAATGGCAGAGGGAAAAATATCTGCCCGGTTTCGTTGTTTCGCGCACCGATGAGTGCGTCCATGTCCTCGGTAAACAGATTATCAGCAATCGGTTGTGCGCTCACAAAAAACTCTCCCTTTTCTGAAGCATCCTATAAGAGGGAAAACGGGCTGCCAATAACTGCCAAAACGGCTAGGATGGCCGGAGATCAGTAGCCGGGATGCACGGCCAGCATGCCGCCATCGACCAGCAGATCACTGCCCGTGACGAAGCTGCTGTCATCACCGGCCAGATATACAGCGGCGCCAGCCAGATCACTCCCCTGCCCGATGCGGTTCATCGGTGACATCGCCGCAGCCATATCGACCATGCCGGGGACAGCCTCCGCTGCAGTATCGATAATAGCGGTGTGGGTCGCGCCTGGAATCAAATTATTGCACCGGATATTCAATCCGTTCTGCGCACAATGAACGGCAACCGATTTTGACAACATCCGCACCGCGCTCTTGGAGGCGGTGTACGTCACATCACCGGGAAGCGCCGCGAACGCGCTGGTCGAAGCAATGTTGATGATCGAACCACAGGACCCGCCGGGATTTTGCTTCATCGCGGCAATCGCTTTCTGACAACCCAGCATCACGCCGGTCAGATTGATGCCGAGCAAATGGTGCCAGCTTTCGAGATCGACATCTTCGATAGTCTTGCCGATCACTATTCCGGCATTATTGACCAATATATCCAGCCGACCACATTCGTCTTTGACCTTGTCCATCACCCGGCCCCAGGATTCGGCATCGGAAACATCCTGCACCATGAACAAGGCGCCCGCCTCCGCAGCAACGGATTGACCCAGAACTTCTTGAACATCGGTCGAAAGGACTTTTGCGCCTTCCTGAACAAAGCGCTCGACGGTCGCGGCACCAATACCGGACGCTCCCCCGGTGACGATGGCGACTTTGCCCTCCAATTGACCCGACATATTCTTCTCCCTATCAAATTCAGCAGAGGCTTATCTGGCCCCGACACTCTAGTTCCGGCATAATCTTAAACGAAAGGATGCTCGATGCTGACGCCGGAACATATGACGCAAGTCGTGGACCAATATTTGGCCGCGATAAACGCAGGCGACATGCCCGCGGTAATGACGATTTATGCCGATGACGCCGAGGTCGAGGATCCGGTCGGCACGGAGCCGAAACGCGGCGACGATATCCTGGAATTTTACATCAACGCATTTTCCGGCGGCGCCAAGGTCGAGCTGACCGGCCCCGTGCGTATTTCGGAGAAAACGGCGGCTTTCCCGTTCCGCGCCGAAATAAAACGGCCGGGCGATCAGCTTTTGATCGTGGACGTCATCGACATTTTCGAATTTGATCCAGCCGGCAAAGTGCGCAAGATGACGGCCCATTTTGGCCCTGCCAATGTGACCGTCAGAACCGCCTAGATCGCTCCGCGGCTGATCAAAAGCCGGAATTTTTTGCCCAGCGATCACTGTGGAAACCGGCGTCGCCGAACATCTGCTGCGCGACATGGACCCGCTTGAAATAGAGGCCGACATCATATTCGTCGGTAACGCCAATGCCGCCGTGCATCTGTATCGCTTCCTTGGTCGCAAGCTGTGCGACTTGGCCGGTCTTGGCCTTGGCAAGCGAACAGGTCATGACGGCATTGTCGAAATCCTCATCGAGATCCTTGAGTGATTTCAGCACTGCCGATTTCATCATCTCGATCTCGGTCGCCAGATGGGCTGCCCGATGCTGCAATCCCTGAAACGAACCGATTTTCTGGCCAAATTGCTCGCGTTCCTTGAGGTAGTCCGTGGTAACGCCGAAAACCTGCTGCGCGGAACCGGACATCTCGGCGCTAAGCACCGCGCGACCGGCAGATAATATGCCCTCCAGCGCGCCGTAGCCGTCGTCCAGTCCGCCCAATATATCATCGCCGGTAACTTCGAGGCCGTCGACCGAAATATTGGCAGCGTTGCGGCTGTCCACAATCGGTGTGTGCTCGCGCGTGATTTCAGGCACATCTGCGTCCACCAGGAACAAGGTAATGCCGTGCGTGTCGCCTTGCTCTCCGGATGTGCGGGCAGCGATAATCAATTTGTCCGCGACATGGCCGTCAGCAACGAAGGTTTTGGCACCGGAAAGGGTGAAGCCGTTACCCGATGGTTCGGCTGAAAATGCGATCCGGCTGGGATTGTGGCGCGGCCCCTCATCGACAGCCAGAGCAAATAACGTGTCGCCGCTGCTGATCGCTGCAAGATTTTCCTCTTTTTGCTTCGCCGATCCATATTGCTGGATCGCAGTAGCGCCCAGAACGGAAGTGGAGAAAAAGGGAGAGGCGGTCAGGTTGCGGCCCATTTGTTCCGCCAGCACCCCTGCACCGACATAGCCAAATCCGCTGCCGCCATGTTCTTCATCGACGATTATTCCGGCCCAGCCCATTTGCGCCATTTCCGACCAGAGTTCACGGCAAAACCCGTCCGCGGGCTTGTCGTCGCGAACTTTCCGGAATGCGGAAACCGGAGCTTTCTCCGTCAGAAAACCGCGCGCGGCATCCTGCAGCATTTCCTGTTCTTCGTTGAGTATCAGCAGCATGTGTATTTCGCCCTATTCGCTCGGCAAGCCCAAGACGCGCTTGGAAATGATGTTAAACTGGACTTCCGTGGTGCCACCAAGGATCGAATAGGCCCGGTTGTAGAGCCAGTTATTGGCGAGGCTGCCATATTCGATACCATCTTCACTGATGGTTGCCGCAGTCGTTCCTTCAATATCCATACGCAACTCGGTGCCACGCTTGGTCAATTCGGAAGCGACATATTTCAGCATCGACGATTTGGCGCCCAGACCATTGCCCGCATTGGCTTCGTCGGTCAGCCGCTCGACCGTAAGATTATAGGCCCAATTGTCGAGCTCTGCCTGTACTATGCTTTGGCGCAGAGCAGGATCGTCGAGACGTCCAGCCGCATCCAGACCGATTTTCTCGGAGGCGAATTTACCGAGGCTTTCCGGTCCGCTCGTTCCACGCAAGGGTGACATAGTGCCAAGCATACCGCGTTCGTGCACCAGCAGGTTCTTCGCCACATCCCAGCCGCGATTGACTTCGCCGACGACGGAAGCGTTGTTGTCGCCATAGCTTTTAGGCACTTTGACATTGTCGAAAAATGTTTCGCAAAATGGTGAATGCCCGGAAATGAGCACGATCGGCTTCACACTGATGCCCTCGCTCGCCATATCCATCAGGATAAAGGTTATGCCTTTATGCTTCGGAGCATCGAAGTCGGTCCGTACCAGACAGAATATCCAGTCGGAAATATCGGCATTGGATGTCCAGACTTTCTGGCCGTTGATCAGCCAATGATCACCCTTGTCCTCGCATTTCGTCTTGAGCGACGCGAGATCGGAACCCGCTCCCGGTTCGGAATAACCCTGACACCAGCGAATTTCACCCCGTGCAATCCCCGTCAAATGCTGTTCTTTTTGCTCATGCGTACCATAAGCCAGCAAAGCGGGGCCGAGCATCGAAATACCGAAGTTGCTGAGCGGTTTGCGTGCGTTGATTGCCTGGCGCTCTTCGTCCAGAATCTTGGCTTCGTCAGCGGAAAGGCCTGCTCCGCCATATTCTTTCGGCCAGGTCGGTACAGTATAGCCCTTGGCCAATGCGCGCTCGAACCAGATTTTCTGCGCTTCGGACTGGAACTCCCACTGACGTCCACCCCAGCACTGGTTTTCAGCGGTGATATCACCGTCGCGCATTTCCTCGGGACAGTTTTCTGCCAGCCATGCCCGTACTTCTGTACGGAATTTTTCCGGATCGCTCATGACCTAACCTCTCGTGACAACCATGTCATATGTCAGCCTGCATGATGCGGGCACTGCGCATTTAGTTAGCGATAGCATCGTCTGCATCAGTCCAGACGAAGCATTTGCTTGCCGAAATTCTGGCCTGCGAACAAACGCCGCAATGTTACGGGAATATTGTCAAAGCCTTCTTGGATATCTTCTTTGAAGGTTATTCTACCTTCCTTGATCCATTGCCGCATGCGTTTTTGCGCTTCGGGAAACTCGCTCGCATAATCGGATACAATAAAGCCCGACATGCTTGCCCGCTTGAAGATCAGGTTGAAATAATTCTCGGGACCAGCTGGCATGTCGCCCTGCTCGTAGCGCGAGATACCGCCGCAGATCGCAACACGCGCGTGCATCGCAATATGGGCCAGCGCATCGTTGAGGATCTTGCCACCGACATTGTCATAAAAGACATTGATCGATTGAGCGCAATGTTCCTTCAATTTCGCCCGAACATCATCATTCTTATAGTCGATCGCCACATCATAACCGACTTCGTCGATCAGCCATTTGCATTTTTCTGCGCCGCCAGCGATGCCGATCGTCCGGCATCCTGCGATTTTGGCGATCTGTCCAACCATCGAACCGGTTGCACCGGCTGCGCCAGACACGACGACCGTATCACCCGGCTGCGGCCGGCCATGCTTCAGCAACCCGAAATAAGCGGTCATTCCAGTGGTGCCGAGCGCTCCCAGATTTGCGGCAAGCAAGTCATCATCGGGAACCTTGTTCAATTCACCGCCGGGGACATGCGCATAATCTTGCCAGCGCAACATTCCCATGACCTTGTCACCGGCGGAAAAACCGGAATGGCGCGACTCGATGACCGTGCCGACGCCCGATCCGCGCATCACTTCACCGATTTCTGTGGGAGCGACATAGCCGCCGATATTCTCCATCCAGCCCTTTTGCGCCGGATCGAAACCCAATATTTCGTTCTTCACCAGAACATGACCTTCGGCGCACGACGGCACTTCGGTGACAACTTTTTTAAAATCATCGTCAACGAGCCCGCGTCCTCTGGGACGCCCATTGATCAGCCACTGCCTGTTGTCGGTCATTTTTCTCTCCATTGGAAGACTTGCCAACGTGTTAGACGGTTTCTTTCGGTCAACCGAACTGCCAGCTTTGATAGCTGGCGGACAGAAAATAGCGATTGCATCCAGCTTGCCTGCGGGTTTCTCGTGCAAGATCCGCACTTTTCCGCCACAGTCCTGCAAGCAACTATGTTCGTCTGGACGCAGCCAAATCGCGGCTCACTCCCTATAACAATAGTGGCGGGCCAGCCCGCTCGCGCTATGAAGTTTTCAAAGAAAGCGTCCCCTCCAGAGGGCCGCCTTACAAAGGAGTATAGCCATTGGCCAATAGTGACATGGCGGACAAAGACGTCCTCGTTGATATTTTCACCCGCGCCGACCTGATCATGCAATCGGATATAAAATTCCGTCAGATGATCGGAGCGGGTCAGTTGCAAATCGTCTATTATCCCGTTCGCGGGCAAGAAGTTGTCTCGTCGGCGATGATGGCAGCGGTGAACAAGGAAGATTATCTGGTCACCATTTATCGCGGACTGCATGATCAACTAGCCAAGGGCATTCCTTCCAAAGATTTATGGGCCGAATTTGCCGGCAAGATGGCAGGTACCTGCAAGGGTAAAGGCGGGCCGATGCATATCACCCATCCTGAAACCGGAGTGATGGTCACGACCGGGATTGTCGGCTCGGGCATCCCGATTGCCAATGGCCTCGCGCTCGCCAGCCAACTCGACAAGGACGGCAAGGTCACCGTCTGCTGCTTCGGCGATGGCGCGACCAATATCGGCGCATTCCACGAAGGCCTGAATATGGCTCAGGTGTGGAAGCTTCCAGTTATTTTCCTGTGCCAGAATAATCTCTATTCCGAACACACCCCGATGTCTTTCGCCACCAGTTCGGATTCCATCAAGCAGCGCGGTGAAGGCCTTGGCATGCGCTCGGTGCAGGTGAACGGCAATGATGCCAGCGCAATGTATGCGGCAGCCAAAGAGGCGGTTGAATATGCGCGAGCGGGTCATGGGCCGACGTTGATCGAAGCGATGACCTTCCGCTTCCACGGTCACCTGCTTGGCGATACCAGCCATTATATTCCGAAAGAGGAAATGGAGCAGGCGAAGAAGGATGATCCGATGCCGATTCTGCGCCAGCAGTTGCTCGACCTTCAGGTCAGCGAGGCAGATATTGCCGCGATTGAAGCAAAAAATGCCGCGATCATAGAAGAAGCATCGCAGTTCGCGCTGGATGCCCCTTATCCTCCGGGCGATGAATATCGCATCGATGTCCTCGACGTGGAGATTGCAGCATGACCGATACAGCCGAAAAACCAAAAGACATCATGTTTGCGCAAGCCTGTAACATGGCCATGGCCAAAGCAATGGCAGACGATCCCAAAGTCATCCTGATGGGCGAAGATATCGCCGACGAGCAAGGCGGCGGCGTGTTCAAGGTAACCCTCGGCCTGTCCGAAAAATTCGGCACCGACCGCGTCCGCTCCACCCCGATTTCCGAACAGGCGATTGTCGGCGCCGCGGTTGGCTCCGCGATGGTTGGTTACAAGCCGGTTGCCGAAATCATGCTAATGAACTTCATCACGGTTGCGATGGACCAGATTGTCAATCACGCGGCCAAGCTGCGTTTCATGTCCGGTGGCCAGACCACCGTTCCACTGACCATCCGTACAACAACCGGTGCAGGCACCGGTCTTGGTGGTCAGCATAGTGATATGCTCGAAGCATGGCTTGCCCATGTACCCGGCCTCAAGGTCGTCGCCGCCTCCAACCCGGCCGATGCTTATGGCCTTCTCTATTCCTCGATCATGGATCCCAATCCGGTGATCTTCATCGAGAATACGCCCGGTTATTTCGTCAAGGGCCCTGCTCCTGCGCCGGACCACGTGGTACCGCTCGGCAAGGCATCGGTGCCTCGCGAAGGCACGGATATTACGCTGATCGGCTATGGCAGCAGCATCAGCAGATGCCATGGCGCTGCGGACAATCTCGCCAAGGACGGTATCTCCTGCGAAATCGTCGACCTGCGCACCATCGCCCCGTTTGATGAAGAAACGGTGCTGAAAAGCGTTGCCAAGACCAAAGCGGCAGTCGTCGTTCACGAAGCAGTCCGGAATTTTGGCGTAGGCGCAGAAATTTCCTCACGCATTCACGAAGAACTATTCTCGGAACTGAAGGCCCCTGTCGGCCGCGTCGGATCCGGCTATGCGCCGGTTCCTTTCTCACCCGCGATCGAGAAGGCCTGGATGTTCAATCAGGACGATGTCGAACGTGAAGTACACAAGATTTTAGGGTAAAATTACAATGGCAACAGAAATACGTATACCGAAATTGGGCTTCAGTATGGAATCGGGCATTCTCGCGGAATGGCTGGTCGAAGACGGCGCAGACGTCACTGCTGGTCAGGAAATCTACGCGCTGGAAAACGAAAAATCGACCCAGGAAGTCGAATCACCAGCCAGCGGAAAACTGAAGATTCTCATCCAGGCAGATGGTGAAGAATATCCGGTTGGCGAATTAATCGGAACGATTGAATAACCAAGGCTACGAGACTCCAGAATCCTATCACTATCGTTAGGAATGTTTGGTTGACTACAAAACCAAACAACGCGACACACAGCGAATAATAATAAGTGTCGCAAGGAGTAGAATTGCATGGCTGCGAATTTTATCGCCGAGATTCCCGAAATTGGTCGGAAACGATTTCGGCAAAATGTAGACAGTGTCACCATCACCAATCCAGCGGAGATTCGTCCTGCTGCGGAGGCTGTGCACAAAATTGCGGAATCTTATGGATTCAGAATAGCGGTGTCCGCCGATATTTCATCCAAGGCGCATCTCGTCGATGCCGACGGCAATCTGATCAACAAGGATGTCTTTGGCTGGGTAGCCGAAGGCGAGCGCTGGTGGGAGGACACCCGCCTTGCGCTCAGTTCTCCCCTGCCCCGCGCTTGCCGCTACGAGAGCGAACCAATCTGGTGCAACGCCGAGGGATTCCACGGACATTGGCCGAATGAATATCTGGATAAGATTGATCTCAAGGATTTTTACGCCCAATCCCAAACCTCCAAATCCCATATTCTTATCCCCGTGCATCTGCCATTCGGACAGATCGCGGCGGTCAGTTTCTCGACGCTCGAACATGGCATATCAGATCTCACCGAGGCCTATCGGCTCTATTCCGATTTTTTCGGGATTGTCACTGGTCGTTTCGTCACCGGCTATGTTCTGGCGATGCGCGAAAAGCACCGTATGCCGGCCAATTGCATCCTGTCAAAGCGTGAAGCCGAGTGCCTGCACTGGGCGGCAATCGGCAAGACCGACAAGGAAATCAGCATGATCCTTTCGCTCAGCCATGCGACGATCCGTTATCACGTCAACCGGGCCGGGCAAAAGCTCAATAGCGTCAACCGAGGACAGACCATTTTCAAAGCCGGCCAACTGGGATATCTCGGCGCGACTGACTAGGGTCTATTTCCGCAATATGGCGAAAACCGCAGTCATCGTCATCAGCACAGAATCGCCGCAGACGATCTGCCCGCTGCAGTAAGCGGTGCGTTTGCTGATCCGGTCGATTCTAGTATAAGCTTCGACCCAGTCATCAAGCTTCGCAGCCGCGAGATAATTGGTGTTCAGATTCATCGTTGCCACCGGCAAGCGAGGCCGTTCGGCTTCGTGAACCTGCAGACTGAGCGCCACGTCAGCGAGCGTCCCCAGAACACCGCCGTGCGCGACGTTGATGTGGTTGATCTGCCCCTTGTGGATCCGTGTCCCCACGACGATGCAATCTTCATCGGATCGCACATAATAGGGCCCGGCCATGTCGAGAAACGGGCTGGAAAATTTCGCTCGTTCAAAACCGGCCGGGATATTATCGGCAGACAAACTATCCAAAGTCAGGCGACCGCCTTCTTCGGGCTCTTCGGTGACTCTTCGGAATCCAGCCACAGATTCAGCGTCTCGTGAAAATGCCGGAGCTTCGATTCCTGATATTGCGCGAACAGGGAGACCCCGTCCGGCTGGCTTTTCACGCCTTTTTGCATCGCCTTGTGATTGAGATAGTCCTGATTGAAAATCTTGTTCAGATAGCTGCCAAATTCCTTCGCCTCGGTATAGTCATCGTGCAAGTCGAGGAATGTGCATTTTGCTGGCTCTGGACGCTCTGCACCTTCGGGCAATGGAACCATGAACATGACTTCATGCAGCGATTGCTCCGGATTATCGCCATCCGGCCGGAACCGGTAGAAGATCGGATTGAAATCCGCCCAGGGGCTGATGTTCGGGAACACGCTATAGAAAATCGCATCAACGAGATCGGCATCGCTGATATCATCAACCATGTCGCCCCACGTCGGCCGCATTTCCTCGCGCCGTGCCTGTGCTGCCTCGTCACGCATGGCATGAGCGGAAACGTCGGTATGGACCATCGGCATATTTTCATCATCGGGTGCAATCTTGCCACCGATCCAGTTGCACATATGCGGATCTGCAGATGTCACATCGCCTTCGATATAATTGGCGTCCATATCGAAAATGCCGCTCTTGCCGTTCGGCAAAGAGACTTTGACACGATTCTCTTCCAGCCGCTCGAACTTGTGCTTGCTGATCGGATGGACGAAACTCTGGAAAGCTTTCTGATCCGGAAAGGCTGTCGGATCGGGATTGAGCAAATCGGTATGCGGGCTGGGCTGACCATGGGCAGACATCGCCCGGGACATATTGTGCCAGACATCATATTTACTGTTCGCATCTGCAAAGGCCGGCATCAGTTCAGGGTGGGTGCCGACGACATGATAGGATTCCATGAAGGCTTCCTGGGCAATTTTCCAGTTGCACGGCAACCGCTTGATCATGTGCGCCGCTTTGAAACGCCGTTCGAACGGAATCTGGAAATGGCGGTCGATATCCCCGAGAAAATCTTCGAGCGGTTCGCAATCGGGATCCGGATTGATGAACACGAACCCTCCCCACTCACCGACGCTTATTTCCTTCAAGCTGTGGGTTTCTTCGCTAACCGACGGAAAATCCCATTGGCATGGCACTTCTTTCAATTTGCCGTTCAGCTCCCAGGACCAGCCATGGAAGGGACAGCGCAGGGCCTTTTGACCCTTTTTGTGGTTGTCGCAAATCGCCCGGCCGCGATGCATGCAGCTGTTGGGATATGCCTTGATCTCGTCTTCCGATACCCGGACCACCAGAAAGGAAAGCTCGGCAATATCATAAACGAAAGTATCGCCGACATTTTTTATATCATCCTTGTGACAGGCCATTTGCCAGACGCGTTTCCAGAGTCTCTCGACTTCGCGATCATGCTCTTCCTTGGTCCAGTAGCGACTGACCTCGACGGTCGTGACGCCAGGCTCCATCGGAGATTCTTCCAGAAAAACAGCGGGCGGCGCGACTTTGTCGCCTTCCAGCAATTCCGTATAGGAAATCCCGTTTGACCGATTATGTCCGGTTAAAGTCTCAACCATCATTGTCTCCTGAAAACTAAACGTCTTTGTTTCGATCAAAATAGCCTAAACAAGCCACTCGGCCACTAGTGAATCTGGCAGCATCGCCTGTTGTTTTTGAGAGGTTAGCCCCCGGCTATTACCTGTGTATCTTTGCATCATATAGAGACGGAAGCGAATCCGCCCCGAAGGAGAAATTTCACGTGAAGCTTTATTCCAGCCTAGGCCCTAATCCCCGTTTTGCACGGATGTTCATTCTCGAGAAGGGTCTCGATGTCGAACGCGTTCATATCGACATTCTCACCGCCGAAAACCGTCAGGCAGAATTCGCGGACAAGAATATTCTCGGCACGACTCCGGTGCTCGAACTCGACAACGGCTTCATGCTCAGCGAAATCATGGCGATAGCCGAATATCTGGAAGAAACCCATCCCGAACCGGTGCTGATCGGGTCAACGGCTCAGGAGCGCGCCGAAGTAAGAATGTGGACCCGGCGGATCGATTTGGAAATTGCCGTGCCAATGACACTTGGTTTCCGTGGAGGCGCCGGGCGTCCGATGTTCGAACCGCGAATGGATGTTGTCGGCGCGGAAGGCGCGGCAGATTTGTCCGCGATGGCCGACAATAAATGGCGCTGGCTCGATGGACAGCTCGAGGGCAAGGACTATATCTGCCAGGACAAGTTCACCATGGCCGATCTTGTCGCTTATTGCTTCATCCAGTTCGGCTATACGGTCGGCTGGTCGCTGCCCGAAGGCACCGACAATCTGGCAAAATTTGTCGACCGGATTGGCGAGCGGCCATCCTCGAAAGTCTGGCAGGACAGCGAATGAGCGAGACACCGGCCTCCCTCGCCAAACTCGGCACGATCATGCAAATCAGCTATGTGCCGGACGACTATGACGCGGCGCTCGATTACTGGACGCAGAAAATGGGCGCAGGTCCGTTTTTCCACACCGAAAAAGTCGAGGTGGAAAATGTCAAATATCGCGGCGAATCGTCCGATATCCAATTCTCCATGGCGATCGGCTATTGGGGGGATGTGCAGGTCGAACTAATCCGTCCGAATAACGATGCACCGTCGATGTTCAGGGACTGGCGCGAAAAGGGCCTGCAGGGCGTCCAGCACCTGTGCGTGATCGTCGATGATCTCGCTCACGCGCGTGCGCTGACCGAAGACGCCGGCGGTGAAGTGATCCAGGAAGTCAGCCTGCCCGGCGGCGTCGGTGGTGCTTTCTACGCCGATTATGGCGGTGGCCCCGGAACAATCATCGAATATCTGCAAATTCCGCAAGCCGGCATCGACGGTTTCGCGGCCATGCGGCAAATGCATCTCGACTGGGATGGCAAGACAAACCCCGTGATAGGAAAAGAATAGATGAGCGAAGCTCCAGAACGCCGCCCCGACCAGAAACCGATCCAGTGCGTGCTGGTCGCCGCCGGCAAATATCATGATATCGATTATGCCCGACTGGAAGTGATGAAGCTGCTTGCTGAGGATGACCGCATCCGGGTCCGCGTGTTCGAGGATTATGAAAATCTCGAGGCGATCAAGAACGCAGATTTTCTCGTCAGCTATACTTGCGACCTGCAGCCAAGCGAAGCGGCGCAGAAAAATATTCAGGATTTTGTCACCGGCGGCGGGCGCTATTTTGCCTTGCATGGTACAAACTCGGTTCTGCGTTTTCTGGAAAGCGGTCTGGTCGATGCACCGGATGAAATGCCGGTCTTTGCCGACACGCTAGGCACGCGCTTTTTATCCCACCCGCCGATCATTCCGTTCACCGTCGACAATGCCCAGCCGGATCACCCGCTGGTCAAAGGCATTCCGAGCTTTGAAACCGTCGACGAACAATATCTGGTGGAGACCCGCGCCGAACTCGATGTACTGCTCGATACTGAATATAACGGAACCGACGATATCAGCGGCTTCGTGCACAGCGATATCGAGAAGAGCCGCCATCCCGTCTTTTACATCCGGCGGATGGGCGAAGGCTCCGTGCTGTATCTGACCATGGGCCATTGCCGCGGCCATTACGACATGGATCCGGTGATGGACTGGTGGCCCGAAGTGGATCGCTCCGGTTGGCAGCAGCCGATCATCTATGATCTGCTACGGCGCGGCATCGGCTGGAGCTGCGAAACCGCCATAGCAAAATTCTAACCCCGATTTCACGAAACATAAAGGAGACGACAATGGATTTAGGACTCAAGGGCAAGAAAGTCATTCTAACCGGCGGAAGCCGTGGCCTCGGACGCGCAGCGCTGGAACATTTTGCTGCAGAAGGCGCTGATGTCGCCTTCTTCTCCCGCAATGCCGAACAGGTTGCGACGGCCAAAAAAGAACTCGAAGCCCACGGCGGCAAGGTGATCGCCGATGCGCTGGATATGACCGATCTCGACGGCTATGCAAAATGGCTTGAAAAGGCCGCTGGCGATCTCGGTGGTTGCGATATCTTCATCCACAATGTCAGCTCTTCTGGTGCCGGCGCGACCGGCGACTGGGAAGTCACTTTCAACACCGACATTCTCGGTGCGGTCAAGGCGATGGAAGTGCTCGAACCGCATCTGGAAAAATCCGATGACGGCAGCGTGATCTTCATGTCATCCACCGCAGCCTTTGAAACCTTTGTCGCACCGCAGGCATTCAACGCGATGAAAGCCGCGCTGATCACCTTCGGCAGCCAGCTGAGCCAGTCGCTCGGCCCCAAGGGCATCCGCGTCAACATGGTTTCTCCCGGACCGATCAAATTCCCGGGCGGCAACTGGTCGCAGATCGAAAAAGGCATGCCGGAATTTTACGAAGGCACGAAAGCCGGCTTCGCACTGGGTGACTTCGGAACGGCCGATGATGTCGCCCGCGGTGTCGTCTTTCTCGCCAGCCCGGCGTCTAGCTATACCACTGGCGCGCATCTGGTGATCGACGGCGGCTTCACCAAACGCGTCCAATTCTAAATTAACAAGCTTCCCCTTCCTGATGGAGGGGGAAGCTTGATCTGCCCTTTGCGTGGTTCCGTATCACCGCCGGGGGCATAGGCGCGATTTACGGACGCTTCCGCTGATAGGGCTAGCTCGCGAAAACCATCATTGTTATCGCTCACCCAATGATTTTATGATGTAAGCGATGCAAAGCGCATTATAGCGCGCTTCATGTCGACACCTCCGCCAAAACTCGCTCTTCTCCGGTCATTTTGGACAGCCATGCCCTATCTGGCCCTGTTCGGGGGGATGGCTTGCTTGGCGATCGGAACTTCCTTCGCAAAACATCTGTTTCCGCTGATCGGCGCGCAGGGTACATCTGCCCTGCGGGTCGGCCTGTCGGCTCTCATTTTGATAGCCGTCTGGCGTCCCTGGCGTTTCAAGCTGAGCAAGACTAATGCTGGCCGAATATTATTATACGGGCTCGTGCTGGGGCTTATGAATCTCACCTTCTACCTGTCGCTACGGACCATTCCGCTGGGACCGGCCATCGCGATCGAATTTACCGGACCATTGGCTCTGGCGTTAATTCATGCGCGGCGCTGGATCCATTTTCTCTGGGTGGGCTGTGCAGTGGCAGGCCTGGGACTTCTGCTCCCTCTCCGCGGCGGCATATATGCGTTGGATCCCGTAGGTATGGCTTTCGCCGCCGCAGCGGGTCTGTTCTGGGCACTTTATATCATTTTCGGAAAAAGCCTGTCGCACATGCACGCAGGACAGTCCGTGGCACTGGGAATGAGCACCGCTGCTATCGTCATCCTGCCTTTTGGCGTCATGAGCGCCGGTACAGCGCTGCTGCTGCCCTCCGTCCTGTTTGTCGGTTTGGGCGTGGCTCTCCTCTCCAGCGCCCTGCCTTATTCATTGGAGATGATTGCCCTGCGCCACATCCCGGAGCGAACCTTTGGCGTCATGCTGTCTGCGGAACCGGCCATAGGTGCGATCGCAGGCATGGTCATCCTCCATGAGCAACTCAGCGGCCTGCAATGGTTTGCCATTGGCTGCATAGTCATAGCCTCGATCGGCGCGCTCCTGACCACCGAAGCAGACAATCCGATCGCCACGCCCGGTGCACCGGCATAGATGGGCGATTGCACCGGCAAGCAAATCTAGCGATCCGCTAAAGCCGACATTTCAGTCGGCTCACATATGAGCGAGCGCGAAATCGAGAGCTGCGCAAACGGCAGTCACTTGCGCATTGTTGCACTCCTGCGGCGTTGCCCGCACGCTGTCCGGATAGACTTCGGTTGTCGTCTTGAACCGGGCATCCGTAATGGCACCGCACATCGCATATTGGGCTTGCGGATATTCGATCACGCCGTGAGCGATTACAGGCGAGCCAATAATCATATTATTTTCATCCGGCGGAGCGATATGGGTTACCCGTTCGACTGCCGAAATGATCGACTCCTGGAAGGCAGGTTGCGGACTTTCGCTATCGTCAACCAGATAGAAGCCGTCCGGCACGGTATCAGGCACATAGCTTTTGCCGTCTCGCGCAGCCAGAGCCGGACGAAACTCGGTCTCGTCGCTGTCGGTTGTTTCATGCAGGTCGATATGCAGAAGGAACGGTCCGGTCTGCGAGGCGACCAACGCCATCAGCGCCGCGCACTCAATCGCTTCGCTATCTGCTTTAAAGTTGCGATTGGGATCCAGTGCGTTGTAATTCCAACGATTGACGCGCTCGTAGGCCCAGGGGCTCACGCAAGGCGCTACCAGAAGATTGAATTTCCCCGCATAATTGGCTGCGTGCTTTTCAAGAAATTCAAGCGCGCCCATGATTCCGCTCGTTTCATATCCGTGGACTCCGCCAGTTACCAGCGCTGTGGGCAGAGCCGGATCGTGAGGACCGTTGCGAAGAGCCAAGAGCGAATAAATATCGTCAGCGTAACTGAGTTGGCCATAGGGTATAATTTCAAACTGGTCAGCCAGAGCCTCGATCCGCGGTACCACATCCTCGGCGTAACGGCGCTTGACGGATTGACTGGCCCGCCATTGCTTCCGCTCATCCTCGCCCCATGGCTGGCCCGGAATTCCGATCTGATAAAAGGGGGTGCTGTTCATTCTGGTCTCACTGGCTAGGTCCGCAAATCACGGCTTGGGAGTTGCGGTGCCAATTCTAGACGAATTTCGGCTTTGTGCCAGAGTTGGTGTCCGTTTTCAGGATAATACAGCCCCCGAACACAAGCGGTTCATCTCTCCATCACTTCTCTTTGCCGGTAAAAGCCGCAATCCGCTTCTGCATATCAGGACCATGGCCTTCGCTCTCCATCACTTCCCACTGCAGCCCTGCATCGAGCGGACCGCCATCGGTCGCCTCAAGCAGACGTTTGTTAGCGGAGTGAGAGAAACCGGAATTGGCGACAATCTTTGTCGCCAGCGCTTCAATCTCGGCATCAAATTGTGCGAGCGGCACGGCATATTCGGCCAGACCGATGCGCACGGCTTCCTCGGCATCTATCATATCGGCGGTAAACATCAGTCGCTTGGCGGTGGCGATGCCGACCCGACGGGGCAATCGCTGGCTCATCCCCCAGACAGGCGTCAGTGCCCATTTCGCATGAGTATCGCCAAAGCGCGCGCTATCCGCTGCCAATATGAAATCCGCCGCCAGCGCCACCTCCAGCGCGCCGGTATAGCAATGGCCGTGCACCGCAGCGATCACCGGCTTGGGCAGTTTTTCCAGCATCCGCAAGGTTTCCGAATGCCAACCACGCGAAGGTACCACCTCGCCGTCGGCAATGTCGCCCAGATCATGGCCGGCGGAAAAACATTTACCCGCACCGCGCAGGACAACGCAACCGATGCTGTCATCTTTACGCAGATCCTCGACATGGCTGCGCAGCTCCCGGAACATCGCCACGGTCAAAGCATTGAGCTTGTCGGGGCGATTGAGCGTCAACAGCGCCCAGCCATCCTGATCTTCACGCAGTACGAGATTCGTCATGGCTTCACTCCCTTTGTCGGACTCCGTTCGTGCTGAGCTTGTCGAAGCACCTCTCGACGAGAAGTGCCCTTCGACAGGCTCAGGGCGAACGGTAAAGTCTCAACTTTAAAATGCTATCGATCAGTTGACCGCCCGGTCCTTACCCTCCCAATAAGGCGCGCGCAGGTCCTTGCGCAAGATCTTGCCTGACGGATTGCGCGGCAGAGCGTCGATAAAATCGATCGATTTCGGACATTTGAAACCGGCAATCCGCTCGCGCGCATCGGCGATCAGTTCGGCTTCGGTCAGTTCCTGCCCGGGCTTGAGCACGACGCAGGCCTTTACCGCCTCGCCCCATTTTTCGTCCGGCACCCCGATGACCGCGACGTCGGCAACCTTGGGATTGGCGTAGAGCGCATTTTCGACTTCTGCTGGATAGACATTTTCACCACCCGAGATGATCATATCTTTCAGCCGGTCCTGAATATAGAGATAGCCGTCTTCGTCGAGCGAACCGGCGTCGCCGGTGTGCAGCCAGCCATCGGCATCTATGGTTTCGGCTGTAGCTTCCGGACGATTCCAGTACCCTTTCATATTCTTGGTAGATCGGGTCGCGATTTCGCCGATCGTGTAAGGCGGCAATGTCTCGCCCGTTTCCGGATCGATGATCTTGATCTCGACACCGGGAAGAGGCGTACCGACCGAACGCATCTTCTCGTTGCCGTTCACATCATGGTCTTCAGGATTGAGCGTGGTGATGGTTCCCGATGTCTCGGTCATGCCGTACATCTGGACAAAACCGCAACCGAGTACATCCATAGCCTGTTTCATCAGCTCGAGCGGAATCGGCGACGCGCCATAGGTAATATATTTGAGATTGGAGAAATCGACATCTTTGGCCCGAGGGTGGTTGAGCAATATCTGGATTGCTGCCGGGACCATGAAGATTTTCGAGATATTATATTGCGCGATCAGATCGAGCGCCTGGGTCGGATCATATTCCGGCAGCACAATCGCGCTACCGCCCGTAAACATCACGCCCAGCCCGGTACCGGTTCCGCTGATATGGAAGCAGGGCATAGCAAGCAATGTGATCTCGCCAGGAATCGGTTTTTGCCAGTCCATCAGATCCTCTTCGGTGACACCCGAACTGCGGGAAGAGAAGATCGATCCGCTGGTCATGATCGCGCCCTTGGGATGCCCGGTGGTACCGGACGTATAAAGCTGCAGCGCATCATCTTCTTCGGTGCAGGACACCATCGGATCAATCGCGTCAAAACCGTCGCGCCATGACGGATAGCCGGCGAAATCACCCTCGGCTTTCTCGCTGCCCAATATCAGTTCGACATGGTGCAGATCCGCTTTGATCTTGCGCACCAGATCATCGAAGCCGGGGCCGATGAAGAGAATCTTCGCCTGACAGTCATTCAATATATAGGCGACTTCCGGCGGTGCCAGGCGCCAGTTGACCGGCACCATGACCGCGCCCAGCTTGGCCGCACCAACCAGGATTTCGAAATAGAGATGGCTGTTCTTGCCCATATAGGCGATCCGGTCGCCCTTGCCGACGCCTCTGGATGCCAGAGCCTGCGCCGCCCGGTTGCTGCCTTCATCGAGTGCAGCATAGGTCATCTCGTCATCTTCATAAGTGAAAACCACAGAGTCCGGCTGTTCCTGTGCGTGAAAGCGCACAACATCGGCAATGGAGATAATGTCTTCTTCGGTCATGCAATTGTCCTCTTTGCGCGATTCTGTGATCGGCTTTTCGATGGAATACATAGAGAGGCTGTCACATGATACAGCCTAGCAGATTGACTAGCCGCGATGCCCTGAATCCGGTGGCAAAGAAACCGCTAGCTGCTCTAGGATCAATCCATGCGCAAACTGGCATTGCATCAGATCACGATGATGGACGGCGGACCGGAAGGGCTTGTGCGCTTCGCCGCCGAAGCCGGACTTGACGGAATCTGCCTGTTCACCGCCACACCGCTCGACGCAAATGGCATCCCCATGTTTCCGGTCGTGACAGCTGAGGCTGCAAATACCTTCAAAAATCTGCTTCGCGACCATGAGGTGCGAATCATCAACGCGGAATATTTTCCGGTGTTGGCAGCGCAGGATGTTGCAACCTATTTACCGGCCATCACGCTTGCCGCAGAACTGGGCGCCAAGCGCCTGGTCAGCCACGTCCACGAAACCGACCGGCACCGCGCGGAGGATCAACTTTCGACGCTTTGCAATATGGCTCTCGACCAAGGGCTGGAAGTCGGCTTGGAATTCACCGGCTTTTCTGCCGGCTGCAACAGTCTGGACGATGCGGTCGCGCTTCATGGTCGCGTGGACCAGTCTAATTTGAAGATCGCGATCGATGCGCTGCATCTCTTCCGCACCGGTGGCACGCTGGAACAGTTGCAGGCCGTCGACCCGGCGATCATCGGCTACGCGCAACTGTGCGATGGTCCGGATTTCCGGCTATCGGGCGATTATCTCGATGAAGCGATGAACCGGATGATCCCCGGTCAAGGCGTGTTCCCGCTGAAAGATTTGGTCGCTTTGCTGGGACCGCATGTCGATATCGACATTGAAGTGCCCAATTTTTCCGGTCCTTCAGGCTCAGAGGCAAAAACATGGTCGCAACGCGCCATCAACGCTAGCCGCGATCTGTTCGGCTAAGAGGCCGGGGGCTCGGGAGCGTTGACCGGGGGCAAGTCCGAGAGATCGAGCCAGTCATTTCCAGACTGGTCATAAAGGCTATCCAGCACCGCAAAGGGCAGCCGAAAGGGTCGTCCCCAACCGCTATTCCACATCGCAACCACGCCGGTCCGCGCCACCGGATCGAATATCATTGTCGAGCGAAAGCCGTCCACCGCGCCGCTATGCCCGACCAGTTGCCGGCCGGAATAGGTGAAGCTCCGCCAGCCCAATCCGTAGGACGGCTCCCCGAGCGCGCGGGCAAGGTCGCCGCTATAAGGACGCTTTGTTCGGACCAAAGGCTCGTGCGCCAGGGCCAGCGCCCTCTTTGACAGGACATCCTTATTCTCGCCCATCTGCGCGCGCATCCAGCGCGCCATGTCGACGATATCGCTGCTCACCCCAGCGGCAGCGGGAACGCGCCAGTAGGATTCCGACAGGGTTCGCACCTGATCACCGCGATGCGGCCGCGCCCAGCTTTTGGCGCTGGTCAGACCGGCCATACCAAATTGCGCGCTCTTCATGCCAAGCGGCTTGAACAACTGCTGTTGCACCGCGTCAGAATAGAGCGTTCCGGCGGCCTGGCCCAATATCTCGCTCGCCGCATCAAAGGCGATATTCTGATAGCTGTGACAGCTGCCGGGCACACATTGTAACGGCGCGTCGGCGAGCTGTGTACGGAGCAGCCCGGGATCCTCACCATCCTCCAGCTTGCTATCGTAGGCGTTTTTGGTGAGGCCGGTCCGGTGCGACAACAGTTGCGCCAGCGTGACCTGTGTCTCGGCACTGCCGGGCAGTCGAAGGGAGGAATGCCAACTGCTCAGCGGAGCCTCGAGATCTACTTTGCCCTCTTCCGCCAGTTTCCCCGCTAGCGCGCCCGCGACGCCTTTCGAAACCGAGGCCCAGCGAAACACCGTATCCGGCATCACCCGCTGGCCGCTATCTTTGTCCGCCACACCGTAAGTACCGATAAAGCTGAGCTCGCCTTTCTCGACAATGGCCACCGCCAGCCCGGCCATTTCGGGCTGTGCCGCCAGCACCGTAAAATCACGGTCGAGGCCACGATAATCAATTCTGCCATGCCAGTCGCCAGCTGCGACCGGCAGCTTTTTTTCAGCTGCCGGTTGCGTAACCAGGGGCAACGGAAAGCCGGCTTGACGCTCGACAAGCGTACGATAACCATACCAGCCGACGAGCAACAGAGCAGCCAGCCCGAACAGCAGCGCCAGAGATTTTTTCACGTTCGGTATCTTATAAAGCTAATTCATAGGTAGCGGTGGTTTTCGCCGCGACATCCTCGGCGCTGATACCCGGAGCCAGTTCGATCAGCCGGAACGGGCTGCCATGGTCGGGCCGCTGGAAAACACATAGATCGGTAATGATCATGTCGACAACATTGGTCCCGGTCAGCGGCAGCGTGCACTCGGGAATGAATTTGGGACTGCCATCCTTCGCGCAATGATCCATCACGACGATAATTTTCTTCACGCCGGCGACCAGATCCATCGCGCCGCCCATGCCCTTGATCATCTTGCCAGGGATCATCCAGTTGGCGATATCGCCATTTTCCGCGATCTCCATCGCCCCCAATACGGTCAGGTCGATGTGGCCGCCACGGATCATTGCAAAGCTGTCGGACGAACTGAAATAGCTCGACGAGGGCAGTTCGCTGATCGTCTGCTTGCCGGCGTTGATCAGATCGGGATCAATCTCGTCCTCATAGGGAAATGGTCCGATTCCGAGCATCCCATTCTCGCTCTGCAAGGTCACCTCGACTCCCGGAGGGATGTGGTTGGCCACCAGCGTCGGAATGCCGATGCCGAGATTCACATAATAACCGTCATGCAGTTCCTGTGCCGCCCGGGCGGCCATTTCATCGCGAGTCCAGGGCATATTCATCCTTCTTTGTCATCTGGTTTGGCTGTGGTTTTCTTCGTCGCCTCCACCAGAGGAGGCGGTGTCAGAAACCAGCCGTTATCGAACATCTGCTTCAACGTTATCGCTCCGTCGGGCTCCAGCAAATAGTCATAAAGTTCGTCGAAATCAGCACGGTCGTCGCCCGCGATGGCGACAATACAATAGTTGCGCGCTGCATCCCAGCGCCGAACCTGTTTGCGGTCTTCCCCGCCGCGGTCAAGGAAAAGAAAATCATCCGATTCGGAATGTGAAAATCCCGCCTCGTTGAGGATGGCCGAAATCCTCGCAGATGCGGCAACCGGTTGATCGGACAGCCAGATCACGCTGATTTCGGCAGAATGCAGATTGTTGAGCGCCTCCGCCAGACCGTTCTGCCGGTAAAGCGTCTCCGCATTTATCAGGTCACCACCGGTCGAACCATCAAGATCGATGAGCACGGCCAATGGCTTGCCCTCGCATTCCATGGTTTCCGGCTTGAAAATATCCACTCGCGGAATCAGCACCACCGATTCAACGCCCTCCCCCGCTTCCAGTCTCGCCGATTGTTTCAGAGCGTGGGCCGCAAAATTGGTATAAGGTGAAACGCCCGGCCCCGGTGGTTGGAAATTTTGTGAACCATCGTCGGCAGAGTCACCGTCACGATTCAGCTCGGCAATTTCAAAAGCGCCACCTTGTCCGGAAAAACTGTCATTTTTCGCGGGCAATCCGGCCGCACTGTCGCCGTCAAGCCCGATCGTCACGGAACCAATCGGCATTGCCAGATCAATCGCACCGGATGCGACCAGTTCCTGCTTCGCCCGCGAACGATCAATTTCATTCTTGCCGATCGTCCCCAGAGCCGCCAGTGGCAGCAGTGCAGCGACGCAGCCGGAGAGCAGCGGCAGGGCTGCCAAAACCAGGAGAGACAGGCGGAATTGCGCCATCAGGCGTCTTCGCGCTCCCGGGTCATGCGGAATTCGATTTTCTTGTCATAGGGCGCGCCACAGATCAGGCGTTTGACATAAATGCCGGGCAGATGAATGCAATCCGGGTCCAGTTCGCCGACTTCGACAATTTCCTCGACCTCGGCGACACAGATCTTGCCCGCAGTTGCCATCGGCGCATTGAAATTGCGCGCGGTCTTGCGGAACATAAGATTGCCCGCCTTGTCCGCTTTCCAGCCCTTGATCAGGCAGAGGTCTGCGAAAATGCCACGCTCGAGAATATAGGTTTCGTCATCGAAATCCTTGTGCTCCTTGCCCTCGGCCACCTGCGTGCCGACACCGGTCTTGGTATAGAAGCCGGGGATGCCCGCGCCACCGGCACGACACCGTTCGGCCAGTGTTCCCTGCGGACAGAATTCCACTTCCAGTTCACCGGACAGAAACTGCCGTTCAAATTCCTTGTTCTCGCCGACATAAGAAGCGATCATCTTCTTCACCTGCCGCGAACGAAGCAGCTTGCCGAGCCCTTCATTGTCGATACCGGCATTGTTGGAAGCGATGGTCAGGCCCTTGACGCCGTCAGCCTGGATCGCGTCGATCAACCTTTCCGGGATTCCGCACAGGCCGAAGCCGCCAACGCAGAGATGCATTTCGTCAAATAAAAGGCCCTCAAGAGCGGCCGCCGCATCCGGATAGATTTTTTTCATGAATATGCTTTCCTGACTGATTGTCCGCCGTCTAGCGCAGGAGGCGCACGAGCGTCCAGAATAGAATATGTTTGAACATACGAATCGGTTATGCGCACTCTCATGTTGCGCTTACTTGCCTGTCTGTCACTATTCTTCTTTCTGGTGCCGGTCACTTACGTGCGCAGTCCTGCGCCCCCGGCAAATGATAGCCAGTATATCGCTCTCGAACCGATCGTGCTCGACGCCAGGACCCCCGCCCGGACCCGGGTCGGGCGTCTCGCCTTTCTGGGCGGCTGGAAAATCACCAGTGACAATGGCGAATTCGGTGGCATATCGTCGATGCTGGCACTGCCGGACAACCGCTTCCTGATGCTCAGCGACAATGGCACGCTGGTTGGCTTCACGTTGGACGAGGCTAATCATCAGGCGATCCGGCCGTTCATTGCCCCCCTGCCCGACGGTCCCGCTCCGCCCAATGAATATGCAAAGAAAAACTGGGATTCCGAATCCTTTCTCCATGATCCAAAGACCGGCCAGTTCTGGGTCGGTTACGAACATCAGCACAGTATCTGGCGCTACGGCCCTTCCTTTTCCCGAAAGGAAAGCGTGAATTTTCCGAAAGCGATGCAGAAGTGGCCAGACAATGGCGGCGCAGAAGCCATGCTCCGCCTGCCGGATGGTCGCTTTCTGGTTTTTTCGGAGTCGGCAGAATATTCCGGAGGCGGCTCTGAAGCGCTGATCTTTGAGGACGATGCATCCGAACCAGATAGCAAAGCCGCATTTATGGGCTATCGGGGGCCGAAGGGTTACAAGCTGACCGACGCAGCCATTCTTGATGGCAAGACAGCCTTGATGCTGCACCGGCGTTTCACGCCATTCGACGGGGTCTCGGCGATATTATCCATTGCACAATTGGCGGATTTCCAGCCGGGGAAGGTCGCGACTTCGATTCCGGTCGCCACGCTAAAACCGCCGGTCAAGGTCGATAATATGGAAGCCCTCGCCGTCACACGGGACGGTGACAAAACCATTGTGTGGATAGCATCCGATGATAATTTCAGCACGCTGCAGGAATCGCTGTTTTTCAAATTCCAGCTATTGGATGCTGAAAACAGCGGGAAAAAGTCCGGTCCCGAACGCCAAAACGAAAAAGCCGAGGCTAGCCCCGGCTTTTCAACGTTCGAATCAGATTGATCGCTTAAGCGGTCGCAACCTGCTTTTTCACGATTTCTTTCTTGATGCGTTTTACACGCAGGCTCAACTTGTCGTCCTTGGTTTTCAGCAACCAGTTGTCGAGGCCGCCAACATGTTCCACAGAACGCAGGCCGTGGGTCGAAACACGGAGTTTCACGCCCTTGCCGAGTGTATCGGACAGAAGAGTTACATTTTGCAGATTGGGCAAAAATGTTTTCTTGGTCCGGTTTTTGGCGTGCGACACATTATTGCCTACCAGCCGAGTCTTACCTGTCAGTTCGCAAATCCGCGACATCGTAAAAGTCCAATTTCTTGTTATTGAGTGATTCCCAGCGGGAAAGAGCGGTCACCTAACCATAATCGAGCCATGCGTCAAGCATATCGGAGGTATTTTGCATCAACTGACGCAACTACGGCTCACCTATGGTCTTCGTATCGGTTCCGCGCTAATCCCTATACATGTTGGCAGCAAAATATACCTCTTTCATGGGCGATGCGCTGGATTTGGCCCATGCGGCCATCACCGTCAATGAAGTGCCGGTCGGTGCGGTGATCGTCAGGGATGGCAAAATCATTGGCCAGGGCCACAATCGCACCCGCATCGATCATGACCCCACAGCCCACGCCGAGATCGTGGCGATTCGGCAGGCGACAGCATTTCTAGGCAATGACCGGTTGGACGGCTGTGACCTGTGGGTTACGCTGGAACCCTGCACCATGTGCGCCGGCGCCATTGCCCACGCTCGTCTCCGCCGGCTTTATTATGGTGCGGACGATCCCAAGGGCGGAGCGGTGGATAGCGGCGTGCGGTTCTTCGAATCGCCGACATGCCATCACAAGCCCGAAGTCTATGCCGGAATAGAGGGAGAAAGTTCCGCCAGATTGCTGCTGGATTTTTTCCGCGGTTGCCGGGACTAAGGCCTAGTGCACAAAGCGCGCCACCACATCGCGGTAGCTGCGGCTGACCTTTACCTGCGCGCCTGATCCGAGCACCAGAAAGCATTCCCCATTGGTGTGCGGTTTCACTTCGCGGACCTGGCTCAGATTGACGATAGTAGAGCGGTGCACCCGCTGGAAATGACGGGGATCCAGACGTTTCTCCAGATCCTTCATCGTTTCACGCAGGATCAAGCTGTTGTCGGCGGTATAGATGCACATATAATCGCCGGCGGCATCGATCCGTTCGATCGTATCGACATCCACGCGGAAGATCTGTCCGCGGTCTTTCACGTTGATCAGCTTTTCATAGCGGTTCGCCGACGCAGGTTCGTCGTCATCCTCGATATTGGCCATCGCATCGGGAGCCACTTCGCTGAGCACGTTTTTCAGCTTTTCAAGCTCGGCACCGCCGCGCTTCTCCAGCAAGCGCTTGCGCACGCGGTCAATCGCATCGGCCAGCCGGTCTTCCTCGACCGGCTTGACCAGATAGTCGATCGCTTCCGCCTCGAATGCGCGGACGGCATGTTCGGAATAAGCAGTGACGAAAATGAACAGCGGCGGTTCGATTTCCATAATGCCCTGCACCACCGAAAATCCGTCAAAGCCGGGCATCTGGATATCGAGAAACACCAGATCGGGTTTCAGGGTCTTGATCTTGCGAATCGCTTCGCGGCCATTGCGACAGGTGTCGACAATCTCGATATCGTCAAATTTCTCGAGCCGGATCTGCAAACCCTGAATCGCCAGCTTCTCGTCATCGACTAATATTGTCTTGATCGTCATGTTTTTAAATCCTTATGCTGAAATGATGCCATCGTCCGTGCATTTACCGGTTCCCGCTGATGGTCATCACTGGATGCATGCTCCCCAAAAATAGTCTCGTTTCTCAATTGTTCATCGGTTGCAGAGTGATCTGCCGCTTCCCGTTCAATCTGTTCTCTGGTTTCAAATGGCAAGGCGATGAATACTGAAAAGCCTTCGCCAGGTGACGAACGCGTTTCAAATATCGCGCCTTCTCCATAAGCCTGGTTTAATCGCTCCTGAATATTTCCGAGACCGACACCGGTGGAATCGGATTTTCCGGCTGTCGCGCCAATTTTTCCGGGCCCGGTATCCGACACGGTGATCCGTAATTTATCGCCGTCTCGATGGGCGGAAACCGAGATATCTGCACCTTCTTCCTGTGGCGTCACCGCATATTTGATCGCATTTTCGACCAGCGGCTGCAGCAATAATGACGGTAGCAACGCATCGCGCACCGCCGGGTCGATATCGAAATGCGAGCGCAGCCGTTCCTCGAAACGCATCTTCTCAATATCGAGATAGAGATGCAGGGTTTCCACCTCCTGCGCCAGGGTCACCCGGCTATGCACTTCGTTGACCAGCGTATGGCGCAGAAAGGACGAAAGGCGCGACAGCATGGCATTGGCCGGTTCGGTCTGCCGCAGCAGCACCAGCGTCGAAATGCTGTTCAGCGTGTTGAACAGGAAATGGGGGTTCAGCTGGTAACGCAGCATCGCCAGTTGCGCCCGAGTCGCCTGCGCTTCCAGTTGCAGCAGCTGATCATTTTGCTCCTCGACCCGGAGGAAGAAATTAATGGCATAATAAAGCGCCGACCAGGCACCGAGCAGCATGATGCCGAGAAATAGCGAACCCAGAAACAATGTGCCGAACGCGGTTTCCGACGCCGGATTCTGGATGAGAAAAACCCAGGCGTCGATGAAGGCATATAGAGCGGATGCAACCGTCAATATCGCCGCGGTAGTACTCCATGTCACAATCGGACGGCGGTGAATCAGATTCTTGTAGACCACCGAAAGCAGCAGGGAGATTGAATAGCCGGTGATAGTCGAGATAATGACCGGCACCAGAAAGCTCAGCGGCAGCCCGTTGGAAATCCCGCCGATCGCGCGCAAGATGAGTGCACCGGCCCAACCCGCAGATTGCAGGTTCCAGAATGCGCGGTTCTTGTTGCCAAAAAACGGCTGGGGACGAATTTCCATAACGGCCATCGCGCTATCTATAGCGGGGCATTGCCGCTTGGGGAAGAATCGCCTATCATTTGCGCAAATAAGACGACAAATGTTCCGTTTTTCGCCCCAAATACAAAGATATTTGTATTGTCCGGTGACGAAATGCGGCTGAAGATCGGCAAAAGATAAAGGAGAATATCATGGGTGGTCCCAATGAAGTCCGGGCGAAATTTCCGTCCATGGAAGAAGGCACACAGGAAGACTGGCAGATTATCGGCGGGCATTTTGGTCCCTTTGCCAGCAAGGTCGCTGACCGGGTGCTCGACCATTTGAAACTGCTCGACGGCGATTTCGGCGGTTTTCCGATCGACCGAATGCAGCATAGCCTGCAAACCGCAACCCGGGCGCATCGCGACGGCCGGGACGAACAATATGTCGTGATGGCCTTGCTCCACGACGTCGGCGATACGCTTGGTACCTACAACCATCCCGATGTTGCCGCCGCGATTCTAAAACCCTTCGTCAGCGAGAAAAACCACTGGATTGCCCAGCAGCATGGCATTTTCCAAGGCTATTATTTTTTCCACTATCTTGGCCAGGACCGCGACATGCGTGATCAGTTTCGCGGCCACGAACATTATGAAGATTGTGCCGAATTCTGCGCCAAATATGACCAGACCGCCTTCGATGCCAATTATGACACCGCGCCGCTGGAGTTTTTCGAGCCCATGGTTCGCCGCGTCATGGCACGGCCGATTAACAGTATCTACGCGACCGTCGAATAGGGCCGTGCGGCAAAATCCTTCAGGCCGCTGACGATTCGCCAATTTCCCTGAGATGACGGACAACCATATCGTCGCGGCTGGCACCGTCTGCATCCGGCTTCAATTCTGATTCATCGATCCAGCACAGGTCGTCCATTTCCAGGACCCGGTCATCATGCCCGCGCATGGTGATTTTGCGGATAGGCTGGCGGTCGCGCGAATCGCACAAGATCGGGTTGGACGGAACGCCGGTCTCCCATCGTTCGCCCCATTGCCGCATCGCGATCATCGTCGGCAACAGATCCTGCCCCTTGTCGGTCAGCCGATATTCGACTTTCCTTTTGTCATGATCGCAGGGACGACGGGTCATGATCCCTGCTTCCACCATCCGGGTCAGGCGATTGGCCAAAATATTCCGGGCGATGCCGATCTCAGACAAGAAATCCTCGAAATGTCCGACACCGTTGAGCGCAGCACGCAATATCATGAAGCACCAACGCTCGCCGATGACCTCCAGCGACACGGGAAGGCTGCACTCACCGCTAGCCAGACTCGATAGATCTTCTCTGATTTTGTCCATGTACCCATTCCTAAACCAGTTTTCTGGTGAGTGCGAAAAAAATATACGTTTTTAGTTGCAACTTAAAACCTATTAATCTAGGTATTGATTCGCAACCTAATTTGCAATCGGAATTTTCTCCCCATTGGTCTGCAAAAAAGGGCCTCGAAACTGACAAATAAGAAAGGAAATATCATGCTTCTCTCCCAAAGCCCACTTCGCGCCTCAATGTTCTTCTCCATCGCGGCGATGGCGTCCCTTACCCTGTTTACTGCCACGACTGCCGAAGCACGTAGCACGCCCATCGCTTATACAGCCGAACTGCAAGCCCCTGTCGAAGCCGCTCAGGAAATCATCAAGGGAACGGTCATCCGCTGCGACGGCACAAAATGTATCGGTGCCAAGAGCACTTCCGCGCCGCGAACGATCTGCGCCAAAATCGTCGATGAGTTCGGCCCGGTCGCCGATTTCGCTTATAAAGGCGAAGCCTTTGACGCCGAAGCGCTCGCCAAGTGCAACGACTGAATTAACAATCCCCGTCTGACCGGCCTTCTCGCTCCCCATGGCAGCCAGATTTCTGGCCCCCGCCGGTCAGCTTTAGCGCCGAAGCCATGACTTGCTTCCCTTCCCCGGAGACAAGCGACGGCTTCGGCGCTCTTTTTTGTTGCCCCAGCCCCAAAAGCGCACCATCTTCACCATATGCTGAGACAATATGAACTGGTGGAACGAGTAAGATCCTATGATCCCGATGCGGACGAGGATCTGATCAACCGCGCCTATGTTTTTTCCGTGCAAAGGCATGGCAGCCAGAAACGGGCCAGCGGCGACCCCTATTTCAGCCATCCCATCGAGGTCGCCGGCCTGATGACCGACCTCAAGCTCGACCAGCAGACCATTGTAACCGCGCTGCTCCACGATACCGTCGAGGACACGCTCACCACCTCTGAGGAAATCAGCAAATTGTTCGGCGCAGAAATCGCCCGGCTGGTTGATGGCGTGACCAAGCTTTCCAAGATCGAAGCCCAGACAGATAACGAGAGAGCCGCCGAAAATTTACGCAAATTTCTGCTCGCGATGTCCGATGATATCCGCGTGCTGCTGGTGAAGCTTGCCGATCGCCTGCACAATATGCGGACGCTTCATTTCATCAAGAGCGAAGAAAAGCGGCGACGCATCGCTCACGAAACCATGGATATCTATGCGCCGCTGGCCGAGCGGATCGGCATGTATGAATATATGCGCGAGATGCAATTGCTGGCCTTCGAGCATATGGAACCGGAAGCCTATGAGACCATCACAAAAAGATTGCAGGCAATCAAGGAAGGCGACGACGGCCAAGTCGATAAAATCGCCCAGTCGATCCAGAAAGCGCTCGAAAGTGGCGGGCTGGTGGCGGAGGTCAGTGGACGGGAGAAACATCCCTATTCGATCTGGCGCAAGATGCAGGAACGGCACGTCAGCTTTGAGCATCTGACCGACATCATGGCCTTCCGTGTGGTTACCGACAATAGCGCCGAATGCTACAGGGCGCTTGGCATCTTGCATGAAAAATGGAAAATGGTCCCCGGCCGGTTCAAGGACTATATCTCCACGCCCAAGCGCAATGGATACCGGTCGATCCACACGACCATCATGCACAGCAATAATATGCGGGTGGAAATCCAGATTCGCTCGCAGCGCATGCATGAGGACAATGAATTCGGCCTCGCCGCGCACTGGGCCTATAAACAGGGCAATCGGCCCGACGGCCAGGCGGGGTGGATCCGGGATCTCATAGAAATTCTCGATCAGGCGGAAGATGCCGAAGAGCTGCTCGAGCACGCCCGGCTGGCAATGTATCAGGACCGGATTTTCGCTTTCACGCCCAAGGGCACTCTCCTGCAAATGCCCAAGGGCTCTACCACCGTCGATTTTGCTTATGCCGTACATACCGATCTCGGCAATCAGGCGGTTGGCGCCAAGGTCAACGGACGGCACGTACCATTGCGCAGCCAGCTGCAGAACGGCGATGTCGTCGAGATTCTGAAATCCAAGGGACAGGAACCGCAGCCAGGCTGGCTGTCTTTTGTCATTACCGGCAAGGCGCGGGCAGCAATCCGTCGCAACGTCCGGTTCAAGGAGCGCGACGAGATCATCGCCATCGGCACGGAACTCTACGAGGAAATCATCGAACGGCTGCCCGGCAAGATCGGCAAGCGCGCAATCAAGGCAGCGCTGAAACGGCTGGATATGAAGGAACCGGATGACCTGATGATAGCGATTGGAACCCGCCAGCTCAGCGATCGGGCGGTGATGGAAGCGATTATTCCCGGCAGCATCCACGATAATGACGACGAGCGGCTATGGCCCGAACAGGATCGCGCGATTTCTATCAAGGGTCTTACCCCCGGCGTCGCCTTCAATCTCGCAGAATGCTGCCATCCCGTACCCGGAGACCGAATCGTCGGACTGCGCCGCAGCGGCCAGAATGTAGAAGTCCATACGATTGACTGCCAGAGCCTGGCGGATGGCGTCGATGCCGACTGGGTCGATCTCAGCTGGGGCAACGAGAGTGATGGCGCGGCCGCGCGGCTATGCGTGGTATTGCACAACAAGCCCGGCACGCTTTCCGAAATGGCGGGCATTTTCGGCTTCCACAACGCTAATATCCTGAATTTGCGCCTGTCCCACCGGGACGGTCCGTTCCATACTTTCGACGTTGATCTGGAAGTGCATAACGTCCACCATCTGATGCGGATATTGTCTGCCCTGCGCGCATCGGAAGCGGTCGCCCAAGCCGAACGCACCTGATTCCGATTTTCAGCTATATCTAAGGAGCAGTCGGCGGTCCGCCAGAGACGCCTTGCGCCTGCATTTGCTGCCGCAATTCTTCCATTTGTTCCTCTGAAATAAAGTCCAGCAGAGTGACATCAAAAACGAGCAGACTGTTCGGCGGAACCAGTTCGCCGGGAGACGATTCGCCATAAGCCAGATCGGACGGGATCCACACGCGATATTCGCCGCCCTTCTGCATCAGTTGGAGCGCTTCGGAAAAACCGGGAACGACCGCGCCAACCGGCATCGGCGCTTGGTCGTTGGCGTCGAAAACCGTGCCGTCGCGCAACGTGCCTTCATATTTGACCAGAGCCGTATCGGTGGAGACCGGCGATGGCCCCTTGCCCGCCTTGATAACCTGATATTGCAGACCTGATTCGGTCTGCACGACCCCGGATTGCTTCGCATTGTCGGCCAGAAACTCTGCGTTGCCCGGAGGCGGGAACAGCTTTTCCCATCCAGACTGGACGAATTCGGTCGGACTGGTCTTTTCCGGAATGGCAGCGGCCAGTGCCGCCAGGAAAACAAAACCGATCAGCAGGCCAAGCAAGAAAGGCCTGATAGCGGATGATGACTTGGGGGTGTTTTTATTCGCGGCGATATCGGTCACAACCTACTCTCCAAAGACAACTATAGCGAGATGACTATTGGCCTGGAAGTTGGGGAGTTCCTGGAGGACCCTGCGCCTGCATCTGCTGCCGGAGTTCTTCCATCTGCGTCTGCGAGATAAAATCGATCAGAGTCACGTCGAAAATCAGCAGGCTGTTGGGCGGAATTTGCTCGCCGGGAGAGGCTTCGCCATAAGCCAGTTCGGACGGGATCCAGATGCGATATTCGCCGCCCTTCTGCATCAGTTGCAGCGCTTCGGAAAAACCGGGGACGACGGCGCCAACCGGCATCGGTGCCTGTTCATTGGCATCGAAAACCGTGCCGTCGCGCAACGTGCCTTCATATTTGACCAGAGCCGTATCGGTGGCGACAGGTGAAGGCCCCTCGCCCGGCGTAATGATTTTATACTGGAGGCCAGATTCGGTAGTTACGACACCATCGTCATCAGCATTTGCGGCCATGAACTGATCGTTGGACGCACCGGTCACAACGGCATTCTGGGTTCCCGTATAGGCGAGAAGCAGCGCAGCGCCCACTATCAGCGCGACACCGACCCAGATCTTGGTCAGCGAGCCCTTTTTGATGGGATGAATTGGAACCGTCGTGACAGACATGTGCAGGCTACCTTATTCTAGTGGAGCCGAAGCGCTTAAATCAGGCCGTCGCGTTCCATACGCTTGCGGTCCATCTTGCGAGCACGGCGAACGGCAGCAGCCTTTTCGCGCGCGCGCTTTTCGGACGGCTTTTCATAATGGCGGCGAAGCTTCATTTCGCGATAGACGCCTTCACGCTGCAATTTTTTCTTGAGCGCCCGAAGGGCCTGATCAACATTATTATCGCGAACCATGATTTGCATAAGACTGAGTAACTCCGTTCAGATTTCGTAGCGGTCCAGAAGCAATTTCTTCTGGCCTATATTAGTGTAAAAGCCATAAAAAAGGGTTTGCAGCAGAATCAATCTGCTTCAATCTCGCGCCGCCTATCAATTTCTTGGAACCGAGGCAAGCTTTTACGCGATTCAATCGGCGAATGACAGCCGCTTTGCATTCGTCTTTTCCGGGCTTTGCTATAATATGGCCAATATAGATAATATCAGCCGATTCGAGGAGAGAAAAATGGCGACCGCGATCAATATACAGTCCAGCTGCAGCGAAGCAGAATGGAAGGCCCGCCAGCGGCTCGCAGCCTGCTACCGGATTTTCGCCTATCTCGGCTGGGACGAAATGATCTTCAACCATATCACCCTGAAGGTGCCGGACGAGGACGACGCCTTTCTGATCAATCCCTATGGCCTGCATTTCAGCGAAGTCACCGCTTCGACACTGGTCAAGATTGATATCGACGGCAACACGCTCGACGGCTCGACCTATCCGGTCAACAAGGCCGGTTTCACACAGCACAGCCTGTTCCATCGCGAACTGCACGATGTGCATGCGATCATCCACACCCATACCACCGCAACCATGGCGGTATCCTCGGTCGAAGGCGGACTGCAGCCGATTAATTTCTACGCCGCTGCCATCGTCCCGCGCCTCGCCTATCACAAGTTCGAGGGCATCACGGTGCACGAGGACGAGGGTCCGCGCTTTCTCGCCAGCCTCGGCAAAAAGCGGATGATGATGCTCGAGAATCACGGGCCGGTGGTGATGGGCCGGACCCTGGAAGAGGCGTTTCTCAACCACTGGGTCCTGCAACGCGCCTGCGAAATCCAGATGCAGACTTTGTCCATGGGCAAGCCGCTGATGATCGGCGAAGAGGTGATCAGGAAGCATCTCGACAATCTGTCGCAGGCCTCGATCGATCCGCTGCAGCAGGGCGTGCCGGAATTTGACGCGATGGTGCGGCTGATTGATCGCGAAGACACAAGCTGGCGGGAGTAAAAAATCGACATTCGTCATGCTGAACTTGTTTCAGCATCTCTTATTGCATAAGCCAATCGCAGGAGGTCCTGAAACATGTTCAGGATGACAAGCAAGACGCTATGACCAAATTCACCGTCAATGATCGGCCGGTCTGGTACCGGATGGATCCGGACACGCCGCTGCTCTGGGCGCTGCGCGATGCGTCCAATCTTACCGGCACCAAATATGGCTGCGGCACCGGCGATTGCGGCGCCTGCATGGTCGAGGTCGATGGCGAGGCAATCCGCTCCTGTCTGGTTACTATCGCCGAAATGGAAGGTCGCTTCGTTACCACCATTGAAGCGCTGTCGCGCGATCGCAGCCATCCGGTACAACAGGCCTGGGCGGCGGAAAATGTCCCGCAATGCGGCTTCTGCCAGTCCGGCATGATCATGGCAGCAGCGGTCTTGCTGAAGAAAAACTCCAATCCGTCGAAAGCCGCGATTGACGAGGCGATCACCAATATCTGCCGTTGCGGTACCTATCCGCGCATCCGCGAGGCAATCCAGCGCGCCGGTCGCGTTGCCCGAGGCGAAACCGTGCTCAGCGCTGCGCCGCCGCCGGGGATTGATCCGGAAGACGCCGCCAAGGCGGTTCCGGCGCTTACACCGAAAAAATGAGTTGCTCATCCGGGCAGGCGGGTGTCCATCCGGGACCATCAGAACACCTACCAGCGGCAATTTTGAAGCGCTTTCCGACTCCAAAGGGCTGAACCCCTTCGCAATCTAACGCTGGCGGCACTATCCGAGTTGGCCCCCGATCTGCGCCGGGGCACAGACCTCCTAAAAGCCGAATTTCACCGTCAGCCGGGCATTGAGCGGTTCGCCGGTCGAGATATTGTCGTTATTGTGAACCGATGGATAATAAGTCTCGTCGAACAGATTCTCGACATTGAGCTGGACCTGCACCTGCTCGCTGACATCATAGTAAAGAGCAGCATCAACCCGGGTGAAAGCCGGAATACGAACGCTGTTGTCATTGGTGGCGAATTGGCTCGACTGATGGGTTATCCCGACACCGGCGGCAAATTGCTCCGTGAAATCATATTTCGTCCACAGCGATATCATATGCTCCGGCACCTGGAACAGCCGCAAATCCTGTCCGCCAGCACTAGCCGCATTGCGTTGCTGGCCGTCGAGATAGCTATAGCCTGCGTTGACCTGCAATTGATCGGTGAGTTTGCCGACCAGTTGCAATTCCACTCCTTCAGTCCGCGATCCCGACAGCGTGGTGTTGCCCTGGTTGTCGAGCAGGATCGACTGGTCATCACGGTCGAGACGGAAAAGGGCTGTGGTCAGGCTGAGTCCAGATGTCAGATCCCACTTCACCCCGATTTCGTAATTTTCGAATGTTTCCGGCGCGAGATTGGCATTGCTCGGAGTCAGGGTCAGAAACTGGTCACCGGAACGCGGCAGGAAGCTTTTGGCGTAGCTCGTATAGATCGAGATATTCTCCTGAGGCTTGTATATCGCGCCGAAACGCGGCGAGAATTTCTCGTCCGTCCGGCTGAGCAGCAAGCTGTTCTGGATATCATTCACATCAAGATCGAACCGGTCAAAACGCACACCACCGATGATCTCGAAATGGTCACCGATGCTGATCTGGTCCTGCACGTAAAGCGACAGGAAATTGAGATCGGACACGGTGCTGCGGCTGAAGGCCGGGAAGGTAAAGGCCGGCACCGCGATTGGATCGATCAGGGGAACCACGATCTGATCATCATTGCTGGCTGCGAATAATATGTCGCGCCGCGCATTGGCTGATTGCTGCTGGCCGATTTCATAACCGAGCAGCAAGCTATGGCCCAAAGCGCCAGTTTCGCCCGCCCACAGCAAATTACCCTGGGTGATGAAATTCTCGCGATCGGTCGTATCGACATAACCGTCGAGGGTGACCGAATCGGCGGCCGGCGTCAGCCGGATGTCATTGCTGCGCGCATCAACCGGATAGACGTTGCGATAGAGCTTTTCATAATCGCCATATTGCGTGGTCGAACTGAAGCTCAGTACATCGCTGAACTCATGTTCGAACCGAAACTTGACGATATGCGCCTGCAGCGTTGTACGGTTGGTGCCGGGCTGGCCGAACAATGTATCGCGATAACCGGTGAGCGGGCCACAGGGGTCGGCAAAAGAACAGCTATTGCCAGCCGCGCGGAGTTCCGCCGGATTACCGCGGTCCACGCCGCGGTCATCGTCAACATATTCGTAGGACAGCAATATCCGGCTATTGTCGCCAAGCTCGGCCCCGAAGGTCGGGTTTATTGCGAAGCGGCGACCATCGAAAAAATCACGATGATTGTTGAACTCTTCATAGAGTCCATTGATTCGAAAGGCAGCCGTTTCGCTGACACCCAGATTCAGGTCGCCGCTAAGATAATATGCACCAAAACTGTCAACGCTGGCGATTGCTTCGCCAAACTGACGATCGGCAATCGGAGATTTTGCCACACGGTTAATGATGCCGCCACCACCGCCGCGGCCAAAGATCATCGCATTGGGGCCTTTGTGAATCTCGATGCGCTCGATGTTATAGAGCGGCCGGAAATATTGGACGTCATCGCGAATGCCGTCGACGAAAAAATCAGCGGTGCTATTCTGTCCCCTTATGGTGATCTGATCGCGATTGCCTTCACCCTGCCCGATCGATGCGCCGGGCGTGTAGCGGAGAATATCGCCAATATCCTGAAGCGCCTGGTCGTCAAGCTGCTCGCGGGTTACGACCGAGACGGTCTGCGGTGTATCAATCAGCGGTGTGTCGGTTTTCAAGCCCGCGCTGCTGATCGCAACATAGCCTTCTTTCTCACCGGTTACGATGATCTCCTGATCATCTGCGAAGCCTTCTTCCAACGCCTCTGCGGCGGCGACATGGACTGGGCTCGCTGCAATCGCCGCGAGGCTGACAGACACAAGGAAGCGCAATGGACGCCGCGGAACAATAATCACAAACAATCTTCCTGACATTAAACTAGGCTGAATAGCCATCCTGCTAATGAGAATAGTTTTCACATGCAACAGCCAAGCTCGTTTGCCTCGGGTTTTCTTTGAACCAACCGGCCATATCGTGTTTATGAGGCAATTTTGACGAATCGGGAAAGAATCATGAAAGCAACTATCTGGCACAATCCGAAATGCGGCACGTCCCGCAAGACATTGGCAATATTGGAAGAAACGCCTGATGTTGACCTGACCGTGGTCGAATATCTGAAAAACCCGCCCAGCCGTGCCAAGCTGGAACAGCTTTACAGCGATGCTGGAATGACCCCGCAGGAAGGCCTACGAGTGCGGGGATCTCCGGCCGAGGAGCTGGGACTGACGAAAGACGATGCCACAGCCGACCAGATTCTGGATGCCATGGCCAGGGAGCCGATGCTGATCAACCGGCCGCTGGTCGAGACCGACAAGGGGGTCAGACTGTGCCGCCCGCAGGATATCGTGCAGGAAATACTCTGACACGATTTTCTTGCGGCGGATTTGAGTAAAACAGACCGGGAAAAACAATGTCGGTAATCGCAGTGTACAGCATGAAAGGCGGCGTCGGCAAAAGCTGTACGGCGGTGAATCTGGCATGGAACAGCGCCGTCGGCAGTTCGCGGCGGACATTGCTCTGGGACCTCGACCCGCAAGGCGCCGCTTCCTTCATTCTGAAGGGTGATCGGTCGGAAAAGGACCGCGCCCGCGCCATGGTCGCCGGCAATGTCAAACCGGACAAGTTGATCAAGAATACGGAAATAGAAAATCTCGATCTTCTGGCCGCGGACGTGTCGCTGCGCGGCCTCGACCGGCTGTTTTTCCAAATCAGCAAAAAGCGGCATCTCGGCAAATTGCTCAAGGAAATGGGCAAGGATTATGACCGGATCATTCTCGATTGCCCGCCCGGCCTGACTGAGACCAGCGAGCAAATCTTGCGCAACGCCGATATCGTGATTGTGCCGACTATCCCGTCACCACTGTCGGAACGCGCGCTCTCCGATGTCCAGATGTTCCTGAACAGCAACGGGAAAAAACACGCCCCCTTGCTGCCGGTATATACAATGGTCGACAGGCGCCGATCCATCCACAATCAGGGCCTTGCTCGTAAACCGAAATGGCCGGTCATCCCGATGTCGAGCGCGGTTGAACATATGACGAAATTGCAGCAACCGGTCGGCAGCTTCGCACCGCGCAGCCCTGCTGCGCAGGCTTACGCCCGAATCTGGCGCGGTATTGAAAAACGACTGGCGAAAAAATAGACCGGAAGATTCCGCTCAGGCGGTCTTTTTGCTATATTCCAGCTGCCCGGGTTCGAACGAACCGAACAATTGCTTGGCATCGGCTGCGATCATCGGACGACCGAAATAATAGCCCTGGATTTTGCGGCAACCGAGCCGCTTGATCATCTGCACTTCCTCTTCTGTCTCGGCACCCTCGGCGGTCGTAGACATGCCCAGCGCATCCGCCATCGCGACAACAGCACGGATGATGGCAAGGCTTTCCGGCGCGTTTTTAGCCGCCCCCTGAACGAAGCTGCGATCAACCTTGATCGTCGTAAACCGCGTTTTGCGTAAATAGCCGAGCGAGGAATAGCCGGTGCCGAAATCGTCGAGCGAGAGGTTGATGCCCAGAGCGATGATTTGATCGAGCACTTCTGCAGCGCCGTTACCCTCGTGCATGAAGATACTCTCGGTTACCTCTATCTCCAGGCGGCCAGGAGGAAGTCCGCTTTCCTCGAGTGCGGACACCACCATCGACAGGAAATTCACTTCGGTCAACTGGTCCGCTGAAACATTGACCGCGACTTTTACCGAGGAAGGCCAAGCCAGGGCTTCCTTGCACGCAGTCCGCATGACCCATTCGCCGATCGAGACGATCAGCCGCGCCTCTTCGGCCAACGGTACGAATTTTGCTGGGGAAACAACCCCGAATTCCGGGCTGGTCCAGCGCAATAAAGCCTCGAACCCGACAACGCCACCCGATTCCGCGCTGACAACGGGTTGGTAATTGAGCGACAGTTCGTCATTCTCCAGCGCCTTGCGCAGGGCCATTTCCATGACCCGACGCTCTTCCGCCTGGACATGAAGCTTCGGCTCATAATGGGTGAAGGCCCCGCCGCCCTGGTCCTTGGAGCGATATAGCGCGAGATCGGCGCTGCGCATCAGCATTTCGACCGTGCGTCCATCACGCGGACCGAGCGCCGTACCAACGCTGGCGCCAATGTAGAGCGTGTGCTGGTCGACTTCATAAGGCCGCGAAAGCGTATCGATAATCTTTTCGGCCAGCAATTCCATATATTGTGTGTCGCTCGCCTCTTTGATGACGATGGCGAATTCATCCCCTCCGAGACGACCGCACAGCTCGTTGTCGGTCATGATCGACCGCAAACGGTCGGCGACGCGGGCCAGCAAACGGTCACCCACGGGATGACCGAGTGTGTCATTTACCGCCTTGAACCGGTCAAGGTCGATCATCATGAAGCCGCAGCGGCCATTCCATTGTTCGGCGGTTTGCATAGCCTTGCTGACCGCGTCGGTCAGCTGCAGGCGATTGGGCAGGCGGGTAAGCGTATCAAATCTGGCCAGCTGGGAAATCTTGTCCGCCGACTGACGCTGTTCGGTTATGTCCGACCCGACACCGCGGAATCCATGAAACACGCCATTGTCATCGAGTTTCGGCGAAGCGGATAATTCCCACCACCGGGTTTCGCCGTTGATCTGGACGGGCACCAGCATGTTGCTGAAGCTGTCGCGCCGTTTCAGCTTGTCCGCCAGTTCGTGCAAGGCCGTCGAGAATTTTCCGCTGTCCCAGGATTCCCCGGCAACCAGTTGCAGGAACGGCTTGCCCTCGACCTCTTCCGTCGGCTGCCCTATCGCATGGGCAAATCGCGGGGAAACGTGCATGATGCGGCGCGATGTATCGGTCTGCCAGAGCCAGTCGGCGCCGGTATCCTCAAATTCCTTGAGCAACAGACTGACGACTTCACTTTTCTCGTTGAGGCTCGCTTCCGCGATCCTTCTGTCCAGAAAAGACCGGCCGCTCATCAGACAGGCAGAGATCAACAGCACCGCGATCGCCAGAGAGGCCAAAGCCAAATGAAAGCTGCCGATATAAAGCCAGCCAATAATTGTTGCGGCGCTGGACGATGATATGAACAGAATGCTGCTGAGCGGCATATTTGACAACAGCATCGCGGAGCCCACCATCAGACAAATGATGGTTGCCCATACCGGTATCATGGTCGTCGGGTCCGAGCTGAATGCGAACAGCAGAAAGCCTGCACCCCACAGCGTGCCTCCGGCCAGGGAAAGGAGATAGAATATCGTCATGTCAGAACGATTGATGGTTTTTTGCTGCCAGGCAGACGCTTTGCGATACAGCAGGTGAGCGTAAATATATACCGCGGACAGACCCACGAGCCACAGACCAAGAAACAGAATATTAACCTGGCCGACACCCAGTTGCACGATCAGCAGGCCGCACACGATCGCGGCGACAATCTTCAGCAGACCGTGCTGGTTATTGCCATTGAACTGCAGCGCACGGATGCGACCCCAGTCGACCCCGTCGGGGTCGGAAAGGCCAAGTAGCACGCTGACCGGGATTACCCGCGGCAGGCCGGATTGAGCGATTGTTCTTAACACCGCTCGTCTTTACAACGAAATTCTTAGCGAAAAGTAAGGATCGGGTTAAATATTTTCGCGATTTTCGATCAGCTTATTTTCAACCGGTTCAGGCAGCGATCGCATAGGGCTGAATATCGCCGGAAAGGTACAGGTTTCGAGCCTTTGCCCGACTCAATTTCCCGGAACTGGTTCGCGGCAAGGTGCGCGGCGGGACCAGTTCGATCACACAATTCATTCCGGTAATGGCTCTCACCTTTTCCCTGATCTCGTTCCACAGCCGCAGTCGTTCGATCTCGTCCGAGGTCCGGCATTGCACGAGCACGGCGGGTGTTTCCTCGCCGCCCGGCGTGGTGATGGCGAAGGCGGCTATGTCTCCCGCCTTGAAGCCGGGCAATTGTTCCACCGCCCATTCGATATCCTGCGGCCAGTGATTTTTGCCGTTGATGATGATCATGTCCTTGGCGCGGCCGACGATATAAAGATAGCCGTTCGACAGATAGCCCATATCGCCGGTATCGAGCCAGCCGTCGACGAGACAGGCATCGGTCGCCTCCTGGTCGCGATAATAGCATTCCATCACCGCCGGGCCCTTCATCCAGACCTTGCCGACGGTTTTTTCAGACAGGACCGCTCCGTTTTCTTCCCGAATTTCCAGCAGCGTATCGCGAACCGGCTTGCCGCAATTGACGATCGCGCGGAACCGTTTCGGGCGACTGCCATCGCTCTTTTTCTCGCCGGAAAGCTCGGTTTCTTCCACCAGTTCCACTTCCATGCCTTCGCCGGACGGCATCAATGTCACCGCCAGCGTTGCTTCGGCGAGACCATAGCTTGGCAGAAAGGCCTTGGCATCAAATCCTGCGGCTGCAAACGCATCGGTAAACCGCTGCATGACATCGGGCCGGATCATGTCGGCGCCATTGCCCGCCAGCCGCCAGCGCGAAAGGTCGAACCGTTCCTGTACATTGGACTGGCTGCCGATGCGCCGCGCGCAAATTTCATAGCCGAAGGTCGGCGAGAAACTGCAGGATGTTCCCGAGTTACGCGTAATAAGGTCAAGCCAGGACAAGGGCCGGCGCGCAAAATCTGCAGTCTTGAGATAGTCGGTAGAAACCTGATTGGCGACCATCGACAGGAAGCAGCCGACAAGGCCCATGTCATGATAGAAGGGCAACCAGGAAATACAGCGATCTGTGTCATTGATAAGCATACCGTGCGCGTGCGAACCGAGATTGTGCAGCAATGCCTTGTGGGAAACGGCAACGCCGTGCGGGAAACGAGTCGAACCGCTGGAATATTGCAAATAGGCAATATCGCTGCTGCTGGCTTCCGGCAATTCCACGTCTGGCGCATCCTGCTGCGCAAAGGCGTCCCAGCCAGCAATCGGGATCGACCGGGTCAAGCCGGCCGGGCCTGCCAATTCCGCAATCTCGTCCGGAAACAGCAACAGAGCGGGATCACAGCTGTCGAGCTGCACACCGATCTGGTCGATATAGCTTTCCTTGCCCCCGAATGACGTTGGCAGTGGCAATGGCACCGGCAACGCACCGGCATAGACCGCACCAAAAAACAGCGCGCAAAACTGCGGCTCGGTATCGGCAATCAGCGCCACCCGGTCACCCGGCTTTATACCGGCAGCGATCAGGCGTTTTGCCGCCGCCAATGCGTCGTCCCGCAGCTCGCTGAACGGATAGGCCCGGACCAGCGACGCCCGGGCATCGTGAAAGTTGAAACCTTTTTGCCCCTTGGCTGCATAGTCAAGGGCATCCCCCAGCGTATCAAAATCGGAGAAGCGACGAGGCAGTTCATCCAAGGTCGGGGTTGGGGTCAATTCGGTCATTCAATATCCATTTCCGGGAGGTCCAGCCTTCCCAAAATCAATCTCATTCGGTCTGAAAGGGAATAAACTGTCATTTTGACTCCCATTCAGCCGCTTATATCAACGTCAATGATAACCTCTGGCGTTTAAATTTCGGCCCGACTGTGGCACAAAAAGGGCAAACGTCATAGTCGAAGGTTAAATCGTTGAAAAACAGCGTTAAAACGTTAGATCAGGAGAGCTTGCATCGGCTCGCTATACGCTATGTCGAACGATATGCAACGAGCCGGAAAAAACTGGCCGATTATCTTCAAAGGAAAATTCACGAGCGGGAATGGCAAGACGAGGCCCCTCCCGCGGTCGAACAGTTGGTAGAGCGTTTCGTCGAGCAGGGTTATATTGACGACGCACTATACGCCCAATCCAAGGCTGCATCCCTCACTCGCCGTGGTTATGGAACCCGCCGCGTCTCGCACGCGCTTTACCAGGCGGGGATCAGCGAAGCGGACGGACGCGAAGCCTTTCAGATAAGTGAAACAAACAAATGGGCCGCAGCGGATAAATTTGCCCGCAAGCGCAAGATCGGCTGCTATGCCGAGAGCCAGCAGGACGCCGACAAATGCCGCAAGCAATTGCAGGCTTTCCTGCGGGCCGGCCACGACTTTGACCTGGCATCCCGTTTTGTATTCGCCCGACCAGGCGAAGAAATAACAGTGGAAGACTAGTTCGCACCAGTGCAAGTAGATTGCCCCCCAATAATGGGATTGGCCTCCTTGGCCTCAAGAATCGCCAGTCTAATAATAATATGATATATAGTGCCGACCGAGTCGGAATATGTTAGATTTTTGATTTGGCTTAGTTTTGTTCGGAGATGCATAGTGGCAAGCTTGTTTGCGGAACCTGACCCGGCTGGTCAACGCGCGTCCCATGACAGCGAGGACGATCATTCAGCAACCAGCAGCGAATTGCTGCGCGCCACCGGTCGCGTAAAATGGTTCGACAGCCATCGCGGCTTCGGATTCATCGTCCCCGAAAATAGTGATTCGGACAACCAGGACCCCATTCCGCAGTCGGATATTTTGGTCCACTGGAGTCTGCTCGAATCCCTCGGCACACGCGAATTACCGGAAATGGCGATTGTCACCTGTGAATATGCCGTCGCGCCCAAAGGGCTGCAGGCCACAAGAATTCTCGATATCGATCTTTCCAATTGCGGGCCGAAAAACGATGCGCCGGCAGCGACAGGCCCTCGTCAGGCCATGCACATTGTCGATGACGATTCCGCATTCATCAATGCCGAGGTAAAATGGTTCAATCGGGCCAAAGGCTATGGCTTCTTGGTGAGCGACGAATTCGACGGCGATATTTTTCTTCATATGGAAACGCTGCGTGACGCCGGAATTGCTGAAATTGTTCCGGGCCAATTATTGCTGGCCCGGATAAGAGACGGAAACCGCGGACATATGGCCGTGCAGGTCTGCCTGCCTCCATCGGACTGAAAAAGAGACACACTCGAATGATCAAGATTTCAAAAGCGATTGCGCTTTCCCTGACGCTGCTCAGCGTCACCGGCATATCCGGCTGCTATGCCCGGACCAGCGATAGCACGGCAACCAGCCCGCAAAACGAACTGCCTGTATCCGAGGCGGGCCTCAGGCAGGTTCCGCTCAGCATCAGGACATCTGATACGACGCATGATTTCATTGTCGAAGTGGCAGAAAGCAGCGCCCAGCAAGCCCAGGGTCTGATGTTCCGGACCCGGCTGGCCCCCAACAAGGGCATGATTTTTCCTTTCTCCAGGGATCGCGTCGCGGGTTTCTGGATGAAGAATACCGTGATCTCGCTTGATATTATCTTCGTTCGCCGGGACGGGACGATCGAATCGATCGCCGCCAACACCACACCATATTCGCTGGAGTCGGTTCGCTCCAACGAGCCGGTTGGTGCGGTGCTCGAAATTGCTGCAGGCCGTGCGGCTGAACTGGGTATCCAGCCGGGCAACACTGTCACCTGGCAGTGATGATATCGACAACCGCCAACATCCGTCCTGTTTGACATTTTTTCATTGCGAAGCGCATGGCTGCGGGGCTAAGCGGACGCCATGAACATATTGGCGAAAATATTCACTTGGTGGGACGGAGCAACGATCGGCACGACCCTGTTCAGCGCCCGCAAAGGCAAGCGCGTCGGCGAAGATGTGTTTGGCAATATCTATTATCAGGCAAAAAAAGCCGGAACCGGTCATCCTGCCGGACAGCGCTGGGTGATTTATAACGGCTCCAATGATGCCAGCCGCGTGCCGCCAGAATGGCATGGCTGGCTGCATCACAGCTATGACGAGATTCCCGAAAGCCATTTGCCGCAAGCGCGCATCTGGGAAAAAGAACCGAGCGGAAACCTGACCGGGACCGCGCAAGCCTATCGCCCGGCCGGGGCACTGGAAGAAGGCGGTCACCGTGCCGCAGCAACCGGCGACTATGAATCCTGGAACCCCGCCGAAGCGGAATGACGGGCATGATGCGCCACTCCATTTCATTCACGATGCTGGCAGCAATGCTGCTGCTGACGGGCTGTGGCTGGTTCAGCGACGACAATATTGATGAACGTGCGACCGGCCAGGCCGCCGAAAAAGGCGAGGTTGCTGCAACCGATGGCGACTTGGTCGCATCGGTGACCGAGCAGATCGGAACGCCAATGGCGGAACGCGTCGCCACGCTCGGCTTCCTCAACAAACGCAACGGCCTCACGCGGGATCTGGAACTGCGGCCGGGCCAGTCGATCCGAATCGGACGTGCGATCGTCCGGTTGCGGGCGTGCGAGCGAACGGCGCCATGGGAACTGACTCCCGAACAGGGCGCCTTTGTCCAGCTTCTGGTTAACGAACGGCCCTCCAATCGGTCCGGCGAAGATCAGTGGAAGCGGGTTTTCTCCGGCTGGCTATTTCGCGAATCACCGTCGCTGAATGTTGTCGAGCACCCGATCTATGATGTCTGGGTCAAGAGCTGCGCAATGAGCTTCCCGGGCGAGGAGGATCCACCAGAGGATTCGGTCAATCCGACGGCGCCGCGCACATCTTCGTCCAATTTGGCCAACAGCGTATCAAGCGCGCCGAATGAAACCGTGCCGGAAGTCCCGGCACCTCCGGTTGCTGCACCCCAGCCTGCGCCAACCGCCAGACCGGCTCCGTCTTCGAATAATCCACCGGAAGATTTGATCGGTGACCTGATTGCCGAAACCGACGACGGCGCATAGCCTCTTACCTGTGCGAGAATCTCCAGATAAGCTTCTTGGCTGATCTCGATCGCCCCCAATGATGCCAGATGATCGGTCATGAACTGGCAATCGAGCAGCGGAAATCCACCGACTTTCAACCGCGCCACCAGCCATGCCAGTGCCACTTTCGACGCGTCGCTGGCGCGCGAAAACATGCTTTCCCCGCAAAATGCACCGCCAATGGCCAGACCGTAGAGTCCGCCGACCAGATTTTCCCGGCCGGCTTCGGTATCGCGCAACCAGCATTCGACGCTATGCGCATGGCCTAGCTCGTGCAGCTCGTTGAAAGCCTCCTCTATCTCTGCATTGATCCAGGTTTCCTCGCGATCGGCTGCTTCGCTCGCGCAAATCCCGATCACATCGGCAAAGGCGGTGTCGGCCGAAACCCGGAACCGGTCCGATCTGATGGTTTTGCGCAGCGAGCGCGACATCCGGAAATTGTCGAGCGGGATCACGGCCCTTGCCTTGGGTTCAACCCAGAAGGTTTCCGGATCATCCCGGGCATCCGCCATCGGGAAGATGCCCGAAGCATAAGCTTTAATCAGGAGATCGAGATCAATGGTCATGAACGGGGAATAACGATGTCAGAACCATTCGCCCAGACCGAAAGTGACAAAGATTCCCGGCCATCAAACCGCCATCAGGACCCGGGCTTCCTCGGCAATTTTCTCTGCGATCGCTGCATATTCACTGGCAAAGCCGGCATTGGTGCGCCAGGCCGCGCCGATGCTGCGGGTCACCGACCATCCTTCGACGTCGAGCAAAGCGACATCGCCGCCGCGGGGCAGTTCGGATCGCACGTAAAGCGCGGGCAGTATCGCCAGCCCCAGCCCGGATGCGACCATCTGCCGGACGCTGTCCAGGCTGGTGCCCTCATAATCGCGCAGCAGATTCATATCATGCTGCTGACACTGCCGGACCACGTCGCGGTGAAGATGATGCCGCCGGTCCATGCTCAGTACGGGCAAGCCGGCCAGATCGGCAAGCGTCAGATTATCCCGCGCGGCGAGCTCGTGATCGGGTGGCGCGACCAGCAGCAGGGGTTCGCGAAACAGCGGTTCGATATGCAGATTCTCGCCCTCGATCGGCAAGGGACCCAGCAGCATGTCGATCGACCCCTTGGTCAATTCCATCGCCTGCAGATCGGGTATCCCCTCGCGCATGTAAAAGCGCAGGTCCGGGCGGCTGCGGTGCAGGGCCGCAATTACCGGTGGCATCAGATAGGGCCCGAGCGTCGGCGAAACCCCGAAGCGCAATATTCCTGCCAGACTGTCGCTCGCCCGTTCGGCAAGATCGCGAATATCCTTCACCTCAACGAGGACCTGGCGCGCGCGAGCGGCAATCTCACGGCCCACCGGTGTCAGCTCGGCCCCGTGGGTTCGCCGTTCGACCAAGGTCACGCCCAGTCTTTGTTCAAGCGTCCTTAGCTGATGGCTCAAGGTCGGCTGCGAGGCGCCGGCGGCTTGAGCAGCTTTGCCGAAATGGCCATGGTCGGCAACCGCAACAAGATACTCAAATTGGCGTAAAGTCGGCATAGCGCAATTCCACCCTATAGAATAAATCTATCGATTCTTACGATTTCATTCGATTGGAGTTATCACGTGCTTTGCACCATATCAACTCTATCGATGCTAAAGCACGATAGAAAGAGGATATGCCGTGGAACAATATACCAACAGCCTGATCCGCAAACATCGCAAACCGGGCGACCGGATCACGAACCGTCACGACCATCTTGGACAAGTTCGGGAGCTGAGAGAATTACAGCGCAGTCTGGCCGAACGGATCCGCAAAATTCAGCGTGGAGCCCAATATCACCGGCCCGGCGAAATCGCTTAAGCCCCGCTTACCCTTCCCCCAACTCCTGGGGCGGCAGCACTCCCTCAATTGCTAGCCGCCCCGACTTTTGCAACCGATATTCAGAAACGAGGACGATGCCCCGATGGTGAAAAAGATGAATGCGGCGTTGCGGGAATTTATTGCGCAGGAAACCAGCGCGGGCATTATATTATTCTGCGCTGCCGTCGCGGCAATGGTCGCGATGAACAGCGCCTTCAATCCCTATTATCTGGCCTTTCTCGACATTCCGGTGGCCGTGCAATTCGGCGCCCTCGAAATTGCCAAACCGCTGTCGCTCTGGATCAACGACGGGCTAATGGCGATCTTCTTCTTTCTGGTCGGACTAGAAGTGAAGCGCGAGTTGCTCGAAGGACAGCTTTCCAGTATCGAGCAAGCCTCGCTCCCGTTCATTGCAGCAATTGGCGGCATGGCGCTCCCCGCACTGGTGTTTCTCTATTTCAACTGGAACGTGCCGGAGAATCTCAACGGCTGGGCCATTCCGGCCGCGACCGACATCGCCTTTGCCCTCGGCGTACTCGCTCTGCTCGGCAAACATGCGCCGGTTTCGCTGAAAATATTACTGCTTGCGATCGCGATTATCGACGATATCGGCGCGATCATCATCATCGCGCTATTCTATACTGCGGAAGTATCGAGCTTCTCGCTGTTGCTCGCCGGTGGCGGAACCATATTGTTGTTCGCGATGAACAAACTCGGTGTGATTCGGACAGCACCCTATATTTTGGTCGGCACATTCCTCTGGATATGCGTTCTGAAATCCGGCGTCCACGCGACGCTGGCCGGCGTTATTGCTGCGCTGGCAATCCCGCTGAACGCCAAAGACGGCAGTTCCCCGCTAAAACATCTCGAGCATTTCCTGCACCCCTGGACCGCCTTTCTGGTGCTGCCGATATTCGCTTTTGCCAATGCCGGCGTGTCGCTGGCCGGGTTGCAGATCACCGATCTGATGGCACCGCTGGCGCTCGGCATCGCCGCCGGACTGGTCGTGGGCAAGCAGGTCGGCGTGTTCGGCTTAATGTATCTGGCAACCAGGATCGGTCTTGTGCAGCGCCCGGCCGGTGTCACCTGGCTGCAGCTCTACGGGCTCGCCTGCCTGACCGGAATCGGCTTCACGATGAGTCTGTTCATCGGCAATCTCGCCTTTGTCGATCCGGACCAGATCGAAACCGTCAAGCTGGGCGTGATCAGCGGTTCGGTGCTGTCCGGCCTGCTCGGATATTGCCTGCTGCGCTTCGCCTCTGCGCCCGATCCTGCCGCAAAAGCAAAGCCGGCTTGATCGTTCCCCGCACGCAAAACTACCCTATCGAATCTGTCGGCAATCGCCACAAAGCGTGATAGAGCGCAATCATGAAGCGACAATTCTATCTCCTGGCCGGACTGGCTTCGCTTGGACTGGGCGGCATCGGTGTCATCTTGCCGCTGCTCCCCACGGTGCCGTTCATGATTCTCGCCGCCTTCTGTTTCGCCAATAGTTCGCCGCGACTGGAAGCCTGGCTGGTCGAGCATCATGTCTTTGGCCATCATATCAAAAACTGGCGGGAGCGTCGGGCGATTACCCGGCGCGGCAAATGGGCGGCAACGGTTGCTTTTGCGGTCAGTTGCGTGATCGCCTTGCTCTTTGTCAAACTGCCGTGGAATCTCGCTCCGATTGCCGCCGCATTGATCAGCGGCAGCTGGATCTGGACTCGCAACGAGCCCGATTCGGCAAAATCGACAACCCGCGGGTCTGCCCATAAAGAATAGTTTTAGCCTCGCGCGAATCTGATATTCTGTTGCAGAATTTAGGAGAGAAATATGTCGCGGCAGCAATTGTTGGAAATGACCCGTTCACTGGTTGAGCATGGCAAAGCGGATACAATGGAACTGGTAGACGACGTCGTCTCGGTGCCGGCATCCGACTATACCGATGAAGCGCGATATGAACGCGAGAAGAATCTGATCTTCAAGCGATTGCCACTAATGATGGCGCCATCCTGTGAACTTCCCGAGCCCGGCTGTTACAAGGCGATGGAAGTCGCCGGCATCCCTGTTCTGATGACGCGGCAGAAGGACGGGACCGCACAGGCTTTCCTGAACAGCTGCACCCATCGCGGCAATCCGGTGGCGCAAGGCACCGGCAAGGCATCCCGTTTCACCTGCGGCTATCATGGCTGGACCTTCAAGAATAATGGCGACCTGCTGGCGATTGCTTCACCGAAGGATTTCGGTACCGTCGACAAGGCGTCTTTCTGTCTGCAAAAATTCCCGACGCTGGAAAGAGCCGGTCTGATCTGGGCGACGCTCGACCCGGACAGCACGCTCGATATCGAATCCTATCTCTGCGGCTATGACAGCCTGCTCGAACATTTCGGCTTCGATGGCTGGCACCTGTTTGACCAGAGAACGATTTCCGGTCCGAACTGGAAGACCGCCTATGATGGCTATCTCGACTTCTATCATCTGCCGGTCCTGCACAAGGACACGTTCGGCGCCGATTTCTTCAACCGCGCCAATTACTTCGCCTGGGGCCCGCATCAACGCATCTCCTCGCCATCGAAATTTGTCCAGAAAACCGGCAGCGACGAGCAGCTTGATCTCACCGAGATGGATGAAAAGGACTGGCCGATCGACGCGCTGCTGCAGGGCGTATGGACGATCTTTCCGCATATCTCGATCGCCAGCTTCTACGGCGGCGGCGGACGCGGCGCGCTGATATCGCAGCTGTTCCCCGGCAAGACCGTCGGCGAAAGCTTCACCACACAATTTTACGTGATGGAACATGAACCGACCGATGATGTTGTCCGGCAGGGTGCGCGAGAACAGTTTGACTTTCTCGAAACCGTGGTCGCCGAAGAAGATTACAAGACCGGAAAACGCCAGCATGAAGCGCTGCAGTCCGGCCTTATCGACAAGGTCTGGTTCGGACGCAATGAAGGTGGCGGACAGGTATTCCACCAATGGGTTGACCGCTTGACCAAAGCCGATGATGACGAATTGAACCGTATTTTCGCACCGCAGTTGCAAGCGGCGGAGTGATCCGGTTCAGGCCCCAATTCAGGCGTTGCGATAGTCCCTGACCGGGGGCAGTGCCTCTTTCCATTTGGGTTGCTCGGCGCGCAATTTCTCGAGCATCTTCTTCCAATAGGCATCGGTCTTGCCCTTGAATTGGATGTCGAAATCTTCCTGCGTCCGGAATTCGAGTAGCTCGACGCCCCCGTCGCCGATCGTATAGGTATAAGGCGTGCCGGCGGGCAGGAAAAAGCCGTCGCCCGCGGCCATTTCTTCCGTGCCCATACGGATATCGCCGCTGATCAGATAATAGAGACAATCGCTGTCATGGCTGTGCAGCGGCAAGGGATAGCCGGGTTTGAACCAGACATAGTGGAGCGAAAAACCGAATCCGCTGAACAGGCATTTCAGCACGGCGCCTTCGCCAATACCGGCTTCGCCCAATTTGGCCGCTCCTTCCAGAATCACCGGGTCGTCGTCGGCATAAGACATATGCCCAGCCTCATCGAGACTCGGCGCATCCTTGCCTCTGAAAATCCTCATGACTTTCAGCGGTTCGGGCTTGTTTGAAACGGGAGTGCCAGCGTCTGTCATATCGTCCTCCGGACCAGAATTGGATCATGACGTTAACAGCAGTCACCCCGCCGGGGAAAGCCGGTAAAATGCTAGTCGCGATCTAGGGCATCTGAAATTTGGCGACATAATGATCCAGCACCGCCGGATTAAGCCGGTTTTTGAACGAGCAGCCGATGCCCTGATTGCCGTGACGGACCACCTCGGCCTCGAGCGCGCCAAGCCCCGGCAATGTCAGCCAGCACAAGGTGCCGGGATGCGCGGTCAGCAAAGCGTCGCAAGTGAAACCGGCAAGAGAAATGTCGGTCACTTCCACCGGAAAGCTGGTGGAACAGGAAAAGCGCATTTTACCCGGAATCGAAATCGGCTGGCGCGGCGCACATCGATCTGCTTCGGAGGCGGCCGCATATTGCATCGCTGGATGGTTATTGACGGCGGAAATCGGGGCCCTACGAACCAGTGAATCTGTCATTTCTGTCTCCTTAGCGTGGCATTCGCTATGGCGGTCGCTCCCCTGGTCAATGAAGAAACCGCGACAGACACGGTTTCGCCCCTATCGGTAACCCCCCTCTTCCCGCTTGCGGTAAACAGCGGCTCGGTGGAATTTAACCATAAGGTGATTTGGCCGTCCGGGGAACAATCACGCTTGCCGAAAGCATCGTGGGACGCTAAGGCGCGCGGACCGGCTGTATCGCAAGGGTGATACGGCCCGTGCAGGAGTGTAGCTCAGTTGGTAGAGCATCGGTCTCCAAAACCGAGGGCCCACGGTTCGAGTCCGTGCACTCCTGCCATTTTCCCTATCAACAACTGAAATCTTCATGACCCAGTTTATTTCCGCCATCAGCCTGATTGTTCCTGACTATGATCAGGCTATCGCATTTTATGTCGGTCTGATGGGTTTCGAACTGATCGAAGATACCGAATTTTCCGAAGACAAGCGCTGGGTGCTGGTGGCGCCGCCGGGCAGCACCGAAACGCGGCTGCTGCTGGCCAAAGCAACCAACGAAGCGCAGGAAGAGATCATCGGCGAGCAAGCCGGTGGCCGGGTATTCCTGTTTCTCGAAACCTATGATTTTGACGGCGATATCGCGCTGATGGAGCGGGCGGGAATCGATATTATCGAGCAGCCCCGAGTCGAAAGCTACGGCAAGGTCGTCGTGTTTCGCGATCCCTTCGGCAATAAATGGGACCTGATCGAACGCTATTGAGACCTACCGCTCGATATCGAGCGCTCCGGCAATCATCCCCCATATCTGGTGGGTTAGCTTGGCCGGGTCCGGCCTCGGATCCATACCCATGGCGTGGATGATCCCACTGCGTATCGCACCGGTAATCGCTGCGCCGGCTATCGTCGGATCGATATGGGAACCGATATCGCCGCGCCTGATGCCGGAGTTGATATTGCGGATCGCCATTTCGATCATTTCTTCATGACGGGCGGATTCCACCGCCGCGACCTGACTGGTCCGGGCCATTTTTCCGAGGATGACCGGAGCCATGGGGTCATTATAGAGAAATTCGACCACGGCCATTAGCCGGTTTTTCTCGCGCACGCCCCACGTGATGTCCGGGTCGATATACTGGTTCGCGACCTGATTATAGCGATCATAAAAAGCGTGGATGATCGCGCCCAGCATGCCGGACTTCGATCCGAAATAATGATAGGCGAGCCCGACCGAAACCCCCGCCTGTCCGGCGACCTGCCCCATCTCGAGCGTTCCGTCTCCGTCACGCAGAATCATTTCCGCGGCCGCCAATATTTTGGCGGCCCGCATCATCTTGCGGTCGGAACTTTCCTTCGTCTTGCTTTGACCGGCCACGGCCCGCCTCCCTCGACATTCCTGAACCCAAATGCCCTATCGACTATTTGAATTGAATTCAATTCAAATAGTCGATAGGGCATTTGGGTATATAACCAACGACGGAGCGGACCCATGAATCTAGCGAGCAAAATTGAAACTACGGTGGACCTCGACCGCTATTTGCAGGGTCGCAGTTTTGAAGACGCCTGGGAGCAATTTCAGGAAGAAGGCTATGTTATCTTCAATGATGTGCTGAGCCCTGCACAGCTGGAACAACAGCACGATGCGCTGAAGCCCTGGATCGACGCTGACATCCGCGGTCGCAACAATTTCGAAGGTGACCAGTCCAATCGCATTTACGGAATGCTCGACAAGGATCCGGTGTTTGCCGACTTGATTTCCCATCCGCTGCAACTGGCCTTCGCCGAAAAGGAACTCGGCAGAAGCTGTCTGCTCTATGCCTGTCTGGCGATCAATCTCCATCCCGGCGAAACCGTCCAGCCTTGGCATTTCGATGACAGCCATTGCGGACTGGCACGCCCGCGCGACCCGCTCAGCCTGTCGACTTTCTGGTCGATCAGCGACACGACCGAGACAAACGGGGCCACCGAAATCATTCCCGGCAGCCACAAATGGGGCAATGAACAGCCCGCTGGCGCCAATCGCGGTACCGATTTCAAAACAGGTGTCACTGACAAGAAAAACGGCGCTGGCGATGACCATCCCGATATGATCAAGGCGACCATGCCGGCCGGTTCGCTGATGATCGCCAAGGGGACCCTGTGGCATCGCGGCGGCGGGAATAGTTCCGATGCCCATAGGCTGATCGTCACGCCGCAATTTTGCAAGGGCTGGTGCCGTCCGCTGGAGCAGCAATTGCTCGCGGTATCTCCTGAAAAAGTGGCGCACCTGCCGAAACGGGTGCAGGAACTGCTGGGTTACAATATCCACCCGCCCTTCATGGGCTATGTCGACGGCATGCACCCGAGCCGAATTTTGACCCCCAAAACCGACTGACCGTGAATAAGGTCGCGCAAACCGTCTGTGCAGGAGAGATAATGCAGGAACCGCTGAAGAGCGACGCGCCACTGATCGTCTATGTCGACATCAAGAGCCCTTATGCTTTCGCCGCCATCCGGCCCACGCTGGCGCTGGAAAAGTCGCTGGATATGCGTTTTGACTGGCGACCGCTGACTCTGGACATTCCCAGCTATCTGGGATCAGCGCGCAAGAGTAAAGGCAAGGTCGTCGAAAGCACCCGCAGCACAAGCCAGTGGGTCGGGATCAAATATGGCTATCGCGATGCGCGCCGCTATGTCGAGCGTCAGGGCCTGATGCTCAAGGGCACCGAGAAAATCTGGGATTCCTCGATTGCCAATATCGCAATCTCCTGGGTCATGCTGACGGACCGTGACCGGCTCGGCGATTATTTCGAAACGGTCTACCCGCCCTTCTGGCGGCGAGAGCTGGATATCGAGGATATAGCCGTGGTCGAAGCCTGTCTGGAGCAGGCTGGCATTGACTCGACCGGCTTTGCCGCCTTTTTCGCGGGCGATGGGCGCGCGCAGCATGACGCTCTGCAGGCGCAGCTTCACCCGAGCGGCATCTACGGCGTACCGACCTATGTGTTTGACCGCACTATCCTGTTCGGCCGCGAGCATTTGCCCTATGTCCGCTGGCACTTGCAGGGACGCACGGGTCCCGCACCCGATATCGCTTATGAGATAGATAGCCTGGAGCCACTGCCATGCTGACCGTCTTCATCGATTTCAAATCGCCTGCATCCTTCTTGGCGCTCGAGCCGACATTGACACTGGTGCGGGAAACCGGCGTGCAGATAGACTGGCTTCCTTTCGCGGTCCGGCCCTTTCTGATCCCCGAAGAGCAAGTGAACGAATCGGTCGGAGAGCGACACCGTCGCGTCCGCGCGATTGCCCAGCGCGATACCCATTTGCATTATGCCGCGGTTCAGGGGCGGGAGATGCATTTTTCAAAGACACCGGCGGGCAGTGACACTGCCCTCGCCGCCATGGCCGGGATAGATGGTGACCCCGTGCCCTTCATCCGCGCCGCCTTCGATGCCTATTGGAGGGATCAGGCCGACCTTGATGACGAAACCGTGGTGACGGATTTATTATCCTCCTTGAACCTGCCACTTCTGGATATGCAATCGGCACGTGAAAAGCTGGATTCGAGCCGCGCCATCGCAGAAGATTCCGGCATTTTCGAATCGCCTTCCTATGTCATTGCAGACCAGCTATTTATCGGCCGCGAGCATCTCCCGTGGATAGGCTCGCTGATCGAAGCGGCACCCGTCGGGTAAAATCCGGTTCTTTTTCTTGCGAATCCGGGAATCTGCGTATAAAGGGCTGGTTCTTTCCGAAACCATGCATATATCCGAACACAGTCAAATGACTGACACCCGGAGTTTATTTGGAAACCGGCGAGAAAGTTTAGGGAATCAAGCATGGCGAAAGTCAATCCAGGCGAATTCATGAATCAGGTCAAGGCCGAGACCAATAAGGTCGTTTGGCCGACATGGCCCGAGACCGTCCGTACGGCGATCCTCGTGCTGATCATGACCACGATACTCGGCCTGTTTTTTCTGGGCGTTGATTCGGTTTTTAACGGGATTGTAGCCTGGCTCCTGAGCCTTGCCTAAACGCCCCACTCAGTTTTTTTAGGTTATTCGCATGGCACGCTGGTATATCATTCACGCTTATTCGGGCTTTGAACACAAGGTCAAGGAAGCCATTGAGGCGGACGCGAAACGTCTTGGCCTGACCGAGCTGGTCGAGGATATCGAAGTCCCGACCGAGACCATCACCGAAGTCAAGCGCGGCAAGAAAATCCAGTCGGAGCGGAAATTTTTCCCCGGCTATGTTCTGGCCAAGCTGGAAATGACCGATGATGTCTATCACCTGGTCAAGAACCAGCCCAAGGTTACCGGCTTCCTCGGCAGCAGCGGCAAGCCGCAGGCGATCAGCGAAGCCGAAGCGGCCCGCATTCTCAACACCAAGGAAGAAGCCGCCAACGCTCCGAAAGAACGGATCACGGTCGCTTATGAAATCGGCGACGAGGTCAAGGTCAAATCCGGCCCGTTCAACAGCTTCAACGGCATTGTCGAGGAACTGGATTTCGACAAGAACAAGGTCAAGGTCTCCGTGTCCATCTTCGGTCGCGCAACCCCGGTCGAACTGGACTTTGGCGAAGTCGACCTGATCAGCTAGTTTTCATGCTTCGGACCCAAGTCCGGAGCACAACAGAATTTGGTGGCTTTCAGCCGCCGAATACCACCGCGGGAGGAAGTTTCGACTTCTGTCTGACCGCTTAATTTGAGGTTTCGGAGACCCGCTCATCCTGAGCTTGTCGAAGGACCGAAAGAATGAAAGGACAGCCAAATGGCTAAGAAAATTGATGGTTATATCAATTTGCAAGTACCTGCCGGTATTGCAAATCCATCCCCGCCAATCGGCCCTGCACTGGGTCAGCGCGGCGTTAATATCATGGAATTCTGTAAGGCGTTTAACGCGGCTACGGACAAGCTTGAAAAAGGCACGCCGATCCCGACCAAGATTACGGTCTATGGCGATCGCAGCTTTACCTTTGAAACCAAGACGCCACCAGCCAGCTACCTGATCAAGAAGGTCGCCAAGCTGAAAAAGGGTTCCAGCGAACCGGGCAAAGTCTCTGGCGGATCGATCAAGGCTTCGCAGATCAAGGAAATCGCCGAAACGAAAATGGCCGACCTCAATGCCAACAGCATTGATCAGGCTATGAAAATCATTTCAGGCACCGCGCGCTCGATGGGCGTAGATGTGGTGGAGGGATAAGAACATGGCGAAACTCTCCAAAAAAATGCAGGCGATCAACGAAAAAATTGACCGTGATAAACTGTACAGCATCGATGAAGCTATCAAGACGCTGAAAGGCCTCGCTTCTACCTCGAAGTTTGACGAGACACTTGATGTCGCGATCAACCTCGGTGTTGATCCTCGCCACGCCGACCAGATGGTCCGCGGCGTGATCTCGCTGCCAGCCGGAACCGGCAAGACCGCCCGTGTTGCAGTATTTGCCAAGGATGCAAAAGCAGACGAAGCACGGGAAGCGGGCGCCGATACGGTTGGTGCTGAAGATCTGATGGAAGCCATGCAAGGCGGCGATCTCAACTATGATCGCATTATCGCGACCCCTGACATGATGGGTGTTGTCGGTCGTCTCGGTAAGCTTCTTGGCCCTAAAGGCCTGATGCCAAACCCGAAACTCGGCACGGTTACCCCGAACGTCGGCCAAGCGGTCAAGGACGCCAAGGGCGGCCAGATCGAATATCGCGTTGAAAAAGCGGGTATCATCCACAATGGCATCGGCAAGACCAGCTTCTCCGAAGCCGATCTGCGCAAGAATTTCGATGCGCTGGTCAACACTGTGATCAAGGCCAAGCCAGCCGGCGCCAAGGGCAAATATGTCCGTAAAGTCGGACTGAGCACGACCATGGGCCCAGGCCTCAAAATCGATCTCGGCGAGATTGAAGGCGCCTGAGCAGCCGCACGTCACCCCGGCAAAAGCAGGGATGACTTGAACAGCTTTTAGAAAAAGGCCGGGCGCAAGTCCGGCCTTTTTTCATGCGCCATATTTTCTATAAGGACCGATATGACAATTTTGCAGATCAGCGCGGACCTGTCCTACCGCCTCCTTGCGCCCTGCACGATATTGGTCCATGTCGAGGCGGCAGCGACATCCGACCAGATACTCACCGACGCGCATATCGCTGTCGGCTCCGCCAACGACAAATCCGTGGTCCCGGCTCATGACGGCATCGGCACCCGGCTTTGGACCACGCAGCAGGACCAACTCACCGTCTCTTATGCCGCGCGGGTCGCAATCGATCGTGCCAATCCGGATTTCGCCACTCTGCCCGCCACCGCCTTGTCCGACCTGCCGGGCGAAGCCGTGCCCTATCTGTTCAACTCGCTCTATTGTTCGGTCCATGCCTTTGACCAGATCGTCACCGGCGAATTTTCCGGTCTGAGCGGCGGCCCGCTGATCGCTGCCATGGCCGATTATATCGGGCGGATCATGACCTATGGCTCCGATGTCGACAATGCCAACAGCAACGCCGAGCAGAGCTTTGCCGCGCGCAAGGGCGTGTGCCGCGATTATGCCCATATAATGATCAGCATGGCCCGCGCCGCCAATATCCCGGCCCGCTTTGCCAGCACCTATGCCCCCGACGTCCGGCCGCAGGATTTCCACGCCGTGCCCGAGGTGTTTCTCGACGGCCGCTGGCACCTGATCGACCCCACCGGCATGGCGCAAGCATCCGACATGGCGGTGATCGGCATCGGCCGCGACGCCACCGACGTCTCCTTCCTCACCGCCTTCGGCAGCATGAACATGGTCGAGCAGCGGGTGAACGTTTCCCGCGTCTGATCCCAGGCGGTTAATTTCCTGCTTTCAAGCCCCCGCTATTTTCCTTTAGGATTGCTCCCGAACAACTTCCGGGAGGGAAATATGCAAAAGGGCTCCTGTCTCTGCGGTGCCATAAAGATTGAAGTCGCCGGCGACCTGCCCGAGGCCGATGCCTGCCACTGCAGCCAGTGCCGCAAGCAGTCCGGCCACTACTGGGCCTCGATCGACGTCCCGACCAGCGCCGTCTCCATCCAGGGCGAAGACCATATCCGCTGGTACCAGTCCTCAGAAAAAGTCCGCCGCGGCTTCTGCCAGACGTGCGGCGCCTTCCTGTTCTGGGACCCGATCCACCACGACACAATCGCCATCGCCATGGGCTGTTTCGACAAACCGACCGGCACCAAAATCTGGAGCCACATCTTTGTCGCCGACAAGGGCGATTATTACGAGATCGAGCCGGGGGTGCTGCAGCGGGATCAGTAAACCTTCTCCCGTGAGGGAGAAGGATACGAAGCCTTATTCGCGCAGCGGATTAGGCGCAGTTGGATGAGGGCGTTCTGCTATCAAGAACTTTACTCATTCGTCCGATTCTGGCTGATTCATTTTTGAGTTTTTAGCCTTAACCTCGATGAACCAAAGCATCGTTTAATGCCGAAACAACGTTGCTTATATAATCACCGTCGTGATCTGCCAGCGCCTGAGTTTCTCCCGAAGAGCTATTCAATACAACCGCATATGTCGCCTTCTGATTGTACAAAATAAAGCCAGCTACGGCGGCTATTCCCAGACCGATCACTTTACCTGCCCCTTCGGCAGAAAAAGCTATAAACAACCCTGCGATTATACCAAGGATTGGACCTACCTTATTAGGCTTTGAAACATGTGATTTAACTGAGGTGACACCGTTCATAGCGTATGTCTGATTTCCTACAATAAATCTTGTACTAGAGACTTGAACATTTCCTTCATTAAATAATATTTTCTCTTCCATACTACCCCCCTCTGTTGAAATATTCTAAGTATAGGCTTGCCGACAATTTAGAAAGAAACTTTTTGCAACCTTCCAACAGCCAGCTTGCTGTTCAAACTTGACATCCCCGCCTCACCCGTTAATGGCTCCCCTACAAATTGTGCTTCCGTCAAAAGAATCGCAATTTCCGTCCGAGACAGCGGGTGAGGGGAATTTGCCTCTCTTAATTTCCAGCCTAGACGGGGATCAGTTTTTTCGTGTGGAGACACACGGGCACGCAGCCAGCGTTTTCTAACGCGGCAGAGCGACCAAAACCCCCCTTCGGATTATACAGGATTGGTTTCGATCAGTCCTTTCGCTCGTCATGCTGAACTTGTTTCAGCATCTCTCACGGAAGCACGTTGCCTCCGGGGGTCCTGAAAAAAGTTCAGGATGACGATAACTAGAATCGGGTGCGGGCGTTAAAAACCCAAGCCCACGTGAAGGAGCAAAATATGGATCGTGGTCAAAAGACCGAAGCGGTTGCCGCTCTGAACGCACTTTTCAAAGACGCCGGCGTTGTCGTGGTAACACGCAATCTGGGTCTGACTGTGGCTCAATCTACCGAGCTGCGGACGAAAATGCGGGACGAAGGCGCAAGCTTCAAAGTCTCTAAAAACCGCCTTGCCAAGCTGGCTCTGGAAGGAACCGACTATGCCCCGATAGCAGATATGCTGACGGGTCCGGTCGCGCTTGCCACATCGGATGATCCGGTGGCTGCTGCAAAAATCGCAGTGGCATTTGCAAAAACCAACGATCGTTTGGAAATCGTTGGCGGCGCAATGGGCGACACCCTTCTTGACGAAGCTGGCGTAAAATCTCTGGCTGCCATGCCTTCGCTTGATGAACTGCGCGGAACGATTGTTGGATTGCTTGTTGCACCACAAACGAAAATCGCACGGGTTCTTGTCGAGCCGGCAACCAGTGTTGCACGCGTACTCAGCGCTTATGCTGCTACGGGTGAATGAATTTAACTTTTCAAATATTTAGAAAATTGGAGCGTATTTAAAATGGCTGATATTGCAAAACTGGTCGAAGAACTTTCGAAACTCACCGTCATGGAAGCGGCTGAACTGTCCAAGGCACTTGAAGAAGAGTGGGGCGTTTCTGCTGCCGCTGCTGTTGCAGTTGCTGGCCCAGCGGCTGCCGCTGGCGAAGCTGCTGAAGAGCAGACCGAATTTGACGTAATCCTGACCGGCGACGGCGGCAAGAAAATCCAGGTGATTAAAGAAGTCCGTGCGATTACCGCTCTGGGCCTCACCGATGCCAAAGCCCTCGTCGAAGGCGCGCCTAAGGCCGTCAAAGAAGGCGTTGCCAAAGCCGAAGCTGAAGAAATCAAAGCGAAGATCGAAGCAGCCGGCGGTACCGTCGAACTCAAATAAGCCTGACGGTTTATTGCAAAAATTCGGGGTGGTTTCCGGTTCGGAAGCCACCCCTTTTTTGTGCGTGTCGTGATGGCGGAAAGTTCAACCTCATCTAGATTATCCGGCTAGCCGCCCGGCAGCTGTTCTTGGCAGTTGCAATGGCATTGCCGGCGCATCCCCCGCCCGTTTTGACTGAAAGGATTTCTGGTGTATTCTGGTCCATATTGGTTGCGACCTGATATGGAGACATCAGATGTTCACCTTTCCGCTACTCATCCAGATTCACGTCATCGCTGCTGCGGTTGCGATCCTCACCGGGATGGTCGTCTTCTCGCTGCCCAAGGGCGACAGGCGCCACCGGATCTGGGCGTGCATTTATGTCGCCGCAATGATGATCACCACCGGCATCGTCATATTCGTACCCGCGACGGTGCTGGAATTCGGCGACAGCGGCTGGGGCTTTTTCCACCTGTTCATTCTGGTTGGTGGCGTTAGCGCTTCCGTCGGCCTATTCGCCTTGTTCAAGTGGCGACAAACGCGCGATCCGGCTTGGCTGCGCAATCACCAGATCCGTTTCGCTTTCTCTTATGCGGGCCTGCTGATGGCCGGTGTCAGCCAGCTTTCGACCAATCCCCGCTTCGGGCTCGTCAATATACTGACACCATCGCAATTCTGGCTCAGCTTCATCGGCACCAACGTCGCGATTCTGGCGATCGCGATGCTGTTCGTCTCGCGATATCTGGCGAAAGGCGATCCGCGCCGTCGGTACGCCATGAAAATCTGATCCGGAGCCTTTTCCTTTGCATCGGCCCTGCGCCGCTATAGAACCCCGCGCATGACCGACAATGATGATCTCGCCACGCTGGTGCGCACCATAGCCGACTATCCCAAGCCGGGCATCCAGTTTCGCGATGTATCAACCCTGCTGCTCGACGGCCCTGCCTTTCGCCAGACCATCGACCGGATGATCGCGCTGGTCGATCCGGACAGTTTCGATCTGATCGCCGGTATCGAGGCGCGCGGCTTCATCGTATCGGCGGCGATGTCCTACGCGCTGGAAAAGGGCAAAATCATGCTGCGCAAGCCGGGCAAATTGCCGGGCAAGTCGGTGAGCATCGATTATGCGCTGGAATATGGCACCGATAGAATCGAGATGCACGACGATGCGATCCGGCCGGGACAACGGGTGCTGCTGGTCGATGATCTGCTCGCCACCGGCGGCACCGCCATGGCTGGTGTCGAATTGTTGCGTGGTCAGGGTGCCCTTGTCGAGCAGGCTTTATTCATCGTCGACCTGCCCGATCTAGGCGGCGCGCAGAAGCTGGCGGTCGCCGGGGTGACGCCGAAAGCGCTGATGGCTTTTGCCGGTGATTGACCATATTGCGATCATAACGGGTGTGCAGGACGAGGCAGATGCTTTCCGGCGCGATTCCTCGGCAACACGGGTCGCCAGTCCACTGGGCGACATCCGCCAGCTCGAACACGCCGGAAAGCAGGTTTCCGTTCTTTGCTCCGGCATTGGCAAAGTCCACGCCGGAGCCGCCGCTCTCTATATGCACAGCCAGTTCCGCCCGGACCTGTTGCTGGTGATCGGCACTGCCGGCCATGTCAGCAGCAGCGCGGGTGATTGTTTCTATCTGCAAGAATCCCTGCAGGCCGATTACGGCACGCTGGAGAAATTCGCCGAGCATGACGGCTTCACCCATTATAACGCCGGTGTTTGGCCGATTGGCCCGCCGGACTGGAAACCCTTCACCTCCCATCCCATGCCCGAAGCCCTCGCCTTGCCCCGGGCGCGGATCGCTACCGCCGACTGTTTCGTGAAATGCCCCGATCGCTCCGGCTATTTGCGCGATGTGCTGAAAGCCGACCTGGTCGACATGGAGACTGCCGCGGTAGCCCAGATTGCCGCGCTGCTCGATATCCCGTGGGCCGGAATCAAGGCGGTGACCGATGGCGCCAACAGCGAGAGTTCGGGCGACTTCCAAGCCAATCTCGAGCGGGCCGCCAACCGCGCCGCCAGCGAGGCAGCGCGATTTATTGAATTGCTTTAGCCTCGGAAAAGCCGCTCATCCCGAAGCAACCGTTCGTCCTGAGCCTGTCGAAGGCCCCTTGCGCAGACCAACAGACAGAAAAGCCTAGCTCGCCACCCAGTTGCCGTGGAATCCCGGTGGAATGCGATGCGGCAGATGGATCACCGCCTGCGGTTCGCCAAGAAAATCATCCGCGTTGAGGATTTGCAGTTCGGTCGTGTCCTCTTCCGCATCGATCACCAGACCGATCAGCCAGCCTTCGTCCTCGGCGGAATCCGGAGAGCGGGGCACGAACACAAATTCGCCCGGATGACGGCCAGCGCCAAAATCACGCACCAGCTTGTCGCCGCTCTCCAGATCATGTTTGAACAACTCGGTGCCTGCCATATCGAGCTCGTCGGGACGACCCGCCAGCGCGATGTCATAGATATAGCGATAAGGCTTGGTCGCTGTCCGCTCGTCATAGCGCGGGAATTCCTGCGGGCGATCGTCAAGAATCTTGCGGTCGACTTTCTTCGCCACCGGATCGACGGTCCAGCGTTCCAGCCGCGACCATTCGCCGCCCGGGCCAAAGGTCGTCCGCGCATAAGTGCTTTCGTGCACCACAACATCGACGATGACCTTGCCATCATCGGTCTCGAAAGCGCCAGCCGGATGATAGACATAGCAGGGTTCGACATCGCACCAGATGGTTTCCATCCCCAGACCTTCGCGCGGGCACAGACCGACCCGGGCACCATGTTCGGGATTCCAGTCGTAGGGGAACTCGAAACCGGTCAGCATCCGCTTCATCGAGAAGACCGCCGGCAGATCGAACACCAGCACATAATTTTCGGTAATCTGGCAATCGTGAATCGATGGCCCTTCCTTGACCGCGATCGGTTCCTGTCGCGCGACGCGTCCATCTTTGTCCAGAACCACGTGCCAAACGGTATCAAATGTCGATGCATTGTAACAAATTGCATGCATTTCGCCGGTTTTGGGATCAAAATGGGGATGCGCGGAGAAGGCGTGGTCCAGCGTCCCGTCAAACGGATTATGCGCGATCGTGTCGAGCTCGTCGGTCAGTTCCACCGGAAAGCCGCCCGCCTCGACAATCGCAAAGGTGCGACCATTCAGGCCGATAATATTGGTATTGGCGGTATCGGTCCGCGGATTGCGGTCACCCGGCTTGCGCTCTTCACCCAGCGCATCACTGACCTTGTTCGAACGGATCCAGCGGTTGCGATACCATTCGGCCTTGCCTCCGGCGATCCGGACGCCATGAGCCATGCCGTCACCGACAAACCAGTGGTAGCTACCTTCATCGGGAGCGCTGGCCGGATTGGGCCCGATCCGCAAATAGCGTCCGTCGAGTTGCGCGGGAATTTCGCCTTCGACCTTCAGATCGGCCAGCGTCAGTTCCTCGGTCATCGGCTTGTGGACACCGGTCAGATAGGGATGCCCGCCTTCGGGCGTAGCAAGCCGCTTGCGGTTGAAATTCGTAACAGCGCCCATCACCGGGGTGACGGCGGCGCGGATGGTTTTTTCGATTACAGAAGCCATGGATAATTCCTCCTAGTTGAAACGGATATCGGCGATTGTGGCAATTGCCATTGCCAGCAAAATGAGCCCGCCGGGATGCGGTCGGCGGAGCGCGGCGATGTTGGCGACTCCGGACAGCGCGAAAATAACGGCGGCGACGATCGGCAGCAGATCGCTGCCGGACTGCAGGCGGTTGAGCAGCACCGCAATGCCGAGTCCGCCCCAGGCCAGTGATGGAATATGGAAGACCGCCCGTAATATGTCGCGCGTCGCCCGTGCGGCCAACAGACCAGTCGTCCGCTCGTGATAAAGCGGCCCAAGTATCACCCGTTCGCCAAGCACCGAATGCGCAATCGCGACGATCACGCCAAGGACGGCAACGATGGTCGCGTAAATTAACATTGATGGCGGTCCCTTCCGGCTTGGCAAATCGACTCGCGATGTTTATGCTGTTAACATGACGAACAATGATAACAGTGTCAACATAAGAGTTTCGGGAAGCAAAACATGCTTCCAAATCTTCCATTTTCGGGGCTTGCGGTGAACGCGCCCTATCATCACGGTGACCTGCGCGCTGCGGCGTTGCAGATGGGGATGGAACGGCTGGAAAGTCAGGAGCAACCCGATCTCGGATTGCGCGCCCTCGCCCGCGACCTCGGGGTGTCGGCAACCGCGCTTTACCGCCATTTCCCGAACAAGGACGCCTTGCTCGATGCGCTGGCGCTGGAGGGCCTTAACCGGCTCGGCAGGAACCAGGCAGAAGCTGCCGAGAAAGCCGGTGGTGGCCACGACGGTTTTGCCGAAGTGGGTATCACCTATGTCGAATGGGCGGTCGAAAATCCCGCTTTGCTGCGGCTGATCTACAACCGCGTCGGTCAGGTCGATCTTGCTGCCGACGATCCCACCGCGATGGGCGAAGCCTTTTACCAGCTTCGCGCCGGCATTGCCGCGACCATGCCCGACGAAATGTCGAAAGAACAACGGGCCGCCGCCGCACTGCACGCATGGTCACTGGTTCACGGCCTCGCCATGCTGATCCTCGATGGCCAGATCGCCTATGATCCGGCGATGGTGCGCAAAGTGGTGCTGATGACGGATTTCAGAGACTGCTGAATTATCTCCCGATCCGCCGAGCCTGTCCGACTGTACTTAACCTGCTTTTTACCTGCTTCTGCTAGCTCTCCGATGCGAACCACAGGCGGGCATCATAACAAAGCAAATGACGATTTTTTCCAACACAAATGATCGGCAGAGGAAGTCGCATTATATGGTCATCCTCGGCCTGATAGGCGTGCTGACCGCGCTGGAGCTCGCGCTCGCCGACCGCAAATATGGCTTGTTCACCGGCGGTTTTGGTCAATCTCAGGCGGTCGATACGCTGACCGAGCGCTGCCTCTTCCTTACCGGCTATATCTCCTCCATCGCCCTGCTGATCATCGGCACATGGTGGATAATCGTCCGGCTGTTCCGCAGCAAAAGATCCTGGCCACCATTATTCTTTCTGGTGACGATCGTGGGTGGCGGCTATGTGCTGCTGCTCGCCCTGACCTTCCAGCTGCACCAATATTTCAGCGATACGATGAGCTTCGCGCTGATGGCCAATCTTGGCGGCGGCAGCCTGACCGACGCGCTGCTCTTTGCTTCGAACGAAATTTTCCTGGGCGTCGCCGCACTGGTTCTGGGCCTGATCGTCTATATCTATATGTTCCGGCTGCTGTCCCGCAAATTTCCGGTGCGCCCCAGTCATCTCATATGGCCAGCCCATGGCCGCCTGTGCATCGGGCTATTTGTCTCCACTTTGCTCCTCGCCATCGCTGTGCCCGCGGCTTCTACCGACGTGCAAAACGGCCTGAACCGTACCCTAGCCTGGGGGCTGTTTACAGAGGCCACCAACAAATTGACCGATTTTGACCGGGATGGCTATGGCTGGATTTCCAGCGTGCCAGATCGCCACCCTTTCAACAGTTCACGCTATCCATTGGCGCTGGATATTCCGGCAAATGGCATCGACGAGGATGGCTATGGCGGCGATCTGCAACTGGTGCCGGATGCACCGCAACCGCCAGTCACATTGATATCTGGCAAGCGCCCTCACCTTGTCCTGATCATTATGGAGAGCGCGCGATATGATGTCATCGGCAAGCGGATCAGCGGCAAGCCGGTTGCGCCAAATCTCGAAGCTATTGCAAAATCAGGCAGCCTTGTCTCCCCGGCCTTCAGCCATGTCGGTTTTACCACCGCGTCGCTCAAATCGCTGTTTGGCGGAGCCCTGCAGCCGGCAGACGGATCGCCTTCGTTGTTCCGCGATCTTAAATCCAGCGGCTATGAAATCGCCGTTTTCTCTGGCCAGCCCGAAGACTTTGGCGGTATTTCACAGACGGTGGGCATGCGAGAGAATGCCGATGTCTTTATCGACGGCGACAGTTTGAAACATTTACGCGCTTTCAGCAACGGCGCCCAGGGTTCGATTCTGATCGACGAGAAGCATCTGCTCAAAGCCTTTGCAGAACAATATCAGCAGCCGTCGAAATGGGACCGGCCCCAGTTTCTCTATTTCAATTTCCAGTCACCGCATTTCCCCTATTTTCATGAAGGATTGCCACTCAAGCTGACCGAAAGACCCTTGCCCCGCTCCGAGATCAGCGCCGGCAACCGGGATCAGCTGCAGCAGACCTACTGGAACGCGGTCCATTATTCGGATCAGCAGCTGGGCGAACTGGTTTCCCGGCTCAAGCGGGACGGCATATGGGACGATAGCATTGTTGTCATAACCGGCGATCATGGCGAAGACCTGTTTGAAGAAGGCTTTCTGGGGCACGGCCACAATATCAACATCCGCCAGAACGGCACATTTCTGGTCACCAACCGTCCGGGCGTTACGGTCGATGGACCTATCGGCTTGAGCGATTATCGTGCCATCATATTGTCGCTGCTCAAGGGTGAAAAACCCCATATCCCGACAAAACCGGTGCTGATGACAGTCGGCGATCTTCAGCGACCGACACAAATCGGCATTGCTGAGGGCGCATCGCAGATTACATCGTTGCGGCTGGACACCGGGGAGGCCTGCATGGTCGAGAAGAAGCAATGCGCCAATGTCGGCGAGCTGAACGGCGCTTTCAACGACCGCGTCAATAGTCTGATCCGTACCTGGGGATCCGCCCGATGGCGAAATAGAGCAAACGCGCAGAAAGATTGATCGTTATCGATGCAATAAAACGCAATATAACGTCTTCAGCGGAGACGATTGCAGACACGCCCTCTTGACCCAAAGCCAGTATCTCCCTATATCCCGCGCTCACCACAGATTTCGAGACAGGGCGTGCAGTCGCGCGGCGCGCCAGAAGAAATGAAATTTGCACGGTTTTCAGGACGCTAAAAAGCTGCAGTTTCCATGCTTTGGGAACATGCGGCTTTTGTTGTCTTGAAGCGCCTCCATAAATTGATTTTCCGCCGGTTTTCCGGCGATGGCGAGAAGGCAAAATTATATGGCTACCCAAGCAGCTTCGGTCAAAACGACGGCTCCGACCCCCACACGCAAGAAACGCATTCGCAAAATCTTCGGCGATATTCACGAAGTTATCGAGATGCCGAATCTCATCGAAGTTCAGCGCGAATCATATGAACAGTTTTTGCGCTCGGACGCTTCGATCGGATATGTATCTGGCCTCGAAAAGACGCTGCGCAGCGTTTTCCCGATCCGCGATTTTGCCGGCACCGCCGAAATGGACTTCGTCAACTATCAACTCGAAGATCCCAAATATAATGTCGAAGAATGCCGCCAGCGGGGCATCACCTATGCCGCGCCGATGAAGGTCACCCTTCGCCTGATCGTGTTCGAGGTTGATCCCGAAACGGAAGCGCGCTCGGTTCTCGATATTAAGGAACAAGACGTTTATATGGGCGACATGCCTTTGATGACCAAGAACGGCACGTTCGTCATCAACGGCACAGAGCGCGTTATTGTCAGCCAGATGCACCGTTCGCCCGGCGTATTGTTTGACCATGACCGAGGCAAAACCCACTCGTCCGGCAAATTCCTCTTCGCAGCCCGCGTCATTCCATACCGCGGCAGCTGGCTCGACTTTGAATTTGACGCCAAAGACATCGTCAACGTCCGTATTGACCGCAAGCGCAAGCTGCCGGTGACCGCATTGCTGCGTTCGCTGGGTGATGCCATTCTTGAAGTCAAAGAAAAGAAGCCCGATTTCAAAGTCGGTGAAATGGTTCGTGTCGGTGGCATGAAGCAGCCCGCCGAAATTCTCGAGATCGAAGGCAATCTGATCACGATCCGCGAACCCATGGGCGCGATCGAGTTTAATGGCGGCAAAATCGAAGACGAAGGCCGCACGAAGAGCGCCGAGATCGTCAAGATCGTCAAGCAGGGCTATTCGGAAGAAGATATCCTCAACCTGTTCTACGGACGCATTGTCTACAAGCGCGCGAAAGACGGCTGGACCATTCCTTTCGTCGCCGAGCAATGGCGCGGACTGAAGCCGACCTTTGACATTGTCGATGCACAGAGCGGCGAAGTCGTTTTTGAAGCGACCACCAAGATCACGCCGCGCGCTGCGAAAAAGGCCGAATCCGACGGCATGGAAAACATCGTCATCCCGACCGAGGAAATTTTTGGCCGTTACAGCGCCTTTGACCTGATCAACGAAAAAACCGGCGAGATCTATATCGAAGCCGGCGACGAAGTTACGGCTGAGAATCTCGAGAAGATTGACAATGCCGGGATCGATGCGCTCGAACTGCTCGACATCGACCATGTCACAACCGGTCCCTGGATCCGCAACACGCTGAAGGTCGACAAGGCCGAAGATCGTGATGGCGCGCTTTCCGACATCTACCGCGTTATGCGCCCTGGTGAACCACCAACGCGCGAAACCGCAGAAGCTTTGTTCGAAGGCCTGTTCTTCGATCCGGAGCGCTATGACCTCTCCGCCGTGGGCCGCGTCAAACTCAACATGCGTCTCGAACTGGATGCGCCTGCTGATTATACCATCCTGCGCAAGGAAGACATTCTCGCAGTCGTCAGAACCCTCGTCGATCTGAAAGACGGCAAGGGCGAAGTCGATGATATCGATAACCTCGGCAACCGCCGTGTCCGTTCCGTTGGCGAATTGCTGGAAAACCAGTATCGCGTCGGCCTTCTCCGCATGGAGCGCGCCGTCAAGGAGCGCATGAGCAGCGTTGACGTATCCACCGTGATGCCGAACGATCTGATCAATGCGAAGCCTGCCGTTGCTACGGTTCGCGAATTCTTCGGCTCTTCGCAGCTGTCGCAGTTCATGGATCAGACCAACCCGCTTTCGGAAGTCACCCATAAACGCCGCGTGTCAGCGTTGGGCCCCGGTGGTCTGACCCGTGAACGCGCCGGCTTTGAAGTCCGCGACGTTCACCCGACCCACTATGGCCGTATCTGTCCGATTGAAACGCCGGAAGGCCCGAACATTGGTCTGATCAACTCGCTGGCGTCGTTCAGTCGCGTCAACCAATATGGTTTCATCGAAACGCCATATCGGAAAGTCGTCGACAACAAGGTCACCGACGATGTTGTCTATCTCTCCGCCATGGAAGAACAGAAGCACACCGTGGCTCAGGCGAACGCCGAACTGACCCCAGACGGCAGCTTCGTCGAGGAAATCGTTTCCTCGCGTCAGGCTGGCGAATTCCTGATGGCGCCGCGCGACATCATCACGCTGATGGACGTTAGCCCGAAACAGCTGGTTTCGGTTGCTGCCTCGCTCATTCCGTTCCTGGAAAACGATGACGCCAACCGCGCGCTCATGGGATCGAACATGCAACGTCAGGCTGTGCCGCTGGTGAAAGCCGAAGCACCGTTTGTCGGCACCGGCATGGAAGAAACCGTGGCCCGCGATTCTGGTGCTGCAATCGCCGCACGTCGCGCCGGTATCGTCGATCAGGTGGACGCCACCCGTATCGTCATCCGCGCATCGGGTGCTGTCGAAGCAGGAAGATCCGGCGTGGACATTTACACACTGCAGAAATTCCAGCGTTCCAACCAGAACACCTGCATCAACCAGCGTCCGCTGGTGAAGGTTGGCGAAATCGTCCAGCAGGGCGACACGATTGCCGACGGTCCATCCACCGATATGGGCGAACTGGCACTGGGCAAGAACAGCCTCGTCGCCTTCATGCCCTGGAATGGCTATAACTACGAGGATAGTATCCTCATCTCCGAACGGATCGTGAAAGACGACGTCTTTACCTCGATCCATATCGAAGAATTTGAAGTCATGGCCCGCGACACCAAGCTTGGCCCTGAAGATATCACCCGTGACATTCCCAATGTCGGCGAGGAAGCGCTTCGCAACCTCGACGAAGCGGGCATTGTCTATATTGGTGCGGAAATCGAGCCAGGCGATATTCTCGTCGGCAAGATCACGCCAAAGGGCGAATCGCCAATGACGCCGGAAGAAAAACTTCTCCGCGCCATCTTTGGTGAAAAAGCTTCCGATGTTCGTGACACCTCGCTGCGTCTGCCGCCAGGTGTTGCCGGCACGGTCGTCGAAGTCCGTGTGTTCAACCGTCACGGCATCGACAAGGACGAACGTGCCCTGGCGATCGAACGCGAAGAAATCTCGCGCTTCACCAAGGATCGTGACGACGAACGCGCCATTCTGAACCGTGCAACCTTCAACACGTTGAAAGACATGTTGATTGGCCAGACCGCGACTTCCGCGCCGAAGCCGATGAAGAAGGGCGCTGAAATCACCGAAGAAAGCCTGTCCGAACTGGAGCAAGTCGACTGGTGGAAGATTGCCGTCAAGGATGATCAGGTTCAGTCCGATTTCGAAGCCACCCGTCAGCAATATGACGAAGCGATCAAGCTGATCAACGAACGGTTCGAAGACCGTCGCGAGAAGCTGGAACGTGGTGACGAACTGGCTCCTGGCGTATTGAAGATGGTCAAAGTCTTCGTCGCGGTGAAGCGCAAGCTGCAACCGGGTGACAAAATGGCTGGCCGTCACGGCAACAAGGGCGTTATCTCCCGCATCCTGCCACAGGAAGACATGCCGTTCCTCGAAGACGGTACGCCGGTTGACATCGTGCTCAACCCGCTGGGTGTGCCTTCGCGAATGAACGTCGGACAGATTTTCGAAACCCACTTGGGCTGGGCCGCACGTGGTCTTGGACAACAGGTTACCGAAGCTCTGGAAGAGTGGAAATTGGCTAACCCCGATCCACAGGCAGCGCCTCCACCAGACGCGGTCAAGGAACGGCTCAAGGTCATCTACGGCGAGCAATATCATGAAGATATCGATAGCCGTGAGACAGCCGAGATCGTCGAAATGGTCGGCCATCTGCGTCACGGTGTCCCAATGGGAACGCCGGTATTTGATGGTGCGCATGAAAGCGATATATCCGACATGCTCGAACTGGCAGGTCTGGATCGCAGCGGTCAGGTCAATCTTTATGATGGCCGGACCGGTGACAAGTTCGACCGCAAGGTGACCGTGGGCTATATCTACATGCTCAAACTGCACCATCTGGTCGACGACAAGATCCATGCCCGTTCGATCGGCCCATACAGCCTTGTCACGCAGCAGCCTCTTGGCGGTAAAGCGCAATTTGGCGGACAGCGTTTCGGTGAAATGGAAGTCTGGGCACTGCAAGCTTACGGCGCGGCTTACACGCTGCAGGAAATGCTGACGGTCAAGTCCGATGACGTGATCGGCCGGACCAAGGTTTACGAAGCAATCGTCAAGGGTGACGATACGTTCGAAGCCGGCGTGCCGGAAAGCTTCAACGTTCTGGTCAAGGAAATGCGGTCGCTCGGCCTCAACATCCAGCTCTCCAGCTTTGGCGACGAGGATGATGAAGACGGCGACGGGATTGCGATAGCGGCGGAGTGAAGCTCTAGTTTCACGCCACGCAGCATTTCAAATTTGGGGCGTAAGCCCAAGAGGAATTAAGACATGAATCAAGTAACAAATTTTGCAAATCCGATCGCAAAACCGGAAACATTTGACCAGATCCAGATTGGTTTGGCCTCGCCAGAGCGGATCCGCAGCTGGTCTTTTGGTGAAATCAAGAAACCGGAAACCATCAACTACCGGACCTTCAAGCCGGAACGTGACGGCCTGTTCTGTGCGCGTATCTTTGGTCCGGTAAAGGATTACGAATGCCTGTGCGGTAAATATAAGCGCATGAAATATAAGGGCATCGTCTGCGAAAAATGCGGTGTCGAAGTCACGGTAACCAAGGTTCGCCGGGAACGTATGGGTCATATCGACCTCGCCGCTCCGGTCGCGCATATCTGGTTCCTGAAATCGCTGCCGTCGCGCATCGGTCTGTTGCTCGACATGCAGCTCAAACAGCTTGAGCGCGTGCTTTACTTCGAAAGCTATGTGGTTATCGAGCCCGGCTTGACGGCTCTGGAAAAATTCCAGCTGCTGACCGAAGACGAAATGCTCGAAGCACAGGATGAATATGGCGAAGACGCTTTCTCCGCCGGCATCGGCGCTGAAGCGGTCAAGATCATGCTGCAGGACCTCGACCTGAAGCAGGAACGCGACGATCTGATGGAAGATCTGCGCACGACCAAGTCGACGCTGAAACCGAAGAAGATCATCAAGCGCCTGAAAGTGGTCGAAAGCTTCATTGATTCCGGCAACAAGCCTGAATGGATGATCCTCGAAATCATTCCCGTGATCCCGCCCGAGTTGCGCCCGCTGGTGCCTCTCGATGGTGGCCGTTTCGCGACGTCCGATCTCAACGATCTCTATCGCCGCGTGATCAACCGGAACAACCGTTTGAAACGCCTGATGGAACTGCGCGCGCCGGATATCATCGTCCGTAACGAGAAGCGTATGCTTCAGGAATCGGTTGATGCCTTGTTCGACAATGGCCGTCGTGGCCGGACCATCACCGGTGCCAACAAACGCCCGCTGAAATCGCTGTCCGACATGCTCAAGGGCAAACAGGGCCGTTTCCGTCAGAACCTTCTCGGCAAGCGCGTCGATTATTCCGGCCGTTCGGTTATTGTGACCGGACCGGAACTGAAATTGCATCAGTGCGGTCTGCCGAAGAAAATGGCCCTGGAACTGTTCAAGCCGTTCATCTACGCGCGCCTTGACGCCAAGGGCCTTTCGATGACGCTCAAGCAGGCCAAGAAATGGGTCGAAAAAGAGCGGAAAGAAGTCTGGGACATTCTGGAAGAAGTGATCCGCGAGCATCCGGTGATGCTGAACCGCGCACCAACGCTTCACCGTTTGGGCATCCAGGCTTTCGAACCGGTATTGATTGAAGGCAAGGCTATCCAGCTTCACCCGCTGGTCTGTTCCGCCTTTAACGCCGACTTTGACGGTGACCAAATGGCGGTCCACGTTCCACTGAGCCTCGAGGCCCAGCTGGAAGCGCGCGTCCTGATGATGTCGACCAACAACATCCTGTCGCCTGCCAATGGTAAACCAATCATCGTTCCTTCGCAGGATATGGTTCTGGGTATCTATTATCTGACAATGGACCGTAAAGGCGAGCCGGGCGAAGGCATGATGCTGGCCGACATGGCCGAAGTGCATCAGGCTCTGGAAATCGGCGCTGTGACCTTGCACTCCAAGATCACCACCCGGGTTCCGCAGACTGACGAGGAAGGCAACCCCATCCTCAAGCGGTTCGAAACCACGCCGGGCCGTTTGCTGATCGCAGAATGTCTGCCGAAATCGCATCTGGTGCCGTTCGACATCGTCAACCGCTTGCTGACCAAGAAAGAAGTCGGCGACGTAATTGACCAAGTCTATCGTCACACCGGTCAGAAAGACACGGTCCTGTTCGCCGATGCGATTATGGGCCTTGGCTTCCGCCACGCTTGCCGCGCCGGTATTTCCTTCGGCAAGGACGACATGATCATCCCTGATTCCAAGGATGCCACGGTTGAAGAAACCCGCGCCCTGGTCGCGGACTATGAGCAGCAATATCAAGATGGTCTGATCACGCAGCAGGAAAAATACAACAAGGTGATCGACGCCTGGTCCCGCTGTGGTGACACGGTTGCGAACGCGATGATGGACGAGCTGGCCGCAACGCCAGAGGACGAACATGGTCGCGAGCGCGAGATTAACGCGATCTACATGATGAGCCACTCCGGCGCACGTGGTTCGCCAGCGCAGATGAAACAGCTGGGCGGTATGCGCGGTCTGATGGCGAAACCTTCGGGCGAGATTATTGAAACACCGATCATCTCGAACTTTAAGGAAGGCCTGACGGTTCTGGAATATTTCAACTCCACCCACGGTGCTCGTAAGGGCCTTGCGGATACGGCGTTGAAAACGGCTAACTCGGGTTATCTGACCCGTCGTCTGGTTGACGTCTCACAGGATTGTACGATTGTCGAAGAAGATTGCGGCACCGAAAATGCACTGGAGATGAAAGCCATCGTCCAGGGCGGTTCGGTTATCGCATCGCTCGGCGAACGTATCCTCGGCCGCACCATGGCTGAAGATATTATCGACAGCAAAGACGACAGCGTTGTGATCAAGTCGGGCACGTTGCTCGACGAAGCGGCCATCGTCGTGATCGAAGAGCTCGGCATCCAGTCGGCGCGCATTCGCTCGCCGCTGGTCTGCGAATCCAAAATGGGCGTTTGTGGCACATGCTACGGTCGTGATCTTGCTCGCGGTACACCGGTGAATATCGGTGAAGCGGTTGGCGTTATCGCAGCCCAGTCAATCGGTGAGCCAGGCACGCAGTTGACGATGCGGACCTTCCACATCGGCGGCGCGGCACAGCTCAACGAGCAGTCCAATCTGGAATCGGTTGCAGAAGGTAAGGTCGAATATCGCGACATGCCGGTCATCGAAGACAAAAATGGCCGTTTCCTGTCGCTGGCACGTAGCGGTATCATTGCCGTGATCGACAATGACGGTCGCGAGCGGTCTGCCGACAAGGTGCCTTATGGTACCAGCGTGCTGATCAAGGATGGCGCGAAGGTAAATCTTGGCGATCGTCTGGCCGAATGGGATCCGTTCACGATGCCGATGATCACCGAGAAACCGGGTGTCATCAAATATCAGGACGTCCTCGAAGGCAAGACGATGACCGAACAGACCGATGAAGCCACCGGTATCGCACAGCGTGTGATCACCGAATATCGGGCTTCGGGTCGCGGCGCCAACAAGGAAGACCTTCGTCCGCGCATGACTTTGCTCGATGAAAATAGCGGCGAAACCGGTCGTTATATGCTCGCCAATGGCGCAACACTCTCGGTCGAGGACGGCCAAAAGGTTGTCGCCGGTGACGTGCTCGCACGTGTCTCTCGCGAAGCTGCGAAGACCCGCGACATTACGGGTGGTCTGCCACGTGTGGCCGAACTGTTCGAAGCGCGTATTCCGAAGGACAATTCGATCATCGCCAAGATCGACGGACGGATTGAATTCGTCCGCGACTATAAAGCGAAACGCAAGATCGCGATTGTTCCGGAAGAAGGCGAACCAGTAGAATATCTGGTGCCGAAGACGAAAGTCATCGACGTACAGGAAGGCGATTTCGTCAAGAAGGGCGACAATCTCGTGTCGGGTTCACCTGATCCGCATGACATTCTTGAAGTTCTCGGTGTCGAGGCGCTGGCCGAATATCTCGTTTCGGAAATTCAGGAAGTTTACCGTCTGCAAGGCGTGAAAATCAACGATAAGCACATCGAAACGATCGTTCGTCAGATGCTGCAGAAAGTTGAAATCACCAACGGCGGTGATACCACGCTTCTTCCCGGCGAGCAGGTCGATCTCGAAGAGATGATGGAATATAACGCAAAGCTGACCAAGAAGCAGGTCCCTGCTGAAGGTAAACCGGTACTGCTTGGTATTACCAAAGCCAGCCTGCAAACACGTTCGTTCATCTCTGCGGCTTCATTCCAGGAAACCACCCGGGTGCTTACCCAGGCGGCCGTCGAGGGCAAGAAGGATCAGCTGATCGGTCTCAAGGAGAACGTGATCGTTGGCCGTTTGATCCCGGCCGGTACCGGTGCGGGCATGAACCGTGCGCGTATCGCCGCAACCAGCCGCGATGCGGCATTGCGGGCACAACAGCAGAAAATGCTCGACGCGATGCAGGCTGCGGCTGACCTGAAAGCAGAAGAAGTGGCAAATGCCGCGGCTGCTGCTCCGGCTGCCGAAGCCGAGCCAACCGCTGCGGATGTGTTCGGTGAAGCACCGGCCGAGGAAGCCTTGATTGCTGCGGATAGCTCCGAAGAACAGCATGCGGCCGAATTGGCGCAGGGTGATGAAGCGGCTACCGGCGATTCACACATGGCGAAAACCATGGGTGAAGGCATCGAGGCAAGCGACACCGAAGCCGCTCAGACTGAAGACGACAACGAAGCATAAGCTTCGCAGTCTGGAACCAATCAAAAAAGCCCCGCTGGAGGTAATCCAGCGGGGCTTTTTTATACTCTAAAAATATCCGTCCGCACGATTTCGGCTTAAAAGCGGATTTCGCAAACCGACATCTTGCCCTGCACCGTAGTCCGCCACTCCCCCGTCCATTGTCCGCCCTGCGAGGCAGCGACGACCGGGCACTTTGTTTTTGCATCCTCTCGGCTCCAGATCGGACCAGCATTCACATCGCGGGTGTTGTGCGCGGGCCGAGGCGATGGCCGGGGTGAAGGCCGGGGCGTCGGTCGCTGCGATGAGGAAGCGCCTCTCTGCCGCGATGTGGACTGGATCTGGTATAAGTCGCTCATCGCACGGCCATCATCGGCATAGCCGACCCATTTTCGATAAAGGTCCAGTTGTATCCGCACATTACGTGATCGGTCGCTCAGATAAACCGACCACTTATCGCGTCCGGTTTCGGTGAAATTGAACATGGCGCGGCCTTGCGCGTTATATTCCGTCCAGCGTCCCGGACCGGTTTTCCTGAAACTGCCACCAGAGAAAAAAACCTGCTGAACATTGCGGCCATCGGTTTCCACGCTCCGTGTTGGCGGCGCTGGTCGCATCCTGCCCTCGTTGCGATACGCACTGGTTATCGGGTAAAAATCGCGCTTGGGTCCCCCCCTGTCGCCAAGCCTGATCCAGTTACGGTGGATATCGATTTGCAACTGCACATTGCGCGAAGGGTCGTTGAGATAGACCGACCAGTCATCCCGACCGGTCTCGTTAAATGTGAATTTCACCCGCCCGTCGGCAGCATATTCGGTCCACTTTCCCCTGCCGGTATTCCGAAAATGTCCGCCATTGAAGCGCACTTCCGAGACATTATACCCGTTCACACCCTGTTGCTGCCTCTGGGCAAGCGCTGCATCGGAAAGGGTCAGGGATGTCGCTCCCAGCGCGGCAATGGTCAGGCCCATTGCCACCACTCTGTTTAGAAATTGCATGGATTCTCCACTTTTGTTGGCGCGACCCAGAAGAGGGTTGGCACAAAGCAGACATGCTTATCAAGAATCTTCCGATTTTATCTAGCGGTCCGCCAGCGCATGGCTGGCGGACCGGCTGCTCGCCGCCGCCAAAGCGGATCAGGCCGATGTCACTTTCTGGAGCGCCTGATCAAGAGCCGCTTCGCCCCTCATCATTTGCTGGTCCGCCGCGATAACCGTAACATCGGTGATCCCGACAAAGGCCAGAATGTGGCGCAGATAACCGGAAGCAAAATCAATATCGCTGCCCACTTCCGTGCCGCCTGATGCGATCAGCACATAGGCCTTTTTGCCGCTGAGCAGCCCTTCGGGGCCATTGGCGGTATAGTGGAAGGTCTTGCGGGCGCGGGCGATCAGGTCGATCCATGCCTTGAGCGCCGCCGGTACAGCAAAATTATAGATTGGCGTACCAATCACCAGCGTATCGGCTGCGATAAGCTCATCGACCAGCGAATCCGACAAAGCCAGCTCGGCCTTTTGGCCTTCGGTTCGTTCGCCTTCGTCGGTGAAGTTCGCACCCACCCAATCCTCGGTCACAAAAGGCAGGACCTCGGTGAGGTCACGGGTGACAATATTGTCCGGTGCCAGCCTTGCGATCACGGCGTCGGTGAGGGCACGGGAGGATGAACCGGCTTTGCGGGCACTGGCATCTACACGGAGGATATTCTTGGACTGGGTCATGACATTGTTCCTTTTGCTGTGGAATGAGACGGAAAAATTGGAGGGACGCCCCGGGATCAGGGGGATAGGGAGCGTCCCTCCGGACGCGGGGAGTTAGTCTTGGGGCTCCCCCGCTTCGACAAAGACAAATTCGGCCTTGTCAATTGCTTCGATCTGCAGCGATGCGACGTCCCGGATCGCCAGGGAATCGCGAGGACCGACCAGCTCGCCATTGACCCGGACTTGGCCGGTGGAACCGACCAGATAGACATGGGCGCCATCGGCAATCTGGTGCTCGATGCTCGATCCTGCGCCAAGCGTGGCGCCATAGAGGCAGGCATCCGCCCCTATCATCAGCGCACCACCCTTGATGTCCTCCTCAAAGCCGCTGGCGAGGATTTCCAGCTGGCCGGAACGGTCGCCTCTGGGAAAGGCTTTCGCATCCCAGCGCGGCGCACCGCCCGCGGCCCGTGGTTCGATCCAGATCTGGAACAGACGGGTCGGCTCGTCCTCCAGATTATATTCGCTATGCATCACGCCGGTGCCGGCGCTCATCACCTGGACATCGCCAGCTTCGGTACGGCCTTCATTGCCCATATTGTCGCGGTGGGTAATCGCCCCTTCGCGGACATAGGTGATGATTTCCATATCCTTGTGGCCATGCATCGGAAATCCGGTTTTCGGTTTGATCTCGTCATCATTCCAGACGCGGATCGGGCCAAAGCCCATGCGGGCGGGATCCCAATATTTGCCGAAGGAAAAATGATGCCGGGCCTGCAACCAGTCGTGGTCAACATGCGCCAGATCTTTAAATTCACGTTTCTCGATCATCGTCTTTCTCCTATCCGGGCGGACTTCGTTCCGCTCGACTTGAGATGGAGATAGGATGATCTATTTGTTTCCAAAATAGACAAAATAGAATTTGATTGTTTCCAAATATGACCTAATATTCACCCATGGCATTACCGGATTATGAAGCATGGGCGATTTTTGCGACGGTTGCGCGGCTTGGCAGCTTTACCGCTGCTGCGCAGGAACTGGCGCTCTCCAAACCGACGATCTCGAAAGCCATATCACGGCTGGAAGAGTCGCTCGGCACGGTGCTGTTTCACCGCACCTCGCGCAGGATTTCACTTTCCACCGCAGGCAAGGCGTTGCTCCCGCATGCGCGGCAGATCGCTATGGACGGTGATGCAGCGATGGAGGCGGCGCGCGATACAACCCATTTGTTGCAGGGACAGGTGCGTCTGGCTGCCCCGCTCAGCTACGGCCTCTCGCATCTCGCGCCGGTGATCGCCGACTTCATGTGCGCCTATCCGGAAATCACCGTCGACCTGCAGCTCAATGACGCGCGGGTTGATCTGGTCGAAGAAGGCTTTGACTGCGCGATCCGGATCGGCGCGCTGCCCGACAGCAGCCTGAGAGCGATCAAGCTGCGCAAGATGGACGGCTATTTCATCGCCGCCCCAAGCTATGTCGAGCGGAAGGGCCAGCCGGAAAGTCCGGCTGATCTGGGCGATCACGATTGTTTCATCTACTCGAACACGCCGAGCCCCGAACATTGGCCGGTGATCGGTCCTGATGGCCATATAACCAGTGTGCGGCCCAAATGCCGGTTCCGCAGCAACAATGGCGACGTCATGCTGCCGGCGCTTATTGCCGGACGCGGAATCGGCTATCTGCCCGATTTTCTCTGCCAAGAGGCACTGGACGCGGGTGATCTGATCAATATTCTTCCGGGATGCCGCATTGCCGATATCGCCCTCAATATCGTCATGCCCCCGTCCCGCCTACGACCGGCCCGCGTCGATGCATTGGTCAATTTTCTGAAGGACAATTTGCGCTAGCCAAGAGCAAACGGCACAGCGACGACTTCATTTCGCTGTCCTACATCGTCGGGATTTTGTATCTTTCCCTGATGATCAATAAAATGGCGACCATAGCCAATGGTAATAGGATTCTCCCCGGACATTCTGGATGGTCGGGACGGCGCGTTTTAGGCTAAAATCGCAGGACAGGAATATTTTTCCTTAACACTGTAAAGTTTGTAAAGTTCATCAGGAAAACAGGCCCGAAAATTAATGCCGCTGGAAACCATCTTCCTTTTTGTCATCGCTGACCTGGTGTTTTGTCTCACCCCGGGGCCAGCCACCATGGTGACCGTCAGTCATGCCCTGCCCCATGGTCCGGCAGGGGGAATGCGCGGCGCGCTCGGGCCGATCGTCGGCGTCAATGTCGGAAATTTCATCTGGTACGCCCTGACCGCTTTTGGCCTGATTGCCTTGATCAACGCCTTTCCGACCGCTTATGCCGTTCTCCGCTGGATCGGCGTCGCCTATCTGGCATGGATGGCGTTCCAGATGCTGAGGGGAAGCGCCAGCGCTCTGGCCAGACAATCAGCGAAGAGCGCCAGTTTCGGCAAGGGATTTGTCAATGGTCTGGCCGTTCACATGTCCAACCCCAAGGCGCTTCTATTCTATACCGCGTTCATCCCGCCCTTCATCGATCCGGACGGCAATCTGCTGCTACAATTCGCCATCCTTGCCGGCCTGACGATATTCACCGAAACCACCGGCCTGACTTTTTACGCCGCGCTCGCGTCAAAGGCGCGTAATCTGGGCAATGCCGATCAGGCCCAGCCGATGTTTCAGAAAATCGCTGCGGCAATATTGCTTGGCGCAGCGCTGATACTGGGCTGGTGGAACCTCACCGATAGCGCGATGCAAAGCACGTTCAACCTGCCGCAAGGCGCAACTGGTTAGATATATATCATGATCCGAATCTGGTTTTCCCTACTTGTTTTGAGCTTTGCTACGCCCTTGGCGGCACAGGAAAGACCGGATGACGAGGTCCACGCCGACACCATATTGGCGCTGAAAGGCCTGCAGTTGCTGGACCAGCGGATGAACGCCATTGGCTATCGACTGATCAGCGCCAATGCTGCCTATTGCGATCAAAAAACCGCCAGTACCGGCCTGCTGCTGAATGACGTCGCCCAATATGCCGATCAGGAAACCGCCCGTTTCGCGCTCGGATTCGACGGTTCGATTGGGATCACTGCGGTGGCTCCGGACAGCCCCGCCGAAGCGGCGGAATTATCGCCGGGCAATAGCCTGCTGGCTGTCGGCGCGATGCCGGTAGATGAAATCGCTCTCGACGATCCGGAATTGTCCAACGAGCCGCCCCCTTATCGCAGGGTCGCGGCGATCAACCGGATGATTGAACAGGCGCTCGCAGACGGTAATGTGCAGTTGACCATCTCGGAAGGCGGTATCAGCAGAACTGTTCCGGTCGAGGCTGTTCTGACATGTCCCGGACAATTCCAGATCCGGGTCAGTGCCGATAGAAGCGCTACTGCTGACGGCAAGATGGTCAGTGTCTCATCGCGCCTCGCCGAATATTTTCTGAGCGATGACGAATTTGCTGCGGTTATCGCGCATGAACTCGCGCATAATCTGTTGAAACACCGCGATCAGCTTGATGCCCAGCAGGTCAATCGCGGCTTTTTCGGGCAATTGGGCAAGAGCGCCCAGCGGGTCAAGGAGACCGAGATCGAGGCAGACCGGCTCTCGGTCTGGCTGATGGCCAACGCAGGCTATGACCCGCAGGCTGCGGCCCGCTTCTGGACCCGTTATGGCAAGGAGCATGGCAAGGGCATATTCTCTGCCTCGACCCATTATCGCTGGAAAAAGCGGGTGCAATTATTCGAAGAGGAAATCGCGAAAATGGACGCGATGGAACCTGTCGACGGTCAATATGCGCCGCCGCTGCTGACCGGGACCAACTGACTCAGTCGTCATCCTTGTAGGCGTCCTTGCAATTGCGCCGTTCCTGCTTGTTGCGCGCTTCATCAAGGCACAGGTCGCGCTGCTTTTTCCGGTCGGCGAGCGCCTTGCGCCCCAGATCCTCTTCCCTCTCGGACTGCGTCTGGGTGGTCGCATCCACCGCGGTCTCGACAACCGTACCGGCGGCGCGGAATGGTGCCGTGACAATCTTGCTGACGCAGCCGGACAAGAGCATGGGGACAAGAGCGGCCGTTAATATGGGTGATATGCGCATGATATGCTCCTCAACTGCTCCGTGCCGGCATCGTAACCGCCTGAAAGGATCAGGACTCCGCCAGCAATTTCTCTGCTATTTCCCTGATGTCGCTGCCAATGTCCGGATGGGCCAGCGCCATCGCCAGATTGGCTTCGACATAGCCCTGCTTCGATCCGCAGTCATAGCGCTTACCGTCAAATGTCATGCCGTGGAACGGCTGCTGGCCGATCATCTGCGCCATCGCGTCGGTCAGCTGAATCTCGCCGCCAGCACCCGCTGCCTGAGTTTCCAGGATCCGCATCACTTCGGGTTGAAGGATATAGCGGCCGGGCAGAATGAGGTTGGACGGCGCGGTGCCGGCTGCCGGTTTCTCGACCAACCCCTTGACCTCGGTGATCGGGCCGTCGCGATAGCCGGGATCGATCACACCATAAGAGGGCGTGTCCTCGATCGGAATCTCGAGCGCGCAAACGATATTGCCGCCAAGCTTTTCATAAGCGCTGACCATCTGCTTCATGCAACCGGGCGAGCCGACCATGAATTCGTCGGGAAGGAAAATGGCAAAAGGCTCATCGCCGATAATATCCCGCGCGCACCAGATCGCATGGCCAAGACCAAGTGGCTCCTGCTGCCGAACAAAGACGCAGTCGCCGGGCTTGAGCCGGGTGCCCTCGAGCACCGACCGGTCTTTTCCCCGATCAGCCATATTGCGCTCGAGTTCAAATGCCATATCGAAATGATCCTCGATCATGCCCTTGCCGCGGCCGTTGACGAAGATCATCTGCTCGATTCCAGCCTCCAGCGCTTCGTCCACTGCATATTGCAGCAGCGGGCGGTCGACGATCGGGAACAGTTCCTTCGGCATCACCTTGGTCGCCGGCAGGAACCGGGTGCCCATTCCGGCAACAGGGAAAACGGCTTTTCTGATCGGTTTCATAAGTCTGTCCTAGTCCTTCAGCTTGTCGGCGAAACTGGTCCGCAATTTTTGCAGTTTTGGCGGGATGGTGGCGACACAATAAGGGTTGCTACGTCCCTCGTCAGCCCAATATTGCTGATGATAATCCTCTGCCACATACCAGGGGGCCGGTCCCTCGATCGTGGTCACAATCGGTTCCGCGCGGCCTTCTGCAGCCCGCTTTATTCCGGCTTCCGCTTCGGCCCGCTGCTCGTCATCAAGCGGGAAAATCGCCGAACGGTATTGCGTACCGACATCATTGCCCTGCCGGTTGAGCTGGGTCGGATCGTGAGTAGCGAAGAAAATGTCGAGCAGATCAGCGTAGCTCACCAACTCATCGTCAAATCCTATCTTGATCGCTTCCGCATGACCCGTCGTACCGGAACAAACCTCCCGATAAGTGGGATCAGGCTTGGCACCGCCAATATAACCGCTTTCAACGGAACTCACCCCGGCAATGTCATTGAACACCGCTTCGGTGCACCAAAAACAGCCACCGGCGAAAATGGCTTCCTGCTTTGCCATAGAAACTCCTTTATGCGGTGGCAGCGTCGCCCCCGCTATTTGCGTTTTTACTTGCTTCATCGCGCCTGGCGACAAGAAGATACATGGCGGGTGTAACCACCCGAGACAAGAGGGTCGAACTGATCAGCCCACCGATGATGATCGCCGCCAACGGTCCATATAATGCACCGCCCCATAGCGCGAGCGGTGTCAATCCGCCGATTGCGGTGATGGAAGTGAGCAATACCGGCAGAAACCGGACTTCGCCTGCCCGCTCGATTGCTTCGCGCAATCCCATGCCCTGGTCCCGCAATTGCGCCGTAAAGTCGACCAGCAATATCGAGTTTTTGATCTCGATGCCGATCAGCGCGATAAAGCCGATAATCGCCATGACACTCAGTGAGTTGCCGGTAATCAACAGCGCAAGAAGCCCGCCGAAAGTCCCGAGCGGGATAACACCGGCAACCACAATCGTTTCCCGAAACCGCCGGAATTCGGCGACCAGAACCGCCAGAATCAGCATCAGGGCGGTGATGATCAAGGGACCGAAATCTCCGAAGGTCTGGCCAATTTTCTCCGCCTCGCCGCCGACCGACCATGTATAGCCTTCGGGAAATTTGATTTTCTCCAGCCGCTCCACGGCGCGGTCATTCACGGTCGACGGGATTTCGCCGAAGTTGACTTGCGCCGTAACCAGCACCGTTCGCTGCAACTGATAGCGCTGGATTTGCGGTGTGACATTGGTGAGCTTGGGATCGGTTATCTGCGACAGGGGCACGGGATCGCCAGCGCGCGTAGCGACATAAATCTTGTCCAGCACCGACATCGGCAGGCTGCCTTCAAACGGGAAGCGGACGGTCACCGGATAATCATCCCCTTCCTGATCGCGAAAGGACGCCGCCTGTTCGCCACTGATCGCCAGCCGGATGGCACGGCGCGGTTCACCAGACGGGATATTCAGCAGCGCCGCTTTCTTTTCGTTCAGGCCAATGTCGAGATCGATCTTGTCGGTCTCCACCGGATTGACAATATCCCGCGCACCAGGCGTTTTCCGCAAGACATTGGCAATCTTGCCAGACAGTTGCTTGAGTTTGTCCAGTTCCGGTCCTGCCACCCGAATCACGATTGGCGCTTCCACCGGCGTGCCATTCTGGAAAAGTTCGATCTTCACGCGAGCGCCGGCAATCTGGTCGAGTTGCTTGCGCAACCGATCGATCATCTTCGGGCCTTCGCTTGTGTCCCATTTATCGAGTACGGCCAGCACTTCACCATAGTTGACGCGCTCGGCCTTGGGGCCGACATTGTAAAATACCTGTGGATTGCCATTGCCGATATTTTCCGCCCGCACTTTTATGCTGGGTTCGGTTTCCAGGATTTTCGTGACTTCGGCAACGATCTGGTCCGTTCGATCCAGACTGCTGCCCTGCTCCGCTTCGACCGCGACCCGGAAATAGGGCGCATCGGCAAAGGGAAAGAGGGAAAAGCCCAGTGTCGGAACCAGCGCAAATGCCGAAAGACACAGAGTCAAAGCCAGCGCCACCGTCTTGACCGGCGCGCCCAAGGCGATGTGCAGAAAGGGCCGGTAGAACCGCTGGATTTTATCATTGACCCAGCGCAGCGCCCGATTGCCTTCCGGGTCTTCATCCCGCCGCAACATGCGGCTGGCCAGAAACGGAATGAGCGACAGAGAGATCAGCAGCGAGGCAACCACGGTCGCGATAATGGCGATGAAGAAGGACTTGGTATAGGCTCCGGCACCACCGGGCAGAAACAGCAAGGGTACAAAGGCCAGCACCAGAACGGCAGTAGATCCGATCACCGCTGCGCGGATTTCCAGACTCGCATCAATTGCCGCCTGGGTTCGCGTCTTGCCCATGCGCAAATGCCGCGCAATATTTTCCGTCACCACTATGCTGTCATCTACCAGCAGCCCGAGCGACACGATAAAACCGGCTATCGAGAGCTGACTGAGATTATATCCCATAGTGTAAAGAACCAGTAGACCGGAGGCGAGCGACAGCGGGATCGAGATCATGACGATCGCCGAGGATCGAAAGCCAAGCGGAAGCAGCGTGAATATGACCAGGGCGATGGCGATCGTGAAATCGCGGGCCAGTTCGCTCAATCGCCGTTTTACATCGCGGCTCTGGTCGAACTGCATGACCAGCTTGATGTCGGGCGGCAGAATTGAACGCTGAAGCTCCAGTTCGATGTCCAGCTCGTTTTTCAGCCGCGTGACATCGATGCCGTCTTTTTGCGTTACTGTGAGAAATACGGCGCGTTGGCCATTATGCCGGGTCCGGTAAATCTGCTCCGCGGCACCCCAGCTTACTTCGGCGACATCTCCAACGGTCAGCAACGATCCGTCCGAAGCCCGCAGTGGCAATCCCCGGACGGCGTCCAGGCTTCGGAATGCACCGCCAGCTTCAACGTTCAGTCTGCGTTCCCCGCTCTGTACGGCGCCGCCAGGAATGTCGGCACCGCCCTCGCGGATAGCATCGGCGATTGCGCTGGACGGAACGCGCAGTTCGGACAGGCGATCCGGCCGGACTTCAACGCTGACTTCCGGCTGCGGCAGACCAAAAATCCGTGATTCCCGAACGCCGGCATTGCGCGTGAAGACATCCACCATATCGTCTGCATATTTTTCCATCCGCCGCCACGAAGCGGTTTCACTGACCAGAGCCACTTGCATGACCGCAGCCTCGGTCGTCCGGATCTTGCGATATTCAAGCTTCTGCAATTCCGGGGGAAGCTGATCGCGAATCGCGGAGACTTCGCGCACGACGTCATCGAAATAGCCGTCAACGTCACCCGACCATTCGCTGAATTCCACGGATATGGAGGTGCCACCGTCAGTGCTGGTCGACCGGACTTCGACAATATCGTCCAGCCCCTGAACGACTTCTTCAATCGGCTTGGCGACCGTTTCTTCCATTTCCTGCGCATCGGCGCCGGGCTGGATCGCGATGATCTTGACTGCGGGGATGGGAAAATGGGCATCCACAGCCCGGGGTATATTATTGAATGCCGTAAGGCCCAGCACAACCAGAAGGGTGAATAGAACGAGGCTGAGTTGCCAGCGGGAAATGACGAACCGGGCAAGCATATCAGGCCCGACGACCCTCCTGGTTCAAGAATCCAATCATTGCGCTGCTCGTATGGGTTTGATCAAATCGCCATCCCGCAGCTTCTCGACACCGCGAGTCACAATGACTTCCCCTTCCGTCAGTCCAGACAGAATTTCGAGATATTTGTCGGTCAATTTGCCAATCTGAACATTGCGTTGCTTCACCCGGTTTTTATCATCCACCACGAACACCAGGCCTTCACCGGTGCGGACACCGAATATCGCATTGGCGGGGATCGCGAAGGTCGCCTCGGTCTCCCGGGACACTTGTACTTCGACCATACCCAATTGACCGGAACGCAGACGGTCGCTGGCCGGAAGCAGGAAATTCACTTCGAACGTCCCGGTCCGCGCATCCGCCCGCCCATCCTTTTCGCTGACCACGGCATCAAGCGGCGTCTTGGAGACGGCGGACAGCAAGACTTTGGCCGGCATCCCCACATTTATGCGGGCAGCTTCGGAGTCGGTCATCGGAACCCGCAGCACGAAGCCCTTCTCGATTTCCCCCAGCACCATCGCAGTCATGCCGGCGGTCACAATTTGACCTGCATCGATATTACGGGACAGGATGATGCCACTGCTCGGTGCGCGGATATAGGAAGTGCGGCTGGCAAATTCCGTGGCCTCGATCCGGGCCCGGGCTGCGCGCGCGGCCGCTTCCGATTGTTCGAGCCGGGATTTTGTAACCCAGCCGTCTTTGAACAATTTCTCGATACGACCATATTCCGCTTCGGCACGATCGCGTTCGGCACGCGCGGCGCTCAGGTCCGCGGCAACTGTGCTGTTATCCAGAGCGGCCAGAATAGCACCGCGCTTCACTCTGTCGCCTTCTTCGTAGCGGACCGATGCGACTTTCCCGCCGGTGGTGAAACCCAGCGCCGTTTCCCGGCGCAACCGGACGGTGCCGGCGGCATTCAGAGTCTCGCTCTCGCTGGCTGGCTGGACCGTTGTCACGGCTGCCGGAATCGGATCGGTTGACTTGGGTTTTGCTTCTGGTTCGCTGACGCTGCATCCGGCCATAAAAACCAGACCGCCCAAAATCGATATTATCGTTCTGCCAAGCGTCATATTGCGCACTACCACCCCTAATGATTTTGTCTTAAGTCGCTATCGGGCGCGGACCAATAGAAAATTGTGAATTCAAACCAAAAAGGGCCGGATTATGAGACCCGGCCCTCCAAATGTGTTATTAAAGAGTCAGTATTAACTTTCTGTGCCGACGATCTCTTGGCCGGATCCCCCCATGACCCTGTAGACGATACCTGCCAATATGGCGCCCGCAATAGGAGCGACCCAGAACACCCACAACTGAGTCAGTGCGATTCCGCCTTCGATCAACGCGGGGCCTGTGCTTCTCGCAGGATTGACGGACGTATTGGTCACCGGAATGCTAATCAGATGGATCAGCGTCAGTCCCAGACCAATCGCCAGTGGCGCGAAACCTGCCGGTGCCCGGCCATCGGTCGCGCCAAGGATGATCATGAGAAAGAAGAAGGTTAGCAAGACCTCGATCGCGATCCCGGCTGCCATTGCATAACCACCGGGCGAATGCTCGCCAACGCCGTTGGACGCCAGACCGTTCACCACAATGTTATAATCCGGATTGCCTGACGCAATCAGATATAGCGCGGCGGCGGCCGCAACTGCGCCTGTCACCTGTGCGATAATATAGACCGGAATTTCATGAGCCGGAAAGCGCCCGCCCATCCATAGCCCGATGGTGACCGCAGGATTTAGATGGCATCCGCTAATATGACCAATAGCATAAGCCATTGTGACGACCGTCAGTCCGAAAGCGAGAGAAACCCCCAGCAGGCCTATACCTACTTCGGGATAGGCCGCCGATATCACAGCGCTCCCGCACCCGCCGAAAACAAGCCAGAATGTCCCCAGAAATTCTGCCAAGGATTTTTGTACTGCCGTCATGATATTCCCCTCCGTCTGGTTTAAAGCGTTCGCCGGTACTGACCATTTTGACGGTATAGGAGATTGGCAGTCCCTCCAAGGTGGAGACCTGTAATACTATGTAAACGCCGCGCTATTCCGGGGTTGCCGCACGGCTCAGGCGATCATTCAGCGCGATGCCGATGCCGTCATCGGGAATGGGTCCCACGGCAATGCGGGGTTTGGCGCTGGCGTCTGCATCGTGGAGCGCGGCGAACAAAAGGCTGGCGGCTTCTGCGAAATCTGATTGGGGCGACAGATTGCGGTCTCCCGATACCGGGCCAAAACCGATATGATATTCATCCGGATCGGCGGTCATCGCATCCAAGCGTAGCGGTTTCGACGGCGCATAATGCGACAGCGTCTGTCCAGGCGCCTCGATTTTTCCAGTTTCTGCCAATATCGATGGTTTGCCAGCGATGGCTTCCAGTTGCGCCTGCGTAATCGGGCCAGGCCGCAAAATCCGGAAATCTCGGTCCGCAATTGCGATGATCGTCGACTCGATGCCCTGCTCACACGGCCCGCCATCCAATATCATTGGTGCTTTCTCGCCCAGACTGAGCGCGACATGGTCCGCTGTGGTCGGGCTGATCCCGCCGCTGCGGTTGGCCGACGGAGCTGCAAGAAACAGTCTTGATTCTGTGAGCAATTCGCGCATCACCGGATGCGCAGGACAACGCAGTGCAATCGTGTCCAGTCCAGCAGTAACGGCAGCAGCGACCGGGCAATTTTCACTCTTCGATACAACAATTGTCAGAGGTCCCGGCCAGAGCGCTTCCGCGAAAAGCACAGCAAGTTCGTTAAATCGCCCCAGTTTTCTGGCCGCTACCATATCCGGAACATGGACAATTAGCGGATTGAAATCCGGTCGGCCCTTGGTCCTGTAAATCTCCGCTACAGCCGCAGCGTTGCTCGAATCGGCGGCCAGCCCATAAACGGTTTCGGTGGGCACCGCGACCAGGCCTCCATCCCGCAAGCGGGTCACGGCCTCGCCAATCGTCGCATTGCCGTAGCGGCGCGCTTCGCCGCCAATATGATCATTTGAGCCGGACATGACCCTGCGCTATAGCCCAGCGGAAATTCAGGCAACAACGGATAGCAAATATATGACTTTCACAGCCCCCGGTCGCGAGCAGAATTTTGTGCTCAAACATATTGCCGATATCGGCGAACTGGCGAGCCATGACCGCTTTGCGGGTGCGAGCGAAGACATGGTCGAGGCGATTGTCGAAGGCATCGGCCAATTTGCCGCAGGCGAATTTGCGCCGCTGAACCGGATTGGCGATACCGTTGGTGCTCGCTGGAACGATGGCAATGTGACTATGCCAGAGGGCTATAAGGAAGCTTATGCCCAGTTCGTTGAAGGCGGCTGGGCCTCGATCGACGGATCGGAAGATTTTGGCGGCCAAGGCCTGCCCTATTCATTGTCGGCGCTGATCCTCGAAACCTGCGGCGCTGCCAATTTTGCTTTTACCCTCTGTCCGATGCTCAGCTTTGGCGCGATCGAGGCAATCCACGTTCACGGGTCGGACGAGCAGAAAGCCCAATATCTGCCCAATCTGATTTCCGGCGCCTGGACCGGCACGATGAACCTGACCGAGCCGCAGGCTGGCTCCGACGTCGGCGCGCTGCGCTCCACCGCAGAGCCGATCACCGAGGGCGAACATGCCGGCAAATACCGGATCAAGGGCCAGAAAATCTATATCACCTTTGGCGAACATGATCTGACCGACAATATCATCCATCTCGTGCTTGCCCGCACTCCGGGAGCACCCGAGGGAACGCGCGGCATTTCTCTGTTCATCGTTCCCAAATATCATCTTGATACGGACGGCAAGCCCGGTGCGCCCAATGATGTGACCTGCGTATCGATCGAGCACAAAATCGGCATCCACGCCTCGCCGACCTGCGTGATGGCTTATGGCGAACAGGGCGAGTGTATCGGCGAAATGATTGGCGGCGAGTTCGGCGGCATGAAGGCGATGTTTACGATGATGAACAACGCCCGCATCAACGTCGGCTCGCAAGGCGTACAGATCGCTGAACGAGCGACCCAGCAAGCCAGCCGTTATGCCACAGAACGGGTCCAGTCGGCCCGCGCCGGCAGCGGCAACAAGGAACCGGTGGCAATTATCGAACATCCCGACGTGCGGCGGATGCTGTTGCGTTCTAAGGCCTTGACACAGGCGGCCCGCGCTTTGCTCTATTATGCAACTTCGAGCGTTGACCGCGCCACTCTGGGGATCGAAGGAGCCAAGTCCCGCGCCGAAATTCTAACGCCTTTGATCAAGGGCTATGGCACGGACATCGGCAATGAAGTCGCCTCGCTCGGCGTGCAGGTACACGGCGGCATGGGCTTCATCGAGGAAACGGGTGCCGGCCAGCATTTCCGCGATGCCCGGATCGCACCGATCTACGAAGGCACCAACGGCATTCAGGCCGCTGATCTGGTCGGCCGAAAATTGGGTCTGGAAGGCGGTGAGGCGATGATAATATTAATTGCCGAAATCCGCGCCGAGGCCGAAGGCGAAGAAAGTCTGCTAGCGCTGGCCGACACCTGCGAGCATATCAGGCAGTGGATGGCCAGCGGCGATGCGTCGATCGATGACCGTTTAGCGGGAAGCTATGCTTTCATGACGATGCTGGCGACCGCGACCTGCGGCATGCTGATGAAGAAACAGCACCGGATTGCGACCGCGGAACTGGCCGGAGGCGATGATATGTTCCTCAAGGCCAAGCTGGTGACGACCCGCTATTATCTAGACCACCTGGTACCCGAAGCGCTCGGTCTGAAAGCTGCGGCCATGGGTGGAGCCGATATATTATACAGTTTGAGCAGTGCCGAGCTGGCTGGCTGATCATGGCCGATGGAGGCAAGAAGGATGTGCTGGAACGCATCGCCGATGCGCTAGAACGTATCGCCCCGTCAGCTGCCAGCGCTGTTGATTTGACCTCGGGAGACGCGTTTCTGTGGGACGGCCGTACGGCCAGAATGATTGCCCCGTTCCAGCCGACCGATATCAATCTGCTCACCGGCATTGATCCGCAGAAAAGCAGTTTACTCGAAAACACGAGCCGCCATGCTCTGGGCCATGCAGCCCATGATGTACTGCTCTGGGGATCTCGCGGGATGGGCAAATCTGCGCTTGCCAAGTCGGTGGTCCGGTCATTGCAGGCGCAAGACCAGAATATCGCGCTGGTAGAGGTGCCATCGGACCATCTCGAAACTCTGCCAGCACTATTCGGGCTACTCGCCTCGACAAGGCGCCGTTTCATCATCTTCATCGACGATATCGGTTTTTCCGAAGGTAGCAGCGAACCGCGAACACTCCGCTCGATGCTGGAAGGCGGCGCCAGCCAGCGACCCGTCAACGTCCGCCTATATGTCACTTCCAACCGCCGCCACATCGTATCGCGCCAGATGAGCGAGCAGGATGACCCGGTCAACCCACGCGACGCGGTCGATGACCAACTGGCACTGTCCGATCGTTTCGGCTTGCGGTTAGGATTCCACGCCGCATCGCAGGATGACTATCTCGCGATCATCGCCCGCTATGCCGAGAACTATGGTCTGGACTATGATCGCGACGATGCTCTGCTATGGGCGAAACAGCGCGGCAGCCGGTCGGGCAGGGTGGCGTGGCAATATATTGTCGAACTGGCCGGACGCGCCGACAAGTTTCTGGCCTAAGCCTATTTTTCTGCCGCTGCGGCCGGTTTGGCAGCGCCCTTGCGCGAGACCCGCCAGATAATTCCGCCGACATCGTCACTGACCAGCAATGCACCGGTCTGGTCAAAGGCGACCATTGCCGGACGACCGCGAGCCATTTTCTCATCGTCGACAAATCCGCTCAGGATCGTCGACGGCTTGCCTTCGGGCTCGCCGCGCTGGTTGAAATTGACATAGACGACATCATAGCCGGACAGCGGCTGACGGTTCCACGAACCATGGCGCGCGACAACCGCACCGGTGGCGAATGGCTTGCCGAGCGCTTGGCCATGGGAGAAAGCGAGGCCCAGCGGCGCGACATGCGCGCCCAGGGCATAATCCGGCCGACGTTCATATTGCCGGTGGTCGAGATTTTTCGGATCGACACGCGGGTCGACGTTGCCGCCCCAGAAATGCCAAGGCCAGCCGTAATGCGAACCCCAGCGTACTTCGGTGAGATAGTCCGGCACCATGTCGCTGCCGAGCATATCGCGCTCGTTGACCACGGCATAGAATTTGTCGGTGCCCGGCAGATAGGCCATGCCCACCGGATTGCGCATGCCATCGGCATAGATGGTCTTCTTGTTGGTCGCGAGTTCAACCCGCAATATGGCAGCACGCTGTTTTTCGATGTCCATGCCGTTTTCGCCGATATTGCTGTTCGAACCGACCGAGATGTAGAGATATTTGCCGTCATCGCTGGCGAGCAGATCGCGGGTCCAATGATTATTCGGTGCCCTGGCATTCAGATTGGCTACCTTGCGGCCCTCGGCGGTGATTGCGGTATCGCCCTCGGCATAGGGATAGGCATAGACTGCATCGGTATTCGCGACATAGAGCGTATCATCGATCAACGCCATGCCGAACGGCGAGTTGAGATTTTCCAGAAAGGCAAATGTCTCGTCGACCTTGCCGTCCTTGTCGCTGTCGCGCAGCAGGCTGATCCGGTTCGCCGATTCGGTTCCAGCACCGGCCTTGCTCATCAGATTGCGCATGACCCAGCCTTCGATCCCCTTATTGGTCCGTGGCGGGCTGTTGGTTTCCGCGACCAGCAGATCTCCATTGGGCAGGCGGAACATGCTGCGCGGGTGGTCCAGTCCCTCGGCGAAGCGTTCCACCACAAGGCCTTCGGCTGCAACAGGGCCCTCGCCTTCACCCCAGGGCTCTGCTTTTGCGATATTGATGGTCGGGAATTTTTCCGTACGGACGTTGGTCAGATCAGGTTCCACTCCGGTGGTTGCCTCGAGTGGCAAGCGGGCGGTATCGCCACGGGTGAAATAATATCCTGCGCCGACCCCGAGGACGATAAGCAGAATTGCGATATTTCTAAAATGTTTCAGCATGAACCGATAATAGGTGTCGTCAATCGTCCTGACAAGCGCGGTCTGAAATGCTCAGCGGCCTTTCCACCAGATCAGCAGCGCCGCCAGCACACCAAGCGCCAGCCCAGCCAATAAACCGGCAGAAGGCTCCCCCATATAGCCGCCAACAAAAGCGCCGACAATCGCGCCAATCGCAATGAAGACGCCGCCGCCATTGCGATTTTTTGAAACATCGCTGGAAGAATTGGAAGCATGTTCTGGACGTTCAGGATTCATGGCCGCAGCCCTAAACCACAACAGAGCGCATGACCAGAGCTTCCCGTCGAACTTATAGTAAACATTCTGGTAACCCTAGCTTTTGAAGATATTTCCACCGGTCAGCAGTAGAAGTCATGGTCAGGTTGGAGGCGCAGAAGCCTCCGGAAACAGGAGCCATTAATGCAATTACCCGTATTCATTGACTCCACCCATTATAGTGATGCCGAACGGCTGATCACCAACTATGGCGAGGAAGCCGGTCTGGAAGCGGCCAATCGCGCCGACAAGAGCCGGTCGCTGGGCAACCATCTTCATTATTGCAAATGGCGGCAAGTCGAACGGCTGTGCATCTTGCTGTCACTCGACGAGACGATCGGCACGGTGCACTAGGCGCTAGCGGTCGGGGTTGCAGACGATATTGGCGGCCCCGTCGGTTCTGACCGTGCAATTGGGCCTTCCGCCGATATTGATTCGTCCGGTACCATTGTTGGTAATAATCGCTTCCCGAGTCACCTCAATCTGGCTGCTTGCCGGACCGCGCTGGATGAGCGTGAGCTTTTCAACGGTCAGCTCCGGGCTTTCAAACATGCTCGCCCCTTGCAGTTCGATGCGGGCATCCCGCACCTTGCCGGCCATGGTCACTTGACCGCCACCGGTCATCGCCAGATCCAGCCGGTCCGCATCCACCGCATCGATTTGCAATGTGCCGAAACCGCCGAGACGAACGCGCGGCGTGCGACCGGACAATTTGTCGAGCGTCACCCGGCCTGATCCGAGATGCGAGATATTGCTGATGGCGTAGCTGCTGAGGTAAAGGGTGACCGGCCCGTCACCATCATAATTGTCTCCGTTCAGCGACTTGGGCCGCACCGCCACGATCAACTGCTTGCCGTTTTTTTGCAACGAAACCCGGTCCAGAAGTTCGCGCGTCTCGCCTTCCGCCCGGGCAGACGGGCCTTTGCCCGACGTCAGTATCACATTAACGCCATTGCCGATCCGGATATCCTCAAAGCCGAAAAGGGAAAATTGTCGCTCCGCAGCCTGGGCCACCGCTGGCAGCAGCAAGACAGCAGCCAGCAGTACTATCGAGAGCAACCTCATGTTGGTCGCGCCTCGCCAAATTCCATCCAGCCGAGCCAGCGCGGCGTCTTCGGCGCATAATGGCCTTCACTTTCCGTTAGCGTGTAGCCATTGGCTTCGATCAATTTGGCCACCGGCCGGTGCAGGTGGCAACCGCCAGCGATATGTTTCCAGACCGGCTCGATACGCCGCTGCCATTTTTCCGGTCCCTTGTCGGGCGCTCTACCATGTTCGAGAAACAGGATCTTGCCGCCGGGTTTCAAGACCCGCCGCATTTCCGAAAGCACCTGGTGTCCGTCCTGCACCGAGCAGAGCGTGAAAGTGGTCAGCACTGTGTCGAAGCTGGCATCGGCAAAGGGCATGGCTTCACCAATGCCGTCGCATATCTCCATGTCGAGGCCGCGTTCGCTTGCTTCCTGACGGGTATAGTCGAGCAATTCTGCAGACGGATCGAGCCCGGTCAGCTTATTGACCTTCGAACGGTCGTAAAATTGCAGGTTAATCCCGCCGCCGCAGCCGAGTTCCAGCACATCGCCGTCGGCTTTCGGCACGATCATGCTACGGTCTTGCATCACCGCCGGCTGTGAACAGGCGACGCGGATCAGCTTCGGAACCGCATATTTTTCCCATAGATTTGGCATCACCGGTAAATCTGCCACATGCGCGGCAGATCACCAAGCGATTTCAGCCTGTTGGCTGCGTGATCAACCGCAAGTAACGTCGCCAGAGCCCATGGACCGCGACTTGCACTGTGCATCGCCGTGGATCCGGACATCACCAGAACCCATGACTTTGGCGTCAACCGAGCCGTCCGAGGACAGCTCGACATCGCCGCTGCCGGCGACCGATATGCTGACGCTGCCAGCGTTGAGAGCCTTGCCGCTGATATCACCGGAACCGGCGATCGAAATATCGATCGACTCAGCCGTACCGGCCAGCGTCAGATTGCCCGATCCGGCAACCTTGGAATTCAGCGAAACCGTTTCTATATTGGCAACCCGGATATTGCCCGAACCGGCTATGCTCAATTTCGTGGTCTCGGTAGTCATCGCGTCAATTTCCATATCACCCGAACCAGCCAGCTTCGCGCTCCGCAAAGCGGGTGCGCTGATGTAAATCGTCGCGGAACCGTTATCGCCCCAGGACAGGCCGCTACTGTCGCGACCGATTTTAATCTCGTCGCCGGAAATGTTGAAACGCAATTGCTCGATCGCCTCGTCATCACCTTCGGCCCGAATCGAATAGCCGCTTCCGGTGGTGAAGATGATATTGTCCGGACCGGCAAGGGTTATCCCTTCGAACGCACCCGGATCACTATCGCTTTTACCAATAGGGCTGCCGTCGGCAAAGCTGCTGCCACCGGTGCTGGACGCGGCATCACCCACGGCATTGGCGATCGAGCCTTCGCAAGCCGCGAGCGCCAGTAGCGGTACCAAAAACAATATTTTCTTCATCCGTGCCTCCGTTGCTGTATTAACATACTAATACGCCTATGCCTGAAAGATATCAAATTAAAAATTCGCTTTGTTCCGGACATGAAAAAGGGGCTGCCACATCGCTGTGCCAGCCCCTTTTGAAATACGACGAACGCTGGAACGTTATCGATTAATCTTCTTTCACTTCATAATATTGCGGTGCAGCAATATTGAGAATTTCGAGAATCTTCGTCAGAGCCGTCGGCTCGTCGGTTTCTTCCATGGCTGCCAGTTCGCGAGCCAGGCGGCTGGAGGCCGCTTCGAAAATCTGCCGTTCGGAATAGCTTTGCTCCGGCTGGTCATCGGCGCGGAACAGATCGCGGGTCACTTCGGCAATCGATACCAGATCGCCCGAGTTGATCTTCGCTTCATATTCCTGTGCCCGGCGCGACCACATCGACCGCTTGACCTTGGGCTTGGCTTTCAGTGTTTCCATGGCTTCGCGAAGCGTCTTGTCCGAAGACAATTTGCGCATTCCCACGCCTTCTGCCTTGTTGGTCGGAACCCGCAAGGTCATCCGCTCTTTTTCAAACCGCAAAACATAAAGCTCGAGTTGCATACCTGCAATTTCTTCATTTTGCAGTTCGACAACCCGGCCCACGCCATGTTTTGGATAAACAACATAATCGCCCACATCAAAGGACAGCACATTCGCAGCCATAAAAAGCCTTTCTTGGATCAATGGAAAAGAACGCTGCTAACGTTCGAATTTCGTACAACTTGACGAAAAAACCCTTCCGTACATATATTTAACGACCGAACACCACCCGCTTCACTCAGGTGTCCAGCCGCCAAGTGATGTATCTGTAGCAGATTCGTCACAAAAAAGCAATTTATCGTTGCATTGCACAACTGATCTTGTCCGAAAATGCCGGTTTCAGGCATTCGGTGCTTGGCATTTCTTCCTCGCAGTGCAGCAAATTAACTATGGCCGGGGAAAAGCCCAGCTAGAATCCGAATTAATCGCCCTGCCCAGGTTTTTCGGAGAAGAAGGCTTCGAACTTGCCTTCCATGCCCTTGAACTCGTCGGCATCGGCCGGCGGATCGCGGCTGACCGTGATATTCGGCCATTCTTCGGAAAATTTGGTGTTTACCTCGAGCCATTTTTCCAGACCGTCTTCGGTGTCGGGCAGAATCGCTTCGGCCGGGCATTCAGGTTCACAAACACCGCAATCGATGCATTCGCTGGGGTTGATGACCAGCATGTTGTCGCCTTCGTAAAAGCAGTCCACCGGACAAACTTCTACGCAGTCCATATATTTGCATTTGATACAGTCTTCGGTAACAACGTAGGTCATCTGGTCTTAAACTCCCCAATACCAGCCCGCCATTCAGGGCGGCAGATTTGTCCTAGCTATTGCGCAATTTCTGACACGTCAACAGTTGGTTTGGCCGCTATTTCAATTACCAGTCTGTAATATCTCATAACAGGATTGCGCCTGCAAAGCGCTGCTGCGGCGTTGCGGTAGCGCGATGATGCGGATCACATGCACGTCATTGCCCTGCGGGACCGTGAGAATGTCGTCCTGCCGAACCTTGACATGCCCTCTTTCAATCCGCCGTCCGTTCAGCCGGATATGTCCTTTTTCTGCCAGCTTGCGCGCCATCATCCGGTTATGGGCAAAGCGCAGATACCAGAGCAGCTTGTCGATCCGCAGCGCGGGTTGCGGTGCAGGAATGCGATCCGATGCTCTGCCGTTCAAGCCCGCATCCTATTTTTTCATGCTGTCCCTGAGCGCCGCCAGTTCGGCAAAGGCTCCACCTGCGGCAGCGAGCACAGGCTCCGCTTTGCGTTTGACCGGCGCGCCTTTACCCTTTTTCTGATGCTTTTCACGGGGTTTGAACTGGCTCTGGTTTTTCTTGCGCGCCATGCCTTTCCAGCGCCAATATTGAACGGCCGGTGCCGGTTCTGCCGCCTCGGGTGTCGCTTCAGCGGGAACTTTCTCTGCACCGGCATCTGCCGCCACAGCTTCGCTTGGCGCAGTGTCTGGTGTGACGGGCTGTTCCGCAACCGCGTCCTTCTGAGGAGTATCAGCCTCGGGGGAAGCACCGTCCGCAGCTGGTGGTGGGACGACCGGCGCCGGCTTGTCGTTGGTTTTGACAAATCCCCCCAGATCGAGCAGCGCTTCGTGGCATTCTTTCGACAGACCCAATGATGTCGCCAGCGCCGGATCGACGGCAAAAACCGCGCCCTGCTTCCGAGCTTCATGGGCCTGCTTGACCAGCCGTTCGACCATGTCGACCCGGACATATTCATCGGTAATCTTGCGAAAACCGAGCCGGGCAGCGTGATCGACAGCCGCGAAATTCCCTTCCTTGAGATGCACAGCATTATCCGGCGCCTGTTCGATCATCGGTTCTGCGTCATATGCTGCGAACAAAGCCGTCCGCCAGAGCACGGCGCCGGGCTTCATCAACGCGTGATGGAAAATATCGAGCGCGCCGAATACCAGACCAGCGCGCCGGGCATGGCCGCGCATATCATTGTCCAGGGCGCGAACAGCTTGGTCGATTTCGCGGCGCGAAAGGATCCCGCCCGCGTCGACAATTTGCGCAAACAGCGCGCGCACCGCTGGCGGGGTTTCCGGCTCGTTGGCGAGCGCGTCAATTTTCACCAGTCCCTGCAGATGCTTCGCCTTCATCGCATCGACCCAGGCCTTCACCCGGTCCATGACCTTCTGGCTGTCTTCGGCGGTCATATCCTTGATCGAACGGTCAAACTTGATCTCGGGTTGCAAAAGAGTCTTGCCCTTGGCCAGGACCGCAAGCCGGCTATCGCCCCAGAGAATTGCCGGGTGCCCGGCGGCGTCGGGAACCAGCTCCAGAACGGAGTCCGGTGCCTTGGCAAGAGCGTCTGCATTTTCCGTCATAATCCGTCCCAAATATCTTTCTGCCGCGGCCAGCAGCATTTTTCGATCTTCTCTCCGGCTATCGGATGGCACGACAAATTGAAAGCCCTTGAGTGTTCCTAATTCCTGACCCTCGACGAGGACCTTGCCATCGTCATCGACGACGACATCCTGATGCAATATATCTTTCAGCAGACCGCGCATCAACACCCGTGTCCGTTTGTCGACGAAACGCTGGGTCAACTGGCTATGCATCGCATCGCTCAGCCTGGACTCCAGCGCGCGGGTGCGGTCGATCATTGCTTCGGGCTGCTCCACCCACCTGGATTTCTGCGCGATATAGCTCCAGCTGCGGGCGGCAGCGATGCGCGCGCCCAAAGTCGCAATATCGCCCTGGACATTTTCGAGCCGCGATATTTCCTGCGCCATCCGGGCGTGGGGAATGCGACCTGATCCACTGGCGAGATGCGGCCACAGCGAAGCGACAAAGCGCGCCTGATGATCGGCTCCCACCTTGCGAAAATCGGGGATAGATGCTGCCTCCCAGAGCAGGCGTATCTTGTCGGGTGACCGGGCGAGACCGGCCACCGCCTGATCCTGCGCCAGCCGTTTCAACACCGCCAGATCGACCGCTTCCGGTGCCGCGTGCAATCGTCGGCCCTGCGGAGCTTCCTCCAGCGACCGGATCAGGCGGTCGACCGAACCGAAATCCGGTTCGGCATTGCGCCAGTAAAGCCATTCCAGCTTCGGGAAGCGATGCGATTCGAGATTTTCGATATCTTCCGGCTGCAGTTCATCCGACGTGGCAAGCCCGCTCAGCACCCCGAAGCTGCCATCTTTCTGATGGCGCCCGGCGCGCCCGGCAATCTGGCCGATTTCGGCGAGGGTGAGCTGCCGGCGGCGACGACCGTCAAATTTTTTCAGCGCGGCAAAGGCAACATGAGAGACGTCGAGATTGAGCCCCATACCGATCGCATCGGTGGCGACGAGATAATCGACCTCCCCATCCTGATACATTTTGACCTGGGCATTGCGGGTCTGGGGCGACAAGCTTCCCATGACAATCGCTGCGCCGCCGTGCTGGCGTCTGAGCATTTCGGCGATCGCGTAGACATCTTCGAGCGAGAACGCGACAATCGCCGATCGCCGTGGCAGCCGGGATAGCTTGCGCGGTCCGGCATAGCTCAGGGTGGAAAAACGCGGCCGGGTGACAATTTCCGCATCGGGAAGCAAGGCCTCGATCAGCGGCCGCAAGCTTTCCGATCCGAGGATCATGGTTTCTTCGCGGCCCCGCACGTGCAGCATCCGGTCGGTAAATATATGGCCGCGCTCGGGATCGATGCCGAGTTGCGCCTCGTCGATTGCGACAAAGGCAAATTCGCGGTCCATCGGCATCGCCTCTGCGGTGCACAGATACCATTGCGCGTCTTTCGGGATGATTTTTTCTTCGCCGGTGACCAGCGCCACCCGGTTGGCACCTTTCAGCGCCACCACACGGTCATAGACTTCCCGCGCCAGCAGGCGCAGCGGAAAACCGATCATCCCGCTGGAATGGGCACACATGCGTTCGATGGCAAGATGGGTTTTGCCGGTGTTGGTCGGGCCGAGAACGGCGACAAGAGACGACTGGGAGAACGGGGACATTATCTGTACAACAGCCGATCAGGCGCGCAGTTGCAAGGGGCTTGGCGCAAAAAGCGGCGGAGCTGACCGGATAACCTTGATTTTACACGATTCACCGCATGTAAACCGCCTGCACGGCGGCTTAATTTGACTTTAACCAAGTTCCTGCACAGAGGTTGCTCATACACAGGATGCAAAGTCATGAATTTGCATCACCAAGGGGTTGGTTTGTTCAAGAGTATCGACGATATCGACATGCAAGTTCAGGGGTCTGCAACCATCGCAGCCAAACCCCTGCCGTCGGCCCTCCCCGAAACGATATTTTCCGGAAAAAATTTCGCCGAATGGCGTGAATACCTCTCCGATCTCGACTGGGTGCCCGATCTTGGCGTCGATATCGGCAGCCCGACCTGGTTTCGGGGCCTAGTGACACTGACCGCGCTGTGCGGATTTGCAATCAGCTGCCTGCCCGATTTTGGTCCGATCGCCGGACATCGCGCCGATCCACTGAGTGGCTTTCGCGCCGATCAGGCCCGTTCGCAAATGATCGCGCCGCTGGCTTATGGTTCCGACACCGGTATCCGGATGGCTGCAACCGACGCGGTTCGCCCGCTGGCGGAAAGCCCTGAACGGCCCTCGATCGAACTGGTCGCCACTCTCGGTCGCGGCGACAGTCTGCGCCGGGTGTTGCAACGCGCCGGAGTCGCCAGTGACGAAGCCGCGCAGGCCAATGACCTGATCAGCGGTGCGGTTTCGCTCGGCGATATCAAACCCGGCACCAAGATCGATGTCGTCCTCGGCCGTCGACCGGCGAAGAACCAGGCGCGACCGCTCGACCAGTTGGCATTCCGCGCGCGCTTTGACCTCAATCTCGAAATTTTGCGCGAAGACAGCGGATTGAAACTGAACCGCAAGCCGATTCTGGTCGACGACACGCCGCTGCGGATCAAGGGCACTGTCGGATCAAGCCTCTATCGCTCTGCTCGCGCCGCGGGTGCTCCGGCCGATGCTGTGCAGAAATATCTGCAAGTTATCGGATCCAAAATGTCTGTATCCCGCGACATTCGCAGCACCGACGAATTTGATATCATCCTTTCCTATCGCCGCGCCGAAACCGGCGAGGTCGAAGTCGGCGACTTGATCTATGCCGGCCTTGAACGGGACGGCAAGGCTCAGGCACAAATGCTGAAATGGCAGAGCGGCGGACGCACCAACTGGTTCGAAGCATCGGGTGTCGGCCAGTCGAACGGCGAACTCGCCCGGCCGACCAACGGACGCATTACCTCCAACTATGGCATGCGCCGCCATCCGATCCTGCGCTACAAGCGTATGCACAGCGGCATGGACTTTGGCGGCGGCTATGGTGCGCCAATTTATGCGGTTACCGACGGCAAGGTGGTTCATGCCGGTCGCAAGGGGGGCTTCGGCAATTATGTCAGATTGCAACATAGCGGCGGGCTGGCTTCCGGCTATGGCCATATGAGCCGGATCGCTGTGAGCAACGGACGGCGCGTGCGCAAGGGCCAGATTATCGGCTATATCGGCTCCACCGGCCTGTCGACCGGACCACATCTCCATTATGAACTCTATCGCGGCGGACGCACGATCAATCCAACTTCGGTGAAATTTGTCGAGCGCGCCCAACTGGGCGGACGTGAGCTGCGCAACTTCAAGGGCGAGCTGCAGAAATTGCAGCGCGTCGAACCGGGCGCCGCACTGACCACGCTGAAAAACGCCTCTGCGCAAGCCGAACCCGAGCGCGAGATCAACCGGCTCAACAAGCCGCTCAAGAGCTAGGCCCGGACCACCCGCCACCAAACAGTTTCACAGAAGAGTTGAGCGCCGCTGCCCGCTCGGCTAAGCCTTTCCCATGTCACAGAAAGCCGCCTTTCCGCACACCCGCCTGCGCCGCACGCGCACCCATTCATGGAGCCGGGACATGGTCCGGGAGACGCGTCTGACGCCGTCCGACCTGATCTGGCCGCTGTTCATTACGGAAGGCACAGGCGTGGAAGAGCCGATCGCATCGCTCCCGGGCGTGTCGCGCTGGTCGGTCGACGGCATTGTCGAACGGGCCAGGGAAGCCCGCGATCTCGGCATAGCCTGCCTCGCGCTATTTCCCAACACACCGGCAGAAAAACGAAGCGATGACGGCAATGAAGCGCTTAATCCCGACAATCTTATGTGCCGCGCCACCAAAGCGGTGAAGGATGCGCTCGGTGACGAGATCGGCATTCTCACCGATGTCGCGCTTGATCCGTACACCAGCCATGGCCAGGACGGGCTGCTCGATGACAAGGGCTATGTCGCCAATGACCGCACGCTCGACATGCTGACCAAGCAGGCGCTGAATCAGGCCAATGCCGGCGCCGATATCATCGCACCATCCGACATGATGGATGGCCGGGTCGGCGCGATCCGCGACGTGCTCGAACTGGCGCATCATCATAATGTCCAGATCATGGCTTATTCGGCCAAATATGCCAGCGCCTTTTACGGCCCGTTCCGCGACGCCGTCGGATCGGGCGGGCTGCTGAAGGGGGACAAAAAAACCTACCAGATGGACCCGGCCAACAGCGATGAAGCAATTCGCGAGATTGCCTTTGATATTGCCGAGGGTGCGGATAGCGTGATGGTCAAACCGGGCCTAGCCTATCTCGACATCATTTACCGTGCCAAGTCGGAATTCAACATACCGGTCTTCGCCTATCAGGTGTCCGGCGAATATGCGCTGATCAAGGTCGGCGCAGCCGCCGGCATCGGCGACCATGACGCGTTGATGATGGAAAAGCTGCTCGCGTTCAAGCGGGCAGGATGCTCCGGTATTCTCACCTATTTTGCCGCCGATGCAGCGCGTTTGCTCCATGGCTGATAAAGCCACCGATATTGTTCTGGAAACCGAACGGCTGCTCCTGCGCAAATGGCGCAAAAGCGATATCGAGCCGTTTATGGAGCATCTCAACACCCGCAATGTGATGCGCTGGCTGGGCGGCGTGCAGAGCCGCGAGAAATTCGACGCCGCGATGCAGCGGCTCGAAGGCTATGATCGCGATTTCGGTCACACATTCTGGATTGTCGAGCGCAAGTCCGATGGAGAAATTCTGGGCTTTTGCGGCCTCAAGCGGGTCAATGCGCCGCAGTCCAAACTGACCGGTGCCCATGAAATCGGCTGGCGCTTGCGCGAAGATGCCTGGGGCCATGGCTATGCCAAGGAAGCCGCAACGGCCTGTATGGACGCAGCGTTCAGCCGCTGGAACGCACCCTATGTCGTAGCGCTGACCGTCGCCGGCAACGAACCAAGCTGGGGCCTGATGAAGCGACTCGGCATGCGCCACCATCCCGAGCTCGATTTTCACGACCCCAATTATGGCGAAGATCTAAACCCGACCATTGTTTATAAAATCGAAGCTGATGTCTGGAATTCCAAAGCATGACCAATCCCCTCATTCTGCCGTTCAACGGCAAAACACCCCGTATCCACCCCAGCGCTTTTATCGCGCCCGGCTGCAAGATCATCGGCGATGTCGAAATCGGCGCCGAATCGAGCGTCTGGTATAATTGCGTGATTCGCGCCGACGTGAATTTTATCCGGATCGGTGCGCGCAGCAATATTCAGGATGGCACCACGATCCACTGCGACAGCGCGACTCCGGCGACCCCCAACGGCAACCCGACAATCATCGGCGACGATGTGCTGGTCGGCCATATGGTGATGCTGCACGGCGCGACGCTGGAAGACCGGGCCTTTGTCGGCCTGAGCACCACGGTCATGGACGGCTGCGTGATCGAGGGCGATGCCATGCTCGCCGCCGGCGCGACCCTGACGCCCAACAAACGCATTCCGACCGGTCAGCTATGGGCCGGATCACCGGCCAAATATATGCGCGACCTGACCGAACCGGCGATTGCCGGCATGCGGATGGGCGTCGCCCATTATGTCGAAAATGCCAAGGCGCACAAAGCAGCGATCGACGAACTGGCCTAGCGCAACCGGTTCTTCATCGCCTCGATATCGGCCTGCTGCCGGTCCACTTGCGCCTTCACCGAGTCGCGCTGCGTGGCGATGATGGTGGTGCCACCCGATTCGTCTTCGGCCGTCTCGCGTTCGAGCTGCTCGCGGTATAGCGAATCGATATCGGCCAGCGCTTCGACCGAAGGACTGCGCTGTATCTCGAGCGCCGCCAGTTCCATATGGGCTACGACCCAGGCTTCACTCGACTCCGCAGAGCCGCGGGCCGCATCCACCAGCTTTTTGACGGCCGGAAGTCTGGTCCGGTATTTTGCATCCGCAGCGCTGCTGCTCGCCACCGCGGCGCCCAGCCTGGACTGCAGATCCGCTGGCAGCGAAGAAATGGCGGTAGCGGGGGCAGCCGCGTCGTCCGTCACCGGTTCGCTTTCATAGGGACGCTCGAGAAGCGACGGAAAATCGCCTTGCTGCATCGCGCAACCGGACAGTGTAACCGTGATAATCGTCACCAAAGCGGAGAGTTTTTTCATTGCCCTGTCTTTACGAGAGGGTTATCCGCTCTGCAACGGCGAATCTCCAAACTGGAAGCGGGGCATTGTCGGACCGCCTTGAATAGCCCAAAATTGCCTTAAGCTGGTTGACAGTGCCAGTTCCATCGGTTAGCTGCCCACTCTTTCCAGCGTGAGCCGAAAGACTCGCGTTAACGGCCTTGTGCGCTGGAACCATAAATTTGAAACGGAAAAATAGCCATGTTCGCAATTGTGCGCACCGGCGGCAAACAATATCGGGTTGCCGCAGGAGATATTATCGCAGTCGAAAAACTAGCTGGTGAAGCTGGTGATTCGATAACCTTGGATGACGTTTTGCTTGCCGGTGACGGCGACGACATAAAGGACGTCAAGGGTCTGACCGTTGCGGCCGAGATCATCGCCCAGGAAAAAGGCGAGAAGGTCATCATCTTCAAAAAGCGCCGCCGGCATAACTATCGTCGGAAAAACGGCCATCGCCAGCAGCACACCGTGCTGAAGATCAGCGCTGTTGGTTCTGAAAAGGCGCCAAAGAAAGCCGCTCCCAAGAAGGAAGCTGCTCCGGCCGAAGAAAAGCCGGCCGCGAAAGCCAAGGCTGCTCCAGCTGAAAAGGCTCCGGCTGAAAAAGCACCAGCGAAAAAAGCTGCTGCAAAATCCGAAACCAAACCAGCTGCTGCCAAGAAGGCTCCAGCTAAGAAGCCAGCAGCCAAAAAGCCGGCTGCGAAGAAAGAGGACTAAACCATGGCACATAAAAAAGCAGGTGGTTCATCCCGCAACGGTCGCGACTCAGCAGGTCGTCGTCTGGGCGTAAAGAAATTTGGCAGCGAAGCTGTTGTCGCCGGTAACATTATCATCCGCCAGCGCGGAACGCAGACTCATGCGGGTCGCAATGTCGGAATGGGCAAGGACCACACATTGTTCGCGCTCGTCGACGGCAAGGTGGAATTCCACAAGGGCAAGCTCGGCCGCAAATATGTGTCCGTCGACCTCATGGCGGAAGCCGCAGAATAACCGGATAATCGATAAAGGGTTATCCTCCAGCAGGATGACCCGGCAGGTTCCAAGGAACCACCAATTTCAGGGAGAGGGTCATCCTCTCCCTTTTTTTGTCTCTCCCTGTCATAACGTCACGATCTTGTAACGGGTCCGCTCTAGCGGACTAATCATTCAAGTCGGGGGCGTCGCGAATATGATGATGGAGAGTCCCGATGTTTGCCATAACACCAAGATTGCTTTTACGGCCCGGCTGGCCCGAGGATGCCGGTGCCTTATTCCATGCAATCAATGATGAAGCGATCATCCGCAACCTTGCGAGCGCTCCATGGCCCTATAGACGCGATGACGCCGAACAATTTCTCGTCAGTCCGCGCCCCATGGTTCATCCCAATTTTCTGATCTTTCGCCGCGATGGCCAGACTCCCCTATTGCTGGGCTGCATGGGATTTGGCGACAACGGCGAAGGGGGTCTTGAACTGGGCTACTGGATTGCCCGCGATCACTGGGGCCACGGTTACGCGACCGAAGCTGGTCGGGCGGTGCTCGACATTGCCCGGACGCTGGGCCATCCGGAAATCAGGGCCGAGCATTTCGCCGACAATCCCGCTTCGGGTAAAGTGTTAAGGAAACTGGGCTTCAGGCCGACCGGCCGGTCCGCTCCCCGCTTTTCAAAGGGCAGAGGGGAAAGAACCGACGCGGTTCAGTTCAACCTTTCCCTGTCGGAAGATGATTCGGCAGATGGAATCATGCGAGACCTCGCCGCGTAAAGATAGCCTCAGGCGACTTTCTTCAGACGGCCTGCGCTGCGCCGGACCTTGAAGGGCGTGACCTTCGCCGAGCCCGCCGCGTCATCCATGATCGCCGCTTCATATTCGCTCTCGGCCAGCCGGATGAGAGGGCGGTCGTCGATATCCCACGGGTGGAAGCCCGGTTTGAAAAACTGCAGCAGCGGCCACAAAGTCCGCCGGAACGGCGCATCGCCGAGAAATGCGTAATGGACCAGCCCGAACCATGCGCGTGGTCCCGAAATACCGTCCTGGCGCAGCAGATCCAGAACACCTTTGGCCCGGTTCTTGGTAAAGCCCAGCGTGATTTTGGCCATGAAGCTGCAGCGGACCAGCCAGCATTTCAGGGGGCTCCAGTCCTTGGTCACATGCAGCCAGGTATCAAAGGCGACACCCTTATGCTCAACTTCTTCCGAGGCATGCCATAGCCAGAGTTTGCGCTGGTGCTCGTCAGCATGTTCAAAATGTTTCGGGTTGGCAATCACTTCTGCTGCCAGAATCGCGGTAATATGCTCTATGCACATGGTCGCGACAAGATGCGCGATTTCCGGTTTAGTCCGAATCGCGTTCACCACCCCCGAAATCGCCTGCTCCAGCCGTGTGATATCGAAATCGCAGTCTTTCAGATGCTCGTTGAAGCAGTGATGCTCACGGCTGTGGATCGCTTCCTGCTGGATGAAGGCGCGGATTTCCTGCTGCAATTTCGGCGGCACGCGCTTGCGAAATTTTTTGATCGATTCGATGAAAAATGCCTCGCCTTCCGGAAAGGTCACCGACAATGCATTGAAAAAGGCGGACGCATAAGGATCGCCGCCGACCCAGCGACGCCGGCGGATCACGGCACTGGAAAAATTCCGGTTACGGGGGTGGATATGAAGATCGGAAGGCGTCGCGCTTTTCTTCTGCGCTTTAAATTCCGCTGCGGCATGAGCGAGTGGTGGAGCGATGTCCATATCTGGCTATGTACCTCCCAGTACCCTGATAAAATTGTGCGACCAACTTTTGGTTAAGCGCTGCTTAGACAAGGAAGGTTAAGGTTCGGCATCTCAGGATGCTTTACAGACGTGGTTAATTATCGGTTTATCTCACCAAAATCCGCAGAAAATCTGGATATTGCAATATGAACGGGCTTGACGCTCTATGGTTTATATACGCCGGTAGCGGAAATACCATACATCATGGCCCTGACGTCGCGCCTTGGCTTCATAGCGCGTTTCCGGCCAGCCACCGGGACGAATCATCCAGTCCTTCGGACTTTCGCACACCCAGTCAAATTCGTCGCGCTGGTTCATGATCATGCAGGCCCATTCCAGATAGACCGGATGGTCGGTGCCGAAACGGAACTCTCCGCCCGGTTTCAATTTCTGCGCGATCAGCCCGATCGGCCCATGGTTCATGAAACGCCGCTTGGCGTGCCGTGCCTTCGGCCATGGATCGGGATGCAGCAGATAGACAAAGCTCAGCGCACCATCGGGGATTCGCTCCAGCACATCGAGCGCATTGCCCATATGCAGGCGGACATTGGCCAAATGGCCGTCACGGATATGCTGCAACGCTCCGACCACGCCGTTGAGATAGGGTTCGCATCCGATGAAACCGTGATCCGGAAGCATGTCGGCGCGCGCGGCAAGATGTTCCCCGGCGCCGAAGCCGATTTCGAAATGCAGTGGACGATCGCCGCCAAACAACGATGTGGACGATACAGGACCTTCCACCGGCACAGCAATTTGCGGCAGCAGTTTTTCGACCAGTTCAACCTGCTGATCACGCAGAGCATGGCCCTGCCGCCGACCATATAGCTGGCGAATGGTGGTCGGATCACCTTCTTTAAATGCGGTCATCGCTCGGAAACTTCTACGGGCAAGATCGTCTCTAGATGGCGGCTTTCAGCGCATCCACCAGATCGGTCTTTTCCCATGTGAAGAAATCGCCCTGAGCCTTGCGGCCGAAATGGCCATAAGCGGCGGTCGCGCCATAGATAGGCTTGTTCAGACCAAGATGGGTGCGAATGCCTTTGGGCGTCAGACGCACCAGTTCCGGCAATATTTCTTCCAGTCGCTCTTCGCTCACTTTGCCGGTGCCATGCAGGTCGACATTGATCGACAGCGGTTCGGCCACACCAATCGCGTAGGACAGCTGGATCGCGCAGCGTTTGGCGAGACCAGCGGCGACGACATTCTTCGCCAGATAGCGCGTTATATAGGCAGCTGAGCGATCGACCTTGGTCGGGTCCTTGCCGGAGAAGGCGCCGCCGCCATGAGGGCTGGCACCGCCATAAGTGTCGACGATGATCTTGCGACCGGTGAGACCGGCGTCGCCGTCCGGGCCACCAATTTCAAAGCGGCCGGTCGGATTGACGTGAATCACCGTCTTGTCGGTGATAAAGCCTTCGGGCAGTACCGAGTGGAAAACGCCCATCACATAGTCGCGCAATTCCTGATAAAGGGCCAGATTGTCGCTATCCTTGTAATAGCCGGGCGCGTGCTGCGTCGAAACTACCAGAGCAACGGCCTCGACCGGCACTTCATTGACGTAACGCAGGGTCACTTGGCTCTTGCTGTCCGGCTCCAGAAACGGCGCTTTGCCGCTGTGGCGATCGGCGGCCATCTGCTTCAATATCTCGTGCGAATATTGCAAGGTGGCCGGCATCAGGTCCGGTGTTTCGTCGCTGGCATAGCCGAACATGATGCCCTGGTCACCGGCGCCCTCGTCCTTGTTGCCGCTTTCGTCCACGCCCTGCGCAATATGTGCCGATTGCGGGTGCAGATAATTTTCAAATGTCAGATTCTGCCAGTGGAACCCGTCCTGCTCATAACCGATTTTCTTGACGGTTTCGCGGACAACGGTCTGGATTTCCTCCTGAGCACCGGGTGCCCAATTGCCATCCGTATCGATCATACCGGAACCGCGCACTTCGCCTGCGAGAATCACCCGGTCGGTGGTGGTCATGGTTTCGCAAGCAACCCGCGCTTCGGGGTCCTTGGAGAGGAACAGATCGACGATGGCGTCAGAAATCTGGTCCGATACTTTGTCGGGATGGCCTTCAGAGACCGATTCGGAAGTGAATATAAATTCTGAACGCATGGCAAAATCCTGATTTTGGGCCGAAACGACATCAGCCACAGGGACATAAGGAAAAGTTTATATCTACTTTAACGGGCACGCACGCGGATGGCAATGGCAGATAGAAGCAAAATCAGCGCCACAGCGAGCGGCAGGATATTGCCATAGCGCGCGAACAGCGTAGGCGCCTGTGCCTGTGGCAGGCGGCTATCAATCCGGCCCGCCTCGCCCATCGGCACATGGGCTCTGACCGTTCCGTTCGCGTCGATCACCGCCGAGATGCCAGTCGGGGTCGAACGGATTACCGGCAGCCCCTCCTCGATCGCCCGCAAGCGCGCCTGGGCCAGATGCTGCGGAGGCCCCCAGCTGCCGAACCAGGCGTCATTGGACGGGTTGAAAATAAATTCCGGGCGATTGTCGCGATCCACGACCTGGCCTGAAAAAATAATCTCGTAGCAAACCTGAACGCCCGCCTTGCCGAACCGGCCAAGATCAATCGAACTAGCGCCGGGACCCGGCCAGAAATCAAAATCACCCGGCGCCAGACGCGACAGGCCGATAGCCGATAAAAGCGGCCGCATCGGCAGATATTCGCCATAGGGTACCAGATGCGACTTGTCGTAGCGCCCGATCAGCTGATGTTCGGAATCCATAGCGAAGACACTGTTGCGGGCACCGACCGCGCGTCCTTCCGCTTCGTCAAATTCCAGCTTGAGCGCGCCCAGTACCAGCACGTCACCGGGCTTCATCAGCCCGCCGAGCTGCTGACGGACAAATTCCGGCGGGCGACCGTAATAATAGCGCGCCGGATAACCGGTCTCGAGATAATCGGGTATCGCCGCTTCGGGCCAGAAAATGATGCGGGGGCTATCATCTTCACGGAGCGTCAGCTCCGCCAGCTTGGAGAGATTTTGCTCTTCATACCCGGCCTGCCACTTGTCCTGCTGGCCAATATTGGGCTGGACCACAGTAATCAGCGGCTGGTCCGCTGAAATTTGCTGCTGGCCATGCGGGACCACCGAAAGCCCGGCAAAAACTAGCAGCGGGAGAATCGCGGCTTGCCATCTTTTCTCGGCTAATAGCCAAAGGCCGCCGGCTCCAGCAAACAGCAGAGTGGATAGCCCATAGGTTCCGATAAACATGCTGAGACTGGCCATCTGGCCAAGCGGAAGGGCGATTACCCCCAACGGATTCCAGATGAAACCGCTGAACACCCAGCTTCTCAGCCATTCTGTGATGATCCACATCGCCGCCATGGCCAGTACGAATGTCCCCGGCCTATTCTTGACAACCCAAAAGGCGCCCAAAGCAGCCAGTGCCGGAAATACCGCCAGATAAAGCGACAGCAGAACCACAGCGACATAGCCCAGCCATTCCGGCATCGCCGCCTGGAAGGTAAAAGCCTTGGCGATCCAGTTCAGGCCGATGATGAAATGGCCCAACCCGAACAGCCAGCCGGTGATAAAGGCCGCCTTGCGATTCTTCGCCTGCATTACCAACGCCATCCACAGAGCCAGCATCAATATGGTCAGCGGCCAAAGGTTCAGCGGCGCGAAGCCGGTTGCGCTCAAGCCACCCGCGAACAGCGAGATTGCGTAGGGATGGCGGGCGATCATTTCATGGAGTTTTGACACCAGCGGCTTTTGCCGTGTTCGCGATCACCATTCAATTGCTAATTGCCCGAACAAGCATTTGCTTGCTATTGCCCGTCCATGACAATCATCGCTCTTATGATGCTCGCCTTGACGCAGACGGCAGCAAGCCAGCCAGAACCGCTGACTGAACTCCAGCAGCGTGACCTCTCCTGTGTCGCCGTGCTGGCGATCATCGCCTCGGAACAGGAACGCGGTGTAAGCAGTGCGCTCGACTATCCCCTGCTCTCGGAGCGCGGGGCAACTTACGCCGGGCTGGTCGGGGAACGGATCATCAGCGAAACCGGAAAGACCAGAGAACAAGTGCGGCTGGATTTTCTGGCAGCCGTCTCTGCCAAACAACAAACCGCCGGCGACGCAGCCGATCCGGATGCGGTGGTAGAAACGGAAATGGCCAAATGTCTACCATTGCTGGATGCAGCAGTCCCGCCAAAGCCCAAACCCGATTTGAACCAATGCGCCGGCATGTTGCAACTGGCATATCAAGAGGTCCACGACCGCGAGGGTCTTTCCAAGACCGCTCGGGATCTGAAAACGCTGGCAGCTGTGCTCGACAGCCGCGCCCGCGACAAAATGCGCGCCGAAGGGCTGAGCGGCCAGGAAAGCGATATAATATTGACCCAGAGCCGCGAAGCGATGCTGGCCGACGCCCAGAAGCGGGAATCAATGGGTCAGGGCTCCAATCTGGATTTTGAACATTGTTTCACCCTTGCCGCTCCCGAAGACAAGCAGAGAAAATATGAACATTGAGTCCCAAACGCCCTTGCGGCCCTTCCATCTGGCCTTCCCGGTACATGATCTCGACGCTGCGCGCATATTTTATGGCGAAATCCTAGGTTGCGAAGAAGGCCGCAGCGACCCGTGCTGGATAGATTTCAACCTGTATGGGCATCAGATCGTTACCCATTTCGACGAGAATTTTGCCGCCCGGCCGATGGTCAATCTGGTCGATGGCGAGCAAGTTCCGGTACCGCATTTCGGCGTCGTGCTGACCATGGTGGCGTGGCAGGCGCTCGCCGACCGGCTATCCGGAGCCGCGATCGACTTTGTCATCCCGCCGACGATCCGCTTCAAAGGTAAGGTCGGCGAGCAGGCGACGATGTTCTTTCATGATCCGAGCGGCAACGCACTCGAGTTCAAGGCCTTTGCCAACGACGATCAGCTGTTTGCCAAGAATTGATCGGCTAAAGAAAACCTATGCGAGCGGACCGTTTTCCGGGCATTCCCGGCCGTCTTCAAGTTGCCGCTCGGCCATGTCCCGGGCGGAACTGCGAGCCAGACCCAATGAGCCGGACAGGCGTTCGCCGATCAGTGCGTCACCCAAAGCCATCAGCACTAGGGAAAGCGTATCCTCGTGCATTTCGCGCTCGTTCTTATCGCCTTCGTCCACATCATCGACCAGCCTGTGTATCGCTTCGATGATTGGATCCAGCGCATCTTCATTGCCGGTCAGCATCATCCATGACCACAGTGCAGCAGCGCCTTGTTTGTCAAAAGCGTCAAAGGTCAGGTCGACAATATCGCGCGCGCTGCCTTCTCCCGACCGCGATTTTACAATCGCCTGCGCGATCATGCCGCACACTTCATCGGACAAATAGACGGCGAGCGCCTTTTGCAGGCCCGAAGCAGACCCGAAATGGTGCAATAGATTGGCGTGGGTGCGGCCGATCCGACCGGCGACAGCCTTCAATGTAACCGACTGCGGGCCGGTTTCGATCAGCAGGTCGCGGGCCGCCGCCAGCGCCATGCTGCGGCTTTCTTCCGGGGAGAGACGTCTCTTTGCTATTGACATTTATGTAAGTAGCCTTATTGTCATTGGTGTTAGCTATAGGCTGCATTTCGCATAATGGAAACATCTGATGAATATGCCCAGTTCCCCCAGCGCCGAACCGGAATCCATTCGCACCCCTACGCCTGAGGATCATGAAATCACGCCCCGCGACCGCCGTTTCGGGCGGGAAGAAGGTTATGACCCCGGGAAATACTGGCAAAATGGTGATCCGGTCGCGACGGCCTTTTACAATTGCCTGTCGCTCACTTTCCCGCGCGGCGAGGCTTTCTTCATCGAGAGTGTGAGAGAATTTCGCGATCACACACCGCAAAAGCTGCAGAAAGAGATCCGCGCCTTCGTTCAGCAGGAAGTGATCCACAGCCGCGAACATCTGGCGCTGAACCGCCGGGTCGAGGAAAATGGCTATGACACCAGCCGGATCGAACAGCGGATCACCGAATCGCTCGGCATGACCAAGGGCCGGCCCAAGATCACCAATCTGGCGGCAACGATGATCCTCGAACATTTTACCGCAATCATGGCGCAGCAGTTTATCGCCAACCCGCTGCACTGGAAAGATTCCGATGAAGAAACCGCCGACCTGTGGCGCTGGCATGCATTGGAAGAGATTGAACATAAGGGCGTCGCCTATGACACATGGCTCTACGCAACCCGGGACTGGAGCCGCTGGCAACGCTGGAAAGTGAAGGCGCTGATGATGCTCGTTATTACCAGGAATTTCTGGGGCAACCGCTGGAACGACACGCTCGATCTGCTGGCGCAGGACGGCCTGACCGGATGGCGTGTAAAGCTCAGGCTGCTGAAATTCCTGCTCGTTGCGCCGGGTATCGCGCGGGCGATTATAGTCCCCTGGATCAAATTCTTCCTGCCCGGATTTCATCCGTGGAACGAAGATGACCGGCATCTGATCCAGCGCGCCGAAAGCGAATACGAAGCGGCGATTACCGGAGGGCCAGCGGTCGCCTGACGTCAGGTCTAGATCAAGGCGGTCAATGCGCCGCTTTGTTCATATCCACTTTTTCGACCCATTCCGGAAAGAAGCTGGGTTCGCGGTTAGACCAGCCGGGCGCGGTTGCCGCAGCTTCGCTGATCGACTGCAACAAGCCCTTGCGGGTTTTCGGGTGCAGATGCGGGAGCGACGCTGCCGCGCAAAAGGCGCCGGGCAGCCACGGACGCGAATCCGGGCCCAGCAGGCGCTCATAGAGAAAACGGAAAGCGGGGAAACTGTGGATACGGCCCTGTCCCAGATCATAAGCCGCGAGCGAAATCAGCGATGGCATGAAAGCCTCGATACTGTCGATCGCGCAATCTTCAGGAATCGCTTTGCGAATGTCGCGGATGCGCCTGTATAAAGATATCTGGACCTGGATACCGGCTTCTTCGACCTTGTCACGCGACCAAGTGTCCACAGCATCGGAACGCTCGAGCCCGACATCCAGCGACCGGCGGATATAGCGCTGGGTCGCTGAACTGAAACTCGCGAATTCTTTCATCTCGGCCAGCGTCATAGCGCCTGGGACTGATCGTGTTTCTTTGGTCATGTCTTCACAACTCCTCGTGGACTTATCCCACGAAGACATTTGGCCCAAACATGGTTAGCAATTGGTTAAATAGGGCCTGATTAATTCTCCGTTGACCATGCAAAGTCGGAAAATTGCGCGCCAGGCTTATAAAGTTTCGACCAACCGCAACCATGGTTCGACCGGTCACGATTCCTCTAGAGACAATTGATACCATATTGGCCTAAGCTGAATCGAAACCATGAATTGAACGCATATGAGAAAATTTGAATTGGGAAACCGCAGGCCGTCGGTCGGACATCAGGTAGCCATCCTGTCGATCCTCGGATTCTGGTTTTTCTACATGATTGTCCTGACGCTGCGGGCGTCGATCGGTGACTGGCCGGCGCAAGGCGAAATGGTGATGCGACGGACTGTCGTAACCATTTTCGGCATCGGCGCCACCTATCTGCTCTATCTGTTTCTCCGGCAGTTCGAGGACAAGGCCCTCTCCACCCGGATCATCACGGCATTTGCCGCCGCTATTCCGTGCGCGATCCTGATTGCCTCGTTCAACCATTATATCTTCAACGTCTATTATCCGGAAAATCTGTGGGACGAAGCGCATGTCGAGGAAATGCGCAAATATATGGAGCAGGACAATCTGGCATTTAAGGCGATTTTCGAAGATGCCACTTCCCGCTTTTTCTTCATCGTCAGCTGGACATCCCTATATCTGACGCTGAGCTACGCTGGCAGGGTCCGGCAGGTTGAGCGCAAGGCCGCCCGCTTTGCCCAGGCCGCACAGGATGCCGAACTGCGTTCGCTGCGCTATCAGGTCAACCCGCATTTTCTGTTCAACACGCTAAACAGCCTCAGCACTCTGGTGATGCGCAGCCAGCCGGAAGAAGCCGAGGAGATGATCCTCAACCTCTCGAAATTCTATCGCACCAGCCTGTCGGGTGATCCGCTGGAGGATGTGCCGCTGTCCGAAGAGGTGCATCTGCAAAATCTCTACCTCGATATCGAGGCGGTCCGCTTCCCCGAACGGCTCCGGACAAAGGTCAATATTCCCGACGATCTGCTCGGCGTGCTGGTGCCAGGCCTGATCCTGCAACCTCTGGTCGAGAACGCGATCAAGCATAGCGTTGCCTACAGCAAACGCCCGGTCACAATCGCGATCAGCGCGCGGTCTGATGGTGACAATCTGATTCTGACGGTTGCCGACGACGGCGATCCGCGACCGGTAGATCTGGACGATGACGAAACGAGCAGCGGCATTGGTCTTGCCAATGTCCGCGACCGGCTGGAAACCCGCTTTGGCCAGCAAGCCGGTTTGCAGACTGTACGTCCGGCAGAAGGTGGTTATATTGCCCAGCTGACCTTACCGTTGATGCTGGATAATCCATGATCGAAGAAATCGAACTCAAACCGCTGACCACGCTGATTGTCGATGATGAACCGCTGGCGATCGAACGTCTGCAGCTGCTCTGCGCCCGGCAGCCGGACATCAACCTGATCGGCACCGCCAGCGATGGCGAGGCTGCCCTGCGCCTCACCGAACAGTTGAAACCCGATCTATTGCTGCTTGATATCGCGATGCCCGGCAAGGACGGGCTGGATGTCGCGCGGTCCCTGTCCGGCAAGGCCGACGCTCCGGCGATCATATTTGTCACCGCCTTCGACCGCTTTGCGGTCGAGGCTTTTGATGTGGCGGCGATCGATTATGTGCTAAAGCCGGTCGAGAATGCGCGGCTGACGCTGGCGATTTCTCGGGTTCGGGAACGCACAGCGGAGCCGCGTGGCGACGGGGCAGAAGACTCGCCCTGGGCAGAAGAATTCTGGGTGCCCTATAAATCCGAACTGCGCCGGATTGTTGCCTCCGAAATCGACCGGGTCGAGGCCGAACGCGACTATATGCGGCTACACGTCGGTCCCGTCAGCTATCTGCTGCACCAGACCATCACCGGTCTGGAAGAGCGACTCAATCCGGAAGAGTTTATCCGGCTGCACCGCTCACATCTGGTCCGGCGCGACTGGATTGCCGGCCTGCGCCATGACGGCGGCGGCGTATGGATGGCCTGCCTCAAATGCGGCACCGAAATCCGCATCGGCCGGACCCATCTGGCAGAAGCGAAAAAGCTGGCTGGCAAATAGCCGGCCCTGAATAGCCCGGACGCCTAGAAGCTGTAGCGCACCGAAGCGGTCGCGCTGGTTTCATCCTCGTCAACTATCAACACATCATCCCGCGCAATCTGCGCCTTGCGCGCATTGACGCCTAGATTGGTCGACAGACCGCGGGCGATATCATAGCGAACGCCCAGCGAAGCCGAGCTTTCCGACGTTCCGTCCAGCTCGCCATAATGGCCGGCGGCGGACAGGCTGAGCACGCCGATCTTGGTCTGCGCGCCGCCGGAGACATACCAGCGATCGAGATCGACGGCCCCGGCCTGCAGATTTTCATAGCCCAGTCCGAGATCGAACAGGCTGCTGCCATAGACAAATTCGCCAACCACGCCGACACCGATCGTATCGAAATCCGTTACGCCATCCGCGGCAAGATAGCGGGCCTTTGCAACCCTCGTGGCGAAGCGATAATCTTTTCGGCCAATCGGTCGTTGATATTCGGCGCCGAGTTCGAAACGGCCGTCGCCGTCGACTATCCCGCTGAGCGTAGCCGGACCGAAGCGCCCGCTATAGCCGCCGCCCCAGCGATTGATCCGGCCGTAGAAATCGTCAAAGGCGAGATTAGCGTTGCCGACACCGCGCCGCCGACGCGTCGCTTCGCGCACCAGGCCGTCGACGTTGCCGCCGATCAGACTGCCCCAGCTTGTGCGAATGAAGCCGGCGATATTATCTTCATAATCCCGCGTATTATCGTCATATTGCCCGAAATAGGCCAGGCCGACATTCCACCTGTTGGCGAGCTGCATCTCGATGCTGATATCGAGATTGGTGACCAGACTGACATCGAGATCGCCGTCAAAGACACTGTCATCGACCGTCAGCTTGACCGGCGCATCGATAACACCGCCGACCAGAACAGTCGCTTCGCCAATTTCAAAGGCCAGTGGTTCTTCGAATGAAGAAAGATTGTCATAGTTGAGGCTGACCTGCGCCTGGGCAGATCCGGCAGACACTGCGATCGACCCGACGGCGACCAACTGCCATAAAGCGCGGGGAGCCGCTGATGTCATCATTCAGACTCTCCGGCGGAAATAATTGTCATGGGCGTGATCGGCGATCGCCTTGCCCGCATCCATTCCGACCATATGGTCGCGCATCCAGTGGACACCGCCATAGATACGGCTCAGGCCATTTTCATCGGCCGCCTGGCTCAGGCTGGTCCAGTGCCGGGTGATATCGCGCAATTGTGGCCACAGCACTTGATCGGGTGACTGGTGCGAGAAACGCACGCGATCGGAGCCCAATATATGCCCGATCATCGTGGCTCCCGCGGCACCGAAGGTCGAGTGACCGGACGTGTAGGACGGGAATTCCGGCGTTGGAATATAGCTGCGCCACTGTTTCTCCCGTTCGACCCGGGGATCGCGGTTGCCGAAACGCGGCGCCCGGTGCCGGATCGCCGTTTCCGGACGGATCACGTCATGGCGATATTTGCTGTCCCACGCCTGGATCGAGGCATCGCACTGGGTCATCGCGATCAGCGCCATTGCCCGCGCCCATTCGATGAAGGACAAGTTGCGATCCTGAAGCACCTGTATGGCAATCAGCATATAATGGCCCGGCGGGGTAATCCCCCAGGGACCGTCTTCCCAGAACATGGCAATCTCGGTCTGGTCGGCGGTGCGCACCCGGCTGTCGGCCCGGCCCAAAGCCCGGACCTGATCAAATTCATCAGCAAATTCCGGACTGGCCGGATCATGAAAGGGCGCGACACGGAATTTTTCCGTGCGGCCCATCGTCCACGGTGTGGTCTGTCCGTGGCCTGGAAAAAGCGGGCGGGAAAAGCTGTCAAAGGCCGGCCCCGGTTTGGCGCTGTAAAGCGGTCCCGTCGGTGTCCATTGCAGCGCGTCATGTCGGCGCTTGTAGCGGTTCAGATAGTAATTGACCTTGCTCGGTTGCGATCCGTCGCGCGTGCGCATCTTGACGATTTTCAGACCGACCTGCCGGCCCCATGCAGCTCCGAGCGACTTGGCCTCTCCATCGGGAATCTGGTTGGCGAAATCCATCCGTTCGCCGACAAAAGGCTGCTGGAACACTTCCGAGGCAGCGGTAGCAAAAGCCACACCATAAGCCATTAGGGGATCAGCACCCGCAGGACCGGTGCCTATGCCAAAGGGATCATCATAAGCCTGCAACAAGCTATTTGCGGCCAGGAACCCGGCGACCGTCGGCATCGCCAGATTATAGGCTGCGCGTGGCGGCGACACCCTTTGGTCCCGGATTTGCTGCATGAGAACATCACACCAATGGGTGACGATATTATGATTTTGCGGCCGCAGGATCGGCGTCAGATAGGATGTTGCCGAACCGAAGCGGCCCGTGCAGCCTGTCAATCCGGCGACACCGGCAATGGCAGCACTCGCCATGAACTGGCGTCTGGAAAAAGTCATTGTCCCCCCGAACATCTGCGCCGTCATCCTGGTCAGACAAAAACGACAATTACCCGTGCCGTCCTAATAGCGAACCAACAATAATTTGTTAAAAATGGTGGCGCCGCCCCGTTTCGGACGACAACGCCCTCCAAAAACCAAGGGAAAAACAGTCGCTCAGCCCTGAAATCATCGCCGAAAGCAAAGCGACACGAGATTGAGCGCAAGATACAGGATACAGGGCCGCCACGACAGCGCCACTGTCGCTCTGCTATTAACCGGATTAGGTCAGTGCGGGCGAGGCAAAGCATCCGATCATGCTATCAGTGCCCGCCAAAGCGCAGGCGTATGCCGCCGTTGAGAATGAACCCTTCCAGCGGCGCCCACGCGTCGACCGTCCATTGACCGCTCGCTGCACGTTGCGGGGTCACCAGCGGATCGTAACGCGACTGCCGCACGTCGAGCAGATTCTCGGCATTGGCAAAAAGGCTGATCTTGCCAAGCACAATCTCTCCCAACAGTCCCAGATGGACATAGGGACGCGAGCGCGTGCGGAAAGGGTCGTCCTCCAGTTCCTGCCTGCCGGTATAATAAGCCTCGATACCGATCCGGCCCTTGCCATGTTCCTCCCACATGCCGACAAGGCCACCGGTGTGACGCGGTGTCAGCGGAACCCTTTGGCGGCCTGCACCGGTCGGGTCGGGCTCGGTCGCATCGACGAAAACATAGCTTCCGGTGACCGTGAAGCCGTTCTGCTTGAACCGCAGCAACAGTTCGGATCCGCGAATCCGTGTGGTGCCGGCGCCATTGACCAGACGCACCCGGTCAGCAGCGACGTCTTCGAGTCTGGTCGGGTTTTTGATATTCGCACCGAACAAGGTCAGATTGGCTTCCCACGGCCCGTCGGCATAGCCCATGTCGAGCGAAGCGGTCTGCGCGGTTTCGGCTTCCAGTTCACCAAGCGGCTCCAGCCTCGACAAACCGGCGGCCTCGATCCCGTCGACAAAAGGTGTTGGCGCAAAGAAACCACCACCTACAGAGCCCCGCACGGTCCAGTTTCCGGGCCGGTACAGAGCCGACAGTCGCGGGCTGAACTGCGTGCCGAACTCGTCATGAAAGTCGATCCGCGCGCTGGCAGCAAGTGTAAGGTCATAGGTGGCCTCCTGCTCGATCTGCGCGAAGACCGCTGGCACCTTGTAGCTATAGTCAAACGCAGGAAAGCTGTCCGAGCGGAAGCCGTCTGACTGGTAGGCGACACCGCCAACCCAGGACGTGCTGCCGCTGGTTCCTGCAACAGAGGCCTCGACGAAGGCATTGCTGTGCCGGTCATCTTCGACGACCGCGCCAAAGCGATGCAGATGCTCCTGCCGCATGGCTGAGGCTCGCAGATGCAGACTGACAAGCTCGCCAATCGGCTTTTCCGCGACCAGCCCGGCATCATATCGCTCGGTATCCTGCGCCTGCACGAACGTCGTGCCGTCGGGGACCGTGCGTCCCGGCAGCGTGCCGCCAACCCGGTCCTCGGTCATCGCGCCAAGCGTAACATAGAGGGAAGAGCCCTCGTCGCCATTCCACTGGAAGCGCGGGCGGGCCGTGAAGCGATCGTAACCAGCCATATCATACCAGCCATCGCCATCCAGATCCTGACCGCTTTGCCGGTGCGCTCCGGCAGTCAGGGAAAGGCCGCTATTGGCGCTGATCGGCCCGGCCACATAAGCGGTCAGATCCTGCCCGTTGCGGGTGGTGGCGTTGGCGAGAATATCGGCTTCGAATTCGTCACCCGGCCGCTTCGAGACGAGATTGATCACGCCGCCGAGTGCCGACGCGCCGTAGAGCGCCGATGCCGCGCCTTTTATCACTTCCACCTGGCCGAGATCGGTCGGCGGAATCTGCAGCAGCCCCAGCGAAGCCGCCTGGCCGCCGTAAAGCGGGAGATTGTCCGCCAGCAATTGCGTGTACCGTCCCTCGAGCCCCTGAATGCGGATATTCGCCGCACCGAGCGCAGGCGAGGTTACCTGCACCCGCACGCCGCCCGTCTCGTTGACCAGCATGGCGATATTTCCGGGCCGCATGATCGCTTTTTCTTCGATTTCTTCACCGGCAATGACTTCGACGCGAATCGGCTCGTCCTGCACGCGACGGTTGAGCCGTGTGCCCTGGACAATGATATAGTCATGCTCCTCTTCCGACTCGTCGTGGGCTTGGCCCCCTACAACTTCACCGCTCACCTGCGCAGCAAGCGGCATCGGGAAGCCGAGAACTGGCAAGGGGCAGAGCAACAGAAAACGCAGGCGGCTGGAAATCACGACAACAGTCCTTTTTGAACAATAGCAACGCGGCGGCCTATGCACCCTCTAGTGGCTATAGGGTCAAGCCATCATGACAAGCGACGGGACAGAATCTGCGCGGCAAAACGGTAATGACCGCGCGGACAGGTTCAACATATTCGACAAGACACGCCCCCCTTTCCTACAGTGTACCATATCGGTTATGTTTCTTAATTCTTCGAACCATAAATAGATGATGATATGACCGACCAACCGCCCGCCAACGACGCTCCCCACCACCCCTCACCACGCTGGACCCCCGAAAAACAGCGCACCTTCCTGGAAGCACTAGCCCGCTGCGGGTCGGTCAAGGCATCAGCCGCCTATGTCGGGATGAGTCGCGAAAGCGCTTATCGCTTGCGCCGGCGGCAGGAAGGGCGCGCCTTTGACCGGGCGTGGGATGCGGCGCTGATCCATGCCCGCGATCTTTATGCCGAAACCCTGCTTGAAACGGGTCTGAACGGCTGGACCGAAACGGTCTGGTATCATGGCGAGGAAGTCGGCGAACGGACGCGCTTTTCCCCCGGACTGCTGCTCGCGGCACTGGCCCGGCTCGATGCCAAGGCCGATGGTCTGGATCTGGCCGGCGAGCCCGTGCGCGAGGCGGCGGCGGATTTTGATGCAATGGTCGAAGCAATCGGCGCAGGCGATGATTGCTCTGCCATGCTCGAAGCGCAGGATCGCACGGCGCAGACCCGGCGTGCCCCGCCGCAGAATCCCTGCAAGTCCGGATTGAGCGATGATGAGTTGCTCAACCGGCTCGAAATGTTTCAGGAACGCGAAAGGATCGCCGCAATGGCGCCGGAAGATGTCGATACGTCCGATCTCGACCCTTATGAAGCGGATGACTGGGACGATCTACAATGGGCGCGCGCCGAGCGTAGCGGCATGATGGATCAGCCGGGCTTTTGGGAAAAAGCCAATCCCGACGGATATAATGATGATGACCCCGACGATGGCTCTGATGATTGGAATGGCCCCGGTGAGGAAGGCCCGTCTTTCCACTAAAGAGGGTGTGACCCGTGTGACCCTATAGGGTCGACACGCGCTTTCCCGCCTTGCACGAAAAACCCGTCGACAAGCAATCCGCCAGAGGCCTATCCTGCTTTTTTCTGTGCCACCATCATCGGACCCTGCCTTGCTATTGAATATTTTCATCATCCTGTCGGTGATCGCGACCGGCGTGATATTGCTTACACCTCGCCTGTCGAAATCTGTTGTCTGGCGGGCGACGGTGACGCCACTGGCGTCGATCATCGGCAGCGGGTTTCTGGTGCTCGCGCCGATACTGGTATCGGATTACGGCTATATCGCGCCGATAATCATGGCCGGACTATGTCTCGGCGCTCATCTGTTCGGGGCGGCGATCCGCTTCAACATCTTTCACCGCAATGTCCGCAAACCCGTTCAGAATGACGGAATCGACCGGCTGGAGATTGCCGCCTCCTGGGCACTGGTCTTCGCGTTCACCATTTCGGTCAGCTATTATCTCAATCTGTTCGGTGCCTTTGGCGTCAGCCTGACCGCGTTCGACAGTTCGGCCAATGCCAAGCTACTGACATCGGTCATCTATATAATAATCCTGATCGTCGGCTGGACGCGCGGATTCAAGGCGCTGGAAAAGATGGAATATAGTGCTGTAACGCTGAAGCTGGCGATCATCGTCGGTCTGCTGGTCGGACTGACATGGTATTTCTATCAGAAGGCCAGCGCCGCGACGCTCTTCATGCATCCGCCGATGCTCTCCGGCTGGCCCGCGGTCACCCTCGCCTTCGGCCTGATCATCACCGTGCAGGGCTTTGAAACCTCGCGCTATCTGGGGCGCAACTATGATGCGACGACCCGGATCAAGTCGATGCGCCTCGCCCAAATCCTCTGCGGCGTGATTTACATGATCTACATCGGGCTGTTCGCCTACAGCTTCGAACGCGAGCAATTCGCCCTGACCGAGACCGCGATTATCGACATGATGGGAATCATCACACCGATATTGCCGCTGCTGCTGGTCGCCGCTGCGCTGGCGGCGCAGTTCAGCGCCGCGATCGCCGACACCAGCGGATCGGGCGGGCTGGTCGAGGAACTGACCAAGGGCCATGTCAAGGCGCGCACCGGCTATGCGATATTGGTCGGGATCGGTTTACTCATGACCTGGAGCGTCAATATCTTCCAGATCATCGCTTATGCCAGCCGCGCCTTTGCGCTTTATTATACGCTGCAATCGGTGATAGCCGCACGGCGGGCCTTCCTGATTCCCGGCAACCGGCTCAAGGGTGTGGGCTTCATCCTGCTGGCGATCCTCGGTGCCATGATCGTGTTGTTCGGCAATGATGTCGAATCGTCGAACGCGTGAGAAAGCGGCAAGACGGTCCGCCATGGCAAGCCGGCTAGGCGATGACCGTCCGCGGCCGCGCCTGCCGATAGGTGCCGAGTATCCGGACGCTGTTGCAGTGGAAGCCGAGCTCGGCGAGCGCCCGGTCAATCGCCGGATCGCCAGGTGCGCCCTCGATATCGGCGAAAAACTCGGTTGCGGCAAAGCTGCTGCCCTGCTGGTAACTTTCCAGCTTGGTCATGTTGACGCCATTGGTCGCGAAGCTGCCCAGAGCCTTGTAGAGCGCCGCCGGAATATTTTTGACCTCGAAAATGAAGGTCGTCATCACCGGCGCATTGGGTTCGGGCATCGCCGCTTCCGGAGCGAGTACGACAAAACGAGTGATATTGTCCGGCGCATCCTCGATCGCATCGGCGATCGGCTGCAGGCCGTAGATTTGCGCGGCAAGCTTCGGCGCTATGGCGGCGGCATGCGGGTCATCCTGCTGGGCGACAAAGGCGGCGGCAGCGGCGGTATCGGCATAGGCCACAGGGATGATCCCGCGCTTGCGCAGATAGTGGCGGCACTGCCCGAGCGCCTGCGGATGGCTCATCGCCGTGCGAATCTCGGCATCGGCCGATCGCGCCATCAGGCAATGACTGATCTGCATGAAATATTCGTCGACGATATGCAGGCCCGATTCGGGGAGCAGAAAATGGATATCGGCGACCCGGCCGTTGAGCGAATTTTCGATCGGGATGATCGCGCTTCCCGCCGTGCCATGCTTCACCGCATCGATCGCATCCTCGAAGGCGAAGCAGGGAACCGGCAGGCCGTCCGGCGCATAGTCGAGCGCGGCGAGATGGGAATTGGCACCGGGCGCGCCCTGAAAGGCAATCGCCTTTTCCGGCTTTTCAGCGCCTTTTTCGGTCATTTTTCGGACCATGCCCAATGCGTTTTTCGGAAAACTGTCCATCTCGTCCCTCTTTTACGCTGCTGCGATAGTCGAACCGGATGCAGCGGGGCAAGAGGGAAGTGGCCCGGCCCTGAGGGGGCTGCGCGTTTCGCACGGGCTGAAGCATCTTTTACGGCAATTGAGGTCTTGCGTTGGTCCGTTGCTCTCTTTACAGACAGCACAAATTTGGCAGGCCCTCGGCCGCCGCTCACTCAGGGGTTTGAGAGACAATATGAGCAACAATAACACCATCGCAGGTTGGGTCCTGGCTGGCGGCATCGCTGTCCTCGGCTTTTCGATTGTCAGTGGCAAATATTTCCACGCCGGCAAGCACGAACGTCCCGAAGTCATGGGCTATGTGATCGAAGGCGTTGAATCCTCCGGTGGCGCTGCCGATGCGGGCCCGTCGATCGAGACCCTGTTGCAGACGGCCGATGCCGCAGCTGGTGAAAAGGTCTTTGCCAAATGTGCAGCCTGCCACACGATCAACCAGGGCGGTGCCAATGGCATCGGTCCGAACCTCTATGGAACCATGGGCAAGCCGCACGGCCATGTCGCCGGCTTTGCCTATAGTGACGCGCTGAAAAGCGTTCCCGGCAACTGGGACTGGACGAGCATGGACGCCTGGCTGACCTCGCCGCGCAAATATGCCAATGGCACGAAGATGACCTTTGCCGGTCTCGGCAAGGCTGAAGACCGCGCCAATCTGATGGTCTATCTGAATGCGCAGGGTGCTTCCATTCCGCTCCCGGTTGCACCTGTGGTCGAAGAACCTGCGGCAGACGAAGCGGAAGCAGAAGCTGGCGTTGATGCCGAAGCCCAAGAAGCTGTAGAAGCGGACGCCGCCGCAGCGGAAGAATAAGTCGAAGCCCGGATTGCCCGCAAGCCTGAATGGCCTAGCCGCAATCCAGTCCGTAAAATTCCTGGATAATGTCCCAGGCTTCATCTGCGGTTTCGACGAACTGGAACAGATCAAGATCCTTGCGGCTGATCGTGCCTTCATCCGCCAGGGCATCAAAATTGATCACCCGGTTCCAGAAATCCTTGCCGAAAAGCAGGATCGGTAGTTTCTCCATCTTGCCAGTCTGGATCAGCGTGACCAGTTCCAGAAACTCGTCCAGCGTTCCGAAGCCGCCCGGGAACACCGCCACCGCTCTGGCTCGCAAAAGGAAGTGCATCTTGCGCAGCGCGAAATAGTGGAACTGGAAACTCAACGACGGCGTGACATATTCATTCGGCGCCTGCTCATGCGGCAGGACGATATTGAGGCCGATAGACTCTTGGCCGACATCGGCAGCGCCGCGATTGGCGGCTTCCATGATCGAAGGCCCGCCACCGGAGCAGACTACGAAATCGCGCTTGCCATTTTCCGAAACGCCGCAAGCGCTCGCCAGCCGCGCCAGATTGCGGGCCTCGTCATAATATTTGGCTTTGTCCTTCAATCGCTCGGCAATCTTGCGTGCTTCGTCATCAACTGCAGCGTCGACCAGCGCATCCGCCTGGTCAGGCGACGGTATCCGTGCGGAGCCGTACATCACCAGGGTGGACCCGATGCCGGCTTCATCAAGCAGCATTTCCGGCTTTAGCAACTCAAGCTGGAAACGGACGGGCCGCAGTTCTTCGCGGAGAAGAAAATCGGTGTCCTGAAATGCAAGCCGATAAGCGGGGTCACGGGTTTGGGGCGTCCCAAAATCGCCTTTTTCGGCAAATTCGGCTTCTTGTTTGGCACGGTAAAACCGGCGGTCATGGAGATCTTTATTGGTCATAACTTCGCCCTAAAGCAAAGATTTGTGGCTGGCCAGTGACCTTAGGGCCCTATCGACAATATCCGTTACCGCTCATGTCGAGATGAAAATGGTCGCGGTGCGCTGCATTGTAATTGGGGCTGAGAACCGTACCAAAGCGTTTGCACGCGCTGTCGTGGATAGCGGCGAGGAACTGCATTTCCCGGCGACCGCTTTTCCAGTTATTCTCGACCGTTATCCGCCGGCCGTCGGTAAGTACGAAAGCGGAAACGTCAATCGCATTGGCGTGCGCATGCTGCGACAATTTTCCCGAGCCGGCGATATTACGGCAACTATAGCTGCCCATAGTCTCGATTCGCTTGAGGTCGCTGCCGAGATATTTGCGCGCCGCGCGTTTCACTGCATATTCGGTCCAAGCGGCAAATTTGCCGGCCAGTTCGCATTTGACCGGCCCTAGGTTGGTGACATCAGCACCAACATCGAGCAGCGTGATACTGTCGATCTGGCTGCAACCGCTGCTGAACTGGCGATTGGGCAAGGGAGAGAAGCGGACGTTCGCCTTGCCGAGATCGCTGAAACACTGGCGGGCGGAGGGTGTCGGATCGAAAGATCCCAGACCAGCCGAGGCCTGCGGCCGGTGCGGTTGGCCAGTGCTGCCTGCCGGTATCGCTCCGCAAGCGCTAAGCAACAACGAGGCCATGCCCAAAAGTCCGATGGTCCGCCCGCGACGTCCAAGCTGCAATTTCATATCCATGACGGGCGCAATGACAGAAGATGGTTAAATCCAGGCTGAAACTCATGGTAAATGAAACCTTACCGGCAACCTGATGCGATGGATGCTACAAATTACTATAAATTTACACTAGACCACCGGGTCTACAAAACCCATGATCAGCCCATGCCCTTTCTGTCGTGCGAGGTTCTAGGATTATATGGCATATAGCAAGACAGAAGCCAGCAGTGCGAATCGCTGCAATCCGATTAGACTTGGAGACAATGAAGATGAAATATACCGTAATGACCGCCGCCGCAGCTGCTCTGGTTGCCACTGCCAGCCTGTCGACCCCTGCCCTCGCCACCGGCAAGATGACATGCGACGCCGGACCGGAAACCGGTTGGAAAACCCGCGCAGAGCTGGAAGCCGCTTTGGTCAAGCAAGGCTGGACGGTCAAAAAGTCCAAGGTCGATGGCGGCTGCTATGAAGTTTACGGCACCACTCCCGAAGGCGAGCGGGTAGAGGCTTATTTTCACCCGGTATCCTTAGAAAAACTGCTGGTTTCACGGCGCGGCAAGATACTTTTCCAGAAGAAATAGCCGGTTTCATCCGCAACCAAGAACGCGCTTGACATGCTGCGCCGCACAAGACAAAGCGGCGCCGGGCCACGCGGTCCCAACGCCGCGCGAGCTCTCTGTAAGGAGAAGCGTTTAAATGACTGATACTAATGTACCGACGCCTGAGTTGCGTCCTGACTGCCCGAATTTCTCTTCGGGTCCGACCGCCAAATTTCCCGGTTGGTCACTTGATAAAATCAACACCATTGCCATGGGCCGTTCGCACCGTTCGGCCACCGGAAAAGGTCGGCTGAAATATGCCATCGACCTGAGCCGTGAATTGCTGGGTATACCCGACGACTATCTGATCGGCATTGTTCCGGCTTCCGATACCGGTGCCGTTGAACTGGCGATGTGGAATATGCTCGGCGCCCGTCCGGTGACCGTTGCCGCATGGGAAAGCTTCGGCAATGTCTGGATTCAGGATGCTGTAAAGCAGCTCAAGCCTGCAAATCTGACCGTTCTTGAAGCCGATTATGGCGAAATTCCCGACCTGACCACAATCGATAAGGGTGACGATATTGTCTTCACCTGGAATGGCACTACTTCGGGCGCAAAAATTCCGAACACCGACTGGATTGCCGACGACCGCGAAGGCATCACCATCAACGACGCCACCAGCGCCGTTTTTGCCCAGCCTATGGACTGGTCCAAACTCGACGCCACCACCTATAGCTGGCAGAAGGTCATGGGATCGGAAGCCGGTCACGGCATGCTGATCCTCAGCCCGCGCGCCGTCGAGCGGATTGAAAGCTATACCCCCTCCTGGCCGCTGCCGAAAATCTTCCGCGTGAAAAAGGGCGACAAGCTCAACACCGCGATTTTTGAAGGCGCAACGATTAACACGCCATCGCTGCTGGCGACCGAAGACTATATCGCTTCGCTCGAATGGGCAAAGTCGATCGGTGGCCTGTCCGAACTGCACGCGCGCGCCGACCGCAACGCCAAGACGGTTCACGACTGGCTCGCATCCACGCCGTGGATGCGCAATATGGTCAGCGATCCGGCCAAATGGACCAACACCGGCGTCTGCATGGTGTTCCAAGGTGACTGGTATGAAGGCCTGGGTGACGACGCCAAGGCTTCCGTGCCCAAGAAGATCGCAGCAATGCTCGAGAAGATGGACATTGCCTACGACTTCAACGGCTATCGCGATGCACCGCCGTCGCTGCGCATCTGGTGCGGTTCGACGGTCGAGCAGGAAGATATTCGCCGTCTGCTGCTGTGGATCGAATGGGCTTATGCTCAGGTGAAAGCCGAACTTTCCTGATTGTGTCGCCCCGGCGAGAGCCGGGGCCAAACCAATGTCGTGCTGAAAAGTCATTGGTCTCAAAGTCGGCCCATGCCGGCGCGATCATTCCGACAAGGAACATATATCATGCCAAAAGTACTTATATCCGATAAAATGGACCCGAAAGCCGCCGAGATTTTCCGCGAACGGGGTTGCGAAGTTGACGAAATCACCGGCCAGACACCGGAAGAGCTGATGAAGGTCATCGGTGAATATGACGGTCTCGCCATTCGTTCTTCGACGACAGTCACACCCGAAATATTGGCGGCCGCGACCAATTTGAAAGTGGTTGGCCGTGCCGGTATCGGTGTCGACAATGTCGATATTCCGGCGGCTTCCGCCAAGGGTGTCGTAGTCATGAACACGCCCTTCGGCAACAGCATCACCACGGCGGAACATGCCATCGCGCTGATGTTCGCCCTCGCCCGCCAACTTCCATCAGCCGATACCTCCACCCAGGCCGGCAAATGGGAAAAGTCTAAATTCATGGGCGTGGAGCTGACCAGCAAAACGCTCGGCCTGATCGGTGCCGGGAATATCGGTTCGATTGTCGCCGAACGCGCCATTGGTTTGCGGATGAAAGTCGTTGCTTATGATCCGTTCCTGACCGAAGAGCGGGCTGTTGAAATGGGTGTCGAAAAAGTTTCGCTGGATGACCTGCTCGCCCGTGCCGACTTTATCACCATGCACACGCCGCTCACTGACCAGACTCGCAATATTCTGTCGGCTGAAGCCATCGCCAAAACCAAACCCGGCGTCCGGATCATCAACTGCGCACGCGGTGGTCTGATCGACGAAGCCGCATTGAAAGACGCGCTGGAATCCGGTCATGTCGCCGGTGCTGCGCTCGACGTCTATGCACAGGAACCTGCGAAAGATAACGCGTTGTTCGGTACGCCTAACCTTATTTGCACGCCGCATCTCGGCGCTTCGACCAGCGAAGCTCAGGTGAATGTCGCGATTCAGGTGGCTGAGCAGATGGCCGACTATCTGGTCAATGGCGGCGTCGAAAATGCGCTCAATATGCCCAGCCTCTCGGCTGAACAGGCACCGAAGCTCAAGCCCTATATGGCGCTTGCGACACAGCTCGGCTCTCTCGTTGGCCAGCTTGCAGCTGACCAGATCAAGGGTGTTGCCGTTGAAGTGGAAGGCGCAGCAGCCGAACTGGATCAGAAGCCGATTACAGCCGCAGTGCTGGCCGGACTGATGCGGGCCTATAGCGACACCGTGAATATGGTCAACGCGCCCTATCTGGCGAAAGAACGCGGCCTCGATGTTCGCGAAATCCGCCATGAACGCGAAGGCGACTATCACACGCTGGTCCGGGTATCGGTGACAACCGACGAGGGCGAAAAATCGGTTGCCGGCACCTTGTTTGGATCTTCCGGGCCACGACTGGTCGAGATGTTCGGTATCAAGGTCGAAGCCGATATGGAAGGCGACATGCTCTATATCGTCAACCGTGACGAACCAGGCTTTATCGGCCGTGTCGGTTCCACACTGGGTGAAGCGGGCGTCAATATCGGCACGTTCCACCTTGGTCGTCGCAGCGATGCGCCTGGCGGTGAAGCAGTATTGCTGCTTTCCATCGATTCGCCAGTGGAAGAGCCAGTGCTATGGTCCGTTTGTCAGCTGGAAGGCGTGAAGACTGTCAAGGCGCTGAAGTTTTAATTCGCTAGAGCGATACACAAGAAAAAGGATGGCCTGAGCGGTTGCTTGGGCTATGGAGCAGGCCATGCAAAAGCCATCCAATCTCTTGCCCGAAGGGTTCCATGACGCGCTGCCGCCTTATGCCGAGGCGGCATCGCGACTTGAACGAGACGTACTCGATACTTTGGCCAGCCATGGCTATGCCCGGGTAACGCCCCCGCTCGCCGAATATGAAGATGGCCTGACCGAGCGGATGCAAGGGGCTTCCCGTAACGACCTGATGCGCATGGTCGATCCGATTTCTCAACGTACCTTGGCGCTACGCCCCGACATGACTGTACAGATCGGTCGAATTGCAACGACCAGCCTCGCAGCCCTGCCGCGCCCGCTAAGGTTGAGCTATTCCGGCCAGGTTTTGAAACTGCGCTCGGGTCAATTGCAGCCGGAACGCAGCCGGTTGCAGATTGGCGCGGAACTCATCGGCAGTGATAGCGTGATAGCCGCCAGCGAAATTGTCTCGGTTGCGATTGAAGCACTGGAACGTGCGGGCGTCTCCGGCATCACAGTCGACTTCACCATGCCCGACCTGATCGACATATTGGCGGCAGGCCCGTTACCATTGAACGAGACACAAATCACCGAAGTCCGCGGCGAGCTGGATATGAAGGATGCCGGCGGCCTGAGCGCTATCGGAGCAACCGGCTATCTCCCGCTGATCGAGGCGACCGGGCCGTTCGACGAGGCAATGGCGAGATTGCGCAAATTTGACACAGGTGGCCGACTAGGCTCTCGGCTCGATGGTGTTTCCCAGATCGCTGAAAGCATCCGGGGCAAAGCCAGCCTGACTCTTGACCCGACCGAACGACACGGCTTTGAATATCAGAACTGGTTGGGCTTCACACTTTATGCCGATACGTTCATCGGTGCACTGGGTCGCGGCGGCAGCTACGAAATCATGAGCGCTGATGGCGGATCCGAGAAAGCTGTCGGTTTTTCACTTTATCCCAATCCCTTAATCGAGGCTGGTTTTGGAGCAAAGGCGAGCGACCAGATCTTCCTGCCCCTTGGCCATGACCGGTCAGCCGCAGCAGCGTTAAGAGACGCGGGCTGGCGCACAGTGGCGGCCCTGTCAGACACTGACCAGGCCAAAGCACTTGGTTGTTCCCACATTTTGAACGGCGATCAGCCGGAACCATTATAAGGAAGTGATTCAATGGCCAATGTAACGGTAATCGGCGCACAATGGGGTGATGAAGGCAAGGGAAAGATTGTCGACTGGCTGTCCGAACGCGCCGATGTTGTGGTGCGCTTTCAAGGTGGTCATAATGCCGGTCATACGCTCGTCGTAGATGGCGCAGTCTATAAGCTTTCCTTGCTCCCTTCAGGCATCGTTCGCGGTGCATTGTCGATTATCGGCAACGGGGTCGTGCTCGACCCGTGGCATTTGCGCGATGAAATCGCCAAGCTGACAAGCCAGGGCGTAGCGATCAATACCGACAATTTCGGTATCGCCGAGACCTGCCCGCTGATCCTGCCGATCCACCGTGATCTCGATGCGATGCGGGAAGATGCCAGCGGCAAGGGCAAGATCGGTACGACAAGGCGCGGCATTGGCCCTGCCTATGAGGACAAGGTCGGACGCCGCGCGATCCGGGTTTGTGATCTCGCTCATCTCGATGATCTGGGACCGCAGCTTGACCGCTTGTGCGCCCATCACGACGCGCTGCGGGCTGGTTTTGGAGAACCGCCGGTTGACCGGGAACGGCTGCTTAATGATCTGAAGGAAATTGCCGACAGCGTGCTGCAATATGCCCAGCCGGTATGGAAACGCCTCAACGAAGCGCGCCGGGACGGCAAGAGAATTTTGTTTGAAGGTGCACAAGGCGTGTTACTCGATGTTGATCACGGTACCTATCCGTTTGTTACAAGCTCCAATACGATTTCGGGTACCGCTGCGGGCGGCTCGGGCATTGGGCCTTCCGGAACCGGCTATGTCCTCGGGATTACCAAGGCTTACACAACACGCGTAGGATCGGGACCGTTCCCGACCGAGCTCGATGACGATATCGGCCAGCGCCTCGGTGAACGCGGCCATGAATTTGGCACCAACACCGGCCGCCAGCGGCGCTGCGGCTGGTTCGATGCCGTGCTGGTTCGGCAGGCTCTGGCCGTATCCGGTGTCCACGGCATTGCCCTGACCAAACTCGACGTACTCGACGGGTTCGAGCAACTGAAGATCTGCATCGGCTATGAACTGGACGGCGTGACCTATGACTATCTGCCACCCCATCATCAGGACCAGGCAGCGGTCAAAGCGATCTACGAGAGCATGGAAGGGTGGAGCGAATCCACCGCTGGCGCGCGCAGCTGGGCCGACCTTCCGGCGCAGGCGATCAAATATATCAAACGGGTCGAGGAGCTGATCCAGTGCCCTGTGGCGTTGGTGTCTACCTCTCCGGAGCGCGAAGATACGATATTGGTGACGGATCCATTCGCGGATTGAAGCTGCCGCTTTATCTCGACCGAGGATTCTGGATGCTTCATTGTCATGAAAGTGGACACAGGCAGAAACCGGGCATTATGTCCGTGAATATATCCTTATGTTAGACGAAACCGGTTCAGAACTGACCCATCTGATTCAGCAGAGTACGAAGTTGCGGCTCTGGGCCCGCTCACGGCTTTGGGCGCAGGTGCTAATCGCGATGGTGATCGGCATCGGCACCGGTATGCTGCTGGGGCCAACCGCCGGATTGGTCCCGATTTCTACGGCCAATATGATCGGAGACTGGCTTGCCCTGCCCGGCCAGCTTTTTCTCGGCCTGATCGCGATCGTTCTGGTGCCCTTGGTTTTCGCATCCATCGTCAGCGGACTTGCCGGTGCACCTTCAAATCAGGCGATGCGAAAACTGGGCGGCCGGCTGGGCCTGTTCATCATCTCGACCACTTTCGCCGCAGCCTGGATCGGCATTTATCTGGCCCGCCTGTTCGAGCCGGGTAGCGGACTGGAAATGCCCGTAGAAACAGTCCAGGCCGATGTTCAGATGTTCGACATCTCGAGATTACCGGATCTGGTCGCCGGCGTGCTGCCCACCAATCCGGCGGCTTCCGTAATCCAGGGTGATTTGCTGGCAATCGTGATTCTTGCAATTCTGACAGGGGTTGCCGCCAGCCAGATCCAACGAGAGAAGGCGGAGCCTATCCTCTCTGTGCTCGATTCACTGATGTCCATTTCCATGACAATCGTGAAATGGGCGATGCTGTTATCTCCGCTCGCCGTTTTCGGGTTGATGGCACAGCTGATGATCCAGATCGGGCCGAATTCGTTGCTCGGCCTGCTCAACTACGTCGGCACGGTACTCCTCGGGCTGGCGCTCCTCTTCCTGATATATGGCTTGCTGTTGAAGCTGATCGGCGGTCTTGAATTCCGTTCCTTTTTCAAAATCGCCGGCCCGAACCTGCTACTGGCATTTTCCACTTCCAGTTCATCTGCGGTCATGCCCAGCACGATCCAGACCGCGCGTCGGTTTCATGTTCCGGACGATGTAGCGAACCTTGTGGTTCCGCTGGGGGCGACGATGAACATGGCTGGTACCGCGCTCTATCAAAGCATTGCCATATTATTTCTGGCGCAAATATCGGGCGTCGACCTCAGCCTGGCGGAAACATTGCTGCTGGTCGGCACTCTGGTGGCCTCATCGATCGGAGCACCAGGAACGCCCGGCGTCAGCATCGCGATACTGGCGAGTGTAGCAGCTGGCTTTGGTATACCGGCATCAGGACTGGTTATCATTCTTGGCGTTGATCGGCTGCTCGACATGTCCAGAACTGTGGTAAATGTGACTGGCGATATCACAGCTGCGGTGCTGATGAAAAAGGCGCTCACCTGAATCATTCTGGTTCGGTCATCAGGTCAGTCCATATTACAACGGCAAGTCTTACCTAGACATCGTCCGCCGAGATCATTTCCTCACGGTCGATCTCGCCGGTCATCGCCGCCACCGTCACCGCAACAGCGGCATCACCGGAGACATTGGTGGTCGTCCGCATCATATCCATGATCCGGTCGACGCCGGCGACAAAGGCGATGGTTTCGAGCGGTACGCCGACGCTGCCGAACACCAATGCCATCATGATCAGGCCCGCACCGGGAATACCGGCGGCGCCAATTGCACCCAATGTCGAGGTGATCGAGATCAGGAGATAGTCGCCCCAGCTCAACTCAACGCCGAATATCTGGGCGCCGAACAACGTTGCCAGACCAAGATACATGGCGGTGCCGTTCATGTTGATTGTCGCGCCGAGCGACACCACGAAACTTGCGACCGAGTTCCGGACACCAAGGTTGCGTTCGACACAGCGCAGGGTCACTGGCAGGGTCGCGTTGGATGAAGCGGTGGAATAGCTGACCGCTATCGCATCCACGATACCGCGAAAGAAATCGATCACCGGCAGTTTCGCGACAAACTTGATCATCCCCGAATAGACGATGCCGATAATCAGCAGGCAGCCGAGATAGTTGAGCCCGACCAGTTGCGCCAGCGATATCAGGGCGTCGGTACCCAGCGTACCGGCCACCCATGCCATCAGCGCGAACACACCAAAAGGTGTCAGTTCCATCACGATCATCGTGACTTTCTGCATCACGATTGCACCGCTATCGAAAATCTTCGCCAGCGGCTTGCCGTCTTCCCTGGCCATCAATATGCCGATGCCGATCAGCAGAGCGAAGACGATCAGCGGCAATACGCGGACATCGGCCATCACCTGCACCGGACTGTCGGGCACGATAGAGAGGATCATATCGACGGCGGTCGCATCATTGGGTGCAGGCGTAGGCCCCATTTCAATGGCATCGGTATCGACGCCGTACCCGGGTTTGAAAAATGTGCCCAGCGCCAGCCCCAGCCAAGCCGCAATTTGTCCTGTAATCACGAACAGAACCATCGCCCGTCCGCCAACACTGCCCAGTTTCTTGAGATCGCCCAACGCCGCCACACCCGCCACCAGCGAAAAAAAGATCAGCGGCACGACGAGCATCTTGATCGCCTTGATGAAGAAATCGCCGATCCATTTGATGGTTTCGGATTCAGGCCCCCAGATCAGGCCGGTGATGACACCCAGAACAAGCGCCGCGATCACCCGTTGCCAAAGCGGTATCTTGAACCAGAATGCCAGCATGTAATGTTCCCCGTATTTTCCCGGTCCAAGCCTATCGTCAGCAGGAGAGCGCGGCAAGCCCTTAGGGCCGAACTACATCCAGAAGCTGATTGCCAGACAGGTCGACAGCCCGACGCCAAAGGTCAGCGGAATGCCGGCCTTGAAAAAATCGGTGAACCGGTAATTGCCCGCAGCATAGACCAGCGTGTTGGTTTGGTAGCCGATCGGCGTGGCAAAGCTGGCCGAGGCCGCGAACATGACTGCGATCACCAGAGGCCGCGGGTCGACCCCCAGATCATTGCCCAGCGCGATAGCAATCGGTGTGATGATGATGGCGACCGCGTTGTTCGTCACGATCTCGGTCATAATCACCGACAGGACATATATAGCAAATACCAGTCCCCAAGGCGGCACTTCCCGCAAAAACGGTGTCAGTTCGGAAACGAGCAAGTCGACACTGCCAGCCTGCTGCAGGCCCAGACCAACCGCGAGCATCCCGAATATCAGCACCAATACATTACCGTCGATCGATCCCCAGGCTTCCTCGGCATCAATGCAGCGCGCCAGCAGAATTGCGCCGACCGCGAGGATAGCGGCGACGGCGAGCGGGATGACGTTGAACGCGGCGAGAACCACCACGGCAACCAACGCACCGATTGCAATGGGTGCCCGGTCCCGGCGAAAAGCACGGATCTTGGTCTGCCCCACCCCGAACAAATTGGGGTTTTGATACATGCGGTGGATATCTTCACTTGAACCGGTCACAAGCAACCGGTCTGCCGCGTGGATCCGCGCATTGGTCAGATCAGAGCGGGGCAGGTTACGATAACGGGTCATGCCCAGTATCCGGACATCAAGCTGCGACAGAAAAGGAATGTCATACAGCCGGTTACCGATGCTGGGATGGCTCGGTGCCACCGTGGCTTCGACCAGTTCTTCGCCCAACGGCCCGGCATCGCCCTTGTGAACTATGCCGACTTTGAAATCTTCTGACTCGCGCAGCGAGATCAGTTCGGCGAGATCCAGTTGCACGACAATCCGGTCGCCTGCCCGCAATTCATGATAATCGAGGTCATGGCGGATATAGCTGCTCAACCGCTTGACGGCCGTGACCTGCAAACCTGCCCGGCGCAATTCGGGAACGGCAGAGAGTTTCTTGTCGATCACCGACGCCTTGCGGCGGACCGTCAGTTCGGTGAGAAAAGCGCTTTCATCACTGCTGTCAAACTGGCCTTTGACATCACCGCCCGGCAACAGCCAACTGCTGAACAAAACCATCATGATTGTCCCGGCAACCGCAGCGATCAGGCCATAAGGCGTTATCTCGAATATACCGAAGCCTGCCAATCCCTGATCGCGCGCAACCGCATCGACAATCAGGTTGGTCGAGGTGCCGATCAGCGTGGTTGTGCCACCCAATATACAGATAAAGCTCAACGGGATCAGCAGTTTCTTGGACGAGAAGCCGGTCGCCCGCGAGAGGCGCAGAATGATCGGAATCAGCACGATCACCACCGGCGTGTTGTTCATGAAGGCAGAAGCGACAAAAGCCCCCAGAAACATCTCCGCGACCGCCAGCTTGGGTCGCCGCTTTGCGCGCTTGATGATGAAACCGGCGATGGCATCTATGGTGCCGGTGCGTAGGAGCGCACCCGACAGGATGAACATCGCCGCGATAGTGATCGGCGCCGTATTGGAGAAGACCGAAAACAGCCCATCGGAGTCTATGATTCCGAGAAACAGGAACATACAGGCGCCGAGCACCGCGACCACCGCGGCGGGAAAGCGCTCCATGATGAATCCGGCGAACAGAAACGCAAGGATCACCAGACCGATGACCGCCTTGTTGGCCTGGATATATTCATCGATGATGTGCAGAATGAGGTCGATCATTGTTCAGGAACAACCTTCTATAAAGCTCACAGGTCCTGCCAGACCGGCGCGAAAATCAGTAACAAATTTCTCGGCGTTGAATCCCTGAAACGGCGCAGAAGAATGTGGCTCATCGTCGCCACCTTGAACCGCTGTCTCGAATATCATCTTGTAACGACGATCAGCGGATTGAAGGATCAAATAGGACCCTGCGTCGCCGGTATAGGGATGATGATCGATTTTCAACCAGTCACCGTAGATTGCAGCAACTTCTGTCTCGGTCATTCCGATCGTCGCGCCCGAAAGCGTTTGCCAAATGATACCGGCGTCATTGACCCGGATGCCAATGCGCACGAGCTTGCCATCATTGATCATGAAACCGACGCCCGGATATTCAGCCTCATTCGAAAGATAATGGCACGCGGCATATTCTTCGTCGGTCTGCCAATCTGCCGATCGATACGGATCGCTGAATCCCAATGCCTGAAGTTCGGCCTCGCTTGCTCCGATCTGTACGGGACCCAGCCCCTTGAAGCCCAGCCGAGGCTTCTCGTCGGTAGCCCCCATCAGCAACAGAAGAGCGAACAAGACGGCGGCTGGTTTCAACAGACTTTTCATCCACATTGTGCCCGGTGTAACAACTTCTGATCGGCGAGAACCAGCGCCATCATCGCTTCCACCACCGGAACGCCGCGGATTCCGACACAAGGATCATGACGGCCCTTGGTCGATATTTCGGTAGCTTCCCCTTCCGGAGAGATAGTTGCTACCGGAGTCAAAATTGAGCTGGTCGGCTTGAACGCCACCCGGCAGAAAATCGGCTGGCCTGTCGATATTCCGCCAGCGGTGCCACCGGCATGATTGGAGTCAAATCGCGGTCCGTTATTACCGGGACGCATCGCGTCAGCATTTTCTTCGCCACGTAGTTGGGCGGCCGCAAAGCCGTCGCCGATTTCAATACCCTTGGTTGCGTTGATCGTCATCATCGCAGCGGCAATCTCACTGTCCATCTTGGCATAAATCGGCGCTCCCCATCCGGCAGGCACCCCGGTCGCCTCGCATGCGACAATTGCACCAAGGCTACTGCCGTCCTTGCGCGCCCCGTCAACCAGCGCTTCCCAGCGTTTGGCAGCTTGAGCATCGGGGCAGAAAAACGGATTGTTGTTAATTTCACTGGCGTCAAAATTCACAGGATCAATCGCATCACCACCGATTTCGGCGACCCAGGCACGGATCGTCACTTCCGGAATTACCAGCCGTGCCACTGCACCGGCGGCAACCCGTGACGCGGTTTCGCGGGCGCTGGACCGGCCACCGCCGCGATAATCGCGGAAGCCGTATTTCTGGTCATAGGCATAGTCGGCATGGCCGGGGCGATAGGCTTTAGCGACTTCGCTATAATCCTTGGACCGTTGATCGACATTCTCGATCATGAGCGAAATTGGTGTACCGGTCGTCTTGCCTTCGAAAATGCCGGAGAGGATTTTGACCTGATCCGGTTCCTGGCGCTGGGTCGTATATTTCGACTGGCCAGGGCGCCGCGCATCGAGAAACGGCTGCACGTCCGTTTCGCACAGTTTCAGTCCGGGAGGACAGCCGTCGACCAGCGCGCCAAGCGCAGGTCCATGACTTTCTCCCCAGGTGGAAAAGCGGAAAGCATGGCCAAAGATATTAAAACTCAAAACTCGCTCTCCGCGCTGATAAATTCAATATTATTTTCGAAAGGACATTTCACGAAAAACCGGTGTTGATCAATCCAATGTGATATCCGGTGCGTCTTCCTGTTTCATGCCGACGGTATGATAGCCTGCATCGACATGATGGGTTTCGCCGGTGACGCCAGAGGAGAGATCGGAAAGGAAATAGAGAGCCGAAGCGCCCACATCGTCGATCGTCACATTACGCCGAAGCGGCGCATTATGCTCGTTCCATTTCAATATATAGCGGAAGTCGCCAATGCCGGAAGCCGCCAATGTCTTGATTGGTCCGGCAGAGATTGCGTTCACCCGGATGCCGTCAGGGCCGACATCATTCGCAAGATATTTTACCGAGGCTTCCAGAGCCGCTTTCGCCACGCCCATGACATTATAGTGCGGGATGACTTTTTCGGCACCATAATAGGATAAGGTGAGCATGGATCCGCCTGCGCTCATCAACGCGGCTGCGCGTTTGGCAACGGCGGTAAAGCTATAGACGCTGATATTCATGGTCATCAGGAAGTCGTCGAGAGTCACATCGAAATATTTGCCGCGCAACGCGTCCTTGTTGGTGAAGCCGATCGCGTGGACGACAAAATCAATCTTTCCCCAGCGCTTTTCAATCTCGGCAAATGCTGCATCCAGTTGGTCCATATCGCTGACATCGCAGTCAATCAGGAAATCGCAGCCCAGTTGTTCTGCCAGCGGTTTGACGCGCTTGGCCATCACTTCGCCCTGATAGCTAATCGCCAGTTCGGCCCCGTCCGCAGCCAGGCGCTGTGCGATACCCCAGGCCAGTGACTTGTTATTGGCAAGCCCCATGATCAAGCCGCGCTTGCCCTGCATTAAATCACTCATCGCCCCGGTCTCCTGAAATCAGATAATCGCCGCTGATAAACGCTATCCGGATGATTTTCCAGCGGATCATTCACTAAGCCCGTTTCGGGAGGGCCGTTCGGCCAGAGCAGCGTTGATCTCCGCACCGATTACCATGCCGAGGCCAACGAGATAGAAAAAAATCAACGTGATTATGACACCGGCAAGGCTGCCGTAGGTAAGCTGGTAATTGGCGGCATATTTGAGAAAAACCGGCAATAACCCGGTAATCAACAGCCACCATCCGCTGGTGAACACAGCGCCCGGCCATTTGGGATATTCGCGCGGTCTGTACTGGCGGGGCGTGAGCAGGCGGAACAACAGATAGAGCGTTGCAAACAGGACCAGAAACGGAATGGCGTTGGAAAGCGACACCCAGAGCGCATCGCTCTCGACCGCAGGGAAGTAGGTGCCCAGAAATCCGCTGATACCGGCCACCACAAATCCGGCGCTAAGTGCCAGCATCGCGAAGAAAACCGAGAAGAGAATGAGCACTGTCGATGTCAGACGATATTCCCAGAACGCGCGCTGCGCCTGCACACCATAAGCACGGTGCAGGATTTCCCGGATTGTCTCGATCAGACTGGTCGTTGTCCACAGTCCGACGATCGCGCTGAGCCAGAGCAAAGGCCCGGTGCGTGCGGTCATCGCGTCTCTGATCGGATCATGCAGCGCGCCGGCGACCGAAGGCGGAACTGTCTTTAGAAAGGCCTCGACAAAATCGGTGCCGACCGCGGTTTGACCAAAGCCTCCGACAATTGCCGCAGCAACGATGAAGAAGGAAAACACAGCAAGCAGCGACAGATATGCGAAATTTCCCGCAAAAGTGAACCCGTCATAGTATACGCCCACTGCGGTTCGCTTGAGGATGATGTAGGCGCTGCCAACCAGATCCTCGTCGGTCAGCTTTTCGTTGGCCTCAACACCGGATTTTACCGACTCTTTCGCAACCTGCCGCCGCGCTTCGGGAGAAAGCTTAGACATGGAAAATCCAGGCCAAAGCTATACGCCCATGCTGGCGCGAGGATTGTCTTTTGGATTCCAGCCCTTCACAAATTCGGTCAGCTCTTCATCTTTTTCCGGTAAAGTGATCATCAAAGTGACCAGCTGATTGCCACGAGCACCGGTTTTACCATGAAACCCTTTGTTTTTCAGTCGCAGTGTCTTACCGGAATCCGAGCCCGCAGGAATGGAAAGCATCACCGGTCCATCCACGGTGGGAACCTTTATCTTGGCACCTTCTACGGCCTCTTTCAGACTGATCGGCAAATCTAGCCTGATATTGTCGCCATCGCGCTGGTAAAAAGGATGGGAGTTAATATGTATGGTGACAATCGCATCACCATTACCACCCGGTCCCTGCCGTCCCTTGCCGCTAAGGCGCATTTGCGTGCCTTCCTCGACACCTTTGGGCAGGCTGAGGTCGATCGTCTTGCCATCCTCCAGCGTGATGCGCTGTTTTTGCAGCGTTGCAGCAGCGATAAATTCGACCTTTAGCCGATAGGCAACATTGGCACCCTTGGGTGGCGGCGCACTACGCTGGCGGTCGCCAAATGGCGAACTGCCACCGCCCCCACCGCCAAAAAGGCCTTCAAAAATATCGCCGAAATCCGCGCCGGCATTGCCGAAATCATGTTGCTGGCCGCCAGGACTGCGTTGATATCCGCCGCCGCCGCCAAAGCCGAAAGGCGCAGTGGGATTGCCTTCACCGTCAATCTCTCCGCGATCGAACTGACCCCGCTTTTCCTTGTCCAGCAGCAGGTCATAGGCTTTGGTGACGTCGGAGAAACGCTCCGTCGCCTTGGGATTATCCTTGTTTTTGTCCGGGTGCAATTCCTTGGCGAGCTTGCGATAGGCAGACTTGATCTCCTTGTCGCTGGCACCCTTGGCAACACCCAATGCTTGATAGGGATCTATCATTATTTGACCTTTTTCAAATCCTTACCATGCAGAGATTGGCATTTATCGCCAATTTTCAACTCCACTGTCTTATTCGGGCATAACGGCATCTGCAACCTTGTTGTGCCGCGTGAAACGCAGCAGCAGATAAAGAACCAGTCCCAACGGCCCCAGCATTAGAACAAACAACAGGATAGGTATCTGCAACCAGCGTGCAAACCCGTATTTATCCGCATTGCGCGCGACCCATAGGCCGACAAACAAGTCAAAGGCGAGATAGTGGATCCATCCCACGGTCGCCCCGCCCGGACTGGCGAGCAATTGCTGAACGCCTGCCAGGGTCGAAAAATCAGGAGTTTCCCCGCTACCGCCATCAATAATGCCCGTCATCAACGGAATGATGATCACCGCATAGGTGCAGGCCAGAAGACCGATACCGCCGTAGAACAGACCGGTCATTATGGATTTCCTGCGCGGTGCAAATGCCAAAATCAACCACATCAACAACGCATAATTATTGGTGATTGTAAAAACCAGATCCCAGTTCATAATATCCCTCGTTGCCGTACTTCTAGCAGAAAACTGCGCTTTGTCGCCGGGCAAAATTTTGTTTGTTTGCCGGTCGCCGACAGGATGTTAGAGGAAGCGCCATGACCGATCCATTTTCCCTTTTCGAGACTTGGTTTGCCGAAGCGCGCGAAACCGAGATCAATGACAGCAATGCGATGACCGTTGCCACCGCCGATGCCGACGGACAGCCTTCGGCGCGGATGGTGCTGCTGAAAGGCCATGGTCCCGATGGCTTTGTCTTTTACACCAACCAGCAAAGCCGCAAGGCTGGCGATATCGCGGAGAATCCGAAGGCCGCGATCTTGTTTCACTGGAAAAGCCTGCGCCGACAGATCCGGATTGATGGACAAATTTCGACGGTAGCAAATGACTTGGCCGATACTTATTTTGCTACGCGCAGCCGGGATTCGCAACTCGGTGCCTGGGCCTCGGATCAATCAAGGCCGCTCGCCGATCGCGCAACCTTTGAAGCCAAGTTCGCTGAAATGACGGAGCGATTTGAAGGTGGTGATGTACCGCGCCCGCCGCACTGGTCGGGCTATCGTCTGACGCCTGCGCGTTTCGAATTCTGGCAGGACCGGGCGCATCGGCTGCACGAACGGCGAACTTTTGTCCGCGACGGTGACGAATGGACGGAAGGACTGCTCTACCCATGACAAATCTGCCTTATTATCATGTCGATGCTTTTGCCGACCGTCCCTTTACCGGCAATCAGGCAGCAGTTATGCCACTGGAGACTTGGTTGGAGGACGATGTTCTACAAGCCATCGGCGAAGAGAATAATTTCGCCGAGACCGCTTTCTATCTGCGCGACGCAAGCGGCGCAGCAGATTACGAACTGCGCTGGTTCACGCCCACCGTGGAAATAGCGCTATGTGGTCATGCAACGCTGGCTAGCGGCCATATCATATTGTCGCAGGATACCGAACGGCAGCAGGTAACATTCCGGACAAGAAAAGCCGGGATATTGACCGTCAAACGCGAGGGTGGTGGCTATGCACTAGACCTCCCTGCCTACGCCCCTGCGGCTAAAGAGATGCCGGAGATCGTCGCACTGGTCGGTGGAAGCCCGGCCGAAACACAGTTTCACGAGGGACGCTATCATGTTCTGCGCTATGGCAGCGCCGATGAGGTGCTGGCGCTCAAGCCCGATCTGAAGGCGCTCGCCGCGCTCGGCAATGCGCAATTTATCTGTACCGCGCCGGGCCAGGACACTGATGTACTCAGCCGGGTGTTCGTCCCCGGCGGCGGGGTAGACGAGGATAGCGTTACGGGTTCGGCGCATGCCGTGCTAACGCCCTTTTGGGCCAGCCAATTGGGCCGCGACAGCTTTACCGCTTATCAGGCAAGCCAGCGCGGAGGCTATATCAATTGCCGGCACGACGGCGACCGCGCCTGGCTGGGCGGAAAATGCGTCACCGTCGTCGAAGGCACGTTTCGCCTGTAGCGGCCTAACGAACGCTGGCGCTAGCCCCTTGTCGGGAACAATGCCATTATCCGGCCAATCTGCGCGCTCATCGGCGCCAGCACGTCATCCTGCGTTTTGCCGAGCCGGACCACCGTCAGCTGTTGCTCTGGTGACACGACGATCTGCTGGCCCAGATGGCCGAGGGCGGCAAAGATCGTATCCGGGCCATTCTCCGGAAACAGCACCTGCTTGCGGCCCTCCGGACGCCTCTTGTTCAGCCAGAGATGCCCACCATAAGCCGGGTCATTTTCCGAAGGCGTCTTCATGAAGCGCACCCAGCTGACGGGCAAATGCTGCGCGCCCTTTCGGGCACCATTGTTGCGCAGAAATTCGCCGAACTTGCCATAATCACGCGCCGTTGCATGAATGAAACTGCCGCCCAGAAACGTCCCGTTTGGGCCAAATTCCGGATAAGTGCCATCCATTCCCAACGGCTCCAGCAAGCGCCCGCGAATGAAGCGCAAAGTGTCGTGGCGTCGCACTTCCGGATCAGAACTCTTGGTCAAGGTACGGGTTATAATATCGGAGAGAATGATGCTGGTGGCTGTGCTATATTCGAATTTCTCGCCCGGCCTGGCCTCCATCGGACGTGCTTCGGCATAGGCCGCAGTATCCTGCGCACCATCCAGAAACAACATGCGGTTGGTGTCAGCCTCGAAAACGGTTTTTCCGCCTTCCTCCGGCACTTCGGTATGATCAAGGCCGGACGACATATGCAGCAGATGTCCAAGGGTGATATCGCCGCGCGGATCGCCGGGCCTTTGCCATGCGGGCACAGGAGCAGGATCATCGAGCACCAGCCGACCATCGGCCACCAGAAATCCGATCAACGCTCCGGTGAAGCTTTTTGCCATGGACCAGCTGAGAAATCTTGTATCCTCGTCATAGCCCTCGCCATAGCGTTCGGCGATGATCTTCCCTTGATACATGACCAGGAATGCCCGCGTTTCCGCCATTACCGGATCTTCGAACAGCGGCGAAATAGCGGCGTCCAGCCGCGCCTTCGCAATGGGGCTAGCGTCCGAAATATAGGCCAGTTCCGCAGCGCTTTTTTGTGGTGCTGTGCCGGCATCACCACTCGATCCGCACGCGGAAAGGGCAAGCGTCAGGGCTGGTATCAAGGCGAGTTTAATCTTGTGCATGGCCTGTCGTTGCACCAATAGAAGCCGCCATGGCAACTGTAAAAGACACATCATCAACTCCCCTGAGCAAGATGCGTATTGTAATATATGCCGCTGCGCTGTTCGTGCTAATCCTGATCGCGCTGTTTGCGTATAATTATAATAGCATCAAAGGACAGCTGGACATCGGCACCGCTTATGGTGCCCGGGTAGCCTGTTCCTGCCACTATGTCGGTGGACGGGACATCGAGGATTGCGAGAAGGATTTCGAACCCGGCATGGAAGCAATCAGCTTGGCGCTGGATGACGAACGTAAGAGAGTGACCGCCTCCGTCCTTTTGATGGAGTCGGCTACCGCCGAGTTTCGCGAAGGCTGGGGCTGCGTGATGCTGACCGACGAACAACTAGAGGCCGAATAGGCCAGGGACAGGACCTAGACTTCGACGCCTGCCAGCCATTGCTGCTCGACCGCAGCAGTGCTGACGATCCAGCCGCCACCCAGCACCCGATCCTTGTGGTAGAACACAGCTGCCTGGCCGGGAGCGACACCGAATTCCGGGTTGTGGAATTGCAGTTCATTTCCTTCGAGCCGGGCTAGAGTCGGCTTTGACATCGAGCGGACCTTGACCTCGACCGGCCCTGCATAGTCACCACCGATCCAGTTAATATCCCGCAGCGATGCCGAGGCGACCGCCAAAGCGGCTTTCGGACCAACGATGACACGTTTTGCTTCCGGCTCCAGCCGGATCACATAGAGTGGCTCGACCTGTCCGCCGATTTCCAGCCCCTTCCGCTGACCCACGGTATAATGGATCAGGCCCTTGTGCCGCCCCATAATCGTGCCATCGATATGGACAATCTCGCCGTCATCGTCCGCTTCCGGACGCAATTTGCGCACAACGCTCGCATAGTCGCCATTGGGCACGAAACAGATATCCTGGCTGTCCGGCTTGAACGCCACCGCCAGTCCCATATCTTCGGCTATATCGCGCACTTGGCTTTTTGGCATATCACCCAGCGGGAATCGCAGATAATCCAGTTGATCCTGGGTGGTGGCAAAAAGAAAATAGCTCTGGTCACGCGCCGGATCGAGCGCCCGGTGCAATTCTGCACCGTCCGGACCGGCCATACGTCGCACATAATGACCGGTAGCCAGACAGTCAGCGCCGAGTTCGCGTGACAATTGCAGCAGGTCGGTGAATTTGACACCCATATTGCACTGTACGCAGGGAATCGGTGTCCGGCCGGCCATATACTCGTCGGCAAAGACATCCATCACCGAATCCTTGAACCGGCTGGCGTGATCAAAAACATAATGGGCAATGCCAAGCCGATCGGCCACAGCGCGGGCATCGCGAATATCCTGTCCGGCACAACAACTGCCGACCCGCCCCACGGCTTCGCCATGATCGTAAAGTTGCAGGGTAATGCCAATGGTTTCCGCGCCGGTACGCGCCGCCAAGGCCGCCACGACGCTAGAATCGACTCCGCCCGACATGGCCACCACAATGCGTTTACCCGTCAGGTCATCGCCCAGCTGAAAATTTCCGTTAATTTTATCCATCATCACAACTGCACCCCTTAGAGAAATCCCGCCACTTGCGCCAGTGCAGCGAACATTTCCCTTTCAAAATCCCGATATGATCCGTTTTGGCACGAATTGGCTCGATACAAGGAAGGATTGCTTAACTTCTCCTAAGGCCTCGTAAACATCTCTTTTACATTAGCTTATATCTTCGCTGCTAGACCGGCGTCTATGGAAATGAACTTCCCCCATAAAGGCTCGGAATGGCCAGTGCTTGATCAAGCGCAAGATATATCCGCTCAGCTTGCGGATCATCAGGCCTTGCTTGCGAAAGCCATTGCCAGACAGACCTCCAGCCAGTCGGCCCGGAAGTTTGTCGCAGCCAGACAAGGTCTGGGAGGAGGCAAGAGTTCAATCCACGCTTCCTTCATGGATGAACGGATGGCTTTTTTCGCCGGAAGGCCTCGTTCGGACATGACCGGCCACAGGGAAGCAATATTGTTCAGGACCGGGAGTTTTCGGCCTGATCTGGCTCAGCAGGAAATCAAAAAAATGCAGAAATAGTCGAATTTATGAACGCGACGTTTACCTTGGCAGTTCAGGTAATCGAAAAGCTCTGCCGGTACGAAGGCCAGACGTAACGGGAAACGGGGTAAAATGCCGAAAGGCAAAATTGAGGGTAGTATGATTGAAAACCAAAAAATAAAACCAGCGCAAGTTGTCGGGCCCCTTGGCGAACCGCTCACCATTGATGATTTACCGAAACCCGGTACGACTCGCTGGGTAGTCCGCCGCAAGGCGGAAGTTGTTGCAGCAGTAAACGGCGGCTTGCTGACCGTTGATGAAGTTTGCGACCGCTATGACCTGTCGCTGGAAGAATTTGCATCTTGGCAACGGGCTGTTGACCGGTCGGGCATGCCCGGACTGCGCGTCACCCGAATCCAGCATTACCGCGACTTGTACGAGCGTCAGCAGAAATATTAACCGGTATCTGCCCAACACAATATTCGAGACAAGATAAATTGAAGAGGGCCGCCGGGCATGTTCCGGTGGTCCTTTTTTATTCCTTCAAGTTAAAGCACTAATCGTCTATGTAATTGTATTCGCGAGTGTAAAGAATTTATATTCGCATATAATCAGGAGGTACATATGGGTTGGATTATTGCATTGATCGTTGGCGGTATTGCGGGTTGGTTGGCAAGCATGGTCATGGGGCGTGATGCTTCCATGGGCGTATTCTGGAATATCATTGTCGGCATCATCGGATCGATAATTGGCAATTTTGTCGGCGGCTATTTCGGCTTTGGTGGCAGTATTCAGGAATTTTCGATCATCGGTTTGTTCACCGCTTTTGTCGGCGCGGTTGTTCTGTTGCTGATACTCAACGTCATCCAGCGTGGCCGGGTGCGCTAAAACCCGCTCTTCAGTAGGAAATTTGGAATAAGAAGGGCCGGTTCGTTCGCGAATCGGCCCTTTCATAAGCTGATGTTGATCGTTGATCGAACCGGGGCTTGAAAAACTGGTCGAATCCTGTTCCGGCTTGCTGCCGGTGCTATATTTATGTAACACAGCTGATGAAAATCCGGACTGACCGGAAAATCAGCGATTCTTTTGTGTATTGCCGTGCGAAAATGCGATATGGGCCCGACTGAAGAGTAAAAAAATGAACTATGAATCCACCATCCCAAGCGAAGATATCGCAACTCTCGACGATGTCGAAGCGCGCAGCACCAATCGCCGGCGGCTGATCATCACGGTTGCCGTCATCGTGGCGTTGCTGCTGGCCTATATCGGCTATAATTATTTTGTTGGCAGCGCGGTCGAGGAAAATGGCGCGAGCCAGGCCCCGATGGTCACGGTCATGAGTCCGGGCAAGCAACAGGTCGTGCGCACCATCAATGCAACGGGCACTCTGGCCGCGCGACGGGAAATTCAGGTAAGCGTGGTCGGTGAAGGTGGCCGCGTGACCAATGTCTACGTCGACGCCGGCGACTGGGTCAAACAGGGCCAGATCATGGCGAGCATCGACCAGTCAGTCCAATCCCAGCAAGCAGCGAGCCTCGAAGCATCGGTTGGCGTGTCTCGCGCTGATCTCAATCTCGCGCAGGCCAATCTCGATCGCGCGGAAAAGCTTGTCGACCGTGGATTTATTTCCAAAGCCGATATCGATCGGTTGACGGCGACACGGGATTCCGCAGCCGCCCGTCTACGCGTATCTCAGGCGCAGTTGAACGAAGCCCGTGCACGCAACGGCCGGCTGAACATCGTCGCTCCAAAGGCTGGCTTTGTATTGGAACGCAACGTTGAGCCGGGGCAGACGGTGACGCAGGGCAGCGGAACTTTGTTCGTCATGGCACAAAATGGGGAAATGGAATTGCAGGCGCTGCTCAGCGAAAGCGACTTGGCCAATATTTCCGTAGGCACCGTTACACAGGTCACTCCAGTCGGAACAGACAAGGTTCTCACCGGACAAATCTGGCAGATTTCTCCGACCATCGACCCGCAATCGCGTCAAGGCATAGCCCGCATTTCGCTTGGCTATGACAGTGCCTTGCGGCCAGGTGGCTTCGCCAGCGCGCGCATTCAAAGCGGAACATCCGAGGCTTCGGTCATACCTGAATCGGCTTTGCAGAATGATAGCAAAGGAAGCTTCGTTTATATCGTTGGAGCGGACAATAAGGCAGTGCGGCGCGATGTCACTGTCGGCTCGGTATCCAGCGCCGGGCTTTCCATTACTTCCGGTTTGAACGGGAATGAAAAGGTAGTGCTCCGCGCAGGCGGCTTCCTGAGCCCTGGCGAAACCGTCCGGACAGAGGTTCAGAAAAATGCTGGCGGCGCTTGATCTGTGCGCGAATTTGAGGCCTGATCGATGAATCTTCGTAATATATCCGCTTGGAGCACACGCAATCCGGTCGTGCCGCTGGTGCTGTTTGTAGCTTTGCTCTTTGCCGGCCTCCTCAGTTTCAACCGCATGGATGTCGTCAACAACCCGGACGTTGAATTTCCGGCCGTCTCCGTGCGAATCTCTCAGCCCGGTGCCGCTCCGACTGAAATCGAAAACCAGATCACCCAAAGGGTAGAAGCAGCGGTTCGTTCGATCAGCGGCGTCAAAAATATCAGCTCGACGGCCAGTGAAGGCAGCAGCAGCACATTTGTCGAATTTGAAATCGGCGCGGATGTAAATGATAGCGTCAACGAAGTGAAAAATGCCGTGGACCAGGTGCGTGGATCGCTGCCCGATGGCATATTGGAACCACAGATATCCAAAGTTGACGTCGCTGGGGGGCCCATCGGGTTTTTCGCCGTCAAAGCCGATGATATGACCGTTGAACAGCTTAGCTGGTTTGTCGATGACACGGTTGCCAAACGGTTGCTAACCGTAAACGGCATGGCCGAGGTCAACCGCTTTGGCGGTGTCGACCGGGAAATTCGCGTCATTTTGAAGCCAGACCGGATGCAGGCGCTGGGCGTGACCGCTAATCAGATCAACGGCGTGCTGCGCCAAGTCAATATCAACGCGGCCGGCGGCCGGGCCGAAGTGGGCGGCACCCGCCAATCGGTCCGCGTTTTGGGCAATGCCGATGATGCCTATGAACTATCGCAAACGCAAATAGCCCTGCCCAACGGCCAGATCGTCAAATTAAGCGATGTCGCTGAAGTGACGGACTCTTTCGGCGAACGCAGTTCGATCAGCAAGGTCAAGGGTGTAGAGGTTGTCAATTTCTCCATGGACCGGGCGCGCGGTGCCTCCGACGTCACGGTATATGACGCGGCGATCGAAATCATGGACAAGATCGAGGCCGAAAATCCGGGCATCGAATTCATTCCGCTCGGCACCAGCGTCGACTATACCAAATCGCAGTATAAGAGCTCGATGCTGGCGATGATCGAAGGCGCCATATTGGCGGTGGTCGTGGTCTTCATCTTCCTGCGTGACTGGCGCGCGACGGTTATCTCCGCCATCGCCATTCCCTTGTCGGCAATTCCGACCTTCTGGTTCATGGATCTGCTGGGATTCAACCTCAACTTCCTGTCCCTGCTGGCGCTCGGCCTGGTTGCAGGTGTGCTTGTCGACGATGCCATTGTGGAGATCGAGAATATCGTGCGCCATATGCGCATGGGTAAAACCGCCTATCAGGCGTCAATCGACGCCGCCGATGAAATCGGCCTCGCGGTCGTCGCAACATCTTTCTGTATCGTCGCTGTGTTTCTGCCTGTCGGGTTGATGCCCGGAATATCCGGACAGTTTTTCAAGAATTTCGGGATTACGGTCGTTGTGTCGGTCCTGATGAGTCTGGCCGTCGCACGTATGATCACGCCGATGATCGCTGCCTATTTCCTTAAGGCCAAAGGCCATGCAGAGCATGGCGAAGGCGTCTGGATGGATCGCTATATGCGCTTGCTGAATTGGGTATTGGACCGTTCCAAATCTGATCGTATTCGACAGACGCTGGTCCGAGGCAAAGCAGCATGGTGGCAATATCTGATCGGCTTCGTTCTGTTCGCGCTAATCTTTGCAGCATTCGTGAGCGTAGCACAAATCGTCGGATTCACGATCAACGATCTGATTGCGGTTGTGATACCCAGCGACTTTCTAAGGGCGCTGGTGAGCCTCGCTTTCGCTATTGCGGCAGGACTCGCAGCGGGCACTTTGGTCGCTATGGTCATTCGGAGGGTCGTGAGCGCCGTGAGCAACGACTTCGCGGACTGGTATGCTTACCGCGCCGGCCGGTTCCGCGCACGGGCTCATGATCATCGCATATGGATGATGGGCGTGGGTGTTGTGGCCTTTGGCATAACAGTGATATTATTTGCGATCACCCCGCAGGAATTTCAGCCGACCACAAATCAGGACACCAGCCGGGTCGAAATTGAGGTGGTTCCGGGCACAACCCTCGAACAGACCGAAAAAATCGCCGACCGGGTATCAGACTTGATGTACGCTCAACCGGAAGTCGAGCGCGCCCTGACGCGCGTTCGCGAAACGAATGCGTCGGTCTTCGTATCTTTCAAGGCCAAACGCGACAAGACGTCGATCGAGTTTGAACAAAGCATGTTGCCGGAGCTTCAGAAGATTCCCGACGCCCGGATTTCGTTCCAGACACAAAATGGCGGGGGCGGAACCGGCCGCGACATATCTATCATGCTGACCGGATCAGATCCCGACTTACTCGATTCCACTGCAGCGCAGCTGGTTGAGCAGATGAAAGACATTAAGCTCGTCCGCGCGCCGCGCATTGCATCGGACCTGAGCCGGCCAGAGATCATCATCACGCCTTATATGGACCTGGCGTCTCAGCTTGGTGTCACAACCGCTTCGCTCAGTCAGACGATCCGCATCGCAACCCTCGGCGAGATCGATCAGAATGCGGCGAAATTCTCCCTGTCGGATCGACAAATTCCGATCCGTGTGATGTTGCCGCTCGAATCGCGCAACGATCTGACGACCATTGAGAACCTGCCCATTCCGATCGCCAGTGGTGGCACTGTTCCGCTCAGCCGCGTAGCCGCGGTGAGTTTCGGGTCCGGGCCGACTTCGATCCAGCGCTATAATCAGAACCGCAGGACATTTGTCGGTGCCGATCTGGCGCCCGATGTCATCAAGGGTGAAGCGATGGATAAAATCTTCGAGCTTCCGATCATGAAGAACCTGCCCACCGGCGTTTCAAACGAGGCCTTTGGCGAAGACGAATGGCAAGCGGAACTGGCAGTGAATTTCATGATCGCGCTGATTGCCGGCATTCTGCTCGTATTTGCGACATTGGTATTGCTCTACAAGCGAGTGATGTCACCACTGGTCAATATGGGTTCACTGGCTCTGGCACCGCTCGGCGGCATATTCCTAGTCTGGGTCACTGGCGATTCCCTTTCCATGCCGGTGCTGATCGGCGTGCTCATGCTGCTCGGCATTGTCAGTAAAAACTCGATTTTGCTGATCGACTTTGCAATCGAGGAAATGAAGCGCGGAGTTCCGAAATACGAAGCCATCATGGATGCCGGGCACAAGCGCGCCCAACCGATCGTCATGACCACCGTGGCCATGACAGCCGGCATGGTACCGACTGCGCTCTCCCTGTCGGGTGATGGCGCATGGCGTGCCCCGATGGGTACCGTGGTTATTGGCGGCCTGATCGTCTCAACCTTGCTGACGCTGGTCATTGTACCGGCGGGGTTCAGTCTGGCTGACGGATTCGAACGCCGCGCGGGCCCTTGGCTTCGCAACAAGATGCTGACCTACAAGACCGGTGATGATCGTCATGACCGGTCCAATACAGAGGTCCAGCCCGCCGAGTGAAGCCTATATCGTCACAAACAGGTAGTCCGGACGGACCGAGATTGACCGTCAAAACCACCAATGCCAGCCGGGATATGAAAATCATCGCCACCGGCATGCTGGTGGTAATGGCGATCATCTATTTTTCTGCGAAAAGCTATGAAGCAGTGCATCCGGCTCTCGGCTTCGTCCGCGCTTTTGCTGAAGCCGCAATGGTTGGCGGTCTGGCAGACTGGTTCGCTGTCACCGCACTGTTCCGCCACCCGATGGGCATCCCGATACCGCATACCGCAATCATTCCGCGCAACAAGGACCGGATCGGCGACACGCTTGCCAATTTCCTCAAGGATAATTTCCTGATTTCGCGTCTGGTCGCTCAACGTATGCGTCATGTCGATCTTGCCAGCGGTATTGGACGCTTTCTACAATCGCCGAGCGGTGGAGAAGGCCGGCTGAAGTTCGGCGCTTCGCGACTGTTGGGCGATGCCATTGCCTCGCTAGACAAGGATCGCCTCGGTACCATGTTCAAAGGTGCGGTCAAAAAACAGGCCGTAGGCCTCGATATCGCGACGCCGATGGGCCATATTCTGGCTGCAGTCATGGCAGAAAACAGACATGGTCCGCTGATCGATTCGAGCATTCGCTGGGCCTATCGGACGCTCGACACCAACGAAGCCGTGATCCGCAATATTGTGACCGACCGCGCCAATGCCGTGATGCGCTGGACCGGCCTGGATGACCGGGTCGCCAACGAGGTGCTGGACGGTCTTTACAAATTGCTCGCCGATATGGCTGCCGATCCCCATCATCCGGTTCGCGCCAAAACCGAAGAGAGCCTGGAACAACTAGCAGCTGAACTGCAGCAAGACCCGGAGCTGCGACAGAAAGTCAACGAGTGGAAGCTCGAGATGATCGAAAACCCCGCCATTGCGTCATGGCTTGATGGCATCTGGGAACAAGGCCGGGAAGCGTTGCTGCGCGCGGCGCGCGATCCCGATGCGGCCATGGCCGGCCAATTCGGTGACGCGCTGATCCAACTGGGCAACAGCCTGCAGCAGGACAAGCAGCTTAATCGCCAGATCAACCGGTTCGGCCGCCGTGCAGTGATCGGTGTGGTCTCCAGCTATGGCGACAATATCGTGAAACTGGTGTCAGAGACAATCCGCAGCTGGGACACGCAGACCATCACCGACCGGGTCGAAAATGCCGTTGGCCGCGATTTGCAGTTCATCCGGGTGAACGGCACCCTCGTTGGCGGACTGGTCGGCCTGTCCCTGCATACGCTAGGATACTGGATCTAGCGCGAGAGCAGCAACCGTGCCTGCCCGGCGATTTGCGCCAACATAGCAATTGACGGTTTTGGCGTTTGCTGTGCCCGGTCCATGATCTTTCTGAACTGTGCGACGCGGTCGATATTGCGATCGCCCCAGCTTTCGACAAATTGCTGCATGTCCTTGCCCCGAGTCCGGCGCAGGAAATCGAGACGCATTTGCTGAAAATCACGCGCGAGGCCTGCAACCAGCAAACGGTCCCAAGGATCGGACGGATTGATCCGCGTCGCGGTCATTTGCGCCCAGTCGAGGCCCAGCTGGCTACCAAGCTGGGTGAAGGCTACCGCTACATCTAGTGCATCGATTTCTCGGCTATGAGCAAGATAGGCGATGCCGGCGGCACCGTCATTCTTGTAGATATTAGCGATCTTATTGGCGATTTCCGGCGTTGCGCCTGCTTCGACAAGCGATTTCATCTGCTTGGCCGCTTGCAAGCGCCCTTCGGCGGTTATCAGACTTTCGACATTTTCGTTGAGGACAGTAACGCCCGGTGCCAGCATATTGACGGTATCGTCGATCCGGTCGTCTGAAACTCCGATTCGCATCAGATCCGCCATGTGCGAGCGCAGTACATAAGCGAGACGGTCAAAGAGGGTGATTCTGATATCTTCCGCAATCTCGGCTACTTCCAGTGCGTGCCATAGCCGATCGGCGTGGAACAGTCGTTCTGCCATGACGAAGGCGCGCGCCACCTCTCCCAACGTGCATCCTTCTTCCTCGGCCAATTCGAACGGGTCGATCAGCCCCAGCCGGTTGATCATCCGGTTTGCCAATTTCGTTGCGATAATCTCACGACGCAATTGATGGTTGAGAATGGCCGATTCATGACCTTCCTGCATTGCAACTGGAAATGCCTGCAACAACTCGCTGTTCAGTCCGGGATCATCACCGAGATCGCTGTTTTCGATTGCGTCCTGCAGCGCGAGCTTGGCGGTTGAAATCAGTACAGCCAGTTCGGGCCGGTACAGGCCGCGGTTTTCCTGGCTACGACGGATCAGGTCTTCGTTGCCGGCCAGTCCCTCAACCGCCCGGTTCAACTGCCCATGTTCCTCAAACTGCTCAATCAGACGAATATAGGAGGGCAGCGATTTCGCACCGCCCATTTCAGCGATTGATAGCCCCAGTGCCTGAAGCCGGTTGTCTTCCAGAACAAGCGCGCCGACATCATCGGTCATTGATTTGAGCAGCGCATTTCTCACGTCCGGCTGCAGCTTGCCGCTAGCCAGCTCGCTATTTAGCGCGATCTTGATATTGACTTCATGATCCGAGCAATCGACTCCGGCGCTATTGTCGATAAAGTCGGTATTGATCCGGCCGCCCCTGGCAGCGAAAGCGATCCGTGCTGCCTGGGTAATACCCAGATTGGCACCCTCGCCTATCACCTTCACACGCAGTTGCTCGGCATTGAGGCGAATCTTGTCATTGGCCGGGTCACCGACCTCGATGTGATTCTCTGAGGCGGCCTTCACATAGGTGCCGATGCCGCCAAACCACAGCAGGTCGGCGTCGCATGCCAATATAGCGGTCATTAATTTGGATGGCGTCGTCTCGGCGTCTTCGGGCAGGCCGAGCAACTTGGCAGCCCGCTTGGAAACCTTGATCGTCTTCGAACCGCGTGAAAATACTCCGCCACCCTTGGATATCAGATCCTTGTCATAGTCATCCCAGCTGGACCGCGGCAATTCGAACAGTCTTTTCCGCTCGATCCAGCTGGTCGCCGGATCAGGATCAGGATCAATGAAAATATGTCGGTGGTCAAAAGCAGCCACAATTTTCAGGCTCTTCGAAAGCAGCATGCCGTTACCGAACACGTCACCGGACATATCTCCGACACCGACAATACGTATCGGTGCGGTCTGAACATCCACGCCCGTTTCAGCAAAATGGCGCTGTACCGAAACCCAGGCGCCCCGGGCCGTGATCCCCATGGCCTTGTGATCATAGCCGTTGCTGCCGCCGCTGGCGAAGGCATCGCCTAGCCAGAAACCGCGATCGATTGCGATCTGGTTGGCGATATCGGAGAAGCTTGCCGTACCCTTGTCGGCCGCCACCACGAAATAGGGATCATCCTCGTCGAGCCGCTGCACTCGGGCCGGAGGTACGACTTTGCCCTCGATGATATTGTCGGTCACCGACAACAGGGCGGAAATAAAGATCTTATAAGCTTCGACTCCCTCGGAGACAAACGCGTCGCGGTCATCGCCCGAAGGCAATTGCTTGGCAAAAAAGCCGCCCTTGGCACCCGTTGGTACAATCACCGCATTTTTGACCCGCTGGGCTTTCATCAAGCCCAATATTTCAGTGCGGAAGTCATCGCGACGATCGGACCAGCGCAGGCCGCCGCGGGCCACCGGACCGGCTCGCAAATGGATGCCTTCGACACGCGGGCTGTAAACGAATATTTCCCGCCACGGAACCGGCGCCGGTAGATCGGGAATTTTGGCGCTTTCGATCTTGAAGGCCAGCGCTTCCCCCGCATGATAGGCGAAGGCATTGGTGCGCAATATTGATTCAATAACCGCGCGGAACAGACGCAATATGCGGTCGTCGTCAATCGCATGAACAGCAACCAGACCGGAATCCATGTCGCGTATCGCAAGGCTCGCAGCTTTTGCGCGGTCGCCTTCAAAGTCCGGATCATGCAAGGCATGGAAAAGCGTTATCATTGCGGCTGTGACATCTGCTGCCTCTGTCAACGCTTCTACAACCGTGACCAGACCATAGCTCAGTCCGGTCTGGCGCAAATAGCGGAACCAGGCGCGCATCCATACCGTCGAGCGAGCGTTGATGCCGGCGGTTGTGATAAGCTGGTTGAAGGCGTCATTTTCGGCTTCCCCGTCCAACACGCTGGTTATTGCTGTCTCAATTTCATCGGAACGGGCAATCAGGCTGTCACAGCGTTCCTCGGACCGCAGCTCAAGTAGAAAATCGTGAATAAAGCCGAGCCGACCATCGTCCAGCGGAGTCGGCACGGATTCGAGCACCGTAAACCCGAAATTCTCCAAGGTCGGGACCGCATCCGAAAGCGGCAGCGCACCGCCCAGGTGATAGATTTTTAGCCGCAGCAGATCATCGGCATCGCTGGCAAGCCGGTAGAGTCGGGTCGAACGCTGCCCGCCCCGCTCGAGCTTGAATAGCCGCATGATGTCCTTAGCCGCCTCCAGCGCACCATAGGTCGACTGATACGTGCCTGGAAAACAATTGGCATAGCGTTGCGCCAAGACTGCCGCCCGACTTTCCTGGCCGGCTTCCCTCAGGTTGCGTTCGACTTCCGGCTTCCAGCCGCGCACCATATTTTCCAGTTCCTGGTCAAGCAGGTCCGGATCCGGAATTCTGCCATCCGGCCCCATGTCGAGCGTGTATCGCAAGGAGGATACACCACCCTCTTCCAGCGTACTGGACCAGCTCAATATTTTCGCGCCGGTCGCCTCTGTCAGCATATTTTCAACATTCTGCCGGCGCTCGGTTGAAAGCTGCTCACGTGGAAGCCATACAAATGCAAACAAATGACGGGCAAGCGGCGAGATCACACTGTGCAGTTTCGGGCGCGGCCGATCAATCAGGGACATCGAGATCAATGCCAGTTTTTCAAGATCATCCTGCGCAAAGGTGATCAGCAGATCATGCGGCAGTGATGTCAGTGCATGGGTCAGACTTTTCCCTGCATGACCCGCGGTCGAAAATTCGAACTTGTCAAACAACCGGGTGAGTTGGGTACGCAAAACCGGAATATTTTCAGGCGCCGCGGCTAGTGCGGCACTGGTCCACATTCCGGAAATGATCGATAGCGCGGCTATCTTGTTCTTTTCCCTTTCCGGTATAATGATCAAATCCATCAGAACATGACGATGCACCGTGGACAGCTGGTTAGATTTTATGATTAACGGTGCTTGCCCGCCATTTTCAAACCACTCAAAAGCGCGTCTCCGGCTTTCGTCGGAAAGTATCGGCTGCGGCCGCATCCGGGCAATGCCGATCTGTTGTGTGCGGCGTCCCTTGGTATCGACTCTTTCATGGCCGAGCAATGTGAGGTTGCGATCCAGGAACCAGCGGAGCAAAGTCGCCCCCTCGCCTTCTGGCAGGCCGTCGGCATTTTCGCCCAATACGATCTGCAATTTCAGCCAGTCGGCAACGGCTGCGGCCACATCCTTGAGGTTCGCGCGCAGCGCCTTGACCAGTTCCCGGCGAATGCGAGCGTCGGTTCGCTCAAGTTCGATATAGATTACCGATTCCCGCTTCTCGCCACCGGATGCCTGTTCGATAAATTCGATCAGTTGGCCTTCGGCATCGCGCCTGACAGCAACAACCGGATGGATCAGTCGTTCGATGTTCAGGCCGAAACCGGCAATGGTCGCGCACACCGAGTCGACCAGAAACGGCATGTCGTCGTTTACGATCGCGAGGCGCAAATGCCTGTGATTTTGCTGGCCACTGATGCTTTCGAGCGACAGGTTCGCTTCGCTGCCACGGCGTTCCTGGGCGGATCGCAATGTGAATCGCGCCGCCTCCTCACAAGCCTTTTCGTCAAAACCGGTATTTTCACCCGGCAAGGCGCTTTCGCGAAAGGCGGCTACCAGCACCTTTTCGAGGTTGTCGGCTTTTGTCCGGGCTGGCTTGGATTTCCGTTCGCGATTGGTCGCCATTTTTCCCCCAAGTGGATCGAGACGGGTCAGCAACCCGTCGGCATGCCCACGCTATGCGCCCAATCCGCTACACGCTCAAGAGGCTAGCCGATCCTTTTCAGAGGAGGGTAAGAGATTATCACCGATAGTGATATTTCTGTTACATATGCAACTAGTCTGGATAGCAACAGCGTGGCTGCTCTGCCAAATGCGTTCAGATTTCCGTATGTTTCAATGCCTGGCTAGTCAGCTTGTCATTGCCGCGAACCGGCCCGACGATGGACAATCCTCCATCCGAACCCTTGCGGGCAACCAGCACGACAAATTCGGAGTCGCCGGGGTCAATATCCTGCAATTGCTGCGACGGCGCCGAGCGCAGTTTCGTCAGCAAATCCTCTCCCGCTGACCTGAGCTTGTCAAGCAGACCGGAGGTCCGTCCTGCAGCGCGTTCGGCATGGACAATCGCTTTCAGACCGCCGTCATGCTGGCCGAGTAGATCGCCGAGCGCGCCTTTGGAAATCGCGTTACGCTTCGCATATTTAAGTACAGATGCATATTCGGTCAGGCGCGTCTTGTCATAACGGGTGCCAAATACCAGTTTGACAATCGGTGTCATGGGCGCGCGTTCCTGCGCCACCAGGCCGCTATCTTCGAGCAGCATTTCATATTCGCTCGGAAACAGCTCAGTCATCAGATAGAAATCATAAGCATGGCTGATCGCGGCATAAAGCGCTGCACGACTGCGTTGTTCATTATGCACGGCATCGTCCGCGCTGCTCCGGGCAGCGGACAACCAGTCGGCCAGACTTGCATCCTCTGCCGGTTGGTCTGGCGATTTCGCTTCGGCTTCTTCCGGTATAATTTCAAATGCGGAAGTGAGTTCCAGTTGCGGAGCCAATTCCCGATCATCCCGATTGGTCGCATTCGGCCCGTCTTCCCAGACAGGTCCCGCCACTTTCCGTTCCGGAGCGGAGAGCATCGCTTCAGACACTTCCTCTGCGATTTCTTGCTGCACGGCATCGGCGGCCACTTCTTTCCAGTTGATAACGCCATAGATGAAATCAATCGTGTCGTCATCGGTCGAGAAAGGCAGCAGGATGCCGCGATACATGATCGTGATGCCCTGATGATTGACGAATTCGGCTTCAAAACCGATGGGCGCCTGATTGGCGATTATCTGCAAATAATGGTCCGTAATCCGCGACAGCAGAGATCGCGCCGGTACGTCGGCAACTGCAGTGATGGAAGCATCGATCTTGCACTCTTCGCGAAGCTCGCGACCAAGAAACTGGATCGAGGGGTTTTCAACGCCATTGGTAAAGTCGAGCAAAACGCTGTTCGGCCCGAAATCCTCGTCTGATTCGGGGGACAGATCCTCGACATTGGGGAATTGCCGTTCGCCCAGCAAGCCGGCCCAGAAATTATAGGCACGCACATGCATGCGGCGCTCATCCTGACTGATCGGCGGCGGCGCCTCCACAGCGGCGTCATCATCGTCAAAGACCGTGTAATCAGGCACCGAAGCCATGTCCTGGTCGCCAAGTTCGCCGTGATTCTGTAGGTTTTCCATGCTGCCCTATCGCGATTCCATTAATTCCACACTGGTCTGCACCGCACATGGTAAATATATAGTAAATTTCGCGATAATGGTCATGAAGCCCGATGGGCGCGAACACCTGAACCAGCCGGCGACGACTGCCCGAAATAACAACCGCGCGCACTTGTCACAGCAAAGCTCTGCTGTTAATGGCGCGCGATCAATGGAAAATGCTTGAGCCTGATCCTCATCCATTTCATCGATGCCGCTTTAGCTCAGTTGGTAGAGCATCGCATTCGTAATGCGGGGGCCAGAGGTTCGAATCCTCTAAGCGGCACCACCCAGTTTCTCATTTCCGACCGTCTCTGAACCTGCCTCGATATGGCTAATTAATGCCTATTTTCCAGTAGCTTACTTGATGGTCGTCTATCACGTTTGCGACTGGAGATCCTTTGTCCATGGTGGAACGGTGCGAATATGGCCCATCGTCTCAGAGGGCCGTTTCGTAGCTGTCAGATGCACATTGCGATTTTGGGCTGAGCGTTCAGGCGAACCCGAGCAATTTCCTCTGACTCGGCCAATCAAGCGGGATGGCGTTGGCGCGGGTGAGTTTGCGACCGGTAAGATCAACGGGCTGTGTTCCATCCATGATCGCTCCGATGATATCGGGTGCGAGCCAAGATATCCGAACCAATTGTCCCAGATACCGGCGGCTGTAATCTGAAAGCGCGGGATTGGAAATGTCGTTAAGTAATAGATCTTGCGCCGCAAAAGCCTGAGCAACCAGCTTTTGCAATGTGACATTGAGGGCCGGCTTGATGTTTGCATTGGTAGGCGGAATGGTAAATTTGAGTTCGCTGCTCTGCTTTGCCAGCTTTGCATTAATGCAGATCTCTGTATTTTTCGATTCATCGGTGGACCGCAAGCTTATGACGACTTGCTCTTTCTGAACTTGTGCCTGGATCTTCTGATCCAGCAAGATCTTGCCCTTTTCGAAAATGGCAGCAGTCTGTAAGCGATAAGCGATCTCGCGATGGGCTGCGATTTGATCTTGAATGAGATTGGCCTCGGCTGAGGCTGACACTGTATCACGGATTATATTCGCAGGTGCGTCAGCAACCGGTCTTCCAGTCTCTCCGGATGGCAACCTCCAAGCCTGGTTCTTGTCATCGCCCGATTCAAGCCCCCTATACCACGCTACAGCAAAACCGGGTCAGGATCTGCGCAGCGGAGCATAAGCCCACGGGCGGTCCTGTTCATCCTGAACGCGAAAGGCCGTAAGCGTGTCAATCTGCATCAGAGTCTGGCTGATCGGATCAAGACCCAAGAGCAGGGCTCGTTTGTCCTCCGCTTCGATGTCGAATTTCCAGCATTCGCCGGACGCCTCGTCGCACAGCTTCTGTTTTTCGAGATCCACCAAGAGCCGCGCACCCGGCATCTCTACTATACGGCGAGCGATACTGTCTATCGTCGGTCTGCCCAATATGATCGGTAGTACGCCATTGGCCAGGCAATTCCCGCGGAAGATCGGGTTGAACGAGGGCGCAACGACTGTTCGGAATCCATATTCGGCTAACGCCCATACGGCATGCTCACGGCTCGATCCGCAGCCGAAATTTTCTCCGGCGACGAGAATACCCGCGTTGCGCAATGCCGGGTCATTGAGCATGAAATCGGGGTCGGGATCGCGTTCGCCAATCGACAGATAGCGCCAACCCGCAAACAAGCCGTCAGCCAGGCCGCTTTTCGATACTTGCCGTATCTCGCGCGAAGGAATGATCGCATCCGTATCTACATTGTCCCGCATCAACGGGGCGGCGACAGCGGCAAAAGTGGTGAATGGCTCCATTTCAGACACCCAGCTTGCGTGGATCAGCGACACGTCCGGCGATAGCCGAGGCGGCGACGGTTTCGGGCGAGGCGAGATGCGTGCGCGTGCCGGGCCCCTGACGGCTTTCGAAATTCCGGTTCGTCGACGATACCACGCGGTCCTGCGGTCCGAAACTTTCTCCCCCCGCGAAGAAACACATGGAGCAACCCGATTCGCGCCATTCGAAACCGGCACTCTGGAACACGTGGTGCAAGCCTTCCTCCTCCGCCTGACGTTTGACATTGCTTGATCCCGGAACGCAGATTGCCTTCACGCCGGGCGAAACTTTTCTGCCGTCGAGTATAGCCGCAGCGCGTCGCAGGTCGCTGATCCGGCTGTTGGTGCATGAACCGATAAAGGCCGCGTCGATTTTCAGCGACTCCAGTGCGGTGCCTGGCGTCAGCCCCATATAGTGGAGCGCACGTTCGTAGCCTTCGGCCATGGACTTCCCTACTTCGCCGATGTTTGGTACAGCACCGTCAATCGCGACAACCTGTTGCGGCGTAGTACCCCACGTGACCATCGGCGCGAGATCGCTCGCATCAAAGCTGAGCTCGGTATCAAAAATTGCATTGGCGTCACTTCGCAAAGCGAGCCAGTCATTCACTGCACGCTCCCAATCGTCACCGACTGGCGCGTAGCGACGCCCCTTCACATAGTCGATTGTGGTTGCATCGGGTGCGATGATCGCACTGAACGCGCCGAACTCCGTGCCCATGTTGCACAGGGTGAGCCGTTGTTCGATATCGAGCGCCTCTACCGCACTGCCCGCATATTCCACTATATGCCCGGCGGCACCTCCGACACCGAAACGACCGAGCAGTGCGAGAGCGAGGTCTTTGGCCGTTACGCCAACTGCAAGTTTACCCGAAATAGTGACGCGCATCCGTTTGGGCCGCTGGACCCGCAAGGTCGAGGTAGCGAGCGCATGTTCGGCCTCGGTCGATCCGATACCCCAGGCCAGTGCGCCGAGCGCACCCTGCGAACAGGTATGGCTGTCCGGGCAAATCAGCGTCGTACCGGGCAATATGATGCCCAGTTCGGGTGATATGACATGGACGATGCCCTGATCGGGACTGTCGAGGTCAAAAAGCCGGATGCCCGCGGCCCGGGCACCCTCGCGGGTCGCGACAATGAAATCCTTGCCAGTCGGCATCAGCGTCTCGCTGGTCCGCCCTGGAAAGGTGTCGACGATATGATCCATGACCGCAAAGACATGATCGGCTTCACGAACGGGAATATCACGTGCGAGCAAGCTTTTCAGCGCGACTCCGCCCGTTCGCTCGTGGAGCAAAATACGGTCGATGAGGACAAGATCGGTCTCGCCAGCAGGAGGACCGATCGTATGACCGTCCCAAATTTTATCAAATATAGTCCGTTCCAAGACGCCCTCGCCTAATTGAAATCGATGTTATTATTCTCGGCACGCGGCAGATCCTGTCGCAAGCCCATCCTTTTCCCGTCGATTTCAAGCGGAAGCGCAGGAAGTTTCGCCCGGCTGCCGTCCTCGAGAGTTACCTCGACAAAACCACCGCTGGCAAGCAGATGCTGGTCTTCGAGCAGGTCGTCGGGACGCATGATCGGTGCATAAGGCAAACCGATAGATTCCAGCCTGCCAACCAGTTCGTCGCGTGTCATGGCGCCAAAAAGCTCACGGATAACCGGGAGGATTTGTTCGCGCTGGCGCACGCGTTCATTATTGACCGCAAGCGTCGCATCGGCAGCGAGGTCGTCCAGTCCCATCACCTCGCAGAAAGCCACCCATTGGGGATCGCTGACGACACCGACAAAGAGCTGTTCATCCGGGTTTGCCGTTTCAAAGACGTCATAGACAGCCCAGGCGGAAATGCGCGCGGGCATCGGCGGCGCGGTCGTTCCAGTTACTGCTTTTTGCGCAATATGCTGGCCCACCAGAAAAGCGGTTGTCTCGAACAGCGAGCATTTCACCTCGCTGCCCTTCCCCGTCTGATGCCGCCGTTCGAGCGCGGCAAGGATACCGATAACCCCGAACATACCCCCGGTTACGTCGATCACCGAAGCACCGGCACGCAACGGCCGTCCGGGAGGGCCGGTCATATATGCAAGTCCACCCATCATCTGCGCGACTTCGTCGAGTGCGGTTCGTTCCTCGTATGGGCCAGTGAGGAACCCCTTGGCGCTGCAATAAATCAGACGCGGATTACTCTTTGTAAAATTTTCCGGTCCCAGTCCGAGCTTCGCCAAGGCACCCGGACGGAAATTTTCGATCATCACGTCGGCTTCATCGATCAGACGCCGGGCTTCGGCATTGCCCTGCTCACTCTTGAGATCGAGGCAAACACTACGCTTGTTGCGATTGAACATCGGGAAATAGCCAGCGCCTGAACCCAGCAGGCGGCGGGTATGATCGCCGCCTTCCGGCTCCACCTTGATAACGTCAGCGCCAAGATCACCGAGCATCAGGCCGATCGACGGGCCCATCACCATATGGGTGAATTCGACAACTTTTATCCCTTCCAGCGGCAACGGCTCCATTATATCCCTACTCTTTCAAATCTAATCAGCAATATCTTGTCTCTCGACATCTCGATCTTATTTGATATAGATATAGGACATTAAAGCAAGCAGAGGTTTATGTCCGAAGAAATATTTATTAGCGAAGTGGGCCCACGCGACGGGTTACAGAGCATTACAGCAGTCATGCCGACTGCTGCCAAGAAGGCATGGATTGCAGCCGAATCGGCTGCAGGCGTGCGCGAGATAGAGGTTGGAAGCTTCGTGCCCGCCAAGTTGTTGCCGCAGCTTGCCGACACGGCAGAAATTGTGGCCTTCGCCAAGACAATTCCCGATCTGACCGTCGCGGTACTGGTGCCCAATCTGCGCGGCGCACAGGATGCTCTATCGACTGGCGCCGACAAAATCACCTTGCCGCTTTCGGTTTCGGAATCGCACAGTCTTGCCAATCTGCGCCGCACGCACGATCAAGTGATCGAAGAAGCGGCCGGTATCGCCGCAGCAATTGCGAGCTTGCCGGAAGGCAGCCGCCCGCATTTCGAAGGTAGTCTCTCAACCGTATTTGGATGCACGATCGAGGGGACTATTCCCGAAGCACAGATTTTGCGCTTGGCCGAACGGTTGATGGAGGCAGGCTGCGACGAAGTCGGCCTATCGGACACCACCGGCTATGCGGATCCGCAAGCGGTCAAGCATATGGTGAAGACAGTACGCGGCGTTGTCGGCGACCGCGCGCTGACCGGGATCCATCTGCACAATACGCGCGGCCTCGGCCTTGCCAATGTGCTCGCCGCGCTGGATGCCGGGCTCACCACCGTTGACAGTTCGCTGGGCGGAATAGGTGGTTGCCCGTTCGCGCCGGGCGCCAGCGGCAATATCGTAACCGAGGACCTCGTCTTCATGTTACAGGCAATGGGACTCAAGACTGGAATCGATCTCGATAAACTTCTGGCGGTGCGAAAAATCGTACAGGCCGCGCTACCGGGAGAAGAGCTTTACGGATTTACACCAGATGCCGGGCTGCCGCTCGGTTTTGAAGGCGAAGTTGGCCCAACAGAATTGGAAAATATAATATGACGATCGGCACCAAGATGATCTGCGAGGACAAGACGGCACGTCAGTTGTTCGACGAGGTAATGGCCAACCCGGCCCGCAAGAAATTTGGTTTCGGAGAGAAGCTCGCTATCGTCAATGTCGACGTCCAGCAAGCCTATACCCGGCTCGACATGTTCAAGACATCCTATGAAACCGATCCGCTTCAGATCGAGCATATCAACACTATCTCCCGTTTGGCGCGCGGCAGGGGAATGCCGGTGATCTGGTCGCACGTCGCCTATAAGGAAGATGCCGGGGATGCCGGAATCTGGGGCACGCGCACCGATACCGAGGATTCGCTACAGAACATCAAATATGACAGCGAGCGGCACGCGTTCGATCCGCGCTGCGAGATTGACGAGAATGATCTTGTCTATACCAAACGCATGCCGAGCGCCTTTTTCGAAACCCAGCTGGCCAGCTACCTGTCATGGCACAAGGTCGACACCGTCGTCGTGACCGGAGGTTCGACCTCGGGCTGCGTCCGCGCAACTGCGGTAGACAGCCTCAGTCACGGTTACAGGACAATCGTTCCGATCGAGACCTGCGCCGACAAGCATGAAAGCTATCACTTCGCCAACCTGACCGATCTCCAGCTCAAATATGCCGATGTCGAGCCGGTGCAGGCGGTAATCGACTGGCTGGAGGCCCGCTGATGCGCGAAGGCGAAAAAGATCCCGAACTCTATGATTTTCGGCCGTATCGTGATCGAACGAAGATCGAATGGCCCGAGGGCAAGACGGTCGCGGTCTGGGTCTCGCCCAATCTCGAATATTACGAGATCGATCCGCCGGCCAATCCCCAGCGCAAGAGCTGGCCAAGGCCGCATCCCGACATCGTCCCCTACGGGCATCGCGATTATGCCAACCGTATCGGTCATTGGCGGATGGCCGAGGTAATGGAGAAGCACGGCTTCAAGGGCTCGGTTTCGCTGTCGGTAGCGCTGTGCCAGCACCATCCTGACGTCGTCGCTAATGCCAATGCGCTCGACTGGGAGTTCTTCAGCCACGGAATCTACAACACACGCTACAGCTACGGCATGGACGAAGCACAGGAGCGCGCGATCATCGAGGATTCGATCAGGACCGTCCGCGATGCGACGGGGCAGACGATCAAGGGCTGGCTCGCTCCGGCGCTCACCCATACATCTCGCACGCTCGACCTTATCGCCGAATATGGCATGACCTATACCTGTGACCTCTATCATGACGACCAGCCCGGACCGGTCCACGTCAAGGACGGGCGGCTGATCTCAATGCCTTACAGTATCGAGGTCAACGACCATTATGGCTTCTTCGTCTACAATATGTCGCCGCGCGAATATGCCGATACTCTGATCCGGCAATATGAACGGCTCGCAGCCGAGGGCGAGAAGTCGGGCACCGTCATGTGCATTCCTCTGCACAGTTATCTGATCGGCCAGCCGCACCGGATCGGACCGTTCGAGGAGGTGCTCAAGCATATCGCCGCCGACGGGCGCGCTTGGATCACCCGATCGGGCGATATCGCCGACCATTTTCACGCCAACGATTATTATGACGCGACCGCGGCCGACGCCGCCCGCTATGCGAAGGACGCAGGATGAGCCTCGACCCCTCCTATCTCGAATATCCCAAGCGCCGTGAAGGCATGGACCACGAACTCTATACCCCCTCTCCTCTGCCCACACGCAAACCGGTCGCATGGCCTGATGGCAAGACGGTGGCAGTCACGCTGCTGGTCAACCTGGAATGGTTCCCGATCACACCGGAAGATACGCCTTTCCGCGCACCCGGTCATATGGTGACACCTTATCCCGACTATCGCCATTATACGGCGCGCGAATATGGCACACGGGTTGGCTTTTACCGGCTGCTCGACGCCTTTGCGACGGCCGGCGTCCATGCGACTATCGCGGTTAATGCCGCCATTGCCGAACGCTACCCTTCCATCATCTCGGATATCCTGTCCGAAGGCCATGAGATCATCGCCCATTCAACGGACATGAACGGAACGATCGCGACTGGCCTAGCCGAAGCAGAAGAGCGCGCTCTGATTGTTCAGGCGCGCGATACGCTGGCCGAGGCGGTGGGCACGATGCCGCGGGGCTGGCAGTCGATCGCGCGGTCGCAGAGCTGGAATACACCGCGCCTGCTGGTCGAAGAAGGTTTCGATTATATGTGCGACTGGGTAAACGACGATCTACCCTATCTCGCGACGACCGAGGCCGGCACGATCGTCAGCATACCATTCAACCACGAACTTTCTGACCGGCAGATGATTGCCCTGCAACAACATTCGATGGAAGATGTTGCCCGGCAAATCGAAGACGCCTTCGACTGGCTGATCGTCGAGGCGGACCGGTTTGGCGGTCGCGTGTTACCGTTTACGATCACGCCCTATATCACTGGCCTACCCCACAGAATGGACGCTTTCGAACAGCTGCTCGAAAAGCTGGCCGGAACCAGCAAGAGCTGGTTCGCTACCGCTGGCGAAGTCGTGGACAGCTGGCAAGACCAAACAGGTTAAACCTAGCCTAGTCGTTCGCCTGGGCACGGGGATCTACAAGAACCCGTAGTGTGCGCATCAACAAGGCGTCGGTCGCGTCCTGACGTTGTTCGGCGACCTCTCCGTCATAATGGATATCGCGCAGCGTCGCGACGTCTTCGCCGCGCAATTCCGCGACCACCCTTTCAAGCCTGTCGATCTTGTCATTGGCGACGGACAGCTCGACGAGCAGCGCCAGAGCAATATTGAGCGTCTCCTCGGCTTCGCGGTTGTCGAGGCTTTGCGGGCGTTGTCCACGCGCAGATTCAATCAGCGCGGCGATGGCTTGGGCCTGATTTGTCATTAGAGAGGCTTCCTGCCGCTGATCGCATACCAGCGATTATTTGCCATGCCATGTAGCGCCGAAAGATCATGTTCGACGACGCTGTCTTCCGGGAACCCCGCGGCAATCATATCGGCCTGCAGATTGGCCGTTGCATAGGTATTCCAGTGTACTTCACCATTGAAATGCGTGTCCCAGTCGCGCTCGATTTCATGCACCAGGGTCGGCTGGTTGCGGATGGCGACATCCTGATGAATGACTATGCCGCCAGGACGGACCAGTCGGAACGATTCGCGGATCATCGCGCGACGCTTTTCCTCACCGATTTCGTGCATCAGGTTATGCGAGACAACAAGATCGAAGCTTTCGTCTTCGAAATTCATGGCCGAAGCATCCATCTGATGGAAATTTACGGCAACGCCCAGCGACTCCGCGCGGGCATGGGCATAGCGCAACATACCGGCACCGAGGTCGACCGCGTGGATTTCGACGTCAGGCCACTCGGCAGGATAAGCGGCTGAGGCAGCGCCCGCTGAACAGCCGATATCGAGCATCTTCGCCGGTTTGAATCCGTCGAATTCCTCATTGAGTAAGCGCATGATGACACCCGCCTTGCTGTCACCGCGGCCGATCCCCTGGCCGAAGGAAAAGACATTGCCGCCGCATTCGTACAGCGCGCCCGAAACAACATCGTAATCGCTGCGATCCATCGCATATCCACCGGGCTGGAGATGAATGTCGACAGCGGCAACTTCTGGTGAAGGGTCGTAGGACGGATCCAGCGAGAGGCTGCCAAGCTTGTCGTCGGCTTCGATCAGTTCCTTCGTTGCCTGCTCCATACGCTCAAGATCACGATAGGTCGGCTCTCCCACCGAAACCCATATCATCTCCTGAGCGGACCGGTTAGCGGCACTCCACATCCGGTAGCCTGGGGACATCAGAAAGGCTTCGCGTACTTCTTCGTGCGATTGAGGCTGACGACCATGACGTTCGGCAAACGCGGGAGCGGCTTCGGATTCGAATATCCCGACGTTTCTTGGCCTGACCTTGCTATTTAGCAGCCGGCGCAGCGAAACTACCGCGTTCTGCCTACTGCCTTCCTCGGCAGTCGTGCGGGGAAGAACGGCATGTTGAACGTCACGAACCTTCATCTCTAACTCCTTGTTTCGCCCGACGGGCAAAATTCCGTTTCAGCACTATTGTACTATTTATATCACAATTCAACGCGATTCAATCAACTCAATGAGCTCGCCCGCAGGTCCGGTCAGAACAAGCGAGCGCCGGCCGCCATAACAGGCCCCTTCCGAGAGCATCTCGGGTCCATCTGCAAGGGCGACAAACGGCGAAAGACTGGCGACCTCGAAGCTGACTATCGCGTTCCCCGGGGGCAAATGCCCTTCGAGCCGGGGCCGAACTCCGGCGATATATGGAGCGCCTGTCGGATATTCATCGAGCTCTAGCAGGTTTCCATGTTGCGCCATCCCGATTGCGCTGAGTGAAAAGGCGTGATCAGGAGGAAGATTCTGGGCATGTTGAAGAACACTCACCTTGCTTTTGCGCACCGGTCTCTCACGTAATTGGAAATGATCCACATACCAGCGAAGCATCGGATCAAAATCGCAGCCGGCGGCTACGACGATAAACGGCCGACCGACAAAGCCCGAAGGCCCGGGCAGGATCGATTCGTTCCGGTCGCCACTCTCCATCGTGAAATACAGGCATTCACCTCCCGGCCCCGCGACCTGCATCGCGACGATCGACGGCATGAACTGCAGCGGACTCGGCCCGGCGAGATGTCGAAAGGGCGAAGCGTCCAGCCGATCCGCCAACCCATAGACATCATCCACAATGATTTCGAATGCCGTCCAACCAAAGCTGGTCAGCGGCGAATATTCCGATACGGAGGGTGCTTCGATAAGTCTGATAAAGACATCGTCTTCATTTTCGGGATGCAAGGTGCAGAAGGCGGCACCGGCTGCAGCGGGTGCACCCCAGCGCTGTGCGAGTGCCTGATCGATCCGGCCTCTTTCCAACAGCCGGTATCCAAGCAGTTCGCTATAACAGGATTCGGCGGCTGCGATGCCTGGAACAGTCGCAGTCGTGCCTAGAATCCTCAGCAGCTGCGCTTCCGTATCGCTGGTCCAGTCGTTCATTCTCCAGATTCCCCACTATGAGGCTGGCATCTTAGCGATTTAATTGTTATATTTCTATATCAATATTGGGAAAAGCGGAAAATGCCGTCAGATAATCTGCGGCTCCAGAATACGGGGAGAATTCAGATCAAGGCGAATCTGGTAACGATCGGGACGGAACTGGGCGAGGATATGCTGCACCGGTCGTTCGTTCACGTCGAAGACGGTTCGGCTGACCCGCAGGATTGGCGATCCGATATCGACCTGCAGGCTCGCCGAAACAGCGGCGTCTGCAAGCGTAGCCGAGATCGTCTGATGGGCAGCGCCAATTTTCGCACCCGCTTGCTCGAGCAATGTCAGCATTGGCGTCGTTTTGAGACTAGCACGTGTCATGGCCTTGCCAAGATCGGACGGTATGTAACTGACAAAATGGCCCAGCGGCTCATCGTCGAGCCAGCGGGTGCGAACCACGCGCAGAAGCTCTGCACCGGTTGGCAAATCAAGCGCCTCGTCGATTGGTGGGCGTGCAGATACCGTATCGACCTCAAGCAGTTTGACCTGCGTTGCCCGACCAAAATTTCGCAGCGATTCGAGCGCCTGTTCGATATTACCGTGAATCGGTCGTGCCGGCGAACGAAAGATCACATGGGTGCCGACCCGGCGCTTACGTTCGACCAGTTGGTGGTCAGCGAGTTCTTCAAGGGCACGCCGCGCGGTTATGCGCGAAACCGCATATTCTTTGGTCAGTTCCTGCTCGGTCGGAAGCCGCGATCCGAAGGCGCGCTCGCCGCTCGTGATCTCTTCGCGCAGTTGCAGAAATATTTGGTGGTACAATGGCACTGCCTGCCCGCGATCCACACCCGCTTTGCCGCCGTTCTTTCCGGTCACTTGCTTTGTTCTCCCCTTTCAAGACGAGCGGCTGGCTCTAAAGATCGCATGTTAGCGATTCCATTTCAAATCTTTGCCACCATTACACCTAAAAGGAAACCCACATGTTATCCCATAAACCGACATTAAATGCCGCCCTTGCCCGTTCAGCTCTTGATGCTGCACTTCGGGCTGCACACAATAGCGGACTGGCAATGTCTATCGCCATCGTCGACGATGGCGGCTATCCTCTCTGTCTGGAACGGATGGACGGCGCCGGTCTTTTGACGGCAAAAGTCGCCGGTGAGAAAGCGCGAACTTCTGCCCTGTTGCGTGCACCGAGCCGGGCCTTGGCCGATCGCGTTGCCGCCGATCCGGCCCTTCTTCGCCTGACCGACTATCTGCCGATGACCGGCGGATTACCGATTATGGCCGAGGGGCGTTGCGTTGGCGCCATCGGTGTGTCCGGTGGAACGCCCGAGCAGGACGAACAGACGGGTCAGGCCGGGATCGAAGCTCTGCAACTGGACTAATTGTCCTATTCAGCAGCAGGCGCGGGAAGCGCGAACAGCGCGCCGAACAATCCACTCATTATGAGGAACGCGCCGGCGGCGACAAGCGCCGCCGGCATACCGATATAATCAGCCATAACGCCCCAAAGCGCGCTACCAAGCGCGACACCGCCGAACGCCATCATCTGATAGATCGCAAGCGTGCGCCCAACATGACTGCGTGCGACGGCAAGTTGTACCGAAATATTGAACGAGGAGAGCACTGACACCCATCCTGCACCGGCTAGAAAATGTGCAAAGACTGCAATCGGTATGGATCGAGTGATACCGAGTAGGCACAGCGGCACCGCGACAGCCATTACGGAGACGCCTACCAGCGTGCCAACCCCGTAGCGGTTTCGAATGGCTATACTCGCTATCGCACCGAACATCGCGCCAACGCCGAAACAGGCAAACAACAAACCCAGCAATTGCGCGCCTCCGCCCAACCTGATGGCAACCAACGGCATGAAGGCCCAGATTGCGGCTGCACCGAACCCGAATGCGAACGTCCGCAAAAAGAGATTACGCACTGGAACTTGCGCGAGAGCATATCCGAACCCGCCACTGACCATATGGATAAATTTCGTCCGCTGCCCACGCAGTGCACCCGGCCCCTTCCAGCGCATGAGCACGAAGATTACCCCGGCATAGGAAAATGCGTTGATTGAAAAAGCGACGGCGGCACCTGCGACCGAGACAATCGCGCCGCCGAGTGCCGGGCCAACACTACGGGCGATATTATTGCCAAATACATTGGTCGCGACAGCAGACGATATCTGATCGCGCGGCACCAGTTCTCCGACCGTTGCCTGCCAGGCAGGAGCGTGCAGCGCGGTGCCGCAGCCGATCAAAAACGTAAAGCTCAATAGCAGCGCGGGTGTCAACATATCCAGCAAAGCACATAGCGCGAGACCAAACGACAAGAGCAGCATCAGCAATTGCGCTGTCAACATTACATGACGCCGATCGAACATATCTGCCAGCGCGCCAGCTGCGACCGCTAAAAGGATCATCGGAGAGTTCGCTGCGGTCTGGACCAACGCGACCATAGCGGCCGAAGCGCTGAGTGATGCCATTGTCCAGCTGATCGCGACAATTTGTATAAAGCTGCCCAGTTGCGAGAGAACGGTTGTCCCCCACATCGCGCGAAAGGGCGAGTGGCGAAGCGGGCCGGGCCAACCCATTCGCCAGAACGGCCCGTTCAGTGCATTTCCTCACCGCCCGAGACGTTCATCGCCTCGCCGGTGATATAGCGGGCCTGTCCCGAGCACAGAAATGCGCAGGCATTTGCGGTGTCCTCGACCTCGCCAACCCGACCGAGCGGGATCCGGTCGCGCATCGCGGCGAGATAATCCTCCACGCTTTGCCCGCGCTTTTCAGCCATATACTCATTCTGCCAGGAACCAAGGCCCGTAGTAACATGATTGGGGCATACCGCATTCACCGTAATCTGCTCTGCCCCATATTCGATAGCGGCCGACCGCGTGAGCCCGATAAGCCCGTGCTTGGAAGCGATATAGGAAGAGGTCAGTGCCGACCCCGATTTCGACCCTCGGCTCCCGACCGAAACTACCCGGCCCCGGCCCCATCCCTGCTCGATTTCCTGCGTCTGCATCTGGCGAACGGCGTGCTTCATGGCAAAAAATGCGCCGCGCAGGTTAACGTTGAGTACTGTATCCCACATTTCTTGCGTTGCATCGACAAGCGGCCCGAAAAGATAACCAACCCCGGCATTGTTCACTAGGATATCCAGCTTGCCATAGGTTTGAACGGCGTGGCCAATAAGGGCTTCGACTTGCGCCTCTTCACGCATGTCCGCCTGAAATGTGCTGATATCCGGGTTTATCGCTCGAATTCCCTCTGCGACCTCGGCCATCTCCTTCGACGCGCCGACTCCGTGGGCCGGCGCCAATTCGCCGTTAACCTCACCGAGATCGTGGATGACAAGCTTCACGCCATCGGTAGCGAGCTTGCGGGCAATGGCCTCACCCAGCCCTTTGTGGCGACCAGCTCCCGTCACAATCGCCACTTTTCCTTCAAGATCGGGATACATGCCCTATTTCCTTTCGTCAGATTTCCATGGCGAGCCGATAGCCCTCGCCCGTAGCACTCAGCGCCATACGTGGAGCTTTGGCATCGCCGATACTGTACACGGTAATGCCGGCTTTCCGGAGCGGAGCGGCCAGCGCATCGTTCGGTGTTCGTGCGGTTGCATAGGTGAAAAAGGCGACATCATCGATCACGCCCTTTTCGCCGCTATAGACATTTTTGTATGCAATTTCGCCGTTCTCGAGACGCGAAGTCGCCAATGGCCGGACCGATGTGCAGATAAGTGCGCCCTTGCGATAAAGCCGGTGATAGATGCCCTGCCGGACAATCAGCGATTCATCGCTCGCCAATCTTTCACGCGGCGTGAGGATCACCACCTTGTCGAACCGTTCCATCAACATCTCAGCTGCATCGTAAACGAACACCGTACTGTCTTCGTCATAAATCACAGCCGTGCCCGGGTTGTGCGCCTTATGGTCCAGGAACAGCGCGGCGGCTTCTCTTATATCCGGGACGATGCCCTCATCCTTCCATTCATCAGGCAGGCAAGACGGCCATGCGGGAGTAGCGCCAGTTGCCAAAATGGCGATATCGGGTTTGAAAGCAAGCACGTCCTCCAGGGACGCATTATAGCCGAACTGCGTTTCCGCACCATGGCGCCGGGCAGCGAGATGCTGGTAATCATAAATGCTGCTGAGACCCTCCCCGCCTGGCAAACTGCTGTGTAGATTCGTCTTGCCTCCTGGCTGTTGCGAAGCCCCGAAGATGCGGACCGCATGGCCGCGCGCTGCAGCCACCCAGCCTGCCTCCATTCCGGCAATGCCCGCGCCGATCACGGCGACGCGCTTCGGTTTCTGCGCGGGTGAAGGCTTCCAATCGGCCTCATCATCCTCGCCGACCCGCGGATTATTGTCGCAGAGCAGGCCGCGGCCCGAAGTGATCATCTGCCAGCAGGTATTACACGAGACGCAATAGCGGATCTCCGCCTCGCGCCCCTGCTCCGCCTTGACCGGCCAGGCTGGATCAGTAATCAGCGGGCGGGCGAGCATGACAAGATCAGCGAGTCCGTCACGAATTATCCGCTCGCCTTCATTGGGATCGGTAATCAGGCCGAGCGCACCAAGCGGAACACGCGGCGCAGCTGCGCGACCCAGTCGGTGGATGGTTTCGACATAGGGCGTCCGTGGCCCATGGTTGTCGGGAAGATGAGTATAGAGTGAATCCGAATGGCTCCCCCAGCAATATGTGAGATAGTCCATCACGCCATCACGGTGGAGCAGCGCGGTAATGGCCTCGGCCTCGTCGAACCCGATTCCCCCTTCGGAGAAATCTTCTGCCGGCAGTTTGGCGCCGATCAGAAAATCGGCGCCGCAACGCGCGCGTATTCCCTGCATTAGCAGCACCATCAGCCGTGCCCGACCCTGTAGATCGCCGCCAAATTCGTCTTCGCGGCGGTTGGAACGGGCCGAAAGAAACTGGTGAAAGATGTGGCCATGGCCTGCAGATATTTCAACGCCGGCGAAACCGGCATCGGATAGCATCCCGCACGATGTAACGAATTCGTCAATCATCTGGTGGACCTCTCCGGTCTCCAGCACCTGCGGCACCGTCCAGCTTAAATCATCAGGAAGTGCTGACGCCCCTCGTGCCGAGAGATTTCGATGTCCGGCGCGAAAGCCACGCCCATTGTCTTGAATCTGGCCGAGCATCAGACTGCCCTCGCGCGCTACCGCTTCGGCCCAGCGAGGTAACATATCGGCGTTTAAGCCCGAAAGAATCTGGGGGCGTGTAGGAAGAGTCTGCCAGCTCAACATGGCCATAGGCTCGCTGATCAGCATCGCTGCCCCGCCTCTGGCGCGGTTCGCGAAATAGGCGATCAACCGGTCAGTGACACGGCCATCCTTGGAAAAATGGGTGGACGTGGAAGCATGAACAATCCGGTTGCGGAGCTCCCGCGTTCCAACCTTTAACGGCGAGAAGAGATTAGGATAAGCAGTCACACTCAATCGGGTTCATGGAACCGCATCACCCGCTTGATGAACGCCTGGCTCCAGGCCGAACGCTCAGCCTCACCTTCGGCATCGGGGCGATACGCCTCGATCTCATCGCGGCTGATAGTTCCCTTTTCATCGAGCAGTCTTTCGATCGTGTCGACGCGCTCACGAAGCGCATTCGTATCCGCCATCAGCTCAAGCATGAAGGTCATCATCTGGTCGATCGCGGGATCGTCAAAAAAGCGCGATCGAGCGCCTTTACTCGAACGCGGCAGCTTTACGTTTTTCGTCGGTTTGTCTGCGCTATTGCCTGCCATGGAATCCTTGCCCGGGAAAATAGAAAATGGGCGGCATCATCGCCGCCCATTCTCCAATACACCAAATTATCAGAAGTCGTAACGCAAACGCGCCATCCAACGACCCGGCTCACTGAGATAGGGGTAGATCAGGAAGGAGGTCATGTAGAGATCGTCAAAGCAGTTGTTGCATTCGAGCCCGAGCGACCAGCCATCTTCCGAGCGCAATGTAACCCCGCCGTTCACGACGCTGTGGCCCGGTTGATAGCCCCGCGAATCGTTGGACGTCGAAACCCATGTTGAACTGATATAGTTCCAGTTCACTGCGGGCTGGATCGACAATCCGTTGCCAAGGTCCCAATTGTAGCTGGCACCCACCGTCGAGGTGAAGGACGGAGCGCGTGTCGGTTCCGCGATCTGCCCATCGGGTGTGATGATGCTGACGTTACAAGCGGTCACGTCACCGGACAGACAGTTCGCCTGTTGTGCACGCGTGATATCATTGACATTCTTGAAGCTGGCGTTCTGCAAACCGAATGACCAGAAGACATTAAGCCCTTCGACCGGTGTCGTCGACAATTCTACCTCAAGACCGTAGTTTTCCATGTCGGCAACGTTACGGGTCAAATAGGTGATCGTACCCGTCAATGGATTAAGGCCACCACCCGGAAGCTGCTGATTATAATCGGTGAAGTAGAAGCCAGTCAGATTGACCGTAAGACGACGGTCAAGCCATTGCGAACGGACACCGCCTTCGAACGACCAGATCGTTTCGGGGTAGAAAGCATCTGCCTTGTCAGGCGAATAAGCCCGTGCATTCCAGCCGCCGGATTTAAAGCCGCGCGTTGCCGAAGCGAACAACATGATATCATCGGCCGCTTGGTACTGTAACGCGAAGCGTGGCGTCCAGACTTTTGAACGCTGCTCGACAGGTATGCCGAGATCGATCAGGTCTTGCGTGTCGAAAGGCACCGACGAAGAGGTCAGTGGCAACGGATTCGCATTGGGCGAGTAGGCAATGGTTTTCCGTTCGTCCGTGTATCGCACGCCGGCCGTAAACGTCAGGTCCGGTGTCAGATGAAAGTCGCCCTGAATATAACCAGCATACGCTTCAGTATCGTTGGTCATGACCCGGTCACCATTTACGAACGCCGTTCCGCTGGACAAGATCAGCAGGTTCGCGAAGTCGGTTTCGTTGGTCTCGTTGATATAATAGACACCGGCTACATAGTCGAGAAAGCCGCCAAAGGCTTCGCCGCTGAATTTGATTTCCTGGCTGAACTGACTATGCCAGCTGTCGCTTGCCAGCGGGATACCGGCGCCAGGCGAAGCCGACACGAGATCCACGCCATCGATGACGACGCCGGTTGCACCCGCTAGACTCTCTGTCAGAAATTCCTGATAAAGATGACGATAGCCGGTAATGACGTTGAGCGTCGCATTGCCGCCCACTTCAACCTCGAGATTAGAGCTAATGGAATAGCTTTCGGCAAGGTTGCCCGCTGTGTTGTCAGCGAGCCGCGACGAAACCAGCCCGCCCCCCAGCGGGGTGTCAGCACTGATCTGCGTATAGGTGATCCGCTGATCGGTCTCGGGATCATAAAAATGTGGAAGATTGGCGTTCGAATTGTGAATATAATCGGCCGAAACGTCCCACTTGACGCTGTCGGACAGACGCGCCTGAACAGCTCCACGAAGGCCCCAATTCTCTTCACCGTTCAACTTGTCCCCGGTGCTCAGATTGTTCACATAGCCGTCGGACTCGATATAATATCCGGAAAGTTTGGTGAGCAACTGATCCTCGATCACCGGCACATCGACCGAACCACGCAACTGAACGCGGTTGAAGCGTCCGTAGCCGACCTCGGCAAAACCACCGAATTCTTCCTGTGGACGCGCCATTATGACGTTGATCGCACCACCGGTGGTATTGCGACCGAAGAGCGTACCCTGCGGCCCGCGCAATACTTCGACGCGCTCGACGTCGAACAGCGAGAAATTGTTGGCGCCCTGACGCGAGACATAAATGTCGTCGATATAGGTGCCGACCGGCGGATCAAAGGTCGAGATCGACTCCGAGTTGGCGAGGCCGCGCATCGAATAGGCGTTGGCGGTGCCCACTGCCGTGTTATGATGGCCGATAAGGTTGGGAACATAGTTGACGAGATCCAGCGTATCAGTGACCTGCCTGGCTTCCAGTTCCTGCGCACCAAAGGCAGACACGGCCAAAGGCACTTCTTGTAACGATTCCTCGCGACGCTGCGCGGTCACGATGATCTCCTGTGGCGCATTGGACGCCTCTGCATCATCGGTTTCGGCGACCTGTGCCAATACCGATGTTGACGAAAGAAGTGTCGCGCTGATCAGAAGGGCGCGCCCCGTAGTTTTGCAATTCATCATTATAGCCTTCCCTGTTGTACAGATCTTTCTAGCTCAAACCCTATGAACGTCGCTCATCCGGCTCGATCTGAAACTCATTTGTCCTATTTATATATCAATATTATCTATAGTCCAATAGTTTTTGTTTTTGAGCAAGATTCACTCAAAATATCTCGGTTTATCATCATGTTAATGCTAGTTTGATCTGATCAAATCAGGATATATACGGCCAATCAAATTCAAATAGGTGAATCAGAAACTGAAATTTGTCTTAGATACGGTAAGATGACCGCGCTCCATTCTGAGGCCCGGTCAAGTACCATGCCTGGACCGCCAGGCAATTCTGCATAGGCCCAGTCCGGTCGCACCTTAACAATCTGCTTTCCCCAAGGATAGATCGGATCCGTCCGGCTCGCGACCACAAGCGTCGGGCAGCGGATTGTCGGCACATCTGCCCGAAAGTCGTATCGGGGGATAATATTATGACCATGTTCCTTCCAGGGCCCATGGAGGAAATAGGTGAGTACCGAGATATGGAGAGTTTCGTCACTCCAGTCAGGATCGCCTTTCTCCCGAACCCAGGCCCATCTGTCAGTGAGGTGGCTGCCGTCGGGAGAAATGGCTTGGTTGTCCGGGAATTTACCGATCCGCGTGGTTCGCTCCTCGCTGGTATAGAATGGTGCATTATCCAGAATCAGGCCCTTCACAAGCTCAGGATATGCAGCAGCCAACCTGCCTGCGGCAAGACCGCCGCCACGATGACCAAGCACGACCGCCGGCCCAACACCAAGAGCCTTCAATAGCGCGGCCAGATTCTCCGCATAGCATTTAATGCCCGGCCGCTTGGACGGATCGGACATGCCATGCGCCGGCAAGTCGATAGCAATTGCGCGAAAACCAGCCTGGGCGATGATTGGCAAAACGTGTCGAAACTGGAGCGAAGACCAGGGCGCTTGATGGACGAGCAGAACCGGTACACCCTCCCCGAAACTGCGATAATGCAGCTGACCTTCAGGTCCGTCGACGTAACCGCGCCGTTCGTGCGGCAAGGCGGTCATGATGGGAAGGGTCATTGCGCCACCTATTTCTTTTCTAAGGGAATCAGCGATTGACCGAGCAAGCGGCCAAAGGTCATCGCCGGTGTAACCATCATCCCGCCGCATGCGGCTTTGCCCATGGTCTGGCTGGATCCAAGTATTTCTCCCGCCGCATATAAATTTGGGATCGCGCTACTATCCGGACGGATCACGCGCAGATCATTATCGACAGACAGGCCGACTGCGCTCGAGATCGCGCTCGCCTGCATCCGGATCGCCCGAAAGGGAGGTTCGATGATCGGCAACGGCTTGTGACCGCGCCCAAAAAAATCATTGCCGGTGAGGACGCCGTAATTGTAGCCCGAAACGCTAGCGGTGAGACCAGCAGCATCGATACCGGCTTTATTGGCGAGTTCACCAAGCGTTTCGCCCGACAGGAAGGCCGGTCCGGCTTTGTCGAAGGCGTCACGCATTTTGTCATGCGTCCAGTCGTTGATCATCGGCGGCGCGTCTCGGAAGATACGTTCGTCAAAAACGATCCAGTATCGATAGTCAGGCTGCCCCAAAAGAGCCATTTCCCGCGCATCGACGCTTTCAATATCCTCGCGGACGAAGCGATTGCCAAAGGCGTTAACATATATTTCCCAAGGCTTGCGTCGTTCCGGGAAATGTTCGATCCGGGCAGTCATTTTTGCGGGAAATTCGTCAGTATCGAACAATGTACCGAAATTAACGAAGATATTCTCGTGCCCCCGGGCATAACCGCCAACTGCTTCGCCCAACTTTAACCCGTCGCCGCGAGACAATGGCCACGGAGCTGCATTATACTGGGGATAGCCGTTCAACTCCTCGAACATCTCGGGATTGCCGGCATAGCCGCCGCACGTAAGGGCCACCGCGCCCGCTTCATAGACCTGCTCAACGCCATCAGGTCCGATTGCAGCAACTCCGGATACTGCTCCTTCGGCGTCGGTGATTACCCGTGTCACAACATGCCCAAGTCTGAGCGAGATCACCTCTTGGCGAACGAGCTCCTCAACGATAGGAACGAGGACATTTTTTATGCTGATACCCCCATCCTCACCCCAATAATAGCGGGCCTCGCGGTAGGGTTCATGGCCAAAACCCCTTACCGGGTGATCGGGCAGCGGCGCGAAACCTTCGTCCATCAGCCAGTCGAACGTCGCGGCGGCATTGTCGACGGCAAGGCGAACGATGGCGGGATTGGCCGTGCCCCGACTAATTCGCATCACATCTTCAAAATGGAGATCGGCCGTATCGGATATTCCGCGTTCCTGCTGGATCTTCGTCCCGGCGGCGCTCATCTGACCTGTCGCAACCCAAAGTGATCCGCCCAGCTGATCCGCGCTGTCCAGCACCAGCACAGATGCCCCCCGCCGTGCCGCGAATATCGCTGCTGGCAGGCCAGCGGATCCGCCACCCACAACAATCAAATCCCAGCTCGGGCTGCCGGTCAAACCGGCGCTTCTATTGCCGTGCGAGGCGGTTTGTGCACCAGTTCGATCGTCGAGCATCCCCGGACTTTCCATATATAAACAAGATATCGCTGGTTATTTGTACTATTGCTAAATCAATTGATCAGGCGATAGCCTCCTTGGATTCTCGCGCTGCAGCATTGGCATCCCGTTCATCCATCTCAGCGGTCAGCACTTTCATGTCGCTGGCGAGTTCGCGATAATGTTTGAGGCCAAAAATCATCACCAGGATCGTTGGTATCCCGACGAACAGGACAAAGCCGGAAAGCACTACCCCGATCGACCTGGGGTCGCCGGACCAGTCAGTAGCAGCACCGATAAGCGGTGGCCCAAGCAACGGGCCGACCAGCGTGATCACCGTATTGAAGATGGCAACAGAACGGCTCCGCATCTCACCCGGCGTGATCATCTGCAACGCGGCGGGTCCGCCAGCGGTTGCCGCCGATTTCCCGATAAAGGCGATGAACATAGCGACGACAGCCAGTTGGGCGGTCGGCATGATCGGATAAATCGCGCTCATCGGAACCGTTATGCACAGACCAAGGATCAGCGTATACATGCCGCCCATGTCGCCGTCGCGGCCAAGGCGCTTACTCGACCAGAGAGCAAGCGCGGTGCCGATCGGGCCGGCGGTAAAATAGAACAGACCGGTGACAGCGCCGATCGTCATCACATCCCAGCCCCATACGCGCGAGAATAGCGGTACATTCCAGAAGGTTAGCGTTGCCATCGCAAAATTGCATGTCGCGCCGGTAAACAGGACGCCAAAACCCTTCCAGCGATCAAGCATATAGCGCACCGCACTGATCTTCGGACCACTCTCCACACTGGCGCTGATCGTATCGGTCTTCGGCGGCTCCTGGATGGTCATCAGCAGTAACGCGAACAATATGCCTGGCGCACCAACCACCAGAAATGTCATCTGCCACGGAGCGAACATATGCCCGAACAGCTCGATGTCGCCAACGTCGTGAAGCGCCGAAACCAGCACTCCCCCAGCAAGAAATGCCATACCGGCGCCAAGATAGGGTCCGGCCATATAGAGGCTGATCGCACGAGCGCGTTCGCCGCGCTTGAAATAGTCGCTTATGATCGACACCGAACACGGACTGACCACCGCTTCGCCCAGACCGAGGCCCAGCCTGAATATCAGCAGGGGCAGGAAAGACATAGCGAACCCGCTCATCGTTGTCATCGTGCACCAGATCAGCAGCCCTAGGATCAACAGCCATTTGCGGCTCCATCGATCAGCGAGTAACCCCAGAGGAATCGCAACCGCGACATGGAAGATGGAAAAGGCCGGGCCCAGCAGCAACCCAATCTGAAAATCGCTCAGTCCCATCATTTCCTTGATGGGCTCGACCACCAGCGAAAGAATGAACCTGTCGAAATAGGAAAGGATGAAGACGAGGAGAAGAAGAACCACTACATACCAGCGATACCAGCCGCTATTTCGATCAATTTTCACAAAGCATTCCTTAGCCAAGAGCGCTCACGCGCGTTTCTTTTGGATTCGTTTATCGCCCTAGGAGGGAAGGCTGCTGCCAAAAACATACCAGGCACCTTTGCCATGGCGCGGACGACCGGGTTCATCCCAGCCAAATGCCTCTGCCCGGTCAGGATAGGTACCGAGATCCGGCAGCAGCAGTGCAAAATTCTCGTCCGGACCGAAACCCGCCTCTTCCAGCAGGACAGCGGGATCCTGCGCGCGGAACCTGGTGTAGTTCGGTTCGTTATTATGCTCGGTATCCCAGTTCCAGAAAAAATCTTCCCACCCATCGACAAGACAGGTTGCGGGCAGTTCCTGATGGACCATGATACCCCCAGGCCGGAGCAGGCGGCGGCATTCCTTCAGCACTTTACGCGTCGCTTCAACTGTGATTTCATGAAAGAAAAAGCTTGAAACGATCAGATCAAAATGCCCGTCCGGAAAATCGAGAGCCTCGGCATTTTGCTGGCTGAGATGGAGAGCGATGCCTTCATGTTCCGCAATAGCATGGCCGTAACGCAAAAGCGGCGCCGCGACATCAACCCCGTGTGCTTCCGCGCCTGGAAAAGCCTCAACATAGGGCACAAGATTCTTGGCCGACGAGGTTCCGATATCAAGGATGCGGGCTGGCGCGAAATCAGGACGTTCGTGCTTAAGCCAGCGGCTGATCACCTTCGCGACGCCACCCCAGCTACGATGGCTCATGCTGGCAGAAAAGACGCGAGCACCAAGGGAAACAACTGCACCCTGAGCGACATCATCTTCGACCCACTCACTGTGAAAACAACCCGGCGTCAAATGGACATCAAGCTGGGAGACATATTCGGGAATAGCCAATTCTGAATTGAGGCTCAGCGAGCCCCCGGCCGGATTGCGTTGTATCGCAGCCTTTGCCACATCAATCATTTCGGGTAACGCCCGCTCGATCGGTTCTTGAACCGACTGAAAACACATTTCCTGCGCATTATAGCGCAGCGTGCTGTAGAAACGATACGAGGCTTCGCGCTTCATAACCTCTTCAATTGCCACCGCATCTCTGATCAACTTACCTTCCGCTTCGTGTGCCGGTGCAACCCGCTCGTCAAAGTCCTTGCGGACCATTTCGGGCATGTCTTGGATAGCGAACCGGCGAAGCGCACTGCAAAAACGCTGCCGGCCCCGCTCGTCGAGACTCGACTCGGGCAGCGCCTCAATATCCGGAATGGCAGAATTTTTATGCTTGAAGGGAGCGTCTACTGTACTGACCATCAATCTTCCTATCGAACCTCGGGATGCCGTATTTCGTGAATGCCAAATCTTCCTTGCGATTTTCGCGGCTTGTAATTACAGCTGCTGAATAGTCTTATATCTAAGACAAATCAGATTGCAAGAGTTTGAACGAGATGAAGCAGGTAAAACCCATTATAATCATAGGCGCGGGCCCCGTCGGTCTTACAGCAGCGATGCTGCTGCAGAAACGAAAAATCCCGTTTACCCTTTATGAAGCGGAACCGGAATTACCCGATGATTTGCGTGCTTCGACCTTTCATCCGCCGACCCTCGACATGCTCGAAACACTCGGAGTCACCGCGCCGCTGGTTGCGAAAGGGCTGGTCAGTCCAACTTGGCAGGTCCGCATGCATCCAAGCGGCGAACGCGCGGTATTCGATTTGAGCGTAATCAGCGATGCAACGAACCATCCCTATCGGCTCCAGTGCGAACAATCGAAGCTTTGCCGGATCATGCTGGACATGCTGATCACCGATGGCGCCGATATCCGCATGGGCGTCCAGATCGAGGGCGTAGAGCAGGACGAGCACAGCGTCCGCGTTGCGTTGCGCGATTCCAGGAGCGACACAGCAGCAACCGACGAAGCCGCCTTCCTTATCGGCGCCGATGGCGCACGCAGCGTGGTTCGCTCGACCCTCGGCTTCCCGTTCGAGGGCAAGACCTACCCTGAAACAACTATCCTTGCGACAACACAATTTCCCTTCGACGAACATCTCGATGGGCTGTCCAACGTCAACTATGTCTGGAAGGAAGGCGGCACGTTCAGCCTGCTCCGCCTGCCCAACCTGTGGCGCTGCAGCCTGTACCCCGACGGCGAAGAGAGCATTGAAGACGCGCTGGAACCGGCTAGCATCGAACGCAAGCTGCAGGAGATCGTTCAGGTCGAGGGCGGCCACAAGGTCGATCAAATCCGGCCCTATCGCATTCATATGCGGATCGTAGACGACTATCGGTCCGGCCGGGTTCTGCTCGCCGGTGATGCCGCGCACCTCAACTCGCCGTCTGGCGGGATGGGGATGAATGGTGGCATTCACGATGCTTTTGAACTGGTTGATACGCTTGAAGAGGTATTGAACGGAGCGCCGCTGGATGGGCTTGATCGCTATACGCGCAGACGGCGGCCCATTGCGGAACAGGAAATTCTCACCCAGGCGGATCGCAACCGCGCGCGCATGCAGGAACGCGATCCTGCCAAGCGGCGCGAATCGCTTCAGGCCTTGCAACGCACGGTCGCCAATCCGGATGCCGCGCGCGAGCACCTGCTGCGCAGTTCGATGATCGCCGGCTTGCGCAAGGCGGCAGAAATCGCATGACGGAGCGGCGTTACGACTATGGCCGGGACGCGATGATCGGCATCGGCACGCCCCAGGCCAATCCCACGGTCGAGGCCGAAATGAGGATTATATTGCCGCCCGCCTGCGCCCTTGTCGTCAATCGACTAACCAGTGCCTCTAACGATCCAATGCAGCGGCTTCGCGACTATATCGCACGACTGGACACAAGCGTCGAGGATTTTGATACGCTACGCCCGGATGCCTATGGTTTTGGCTGCACCGGTTCATCCTACATGATCGATTCGGATGCAGAAGCCCGCATCGTCGATCGAATCCAGGAGCGTCTCGGCTATCCCGTGGTCACTGCAACCGCCGCGATCCGCTGGCAGTTCGCACAACTGGGTATAAAGCGCATCGCTCTCGCCTCCCCTTATCCGCCCGCCTTGTCCGAAGCGGCCAGCGCTTACTGGAGCGGCGCTGGTTTCGATCTCGCCGAGGTTCGCCGGATTGATACCGGCAGCGGCGATACCCGCAGCATCTATACACTGGGCAGTGAAGACGCGCGTCCAGCCGCCGAGGCGATGTCTAGGCTCGATGTAGACGCCGTACTGCTAAGCGGTACCGGGATGCCCTCACTGGCGCTGATCGACGAAGCCGGCAGCAACGGCCCGGCCATATTTTCTTCCAATTTTTGCCTCGCCAACCGCTTATCTGACCTTCTCGGCCTGCCGGCACCAAAACCCTCTGACTGGCGGCACCGCCTTGCCGAAGCCCGCGAACCAACCAAAGGAAACCCTGCCCGATGATAACCGCTCCAACCGCCATTATCGACGGAGAAGCCGTTGCCGGAACCGGCGCGCCAATCTCTGTTATCGATCCCGCGACCGAAGAGGTCATCGCTGGAATCCCTGATGCCGAGGACGCACTGGTGGACCGCGCTGTCACGTCGGCGCGCGCAGCGTTTGAACGCGGTGAATGGCGAAATATGAGTGTTGCGGAACGGCAGAAGATATTGCGCAACTGCGCCGATGCAATTGATGCCGCCGCTGATGAGATCGCCGATCTCGAATGTGCGAACACTGGCATCCCTTATAGTCAAGTCCGCGGCCGGCAGGTCGGCCGTTCCGCCGACAATTTTCGCTTCTTCGCGGATTATATCGGACAAATGACGGCTGAGCTCTACGAACAGGATCCAAACTATCTGACGTTTGTCCGGCGCGAACCGGTGGGCGTAGCTGCACTTATTTCCCCTTGGAACTCACCAATCACGCTGGGCTCAATGAAAGTCGCCTCGGCCATCGCCTTTGGCAATAGTTGCGTACTCAAACCTGCCGAACAGGCACCTTTGGCACTTTCCAAACTGGTTGAAGTTGTCCAGTCAGCAGGCCTGCCCGAAGGAGTGCTGAACCTTGTTAACGGCAATGGTGCGACGGCAGGCAACCGGCTGGTGCGTCATCCCGAGATTGACTGCATTTCCTTCACCGGCGGTACCGAGACCGGACGACGGATCATGACCGCGGCCGGAGAAAATCTGAAGCCGACGATCATGGAACTCGGCGGCAAGTCCGCGAATATCATTTTTGAAGACGCCGATTTCGAACAAGCGTTAGACGGAGCGCTAATCGGTATTTTTACCAACAATGGTCAGCAATGCCTCGCTGGTTCCCGGATTCTGGTTCAGCGCAGCATTGCCAAACGCTTTATCGAAGCTTTCGTCGAGCGGGCCAAGGCGATCAGGGTCGGTTCCCCGCGCGATGCCGCCACCGAAGTAGGCCCGCTCGCCTCAAAACGCCATTATGAGCATGTGATGAGCTTCGTTCCCGAAGCGAGTAAAAATGGCGCCAAATTGCTGGCTGGCGGCAAACGCGCTGCTGCCTTCGACAAGGGCTTTTATTTCGAGCCAACCATTGCCTTGGTCGAATCCAATGACGACCGTCTGTGTCAGGACGAAATATTCGGACCTTTTGCATCGGTGCAGGTCTTCGACACTGCAGAAGAAGCCTATGCCATCGCCAACCGGTCTCGCTTCGGTCTGGTCGGCTACGTCTGGTCACAAAATATCGCCACCATCATGGAGGCGCAGGCAAAAATCTCGGCCGGCACCATCTGGTGCAACACACCCATGATGCGCGAATTGCGCGCGCCCTTCGGCGGCTTTCGTGAATCTGGCGTCGGGGCCGAGGGTGGCCGCGCAGCAGAGGCCTTCTACATGCACCAGAAAACGGTTAGCATGCCATGCAAGCCGTTGACACTCGCGAAGCTTGGTGAAGGAAAGGCCAAATGAGCTCGCTCCGCGACGAGGTTTCCGCTTTTCTTACAAACTATTTCAAAGCATGGAACGGCTATGATGTGCCCGCCATGCGCGCGCTCTGGGATGAGAGCGAAGAGAACCCGACCTATCTGGCCGAGGAATGCGAGCCGCATCACGGCTGGGATGAGATTCTTGCCTATTGGGGCGTCGACCGTTCGAAATCCGAACGGTTGCTGACATGGCATGATCTTCATGTCACACAGGCCAGCGACGATGTCGCGATTGCCTTCTTCCATGCGAACTGGAGTACCTATATTCCGGGCAACCGGCTCTATCCCAAACCGTTCGGCGGGCCGGTCCGGATTACGATGGTATTGCGGAAGAAAGCGGCCGGTTGGCTGGCCATCCATTATGCTGAATCGCCGCTCGCCTCGATTGTTCAGCTGCGCGAAGCCCACGAAGCCGCAGTCGACCCTGCACTCCATGAAAGACTGGCTGCTAAGGGCATCCGTTACTGAGCGGTTCCTGCACAATCAGAAAGAAGACCGAGCATGACAACTGCCATTCAAACCATACCGCTCAAGACGATCGACGGTAGAGACACCACGCTTGCTGACTATACAGGCTCTGTTCTCCTGATCGTCAACACCGCCTCGAAATGCGGACTCACCCCTCAATATGAGGGCCTTGAAGCATTGTATCGCGCGAACAAGGACAATGGCTTCGTCATTCTCGGTTTCCCGGCCAACAATTTCCTCGCTCAAGAACCTGGCACCGAGCAGGAAATTGCCGAATTCTGCACGCTGACCTATGATGTCACCTTTCCGATGTTCTCGAAAATGAGCGTCGCCGGCGATGATCGCCATCTGCTCTATACCGCGTTGACCACTGAGCAACCCGAAGCGGCGAGCCCCAATGGCAACGCCATGCGGGAGCGTCTAAAGAGCAAAAATATACCGATCTGGGATGCACCCGATGTCCTGTGGAATTTTGAAAAGTTCCTCGTCTCACGCAAGGGCGAAGTCGTTGCCCGGTTTGCACCGGACACGCCGCCTAACGATCCAGCTATTGTCGCCGCTATAGAGACCTGTCTCGCATCGTAGATCTTCTTTTAAGACGCTTTGTTCACATAATCGAGGTTGAGGATACTCCCGGCAAATCATCGCGTGGAAGCGGCGTACCACGATCAAAGCCGAAGACGTCACCGATATATTGAAAATCGCACTCAAGGCATCAGGCTGTGACGAAGCCAAAGCGCTTCACACACCGCGCCTGCTCGGTAACAATGGTCCCAGCTATGTGGCCGGAGAACTCGCTGATTGGCTCAAAGACAGAAAGATGTGCCATGTCCGCAGTGCACTCTTCTATCCGCAGACACAGGGAAAGATCGCGCGCTGGCACCAAACACTTAAAAACCAGCTATTGCTGGAACATGACTATCTACTTGGCGATCTGGAGGCCCAAGTTGAAGCGTCGTGGAACATGATAACGATCAGCGTTATCATGAGAGCGTGGACAACGTGACACCTGCAGATGCCTACTTCGGCAGAGCAAAAGCTATTTTAAACAAACGAGAAAGGATCAAACGGAAGACCACCGAACAACGCCGCTTTCTTCATTTAAAACAAACTGCATAATATCAACCAATCAGATGAGGCCACACGCTCAGATCATATAACCTACCTCATATGGCAAAGGTCCTGACGACGGACAACTGCGTTGGCGGGCTTTCCGATGCGCGGCTTGAGCAGCATCTTACTCCGATGCCAACTATTGCAAATGAGTGCATTTGCCCTAACAAAGCCTCATGATGGCCCTGCTCCAAAAACCTGCCAAATTGAGGAAGCAGCCGTTTTTTATACAGGTGTGGCTGCTACCGATATGGCTGCTTCTGGGCATTTCGAGGGCAGCGATTTTGTTCGTCCCGTTCCGGTATCTCGTTCGACTGTCAAAAAAGCAGGGGCAGCCAAATGTGTATATCCCTGTTTTGAGTGCTGATCAGGACAGCCGAGTGCGGCAGATTTCTCTGGTGATCAAGATCGCATCCCGGCTAACACCATGGACATCTAACTGCTTTCCCCGCGCATTGACGGCGCTGGTACTGCTGAGGCTCTATGATATTCCCCATTCGCTGTTTTTTGGCGTTTTGCGCACAGCAACCGACGAAGGCTTGGCTGCGCATGCCTGGATCGCAGCTGGACCGGTTCAGGTAACAGGTGGCGATGGGTTCAAAAGATTTGCGGTTGTCGGGTTTTTGGCGTCCCCTTCTATTTGATGCTCAATTTCAGCGCAAAATTTCATAGCCGAAATAGTCCATCACATCCGGATACGTGCGCAACATGTCGCTGATCACCGAGATATCGTCCGGCGAAAGCCGCGCAATCTGTTGCGCGTTCATGTCGCGTATGGGCTCATTATACATCCCCTTCACCGAAATTTTGCGGGAGATATCGAGATCGCGAATTTCGGGTAAGAGCTGCTCTATTTTTTCCATCACCATCTCGGCTGAGCCACACATTTCTTCATAGGTAAAGAAGATGCTTTGCTCGCCAAAACGCTCGATATTATCGCGTTGATATCGCATGCAGACCGCGATGTGGCGCGCAGCCAATTCCCGAATATCTTGGCCATCGGGAATCTGCAAACGCGCTTGCCGCCTGCAAATACCTTCGATGACAGCATAGGGATTACGGATCATGAAAAGGAAGCGCGGATTGTGGAAATTGCGTTCGAGCATGTCCACATTGAGCAGGAAAGGCGGCGAGGAGGTGGCGAAGATATTCGCCGTCTTGCTATGGCTATAGCTGCGAAAATACCATGCCTTGCGGGTGCCCTTCCAATTATATTGGCTTTTGTCTGTCAGTCGTCGCAATGTATTTTCGTTCGATCCCCAAATAAGGCCGTTACCTAAACTGCGGGTGCTAGGGCCTTTAAAGCCCGGACTGTGCTGGCCTTCGCGCTCCAAATTCCACGTTGCTTTGGATGTCGCGAGTAGCTCACGCAAAAAGGTCGATCCGCTATTGTTCGGACTGATGATGAAAAGATGCTTTTCGATCAAATCGTTCAGATCGAATTGGCCGCCATAAAATCTGCCCATCATTGGCTCATGAAGCAGAATCTTGGGATGGACGGCGGCTGTCTGAAAATGTTTTTTGCAAATGCGCGCGGTTGAGGAAATCCGTGAACGCTTTGTTCCAGTGCTCAGCCGACCTGATCAGTAGCGGTCTACTTTCAAAATTTTGCAGAACGCGGCCTGGAATCCACGGTTTTACTGACCCGTTATAATGCAACACCAGCGCGTCGGACATTTTTGCGCCACAACCACGGACAATATCTTCGCTATAGCCGAGCAAATAATTATATTGGGCACCGACCAATGTCTGCCGCCCCGCGAAATAGATATTATATAGCAATTGATCGGTATGTCCCGTTTCGACGGCGCGCCAGCGGTCGGGCGATATCATGGCAATAATCTCAGTATAGCTTTTGTCGTTACAGATTTTTCCATCAAGCAGCATGAAGCCGGCGTTGAAGCTTTGCTGAAGCGCATTATCCGATGTGCTTGCCGCGACCTCCAGAAACGTAACGGGGTCGCGCGCATGCCCTCGATAAACTGCTGCATCGCCGCAACAAATCAGTTCGGCATCGCTCGCAAACAAGTCAGCGACGGAGCCCCGAAATAACAGATCGCTGTCGCAAAACAGGACTTTTTCATATCCCGACAATTTTAGTATCTCGAGCGAAAGGAACCGGGCGCGGCGCGATTCCATTGCAGGATTGACTGTAACGAGCCGGTCCAGCGCTTCGCTTAGAACAGGACCGCCGGTTACAAATTTTAGCGGTGGGAAATGACCCTCCAAAATCGCGCGGGACTGCCGGTTGAGGCCATCATGAATGATGACGAGATCGCCGCAAAAGCTCTTATGATGCTGCAAAAACGAGTGCAGCATTACGACCGTTCCGGGAATGAATTCATCACTTGTCACCGTGGCGAGGCATATATTAGGGGGCTCAATATTCGTTATAATGTGGCCTCAACTCTAGATGCTTTTCCACCGGTCAGATTGCCGACAAATTTGCGGTCCAAGATTTATCAACCCAAGTCCAGAAACTTAAGTGCATTTTGCACCGGGCCGTAAGTTTTCGACGCTCTGAAACTTTCCGGTTCCATATATTTGATCAGCCGCGGCATATCGAGATATCTCGATCTCTCCGGTGTCAGCTGCCCTGAGCGAAGTTCGTTCCTGTAGCGCTCGACCATGACCGCAAATGGCTCGTATACCGCTCTGACGCGTTCGACCTCAAGCTTGCTCTGGTTCCAGCAAACCTCAGGCGGGAGTATGTCGCGCATGCTATTGCGGAATATCCATCGGTTCCATTTTCCGCGCTGGAACTGGCTGCCTGGAATCGCAAGCGCAAATTCCATAATTCGGCGGTCGAGCATGGGGTAGCGATATTCGATTCCGTGAGGCAGCGCATTCGCGGCCCATTCTTCTAGACGCCACGTAATCAAGCCATCCATCAACCGATCGAGCTGATTCTTGCGGACCGAACGCAGCACCGATTTGACCGGCAGCTGATGTTTGAACCGCGCGGCAATTTCGGCGTGGAGAAAGTTGCTCTTTGACCGGCGCACGACTTGTTTGCCCGATCTGAAATTTCTGTAAATATAGGGAAGCGATGGAAAGGTTGCGGGAAACACGGCTTTGGTTAAGAATGATCGCAAGATTCCTTTGTTCATTGCGCGCAACTCTTTGTAGAGCTTTATCCATCGCCCCGACAACAGCAATTCGGGGCAATAACCGCGTCCACTATTGGAAATGAGCTGATCGCCGCCCCAGCCAGACAGGATAATCCCTATACCTTGCCCGGCAGCATGCTGCTGGATAGCGTCCTCGTTGAGCAAGGTTTTGCCGCACGGCTCGCATGTGCCGTCGCGCTGATACATGGCGTATAGTCCGCTGGCATCGGGCAGGATATGATGGACGTCGAGCTGCTCTTGGTCGCTCATCGCCTTTATCCAGCTATGTTCGGGCTTCAGCTTCTCACCGTCTTCTGGTGGCGGCGGTTGCCAGCATAGTCCATAAGGCTTCTCCCGCCCCGCGGCTTTCAGCTGCGAGATGGCGATCGAGGCGATGGCCGACGAGTCCAGACCGCCCGAAATATGCGCGCCCAGTTTGCGATCGGTTTGAATCCTGTCGGATACCGCCTTGCCAAGCAATTCGCGTAAGGCCTCTGCATAATCATCATCATTAGCATAGTAGATGGGCGAGATATTTTCCGGGTGCCAATATTTTCGAAGTTTCGATCCGTCATAACCAATCGTCATCGAATGACCGGGCGGCAGCTTTTCGACGCCTTGGTAAAATGTGCGCTCTTTGGAATAATAGCTGCCACTGCGCAGGCTTGCGGCGACATAGCTTTCGTTGAGATCGCAGCGGCTTTCCGATGCCGCCAATATCGCACGGATATCGCAGGCGAATGTGAAGCGATGCGCCGTGTTTTGAAAGAAAAAAGGTTTGGCACCGATATGATCGCGGGCGCAAAATAGTTGCTGTTTTTTGTCATCCCATATGGCGAAGGCATAATCGCCCAGCAAATATTGTGGACAGTCCTCGGCCCATTTAGAATAGGCAGCAAGGATCAGTTCACTATCATCCATTTGCCTTTCATCACGCCCGGACATGCCAAGCTGGTGCATAAGGTGATTGCGATCGTCTATGCGTGCGTTGGCGGTAATTGCGAGCCCCCGGCTGGAGTCAAATTGAGGCCGCCGAAAGGGTTTGGCACCCGCATTCTTGTCGGTCCAAAAATTGCCGAGAAGGGCTGGAATATCGAGATCTGCCGGCTGGCGTTTGTCGGGCCATATCGCGTTTTCGCGCAGCCCGATTTGAGCAAAGGCCGCAGCCATATCCGCAACCGGCTTGTCCGTGACAATCCTATTTCGGAAAAACATCCCGCCCATACTGCTCATGGGAAACTACCGGCATGTTTCCTCAATGGGCGAGAACACGAATCACAATTGGTATATCGCATCAGCAAATACGAATCAGACTTCGCGTCGCCAGGTCGTCCAAAAATTCCTCCGTGTCGCCGCGGCACTGAGCAGGTTCGACTTCAAATTCATCGTTAATTTTATCACATAATGCCTCGACGGAGACAGGCTTGTCGATATGCCGCCAGATAAAAGATGCAATCTCGTCGAAATCATAATACTCGCCGGTATCGACATTCATCATCATTATCTTGTCATCGATATCCGTATATACAACAGCCTCGTCATGACAGATTTTGCTATCCACTTTTAACTTCATACAGCCCTCCTGACTCCCGAAAATCTTGCTTTTTTCGGCAATGCCAGCCTTTGTAAACCGGCGTCAAATATAGCCAAATCCATGCATTACCTCGCTGTGACATGCAATGATTCTATCGACTTGGCAGGGGGATAATATATCTTTCCAGCCACCCGCTTGGCCTGAGCGAAAAAAGGACAACGCGCTCGGTTGCTTTTCACTGAACCCTTGGGCTCGCTCGTCCTGCTGAAGCGTTTTGAAATTGGCAAATTGGATCGCCTGCTGAAACCGCGCCTCTTGATAATCGAGCCCACTAAATTCAATGATATTGCGAAAAACTCCGGCAGTATCTGCGATCATATCCTCATAGCGGATGACGAGCGACTTTATGCAGCACTGGCCTGTCCAGCCCGCGACATGATCGCTCCACGATCCCAAATGCTGATCGAAATGCGCGCTGCCGCCGAGCAATATGCTGTCCCTGTCCGCCATAAACTCCAATGTTTCATCAACCGACTTGTTACGGTGGTGCGCAAAGGACGATATGACATCGAGCGGATTCCGGATCAGATAGATGGCCGCTGAATTGTCACCCGCTGGGTATAAGGGCTGGCCGGATAGCTGGCATGGGAATGCATCGTGTGTTTTGACGAATTGCGGACCGGTGGAATGCTGCAACAACTCCTGATGAAATATCGGCCTGTAGTGGGCGATTTCATCGCCGGTCATGTCTGCGGACGACAGGCCCATCACTTCATCGAAATAATGCCGGTCAATATGGACCGAGCCTCCCGCCAGCCGATTTATGCTGACCGGTTGGTCGTCAGCACTCAGATAATTGCTCAGCAAAGCCCGTAACCATGTATTTCCGGATTTTGGATAGGATGAAAGCCAGACTATAGACAAAATATCATGGCTCATGTGCCGTGAAATCGGCGACCTCGAGATTCATCTTCTCTGGCGAGGCAATTAGGTTTTCCGTTACACGACCCACCAATTCATCAAGCAGGGATGGTGATTCCGGTCTGGAAATTCTGACCATCGCCACCGACTTGACCAATTTCAAAACCGAAGCGAAATAAAATTGCCCGATGCCTTGGGCGGGGTAGAATTTGCGGCGGAAAGTGAAGCGCGACAGGATTTGAAAACGGTCTGCATCGGCCATTTTTTGAAGACTGATATCCGCGTGATTATGTTTGGTTAGGTAGAATATTCTGGATATCGGCTGTGGCTGCGCGCAAAATTCATCGGCCGGAACGAGATATTTGTCGAGCTCTGTGCGCAACTGGATGTTGCCGTCTCTCGGACGGCCCAACTTTTCCAGCGCATTTCCCCAAAGCCGCGTTGTCGGGAAAGATGGCAATATATGTGGTGCGTCATCGCCGTCAAAGTCGATCGCCGACACATCGTCCGATACCATCGGATATCCGCTTTTTTGCATCGCGTAACATAAGGTCGATTTGCCCGCCCCCGAACGCCCCAAAAACAGAGCCGCGCCCTGCGATGTCTTGACCGCGCTGGCATGCAGTGTGAACAATCGGCGCTGTTGCAGAAGCGCGGCCAATGCAGAGCCGGTAAAGAAAGCCATGATATCCTGATCCCGCGCACCCGCTCTCTTTTCGACGATTATTCTATCGCCGTCGATCACGAGATAACGTGCGATATTCTCCATTTCGAGCAGGAAATGGCCCTCGGAAGCCTCCCATGCCCGGAATCGCGTTATTTTGCCGCGTCGATGCCGATCAACGTCCGCATCGATCGGGCCAAGCCGCACGACCACATCGGCATGGTCAAATTCCGCGCGTTTCATCCCGATCAGGTCCATATCCGACAAGAAATTGAGGCCATAGGCCCGGTGTTTAAAGGCTGGCATCACATGGTCCTGTGACGGGTTTTGAACAGGGACATTTTAAAAGGGTGCATCGGCGCAATCTAAATGTTCGAATATCAAATGAATGCGGTCCGTATCGCCTTTATTCTCGGCGGCGTGGTAGGCGAGATTATTCACCTCATAGCCGCGGCCGACCTCGAGATGACGCGCTGTCTCGTTAACCAGAAACATTGCACCGGAATTGGTCATCAACGGCACGTGGACTTTATGCGTGTATAAATTGGAACCCCCGCCATCCTTGTGCCTGGAGATATGCTCTCCCGCAGGCAACCGGGCAAGCATCACCTTGGGATACATTGCCTCGCGGTGGCGATACCCCCTTGCCACGCGGTCCATCAAAGGAACCAGCATTGTTTTCCAGATATCCCAAATCGGGTTGGAATAATGGTTTCTGGGGTCATCATGGATGGGAATGAAACGGAAAATAATATGCTGCGTATTTCTCAGAACTGCGAAATCATTCTCTTTTTTCGCATCTTCTTGTGCCCAAACCTTGTCAGACAGGCCGGCAACCCACTTTTGCAACTCGGCAATATCAACATCACCAAGATCAAGATAGCTATCCGGCTTGAGGACCTGCCTCAAGCCATCGAAGGAGGGCAATACCGAGGCCGGTTTTGATGCTTTTATAATTTCGCACATCCCGCTTTATGCTACCAAAAAAGGGCGTTGGAAATATATCACTACCCTCGGCTTGACGCGACCAGATGATCCGCCAAACCACGCTGCCGTTAGCGACGAGTTAAATTTGGCTCATTCTGCAAAAAATCAGGAAGTATAAAATGCATCTTCCTCTGTGGCTGCGCCCAAAGATCCGCCACGCGTCTGTTTCGCGGGAATATTGGAATTGATTTTCGGCTTTTTCCAAGCGCGCTTTTTGTTGCTGGAAATATCGTTCTTGTTGGCTTCTACAGACACCACGTTAATCCTTAGAAAAGTTTCTATCGCCTGATAGATACATGATAAATACGGCGTTACAACCTTATATTTTACACTTTTGCAAACGGATATATTTCGCCGCCGCTCGATTTTCCCCGCATGGGGGCCATCGCGGACCTAGCTTTCTGGCGGGTTGTTTTCCTTCCTGCGTTTCACCCATTGATACAGCTTCAGATCAAGCGTGGAATCCTGATATATCTGCTCGCGCGTTGCCACATCAAGTTCGATATATTTGGTCACGACCTCTCCCTCTGAGGGATGATTAAGACCATTCAAGCCGTTTTCGGATTGTCCGGCGACACGGTAATTTTCCCATTTTTCTGGCAGGCCCATTTGCCCGAATAGATATTTCAAGTCGTCGTTCAAATTATCGGTGGTGCCGACATACCAACATCTATCGAGCATCGATTTCGCTAGATCGAGGACCAGCGGGTCGCCGTGTTCCATCTTGCGATTGGCAAGGCGTTCGGCATAGAAATGGGTCATCGGATTCGATGTACGCGCTTTATATTCCTGCTCGTACCAATCCTCAAAATTGAGGCAAGTCGCGCCCCGCGACAGGCGGAAATTATATAGAGAAGCGCAGCGGTCGGCCGGGTCTCTGACAAATGTAATGTAACGCGGAATTTTGCCGGGAACCAGTTTATGAATGCCATAATAGGTTCCATGCCCGAACAGATATTCGGCTTTGCATCGGTCGGCTCTAATGCGATCTGCAAAATCGGGACGGTTATTTTTCGTCCGGTAGCTCCGGCCCCAGTTCGACAGTTCGATGAAGACCTCGTCCCATTTTTTGTGCTTGAAGGCATGACCTTTAAACGTCGTTCCGCCGCTTTTCGGCAGGTGAAGAAAAATCCATAATATTTCATCCGCCATAAATTTTTCCTGTATCGGATACCGCTCAACAACCGGCCATCAATATATTATGGCTACGGATTATTCTGTCCTGCGGCAAATAATAAGCCACTGTAATTATGGTTGCATTTGCACGTAGCGCGCGCCACCGCTCTCTCCGTTTTAAAATCGCGTCTACTTATACCCCGATGCAGAAGCGATCAGCCAATTGCACAGTTATCTGCGGACCGGTCAACCGGTTCAGATGCCTATGCGATTGCGGATACCAGCCAGACCTTACCCTTCATCATCACGCCTTTTCCAGGCACGTGATGCCTGGCGAAAACTTCCGCCAGTTCCTTGCTGGCCGCCTCCATCACCGCCTCACCCTTGTCACTCAATGCTCGACCGACCGCCATCGACGCGAAGGCAAATTCGACGGCTTTCCCAGGCGTTGCGCCAATGCCGCCAACGGGTTGCAAGCCTTCATATGCGGCGACATCGACGTTGGTGAAACCGCTGCCGTCCAGTATCTCGCCCAGATATTCGAGGTCTTCGAAGGCGAACGGGCCGGGCGCGCGCGGCACTGCTGGCGGGATTTCGACGTGATTTCTGACGACGCCCATCATTTCCATCATCCACAGATTGTCGCGCGGTGGGCCCCAAACCGCCAGATCGATGCGCCCGCCTTTGCAGACCAGGCCGTGAAGGTTTTTGAAAGCCCTTGTTGGGTTTTCAAAGAACATGCTGCCGAAGCGGGAAAAAAGGCGGTCATAGGGCGCATCCGGCAATTGGACGGTAGATGCGTCGGCGCAGGTAAATTCGATATTGGACGCGCCGCTTTTTGTCGCTCGCTCCTGCGCGGCGGCGACGAGGTCGGGAGAGATATCGAGCCCCATGACTTTTCCCGGCGGCGCAACCGCCTCGCCGATGGCCAGCGTCGTGGCACCGCCACCGCAACCAAGATCAATCACCGTCTCACCGTCTTTATAAGCCGCGCGAGCCAACAGGGCCTCGCCAATCGGGGCGATCATCTCTTCGAACAGTGATAGACTGGCCAGCCATTTGAGCCCCATCTCACCGGCCCAGTCTTCCGGCTTCAGTGCTTCGGGTTGCTGGTCCTGATTGGCGCTGTCATTGCTCATGATAATTTCCCTATCCTATAATATTTTTGCGAAGCCGGCGGTTCCTGTTCCGGCCATCGGTTTTTTCGCTGGAGCAACCGTCTTTGTCGCTGCCTCCATGATCTGCTGTGGATCAGGTTCATCGGTCAACAAAGCCTCCATCGTTCTGACACAGAGGCGAGATGCGTCATCGGCAAGATCGTACCAGATCTGCTTTCCTTCACGGCGTGTTTTCACAACGTCCGCCTGCCTAAGAGCGGCAAGCTGCTGGCTCAGTGCTGGCTGACCGATGCCTGTTGCACTATCGATGTCGCTAACGCTACTTTCTCCGCGCAGCAGAAAAGACAGGATCATCAACCGCTGCGACTGGGCAAATATTTTCAGCTTCTCGGTCGCAGCATCGGCCTGGTCCCGACTTTCGAAAATTGCTGTCACGGTGCCTTCACCACGTGACAGAACCAGTCGTCTTCGCGGCTGATATCACTGTCCAACAGCGGCGGTATTGCAAGCACATCTTCGCCAGGCTGCCAACCTTCCGGTATCAGCACATCCTGCTGCTCGGCGAGCTGCAGGGCAGCCAGCATACGAAGCATCTCGTCGACCGAGCGTCCGACATTGTGCGGATAACATGTCGTCGCCCGGATGATGCCCTCCGGATCGATAAAATAGCTGGTGCGCATCGCCGCCGAGTCGGCGGCATTTTCGTCGATCATGCCGAAGGCTTGACCGACCGCCATGCTCGGGTCCTCGACAATCGGGAAGGGTATTTTGACGTCGAACTTTTCCTCGATGGCGCGGCCCCAGGCGAGATGGGAATATAGACTGTCAACGGACAGACCCAGCAAGGCGCAGTCCATTGCGTCGAACTGCTCCTGATGACGCGCCAGGGCGACGAATTCGGTTGTGCAAACAGGCGTGAAATCGGCGGGGTGCGAGAAGAAGATCAGCCAGCGGCCGCGATAGTCGGACAGTTTTTTGACGCCGTGGGTTGTGCGCGCCTCGAAATCCGGTGCGACGTCACCGATACGCAATGACCCTGACTTAACCTGCAACGCGTCTGACATTAATTTCACCTTTTCTGAGAATTGGCAGTGTTCGCATATTGACGCAACACATATAATGTATTACATAGTTTATGTAAATATGAATTTGAGGAATTATCTATGACTGATTCGGCACTGATTCATGCAACGGAACAAATCACCCGCGCGCAGCAGCATCTCCCCGTTATCAAGGCTTTTTTTGACCAGCCGACGTTCACGGTGACCTATGTGGTGCACGACAAGGAGACGAAATGCGCCGCCATCATCGACAGCGTGTTCGATTTCGACCCGGCTTCCGGCCGGACTTCCTTCGAGTCCGCCGACGAGGTGATTGCCTATGTCAAGGAACAGGGCCTGACGGTCCAGTGGCTGCTCGAGACCCATGCCCATGCCGACCATCTGTCGGCGGCGCCCTATCTGCAGGAAAAGCTCGGCGGCAAAATTGCCATTGGCGAGCATATCGTGACGGTACAGGACGTATTCGGCAAATTGTTCAACGCCGGAACCGAATTCCAGCGCGACGGATCGGATTTTGACCGCCTGTTCGCCGATGGCGACACGTTCAAGATCGGCAATCTCGATGTGACGGTGATGCACGTGCCCGGCCATACGCCGGCCGATATTGCCTATGTCGTCGGCGATGCGGTCTTTGTCGGTGATACGATGTTCATGCCGGATTACGGGACGGCCCGGGCCGACTTCCCCGGCGGTGACGCACGCCAGCTTTACCGGTCGATGCGGCGTCTGTTGTCGCTGCCCGACACCACCCGTCTGTTCATGTGCCATGACTATCTGCCGGAAGGCCGCGACGAATATGTGTGGGAAACCACGGTTGCGGAACAGCGGAAAAACAACATTCATGCCCATGACGGCATTACCGAGGACGAATTTGTCAAAATGCGAACCGAGCGGGACAAGACGCTGAATATGCCGCGGCTGATCCTGCCGTCGGTCCAGGTCAATATGCGCGCCGGGCATTTGCCGCCCGAGGAAGACAATGGCGTGCGCTATCTCAAAGTTCCGTTGAACGGCGTCTGATGCTCTCAACCTTTCCCCATGCCATGCCGCTGGAAGGTCTGATCGGCGGATTGATGATCGGAGTCGCCGCAGCCGTGATGCTGCTCGGTCTCGGTCGCATTGCCGGAGTCAGCGGACTGGCAGCACGCGCCACCGGCATCGCCGATAGCGGAACGCCGCGCGGCATAGCCATTGCCTTTATCATCGGACTGCCGCTGGGCGCGTTTATAATCGCCCAAATCACCAGCGGGATCGAAACCCGCTTTCCGTCCTCCATCATCCCGCTGATCATCGGCGGGCTGCTGGTCGGCTATGGCACGCGTCTCGGCTCCGGCTGCACCAGCGGCCATGGCGTGTGCGGCATGTCGCGCCTGTCCCCCCGCTCGCTGATCGCCACGGCCATCTTCATGGCCAGCGGCTTTGTGACCGTCGCGCTGATGCGTGCGGGAGGTTTCTTGTGAAACAGATATTGGTAGCCCTTTTTGCCGGAGCCCTATTTGGTGCAGGCCTCGCTTTTTCCGGCATGGCTGATCCCGCCCGCGTACAGGGCTTTCTCGATCTCTTCGGCAATTGGGACCCGACCCTTGCATTTGTGATGGGTGGCGCGATAATTCCGATGGCTTTCGCCTGGATCATCCAGCGGCGGCTCGACAAACCTTTTGCTGACGCCCATTTCTCGCTGCCCGGCACTACGCTCATTGATCGCAAGCTGATAATCGGTGCGGTTCTTTTCGGCGCTGGCTGGGGCATTAGCGGCCTGTGCCCGGGGCCCGGTATAGCCGACCTGGCAATCAATCCCCTGCCTGCACTGGCCTTCGTCGGCGCATTGCTGGCGGGCATGATCGCGCAACGGGCGACAAGTTAAGCAGAGACACGATAATGAAGGATGTCCAATGACGAGCAAGCCAGAAATTACGAAGTTGAACGACGCCGTTAGCGTATCCCCGCAGCTAGAGCTTGAGGATGTCACGACACTGGCGAAAGCCGGCTTCAAATCGATCATCTGCAACCGGCCCGACGACGAGGCAGGTGACCATCCCCGTTCTGCCGCCGTGGCGGAGGCCGGGAAAAAGGCTGGCCTGAAGTTCGCCTATGTACCTGCAGTGTCAGGTGCGATAACCGATCGAGACGGCGAAAAAATGGCCGCCGCGCTGGCCGGCCTTCCTGCTCCGGCCCTCGCTTATTGCCGGTCCGGTGCCCGGTCGACCAAATTGACGGAAATGGCGCAGGCCAAATCAGAGAAAACTCCATCAAAGTCCAGCCGCTTCAACGTCGTCATCGTCGGCGGCGGATCGGCCGGTATCGCAACCGCTGTCAGCATGCTCAAGCGGAACAAGACTATCTCGCTCGCGATTATCGACCAAGCCGACGACCATTATTACCAGCCGGGCTGGACAATGGTTGGCGGCGGTGCCTTTTCTCCCGAATTCACCCACCGCAAGGAAAAGGATCTCATCCCTGCCCGCGCGCAATGGATCAAATCCGCGGCCAGTTCTTTTGATCCGGAAAACAACTCCATTCTCACAGCCGACGGACAGGAAATCAGCTATGATGTGCTGATCGTCTGTCCGGGTATCAAGCTCGATTGGGAAGCCATTGACGGCCTGCCCGAGACCTTGGGCAAAAATGGTGTCACATCCAATTACCGCTTTGATCTCGCTCCATATACGTTCGATCTCGTCAAACATCTGACCTGCGGAACAGCCTTGTTCACGCAGCCGCCAATGCCGATAAAATGCGCCGGGGCACCGCAGAAAGCGATGTATCTGTCCTGCAGCAAGTGGGAAAAGCAGGGCGTTCTGGGCAATATCGACGTGCAGTTCCACAACACTGGCGCAGTGCTGTTCGGGATCAAGGAATATGTGCCTGCCCTGATGGAATATGTTGAGCGCTATGACATCCATCTCAAGCTGGAATCGAAACTGGTTGCGGTCGACGGTCCGGCGCAAATTGCAACGTTCGAGCAGAAACATGGCGAAGAAACCAACAGGGTCGAGGTAAAGTTCGACATGATCCACGTCGTCCCGCCGCAAGTCGCTCCCGATTTTGTCCGGTCCAGCCCGCTGGCCGCCGAAAGCGGTTTCGTCGATGTCGATCCGGCCACCCTGCGCCACGCGAAATATGCCAATATTTTCGCCCTCGGCGATGCCTGCAACGCGCCCAATGCAAAGACCATGGCCGCGGTCCGCAAACAGGCCCCGGTCGTTGCCGTCAACGCGCTGGCCGCCCTCGAGGGCAAGCCGGCGGTCGCCGATTATGACGGCTATGGCAGTTGCCCGCTGACCGTCGAGCGTGGCAAGGTCGTGCTCGCCGAATTCGGCTATGGTGGTAAATTGCTACCGAGCTTTCCCAACTGGCTGATCGACGGCACACGACCCTCGCGGCTGTCCTGGCTCCTCAAGGACACTATTCTGCCGCCGGTTTACTGGCATGGCATGCTCAAGGGCCGTGAATGGATGGTCAAGCCACATCGCATCGGCGCGGAATAAGCCGGCCCCATGAAAATTTCCCGCTATTTGCCGATCCTCGATTGGGGCAGCCGCTATAACAGCACGACGCTGACCAACGACGGCGTCGCGGCGATCATCGTCACGATCATGCTGATCCCGCAAAGCCTGGCTTATGCCATGCTCGCCGGATTGCCGCCGGAGATCGGTCTCTACGCCTCGATCCTGCCGCTAGTCGCCTATGCGATATTCGGCACCAGCCGGACCTTGGCAGTCGGCCCGGTGGCCGTGGTCTCACTGATGACCCTCACCGCAGCGAGCGCGATTGCCCCGCCCGGCAGCGCCGACTTTATCGCCGCCGCTCTGGTTCTGGCTTTGCTCTCCGGTCTGTTCCTGCTGCTTCTCGGCATATTCAAGCTCGGCTTTCTCGCCAATCTGCTCTCCCATCCGGTCGTGTCGGGCTTCATCACCGCCAGCGGCATCATCATCGCGACCAGCCAGCTGAAATCGATTTTCGGCATCAAGGCGAGCGGCGCCGCGATGCCCGAACTGGTTTCCAGCATTGCCGCGACCATCGGCACCACCAATATACCGACGCTGATCATCGGCGTCTCCGCGACCGCTTTTCTCTTCTGGGTACGCAAAGGCCTGAAACCGCTGCTGATGCGGATCGGCATTCCGGCGCGCCCGGCGGAACTGCTGGCCAAGGCCGGGCCGATTGCCGCCGTTGCCGTTTCAACCATCGCCACGATAATGTTCGATCTGGAGGCCAAGGGAGTCAGCGTGGTCGGCGATATCCCGCAGAGCCTGCCGCCCTTCTCCGTTCCCCTGATCGATCTGGAACTGTGGAAAACGCTGGCGATACCGGCGCTGCTGTTGAGCATCATCGGATTTGTCGAATCCGTCTCTGTCGGTCAGACATTGGCCGCCAAGCGCCGTCAACGGATCGACCCTGATCAGGAACTGATCGGCCTCGGTGCCGCCAATATCTCGGCGGCTTTTTCGGGTGGCTATCCGGTTACCGGCGGCTTCGCCCGTTCGGTTGTGAATTTCGATGCCGGAGCAGAAACGCCCGCTGCCGGCGCCTTCACCGCGGTCGGCATCGCTCTGGCGGCGCTGTTCCTGACTCCGCTGCTCGCTTCGCTTCCCATAGCCACATTGGCAGCAACCATCATTGTCGCGGTGCTCAGCTTGGTCGATTTCAAAACCCCGCAAACGATCTGGCGCTACTCGAAAATGGATTTCGCCGCGATGGCTGCGACCATTGGTGTCACATTGCTGGCTGGCGTCGAACCGGGCGTGATCGCCGGTGTCGGCCTGAGCCTGGCGCTTTTCCTGTGGCGCAGCTCGCGCCCTCATGCCGCCATCGTCGGACGGGTTCCCGAGACCGAGCATTTCCGCAACGTCAACCGCCACAAGGTTTTTACCGACCCCCGGATTCTAACGATCCGCATCGATGAAAGCCTGACCTACCTTAACGCGCGGTGGCTCGAGGAATTCATTCTCGAACAGGTCGCCGAACAGAAGAGCGTCCGTCATGTCATATTGATGTGCTCGGCGGTCAACGCCATTGATGCCTCGGCGCTGGAAAGCATCGAGGCAATCAACCACCGGTTAGAAGATGCGGGCATTTCGCTCCATCTGTCCGAAGTCAAAGGTCCGGTGATGGATCGGCTGAAACAATCGCATTTCCTCGAACAACTTTCGGGCAATGTTTATCTTTCGCAAAACGAAGCTTATTCTGCACTAATTGCAATTGCGGACAGCGAAGACAAAGCCGACAGTCCGGTTGATATTTGGAGCGCAAGAGGCCTGATATGATAGAAAATGATCTCGCAATCAATTTGGCCCGGGCGCAATTTGCCTTCACCATCAGTTTCCACTTCCTGTTTCCTGCCTTCACCATCGGAATCGCCAGCTTTCTGGCGGTTCTGGAGGGTCTCTGGCTGAAAACCGATAATGGCGTTTACGCCAACCTCTACCGCTACTGGCTCAAGATCTTCGCCGTTGTCTTCGCCATGGGCGTCGTTTCCGGTATCGTCATGTCCTATCAATTTGGAACAAACTGGTCGGTATTTTCCGACAAGGCCGGCCCGATTATTGGTCCCTTGATGGCCTATGAGGTGCTGACCGCCTTCTTCCTCGAAGCCGGTTTCCTCGGCGTAATGTTGTTCGGCATCAACAAGGTCGGACGAAAGCTGCATTTTGTCGCCACATTGGCCGTTGCAATCGGTACCTTCATCTCCGCTTTCTGGATCCTCTCGGTGAACAGCTGGATGCAGACGCCGGTCGGCTTCGCGATCAACGAAGTCGGTCAATATGTGCCCGCAGCCGGCTGGTGGGATATTATCTGGAATCCCAGCTTCCCCTATCGTCTGGTCCATACGGTGCTCGCGGCCTATCTGACCACCGCCTTTGCCGTCGGTGCAGTCGGCGCCTGGCATTTGCTGAAAGACAGGACCAACCCGGGCGCCCGCAAAATGTTCTCTATGGCAATGTGGATGGCGGCGCTGGTGGCGCCGACCCAGATATTCATGGGCGACCTGCACGGCCTCAACACGCTTGAGCATCAGCCGGCAAAAGTGATGGCGATGGAAGGCCATTATGATAGCCACCCCGATGGCGCGCCGCTGATCCTGTTCGGCATTCCCAACAGCGAGGAAAAGCGTGTCGATTATAAAATTGAGATTCCCAAAGCGTCTTCACTCATCCTCAAACATGATCTGAATGCGCCACTCGCCGGGCTTGATACCATTCCCGATCAGGACGAACCGCCGGTAGGCATCGTGTTCTGGTCTTTCCGGATCATGGTCGGCCTTGGCTTTGCGATGCTCGGCATCGGACTGTGGAGCCTGTTCGCCCGGTCGCGCAAGAAACTCTATGACTGGTCCTGGTTGCACCGCGCGGCTCTGGTGATGGGGCCGTCCGGCTTTATCGCAGTGCTGGCCGGGTGGGTAACGACCGAGGTCGGCCGCCAGCCATTCACCATCTATGGCTTGCTGCGTACCAGCGAGAGCGCTGCGCCGCTTGATGCGCCAGCGGTTGCCGCTTCGTTGCTCGCCTTTGTTGTCGTCTATTTCATCGTCTTCGGCGCCGGCATCGTCTATATCTTCAAGCTGGCCGCCAAAACGCCCGAAGCGCATGAACCGACACCGGACGATGCGCCCATCCGCTCCGCAGGCATCACCCCTGCAGCGGCGGTGCTCGAAGGGGATCATGAAGAAGGAGCAGCGTCATGAACGGCATCGACCTAACCGTCATCTGGGCGGGCATCATCGCCTTTGCCGTGATCGTCTATGTGATCATGGACGGCTTTGACCTCGGCATCGGCATCTTGTTCCCGAATTTCAAGGTCGGCACAGATCGCGATACGGCGATGAACAGCATCGCGCCGGTTTGGGATGGCAATGAAACCTGGCTGGTATTGGGCGGTGGTGGTTTGCTGGCCGCCTTCCCCCTCGCCTATGCGATCATCCTGCCAGCGCTCTACGCGCCGCTGATCGCCATGTTGCTGGGACTGGTCCTGCGTGGCGTCGCCTTTGAATTCCGCTGGCGGGACCCGTCCCATCGCGCACGCTGGGATTTTGCCTTTACCGCCGGATCGGTCATCGCGACCTTTGCCCAAGGCATTACGCTTGGCGCCTTACTGCAGGGCATCACGGTCGAAGGCCGCGCTTATGCCGGCGGATGGTGGGAATGGCTGACACCATTCAGCCTGCTGACCGGTTTCGCTCTGCTGGCCGGATATGCCTTGCTCGGCTGCTGCTGGCTGATCTGGAAAACCGAAGGGCCGTTGCAGCGCCAGTGCTACAGCTATGCTGGCCGTCTCGGGATCCTGCTGCTGATCGCGATCGCCTTGGTCAGCGCTGCGACACCGTTTCTCGAAGCGGAATATTATACACGCTGGCTCGCTTATCCCGGCGTCATAGCGACGGCACAAATCCCGCTCGCGACGCTGGTCATCTCGGTTCTGTTTTTCCGTAGCCTATCCAAACGTCAGGAAGCTGCACCCTTCTTCTATGCGCTCGGACTATTCGGCCTGAGCCTTGTCGGTCTTGCTGTCTCGATGTGGCCCGACGTGATCCCCGGCCGGATCACGATCTGGGAAGCCGCTGCGCCCTACGAAAGCCAGATGTTCATGCTTGTCGGCGCTGGCATCATGGTGCCGGTTATTCTCGCCTATACTGCCTGGGCTTACTGGGTGTTTCGCGGCAAGGTCGGATCGGACGGTTACCACTAATGGCTTTTGATCCGCTCTCTTCCAGTGGCAAAACCGCCGATGGCGTGCCCTTGCCCAAGCGGCTGCTCTGGATGCTGGCGTATTGGGCGATGGGCGTAGCAGTGGTTGGAACGGTCGGCTATTTCATCCGCTTCTGGATCAAGACCTGACCCGTCATCGAGGTCCGGTCAGTTGCCTAATGCGCCTCGTCCCAGCTCTTACCCGTACCGATATCCACATCGAGCGGTACCGATAATTTCACCGCCGGCTCCGCCGCGCCCGACATCACAGAACGAATAACCGCGCTGGCAGCTTCGACATCACCCTCGGGCAATTCGAAGACCAGTTCATCGTGGACCTGCATCAGCATCTGGACCTTACCCAGTCCCGCCGCGGCCAAGGCAGGCAGCACCCGCGCCATCGCGCGCTTGATAATATCGGCACTGGTGCCCTGGATCGGGGCGTTGATCGCGGCGCGTTCGCTGCCCTGCCGTTCCGCCTGATTGGGAGACTTGATCCGCTCGAACCATGTCTTGCGACCGAACAAGGTCTCGGTATAGCCGGTCTCGCGGACCGATTGCAGCGTCTTCGAAATATACTGGTTGATCCCCGGGAAGCGCTCGAAATAAGTGTCGATCATCGCCTGCGCTTCGTCTGCATCGACCTCCAACCGCTTGGCCAGCCCCCAGCGCGAGATGCCATAGAGGATCGCGAAATTGATCGTCTTGGCACGCGCGCGGGCGTCCCGGTCTTCGGCACCAAACAGCTCGCGCGCCGTGCGGTTATGGATATCCTCGCCATTGGCAAAGGCTTCCTTCAGTGTCTCAACATCGGCGATATGCGCCGCAAGCCGCAGTTCGATCTGGCTATAATCGGCTGCGAGAATGACATTGCCGGGCGCGGCGACAAAGGCCTGCCTTATCTGCCGCCCGATCTCGGTGCGGATCGGGATATTCTGCAGATTCGGTTCGGTCGAGGATAGCCGCCCGGTCTGCGCGCCGCTCAGGCTGTAGGACGTATGCACCCGCCCGGTGCCCGGATTGATCTGTTCCTGCAGCGCATCGGTATAGGTGGATTTCAGCTTAGCCAGCTGCCGCCAGTCGACAACCTTTTGGGCAATCGGTTCGCCGTCACCGGCCAGCCGATCGAGCACGGTGACATCGGTCGAATATTGACCCGACTTGCCTTTCTTGCCGCCCTTCAGGCCGAGCTTGCCGAACAGGATCTCGCCGAGCTGCTTGGGGCTGCCGATGGAAAAGGATTCGCCCGCCAGTTCGTGGATGTCCGCTTCCAGCTTTTCCATTTCCTCGGCAAATGTCTTGGACAGCCGCGCCAGTTCCTCGCGGTCGACCAGCACGCCGGTGGCCTCCATCCCGGCAATCACCGGCACCAGCGGACGGTCGACCATCTGGTACACGCGGGTCGCCCGTTCCGGGATCATTCGCAAGCGCAAAATCTCCCACAGGCGGAGCGTGACATCGGCATCTTCCGCGCCATATTCGGTCGCCTTGTCGAGCGGCACTTCGGCAAAGCCGATGGCCTTCTTGCCGGTGCCGGTCAGGCTCTTGAAACTGATACATTCATGGCCGAGATGCAGCTTGGACAGTTCATCCATTCCATGCCCGTGCAGGCCGGCATCAAGATTGAAGCTCATCACCAAGGTATCGTCAAACGGAGTGATCCGGATATCATGCTGCGCCAGCACGCCCATATCATATTTCAGATTCTGGCCGACCTTTAGCACCGCATCATCCTCGAGCAGCGGTTTCAGCTTCGCCAGCGCTTCGTCGAGACCGATCTGATCCGGTGTCTCGCCGAACATGTCGCCGCTGCCATGGCCGAGCGGGATATAGCAGGCCTCGTTGGGGCCGGTCGCGAGACAAACGCCGATGATCCGCGCGGTCACGCTTTCCAGACTGTCGGTCTCGAGATCGACCGCACAGACGCCCGCTTCGGTGGCGCGCTGTATCCACCGGTCGAGCGCGGCGACCGTCTGCACACATTCATATTTTGACCGGTCAATCGCCGGAGCATCGGGCATTTTCGCCGCTGGAAGGGATGCAGTGCTGTCCGCAACGTCAGGATTTTGCGGCTCGGCATGACCATCACCACCAAGCTTCTTGAGCAGGCTGTTAAACCCGTGATCCTCCAGAAATTCACGCAGCGGCGCGTCGGGAATATCCTGAATCAGGAAACTCTCGAGCGTATCGGGCAGCGGGCAGTCGTCGCGCAACGTCACCAGCACCCGCGACAGCCGTGCCTGTTCGGCAAATTCGATCAGATTCTCGCGCATCTTGGATTTCTTCATCTCCGGCGCGGCGGCGAGCACGCTTTCGATATCGCCATATTCGTTGATCAGCTTCGACGCGGTTTTCGGTCCGATGCCGGGCACGCCGGGAATATTGTCCGAACTGTCGCCCATCAGGCCGAGCACATCGCCCAGCTTTTCCGGACCGACGCCGAATTTCTCCTCGACCGTGGCCCGGTTCATCCGGGCATTTTTCATCGTGTCGAGCATGTCGACCCGGCCTTCGTCATTGGGTTCGATCAGCTGCATCAGATCCTTGTCGGACGAGACGATTGTTACCTTCCAGCCCTCCGCCAGCGCGGCCTTGGTGTAGGAGGCGATCATATCGTCCGCCTCGACATTTTCTTCCTCGATCAACGGCAGCGAGAAGGCGCGCGTTGCATCGCGAATCATGGGGAATTGGGGCCTCAGGTCCTCCGGCGCTTCCGGACGATTGGCCTTATACTGGTCATAGAGATCATTGCGAAAACTGGTGCCCGCCTTGTCCAGCACCACCGCCATGTGAGTCGGGCCATCCGCCTTGTTGAGTTCGTCGGCCAGCTTCCAGAGCATTGTGGTATAACCATATACAGCGCCGACCGGTTCACCGCGTATATTGGTCAGCGGCGGCAGGCGGTGATAGGCGCGAAAAATATAGGCCGAGCCGTCAACAAGATAGAGATGATTGGGTTTGCTGTCTGTAGGGTTCGTCATAGCCGCCAGCACTAGCAGCGCCCGCAGGCTTCGTCATTTCAAATTCTGCCTCAGCGGAAATTTGAATGGGCGATAAACGGTTTGAATTCCTGCACCCTGTCGTGAACGGGGCGCGGTTTGGCGTTCATGCCGGGTTCGAACAGAACCACCTGATTGCGCCCGCGCCGTTTGGCAGTGAACAATGCGGTATCGGCATTGCCCATAAGCGCTGCACGATCCTGATGCGGGGCGATGTCGGTCACACCGATGCTGACAGTGATCACATGGCGCATGTTGTGATACGGCTCGAAGATTGTATTCTCGATCTCGTGCCGGATTATCTCGCCAATGATCTGGCCTTCCGGCGCGCTGGTGTCGGGCAGGTACATGCCAAATTCTTCACCGCCGATGCGGCCGACAAGATCATTCTTGCGCAAGATTTTCCGGAAGACACCCCCCAGCAGGATCAGCGCCTTGTCGCCGATCGGATGCCCGAAATTGTCGTTGATATTCTTGAAATGGTCGACGTCGATAATCATCAGCACATTGGCCTGGTCATCCACACGCAATTCATCGAGCTGGCTGAAAAAGCTGTCCCGGCTGAGAAGGCCTGTCATACCATCGAAATTTGCCCGCAGTTCAAGCGCCTTGTTCGCCTGACGCAAATCTGTTTGGGTCTCCTTGAGCCGGTTGGTTATCCGGACAAGCTTGAACCGTTGTTTCGACATATGGAGGCCCAGCGGAATGGTAATCGCCCAAGGTATCAAAAACGACATGTTGATCGCAGCCCAGAACCGCTCGTCCATGCCGAAAAATAGCATATATACGGCCCCGGTAAACGTGACCGATAACAATGCCGCGATTGCCGAGATGACGGCGGTCTGTCGAACGGGCGACAAGCTGGACATTGTTGTGTTCATGAAAACGTCAAATAGCGGACATATATTGAACGGCTGTGCAGATGAATGGTTAACGCGCTGGTCGGGGTTGGCAGAGATACTGTTCTGATCTGGGGCAAGTCCGGCCAGTGACGGGCGCCGAGCATGTCGTTAATCGGCTAAAATCCGATGTAAGGCAGTCCGGTCGCCGCGCAGCACCATTTCTGCAAAATCCATGAAAATGCAGTCCTGCACAAATTCTCATGACCCAAATTTGCACCAGGGCTATGCGATTGAGCGCTTTGGCTTCCTATTACCAACCGTTAGAAATCTTGCGTTGGCTCGATATCTGCCGCACGCCCCAAAAGATAAAGAAACCGACCGGGAGAATGCCTAATGACCATACCGATTATCGCGGCCGTCGCAGGCGCCCTTCTCATCATCCTACAGGCCATATTGATGATCCTGGTCAGCATGCACCGCATTCGCAACCGGATCAATTTGGGCTCGGACGACGAGCCGGCGCTGGAGCGCAAAATCCGGCGGCATGGTAATCTGGCGGAGAATGCCGCGCTGTTTATCGTTGTGCTGGCGCTGGCGGAAATGACCGTAGTGCCGAACAATGTCGTAGCGATTATCGCCATCGTCTTCATAGTCGGCCGTCTATTGCACGCGATCGCCCTGTCGACGGTCGCTGGATCGCAAGGCGGCAAAACCGGCAAGGCTTTCCAAGCCTTCCGCGCCATTGGCGCGTTTACAACATTCGGCAGCTTTATTGCGCTGGGCTGCTATTTGCTCGCTGGCATATTCTAGATATTCATCCGCAACCCGATTTCACAAGGAAATAATATGACCACTGCCCTGTCCCAGATTCTCAAAGGCTCGACCGCTCAGGCATTTCGCGGCCTGTCCACTGTTCTCACCAAAGCCAAAGAAACTGCAGAAGCCGCTGGCACAGCGGAAGAGGCCTATCTCGGTGCGCGCCTGTTTCCCGATATGAGCGACCTGAAATGGCAGGTCCAGATGATCACCGAATTTGCCGTTCGCGGCGCGGCGCGTATGACCGGCACTGCCCAAGATGACTTGCCCAATTTGCCGATGGAAGGCGATACATTTGATGCGCTGATCCAACGGATTGCCGAATGTGCGAAAAAGGTCGCCGCGGCCGACGATGCGACGATTAATGGCAATGCCGAAATGAAAATCACCATGCCGGTTGGGCCGGAGCAGACGATGGAGCTCGACGGCCAGGCATATGTGCTCAGCTTCTTCCTGCCCAATCTCTATTTCCACGTTACTACCGCTTACAACCTGCTGCGCATGCAGGGCGTCGCGATCGGCAAACGCGAATATATGGGAATGTAAGACTGGGCCAGGGCCCTGACATTAATTCGCCCGCTGCGGCCCGCGTCCATCCTGCCACCATTCTTGTAGCCAGCCATAGGGACGCGCGACTGCCCGGCCGCGCGCGTCCCGCGCTGGGGCGAAGCGGAAGCGTTGTTCGATCAGCTTGCAAGTGGCGGCATCAAGTTCTGGATGGCCACTCGATTGCCGGATCCGGCAATCGCTTGCCCGGCCATCGGTGCCGACTGTGAAATGCGCCAAGACGTTACCGCGGTTGCCGGATTTCCAAACCGATCGCGGTATATCCTTGCGACTGATCGCGCCGGACAGATAGCGCGGCCCGGAAACAATACCGCCGCCGCCATAGCCGTCGCCCTGCCCGCCGCTGCCAAAGCCAGGTCCGGCTTGATCAGAGGCACCGGCTTTGCTTTCATCACCTGGCCCGGCAATCGGCGCGGCAATCACGGGGGATTCTATCTCGAGTTTGATCTCCGGTTCCGGCGCCACAATCTGGGTCGGCGCAGCTCTCAGATTTTCTGGAGAGGCAGCTTCTTCCAGGGCTTCTGCGGGCTTCTTCGCGGGGACCGGTTCTGACGGCATTGGAGGGGTGATATGGATCACCTTGAAACCTGCGGTCACGGTCTTGGCAACTTCCATTCCTAAGCCGCTGACCAGCGCATAGCCTATCACCACATGAATCGCGCATACCGCCCCCATAGATTTGGCGCGCTGTTGCCAGCCATATTCCGTCAGATAATCCATTCCTATTATCTAGCATGGAAAGCATGAATATATTCTGGCCGGCGCCAGTTGCGGTTTGGTCCCGTGTGCATTTTATGGTATATTACGCCCGTTCGTGACTGGCGAGATCAGGATGGCCTACCATCGGGGGAGCGGACGGATTTTACAGCCGATCGCCTGGGCGCATCTCGAATTTTGGAGTAGCCCCATGACCGACAGCCCGAAACCCTTCCATATCGTCTTTCTGCTGTTTGACGGCATCACCCAGCTTGATTTTACCGGCCCGGCGCAGCAGGGCTACTGGCGGGCAAACGCGCGACCAGCCATTGGGCCTATACCGGTCTGCTCGAGAAATTCGGTGCAACGCATGAAAAAGCGCGAGTGGTCAAAGAGGGCAATGTCATCACGGCCGGCGGGGTGACCTCGGGCATCGATTTTGCTTTGACGGTGGTTGCGGATATTGCCGGGCAACAGGTGGCAGAATCGATCCAGCTCAGTCTGGAATATGATCCGCATCCGCCCTTCAACAGCGGCCATCCCGATGTCGCCAATCCCAAAACGCTCGCCCTGATGCGTGAGCGGGTTTACGATAAAGCTGCGCGTGATCTGGCGAATATTATTGATAGGCAATAGGATGGAAATTTTGTTTTCCGCTTTCACGCTTATCGCGTAAGCGCACAGGCAAATGAGCATTCCCGAACCCATCGAAGATAACGCACCCACCCCTATCAGCGAGCTCAAGCTCTTCCTCTTCGCGCTGTCATCGGCGGCAGTGGTCGCCAATGGCTATTATATCCATCCGCTGATCACACCGGTTGCAGATGAATTTGGCGTCAGCGGAGCGACCATCGGGTTGGCACCGGCACTCAACCAGATCGCTCTGGCGCTGGGTATATTATTGCTGCTGCCGCTCGGAGACCGGATCAACAACCGCAAGCTGGTTACCATATTCGTCGCCGGGCAATTTCTCGCCATGCTGGCGATGGCGCTATCCGGAAGCTTCACAACATTTGTCGTTGCGTCTTCCCTGCTCGGCTTTGTCACCATCGCTCCCTATTTGCTGCCTGCTTATGTCACCCGACGTGTCGCGCCTGGACGCATCGGCCATGTTACCGGGATCATGACTGCAGGCGTAACGCTGGGAATTTTGGGCAGCCGGGTGGGCGGCGGCTTGCTGGGTCATTATTTCGGCTGGCGCTCGGCTTATTGGGTCGGGGTTGCGAGCATGGCCTTGCTGGTCATCCTGCTACCCCTGATCATGGAACGCAAGCGGGACGAGAAACCGTCCGACATTGTACCGCCACGCTATGGCGAGCTGCTTCGCTCGCTTTGGCCGATCATGAAATCCCTGCCGGAGGTGCCGCTCGGTGGGCTGATACAGGCGCTTTCCTTTGGGCTTTTTCTGGCGCTGTGGCTGGCGATAGGCCTGCATTTGCCGCGCAATGGCTATGGCGTCGATACAGTCGGCTATCTGGCGATCATCGCCATCGTCAATGTCTTCGGTTCGCCTTTTGCCGGTCGCTTTGCAGATCGAACCGGCGCCGAACACGCGCGCATCTATTTCTCGCTTGCACAGCTGATCGGGGTCTGCATTCTCCCCTTTGCGGGCGATAATCTCTGGCTTCTGGTAGTGGCGGTTATTTTCAACACGATTGGCGGCGCATCGGTTGATATTTGCAGCCGGACGATCCTGTTCAGCCGCGCGCCGGAAATCCGCACCCGCCTGATGACCATCTATATCGTCATCATGTTTATCGGCGGCGGCATATCGAGCTGGCTCGGCGCTGCGACTTATGAATATGCCGGATGGCCGGGCATTTCGGTCATGGCGATCATCTATGCGCTGACCATCATGAGCCTGTCGCTCTGGGGACTGCGCTTCCGGCAGCCCAGAACCTAGATTTTTACCAGCACCTTGCCGATATTGCCGCCGGTAAAGAGTTTCCCGTAAGCGGTCAGGACGTTTTCGATCCCGTCCGTCACCGCAAAAGGCGTATCGATAAGGCCTTGGTCGAGCCACGTCTTGAGCTCCGCGGTCAGCCGCTCGCCCTGATCGGCAAAATCGGGCGAGAAAAAACCTTCGATACGCAGCCGCTTCATCAATATCTGGTCAAATTGTTCCGGCCCGCGCCCGCGCCCGTCGCCTTCATATTGCGCGAGCAGGCCGCAGAGCGCGATCCGGCCGTAGAGCGCCATATTGGGCAGCACCGCATCCAGTATCGGCCCGCCCACATTGTCGAAATAGGCGTTGATACCGCCTTCAACCTTCGCCAGTTCTGCGGCGATGTCATCATTTTTGTAATCAATAGCCTTGGTGATGCCGAGTTCCTCTTCCAGCCAGCGGCATTTGTCCGGACCGCCTGCCAGACCATAGACATTGGCGCCCAATATCTTTGCTACCTGGCAAGCCAGCACACCGGTAGACCCAGCAGCAGCAGAAACCAGAACATTGTCACCGGCCTTCACACCTGCGGTTTCCTGTATGCCCCACAGCGCAGTCCAGCCGTTGAAGCCGAGCACCCCGAAATGCTGTTTGATGTCGTCGATATTGTCATCAACCTTCACCAGCCCGGCCAGCTCCGGTTGCATCACGCTATATTCGGCCCATTGCCCGAAACCGCGCACCAGATCGCCCTCGGCAAAATCATCATGCCGGGAAGCCGCCACATGGCCGAGCACCAGACCGACCATTTTTGTGCCCAACTCCAAGGGCGGCTGATAGCTGTCTTCGCGCTCGGTCATCCACATCCGCGTGCCCGCGTCCATCGACAGATAGGCCGCTTTGACCAGCACCTCGCCATCGGCAAGCTCCGGCATGGATTCGCTTTCGAGGGAAAGCGAGCCCGACACATCCTGTGCTTCGGGGCGGCTGTTCAATTGCCAAAAGCGGTTCATGGTCATGGTCGTACCCTTGCGAAGGCGGGCGCCCATCTCCCGCTTGTGCGTTTAGACGCAATTTCAGGAGATGGGCTCCTGCCTGCGCAGGAGCACAGGAATTGCTGGCAAATTAAAGCAAATCATACTGTTCGATACTATCCTTATTGGCGGGCCTTATTGGCGGGCCTTATTGGCGGACCTTATTGCCGCCGGCGAGAAGCCACTCACCGGTTTGTTCCCGAAACAGAAGCGCAATTCCCGTTTTGGTCAACATTCCACCAAATTGACGGCAAGCCCGCCTTGTGAAGTTTCCTTATAGCGTTCGCTCATATCCAGCCCCGTCTTGCGCATTGTCTCGATGACCTCGTCGAGGCTGACCCGATGGGTGCCGTCGCCAAGGATCGAAAGCCTGGCGGCTTCGATCGCCTTGACCGCGCCGACGGCGTTGCGTTCGATACACGGCACTTGCACCAACCCGCCGACCGGATCGCAGGTCAGGCCGAGATTATGCTCCATGCCGATTTCGGCGGCATTTTCGACCTGCAACGGCGTGCCGCCCCATGCTGCTGTCAGACCGGCGGCTGCCATCGAACAAGCGACACCGACTTCGCCTTGGCAACCAACTTCAGCGCCGGAAATGGAGGCATTTTCCTTGAACAAAGAACCAATGGCCGCAGCCGTTAGCAGGAAGGTTTCCACGCCGGCGTCATCGGCCTTGGGTGCAAAACGTTGGTAGAATCGCAGCACCGAAGGGATGATCCCGGCGGCCCCGTTGGTTGGCGCGGTCACAACTTTGCCACCCGCGGCATTTTCCTCGTTCACCGCCAGCGCCCAGAGATTGACCCAGTCCAAAATGGTCAGCGGATCCGACAAGGCGCGTTCCTGCCGCTCCATCAGACGGGCGTGGATCAGCGGGGCACGGCGTTTGACGCGCAGACCACCCGGCAAGATACCGCCCTGCAATATACCGCGATCAATACAGGCCGACATCGCATCTGCAATGGCGCGAATATCGGCGCTTATCTGGTCATCGGATTTTCCCGTACGCTCGTTGTCGCGCATGATATCGGCAATGGACAGCCCTTTTTCTTCTGCAATCCTCAGCAAATCGGCGCCCGAGCAAAAGGGGTGCGGCACGTCCCACAAGCCGCTTTCCGGATTGTTGCTGCCGATCTGGTTCTCGTCGAGAATCGCGCCGCCGCCGACGGAATAATAGACTCTCGTATCGACAATTTCACCGCCGGAATAGGCGTTGAAACGCATCGCATTGCTGTGGAAATCGAGCCGCTTCTTCTGGTCGAAGATCACATCCGTCTCTTCGTCAAAAGCGATGTCATGCGAGCCGTTCAGGTTTATTTGCGCACGGGTGCGGATTTTCTCCACCAGAGCATCTGCTGCATCCGGCTCGATATTTTCCGGCCGCTGTCCGGAAAGCCCCAGAAGGATCGCCCGGTCCGTCGCATGCCCCTTGCCGGTCAGCGCCAGCGACCCGAACAGCAATGTCTCCAGCCGCGTCACCGCAGCCAGTTTGCCGGTCTCCGCCAGCCGCCCCACGAACATCGCTGCTGCCAGCATCGGTCCCATCGTGTGCGAGCTCGAAGGCCCGACGCCGATCTTGAAAAGCTCGAAGGTGCTGCAGACCATAGTGTTATCCCTCACATTAGCCGGTGCTGGCCGGGCTCCATCTCCCGGGCAATGGACTATACCAAGGCGGAAGCTGAGATGATAGCTTTTGCAACCAAATTGCGTGGACGGTGTTTATAGCTCCACCCGGACCATAACAACGCCTGCCCAGCGCGCGGTAGCCTCTGACAACAGACAGAAAAAGGGGCCGGAAGTTTCCTTCCAGCCCCTCTTGTTGATTTCAGCGTAAGCTGAACGGTCGGGTTTAGAAGCCCATTCCGCCCATGCCGCCGCCCATGCCGCCCATGTCGGGCATGCCGCCGCCGCCAGCTTTGTCGTCTGATGGCGTTTCTGCCACAGCCGCTTCGGTGGTGATCAGCAAACCGGCAACCGAGGAAGCGTCCTGCAACGCTGCACGGACAACCTTGGTTGGATCGATGACGCCAGCTTTGACAAGGTCTTCGTACACATCGGTCGATGCATTGAAACCGAATTCCTTGCTCTTCTGGTCGAGCATCTTGCCGGCAACAACAGCGCCGTCAAAGCCTGCATTTTCAGCGATCTGACGAACCGGAGCCTGCAGCGCCTTGCGAACGATGTCGATGCCGCGAGTCTGGTCGTCGTTGATGCCTTCAAGGCCTTTGAGAGCCGAAGTAGCATAGAGCAGAGCGGAACCGCCGCCAGGGACAATGCCTTCTTCAACAGCAGCACGGGTTGCGTGCAGCGCATCGTCGACACGGTCTTTCTTCTCTTTCACTTCAACTTCGGTAGCACCACCGACCTTGATCACGGCAACACCGCCAGCGAGTTTCGCCAGACGTTCCTGCAGCTTCTCTTTGTCATAGTCGGAAGTGGTGTTTTCGATCTGCGCACGGATCGCTTCAACACGCGCCTTGATGTCAGCTTTCTTGCCAGCACCATCAACGATCGTGGTGTTATCCTTGTCGATCGTGACATTCTTGGCTTCACCGAGCATGTTCAGCGTAACGCTTTCCAGCTTGATGCCAAGATCTTCGGAGATCATTTCGCCCTTGGTGAGGATCGCGATATCTTCGAGCATCGCTTTGCGACGATCGCCGAAACCAGGAGCCTTGACCGCTGCGATCTTCAGGCCGCCACGCAGCTTGTTGACCACCAGAGTAGCCAGCGCTTCGCCTTCAATATCTTCAGCGATGATCAGAAGCGGGCGTCCGGCCTGCACAACAGCTTCCAGGATCGGGAGCAATGGCTGCAGGTTGGTCAGCTTTTTCTCGTGGATCAGGATGTAGGGATTTTCGAGGTCCGCAATCATCTTGTCCGGGTTGGTGATGAAATATGGCGACAGGTAACCGCGGTCGAACTGCATGCCTTCAACAACGTCGAGTTCAAAGTCGAGACCCTTGGCTTCTTCAACCGTGATCACGCCTTCTTTGCCGACTTTTTCCATGGCTTCAGCGATCTTCTCGCCAACTTCACGGTCGCCATTGGCGGAAATGATACCAACCTGGGCGATTTCTTCGCTGCCCTTGACGTCTTTCGAACGCTTTTTGAGATCGGCAACCACAGCTTCAACAGCCTGGTCGATACCACGCTTCAGATCCATCGGGTTCATGCCGGCCGACACTGACTTCATGCCTTCCTTGACGATCGCCTGAGCGAGAACGGTTGCAGTGGTGGTGCCGTCGCCAGCAACATCATTGGTTTTCGATGCAACTTCACGAAGCATCTGCGCGCCCATATTTTCGAACTTGTCTTTCAGTTCGATTTCCTTGGCAACCGAAACACCGTCCTTGGTGATGCGCGGTGCGCCAAAGCTCTTGTCGAGCACAACGTTACGGCCTTTGGGGCCGAGAGTTACTTTTACGGCGTCAGCCAGCGTGTTCACACCTTTAAGGATGCGTTCCCGGGCGTCGCGGCCAAATTTTACGTCTTTAGCAGCCATGATATTTTCTCCTGCTTAATGATTGAAATTATGACGGGGTAAGCAACTACTTCTCGATAATGCCGAGAATATCGCTTTCCTTCATGATGATCAGCTCTTCACCTTCGACGGTGACTTCCGTGCCGGACCATTTGCCGAACAGAATCTTGTCGCCTTTTTTGACGTCGAGCGGAGTAGATTTGCCATTGTCGTCTTTCAGGCCATTGCCGACTGCGACAACTTTACCTTCAGATGGCTTTTCCTGGGCGCTATCCGGAATGATGATGCCGCCAGCAGTCTTGGTGTCCGCTTCAACGCGGCGCACCAGAACACGGTCATGTAATGGACGAAATTTCATAGATTTCCCTTTCTTGTCCAATCCAAATCTCTTCAGACCAGCCGTTGCGGCCAATCGGCAGAGCAGAATTTGTGTAAATTAGCACTCTCTCCTTTCGAGTGCTAACGAAGTCCATGTAATAGCTATTCATCCGCCGTCAAGGGAAAGGGCGGAAAATATTTGTTGCCGTTTTTGTTAGATTTCCAAGGCCTTGCGATTCGTTTCATCGACAATCCGCATCGCTGCGGACGTGCTGTGTAACCGGATTGCCGGGCGCCGCGAATGTCAGTGTGAGCCCGCTTCGGCTGGTTCGGTCTAGGTCCCCCAATTTCACAAGAGGAAAACTTCATGTCTGCTTTGATCAAAACAACCGCTGCTGCCGCCGCTCTTGCTGCTGCTGCAACCATGTCCCTGTCTGCCACCGCTGCCCAAGCTGCGGGTGCCAAGGAAAAATGCTATGGCATCGCGCTTGCTGGCAAGAATGATTGTGCAGCCGGTCCGGGTACCAGTTGCGCCGGTACTTCGACTACAAACTATCAGGGCAATGCCTGGAACTATGTCGCCAAAGGCGAATGCACCAAAATCGGCGGCACGCTGACCGCACACAAGGGCAATGCGAAACCGGTTCCCAAAAGGGGCTGAACGCGCTAAATTCCGTGGATGTCCGCAATTCCTGATCCTCACGTTTCATCGGTGGTAACTATGCCGCAATCCCTCCCCCCATCGGGTGGCATAGGTCTCAAGTCGGTACATTATAGCAATGTGCTGGATGAAGCCCCGGAAGCGAAATACCCATCCTGGGTTGAGGTACATCCACAGAATTACTTCGGCGATGGCGGTCCGGCTCACCGCTGGCTCACCGCCATCGCCGGGGTTTATCCCCTGAGCTTTCACAGCGTCGGCCTGTCACTGGGCAGCGCCGACGGGCATAATGCCGATGATCTGGAGAAAATTGCCGCGCTCTGCGATCGCTACCAACCGGCGATGGTTTCCGACCATCTCAGCTGGAGCGGCAACGCTCATGACCGCTACCCCGATCTGCTGCCCATTCCCTATACACAAGAAGCGCTCGACCATTTTGCGGGCGAAATCGGCAAGGTGCAGGATCGCTTGCAGCGTCCGATCCTGATCGAGAATCCGTCCCGTTATCTCAGCTATCGCGACGACGAGATGAGCGAGACGGACTTCATCCACGCGCTTTGCCGTCAGGCGGGCTGCGGCCTGCTGTTCGATATCAACAATGTCGAAGTCACCGCGACCAATGTCGGGCTGGATATGACCGCCTATATCGACGCGATCGATCCCGCGATTGTCGGCGAGATCCACCTCGCCGGTCATGCCAAGGAAGATCATGACAGCGGCCCACTGCTGATCGACGATCACGGCTCGATTGTCAGCGATGTCACCTGGGCCTTATATCGCCGCTTCATCGAGCGGGCTGGCCCGATTGCCACTCTGATCGAATGGGACACGGACATTCCCGAATATGATGTGCTGATGGCAGAAGTCACCAAGGCTGAAACCGTCCTGGGCGCCCCCCTTTCGGAAGAACGGCGCCATGCCCTCGCTCTCTGAAGGCCAGTCGCGCTTCATCGCCTGCCTGCAAAAAGGCCCGGACCATTTTCCCGACGATATGTTTGCCGAGGACAAGGCGCGCGCGCTGCTCGGCCTGAAAGCCCACGCCAATACCATTTCCCACGCCCGGCTGGTGGCGCTGGAAGACTGCTATCCCCGATTGCACACCCATATGGGGCATGAACAATTTCACACCGTCTCGCGCGAATATGTTGAACAGGATCATATCATGACCTGCGACCTCAATCACATCGGTGCCGGTTTCGCCGGTTTTCTGGGCGAGCGCCAATATGGCGCTACCGAGATTGATCTCGCCCGGATAGAATGGGCATGGCTGGAAAGCTATCGCAGCGCCGAAGCCTTGCCCCTCGCCCTGACCGACATTGCTACGCTTGCCGAGGCCGATCTGCTGGCTTTCCCGGTCGCCCTCCATCCGGCGATGCGCCTGCTGGAACTTGCCGGCCCATTGTCGCCGGAACTACCGGAGCTGGCCGATTTTGATCCGCAAGCGCTGATGATCGCTCGCCCGGAAGCACAGATATTATTCCATCCGCTAACCACTGTGGAACGGGCTATTGCAGAAAAAATTGCCGATTGCGCAACCATGGGTAACCTTTTGGAACATGCTCTCGAATTGAGTGATGAAGCCACGGCAATGCAGCATATTGTCAAGCTGATCCAGGCCGGGGCGTTGAAGCGAATCGAGGAAAAATGACAATGAAGTCTATGATCAATAAAATGATCCGCATGATCAGCGGTTCCGTGCCGGAAGGCATCGCTCTCCTGTTCACCCGCGTGGCGCTTGCCGGCATTTTCTGGCGCTCGGCCCGGACCAAAGTCGAGGACGGCAGCTGGCTGCAGATGAGCGACACGACGGTTTTCTTGTTCCGGGAAGAATATGGCATGCCCTATCCGGAAATCACCGGTCTGCTGGCAACCTATGCAGAGCATTTCCTTCCGATCCTGATTGTGCTGGGCCTGTTCACCCGCATTGGTGCAGCGGGTTTGCTGGCCATGACCTTGGTCATCCAGTTCTTCGTCTATCCCGAGGCCTGGTGGCAGACGCATATTCTCTGGGTTGCTCTGGCCGGCATATTGATCGTGCGGGGTGGCGGGATGTTCTCGCTGGACCGGTTGACCGGTCACAAGTTCGGCTAATCCGGTGATCGCCAATGAAGAAACTTTTCGGCGCCTGATGATCAAGGCACAGGGCGGCGACAAGCTCTGCTATTCGACGCTGCTCGCCGAATGCGAAAAATGGCTGCGGCGCTATTATGCCCGCAAGATCAATCCCGCGGCGATCGATGACCTGGTGCAGGAAACCCTGATTTCACTGCACCGCAAGCGGGCGAGCTATGATCCGGCGAGGGCGTTTCTGCCCTGGCTGGCCGCCATCGGTCGTTATCGCTGGATCGACAGTCTGCGCAAGATTTACCGGCACGAGCATGACCAGCTTTATGAAGAGATGGTCGCCGATCCGCAGGACGAAACGGTAACCGCCAAGGTCAGTCTGGAACGGCTGCTCGGCATGATCCCGCCGAAGCAGGCAGAGGTCATCGGCCTGGTCAAGATTGAAGGCCTCAGCATCAACGAAGCAGCGGCGATGACCGGCCAGTCGGAATCCCTGGTCAAAGTGAACATCCATCGGGGGCTGAAAAAGCTGTCGTCGATGGTCGAAACAGAGTGAGAGTAGAAGAGTATATATTATGTCGGACATGATGATAGATCGTCTCGTCGAAGAACTGACGCCGGTAAAGCCGTTGAAGAATCGCGACGGGCTTGCGCTTACGCTGGCGATTGCCGCAATTCTTGCGGCGGTGGTTGCAATGCTGGCCGGGATCCGCGGCGATATATTGATGGGCATGCCGCATCCGATGTTCTTTCTGCGGGGCGGTGCCTTGCTTTTGCTCGGTGTGAGCAGCAGCTATGCCGTGATCGCGATGAGCCAGCCCGCCGTTGGCAACAGTTTCAAGGGCTGGATCTGGGCATTATTTGCCGCTTTGCTTTTCCCGGCCACTGCCGCCGTCATGGCAATGCTCGCCGCGCCGGATAATATGGCGATATTGGTGCCGCGCTATGGCGTCGAATGTCTTGCTATCAGCATGTTGGTGGGTAGCGGTATCGCGGCAGCGCAAGTCTTTTGGCTCCGCCGCGGCGCACCGGTTGCTCTGGAACGCGCGGGCTGGCTCGTCGGCATGTCGTCCGGCGCTCTGGGCGCGGCGGCCTACAGCCTACACTGCCCGTTCAATAGCATTTTTTATATCGGTCTGTGGTATTCTCTGGCGGTCGCATTGTGTGCGATTCTCGGCCGGTTGGTCGTGCCGCGTCTTATCCGCTGGTAATATTCGGCCTCGATCCCATATAGGACGGGTCAATCCAGTCAAAACGGGGATATGAATATGCAGTTTGCGCGGGCGGCGTGGAGATTTCTGGTCGCAATAAAGGATGGCATGGTATTGATCGCCATGTTGCTGTTTTTCGGCGCGCTTTATGCTCTGCTGTCGACCCAGCCCAATAACGGCGCGATCCGCGATGGCGCATTGCTGCTCGATCTGAACGGCGTGATTGTCGAAGAGCCCGCAGCTCCCACCTTTGAGGATTTCCTGGCCGGCAATGCTGGCAACAGCCCGCGCGAATATCGCTTGCGCGATGTCGTGCGCGCCATTGATGCCACGGTGGATGATGAGCGTGTCAAAGCGATTGTTCTTGATCTCAGCAGCTTTGTCGGCGGTGGCCAGACCAGCCTGACCGATATTGGCGACGCACTCGCCCGCGCCAAGAAGGCGGGAAAACCGATTTACGCATTCGCCAGTTTCTATAGCGACGACAGCTATCAGCTCGCCGCCCATGCCACAGAAATCTGGATGGACCCGATGGGCGGAATCATTTTTGCCGGCCCCGGCGGCAACCGCCTCTATTATAAGGGCCTGATCGACCGGCTCGGCGTGACAGCCAATATATATCGCGTCGGCACCTATAAAAGCGCGGTCGAGCCCTATATGCGCGCCGATCAGTCGGACGCATCGCGAGAAGCCTCCGAAGCGCTTTATGGCGTGCTTTGGGACAGCTGGCTGGCCGAATTGAAGAAATCCCGGCCCCAAACGAACGTCAAGCCATTTGCCGACGATCCCGCTGCAATCATCACCGCCGCTGGCGGCGACTATGCAGCCGTGGCAATGCAGCAGAAACTGATCGACAAGCTGGGTGACAAGACCGCCTTCGACCGCTTTGTTGCGGAGCAGGTCGGCACGGATGAAGAGCCCTCGCCGGACAGTTTCAAGAGCATCGATTATGATGATTTCGTAGCCGCACATCCGGTCGAGACAGACGGTTCCGCGATTGGCGTCATCACCGTCGCAGGCGAGATTGTCGGTGGCAGCACCGGCCCCGGCATGGCTGCCAGCGGGCGGATCGCCGAACTGATCTATACTGCGTTGGACGAAGACGAAATCAAGGCGCTGGTGGTCCGCGTGGATTCCCCGGGTGGTTCGGCCTTCGCCAGCGAGGAAATTCGTTTGGCGTTGCTTGAAGCGAAGAAAAAGAAACTGCCGATCGTGATTTCAATGGGTGATGTTGCGGCCAGCGGCGGCTATTGGATCGCGACTGCCGGCGATCATATATTCGCCGAGCCGGATACGATCACCGGTTCCATCGGTGTGTTCGCGGTTCTGCCCAGCTTTGAAAAAGCGCTCGCCAAATGGGGTGTCACCGCCGACGGCGTGCAGACCACGCCACTATCGGGCGAGCCGGATTTTGTCGGAGGCTTTAGCGACGACCTCAATGCGATTTTACAGGCCGGTGTCGAAGACAGCTATGGTGACTTCATCAAACTGGTTGCGGCAGCGCGCGGCAAGACGCCGGCAGAAGTCGACACGATCGGGCAAGGCCGCGTCTGGGACGGCGGCACCGCCCGGCAACTGGGTCTGGTCGACGGCTTTGGCGGCATGCCGGAAGCGCTCGCGGAAGCTGCCAGGCGCGCCGATCTGAAGGAAGGCGACTATCACGCCCAATATCTCGATCCGCAGGTCAGTCTCTCATGGCTGCCGTTTGAAGGCATTCCGTTTGTCCGGCAGGAAAGTGCACCGGTCACCGGCGTGATCGGCTGGGCCGCACAGCGTCAGAAGGCAATTTTCGCTCAAGCCATGACAACCGCTCAGGGCCTGCTGGTGCGTGAAGATGTACAAGCCTTGTGCCTCGAATGCGGCACTGCTGTGCCCCGGAACACAAAAGCTTCCGCCGGCTGGATCGACCGGCTGCTAGGCTATTCCTTGTCTTCGACAGTGCGATAGGCAGGAAGCGAAAGGCCTTTGACGATAGCCAGAGCTCGCAGTGCAAATCCTGCGGTAAAGGCGATCAGCGCGGCGACAAAGCCCTGCACCCCGATCTGCACCAGCAGCACGAATACGGAAGCAGCAAGCGCGCCTGCGGTCACATAAAGTTCCGGCCGGACAATGATCGAGGGCTCTCCCGAGATCAGATCACGGATCACCCCGCCAACGCTGGCTGTAATGATTCCCATGATTGCGGCAGGAACCGGGTCAATCCCCAGTTGCATCGCCTTGGCCGCACCGAAAACGGAGTAAGCGGCGAGACCGATAGCATCGAACCAGTCGACCGCCGCCGGTCGCCAGAATTTGACCGGTGTAAGCCATACCAGCAGAGCAATGCCCAGACATAAGATTGGCACCCGCGCGTCCTGCACCCAGAAAACCGGCGCGCCGATCAGCAGATCGCGGACCGTTCCGCCACCGACACCGGTGACGAGTGCGAAAAAGCCGAACGTTACCAGAGTCTGCCGGTTGCGCGCCGCGACCAGCGCTCCGGAAATGGCAAAAACCGCAATCCCGAACAGGTCGAGCCAGCCGAGAGCGCTGTACAGGAAAACCGAATTCATGATGCTTTCCTTCGTCTGCGCCGGGTGAACAGCATGACAAAACCGAGTATCGAACCGAGCAGAGCGAGCGCTGCAGAACCGATCAGGATCGGATGGCTGCTGTCCTCCCGCGTCTGCAAGTCCATGATATGCAGCCCCCACATGAAATCAAACGCCCGCCAGAATTTGGTGCGGACAGCGAGAAGTTCGCCGGTATCGGCATCAATATAAAAACGCGCATCATCGTCAAACACAACCTGCCACGATGGCCGGCCGCTGCGCTGGTCGATCGGTGCCTGGCCCGCAGCGAACAATGTCACGGACCGTATCGCCGCTCCGTCAGACCGGGCCGCGCTCGCCAACATATTGGCCTCGGCGCCGGATACCGGCGGCAGCAACGCGCCGGTATCGGCATCCGCCCGCCGCTTGCCACCATCGGCATAGGCAATGGCCCAAAACGGGCCAGCACTATTTTGCTGCAGGGTCAGGCTCTTCGCCTGCCGCCCCTCAAGCAAGGGCGCAACGGGTTTGATGGCATCCAGCGCCGGTGTTTCGCTGCGCAAATGATTGCCGCGCACGGTTTCAATTGGCTGTGCCACCATCAATAACCCGCTCGCCGTCCAGATGATGATCGGCACCCCGATCAGCCAGCCGAGCCAGACGTGCCAGCGCATGAATTTATTGTGTATTTTTGCCATGTGCCAAACTCGAGATTGCGATCAGGCGCTGATTAGCGCCCCGATCTGCCGCGCGCTATCAATAGTTTGATAGTCCTGACAGCGGTCGCCGATCACCTGCATGCCGACCGGCAATCCATCCACCGAACCAATCGGCAGTACCGTCGAGGGCAGCCCCGGATACGTCGCGATCCCGGCCCAGGCGAGTTGCGGCGCAGCGGGCAGATTCTTCCCGTCAATTTCGATATTGTCCTGGAATATCTGTCCGTCATGATGCGGAAAGGCGGGAGTGGCGCTCACCGGGGCCAGCACAAAATCAAACTGTCCGAACACATCGCGCCATTGCCGAGAGACGCGCGCCTGAATGTCGCAAAGATCAAACCAGTCCCGCACAGTGGCCTGCGTGCCGTCCGGTGCGGGCAGGCCTCCTGCCATCGCTATATTGAGCATTTTGAGATAACTGTCATGGGCGGCTTCGAGATCGGGAAGCAGTTCGCAGCGCCGCTCGACCTGACCACCTGCATCCTCAATCTGTCCGGCGACGCGGTCAAGTTCAGCCCGATAGCGGCTCGAACATCCGACCATCGGTTGCTCTTCAATGAGAAGAAACCGGCCACCCTTGATCGAAACATCACGGCGCTGCAGCGGATGGTCGAGCGTCACGTCCAGCAATGTCGCCAGATCTTCCGCCGAACGCGCCAGCGGACCGCAAACCGACAACGCTGGTCGCGCGGAATCGGTGCCGGGATATCCGTGGCCCTCAAGGCTGATGACGTCGAAGGTCGGTTTGTGCCCCCAAATCCCGCAATAATGCGCCGGCACGCGGATTGACCCGCCGATATCGCTGCCAAATTCACATGCGACCATTCCGCTGGCCACCGCAGCGGCAGCGCCGCCGGATGACCCTCCGGGCGAGCGACCCAGATCATGGGGATTGTTGGTCCGGCCATAGACCGGATTGTTCGATTGCCAGTCCGCCAGATCGGGGGGGACATTGGTCTTGCCGAGGATCACCGCGCCCGCTCGCTTGAGCCTCTGGACAACAGCCGCATCGGACTGCGCGATATTGTTGCGCGCATGTTCTAGGCCCCAGGTCGAGGGATGTCCGGTGAGGTTAAAGCTTTCCTTGACCGTCATCGGCACGCCAAAAAGTGGCTGGCCAGCCTGGTTCCCGGTTTCATCCAGTCGTTTTGCAGCCGCACGTGCGGCATCAAAATTGCGCACGACCACGGCATTAATCGGACCATCCAGAGCTTCAATCCGTCCGATGGCGGCTTCGGTCGCCGCCAGAGCCGAAAGGTTGCCCGCAGCAATATCAGCTGCAATTTCCGTGGCCGTGGGCTCGGTGGTCAGTGATGCAATCGCCATGTTCTCTCCCCCGGGTTCCGGTCAGTAAGCCGGAACCCTGTGGAAAACGATGCTACTGCTGACCGGGCTCCACATCAAGGGCGGAGCGGCGCAGCCTACATATGGATCGGCTTTCCCTGCACCGCCATGGCGGCTTCCTTGATCGCCTCGCTGTGCGTCGGATGGGCATGGCAGGTATAAGCGATATCCTCGCTGGTCGCGCCGAATTCCATTGCCTGGGTGACCTGCGCAATCATCGTGCCGGCAAGCGACGAGATGATATGGGCACCGAGCACGCGATCGGTTTTCGCGTCCGCAATGATCTTCACATAGCCATCGGTATCGCGGTTGGTCTTGGCGCGGCTGTTGGCAGCGAACAGGAATTTGCCTGTCTTATATTCGATGCCGCTGTCCTTCACCTCTTCCTCGGTTTTGCCGATGCTGGCAATTTCGGGATAGGTGTAGACAACGCCAGGGATCAGGTCGTGATTGACGATGCCCTGCTGTCCGGCGATAAATTCTGCCGCAGCAATGCCTTCATCCTCGGCCTTGTGCGCGAGCATCGGGCCGGGAGTAACATCACCGATCGCATAGACGCCGGGGACGTCAGTCTGGAAGTCGTGTCCGACCTCTATCTGGCCGCGGTCATTGGTTTCGACACCGGAATTTTCCAGCGCGAGGCCGTCGATATTCGGCTTGCGGCCAATCGCCACCAGCACGACATCGGCTTCCATCGTTTCGCTGTCGCCGCCCTTGGCCGGTTCCATTGTCAGTGTGGCTTTCTTGCCCTTGACCGTGCAGCCGGTGACCTTGGTGCCGGTCTTGATATCAAAGCCCTGCTTCTTGAACATCCGCGCGCTGTCCTTGCGGATATCACCGTCCATGCCGGGCAGGATCTGGTCGAGATATTCGACAACCGTGACCTTGGCGCCAAGCCGCAGCCAGACGGAACCGAGCTCCAGCCCGATCACGCCGCCGCCTATCACGACCATATGGCCGGGAACCTTGGGCAGTTCGAGCGCGCCGGTACTGTCGACCACGACATGCTTGTCATTGTCGATTTCGACACCCGGAAGCGGAGTCACCGATGAACCGGTCGCAATCAGGACATTTTTCGCTGTGTAACTCTTGTCGCCGACATTGACCTTATGCGCGTTTTCAAACGAACCGCGGCCCTTGATCCAGTCGACCTTGTTTTTCTTGAACAGAAACGCAATGCCGCCGGTCAGCTCTTCAACGGCCTTCAGTTTCTCGGCCAGCATCTGCTTCAGGTCGAGCTTGGCGCCGGTCAGTTTCACACCGAATTTCTCCAGCGCACCGCTATGCGCCTCGTGATAGAGTTCGGACGCGTGCAGCATTGCCTTGGACGGGATGCAACCGACATTCAGGCAGGTGCCACCGAGCGTCTCGCGGCTCTCGATGCAGCCGGTCTTCAACCCGAGCTGCGCTGCCCGGATCGCCGCGACGTAACCGCCGGGGCCGGAGCCGATTATCAGAAGATCATAGTCAAAACTGTCGGTCATAGTTCACCTCTATACTCGTCGTGCTGAACTTGTTTCAGCACCTCGGGGGATCCTGAAACCAGTTCAGGTTGACGAAAATCCTACAAATCAATCAAAAGCCGCGCCGGATCCTCGATCGCTTCCTTCATCCGCACCAGGAAGGTCACTGCTTCCCGTCCGTCGATCAGACGGTGATCATAGCTGAGCGCCAGATACATCATCGGGCGGACGACAATCTCGCCATCGATAACCACGGCGCGATCCTCGATCCGGTGCAGGCCGAGCACGGCGGATTGCGGCGGATTGATGATCGGGGTCGACATCAACGAGCCGAACACGCCGCCATTGGAAATGGTGAAAGTACCGCCCTTCATATCCGCCATGGTCAAACTGCCATCCTTGGCGCGCTTGCCGAAATCACCGATCGTATTCTCGACATCGGCAAAGCTCATCGCTTCGGCGTTGCGGATGACCGGAACGACCAGGCCGTTGGGCGCGCTGACCGCGACCGAAATATCGGCATAATCATGATAGACGATTTCCTCGCCATCAATCTGCGCGTTGACCGAAGGCACGTCTTTCAGCGCCATGCAGGCCGCCTTGACGAAAAAGCCCATGAAGCCCAGCTTCACGCCGTGTTTCTTGGCGAATAGCTCTTTATATTTGCTGCGCGTCTCGATCACTGCGGTCATGTCGACATCGTTGAACGTCGTCAGCAGAGCCGCTGTGTCCTGCGCCTCCTTCAGTCGCCGGGCGACGGTCTGGCGGAGGCGGGTCATGCGCACGCGCTCTTCGTTGCGGTTGCCGGTAGCAGCGCTTGCTGCAGGCGGCTGTGCGCCCGTCGCCGCGCCCTTTTCGGCCAGCGGCGGCTGTTGCGCCGCGCCGGACTTCACATATTGCTCGACATCCGCCTTGGTCAGCCGGCCGTCCTTGCCGGTGCCGCTGATCTGGCTGGGGTCGACGCCATGTTCGAGCACCAGCCGGCGCACCGACGGCGACAGGGTGATGCTGGTGGCAACCTCATCCTGCTTGTCTGCAGCCTTGGCGGCGGTGACAGAGGCGGCTTTTTCGGGAGGGTCAACAGGTGTCTCCGCAGCTTTCGACGGCGCCGCGCCGCTACCCGCCTCGATCATCGCGATGACGGCGCCGACTTCAACCGTATCGCCAACCGCGACCTTATGTTCGCCCATCACACCGGCTTGCGGCGCCGGCACTTCGAGCGCCACCTTGTCGGTTTCCAGGCTGGCAATCGGTTCATCGGCGGCGACCGCGTCGCCAGGCTGCTTGAGCCATTCGCCCAATGTCGCTTCGGTGATCGATTCGCCCAATGCCGGGACTGTTACTTCTATAGCCATGTTCTACTACTCTCTTTTCAATCCTGTACGGGATGCCCGAGTGCTTCAGCGATCAACCGCTCCTGCTGCTGCTTGTGCCGCGAGGCCAGACCGGTTGCAGGCGAGGCCGCAGCCGCGCGTCCGGCATAGACCGGTTCACTTGGCCCGACGTCCGCCAGAGCCAGAGCTTTCTCCAGATAGGAACGGACAAAATGCCAGCTGCCGTTATTCTTCGGTTCTTCCTGGGCCCAGACAAGCGTCTCCAGATTGGTCATCCGTTTCAGACGGACCACCAGAGGTTCGCCGGGGAACGGATAAAGCTGCTCGATCCGGATGATCGCCGTATTCTTGTCACCCGCCTCGTCGCGCGCCTCGATCAGGTCATAGGCGACCTTGCCCGAGCAGAGCACCACGCGCTTCACATCCTTGTCGGCAGGCGGATTGGTGTCGGACAATATCCGCATGAAATGATGGTCGCCCTGGAAGTCTTCCGCTTTCGATACCGCCAGCTTGTGCCGCAGCAGCGACTTCGGCGTCATGATGATCAACGGTTTGCGGAAAGAACGCAGCATCTGGCGGCGCAGCACGTGGAAATAATTGGCCGGGGTGGTGATGTTCGCGACCTGGATATTATCCTGCGCGCAAAGTTGCAGGAACCGTTCCAGCCGCGCCGAACTATGCTCAGGACCCTGGCCTTCATAGCCATGCGGCAGCAGCATCACCAGACCGTTGGCGCGCAGCCATTTGGCTTCGCCCGAGGCAATGAACTGGTCGATCATGATCTGCGCGCCATTGGCGAAATCGCCAAATTGCGCTTCCCATAATACCAGGGTTTTCGGATCGGCACCGGCATAGCCATATTCAAAACCAAGCACGCCATATTCACTCAGCGGGCTGTCGAGCACTTCAAACCGGCCATGACGAACCGTGCTCAGGGGCACATATTTTTCTTCGGTATCCTGATCGACCCATACGGCATGGCGCTGGGAAAAGGTGCCGCGCCCGCTATCCTGACCGGACAGGCGAATATTATAGCCTTCGGAGACCAGTGATCCGTACGCCAGCGCTTCGCCGGTTGCCCAGTCGAAATTCTCTTTCGTCTCGAACATCTTGGCTTTGGCGTCGAGAACCCGGCCGAGGGTTTTGTGAATGCGCAGGCCTTCGGGAACCGTCGTCAATGTCCGGCCGAGACTGTCGAATAATTTCGCGTCGATCGCGGTTTCCGCATTGCGGCGCGCGGTTTCCGGATCGGCCGGAATATGCAGGCCCTGCCAGCGACCACCAAACCAGTCAGCCTTGTCGGCCTTATAATCGGCCGCCGCCTGAAATTCGGTTTCGAGATGGTCGGCAAAGGCGTTGCGGGTCTGGTCTCCCCAGTCCGCGTCGATCACGCCTTCCTCGACCAGCCGCGCTTCATAGAGCTTGCTGACCTTTGGATGCTTCTTGATCGCGGCATACATGATCGGCTGGGTGAAGCTTGGTTCGTCGCCTTCATTATGGCCAAAGCGGCGATAGCACCACATGTCGATAACGATATCCCGGCCAAAACGCTGGCGGAATTCCATCGCGATCTTGCAGGCGAAGGTCACTGCTTCCGGATCATCGCCGTTGACGTGAAAAATCGGCGCTTGCACGCCCTTGGCGACATCGGACGGATAAGGCGAGCTGCGCGCGAATTGCGGGCTGGTGGTGAAGCCGATCTGGTTGTTGATCACGAAATGGATGCAACCACCGGTATTATAACCACGGATGCCCGAGAAGCCGAGGCATTCCCAGACGATACCCTGACCGGCAAAGGCCGCATCACCGTGGATCAGCACCGGCAGCACCTGATCATGTTTTTCCAGATCGTCCCGCGCAACCTGCTGGGCGCGGACCTTGCCGAGCACCACCGGGTCCACCGCTTCGAGATGCGACGGATTGGGCACGAGGCTCATATGAACATTGATGCCATCAAATTCGCGGTCGGTGGACGTGCCGAGATGATATTTCACATCGCCGGAGCCGCCGACATCCTCGGGACTGGCGGAACCGCCATGAAATTCGTGAAAGATGACCTTGTAGGGCTTGGCCATCACATTGGCGAGAATGTTCAGGCGGCCACGATGGGCCATGCCATAGACAATATCGCGGACACCGGACTGGCCGCCATATTTGATGATATTTTCCAGCGCCGGCAACATCGATTCACCGCCGTCGAGGCCGAAACGCTTGGTCCCGACATATTTCTTGCCGAGGAAATTTTCATATTCCTCGCCTTCGATCACCTTGTTGAGGATCGCTTTCTTGCCCTCTGGCGTGAAGTGGATTTCGGCGTCTTTGCCCTCCATCCGCTCCTGCAGAAAGCGCCGTTCCTCGATATCGGCAATATGCATATATTCGAGACCGACCGGGCCGCAATAATTAGCGCGCAGGACCGCTTCGATCTCGCGGACGGTCGCTGTCTGGAAGCCAAGCACGCCGCCCAGATAGACCGGCTTGTCCATATCGTCGGCGGTAAAGCCATGGAATTCCGGAGTCAGATCAGCCGGTTCTTCCAGCTTCGACAAGCCCAGCGGATCAAGATTGGCACCGAGATGTCCACGCACCCGATAGGTACGGATCAGCATCATCGCTCTAATCGATTTTTCTGCCGCCTGCGCAACCTCTGCATCGGACATGGATTTGCCGGATTTCTCGGCAGATGCCTTTATCTCGATGCCCATTTGCGTGGGATCAAGCGCGCTGTTCAGCTCGTCGGCGTCATCAATCGGCCAGTGCTTGCGCTGCCAGCTGGGGCCTTGCTCCTGCTCCGAGCCGATAAAATCCTGATTTTCAAAACCCATAATATACTACCTTATGTGCCGGCCCCTAACTGTTCACCGGCGAAGGTGCCCAGAATTGTCCTGTCCGATCGTCTGGACCCTGCCCTACGGCAGGGAATCTCAAATCATCATCACGTCACAATCTCGAACCACTTCAGCCCGCATCTTCAATGTTCACCGACGAAGGCCGGTGCCCAGAACGATCCTGTCCGATCGTCTGGGCCCTGCCCTGCGGCAGGGAACACAAAGTTACGGCTCGCTTCAAACTCAAACCAGCTCCTTCAACATCGCATCCAACGTCGTGCCCAATTCACTAGGCGAAGGCGAAACGCGGATACCCGCTGCTTCCATCGCCGCGATCTTGTCTTCCGCGCCGCCCTGGCCGCCGGAAACAATCGCGCCGGCGTGGCCCATGCGGCGTCCCGGAGGCGCCGTAAGACCGGCGATAAAGCCGACCATTGGCTTGGAACGGCCCTTCTTGGCTTCATCGGCGATGAATTGCGCAGCTTCTTCTTCCGCGCTGCCGCCGATTTCACCGATCATGATGATCGACTTGGTTTCATCATCGGCCAGGAACAATTCCAGCACGTCGATGAAGTTGGTGCCGTTGACCGGATCGCCGCCAATGCCGACCGCTGTCGTCTGGCCAAGGCCAACCGCTGTGGTCTGGTGCACGGCTTCATAGGTCAGCGTACCGGAGCGAGAAACAACGCCGACCGAGCCCTTCTGGAAGATGCTGCCGGGCATGATGCCGATCTTGCATTCGTCGGGGGTCAGGACGCCGGGGCAGTTCGGGCCGATCAGGCGCGACTTGCTGCCCTGCAACGCGCGCTTGACGCGAACCATGTCGAGCACCGGAACGCCCTCGGTGATCGCAACGATCAGCTCGATCTCTGCATCGATAGCTTCGAGGATCGAGTCCGCTGCAAATGGCGGCGGAACATACACAACGCTGGCCGTCGCGCCGGTCGCGTCCTTGGCTTCCGCCACGGTGTTGTAGTTCGGCAGACCGATATGGGTCGTGCCCCCCTTGCCCGGCGTAACGCCCGCAACCATCTGCGTGCCATAAGCCAAAGCCTGTTCCGTGTGGAACGTGCCGGTATTGCCGGTCATGCCCTGGGTAATAACTTTGGTGTTCTTGTCGATTAAAATGCTCATTGATTATCCACTCCAAAATGAGTTTTCTTGAAACTCAGACCAGCCGCGCCTGTTTGTTTGGCAACAGCATGGTCATCATTAATGTACAAAACTTGGGTGTCCCCTTCTCCAAGCTCTTCGTCTCCGCTCCATTCTACGATCATTAGACCACCATCGTGGATCTTACGAATTGCGTTTTCGGACCGCAAATCAGTAACATTTCTAATATCCGTGGGTTCTGGCGCTGAAAAATCTATCATCCGGCAACCAACAATGAAGCCGCCTTCGATTTTTGTAGGCAACAACATAAGATGAAGGTTTCGATGGTTCAGAGATTTTTCAAATGTTAACGGGGCGCTTATCGTAGCTCCCTCAGCGCCCAAAACCGATGGTGCTGATGCCGTTATGAATGCTGTATATCGCCCCATGGCACTGTCGGTGTCGGGGATTTTATTTATCCATCCCAAACTCGAAAGCCGACCTTCAACACCATCAAGTTGAGAAGATGCATCGCAAGATTTCTCGAAAAGCGAATAGGCTTCCTGCATGGGATAAGGGTCAGCCATCGAATGTGCCGCGCCAATTGTCATCAAGATAGAAGCAACGAAACTCACGCCAGACTCGGATCCAGCCCCTTGCAGGCTTCCAGCAATTCCTTAACCGCATCGACCGACACGTTGAAATTGCCCTGCGCTTCTTCGCTCAGTTCGATTTCGATGATCTTCTCGACACCGTCCTTGCCGATGATGCACGGCACGCCGACATAGAGATCGTCAACGCCATATTGGCCGGTCAGGTGAGCCGCGGCAGGGAGCACGCGGCGTTTGTCCTTGAGATAGCTTTCCGCCATCATGATCGCGCTGGTTGCCGGCGCATAATAAGCCGAGCCATTGCCGAGCAGCTGGACGATTTCGCCGCCGCCCGAACGGGTGCGCTGGACGATCGCGTCGATTTTTTCCTGCGTGGTCCAGCCCATCTTGATCAGATCGGGGATCGGGATACCGGCAACCGTCGAATAAGCCGGAACCGGCACCATCGTATCGCCGTGGCCGCCGAGAACGAAGGCGGTGACGTCTTCGACCGAGACGTTGAATTCGTCAGCCAGGAAGTGACGGAAGCGGGCGCTGTCGAGCACGCCGGCCATGCCGACCACCTTGTTGTGCGGCAGTCCGGAAAATTCGCGCAAGGCCCAGACCATCGCGTCGAGCGGGTTGGTGATGCAGATAACAAATGCGTCGGGCGCGTTGGCCTTGATGCCTTCGCCAACAGCCTTCATCACTTTCAGGTTGATGCCGAGCAGATCGTCGCGGCTCATGCCAGGCTTGCGCGGGACGCCTGCAGTCACGATGATCACATCGGCGTCGGCAATATCGGCATAGTCGCTGGTGCCCTTGAGATTGGAGTCGAACCCGTCGACCGGAGCGGCCTGGCTGAGGTCGAGCGCCTTGCCCGCTGGCATGCCTTCGGCAATATCGAACAGGACAACGTCGCCCATTTCTCTGGAAGCTGCGAGGTGGGCGAGCGTGCCGCCGATCATGCCTGCGCCGATCAGCGCAATCTTGTTACGGGCCATGTGGGAAATTCTCCTAAAATAGAGTCGTAATGGAACTTATGGGCAGGATTAGGCCCCTATTTTGACAAATTCAACCGCAGAAAGCACCATTTTGACCGCTATCTTTGCAATTGGTTCGCAGTAGCATTAGTGGCGCGGCACTTACGTCATCCTGACCTTGTTTCGGGGCGTCTTGTCAGGAACAGCCGCCCGGAATCCTGAAACGGGTTCAGCGGGACGACGAATTCGAAACATGCTTCCAAATCTTCCATTCTTTTGCGTTGCAAAGTGAAATTCAAATGCCATGATGCAAAGAAAAAGAGGATGCCAACATGCTGACAAAAGGCGACGAATATCCGCTGCACCAGACGCCGGAACCGATGGCGCTATCGGGCGGAAACCGCAATTTCTACGACCGCTATTTCTTCAACGGCTATAGCGCGGACGGCAGCATCTTCTTCGCCGCCGCGCTCGGTATCTACCCCCAGCTCGACATCATGGACGCCGCCTTTTGCGTCTCGATTGACGGCAAACAGCATAATCTGCGCGCCTCCAAACGCATGGGCAGCGAGCGGCTTGATCTGACGGTCGGACCGATCACGGTCAGCATCGTCGAGCCGCTTCAAAAGCTCAGACTGATCGTTGCCGGCAATGACAGCCCGATCACCGCAGACATCACACTCACCGCTCGCCACCAGCCAATTGAGGAGCCGCGCTTCATCCGCCGCGAAGGCCCGCGGCTGATGATGGACTATACTAGAATGACGCAGAACGGCGACTGGTCGGGCACAATCACCGTCGAGGGTCAGGATATCGATATCGCCAATTGCCGCGGCACCCGCGACAGAAGCTGGGGTATCCGGCAGGTCGGAGCCTCCGAATCGCAACCACCACCGGCAGGCGAATTTCCGCAATTCTGGTGGCTCTGGACGCCGCTAAATTTCGACAATCACGCCTGCTTTTTCCACAGCAATGATGACGGCGACGGCCTGCCGTGGAACCGGCGCGGCGTGGTCGACACGATCGCCGGCGAAACCCATGAATTCGAGCCCAAGGCCATTGATCTCAGCTACCACAGCGGCTCCCGCCGCATCAAACAGGTGGCGCTCGAAACCGGCACCGGATCGCTCACGATCACACCGCGCACAGGCGATGCCGCTCGAACATTTTACATGTCAGGCCTCGGCTATCTCCATCCGGTCTGGGGCCACGGCATGGATCACGGCGATCTCGAAGTCGCGCATGATGTCATCGCCCTCGACCCCGCACCGGCGATCGACATGACCACTATCCACATTCAGGCGCTCAGCGATGCGGTGCTCACCGTCGACGGCCGGGAGCATCACGGCATCGGCGTGGTCGAACAATTGTTCATCGGTCCACACGCAACCAGCGGCTTGGCGGGCATCATGGACCCGGCCGCATGAGCGCCCGCTTCCCCGTGCGACCCGAAGAGTTCGAACCGACTTTCATTGAGCGGGTATTTGGCGCCACGCCCGACTCGCTCAAATCCCTGACTCATGAACCGGTCGGCACCGGTCAGGTCTGTGACAGCTATCGCTTCACCTGCGGATGGTCCGAAGGCGGTCATCCGGAGACCTTTATCGCCAAATGTCCGAGCGCCGATCCGGTCAGCCGGGGGGCCGCCGCGATCTTCCATCTCTATGATATGGAAGTCGGCTGGTACCGCGATGTCGCTGACGATTGCGGCGCGCTGTGCCCGAAATCCTATCACGCCAATATCGCAGAAAACGAACAGGAGTTTGTGCTCCTTCTCGAAGACATGGCACCCGCTTCGCAAGGCGATCAATTGGCCGGCGCTTCTTTGATTCAAGTAGAAACAACACTGGCCGAGGCCGCTACCCTCCATAATTTTCAACCGGCCAGCGGGTTCGAAAACTTACAGTGGCTGGATCATGGCACCGGCAACAGCCTGTTCCTCGAGACCAGCCTGCCCGCCGGTTATCCGGTCTTTCGCCAGCGATTTTCCTCGCTGCTCTCTCCGGAAATATTGGATCTCGGCCAACAGCTAGTTGACCGCATCGGTGCTTATATTGCGCATGAACCGCCGGAATTGACCGTCACCCATGGTGATATGCGCCTCGACAATATCCTGTTCCATGCCGACGGCCAGATCGCGGCTCTCGTGGACTGGCAGACTTGCTCACTTGGCAATCCCGCCAATGATGTAGCCTATCTGATCGGCACCAGTTTCGCCGATCCGGCAGAACGGCGCGAACAAGAGGAAAAACTGGTCCAAACCTATTTGTTGGGCCGGTCGAATGCCCCCGCTTTCGAGATCTTCTGGGACGAATATCGCCGCCATGCCTTTGCCGGCTTTATCATGGCCATCAACGCCTCGCTCCATGTCGAACAGACAGAACGCGGCGACAGGATGTTCGCGGCAATGGCAGAGAGACCAGCGCAAATGGCGATCGATCTGGATAGTTTAGGCCTGCTCTAGACCGCAGCCCCGTGACCGAGAGCGAGATAGTCATCCGATTGCATCTCGAGCAAGCGCGATGCGGTGCGTTCAAACTCGAAGGAACCGTCGCCTTCCGGATATAGCGAATCCGGCTCGGCATCTGCACTGGCCAGCAGCTTGACCCGATATTCGTAGAGCGCGTCGATCAGGGTGATGAAGCGCGCGGCCTCGTTGCGATTCTCCTTGGACAGCACCGGTATGCCGACGATGATCACGCTATGATAATGGCGGGCAATCGCCAGATAATCCTGCGCGCCACGCGCTTCTGCGCACAGCCGCTTGAACGAAAATACTCCGACACCTTTTAGCGATTTAGGAACCCTCAGCATCCGCCCACCCTGCACTTCTATTTCGGCCGACGGCACATGGTCCCGATCCTCGGGCGGATAGTCGGTCAGGCGAAAAAAAGCCTCGCTCAGGGCTCGGGTTGCGGCCTCTCCATTGGGCACATGCCACAGGTCCACATCGCCCAGCCGTTCGCGCCGGTAATCGGTCGGTCCGTTGAGCGAAATGACATCGAGCCGGGTCTTGAGCAACTCTATGAACGGCAGGAAATGCTCGCGATTGAGGCCATTTTTATAGAGATCATCCGGCGGGCGGTTGGAGGTGGTGACAATCGTCACGCCGGCCTCGACCAGCCCAGTGAACAGCCGCGACATGATCATCGCATCGGCACTGTTATTCACCACCATCTCGTCAAAGGCGAAAAAGCGCGCTTCGCCTGCCAGAGCCTTGGCCACCGGGATCACCGGATCGCCCTGCTCCTTCTTTCGCTCTTCATTGAGCCGTGCGTGCACATCGAGCATGAATTCGTGAAAATGCGCGCGTTTTTTGCGATTAATGTCGAGATTGTTGTAGAAAAGATCCATCAGCATCGACTTGCCGCGCCCCACGCCGCCCCACATATAAACACCCTGCGGTGATTGCGGTTTCTTGCCGAATGCGCGCCATAATATGCTGCCCCTTGGCGGCACGGCTTCCAGCTCCTTTTGCAACCGGGCCAGCCGTTTAGCGCAAGCTTCCTGGTCGGGGTCGGGTTTCAGTTCCCCTTGCGCGATCAGAGCCAGATAGCGCTGGTAGAAAGAACTCATCGCAAGTCCGTTTTCTGGCGCGGTGCCTTTTTTACAATGGCCGTGAAGGAGGCCATATTATCCTCGCCTTTCTCACCCTGCACAACCAGTCCGCGCATGAACAGAAAGCGGCCGGTTTCACGGGTGATCTCCACTTGCGCCTCGAGCGGTTCGCCCATTCGCGCGGAACCGAGAAAATGCGTCTGCAATTCCAGCGTTACGGCATAGCCGGACGGGCCAAGGTCAAGCACCCGCATTGCGGCAAACAGCGAACAGTCGATGAATCCCATCATCGTTCCGCCATGGACCGCATCACCGAGATTGCGATGCTTGCGCTCCGGGAAAATCCGCACCCGGGCGATATCGTCATCGAACCCGTCGCCCCCGCGCCGGACAATCATCTTTCCCAGAAAACTGTTATAGCAATCAGGATCGTTCAGCTGCCATATATTCCAGCCCGGATAATCCGGATCGGGCTCGGTGATGACAAAATTACGCTCGGCTTCAGACATGGTTGGCGCCTGCGTTTGAATCAGACTTCGCGCGAAGCGGTCATCTTCTTGATTTCGGCAATCGCCTTGGCCGGTGACAGGCCTTTGGGACAGGCATTGGCACAATTCATGATTGTGTGGCAGCGATAGAGCCGGAACGGATCTTCCAGTTCGTCGAGCCGCTCACCGGTCATTTCATCGCGGCTGTCGGCGAGCCAGCGATAAGCCTGCAGCAGGATCGCGGGACCAAGAAACTTGTCGCTGTTCCACCAATAGCTCGGGCAGCTGGTCTGGCAGCACGCGCAAAGAATGCACTCATATAGCCCATCCAGTTTACCGCGATCTTCTGGCGATTGCAGCCGCTCCTTGCCCGATGGCGTCGGCGTCACCGTTTTCAGCCAGGGCTGGATAGAAGCATATTGCGCGTAGAAATGGGTGAAGTCAGGGACCAGATCCTTGATCACTTCCATATGAGGCAGTGGAGTGATGGTTACCTTGTTCCCGCAATCTTCAATTGCGGTGGTGCAGGCCAGGCCATTTTTGCCGTTGATATTCATCGCGCAGGACCCGCAAATGCCTTCGCGGCACGAGCGGCGGAAGGTCAAAGTAGCGTCCTGTTCCGACTTCATCTTGATCAGCGCATCAAGCACCATCGGTCCGCATTCGTCCGTGTCGATTTCGAACGTGTCGTAGTGCGGGTTCTCGCCTTTGTCCGGATCGTAGCGATAGACTTTGAATGGGCGCTTTTTTCCGCCGGTCAGCGCTTGATGCAATTCACCGGTTTTTCGGATTTTGCTATTCTTGGGGAGCGTAAAAGTAGCCATGTCTATCGGATTCCCTTGTTCTGCGGATCGGCATAACCAAGAAGTGCTGCTTTCTCAACCGTTTTGCACTGCAAAAAAGATTAGTCGGGTTCCGATTCATGCAATCACTGGTGGCGCTCGAAAAACGCGACCATGTCATCCAGCACCGAAGCCTTGTGACGAAAGGGCTTGGCAAGCGCCATCATGATTTCGAGATGGTCAATATCGGGATATTCGACATATTCGGCATCGCCGCCCGCGGCGAGGATTTTATCGCGCAAAATTTTGCTGTTGCGTGGCTTGACCTGGGTATCATTTGTACCGCTGGACAGCCAGAGCGGCGGAGCATCGGACCGGACGAAATTGACTGGCTGGGTCATCTCCGGTTCGGGATACTCGCCAAAGCTCTGCTTCGTTGTCTCGGAATCAAACGGATAGAAATCATAGGGTCCGGCCAGCGCCGCTACGCCCCTGATCAGGTCGGGTGATTTGCCCTCGCGCCCCAGCCACTGCCGGTCCAGCGCCAGCATCATCGCGTTATAGGCACCGGCAGATTGCCCGGAGAGAAATATCCGGCTCGGATCACCGCCAAACGCCTCGATATTGTCGTCCACCCATGCGAGCGCCTTGGCGCTGTCTTCGAGGAAACCGGGAAAACGCGTTTTTGGAAACAGGCGATAGTCGGGCAACACCACCATATAGCCGCGATTGGCCAGTGCCCGTCCGGTGAAAGCATAATGATCCTTGGCTCCGTCGCGCCAGCCGCCGCCATAGATAAAAACGACCACTGGAAGTGGCCCGGTCGCCGCTGTTTTGGGAGTCCAGATATTGAGCCCCAGGCCAAGCGTCTCGTCATAAATTTGATTCTGCACGAGAAGCTGGGAATCGCTGTCGCCTGGGATGACATTATTGACCATATCCAGTTGCTTCGGACCCGGCTGCGCAATGAACCACCATGCAATGCAGCCGCAAGCGAGGAGCAGCACTCCGATGATGACAAGCCATTTCATAGACTGAGCCTTAGCCAGCCGCTCAGACGCTGGCAATGTTGATCTCCGCGATATTCACCAGCACCATATTGTTCGTTTTGAGCCGGGCAGTCATCAGGAAACCCCAGAAATCCGCTGCAAAAGCACGCAAGCCATAAAAAAGGCGACCCGCAGGCCGCCTTCTTCGCAATTCGATGTGGTTTCGATTAACGCTTTGAGAACTGGAAGCTCTTACGCGCTTTCGCCTTACCATATTTCTTCCGCTCGACCTTACGGCTGTCGCGAGTCAGGAAGCCCTCTGCCTTGACCGCTGACCGCAGAGCCGGCTCATATTTGGTCAATGCTTGCGAAATGCCGTGCTTGACCGCGCCAGCTTGCCCCGAGAGACCGCCGCCTTTAACGGTGACGACGACGTCATATTGACCTTCGCGCTCGGTGATCGCGAAGACCTGATTAAGCACCAGACGCAGGGTCGGGCGAGCAAAATAGGTTTCCTGATCGCGGCCATTGACCGTGATCGTGCCCTTGCCAGGCTTCAGCCATACGCGGGCAACCGCATCTTTCCGGCGACCGGTCGCATAAGCACGACCAAATTTGTCCAGCTCCTGCTCACGCAAAGGCATGGTGGAGACGGGTGGTTCAGCGGCTACAGTTTCGGCATCCGCTTCAGCGGCGGCCGGTGCGTCGACCACAGCCGGGCCAGCGATATCTTTAAGATCAGCGAGATCGGTTTTTACGTCAGACATTATGCGCCCACCTTGTTCTTACGGTTCATCGAAGCGACGTCGAGCGCCACTGGGTTCTGGCCGTTATACGGATGCTCGGTACCGGCAAATACGTGCAATGCACGCATCTGGGCGAAACCCAGCGGACCCTTGGGGATCATCCGTTCGACAGCTTTTTCCATGACGCGTTCAGGGAAACGGCCTTCGAGGACCTTTTCTGCCGTTGTGCCGCTGATGCCGCCGGGATGGCCGGAGTGCTTGTAATAGGTTTTCTGCTTGGTCTTGTTGCCGGTGAACTTCACCTTCTCGGCGTTGATCACGATGACATGGTCGCCGCAATCCACATGAGGGGTGTAGCTTGGCTTGTGCTTGCCGCGCAGGAGGTTGGCGATGATCGATGCAACCCGGCCAACGACCAGATCTTCGGCATCAATGATATGCCATTTCTTTTCGACATCAGCAGGCTTGGCCGACTGTGTCTGTTTGGTGATACCCTTCATGGGGTGGCTCCTTCTTGGAGAGTGAGATTCAAAAATAACAAAAGCCGGACACGAGGATCCGGCCGACTGCGGCGCTATTGGCGCTGTTTTTTCTGCAAGTCAAGCGAAAGCGGGGCTTTGCTAGCGGGTATAATGCTACCGCGCGCGTTTTTCGCCCTCTCACGCGCCTTATGCTCAACGCTGTTTGGCAACCGGTAGATGATAGCCCAGATTTATAAAGTCAGCGGCACGGAAACGGTCATCGTGGCGTACGGCCAATCAGATGTACGCCCCAGACCGTCGATGCAACAACCAGCGCACCCACAGCCTGATGCAATACCGCCAGATGGATATCGATGCCCGTCATCACCGTTGCGATACCCAGCAGTATTTGGCTGCCGAAAGCGATGTGGATCGCAACGGAGGCGCGGCGATCGATGGGCCGGACCTTCCGAGCGAGAAAGACAAGAAAGCCGACCACAACCCAGGCCCACCATCGGTGGATGAAGTGGATAAGATAGGGATCATTATTTAGCGTATTCCAGATGCCGCTACTCCAATAGATTCCGCCGGGGACGAAATAGTCGTTCATCAGCGGCCAGGTGCTCGACACATAGCCGGCATCCAGACCTGCGGTATAAGCGCCGAACAGTAGCTGGAAAAAAAGAACCGCCAACACAGCCCAGCCAAGCCCGGTCATCCGAGCCGCTCTTGCGTTACCAACAGACAGTTGGCGCAGATCAAGTGCCGTCCAGACCAGTCCGCCGAGGATGAACAACGCGGTGAGCAAGTGCACCGCCAGCCGGAAATGGCTGACATCGGTCCGTTCGCTAAGGCCGGAACTGACCATCCACCAGCCGATCGTGCCCTGCAATCCGCCAAGCGCCAGCAAAGCCACCAGACGCCAGCCGTAGCCGGATGGAATCGCCCGCTTCACTGAGAACCACAGCAGCGGCAGTGCAAAGGCCACGCCGATCAAACGCCCGAGCAGCCGGTGCACCCATTCCCAGAAATAAATGAATTTGAAGTCCGCCAGTGTCATGCCAGCGGGGCCGTTGATCTCGAGATATTCGGGAATCTGTTTATATTTTTCGAATTCTGACAACCAGTCCGCTTCGCTCAGCGGCGGTAGCGCGCCGGTCACCGGCTTCCATTCGGTTATCGACAGGCCGGATTCAGTCAGCCGGGTGATCCCGCCCACGACGACCATGATGAACACCAGAAAGGCGACGGAATAAAGCCAGTTGGATAGGGCGACGGGGCGGCTTGTCTCAGCGGAATTCAAAGACGTTTCGATCATAGAATTCTTATGCCGTGAGCATGCTCAGCAATCAACTGTCGTTATACGGCAACATAATTGCGAAAATTGAAACTGCCTGCAGCAACCGGGGTTTGCTCTGCCGAGAAGTGGGCGCTAGTTCCCTTTTCCTTCAGTCTTCGAAAAATCAGATACAGGAATTATTGTCCCACAATTGGGAACTATTTTTTCAAGGTCAGCGGTCGTGATTTGTCCTGTGTCGATGCCACCCAAGCTTTTTTCATTCTTTCTTTCGTTTTCGCCTTTGATTCCAATCCATGTGCGTTGCAGGAAGTTCCTTTGCTTTCGTTGATCTTCACGCTTGGCGAATGCTATCGCCATTTTCGCAAACCGGTCGTCTGAAGCAAGTTGGGAGCGGATCAGGCCACATATGATTTGGGCTTGATTTTCCTTTCCATCTTTCGCCAGTTCATGGAGTTTGCCCTCAAGCTCAGAAAAATTTATTTTTCCCTGATCGTTAATGCGCTCGTTTAAAATAGCAACACTCTCTTGGAAACTGGCATTTACGCTTTGAATTGAGGCGTTGATCTCCGACATGCTTATATCAGGAAGCGGAAGTTTCCGCCCTTGCAAACTTGCGATCTCGTCATCCATTTTGTTGACGGCCATAATCAGATTACTGATATGAACTTGGTTACTGGCGTTTTGTTTCCCAGCCTCATCATATTGATCAATCAGCCTGTCCCTCAGTTTCCCGAGGGCCTTTTGCAGTTCCTTTTGCCCACCGGTTGAAAACTCTTTCAAGTTTGCCAAATATGCTTCTCGGTCGTCGCTGGACAGAGCATAAATTTTTGTGCCGCCCCCGCGGGCTAGGCTAACATCTGCATCCATTTTCTTGGCTTCGCTATGTTCAACAGCCCCCACGCTGAAAAAAATAGTCGAAAGCAATGGCAACAGTATTTTTTCAAACAGCCCTTTACCATTGGCGTCATCAGAGACCATCACGTGTCGATAAATCAACCCAAAAGAAATGACTAGCATGGCAGATAAAGCCATCAACAATATCCCGTCATGATATGCAGATTGATATGCAGGAACGGACCAAGATATTAGCGGCGTGTCCTCCAGAACATCTGTGTCTTCGTTCTTTAACCCTATGTCGGAATCGCGTTTGCTTGAGTTCCCAGAGCTCGCTTTTCCTTCAGAATACGGCTGTTGTGGATCTATTCCCGACTCTGACGCCGGTTGCTCTTTAACTTGCGCTGTCCGCAAATTTACATTCGGTAGCGTCATTACATAATGGCTGACCTGTGCATCCGACTGATGCTTGTGATCTTCCTTCAAAATAATGGCGAGCAGGATGGTAGCTAAGATGACACAGGCGATGCCCATGACCGAAAAGTTTAAGAAAATTTTGGATCTGCTATCCAGCGAACTTTCAGAACTGGGTGGTAGAATTTTGTTGAAGACGGCGAAGAATATCGAAATACCAGCGCCCATCAGCAAGATGAAACCCGTCGCGCGAAAAGTTATCAAATTTGGATTTTGCCCGGCGACATTTGAATCCCCTTCGAAAGACATCGGCCACAGAATTTCTCTCAAAGTATATATCAGAAAAAGATATCCAAAAAAGGTGATGAGGCCAGCGAAGTAACGATGATCACCATCCAGTCTGTTGCCGGGAATTTTACCACTTTGTTGTGCTTTTTTCGGTTCTGACATGGCCCCCCCCATTACTGTGCTCTTTCGGCAAATCTATTCCCCTTTCTAGTCGTTTATACGTGACCCCCGTCACGGTCGGTTGAGCGATGTCATCCTGGAGGAAAAGCGCCTGGCGCGCCCTAAGTGGCAGATATTTGGGTTATATCAGAAATGATATGTTGTATCTTAACAAGCTTTTTCCTATATCCATCACACACAAACAATAAGCGAGACAGTGAGTCGTGTTTACGACAGCCAAATTCTGGGACAGAAACGGTCTGATGGTCAGGGATGGCCTGTGGGACCGTATCGCCGTGCTCATTTCCGGTCTGTGCCTGGCGCATTGTGTCGCAACCATTGCCTTTGTTGCACTCCTGTCCTCGGCGGGTGGCATGTTCCTCAATCCGCTGGTCCATGAAATTGGCTTGGGAATCGCTATTGCTCTTGGTTTTTTTGCTCTGGGGCGTGGCGTGCTGGATCATGGCTATATCATGCCGGTTGCTATCGGCAGTCTGGGGCTGGGAATGATGATGGGCGCGATCACGCTTGGGCATGACAGCGGACATGATGGCCGCGAGGTCCTGTATACCATGCTGGGCGTCGGTCTGCTCGCGCTGGCCCATGACCTGAACTACCGCGCCACCCATTAATTGCTGCCCATTGCCCTCGCGGCGAAACATCCCTAAATTGCCCTTATGGGAAAACATGATCATCATGAGCATCACGGCGAATCTTTAGCCGATGCAGCGCGCGCCAATCTGGAAAAATCCGGCGAGAAATGGACCGATACGAGAGCCGCTATTTTTGAGGCGCTCGCCGGATTCTCTCGCCCGGCATCAGCTTATGACATCGCCGAACTGGTTTCTGCCGCGCGCGGTAAGCGCGTTGCACCGAACAGCGTGTATCGGATACTCGACCTGTTCGTCGCGAATAATCTCGCGATGCGGATCGAAAGCGCCAATGCCTATCTCGCCAACAGCCACCCTGGCTGCGAGCATGACTGTATTTTCCTGGTTTGCGACAGCTGCGGAGAAGCGACTCATATCGATGACGACCCCCTGTCCCAGCAAGTGCGCAAAGTAGCTAAAAGTCGAGGATTTAACTCCATCCGTCCGGTGATCGAGGTTCGCGGCATTTGCCAGAAATGCAGTTGATCCAACCCAATTGTCAGCAAATGTTAACGAGCAGCCTGCTGAAAGTTCGACAGGGCATTGCGATGCCGTTAGAACTGGAAAAAAACAGGGAGTGATTATGCCAGTTTCGAATACACCATTGCTGGATGATGTCTCCTTTCCAGCCGATCTGCGTAAATTAAAACCCACGCAGCTCCGCCAGTTTGCCGATGAACTGCGCGCCGAAGTGATTGACACCGTATCCACAACCGGCGGCCATCTCGGCGCTGGCTTGGGCGTTGTCGAGCTTACAACGGCGATCCATTATGTTTTCAATACGCCGGAAGATCGCTTGATCTGGGATGTCGGCCACCAATGCTATCCGCACAAGATCATTACCGGTCGCCGCGACCGAATCCGTACCCTGCGTCAGGGTGGCGGCCTCTCCGGTTTTACCAAGCGCTCGGAAAGCGAATATGATCCTTTTGGCGCGGCGCATAGCTCGACCTCGATCAGCGCTGCTCTCGGCTTCGCGATTGCCAACAAACTGAACGACAAGCCCGGTCGCGGTATTGCAGTTATCGGCGACGGCGCGATGAGCGCCGGCATGGCCTATGAAGCGATGAACAACGCTGCGGCAGCCGGCAACCGGCTGGTTGTCGTTCTCAATGACAATGACATGTCGATCGCGCCGCCAGTCGGCGGGCTTTCAGCTTATCTCGCCCGGATCGTATCCTCCAGAGAATTTCTCGGCGTCCGCCAGCTGGCGCGGCGTATCGCCAGAAAACTCCCCAAGCCACTCCACGATGCTGCGCGCAAGACCGATGAATATGCCCGCGGCATGACCATGGGCGGGACGTTGTTCGAGGAGCTGGGTTTCTATTATGTTGGTCCGATTGACGGCCACAATCTCGAGCATCTTATCCCGGTTCTGGAAAATGTTCGCGATGCGGCTGAAGGGCCTTGCCTGATCCACGTCGTCACCGAAAAAGGCAAAGGCTATAAATTTGCCGAGGAAGCCGCCGACAAATATCACGGTGTCGCGCAGTTTGACGTTATTTCCGGCAAGCAGAACAAGGGCCCTGGCGGCGGACCGCCTGCCTATCAGAATGTTTTTGGTGAAACGCTGGCCAAACTGGCCGACAGCGATTCGCGCATCTGCGCGATTACCGCAGCCATGCCCTCCGGCACTGGCGTCGACAAATTCGCCCAAGCCCATCCGGACAAGGCCTTTGATGTCGGCATCGCCGAACAGCATGGCGTAACCTTTGCCGCCGGTCTCGCGGCACAGGGCATGCGGCCTTTTTGCGCGATCTACTCAACCTTTCTGCAACGTGCCTATGATCAGGTCGTCCATGATGTGGCGATCCAGAATCTGCCAGTACGCTTCGCCATAGACCGTGCCGGTCTGGTCGGCGCAGACGGCAGCACCCATGCCGGATCTTTCGATGTCACCTATCTGGCGACACTGCCCAATTTCGTTGTGATGGCCGCAGCAGACGAGGCGGAACTAGCGCATATGACCTATACTGCGGCCTTGCACGACAACGGCCCGATTGCCTTTCGCTACCCGCGCGGCAATGGCACAGGTGCCCCAATTCCGGATAAGCTCGAACAACTTGAAATCGGCAAGGGTCGGATCGTCAAGCAAGGCACTAAGGTCGCTATCCTGTCGCTTGGCGCCCGTCTCGAAGAAGCCAAGAAGGCAGCAGAGCGGCTAGAGGCCAAAGGGCTCAGCACAACCGTCGCCGACTTGCGCTTTGCCAAGCCGCTTGATGAAGAACTGATCCGCAAATTGCTTACCACCCATGAAGTCGCTGTGACGGTCGAGGAAGCCTCCGTTGGCGGCCTTGGCGCGCATGTCCTGACTTATGCTTCCGACAATGGCCTGACCGATGCCGGGCTCAAGATCCGAACCATGCGTTTGCCGGATGTGTTTCAGGATCAAGACAAGCCCGACGTACAATATGCCGAAGCAGGGCTTGATGCCGATGGCATTGTCGATACCGTGTTGAAGGCGCTGCGGCACAACAGCGCAAATGTCGAAGATGAAGGAGCAAGGGCCTAGCCTATTTTGCTGCTTGTGATTGCCGGAAACGGTCTTTAGGCGATTGCGACATGCTTCCCGAACTCTCCCACATCGATCACTGGATTTTTGATCTCGATAATGTGCTCTATCCAGCCGAGTGCGATCTGTTCGCGCTGATCGATATCAAAATGGGCGAATATATCGCCAAGGCGCTGGACTGTGACTATGCCGAAGCGCGCAAAGTGCAAAAGGCGTTTTTCCACGATCATGGCACCACGCTGGCCGGCCTGATGCATCATCATGGCACCGACCCGCATGATTTTCTAGATTTTGTCCATGATATCGACATGGACCGGCTGTCGCCCGCGCCTATGGTCCGCGCCGCCATCGAGGCCTTGCCGGGCGAAAAGCTGATATTCACCAATGCCGACCGGCCCTACGCCGAACAGGTTTTGGAAAAACGCGGGCTGGCCGGCCTGTTCCACCAGATGCACGACATCCATGACACCGGGCTGGTCCCCAAACCGCAAGACGGTGCCTACCATAGCATGGTCGCGGTCACCGGTGTCGATCCGGCCCGGGCGCTGTTTGTCGAAGACACGGCCCGAAATTTGCGCCCGGCCAAAGATCTGGGCATGACCACCGTGTGGATAAACACCGGCGCGGAATGGGCTGGCCGCGAGCATGATCCCGTCTATATTGACTATGAAATTACCGATCTGGAAAGCTGGGTCACCGGCCTCCACCAAGCGAAGGAAGAATCAAGACCATGACCGCAGCATTGCAGACCATCATCGACGACGCCTGGGACAAACGTGAGTCTCTCGACCTGACAACGCAGGGCGAGGTCCGCGAAGCCGTGGATGCAGCGCTGGCCATGCTCGACAATGGCAGCGGCCGGGTTGCGGAGAAAAAAGACGGGCAGTGGGTGGTCAACCAGTGGCTGAAAAAAGCAGTGCTGCTCTCCTTCCGGCTGAACGACAATAAAGTCATCGAAGGCCAGGGTGGCGCCAATCACTGGGACAAAGTGCCCAGCAAATTTGCCGGATGGGGTGAGAACCGGTTCCGCGAGGCCGGTTTCCGTTCGGTGCCAGGATCCGTCGTCCGGCAGGGCGCCTTCATCGGCAAAGGCGTTGTCCTGATGCCAAGCTTCGTCAATATCGGCGCCTTCGTCGACGAGGGCTCGATGGTCGACGGCTGGGCCACGGTCGGCAGCTGCGCGCAGATCGGCAAGAATGTCCATATATCCGGCGGTGCCGGCATCGGCGGCGTGCTGGAACCCTTGCAGGCTGATCCGGTGATCATCGAGGACGGCGCCTTCATCGGCGCGCGGTCGGAAGTCGCCGAAGGCGTCCGGGTGGGCGAAGGCGCAGTGCTGTCCATGGGTGTCTATCTCGGCGCTTCCACCAAGATTGTCGACCGGGATACGGGCAAAATCTGGATCGGCGAAGTGCCGCCTTATGCCGTCGTCGTGCCGGGGACGTTACCACCAAAGATCAATGTTGACGGCGCACCGCAACCGTCGCTTTATTGCGCCGTGATCGTCAAGACGGTCGATGCGCAAACACGGTCCAAGACCGGTATCAACGAATTGCTGCGCGACTGATGGCCACGGGGGTGGATCAGGTGAAGGTAACGCTGGAGCCGAATGATCACCCCTATCGCAATGGTGCCTGGACCCCGGTGTTCGAGGAACTCGACACAGATGATCTCGAAATAATCGGGACCATTCCGGCTGACATTGACGGCCTCTACGTCCGCAACACCGAGAACCCAGTGCATGGCAGCATTGGTCGTTATCATCCCTTCGACGGCGACGGGATGATCCATAGCATCCGTTTGCAGAATGGTAAGGCGACCTATCGCAACCGCTTTGTCCGGACGGAGGGTTTCGAGGCCGAACAGATAGAAGGCGGGCCTTTGTGGGTCGGGATCATGGGCAAGCCCGACGATTCCAGACGTGAGGGATGGGGCGCGCATGGCAGCGTCAAGGACAGCAGTTCGACCGACGTCGTGGTCCATGCCGGTGCGATCCTCTCGACCTTCTACCAATGCGGCGAAGGCTATCGGCTCGATCCGGAAACGCTCGAGACTTTGGGCACGGCGGGCTGGGTTCCGGAAGACGGCATTTCCGCGCATCCGAAGGTCGATGAAGCGACTGGCGAACTGCTGTTCTTCAACTATTCCACCAAAGCTCCCTATCTCCATTATGGCGTGGTCGGACCGGATAATCAGCTCAAGCATTTCATCCCGGTAGAGCTGCCGGGCGCGCGGCTGCCCCATGATATGGCGTTCACCGAAAATTTTGCGATCTTCAACGACTGCCCGCTCTACTGGAAACCGGAACTGATCGAGCGGAATCTCTATATTCCCGCCTATCATCCCGACGAGCCAACCCGTTTCGGCATCATCCCGCGCATGGGGCAGCCGGAGGATATCAAATGGTTTGAGGCCAAAGCGACCTATGTGCTTCACTGGTCCAATGCCTATGAAGATGGCGATGAAATCGTCCTCGACGGCTATTTCCAGAATGAACCGGTGCCGGCACCGCTGACCGATTTCCCGGCGGGCTATGAAAGCATGGGCGCGAGCATCGACCTGCACAGTTTCAAACCCGAATTGCACCGCTGGCGTTTCAATATGAAAACCGGCGAGACCCGCGAGGAGACATTGTTCGACGACTATCCGGTCGAATTCGGGATGATCAACCAGCAGATCACCGGCAAACCCTATCGCTATGTATATAGCGTCACCGGCGAGCCGGGCTGGTTCCTGTTCAACGGCCTGACGAAACATGATCTCGAGACCGGCGAAACAGAGCATATCTCCTTTGGCGAGCAGCGCTTCGGATCCGAAGCGCCTTTCATTCCGCGCGCCAACGCGCAGTCAGAGGATGACGGATATTTGATCAGTTTCATCACCGATATGGCGCAGGCCCGGTCGGAATGTATCATTATTGACGCGCAGGATATTGCGGCGGGCCCGGTCTGCACGATCATCTTGCCGCACCGGATTAGCAGCGGCACCCATGCAACCTGGGCTTCGGCGGATCAATTAAGGTAACGCGTCATGCCAGCGAAGGCTGGCTCCCGACCCAATATCGCGGTTCAAACCAAGCTTGGTTTGGCCCCCAGCCTTCGCTGGGGCGACGGATCAGTCAAACAACTCCCCGTCCACCTCTTTGCCCGCAGGCGGTGTCAGGCCCAGATGTTTCCACCCGCGATCATTGAGCGTCCGGCCGCGTGCGGTCCGGGCGATCAGGCCGAGCTGAATCAGATAGGGTTCGATCACCTCTTCCACCGTGTCGCGGGGTTCCGAAAGACCTGCCGCCAGCGTTTCCACACCGACCGGGCCGCCTTTGTAGACGTCCGCGATCATATAGAGATAGCGCCGGTCCATGGCGTCGAGACCGATACTGTCTACTTCGAGCCGAAGAAGCGATTCGTCAGCGATTTTCCGGTCGACCAGCCTTGTCCCCGCGACATTGGCGAAATCCCGCACCCGGCGGAGCAGGCGCCCGGCGATCCGCGGCGTGCCCCGCGCGCGACGGGCCACTTCGGTGGCACCATCGGGCGCTATATCAAGGTCGAGCAGACGCGCCGCGCGGTGGACAACCAGTTCCAGTTCCTCGGTCGTATAGAAATTGAGCCGTACGGGTATGCCGAAACGGTCGCGCAGCGGCGTGGTGAGCAGGCCCTGCCGCGTAGTCGCGCCGATCAGGGTGAAGGCGGGCAAGTCAATCCGTACCGAACGCGCCGACGGACCTTCACCGATGATCAGATCTAGCGCGCGGTCTTCCATCGCCGGATAGAGCACTTCCTCGACCACCGGATTGAGCCGGTGAATCTCGTCGATAAACAGGACATCGCCTTCTTCGAGATTGGTCAACAGCGCCGCCAGATCGCCGGACTTGGCGATGACTGGCCCGGAAGTGGCGCGAAAACCGACACCCAGTTCGCGTGCAATGATCTGCGCCAGCGTGGTCTTGCCTAGGCCGGGAGGCCCAAAGAACAGCACATGGTCGAGCGCCTCGCTACGCCCCTTGGCCGCCTCGATAAACACCCGAAGATTGCCACGTGCCGCTTCCTGCCCGATAAATTCGTCGAGCGTTTTCGGGCGCAGGGCAGCGTCGATATCTTCGACCTTGCGTTCGGGTGATTGGAGGCGGTCTTCGGTCATTCGGAGAGACTCAAATGCAATGGGATAACTCTATCGCTTGAAAAAAAATATGGATCACCGCCCAAAAAGTCGATGATCCAATCCATCCAACTTCTTTCAAAAACCTCAGCCACAAATTTATTCGGCTCTTTGGAGTTGGGATCAGCCTTAACCGCCATATAACCGATACCTCGTCCGAACGTTGTGCACGATGAGAAATCGGTTGGGCTGACCAATAAGGTGGCTTGCTGCAATTCAACTGGTCCTTCCAGAACACGGATACGTATCGTCCACGGCTCATGTAATTTTTCGATTATCTTGGCTTTGACAATCATGGTGTCCAGCGACGCGTCTGATGGCTTTGTTTTGTAGATCATTGCCTGCGGAACCGGTTCGGCCATGCACGCTAATGCGGGTGATGAAACCAAAGAAACGGACAACAGGAAAAGCGCAATCCTCACCGCGCTGCCTTCTTCAACGCCAGCCTAACCAGTGCATCCAGTGTCGCACCGTCCCCCGCCTCAGCATCCGCCGCCGCCACCGCCGCACTCGCATCAACCGGCTTGAAGCCGAGATTCTGCAGCGCGCTGACCGCATCGGCGCTGTTGTTCGAGGGGGCGTGGACCGCTCCGCCGCCAGCAACTGGATCGGTCGCAATGCCGCCGACCTTGTCTTTCAGTTCATTGACAATCCGCAGCGCCAGCTTCGGGCCAACGCCGTTGGCACGGCTGACCATCGCCTTGTCGCCAGTCGCCACGGCGCGGGAGATTTCTCCGGGCTCCAGCGCCGACAGGATCGCCAATGCAACCTTGCCGCCGACACCCTGCACCGAGATCAGCAAGCGGAACCAGTCGCGCTCCGAACCGCTGGCAAAGCCCATCAGCCGCATGTCGGTCTCGCTGACCTGCATCTCGGTGTAGATTGTCGCGCCATCGCCTTTGCCGCCAATCGCGCCGATGGTACGGGACGAACAGAACACCAGATAGCCGACGCCGTTCACGTCCAGCACGATATTATCCGTGCCGATTTCGTCGATGGTGCCGGTCAGTTTTGCGATCATGAACTTGTTTTAGCGCAGCAGGCGAATCTGTCGAGTTTTTGTTTTGTTCTTTCACGTCGGACACCACGCTGATGGCTCAAAATCACTCTTCGGCCTATTGTATCTTCGTGCGGCAAACCCCGTTCGTGCTGAGCTTGTCGAAGCACGGATTTGCGCGCTTCACAGTCCTTCGACAGGCTCAGGACGAACGGCGCCTTGCTTCCCCCTACCGTTTCCGGTGATGCGCATGGGTGATCGCAACGGCCAGTGCATCGGCGGCATCGGCCCCGGCCAGCTTCACGCCGGGCAGCAGAATCTTCAGCATTGCCTGCACCTGATGCTTGTCCGCGCTGCCAACGCCGACCACCGATTTTTTCACCGTCTTCGCCGAATATTCGCCGACTTCGATGCCGGTCCGGGAAGCGCCAAGCAGCACGACGCCGCGCGCCTGCCCCAGTTTCAACGTGCTTTGCGGGTTGCTGTTGACGAACACTTCCTCGACCGCTGCCGCATCCGGTTTATATTCGAGCAGCAGATCGGTCAGCTCGAGATCAAGCTTGAGCAAACGGCTGGCCATAGCCATTTTGCTGTCGGTCTTGATCTGGCCGTTAGCGATGTGGGACAGGCGATTGCCATCCGCGACGATCACGCCCCAGCCAGTGGTGCCGAGCCCAGGATCGAGACCGAGAATGATCAACTTGGTCCGCCAGTCCACCAGAACGGCCAGCAAAAGCCCTGATCAGCTAGAGTCTCTCTGGCTCCGCCACCAGCGGAAGTGAGGCCCGATCCCATTGGCGCAGCAGCATCAAAATCAACCGGGGAAATGGAAGATTTGGAAGCATGTTCCAGAAAATCGCTTCGACAGGAAACTGCCCGGTTTTCTGCGGCAGAGCGCCCACACCAGAGGAAGACCACGCCCGATATCAGAACCGATGGCAGCGAGACCGGCAGAGCCACGATCACTTCCGCGACCGCAGGCCTGGCGGCAAACTCCCACATCACTCGGCGTTCAGTTTTTCCATGATTTCATCGGACACGTCATAATTGCCCCAGACCGTCTGGACGTCGTCATCTTCTTCCAGCATGTCGATCAGGTTGAGCAACGTCTCGGCCTGCTCCTGGTCTACTTCCACCTGTACCGAAGGGCGCCATGCGAGCTTGACGCTGGCCGCCTCGCCAAGCGCCTTTTCCAGGGCACCGGACACTTCGTGGAGATCTTCCATCGCGGTCCAGATTTCGTGGCCATCCTCGTCGGACGCGATATCTTCGGCACCCGCTTCCATCGCAGCTTCAAGGACCTTTTCCTCGTCGCCTGCGCTGGCCGGATACTGGATATAGCCGACCCGGTCAAAACCGTGCGAAACAGAACCACTTTCACCCAGATTGCCACCATTTCGCGACATAATTGTACGAACATTGGTGAAAGTACGGTTATTATTGTCGGTCAGCGTCTCGATGATCAGAGACACGCCGCCGGGGCCAAAGCCTTCATAGCGGATCTCGCTATAGTCATCGCCTTCGTTCGCCGTCGCTTTTTCAATGGCGCGCGTGATATTGTCCTTCGGCATCGACACCGCTTTGGCGCTGTTGACCGCAAGTCGCAGACGCGGATTGAAATCAGGATCCGGCATGCCGGACTTGGCCGCCACGGTTATCTCGCGCGATAGCTTCGAAAATTGCGCCGCACGCTTCTTGTCCTGAGCGCCCTTGCGATGCTTGATATTGTTAAATTTACTATGGCCTGCCATTTTACCTCAAATTCCCGATTTGCTTAATCCACGATTACCGCGGTTCCCGATGCCGATACCATCAGCATCGAACCCTTGTCGCCGACGACCTCATAGTCAAGATCGACGCCGACAACCGCATTGGCGCCGACCTTCGCCGCCTCCGTTTCCATCTCCGCCAGCGCTTCATCGCGCGCGCGTTTCAGTACATTTTCATATTTGCCCGAGCGTCCGCCGACAATGTCGGTGATGCTGGCGAAAAGGTCGCGGAACAGGTTCGCGCCGACAATCACCTCGCCAATCACGATTCCGCGATAGTCGCGAATCGCATGGCCCTCGATACTGGGTGTCGTGGTGACGATCATCTTGCCTGCCATATTTTCAAATCCCGAAACGGTAACCCACTGCTGTTAATCTCCTGCAGCCGTTAGAGCAACCGCTGAAACCATGCCACGTCACGCCAGCAGCCCATTTTCCAGCCCACTTCCTTGTAAGTGCCGACCAGATCAAAGCCCATTGCCTGATGCAATGCGATACTGGCTTCGTTTGGCAGAGCAATTCCGGCAAATGCAGCGTGCATTTTTCTCGCTTTCAGTCGCAGTAACAGCGCTTCATACAGGCTCCGTCCGATACCAAGGCGCTTGTGATCGCGATCGATATAAGCAGCGACATCACAGCTGGTTTGATAGGCCGCCCGCGAGCGATGGTCAGAGCCATAAGCATAGCCAATCACCCGCCCATCCGCTTCTGCGATCAGCCAGTCGTGCGAATGAAGCGCTTTAGCGATTCGGCTGGCCATTTCTGCATCGTCGGGGACAGCTAGCTCAAAGCTGACCCAGCTGTCTTTTACAAAAGGCGCGTAAATTTCGGCACAACGTGGCGCATCAGCAACCGTCGCGGGCCGAATCTCGATCATCAAGCCAGGCCAAGCGCCGCTTTATAGGTGTCGAGAATGGCTTCCATTTCCTGACGGTCATGGGCTTCCATTTTCCGCAGGCGAACGATCTGGCGCATGATTTTGGCGTCATAACCCTGGGATTTCGCTTCGGAATATACATCACGGATATCGTCCGCCATGCCCTTTTTCTCTTCTTCCAGCCGTTCGATACGTTCGATAAACAGACGCAACTGGTCTGCGGCAACATTGCCTTCGCTCATTCTTCATTCCTTTGAAATATTTTATTCGGACTCGTAGTCCGTCTTTAAGATGCGTCGGCGTTTTTGGCCACGCTTTCCTTCATCTTTTTGAGCCGTTCCGGTGTTGCTTCGGTCTGGTATTTTTGCTTCCACTGATTAACCGGCATGCCGTGGATTGCTTCGCGGGCTTCGTCCTTGGTCATCGAACCACCTGCATCAACCGTTGCCTCCATCACCCAGTCGGCCAGACAGTTGCGACAGAAGCCGGCCAGTCCCATCAAATCAATATTTTCTGCATCATGGCGGTGCTGCAGATGGGATATGAGCCGGCGGAAGGCAGCAGCGGCGGCGGCGTCGGATATTTGTGCGGTCATGTTCGTTTCCGTTGTTTTTTGTTTTTAACCTGTCATGATTTGCGAATAGGCAACAGACACGTAAAGCGCCACTAAGGAATTTTGAAAATGGCATCGCCGATCTTCTCGCGTAACCGCAAAGTCAAAGTGCTGGCTACGCTCGGCCCGTCCAGCGGCAGTGCCGAGATGATTGAGAAAATGTACCGCGCCGGTGTCGACGCCTTCCGGATGAACATGAGCCACGGCGAACATGAAGCGCATGCCGCCAATGTGAAATCGATCCGGGCGCTGGAAAAGAAAATCGGCCGGCCGATCACGATCCTCGCTGACCTGCAGGGGCCGAAGTTGCGTATCGGCACATTCGCCAAACCACCGGTGATGTTGAGAGAGGGCCAGCGCTTCACCCTCGACATGCTCAAGGAAAAGGGCGACGCGGTGCGTGTCAGCCTGCCGCACAAGGAAATATTGGGCACGCTGCAGCCGGGCCACACATTGTTGCTGGACGATGGCAAAATCCGGCTGGAGGTGACCAAGGCCGATGGCAAGAGCGTCGAGACGAAAGTGATCGTCGGCGGCGAAATTTCTGACCGCAAGGGCGTCAATGTTCCGGAAGTGGTGCTGCCGGTCAGTTCGCTCACCGACAAGGATCGCAAGGATCTGACCTTCGCGCTGGGACAGGATGTCGACTGGATCGCGCTCAGTTTTGTCCAGCGCCCCGAAGATGTCGCAGAGGCGCGTCGATTGATTGGCGGCAAGGCGGCGCTGCTCGCCAAAATCGAAAAGCCGGCAGCCATCGACCGGCTAGACGAGATACTGGAACTGTCCGATGCGGTGATGGTGGCGCGCGGTGATCTTGGCGTCGAACTGTTGCCGGAACAAGTGCCGCCGCTGCAGAAAAAGATCGTTGCCGCTGCCCGCAAGCTTGGCCGTCCGGTGGTTGTCGCCACCCAGATGCTCGAATCGATGATCAAATCGCCGACGCCGACTCGCGCCGAAGTGTCCGATGTCGCAACTGCCATTTATGACGGCGCCGATGCGATCATGCTGTCGGCCGAATCCGCCGTCGGTGACTGGCCGATCGAAGCAGCGACGATGATGGACAGGATCGCTGGACAGGTGGAAAATGATCCGTCTTATGCCGACCGGGTGCATTTTACCGAAACGGTGCCCGATGAAACGACTGCGGACGCGCTGGCGGCGGCGAGTTACAATATCGCCCGCACGATCGAGACCTCGGCGATCGTCTGCTATACATCCTCCGGCTCTACCGCGCGCAGAATGGCGCGCGAACGGCCTTCTGTGCCGCTGCTGGTGCTCACCCCCAACCGCCACACTGCCCGACGGGTCGGCCTGCTATGGGGCGCCTATGCCGTGGTCACCAAGGACGTAAGCGACTTTGAAGAAATGATTGCGAAAGCGAAGCGTATGGCGTTGCGGCACAAGCTGGGACAGGCTGGCTCCCGATTGATTGTCTGCGCAGGCGTGCCCTTTGGCACCCCGGGATCGACCAATTTACTGCATATCGTGCGGCTGAGCGGAGACGAACTCAAGCGCAGCTAAAGCAGGCGCAAGGTCTTCAGTTGGCTTTCCAGTCCGGCGGCATCGCTGAAATGATGGCCGGGGAGTCCGATTGTCTCACCTGCCTCGATATTGTCCAGCCGGTCGTCGATGAAAAGACATTGGTCGGCGCGGCGGGAAAAGCGCTTCAGCGCCAGTTCGTAAATCGCTGCGTCCGGTTTGATCAATTTTTCTTCGCCGGAAATGACAATATCGGAGAATAGCTCGAATATCGGCGCCGAGGGCCGGAACTGGGCCCAGGATTCGGCACCGAAATTGCTGATTGCGAATAACGGAACGCCACGGTCGCCAAGCCCGTGAACAAGATCCAGCATGCCCTCGACCGGGCCCGGGATGGTTTCCGGGAACCTCTGGGAATAAGCAAGGATATGGTCGCTATATTGTGGAAATTCGCGGCTGCGCTCCGCGATCATGTCGGCAAAGGGCCGGCCGGCATCATGCTGGAAATGCCATTCCGGCGTGACGACATGGGCCAGAAACCAGTCCAGCTCTTCCGGGTCGTCAATCAGTTTTGTGAATAGACAGCGCAAGTCCCAGCGATACAGGACATTGCCTATATCGAAGATGACCGTGTCAATTTTGGAAATGGCAGAAGTCTCCGCCATAAACAGGCAGTTAGCCCTGGCGCGCCTTGAACCGGCGATTCGTCTTGTTGATCACATAGGTGCGACCACGGCGACGGATTACGCGACAATCCCGGTGACGGTTTTTAAGCGACTTCAAAGAGTTGCGGACTTTCATTTTGGTACCACGCCTTGATTATCTGAATTTCTTGAAAGCAGCCTTGCTGCGTTGAGCAGGGCAATTAAGGTCGGCAGCCGCCAAAGTCAAGCGACCACCGCTATTCTCCGCGAATTTCGATCAGTTTGCGCTCCCACGCCAGTGCATGGGCGACAATTCGATCGAGATCGGCATGTTTCGGCTGCCACGGAAAGCGCTCCATGATCGCCCGATTGTCGGAAATCAGCGAATCGGGGTCTCCCGCGCGCCGCCCTTCCATTTTCCGCTCGATTCGCATGTTGGTGACCCGATCGACTGCATCAAGAACCTCGAGCACCGAAAAGCCGCGGCCATAGCCGCAATTGAGCAGATGATTCTGGTTCGGGTCCGCGATCAGCGCTTCCAGCGCCAGCACATGGGCAGCGGCCAGATCAGAGACATGGATATAGTCGCGGACGCCGGTTCCGTCGGGCGTGTCATAGTCTGTACCAAAGACAGCGACACTGTCGCGCTTGCCAAGCGCCGCTTCGACCGCGACCTTGATCAAATGCGTCGCACCTGCCGTAGACTGCCCGGTCCGCGCCTGCGGATCAGCGCCGGCGACGTTGAAATAGCGCAAGGCACAGAAATTCAGATCATGCGCCGCCGCTACATCGCGGAGCATATGCTCGGTCATCAGCTTGGACATGCCATAGGGATTGATCGGCAGTTGCGGCGTGCTTTCGCTGACCGGGCTTTCCTCGGGGATGCCATAGGTCGCGGCGGTCGACGAGAAAATGAAATGGTGCACCCCGCCGGTCACCGCCGATTCGATCAGACTGCGGCTCTTGGCGCTGTTGTTGTGATAATATTTGAGGGGGTTTTCCACCGATTCCGGCACGATGATCGAACCGGCAAAATGCATGATCGCGCCGATATTTTCAACCCTGATGATCTGCGCGAGCAAGGCGCTATCCTCGATATCGCCTTCATGAAAAGCGACGCCCTCGGGCACCGCCCAGCGAAAGCCGGTGGTCAGATTGTCGACCACCGCAACCGGCCAGCCGGAATCGCGTAAGGCCAGCACTGCGTGGCTGCCGATATAGCCGGCCCCGCCGGTGACCAATATGGTGAAGGGTTTCGCCATGGTTTCTTAATCCCCCTGTTGTTCAATATCGGCCCTTTATCACGTCGATATCTCCAACCGGTTAAGCGGGGGTGGCCGTGGATGCAATTTTTTTGCCGCAGTCCTCAAGATTATGCGCTATTAGACTGCGAGGCGAGTTGAGGAGTTAATATTATGGCTGGTTTTCAATCATTTGTAACGGTGGCATTGGCAGGATCTCTATTGTCGGGATGCGCGGCGATGACCCCACCGGTTGATGTCACCCGTTTTCACAACGCCCGGGTTGCCCCGATTGTGCCGGGCAGCATTACCATCAACGCCAATATTACGGATGACGGTCCTGGCCGCAGCATCGAATATGCCAGCTATAGCGCGGCCTTGCTGCGCGAATTGCAGCGCGTTGGCTTCACCGAAGCCCGCGATGACTCCGAAAACAGCGATTATGTCACACGCTATACGCTTGAAAGAGCGATATTGACTGCCGGCGGGGCGCGGTCACCCGTCTCGGTGGGTGTTGGCGGCAGCACCGGCAGTTACGGGTCCGGCGTCGGCCTGGGCATTGGCATCAATCTCAGCGGGCCGCCAAAAGACAAGATCGTCACCGACCTGTCTGTTCGCATTGCCAAACGCATTAATGGTAATGTCGTCTGGGAAGGCCGTGCGTCGATTGAGGCGAAGGAAGGATCTCCGGCATCACAGCCCGGCCTGGCGGCAGCGAAATTGGCCGAAGCGTTATTCAAGGACTTCCCCGGAGAGTCCGGAACCACTATCAGGGTAAAATGAGCATAGAAATCACCAGCGCATTCGATAGCGGCAATATCGAAGTCCACGCCATAGAAGGCAATAGTGCAACCCTGTCTATCCGCAAGGACAAGGACAGCGAGTTCTTCCAATGGTTCCATTTCCGGGTGGCCTGCGAGATCGGCGACGAACTGGAACTGAACATTGGCGGCCTGAAAGAATCGGCTTATCCGCAGGGGTGGCCCGATTATAACGCCTGCGTCAGCGAGGACCGGGAATATTGGGGCCGCGCGGCGAGCAGCTATGACGAGGAAAGCGGTACCCTTTCTATCCGCTATACCGCGAGCAGCAATATCATCTGGTTTGCCTATTTCGCGCCCTACAGCATCGAACGCCACCATGATCTGATCGCCGAAACCGCCGGGTTTGAAGGCGTCACCGTGCAGACTCTCGGCCATAGCCTGGAAGGCCAGCCGATCGACTGCGTGGAAATAGGCAGCGGCGACAAGCAGGTCTGGCTCTACGCCCGCCAGCATCCGGGCGAAAGCATGGCCGAATGGTGGATGGAAGGTGCGCTGGAAATGCTGACCGACCCCGCAGACCCCGTTGCACGATTACTGTTGCAGCATTGCCGCTTTCACATCATTCCCAATATGAACCCGGATGGTTCGCGCAGAGGGCATTTGCGAACCAATTTCGCCGGGACCAATCTCAACCGTGAATGGCACGAGCCGAGCGCCGAAAAATCTCCGGAAGTGCTGTGTGTTCGCAATGCGATGGACAAAAGCGGCGTGAATTTTGCCATGGATGTCCACGGAGACGAAGCGATACCGGCAGTCTTCATTGCCGGCTTTGAAGGCATTCCATCGATCACCGATGCGCAGCTGGAGAAATATCACGGCTACCGCAACCGCCTCGCCCAGCGTACGCCGGATTTCCAGACCAGACTTGGCTATCCGACCGCCGCCAAAGGCAAGGCCAATCTGTCAATGTCGACCAATCAGCTGGCGGAACGGTTCGGCGCAGTCACGATGACGCTGGAAATGCCGTTCAAGGATAATCACGATCTGCCCGATACCGAGCAAGGCTGGTCGCCCGAGCGTTGCAATTTGCTGGCTCGTGAATGTCTGGCGACGCTGGCCGAGATGATAGACGATATTTAGAGGATTGGCGACAAGAGCAGCGCTCAATCGGGCAGCCGCAGCCGGATATCAGACGCCATATCCGATGAAGATATTGTCGGGATCATAACGCCGTTTGAGCGCAGCAAGTCGCGCAGCTTCATCGCCAAAATAGGCCGCCACGGGATCGGAAATATCCTGCTCGGCATAGCCGGCATAGATGCGGTTGTTCGCATAGGGGCTCAGCATATCACGGCAGTCATCGACCCAGTCTTGCATCGATGTGCTGACGGCCTGGCTGGGCCGCCGGCCGGTAAGGCTATTATAGCGCAACAGCATAAGCGCCTGCCGATGAGAGAAGCAGCTGCGCTCATTATGCCGGGCGTAATTGCCGCCCCATGGAATACATTCGATCTCCCGCGCCTGCAGCATGGTTCGATCGGCCTGCAAGCGTTCGATCAGGGCAGAAATTGCCTCCACCGGCAATGGCGCTTCGAAAAACTGTGACCGCTGGGCCAGCAAGGCGGTCCCGCTATAGGGACGGGAAGGCAGCCAGGCGGGTTCGTCATGATAGGTCTGCGCGCCGCAGGCATAAAGCGCAATGTCAGGGGCCGATTTCGCCGTGATATTGATCTGTCGGGCAAAGGCACCAAAATGCTTGGCGATCGCCGCCAGCAGTGGTTCGAGCCCGTCTTCATCAGGGCCTTTCGTATCGAGGATCACACCATATATTCGCACGAAGCAGGGCTGGTCCGGGTCTTCCGGCGCCATCAGGCTGATCTGCACCGAGATGGCATTGTCGGTCAGCGGTGCAAAGCTTTGCCACAAGGCGAATATCTCTTCCGCTTGGGCGATGGGCCAGCCCCCTTCCAGCGCGACACCGGGATAAAGCGGTGCTGCATCAAATCGCATTTGTGTCACAATCCCAAATCCTGTCGGTCCGGCGCCGGAAATCGCCCACAAAAGTTCACTATGCTGATCACCATCACATTCGACCATGCTGCCATCGGCCAGCAGCACATGCGCCGCAGACATCCGGTCAGACAATATCCCGTGCAGGCGACCCGTCAGTCCGAAGCCTCCCACCATCGACAGCCCGCCCAGGGCAACAAGAGGACAGCCCCCGACGGGCACAGTCACTCCGGCTGGCAACAGACCGTCAACCGCCTCGCCAGAGAGGGCGCCCGGCCCGGCAATGATCGAGTCTGTCCCGTCCGCCCCAAAGCCGTTCAGATCACCACAATCGATGATCGCATCGCCGCGATTGGACAGATCAGCAAAACAATGACCGCCGCTCCGGACTGAAAAAGACACATCTTTGTCGCGCACAAATTCAAAGGCCTGGACAACATCCCGCTGGGTCCGGCACTTGATCAGCAGTTCGGGCAGATGCAGCGGCAACTGCGCGGCATGCTGTTTATTGGCGAGCATGATATCCTCATCAAACCCGCCAATACACCGGCCGGTGAACCGGTCACCAAAAGCGCGCTTCGCATCAGCGACCAGAGAAGAATCGCGGGATGTGTTCATAGCAGGTCGGAATTGTAGAGCTCTGACTGCAGGAGGAACAGCGAAGCATAAGCGCCGCCCAGACGCATCAGCTCCTCATGACTCCCCTGTTCGGTCAGACGGCCATCTTGCAGAAACAATATGCGGTCGACATTTCTGATGCTCATCAGCCGATGGGTGATCAGAAATACGGTGCGTCCACGGCCGAGGTTGCGTAGCGCTTCATAGGTTGCCATCTCGGCCTTGGCATCAAGCGGCGCGGTCGGCTCGTCCCAGATGACAATCGGGCAATCGCGGTAGAGGCCACGCGCAATGGCGAATTTCTGCCATTGCCCACCGGAAAGATCATGGCCGGCCTGAAATTCGCGGGAGAGAAGCGTCTTCCAGCCGTGCGGCAATTGTTCGATTATCGGCAGTGCGCCGGACTGCTCCGCCGCGCGCAACAGCGTCTCTTCATTCTCGACATGCTCCCGGTAGCGGCCAATCTCGATATTGGCGCGGGCGCTGTCGGGCCAGCGGACCGGATGCTGCATGACCATCGACACCTGATCGGCGATTTCTTCCGGATCCATCTCGGCAAGGTTGCTGCCGTCCCAGTCAACCATGCCCTTCTGCGGCTGGTATAGCCCTGCCAGCAATTTGGCCAAGGTCGTCTTGCCCGACCCGTTCTCGCCAACCAGCGCGACGGTTTCTCCTGCCTTTACGGTGAAGTTGATCTTCTCCAGCGTCCAGCGACCATCGCCTCCGGGATATTGAAAGCTCAGATCATGGACGTTTATCCGTCGCGGGCAGCGCGGCGCCGGTTGCATGACGCGCTTGCCGCGCCGCGCACTGGCCGCCGCCACAAAGCCCTGATAGTCACTGATGTAGAGCGATTTCTGGACCAGCATATGACCGTTCATCACCAGCTGATCGAGAGACCCGGCTGCCATGCGAAAGGCGACAATCGCGGCGCTGGCCAATGCCAGGTCGATCCATGAGCCGATGATCATTGCGAGCAGCAGCCCGATCACCAGCGCCCAGCCGACGCCAGCCGCGATCGACGCCAAGCCATTGATCACCGCCTCGCGCCGGGCGATGGCAATATAATGGCCGCACAACTTCCCGGCCGCATCCAGGAATCTGGTGATGATGAACGGCTGCGCCTGATGCGCCCTGATTTCGGCGGCGGTCTCCCGCTTGGTCGCCAGTTCCCCGTAGATTGTCGACATGCGCATCAGCGCAACAGTCTGCGCCATTCCGTCATATTGTACGCGCGCCGCCTTCATCGCGCCCCAGGCACTGGGCAAAAGCGGCAGCAATAATAGCGGCAGAAGCACCGGATGCAAAATCGCCAGTGCGATCATCGCGCCCGCCACGGCGAACAAGGCAGAGGCGCAATCGATCAGTGCGACGATCGATCCCTCGAGGTGCAAAATACCGCGGTCTCTGGCACGCTGCAATTGATCGTAGAAAAGCGGATCGTCAAAGTCGGTCAAATGGATGCCGACGGTCGCCCGGTAGAGCCGTTCTTCCGCTGTCAGACGCGCCTTTGGTGCGAGGCTGGCCTTGTTCGTCGCCAATATGAACGAAAAGCCAATCCGCAGCGCAAATATGATGCCGAGGGCGATGATCGCCGGCCCTGCAGCGCGCAGCTTTTCGATCACATCCGCACCGGAAAAAAGCGGCTCGAATATCCGGTTGATCAGCACCAGCGTCAAGGTAACGGTCACACCGATCAGCAATTGCATGATGAATACCATCAGCGCCTGCCGCGGCGCCGAAAGCCGGACAATGGCAATTACCGCCTCGCTGGCTATACGCACACGGGACAGGGTTGCGCGGAACCCCTTCGGCAAGTCCTGATTCGCCAGATGCCAATAAGGTCGCGAAAGCCCTTCCGCTTCCGTCTGTTTTTCGCTCTCGCTCACTCGCTTCGTCCCAGCATGAGAGCCGATGGCAAAGTGCAGTCCGGGTGCATTCTGAGCAGCTGATAGGCGACACCGCCATGTCCGGTGAAAAGCCCCGGCAAAAAGGCGTCCCGCGTCACCCCGCATGTCGGGCCGTGCTCGTCCAGACTGGCCAGCAGCGAAGCACGGAAAGCTCCGGTCGACATGGGCAGATCCAATGCCTGCTGCACATTGGCGTTGCCGACAAGATCCCAGGCCCCGAAGTCGCCATGACAAATGCAGTGATTCCAGCCGAGTCCGCGATCAAAAACCGCATCCAGCGCGATCTGCACCGCCGCGCGGCCATGATCGGACTGAAGGGTGGGATCCATATCGAGATGCGCCAACCCGATACCAACCGCACCATGACACCAGGCCACGCTCTCCGTCACCCCGTCGATCTCGCGCAAGTCACGCCAGTTGCATCTTTCCGGATCGTACAAACCATCTTCGAACCGGAAGGCCCGCGTCGCATAGTCCTGATAGGCCGGATCACCTGTCGCCTCGTGGAGCTTGTGCAGCGACCAGCCAATGCCCGTTGTCCCATGGGAAAAACCGCCCAGCCCTTTCGTTGTATAAGGCACCGGCCAGCTGACCGTATCACCGGTCTCGATGCTCCTTTTGATCAACCGGTCGGCAAGATCGCGCGCGACGGCCATTGGACGTTCCTCGCCGCTGATTTCGCCAAGCTGGACCAAGGGATAGATAGCCCCGGCCAGGCCGTATAGCAGATCATTGGTTTCCTCGAACTCAGCACCCCATTCGATCAGCGGCACCAGCTGCAAGGCGCGCGCCACCCGGTTAGCCATCGGCTGATCGTCAATGCCGCTTATCGCCAGCAGAGCCCATATCTGCGAGGCTACTCCGGCATAGCCGCCGATCGCCGGCGGGCGGACATGCTTGCTTCCCTCCATCTCCAGCAATTGCCGTTGCTCGACATGCACAAGGCTGTTTTCAAGCCGCACCATTGCATCTTCCAGCCCCGCTACCGGGTCGGCCCTGCACGATTGCACTTCGTTCAAGTAAGCAGTGGAAAGAACCGCCAGTCCGGACAGCCCGGCATAGAGATCGGGCCCCAGCGGCGTTACCGACCAGCCTGCAGGCGTAAGGTTCGGGGCTATCCAGGCAATGCTGCCGTCGTCCGCCTTATGCGCTGTGACCACCATCTGCGTCATGATATTCGCCGCGTGCGCGCGCCGGCGTTCATCGAGATTATCGCTTTCGTCGGCAGCGATCCATAACGAAGCGCCATCGTGCATATGGCCATCCGACACATAGGCACTGATCACCGCCGCGCGGATAAAATTGGCCTCGGCCTCGAGATCCGCATGCCGCCAGTCCTCGAGAGCTAGAGCGACAAGGTCCTGTTTCGGCAACCATTCCCGCTCATTCGGGCCGGTGAGTGCGCCATAGTCGCTTTGGGTCGTGAAGACCGGGACGTCACCGTGGCGCAGTTCCTCGACCTCGCCGGCGATGATCGCCGGATCGCCGGGCGCATAAGAAATATTCTCGGCCATTTCAGCCATCAGAGATTCGGCTTTTTCCCGCGCTGCGGACGGATTGGCCAGCGATGCCGGATGCCAGAGCATCCGTTCGATTTCGGCATAGGTTTCGGTCGGACGGACCACGACCCGGATCTGCCGATCGCGGAACCGGGCGAGACCCGGCTCCAGCCGCCCGATCTGGTCGAGCGAGCGAAGCGTAGCGCTCAATCTCTTGAACTGGTCGACTATGTCCGGCCAATAGCGGGTGATCGCCGGTTCTCTGGAAGGATGATTGGCCGAACGGGGGAGTTCCGCCGTTACCATCTCCACCCGCGCGGTATCGCGGCCGGCATCGACGATGGCGGGCATGCTGGTCTTGGGCTGCTGGCCCGACAAGCCGCCAACACCGGACATGTCTATCCCTCTCCAGCCAAGCGCTTGACCGCGGTCTGGAAGCAGACCGATCGCCAGCACACCGCCGCGAGTCAGTTCCGAGCAATAGTCATAGGCCTCGCCGTAACCAGAAGAGACCGGCTTCACATTGGGGGTAAAAAGTGTTTCGCAATCGACCAGCACCGGCATGCCGCGATGGGCGATCAGATTTTCGGCATGCAGATCGGTACCGCCCAACATCCGCATCAGGGCGAGTATCTGTCCGATCCCGCAGTAAAATTGCCGGCATTCCGCGTCATCTGCAGCATATTCGTGAGTGATGAACTGCGCCCAGCCGTGATCGCCCTTGTCGAGCACCTTTGGCACTTTGGTATGCAGGGGTTGATCAAGCTGCCCGTTCAGCCATTGCAGAAATTCGCTAAGCGCGGTGTCGATCGCGAGCGACCGCGGCTTGTAGACAATCTGCCCGGCGTCCGTTTCAATAATGCTGACCGTCTTACCGCCATTATGCGTGTCGCCCTGCCCCAGCGACAGAGCGGTCAGCACAACCGTATCGCATCCCAGCATGGCGGCAATTTGTGTCCGATCGGCGCACCAGGCGGCCGCGAGTGCGGCGATGGCATTGCACTGCAGTTCCAGCAGCCTGTCTATCCGCGCTTGCAGGTCAGGATATTCCTGAAAGCAATAGTCCCAGAACGCCTGGGTTTTGGCCGTATCGCAAAAATCCTGCCAGCGGGCGCGCGATGTCGCGCCATCAAGGCGGCCTTCGACACGCGCTGCGTTCAGTTCGAGGATGAGGACCCGGCTCAATCGCCGAGTCAAACGGAATAGAGCAGCCTCTGTGGCGCTGCCCATGATCGCATGCGTTTCGCTATCTGCGAGATCGGGTAGCATATGCAAACGGGCCGTCAACTGCTCCCGGAAAGGCGCAATCAGACGGCCCAGCTGTTCATCGAAAATGCGAGAATTCGCATATTCCGACATTCTAGATTAGCAGCACCAGTTAGTGGCCGAACCACTGCAAACGGTACCGCATTTGCCCGAACCGGTGCCGGTCTGGCAGACAATATCGGCTTCAGCATGGCGGCCATTGCTGAACAATTCTCCAGCCGGCGATTCGATATTGGTGAACTCTTTCCACTTGGCAGCGGTGGTTTTGTCATAGTTGGATAGTGTCATCATCTTTCTCCTTGCTAAAAAAGCCAGCATCAAAATTCAGAAATTTATATCATGTCCATTCGTACAACTACCTAAACATCGACTTGATATCTAAATCATTTCGTCTTTTCGATGTCGACTGGCCATACATAAGTCACGAATAGAATATTTGTCAATTTCACCACTTGTTAAAAGCGGCCAAATGGTCAAGAACTAGATGATATATATGACAATCTTGGTGAATCTTACTTTAACTAACGCAAGTATTTGGTACAATTTCTCTGACTAAGATGATTGTACAATGTTGGAAACGGAGGCTTCCCGATCGGACCAGTCATCCCGTTCCGAATTGCACCGCCGGAATTTCTGGATGGGTATCAGTATGGAACAGGGCAGATGCAATTCGGAACGGGATTGATGATCACATGTCCCTCGTACGGCAGATTGCCCAAAGAACTTTAACGATTGGGCTTGTAACCTGCCTCATGAAAGACATGATTGATTTTACCAACATTCTGGAGAAAGTGAGTGCGGATTGGAGGCTTGCGGTGCAGAAGGAATTTGGTGCTATTCTCGAGAGGCGTGCATGAACGAACTAGAAGACAATTATCAAACGGCAGGCTTCGGTGGTTCGCTAGAGCTTGGCAACCGGCCAGCTTTGGTCCTGATTGATTTGGCACGCGCCTATATTGATTCCTCATCGCCACTCTATCTGGGTGACGAGAGCGCCTTTCTTGCCAATATCGAACTCGTCGCAGCGGCCCGCGATGCCGGTATTCCTGTTATTTTTACCCGCGTGGAATATATGCCAGGTGGTAGTGACGGGGGTCTATTTTACAGGAAAGTCTCTGCTCTGTCGTTATTCCAGAAGGGCGAGCCCATGGCGGAATTTGATCCACGATTGCGCCCCGAAACCGAGGATATCATTGTTACCAAACAATATCCCAGTGCCTTTTTTGGAACCTCTCTAGCCCCCACGTTGACCGCCATGGGCATAAACAGCTGCATTATTTCCGGTTTTTCGACGTCTGGCTGTGTGCGTGCCAGTGCATTGGACGCCCTGCAAAATGGCTTTGTTCCGATAGTCGTCAGCGACGCCTGTGGCGACCGTGACCCCGCTGTTCAGAATGCAAATCTGTTTGACTTGGGCGCAAAATATGCCGAGGTCATATCTCTTGCCGCTACGAAAACATACTTGTCTTCAATCTAAGCCAGGTCGTGCGCCACTTTATTGGCGGTGGCTTGAACGAGGATCAAGAATTGCTTTGTGGCTTTGCTACCATTCATCGCGGCCGCTAAATTTATCAGGCTGAGATGCAGGTATTTCAAGTTCAATCGCCATCTCAATTCTCCAGAAACAGTTCGGCGACCGCATCAACAATGGCCTCTGCATCGAGCCGATATTCGCGGTAAAGGTCAGGCAAATCGCCGGTCTGGCCAAAGCGGTCGGTACCGAGGGGGCTGACTCGCATGCCCTTGACTCCGCCCAGCCAGGACAAGGCTCCCGGCGAGCCGTCCAATATTGTGACCAGACCGGCACCGGATGCCAGCGCCGACAGCAGATGCTCGGCATGGGAAGGCGCGATATCTGTTTGCGCGCTATTCCATCGGCCGGCACGGCGCGCAGACCAGCCACGGTGCAGCAGGTCGGGCGAGGTTACATTGAGAAGCCCCAGTCCCGGCATATCTTCCGACAGACTTTCCCATGCCGCCAGCGCCTCAGGCGCAACGGCACCGGTAAAGACAATGGCAGCCTCAGCCTCCGGTCCGGGCTGACGCAGCCAGTAGCCGCCCTTCAAAGCATCGGCCTCCCAGGCATCACTGCTGCGTTCGACCTGCGGGACCGAACGTGTACTCAGCCGCAGATAGACAGAACTGCCATCCGGCCTCTGCATATGGTCGAAAGCATGACGCATCATCAACGCCACCTCGTCGGCCCATGCCGGTTCGAAATAATCGAGATTGGGCTGGCCCATGCCGATCAGCGGTGTGTTGATCGACTGGTGCGCGCCGCCTTCACCGGCCAGCGTCAGACCGGACGGCGTTCCGACGAGCAGGAAACGTGCATCCTGGTAACAGCCGTAGTTGAGCGCATCGAGACCGCGGGCAATGAACGGATCATAGACCGTGCCGACCGGCAGCAACCGTGTGCCGAAATGCGGCGCGGAAAGCCCCAAAGATGTCAGCATGAGAAAGAAATTATTCTCCGCTATGCCGAGCTCGATATGCTGGCCAGCGGCATGGGCGGCCCATTTCTGCGCAGAGGGGATTTTTGCCTGCCGGAACACATCGGCCACTTCCTGGCGACGGAACAGGCCGCGTTGGTTTACGAAGGCACCAAGATTCGTAGTCTGTGTCACATCGGGCGCAGTCGTCACGATGCGGTTTCCGATTTCCCCATCGGATTTGGCGAGATCAAACAGCACTCGACCGAATGCCGCTTGCGTCGACAGTTCATTGCCTTCGGGGATCGCAAATCGCGCCGGTACTGCGATCGCCTCCGCATCGCCCTCTGGCGGCTTTTGGGCAAAGGCGCTGTTTTCCATAAACGCCCTGAGCTCGGCGGCCATATTATCGCCAAGTCCTGCATAGGGCTCCCATTCATCGCCCTCCGATATGCCCATCCGGTCGCGCAGACCGTGAATCTGCGGCGGGTTCATCATGCCGGAGTGATTATCCTTGTGTCCGGCCAGCGGCAGACCAAAGCCCTTCACCGTATAGGCGATGAACATGGTTGGTAGCTCGTCATCGGCAGCATCAAACGCCTCGGTCAGACTGGCCATGCAATGACCGCCCAGATTGGTCATTAGCGCAGCAAGCTGGTCATCATCATAGCTGGCGATGAGCTTCTTGACGTTCGTCTTGCCGCCGATGTCGGCGAGCAACCGTTCGCGCCACGCTTCTCCACCTTTGTAGGTCAGCACCGCAAAATCGGCGTTCGGGCAATTGTCGATCCATTCTTCGAGCGCCTTGCCGCCCGGCTTCTTGAACGCCGCCTGCTGAAGCTTGCCATATTTGAGCGTGATTACCCGCCAGCCACATGTCTCGAATATATCGTCAAAGCGCCGGAACATACGGTCGGCGGTGGTGCTGTCGAGCGACTGCCGGTTATAATCCACGATCCACCAGCAATTGCGGATATTATGTTTATAGCCTTCGATCAGGCACTCATAGATATTGCCTTCATCGAGTTCCGCATCGCCCATCAATGCGATCATTCTGCCCGCATCTTCGTTTTTCACCTGACCGTGCGCGATGAGATAGTCCTGAACCAGACTGGAGAAGGCGGTAACCGCTACGCCCAGACCGACGGAGCCGGTTGAAAAATCAACGGGAACGCTATCCTTGGTGCGCGAAGGGTAGCTCTGGACACCGCCAAGGCCGCGGAAGTTGATCAGATTGTCGCGCGACTGATTGCCGAGCATATAGTGAATGGCATGGAGCACGGGCCCGGCATGTGGCTTGACAGCAACCTTGTCCTGGGGTCGTAGCGCATGGAAATAGAGCGCCGCCATGATTGCCGTCATCGAAGAGCAGCTCGCCTGGTGCCCGCCCACTTTCAAGCCATCGCGCTTGGGTCGGGTATGGTTGGCGTTATGGACTGTCCAGGATGAAAGCCAGCGCAAACGCGCTTCAAGCGTTTCCAGCACATTTATGGTTTCCGCGTTAGAACGCTGCGCCGTTTTCACCATATTCAAATCTCCGGATCTAGTCCGTCGCTTATAGACCCTTCCAGCCAACATGTCCTTGCTAATGGTTGCGCTATATTCTAATAAATTGGCATAAATATACTATATTTCGATATATTAAGGCAGATTATGTCAAATAGTAAACTGGATGAATCCGACAGACGGATATTGGACGCTCTGCAGACCGATGGCCGTATGACAAATAGCGATCTGGCAGAAAAAATCGGACTATCCCCTAGTCCATGTCTTCGCCGGGTTCGCCAGCTTGAATCAAGGGGCATGATCTCAGGCTATGTGGCATTGGTTGACCCGCAGGCCATCGGCCTTACCGTGTCCGCCTTTGTGCGCGTTCGGCTCGATCAGCAAGATGACCGGCACCTGCGCGCTTTTGAAACGGAAATTGCCGATTTTCCGGAGGTAATGGAATGCTATCTGATGAGCGGAGATGCTGATTACCAGCTGCGGGTAATGGTGGAATCGCTGAAGGCCTTCGAGCATTTTCTGCGCAACAAGCTGACGATGATCGGTGGTGTAGCGCAAGTCACCACAAGTTTTGCCCTGCGGCCAATCATTTACAAGACGGCATTGCCACTGGGACACTGAACTCACGTGACCGTGTCAACTTGAGGGGAATTGTGCTGCGCTTTGTCTGGACGGCAAATTTGTCCTTACCCTCGATGCGTCGAGAACGTCATTACAATCTGGTTGCATCCGGAAAGTCGCCATGTCGACCATTTGACTGGCCAACTAACACACTAATTTTCCAAGAAATATAATGGCGGAGCCGGAGGGATTCGAACCCTCGATAGGTTGCCCTATACACGCTTTCCAAGCGTGCGCGATCGACCACTCTGCCACGGCTCCGCAAATACCATCTGATCCGTGAATCCGGTCGAACATCAGACAGCGCCGCTTCCCTAATGCCGGATTCGCGCTTTCGCAAGCGATTGTGTCGGGTTAGGGTGCGCGCCGGCAATTAAACCCGTTCGTGCTGAGCTTGTCGAAGCACGGTTACAGACGCACCCGGTCCTTCGACAGGCTCAGGACGAACGGAATTTTGGGGATATGTTTATGAGAAAAATCAGCGCTATTGTTTCACTATTTGCTCTATTGAGCGCGACACCCGCCCTCGCCCAGGACCCCGAAAAGCCCGAATTCCCCAGTCCCAATGCCATTGTCGATACGGCCCCGGCCAGCGACTGGGTGAAGATTGCGCCGAGCGACCTGCTGGTCATGGATCTCGCGCCGTACGCAGACAACAACCCTCGCCGCGTGATCATCCAGCTGATGCCCGAGCCTTTCTCGCAGGGCTGGATCCGCAATATCCGCAAGCTCGCCGCCGCGCGCTGGTGGGATGACACCAGCATCAACCGGGTGCAGGACAATTATGTCGTGCAATGGGGCGATGCCGGTTACGACAATCCGGAATCGGGCGAGACCGAACAGAAGGCGCTGCCGGAGGGGCTGGAGACGGTGCCGGAGCGCGGGTATGAGATCGCAACCAAGGAACTGATGGAATTGTCCGCTGGTTTAGAAACAAATGAAGATGCTGAATCGCTTGCTGAAGAAGCAATCGCCGAAATATATAAGGAAACTGAGGCATATCGAAGTACGAATCCCGGCGAATTACTGCCTTGGATGATTTTGTGGAGGGCTCTCGGTAAGAATCCCTACTCCAAGGTTGTCGCGTTCGTCGACGGATGGCCTGTCGCCGCAAGCGACGCTGGGATAATGGAATCTATTTGGCCCATCCACTGCTACGGCGCGGTCGGCGTTGGCCGCAACTATTCCCCTGACACCGGCAGCGGCGCGGAACTCTATACCGTGATCGGCCATGCGCCGCGCCATCTCGATCGCAATATTGCGGTGATCGGGCGGATCATCGAAGGGATCGAACATCTTTCCAGCCTGCCGCGCGGCAAGGGGCAGTTGGGGTTTTACGAGGATGCGAGCAAGCGCGTGCCGATTGCATCCATCCGCCTGGGTGATGCGCTGGGTGAAGACTCGTCTCCCGCGTTCGAATATCTCGATACCGAAGGCGAGACATTTGCCAAATATGCCGATGCGCGGGCCAATCGGCGCGATCCGTTTTTCATTGTGCCGGCTGGCGGCGCGGATATCTGCAATATTCCGGTGCCGGTGAGAAGGGTGACGGGGAATTGAGGATTGCAGTGCACCTGCGGAGGCAGGTGCCCATCTCCTGTCATGGCGCCTAGCCGCTTGTCCGGGAGATGGATCCCCGCCTTCGCGGGGACACGACTTGCCGCTTTCCTACATCATGATATGTGATTCACGGATGGTTCCCCGCCGAAGGGCGGGGCCCAGAATATTCCCGCCTTCGCCCTTTATACCGCAACGACAGGACTCGACTGGACCCCGCCCTGCGGCGGGGCACAATTTCGCTTTCCTACATTGCGTCAGATCGGTTAGTCTCCCTACATGGCCCAAGCCCATTTCTCGTCCAGTCATCGGCGGTTTTCAGCAAGTTGCGCCCGGAAGATATCCTTCGCAATAGGGGGTGTGACCCTGTGTGACCCAAAGATTGTTTCCCGCCGCAGGGCTGGATCCAGAACAGTCCTGCCTTCGCCTTTTAGACTGCACCGACAGGATTCGACTGGGCCCCGCCCTCCGGCGGGGAACGAAAACCGCCTTTACAGGGGCGGAAAGCTTATTTTTTCTTAACAGTGTAAAGTTTGTAAAGTTCAGCAAGGAAAGAGTCGCATGAATAGCTATTTTCGATCAGCGCAAATCGCCTTTTGGGCCTTGGTCACAGCCTGCTTTTCCATGTCCTCTGCGGCCCTGGCGCAAGAAGAAGTGGCTGAACAAAGTCTCACCGAAATACTCGCTGCTGCACCAGCAGAACACTGGCTGCCGATTCCTCTCACCGACTTGATGGTCCTCACCCTGCCCGACGCCGCTGACGGGACAAAACGCCAGACAGTAATCCAGTTGCTCCCCGCCAATCTCTCCGGCGGCCATGTCCGCAACGTCCGGACCTTCGCAAAAACCCGCTGGTGGGACGGCACCAAAATCTATCGCGTCGCCAAGGATTTTGTCACCCAGTTCGGCGGCAACCCCGATGCCAAGGCGCTCCCGAAGGGACTCGAGACCGTGCCGGAGAGCGAATATTTTAACGCCGCGCTCGGGGTGAAACGCGATGCCGATATGGCGGCGCTGCAGGCGGCGGTCGATTATAGCAATGAATATCAGGGCACGGAAATCCGGCCGCTGATGACAATGATCTACGAAAATGGCGGCGCGCAGAAAGTCGGCTTTGGCGGCGGCTGGCCGATTGGCAGCAAGACTGTTGGCGGCGAGACGAAATATTATCCGCTGACCTGCCGCGGGTCGCTGTCGCCCGCCCATTATGATCCGCCCGATGCCGGAACCGGCGCGGAAATATCGGTGATCACCGGTGAAGCTGCGCGCAGTCTCGACACGACTTTTGGCATGGTCGGACGGGTGATTGACGGGCTGGAGCATTTGCAGAATCTGCCGCTGGGCACCGATCCGGGCGGCTTCTACGCCGACAAATCACAACATATCAAAATCCAGTCAATCCGGCTGGCCAGCGAATTGCCGCTCGCCCAGCAGCCCGCCTATGAATATCTCGCCAGCTATAGTCCGGCGCTGCTACAATATATCGAGGCCCATGGCGGCTATGGCAATATCTGCACCGTGCCGGTGCCGATTAGGAAAGTTTCAAGATAGGGTAACAATATTACAAAGCGTCTCGCGCCATCCGTCATTTGCTGGTAAAGATAGTCCGTTAGACTCGTCAGAACAGGAGATCCTCCATGCGCGTTGGTACCCCCAGAGAAATCAAGAATCACGAATATCGGGTCGGCCTGACCCCCGAATCGGTCCGCGAACTGACCGCCAATGGTCATGATGTGCTGGTCGAGACCGGCGCCGGACTTGGTATTGGCGCGGAAGATTCCGAATATATAGACGCGGGCGCAACCATTGCGCCGACCGCCGCCGACATCTTCGAAAAATGCGAAATGGTGGTCAAGGTCAAGGAACCGCAGGCTATCGAGCGGGTGATGCTGCGCGAAGGCCAGATATTGTTCACCTATCTCCACCTGGCCCCGGATCGCGAACAGACCATAGATCTGGTCAAATCCAAGGCGATTTGCATTGCCTATGAAACGGTAACCGGCACCGGCGGACTGCCCCTGCTGAAACCGATGAGCCAGGTCGCTGGGCGGATGTCGATCCAGGCCGGCGCGACCGCGCTGGAAAAAGCCCATGGCGGCCGCGGCATATTGCTGGGCGGCGTCCCCGGCGTGGCCCCCGGCAAGGTGACGATTATCGGTGGCGGCGTTGTCGGCTTCAACGCGGCGCAAATGGCCGCCGGTCTCGGCGCCGATGTGACCATCCTCGACCGCGATCCGGACGTGCTGGAATCGGTTGGCACCCATTTCGAATCGCGCGCCAAAACGCGCTTCTCGAACAAAGCCAATCTGGCCGAATGCGTCGCCGAAGCTGATCTGGTGATCGGAGCGGTCCTGATCCCGGGTGCAGAAGCGCCCAAGCTGGTGACTCGCGAGATGCTCAAAACCATGCGGCCCGGCTCGGTCTTGTGCGATGTTGCGATCGATCAGGGCGGCTGCTTTGAAACCTCGAAAGCAACGACCCACGAAAACCCGACCTATGTGGTCGACGATATCGTCCATTATTGTGTTGCCAACATGCCGGGCGCGGTCTCGCGGACCTCAACCTATGCGCTGAACAATGTGACCCTGCCGCACACGCTGGCGATTGCCAACAAGGGCTGGGAAAGCGCGCTGCGCGATGACCGGCATCTCGCCGAAGGGCTGAATGTCTGGAACGGCCATGTCACCTACAAGGCGGTCGCCGAGGATCTGGGCTATGACTATATGCCGGTGTCGGAGATTGTGGGGCGATAGTTGACGGATTGCTTGTTGTCCGTTCGTAGTGAGCCTGTCGAACCACGCCGCTCGGACGAAAGATGTCCTTCGACAAGCTCAGAGCGAACGGATTAGCATGAAGGACCAATTGAAATGGCAGCAGCAGACCAGAAACCGCTCGGATCAGGCTTCCACACGAAAAGCGAGCCACACGAGATACTCGCCGGCGTTGATCTGACCGGCAAGACCGCCATCGTGACCGGTGGCTATTCGGGCATTGGTCTGGAAACGACCCGCGCGCTGGCCGATGCCGGAGCCACGGTCATTGTGCCGGTGCGCGATCCGGCTAAAGCAGAAGAGAATCTCTCGACCATCGAAGGGGATATTTCTTCGGCAAAAATGGATCTCGCCGATCTCGATTCGGTGCGCGGTTTTGCCTCTTCGGTCTATGACAGCATTAACGCGCTGGATCTGCTGATCAACAATGCCGGTATGATGGCCTGTCCCCTCGAACGGGTGGGACCCGGCTGGGAAAGCCAGTTCGGGGTCAACCATATGGGCCATTTCGCACTGACCAAGGCGCTACTGCCCCTGCTCGAAAAAGCCGGTGCTCCGCGCGTCGTCGCGCTCTCGTCGATTGCCCACAAGCGCAACGGCATCCTGTGGGATGATATCCAGTTCGATGACAATGAATATCAGAAATGGACAGCCTATGCCCAGGCAAAAAGCGCCAACGCCCTGTTCGCCAATGCGCTGAGCCGCCGCATGCAGGCCTTTGGCGGACGGGCCTTTTCGGTCCATCCGGGCGGGATTTTCACACCGCTACAGCGCCACTTGCCGGTTGAAGAACAGGTTGAACTGGGTTGGCTGAACAAGGACGGCACCGTACCACCGGCGGTTGCCGATATTTTCAAAACACCGGCGCAGGGCTGCAGCACGAGCCTATGGGCCGCCACGTCCCCGCTGCTCAATGACATGCCCGGTGTCTATTGCGAGGACTGCGATGTTGCGCAGCTGATGGGGCCGGCTTCGCTACCTTATCAGCATTGTGCACCGCATATCACGGCGGATGACGATGCGGAGCGCCTCTGGGAGCTCAGCGAAAAATTGCTCGCCGCTGCATGATGGTGAAGGACGATCAACAGGCCAGGGAATATGCCGGTTTGCTGCAGCGCGATCCGGGCGGGTTCCTTTTGCAATGCGATGATGGCCAGCGCTATCGGCTGGAACTGTTGCGTACGCCGATCGACGAAGTCGAGAAGCGGGTGGCGGTGACCGGGCGGGTCACGGATAGCACTATTCTGGAAGTCGACGGGATCCGGCTGGCATGAATTTTAACCGAGCAAAGGTCGGCGATATCGATGCGCTCCATGCACTGGTCGAAAGCGCCTATCGCGGAGAAAGCGCCAAGCGCGGCTGGACCCATGAAGCAGACCTGCTTGGCGGACAGCGGACCGATGCAAGGGCGCTGCGCGAGATTATCGCGGCGGATAACCAGATCATCCTGCTCGCGAAGAACCGCAATGCCATCGCCGGCTGCGTCCAGCTCTCGCGTGTCGGTGACCGGCTCGCCTATCTGGGACTGCTGACCGTCGACCCGGCTTTGCAGGCAGCGGGCCTGGGCAAGCATTTGCTGGCGGAGTCAGAACAATTTGTCCGCGAACAGTGGCAGGCACAAGCAATCGAGATGACCGTCATCCGCCAGCGCCTTGACCTGATCGCTTATTATGAACGCCGCGGATATGCGCGGACAGGCGAACACCGGCCCTTCCCGCACGACGATCCGCGATTCGGGCAGCCGAAATCTGCGGAGCTGGAATTCGCGGTGCTTCGCAAACCGGTCTAGGCGGCCCTATCTAGGCGGCTTTGCCTTCCAGCGCTTTCTGCCGGCGGCGCTGCACCGAACTGCCCAGGCCGAGCGCCTCGCGATATTTGGCCACCGTGCGCCGGGCAATGTCGAAGCCCCTGTCCTTGAGCAAGGCCACAAGCTTGTCGTCGGACAGGATCTTCTTCGGATCCTCGTTATCGATCAGGGACTTGATATGACTCTTCACCGCCTCCGCCGACGCCGCCTCGCCACCGGTCGAAGACTGAATGCCGCTGGTGAAGAAGTATTTCAGTTCGAACGTCCCGCGCGAACAGGAAAGATATTTGTTCGATGTCACTCGGCTCACGGTCGATTCGTGCATTTCGATCTGCTCGGCGATATTCTTCAGCGTCAACGGCCGGAGATGCGCTACACCCTTGCGGAAAAACTCTTCCTGCTGCTTAACGATTTCGGTAGCAACCTTGACGATCGTGCGCTGTCGCTGATCGAGCGCCTTGACCAGCCAGTTGGCGTCGGCGAGGCATTCGTTCAGCCACTCCTTCGACTGCTTGTCCTGCGCGCCGTCTTTCAGTTCGGAATAATAGCTGCGGTTCACCAGCACCTTCGGAAGGGTGGCGCTGTTCACTTCTATGATCCATCGGTTCGCGCGTTCGGCGATAAAGACATCGGGGACCACAGACTGCACCTCACCGCCCCCAATCTTGCAGCCCGGCTTCGGATCATAGTTGCGCAATTCGCCGATCATATCCATCAGGTCTTCGTCATCGACACCGCATATCCGCTTGAGCTGCGGCAAGGCGCCTTTGGCCAGCAGATCGAGATTGTCGATCAGCCGCGCCATGGCGGGATCATAACGGTCCGCATCCCTGGCCTGCAATGCCAGGCATTCTGCCAGATCCCTGGCGCCGACACCGACCGGGTCCAGTGTCTGGACGACACCCAAAATGCGCTCGACGTCGACAAGACCGACATTCAGGCGCTGCGCCAGCTCCAGCAGCTCTGCCTGCAAATAGCCGCATTCGTCGATCTGGTCGATGATATGCTGCGCAACAAAAAGATCGGTTCCGGAAAGCACAGCGCCGGCCTGTTCCATCAGATAGTCGGTGAGATTTGTCTCGGCCACCAGCATATTCTCGAAATCGGGCGCTTCGCCCCCGGGTGCCGAACCGGAACTGGCACCGTTCAATCCGAGTTGTCCGTCGAGCGCGCCATCGCTGTCCGACAGGCTGTTATTGGTAAAACTGTCCGTATGCCCTTCCATATCCAGAGCCGCTTCGGCTTCCGAAGGTCCGGCAGACAAGATTTCGTCGCTGCCCTGCGCGCCCGGTTCGGCGGGCGGCTCCGGACCATCGCCAGGCTCGCCGCTTTCGGTCGATATCTCGCCGGTATCCAGAAGCGGATTCTTCTCAATCTCATCGGAAATGAAGGTTTCCAGTTCGAGATTGGACAAGGTCAGCAGCTTGATCGCCTGCTGCAGTTGCGGCGTCATCACCAGCGACTGGCTTTGCCGCAAATCGAGGCGAGGCGCGAGTGCCATGGCTAGAGTGCGAAGCCCTCGCCAAGATAGAGCCTGCGGACATTGGCATCAGCAACCAGGTCTTCCGGACTGCCGGCGAACAAGACCTGCCCGTCATAGATGATGCAGGCGCGATCGACGATATCCAGTGTCTCGCGCACATTATGGTCGGTGATCAACACGCCGATGCCACGCTCGCGCAGCTGGCAAACCAGATCGCGGATGTCGGCGATCGACAAGGGATCGATGCCGGCAAAGGGTTCGTCGAGCAGAACGATCGAAGGGCTTGCCGCGAGCGCGCGGGCAATCTCGCAACGCCGCCGTTCACCGCCCGACAGAGCCATCGCCGGGGAACCGCGCAATTTCATCAGTCCGAATTCATCGAGCAGACGGTCGAGCGTTTCCGCTCTTACGCCGGAGTCGGGCTCCACCATCTCGAGCACCGCCATGATATTCTGTTCGACGGTCATACCGCGGAAGATCGAAGTTTCCTGTGGGAGATAGCCAATGCCCAGAATCGCCCGGCGGTACATCGGCAGCGACGTAATATCCTCACCATCGAGCATGATCCGCCCTGCATCCGGACGAACCAGGCCCATGACCGAGTAGAAGCAAGTCGTTTTCCCGGCTCCGTTCGGGCCCAGTAGACCGACGACTTCACCGCGCCCAACAGACAGTGACACATCGGACAGGACCGAGCGCTTGTCATAGCTTTTGGCGATGGAAACGACCGCCAGACCATGTTCCATGGCATCGCTGGCCATGGCAGCACCCGGATCCGCCATGGTCGCTGCTTCAGTCACGGATGTATCGTTCATCACTCGTCCTCATTTACATGATCTGTCTTGTCTATCGGCTCACAACATGCCCCAATCTCATCGGAATTGGCAAGCTTTGTGCATGGAAGATCGAAATGAACCTCTACCGGTCGAGCATCCAGTGGCATAACGAGGCAGGCCGGCGGGGCTCTCCAGATACGGCAATCGAACTGAATTTCCTGTACCACTGGTCGGGACTTCAGTCTCGCCGTTGCGGAACCGTGAAGGTACCGGACACTCGTCCGCTGGAGTCTTGGGAACCGACTGAAGAACCGCCGGTCGAGCGCCCGTCTATCGTCGATCTGCCCGATTCGAGGTCGATAATGACACGGCCACCGGAGAGACGATTCGTTCCCTGTGTGAGCGTAACATTGCCGATCAAGGTGATCAGACGTCGATTAAGGTCATAAATGGCGACATTGCCGGAGGCGGTGTCGCCGGCTTTGCGAATAGTGACGCCGCCTGACGCGTCGATCCGGTCAATCTCGATCCCCCCGGTGCTGCGATAGGCCACGGTCATGCGCGCTGCGTTGAGCGTCAGTCCGGCCTGTTCGACACGAACCGCGCCCGACAGGACAACACGGTCGGCACGATCCTGAACCTCGATCCGTCCGGCGTTGAAATTCACCGGTGCATTGCTGTCATGGCTTCCGAAAACCTGCGCCGGGGCCGAACCCGCGAACAGAAAAAATGCCGACGCAAGGGCAAACGTGCCAGCGGACAGGGAAAGAAAAGGGTTTAATTTCATCTAGGGTCTTCTTAGTCCATTTTGCTCGATCCGCAAACGCGCATTGCCATCGAGGCTTACAGTGCGCTCAGCCAAATCCGCTTCGAGCCGGTCTGCTCCAAAAGTTCCGATATTGGTCCGCCCTTCCACTGCGCCTTCGCTTTGCAACGTACGCTGCTTAAGATCGACGGTGACGTTGCTGGTAGAAAGGCGGTAACCGCTAGCCGCTTCGACTTGCACCGGACCCGGTACGCGGACATTTTCTTGGTCCATGTCATAGCTGCCGTCGCTGGCGCGTATCTGGGCAGGCCCTTCTTTCAGCAATATCCGGGCAGAAAGATCTTTCAACTCGACAACTGCTTCGCTCGAGCTTTTTTGCACGGCGGAGCCCGCTTTTAGCGAAAATGGCCGGCCTTCGCTGTCCTCGCCCCGATAGAGCGCCTCGGTCACCCGCATGCGTTCCTTGGCGACATCAACGCTATTCTTGTCCAGCACGAAGCTCAGTTCGCCGCTTGTTGTGAACGGAGCCAGAGCGAGCATCGCGCCCAATAGTCCAACTCCCACAGGAAGAATGAAACGCAGCAATTTTACGTTTCGGTCGTGCGAACCATTGGGAGCGGCAAATTCCTGGCGCTTTGTCCGGACAGGGTTGACGGTGGTCAGCATGGCTACACCATCATCCCGGGGTCATTGTCGCGACAAGCGAGCAAGAATATTGGCCGCTCAGGCATGTGCGAAAATGTCTGTTTCCGGCCATCCAGCCAGGTCCAGTCTCGCACGGTCCGGCAGAAAATCAAAGCAGGCCTGTGCGAGAGCGGTTCTACCCTCCCGTTCAAGCCGGATCTCCAACTCATCCTTCAATCTGTGCAGGAAGCGGACATCGGATGCGGCATATTCCCGCTGGGCATCGCTCAGCACAGGATTGCCCCAGTCACTCGATTGCTGCTGCTTCGAAATATCCTGACTGAGAAGTTCGCGGACGAGTTCTTTCAGTCCATGGCGATCGGTATAGGTCCGGATAAGCCGCGAGGCGATTTTCGTGCAGAATACCGGCTCTGCCATCACGCCCATATAATGTTCGATGGCAGCGAGATCAAAGCGCGCGAAATGATAAAGTTTCAACCGGTCGGGGTCGGACAATATCGCCCGGAGATTGGGAGCAGAATAATCACTATCGGGGCCAAAACGGATAAGATGCTCGTCACCCCCACCATCAGATATCTGGAGCAGGCACAGGCGATCACGGGGGGTCTGGAGCCCCATGGTTTCCGTGTCCACAGCAACGGCGCCCGCGCCTAGAACGCCAGACGGAATATCTTCTTCATGAAAAAAAACTGCCATTAATATTTGCCTGTCTATTTTATCTCTGGGCCAACTTCATTTTTTCAACCGTGGTACCGGCATGACACCTTATCTGGCTTCCGGTTTTGATCCCAAGCCGAACCACCGGCTGCGAAAATTGACAGCAGCGCCTCATTGAATATGCTATGTGCCGCAGGCCGGTTCAAACAGCAAGTTTAGTTTGAGCTTCGATACGCATCGAAAATGCGGGGATAAGATAGGGGATTGACAATATGACACAGAAAATACCTGAACCGGTTGCTCCCGGGTTCGATTTGAACAAGGCAACGATAATCTCGCTCCTCTATATTGCCGGATTTTTTGTCGGTATCACCGGCCTGGTCGGCTTCGTCCTCGCCCTGATATGGAAAGACGAGGTGGCCGGAACCTGGGAAGAAAGCCATTTGCAGTTTCATGTCATGACATTTGTCATCGGGCTGTTGGTCGGGATTATCGGTGTAATTCTCTCATTTATATTGATCGGCATACCGATTCTTCTGGCTCTCGCGGTCTGGATATTGGTCCGCTCGGTGGTTGCGTTGCTGAAAGCGCAGAAACATGAACCGATTGCCGATCCGAAAACCTGGCTTTTCTAAATAGCGTCGCTTGAGCTTCCGTTTTGTTCCGGCAGCTACCAAAACACCGAATTCATTCGCTTATTCCTCCATTTTTCTATATGGATGGCCCGTGCGGTAATAGGATTCGCGCAAAACAATGCTCCGGAGATCGTCCGCTGCGGCATTGGTATTACTAGGTAGGGCGAATTGAAAGTGACGATTTAAGAATGGGTTTTGACAGAAACCGGCGAGGTAGAGGCCGGGACAAGCGCGACGGCTTCGGTGACGAAAACTTCGATGGATATCAAGGCGATAACGGTCCGCCCGTAGAAAGATATACGCGGCCGGACAGTGATTCCGGTGGCGCCAGACGGAGCGGCGGAATGCCGGATCAGGTTGTCGGTGAAAGCACCGGAACCGTAAAATTTTTCAATGCGCAAAAAGGCTTTGGCTTCATCGTGCAAGACGGTGGCGGCGAAGATGTTTTTGTTCATATCAGTCAAGTGGAACGCGCCGGTCTGAAAGGACTCGCAGAAGGCCAGACGTTGCGCTTTTCACTGGTTGATCGCGGCGGGAAAGTTTCCGCTTCGGACATTCAGATCGAAGGCGACCTTATCGAGGTTCCGGAAGGCGGCGGCTCCCCCCGCGAAGATCGCGGTGGCGGCGGTGCCCCTCGCCGGGAACTGACCGGGGAAAAGGCCACGGGTACCGTGAAGTTTTTCAACGGCACCAAAGGCTTTGGCTTCATCCAGCGTGACGACGGCCAGCCCGATGCATTTGTCCATATTTCAGCCGTAGAGCGCGCCGGTATGCGCGGACTGGAAGAAGGCGACAAGCTCGAGTTTGAACTGGAAGTGGACCAACGCGGTAAGACTGCTGCGGTCAATCTGGTCGCAAAATAGCGGCTTATACCACATCAAATATTGTAAGAATGGCGGGCTTTGACCCGCCATTTTTTTTGCGCTGCGAAGGCCACATAAGACCTCCTGATCATCCGGGCATAGACCGGGCATAAAAAAGCCCGCCGGATTTCTCCGGCGGGCATTCCTAAATCTTTCGGCGGTTAAAAGCGGAAGCTGATCGCACCCGAATATACCTGGCTGGACACATCCGACCGGCCAACCGTTGAATCGGCGGAAAGGTCAAACGAGACATTGCCCATATTGTAACGCAAGCCAACGCCGACTTCGCCCCAGTTCTTGTCCCTTCCGGCCAGCGCGAATGGCGCTACTGCACCATTTCCGCCGACGAAATTCGCACCGAAGCTATTTGGGTTATCCTCGAATTCGTGGACATAGTTCATAGACGCCCGCATCTGTAGTTTCCGGCCCGGCTTGGACTTGAACTCGATACCGGCCAACCCCTGGATACTGTCATAATCGGGACGAATGATCGTCAAAGCCGGTCCGCCGCCCTGTTCGTCAACATTGCTGAAGTTGATCTTTGCTGCACGAGCCCGAATACCGGGAGCCGCGATCACATCGAACATTTCAATCTCTTTCGACAGGCCGAGTTCAGCGGCATAGACCATGCTGTCATCGTCGGTCGTCAGACTGAAGGATTGCGCACCAAGAGAAACATTGCGCAGTGTCTCGGCGTTATAGGTACCCAGCGTGGCTCGACCGTCCAGGATCAGACCGCCGGAGAGGTCTTTCCGACCGTAGATCGAACCCATGATCGCTGTTGATTGCGCAGAATTGCCCAAGGCAGCCGTTGCATCGACATCCGAATAATAAGCCGAAATCCCGATGAAGGATGATTCGCCGAAATAATATTCGAGACCGCCAGCGATGAAGAAGCCGTCAAATTCATCTTCTCCGTCAGCGCCCGGCGCAGGATTGGTGAGTGGCATGGAGCCGCCATCGCCATTCACAAAACCACCCGCGAGATAGACGGCCATGTCCTCGTTGACATTGCCGGAACGGACTTCGGTATCATCTGCATTAGCAGCTGCATCGCTCAGGGCGCTAGCACCATTCATCGCAATCCCACCCAGTGACGTGGCCGCCAGTTGCATAGGACGGCCGATCACAGCGACGGTGCCGCCGTTTGACGAACGGTCGGCGAGACTGATTCTGTTCTGGTAGAAATCGGAAACATTGCCGAGAAACGCTTGCCCCATCGCCTGGACAGTCGATTCCGTTGTCGGAGCCCAGCTATCAAAAGTGGCCTGGATGGTACCGGCATCGGTAAAGTCCAAAAAGGTGAACAGGCCTGAGACAGCAGCGTTACCGCGGTTGTTATCCATAAGGCTGGCAAAGCTGGTCTGGACCGGGTTCCCGGCATCGACAACATTCTGATAGCTCTGAGCGCTGATGGTTACATCGACGGCATTTGCACTATAGCTGAAATCCGAAAGCAGGATTGCAGATATCTGTGCGGCGCCATCAAACTGATCGGTCACGCCGCCAGCGGCCGTTACGATGCGATAGGTGCTCGGGGTTGCCGTCTGGAAGCCGTCGATCGGCGAGAACACCACTGTACCGCCTACATTGGCTTCATCACTGACTGCCAGAAGATCCGAATCTCCAGACGCGCCAATATCAATCATCAAGGTAGAACCGGACGATAGAATGACGTTACCGTTCACGGTCAATGTATCGATCGTGCCGACCGAACCGGGAGCAATACCGCCCGCGATGTTGGTCAGGAACGGTGCATTGATGATACCCGAACCCGAGAGCAATCCGGAAAACAGCGAATAGTCACCAACACTGTTCAAGGTTCCATCAACTGCGATCCGGCCAGCGGTCTGGTTGACGTCGATCAAAGCAGAAAGACTGGATCCGGAGTTGATCATCAATCCGGCTGCACCGCCAACATTGAGGCGATCAATTGTCACATCGCTGTTCAACGAAGTCGTGCCCGCCTGATCCAATGTCACTTCGAAATAGCGCGCTTTTACGCCACCCGCCACATCTGCATCGATATTATCGGGAACAAAATCAGTTGCTCCAGCAAGCCCATTGTCGAGGGTCGCAGCTGGGAACGGATCACCTTCAGCCTGCGGAGTTTCTTCCGCACCTTCTGGTCCGCCATTGGCGGTGATTGCAACAGGCGTTGCGCCGCCACTGATAGCAATGTCACCGACTGGAGTCGCGCCACCGCTGATGGCAATATCCTCGACCAGCGTGGCACCGCTGCTGATAGCGATATTTTCAACGATCATGCCTTCGCCGCGAATGGCGGTATTGGCGATTAGCTGAAGCGCTCCTGCCGATTGCGCTGAAACCGCAGCAACCTGCACGTCACCACCAACTGTTGCTGCTTGCGCGTTGGGAACCTGTGCAACACCGATGGAAGATGTTGGCGCCGGTGTTGGCGCGGGAGTAGGCGCAGGACGCGCTGTCGGCGTCGGGGTGCCGGTTGCCAGATCGAGACATTCGTCTCCGACATTTTCGCCCTCAAGGTCGAAACAAACTTCACCAAATTGCGGTGTGGACTGCGTGACGCCGCCCGATTGCGTATCGGGGAAGCCATTTACCACATTGCCGTTTTCGTCAATGATGCGATAGGCCGGATCGAGGTCGGTCTGCCAGTGAGTCGCATCTTCCCAGTCGCCGTCACCCGCTTTTGCGCTGACATAACGATAGGGATTATTCGCTGCGATATAGTCGGCAAACAGGAACAAAGGCTGGTAAAAGCTTTCTGTGCCGTAGGAACTGAAAACCTGCGCGCCAAAGAAACGGGAGCCGCCGGACAGAACGCCAATTTGCAGATCTTCGGTCGACAGATCGTTGTTTGCCGCATCAAGTATCAAGGGACCGCCCGAGTCACCACCAGCTGTCGTACCTTCGATTTCGAGAGGCTCATCTTTGTAAAGGTTGAAGTCGAACGGGTTGGTCTTGTTGGGATCGTCAAAGTCCAGCCGGTATAGCACCTGTGGCAAATCGCCAAATGGATCACCAAACAGGAACGTGTTTCTGTCATCGAAATTGGTCAGTGCACCAAGCATATTTTCAGCAGATTTGCGGCGCCAGTCGATGCCCAAATTATCGCCGGCGGTACCGCTGCCGGTGCGGCCATAGCCAGTAATTTTCACATGATAGCCAGTGCCATCGACGTCATCAATCGCACCGGGATCGGGAAGCGGCGAAAATAGCAGAGCCCAGGTAGGGATATTGGCAGCCGGATCCGAAAGCGTAGCCAGGGCAATATCACCTTCCAAAAAGCCTTGACCTTCGGCACGGGCTACGGAATCGGGATGATAGGCAATCTGGCTGATATTATAGACGAACAGATCAGGGTTGGAAGCAAAGCCGTTATTGATCCAGTCGACGAAACCTGGAAGAGAATTACCGTTAAACGAAAAAGCGGACTGGATCGCACCATTGGTATCATAATCGCTTTCCGGCAAATCATTCACACAGTGAGCCGCGAACAGAACCGTGCGCGGGTTGATCAGCGTACCGGTGCAGACGAAACCGTCATTGCGAAAAAACTGGCCAACGCCGTTCACGCTATCTTCCGGGTCGCTGATATCTGCCGGCGTGTAATTGTCATTCGGCACGATGGCCTGTGCCGGTGTTGCGAGTGCGAGCGTGGCAATTACCCCCGCTGCAGCAGTCCGCAAAAGTACAGATCTGCTTGAATGTCCGAAATTCCTGTTCATCGAAGAATGCCCCTTGCAATATTTAGTCAGAATAGACCCCTGCCATTACTGTGCTTGTTTTCGCCATGTGAATCAAAGCGAAATTTGCAAAATATTTGGCGCTAATTGGCAAAATGTTGATTTTTGGGGCTTTTTTCGTGAGGGAAATCCAAATTTTGGTTACATATGTGATGATTCGGCAACAGAAATGACCGGATATTGGCCAGAAAGACTTCCGTCGCCCGTTTACATAAGTAAGCAAGCGGCGGAAATGGGGTTCAACTGGCTTTATCTGTCCGGGCAGACAGATAAAACCTGCCTTCGCTTAATCTTTCTGCGCGATTTCGAGCAAAAACCAAGCGCGTTCTTCGGCCTGGTCGGTCCAGTCGTCGAGCAGGCCATCTGTAGCATTGTCACCGGCTTCTCCCGCCAGTTCCTTGGCTTCTCGGAGCTTTTCGACCAGCTTCAGGTTATCAGCGCGCAACTCCTCGAGCATGTCCGGTGCTTTCACCTTCGCCTCATCATTGTCGGAAATGGTTTGCCGCTTGGCGATATCGCCAATGGAGGTAAGAGTGCGGTGGCCGTTTTTGCGAACCCGTTCGGCGATCAGATCCGTTGTAGCGAGTATCTGTGCCGCATGCTCGTCAAACATCAGATGATAGTCGCGGAAGTGCGGGCCGGACACGTGCCAGTGGAAGTTTTTGGTCTTGAGATAGAGGCCAAAACTGTCTGCCAATATTCCGTTCAGCGCTTCGGCTACGGCCTTTTTTGCATTATCCCCTGTGGTCATAATCATTCTCCTTTTCGGATTCATCCGTCTATGAAAAGGAGATTAGAATATATTGACGGTCCGATATAACCGGAAGATTTGTTATCTAAGATTGAAAATATCGATCTAGCAATTCGAACAGAATTGTCGGAGCGGCATCAGAATATGCCCCATGCGCCAAGTGCCAGAATCGCGCCGACTATAAGAAAGCCGGCGCCGCCTGCATAGCGGACGAGCGCCATCGGGACATGCTCGGTCAATTGCCGGTGGAATAATATGGCGGGCACGCAGGCAATCATCACGCCGATCCAACCGCCGGCTGCGGCGAAAGCCGCCATGTCAGTTCGCGCGGCGGTAGCCATCAGAACAAATTGTCCCTTGTCGCCCAGTTGCAGAATGAAAAGGCCGAGAAACGAAGTCCAGAACGGCCCGAACTTCCATTTTTCCAGCAAGTCGACCGGACGGCGCCATGCCACCATGCCAAAGCCGGCAAATATCAGCGACAAGGCATAGAAAAGCTGCAGCGCATCCTCGCTGATCCATTGATGCACCGCTGCGCCGGCGATGGCCGAAATCACGCAATTGCAGAGAGTGGCAAGACCGAGGCCAAGGATGATCGGGGATACACGGCCATATCTGATTGCCAAAGCGGCACATAATATCTGCGGCCGGTCGCCAAATTCAGCGACGGCCAAGGCAAAAAGCGAAGTTAGGAACGCATCCACTATTCCCAGCGCTAGGCCTGTCCGCCGAGACGAAGCGCGACATTGGCCATCAGCGCTTCGGTCATCGCAGGGTTCATCTCTTCAATGTCGAACGTCGCACGCATTGCTTCGAGATAAGAGCGCGCTATGGTCCTGGCGCCGCCATTCTGCATGGCTGGTTGCAATGCGCTTTCCAGCGCACAGCTGAGGTCGCGGAGCGCTAATAGTCGGTGCTGCATCGCTTTTTGCCGGACATGGTCCAGATGCATGAGAAATTGCACAGGATGATGAACCGCCAATTCTTCCCGCAGATCATCAAGCAAGTTCATCATTTCGGCCTGCACAAATAGATTCTGGTCCTGATTCATCGCAACTGTCCCTGTTTCCCCGTGACCATGCAAAAACATGGTTAAATAGTGGTAAACAAAACTGCATTTGCCGCCTTCGGAGCGACGAAGGCTTTTTCTTGACATTCATCAGTCTTTTCACCATTAGCGCGGGGAACGAATGCGGCGCCGGATAGCGTCGCTGTTTTTATTTCAGCTTCTGCCTTAAGGAATGCACCATGGCGAAACCAGCCAATGTAAAGATCAAACTCGTCAGCACGGCGGACACAGGCTTTTTCTACGTAACCCGCAAGAACCCGCGGAATCTCACCGAGAAAATGGTGCAGCGCAAATATGATCCGGTTGTGCGCAAGCATGTCGAATTCAAAGAAGCTAAAATCAAATAAGCAGCTTTTGGCTTGGCTTTAGCGGTGTAGAACTTTCTGTACCGATTCGATGAATTTCGCGACTGATATCGGCTTTGAGACATAAGCCTCTGCTCCGGCACTCAATATCCGGTCTTCGTCACCCTTGCCGGCATAAGCGGTCACGGCCATGATCGGTATGATCTTGAGCTGGCTATCTTTCTTGATCTGCTCGATCAACTCCAGACCGCTGACGTGCGGTAGCTGGATATCCATCACTATAAGATTGGGCACGAAGCTCCGCGCTTTTTCGAGCACTTCCCGGCCGTCGCTGACCGGTTCGACGACAAAACCATGAGCCCGCAGCAGATCGCAGAATAGCTTGAGGTTCAATTCATTGTCCTCAACCACCAATACTCTTTTTGCCACTACCGGATTTGCCCTTTCAAACTTGCTGCCGAACCATTAGGCGAAAGCGGCAATGGAAACAAATCCCAATCTCGGGCCGGATAGTGAAATCCCCGATAGTGAAATCATCGCCCTGCAGGCGCTCGGATGGGTGCTGCAGGATCAGGATCGCGCGGAGCGTCTGCTGGCGTTGACCGGTCTGGATCCCCGCGAACTGCGATCAGGCCTTGAAGACCCGACAATGCTGGCATCCCTGCTTGGCTTTCTCGCCAATCACGAACCCGACCTGGTCGCTTGTGCAGAGGCCATTGGCGTTGCCCCAGCGAAACTGGCTGCCGCAGCGCAGCATCTAAACTCTCCCGGAGAATTTTATGAGTAAAAAGCCGCTTCTGATCAGCGACTGCGACGAAGTCTTGCTGCATATGGTAGTGCCCTTCCAGCAATGGCTGGATAGCGACAAGCACATCCATTTCGACCTTGAAAATGGTAGTGATTTTGCCAATGCCCTGCGCCACAAACATGACGGCACCCAAGTATTGCCCGAGCAAATCTGGCCGATGCTGAAGGAGTTTTTCGATAATGAAATGCACCGGCAGGGCGCTATCGAAGGCGCGGTTCAATCGATCAACAAGCTCGCTGAGATCGCCGATGTCGTGATATTGACCAATCTCCTTGATGACCGCCGCGAAGCGCGTGCAGAACAGCTCAAGGCGGTTGGCATCGATTTCCCCGTCTACACCAATCAGGGCGGCAAGGGCGAACTACTGACCAGTATTCTCGCCGAATATGAGCCCAGTGTTACCATTTTTGTTGATGATTTGGGCCACCAGCACGGCAGCGTCGCCAAACATGCGCCGGACGTGTGGCGCCTGCAGATGGTCGGCGAACCGATCATGGCGAAACATATCAAGACCAATCCCGCCGCCCACGCCCGCATCGATCTGTGGAACGATGCAACAGTCTGGATATCGGACAAGTTTGACAATGCCGCACCGGCTCCGGCGATGGACTTGCCATCGCAAGAGCTTGACCCTGCCAACCATGCGTGAGAGTTTTGCTTTATGACCGACAATATTGAAAAAGCCCTGACAGCGAAGGGCATTGAATTGCCGACACCGGCAGCCCCGGTTGCCTCTTATGTTCCCGCCGTCGAAGTGAATGGCATGCTCCATATCAGCGGTCAGGTGTCGATGCAGGCCGGCAAGCTGATTACCGGACGGCTTGGTGACAACATGTCGCTGGAAGGCGGGCAACAGGCCGCCAAAGCCTGTGCGCTGATGATCGCGGCGCAGATCAAGAAGGCGACAGGATCGCTCGACCGGGTCGACCGGATTGTCAAACTCGGCGTTTTCGTTAACAGCACACCAGACTATACCGACCATCCCAAGGTTGCCAATGGTTGCTCCGACATGATGGAAGTGATTTTTGGTGCTGCAGGCCTTCATACCAGAAGCGCCGTCGGCGTTGCGGCGCTGCCGCTCGGCGTTGCGGTCGAGGTTGACGCCATCATCGCCCTGAAACCCGAGTGATCGGAACCCTGCTCGACAATGCTCTGGCGCCGGCCCCGGCGGCCGGGCGCGTAGCATTTCTGAAAGGCCAGCCTTATGCGCATCGCGGGCTGCACGGCAGCGGGGTGCTGGAAAACAGTTCCGCCGCCTTCGAGGCCGCGATTGGTCAGGGCCACGGGATCGAGTGTGACGTCCAGGCTGCTGAAGATGGCCGTGCCTTCGTCTTCCACGACTATGAACTGGACCGGTTAACGGACCACAGTGGCCCGATTGGAAATTTGCGGGCAGACGATATCGACCGGGTTCAATTGAACGGCGGACATGGCAAGATACCGCGTTTGCGCGAAATGTTGGCGCAAGTCGCTGGCCGGGTACCGATCCTGATAGAAATCAAGTCGCGCAACCTGCGGGTCGGCCCGCTCTGCCTTTCGGTACGACGGGCATTGGAAGGCTATGGCGGCCAGGCGGCGATCATGTCGTTCAATCCGCTGGTCGGTGCCTGGTTCCGTAAAAATGCCGAACATATCGTGCGGGGGCTGGTCATCACCGAAGAGGACAGCAAGAACTGGCGCGGCAGAATCGCGCGTCACCGCAACCTCTGGACCGCGAAACCGGATTTTCTGGCTTATGATATTCGCGACCTGCCTTCCCGGTTTGCTGCAGCTCAGAGGGCGCGCGGCCTGCCCGTCGTCACCTGGACGGTGCGGTCCGCCGAACAGGAGAAAACCGCAGCCCGATATGCAGACGAACCGGTTTACGAAATTCCGGAGACCTGAACCGCATGTCTGACCCGCCAGCCGCCCCCTCCGAGATCGTTGCGCGCGTCGCCGACGACATCGCCAGCCTGCCGGCGGACCAATGGGATCGTTGTGCCGGATCGGCCAATCCTTTTGTTTCCCATGCCTTTCTGTCCGCAATGGAAGAATCGGCTAGTGTCGGGCCGGGCACCGGATGGAAATCCCTGCCCATCATTATCGAAGACAACGCGGGCGAAATTGCCGCCTGCCTGCCCAGCTATCTCAAGTCGCACAGCCAGGGCGAGTATATTTTTGACCAGCAATGGGCGCATGCCTATGAAAATGCCGGCGGCCAATATTATCCCAAAATCCAGATCGCCGCACCCTTTTCACCGGTGCCTGGCCCGCGCTTGCTATTGCGCGATGAATCCCTCGCTTTACCGCTTTTACGGGCAGCCGAGCAGCTGGCCGAGAATAACGGAATCTCTTCGGTGCACGCGACATTTGTCAGCGAGGACCAACTCGACCATTTTCGCGCAGCGGGCTGGATGATCCGGACCGACAGCCAGTTCCACTGGCGCAACGACGGCTATGAGAGCTTTGATGATTTCCTCGCCGCCTTGTCTTCCCGGAAACGCAAGGCGATCCGCCGGGAACGGGCCAAAGCTCAGGAAGAAGTGGACATTGTTCATCTATCGGGAGATGAAATCGAGCCGCATCATTGGGACTATTTCTGGGAATTTTATCAGGATACCGGGATGCGCAAATGGGGACAGCCCTATCTGACCCGCGAAGCTTTTGATTTGCTGCATCGGAAGATGGGCGACAAGCTGCTACTGATATTTGCGATGCAGGACGGCGTCCCGGTCGCCGGCGCGCTCAATGTTATCGGCGAAGAAACGCTCTACGGTCGCTATTGGGGATGCACGCGCAATATCCCGTTTCTGCATTTCGAGATTTGCTATTATCAGGCGATCGATGCCGCCATCGCGCGAGGATTGAAGACGGTCGAAGCCGGAGCACAGGGCAGCCACAAGCTGGCGCGAGGCTATCAGCCGGTGCCGACTTGGTCAGCCCATTATATCGTCGATCCGGGGTTCCGCTCGGCGATTGCCGATTATCTCGAACGCGAGCGGCAGGCGGTTGCTGCCGATATCGAATTTCTGGCCGATATGGGGCCGTTCAAAAAAGCCGATTAGTTTTAAAACGGATTAGGTTCAGGCCGCCCGGCGCGAAGTTTCCTGTAGCCAGCTGCGTGCTTCCCGCTGTGCTTCGGCAATTTCGCGCGCGGTCATATCGAGCGATATTTCGGCGCGGCACATCTTGCTTTCGTCGTGTCCAGACAATGCTGCCAGATTAAACCACTTATGCGCTTCGATCAGATCGACCTCGACGCCATCCGATCCGGTGGAATAGATCACACCCAGATCAAAATATGCATTGCTGCTGCCATGCGATGCCTCGGCGAGGCGGCTCTCGATTAGAAAGGCGGCGCTTTTCATGCTGTTGCCCATATTGTCAGTCCCTGTTCCTGTTGCCGCATTTCTTGGCGACAGGCCGACTTTCAACGCAATCTCCTAAAGAAATGGTTAACGCAAATCGCAGAAACTCGATTTCACTGCATAAAAACCCAGAGAAATCAGCTGTTTTCTCCATTTTATTTGGTTAACCGAAGAGCGCTGTAACCCTAGGAAACGGGGATATTGTCGATCAATCGGGTGCTGCCGATATGGGCGGCGGCAAAAAGCCGGGCCGGTTTTGCAAAAATATCGAGAACCGCCAGACTATTGGCATCGCGAAGCTCGAGATAATCGATTTTGCGAAAGCCGGAGCCGAGTAACTTTGCTTTGGCGGCCTCGAGTATATCGGCAATTTCGCCGCCGGCCGCGATCGCATTGACCGCTTCCCGCATTGCGTCGGGGAGCGAAACAGCATTGGCTCTTTGCTCTTCCGTCAAATAGGCATTGCGCGAGGACAGCGCCAGGCCGTCCCGGTCACGGACCGTCGGCACTCCGACTATATCATGGGTGAAATCCAGATCGCGTGCCATCCGGCGGATGACCGCAAGCTGCTGATAGTCTTTTTCACCGAAATAGGCGGCATCGGGGCGGACCTGGTTAAATAGTTTCGCCACCACTGTGGCGACGCCGTCAAAGTGGCCGGGGCGCGCAGCGCCGCACAGCCCGTCGCTGATCCCGCTGACACTGACATTGGTGGCATAGCCATCCGGATAGACCTGATCGGGGGTGGGGGCCCATAATAATTTTACGCCCGCCGCCTCTAGCAACGCAGCATCGGCGGCTTCCTGGCGCGGATAGGCATCTAGATCCTCTCCCTCGCCGAACTGGGTCGGATTGACGAAGATCGATGCCACCACCGCGTCGCAATGTTCCATCGCCACTTCCACCAGCCGCATATGCCCCGCGTGCAGGGCTCCCATGGTCGGAACCAGCCCGATTTTGGCTCCGGTTAGGCGAAACGCCGCCAAAGCGTCCCGCAGCGGGTCAAGCTGTCGAACAATTTGCATGCATCACTCTTTGCGTTTAGATTTTTCTGTAAAGCTCGTGTAAGCTATGGGACGGTGTATCGTCCTTCGCAAGGGCCAAGAACAGGGATATTGATCAAAACGTGACCAGCAGTGCGTATCATATTGTCTTCGCCAACGAGAAGGGCGGGACCGGCAAGTCAACCACCGCGGTCCATGTCGCGGTTGCCTTGGCCTATCAAGGTCATAAGGTCGGAATCATCGATCTCGATCCGCGCCAGCGCACTTCCTATCGCTATCTGGAAAATCGCGACGCGACGATGAAGCGATTGAACATCGATATTCCACAGCCTTATTATGAAGTGTTCGAAGATGACAATCTTGCCCGGCTCGAGCAATTGATGGCTCAAATGTCGGAGAATGTGGATTTCCTGCTGTTCGACACACCGGGTCGCGACGACAAGTTCGCCCGCTTTGTCGCTACCAGAGCGAATACACTGGTTACGCCGATCAATGATAGCTTTGTCGATTTCGACCTGATCGGACAAGTTGATCCGGAGACCTACAAGGTCCGGAAACTGAGTTTTTACGCCGAACTTATCTGGGATGCGCGCAAAGCGCGGGCCAAGGCGGACGGCACGACGATCGACTGGGTATTGCTGCGGAACCGGACCCAATATGTCGAAGCGCATAATATGAAACGGATCGTGGCCGCGCTGGCTGAACTGTCGCAACGCGTTGGCTTTCGTATCATTCCCGGGCTCAGCGAACGGGTGATTTACCGTGAGCTTTTCCCTGCCGGCCTGACAATGCTCGACAAGAAACATCTCGGCCGCCTTGCCACCAGCCATTTGGCGGCGCGTCAGGAATTGCGCGAGCTGATCAAGCATCTGGCGCTGCCGCAGACCTCGGAACAGATAGCCGATGGCGTCGCTGCGACCGCGACAAAACCCAAGCTGGTAGCCTGATCGATGACGCCACTGCTCATCTTTGGCGCTGCGATCCTGGCGTGGCTGGTTCTGTCGGGCAAGGCGAAGACCATGACTCCCAACCAGTGGCTGGCTCTGGTGGTCGCGCTGATCGGGGCGAATTTCCTCCGTGGCGGCAGCTGGATCATGGGCGGGGCTATGCTCGCCGGGGCGGCCTTTCTGAGCGGCTGGCGGATGTTGATCCCGGCGCGTAACGTCGAGGAACCAAAGCGCAAGCCGCGCAATTTCGAGCTCGACCGAGCGCGGTCCCTGCTGGGCGTCGGCGTTGATGCCGGTTTTATCGAAATCAATGCTGCCTGGAAGCAAAGGCTGGCTGAACATCATCCCGACAATGGCGGTGACGAGCAGCTGGCGAAGATGATCAACCGGGCGCGGGACCTGTTATTGGAAGAATTGGAAGCATCCGACCGTCGGTAGCCATCGCGTCATATTTTGACAGTATCGCTGGATTTTCGGGAACCTGCCCCTTAGAAACAAAGGTTAGTCCCACAATCAAGGCCATGCCCATGAACACGCCGAAATCTCACCAATTCCACTCTTCGTCTCTACGCGAATATGACATTCGCGGCATCATCGGCGAGACGCTCGGCGAGGATGATGCTTATGCCATTGGCCGCGGTTTCGGGACGTTGATCTCGCGCGATGGCGGGACCGCAGTGGCAACCGGATTTGATGGTCGCGACAGCTCCCCGATGCTGGAAGCAGCGCTCGTCCGCGGTCTCAATGACGCCGGAATCGATGCCATTTCTGTCGGAATGGGCCCCACGCCGATGCTATATTATGCCGAATCTGTACTGGAAACGGTCCAGGGCGGCATAATGATTACCGGCAGTCACAATCCGGCCAATTATAACGGCTTCAAGATGGTCTTCCAGGGTCGCCCCTTTTTCGGTGCCGACATATTGGGACTGGGTAGCATGGCGTCGGAAGGCGACTGGGATCAGGGAACAGGTTCATTCGAACGGATCGATATCGAAGATGAATATGTCGAGCGGCTGCTGAAAAATTTTACCGGCGGTGCCTATAAGGTCGGCTGGGATTGCGGCAACGGCGCGGCCGGACCGGTGATCGAGAAATTGACGAAGCTGCTCAGCGAGCGCGGTGCCGGCGAGCATCATCTTCTCTACACCGATGTCGACGGGTCCTTCCCCAACCACCATCCCGATCCAACCGAGGAGAAGAATCTCGTGGATCTCAAGGCACTGGTTGCGGAGAAAGGCCTCGATTTCGGTGTGGCCTTTGACGGCGACGGCGACCGCATCGGCGCAATCGACGGTGAAGGACGGGTGATCTGGGGCGATCAATTGCTGCAAATCTATGCCGAGGATGTCCTGAAGAGCGAGCCGGGCAGCACGATCATCGCCGACGTCAAGGCATCACAGGCATTATATGACCGGATCGCGGAACTCGGCGGCAAGCCGCTGATGTGGAAGACCGGCCATAGTCTGATCAAGTCGAAGATGAAAGAAACCGGTTCTCCGCTCGCCGGTGAAATGAGCGGCCATGTGTTTTTCAAACATGATTATTATGGTTTCGACGATGCGCCTTATGCCGCGATTCGCCTGATTCAGGCGGCAACCAATATCGGCAAGAGCGTGACCCAGTTGCGCAGCGATATGGTGGATATGATCAACACGCCGGAAATGCGCTTCCAGATTGATGAAAGCCGCAAGTTCGCGGTGATCGACGAAATATTGGAGCGGCTTTCGGCCAGCGGCGCCGATGTCAACGACACCGACGGCGCGCGGGTCAATACCGAAGACGGATGGTGGCTGCTGCGCGCCAGCAATACGCAGGATGTGCTGGTCGCCCGGGCCGAGGCAAAATCACAGGACGGTCTCGACCGGCTGATGGCGCAGATTGACGAGCAACTGGCACTATCGGGGCTGAAGCGCGGCGAGCAGGCCGGGCACTAGACCCGACAATCGACCGGCAAGATCACGCCGGTCGACTGGCATCAGATAAAGGTCGCGCCGTTGGTTCCCGGACCGACCGCAGAGATAATAAATATTGCCGAGCAGAACATGGCGGCGAAACCGGCGGCGATTTCCTGACGTAACGTGAAGCGGGGCATGGTTTTTTCCTTCATTCTGTTTGGGGCTATGCGATCAGGGCAGCGGAATTTTGAACGGCGGGGCCGACACTTGCGACAACCAATATGGCTGCGGAGAAAAGAGCGGCAAAAGCGGCGGCTATCTGGTTCTGGATATTTACGTTGGTCATTTTCAATTTCCTTTTTGTTTAAACTGGCGCTTCGCGGTTGTTGTTGCGAAGATGAACATAGCCTTGCACAGGGCGTGCCAGTTTGATAAAATATAGATTTTTCAGTGACTTGATACATTTCAGCGCAAGCGCGTAGATTAACCGACGCTGAATAGTGGGAAAATTTCCCAATGGTTGGCTTTGCGCTTTGGCCTGATCGCCCCGAATGAGGGTCGCCGGCTGACAGGGGCGAATATCCGCAGCCAGGCCCTGGCTTGCAAAATCTTCCCGGCACAAGTTTCTTATCGAAATGCACTATGGCCAGGCCCGATCCAATCGTTCAGGACAGTCTGAAAAAGGGATGGGGAATAGCGGATCATGGACCCGTATATTTATGTGGCGATTGTCAGCGCGCTGGCTCTGCTCGCTTATTATTTCACGCTGTTGATGGCCGGACTGGCGCGCGGCCGGTTCAAGATCGTGCCGCCATCTCATAGCGGCCCCCCCGAATATGAGCGCCATGTGCGCGCACATCAGAACACGCTGGAACATCTGGTGCTGTTCCTGCCCGGCCTCTGGCTGTTCGCCTATGTCGTCAGCCCCTATTGGGCCGCCGCTATCGGGCTGATCTGGCCGTTCATGCGGGTCGGCTATGCGCTGGGCTATCACAGGGCGCCGGAAAAACGGTTGCTGTGGCTCTACGCCAGCATGCCGCCTATTTATATATTCGTACTTGGCACCTTGATCGGTGGCATCGTTCAGCTTGTGAGAGGGTGATACAAAATATGACTGAAATATATGATCTGGTAATTCGCGGCGGCACCATTGCCGATGGCAGCGGCGGTGCTCTTATCGACGGGGACATCGCGGTCAGCGACGGGAGGATCGCGGCAATCGGGCAGGTGCCCGGAACCGCTCGCGAAGAAATCGACGCGACGGGCAAGATCGTCACCCCCGGCTTTATCGATGTTCACACCCATTATGACGGCCAGTGCATCTGGGCGGAAGAGCTCAGCCCGTCGTCTTCGCACGGCGTGACCACAGCGATCATGGGCAATTGCGGTGTCGGCTTCGCGCCCTGCCGCAAGGAAGATCACGACATGCTGATCAATGTGATGGAAGGCGTCGAGGACATCCCCGGAGTGGTCATGGCCGACGGCCTGCCGTGGAACTGGGAGACGTTTCCGGAATATCTCGACGTGGTCGAGAAGGGCAAACGCGATATCGATATTGCAGCCTATCTGCCGCATTCGCCGCTGCGCGTCTATGCCATGGGCGCGCGCGGCGCTTCGCGGGAACCGGCCAATGACGATGACCTGGCGATGATGCGCAAATTGGCGCGGGAAGCGATGGAAGCCGGTGCAATCGGCTTTGCGACGTCGCGGCTGTCTATTCACAAGACCGCAGATGGCGGCTCAATCCCGACATTTGAAGCGGACGTGGCCGAGCTGGAAGCGATCTGCGGCGGCATGAAGGATGCGGGCACCGGAACCTTTCAGGTCGTGCTCGACGCCTTTGTCGGCTGGGACAAGGAATATCAGGTGATCGAGCGGGTGGTGGAAAGCTCCGGCCGGCCGGCGACCTTCACGCTCGCCTCCGGCAATGACGGGCCACCGCGCTGGCGCAAGGTGCTGGACATGATAGACGCCACCCATGCCAATGGCGGCAAGGCAACCGCCCAGATCATGCCACGCCCGATCGGCCTGATCGCCGGACTGGAAGTGACCGTCCATCCGTTCATTCTCTGCCCGAGCTGGGCGAAGATTGCCGACCTGTCCATAGAGGAGCAGGTTGCGGCGATGCGCGATCCGGACTTGCGCGAGGCGCTGCTGAGCGAGGAATTCGAGCCCGGCCATCCGTTCAACGCGCTGGCCCGCGACTGGAACTGGCTGTTCCCGCTCGACAATCCACCGGACTATGCGCCGCCGAAAGAAATGAGCATGGCAGGGCAGGCGGCGGCCAAGGGCTGCACGCCACAGGAGATCGCCTATGACCGGCTGCTTGAGACGGAAGGCAAAGGGCTGTTCCTTGCCGCGCTCGGTAATTACGAAAATGGCACGCTGGCCAGCGCCCATGAAATGCTCAGCCATCCGCATTGTATTCCCGGTCTTGGCGACGGTGGTGCCCATTATGGCGCGATTTGCGACGCCAGCTACTCGACCTATTTGCTGACCCAATATGTCCGCAATCCGGGAGCCGAACGTTTTGAACTGGCGGAAGCTGTCCATATGCTGTCGCACAAGGCCGCCAGAGCGGTCGGACTGGACCAGCGCGGCCTGCTCAAGCTTGGCGCAAAGGCGGATATCAATGTGATCGACCTCGACAAGCTGCAATTGCATCTGCCGGAGATCGTCCGCGATCTGCCTGCGGGTGGCCAAAGGCTGCACCAGCGCGCAACCGGTTATGATGCCACCATCGTGTCGGGAGAGATCATTCGGCGATTCGACCAGTCCACAGGTGCACGACCGGGCCGGTTGATACGAGGAGCGTGACAAAAACCCGCGCCGGCTGATAATGAGCCGGAATGACAGACGAAATTCCCGAACCCCCGCGCTCCGCCTGGGAAGGACTTCCGGAACCGCTGGCCAAGGGGTTGGTTCAGCTCCGCCAGCTGATTCTGGAAACTGCGAGCGAGAATCCGGCGATCGGTCCGCTTGAAGAGACGCTCAAATGGGGAGAGCCTGCGTTTCTGACGTCGGCAACCGGGTCCGGCACCACGTTGCGGATTAATCGCCACAAGAAATCGCCTGTCACATATGCGCTTTATGTGCATTGCCAGACCGATCTGGTCGATCGCTACGAGCAGATATATGGTGACGAGCTGACATTTGACGGCAATCGCGCGGTGCTGTTTGACAGCAATGATGAACTACCCGTCGATGCTATAAAACATTGTGTCGCCATGGCTTTGACCTATCATCTGCGAACGCACCGCTAATCCATCCATGCTCCATATCGTCCACCATCCCGATTATGTCGCGCCGCGACCGGCAAGCGGCAGCTTTGTCTTTGATAAATATCAACTGGTGATGGAGGCGATCCGGACCCATGCGCCGCTGCATCAGGCCCATGAGCCCGCGCTAATGGCGCGCAAGTGGATCGAGGCCGTTCATGACTCCGACTATGTCGAGCAGGTGCTCACCGGCAACGTTCCACGTGAAACAGAGCGCCGCATCGGATTTCCGGTGTCCGCAGATATTGCCAGCCGAGTCCAATATACATCGGGTGGCACCTGGCTGGCCGCGCAGCTTGCCCTGCAACATGGCTATGCGGCGAACAGCGCCGGTGGCAGCCACCATGCCCTGGCCGACACCGGTGCCGGCTATTGCGTGTTCAACGATCTGGCCATCGCCGCCAACCGGCTCCTGGCGGAAGGCGACGCGCGCAAAATATTGATCGTTGATCTCGATGTGCATCAGGGCGATGGCACCGCGGTGTTGCTGGCTGGCCGCGAGAATGTTTTCACTCTTTCAATCCATAATGAACGCAATTTCCCGACCAAAAAAGCGCGCTCCAACCGCGATATTGCGCTACCCGATGCGGTTGGAGATACTGATTATCTGGCAATATTGGACGTGGCTCTTCAGGAGATCCTCGAGAGCTTTAAACCGGATATGCTGCTCTATCAGGCGGGGGTAGACCCGCATACCGATGACCGGCTGGGCCGGCTGGCACTCTCCGATAGCGGGCTAGAGCAGCGCGACCGGATGGTCATCCGCAACGCTCGCAAACGGGGCATACCGGTGGCAAGCGCTCTCGGCGGCGGCTATGGCCACGACCATCTTGCGGTGGCCATGCGCCATGCGCGGTCGATGATCACAATGGCGGACGAAGCCGATCGCTGCGAGACTATTCGCTAGTTTTTTCCTGCTCCACCTGACCCTGTTGCATTTCGGAGAAGATGCTCCAGATCGCGATGAACAAAGCGGCCACCAGCGGGCCGATCACGATACCATTGATGCCGAAAAGCTGAAGTCCGCCGAGCGTCGAGATGAGTACGACATAGTCGGGCATCCGCGTGTCCCGGCCGACCAGAGTGGGCCGGACGAGATTATCGACCATGCTGATCACAAAGACACCGCACAGAACCAGCACGACGGCCTGCCAGACGTCGCCGGTGATGAACAGATAGAGCGCGACCGGGACCCAGACAAATCCCGTACCGATGGCCGGTATCAGCGAGAATATGCCCATCAAAACCGCCCAAAGCAAAGCACCCCTTATATCGAGGGCCCAGAATACGAGGCCACCGAGGCTGCCCTGGATGATCGCGATGATCAGACTGCCTTTGATCGTCGCCCGGACGACCACCAGAAATTTTTCCATAAGAATGCGCCGCTTGTCTTCACCGAGCGGAACCATCTGTTCGATCCGGTCACTGAGCGTCTGACCGTCGCGAAGCAGGAAAAAAGCCAGATAGAGCATGACACCAAGGGCAAGCATGAACTGGAAGGCGCCTTGGCCGACGCTGAGCAACTGGGTCAGCAGAAATTCGAGAATGGCGGAAATCGATTGTTCAATCTCTGCCCTTATGCTGGCAAAATCGCCATAGCCATAAACGGCGAGCTGGTTTTGCAGCCATTGCGGCAGGGAATTTTCAAACGCCGCAAAGACTGCGCCGAAATCGATTTCCCCGTCCTGGATGCGCAGATAGATGCTCGCCGCTTCCTGAGCCAATGCCATGCCGAGCAGGATCGCCGGGACGATCACCAGCAGCAATATGAGAATCAGGGTGATCGCCGCGGCCATATTGTTCCGGCCCGGCAAATAGCCCAGCAGACGTTCGTAGACCGGCCGGAATAGCACAGCAACGACAACGCCCCAGACAATGGCGCCGAAGAATGGCTCGATCAGCACCGCAAAGGCCAGCGAGATGACCACCAGCAGAGTGATCATGAAACCCCACTCGATGCGTTTTTCCGATACTGTCCGATTGTCCATCTTTATCGCTCTTGTTCGGTCGGTTGTTGCGACCATGTTCAAACTACTCTGTCCGGCGGATACGGGAATATTACAGAGCGGGCAAGGATCAGGCGCGATTGCCAGTCGCAATATCGACACTATATTGTGCAGGAACCGCGTATGCGTGCCAATGCAGGAAAGACGGAGCAGAATCAGCGCAATGGCCGACGACAAAATCCCGCCGATCCTGACCGACTGGTTCGCCTCGCGCGGCTGGAGCATGCGGCCGCATCAGCTGGAGATGCTGGCAGCGGCGCGGGCGGGGCGGCACGCCTTGCTGACGGCGCCCACGGGGGCGGGCAAGACATTGGCGGGGTTTTTACCGACGCTCGTGGACCTTGTGGAACAGGCAGACAAGAAACCCGTTCGTGCTGAGCCTGTTAAAGCATCTGGCTTGGCGCAACCCGCCCTTCGACAAGCTCAGGGCGAACGGGAGCGACTTGATGCCGACACAAATGGAGCAACCGTTCGTGCTGAGCCTGTCGAAGCACCGGGCTTGGCACAAACAGCCCTTCGACAGGCTCAGCACGAACGAAGCGACCTCCATACGCTCTACATCTCCCCGCTCAAGGCGCTCGCGGTGGATGTGCAGCGCAATCTGCTGACGCCGATCGAGGAAATGGGGCTGCCGATCACGGTCGAGACGCGTAGCGGCGATACCCCGGCGGGTCGCAAGGCGCGCCAGCGGGTCAAGCCGCCGCAAATTTTGCTGACCACGCCGGAGTCGCTCAACCTGCTGCTCAGCCAGCCGGAAAGCTTCGCTCTGTTCGCCGGTCTCAAGCGGGTGGTGATCGACGAGGTGCACGCCTTTGCCACCGGCAAGCGCGGCGACCTGCTGGCATTGTCGCTGGCACGGCTGCAGAAAATCGCGCCGGAGATGCAGCGGGTGGCGCTATCTGCCACTGTTGCCGAGCCGGATGATTTCCGCGCCTGGCTGGCGCCATATGGTGATATCGATACCGTCACCCATGTGCTGGGCGCGGAGGGTGCGCCGGCCGATCTGTCGATCATGCTGCCGGAAACGCCAGCGGGTGATCCGGTGCGCGTGCCCTGGTCCGGCCATGCCGGGACCTATGCGATCCCGCAGGTGATGGAGCAGATACGCAGCAACCGGATGACGCTGGTGTTCTGCAACACCCGGTTTCTGGCGGAATTCACCTTCCAGCAACTGTGGGACATCAATGAGGGAAATCTCGCGATCGGCGTCCACCACGGCAGCCTGTCAAAAGAAGCACGCCGCAAGGTCGAAAACGCCATGGCGTCAGGGAAGATGCGGGCGCTGGTCTGCACCGCCTCGCTCGATCTCGGCGTCGACTGGGGCGATATTGACTGCGTCATCCAGATGGGCGCGCCCAAGGGTTCCTCGCGCCTGCTGCAGCGGATCGGCCGCGCCAACCACCGGCTGGATGTGTCGTCCAAGGCGTTGCTGGTGCCCGGCAACCGCTTCGAATATCTCGAGGCCCAGGCAGCGCTGGACGCAGTGAACGAAGGCCGCCGCGACGGCGAACCGTTTCGCGCCGGTGGCCTCGATGTGCTGGCCCAGCATGTGATGAGCTGCGCCTGCGCCGGTCCGTTTCAGGAGGATGATCTGCTCGACGAGGTGCAAAGCGCCCTGCCCTATAGCGCCCTGTCTAAGGAACAATTCGAGCGGGTACTGAATTTTACCCGCGACGGCGGCTATGCGCTCAAGGCCTATGACAGGTTCAAGCGGCTGCGGCGCGATGCCAGGGGTGTGTGGAGCCTGACCCATCCGAAATTCGCCGCCCAGCACCGCCTCAACGCCGGCATCATCGTCGACAGCGCGATGATGAATGTGCGATTCAAAAACGGTCGCAATCTCGGTAAGGTCGAGGAAGGTTTTGCCGCCATGCTGTCGATCGGCGACACGTTTTTCTTTGCCGGGCTGAGCCTCGAGCTGATCAAAATGGATGCGAGCGATGTTATCGTCCGGGCCTCGAAAAAGGCGGCGACGATCCCTAGCTATGGCGGCGCGCGACTGCCGCTGACCACCCATTTGTCCGACCGGGTGCGCGGCTTTCTGACCGACCGCGCGGGCTGGGCGCGCTTCCCTGATGATGTGCGCGAATGGCTGGAGATGCAGGACCATCGCTCGGTGATGCCCGAGCCGGGGCAGCTGCTGGTCGAGACCTTTCCCCACAAGAAGCTGCATTATATGGCCTGCTACAGCTTCGAAGGCTGGAATGCGCACCAGTCGCTCGGCATGTTGCTGACCCGGCGCATGGAGGATCGCGGGCTCAAGCCAGTCGGCTTTGTCGCCAATGATTATGCGCTGGCCTGCTACAGCGTCGAGCCGGTGACCGATCCCCGTCCCCTGTTCAGCGCCGATATTTTGGAAGAGGAATTTTTCGACTGGGTCGAGGGCTCCCATCTGCTCAAGCGCGCCTTTCGGGAGGTCGCGGTGATCAGCGGTCTGGTCGAGCGGCAGCATCCGGGCAAGCGCAAGACCGGCAAGCAGGTCACCTTCTCGACCGACCTGATCTTCGACGTGCTGCGCAAATATGAACCGGATCACTTGTTAATGCAGGCGGCCTGGGCCGATGCCCGCGCGCGGATGACCGATGTCGGACGGCTCGGCGATCTTCTCGACCGGGCAGCGGACTCGATCATCCATGTCGAGCTGGAGCGAGTCAGCCCGCTCGCGGTGCCGGTATTGGTGATGATCGGACGCGAACATGTTGCTCAGGGCGCTACCGATGACGCGCTGCTGATCGAGGCGGAATCGCTGATCAACGAGGCGATGAAACTGGATTAGAATGTCAGCGCGGCGACAGGGATTTGGAGAGACGAGCGTTATAGCGTAAGGTCGGCGGATGGCTTGTCTGACAATGCTGCTTCCTGTCTGCGCGTCGCTATTTGCGGCCCAGCCTGCGGCGTCCCTTCCGGTCGAACTGGAAACCGAAGCCCGTATCGCCGACACGCTGCCCGACCAGTTTCTCCAGCCCGATGCCGAACAGATAGCAATAGCCCAGGACCAGCGCGAACGGATGACGGTGTCGGTCGCCATCGCGCAAAGCGGCCCCTATGAATTCATTATCGACACAGCCTCGCAGCGGACTATCCTTTCCAAGGAGATCGCTAGCGCGCTGGCGCTTGATATCGAGGATGAGGTCACAATTATCGCGCTGGCCGGTACAACCGTTGTTCAGACCGTCTACGTGCCCAGCATCACCGTTGGAAAACGCAGCTATGACAGCCTGATCTCACCGACATTCCGCTCCACCAATATCGGCGCCGACGGCGTCCTCGGTCTCGACAGCCTGCAAGGACAGCGGATCCTGTTCGACTTTCTCGGCAAGAATATCTCGGTCGAAGACACCGACGAGAAACTGAAAAGCCGCTCCCTTCGCGAGATTGTGGTGACGGCAAGACGGCGCTCCGGCCAGTTGATCTTTACCAATGCGACGATTGCCGGGGTGAAGACCAGCGTGATCATCGACACCGGCGGAGAGCTTTCGATCGGCAACAAGGCGCTGCAACGACGGCTGCGCCTGAAATCCGCCGCGATGCAGCAAACCACGCTGGTCGATGTCACCGGCCGCTCGATCGAAGCCGATTACGGGATCGCGGAAGAGCTGCTGATCGGCCGCGCCCGCTTTGGCATCATCCCCATCGCTTTCGTCGATATCGCCCCGTTCAAGGCCTTGAAACTGGACAAGAAACCAGCCCTGTTCCTCGGCATGGACGCTTTGCGCAAATTTGACCGGGTGGCGATCGATTTCGCCAACCGGAAAATCTATTTCTTGCTGCCGGAAGGTGCCTGAGAATATTTCTGGTCGAGGCAGGGCGATGATTTATGCTATAGCGGTGAGCAGCCGGACAGCAGATACTAAGCTGTCGCTGCCCGGCGCGAACAGACAGGAGAGACGATGCCAGCCCTTTTTACCAGCATGACACCTGCGATACTGGCCTATGCGCTGACGATGGCCTATCCCCTACCGCTTGGCCAGTCAGTGAAACCCGGCAGCCTGACCAATCCCGAAGGCGAGATCGTCGATATCGACCAGGATCGCGCCAAACGGATGACCGTGCCCGTCAGTATCGAGGGCAAGGGGCCCTTTTCCTTCGTCATCGACACCGGCGCCGAACGGAGTGTGATCTCCCGGAGAATCGCCGACAGTCTGGCGCTCGAAGGCGAAAAAACGGCCAAACTGATGAGTATTGCCGGCACAAGCACGGTCGATATGGTCTATGTGCCCCGCCTGACCATGGGACGCAAAAATTATGACGGTCTGATTTCGCCGGTTCTGGCGGCCGACCATATCGGCGCCGACGGCATATTGGGGCTGGACGGCCTACAGGACCAGCGCATCCTGTTTGATTTCATCGCCAATCAGATCACCATTGAAGACACGGAAGAAGCACGTGACCGGTTGAAATCACGGGAAATCATCGTGACCGCCAAACGACGTTCCGGCCAGCTGATTTTCACCGATGCCACGATTGCCGGTATCGAGGTCAATGTCATTGTCGATACCGGAGCGCAAATGTCGATCGGCAATCTGGCCTTGCGGCAACGATTGCAGAGACGCGCTAGGGAACTGGATGATGCCGATCTGCTGATATCGGTCACCGGCGAAACCCTGGGGGTGGAATTCGGCATGGTTCGCGATTTTCGTATCGGCCGCGCCCGCTTCCCGCGCCTCTCTGTTGCCTTCGCCGATTCGCCACCGTTCGAACGCCTTGGCCTGGCCGATAAGCCGACCCTGCTGATGGGGATGGACGTGCTGCGGAAATTTGACCAGGTCGCGATCGACTTTCCCAGACGAAAAATCCACTTCCTGACTCCCAGAAACACCCGGAAATTCGTCGACCAGCCGCTGAACAGCAGAATTCATTTCTGACAATATGCAGCGCGGACCCGCGCGCCGGGTGATGGGCCGGAACCGGCGGACCTGACCGGTAGGTCCTGTCCGCCTGCCTTGAAATCCGGAACCATCCGGCTAGACTGGGCCTCACAAGTCGCGGACTCACAGAAGCGGACAGCGCGAGTCCTCAATCAGGATCATTCTCCGCTCTGCGGGATGGCAGATATAAATTGAGCTCCAGTCGAAGAAGCGATTTCCGATGATCGCCGATTGATCAGACCATCCAGAACGGCGTTCCAAAATAAAATGGATTAAACCGTCGGTCCCGTTCGTTCCCTTCAGACACAGCAAGCACGCGGGTGCTTTGCTAAATATCCAAGGAGCGAACCGACCATGCGCATTTTTCTGACCCTGCCGATATTTCTCGCCGTTGCCAGTCCCTCGCTCGCTCAAGATTCCAGCGTTCAACAGGATAAAACCGTCACGGACGAAACCCGGTTCCATCTGCTCGCTGGGGTGGATCATATTGAAGGCGATGTCGGCGATGGACTGGACTATAAGACCACATTCGCCACCACCGGCGTCGCAATGACCAAAGGCCGGTTCAGTGCGTCCGCATCGATTCCCTATATCGCCTCCACCGCTCCGCAGGAGGTTATCGTCAACCAGGGCGGGCTGTTCGGCACGCCGCTGCTGGGGTCGACCGATTCGCAGACCGGACAGATAAAGCGCGAAGGTATCGGTGACCTGTCGCTCAACGCCGCCTATCAGCTACCCGTTTCCAGCGTGAACGCGACGGTCGGCGCGTCTGTCAAACTGCCAACCGCATCGCGGGAAAAAGGGCTGGGGACCGGCAAGCTCGACTATGGCGTCAATGGCCAGCTTTCCAAGAAATTCGGTGCGGTCGTGCCCTTCGTCGGGGCGGGCTATACGATCATCGGCGAGCCGGACAATTTTGATACCCGCAACAGACTATCGGGCGCCGCAGGGAGCCATCTCCTGCTTGGCAAGAATAGCGCGTTGTCCGCATCTTATTCCTACGAACAATCCGCTTCAACCAGCATCGGCGACAGTCAGAGCCTCAACATGGGCTTTGGCACCAATCTGAACCGGTCGATCCGGATCGGCGTTGATGGCGCCGTCGGTCTGTCCGATGCCGCGCCGGATACGAGAGTCGGGCTGAAATTGCGCGTTGGGATCTGACGAATGCGCTGTCCTACACCTGCGCCGATCGCTTGTCGTCACTACCGCTCCCGCGACAAGCACGGAATGGACTCGCACGAAGACACAAAGCCACGAGGGCTATAAGATGGCACGCAACTGTGCTTCAATTTCGTGGCGCTTTGCGTCTTAGTGGCTTCGTGCGAGTCCGGCAGGGCGCGTTAAACCGCCACGTCCAAGGCAAAAACCGGTTCCTTATCCCCGCTCTTCCACTGCGGATATTTTTGCATGGTGATCGCGAAGAGCGGCGAGGCGAGATGGCCGGCCAGCCATTTCTGCAAGGCGGGCAGTGGCAATGCGTCGAACCAGTTGCGGTCATTGTTTGCGAACTGGCGGACGAAGGGGAATATGGCGTGGTCGGCGAGGCTGGGCTTTGCGCCCAAGAGCTGTCCCGATGTCTGGATTAGACTATCCAGCTTTTCGAGAGAGGCCTGTCCGGCAGCGCGATGCTCCAGCGGATCGACATTGTCGTAGCGCGTGGGATATTTATAGCGGTCGAGCGCCTCTTTGAACGGGCCGTCGGCTTCCGCGATCAATTCCGTTTCCGCAGCACTGCCCAGAACCCAGCCTTGCGGGTCGTTTCGGTCCAGCGCCCAGCGCATGATCGCCAGGCTTTCGTCGATCACCTGCCCATCGGGCAGCACCAGCACCGGCACCGTGGCCTTGGGCGAGGCAGTGATCATTGCTTCCGGCTTGTCGCGCAGCACGACCTCGCGCAGGCGGACCGGGGTATCGCTGACCAGCAGCGCCATGCGCGCGCGCATCGCATAGGGGCAGCGGCGGAAGCTGTAGAGAACAGGCAGGTCGATCATTCGGTGCCGAGATGCTGCCGGCCTTCGGCAGCGGCTTTCTCGACCTGGCGCTGGCGTTCGCGATAGCGGGCGCGCTGTTCGTCGGTCCGCTGGTCGATACAATGGGGACAGGCTTCGCCGGGAATATAATCGGGCGAGCTGCGGTCGGCGGCATTGAGCGGCATCCGGCAGGCATAGCATTGGCCATAATCGGCTTCGCGCAGCCCGTGGCCGACGGCAACGCGCTGGTCGAACAGAAAACAGTCACCCTGCCACAGGCTTTCGGTTTCAGGCACATGTTCGAGATATTTCAAGATGCCGCCCTTGAGATGCTGGACATCATCAAAGCCCTGCGCTTTCACATAGGCGGTCGCCTTTTCGCAACGGATGCCACCGGTGCAGAACATTGCGATCTTCGGTGCTTTCTCTAAGTCCTGCCGCAGCTTCTCGGAAAAATCGTCAAACCACGCCGGAAAGTCGCGGAAGCTCTGGGTGTCGGGATTGATCGCGCCGTCAAAGCTGCCAATCGCCACTTCATAGGCGTTGCGCGTATCGATCACGATCGTGTCCGGATCAGCGATCAGATCATTCCAGTCCGCAGGATCGACATAAGCGCCCTTCTCGGTCGCGGCATCGACACCCTCGACGCCCATTGAAACGATCTCTTTCTTCAACCGGACTTTCATCCGCAGAAAGGGCATATTGCTGGCCTCGGAATATTTCACCTCGAGATCGCCGAAACGGGGCAGCAATCGCAGTCCCTCGATCACCGCATCAATCGCGTCCGCTGCGCCGGCGATTGTGCCGTTGATGCCTTCGTCGGCAAGCAATATCGTACCCTTGAGACCATGTTCCTCGCATATGGCGAGCACTTGCAGGCGCAGGGCGGCGGGGTCGTCGACCACGGCAAAATGATAGAGCGCGGCGACTTTTACAGGGGATAGAGATTCGGTCATGGCAGCGCATATAGGGCGGTTGCGCAGGAAATTCCAATAGAGCGGCTTGCATAGCGCCTATGTTCATCGCATAGCAGCTCCATGGTTCCCCTTCTGTTCGCCAATCACCGCTTCGATATCGTCGCTCCGGCCGCGCTTTACTGGCCCGCGAAAAATGCGCTGCTGGTGGCTGATTTGCATCTGGAAAAGGCGAGTTTCTTCGCGCGGCAGGGACAAATGCTCCCGCCCTATGACAGTCAGGCAACGCTGGCAGAACTGGCCGGTCTGGTCCGCGATACCGGTGCAACGCGAATCTTCTGCCTCGGCGACAATTATCATGACGGCGAAGGTGAAGCGCGTCTGGAGCCGGAAGCGGCAAAGCAGCTTACCGGGATGACCGCCGCGCTGGACTGGATCTGGATCACCGGCAATCACGACCGCGATGTCGCTGGCTTGTGGGGTGGTAAAGTGGTCGATGAATGGACCGGCGAGGGGCTGGCGCTGCGCCATGAGGCCACAGCGGACAGCCACCTACCGGAAATATCGGGCCATTATCATCCCAAAATTCGCGTCGCCGTTCGCGGACGCCATCTGTCACGGCGCTGCTTTGTCAGGGGACGTCATCATCTAATCATGCCCGCTTTCGGAGCACTGACCGGCGGCATGGCGGCGCAGGATCCGGTGATCGAGGCCTGTGTCGGCGGACCGGCAGAGGCGATCATCGGTCTGAAGGCAAAACCCGTCCGCTTCCCGCTACCGTTCAGCGACACATCCATAGAAGCGGTCGATGAAGGGCAATTGGCATTGCCTCTGGCCACCACGGGCCGCTGACTGCTAACGGCGCGATCATGGATCGATTCAAATCTTATCGCGAGCAGCTCGACGCGCTCGACCAGGCGGGGCGCAAGCGGCGCCTGTCGATTCCGGCCGGCAAGGATTTTTCGTCGAATGATTATCTCGGCCTTTCCCGCAGTCCCTATCTGAAAGAGGTCGCACAGACCGCGATTGCCAATGGCATGGCGCACGGATCGGGCGGGTCGCGGTTGCTGGGTGGCAATCATCCCGAACATGAAGCGCTCGAGGCTTTTGCCGCCAGCCATTATGGCGCGGAGGCCAGCCTGTTCTTCGGATCGGGCTTTGCCGCCAATACCGCCTTGTTCGCGACCCTGCCACAGAACGGCGATCTGGTGCTGTACGACGCGCTGGTCCACGCGAGCGTCCATGACGGGATGAAACTGGGCCGCGCCGCGTTCCGGGCTTTCCCGCACAATGATTGCGATGCAGTCGAGCAAGAGATCCGGACATGGCGCGAATCCGGCGGCACCGGCACCGTCTGGATCGCAGTGGAAAGCCTGTACAGCATGGACGGCGACCGGGCACCGCTCAGTGATCTCGCACAGATAGCCGATGCCCATGACGCGATGCTGGTGATTGACGAAGCCCATGCCGTGGGCGTGTTCGGCGAGGGTGGCACCGGTCTGGCCGGTGACATTGGCAGACAGGAAAACGCGATTATATTGAGGACCTGCGGCAAGGCGCTGGGCGGCGAAGGCGGGCTGTTGACCATGCCGAAAGTCCTGCGCGAATTTTTCATCAACCGCGCCCGCCCCTTCATCTTCTCCACCGCACCGAGCCCACTGACCGCGCATCTGGCGCAACAGGCCATCGCCCATGTCGCGGACACTCCCGCACTGCAGACCCGTCTGGCCGAGCATATGGACCTCGCCCGAAGCTGTTTCGCTGGCCTGTCGCTCGGCGACTATCAGGATAGCCAAATTTTTCCGGTCATTCTCGGCGAAGACCGGCTGGCAGTGAACGTCGCTACCATGTTGCAGGATCAGGGATTTGATGTGCGCGCCATTCGCCCCCCTACGGTACCGGCTGGCACCGCCCGTCTGCGCATTTCGCTGACCCTGAACGTGACGCAGGACGATATAAGGGATCTGGCGGAAGCATTACACGAAGCGCTGGCACTGGCAGAAGCGGCATGAGCAGGGCATTTGTGATCACCGGCACCGATACCGATATCGGCAAAAGCGTCTTTGCCGCGGCGCTGACCGCGGCTCTGGGTGCCAGCTACTGGAAACCGGTGCAGGCGGGACTGGCCGACGGCACCGACAGTAAAACTGTGGCGCGGATCGGCGGAGTCGATCCTGCGCGGATATTGCCGGAACGCTACCGGTTGAAGATCCCGGCATCGCCGCATTATTCGGCGGCGCAAGAAGGCATAACCGTTGCGCTGGGCGATCTGGACGTTCCGCAGGTCGAAGGTCCGCTGATCATCGAGGGGGCCGGCGGAGCGCTGGTGCCAATCAATACGGACTTGTTGTTCGCCGATCTTTTTGCCCATTGGGGCCTGCCAGTGATAATCGTCGCATCGACCAGCCTCGGGACAATCAACCACAGCCTGTTGACGATCGAGGCTCTGCGCAGCCGCGGCGTGCCGATCCATGGCATCGCCTTCATCGGCGCGGAAAATGTCGACAGCGAGCAGACCATCTGCCGGATTGGCGCGGTGCGGCATCTCGGGCGCTTGCCGATCATCGACGTGCTGGCACCCGAACCCTTGCGCCAAGCCTTCGACGCCAATTTCAACATTGCGGACTTCCTATCATGAGCATCAATATCTGGCATCCGTTCACCCAGCATGGCCTCGGCGAACCGATTCCGGAAATCGCTCGGGCCGAAGGCGCGTGCCTCTACAAGAGCGACGGCACCAGGATCATCGACGCGATATCAAGCTGGTGGGTGCAAACGCACGGCCATTGCCATCCGAAGATCGTCAATGCGATCCAGGAACAAAGCGCAAAGCTCGACCAGATGATCTTTGCCGGATGGACGCACGAGCCGGCGCGCGAACTGGCCGAGGGGCTGGCGGATTTCCTGCCAAAGTCACTCGACCATATATTCTTCTCGGACAGCGGTTCGACTGCCGTCGAAGTCGCGCTCAAGATGGCGCTCGGCTATTGGCACAATCGCGGGGAAGCACGCCAGAAAATCCTGGTCATGGAGCATAGCTATCACGGCGATACCATCGGCGCGATGTCGGTCGGCGCGCGCGGCGTGTTCAATCAGGCTTATGGGCCGCTGCTATTTGATGTAGGCACCATATCGTTTCCAGAAGAAGGCGCGGAACAGGAAACGCTCAGCCAGCTCGAGGCCTTTTGTCGCGACAGCGAAAGTCCGCCAGCGGCGCTGATTGTAGAGCCGCTGATCCTCGGTGCGGGCGGCATGAAAATCTATAGCCCCGAAATATTGAAGCAGATGGCGGCGATCTGCCGCGCACATGACGTGCTGTTCATCGCCGACGAAGTAATGACCGGCTGGGGCCGCACCGGCACCGTCTTCGCTTGCGAGCAGGCCGGCGTCGAGCCCGATATATTGTGCATGGCCAAAGGCCTGACCGGGGGCGTCATCCCGCTCGCCGTCACCGCTGCCACCGATCCAATTTTCCAGGCGCATTTCTCCAGAGACCGCGCGCATATGTTCTTCCACTCTAGCAGCTTCACCGCCAATCCGATTGCCTGCGCGGCGGCCAATGCCAATCTCGCTATATGGCGCGACGAGCCGGTTCAAGAGCGGATCGACAGCATCATCACCTCTCATCGCGCCTTTGCAGAGCGACTGAAGCAAAAATCGAACGTCAGCGGGCTGCGCCAGTGCGGGACGATATTGGCCTTCGAAATCGACGATGGCGCGGGCGACTATATGTCCAGCCTGGGCCCGCAACTCCTCCGCTTTTTCCGAGATCGCAACATTTTACTTCGGCCATTGGGCAATACGATCTACATAATGCCTCCTTACTGTATCGGCCGCGAGGAACTGGATTCCGTCTATGACGTTATTGAGCAAGCGATCGGCCATTTCGGCAACGCCTGAACCTCAGGCCCCGGAAAGTTTTTTGCATAAGCCCGAAAAACCGGCCAAGGATAGATCATGGAAATAATTGATTCACTAATGGTCAAGATTGCGCTGATCGGCCTACTCGGCATCGGCGCGCAATGGATTGCCTGGCGGACCGGCCGTCCTGCCATCGCGCTGATGTTGATTGTCGGCATCATCGCCGGGCCTGTGCTGGGGATCATCGATCCGGAGCGTGATTTCGGCGCGTTGCAGGAACCGATCATCAAACTGGCGGTGGCTGTGATCCTGTTTGAAGGCGGCCTCAGTCTGAATTTCCGCGAATTGAGACAGGCGGGCGGCGCAGTGACCGCTATGGTGTTCGTCGCCGGCCCGATTGCCTGGGGGCTTGGTACGGCAGCGGCACATTATGGTGCCGGTCTGTCCTGGGAAATATCCGCCCTGCTCGGCGGCATCATGATCGTTACCGGTCCCACCGTGGTTGGCCCGATGCTGCGCACGCTGCGCGTGCCGTCGCGGGTTCGCAACATTTTGAAATGGGAAGGTATTGTCAACGATCCGATCGGCGCTCTGCTCGCCGTCGGCATCTACGCCTATATCACCTATGAGGGCGCCGATGCCAATATTGCCGTTATCAGCATGGACGTCCTTGCCGCAAGCTTCATCGCCGGACTGATCGGCGCTGGCCTTGGTTTCGCGCTGACCTGGCTGTTTCCCAGAGGAATGGTGCCGGAATATCTGAAGGCTCCGTTCCTGCTGGTTACCGTCATAGCCGGCTTTGTCATCGCCGACCTGATCAAGCATGAAACCGGACTGATCACGGTCACAGTTATGGGCATCGTCATGGCCAACCGGCAGATCTATTCGAGTCAGGCGCTCTACCGGTTCAAGGAAGATCTGGCGGTGCTGCTGATCTCCGGTGTGTTCATCATTCTTTCGGCAACGCTGGACTGGGAAACAGTGCAGCAGTTCCGTCCGCAATTTATCATCTTCCTGATCTTGCTGCTGTTCGTGGTGAGGCCAGTCTCGGTACTGGTCGCCCTGTTGTTCAGCTCCGTGCCTTGGCGGGAGCGATTGTTTATCGCCTGGATCGCGCCACGCGGTATTGTCGCGGTCGCGATCACCGGCCTGTTTGCGATTCGGCTAGTCGATTACGGAATGCCCGGAGCAGAAGCGCTGGTACCGCTCAGCTTTGCCGTCGTCATAGCGACGATCTTTGCCCACGGCTTTTCCGCATCCTGGGTCGCCGAGCGACTGGGCATATCCGAAGGAAAAGGCGAAGGCGTCCTGATCGCCGGCGCCAACCGCTGGTCGATTGCGCTAGGTAAAATGCTGAAGTCTCTCGATATAGATGTTCTGGTCACCGACGACAGCAAATTTGCCCTCCGTCGGGCCCGCAGCGAAGGCCTTGAGATCCGTCAGGGCGACGTGCTTGACGAGGCGCATAATGACAATATCGACATGGGCGAATTTCAGCATCTGATCGCCGCCACCGACAATGATAGTCAGAACCAGTTGATCACCGCCGATCTCGGCCCGGAAATGGGCTATGAACAGATCAGCCGGCTGGCCAACGACAGCCACAGCAAAAGCCGGGTCGGCCATGGTCGGCTATTGTTCGAATCCGGGGCAGATTTCGGCACATTGCTCGACCGCGATCTGGCAGGCTGGCGATTTAGCAAAACCAATATCACCGAGAAGTTCACCGCCGAAAATTATCGCAAGAATCTCGAGGAAGGAGAAGAACCGCTCGCCGTTCTCAAACCGGACCGCCGGCTGTTATTCTTTGCAACGGATGCACGGCCGGTGATCGAAGACGGGGATGTCGTGATCAGTTACGTCAGGGCAGATACGCCGGAAGAACGCAAAGCCGACAGAGCGGCCAAGGACAGCGAAAAGAACGGCGAAAAAGGTGACGGAATCTGATTATCCGGCGACAGGCGCGCGCTCACCGAACAGAGCCGTGCCGACTCGGATATAAGTAGCACCAAGCTTGATCGCTTTTTCAAAGTCTCCGGACATGCCCATGCTGATCTGATCAAGCCCATTGTCACGGGCAAGCTTGGCAAGCAGCGCGAAATAAGGGACCGGGTTTGCGTTGTCCGGCGGGACTGCCATCAGGCCGGCGACGGTTATGCCGGCCGTACGCGCCTGAGCGAGCAGTTCGGCGACAGCCTTGATATCACAGCCACCTTTCTGCGATTCTTCGCCAATATTGACCTGCAGGAAACAGGGAATATGCCGGTCCTGCCGGTCCATTTCCTTTGCCAGCGCCTTGATCAGGGAAGGCCGGTCAAGCGAATGAATATAATCAAACAGACCCACCGCTTCCGCCGCCTTGTTGGATTGAAGCTGACCGATCATGTGCAGCTCGATATCGGGATATCCCGCTTTCAATGTCGGCCATTTTTCCATCGCTTCCTGCACCCGGTTTTCTCCGAACACGCGATGGCCACCCTCCAGCAGAGGCCGTATTTCACCGCTGCTGCGGGTTTTCGACACCGCGATAAGAGCGATATCGGACGGCTTGCGGTTCGCTATCCTGGCGGCTTTTGCGATTTTGCCGCGGATGTCTTCGAGTGGTGGGTTTGCCAAGGTTGGATCTCTCTCAATCATTCTCTTTCGCCAAGCTTGCGTCTATAGGCCTGCTTATGTTGCGAGACCAGCCCTGCCCCCTCTTGCCGGACCGAACAGGTTCGACCCTGCCGCAGATATGGCTGTTTACCGATGAGCGAAATGATGCGTTTCTCGAGCAATCGATCCGGCGATTGCCGAGGGGTAGCGGAATAGTCTTTCGCCATTATCATTTGCCGGAAGACTCGCGGCGAGCGCGGTTTGAAACCATCAAGAGGCTCGCTCGTCAACGGGGTCATATATTGTTTTTGGCCGGATCACCTTCATTGGCCCGACATTGGCGAGCCGATGGCGTGCATGGCCGGACGCGGCGGCCCGTGATGGGCGGATTGCTGCACAGCGTCCCGGTCCATGATGCCGGAGAAATCCAGCAAGCCAATCGCGTCGGTGCGGATATTTATTTTCTGTCACCGGTTTATGCTACCCGGTCGCATCCCGGCCAGCGGCCGTTGAATGCATTGCAGACCCGCCGCCTTGCTGCATTGTGCCATGGCGCAGTGATATATCTGGGCGGGATGAATGGCCATCGCTACCGGGCACGCAAAAACCAACTGACCCACGGTTGGGCCGCGATCGACGCTTTACGCTAAACCGGGATTGTTAGAAGCGGAACTGGGTTCCGACATAGACGGCTTGGCTATCCTGACGATTGTCGGTCAGTGGCGCCATCCGGTCACGCTCGTTATTGATCCGGACACCGGCGGTCACGTCGAGATTGCGGGTCAGCGAGTAGCTGCCGCCAACATCGAGCGTATAATCTTTTTGGCTGGCATCCAGCGCGCGCGGTGCGGCGTTGATCGGCGCAGAAGCATCAATCGACATGCGCGGATTGAACCGGCTTTTCTTGCCGTTATCTTCGTCGTCCAGCAGTCTTGCTCCGCCGATTTCGGAAAGGTCCGGCAGATTACCGGCCAGCTTCTTGACCGGAATCGCAAAGCTCTTCAGACCCTTTGCCGTGCCGAGGCTATATGCAACCGGAGCAATTTTTGCTGCACTTGTCACACCCGATCCGGGTGCGGCAGCGAGAATATTTTCGCGAATCGAAACCGCGTCCGATTTCTGGCGAACCACCACGGTGACCGACCGCTCGCCGTCACGGGTGCCGCCGGACGGTGTGAATTTGAAGCTCGCATTTCCACGCAAGCTGCCCAGATTATATTTGGCTACGAGATCAGGGTCGGCACCGGCAACGGTGAAGGAACCGATCGATCCCAGAGTTTTAAGCGATACCATGCCGTCATCGCTGGACAATACCTTCGCCAGAGCAGGTGTCATAGCAAGGCCAGAGATCGCGAGTCCCGTCGCTAACCAACCGAAATGACTGACCTTTTTCGTCATGATGAAGTTGCTTCCCCTTAATATGACCTTTGATATAACAAAATCCGCTGATCTGCACGAGTCAACATACTGATTTTGTCCGATTTTCGCAAACTAGCGTGTTTCTGTTGCAGTTCGGTTACGCTTTTGTCCGGACATCGTTTCATCGCCTAGCATAAAAAACATGAACCGGAGATGATTTTGCGGCCATTCAACTGGGGTTCAGTCCGCCCTGCACAAGAGCGAATCATGCGCTTATGCTTGCCCCTCGCGGCAAAGCATTTATAGAGAGCGCTGAAATGATATCATGTCCGGAGCAAATCCTGCAAAAAGGATGACGTACCGGCGCAAAATGCAACCAGGAGCGCTTCATGTCCCGCCTCAAAACATCTCTATTCCTGCGGTCTGCAACCGCTAGCCTGCTGACATTGTCTCTGCTTTCCGCTTGTGGTGGCAAAGAGCGGCCGCAAGCCGACATCGCCGCCTCGCAGGTCACGACTATCGGCGTGAACAGCTATTTGTGGCGCGCCTCGCTTGATGCGCTGTCGTTCATGCCACTCACCCAGACCGACAGCAATGGCGGCGTGATCCTGACCGACTGGTATGTGAACCCGCAAAATCCGGGCGAGCGGATGAAGATCAATGTCTCGATCCTCGACCAGGATTTGCGCGCTGATGCCCTGCGCGTTGCAGCGTCTCGTCAGGTTGCCACCAACGGCAATTGGGTGGATGCGCCGGTCAAGGCAGCGACCACGCAGAAACTGGAACAGATCATTCTCACCAAGGCCCGCGACTTGCGGCGCGGTGCGATCACCAACTAATTTTCTCTACCATATAATGGGGCCGCAATGACCGATCAGCGATTCAATCCACTGGCGGCGGACAAACGCTGGCAAAAGCGCTGGGACGAATCGCGCGTGTTCGAGGCGGATGACGCGAGCAGCAAGCCGCGCAGCTATGTGCTCGAAATGTTTCCCTATCCGTCGGGTCGCATCCACATGGGTCATGTCCGCAACTATACGATGGGCGACGTGCTTGCCCGGTTCCGACGGATGCAGGGCTATGAAGTGCTCCACCCGATGGGCTGGGACGCCTTCGGCATGCCGGCGGAAAATGCGGCGATGGAAAAGAAGGTCCATCCCGGCGAGTGGACCAGAGCCAATATCGCCTCCATGCGCAGCCAGCTAAAGACGCTCGGCTTTGCCTTTGACTGGAGCCGCGAACTGGCGACCTGTGATCCCGAATATTACGGCCAGGAACAGGCGCTTTTCATCGATCTGTTCGAGGGCGATCTGGTCTATCGCAAGGAATCGGCGGTCAACTGGGATCCGGTCGACATGACCGTGCTCGCCAACGAGCAGGTTATCGACGGCAAGGGCTGGCGTTCGGGCGCTCCGGTTGAAAAGCGCAAGCTCAGCCAGTGGTTTTTGAAGATTACCGATTTTGCCGAAGATTTGCTGGCTGGACTGGATGACCTGAAAGGCTGGCCGGAAAAAGTGCGGCTGATGCAGGAAAACTGGATCGGCAAGTCGCAGGGACTGCAATTCCATTTCGATTTGGCCAAAGCGCAAGGCGATATCGCGTCGGTCGAGGTTTTCTCGACCCGCCCGGACACGATTTTCGGCGCGAGCTTTGTTGCCTTGTCGGCCGACCATCCGCTGACGCAGCGACTGACGAAAGACAGTGACGCGCTCGCCGCCTTCGCCGAAGAATGCAAGGCCGGTGGCACCACTGCGGCCGAGCTCGAAACCATGGAGAAAAAGGGTTTTGATACCGGCCTGACCGTCACCCATCCGCTCGATCCTGACTGGCAATTGCCGGTCTATGTCGCCAATTTCGTGCTGATGGATTATGGCACCGGCGCGGTATTCGGCGTGCCGGCTCACGACCAGCGCGATCTAGACTTTGCCCGCAAATATGACCTGCCGGTCAAGCGCGTGGTGTCCGATGGCGACGATACCGCTGCTGAATATGTTGGTGACGAAGCCTATACCGGACCCGGCAAGATCGTGAATAGCGCGTTTCTCGACGGCATGACGGTCGAAGCTGCCGGAAAAGCGGTTATCGATCGCGCGGGGTCCGAAGGCTGGGGCAAGGCCCAGACGACCTGGCGGCTGCGCGACTGGGGCGTTTCGCGCCAGCGCTACTGGGGTACGCCGATTCCGATCATCCATTGCTATGATTGCGGTGCGGTGCCGGTGCCAAAGGATAAGCTTCCCGTCACCCTGCCCGAAGATATCGATTTCGAAACGCCGGGCAATCCGCTGGAACGGCACGCAACCTGGAAACATGTCGACTGCCCGAAATGCGGCAAGGCAGCACGGCGCGAAACCGATACGCTGGATACATTTGTCGACAGCAGTTGGTATTTCCTGCGCTTCGCCAGCCAGCCGGATGACCGGCCCTTTGACCCCGAAGTGGTCAAACAATGGCTGCCGGTCACCCAATATATCGGCGGCGTCGAACATGCGATCCTGCATCTGCTCTATGCCCGCTTCTGGACGCGCGCTCTGGCGAGCATCGGCAAGCTGGATTTTGCCGAGCCGTTTGAAAGCCTGTTCACCCAGGGCATGGTGACGCACGAAACCTATAAGCATGGCGACGGCAGCTGGCTGTCTCCCGACGAAGTCGTGAAAAACGGTGCCGATTGGGCTGTGATTACCGATGGTTCTCCGGTGACCACCGGCCGGGTCGAGAAAATGTCGAAGTCGAAGAAAAATGTCGTCGATCCCGATCCGATCATCGAACAATATGGCGCCGATGCGGTGCGTTTCTTCATGCTCTCCGACAGCCCGCCCGAGCGCGACCTGCCCTGGTCCGAAGCGGGTATTGAAGGCAGCTGGCGCTTTGTCCAGCGGCTGTGGCGGTTGTTTATCGCTGTCGCCGACAGTGAAGATACCGGCGAAGACAAGGCACTCCGCCGCAAGCTCCACCAGACCGTCGCCGGCGTTGCTGGCGACGTCGAAGCGCTGTCGTTCAACAAGGCTGTCGCGAAAATATTCGAACTGGTCAATCTGATCGAAAAATCCCAGCCGTCCGGAGACCGGACCATTGCGATCAAATCGCTTGCCCGGATCGTCGCGCCGATGGTGCCGCATATTGCCGAAGAGGCTTGGGCTTTGTTTGGCGAAAGTGATCTGGTTGCCAATGCGCCCTGGCCCGAAGTGGACGAAAGCCTGCTGGTCGACGACGAAGTAACAATTGCGATTCAGGTGCGCGGCAAGCTGCGCGATACGATCACCGTGGCCAAGGGCAGCAGCAAGGAGCAGCTCGAAGAACTTGCTCTGGCCTCCGAGAAGGTGCAGCGTAGTCTTGACGGAGCGGAAATAAAAAAGGTGATTGTCGTGCCTGATCGACTGGTCAACATCGTAATATGAAGTCTGTGATCGCCCGGATCACCCTGGTGGTGACATTGTCGGCAATGCTCGCTGGCTGTAATTTGCGGCCGCTCTATGCTGGTGGCACCAATGGCGTGGTCGCCCAGCAACTCGGCAATGTCGAGATTGAACCGATTGCCGGCAAGGCTGGCTGGCTGACCCGCAATGCGCTCAAGGATCAGCTCGAGGCGTTTGAGGGACAGCAGGCAAAATACCGCCTGACCGTTGCGCTGGAAGACAAGATTGCCGGATTTGGCGTGCGCAGCGATGACCGGATCACCCGTGAGCGCAGAACCCTGCGCGCCCGTTATCAGCTGGTCCGTCTCTCTGATTCCGTCGTCGTACTTGATGCCACAGCCGGATCGGATGCCGGTATCGACGTGGTATCTTCGGAATATGCGACTCTGGCTGCGGAGGATACCGCGCTGGAAAATCTGGCGACCCGCGTTGCCAACCAGATTGTAACCCGGCTTTCTCTGTTCGCCCGGGAAGAGGCCAGCGCGTCACCGCAGCCATGAAGGCAAAGCCGGAAGACATTGTCAGGCGCTTTCATGCCGGTTCCGATCAATTTCGACTGATCCTGTTATGTGGCCCCAATGTTACCCGCTGCCAGGCGCTGGTCGAGGAACTGGTCAAACCGCTGGCGCAATCCGCTGAGCGGGTCGATCTGACCATAAGCGATATCAACGACGGGCCCGCCCGGCTCAATGACGAAGCCAATTCCGCCTCGTTGTTCGGCGACAAACGCTATCTCGTGTTGCGACTGAACAGCGGCGAAGCGGTCAGGGCGACTGCGGCAATAGACAATCTTCTGGCCAGCGACACGGCCGGTGATCCAGTGTTTATCATTGCCCCCGGCATGGGCGATAAAACCGCGCTGGCGAAAAGCATCATCGCTGCGCCGGATGCATTGATCGCAACCTGTTACGAGACGTCACCGGAACAGGCGGCAGCGGCGATCCAGACCATGGCAAAGACCGAAGGCCTCCGATTGAGCCGGGAAATGGCCCAGGAAATCGCCGCACTGACCAGCAATGATCTGGTGCTGGCGCGGATGGAAGTGGAAAAGATCGCACTTTATCTGGATGCAACGCCGGAAAACCCGCTCGCACCGGAAACCGATATTCTGCTCCAGCTCGGCGCTGAAAATGACGAAGAAGATATCAATCTGCTAATCCACGCCGCGCTCAATGGCGATGCGCCCCGGCTCGCGCAGGAGATCGCCGCAGCGCGTGCGCAGGGGATCAGCGAGATTGGCCTGATCCGGATCATGCTCCGCCATCTTACCAAGCTCGCGGAACTGCGCAGCAAGGTCGACAAGGGTGGCAATGTCGATTCCGTTGCCGGACATCCCAGCGTTTTCTTCAAGGAACAGAAACATTTCAAGCGGCAGCTGCGAATCTGGTCATCCGCCCATATCGCGCGGCTGATCGAGCGGACTCTGCAGCTGGAGATCGCGATGAAAAGCAGCGGTCAGCCGGATCAAGTGTTGCTGGAGGAAGAGCTGCTGCTGATTGCCCGGAAAGCGGCCAGCGGTCGTTAGGGTCAGAATCCCGATTCACTCATAGTCGGCGGTAATCGCAATCCGGCCGCGAAAACTGCCGCTGGCGTCTCCCCGAATGCGCAATTGGCCGCCAAAGGCAAAGATCAGCCGTCCCGACGGATCAAGCCTCGCCAGAGTCGGCAGATTGGTTTCCAGCCGCTCCAGCTCAGCCGTCGAACCATTGGGCGCGCTCAGCTGGATCCGCTCCGGCAGGTAGATTCGTACGCTCCGGCCCGGTTCGCCGGTCAGACGGCCTTCCCCATGCAGTGCCATGCCGCCGAGATTGGCAATGCTGCCGCGTATTTGCTTGTTGCCGGACATCGGGTCGATGCTGACCACACCGCCGCTGCTGCTTAACAAGGCCATGCGCGAGAAATCGAGATTGGCGGTAATTTCGATCTGCAGGGGAATTTCCGGCTTGCCGCTAACCACTTTGGAAAGACTGTCAGACTGGGCACTGGCAGCACAGAGACGGCATTGCGCCTGCGATTCCGCTGGCTGAATCGCCAGGAACACAACCAATATCGCCCCGGTCAGCAAAGATTTAACCACCATCTTCATAATCCGACATACTGTCGAGATATACCTAATATCCGGTTAAGTATCATATTTTGCGGGAACGACTCTCTTCGCCAGATCCCTTGACCGGCTACGATCAAACGCCCATTTAACGGTAATGGAAAACACAATATTGAGTGACGAACAATGGCGGCAGCAACTGTCCCCGGAACAATATCATGTGTTGCGCGAAGCGGGCACCGAACGGCCCTTTACCGGAGCGCTGAACACCGAATATCGTGACGGTGAGTTTTTCTGCGCCGGATGTGGCAGCAAATTGTTTGAATCGGACAGCAAGTTTGACAGCGGTTGCGGCTGGCCAAGCTTCTCCACGCCCGCTGATTCCGAAGCGGTCACCGAGATCGAGGACAATAGCCTTGGCATGCGCCGGGTTGAGATACGCTGCTCCACCTGCGACGGTCATCTTGGTCATGTCTTCCCCGATGGACCGACCGACACCGGGCTCCGATATTGCATGAATAGCGCGGCGATGGCTTTCGAACCCAAGGCCGACTGACTTTTTTCTGTGCTTCCCTGTTCAGCCTGCAGTAAGGCACCAGAACGCTAGAAAATCTCTAGTCAGTATTTAGTGGGTGGATCAATATGGCGCGGGCCAAAAAACGCAGCAATAAACAGGGCCCAGTGCGCAAATGGCTGTGGCGGCTAACCAAGATCGGTCTGGTCGTCGGGTTGCTGGCTGCGATTGCCCTGGTGGTTGCGGTCCTGGTTGTCCGTTCGTCGCTCCCCGGTTTTGAAGATCTGAAATCCTCTCCCAACGGACAGATGATCCGGGTGCTGGATGTAAACGGCAAAGAGCTGTTTTCGATGGGCCCGAGCTACGGCGAATGGCTGAAATATGCAGACATTCCGGAGGTCATGAAATCGGCGATGGTCGCCGTCGAGGACCGGCGCTACGAAAACCATCCGGGCGTTGATCCGATCGGTATCGCGCGTTCGCTTCAGGTAAGAATGCAGCGCGGCCATTGGGCCCAGGGCGGATCGACCATCACCCAGCAGCTGGCGCGCAACGTGTTTCTGAACAATAACCGGACCTTTGGCCGGAAGGGCCGCGAAATATTGCTGGCGCTGGCGATGGAACGGAAATTTTCCAAAGAGCAGATCCTCGAGCTTTATCTGAACAAGGTTTATTACGGCGGCGGCGCCTATGGTATCGATGCCGCATCGCGCCGTTTCTTCGCGCACAGCGCAAGGGAGCTCAACCTGGCGGAGGCCGCGATCATCGCCGGACTGGTCAAGGCCCCCTCCCGCTACTCGCCTACAGCCGATGCCACAGCGGCGATCGGACGGGCAACCGTGGTGCTGGAGGTGATGCAGGACGCCGGCGCGATAACCGCAGCCGAAGCGGCAAAAACCAATCCGGCATCGGTGAAGCTGGCGCCCGAACCACGGCAGAATAGCGTACGCTATTTCACCGACTGGGCGCTACCGCAGCTGGACTTGCTGATCGACGAGAGCGTGGAGCCGATCGAGGTCTGGACGACGCTTGATCTCGATATGCAGCGCGTCGCCACTGCGGCAATCCAGTCCGGCGTACCAGCCGGTGCCCAGGGCGCATTGGTGGCAATCGACCGCGATGGCGCGGTGCGCGCGATGGTCGGCGGGACAGACTATGTGACCTCCAACTATAATCGCGCAACCCAGGCCGTTCGCCAGCCGGGTTCAGCCTGGAAAGTGTTTGTCTATATGGCGGCGCTGGAGGCGGGCTATACGCCCAATGACACAGTGACCGACGAACCGATCACCATTGGCAACTGGACGCCCCGCAACAGCGGTGACCGCTATGCCGGCGACATCGACGTCCGCACCGCTTTTGCCTTTTCGAAAAATACCGTAGCGGCGGCGATCGGCAATGATATCGGCACGTCATCCATCGCCAATATGGCGCGTCGCTTCGGCATCACCACACCGATCAATACCAATCCGTCGATGGTGCTCGGGACCTCCGATGTGCGACTGCTTGACATGACCCGCGCCTTTGCCTCGATCAGCGCCAAGGGAATCGCGATCACGCCGTTCGGCATCACCAAGGTGCAGACGATGAAGGGCGATATTCTGTACCAGAGCAAATTTGACGGCAGCCGTGTGCTGGTTGACCCATGGGTCGCCGCCGGCATCACCGATTTGATGCAGACTGCGGTCGCCACCGGAACCGGGCGGGCGGCGCAGATCGGCAGGCCGGTTGCGGGCAAGACCGGTACAACGAGCAGCAACAAGGATGGCTGGTTCCTCGGCTTTTCCAGCGGGCTGACCACGGGCGTCTGGATGGGCCGCGATGATGCGAAGCCGGTGGGCGGATTGCAGGGCGGCAGGGCTCCGGCCAGCGTCTTCGCGCAGTTCATGAAAATGGCAGTCGCCAATCGCAAGGTAGAGAAATTCGATACCGAACTGGTCTTGCCGGAATGGCAACTGGAACCGGATGAAGACGAGCTGTTCGGTGCGCCGGAAGACGGCATTTACGTGGACGAAAACGGCATGCCGATCGAAACCGGTCGCGGGATAGAATATGATCTTGAAGGCGGAGACGCCCCGGATAGTCCGCGTCTGGACCAGGACTGGATCGATTCAGTACTCGGGCGCGGCGAGGATCCCGCTCCCCGCAAACCGGAACCTGCTCCAGTGAAGAAGCCCAAGCCGCAAGCTCCGCAGAACCCGCCGGAGTCCCTTCTTCCCGAAGCGGTCCGTCCGGAACAGCAATAACAGCGCGGTTCAGCCAGCTGGCGGGGATTGCCGTTCCGCACCCACCATATGCAGACCACGGCCATGATCCTTGAGCCAACGATCGGCAACGAGGCGATCGGATTCAAATATCTCGTCGAGCAAGGCATAGAATCGCCGACTGTGATCCATATGCGTGAGATGGGCCACTTCATGCGCCACCACCGACCGACGCACGTGCGGCGGCGCCATCACCAGCCGCCAGCTCAATCTGATCGACTTGCGGGCCGAACAGCTGCCCCAGCGGCGGCGCGCATCGCCGACTGCCAGGCGCGGTAAATCGGTCCCGGACCGGGTGCAGTAAAATTCCAGATCTTCAGCGAAAATGGCCCGCGCTTCCGCCTTGAGCCAGCGGAGGATACGGGTCTCGACATGTTCAGCCGGCCCGCCCAGTCTGATCTCGTCTTCCACTATCAGTGGAGCCCGGGCAAATCCCGGTGACCACCTGACGATATAAGGCTCGCCCAGAAACGCGATCTGGCTCCCATCCTCGACCGCAACCGGGGGAACGGCTTCGGCAAAGCGGGCATTGAGCCAGTCGGACTTCGACTGGGCGAATCGCAGCGCCTGATTTTCAGATGCGTAGGTGGGCAAGGTCAGGCGGACGACGCCTTTGACTGTATCCGCCGAGACAATGATCGACCGGGCCTGTTTGGATCGTCGCAAATGGAGGGGATAGCTGACCCCGTCGAGGCTGATGGCGAGCGCTTCGGAAAGCGATGAACTAAAGAGGCGCATCGAGAATATGCTGCTCAAGCGGCCCGGCTTTGCTTTCTGGGATGACCTTGCCGCGGATAGATTGGCCAGCCGCATGGATCGTTTCACGGTCACCGGACACCAGATAATGCCATTTCGGCAACGGCAAGCCACGAGCACGCAATTTATAGGCGCAGCTGTCGGGCAGCCATTCAAATTCTTCCAGCTTGTTGCGGGTCAGCCGGACGCAATCGGGGACATGGAACTTGCGATGCCGGTAATCGCTGCACTGCGCGCTCTGCAGATCAAGCAACTTGCAGGCGATATTGGTCATATAGATCTGGCCGTCATCCTCGTCTTCGGCCTTCAGCAGACAGCATTTCCCGCAACCGTCGCACAAGGCTTCCCACTGGCCACGATCCAGCGATTCAAGCGGCTCTTCCCAGAACGGCTGATCGGCCCCTAGCGCACCCATCGAGTAATTTCATCCGCGACTTGCTGCGGCGTGCCGTCAAAAGGCAACAAGGCCAATGGCTCTCCGTCCGGGCCGAACAAATAGGCCTGGCGGCCATGATCGACGAGATACTCGCTCGCCCCCTCGTCGTTGCGAATATCATAGAGGATCAGATATTTTTTCGCGACGGCGGCGATTTCCTCGGCGCTGCCGGTGAGACCGATCAGCCGCGGGTGGAAAGCGGACACATATTGTTTCAACACAGCCGGCGTATCGCGCCCGGGGTCGACCGATATGAAAATCGGCTGGATCTTCTCGGCCAGGGCGGGATCGTCTTTTTCCACCTGCTTCAATCCCAGCATGATATTGGCAAGATCGACCGGGCAAACGTCCGGGCAATAGCTATAGCCAAAATAAATGATGCGATACTGGCCCTCGAAATCCTCATCCGAGGTTCTGCCGCCGTCCTGGTTGGTCAGCATAAACGAACCGCCGATATCCGCGCCCGCAAGCGGTGGCTCCGCGCCAGCCGAGGCGCCTCCGTCAGATGCAGGGTTGCAGGCAGCCAGAAGTGTCAGTAATCCTGCGGCAAGGATCATTTTTACGACATTGTTGATATTGTTCATTACGGGGCCAGACATGGTCTGCTAGTTGATCAATTTCAACAGATAATTGATCGACAGCAATTGCAGTGGATCGGTGCGAATAGTCACCGGTCAATAAAACGGGGCTAGAAATGTTCAAGAAAAATCCTTCGGTCAATCGCTCGTCCGGCAAGTTCTTCAAATTCCTGCAGCTTGCATGGCTTGCTGTTGCCGCTTTTTCGATTTCCGCTCCCGCTGTCGCCCAGTTTTCCGAAAGCTATAATTTCCTGAAAGCCGTCAAGGACAGGGATGGCGAAGAGGCGACTAAATTTCTCAGCCAGCCGGGATCGGTTATCGTCAATACCCGCGATCGCTCGAGCGGAGAAACGGCTCTGCACATCGTTGTGGCCCGTCGCGACAATGTCTGGGTGGGTTTCCTTCTGCAGAAAGGAGCCAATCCCAATATCGCCGACAAAGAGGGAGTCACGCCGCTCATGCTCGCCACCCAGCTTCGCTTTGTCGATGGCGTGAGAACCCTTCTGGCCAAGAAAGCGAAGGTGGATGAAACGAATAAACAGGGTGAAACGGCCCTTATTCGTGCGGTCCAGCTTCGTGATAGCGAATTGGTCCGTCTGCTTCTTGCCAATGGTGCCGACCCGGACCGTACCGACTCTCTCGCTGGCAAATCAGCCCGCGACTATGCCACCCTGGATCGCCGTGCCGCCTCGATATTGGCAGAGATTGAAAAAGCGGACGCCGACAAAACACCGGTACCGGAAGGCCGGTTCTTTGGACCTGAAGGTTAGCGGCCACTTTTTAACCGCCTCATTCGTGCAGCCCCCAAGCCGGACTGATCCAGCCATCCGAGATCGCTGTACGCTGCATGGCGCGGCGGGCCAGTCGCATCGTCTCGGTCTTGCGCCGCGCCGGAGCAAGCGCATTGGTCGCAGCCGATCGCACCATTTCCGCGTCATAGGCGTCGGCGATGATCAATCCTGTGCGGTCGGGCAGGAAATCCGGCCCATCGACTGGCGATGCATCAAATCCCGCCGGTAAGGCCCAGTAGAAACGATCACAATAATCCAGATATTCGGTCCATTTGGCGTCGCCCAGCAAATCGCTACGCGCGACCTTGATCTCGACGATGACAATCTGGCCCTTGGCATCAATCCCCATCAGATCCGCGCGACGCCTGTTCCGTAAACTGACTTCGGGCAGCACCATGATATCGTGCCGCATGAACATCCGGGCGACGCCGCGGGCAACGGCTTGTGCGCCGGTCAGTTGATCGGTGGTCGTCAACAAACCGGGAGAATCATCGATTGTCGTCATCAGGATTGACTAGAACATAAAAAGAACAAAATAAAGGCCCCCATGCGGGAGCCTTCATAAGTTCGGTTTTGCCCGGACGTCTATTGATAGAAAATATGATTATCTATCGTGGCCAGCCGCTTGAGGCGCCAGCCCGGCGAGACATAACGTGCATGAAAGAACAGCGCGCCTTCAACCGAGCTTTCCCAGCCATCGTTCATCGCAATTTTGGCGATTGCCACAGCGTTGCGCCATTGACGATGTCCGGTCCGGATCGAAGGCATTTTGCCACCGCGGATGAAAGAAAACTGCCGGCGCTGGTAAACGACGCCGCAGATGCTGTCCGGAAAGCGCGACGATTCGACGCGGGCCAGGACGACGCGGGCGACAGCAAGCTGGCCTTGCAGGGATTCGCTCTTGGATTCAAAATAGACGGTTCCGGCCAGACAGTGCATCTCTTCATCCAGAGAGCCTTCTACCGATTGCTGGCGCACCAGCTGCCGCAGCGATGAGGCGCCGTCGTTAATGAACTCGCCGCTGTCATCAAAATCGCGCTCGGCTTCGCCATTGGCGATCTTGTCTGATTCGACCACATCATCAGGAATATCGGCGACAACTTCCTGTTGATCGGCAAAAATAATGGCTTGGTTTGCATCATCAGCTTCCAGCAGGGCCGGATCGACGAAAATTTCTGATTCCGGTGTCTCGTCGCTTGCTTCCAGAGCGAAGGACACATCGGTGACGGACAATGCCGCAATTGTAGTAATGGCAAGCGACAAGGCGCTCGTTGCACGAAAAATTTTGCTCATTAACCCGTATTTTTATGCGGTGAGACCAGAGCAAATCATGACGTACTCGTCAAAAGTGCAAAAAATAGATCCAAAAATCAAAACGGAGACCTATTTCTGTTCCCCCCGTCTGCGTGTTTACTGCCTGTCATTTCGACAAACGAGCAGCAACCTGCGCATCAAAGTTGAGCGCCAAATATGGTTTTGGCGAATAAAGTCAAGTTTACTGACCCATTTGGGCGATGAGCCGTTCCACATCCGGGCTGTCCAGTTCAATTAACCACATATCGGAGTCAAACCGGATTCTTTTGGCGAGATAATCGGATAATTCTTTATTGTTATCAGTATCTTGCGGCCAAATCTGCTGCCAATTGGGCCCACCATCCAGCGATGGCATATTCTCCAGGAGCCTAGGGTTCTCGCCCTTTTCTAAGCATTGAATAAGAATGGCTCCGGATATCCGGTCACCCTTTTTCAGGACTGCACCGAAACCGCCTGCCTGGCTCACCAGTCTGAGAAGCGTCTGTACCTTCATTTCCGCGGAAAGCCGCGGTTCAATCATCTTTTTTATAACCGGGCAGGGATGCCAGCGGGATATGTGAGCGCATGAAAGTCCCGGTACCGCGCGCTATTTCCTCGCCTTCGCTATCGACCAGCCGCGAATCCGCGACGAATACCCGCCGTTTACCACTCACCCAGCGGCCTTCGGCAATGACCGGACCGGACTTGAGCGGCTTAGTGAAGAGCAGATTGAAGGCAGTCGTCAGGATGAAGCGGTCAGACACCAGGCTATTCGCAGCGTAAAAAGCGGCATCATCGAGCATTTTGAAATAGGCGGTTCCGTGCACCGCACCGGCGGCGTGATAATATCGCTCATCCACAGAAAAAAAGATGCGCGCCATGCCGGCTTCCCCGATTTCCAGGCGGGAATTGAACAGCTGGTTTATCGGAGCTTCGGCATAAAGCCGTTCCAGGGCCCGGAAATGTCCCTGCGCACCGCCGCCGTTCTGCGGATCATCTGCTGGTATATCGTTCATAGCCAAAGATCAGGCGGCCCGCTGTTCACGCTGCTTGTTCAGCAGCGCATAAAGCGCATCCTGGCCCGATGCGCCGCGAAGCTTCGCCACCATATGGTCATCCCGCAGGAAGCGGGATACGGAGGCCAGTGCCTTCAAATGCTCGACGCCGCTTTTTTCCGGCGACAACAGCGCAAATATCAAATCAACCGGCTTGCCATCATGCGCGTTGAACGGCGCTGGTTCGGCAAGACGGAGAAAAATGCCAACACAATGGTCGAGGCTGGCCAGTTTGGTATGCGGTATGGCAACCGATCGCCCGAAACCGGTTGAGCCCAAAGCCTCCCGAGCCTCCAAACCGGTCCGGATGGCATCACCATCAAGACAATAGCATTCCTGCCCGATACGGCCGATTGTGCGCAAAATATCGCTCTTATCGCCAACGTCCTGACAATCCCGCACGGCGGCGAGCTCCAGTCTAACGGACAAATCAGTCATGAATCTTTCCTTTTGTCCCGGTAAAACTCAGCCAATTCGACAGCCATAGTAAAATCTGGACGTTAGCGCGCGTTAAACCGGCCGTTGTGAATACCGGTTATCCGCCCGCCTAAAGCGATACGACTCTATCAGTTATTTGGTTCCACCCAACCGATTGTGCCATCGGAGCGGCGATAAACCATATTATGGGTACCAGTGCCAGAGTTTTTGAACAAAAGTGCGCTGGTATTGCGCAAATCCATCATCATTACGGCGTTAGACACGCTCGCTTCCGGGATATCGGTGCTCGTTTCTGCGATGATTGGTGGAGAGTCACCATTCACTTCGCTTTCTTCCTCGTCTTCAGCCGATTCAAACACCCGATAGGCCGCTTCTTCCTGCTTTGCGGCATATTGCGCCTGAACATGGTGATCATTGAGCCGTCGCATGTAACGGCGCAACTGCTTTTCAATCTTGTCGGCAGCCTTCTCGAAAGCCTGGTGGGCATCGCTTGCTTCGGCATCGGACTTCAGAGTCAAGCCCTGCATCACATGAGTCACGATATCGCATTTGAAATGGGCGTGGGGTGCTTTGCTCACGGTAACGTTCGCTGAAATGGCCTTGGCAAAATATTTGCTGGCAATCGCGTTCATCCGATCCTCGGCATGGGTTTGCAACGCATCGCCGGTATCGACCTGATGTCCTGAAACACGAACTTCCATAATCACTCTCCTTTTAATTCTGCGCCGTTACGCAAACGGCGATACAGTTAAACCTCGGTCCAAAGAGGGTCTTTTATGCCCTCGATAAAAATCTTGTGCCTTGCCAGTTCATCAGCATTGGCATGATGCTCGCGCGGAGCCATGAACTGTTTACGCTCGGTCCGCTGTGATGCGGGTCGCATGTTCTGAACAGAGTCACGCATCTTGAGATCGTCGGCCAGGCCCAAACCGATCTGCCGCCCACCGGTCAACTCGATATAAAGCTGCGTCAGCAATTCCGCATCGAGCAGCGCACCATGTTTCACCCGGTGGCTGCGATCGATGCCGTAGCGCGAACATAAGGCATCAAGCGACAATTTCGCGCCGGGATGTTTGGATTTGGCAATCGCCAATGTGTCAATCATGCGAAATTGGGAGATCGGCTTGTAGCCGCACAAAACCAGCTCAGCATTGAGAAATTTGAAATCAAACTGGGCATTATGGGCAACAAGATTGGAGTCTTCCAGAAAGGCCAGCAGTTCTTCGGCGCCGGACGAGAACAGTTTTTTGTCCGACAGAAACACGTCCGAGAGGCCGTGCACATTCTCGGCGGCCTTTGGCATTGGCCGCTCGGGATTATAATAGCAGTGGAAGCTCTGGCCGGTCTCGACCCGGTTGATCATTTCGATACAACCGATTTCTACCATACGGTCACCATTTTGAGGATCAAAGCCAGTAGTTTCGGTGTCGAAAATTATCTCTCGCATAAGTTCAATATCGGACCGATCACTGGGTTACGCAAGAGCCGCTTTCAGTTTTTGAACAAGTTTACGTACCTGCTGACGTGTTTCTGCGTGCGGCAGCGATGTATCGATGACGGAATCGGCCTTTTGCCGTTTTTCCGCGTCCGGCAGTTGTAACGCTTTAATCTGCTCGAACCGCTCTTCTGTCATGCCGGGACGGGCGAGAACGCGATTGCGCTGATCGTCTTCGCCGGCCGAGACCACGACGATATGATCGACTCCCTTGGTGCCCGATTTTTCAAACAGCAGCGGGATATCAAACAGGAGCAGGGGCCGGTCACGGTGTTTTTCGAGAAAGGCGAGCCGCATTTCACCAACCGCGGGATGAATCAGCCTTTCAAGCTGTTGCAAGGCAGCGGCATCACCGAGCACCATGGCTCCCAGTTTCTGCCGGTCCACGCCATCGCTGTTCGTGCTGCCTGGAAACAACGCTTCGATCGCCTCCACCAGTGCGCCGTCCGGTCCTTGCAACTCGTGCACAGCGGCATCGGCATCGAACAAGGGAACACCTTCTTCGACAAACATTTGTCCGACCGTGGATTTTCCCATGCCGATAGAGCCCGTCAGTCCGACGATATAGGGTCTGTCCCGCTCCATCAGGCGATCAGCAATTTTCTGAGTTGCTCATCATCTTCCATCGGTGGCGTCGCACCAAAGAACAGCTCGAACGCCAACGCTGCCTGGCCGATCAGCATGTCGAGTCCGTCGACCACCGCCAAATCGCGCTTTTTGGCCGCGCGCAGAAGTCCGGTCTTCAACGGTGCATAGACAAGATCATAGACCAGCGCATCAGCCGGTAAAGGATCGATATCCAGCTCGAGCGGCGGCTTGCCTGTCATTCCGAGCGGGCTGGCGTTGATCAGCAAATCTGCAGCGGGCAATTGCGCCTCCATCGGCAGGACACTGCCCTTGGCCGACGCCTGCATAAACAAGCCGGTTGCTTTCAGTCCGTTGCGTGCGACGATCGTAATTTCACCAATGCCCGCCTGTTTCAGAGCGAATAATACGGCCCGCGCTGCGCCCCCTGCGCCAATGACAACAGCGTGTTTTCCCGACCAGTCGTTATCGGCAATAGGCGCGAGAAATCCCGCTGCATCGGTATTTGTGCCCATCAGGCTGCCATCGGCCTGCCGGACAATCGTGTTCATCGCACCAATCTTCTCGCGGACGCCCCCGGGATCGGCGACGAGATCCAGCATGGCGATTTTATGGGGAAGTGTAACATTGCAACCGCGCCAGGCCGGATCGGCGCGACGCCGCTCGATATAGTCGGGCAGTTCGTCGGACGTAACATGGCAGGCGCGGTAATCCGCCTTGATGTCCAGCCGTTCGAGCCAGAATTTGTGAATCAGCGGCGACTTGCTTTGTGCAATCGGATTACCAATCACATCGGCGTAGGGGATATCTATATTCATGACGGTAAAATACCTCTGATGCGGAGATAGTCCAGCAAATGCAGGAGCGGCAGACCCATGATCGTGAACTGGCTGCCGTTGATGGCCGAGAACAGCTGCGCCCCTCTCCCCTCGATTTCGTAACAGCCGACACAATAGCGGATATTGTCCCATTCGGCTTCGACATATTGTTCGATGAAATGATCGCTCAACCCCCGCACCGAAAGCGTCGCGATATCAATATGTCGCCATACCGGAATGCCCTGTTCGGCAATGACCGCCGCACTGAACAGCTTGTGCTTCTTGCCGGACAGCAATTTCAGTTGCGCAACTGCCTCGGCAGGATCGACCGGTTTGTCGAGCATCGTGCCATCTTCGAGCGCCAGCACCTGATCGGCGCCCAGCACCATCCCGGCTCCGACCCGCCCGGATAGCCGGACCGCCTTGGCCTCGGCCAGCGCGTCGGCGAGATTGCGGGCGGTCACACCCTCGCTCTTCAATCCGTCTTTCAGGGAGTCTTCGTCAACATTGGGCGCAATCGCCTCGACGGCAACGCCGGCGGCGGTCAGCATGGCGAGCCGAGCCTTGCTTTTGGAAGCCAGTATCAGCTGAGCGTCACTCATCGCCGCTGTCCTGCTGACCATCCGCTGCGCCGACGTGACGCTCGTTATAAAGATTGATGATTGCCGCCGCCGATTCTTCAATCGAACGCCGCGTCACGTCGATCATCGGCCAGCCATTGTCGGCAAACATCCGGCGGGCATATTGAGTCTCGGCCTTGACCTTGTCTTCATTGACATAGTCGGTCTCCGGCGCCTGGTTCAGCGATAATAAACGGTTGCGCCTGACCTGCACCAGCCGCGACGCCCCCGTGATCAGGCCGACCACCAGAGGATTTTTCAGATGATAGAGCGTATCCGGCGGCGGTGATTCCGGCACGATCGGAATATTTGCGGTCTTGTAGCCGCGATTGGCGAGATAGATGGATGTCGGTGTTTTCGAGGTTCGCGATACGCCAGCGAGGACGATATCGGCCTCTTCCCAATTTTCCCATCCAATGCCGTCATCATGGGCAATGGTGAACTGGATCGCCTCGACCCGGGCGAAATAGGCCGCGTCGAGAATATGTTGTCGCCCCGGTCTTGCCTTGGCTTCCTGACCCAGCATATTGGACAGGGCATCGGTTACCGTATCGAGCGCCGGAACCGATGGCAGGCCCAAATGCCGGCATTCGCGTTCCAGTTTCGCTCTGATATCGCGGTTGACGATGGTGAATATGACCAAGCCGGGATTGTCCGCCACTTCGCTCAGGATTCGGTTGAGATGCTTCTCGGACCGGACCATAGGCCAGAAATGCTTGATAATCTCGACACCGTCAAACTGCGCAAGCGCCGCTTTGGCGATGTTTTCCAGGGTCTCGCCGGTTGAATCCGAGAGCAGATGGAGGTGAAGTCGGTTCATGCCCTAAGCTTTGTGATTTCACGGGTGATAAAGCAAGGGATGAAGTTGTGGATAACCGGTCTGGTGATATTGTTCCCCGACTCCCGCAAATTCATCCACAGCCCGCCAACATTGATCAATTCCATCAACAGTCTGTGGATAACGGGGATCAATTTTGGGAATCGGTTAAATCTTGGTTTACTGCTGCCTGTCAATCTGTTTGTAATTGCGGCGCTGGCAGGTTACCGCCTTTTCCACGCTCTATCATCAACAACAATTTATACTAATATAAATAGATAATAATAAGGGTGACCGTCTTTCTATGCCGAATGGAAATGATTCACAGAAAATTTTGCTCCAGACATTGCTCGGCAGGAAAACTGATCGAACGCCGGTCTGGTTAATGCGTCAGGCAGGCCGCTATTTACCGGAATATCGGGAGTTGCGCGCGAAAAAAGGCGGATTTCTCGAACTATGCTATGATGCAGAATCTGCGGCAGAGGTCACGTTGCAACCGATCAAGCGGTTCGGTTTTGACGGAGCGATCCTGTTTTCCGACATTTTGATCGTCCCGCATGCAATGGGCCAGAAGCTCTGGTTTGAGGCAGGCGAAGGACCTCGGCTGGCACCAAGGTTGCTGGATGCGGCTTTGAGCTCTCTGGAGGGTGCTCCCGAGCATTTTGAAGCCATATACGCAACGGTTCGTACCGTCGCTGCACGGCTCGACGAGAAAACGACCTTCATGGGATTCGCAGGAAGCCCCTGGACGATCGCGACTTATATGGTCAACGGTCAGGGCAGCAAGGACCAGGCAGCGACGCGCCGTTTTGCCTATCGGGACGAAGCGGCTTTCGGTGAGTTGATTGCCGCCATTGTCGATAATACCGTTACTTATCTGCTTGGCCAGATCGAGGCTGGCGTCGACGCTTTGCAATTGTTCGACAGCTGGGCCGGATCTTTGTCCCCCGCACAATTTGAAAAATGGGTGATCGCGCCAAACGCGGAAATTATCGCGCGGCTGAAAGCGGTCCATCCCGATCTGCCGATCATCGGGTTTCCGAAAGGTGCGGGCGCCAAATTGGTCGCTTATGCCCGCGAAACCGGCGCCGATGCGATTGGTCTCGATGAAACCGTGGACCCCGTCTGGGCGCATGAAAATTTACCTGCGTCGCTGCCACTGCAGGGCAATCTCGATCCGCTGGCGCTGATTGCGGGCGGTGATGCGCTGAGATCCGCGACGCGCCATATCCTGCAGGTTTTTGAAGATCGCCCGCATATTTTCAATCTCGGCCACGGGATTTTACCGGACACGCCCATTGAACATGTTGAAAAGCTGCTTACACTTGTGAGGCAATGAATGAAATCCTCTCCATGCTCTATCTCTGGTTAAAGTCGGCCCATATCATCTTTGTCATTTTCTGGATGGCTGGACTGTTCATGATGCCGCGTTTCTTCGTCTATCATCAGGAATGCGCCGCCGGTTCGGACGAGGATCGAAAATGGATCGAGCGCGAGGGAAAGCTGCGCAAGATCATTCTCAACCCGTCTTTGATCATCGTCTGGGTTGTCGGACTGGCGCTCGCCTATAATATCGGCGCGTTCAGCCAGGGCTGGTTCCACGCCAAATTGCTCGTTGTGCTGTTGCTGACCGGCTATCACGGCTGGATGATCGGCTATGTGAAAAAGCTGGCCAGGGGCGAGCGGACAATGACGGACAAGGCTTTGCGGCTGGTCAACGAAGTGCCGGGAATAACAGCTGCCATCATTGTCATATTGGTGATTATCAAACCCTTCTGATCGGCGCCAGTTGACAGTCAAATCACAAAGGCGTATTTGAGCGCCAAAGCCCGTCCGGGCGAATTTTCATGTGAATCCAAGACAGCAATGAGCTGCGCACATGTTGAATATATGAATAACCTCCTGATATATCTGGATAAAACTCCATGCATTTAAAAGAATTGAAACAAAAATCGCCCGCCGATCTGGTCTCTATGGCCGAAGAGCTCGGCGTCGAGGGAGCCTCCACCCTGCGCAAACAGGATCTGATGTTCGCCATCCTCAAGGAACTGGCGGACAATGACGAACAGATCATGGGCGTCGGCACGATCGAAGTACTGACCGACGGATTCGGCTTCCTGCGTTCGCCGGATGCCAATTATCTCGCCGGTCCCGATGATATTTACGTCTCTCCCAACCAGGTCCGCAAATTCGGCCTGCGCACCGGCGATACCGTCGAAGGCGAAATCCGCGCCCCACGTGATGGCGAACGCTATTTCGCGCTGACCAAGCTGATCTCGATCAATTTCGATGATCCCGATGCTGTCCGTCACCGGGTCAATTTTGATAACCTTACACCGCTTTATCCCGATGAAAAACTCACACTCGACAGTCTCGATCCAACGGAAAAAGACAAGTCTGCCCGGGTGATCGATATTATTTCGCCGCAGGGCAAAGGCCAGCGCGCGTTGATCGTGGCACCGCCACGGACCGGTAAGACCGTGCTGCTGCAGAATATAGCCAAGGCGATTACCGATAATCATCCCGAAATCTATTTGCTGGTGTTGCTGATTGACGAGCGTCCGGAAGAAGTTACCGACATGCAGCGTTCGGTGAAGGGCGAAGTGATCAGCTCGACCTTTGACGAGCCCGCCACCCGCCACGTTCAGGTCGCCGAAATGGTGATCGAAAAAGCCAAGCGTCTGGTCGAGCACAAGCATGATGTTGTCATCCTGCTCGATTCCATCACCCGTCTGGGCCGTGCGTATAACACCGTGGTGCCAAGTTCAGGCAAAGTGCTGACCGGTGGTGTCGACGCCAACGCCCTGCAACGCCCGAAACGTTTTTTCGGTGCTGCCCGCAATATCGAGGAAGGCGGTTCGCTTTCGATCATTGCGACTGCATTGATTGATACCGGCAGCCGGATGGACGAAGTGATCTTTGAAGAATTCAAGGGCACCGGCAACTCGGAAATCGTGCTGGATCGCAAGGTCGCTGACAAGCGTATCTTCCCGGCACTGGATGTTGGCAAGTCCGGTACGCGTAAGGAAGAGCTGCTGGTCGAAGACGAGAAGCTTAAGAAAATGTGGGTGTTGCGCCGTATTCTCATGCAAATGGGCACGATCGACGCGATGGAATTCCTGCTCGACAAGATGAAGGACAGCAAGTCCAACGACGATTTCTTCGACAGCATGAACCAGTAGAATTCCCGGACTGCCCTGGTGATACTGGAACATGCCATATTGCAGGTTCGGCCAGGGCAATCGGCGCATTTTGAAACGGCGATGACGAAAGCCAGACCGCTGGTAGCGCGGCAACCCGGTTTTCAGTCTATTGAAGTGCGACCGTCGGCAGATGATCCGCATGGCTATTTGCTGCTGTTCATCTGGGACCGGATTGAATCCCATCGGGAACGATTTCGGCAGTCAGACGATTATCAACAGTGGCGCATCTTGCTTCATGATTTCTATGACCCTATGCCGGTCGTGAACTATTACGGACCCTGTATTTTCCATGATTGAACTTCTTTCGATACTTTCCGCCGCTGCAACCGGTCTTGGTTCGATTTCGGATATCTGGGCCGCGATTGTTCATGACTTTTCGAACATCGGCTCCCCGGCGGCTTTGGCGGCTTTCGGGCAGGTTGTGCTGATAGATCTGGTATTCGCCGCAGATAATGCGATTGTTGTGGGCGCCTTGGCGGGCGGTTTGCCGGCAGAGCAACGGCGCAAGGTGATCTTGATCGGTATCGCTGCCGCACTGATATTGCGGATAATATTCGCGCTGATCGTTGTGCAGCTTTTGCAGATTGTCGGTCTGGTGCTGGCCGGTGGCTTGCTGTTGCTCTGGGTGGGCTGGAGTTTTTACCGCGAGATTTTCCACAAAGGTGAATCTCCGGGTTCGGAAGAGATTGAAGGCGACGAACATAGCGGCGTAAAGGCCCAGAGAAGCTTCTGGGCGGCTGTCTGGGCGGTTACCGCAGCAGACGTGTCTATGAGCCTTGACAATGTCCTCGGCGTCGCTGGAGCGGCGCGGGAACATCCCGGCATCCTGGTGATAGGCCTTTTGCTGTCGGTTGCTCTGATGGGGCTCGCCGCCAATGTCATCGCCAAATATATAGAGCGCTACAAGTGGATCGCCTATCTGGGTCTGGCGGTCATCGTCTATGTTGCCGGCAAGATGATCTATTCCGGGCTGGTGGGTGACGAGCAGACGATCGGGGTGCTGACACTGTTCGGATGATCGTTGAGCGGGGCGGAAAATTTTCGTAGGATCGATTGGTGTCAGACCAGATGATCCCGATCGCCATTATCAACTCCCGTAGCGAAACCATGGTTGTTGCATCGCTGCTCGATACACCCAGATTTGGGGAGTTCAGTTCCAGCTATGGTTTGCGACGTGCAGTGGTGAAATTCCTGCTACTGTGGATCGGTATCGTCGGCTTGCTAGCTATTCCCAGGATTCTCTATGATCCGGAATTCTGGACACCAAGCCTTGCCATCATCCCGCTTTCTGTTCTGGGGATTCCGGTTAATCCACAGGGCCACAGCGAATATTTTCTTGATGTAACCGGAGAAGCCTAACCCTTCATCTTCTCCAACATCTTGCCCATTTCTTCCCAGACCTTGTTGATCGCCTTCAGCGGACGCACCATCACTTTGAAATCCTGAATCTTGCCGTCCTCATTCCAGCTGATGATATCGACGCCGTTGACCTGGATCCCGTCGAGCTCGAGTTCGAATTCCAGCATCGCCATATTCTGCGATTCGTCGACAATTTCGCGGACATAGCGGAAGCTGTCATTGGCCAGCACCACGTCAGCGGCGCTGAGATAGGCGACGACCATCGGCTTGCCGGATTGCGGTGTGTGCACGACGGGCGAATGGAACACGGCATCGTCGGCAATCTGGTCGGCCAGACCGGAACCGCTTTTATCCTCGAAATGGTCGTGCCAGACTTTCAGATTGGCGCGTGCGCTCATGCCAGATGCTCCTTGAAAAAGGCTTCGGTCCGGCTGTCGGCCAATGTCGCGGCCGCTTCATCACGGCGTGCGCCGAATTGGGCGGCAAAACCGTGATCAAGGCCTTCATAATCGTGCAAGGTCACTTTCGGATGATCATCCAGTCCGGCGTGCATCGCAGCCTGCGCATCGGCGGGAACAAATCCGTCGGCGGTGGGGATATGCAGCATCACTTCATGGGCAAGGGCATGCTTTTCGCCGAGCAGGCCGTCGATACCCACGCCATAATAGCCGACGGACGCGCGGATATCGGTGCGGCAGGCGGTCATGAAGGCAAGGCGGCCACCGAGGCAGTAGCCGACGCAACCCACATTGTGGTTGCCGATGCTGTTCTGGGCAAAATGGATCACGGCCTCAATGTCGCGAATGCCCTGATCCTGATCAAATTTACCCATCAGATCGAGCGCCTGCTGGAATTCGGCCTCGACATCGGCGTCGAGGTTCGTGCCTTCGTTTATCCGCCAGAACAGGTCCGGAGCAATGGCGAGATAGCCTTTCTCGGCCCACTCATCGCATTTTGCCCTGATCCCTTCATTGACGCCAAAAATTTCCTGTATGACGATAATCGCGGCGCTGATCTCTCCTTGCGGCCGTGCCATATAGCAGGGGAATTCCGCGTCTCCGCTCAGCGTCTTCACTTGTTCAAATGCGCCCATCTTTTCAGCTCCTTTGCATCATCACTTGATTCTTTGCCTACATTATCCCCATATCAGCAGCAGGCAAGGTGGAACATCAACCTGTTGGGTGAGGGGGGAACTCGCTTCGACGGTCAAACAGAGGAAGTCATAATGAAAGTCACCGTTGAACTGGACTGCACACCGGAAGAGGCGCGTCGATTGATCGGTCTGCCCGATGTTGCGAAACTCAATGAAAGCTATGTCCAGGAAATGTCGAAATTTCTACAGGGAGCCAATTCGGTCGAGCAGTTGCAGAATTTCACCAAGATCATTGCACCGATGGGTGAAGCGGGTCTGAAGATGTTTTCATCCTTCCTGACAGGGGCAATGGGCGCAGCTTCGGGTGGTGGAAAATCCTCATCCACCAAGAAAAAGTCCGATTAGCCGCCGTCTTCTGCCGCAATGACCGCCGCTGACACCATTTTCGCGCTTTCCAGCGGGCAACCGCCGGCGGCGATCGGAATCTTGCGGATCAGCGGTCGCGAAGCAGGAAAGGCACTATCTTCTCTAACCGGCAGTTCACCACAGCCGCGTGTTGCCATGCTATCGAATATAACCGATCCGGTTAGTGGTGATCTGCTGGATTCAGCTTTGTGCCTGTGGTTTCCGGGACCGCACAGCGCTACTGGCGAAGACCTGGCCGAGATCCACTGTCATGGTGGCCGGGCGGTCATCCGCGCCATAGAAGCGGCGCTGGAGCAAATTGATGGTCTGCGCAGGGCCGAGCCCGGTGAATTTACGCGCCGGTCCTTCACCCATGGAAAAATGGATCTGGCGGAAGCCGAAGGTCTGTCCGATCTGCTCTTCGCCGAAACCGAGTTGCAGCGCAAAGCGGCGGTTCGCAACGCCGGTGGCGGCTTGTCGCGCAAGGTGGATGAATGGCAGCAAGGCATATTGCAATTGTCTGCGCAGGTTGAAGCCGAACTCGATTTTTCCGACGAGGATGATGTCACCCCGGCGCAGGCATCGATGATTCAACATGCTGTCCGTTCACTGGTGGAAGATATACGAGATCTTCTGCAGCGTCCGCGAGCGGAAAAATTGCGTGATGGCATAAGGGTGGTGCTCGGCGGTCCACCGAATAGCGGTAAGTCGACGTTACTCAATGCGTTGGTTGAACGCGAAGCGGCAATCGTTTCCGATATCGCCGGAACCACGCGAGACGTGATTGAAGTGCCAATCGCGCTGGGCGGCATTCCATTTCTCTTCATCGATACGGCCGGCGTCCGGGAGAGCGGAGCGGAGACCATCGAGCAGATTGGTATTGATCGCGCCCATCAACAATTTGCCGCTGCCGATATAATCTTGTGGCTTGGCGAAGAGGGGCAGGGACCGGCTTCGGATAATCTCGTCGAGATCAGCTCTCGCTCCGATCATCCGGATCACAATCCAAAAGCCACAAGCGCATTCACATTATCACCGGTCAACGGGCAGGGCATGGATGCTCTGGTAGAATATCTGATCACGCGAGCGAAAGACATACTACCCGATGGTGACCAGGTCAGCGTGAACGCGCGTCAGGCGGACCGCTTGACCGCTGCGTGTAAAAGTTTATCGGAGATGATTAGCGAAGCCGATTATCTGATTGTGGCGGAGCATCTGCGCATGGCGCGCAAGGCCCTCGACGAAATCACAGGCAAGGCCAGCACCGAAGATATGCTCGACGGCCTGTTCGGAAAATTCTGTATCGGCAAGTGATTGTTCCACGTGGAACAACGACGATGCACCGGTAGATTTTGACCTGCTAACCCGCTTGAGCTATGGGCCGCGCTATGACGCAGACATTTGACATCATTGTAGTGGGCGGAGGCCATGCCGGTTGCGAGGCAGCTGCTGTGGCCGCGCGCATGGGCGCGTCGACCGCGCTGGTCAGCTTTACGCGCGAAAGCATCGGGGCGATGTCTTGCAACCCAGCCATCGGGGGCTTGGGCAAGGGTCATTTGGTCCGCGAGGTCGACGCCTTTGACGGCCTGATCGGCCGCGCTGCCGATGCCGCCGCGATCCATTATCGTATGCTCAATCTTTCCAAGGGTACTGCGGTGCAGGGCCCACGGGTCCAGGCAGATCGCAAACTCTACAAGGCCGCGATCCATAAAATGCTCGACGCCCAGGATGATCTGGCCATCATCGAGGGCGAAGTGGCCAGTCTCATCATGTCGGGCTCGCGGGTCAGCGGTATCGTGATGGAGGACGGTTCGACGATCAATGCCAAGGCCGTCATCTTGGCGACCGGAACATTTCTCAACGGGAAACTGTTCCGCGGCGAGGAAAGGTTGGAAGGTGGCCGGACAGGGGAGGCCGCTTCGGTTTCTCTCGGTCAGCAGATTCGCGATGCTGGACTGCCAATCGCTCGACTGAAAACCGGAACACCACCCCGAATTGACGGCCGGACGATCAACTGGGCTGCCTTGCCCGAACAGCCATCTGATGATGATGCCTGGACAATGTCGCCGCTATCAGACGCGCGCTCGGTTGCGCAGATATTTTGCGCGGTCAGCCGAACCAACGCAGAGACGCATGAAATCATTCGCGGTTCGCTCGACCGGTCGCCGTTATTCAGCGGCGCGATAGACGCACAGGGGCCCCGCTATTGCCCTTCGATCGAAGACAAGATCCATCGCTTTGCCGATCGCGATTCACACCAGGTGTTTCTCGAGCCCGAGGGGCTGGATACCAATCTTGTCTATCCCAACGGCATCAGCACGTCATTGCCCGCCGACGTTCAGCTGGCTTTTGTTCGGAGCATGGACGGCCTCGAGAAGGCCGAGATTATCGTTCCCGGCTATGCGGTGGAATATGATCATATTGATCCGCGCGCACTGGACCGCTCGCTTAAGGTCCGCGATCTTGAAGGGCTCTATTGTGCCGGCCAGATCAATGGCACCACCGGTTATGAAGAGGCAGCAGCTCAGGGACTGATCGCCGGCATTGGCGCAGCCTGCTTGGTGCAGGGCAAGGATGCTCCCGCGCTCGATCGAGGCATCAGCTATATGGCGGTGATGATCGATGATCTCGTGCTGCAGGGCGTTACCGAGCCATACAGGATGTTGACGGCCCGAGCGGAGTATCGATTGCGGCTTCGGGCCGACAATGCGTCAACCAGATTGACCCCGATAGCGATGGCTGTGGGTTGTGTTGCCGATCATCGGGCCATTTGGTTTGGTAATCGGCAGGAGGCCCGGCACGGTATTTTCAAGGCTCTTGAAGCTGTCTATTCGAGCGAAGATCTGGTGAAGCTGGGGATCAATGTTCGCCGCGACGGTACCAAACAGAGCCTATTTCAATGGCTGCGTTTTCCCAATATTACCATTGCGTCACTGGAAGGATTGGAGGCATGTCTGAGCCTTGGAGATCCTGACCTCTTGGCAGAGATTGAAGAAGACGCGCGCTACGCACCTTATCTTGAGCGGCAGGAATCGGAGCTCCGCGACCTCCGCGCCAACGAACAAATTCGGCTTGGCGATGATATGGACTATGCCGTAATCGCGGGACTTTCTAACGAAATGGTCGAACGGCTCATGACGGCCCGACCGGAAACGCTGGCTGCTGCGTCGCGGATCCGGGGTATTACGCCAGCGGCGCTGGCTGCCATTCTCGTACATGCCCGTCGCCGGGACAATAGGTATATTGCTGCATGACCGAAGAAGAAGCGCAAGCCTGGCTGCGCGCAGAATATGATGTTTCACGTGAAACATGGCAGCATCTCGAAGCGTTCAGCGGCTTGCTGCGCGACGAAATGCAGCGGCAAAATCTGATATCGAAGGCAAGTGCTGACAGTCTGTGGTCGCGCCATATAGTCGATAGCGCCCAACTACTACGCTATGCGCCACCGCCTGAGCCAGGCAAGGTCTGGCTTGATCTTGGTACTGGCGCCGGATTTCCCGGAATAATAATTGCCATTCTGACCCCCTATCGGGTTCAGATGGTGGAATCGCGGAAGCGCCGGGCAGAATTTCTGAACGATGTGATCGAAAAAACCGGCATAGCAGACCATGCTTTGGTGATCGCTGACCGCTTGGAAAATGTCGAAAGCTTTCCAGTTGACGTCATTAGTGCCCGAGCTTTTGCACCATTAGAACGACTCATCGCACTTTCGCACCGTTTTTCCACAGAAAATACGGTTTGGCTCTTACCAAAAGGCAAAAATGCGGTAAGGGAGTTGAAAGGCCTGTCGCCAAAACGGCAAAAAATGTTTCACGTGGAACATAGTTTGACCGATCCGAACGCCGGTATATTGGTGGGAAAGGGCTAGAAACCTAATTTCTAGGGTAGAACTGCAGATGGTTCGTATCGCAATAGCCAATCAAAAAGGCGGAGTGGGCAAGACCACCACAGCAATTAATATGGCAACGGCACTGGCCGCCAGCGGATGGAAAGTCCTGCTGATAGACCTCGACCCGCAGGGCAATGCATCGACCGGGCTCGGGTTGTCGCAGGGTGATCGAGTCAACAGCAGCTATGATCTGCTGATCAATGACGTATCGCTGGCTGACTGCATCAACCAGACAAAGGTGCCGGGACTGGAAATTGTTCCCGCCACGGTCGATCTTTCCGGTGCCGAAGTGGAGCTGGTGGAATTTGAAGAACGGACACATCGGTTGAAAAAAGCTCTCGATGCAGCTGATAATGGGCGTTGGGATATCATTCTCATCGACTGCCCGCCATCGCTGGGCTTGCTCACGCTAAACGCAATGGTCGCCGTCGATTCCTTGCTGGTGCCGCTCCAGTGCGAATTTTTCGCGCTCGAAGGCCTGAGCCAGTTGTTGCAAACGGTCGAGCGCATCCGCGCCCGTTTCAATCGCCAGCTGTCGGTGATGGGTGTGGTCCTGACCATGTATGATCGCCGTAACAAGCTGACCGAACAGGTATCCGATGACGTCCGGGCCTGTCTGGGGGACGTGGTGTTTGACACCGTGATCCCGCGCAATGTCCGTCTTTCCGAAGCGCCGAGCCATGGCCTGCCCGCTCTGATCTACGATTATCGTTGTAGCGGTTCCGTTGCTTATATCGACCTCGCTCGCGAGTTGATCGGACGCTTGCCGGATCGAAAGGTGGCCGCTTGATGGACGATGATCAGGCCGTGAATGACACGGCAAAGAAGGCAACAAAGCGCGCAACCGGGCTGGGCAGAGGGTTGAACAGCCTTTTCGGCGAAATCCAGCGGGAAGAACCGATAGTAACCGGTGAACCCGTCGAAAGCGACCGGGATCCTTTGGCAACCGTCATCGACGGACTCCGCTCCATCGCTATCTCGGACGTCCGGCCCAATCCGGATCAGCCGCGGCAGACTTTTGACACCGATGCGCTGGACGAACTGGCCGACAGCATGCGGCAACGCGGTGTGATTCAGCCAATCGTCGTCCGACCGCATGGCAAGACTTTCCAGATCGTTGCCGGCGAGCGGCGTTGGCGAGCTGCACAACGGGCGCGCCTGCATCAGATCCCTGCGGTGGTTCGCACTCTCAACGATGAAGAAACATTCGAAATCGCGATTGTCGAGAATGTCCAGCGCAAGGACCTGAATGTCATCGAAGAAGCAGAAGCCTATGCGCGGCTAAGCAACGACTACGGGCATAGCCAGACCAGGTTGGCCGATATTGTCGGAAAATCACGCAGTCATATTGCCAATTTGATGCGCTTGCTGGAACTGCCGGCCAGCGTGAAGGCCCTGGTAGTCGATGAAAAACTGACAATGGGCCACGCGCGGGCGTTGATCAACGCCCCCAATGCCGAAGAATTGGCGCCGCAAATTGCCAAACAGGGCCTGTCGGTTCGGGATGTCGAGCGGCTGGTCCGCAAGGCGATGGCGGTTAAAAAGCCGATGTCGCCAAAAAAACAAGCCGCCATGTCGGAGACCGATGCAGATATCCAGGCGCTGGAAGCGCATCTCGGGGATTTGCTCGGGCTGAATGTCAAAATACAGTCGGACGGGCAGGGCGGTACGATGGCAATTGAATATGCCAATCTCGATCAACTCGACCTGATTTGCCAGCGTCTCACCGGCGAGCATATTTAAGATTCAACCTCGCCGACCGTCAACTTTTACCGAAGCCAGCGGAGCTAGGCCGTTATAACTCGTCGCATTAACCGTATATAGTCGTTATATATCAGTCTCTTAACATATTAAGCACGAATTAACCATAACTTACAGCAAAGCCTTATTCTTTCCCTTGGATAAGAGCGACTGAATGTTGATACAGGCGATGGTAGGCCAGTGGGTTTGGCCTGACTACACCGCATGTGTCCTTTCAATAACGTAACAAAATATAGGGACCAGTAACTATGTCGAAATTTATGAAAGCCGCTTTGGCTTCTTCCGTGCTTGTGGCTTCTGTCGTGGGTGCCAATGCAGCTGAAGCTGCAACCGCTTCCGCCGATGCACGCGCTAATATTCTGAAACAGGTCAGTGTCGATTCGAACGATGTCGATCTCAACTTCGGTACCATCATAACCGGCGCTACCGCTTCAACCGTCGCGATTACACCTGCCGGATCGGCCACTTGCGGTACCGGCCTTGTTTGCTCGGGTACGCCGACTGCAGCCGGCTTCACCATCAATGGCACGTCTGGTGCATCCGTTGACATTTCTGTAGATTCTTCGGTGACGCTGACCGGCCCGAGCGGAACCATGACCGCTGCGCTGACATCGAGCGCCTCCACTCTCCTTCTCGACGGAACCGACACCTTCGCTGTTGGCGGCACATTGAATGTCGCTGCCAACCAGGCGGACGGCGCATATGCCGGTACATTCAGCGTATCCGTTGACTATCAGTAATAGCTGATCGGGTGGGCCAAGCGCCCGCTCGCAGTTTTTAACACAGAAGGCCCGTCTGCAGCCCAGGTTGCAGGCGGGCTTTCGCGTTCTGGCGTCTCAATCCCTGCTTCGGGATGAGGCGTCAAATATTCGCTATGGTTAGCGCTTTGGTAACCCTCTTTGCCCATAAGCATGATGTGGGAAAAGGCTGTGAGAGCCTGCCTATCCGTATGACCAGCAAGGCGGAGATTATCATGACCATTCAGGGTTTCAAGACGTTTAGAAAATACAGCATCACGCTGGGCGCCATCGCGTCCGCGATATCATTGTCATCTGCACCGGCAAATGCCGCGGGCGATCTACTGGTCGCTCCGACTCGTGTGGTGCTTGACGGGCAGCGCGGTACCGAAGTAATTTTGAACAATATCGGATCTGAGACCGCGACGTACCGCATTTCACTGGAACTGCGCCGGATGACAGCAGATGGGCGGCTGGAGGATGTGCCGGAAGATCAAGTCAACGAGCTCGAAACAACGGCGAAGGCGATGATCCGTTACGCGCCGCGCCGGGTAACCCTGCCGCCGAACCAGCCGCAGGCTATTCGCCTGGGTGTCAGGGCACCCGAAGGTCTTGCCGATGGCGAATATCGCGTGCACCTGCTTTTTCGCGCCATTCCGAAAGCCCGATCGGTGACCGATCAGTCGGCTGCGGAAGTTGGACTAACGATCGCGCTGACACCAATTTATGGCGTGACTATCCCGGTCATTGTTCGCTACGGAAATCTGCAGGCAACGGCCGCCATCGCCAACGGGCGCATGGAACAAAATTCCGACGGGCAATCCTTTGCCTTTGATCTAAGCCGGTCGGGTGATCGATCTACCTATGGTGAAATCCGTGTCACGAAAGCAGGACTGGACGAGCCGGTCATGGTCGCCCGCGGTATCGCGGTCTACCCCGAACTGGCTATGCGGACGGTCACGTTGCCGGTGCCGCCGGAAATAGCGGCCCAGCTGACCGGACCGGTTACGGTCGAATATTACGAGAGCGCCAACGACGGTGGCGGGCTTATCGCCAAAACCGACATGGTTCTTAGATAAGATTGTTATATCAGTGACTTAGTGTGGCACCAAGCCTTCACCAAGTCATGATGTAACCCATGATACAGCGTTCAGATATAATCGGCCGCGGCTTTAATGCCTTGGTCAAAGCCGCAGTGATCATCACGATCTCGGCGGCTTCGCTGTTTCTGGCGACCCCGGCCGATGCGGCCAGCGACTGGTCCGCCAGTGATGATGATGCCCTATTGTTCGACCTGCGGTCGGGCAATTACCGTCTTGGCGATGGCATCAGAGGGTATCAGACCGACAGCGGAATCTGCGTTGATCTCGCCGATGTCATCATTGCCATGGATATTCCGCTCCGTCTCGATAAGAAGTCGCGCCGCGCAACTGGCTGGATCTTTTCCGAGAGCCAGACCCTGACCATCGATCGGGATAATGCTATAGTACAAAAGGTGAGCGACAGCAGAAAACTGCTGCCCGCACAGATTCGCGATGTGCCGGAAGGCTGGTGTGTCGATGTGAAGAGTCTGTCAGACTGGTTCGCGGTCGATTTTATCCCGGATCTTTCCAACGCGTTGTTAACCGTCGAATCCGATGCCCAGTTGCCGTTCCAACGCGCGCTGGAGCGCAAGGAACAGGCGGCAAAAATCCGCCCTCGCAAGAGTTTCGACCTGTCCGGCCTGCCGCAGTCATCGGAAGCCTATAAATTCTGGCGCACACCATCGGTCGATGCGGTGGTATCGGCCGGCGGCCTCAGGGATAAACGGTCGGGCCAGAAATTTGACCTGCGCTACGAGCTCTATGCCTCCGGGGAAGTTGGCAAGGCGAGCTTTGATGCACGGCTTTCTTCCGACGATGCTGGTGTGCCGGAGAGCGTGAGGGTCAGGGCATACCGAACCGACCCCGAGGGCGAACTTCTCGGGCCGTTGCAGGCGACCCATTTTGCATTGGGCGATGTATCGACCTTCTCCACGCCACTGGTTTCCCAGTCGGTGGCGGGCCGGGGCGCATTGGTGACCAATCGCCCGGTCGAACGGCCCGACAGTTTTGACCGCACCAGTTTCCGGGGCGAATTGCCCAGCGGCTGGGACGCCGAACTCTATCGCAACGGCCAGCTGCTCGCCTATGCCGAAAACCGTAGCGATGGCCGCTATGAATTTGTCGATGTGCCTTTGCTGTACGGCCAGAATCGCTTCGAGGTGGTGCTTTATGGGCCCCAGGGGCAGATCAGGCGTGACGTGCAGGTCATTCCGGTGGGAATCGACTCTATTCCGCCGAGGCAGACCTATTATTGGGCCGGAATTCACGAAGCCGGCGAGGATCTGATCCGGCTCGGGAAGTTTTTGCCGACCCGTCAGGCGGGCTGGCGTGGCGGTTTCGGGCTGGAACGCGGAATCAATGCCAAAACATCGGTCGCGGCGTCCTTGTTCAGCCTGCAAATCGACGGCAATCGCCATGATTATCTCGAAGGATCGGTTCGCCGGGCTGTCGGGCCGACATTGGTAGAGCTTTCGGCCGCCTCCAACCTTGGCAGTGGCATGGCGATACGCGGTCAGTTGCTCGGTCAGCTCGGTGAAAGCTATATCACCGCCGAATCGATTTGGGCGCGCGGTGATTTCATCTCCGACCAGATCGAAAAAAATGCGAAATCACGGCATAGTCTGGCGGTTGACCATAGTTTCAAGATCGGCAGAAAAATCGTGCCGGTCCATATCGATGCGCAATATGAAACGCGATCCGACGGCCGCGATAGCCTGGATATAACGGGGCGCATATCATTCAACCTCAATCGTCTGTCGCTGACCGGCGAACTTGATTGGGAGCAGCAATATAGCGATTTCGGCCCAGATCCGCCGGACCGTCTGGGCGCGCGACTGCTTGCCAATGGCCGGATCGGTAAAGTCCGGCTACGTGGCGAAGCGATCTATCGCCTGGCCCCGGAAAAACGCTTCGAGCAAGTCAATTTTACCGGCGAATGGCGCGCCGGAGAGCGGTCCGACTGGCGAGCGGAGCTGGGCTATGATGCCGGGCTGAATCGCGGGCGTGCGGGAATCGGAATCATTCGCCGCTTTGAACGCTTCTCGCTGACCGCAACCGCCGAAGCCGCCACGGATGGCTCGATGGCGGCCGGCCTCAATCTCGCCTTCAGTCTGGGACCCGACCCGCGCAACGGCGAATTCCGTTTCTCGAGCAACAAGCTTGCCAATAATGGTCAGGCTCTGGCAATCGTATTCCATGACGAAAACGGGGACGGCATTCGTCAGCCCGGTGAATCGCTGGCAGAAAATGTCGAGCTGACCGCCGGACAGGCGGCGGCCTTCACCGCTACCGATGCCAGAGGCCGCGCCGTCATCGACAATCTGCAGCCGTTCCGGCCGGTGTTGATCGGGATTGACAGTAGTAGTCTGCCCAACCCCTATGTACAGCCGGCCCTGCCCGGTGTGGTGATCACGCCGCGGCCGGGAATCGCGATGACGGTCGAGTTGCCGCTGGTTAGTGCCGGCGAAGTCGAGGGCACGTTGATGCGCAGGGGCGGCGGTACAATTGCCGGTGTCGGTATGGAACTGATCAATGGCGAGGGCCGCATTGTCCGGGAAACGCAGACCGAGTTTGACGGATTCTTCCTGTTCGATGGCGTTCCTTACGGCACCTATACCGTCCGTATCGCGAAACTCTCGGCGCAGGCGATCCAGGTGCCGATGATATTGGCGGCGCGCGCGGTGGTCGATAACGATAATCAGGTTGCAAGACTGGGCGCGGTGACGGTTGGCTCCCATGCGAATATGGCGGGCCATGACAGCGATCGGCCGGACCGGAAAATCACACCCTAGCGAGAGCGCGCCGCCGTTCTTGTAACCTTTGCGCTTTCTGTTACTGATTCTGTTTTCGCGCAGATCGGGAACCAAATATGCAAGTCACTGCCAACGGCATCAATATTGAAGTAGAAGATCACGGCAACCCCGAGGATCCGGCGATTTTGCTGGTCATGGGCTATACCGCGCAGTTGATCTACTGGCCGATGGATTTCGTCAACGGACTGGTTGCAGAAGGCTTCCGGGTGGTCACGTTCGACAATCGGGATGTCGGTCTCTCCTATAAATTTGACGGCGTTCGTCCACCTCACCCGATTCGGCAGATGCTCGCCAAACGTTTTTTCCCCAAGCGCCAGATGGCGCCCTATAATCTGAGTGACATGGCGAGAGATGCTGTCGGTGTGCTCGATGCGCTGGAAATTGACAAAGCGCATATCGTCGGTGCGTCGATGGGCGGGATGATCGGTCAGCTGATTGCTGCAGATCACGCGAATCGGGTGCTGTCCTTCACGCCGATCATGTCATCGACCAATGGTCCGGGCCTGCCCGGCGCCGATGCCGAAGTGCGCAAGGTGTTGATGCAGACGGCACGGGCCAAAGCGAGGACTCCGGACGAGGCTCTGGAACTGGGACTGGCCTTCTCGTCGCTGATCGCATCGGAGGAAGGCCGTAGCCGCCCCGATGAGCGACGGGCGATGATGAAACTGGCGCAGGAACGGGGTTTCTACCCGCCGGGCCCGAAACGCCAGATGGCAGCAATTATTGATACCGGAAATTTGCGTCCGGTCGCCCAGCGGATTGCCGCGCCGACGATGGTCATTCACGGTGCGGATGATCCGCTTATTCCGTCTGCATGCGGAGAGGATATCGCGGCCAATGTCAAAGGCGCCCGCTTTGAACTGGTCGAGGGGATGGGCCATGATCTGCCACCGAGCAAATTGCCAGCAATGGTCGATCTGATCGCTGCCCACTGCCGAGCGGCCTAGACAACCGCGATCTACGCAGGAAGCGGCAGGCAATAGACGACTGTCCGGCCAGTCATCCTGATCTCGCGCGGTGGCTTCCGAAGCAAGTCGCCATCTACCTGGAAAGCGGCGCGCCGGGACTGTTCGTCTTCCGCTGTTATCGAGAGCCGGCAAGCGGATAGCGACTGGACAAAATCAAGCCGAGCCGGATCCCGGCCAAGCGCCACTGCTGCCAGAAAGCGGAAAAAATCCCGGCGACGCGCGCGGGTCAGCGCTATGACGTGGAATATGTCGGACGCCATCTGCGCTGCCGGGGCGAGTGTCCAGTTCCCGGCATAATGATGGGCCTTGATCACGTAGAAAGCGCTGCTGGTCAACTGTCTGGTCGCTCCATCGGGCGTTTTCACCGTCAGTGAAAAGCGCAGCTTCGGCCAGTCACCAAGCAGCTTTATCAGCGACCAGGCATAAGCGGCACCACCGATGCGCTTTTTCAATGCCGGGCTATGCCGGGCGACCGCCTGTCCATCCGGGCCGGCACTGATACAGGCAACAAAGGGCTGACCGTCGCTGGTCACCAGCGGCGCGTCCAGCCGTGCGACTTCTTTGTCGAGAAACCCTGCCATGATCTCGCGGACAAATATTTCCGGATCGCCGGAATAGCCCAGTTCCTTGGCAACCAGATTGACTGTGCCGGCGGGAAACACGCACAGCGGCCTTGATAATCCGGCTCTGACCATCGCTGCGACGACCAGCCGCAAGGCCCCGTCACCCCCGGACACGCAAACAAGGTCGCACTCCGGCAAAATCTCGAACCGTCCGTCCAGTTCGGTCCGGCCCAGGCGCACTTGCGCCCCGCACGCCTGAAATGCCCGGGACAGAATGTCCAGCCGGGCTTCGTCAAATGTGCCCGAGGCCGGATTGTGGATGAGTTGGACAATCATCGTCCGTCCATGCGGTGGATGGTGGTGATCCGTCAATGGCCGAGGTGGGGACGAGCCGGGCGGTGAAGGCCCGTCCGGATCTAGGCCGGCACCTGTAGCCGTTCCAGCGCGATCTCCCTGGCCGCTTTATACCCCGCCTTGCCATTGGCGGCGCGCGGGACTTCGTCGACCAGGACAATGGCGCGCGGGGCCTTGTAGGCCGCAAGCTTCGAGCGGACATGGTCATTGAGTTCCGCTTCGTCGAAGCTCGCGCCTTCTGCTATGGACAGAACCGCCGTCACCTTCTGGCCAAAGCGGTCGTCGGGCAGACCGACCACCAGACAGTCGTAGACGCTGTCATGCGTCTTGAGCGCTTCTTCGACTTCTTCGGGAAAAATCTTCTCGCCGCCGCTGTTGATGCAGGCGGAGCCGCGGCCGAGCAAAGTGATCGTGCCATCGGCCTCAACCGTCGCAAAATCACCGGGAATCGAATAGCGCACTCCGTCAAATGTCCTGAAGGTCGCGGCGCTTTTCGCTTCGTCCTTATAATAGCCGAGCGGCACCATCCCGCCATTGCAGATCAGACCCATTTCACCGGAGCCGGGCGCGACAGGCTTGCCGTCTTCGGTCAGCACTTTGGTTGTCGGGTTCATTTCGAATTTGGCGGTCTGGTCGATGTCGATATTCTCTGCGGTGGTGATGGAACTGCCCATGCTGCCCTCGGTGGAGCCCATGCTGTCGACGATCGCCATATGCGGTAGATGGCTAAGCAGGCCACGCTTCACTTCGGTCGACCACATCACGCCGGAGCTACCCATCATCTGAAGCGACGATAAATTAAAGGCTTGTCCTGCCGTCTTGGCATCTTCCAAGGCCGCCAGCATCGGCTTGGCGAAAACATCGCCGACGATGGTGATATCGGTGACTTTCTCGTCCTCGGCCAGTTGCCACAACGTTGCCGGATAAAAATGGCTGTTGTCGAACAATATCACGCAGCCGCCCAGGCTATGCGGGATCATCGCGCCGATCCACATGCCGGTACCGTGCATGATAGGGCAGGCCGGGATCGACCGACTCGTTGCACCGGCGGCGTGCAACTGCTCGACCAACGGACCGAAACTGGACGCATCGGTCGGTGGTGTCATCTCGCGCATTTCAAAGCCTTTGGCGAGCAGGGCGCTGGCAAAGCTCTTGTGATCATACATCACGCCCTTGGGCATGCCGGTGGTGCCGCCGGTGTAGAGCATGTAAATATCATCATTTGACCGTTCTATTACCGGCATCGGTTCGGTGCTCAGCAATGCCTCTTCATAAGCCACGGCACCTTCGAGATGCTCGCCCGATCCATCGTCGATTTCGAGGAAAAGTTTGACTTGCTCAAGCTGGTCCCGAATCGCGGCAACGCGCGGCGCAAATTGCGCCTGGAAGACCAGGGCTTCGCTGTCGCTATTGTTGATGACGTGAGTCAGTTCCGCCTCGAGATAGCGGTAATTCACATTGACCGGGCAGACGCGCGCTTTGAAGGCGCCAAATTGGGTTTCCATATATTCTGCCGAATTATAGGAATAGATCGAGAGCTTCGCGCCGGGCTCGAGACCATGGTCGGTCAGTAGCTGAGCCACCCGCGCAGCGCGGTTTTCATATTGTGCCCAGCTATAGCGCTTGTCGCCATCGACGATTGCGGGCTTGCCGGGAATTGCCTGGGCAATATTTTCCCAGATATCGGCCATTTGCCAGGTCATGCGATTCTCTCCTTATTTTTCTGGAGAGAATAGCCAGATTGCAGCCATACGCAACCAGATGACGGCGCCTGGTTTCCATTGAAGCGATCTATGGTTGCGGGCGTGCGGCGAGTTCGGCGAGAATGGTTTCGCTATGTTCGCCCAACGCCGGACTGGGGCCGCAGGGGGAGGGCTTGCGGCCGCTAAAACGAGCCGGGGATGTGACATGCTGAATCGGCCCCAGAAGCGGATGATCGGTCTGTTCAAATATCCCGATGGCCAGTGCCTGCTGGTTGGCGGGCAGGTCTTCCAGTGACAGACAGGGGGCAGCCGGCACGTCATGTTCCGCGAGACCGGCGACCATCTCGGCGCTGGTCAGGTCTGGCTTCTGGTTGGCGATGATCGAGGCAAGCTCCGCCATATGGACACTGCGGTTGGCCATGCCCTGATATTTTTCTTCCGTTTTCAAATCCGGCCGACCGACGATATCGAAGATCGCCGCCCAATGATCATCGGTCATCGCGGCATAGGCGATGGCCCCGTCGGTGGACCGAAGCGGGAGCTGGTAATAGTCGGCGAAGGGCGCGCCATGGGTAACATCATCTGCCTGTAAGGTGAGATGCATCCCGCCGTCCGGCCAGAGAAAGGCGACGCAGCTTTCCAGCATCGACAGATCGATATGCTGACCGTTGCCGGATCTTTCGCGGGCAAACAGGGCAGCGGTGATCGCCTGTGCAGCGGTATAAGCGGTAATCTTGTCGCAAATTAGGGTTTTGACGTAGGCGAAGCTCTCGGGGTGGCCCTGCAAGGTCATGAAACCGGCCATTGCCTGCATCACATGGTCATAGGCCGGGCGACCGGACAGGGGGCCTTCGTGGCCAAAGCCGGTGATCGCGCAATAGATCAGGTCCGGCTTTTCTTCGCGCAACGCATCGCTACCCAGTCCGAGTCGGTCCATCACACCTGGCCGGTAATTGTGGATCACTACGTCGGCCTGCAGACAAAGTTGCCGGGCATGAACGACGTCCTCCGCTTTTTTAAGATCGAGCGTGATCGAGCGCTTCGCTTGATTGCAATTGTGGAACAGACCGGAAATACCACTCTTCTGGCTACCCAGCCAGCGCATCGGGTCGCCGATGCCGGGCGGCTCTACCTTGATCACGTCCGCGCCCTGCTGGGCAAACATCATCGTTGCCAACGAGGCGGTGACCATCGTGGAAAACTCGATGACCCTGATTCCGGCCAGTGGCTGTGTCGGTGTTATCTCTGTCATGCGATCCTCAATCCCGACCCTGTCTCTGCAGAGCGCGCCCGATCATATGGTGCGATCTAGCCCTCGACAAGCTCAGGATGGATAGGGGGCCGTCATTCGCCCAGATTGGTGGTCAGTCTTTCATAAGCGGTAAGGAAATCTTCCTTGAATCCCTGTACCACCTGACCCGCGGTCATTTGCTCGTTCATCAGCCCGACGCCCTGTCCGACCCAATAGGTGGCCAGATCCTTGGCACCCTGATTATCTCCCTGGCTGAGCTTGTCGAGCACGCGCAATGGCGGCTCTGCAACCAGTGATTGCAATGGCATGGGAAGCGCTGATGGTGCGCCCTCTGCCTGCCACGCATCGGTCCAGGGCGAGCGCAATTGCCGCGACGGTTTGCCGGTACGGGACCGGGCGCGCACCGTATCGCGTGATGTTGCGGCGAGCATTTTCTCTTTCACGACCGGATTGGTTTCCGCTTCTGCGGTGGTCAGCCAGACCGATCCGCACCAGGCACCGCTGGCACCCATGGCCATCGCTGCGGCCATCTGCGCGCCGGTTGCAATACCGCCCGCCGCGAGCACCGGCGTATCATCGCCAATCTGCTGCAGCGCGTTGCAGATTTCGGGGATCAGAACCATGGTCGAGATATCGCCGGTATGGCCGCCCGCTTCGCCGCCGACGGCAATGATGATATCGACCCCGGCTGCGACCTGACTTATCGCATGGTCTCTGGTGCCGACCAGAGCGGCCACCGGAACGCCGTGTTTCTGGCCCATGTCGAGCATCACTTGCGGGGGAATGCCCAGCGCATTGGCGATCAGCTTGATCGGATGGCGGAAAGCAACTTCCAGTATCGCTTCTGCGGTGCCGCCGCGGAGATTGTCGGTAAAGGCGACCTGTTCGCGACGGACCGCTTCGATATCTTCCGCGCTCCGTTTGGCATCGACGCCGTGGCGCTGCAGGATATCGTCGGTGAACTGCTTGTGGCGGTCCGGTATCGAGGCCAGCACGGCTTCCGGGTCCGGCTGTTCGCCCTTTCCTTCGACCTTGTTGGGTACGATGATATCCAGGCCATAAGGCTTGCCATCGACATGATCGTCGATCCAGCTCAGCTCTTCTTCGAGCATTTCGGGCGAGCAATTGACGCCGCCAAAGACGCCCATACCGCCAGCTCTCGAAACCGCTGCAACAACATCGCGGCAATGGGAAAAAGCGACCAGCGGAAATTCGATGCCGAGCATGTCGCAGATTTTATTGTTCATTTGTGGGTCTCTCCGTTCGTGCTGAGCTTGTCGAAGCATGAGTGCGTGTGGCCTGCCCTTCGACAGGCTCAGGGCGAACGGTAGCTATCATGCCTCTTCGCTTTCCTCATCGGCGACAATCTCCATAATCAGATCATCAGCGGCGATCTGATTGCCCGCTGTCGCCGCGATCATTTCGACCGTGCCGTCAATTTCGGCGAGTATCTCGTGCTGCATCTTCATCGCCTCGAGCACTGCGAGCTTGTCGCCCTTGGCTACCCGCGCGCCGGCTTCGACCAATATCTCGAGCAACAATCCGTGCATCGGCGCGACAACGGTGCCGCCACCACCGGCATCTTCCATCGCGCTGAGTCCGGTCAGGTCGGTGACCGTCAGCGATCGTCTGGGCAGTGCCAGATACAGGGTGCGATGGTCATCATAATAAATGGCTTCGACCGTACGCCGGTCGACCCGCAATTTTGCCCGATCGGCGGTCAGGCTGGTCAACTGGACCCCGGCTGTCTCTTCACCGGAGCTGACGCGATAATGACCGGGCTTGTCGACATGGACATGGATGGTCTGGGCATCTTCGCCATCGGCATATTGGGCGACAGTTTCCAGCGTGCCGGTGTTCGACCAGTCGAGCATTTCCGGATTGACGTTGAGCGCCAGCTTGTGCGCCGCCTGTTGCCGCAGCTTGTGATGGATCACAGCGGCGACCGCATAAGACGAAAAATCATGGGCGCCGAGATCAACGCCGTCTTCACCGTAATTTTCAGCGATAAAGGCGGTGGTCGCTTCGCCTTTGACAAAGTCGGGGCGGTCGAGCGCATCAATCAGGAAATCGCGATTGGTCTTGGGTCCGAACAGGGCGGTTTCCGACAGCGCCTTGATCATCCGCCGTCGCGCTTCGTCGCGGGTAGCGCCATGGGTGATGATCTTGGCGACCATCGAATCGTAAAAGGGCGAAACTTCACCGCCACTTTCAATGCCGCTATCGACCCGTGCGAGGTCGGATGGCTTCCACAAATGGACCGGTCCGGTGCTGGGCAAAAAGTCATCCGCCGGATCCTCGGCATAGAGCCGCACTTCCATCGCATGGCCGCTTAGCATGATGTCCTGTTGCTCAATACCCAATAAGTCGCCTGCCGCAACTTTCAGCTGCAGCGCGACCAGATCAAGGCCGGTGACTTCCTCGGTCACCGGATGTTCGACCTGCAGTCTTGTGTTCATCTCGAGAAAATAGAAGCTGCCGCTCTGGTCGAGCAGAAATTCCACCGTGCCGGCACCGACATAGTCGACGGCTCTGGCTGCTTCTACGGCCGCAGCACCCATTTTTTCCCGCAATTCGGGGGTCATGACGGGGCAAGGGGCTTCCTCGATCACTTTCTGGTGACGCCGTTGGACCGAACAGTCCCGCTCGCCGAGATGGATGGTGTTGCCGTGACTGTCGGCAAAGACCTGAATCTCGACATGGCGCGGCTTGATGATTGCCTTTTCTAAAATCAGCTCGCCATTGCCAAAGGCATTTTCAGCCTCGGACCGCGCCAGCTTGATCGCATTGGGCACGTCGTCCAGATCATGCACCAGCCGCATGCCGCGACCACCGCCGCCCGCTGCGGCCTTGACCATCAACGGCACGCCGATTGCTTTGGCTTCGTCCACAAGCCGGTCGTCTGACTGGTCGTCATCCTGATAGCCCGGCACACAGGGCACATCCGCAGCGATCATCGCGCGCTTGGACCGTGCCTTGTCGCCCATGACGTCGATTGCCTTTTCAGGCGGTCCGACAAAGATGATTCCCGCATCAGAACAGGCTTTCGAAAAAGCGGCGTTTTCAGAAAGGAAGCCATAGCCCGGATGGATTGCATCCGCGCCGGTGTCCTTTGCCGCCTGGATGATCGTGTCGACCAGCAAATAGGATTCATTGACCGGAGCGGGGCCGATGCGCACCGCGTCATCCGCCATTTTGACATGGGGAGCGTCGGCGTCGGCATCGGAATAGACCGCGACGGTGCGCATGCCCTGAGCCTTGGCCGTCCGCATCACCCGGCAGGCGATTTCGCCACGGTTGGCGACCAGGAGAGTGTTGATTCGGGTCATGTGTTGAGTACCTCACGCCGTTCGTCCTGAGCTTGTCGAAGGACAGATGGTGAAAGTTCATGCTTCGACAGGCTCAGCACGAACGGGCAGATTTCGGTCAAATGTGTCATTCCGGTTTTACCACCCAGTTGGGTTTGCGTTTTTCGAAGAAGCTGGCGACGCCTTCCTTGGCTTCGTCGCTGACCATCCGGTCGGCGAAATTTTCTGCTGCCAGACGAATGACTTCTTCACGCGGCTGGCCGGCAATCTGCCCGAGCAGTTCCTTGGTCGCAGCGACAGCACCGGGGGCCGCGCCCAACACCTGTTTGCGCAACTGCATTTCAATGGCCTCGAGCCCCGTTACATCATCGGCGATAAAGTCCGCGAAGCCGAGCTTATGGGCTTCGGTGCCGTCAAAACGGGCAGCGGTCAGCATCAGCCGGCGGCCGGTGGCATAGCCGAGCTTTTGAATCACGAAAGGAGAAATCTGCGCCGGTGTCACACCGATGGCGGTTTCGGTCATCGCAAAGCGCGCGGCGCTTTCGCAGATCACCGCGTCGGCGCAGCAGGACAGACCAAAGCCGCCCGCCATAGCCGCGCCCTCTATCAGCACGATTACAACTTGTGGCGCGGTGTTCACCAGGTCGAAAATCTCCGCCGCGCTGCTCGACATCTTGATGATCGCCGCCCGGTCGCCGCTTTGCTGGAAATTTTCCTTGAAATTTTTCAGGTCGGCCCCGGCGCAAAATACGCCGCCGCGTCCGCGCATGGTGATACCGCGCACGCTGCGGTCATCGCGCACGCTTTTCAGCACGTTGGCCAGTTCGGCAACCAGGGCATCACTCAGGGCGTTTCGATTTTCCGGCTGGTTGAACCAGATGGTGAGCCAGCCGTTTTGTAGTTCGAGCTGGAGCGTTTCGGTTTTTGGAAGATTGGTCATATCCGCGCTACTCCGAAGGCATTGGGATGCAGCGCCCGGTTCTGCGCCTCGAAGATCGTTTCCAGCGCGAAACCCAAAACCTTGCGGCTATCGCGCGGATCGATCACGCCATTATCGAGCACCCGGCCGGAGGTAAAGAAGGCACTTTCCTGCGCTTCGAAAATATCCTTGATCCGCTGCTCCTGTTTGGCAATCGCTTCCTCGTCAGGCTCCACGCCTTTGCGTTTTGCCTGGACCCGGGCGACATGGCTCATCGTGTTTGCCGCCGATGCTCCGGCCATCACACCGGTCTTGGCGTTCGGCCAGCTGAACAGAAAATCGGGTTCGAAGGCTGTACCGCTCATCCCGTAATTGCCCGCGCCAAAGCTTGCACCGATATAGAGGGCCAGTTTCGGAACCCGGACATTGGATACGGCCTGGATCATCTTGCTGCCCAGCTTGATCATGCCCTTATGCTCGGATTCGGTGCCGACAATATAGCCAGTGGTGTTGTTGAGGAAGATGATCGGCAGTTCAGACTGATCACATAGCTGGAAGAAATGGGTGGCTTTCGCTGCCGCCTCTGGATCGAACGGGCCGTTGTTGCCGATCATTCCGACCGCATGGCCCATGATACTGGCCTGCATGCAGACCGTGCCGGGGCCGTAACGCGGCTTGAATTCCTCGAAGTCAGAGCCGTCGACAATGCGCGCTGCTACTTCGCGGACATCATAAGGAATGGTATAGTCGGTCGGCACAACACCGGCGATCTCGTCAATATCATAGACCGGCTCTTCATAATCATTGCGGCGGATCGGCACCGTATTCTTGTTCCAGTCGATTCTGCCGATCGTTTCGCGGGCGATGGCAATGCCATGCGCGTCATCATCAGCAAGATACTCAACACTGCCTGTGGTCGAGGCGTGCATTTCGGTGCCACCGAGTTCGCGATCATCGGCAACCTCTCCGGTTGCTGCGTGCACCAGGGCCGCGCCACCTAGCGCCGCCATGCCGTTGTCGCGGATGCCAATCACATAATCCGACATGCCCGGCATATAAGCGCCACCGGCGGTTGATGGCCCGTGCAACACCACCATGGTCGGGATCCCCGCCGCGCTGAGCCAAGCAAGATTCCGGAACAGCATGCCGCCATGGGCCCAAAGCTCGACCTTATATTCCATCAGGTTGGCGCCCGCGCTTTCTACCAGATGGATGAACGGCAATTTGAGGTCCTGCGCGATTTTCTGCGCACCCTTGCTGGCATCCCAGCCGCCGGACGTTGCCGCACCCGCGCGGATGCCACTGTCATCGACCCAGATCATGCAGCGCACGCCTTTGACGAAACCGATACCCAATATCACGCTGCCGCCGGGAATGCTGGTTTCGGGATTATCATCCTCGACCAGATAATTGGCCATATTATAGAGCTGCAGCCACGGCATGCCCGGATCAAGCAGGCGCTTCAATCGTTCGTGCGGAGTCAGCTGACCGCGCTTTTCAAACGTCGGCCGCCGTTTCTCCGACGCTGCAATGGCACGATTTTCGAGGCTGCGGAGATGATCGATCAGCGTCAGCATATCTTTGCGGTTCTGCGCAAAGCTTTCCGAACCGGTGACAATCTTGGATTTAAACTGGGGCATTGGTGCAGCGCCTCTTTTCGATTTAACCGAGCGGACTATTCGCGATTTGACACAGCGAGTCCACAAAGGCTAATTGAATAGCATTCGGTATTTTCGAGTCAAGCTCAATAAGGGACAGATTTTGGCGACTAAAGCGGTCAATCCGGAAACCCAGCGCAGCAAGCTGGAACGTAAGGAACGGGCGATTCTTGATGCCGCACGCGCTGTATTTGTTGAACATGGCTTTGACGGTGCACGGGTATCGGAGATAGCGCGGCGCGCCCATATCGGCGAAGGCACGATCTACAGCTATTATGAGTCGAAAGCCGAGCTTATGCTGGCGGTGCTGCAGCAATTCTGGGACGGGCTCACCCGGGAGGCCGAAGCAGTCATGGCGTCAACAAAAGCCGAAGGGTTTTACGACCGTTTGCGGGCGCTGGCGCAATATCACCTCAACATCCTGATTGTGAATGCGGATTTCATCAATCTCAGCTTCGCTTTGCGCCGGAACAACAGCGAGGTGAGCGTCTCGCGCGATCATTTGCGCCATTATGTTGCCGTGTTTGATCGCCTGTTTCTGCGTGGTCAGGATCGCGGCGAGCTGAGAGGTGATGCTATATTATGGCAGGCACGTGACGTCTTTTACGGCGGCCTGGAATATAGTGGGCGGTCGATCGAAATGACTCTGGATGCGGATCACAAAGTGCGGGAACAGACACCGGTTGTCGACCAGATGGTGGCGTTGTTCCGGTCGCATTACGGATTGGTCGATGATACCGACGCTGCAGACAATTCTGCTTTCGACCAGCTGTCGCAAAAGCTCGACCGGCTTTCCGACAAGATCGACACGCTTTCCAAGCGCCTTTCCTGACAGACAAAAAAAGAGCCCCCGAGGGAGCTCTTTCTTGTCATATACTGGTCCAGCTTAAGCCGCTTTGTAAAAGCTCTCGCCCTTGTCCGCTTTCTCGCGGAAGCTCATCGGCGGTTTGAAGCGTTCGCCGAATTTCTGCGCTAGATTGTCGGCGATGCGAACGAAATTGTCGACGCCCATCGTGTCGATATGGCTCATCGGACCACCGGTCCACGGGGCAAAGCCCCAACCGAAGATCGCGCCGAGGTCGGCGGACTGCGGATCGGAGACCACGCCTTCGTCGAAACATTGCGCGGTGGCGATCAGCTGGATGAACATCAAACGCTGTTTAACTTCTTCGACATCCGGCTGTTCTTCGGCCAGCGGGAAATGGTCGGCGAGGCCAGGCCACAATTTCTTCGAACCATCCTCGGCATATTCGTAAAAACCACCGCCGAAACGCCGTCCGCGACGATCGATCTGCTTGACCATGATATCCATCAGACCTTCGGTGCCGCTCGGAACATAGGCATCGCCCATTTCTTCCTTGGTCGAGGTCATGATGTCATAGCCGAGCTGCAACGTCGTTTCATCAACCACCGCCAGCGGACCAATCGGCATGCCCATCGCAATCGCGGCATTTTCGATCAGCGCCGGTTTGACGCCTTCCGCCACCATCAGCATCGCTTCATTCGCATAAGGCGGGAAGACCCGGTTGGTATAGAAACCACGAACGTCTTTAACCACGATCGGAACCTTGCGAATCTTTGCGTTATAATCGAGCGCCACGGCCAAAGCCCTGTCGCCGGTTTCTGCGCCAGGAATAATTTCCAGCAACGGCATTTTTTCGACCGGCGAGAAAAAGTGCATGCCGATAAACTGATCCGGCCGTTCGCTGTTCTTGGCGAGGCCGGTGATCGGCAGAGTCGAGGTGTTGGAAGCGAAAACCACATCCTTGCCGATAACCGCTTCGGTCTTCTTGATCACGTCGGCTTTGACATCGGGCCGTTCGAACACGGCCTCGATGATCAAATCGACGTCTTTCAGATCATCATAATTATCGGTCGGGGTGATCCGCGCCATGAAGGCATCGGCTTTTTCCTGGGTCATCTTGCCGCGTTTCACGCCTTTGTCGACGATCTTCTGGCTGTAATCGATGGCCTTCTGGGCCTCTTCCATATTGCGGTCGAGGACGATGACATTCATCCCGCCCTTTGCCGTAACATGGGTGATGCCCGAGCCCATCAGGCCGGCGCCGAGCACGCCGACGGTCTTGAGGTCGGACGCAGGGACACCTTCGGGACGCGCCGCGCCTTTTTCCGCTGCCTGCTTGTTGATGAACAGGGTACGGATCATATTCTTGGCTTGCGGACCGGACAGCAGCTTGGTGAAATATTTGCTTTCAACGCGCAACGCGGTGTCCATCGGCAACATCGAACCTTCGTAAAGGCAGGACAGGATCGCCTTGACCGCTTCGTAATTGCCTTTGCTCTGTTTCAGCGCGATCGCCGAGGAACCGAGATAGAGCGGAACGGCGCGGGGATCCATCGATCCGGCGCCTCCGGGGAATTTATAGCCTTTCTTGTCCCATGGCGCAGAGGCCTTGGGATTGGCTTTGACCCATGCCTTGGCTTTGGCGACAACCTCGTCCGCCGGGGCAACTTCATCAACAATTTTCTGTGCGAGCGCAGCCTGTGGATTCATCGGCTGACCCATCATGATCGCCATACCCGCAGCTTGGAGTCCCGCGAGACGTGGCAGGCGCTGTGTGCCACCGCCGCCCGGCAACAGGCCTACCTGTACTTCGGGCAGGCCAAGCTGGATCTTTGGATTGTCGGCACAAACGCGATAATGACAGGCCAGTGCCAGCTCGAGACCACCGCCGAGCGCAAGGCCATTCAGCGCGCAAGCAACCGGCTTGGCGTGGGCAGTGCCCTTGAGCAACTCTTTCGCCGTGTGACCGCCGGTTTCCATGCGGCGCAACATGCCGTTCAATTCCCACGCGCTTTCGAAAGCCTCGGCCATGCTGTCGGCTTTGGATGCGCCCAGCATGTTCAAATCGGCGCCGGCGAGGAAGCCGGATTTCTTGCCCGATGTGATCACCGCGCCCTTGATCTCGTCGTTGCTGATCAGCTCTTCGGTAAAGGCCTTGAAGTCCGCGATCAGCGCCTGGTTCCAGACGTTCATCGACTGGCCGGGAAGATCGATGGTGACGAGGGCAATGCCGTCGCTGTCAATGTCTACCGTGAATGTTTCGTAGCTCATGTTTGTTCCTTTCTGTTCTCCTGCGAAGGCAGGAGTCCATCTCCGGATTGTTGTGCCTGGCACGAACGGAAGATGGGCCCCCGCTTGTGCAGGGGCACTTTATGGTTGTTCCTAGTTCACCCGTTCAATGATCGTGGCGATACCCATGCCGCCGCCGATGCACAGCGTGGCCAAAGCGGTCGACTTGCCGGAACGTTCCAGTTCGTCGAGCACGGTTCCGAGGATCATCGCGCCGGTAGCACCCAGTGGGTGCCCCATGGCAATCGCGCCGCCATTCACATTCATAACGCTATGGTCCACGTTCATCGCATCCATGAAGCGCAGAACGACTGCGGCAAACGCTTCGTTCAGTTCCCACAGATCGATATCGTTGGCGGTCATTCCGGCACGTTCCAGTGCCTTCTTGGCAGCGAATTCGGGGCCGGTCAGCATGATCGTGGGTTCGGATCCGATCGCGGCCATCGACACGATCCGTGCCCGCGGTTTCAGTCCAAACTTTTCAGCGGCACCAGCATTGCCGACCAGTACGGCCGCGGAACCGTCCACGATGCCGGAGCTGTTGCCGGCGTGGTGGACGTGGTTGATCTTCTCGACATCAGGGTGCTTCAGAATCGCGACGTCATCAAAGCCGGGCATCTGCTCACCCATCATCTTGAAGGCGGGGCCGAGCGCGCCGAGTGATTGCATATCGGTTTCGGGCCGCATCAATTCGTCATGATCGAGCACGACTTCGCCAATTACGTCGCGGATCGGCAGGATCGATTTGGCGAAGCGCTTTTCGTCCCAGGCCTTGGCGGCGCGTTTCTGGCTTTCGACCGCATAGGCATCGACGTCGTCGCGGCTATAACCATATTTGGTGGCGATCAAATCGGCGGAAATGCCCTGCGGCACAAAATATTCCTGAAAGACCAGAGTCGGGTCGGCCATGCCGCCGAGCCCGTCGCTGCCCATCGGGATACGCGACATGGATTCGATGCCGCCGCCAATGGCCAGATCGGTTTCGCCGGAGCAGACCTTGCCCGCTGCAATATTCACCGCTTCCAGACCGGAACCGCAGAAACGGTTGACCTGAATGGCGGAAGTCGTGTCGGCATATCCTGCTTTCAACGCCGCCATGCGGCTGATCACTGCGCCCTGCTCGCCCACGGGAGAAACGCAGCCAAAGGCGATGTCTTCGACTTCGTGACCCTCTAACTCGTTGCGATCGTTGATCGAAGCCAGCACCTGAGCGGACAGATCGAGAGCGGTGATTTCGTGCAGCGCGCCGTCATTACGGCCCTTGCCACGCGGCGATCGCACGGCGTCATAGATAAAGGCTTCGGTCATTTGGGGTTCCTCTCGCTGGAAGAATTGGAAGGATGTAGCACATAGCTAATGCTGCAGCGCAGCACAGTCAAGCAGTTTACGTAAACGTCAACCAAGCTAGGAGGCGACTCGCCCCCTGACCAAGTCTTTTCCGCTATAGGCTATTCAAGGATCGATTGATATTTCTGGCTGAAAACATCGCGTCCGACGATGTAGCGCATGATCTCGCTGGAGCCGGCATAGATGCGGCTCATGCGCGCATCGGTGAAGATTCGGCTAATTTCATATTCTTTCATATAGCCGGCGCCGCCGTGCAGCTGCAGACCGAGATCGGCCATGTCCCATTCGATTTCGCTGCCCAGCATCTTGCCCTTGGCAGCCATATTGGCGGTTAGTCCGCCCTGATTGTGGATATCGACACAATGGTCGACATAGACTTGCAGCATGTCGATTTTTGCGTCCATTTCGGCCATTTTGAACTGGGTATTCTGCATATCTGACAATTTCTTGCCAAAAACATCCCGGTCCATGACAAATTCGCGCGTCACATCAAAAGCGCGCCGTGCCGATGCAGCATAGCCGACCATCGCGATCAGCCGTTCTTCGGCCAGCCCTTCCATCAGATGGATGAAGCCCTTGCCGGGTGTGCCCAGCGTGTTTTCCTTTGGTATCTTCACGTCGTTAAAGAACAGTTCTGCCGTATCCTGTGCATGCAGGCCGATCTTCTCCAGATTCTGGCCGCGCTCGAAGCCCGCCATGCCGCGTTCGACGATCAGCAAGACCATCGCATGCTTGTCATCGACGCCGTCGATCTTCGCGGCGACAATTACGACATCGGCGTTGATGCCATTGGAGATATAGGTTTTCGACCCGTTGAGCAGCCAATGGTCGCCCATATCTTTAGCCATGCTTTTCATGCCGGAAAGATCACTGCCCGCTCCGGACTCGGTCATTGCAACGGCAAGAATGGTTTCGCCGCTGACGCAGTTCGGCAGGAAGCGCTCGCGCTGCTCTTCATTACCGATATTCTTGAGATAGGGGCCGACCAGACGGCTGTGCAGCGTGTTATACCATTCTGCGCAGCCAGCCCGTGCGGTTTCCTCGATGATGATCTGTTCATAGCGGAAATCATTGTCTCCCATGCCGCCATATTTTTCGTCCGGCCAGATCATCAGGAATCCCTGGTCGCCGGCCTTCTTGAATATCTCGCGGTCGACAATCCCGGCTTCGCGGAATTCGTCCATCCGGGGAGCGACTTCGTCGGCGAGGAAGCGGCGATAGGCATCGCGGAACATATGCTGTTCTTCAGTAAATTTGCGCATGGGATAATCCTTTGGTCCGAGGAGAGGAGAGTGCGCGCTCAAAGCCCGCTAATCGTCACCGGTCTTAATGGGCCGAATTTAATCGGTCAATTAAGAAACGGGCGGTTGCACGACCGGTTACACAAGGCCGTTGCAATTGCCCGGCAACCATCGGTATGGCGGTCGAGTGGAACAGACAAAAAAACCTTTCATCCTCGGGCTTGGCGGCACGACCAGCCCCATCTCCTCAACCGAAATGGCGTTGGCGATTTCCTTGCAAGCCGCTGAAGCTGCCGGAGCAGAAACGGAATTGTTCGGATCGGATCGCCTGATGGCCTTGCCGCATTACCGTTCGGATCCCGCTGGCCTCAATCAGACCGGTAAGGATCTCGTCGAGCTGGTGCGCCGCGCCGACGGCATCGTGATCTCCAGTCCCGGCTATCACGGTACCGTTTCCGGTCTGGTCAAAAACGCCATCGACTATATCGAAGAAACATCGACCGATGACCGTACCTATCTGGATGGCTTGCCCATCGGGCTGATCGTGACGGCGCATGGCTGGCAAGCGGTCGGTAGCACCTTGGCGGCGCTGCGTTCGATCGTCCATTCGCTGCGCGGGTGGCCAACACCACTTGGCGTGGGCATCAACGCGTCCGGCGGCATGTTCAGCCAGGGCACTTGCACGGACGAAGGCGTTAACGAGCAGCTGAAGCTGGTTGCCCAGCAAGTGATGCTGCGCGCCGAAACGCGCTAAACCAACGCGGTAGTTAGCTGCCGTCCGGAGCCCTTTGCGGCTGGACGCCATATCAAAGTCTCTTTGAGTTTTGGCCGGGGGGACCGGCCTGCGACTGTTGCGCGCAAGAGGATCGCGCCTTCTGTGGGTCGAAAATGCGCAATGAAAAACGGCGGCACTTCTCAGCACCGCCGTTTTCCTGTTTTTCATATCTCCCGTGCGATATTCCTTCACACCGGGGGGATTAGCCGCCTGGCTTAGTAGCCGAAGATCAGCGAGATGCTTGCAGCGCGCGGTGCACCGATCTGGACGAATGGCGCGCTGCCGTCCAGGTCGCCGCCGAAGCCACCGACATAGAGTTCGTCGAACAGGTTGGTTACGTTCAGCTGAAGCGCAACATCATCACCGAACGGATTCTGCGTGATCGTCCAGCGTAGGTCGAGGTCGACCAGCGTGTAGCCGCCGACAGACCGTTCGTTGATGTCATTCACCCAACGCTTGCCGGTGTGCTTGACTTGGGCACCCAGTTCGAAGTCACCAAGGCGTTGCTGCACACGGGCACCAACGGTCCAGAGTGGAGCCCCGCTCTCGTTCTTGCCGGCGGTGAAGGCAAAGATCGGGTCACCAATAATCGTACATTGCGGGAGCCCATCGGCAAGGTCGTCAGCATCGCAGTTGCCGGTCTGAACGTCGTCCTTGATTTCGGACTCGTTGATCGAACCGAAGACATATACCATCGTGTCACGTGACGGTGTCCACGCGATCGAACCATCAAGGCCATATTTGTCGACGCGACCAAGGTTCCGGAAGATTGTTTCTTCGAGAAGTGGGTTATAGGCCGATGCGAGCCGGTTGTTATAGCGTGTAAACCAGCCAGCAAACTGGGCCTGGATGTTGCCGGTCCGATAGCGAAGCCCCAAATCGAGACTGTCGGTTGTTTCGGGTACTGGCTGCACGCCCGGAGCATCCTCTGGGAAATAGAGCGAGTCATAGAGTGGATCGGTTGCCGGAACGGAAAGACCCTTGGCGTAGTTCGCAAAGACCGATGCGCTACCGAAAGCGTAGGTCAGGCCTACGTTCGGAAGGATATCATCATATTTATATTTCCGCGATGTGGGCAGGGCCGAACCGCTTGGTTCATTGGTCACCGGATCATATACATAAGGGTTGGCCGCTTCATAGGCCGCGCTGGTGCCGCCGATACAGTCGAGGAAACCGCTTGCCGAAGTCGTGTAGCAATTCTGGTTCAGTTCGCGCGTAAAGAATGGCGCGCGCAGCCCGACAACCGCAGTAAGGTCACCGAAATTACCCCGATATTCACCGGAAATCTGGTGCAATGTTGCGTAGGATTGACGGTCGCGTTTGTTGAGTTCGAAACCATCGACGGTAACAAGGCCGTCATTGACCGGGAAAACATCGGGAATTTCGCCGTTGAGAAGCGCTACCGAGGTCTGGCCCGTCTGACGGTGGTTTGCATCGTCATAGGTATAAGCGAGACGGAAGCGATGGTCCGGATTGAGCTCGTAGGACAGGTTGGAAATGACACCGAAGCGCCGGGTGCGGGTCTGGCTGGGATCGAAGCCGCTGACTTCATCCAGAACATCGCCGTCACCGTTCAGGTCGCGTCCGTAATAATATTTCCCGCGGATGAAACCGGTCATTTCGACGCCGCCGACGTTGCGAGTCTGCTCGAGCAGTTCTTCATTACCGCCGCCGTTGGCCTTCACATATTGGTAGCTCGGGTCGACCGACAGGACTAGACCGTCTGCCAAGGTGAAACGCGAGGCACCGCGAATGTTGCCCGTGTTTGACGGGTTGAAGCGGCGATCAAATTCGGCGCCACAACCATTGGCTTCCTGAGCGGTGCCAGCTTGAGGCGCATCAACCGTACATGGATAATCAATGTCGTAGAATCGGTCTGCCCGTGTTTCCGGGAAATCGTCCAGCGAGAAGGAACCGAAGAAATTGTTCCGGCTTTCGTTATAGTGACCGGCGATGGCGATGAAGTCGCCATTGCTGCCGATATCCTGCCAGATACGAGCGTTATATTGCTGCTTTTCGACAACCCCGTAATTGTTGAACGGATTATTGTAGCGAACGTAGCTGGCCGAAGCAAAAGCCTTGGTGCCGAAACCGGTAAGGTCACCGGTGTCGATCATTCCAAAGCCGCGCATGTAAAGGCGGCTGCGGTTATCATTATCGCCTTGAGCGAATGTGCTACCAACCGACAGCGTGCCGGTGAGCTTGAACTCGTCGCTGGGCTCCCGTGTGCGAAGGTTGATCGTGCCGCCGACGGCAGAAGCGGTCGGGCTATCAACGTCGGTCACGCCGAGGTTTACATTGACCTGCTCGATGATTTCCGAGTCGACCTGCTGGCTGGTATAAAGCGCATAGTTGCCCGAATCGTTGAGCGGCAGACCGTCAAGCGTCTGGGAGATGCGATCGTCGCTGAAACCGCGAATCGTGAACGATCCACCCGAAGAACCCCAAGGGTCGTTATTCTGGAAGCTGACACCGGGAACGAGGTTGATAATATCATTGACCGATTGGCCAGGGCGCTGGCGACGAATGATTTCTTCGTCGAGAACCTGCTTCGCCTTTGGTGTATTTGGCATTTCCACGCCGCCAACATCGTTGGTCCGGCCGCCCGTGACGATAATCACGTCTTCTTCAAAACCAACGGTACCCGTCGATTGAGCTGCCGCTGACGTCGCCATCAGGCCGGCTGTGGAAAGGCTGACGACGCTAGTCGCCAAAAGATATTTGATTTTCATGATGTGAATTCCCCGTTCATGAACCGCATTAAAAGAAAGTCTCAAGCTGATCGCTGGCAAAATTTGTGCACTGCCATATCAACGCACGAGCCGCTCTAGGGCCCATTAATGACAGTTTTGTCTCAATTGAAACGGGAAATGCCGCAGTGCAGCATTTTCTATTTATAACGCAGCGATTCTGCTTGACTGAATTGGTAGAAGGCTGAGCGAATTCAGCCGGGTGCTTCCGATTAGACCACTGATTTTACAGCAATATTTTTGACAAGATCAAGCGCAGCGGCTGTTCATAGTGTGATTCTGACTGTTGCGAATTTATCACGATATCGGCATGTATCTTTGAAGGTTCGACGTGCAAATCGTGCATCGGTCCCACCTGGTTGGCAAATTGTTCGTGCACGGATTGTGCGCTGCGGCCTCTTTCGCGGACGTCGCGTTCGAGTCTGCGGGCAAAACGGGTTTCGGAATCGCATTCGACGAAAATGCTCAGATCGAGCAAGTCGCGCAGCGGCTGATGCTGCAAAATCAATATGCCGTCGACCAATATTACCGGGCGCGACTCGGTGCGCCGAGTTTCCACCTTGGGCATATGAGTCGGGAAGTCATAGAGCGGCCGATCAATCGCCTGTCCGCTTTTGAGCTGCGCAAGCTGATCGCACAGCTTGTCGAAATCGACCGCATGGGGGTGATCGAAATTGGGCCCGCCCTTCCCCTGCGGGGCATCGCCGAGGCCGAAAAAATAGTCGTCCTGCGGCAGGATGACGCATTGACCCAGACCGAGCGCTTCGAACAACAACTGTGTCAGAGTCGATTTTCCGGAACAGCTGCCACCGCTGATGCCGACTACTTTTGCGGTCATGCCAGTCCGATTTCGCGCAGGCGCTGCATCAGATAGTCGTGCGCGGTGATCGGTTCCCGATAGAGGTCCGGGTGTTCGTCATCGACGCAGTTCGACAATGTCTCGATCGCATAGTCGGGCCGGAAGTGGAGAAAGAAAGGCATGGAATAGCGCGAGAAGCCGCGCCGCTCGGGTGCCGGGTTGACGACGCGGTGGGTGGTTGACGGCAGGCGGTTGTTGGTCAGCCGCTGCAGCATATCGCCAATATTGACCGCCAGCTCGCCCGGCTTGGGGGTCACGGACCGCCACTGGCCGTTCTTGTCGAGCAGTTCGAGGCCGGCCTCTTCGGCACCGATTAGCAGGGTGATTGTGTTGATATCTTCATGCGCTCCGGCGCGGACGGCTGGCGAATCTTCGGGGACCGGCGGATAATGGATCAGTCGCATCACCGAATTGCCGTCGCGCACCGTGTCGACGAAGAAGTCCGGAGCCAGTCCAAGATAACGGGCTATCGCTTGCAGAATGCGCGCGCCGGCCTTGTCGAAGGCGGCAAACATTTCAAGATAAGTCTCGCGGAACCCGTCGAGTTCTTCTGGCCAGACATTGGACGGCATGACCGGCTCGAACGGATGTCCCGCAGGCAGATCGCGGCCGATATGCCAGAATTCCTTGAGATCGCTGATATTGCTATCCTTGGCGCTTTCGGTGCCGAACGGCGTATAACCGCGCGCACCGCCGCCGCCGGGGATGTGATAGGACCGCTTCACCTCTTCTGGCAGGGCAAAGAAGGCACGAGACATTGCTTCGGCGCGTTCGATAAGTTCCGCCGGGATGCCGTGATCGGCGACCACGGCAAAGCCCCAGTCGGCAAAGCTGCGGCCGATCCGTTCGGCGAAGGCGTCCTTATCTTCGTCCGCCATGGCGAGCGAAACGGCGGCCAATGTGTCTGGGGTCTGGGTCATGGTCTTAAAATGCGCTCTCATGCTTCTTTGTCAATCGGGATGAATCAGCCGAGCGACAGCAATATGCCGGCGAGTGCCGCGCTCATCAGATTGGCGAGCGATCCTGCGGCCAGCGCGCGCAGGCCGAGCCGGGCAATGACCGGGCGTTGATTGGGAGCCAGGCCGCCGGTGACGGCAAGCTGGATGGCGATGCTGCTGAAATTGGCAAAACCGCAAAGCGCGAAGATGACAATCGCATTGGTCAGCGGCGAGATGCCCGCCTGCATCTTGCCCAGCTCGATGAAGGCAACAAATTCGTTGAGCACGACCTTGGTGCCAAACAGGCCGCCTGCTCCGAGGGCTTCGTTCCACGGGACGCCGAGCAGGAACATGATCGGGGCAAAAATATAGCCGATGATCATCTGGAAGCTGAGATCCGGCATGCCGAACCAGCCGCCAATGCCGCCGAGCAAGCCATTGGCCATTGCGACCAGCGCGACAAAGGCCAGAACCATCGCGCCGACGGCGACTGCCAGTTTGACACCGGTTTGTGCGCCCATGGCGGCTGCCATGATGATATTGGCGGGCTTTTCCTCTTCATATTCAACAGTAACCACCAGCTCTTCGGGAGCGGGGTCTTCGGGATTGTCTGGCATGATGATTTTGGCCATCAGGATTCCGCCGGGCGCCGACATGAAGGCTGCGGCGAGCAGATAGTCGATGCGGATACCCATCGCGGCATAAGCGGCGAGGATCGTGCCGGCGACACCGGCCATGCCGACACTCATCACGGTGAACAGCTGCGACTGGGTCAGGCGGGGGAGATAGGGGCGGATGACCAATGGCGATTCGGACTGGCCGACGAAGATATTCGCGGCAGCACAAAGCGATTCGACTTTGGAAATGCCCGTGATTTTCTGGATAGCGCCACCGACCCATTTGATGATGAACTGCATGATGCCGAGATAATAGAGGATCGAGATCAGCGCCGAGAAGAAGATGATCACCGGCAGCGCGGCAATCGCAAAACTATTGCCGCCAATTGACGGATCGGCGAGCGGGCCGAAGATGAAATTGGTGCCGGCCGAGGCATAGCCGAGCAGATTGGACACGCCGAAGGCCATCGCCTCGATGATCCGTTTTCCGGCAGGAATGTAAAGCACGATCACGGCAATCCCGGCCTGCAGTGCAAAGGCGGCACCGACCACGCGGAGCCGGATATTTTTCCGGCCGGTCGACAGCGCGAGGGCAATAAGCAGGATCAGCGCCATGCCGGCAATGCTTGTCAGGATCGATATCATCGGACTCTTCCAGTCAATATTTCGGGTGGGGACTGGCTCACCAGGTGAAGCTGCCGGTCTCTGTATTGCAGGCGGCGGCGAGGCGGTCGAGGCAGTCGTCTATATTGTCGGAGACGATCAGATGCTTGCGCCGTTCGGCGGACACGAAGCCCTGTTCCGACATCTTGTCGAGAAAATCGATCAGCGAATCCCAGTAGCCACCGATATTCAGAATCGCGAAGGGCTTGTTGTGATAGCCGAGCGCGTTCCAGCTCCACGCCTCGAACAATTCGTCCATCGTGCCGACGCCGCCCGGCAAGGCGACAAAGGCATCGGTTAGATCGGTCATCTTGGCTTTGCGCTCGTGCATGTTCTGGACAATGTGCAGCTCCGTAACACCGATATGCGCAACTTCCAGATCCTTCAGCATCTCCGGAATCACGCCATGGACCCTGCCACCCTCGGCGAGCACGGTGTCGGCGATAATGCCCATCAGGCCGAGCCGGCCGCCGCCATAGACCAGCTCGACATCGCGCGCGGCCATGGTCTTGCCGAGCAATATTGTCGATTCGGCATAGGCCGGGTCTTGCCCGGCATTGGCGCCGCAATATACTGCCAGTCTCTGCAAATTGTCCCCCGATAGCGCGACACGAGGGGTCGCGATCTGCTGCTTTTGATATTCTTTCCCCTATAGAAAAAATCACACTTGTGACTATTTCTTTTTTTTCGCTGCCGTTCGCGCTAGGCGTTTGCGATGACCGAAACATCGAAAACCAACCTCATCCCGCGATCCCTGTTTGTATTTGCCGTGCTCTATGGCGGGATGACCTGCATTGCCGGAATATTGGGCGCGAAGCAGGTTGCGATCGGTCCACTCGCGGTGGAGGCGGGTATTTTCCCTTTCCTGTTGCTGGTCGTCCTGTCCAGTTCGGTGGCCGAACTGCATGGCCGGGATGTCGCGAACCGTCTAGTGCGTCTGGGCTTCGTGCCGCTGATCACCGCCATCGTCCTAATCCAGATCGTGCTGGCGTTGCCGACCGATCCGGGCATGTACGAACCGGCGAAAGAAGCCTTTCCGATCATATTGGAGCAGGGCGCACGGCTGATGTTCGCCGGGATCATCGCTTATGGCGTATCGCAGTTTCTCAACGTCTATATCTTCTCCCGGCTGGCGTCGATGAAAGGTCGGATGCTGGCCTTGCGCGCGGCGATTGCCAGCGCCCTGTCGCAGGTTGTCGATACGCTCATTTTCATCACCATTGCCTTTTACGGCGAACGACCAATCGGACAATTGCTGCTCGGTCAGGGTTCGGCGAAGGTCGTATTGTCCTTCCTGCTGGTGCCCTTCCTGATCGTGTTTTTTGTGAAACTGGGCCAGAGACTGGACCGCGACTGACCGTTTTCCAGCCTATGGCCACTTGATTTAACGGAAGGAGCGGTTGGCTTCGGCCAGATCGTCCGGTGTGTCTATGTCCATCAGAAGCCGATGGCTGCCCGTCACCAGAAGGGCGTCCTTCAGCAATATTCGGGCGCCGGTATCGCCATTCAGTTCCAATAGGCTGTCCAGCGCGGCGGACGGGAAAATTGCTGGCGGCATCGCCTGTCCGCTGCGTGCAGACGCGGCGGTTTTTGTCTCTCCCGCTTGTTCGAAGGTTTTGATAAGTCTGGCCAGATGGTCGCTCGTCACGAAGGGCATGTCGGCGAGCATGATGCACAAGGCGCTGGCTCCTGCCTCGACGGCGTGGGCAGCGGCGAGCCGGACAGAAGTCGCCTGACCTTGGTTGGCGTCTTCATTGGCGATCACCCGGTATCCCAGTTCCCTCCATTGCGCCGCGCAATCATGCTCTGGTGAAGCGATGACCAGCTTTTGCGAGAAGGGCATGCCTGCCCCGGTCCCGGCCGCATGCAGGCCGAGCATCTTGTCGCCGAGCAACGCGCCCAGCTTGTCCTGGTCACCAAAGCGGCGGGATTGCCCGGCCGCCAGCAATGCCAGCATGATGCCGGAATTTTCGTTCAATTGGCGGTCGTGCTTTCGATATAGGCGATCACTGCCTGGCGTTTGGTCGGGTCTGCGATTGCTCCGGCAACCATCGTCGTACCGGGAACTTTTGCCGCTGGATCGGCGATGAAGCTATCCAGTTCTGAGGCTGTCCAGGTGATGCCGGAGCCCTTCAATGCCTCCGAATAGGAAAAGCCGGGGACCGCTGCTGCCGCAGCGCCGACGATCCCGAAGAGATTGGGACCGGCACCATTGGGCGCGCCCTTTTCCAGACTGTGGCAGGCGGAGCAATTGGCGAAGGCAGCTTTGCCTTCGGCGAGCAGCGCACTCGCCGGAGCGTCCGCACTGGTATCCACGGTGGCAACCGCGGCCGCTGGTGCCGCTCCGGGTTCGCGCACGATGATCTGCTCCACCGGACCGGGTACCGGATCGGCCCCACAGGCGGCGAGCAGGAAAACGGAAAGGCAGGCAAGGTTTCGCACGGTGGTCATGTCTCGACTCCGATCAGGCAAAGCTGTGTTTGGACAAAGGCAGTTCGCGAATCCGCGTACCGGTGGCGGCAAAAATCGCGTTGGTGACAGCGGGCGCAATGGGGGGCAGGCCGGGTTCGCCGCCGCCGCCCAAGCGCTCGTGATCGCCGTTGATCAGTTCCACTTCAACCTCCGGCATCTCGTCGATCCGCAGCATCGGATAGTCGTGAAAATTGCTTTGCTGGACCGCTCCGTCCTTGAGCGTAATATCGCCATAAAGCGCTGCGGTCAGGCCATAGACGATCGCGCTTTCCATCTGTGCGGTAAAACCGTCGGAGTTGATGACGAATCCAGGATCGGCGGCGACAAATACTTTGGTCACCTTCGGTTTGGGCCCGCTCATATCGACTTCGGCGACCTGCGCGACAATCGAACCGAAGGACGGCACGAAGGCGATTCCCCGGCCATGTTTTTCAGGCAGCGCGCTGCCCCAGCCGGACATTTTCGCGGCGGTCTCGAGCACCTTCAAGTGACGCGGTGATCCCGCCAGCAATTCGCGGCGGAACGTATAGCCATCCTTGCCAGCGGCTTCGGCCATTTCATCGACAAAGGATTCGATGAAAAAGCCGTGCTGGCTGTGATCGACCGACCGCCACGGGCCAAAGCGCAAATGCATCGGCACATCGACTTTGCGGATCTTGTGACTGGCGATGTTGTAATAAGGCACAGTGGGGGCGTCTGCGGGATCAAACAGGTGGGTGTGGATATTGTTCCAGCTGACCGCTTTGCCATCCTTGTCCAGCCCGCCCCGAAAACGACTGGTTGCCGATGGCCGGTAATGGTCCTGCGCGGTGTCTTCTTCCCGCGACCAGATCATCTTGACCGGATAGCCGGTTGCCTTGGCGATCCGCGTCGCCATGGTGATATAGTCGCTCGTTGAACGGCGACCAAAACCACCGCCGAGATAGGCGTTGTGATAAGTTACATCCTCGAACGCGAGACCGGCGGCATCGGCCGCTGCCTGGCGCGCATTCACCGGAGCCTGATGGCCCGACCATATATCGCATTTGCCACCGCGGACCCAGGCGGTGCAGTTCATCGGCTCCATCGTCGCGTGAGCAAGGAACGGCACTTTATATTCGGCTTCGACCTTGGTCGCCGCATCGGCAAAGCTCTTGGCAGCATCGCCTGCTTCGGTCTGCATATCGCCGCCGTCTTCACCGGCTTCGTCCAGGTAGCTGGCATAGCGGGCGAAGATCGCGTCCTGATCCAGGCTGTCACCTTCGGTCTTACTATATTGGGCGTCAATGCTGTTCAGCGCCTGTTGCGCCTGCCAATAGCCATCGGCAACCACGGCGACGAAATCGCCCATGTTGAGAATCTGCAGCACGCCGGGCATGGCTTTGGCGGTGGTGGCATCCATCGATTCAACCGTTGCGCCGACGACAGGAGCGGCCTTCACCGCTGCATATTTCATCCCGGGGACGTCGGCATCAATGCCAAAAACGGCGCTGCCATCGACCTTTGCCGGAATGTCATGGCGGGCCTTCGGCTGGCCCATGATCTTGTAATCTTCCGGCGATTTGAGCGTCGGCTTGGCCGGCAGGCTTTGCTTGGCGGCGGCGAGCGCGAATTTTGCAAATGGTTCGGACTTGCCGGTCTTGGCGTGCGAAATCATGCTATTCGCCGTGGTGATTTCGCTGGCCGGAACCTGCCATTCGCTTGCTGCTGCCGCCACCAGCATTTCGCGGGCGGCAGCACCGGCGGTGCGCATCGCGCGTTGGCCGGTGGCGCGTACGGAATAGCTGCCGCCGGTAAATTGCAGACCCATGGCCTGCGCCAGTTCCAATATGCCGCCCGAGACCGTCGGTTCGAACAGTGCCGGAACTTCGAGATCGGGAAACAGGAAATCGCGGCCGATCGAATCGGATACATATTGTTTGTCGGCGGGTGCTTCGAGGATCTGCACCTTGTTCCAGTCGGCATCCATCTCGTCGGCCAGCATTTGCGCTAGCGCGGTATAGACTCCCTGGCCCATTTCGACATGCGGGATGACGGCGGTGACGATATTGTCAGCGTCGACCTTAACCCAGGCATTGAGCAGCTGTTCATTCTCGCCATTGGTGAGTAGCGGAGCCAGCTTGTCGATCGGGTTGCCCTGGCGCACGGCCACGCCGACCACCAGAGCGCCGCCAGCCGCCACACCGGCGCCGATGAAAGCGCGTCTTGACCATTTTCCCATGTCCTATGCCTCCGCCGTTGCAGGTTGCTCAATGCCCGCGGCAGCCTTGATCGCTGCGCGGATGCGGCCATACATGCCGCAGCGGCAGAGATTTCCCGCCATCGCAGCATCGATCTGGGCGTCGGTCGGCTGGGGGTTTTTCTCGAGCAGCGCGGTCGCCGACATGATCTGGCCGGACTGGCAATAGCCGCATTGCGGGACTTGCGCTTCGATCCAGGCCTGCTGGACCTTGTGCAATGTGCCGTCTTCGCCAGCAATGCCTTCGATGGTTGTAACGCTCTTGCCCTCGGCAGCGGACAGCGGTGTCGAGCAGCTGCGGATCGGTCGGCCATCGAGATGCACCGTGCAGGCCCCGCACTGGGCGATGCCGCAACCGAATTTGGTGCCGGGCATTTTCAGATTCTCGCGCACGACCCACAATATCGGCGTCTCCGGGTCGGCATCGACCTCCTTGGTCTGACCGTTGACGTTCAGCTTGATCATGAAAATTTCACCCGGATGATTAAATGGCAATATGCAACCTATAGGCAGATACGCCACATATGCCAATACGCCTGTTGGCCGACGCCATCCGATTAAAGCAAGTCAGGCAAATACGTCGGCCAGTGCATCGGTGTTGCCGCCCTCTTTCACTATGCGAAGATCAACATAGACCGCAGCAATCCCTGTGCCTTGTATCGCGCCAGTCAGCGTGTTGATGACCAGTCCGACTAGCATGATGGCTATGGGACCGGCAAAAACGAACGGTATCATGAGCATGCCCAATATCATCGAGAGAATGATGTAAACCACGAACAGCAGCACGATCCAGCGCTTGGATCCCTTGGTCAGTTCCGCACTGCGCTTCAGGGAATCGATGATCCCCTTGTCTTCGGCCATCATCACGGGTGAGGCTACAATCCACATCAGCGCCAATATCAGGCCCGGGATGATCAGCAATATCATGCCGGCCATTATGCCCAATGTCATCAATAGGCCGAGACCGATCAAAGGCAATAATTTGCCGATCGCCTGGCTGATGCAATCGCCCAAGCTGACCTGCTGTCCATTGAGGTCCTTGACCGTGGCGATAATGAACGTGGCCTGCAGCAAAATCGATAATATCATGACCAGCAGCCATCCACCTGCGGCGGCGGCAATCATGGACGGGGAGCTGAACATCGCCATCATCGCGTCCGGATCGCTGCTTGCGGTTGACGCGCCGGTGGCCAGTTGAACAAGGGCCTGTGGCAGAGCGACAATCAGGAATGACAGGCCGAGAAAAATCAGCGGATTGCGCATGATAACACCAAATGTGTTATTCAGGACTCGTCCAATATCCAGATGCTCTGCTGTGTCGGCCATCTCATATCCCCCTCTTGTCGTTGTCTGATCAAGTTGTCATAAATTGCAAGGGACGTAAAGCTTAACAAATCAACGATCTTGGCACTTGCCCGATCCGTCGGTTTCTGCGACATCTTCATGGTGGCAACGGACGCACAAGTACAGGGTGACAGTAACACCGCGTCGTTCGACCTTGCATGGAAGGACGTTCGTGCCGATGCGAATGTCCAGTTCACGCCAACCCCCGCACCCGAGCCGCCGGTCTGGCCGCAATGGTGGCTGGATTTCCTTGCATGGCTGGGCCAAGCGCTCCAGCCCGTGATCGAAGCCCTTGCAGCGGCATGGCCGATATTGCGGATAATATTGCTACTCGCGCTGGCCGCGGGCGTGCTGACCTTGGTCTGGGTGATTTTGGCCCCCTATGTAGAACAATGGCGCGGGCGAAAGCCGGTGACCGAAGAAATCTGGCAGCCCGCCCAGGAAGACGCCCGCGAGTTGCTGGCGGAAGCGGAGGCGCTGGCCGCCACCGGACAATTTGACCAGGCGGTCCGCCTGCTGCTCCACCGCAGCATCGCCGATATCGAAAAACATCGCCCGGACTTGCTGCGACCATCCAGCACGTCGCGCGAGATCGGGCGGTTTGACAGCCTGCCGGAAGCGCCGCGCGCGATGTTTGCGGTGATTTCCGGTCAGGTCGAACGCGGCCTTTTTGCGGCCTTGCCGATCGACGAGACAGGCTGGCGGGAATCGCGGGATGCCTATGCCAGCTTTGCGCTCAGGGAAAGCTGGCGAGTGGCGGCAAACGGATGAGCGTCCAGGCTAACCCTTTTCAGCGCACGACGATCATGATCATGTTCGCGGTCAGCTTTGCCGCGTTTATCGCTCTGCTCTATGGGCTCGGCATGGGCGATCCGCTGGCGTCGGGCAAGAACGGCGATGCGCACGGCGCGTCGAACAGCATTGTCGGCTACAAGGCGCTTGCCAGTCTGCTCGAAAAAACCGGTGTGCCGGTGCGATATTCGCGTTCCGCGGCAGGCATGGATGACGAGGGGCTGCTGATCCTGACGCCTGGACCGTTTACGCCCGCCGAAGAAATTGACGCTGTCGTCCAGCAGCGTTCCTATGCCGGACCGACGATGATCATCTTGCCGAAATGGCAGGTTGGCAGAAGCGAGAAGCTGAAAAAGGGCTGGATGTTGCGTGGAGATCTTTGGGGCGCGGATCCGGGGATGAAAATGCTGAAGGATCTGGCCGATGTCAGCATAACGGTGAATGACAAGGCCCGTCCCGGCAGGCTTTTGGCTTCGGCGGTCGGCGGGTCCGTGAAAACGCCGGAAAGGCCGGTCAGCATCAAGGGTGATTCCATTCGCACGATCGTTCGGGGACCGTCGTCCGGGAGCGCGCTGGTCGCCTATCTTGATGACGGTGGTGTCTATGCGCAGCTGGACAGACTCGACGAATCGCAAATTACCGACGAGGACGAGATCGACGAATCCTTCTATCCGGTGGTGATCGTCGCCGATGCCGACTTGCTCAACAATGCAGGCATGGCCGACAAGCAGACCGCGCGCCACGCCGTTGCGCTGATCAAGGCGGCTTCGACTGCCAGCGACGGTGGCGTGACATTCGATCTGACCTTAAACGGTCTGGGTAGCGCGGAAAATTTGCTGACCCTGGCGTTCACACCGCCTTTTCTTTCGGCCACCCTCTGCCTGATTACGGCAGCACTGGCTGCGGCGTGGATGGCCTTCAACCGCTTTGGGCCGCCAATCCGGGAGAAACGCAGCGTGGACTTTGGCAAAGCTGCGCTGGTCAATAACAGCGCTGCGTTTATCAGCCGGATGCAGCGCGGATATCTGGTGACCGATCCCTATGCCGAAATGATCCGCGCGCAATCGGCCGAGGCGGTCGGAATCAGTCCGTTGGCGAGTGAACAGGAAATTCATGACAAGCTGGATGAACTGGGGGAGAGCGAAGGCAACCGTTTCTCCGCCTTGTTCCACCAGCTCGTCCGCGCCAGAAAACCACAAGAAATTGCCGACGGGGCCGCGGCTCTCTACGCCTGGAAAAAGGAATTTATCGGATGAACATCGACGAACTGAAGACGCTGGCAGACAATATCCGCGGACAGGTGGCAAAGGCGATTATCGGGCAGGAAGAGATTGTCGACCATCTGTTGATCGCGTTATTCTCGTCCGGCCATGTGCTGCTCGAAGGACCACCGGGCACGGCCAAGACTTTCCTGGCGCAATGTTTTGCGGCCACTCTGGGTCTCGATTTCGGGCGTGTCCAGTTTACCCCCGATCTGATGCCGGGTGATATTATCGGGTCCAATCTGTTCAATTTCCAGACCAGCCAATTCACCCTGACTCGCGGCCCGATCTTCTGTGATCTGCTGCTCGCGGACGAAATTAACCGAACCCCGCCGAAAACCCAGGCGGCGATGCTGGAGGCGATGCAGGAACGGTCGGTGACCATCGATGGCGAGACTCATGCGCTGAGTTCGCGCTTCATGGTGGTTGCCACCCAGAATCCGATCGAGCAGCAGGGCGTCTATCCGCTACCCGAGGCGCAGCTCGACCGGTTCCTGTTCAAGCTGCTGATCGAATATCCCGATGTGGAGGAAGAGAAAAAGATCGTCAGCCAATATGGCGCGCGGATCGGCGCGCCGGTGGCGAAGGCATTCGGCATCGAACAACAGGTCGATAGCGCGACGCTGACTGCGGCGACGGAAGCCGTGCAGTCGGTGAAGCTGGTCGAGGATGTCGTCGACTATGTGGTGCGGCTGATCCGGGCGACCCGTGAAACGTCTGATCTGGAAAATGGCGCCAGTCCGCGCGCCGCTATCATGCTGGCCCATGCCGCCCGCGCCCGCGCGGCAATCTCCGGCCGCGATTATGTCATTCCCGATGATGTGAAGGCGCTGGCCCCCTCGGTGTTGCGCCACCGGACGATATTGTCGCCGGCTGCCGAGATTGAAGGCCGCCAGATCGATAGCATTATCAACGGGCTGGTTGAACGGACGGAAGCGCCCCGTTGAATTTCTATCCGACCGGACGGGCTATCTGGCTCATTGCGCTGGGCGCGCCGATAGCCGCTATTCTGGCGGCGATCATCCCGGCTTTGTGGGCAATCGGCGCCGCCTGGGCACTGACCCTGTTGCTTTTGCTCCTGCTCGACGGGCTGGTCGCCGCGAAGGCCAATGATGTGCGGCTGGCGGTGGCCAATAGCGCCGAAATCGGGGCTCCGCTGCAGCTGGCGCTGGCGGCGGAATTTTCCGGCAGAATCGCCCCGCGTAATCTTTCGGGCAATCTTGGACTGGACCAGCGCCTGGCAGAAGATGGAGCGGTTGCTTTTTCACTGGAACGCAGCGCCGTAGCAGATGGTGCCTTTTCCGCTCAGGCCACTATCGTTCCTGTTCGCCGCGGGACGGGGGAGATCGGCAGGCTCTGGCTGAGATGGAAGGGGCCGCTTGGTCTGGCCTGGCGCCAAATCCAGAAACAAAGCACGCAGAGCGTGGCGGTGATGCCGAATATTGCGGCGATCCGCAGTCCGACGATCCAGATGTTCCTGCGCGATTCGGTTTTCGGTCTACTCGCCCGCAAGATCCGGGGTGAAGGCAGCGAATTTGAAGCGCTATCAGAATATCAGCCGGGCATGGACCGGCGCAGCATCGACTGGAAAGGATCAGCGCGGCACAGCAAATTGCTGGCCAAGGAATATGACGCCGAGCGGAACAACCAGATTGTGTTCGCGCTGGATTGCGGTTCTGCCATGTGCGAGCCGATTGACGGCCTGCCGCGAATCGATCGGGCCGTCTCGGCAGCGCTACTGACCGCCTATATCACGTTGAAAGCCGGGGACCGGGCCAGCCTGTTCAGCTTTGCCGCAAAGCCCGAATTGTCGACGCCCTTCCTTTCCGGCAGCCGCAATTTCTTCAGGCTGCAGCAGGAAGCCGCGACCATCGATTACAGGCATCAGGAGAGCAATTATACATTGGCGCTGTCGACTTTGCAGAGCCGGCTGCAGCGGCGCTCGCTGATCATCATATTTACCGACTTCACCGACCCGACCGCAGCGGATCTGATGCTCGAGGCGGCGGCGCGGCTGATCGACAAGCATTTGGTGTTGTTCGTGATATTGCAAGACCGGGAACTGACCGATATTATCGACAATCCACCGAAAAGGGCGGAGGATGTCGCTCGGGCGGTGATGGCGCAAAATCTCCTTGATCAGAAAAATCTCGTGCTGACGAAACTCCGGCACATGGGGATTGATGTCATCGAAGGCGCGCATCAGGATATCGGAACACGGCTGATCAACGCCTATCTCAATATCAAAAGGCGGGGCAGCCTGTGAGTAGCGAACAGGCCCTGAACGCAGCGGTGCTGCGCAGCGATCGTTTCCGGCTGGAACGGGAAGCGGACTGGATTCGGCTCGAAGACATTGTCACCAAAATGGAGAAGGGCAAGGCCCGCCGCCTGTCGGATGACGATGTGCTGGCGTTGCCGACGCTCTACCGAACGCTGCTGTCGAGCCTGTCGATCGCCCGCGAAAATTCACTCGACGCCGGCCTGATCGACTATCTCGAGGGACTCGCGCTGCGCTCCTATTTCATGGTCTATGGCACGCAGAGCAGTTTCGGTCGCTGGCTGAGCAGCTTTTTTGGCGGTGGCTGGAGCCGCGCGGTCCGGGCGATACAATTTGATATCTGGGTTGCCCTGCTGGTGATGATTGCGGGCGCGGTGATAGGCTATATATTGGTCGCGGGCGACAGTGACTGGTTCTACGCGCTGGTACCGGGAAATTTCATGGATGCCCGGGTGCCGGGTGCGAGCGAGGAAGCATTGCGCGGGACGCTTTTCGGTGCGCAGGATGAAGGCGGCCTCGCGGTGTTCTCGGCATTTCTGTTCAGCAACAATGCGCAGGTGGCCCTTCTGGCCTTCGCGCTGGGCTTTGCCTTTGCCATCCCCAGCATATTGCTGCTGATTCACAACATGGCGCTGCTCGGCGCGATGCTCTGGGTATTTGCCCAGCGGGGGCTGACGGTTGATTTTGTCGGCTGGCTTTCGATCCACGGAACGACCGAGCTGTTTGCCATCCTCCTGGCTGGCGCTGCCGGAATTCATGTCGGCCGCTCGATCGCCTTTCCGGGTGTCAAATCGCATCTCAAGGCGGCCAGCGATGCGGGCAAAAGGGCCGCTCTGGTCATGGCCGGAGTGATCGTCATGCTGATCTGCGCTGGCCTGCTCGAAGGCTTCGGCCGTCAGCTAATCAATAATACCGCCGCTCGCTTTGGCGTTGGCGGCGGCATGTTGTTGCTGTGGCTGGTCTATTTCATCGGCTTTGGCCGGGAACGGCGGGGGCCAGACGCATGAGCGGGAGCAAAGCCGTCGAACCGTGGATCCGTCATTCCGCCAATCCGAAGCTGGACCGGATCATGGTCACCCCGGAAGGTGTGGCGCTGAATGTCACGATCGCCGCAGCGGGGGCAAGGGCGGGGGCGCTGCTGCTGGATCTGGTGATAATACAGCTTATCTCCATTTTGGTCGCTCTTTTATGCCAGGCCTTAGCGGTTCTATTCGTGATGGGGGGAGCGGCTTTTTCTGATTCGGATGGCCCAATGGGATTGATCACCATTGTGTATTTCATAACAAATTTTCTGCTGCTGAACGGCTATTTCATATTCTTCGAACTGGGGCACAAATCCGCCACCTGGGGGAAAAGGGCGGTCGGTATCCGGGTGGCAAGCCGGGACGGAAGCCGCCTGACCGCAGAAGCGATTATCGCGCGCAATATCGTCCGTACCGTTGAACTGTTTCTGCCTCTGTCATTCCTGGGTTCGGTTGAAGCCGGTGGGTCGCTGGTTGATTTGACTGCCTGGGCAGGGCTTCTCTGGGTGCTGATGTTCATGCTCTTTCCGCTGTTCAACAGGGACCGGTTGCGTGGTGGTGACGTGATCGCAGGGACCTGGGTGATCCAGAATGTGAAAAAGAATCTCGGAGATATTGTCGCGCCCTCGGCGGCGACGACAGCGCCCGACGGGGTCGCGCCGACCGCACGCTATCAATTTTCCGATGCAGACCTGTCGGTCTATGGCGAATATGAATTGCAGACGCTGGAGAATGTCTTGCGCAGCGATCAGGATGATGCGCTGGAAAAGGTAGCGACGTCTATCTGTCAGAAAATCGGATGGGAACCAGGCAGCGGTGACGAGCGAATCTTTCTCGAGGCTTATTATACCGCGTTGCGCGCCCGGCTGGAGCGCAGCATGAGATTCGGCAGGCGGCGCAAGGACAAGTTTTCTGCGGAGGAATAGATCGTCGGATCGCGTCGATCCGCGCTTGCCGTAGCGTCAGCTTAATTGATCGGTTAATTGCTTGTTTCCGGCGGTTTTCAGCTTATAGTCCGGCCAAATTCTTACCAAGGAGCGCTCCCATGAATCTAGAATTCAGCGAAGAAGAAAAGGCCTTTCGCGCCGAAGTGCGTGAATTTATTGAAAATAATTATCCGCAAAATATCGGGACTCGCGGTGTGCAGGACGAAATGGGCCGCGAGGATTTGCTCGCCTGGCACAAGATTCTCGGCAAGAAGGGCTGGTCGACTCCGGCCTGGCCCAAGGAATATGGCGGCACCGACTGGACGCCGACCCAGCGCTATATCTGGGGAGAAGAAAACGCCCGGAAAAATACGGTGATGCCACTGCCTTTTGGCGTCGCGATGGTCGCGCCGGTGATCTACACATTCGGCAATGAAGAACAGAAAGCCCAGCATCTGCCTGGCATAAGGTCGGGTGAAGTGTGGTGGTGTCAGGGCTATTCGGAACCCGGTGCCGGCTCTGATCTGGCCTCGCTGAAAACCACTGCGGTTCGCGACGGCGACGATTATATCCTCAACGGCCAGAAAACCTGGACGACGCTGGCGCAGCATGCCGACTGGGGTTTCTTCCTCTGCCGGACGGACGCCGATGCACCGAAGCCGCAGATGGGCATCAGCTTCATTCTTGTGGACATGAAGACACCCGGCATTGAAGTCCGCCCGATCAAGTTGATCGACGGCGGCCATGAAGTAAACGAAGTGTGGCTGACCGACGTCCGTGTGCCGGCGACCAATTTGATTGGTGAAGAGAATAAGGGCTGGACCTATGCCAAGTTCCTGCTCGCGCATGAACGATCCGGCATTGCTGGCGTGGCGCGGTCGAAGCGAGGCGTCGAACAGCTCAAGGAAATTGCCACTGCCGAAATGCTCGATGGCAAGCCGCTGATCGAGGATATGGGTTTTGCCCAGAAGATCAGTCAGCTGGAGATCGACCTTTCCGCGCTGGAAATCACCGAACTCAGAACATTGGCAGGCGAACAGGCTGGCAAGGGTCCGGGGCCGGAAAGTTCGTTGCTCAAGGTCAAGGGAACGGAAATCCAGCAGCGGCTTACCGAGCTGACGCTGGAAGCGGTTGGCCATTATGGCGCGCCCGATTTCCGCAGCTTCCCGGATGACGGGTCGAACGACTTCCCGATTGGTCCGGACTATGCCCATCATGCGGCACCGACCTATTTCAACATGCGCAAAACGTCGATCTACGGCGGGTCCAACGAGATCCAGCGCAACATCATCACCAAAATGATCCTCGGCCTTTAACCGGACCGACAAAGGGGAACCAATATGGATTTCGATTTTACCGACGAACAGAATATGGTGCGCGATGGAATTTCGCGCCTGATCCGCGAAGAATATGATTTCGATACGCGCCGCAGCGTGATCGCCAGCGAATCCGGCTGGCGGCCGGAGCTTTGGGCGCAACTGGCCGAGCTCGGCATGCTGGCAGCCCCGTTTTCGGAAGAAGATGGCGGATTTGGTGGCGCAACCGAATCGATGATCATCATGGAAGAATTCGGCAAAGGCCTCGCGGTCGAGCCGTTCATCCCGAGCGTGGTCTGCGCCGGCGGTGCTCTGAAACATGGCGGCAGTGCGGCGCAGCGCGAAGAATATATCGGCGGAATCATTTCCGGCGAGATGATCTTTGCTTTTGCCTATGCAGAACCGCGCGGGCGCTATGACCTGGCCAATCTGGAAACCACGGCCAAGGCCGACGGCGGCGATTATGTCATCAACGGCCACAAGGCGGTTGTCATTGGCGCGCCGTGGGCGACACATCTGGTCGTGACCGCGCGCACTTCAGGCGGGCAGAGCGACAAGGACGGTGTTTCGGTTTTCATCGTCGACAAGACAGCGCAAGGCGTCAGCACGCGCGACTATGCGACGGTCGATGGTCGCCGCGCTTCGGAAGTCTATTTCGAAAATGTCAAAGTCTCCGGCGATGCCTTGATCGGTGACGCCGGCAATGGCCTGCCGCTAGTCGAAAAAGTGATCGACGAAGCGACCGCAGCGGTCTGCGCGGAAGCGGTCGGCGCGATGAAAGTCACCAACGATACAACACTCGACTATTCGCGCCAGCGCAAGCAGTTCGGTGTGCCGATCGGCTCCTTCCAGGTGCTGCAGCACCGGATGGCGGACATGCTGATGGAATATGAGCAGTCGGTCTCGATGTGCTATCTGGCGACGATCAAGCTTGATGAAGATGACGCGACGCGCAAGAAAAACGTTTCCGCAGCCAAGGTACGCATTGGTCAGGCAGCGCGTTTCATCGGTCAGTCGGCGATCCAGACCCATGGCGGCATGGGCATGACCGACGAACTGGCAGTGGGCAGCTATTTCAAGCGCCTGTCGATCATCGAAGGCGAGTTCGGCAGCGTCGATCACCATATGCGGCGGCATATTGCGCTGACTGCAGGCTAGCTGGACGACAACCGTTCGTCCTGAGCCTGTCGAAGGATGAACGGATCACAGAGCGCCGTCTGAAATGTGCTTCGACAAGCTCAGCACGAACGGCGGGGTCGTTATGCAATTTGACCCTATCATTTAAGGGGATAGAGCCACGCTGGTTCTGTCCCCTTTTTCACGCTAGGCCATCATCATCCTTTGGAGAGGGTGATGATGAATAATAGTTCCGGTCCGGCCTCTGGCGGCATCTATCGATATTATGTCCTGATCATGCTGATGCTGACCTTCATGTTCAACATCACCGACCGTCTGGTGATGTCGATATTGATCGAAGACATCAAAGCCGAATTTGTCCTGAGTGATACGCAGATTGGTCTGCTCGCCGGCACAGCCTTCACAATATTCTATCTGCTCCTCGGTATTCCCGCCGGGCGGCTGGCGGATCGTACCAATCGCCGGACCATGGTCGCCGTCGCCGTATCTCTGTGGAGCATCATGGCGGCATTATGCGGAGCGGCGACCGGTTTCTGGACGCTGTTTCTGGCGCGCCTCGGCGTCGGCGTCGGAGAGGCCGGCGGTGCGCCCCCGTCGGTGTCGATCATCACCGATTATTTTGCGCCGCACGAGTTGTCCCGAGCCATGGGTATATTTGCGGCTGGCGCGGTACTGGGGCCGGTTCTGGGCTATTCGGCGGGCGGCTATCTTGCCGCAGAATATGGCTGGCGCTGGGCTTTCATTCTTCTGGGTCTGCCCGGGGTGCTCTTGGGGATCATCATCTATCTGACGATCAAAGAACCGGTTCGCGGACGCTATTTCGAAGGCGATCCCAAGGCATCCGGTGCCGAGAAACAGGAGCCATTCAAGACAGCCATGCTTTCGCTCTGGCGCAACTCCATTGTTGCCCGGGTGATTTCAGCCAATGCTTTCGCCAATATCCCGTCTTTTGCCTTTGCCATCTGGCTGGCGCCGATCCTGATCCGCAAATTTGAAATCACCCAGGGAGAGGCCGGGCTTTATCTGGGCGCAGTCCTGTTCATTGGCGGTGTCCCCGGGATGATATTTGGCGGATTCCTGGCCGACTATCTTGCCAAAAGAACGCCGAAATGGCGGCCGTGGTATTGCGCGCTGGCGCTGGCGCTGACTTTGCCTTTCTGGGCGTCCTGCCTGCTCGCCGATAGTCTGCAATGGACGCTGGGGCTTTATGTTGTCGGTTATATATTGCTCGTTTCGACCCAGGGCGCAGCCTATTCAATGATCCAGGCCGCTGTGAAGCCCACTGAACGGGGGACGGCCTCGGCTGTGGGCAGTCTGCTGGCCAATCTGCTTGGCTATGCGATCGGGCCGGCGTTGATCGGCCTCATGAGTGACGGATGGGCCGATGAATATGGTGCCATGTCGCTGAGCTACGCCGTCATGGTAACCGCCGTGGTTAGCCTGATCGTATCGGTATGCCTGTTCTGGTGGACCAGCAAGGCGATGGCCGACCAGCCCTCCGGACTTGCCTTACAGCAATAGACCCCCGTCAGCGATAATCGTCTGCCCGACAATATAGCCGGCCAGTGGTGATGCGAGGAACAGCACCAGACCGGCCATGTCGTCCGGGTCGCCGATCCGGCCGAGCGGAATCGACCGGATGGTCGCTTCGCGGCGTTTGGGATTGTCGGTGGTCACTTTCGTCATCTTGGTTGCGATCAGACCCGGTGCAATGCCATTGACCCGGATGCCGTCCGGCGCCCAAGCCTTGCCCAAAGTGCGGGTCAGTCCGGCGGCACCGGCCTTGGACGCGTTGTAACCGGGATTGCCGACCGTCGCGTGGAAAGCAGCGGTTGAGCTGATGATGACCAGCGAACCCTTTGCCTCTTTCAGCAGATCGTAAAATTGCCCGGCGCAGGTCATCAGACTGTTGAGATTGACCTGCACGACCTTGGCGAAATTCTCGGGTTCAAACTCGGCGCGTTTGTACATGACCATACCCTGCGAGCATACCAATATGTCGAGCTTGGTGAACTTCTGGCGCAATGCGATGATTGCGGCATCGTCACCCGCATCAAGCTGGTGATAGGTCAGGCCTGCCAGATCGGATCCTTCGTCATAATCCGTTTTGCTGGCCCGCGTTCCCGTGACATGGACCTCGGCCCCGCAGCCGCGAAAGGCCTGCGCGGTGGCATTGCCGATTCCGCTCGAGCCGCCGATTATGCAGATGGTTTGGCCGGTATAGTCGATGGACGTGTCGATCATGATCTTCTCCTATGCAATTGACTATTGGCCGAGCATTTCCGGATCGTCTAGAGCTTGTTGCACAATCTATCCCGGAGCAGAGACATTATGGATATTCCCTTTTCGCTTGAAGGCCGCACGGCTCTCATCGCTGGCGCCTCTTCGGGTTTCGGCGCGCGTTTCGCCAAGCTGTTTGCAGCGGCTGGCGCCAATGTTGTCCTGGGTGCCCGGCGCACCGACCGGACCGACGCGCTGGCGAAGGAAATCGTCGCTGAGGGCGGTCAGGCACTGGCGGTTCCGCTGGATGTCACCGACGAGGCTTCGATCATCGCCGCCTATGATGCAGCGGAAGCGAAATTCGGAACCGTCAATTCGATCGTAGCCAATGCCGGCGTCGCCGCAACCGGCCGTTCCACCGAAGTGCCCGCCGACCGGCTCCAGATGCTGCTCGATACCAATTTCAAAGGCGTCTATCTGGTCGCGCGCGAAGGCGCCAAAAGGCTGATCGCCAGCGGCAGCCGGGACAAGGAAAACGGCCGGATCGTAATTATCGGTTCGATCACCTCGCGGCTGACCGGCGAAGGCGACAGCGCCTATGCCGCGAGCAAGGCGGGTGTCACGCATTTGAGTCGCAATCTGGCCCGCGAATGGGTCCGGCAGGGCGTCAATGTAAACACCATCCACCCCGGTTATATCCCGACCGAAATTCAGGGGGACTGGTATCAGACCGCAGGTGGTGAAGCACAGGTTGCCGGTTTTCACCGCCGCCGCTTGCAGGACATCGAATCTCTCGATCCGATGATGCTTTATTTTTCTTCCGACGCGTCGCGGATGGTGACGGGATCGGATATCATCGTCGACGACGGGCAGTCGCTCTGATCAGGCGGACCAAACGGCCCTAGCTAAACAAAGGGTGCCGGGAGCAAAATAATCCTGTCATAGCTTGGACATGGTAGAGGACATCCGCCCCAACGAGGGCATCGAGATTTCGGCAGATAATGCATCTGCTTCGCGGCGACGTGCAAATTATGCGCTCGCTGTCCTTTTCATCGTCACCATGCTCAACTTTCTCGACCGGCAGGTGATCTCGATTGTCGCGGAACCGATCAAGCGTGATCTTGGCCTGTCGGACACGCAGCTTGGCTTGATGACCGGGCTTTCTTTTGCGATTTTCTACACCACGCTGGCGATTCCGCTGGCTGCCCTTGCGGATCGCTGGAACCGCAGCCGGATAATCGCCATTGCCATTGCCATATGGTCTTTGATGACGGTGCTTTGCGGGCTGGCGAGCAGTTTTGTCCAGCTGTTCCTCGCGCGCGTCGGCGTCGGTATCGGCGAAGCGGGCTCGGCACCGGCTTCCCACAGTTTGATCGCCGATTTGTTCCCGCCGGAACGCCGGGCCGGAGCGCTCGGCATCATGGGCGCAGCGGTGCCGATCGGCGCATTCATTGCTTATGCTGGTGGCGGCTATATCACCGAAATGTTTAGCTGGCGGGCCGCGTTCCTGCTGGCCGGCTTGCCGGGGCTAATCATCGCGCTGGTGATCTGGTTCACCGTGCCCGATCCGCGCGGCAAGGTCAGCCTGGCCAAAGCCTTTCAACCAGCGGCAGGCGAGATGACCTTGCGCGCCGCCTTGCTCGAACTGTCGCGCAAACCGGCTTATTGGCATCTGGTTGCTGCCGGGGTGCTGGTACAATTCATATCTTATGGCCTGGCCAGTTTCTACGGCGGCCTGTTTGTCCGGGTGCATGGCATGAACTATGGCGAGCTTGGTTGGAAACTCGGCGTGATGGTCGGGATAACCGGTGGTTTCGGGGCCTGGTTTGGCGGTAAGACCGGCGATCTGATCGGCAAGCGCGATCCGGCCCTGCCCTTGCTGGCCAGCGGTCTGGTGCTGGCGCTCGCCGCGCCCGGCATGATCGCCGCCATCTATGCAGAAAACGCCAATGTCGCGATCGCCCTGCTCGGCATTCCGACCTTTGCCGCGACCTTCTATTTCGGCCCCAGCTTCGCCGCGGTCCAGACCTTGGCCAGTGACCGGACGCGGGCCATGGCCGTGGCAATCTACCTGATGTTGGCCGGCCTGATCGGACTGGGTATCGGCCCGGTTTTTGTCGGCGGGCTGTCGGACTATTTTGCCGGCGGTAACCGTGATCTGGAAGCGAGCGCGCTTCAGCAGGCGCTGATGGTGCTGGCATTGTTCAATCTATGGGCGGGTTTCCACTATTGGCGAGTCTGGGTGTGGATGAAGCGCCAGCGGGCCTAACCGCCTATTTGCCTCCGGTTACATAGAGGCATTGTCCGGTCACCCAGCTCGACGCGGGTGAGGCCATATAGACCACAGCAGCGGCGATATCCTCTTCCCGGCCGAAACGGGCCAGCGGAATCTGGAACTGTTTGAGCAGGGCGGCGCGTTTTTCTTCGGAGTCGATGCCCATGGATTCATCGAAATTTTCGGTCGGGATCGGGCCGGGGGCCACCGCATTGACGCGGATGTTCGGTGCCAGCTCGAGCGACAGGCTGGCGGTCAGACTGTTTACTGCAGCCTTGGACGCGCCATAAGGGGCGTTCTTGACCTGTCCGCCGATTGCGGCACGCGAGGAGATATTGATAATCGCGCCCCCCTTGTCGCTCATCCGATTGGCTGCGGCGACGGCACCCATCCAGACGCTTTTCAGATTGAGTTCTATCTGCGCGTCCCAGCTTTCTTCCGGGGTGCGCGTCAGATAGCGGGGCGTACCATCGGGCAGACCGCCGGCATTGCTGACCCAGATCGTCAGCCGACCCAGTTCCTCGACCGCGCGATTAGCGAGATTTTCCAGCGCGGCGCGGCTCGTCACATCGGTTGGTACCGCGATTGCGCGCCGACCCATCGCGCGTATCTCTCCGGCGACCTTTTCCAGATCATCAGCCGAGCGTGCGGCGACTGCCACATCGGCACCCGCTTCGGCCAGCCCGAGCGCAATCGCCCGTCCAATCCCCTTGCCAGCGCCGGTGACAACCGCGACTTCGCCGTCGAGCTTGAATTGATCCAAAATGCCCATTATTTCATCCCCTTGATCGTATCGGTCATTGATTGACCCTTTGGGCTGCCGCACGGCCCGCAATATAGCCAAGTGTCAGAGCTGGCCCCAACGTTCCGCCTGCGCCTGCATAGACGCTGCCGGTCGGTGCGCTGATCACATTGCCGGCGCCGAACAGCCCGGCAATCGGTTCGCCGTCGACATCCATGATCTGGGCCTGCGCGTTGGTTTTCGCGCCGCCATTGGTGCCGAGCGCGCCCATCCTGATTTCTACTGCGTAATAAGGCGCCTTGCCCAGACTGCCCAATGTCGCCGCCGCGCCCTCTCTGGAGCGGTCGCCGTAGAAGCGGTCATAGTCGGTCTTGCCGCGGCCGAAATCCTGATCGTTCAGTTGGTTTGCCAGCTCGTTGAAGCGGTTGACGGTGACCGGGAGATTTTCCGCATCGACGCCGATTTTTGTCGCCAGCTCTTCGAATGTATCGGCCTGCGCCACCCAGTCCGGCAGCGGTGTGCCGGGCATGAAGGAGGCCAGCGGATAGCGTTCGCGATATTGCGAGTCGAAGATCAGATAGGCGGGCAGATTAGGATAGTTATAGCTTGCCGGATCGAAAGCATGAAAGGCTCCCGCGAGCGCCGAATAGTTAGCCGCCTCGTTGCAGAATCTTTTGCCTTCGCGGTTGACCATTATGCCGTGGGGCAGTGTCCGCTCGATCAGCACCGGCATGTTGCGGGTCTCGCCGGTCTGCCATTGCGCTTCGGGTATCGCGAGCGTCGGAACCCACCAGGCGCTGGTCATATTGCCAAGACCCGCCCCCGCGGCCATCGCCATTTTCAGGCCATCCCCCTTGTTGGTCGGCGGCGAGGCCGGTGCTTCGAGCGGCCCGCGCAGAAAGGCGTGTTTCAGCACGTCATTCCATTCGAAGCCGCCGGTGGCCAATATCACGCCGTTTCGCGTAGTGATTATCTCTTGCCCGCAACCGCGTTCGACAATCGCGCCGGTCACCCGGCCATGTTCGACGCAAAGCCGGTAACCGCCACAACCCAGAACCGGCTCGATGCCGCGATCCAGACAGGCCTTGAGCAGCCGTCCGACCAAAGCCTGACCCCAGCCGCGCAAATCGTCGGCCTCGCGCCGTTGCAATTCTTCCGGTTCGACAACTCCGCTGCCGCCGCCGAGCGGTGTTTCGCGCAGCATCATCCGCGGTGCCGGTCCGTGATCAAACACCCGGTCTTTCCATTCCCCGAGCGCGGTAAAATCGAACAGCTCGTTGTCGAGCGACCGACCGCCGGTTTTCGCGCCGGGGCGATCCTCGTAATAGTCCGGATAGTCCGGCATCATCGTCAGGCTGATCGCGTCGATGCCGGTCAGGAAGGAGAGCATGGGTCCGGCTTCGGTAACAAAAGCCTCGAGCACGTCTTCGTCCATCTCGCCGTGGTCGAGCGACAGGAAATAGGCGAGGGCCTCGGCAGCACTGTCCTCTTTGCCCTGCGCCGCCATCTGGTCATGATCGGGCAGCCAGACGACGCCGCCGGAAATCGCTGCGGTGCCGCCGAGCCGGTCCTGCTTCTCGATCAGCCGGACCGAAGCACCGGATTCGTGCGCCGTCAGCGCCGCGGTCAGCCCCGCGGCCCCCGCGCCGATGATCAGAACATCTGTTTTGCTATCGACTATCGCACCTCTCCCGTGACCGATTGGCAACCAGTCTAGGGGCTTGGATAAGGCGCGACAAACCGCACTTTGGATAGCGGCCAGAGGTTAGGCAGCGACGCTCCCGGGTTGCACCGGCGCCGGCAGCCCGGTTTCCGCCAGACAATTCGCCCGCAGTGTTTCGATATCGGGACCGAAGTTGAATGGCCCATCCGTCTCGACGACATTTGCCGCCATTTCGGCGCGCAGACTCTCGGTCGCCGGGCCATCGACACTGCCGTCCTCGGCAATGACCACACCATAGTCGCGTGCGCCTTCCACGGTCACCAGTCCCTGGCGGATTTCAAGAGCAACCAGCTCGGGATCGCGTTCCAGCGGGTTGCCCCAGCCGCCGCCGCCCCAGGTGATAAAGTGAAGCAGGTCGCCTTCGCGGACCTCGATGCCGTCCTGTTTGTTACCAACGACTTCTGTCGATCCGTCGGCGCGCTCCAGTATCTTGGTGGCGCGATCACCCGGCTGGCCGCCATTGACGCCCCAGGGATAGGTGAACCAGCGGTCATCGTGAATCGCGACCGTTCCGGGCTCGAGGAAGCGATAGGTCATATGAATGCCATTGCCGCCGCGGAACAGTCCGGCGCCGCCGCTGTCGGGCTTGGCTTCATAGCGCTCGATCCTGAGCGGGAAATATTTTTCGAGAAACTCGTTCGGCACATTGGTGAAGCCGGGCCACAGCGAGTGTCCATCCGGACCGTCGCCAAAGGGCCGGCCGGGGATGCCGCCAAAACCGATCTGGAAAAGCTGGAACCATTCGCCACCCTTGTCGAAACCGGAATACATCAGATGCGGGCTGGAGGAGAATCCGGCACCGTTGAGGAACTCCGGCTGCCGCTGACCCAGGAGCCCACCCAATATATCGAAAATCCGGCCCAAAGCGTGGGTCCGCCCGGCCAGCGCGGCGGGATATTTCGGCTTGAGCAGAGATCCTTCGGGAATGCGCACGTCGACCAGATCATAGAATCCGTCGTTGAACAGTATCTGCGGATCGAACACCATGATCATGTAGATGCCGAAGAACATCTTGAACATATTCTCGTTGAGGAAGAAGTTGATCGAGCTCGGCGCCTGCGGATCGGTGCCTTCGAAATCGAGAATGACCTTGCCGCCCTCGCGCCACATCTTGCAGCTGATCTTGTACGGACCGAAGCCGACGCCGTCGTCGCAGATATAGTCGGAGAAACTCACCGGTTCCTCGCCGATGCTGGTCTCGATCAGATGTTTCATCGCCCGGTGGTTGCGTGCCAGCAGCAGATCAGTGGCACTGGCAAATTCATCCTCGCCAAAGCGCCCGCACATTTCGTCGACCCGGCGGGCAGCGACCCGGCAGGAGGCGATCAGCGCGTTGAGATCGGCGGCGCACCAGTCCGGCTTGCGGCTTTGGTGCAGGACGACTTTGACCATTTCCTCGTTGTAGACACCCTTCTGGTAGATTTTGACCGGCGGAATCCGGACGCCTTCCTCGAACACGCTCTTGCTGTCGATCGGAATCGAGCCGGCGACCTTGCCGCCAATGTCGGACTGGTGACCGAACATGGCGGTCCAGGCGACGAGCCTGCCGCCACGATAGACCGGCAGCAGCACCAGCCAGTCATTATTGTGGCTGACGGCGCCGTCGCAGCTGTACGGATCGCTGAGGAAGATCATGTCGCCTTCCTCAATCGTGCCGGGATAGGAGCGCAGGAAGCCGTCGATGAAGCTGCCGAACTGGCCGACAACCATCTTGCCGGCGCGGTCTGCGATCAGCGGAAAGGCATCGCCCTGTTCCCTGATACCGGGCGACATGGCGGTGCGCACCAAAGTGGCGTCCATTTCGATCCGGGCGTTACGCAGGGCGTTTTCCATGATGTCGAGCGTTACGGGATCGACCTCGACCTCGACCTTGTTGAACGGAGCTTGGTTGGTTTCAATAATCTGTGCGGGCATATCAGGCTCCTTCCACCAGGTTGATGATCAGATTGCCATGGTCGTCGACCAGCGCTTCGCAACCGCTGTGGACGAGTGTGGTGGAGTCCATTTCGGTAATAATCGCAGGACCGGTTACGCGATTGCCGGCTTTGAGCAGAGCGCGGTCATAAATTATCGCATCCTGCATTTTGCCGTCCATATAGAGTTGATGATCGCGGGTCTTGGCGCTCGACGGGTCGGCTTCGCCTTTTTCAATGACCGGCGGCGCAACATCGGCGGACTTGCCGAGTGCAACGGCGCGGACGTTGACGATCTCATGCGGTGTCTCGTCTAGATTGAAGGTGAATAATCGTTCGTGTTCGGTGTCAAATCGCGTGATCAGGCTTTCGATCGAAAGGCCTTCGGGCTCCACCGACAGCGGGATTTCGAAGGCTTGGCCAGCATAGCGGATATCAATCTCGTAGAGCAGTTCAATATCCCCGGGCGCGACGCCTTCGGTTTCCAGTTCCTGTTTCACCTGCGCACCGAGATCGTCGAGATAATTGGTCAATTCCGCGTCGCTGGTATTTTTCACCATCTTGTTGAAGCTGCGCTGGGTCTCGACCCGCTGGCGAGTGGTGGCATCGCCATAGGCGCAGAGCACGCCCGGTGATGGCGGGATGATAACCGGCCAGCTGTTCATCAACTTGCCCATCGCATTGGCATGCAGCGGTCCCGCGCCGCCAAAGCCCATCAGGGCAAAGTCACGCGGGTCATAGCCCTGCTGGACAGAAACCAGCCGTAGCGCGCCGAACATATTCTCGTTCACAATATCAATGATGCCTGCGGCGGCATCCATCAGCTCGATGCCAAGCGCATCGGCAATTGTTTGGACTGCTTTAGTCGCGCCTTCCCGGTCGAGCTTGAAACTGCCGCCGAGCAGGGATTCGGGCAGATAGCCGAGCACGACATTGGCGTCGGTCACAGTCGGCTGCTCGCCGCCTTTGCCATAGGCAACCGGTCCTGGCTGGGCGCCGGCGCTTTCCGGGCCAACGCGCAGGGCCTTGGTCAGTTCGGGAACAAAGGCGATCGAGCCACCGCCGGCACCGACGGTTTTGACGTCGATCGACGACGCGCGGACATTAAGGTCGCCAACGGAGGTCTCCCGCTGCAACCGCGCCTCACCATTTTCGATCAGCGCCACATCGGTTGATGTTCCGCCCATGTCGAGCGTGAGTATGTTTTTCACCCGCGCACTTTTCGCCACCCAGACCGCGCCGGCGACCCCGCCAGCAGGTCCCGACATTAATAGATTGACTGGAGCTTCGGCGCTTTTCTCGGCGGACATCAATCCGCCATCGGAACGCAGCAGGTTGAGCTTCGCCGTGGTGCCCCAATCCTTCAGCTCTTTTTCCAGATTGCCGACATAGCGCGCCACCGCCGGGCGCACTGCACTGTTTGCAACCGTGGTGAGGGCACGTTCATATTCCTGCATCTCGGGCAAAATATCCGAGGAGATGGAAATGGGGATATCAGGGAAGACTTCGGCGCAGATCGCGGCAACGGCTTTTTCGTGGCTGCCATCAACATAGCTGTTCATCAGGCAGATGGTCAGCGCTTCAATCTCTTCGCTGGCCTTCAGCCGCTCCAGCCTTACGCGCATCTCGTCTTCATCCAGTTCGCGGACGGTCTGTCCCTTGGCATCCATCCGTTCCGGCGCTTCAATCGTCCGTTCGAGAGCCGCCATCGGTTCGGGCTTGGGCCAGATGATCCAGGCGGCGAGGCCACCGGGCACCAGGCTGCGGGCAATCTGCATGACATGGCGATAGCCCTCGGTGACGACCAGACCGACCTTGGCGATTTTCTTTTCGAGCACGGCATTGGTCGCGACCGTGGTGCCATGCAGGAACAGGTCGATTTCGCCGGGGGATATATTCTGACGCTCGCACAACCCGCGGGCACCATTGATAACGGCTTGAGAGGGATCTTCCGGGGTCGATGGCACTTTGTCCCGGAACGTCTTTCCGGTGGCTTCGTCTATCAGCAGAAGGTCAGTAAAAGTTCCGCCGACGTCGACGCCTAATCGATACCCCATATTTCAATCTCTCTCTTATATATTTGTCATTCAGGCATCGGCTCTCGCAACGAGAGACGGCAACGGCCGACCGAGCTTGGCTTCAAACCACTGGTTGGTGGTTATGGCTTTGCGGAGATCGAGATCATGCTCGACGCCGGAGCGGTCAAGCAGGTTGATCAGATCTTCCGTCGCGATATTGCCGGTGGCATTGGGCGCAAACGGGCAGCCGCCCAATCCGCCAAGGCTGGAATCCAGCGTTGCCACGCCGGCCTGAACGGCGGCCCAGGCGTTGGCGATGCCGGTGTTGCGGGTGTCATGAAAATGGGCGCGCATCTTGATGTGGTCGGGCAATATTTCCTTCAGCCGGCCGAAAAGGTCCGTGACTTGTGCCGGCACTCCGACACCGATCGTGTCAGCCAGCGCGATTTCCATCGGGCCTTCGGCGGCCATTTCTTCGGCGATGTGGAGGACAGTATCGGGATCCACCGCGCCTTCGAACGGACAGCCAAAGGCCGCCGAGATGGTGACCTGCGCCTTCAGTCCCTCGGCCTTGGCAAAGCGGATCATCTCGCGATTCTCCTTTATGCCCTGCTTTATGGTCTGGCCCTGGTTCTTCTCGCCGAATGTATCGCTCGCGACGACCACACAGCCGGCTTCGTCGATTCCGCGTTTATTGCCTTCCCGTGTCGCCAGTCCGCGCAAGACGCCGCGCTTGTTCAGGCACAGGCCGATATAGGATATATCGTCGCGGTCGGGCAGGCCGGCAATAACCGCTTCGGCATCTGCCATTTGCGGAACGCGACCGGGATGGACAAAGCTGGCCACTTCCATGCGCTTCGCTCCGGCGTCCAGCATGCGGGTTATAAGACCCAGCTTGTCCGCAGTTGAAATGATCTCGGCTTCATTCTGTAGGCCGTCCCGTGGACCGACTTCCAATATGGTGACCGCTGTGTGAGTATCTCTGCTCATATAAATTGTATACAATCCTGTTGCTGCTTTGTATAGAAGAAAGGATGATGCGGGAGTATTTTTTATGACGCAAGGGGCGTTGACAGGTTTGCGGCTGATCGAAATGGGTCAGCTGATCGCGGGGCCGTTCTGCGGCCAGCTGATGGGTGACCACGGCGCCGAAGTTATCAAGATAGAGCCGCCCAAGGTCGGCGATGCGATGCGCAGCTGGGGGCAGGGCATTCCACTCTGGTTCTCCGTTGTCGGTCGTAACAAAAAGTCGATTACGCTCAATCTGCGCGAGAAAGAGGGCCAGGAAATCGTCCGGAAACTGGTTGAGAAATCCGATTTTCTGCTCGAAAACTTCCGCGCCGGAACGCTCGAAAAATGGGATCTGGGCTACGATGCGCTCAGTGCGATAAACAAAGGGCTGATCATGATTCGCGTGTCCGGCTACGGCCAGACCGGTCCCTATTCCCATCGCGCCGGCTATGGCAGTATCGGTGAGGCTATGGGCGGCATGCGCTACATCACCGGCGAGCCGGATCGACCACCAAGCCGGGCCGGTCTCTCTATTGGCGATTCTCTAGCTGCAACCTATGCTTGCCTCGGCGCCCTGATGGCGTTGCAGCATCGACACAAGACCGGCGAAGGCCAGGTGGTTGATTCGGCTATCTATGAAGCCGTACTGGCGAATATGGAATCGACCGTCGCGGAATATACGGTCGCGGGTCATATACGCGAACGAACCGGCTCGATTCTGCCGAAAATCGCGCCCTCCAACGTCTACCCGACCAGTGATGGCAGCATCTTGATCGGTGGTAATCAGGATAGTGTCTGGAAGCGGATGGCGGCTATGATGGGTCGTCCGGAATTAAGCGAAGATCCACACTACGCCACCCATGTTGCTCGCGGCGAGCATCAGGTTGAACTGGATGACCTGATTGGCGAATGGACAAAAACGATTTCGAGCCAAAAACTGCTCGATCTGTGCGAAGAGCATGGCGTTCCTGCGGGGAATGTCTATCGCGCGCCAGAAATGCTTGAGGATCCCCACTTCCAGGCGCGAGAGGCGCTGGTCGAAGTGGACCACCCGCAACATGAAAATTTCGTCATGCAGAATGTCGCGCCGAAGCTTTCGAAAACTCCGGGCCATATCGATAGCGTTGGTCCGGAACTCGGTGCGCATAACGAGGCGATTTATGGTGAGCTGCTGGGGATGGACAGCGCAAAAATGGCCGATCTGCAGGCGCGCGGTATCATCTGAAGGTCAGTCTTCAGCGGGCCTTCTTGCGGCATCGTTGAAGCTGTGAATCGCCCGGCGGATATGACTGGTCATCACCGCGCCGGCCCAGACCGGATCCTTCGCGGCAAAAGCGGCGATGAGTTCATCATGATCGGTTCCCGACTGGACCAGATCTTCCCGTGAATATAGATTGGCGGTGCGGCGGACCACCGGCTGTTCAATCAGAGCCGGCAGCAATTTGCTCAATCTTGGTGATTGTGCGCAGTCCAGTATCAGATCGTGAAATTGACGGTTAGCGACCAGAAATGTCGCAACGTCGGGCTCGGGCCGGCTGACTGCGTTGGTCAGCCCATCATTGATTTCACGCAATCGCTGCAGGCTGTCGGCATCCATGCGTAGCGCAGCTCTTTCCGATGCGTGGGATTCGAGCATTGCCCGCAAGGTAAACATTTCGTCGATTTCATCGTTCGACCAATCGGCAACGGAGAGCCGTTTGGAGGCGCTGCGCACCAGAAGCAGTTCGTTTTCAAGCCGCTGGACAGCATCGCGCACCGGCGTTCGCGAAACGCCGCAAATCTCGGAGAGTCTTTCCTCGGTCAATTGCATACCCGGGCCGACTTCACCGGACAAAATGAAGCTGCGGATTTTTCTATAAGCTATGTCTGAAGCCCGGCTCATCAACAGGCTATTGGCGGATTAACAGGCAATGGGCAAGTCCTGACCATATCAGACAGTTTCCACTTGACGGAGTGTAATTGTATACAATAGAACGTCCCAAGGGAGAATTTCACTATGCGCAAGCCAAAAACGTTATGAAACGGATCAAGGTCATCGTTCCGATCCCGATGGACGAGGCTGGCGTCGCCGCTCGCGCCGAACAATTGCCCTCAGATTTTGTCCGCGCGGGTTTCCAGCCCGAATTTGTCGCCGTTCCCTGGGGTGCTGCTCTGGGCGACAGCTATCATGACACGTTGCTGATGGACTGGACTGTTTTCCAGGCCGGGATCAAGGCCGAGGAAGAAGGCTATGCCGGCGTCCTGATCGACACGGTCAGCGACAGCGGCCTCCGTGCGCTTCGTTCCCGTCTCAATATTCCGGTGGTCGGACCCGGCGAGGCGGCTTTTGCCGCCGCGATGATGCTGGGCAAGAAATTCACCGTGCTGACAATGTGGCCGGAATGGTTCCCGCTCTACGAAAAGACGCTCACCGAATATGGCTGGTGGGAACGGGTGGCTTCGCTGCGCTCGATCGACACCCGACCCGATGTCACGGAATTGCTCGCTGGCAAGGAAGAGGTGATTTTCGACAAGCTCAAGGCAGAAGCCATACTGGCGATGGAAGAAGATGGTGCCGATGTCATCGTCCTCGGCTCGACCACCATGCACCAGTCCGCCAAATATCTGGACGAGAACCTGCCGATCCCGGTGCTCAACCCGGGGCAGGTCGCCTATAAATTTCTCGAGACGCTGATCGAATTGGGACTGACCCACAGCAAGAAGGCATTCCCGGCTCCAGAAGTGCCGAAAGACGAAGATATTCGAAAGGGATGGTATTGATGACTGACTGGACCCCCGGAATGGCAGGCCAGGTGCCGCTGCCATACCCCTTCTATGTGGATATAGTGACCAAGCGCTATTTTGACGGAGTCGATAACAAGAACATGACCCAGGTGCTCAACTGTTTCGCGCCTGATGCCGTGTTGTATGAGGCAACCTCTGATACTACCCATAATGGCCGCGATGCAATCCGGGCGATGTTCGAGAAGCTGTTCGCGGACTTCGAGCAGATCTGGCACGGCAATTTTGTCCATACAGCCGACCCCGGATCAAACGCGATCTGTTCGCAATTCACTGTGCTGATTACCCCCAATGGCGGTGAACAGTTGCGCTATGAAAATTGCAACCGCTTCTATTGCAAGGATCGTCTGTTCCAAGACGTTACCGTCTATATGAGCGGCGACAATCTGCTAAAAGAGGGAGACGCCTGATGCAATATGAACCCGGCCTCTCCCGTGACGAACTGATCCAGCTGGCAACCGAGACCTATTTCAGCAACGTCGATGCGAAGAATATGGAGGCGGCGCTCGACTGTTTCCACGACGGCGCGCTCTTCTGTGTCCAGACCGATTTTACCCGCCATAGCGGCAAGGAAGAAATCCGGCGGATGTTCGAGGATTTCTTCGATGCCTACAAGACCATCGTCCATCGCGATTTCACCTGCACCGTCGATGAGGCCAATGGCAGGATTGCCGCTTCCTTTGTCGCTGAGCTAACCGATGCCGCCGGGGATGTTACATTGCTTAACAACACCAATTTCTGGCGGGTCCGGGACGGGAAATTTCAGGAAGTCTACGTCTATATGAGCGGAGCCAATGTGCTCGTCTAAATTTATTTGACGGGTCAAAAGGCCCGCAAATCATTCCATTCAGGGAAGGAAGAAAAATGCGTCGCACGAAAACAGCTCTTTCACTTTCAGCCGGTTTCGCCGCGCTGGTAGGTTTCAATCCAGCTCTTGCCCAAATCGGTGGTGAGCAAGATGCCAGCGAAGCGCAAGACAGCAATGTAATCATCGTGACCGCCCGGCGACAGGATGAACTGCTCGCCGAAGTACCGGCATCGGTTACGGTGTTCACTTCGGAAATGCTTGATCGCACGGGCGTCCAGCAGGCGGACGAATTTGTCCAGTTGACCGCTGGTGTGACGATCGTCAGTGGCACCGCAGAAGCGGGCGACACCCAGATCAACATCCGCGGCATCAACGGTGCGCGTGACGCGGAAAGCTCGGTTGCGCTGGTGGTCGACGGCATTCTCAAGACCAATACAGCCCAGCTCAACCAGGATCAGGGCACGCTGCGCCAGATCGAAATATTAAAAGGCCCGCAGGGCGCGCTCTATGGCCGCAATGCTGCCGCTGGTGCGATCGTCATCCAGACGCTGAGGCCCGGCGATATATTGGAAGGTGGCGTCAAGCTCAGCGCCGCAGAAGATAATAGCTACAAGGCCTCCGGTTATATCTCGACACCCATTGGCGACAGCGCCGGTCTGGTTCTGTCGGCTTCCTACAACACCAGTGACGGCTTTTATCGCAACAGCTTCCTCGACAACCGCAAGGTTGTTGATGACCAAGAAACCTGGTCAGTCGATGGCCGTTTCATTGCCGAACTGGGCGATTCAACCGAGATCGACGTGAAAGCACGCTATGCCGATCTGACGGGTGCCTCGATCAATTTCAACACGGCGTTTCATCTGCCCAATTTTGCTGGCGTCGATCCGGCCTTTTTTGAAGATGTGAACGATCATGAGTTCGGCTATTATTCGAATATCCGTCCGACCAATGATCAAACCACATTCGAGACGTCGGTTAAACTGACTCATGAATTTGATGCGATGACGCTGACCGCCTGGGCCCTGTACAGCGACGTCGATCAGTCACTGACCGCCGATGGTACGTCGGCAGATTTTGCGCGCTATACTTTCCCCGGCGCGACACAGGCATCGGTAGACGCATCGAACAGCTGTTTTGCGACAACCGCACAACTGACCGGATATCCGCTCAATGCCCCCACCTTTGTCGGCAACAATCCGGTCCCGTTCATTTTTGATCCGGTCAATGGTTCAACCCTTGGCGCGTATAGTCCGACCACCTGTGACGGGACCCAATATCAAATTCGCGAACAGACCGATATCAGTGCGGAAGTCCGTCTGGCCTCGAATGGCGATGGGCCACTGGCCTGGCAGATCGGTGCCTATTATCTGAACATCGACCGCGACGTCGGGGTCAGTCTGGGGGCAGATCTCGGCCAAGGCATTATCCGGCGATTGTACAATGATGCCGATAGCAGCAACCCGACGTCCCAGCTATTCGCCGATAATTTCAACACCAATGTCTATGCCGCTTTCGGTTCGCTCGATTACGGGGTGTCTGACAATTTCGATGTCAGCGTAGCCTTACGCTACGATATCGAGCAGCGGGAAGTGTCCAGCCGGGTCCCCTTGGTAACCGATCCGATCACCGGTGGTCCGATCAATCCGGGACAGGCTTTCGGTGCGATTCCGGATCAAAAGGAAACGTTCAAGGAACTCCAGCCAAAACTGTCGCTGCGCTATGGTCTGACCGACGATCTGAACCTCTACGCCAACTGGGGCATCGGCTTTAAATCGGGCGGTTTCAACAATCAGGGTTCAGCCGCGATTGTCGACCAGAATTTCAACCAGTTCCTCGGTACCAATATTCTGATCAACGATGTCTACCGCAAGGAGACATCAAGCGCGTTTGAGGCAGGATTCAAGGGGTCTGCGGCAAATGGTGCGATCACCTTCGATCTCGCGGGCTATTACACCAAAGTCGATGACATGCAATTTTTCGAATTTTTCGTAGGTGCCTTTGGTTTGCTCAGGGTGGTCTCGAATATCGACAAGGTCGATATCTACGGGGTGGAATTCAACGCCAATGCGGAAATTGTCGAAGGCTGGGATATTTTCGGTTCGGTCAATGTCACTGATAGCGAGATCAAGGCCAACGCATCCCGTCCCTATACGGTTGGCAACAAGTCGCCCCATACCGCAGATTATACGATCAACCTTGGCACCCAGATGGTTGCACCGATCGCTAACAGCTTTGATCTGGTAATGCGTGCTGACTATCGCATCACTGGCCCCACCTGGTTCCACACGGTTCAGGAAGATACTGGTCCGACTCTGTTTAGCGGCTTGCTACCGGGATCAGCGCTCGCGCTTCCCGCATTTGTCGGCGACGGCGATATGTCGATTACAGAGCGCGATGCATTTGGCGTGCTGGATCTGCGTTTCGGACTGGAAGGGGACAATTGGAATATCACCGCCTTTGCCGACAACCTGCTCGACAAGCGCTATCTCAATGACGTGATCACGGCAGTCGAATTTGGCGGGTCGTTTATCTCGCCCGGCGGACTGCGTCGTCTGGGTGTCGAAGTCGGCTATAAATTCTGATCTTCGCGCTACTGTAAAGGTGCCTGGGCGTCGAGCGGTTCGGTGCCCAGCGCCAGGTGCAGGTTGATACGGTTTTCGATGCGCGCGCGCCGGGTCTCGATCGCACGAGTCTCGGCAGCGATAGCCGTGGTCTGCGAATTGATCAGATCGAATATCGTCGAACGTCCGTTGATATAGCGGCTGCGCGTCAGGATCACCGCTTCGCGCGCTTCTTCGGCGGCGGTCGCCGTGGCGTCGACTTGTCTTGCGAGCGTGGCTTCTGCATCGAGCCGGTTCTCGACTTCCTGATAGGCGATCAGCGTCGCCTGGGCATAATCGAACAATGCCGAACGCGCTTGCTCGCCTTGCCGGTCGGCTTCGGCCAGGAGGGCGCCGCCCCGGAATAGAGGCTGTAACAGACCGCCGGTGATCGCGTTTATATAGGTGCCGGGATCGAAAATATCGCCGAAACTGCCGGATGAACTGTTGGCGTCGAAGCGCAGGTTCAACTGCGGGAACATGGCGTGCCGGGCATCGGTTGCCCGAAGGCCGGCAGCGGTCACTCGTGCTTCGGCGGCAATCAGATCGGGACGGCTGGCGAGTAAGGAAACCGGCGCGGTGACGGAGGGAAACGCAACGGGTGTGATCAGGTCGGTTGCGCCTTCGGCTTCCCCAGCAGGATAACGGCCGGTCAGAACTTCCAGCGCCCGTGCGCTATTGGCTGATGCGCGAATTGCCGCTTCTAGCCGGTCTTCGCTGTTCGATACGGCAACCTGAGCCAGCCGGACATCGAGCCGGGAGGCGAGCCCGGCGCGGAACCGTGCGTCGGTGATGCGCAGCGTATCCCTTCGCCGTTCCAGATCGCGGGTGCCAAGATTGAAGGTGAGCGCAGCGGCACTACGATCATACCATGCCTGCACAACCGCGGCGGCCAGCGCCTGCCGGGCGGCGGCAAAATCCGCAGCGGCAGCCCGGGCATCGGCATTGCCTGCTCCGGCCAGCGCCAGATTGCGGCCCCAGATATCAACCTCCCAGCTTGCCGCCAGCGCGCCATCATAAACGGTCGCGGCATTTTCGGCATCGGTGATCGAACCTGACAGTTCGCCCTGCGGAAACAGACCGGCGCGCGATACCCGCATGGCTGCCCGGGCGGCGCGCAACTGCGCCAGCACCGACTGCAGATTGCGGTTATGGGCAAAGGCCTCGCGTACCGCCTGTTCGAGATTTTCATCGGAGAAGGAACCGATCCAGCCGTCCGGATAGATTGCAGCAATGTCCGCGTCACCTTCGTTGACCGTCGACAAATCGGGACGCGATGCCCAATTGTCGGGCGCATCGGGAACGACAGTCCGGTCGAGCACCGGGCCGCCGCGAATGGCGCAGGCCGACAGAAACAGCAGCAGGGCGAAGGATGAAAAATGCCGTTTCATGCGATTCTATCCTGCCGATTTTCTCGAGAAGGCCGCGGCATTTTCTTTGTCTTTATCATCCCATGTCACCGGCTGGCCATCGCGCAGCCGCTCGCCGCCGCGCACGACGATCAGATCGCCGGCGGCAATGTTTCCGGAAATCGCCACCCGGGCACCATCGGGTTCGCCGACCTGCACATCGATGCGTTTCGCGGTCTTGTCTTTGGGATTAATGACATAGACGAATATGCCGCTGTCGCGCAGCACCAGCGCGTCGCGCGGCGCGGTGAGCACCTGGCGTTCGATTCCCGTCGGCACGGTGATCGATATCGCACCGCCCATTTTCAGATTGTGCGTGCCCATCGGTGCCCGCACTTCCAGAGTCCGGCTGATCTCGTCGCCGGTTTCGATGACCGACCGGATGCGCGATGTGCGGCTTTCCCCGTTGGCGATGATGGTGATCTCCTGACCGGCGGCCAGCGAACCGGCGGATGCGATGGGAATGCGCACTCTGGCTTCCGATCCGGTCCGGCCGATGACGCGCGCGATTTCGCGGCCCGGCGTGGCATATTCGCCGACCTCTATCTTTCGCTCGACCAGCTGGCCATCGAACGGGCTGAGGATGCGGGTGCGGGACAGATCGAAATTGGCCGTCTCCAGCGCCACCTGTGCCGCCGCCAGTCGCGCGCGGGTCTGGTCGCGGGACGAAACGGCTTCATCCAGCGAAGCCTCCGACTCGGCTTCTTCCTTGAGCAATTGCTGCAGCCGCCCGACCAGCCGGTTCTGATAGGTCAGATCGGCTTGCAGGCGCCGGACTTCGGCTGCCGCGGAATCGCGGGCCAGTCGTGCACTGCGGCTGTCGATCACCGCAATGACCGCGCCCTTGCGGACTCGTGCACCGATATTGAGCGTGGACTGAATGCGTCCGGCAATTTCCGATGCGACGATCGAATCGCGGTCCGCGACAATATCGCCGGGGGCGGTGAAATTGGGAGTGAGGGCGGTCTGCTCGATCTTCGCCAATGTCACAATCGCCGGCGGAGGACCGGCCTGATCCGGGCCGCCCTGCTGCCCGTCTGCTGGACTCGGGACAAAGAACAGAAAATAGACCAATGCGGCCAGCAACAGGGCGCTGCCTATTGCGAACCAGCGGGCATTTGTTTTTACCAGATCGGGGACAAAATCGGGAAGGGCAAGAGTCATTCGGCAGGCTCCAGTGCTGGTGTGCCGGTTAGCTTCGGCGGCAATCTCTGGTCGGTCGGACCGGCTTGTCTGGCCCCGCCCAGCTGGATCAGTGCCGGCAGCAGGACCAGTGTGAACAGGGTGGAAACAAGCACGCCGCCAACGATGATGACGGCAAGGCCGCGATAAATGGCGCTGCCCGGGCCGGGAACCAGCGCCAGCGGCAGCATGCCCATCACCGATGTTCCGGTGGTCATCAGGATCGGCCGCAAGCGCAACCTGAGCGCGCTATGCGCGGCTTCCGAACGGCTCATGCCTGCGGCTTCGCAGTCGCGGGCCTGGGCCATCAGCAGGATCGCATTGTTGACGACGATGCCTAGCAATATCACAAAACCGATCATCCCGAGCAGATCGAGCGGAGTCGGCTTGAACAGGTTGAGGATCTGGATTCCGATCACACCACCAACAGTTGCCAGTGGCAGGGCGATGACCACCAGAGCAGAATCCCGGGCGGAGCGGAACAGCGCGGCCATGATCACGAACAACAAGGCCGCCGCCAGCAGGAAATTACCGCTCAGCGTCGATATTGCCTTGAGCAGTGCATCGGCGTCGCCGCCGTAGCGCAGCGTGCCGCCGGGAGGCAGGGCATTGCGGATCGGCCCCTCGGCCGATGTCTCGATCTTTTCGAGCGCCTCGCCAAGCGCGACGCCCGGTGGTGGCGAGACATTGATGGTCAGGGTTTTCCGGCCATCGACATGGGCGATCTGGGTCGGGCCGACGCCGCGCAACAGGGTCGCGACTTCGCCCAGCGGCACCGCTCCGCCATTGGGCGTGACGATCGGCGCGCTTTCAATCGCTTCGGGATCGACCGCTTCAAGGCCGCGCATGATCACGCGCATTCGCTCGCCGTCCGACACATATTCGCCGAGATAGAGTCCGTCACCCATCGCCCGCACCGCCCGTCCGACCTGATCCCGGGTCATGCCCAGTTCGGCAATCCGCCGGTCATTCGGGGTGAGCCGCAATTCGGGCACCACGACATTGGGGTCGGGATTGGCTCTGACCATCGCGCCGGGAATGGCGGCGTTGATCGAGTCCGTCGCGACCAGGGCTGCCTGTCGCAAGGCTTCGTCATCTTCGGCCTGCAGATAGAGTTCGATATTGCCGTTACCGCCAAAATTTCCGAACAGGCTGCCCTGTGCGGCAAAGGCCTGGACATCAGGGAAGCCAGAGAGAATCTCGCTATTGACGATGCCGACCATCTCTTCGATCCGCGACTGGTCCTTGATCCGGATACCGGTGTTCAGGCCCCATGGATTGACGAACAGATAATAGTTGAGCAGCTCCGGCTGCTTCTCGCCCTTCAGATAAGGGTTGAGCCGCTGGACAACCTCTTCGGCGATTTCCGAGCGCGCCGCTTCCAGCGTCTGCCCCGAAGGCAAGCCGACCCAGGCATCGACGGCATCGCGCTTGACGTCCGGCAGATAGTCGGTCTGCGGCCAGAGAAAATAGGAGATTAATATTGGCGCGAATATGAGCGAGGGAATCCAGATTCTGCGTTTGCGATCGCTGTCGATCAGGCTGAAAATCCTGTCTGCATAGCCATCCCAGCGCCGTTCATTGTCATCCAATTCGAGATCACCGGCGAAATGGCGCGCCGCCGCTGGCAAAACGGTTACGGCGACGATCAGGCTGGCGATCACCGAAATCGCGATGGTCAATGCGAGATCGGCAAACAATTGACCTTCAACATCCTTGATGAACATGATCGGGATGAAGATCGCGACGGTGGTGGCGGTCGAGGCGAACAGCGCCGGCCAGACCTGAGAGACGGCTTCCAGTGCCGCCGGGCCGGGCTCGGTGCCCTGTTTCCGGATGCGCACGAAATTTTCCATCACCACAATCGCGGCGTCGAGTACCATGCCGGTGGCAAAGGCGAGGCCGGCGAGCGAAATGACGTTGATCGATCGCCCGGCCATGCCGAGCACGGCAAGCGTGGCGAGCAGGCAGATCGGCACGGTCGTGGCGATGATTATGGTCGCCCTGGTGCGCCGGACGAACAGCCAGAGCAGGCCGACGGCGAGGAGGGTTCCGAGCAGCAGATTGCCGCCCAAAAAGGACAGGGCGCGTTTGATGAAAACAGACGGGTCGAAACTTTTCTCGATCCTCGCTCCGATACTCTGCAGCTCGTTCTGGTTGAATGTCTCGACTTCGGCGAGCACTGCATTGATCGCGTCCAGCGTGTTACTGCCAGGCTCCCGGATGACCTGCATGCCGATCGCCGGATTACCATTCTGATAGGTCGCGCCAAATGCCTTGTCGGGCCCGACATTGATATCAGCGACATCGCGCATGCGGATAACCGTCGTTCCGCGCTGGGCGACGGTCAGGTCACCGATCTGCTCGGCGGTGAAATTGCCCTCAAAGCGCAGCGCATAGCCGCGACGACCGACATCGACGGTTCCTCCGCCAACATCCTGAAAGCGGCCAACCGCGCGGGACAATTCTTCAATCGTGAGATTGAGCTGGGCGAGCCGCCAGGGATCAAAGCGGATGCGCAATATCCGTTCCCCGGTAGGGGCCTGCAGATCGACGCCCTGAACGCCTTCTATGGTTTCCAGTTTTGGAATGATCGTGTCGCGCGCGAAGCGGGCGAGTGCTTCGCTGTCCATATTGCTGTCCGGCAGGGCCTGCATGAACAGATAGATCAGCGATTCCCCCTGCTGGCCATTGCCGCCGCCGACAACCGGGCGGTCGGCGTCGAGTGGCCAGTTGCGGACCTGCTGCGCCCGGCTCGACACTTCGGCGAAGGCCTTGTCCATATTGGTGCCGAGCGCGAATTCCAGATTGAACCAGACATTGCCGTTGTTCGACCAGCTATTGATGGTTTCCAGTCCGGGAATACCGCGCAGCTGTTCCTCGATCGGAATTGCGATTTCTGCTTCCATTTCCTTGGGGCTGGCCGCGCGCCAGCTGGCCTGCATGGAGAGCTGTGGCCGTTCGATATTGGGAAAGAGCTGGATCGGTGTGGTAAAGGCGGAGACGATTCCGATCAGCGCGACGAGAGCCAGTCCGGCGGCGATGGCAGCGGGATAGCGTAAGGCGATATTGGTCAGGGTCATCGCAGGAATCCTGCAATAAACTTGCCGTTGACATACTGTTGCTCGCTATCCCTCATTCAGGCTTCTCCCGTCCCAAAGCCGGCACAATCGCTGTGAAGAAGAAGGCCTAAGGTAACAAAAGAAACCTTATGAGCCGCTTTCGACCAAATTCGACCCGCTTTCGATGAACGGCAGTATCAGCAATAGCATGCAGCAGGTAACACGAGGGCCTGGCGGCTGGTGAATCTAGGCCCGCGAAGGTTTTGCCCGGGATGTCTGACGGGTGACGTCATCGGCGAACAGCTTCTCGTAAAGACTGATCGTCTGGTCTGCGATTTCTTCCCATTGCGGGAAGCGCGCGGCGTTTACGCGAAATCCATCCGGATTGGCGTTGGCGCGAACCAGTGCGCTGATCATGCTCCGGATATTGCCGGGACTGAAATAATGTTTTGCATTGAGCCTCAGGTCCCGGTTCTCCGGGAGATCGCTTAACAGAAGCGGGCAGCCAAGGCTGATCGCTTCGAGCAAGGTGTTGGAATGGCCTTCCCGGATCGAAGGGTTCACGAAAAAACGCGCGCCACGGTAAAGTGGGGCGAGGCTCGAGCGGGGCAGGCTGCCAAGCATGATGATCCGCTCGTCATTCAGGTCTTCTATCTGTTTGCGATCGGTCCTTTTGCCCCAGTCCCCGACGATCACCAGTTGCATGTGCGGCTGGCTTTTGGCGAAGACGCGAAAGGCGGAGATCAGACTGTGGATGTTCTTCTTTTGCGATATCTGGCCGACGAACAATATATATTCCCCGCTGACCGGCGCGGGACTCTCTTCCGGATAATGTTCGGTTCGGTCGAGCGCATTGCCGATCACATGGATATTTTGCCCGGTGCCGGCGCCATTTAGTTTTTTGGCCAATGCGGGGGTAACGGCGATCACTATATCCGCCCAGCGCATTTGATAATGCGCCCAGTGCATAACCAATTTCTTTGGCCCACTCGAAGGGCTCGCGTGACAATTGGCGCCGTAGCGGACGACAATCTTGCAGCGGATCAGCTTGTAGGCCCAGAGCAGGAATGCGGAATTGAGACAGGTGAAATGGACAATGTCAGGGCGGGTCCGGATTGCTCTGAACAGTGTCGCAACGGAATAAAACAACCGGTCGATTTTCGGAAAACCCACCGACGGAGCGCGCCAGAGGGAAACGCCGCAATAGTCGTCGCTTTGCATATGCGGCTTCATGCCGGCAACGCACACCTTCCAGCCCCGGCTGACAATCAGAGGGAATAGCCGTTCAGTATTTTTTTCTACGCCGCCCTCAACATCCGGGATGCCGCGCGCGCCGACGACCAATATCGATTTCACTAATCGTGTTTCCTGCTGGAGCCAGAATAGTACGCCATATCGCACCAAGCTGGTTAACAAATTCAAGCGCGATCGAGTCAGTTGGCCGATATAGCCAAATATTAGGCACCAAATTGAGACAATGCGCCGCTTTTGCCGGGAAAAGATATTTTGCGGGAGGCTGTTGATTGGGTTATGGCCGTGACAACAAGGTTAAAGACATGTTGACCATGAATCCGGCAGGCAAGATGGAGCGAACCACAATGCTTGAAGACCAGACCGATCAGTTGAGGCCGCCACCCGCCGTCATCCGGAAGATATTGACTCTCGATCCGCGTCGCGTCGAATTCAGAATTCGCGGTTTTGACCTAGCCGAAAAAAGCCATGAAGAACGGCTGGAATCGATCGGCAAGACCTTTTTGCGCGGTTATAATCTGATATTGTCTGCCCGTTCGCTGATCGAGTTCGAACAGGCAATGGCGCAGGAGCCGGCTTTGTTGCGCGGTTTTTTCATCGAAGGGGGAGCGATGGGCAGCGCGCTGGTCGACTCCCTTCCGTTTCGCCGGCCGATGCTCGGGAGATTCCGGGCGCGGTTTGAGAAGCGCTATCCTTTGCTGGTCCACGCCGGCACCGGGCTGGCCATGTCCAAGCTTTCCTGGCGGGAAAAGGCCATTATCGGTGCCCTGGATCCTTTTTACCGCTGGCTGGCCTATGACGGCATGGGCTATCACAATGTCTATTTTCAGCAGGAAAAGACGCTCAATAATCCCAAGCGGATATTGGCAGGCTATGCCTCACGCGCTTACGATCAGGGTGTCGGGCGCGGCATCTGGTTTGTCAGCGGCGCCGAAATCGGCAAGGCGGCGGCTCTCGTCGACGGCATGGCGGCAGATCGAAGGGCGGATATCTGGTCCGGAATCGGTCTTGCCACCTGCTATGCCGGTCCGGCTGACGAGAATATATTTATGGAAGGCTACCAGCGGGCCGGAAAAAATGGCGAGTGGTTTGCCCAGGGCATAGCCTTTGCCTGCAGCGCGCGCATCAGTGACCAGAGCATGCCGAATACGACCAGCGAGGCAATCAGGACCCTGTGGGGCATGGAGCCCGAAGAGCTGGCAGCGCTGGTAGAGGAACTCCGGCAAAGCAATGCAAAAGGAGCCCGAGCGGATCATCCGCGCTATGAGGCATGGCGGCATAGCGTCGCGGACGCTTTCGTCCAGAGCATCACCGAGCGTACGCGCGGCGACGGCAAAGGCATTTTCTTTCCGCAACAGGCGCAGCGGGAATCGGTGCCTTCACGCTCGGGTTCAGCCTCTCCAGAGACCGTCGACCGTTTCTGAAAGCTGCCTTTCAGCATAAAAAATTGCGAATACCCGCACGGCAGCATCCGGGTGGGTAACGATATTCAATCGGCCCGATTCAGACGGCAGCTTCCGGACTGACAGCTTTAGGGAGAAAGTTTTGAAGAGCGGACATTCGATCCGTTAAACAAGTGCGCTTCTATCTTTCGATCAGATCAGCGACCTCTCGCAACTGGCGGCGAAGCCATGTCTGTGCCGGATGACCACCCAGGCGCGCGTGCCATACCATATCGATGCTGCGATATGCTGGCGGGGCGTTTATCGGGCAGGGGGTTATCGCCAGACCCATTCGTTTTGCAAAAACCTCGCCCATGGGTCTCGGGCAGGCCATGATCAGGTCGGTCGCTTCGAGCGCGAGCGGAGTGGGCGCGAAAGTGGCCATGGTGAGAACCACCTGACGGCTGCGCCCGCTCTGCGCCAGAACATCATCGACCGAGCCCCTCGGTTCGCTGCGCGTGCTGACCAGTAAATGCCGTGCGCTGGTATAGGCATCCAGATCGAGCGGGGTGCCCGCCAACGGGTGGTCCGGTCGCATCACGCAGACCCAGTCCCCGTCGAACAATGGTTCCGAAACAAAGCGATCCGGCGGGTCCGGCCAGCTGATCAACGCAATGTCAGCGGCTTGGGTATCCAAATACTCGCCGGAATTGATGCTAGCGGTAATGGTTCGTATCGAGAGCCCCGGTGCGGTCTTCCTGATTCGCTCCATTAGCGGCGGTATTAATGTCATCAGCCCGTAATCTTCCGTCGCGATGGTGAACGAACGCTGCGAAGTTTCAGGGTTGAAGGACGCGCTATCAAGCGCATCCTCTATGCCGCTGAGCGCTGCCTTTATCGGGCCGCTCAATTCCAGCGCCCATGCCGTTGGCCGCATCCCGCTCGGGCTTCGAACAAACAGTTCGTCACCAAGGCGCTCGCGCAAACGGCTGAGAGCGTTGGAAAAGGCTGGTTGCGACAGGCCGATGTCCTTTGCCGCATGGGTAACATTGCGCTTCCGCATTAGCGCGTCGAACACTACCAGAAGGTTCAGATCCAGAGAGCGTAAATTCATAAGATGAATATTAAGTATTTCATTATTCAATTTCAACAGACAATCCGAAGCGACCATATGCCTTGTCGACGGGAACGAGTTGTTGCTGTCGACAAGAAAGAACAGACTATCGGCTTGAAGCAAATTCAGGCCACCCCTTTGGCGGCGGCACTTGTCCCTCCCTCCCGTGCCGCCGCCATTCCCCCGAAGGGTGCAGTCTCTCTTTCTCTCCCTCTGGCGGCAGCGCGTCCCTGAACTCTCCCCCAAGCGCTGCCGCCACGCCGAGGCGAGATCTGCGGGAAACGATAGCAACCGATTTTGAACAAAGGAAAAAACCATGACCGAATTTACACTTTATGATGAAACCAATGCTCCGGAAGACAGCCAGATATTGCTGGCCCAATCAAAAAAAAGCTTTGGTATGGTCCCCGGCCTGCACGCCGTGATGGCCGAAGCGCCGGGTCTTCTGGAAGCCTATAAGATTGTCCATGAACTGTTCGCCAATTCCAGCTTTGACAAGGATGAAATCACAGTCGTCTGGCAGACCGTCAATGTCGAGAATGATTGCCACTATTGCGTTCCTGCGCATACCGGCATTGCCAAATCCATGGGTGTCAGCGACGTCATTACGGAAGCGCTACGCGATGAAACGCCGTTGCCCAATGCCAAGCTGGAAGCTTTGCGCGATTTCACGCTCAGCGTGGTCCGCGATCGCGGCAATGTCGCCGAGGAAAAGGTACAGGCTTTCCTCGACGCGGGTTTCAGCAAACGGCATATTCTCGAAGTGATTCTCGGCTATTCGCAGAAGATCATGTCGAACTACACCAATCATCTGGCGCATACGCCGGTTGATAAAGCCTTCGAAAAATTCGCCTGGGAAAAAGGCGGCGCAACCGTAGCGGCTTAAGCGGGTAGCAAGGTCGGGACGGCGAAATGCGCGCCGTCCCGGTCTGCCGCTTTAATTCTGGAACATGACATGGAAAATCCCGACGCTGCACCGATAATTGTTTTCGACGTCAACGAAACTTTGCTTGATATCACCACGCTTGAGCCCTTGTTTGACCGGCTGTTCGGTGATGCTGCCATGTTACGCACATGGTTTGCCGAGTTGATCCTATATTCGCAGACGATGGCTCTGTCGGGTCTCTATGCTCCCTTCGGTGAGCTGGCCGCAGGAACATTGCGGATGGTCGGCAGCAACCAGGACATCGCCGTGTCGGACGCCGACATTGCGGATATGAAAGAGCGTCTCGGAAATATGCCCGCACATCCGGATGTCGTGCCCGCCCTGACGCGCTTGCGGAATGCAGGTTTCCGGCTGGTCACATTGACCAATTCCGCCAGCGCGCCTTCACCGACGCCGCTTGAAAAAGCAGGCATCGATCGTTTCTTTGACCGTCATTTTAGCGTCGAGGCCGTGCAGAAGTATAAACCTGCCCCGGAAACCTATCAATATGTGGTGCGGGAGCTGGCTGTCGAAACGGCGGATTTGCTTATGGTCGCCTGCCATTTGTGGGATATAATCGGCGCACAGGCCGCGGGTTGCCAAGGTGCATTCGTCACCCGGCCGAACAATGCCATCCTCCCCGCTGAGGGGCTCCCCGTGCCAGATATTACCGTCTCAGGTCTTGGCGACCTGGCCGATCAGCTTGTAGGGTGGTCGTGATGCGACGTGGCTCAACGTCCGCTTGCCAGTAATAATTTGCGCTGGGCAGAGCGTTCGCTAGCGGACCGGAAGTGAAAATTGCACCCAGGTGTCCACTGAACCGAAATCAGCGCCTATATTTGACCACCTTGCCTGCACAGCAATGACGGTTCTCCGATGAATGTCTGAAATGGTGCGGTCGAGAAGACTCGAACTTCCACGGGGTATTAACCCCACAGCGACCTCAACGCTGCGCGTCTACCAATTCCGCCACGACCGCACTGTCTCTAGCTTGGGACACTCGTGTCCCGGGTAGGCGCGAGCCTCTAGCAAAGGGGTTGAGTGGCCGCAACAGATATTCGTTGCCGTGTGACTTGTCTGTTAACCGGCGCGGTGATTATGTCCCGCAAACGCACATTAGCCGGTGCCGGAGCCCTTGCGTCGTCAGAAAAAACGGCAAACACGCCAGTTAACCTTCTATTGACCTTGTTCGCGACGATCGAAGTCCGCTCTATCCTGACCTATGGACAGCGTGTTTCTTTTTTTGCTCATGCTCGGTGCGACGCCGGACGGGCCTCTGGCCGAGGCTTCTTCCAGCCCGACTCGCGTGCAAGCGACGGCGCGTGTCAGGATATTGCGCGCGGAAGTGATTGATTTCGGAGCATCGGTTGATCGGCGCGGCGTCCAAGTCGCGAGCGATGGTAGCGATATATTCCAGCTTGCCCCGATCCGCTCGACGGGCGAGGTTGAAAGCGCCGATGGCCGGATGATCCGGCTGCAGGAATTTCACTGATCCGGTTGAAGGCCGCGTCTACTCGCGGCTCTGGTCAGCCCATCCGACTTCCAGCTGGCTGGCGCCGCGCGGTACGTCGAGCTTGGCCTCGTTGAAATTTATCTTGGCGCCGGGCGCGAGCGATTGTGCCGGTGCCGTCATTTTCCAGCTATAGACAATCCGGCCGCCCGCGTCGCGCAGGATTACCAGCATCGGCGGGATCGGCTCGTCGTTGGTTGTCGGGTTGATGATCGTTCCGCTGGCGGCAAAATATTCGGTGCCGTCGGCCAGCGTCCGGCGATCCTGCTTCTGGCTCAGCTCAATGAGCAGCGGGGTTTCTTCACTCGATGCAAATTCATAGTTTGAAATCCACTGCGGCGGCCCGAAATAATATAGCGCGGCACCCGAAGCCATTACCAGGGCGGCAAAGGCAACGGCTGCCATGGTCCAGAGCTTTGCCGGATTGCGACGCGGCTTGAACGGTGGTTCGTGCGCGAAGCTGCTCTCTCCAGAGGCATAGCCCGGGTTGACAGAAATCGGCGGTGGCGGAGCCGAACGCGAGACCGGAGAGACGGGCGGATTGGGCTCCCAGTCCTGCTCGGCTGCGGGTTCCGCCTTGGTGGCCGGCGGGGTCTGCACCGCAGAACCTGCGTCGGCCAGTTTCTTTTCGGGAACCGGCGCTTCTTCCGGAATGGCCGGCTCCTGAAACCAGCTATGGCGACAGGACGCGCAGCGTACCGAACGACCATTGGGCCCAATGGCGCTGTCGGGTACGAGATATCGGGTTTTGCAAGCCGGGCAATTCAAAATCATGACGCCCCTCTAAACACGCCATGACGATAAACTGCAAGTGGCTGCTTGACCGATTTGAGACCGAATCGGGTTTTTCCGCGTTTTCCTGCTGAATCGATTGTCGTTGCTGGACAGCGGAGTTGATTTGGGGGGAGTTAACCGCCTATTGGTTGCGCGACCGGGCAATATTTCGCCGCGATATTGGAATGTAGAGCATGAAGGACGAAATTGTTCGATTTGAAAATGTCGGTCTGCGCTATGGTGCAGGCGCTGAAACCTTGGCTGATCTCAATTTCACCCTGTTCCCGGGCAGCTTCTATTTCCTCACCGGCGCGTCCGGCGCAGGCAAAACCTCGCTGCTGAAACTGCTCTATCTGTCGCAGCGTCCCAGCCGCGGCGTGATCCGGCTTTTTGGGGAAGATGCGGTGACCATGCCGCGCGAACGGCTGCCCGGCTTTCGCCGCCGGATTGGCGTGGTTTTCCAGGATTTTCGTCTCGTCCCGCATCTTTCGGCCTTTGACAATATCGCGCTTCCCTTGCGGGTGGCCGGCGTGCGCGAGAAAGATCTGGAAGTCCCGGTAGCAGAGATGCTCGAATGGGTCGGTCTCGGAGACCGCGCCTCAGCCCGACCGGCGACGCTTTCCGGTGGCGAACAACAGCGCGTGGCGATTGCCCGGGCAGTAATCGGCAGGCCGGAAATATTGGTCGCCGACGAGCCGACCGGCAATGTCGATCCGGAAATGGCGATCCGTTTGCTGCAATTGTTCGAGGCGCTCAATACGCTCGGCACCACTATCGTCGTGGCGACTCATGACATTCATCTGCTTAGCAAGATACCCGGTGCCCAGATGATGCGGCTGGAAAAAGGCATGCTCGCCGATCCGACCGGATCGCTGCGCCATCCGCCGCGTCCCAAAGACCAGTTGCAGTAGGACACAGGGCAGATGTTCAAATTTTTCGCCATCCCCGGTCATGATCGGCGCCTGATCCCGGAAGGCCGCCTCTCCGGTCCGATGCCGTGGGTGATTGCGATCATGATTTTCCTCACCGTTTTGGCCGCCGCTGCCGGACTCGCGATGACGCGGGCGATCGGCGATGTGTCGGACGAATTGTCCAGTCGGGCAACGGTGCAGATTATCGAGGCCAATCCGGAAGCTCGCAGCCGACAGGCGGCCGCCGCTGCCGAGCGATTGCGCGCCTTGCCGCTGATTGAAGAGGTACGGGTGTTGCCGCCCGAGGAGATAGAGGCGCTGATCGAGCCGTGGCTGGGTACGCAGGATCTGGCCGACGACATTCCGCTCCCAGCGCTGATTGATCTGAAACTGGTCCGGGTTGCGACGGAGGCGGAATATCACTCGTTGCGTGGTGCGCTGCAACCGGTCGCACCGGGAGCCCGCGTGGAGCCAAGCAGCGGTTATATCGCGCCGGTCATTGCGCTGGTGCGTTCCTTGCAGTGGATTGCCTTCGGTCTGGTCTGTCTGCTCGCCCTCGCAACCGGCGCCGCCGTGATCATTTCGGCGCGCTCGGCGCTCAATACCCATACCGAAACCATTGCCGTCGTCCATTTGCTCGGCGGAACCGACCAGCAGATCAGCCGGTTGTTCCAGCGACGCATTGCGCTGGACGCTTTGCTCGGCGGCCTGATCGGACTGGTCGGGGGCACCGCGATCATCTGGCTGATCAGCATCCAGCTGACCGCGCTCGGCTCCGGGCTGGTAGAATCGGTTGGTCTCGACTGGTGGAGCTGGTTGATAATTGCCGCCATTCCGATATTGGGAATGTTCCTTGCCATGGTGACCGCCAAATTAACGGTTATCGGCGCCCTGAAAAAGATATTATAGCCCGCTGAATGATTTTGCGCCTTTTCTCTTTCCTGATCCTGCTCTGGATCATCGGCTTTGCCTGGTTCGCGATCGATTTGCCGCGTCCGGCAGACGATGATGCCCATACCGGCTCTGTCGTCGTCCTCACCGGCGGAGCTGGCCGTATCGACCGCGCGCTGGATATACTTGAAGCAAAAACCGCAGGACGCCTTTTGATCTCCGGCGTCGACCGGGATGTGAAGGCGGCGGAACTGGCGGCTGAATATGACCGGCCGGGCGAATTGTTCGATTGCTGTATCGACCTCGGCTTCCAGGCCGTGGACACGCGGTCCAATGCCCTGGAAATAGCCCGCTGGGCCGCACGGCGGGGCGACAAGTCGGTGCGTCTCGTGACGTCGGACTGGCATATGCGCCGCGCCCTGCTGGAGCTGGAAAGGGCGATGCCGTCGGAAGTCCGCATCCTGGCTGATGCGGTGCAGACACGGCCGTCACTGGGAACGTTGTTCACCGAATATAATAAATATCTGATGCGCCGTCTGGCCGCTCTGGCGGGTGTCTGAAATGCTGGCCGTGATCCGTTCGCTGCTCTTCATGGCGGTCTTCTATGTCGGCTCGGTTCCGATCATAATCGCGACCTTTGTCGGCGCGTTTTTCTGGCCGAAGAGCATCTATTATATGGCACAATCTTGGAGCCGTTACCATTATCTGTGCGCCCGATTGATTCTTGGCATCCGCGTCGAGGTCAAGGGCGTGATCCGCAACGAGCCTTTGCTCTACGTGTTCAAGCATGAAAGCATGTTCGAAACCATCGATTTGCTGCGGATTTTCGACAAGCCTGTGGTCATTGCCAAGAAAGAGCTTCTGGTCATCCCTCTATGGGGATGGGCCGCGACCAAACATGGCTTGCTCGGCATCGATCGCGACGGCGGTGGCGCAGCGATGCGGCAGATCATCAAACAGGCCAAGAAAGCCGTAGCGGAGGGCCGTCCGATCGTGATCTTTGCCGAAGGCAGCCGCGCCCGCCATGGCGAGAGGCCCGAACTACAGACCGGTTTTGCGGGCATATACAAGCTGATGGGCATACCGCTGGTGCCGGTGGCGCTGAACAGCGGGCTTGTTTCTCCGCGCGATACATTTGTGCAGAAAAGCGGCGTGATCACATATGAGGTGCAGCCGGAGATCGAGCCGGGCCTCGATCGCGACGATATCCGCGACCGGGTGCACGCCGCGATCAATATGCTGAACGATTAGGCACAGCTGGTTTTACAGGGGCCCGGGCGTCACTTGAGAGCTTTGCATTCCCTGATTTCGAATGGAACAGGGTCGGTCGATCCGGTTCAATCCCTCCCTCCCGTAGCGCGACGTTAAATCTAAGGAAGATTACGTGGTTATCTGTTATCGTGGGCACGCTAGGGACATCAGATTTGGTGGGGAATGGCCGAAAGCCAGATATTATCTTGCTATTCCCCTCACATTAAATCCGGAGAAGATATCATGAATGAACAAAAAACACGTACTGTCCGCGAAGCGGTTGGCGTCTTCCAATCCGAGAAAGCGCTTCAGGCTGCGGTTGATGATCTGTTGTGCCATGGTTTCGATCAGTCAGAGCTCAGTCTGCTGGCTCCGGTGTCGTCCGTTCAAAAGGAACTGGGACACAGCTTTGCTTCGGTGAAAGAACTGGAAGATGACCAGGCCGTTCCTACCACTGCCTATATCTCGACAGACACAATCGGTGATGCGGAAGGCGGCGTTTTTGGTGGACTCATTTATGTCGGCGCGCTGGCCACGCTCACTGCAGTGGTTGCGTCGGGCGGTGCTATTGGCGCAGCGATCATAGCGGCTGCTGCTGGCGGCATCGGCGGCGGTGCCATTGGCGGTATATTGGCCAAGCTAATCGGACAGCATCACGCGGATTATGTCGAGGACCAGCTGGAACGCGGCGGTTTGCTCCTGTGGGTGCGGACGTGGAATGCTGCTGACGAAAAACACGCCGTGGAAATTCTGGCCAGCCATAGCGGGTCGGATGTTCACGTGCATGACCTTCCCGCCGCTCATGATGTGCTGGAGGATCGTTACGGCGGCGAGACATTCGCTGGCGAGCTGCAAGCCTATCGCGGCGTCCCTTATTCTTATCTCCCTAACGGGGAATATTATATCTCCGGTGAGGTTCTGCCTACGGAACGGGACGTCAAGGCAAGGATTGACCGGGATATCTATCTCGAAACATTGCAGTCCGAGGCGAAAGAACAGGGCTGGGATATCGAATCGCTGCTGGGCAATCCCGCTGGTATATTTCAGACGCCAGCCAAGTTACTGGCAACCGACCTGCCAGATGCTATCAAAGCCGATATTCTCAAACGCTGGGCCTATGGCGAGAAGCAGCTCGAAATCGCGTCTGATGACGGCATGAAGCCAGCCAAAAACGGTGATCGGCTGCAGGAAATCAATCTGGCGTTAGAGCGGCTGTAAGCGATTCGGACATTTCGGTTCATCCCCGGTAACTGCTGGCTTGCGTCGTGCTTGCCGCTCCCGAAACAGAAATGGCCCGGGTTTCCAGACAGGGAACCCGGGCCATTCAACATGGAACGCCTGTATTTGCTGAACCAGGGAAGAAGGTATTCGCCGGTTCCGCCAGATGTCCCCGATTGATTACATCGCTTTCTTGAAGGCGGATTGGCTTTCCTCGAGAGCCTTGTCGAATGCCGCGCGCGATGCGGATAATGCGTCACGTACCGCCGTCCATGATGTTGTGCCTGCCTTGTTCAGGTCTTTCAGCTTTGCGTTGGCAATGTCCGCATTTTTCTCCAGCCTTGCGACAGCAGTATCTACTTCTGCCTTGCTACTCGCTTGCAATGTCTTCGCCGTTTTCTTGACGCGTTCCATTGTTTTTGCCCAAGCGTCTTTCAGTGCCTCGATACGCACCTGAAAATAGGCTTTGTCTTGTTCGTACATTCCGGCCGCGGCATCAAAATAGGCCATGACATTATCTTCGAACCTGGCCCATTCGGCTTCCATATCCTTGCGGGCTTCGGCGGTTACCAACTCCCCGATTTCCTGATTCTCTGCAACCCACGCCTGATAGGCGTCACGGTTGGCCTTCATCTTGGCAATTGCTGCATCCGCCTTGGCGCGGGCATCTGCCTGCACATCCTGTGCCCGTGCCTCAAAATGGGCGACGGAGGCGTCGATTTCGTCGAGGCGGTTCTTGGCCCGTTCAATATAGCTGTGAAGATGGCTTTGATTGGTCATTGTAATTCTCCTTGAGTTTGGCTTCGGGGGGATCGGGTTTGGTTGATCAAGCGGCGCTTTTTGCGGTCGCCGGAGCCCCGGTTGATTTGCCAATGGCTGTTGCGAGCATCACCAGTGTCCAGCCGGAGATGAGGATGTTGATTCCGGCGAGTATGCCGAGTGTCCAGAGCGCAGAAAATGGCAGCTGCCACCAGAGCAATATGCCGACGGCAGCGGCAGCGATGCCATTGAACAACATCCAGCCCCAGCCGGTCAACGGGCGCATCTTGAAGGCAAATATTGTTTTCAGAATGCCTTCGGCGAGAAAGGCCGCGGCGACAAATATGGTCAGAACAAAAACGGCTTCCATTGGGCGTATCAGGAGCATGATACCTGCCACTAGCCAAACAATGCCGACGAGCACGGCTAGCAGGATCCGGCTCCATTTGTGAAAGCTGAATGCCTGGATGATCTGGGCCGTTCCTGCGATCACCAGCAATATGGCAATGCATATCGCTACGCCAATACTGGTGATCAGAGGAAAGACTATTGCTCCTGTGCCGGCAAGGATCATGATGATCCCGGTCGCCATTACCCAGCCACGACTGCTGGATATCTGCTCTGCGAAAACCGAAGAATCATCTTGGGTCGCGGTGGTCATGGTCTTTCTCCAATTATGGCATCGGTGGCGTTTGGAAACTTGATCGTGGCAAATCCTGACTGTGTTGAAATCCGGATTGATCAAATTCGTGGCGCCTGATTACGAGCGAATGTTACGTCCCAAAATCCGTAAATTCACTTAGCCGGTTGTGTGCCATATCGATTTGGAGCGCTGCAATTTCCGGGCAAGCCGACCGGCATCTTGCGAACCCGCTTTTGTGGAAATTACGTAGTTACAAATCTATGCACATATTGTCTGGAGGCCCTACCCGAGGCGATGATGATATCTCGCCACAAACATCCTCAAGGAGCCCATGGCATGAAAAAGACGATATCAACCATTAGCACTGCGCTGGCCCTTTCCATCGCGGTTCAAGGCTGCACCCAGAAAGCAGAAAGTGGCGATCAGGCGGAATGCGCCACATCTGAAAATGACGGGATGGCAGGCGCTCAGGAAAGCATGGATGCGGCGAAACATGACGCCAGCAAAGCGGCGATGGAAGCGAATAATGCAGCGAAAATGTCGGTGACGGCCGCAAAACTGGCGGTTTGTTCGGAAGCACAGAAGGACAAAGAGGCCGCCGCTCAAATGGCGATCAACGCGGAGGCAGCTGTCAAACGGGCACAAGCCAAGATCCTGACGGCCAATACAAAATTGGATCTGGCGGCGAATGAAAATGCCAGAAAAGCTCAGGACCTGGTCGAAGAGGCCGTGGCTGCAACGAGTGCAGCGGTTCTCGAAACTAACGCATCGCTTATGGCCGGACTGGAATCCGATACGGCCGCTGCAAAACAGGCAGCAGATGCAGCACAAAAAGCTGTGATCAAGGCCGCGGCCGCGACTGCTGATGCTAGTAAAGCTGCCCAGGTTGCGGCAAAGGAAACCTGGGAACAGGAAATGCAAGAAGGCGGGGCAGACGAATAACGGTCTGACCGAGCAACCCTGCGCACAAACAAGAGGAAATACAGATGCAAGGATTTGTCGATAATATTGAAGCTTTGACGGAGCAGAATGATGACTTTCGCCGCGTGCTCTACACGGGGCATAATCTGCAACTCGTGGTCATGACGCTTCAGCCGGGCGACGAGATCGGTATGGAAGTCCACGACGACCGCGACCAGTTTTTCAGGATTGAAGAGGGCAGTGGTGAAATCTGGATCGATGGCAAGGCGAATAAAGTAAAGGCTGATGACGGTATCATCGTGCCGCAGGGCGCCAGCCATAATGTCGTGAATACCGGCAAGGAACCGCTCCGGCTGTATACTATCTATGGCCCACCCGAGCATATCGACGGAACCGTTCATGCCACCGCGGCCGATGCGCAAAACGAGCATGAGCATTTCGACGGCAAGACCACGGAATAGCTGGCAGTTCCCTTTTTGGTATCAGGGCCGGATGGCGGAGACTTTGCTACAATTGGCAAAATGTCGCCGTCATCCGATCCGGATATTAGCGCCCCATGTCGCGTTGGATGGTCCGGCTGGCCATGTAGAAGTGGAACACAGCCCATAGATACAGGCACTTGAACAGGATCATTGACCATTGGAGTCCGTCGGCATTTGCTGAATCACAAGCGGTCTGGGCAGCAACAGCGAGATTGCTTGCCTTGCAGGCCTCCAGCGTCAGTGCCGGATCCAGCCCCGAGAGGAATGTCGCGTTCATTATCGTCGACAGTCCGCCGATCAACGGTGGTCCAAGGCCATAGCCGAGCAGGTTCACGATAAACAGGGTAACGGCTACTGCGGTTGCTCTCATCCTGCTGTCGACCACGCCGCTTGGTACGGCATAAAGCGGGCAGAGATAGGTATAGAGCAGCATCTGTCCGACCATCATCAGCGGGACAGCCAGCCACAAGGATTCCGCCAGATAGCCGACGACATGCATGGGTATGACGCCGAGCAGCGCAAACATCGGTATCAAGGCCAGCGCCTTGGGAAAACGCTCCGCATATTTGTCGGCCAGAAAACCGGACATATAGGTCCCGATTGACGCCATGACCGCCAATGCCAGTCCGACTTTGACCGACGCGTCAAATATCGACAGTTCATGAGTACGGATCAGGAAGGATACGAAAAACTGGCCGACGCCATAGTTGACGAACGAGGCAATGGTAACGCCAATAGTGACGTGCCAATAGGCCGGTTTTTTCGACAATATTCTTAAAACTTCGCGGAACCCGACCTGTTCCTTATTCTGCATTTCCGGCGGGTCGGTATATCCGCGGGGCGGTTCCTTGATCGTCATTTTCACCAACATGGCGACGATGAGTCCAGGGATGCCGACCACCACGAAAGCAACGCGCCATCCCTCGATATTTTGCCAGTCAAGCGCGTTTGCCGCCCAGGTCCAGTTCCAGCTGTTGAACATTGCGGCGACAGTGGGGCCATCAAGATTACCGACAATGAAACCGCCGAAAACATAGGCGATCATGCCGCCCAACGGGATACCCAGCGCGTAGACCGAGACGGCGGTCGAGCGTTCCTTGGGAACGAAATAGTCGGCAATGATGGAATTGGCCGGCGGCGAACAGCCCGCTTCCCCGATGCTGACGCCAATACGAAAGATGAACAGTGCGATGAAACTGGTCGCAAAGCCGCATAAAACGGTCATCAGGCTCCATAAGGCCACCGACCCGGCAATGATCCATACCCGGTGGTTTTTTTCGGAGAAACGCGCGATCGGAATGCCGACAAATGTATAGAGAATCGCAAAGGCCGGGCCGCCGAGCAACCCCATTTGCCAATCCTCAACCCCGAAGCTTTCCTTGATCGGCTCGGTCAATATGTTGATGATCGTGCGATCGATGAAATTGAAAATATAGACGGTCAGCAATATTCCGAGAATATAATTGCGGTAATTTTTGCTGCCATAACCCGTGTCCGGGGTTCCACCATTGTTGGCCCCGTTATTCGAATGTGCGACGCTTGTCGCTATAGTTTCGGCCAAATCCAGACTCCTAACGCGTTTTCCGACTGATTGTTACCGCCGGGTATTGCCGCACCGTACCGAATTTAATGGCATTGTATATCCCATTGTAAAAGATGGTTTTCGACCGGCTCAGCACGAACGGCTTTTTTCTGAAGCTTGTTCGGCGCCGAAGGGCGGCGCCCGGAACAGTCCTGTCCGATCGACTGGACCCCGCCCTGCGGCGGGGAGCAGAGACGGGAGGCGCAAGAGTTGCAAAAATCCCTGAACCCGTTACCCAAATAGCGCTGTCCTACACCTGGCTTGATCGTTTATTATCGGCAATGATCCTGCGCCACAGGCAGGACTGGCTCTTTGACAATCCTGGTACAATCACCGGGTTTGCTGCTGCCCGCAGTTTTTAGCAGACCGGCTCGGACGGAAATTTAAAGGTTACACTCGACAGGCGGCTGAGGACTAATAAAGGCGAGAAATGTGCGGCTTCGGGACAAAGGTAACGGAAAACAAAAGCGGCCGCGTCTGTAAAGTTTCCGTTGCCTGCCAGTGATCGCGCTCGCGCGGAGGCCGAAAATATTCTGGCGATGGCTTTGTGTCTTCGTGGCTTTGTGTGTGTCTGATCGCTTCGCTGCGACTAAAGGCCGTTAATCGTGCGTCCGTCCGAAATCGGCGGCGGCATCGTCCTGGCCCTCTTCAATAATTCGCCGGCGAATGGCGCGGGTCTTGCTGAACAGGTCGAACAATTCGTCGCCCTTGTCCCAGCGGATCGCGCGCTGCAGCGCGGTCAGGTCTTCGGAAAAGCGCTGGAGCATTTCCAGCACCGCTTCCTTGTTGGACAGGAACACATCGCGCCACATCGTCGGGTCGGAGGCGGCAATCCGCGTGAAATCGCGAAAACCGCCAGCGGAATATTTGATGACCTCGCCGCGCGTCACGTCTTCTAGGTCGGAAGCGGTGCCGACGATCGTATAGGCGATCAGATGGGGCAGGTGGCTGGTTACGGCGAGCACCAGATCATGATGTTTAGCATCCATAATCTCGACATTGGCGCCGAGTTTTTCCCAGAAAGCCTTGACCCGCTCGATATCGCCTTCTGAGGTGCCCTCCGGTGGTGTGAGGATACACCAGCGATCTTGAAACAAGGTCGCGAAACCAGCGTCCGGACCGCTATTTTCGGTGCCGGCGACGGGGTGGGCCGGGATGATTCTGGCATTGGGCAGCGCCTTGGCAAGCGCGGCGAGCACGCTCTCCTTGGACGATCCGACATCGCTGATGATGGCATCATCGGGCAGGTCATCGGCGATCTCGGTTGCAACCTCTGCCATCACGCCAACCGGCACGCAGAGGATCACCAGATCGGCGTCGGTGACTGCTGCACCGGCAGAGTCGCTGACGTCGTTGCAAAAGCCCAGTTCGATGACCCGCGCCCGCACCGCTGGATCGCCGTCATAGCCGGTGATCCGGGCGGTCGGCATGGTTTCGCGAACGGCATGGACAATGGAAGAGCCGATCAGGCCGATTCCGATGATCGCGATATTGGCAAAAGGCAGCATCAGTCAGCGGCTTCCAATATCTCGCGCAAGGCCTGGGCGACGCCGCGGGTTTCCGCCTCGGTGCCGATGGTGATACGCAGGCCGTTGACCAGCCCCTGTCCGGGCAACCAGCGCACGGCATAGCCCTTGTCCATCAGCGCTGCATTGGCCTGTTCGGCGGTTACCGCGCCTTCGAACAGGACCAGCAGGAAGTTGGTGTGGCTGGGCACGACCTTGAGGCCGTGATTGCCAAGCGCGCTCATCTCGTCGCTTAACCATTGCCGCCATTTGGCATTATGCTCGCGGCTCATGGTGACAAAATCATCGGCGGCGAGCGCCGCGACGGCTGCTTCCTGTCCCGCTGCGGTGACATTGAACGGCAGCCTTATCCGGTTCATCGCGCCGATGATATCGGCATGCGCATAGCCCCAGCCGATCCGTTCGGCGGCGAGACCATGGATTTTGGAGAAGGTGCGGGTGACCAGCACATTGGGCTGGTTGCTAGCCAGTTCCATCGCGCCGTCATCCTGATCCTCGTCCATATATTCGGCATAAGCGGCATCGAGCACCAGCAGGACATGGCCGGGCACGGCGGCGTGCAGGCGCGCAATCTCTGCGCGCGCTGTGAAGGTGCCGGTGGGATTGTTAGGATTGGCGATGAAAATGACGCGTGTCTTGTCGGTCACTTTAGCGAGGATCGCATCGACATCGGTGCCATAATCCTTGTCATCGGCCACCACGGGGGTGCCGCCATAGCGCCGCGCCGCGATATCATAAACGGCAAAGCCATATTTGACGTAGATGATCTCGTCGCCCGGTCCGCTGAATGCATTGGCGGCCAGATGAAGTACGTCGTCGGAACCGGTGCCACAGATGATCCGCGCCGGATCGAGGCCATGTTTGGCGGCAATCGCCTCGCGCAATTTTGTCGAACCGGGATCGGGATAGCGGTCAACCGAGCTTGATGCGGCGTTCAGCGATTCAGCCGCTTCCGGGCTGCAGCCCAGCGGGTTCTCGTTGGCTGACAGTTTGACGACTTTCCGGCCATCCGCGCCGGCAGATTTGCCCGGCACATAGGGCGCAATGCCCATGATCCAGTCTTTAGGTTTTGGTCCACTCATTACCTTGATCCGCTTGTCTGAAGATGTTCTGTGTCGCCGGACTAACCCTTGCGGCTGGCCAGTCAACCGCATTATCATTTGACGCTCGGGATTTCGCCGCTTAGCCCCCATGTTGATGACTGATGATGTACGTTTTGGATTGGACAGAAAGGTTCGCCTGCTGGGACCGTTGCCGCTGGACAGCGGGGCACAGCTCGCGCCCGTCGATCTCGCCTATGAAACCTACGGCACGCTGAACGCGGACGCCTCCAACGCGATCCTGATCTGTCACGCGCTGACCGGCGATCAATATGTTGCCTCAAAACACCCGCTAACCGGCAAACCGGGCTGGTGGGAGCGCATGGTTGGTCCCGACAAGCCGGTGGATACGGATCGTCATTTTGTCATTTGCGCCAATGTGATCGGCAGCTGTCTGGGCAGCTCTGGCCCCGCGACAGTCAACCCGGCGACCGAAAAGCCCTGGGGAATGGATTTTCCGGTGCTGACGATCGCCGACATGGTCCGCGCTCAGGCGTTGCTGATCGAACATCTCGGCATCGAGCGGCTCCATGCCGTCATCGGCGGTTCGATGGGCGGAATGCAGGCGGTCAGCTGGGCGGCGCTCTATCCGGAGCGTGTGGGCTCGGCGGTGATCATCGCCTCTGCCGCGCGGCACAGCGCCCAGAATATTGCTTTTCACGAAGTCGGGCGCCAGGCGATCATGGCCGACCCGCGCTGGCGCGGCGGTGCCTATTATGACGATGACGATCCGCCGAGCAGCGGCCTTGCGGTGGCGCGCATGGCGGCGCATATCACCTATCTCTCGGAAGCCGGCCTGACCGAGAAATTCGGTCGCCGGCTGCAGGACCGCGACGCCAAGACCTTCGGGTTTGACGCGGATTTCCAAGTCGAATCCTATCTCCGGCACCAAGGGATCAGCTTCGTCGACCGCTTCGACGCCAACAGCTATCTCTACATCACCCGGGCGATGGACTATTTCGATCTCGCCGAGGCCCATGGCGGGTCGCTGGCCAATGCGTTCAAGGGCTCTCAAACCCGCTTCTGTCTGATCAGCTTCGACACCGACTGGCTCTATCCGACCAGCGAAAGCCGGGCGATCGTCCATGCGCTCAACGCGGCCGGCGCGGCGGTCAGCTTCATGGAATTGTCGAGCCCCTTCGGCCATGACAGCTTCCTACTGAAAAATCCCGAGATGAACCGGATTGTCGATGGCTTCCTGAAGGCGGGGGAAGGGAAATGAAAATAGCAGTGACCGTTCGTGCTGAGCTTGTCGAAGCACCCGTGGTTCCAAACACCCTTCGACAGGCTCAGGGCCACCGGGAGTTTACGGCGCTATGACCAAGCTCCGCCCAGATCTGCAGATCATCGCCGACAATATCGCGCCCGGCAGCCGGGTGCTCGACATCGGCTGCGGCGACGGCGCGCTGATGGCGGCGTTGCGCGATGAGAAAGGCTGCGATGCGCGCGGGCTGGAGATCAATCCGGTCAATGTCGCCAGCGCGGTCGCCAAGGGGCTTTCGGTGGTGCAGGGCGATGCCGATACCGATCTCGCCGCCTATCCCGACGGCAGTTTCGACTATGCGATCCTCAGCCAGACTTTGCAGACCACCCACCGCCCCGATATCATGCTCGACCAGCTGCTGCGAATCGGCAAGCAGGCCTTCGTCAGCTTCCCCAATTTCGCCCACTGGCGGATCCGTACGTCGCTGCTGCTCGGCGGCCGGATGCCGGTGACACGGCTGATCCCGCAGACTTGGTATGACACGCCCAATATCCACCATGTCACCATCGACGATTTCCGCGCTTTGGTGCACGATGGCAAATATGCGCAGGAAGGACAGTGGTTCCTGAGCGGCGACAAGCAGACCGGGCGCGGCATGGCCAATCTGCTGGCGGAGCACGCGGTGTTCCTGCTCAGGGGATAGCTTGTCATCAATACCGTCATCCCAGCGAAGGCTGGGATCCAACCCAATGGTAGTGGGATTCCGCAACTTGGTTTAGACCCCAGTCTTCGCTGGGGCGACCGCTGTATAGATTAGATGATCTGGGACACGTTCACCCCCGCTGGACTTCCTCTAACCCCAACGCCGCCGATATCGCCAGCCCGCTCATCACGGCCATGACTGCCAGCACAGCCTCTCCGCCGTACATATGCGCGATCAGACTGAACAGACCGCCTGCCAGCAACAGCAGTCCGATGATCGTATTCGATAGTGCAGTGTAAGCGGCGCGCGTCTCCTTGTCGGCCATATCCACCAGATGGGTCGATCGTCCGAGGCGCACCCCCTGATAGGCGATCATCAGGCCGAACAATAGGACCGGCAATATATAGCCACCGCTCAATGTGCCAGCGAAGGCGAGCCAGCTGGTCGCGAGCAAGATCACCGTCGCGACCAATGCCGAGAAGACGAGCACCTTGCGGCTGGACTGGTCGGACAGGCGGCCCCAGACGAAGCTGCTGCACAGGCTGGCCAGCGCCGAGGCGAGTACCAGAAAGCCGAGCTTGTCATAGCCTTCTCCGGCCTGGCTGCCGACGGCGATCATGAACGGTGGCGCCAGCGCGGTGGCGGTCAACAGACCGCGGGTCAGGATGAACCGGCGCAGCTGCGGATCGTCGCGCAGATAGGCAAAATTCTTCCACGCTTCCTTGAGCGCAGACTTGCCGCCTTCGGTCGCGCCAGCCTCTTCCTGCAGGGTCGCGAACAGCAGCCCGCTGGCAATCCACGCCGCGCCGGCCAGAAATAATCCGCCAGTGACCAGTAGCATCCGGTCGACCAGATTGAACGAAAGCGCGAGCGCATAGACAATCACCGTCACCGACGCGATTGATCCGGCCAGGCCGGTCGCGGTGCCGCGGCGGGACTTGTCGATCGTCTTGCCAAGCACGTCCTTGTAGCAGACCGAACAGACGCTGCGCGCCAAGGCCAGGATCGCCAGCGCGATGACAATCGCCCAGCCCGCCGCCACACCGGTCATATTGATTGCGACAAGGCCGATCGCGGCGGCTGACAGCCCTTGTACCACCGATCCCGCCGCCCACGCCCATTTGCGGCGTTGCAATTTGCGCAGATATCCAGCGGTTAAAAGCTGCGGCAGCAAAGCTCCCGCTTCCCTGACCGGCACCAGAAGCCCGATCAGCGCCACCGGCGCGCCCAGCGATGTCATCAGCCAGCTGAGCACCAGCTTCGGATCGACCAGACCGTCGGCGCTCTTGGTCAGTGCCAGCGCACCGACATGTTTGAAGAAATTGCCCGGTTCCTGATTGCATGCGCTTTCCGGAATATCGGCGCAGACACGGCCTTGGTCGTCAATGGTAATCGCTTGAAAGGCTTTCTGGGTCGTGGTTCTGCTGGCCATGACAAGGATTTACCGGATTAGCGTTCCCGTGTCGCGCTGAACTTTAGATCAGGGTTACGCTCTTGCTGATAATTCACATCCCAGGCCGACTTTGCCAGAAACACCAGATTTTCATCGCGGTCCTTGGCCAGCGAGCTCTGGTTGATATTGGCAAAAGCCTGCACTGTCGCCTCGTCGCCGCTGATCCAGCGAGCGGTTTCAAACGGGGCCTGCTCGAGATAGGCATCGACTTTATATTCCGCCTCGAGCCGGGACACGAGCACTTCCAGCTGCAACTGCCCGACCACGCCGATGATCCAGTTGGCACCAAGCTCGGGATAGAAAACCTGGACCACCCCTTCTTCGGAAAGATCGTCCAACGCTTTGCGTAACTGCTTGGTCTTGGTCGGATCGCGCAGGATCACACGGCGGAGGATTTCCGGCGCAAAATTCGGCAGGCCGGTGATCCGCACCTGGTTTTTTTCGGATAAAGTATCGCCGACGCGCAACGTTCCGTGATTGGGGATACCGATGATATCTCCCGGCTCGGCGGTGTCGGCAATCTCGCGATCCTGCGCAAAAAACAGGATTGGCGAGTGGATAGCGATCGGCTTGCCGAGACCTGAGGGCGTCAGTTTCATACCGCGTTTGAACTCGCCGGAGCACAATCGCATGAAAGCGATCCGGTCGCGGTGCTGCGGATCCATATTGGCCTGGATCTTGAAAATGAAGCCGGTGACATCATCGCTGTCGGGGTCAATCGGCGCCGGTTCGGCCGGTTGCGGACGCGGCGAGGGCGCATAGTCGGCAATGGCTTCAATCAGCTCCTCGACGCCAAATTGCTTGAGCGCCGAGCCGAAGAAGACCGGTGTCAGATCGCCGCTTTGATATGCTTCAAGATCAAAGTCGCTATAGCCGCCCTGCGCCAGTTCGCCTTCGCTAGTCAGCCGCTCAAGCGCGCCTTCGCTCAAGACTTCCGCCAGCTTCGGATCATCGAGACCCGAAAACTGTTGTGTCACGCCGTCATATATTTTGCTGTCGCCGGTCGGCTGGTGCAGCTGATTGCGGACCAGATCATAGACGCCTTCAAACTGCCCGCCCATGCCGGTGGGCCAGCTCATCGGGCAGACGTCGAGCGCCAGCTTGTCGGCGACCTCGTCGAGCAATTCGAATGGGTCGCGGCCTTCGCGATCGACCTTGTTGACGAAGGTGATGATCGGCACGTTGCGCATCCGGCAGACCTCGAACAATTTCAGCGTCTGTGCCTCGATCCCTGACGCAGCATCAATCACCATGATCGCGCTGTCGACTGCGGTGAGCGTGCGATAGGTATCTTCCGAAAAATCCTCGTGACCAGGCGTGTCGAGCAGGTTGAAGACAATGCCATTGCGCTCAAAGGTCATCACCGAGCTGGTCACGGAAATGCCGCGCTGCTGCTCGATCTTCATCCAGTCCGACCGCGCCCGCCGGTTGTCGCCGCGCGCCTTGACCTCGCCGGCGAGATGGATAGCGCCGCCCTTCAGCAGCAGCTTCTCGGTCAGCGTCGTCTTACCCGCATCGGGGTGAGAGATGATCGCGAATGTACGGCGGGGTTTGGTCATTTGTTCTTCACTTTTCTTTCCCGCGCAGCGGGAGTTATATTCCAAATTTGTCACGCGAAGCCGCGAAGACAAGAAGAGTTTCTGACAACCGCTAATTCTTTACGCCTTCGCGGCTTCGCGTGAAACCAAAAGAGTTCGGGTGCAGCTGACGCTGCAATTATTTGCGAAGACTATCCTCTCAATTCCGCGCCCAGTTTCGCCGCGTTTTTCACAACCTTGTCAGACAGTGACTTCAAATCCTCTTCGGTCAATGTCGCGTCGGTGGGTTGTAGCGTAATCTCTACCGCCAGCGATTTCTGGCCTTCGCCCACGCTTGGCCCTTCGAACAGATCGAAAATCCGCGCGTCGGTGATCAGCTTCTTGTCAGCGCCCTTGACCGCGCGCACCAGATCGCCCGCTGGCAGGTCCGCATCGACGATGAAGGCGAAATCGCGGGTCACCGCTTGCAACGCCGGTGGCGCAAAAGCGTCGCGCATATGGCCCGATTTCTTCTTCAGCGGGATTGCATCGAGGAAGATTTCGGCGGCAACGGCAGAGCCCTTGAAGCCCATCGCTTTGGTCGTAGATGGATGGAGTACACCATAAGCCGCCAATATCTTCTTCGGTCCCAGCCGCAATGTGCCGGACTGGCCCGGATGATAATGATCGCCTGCTTCGCCAAAATCCATCAGCTTGTCGGTCGGTGCACCAGCGGCGTCCAATATCGCAAGCACCTCCGCTTTAGCATCATAAGCGTCGAATTTCGTCGCGCCGCCGCTCTGCCAGCTGCGGGCGCGATTTTCGCCGGCCAGAACCAGCCCGATCGTCGGATGCTCGCTGCTTTCCAGATAGCGGCGACCGACTTCGAACAGACGGATAGAGGATGCGCCGCGCGCGGCGTTGCGCTGGGCTGCAGAGATCAGGCCGGGCAGCAGCGAGGGACGCATGACCTTCAGGTCTTCGCTGATCGGATTGGCAAGCGACCAGTTGCCGCCGCCAAAGGGCGCGGCTTCCTTCTCGGAAATGAAGCTCCAGTTGACCACTTCGTTGAGGCCGCGTGCGGCAGCGGCGCGGCGCGCTTTGCGTTCGGCCATCTGTTCGGGGGAGGCGGTCGGTTTGGCAACGCCCGGCTTGCGCGGCAGCGGTGTCGACGGGATATTGTCCAGTCCCTCGATGCGGATGACTTCCTCGACCAGATCCTGCCAGCCATGGACATCGCGCCGCCATGTCGGGACGGTGATCTGCCAGTCGCCATCGACAGCAAATCCCAATGCTTCCAATATCGCTTTCTGCCGGTCCGGTGTAACGTCCAGACCGCCTAGCGTTGCGCACTGGCTGGGATCATATGCGATGGTCCGCTGTTCCGTCGGCGCTTCACCGGCGCGGGTAATCTCACTGGCCGCGCCGCCACAGAGTTCCTGGACCAGCGCGGTCGCAATCGCGATCCCCTCTTCCAGAAAGGCCGGATCGACGCCGCGCTCGAACCGCTGCCGGGCGTCGCTGGTCAGCATCAGCTTCTGGCCGGTGCGGGCGATATGGGCGGGATCAAAATAGGCGCATTCGATCAGGACATCGGTGGTGTTCTCGTCGGTGCCGTTGGTCGCGCCGCCCATGATGCCGCCGATACCATGCGCGCCCGCCTGATCGGCGATCACAGTCATCGTTTCGTCGAGCATATATTCCTTGTCATTGAGCGCGACCAGCTTTTCGCCGTCCTGCGCCTTGCGCGCAACCAGTCCGCCCTTCAGCTTGGCCACATCATAGACGTGCAGCGGGCGGCCCTGATCGAGCGTGACATAATTGGTGATATCAACCAGCGCCGAAATTGGTTTCTGGCCGGCTGATTTCAGCCGCGCCTGCATCCAGTCCGGAGACGCGCAATTGGTCACACCGATGACGGTGCAACCGTAAAAGGCGGGACAACCTTCCGGATCGTCAATCGCGATATTAGGACCGGTGCCGTTGCGGGCGATGTTGGCGATATCCATCGGCTTCAGCGTGCCGAGGCCGGCGGCCGCCAGATCGCGCGCAATGCCGCGTACGCCCATGCAATCCTGACGATTGGGGGTGATCGCAACATCGATGACCGGATCATCAAGCTTTGCATAGTCGGCGTAACTGGCCCCAACTTCACCGGCCGCACTTTCCGGCAATTCAATGATGCCGTCATGATCTTCGCCCAGTTCCAGCTCGCGCGCGCTGCACATCATGCCGAAGCTCTCGACATCCCGGATTTTCGCGGGTTTCAGCGTGAAGTCGCTACCCGGAATATAGGTCCCTGGAGGCCCGAATACGCCGATCATGCCCGCTTTCGCATTCGGCGCACCGCACACCACCTGCCACGGTTCCGCCGCACCATCGTCAACTTTAAGCAATTGCAACTTATCGGCATTGGGATGCGGTCCGGCTTCGATGACTTTGGCGACACGGAACGGGCGCAAAACATCGGCGGGGTTTTCAATCCCTTCCAGTTCGAGGCCGATATCGGTCAGCTTGTCGGTAATTTCGGTGAGGCTTGCATCGGTATCGAGATGGGCCTTGAGCCAGCTTAAAGAGAATTTCATGCGCCGACTCCCCCGCTCAATGTGGGAACGTCGAGTGCGTCAAAGCCATAATGATCGGCCCAGCGCAGGTCGCCGTCGAAGAAGGCACGCAGGTCGTCCATGCCATATTTCAGCATCGCCAGCCGGTCGATGCCGCAGCCAAAGGCGAAGCCCTGCCAGACATCGGGATCAAGCCCGCAATTGCGGATCACATTCGGATGGACCATGCCGGAACCGAGTATCTCCATCCAGCCACCATTGTCGCCGCGCGGGTCGCCACCGATGATTCGGCGGCCTTTTTCAACCGAGAAGCCGACATCGACTTCTGCGCTCGGTTCGGTGAACGGAAAATAGCTCGGGCGCAGGCGCAATTCAATATCATCACGCTCGAAAAAGGCGCGGACAAAGGTTTCCAGCGTCCATTTGAGATGGCCCATATGGATGCCCTTGTCGATCACCAAGCCTTCGACCTGATGGAACATCGGCGTATGGGTGGCATCGCTGTCGCTGCGATAGGTACGGCCGGGTGCGATGAGGTGGATCGGTTCCCCAGCGCCGTCGGTTTGCTTGGCAACATCCATCATCGTGCGGATTTGAACCGGCGAGGTATGGGTGCGCAGCAATTTCGGCATGCCGCTGTCATCTGTCTGCGGGAAGTAGAATGTGTCGTGCATAGCCCGGGCCGGGTGGGTTTCGGGAATATTGAGCGCGGTGAAATTATGCCAGTCGTCCTCGATTTCCGGACCAGTAGCGACCGAGAAGCCGAGGTCGGCGAAGATTTCGGCCAGTTCGTCCATCACCTGAGAAACCGGATGGATACTGCCTTTCGGAGCAGCGGGTGGCGGCAATGTCAGGTCGAGCTTTTCAGTCGCAAGCTTTGCATCCAGAGCAGCGGTTTCCATCGCTTCCTTGCGGGCCGCCAGGGCATCGGCAACAGCCTGTCGCGCGCCATTGATTTTCGGGCCCTGTTCCTGACGCTGTTCCGGAGTCATCTTGCCGAGGGTCTTCAGCAACAGCGATATCTCGCCCTTTTTGCCGAGCGCAGCCACGCGGATTTCTTCCAGCGCGTCGCTATCGGCTGCCGCGCCAATCTGCTCCAGATATTTGCCCCTGATCGCTTCGATGTCGCTCATTATATTGTCCCGTTTTTTCCCGTTGCCCGTCTAGCAACCCTTGCGAAAAACCCAATAAAAAAGCGCCGCGAGATTGCTCCCCGGCGCTTCTTTGAAATTATGAAGATGCTTAGGCTTTGGCCAGAGCATCCTGCGCCTGTTTGATGATGCCGCCAAATACTGCGGGTTCATTCATCGCCAGGTCGGCCATTACTTTACGGTCCAGTTCAATACCGGCAAGCTTGGTGCCGTGAATGAATGTGCCGTAGGTCATGCCTTCAGCGCGAACCGCAGCATTGATACGCTGGATCCAGAGTGCGCGGAAAGCCCGCTTCTTAACTTTACGATCGCGATAGGCATATTGACCGGCTTTTTCGACGGCCTGCCGCGCGACGCGGATGGTGTTCTTGCGACGGCCGTAATAGCCCTTCGCCTGAACCAATAATCTTTTATGTTTCGTACGAGTGGTCGTACCCCGTTTTACACGTGCCATTTTCTATATCCTGTAAGTTTGAATGTCGCTGCGGCGGGATTAACCCAGACCGTATGGCGCCCATTTCTTGACTGTCCGAGCATCCGCATCACACAATTTCTTGGTGCCGCGGTTCTGACGGATATATTTGCTGTTATGGCTCATCAAACGGTGGCGTTTGCCGGCTACGCCGTGCTTGACCTTGCCGTTTGCGGTGATTTTGAAGCGTTTCTTCACACCACTTTTGGTCTTCAACTTGGGCATTTTGGTCTCCTCTAGATGGTACCGTTACGGACACTTGTGGCAGCCCAACACTGGCCAGAGCGTCACTTCGGAAGGGCGTCTTTAGCGGGATTCGGCAGGAATGCAAGGGATATCACGAGGAAAATTCCGTCAATGGTTACCGGCAATAGCCTCCAACACATCATCGACCCGCGCATGATCGCCAATCGCCAGCACATGGCCCTCTGATTCCGCGTGCAGCGGTTCGCCGTTCCAGTCGCACATCATCCCGCCGGCGCCATCGACAATCGGGGCAAGCGCGGCGAAATCGTGGAGCATCAGACCCGCTTCGCAGACGACATCGACATGGCCGCTGGCGACCAGACCGTAATTATAGCAATCGCCGCCATAGATGATTTTGCGCTGCGCGACTTTGCCGGCCAGACCCATGAAATGATCGGCTTCAAGTTCGTTGAAGCAATGCGGCGAGGTGGTGGCGAGAACGGCGTCCTTCAGCTCGCGACAGCGGGCGGATTTTGCCGGCTGGCCGTTAAACAGTGTTTCGCGCCCGACCACGCCAACCCAGCGTTCTCTGGCAATCGGCTGGTCGATGACCCCGATCAGCGGAAAGCCCTCCTGCATCAGCGCAATCAAAGTCCCGAAGATCGGCCGACCAGCGATGAAACTGGTGGTCCCGTCGATCGGATCGAGCACCCACTGACGCGAGGCGCCTTCGTTGCGGGTGCCATATTCCTCGCCGATAATGCCGTCATCGGGCCGTTCGGCCTCGATGATTGCCCGCATCGCCGCTTCTGCCGCGCGATCTGCTTCGGTCACCGGTGAAGAATCATCCTTGGTTTCCTGATCGAATTTCGCCCGGAAAAACGGACGGATCGCTTCACCTGCGGCTTCTGCCAGTTTCTGCGCGAGATCGATATCTTTAGGGGTCATGCTCGGTTCCTTAATATCAAAATGGAGTTTTGGCGAGCATCAACCAGACAATGACCAATATTGCCGAAAATGCAGGAATACCAAGTGCGAACCATGTTTTGAAAAGCTGGTAATATTGTGAGGTTAGGGCCTCCTGCTTCCTCGCTGCGTCTCTGGCCAGATTTCGCAACCGAATCTGAAGCCAAACAACCGGGAGCCAACAAAAGCCAATGAAAATATAGAGCACCAGCGACCAGATAATCCAGGGGGTCATAATCGGCCAGCCAAGCAGATATGCAAGCCAGAAACCCGTAATCGGCTGCACAATGACCGCTAGAGCGGTAAACAGAAAATCGGCAATCACGACCGTGTCGAGGACATGCGCGATCAGTTTTGCATCTCGTGTGCGGTGGGCCATCACCATGAAAAATGCTATGCCAGCGCCTGTTCCGATCAGCACGGTTGCTCCAATGATATGGAGCCATTGGGCGAAGAGAATAGTGACGCTCATCTCTGGTCCAATGTGATCAGGCAGGTGATGGACAGGCCCATAGCGGCCAACGCCTTGATCAGCGGAGCCAATGGATCGAGCCAGAGCGCCGGCGTGAAAACGGTTCCGCCAAACAGATAGGTGAGGGTGAGAATGACCGTACCTGCGAGTGCCAGGCGTACGGTTTTTTGGAACAGCAGGCCAAGGCCGAGAATGATGTCGGCTAATGCGCCACCGATGACCACCAATTCTGCCGTCTGGGATGACAGCTGTGATTGTGCTAGCAATGCGGCGGCTTCATCAACCTTTAGCAGACCCAATATCCCGGACCCCAACCACAAAAGGACAAGCGCAGCGAGAAAAACCGGAAATAGCAGCATCAGTTGCGCGTGGATGCGATCCTGCTTGCCCGAAGGAAATCCATTCAGGGTCTTGGTCAGGGGCATGGCCGAGCGACCTAGCAATTCACTGGTTTGACGCGGGTCGCCTTGCACTCCCCCGACCAACGCTTCCATTGCGTTGCTCCGCATGGGTGAGCGCCATCCCAGCCAACCGATCCCATCCGAAATTTTCGAAGCCAGCCTCATCAATCTGGGGTTGATTGCGACATGGCAGCGAGCGGGTGCGAAGCTCAGCCATTCGCGATGGCGGGCAATGATGTGGTCCATTGACTGGGACTTTTCCTCGACCAAGTCATGGGATCCGGCAAATTCCCCGTCAACGCCGATTGCGCGCACGACCGCTTCGACTAGCTCTGATAGAGATATTGTTTGTACTTGACCGAAGCCTGTCAAGCGTGGCGCAAAATATGGCATCGCGGCTATCATCCGGATAAGCTCGGTTCCGCCATAGCTGTTGCGTCCGATGACCAATCCCGGGCGCAGGATGGTTGCGTTCAGTGAAGACGCCCGCAAATATTGGTCAGCGCGCGCCTTGCTTTGCATGAAAGCCCCAGAAGCTTGATCAGAGACCCCGCAGGCAGAAATCTGGATGAAGCGAGAAACACGTGATGTTTCGCAGGCTTTTGCCAATGCGATTATTGCCTCGGTCTGGGTGACATTTATGTCGTTTCCCGGGCAGGACTGCAGAACTCCACTGGCGTTGATAACAATGTCGACATGTTCAAGGATTGCAGACCAACTCTCCGGATCGCGATATTGACCGAGATCACCTTGGTGCCATTTTATGCGGGGAAGAATTGAGCGGCCGTAGGAGATATCGCGCCCAAAGCCGGTGACTTGATGTCCCGTGCCAGAAAGTTCACGGGCAATCGCGCTGCCAATGAAGCCATAAGCCCCCAGAATCAGGATCGATTTTGGCGGTTGGTCCAACAGAGTCTCAATGAAACTGATTGATCGGCAAGCTTTGGCCGGCGAGCTGTTCTAAAAGGTAAATGTCTCTGGGGGTCATTGGTCATCCATTGTGGAAGGGACTGGACGCCAGGCCCACAGGTAGAGGATCAGCCCGGTAATGATGAACAGCGCACAGCCGGACAGAACCCAGGCATTGGCGTACCAATAGTCGCCCCAGGTAAATTGACCCGCCATTATCTTTTTCCAGCCATTGAAATGCTGCATCCCGGCGACAACCAGGCCGAGTACGGCAACAGTCGAGGCTATCCATCGGTTGAGCCAGTGCAGGGGATTGGCGAGCAAGAGCAGGCCGAGGAGCCCGATGACCGTTCTTTGTGCGCGGCAATAAGGACAGATATAGACCCAGTCGGCCCATTCGGTAAACCAGGCGAACAGGGAGATGAAAATCGCCAATATTGCGATGTAAACGCGATATCTCAGCAGCAGTTCGAAACTTGGCATTGGCGTCTCCCGATATTGGAAATTCCGGTCGTAACTAGTCAAACAGGCTGCTTACCGAGCTTTCATCCGCGATGCGTTTGATCGCTTCTCCGAGCAGCGGCGCAATCGGCAGCACCCGGATCTTGTTGGAATCGAGCGCCGATTGCGGGGCCCGAATGGTGTCGGTGATGATCAGTTTACGCAGTGAAGAGGCGTTGACCCGGTCCACCGCTTTACCGGAAAGAACGCCGTGAGTGATATAGGCGGCAACATCGGTTGCGCCTGCCGCGATCAGGGCATCGGCTGCATTGCACAGCGTGCCGGCGCTGTCGGCGATATCGTCGATCATGACACAGAAGCGGCCTTTGACGTCGCCGATGATGTTCATGACTTCGGAAACGCCGGCCTGCTCGCGGCGTTTGTCTACGATTGCAAGAGGCGCGTTGTCGAGCCGCTTTGCCAATGCCCGGGCACGAACCACACCGCCGACATCGGGCGAGACAACCATGATATCTTTGTCGCTATGGCGCTTGATGATATCTTCGCTGATCACCGGCGCGCCGTAAAGATTGTCGGTCGGGATATCGAAAAAGCCCTGGATCTGTCCGGCGTGAAGATCGACGGTCAATACGCGGTCGGCACCGGCTTCGGTGATGAGGTTGGCGACCAGCTTGGCGGAAATCGGGGTCCGTGGGCCGGGCTTCCGGTCTTGCCGGGCATAGCCGAAATAGGGGATGACGGCGGTGATGCGCTTGGCCGAAGCGCGGCGCAGCGCATCGATGCTGATCAGCAATTCCATCAGATTGTCATTGGCCGGGTGGCTGGTCGACTGGACGACAAAGACATCTTCACCGCGTACATTTTCGTGGATTTCTATAAAAATCTCGTCATCGGCAAAGCGCTTGACGCTCGCGTCGGTAAGCGGGATGCCCAGATATTCAGCGATTTCGGTAGCCAGCGGCAAATTGCTGTTGCCCGACATGAGTTTCATAATTGCGTTCCCCCGATTCAATGGCCCGCAAGAATCGTCAGCGGAACCTCATGACAATTTCGTGACCCTGTTAGACAGATGGTGGACGAATCAAAAGTCCGTATTTGCGTTAATTTCGATTGCTCCGCACAGTGGCCCTTCCTATCAGGGCGGGATGACGGAAAAGCTTACCATTACCATGGCGCAATTGACGCAGAGCGTCGGTGATCTGCGCGGCAATGCCGATGCGATGATTGCGGCGCACGGCGCGCGACCGGATAGCGATCTAATTGTGTTCCCGGAGTTGCAACTGATCGGCTATCCACCGGAAGACCTGGTGCTGAAGCCATCCTTGTGGGAGCGCGCGGAAGCGGAGCTCAACCGGCTGGCAGCGGCAACCGCAGGGCCGGGACCGGCGATGCTGGTCGGATCAGTGTTTCGCGAGGACGACGAGCTTTATAATGGTATCGCGCTGCTGGAAGGCGGACATATCAGGGATATCCGGTACAAGGTCGAGCTGCCCAATTACGGCACATTTGACGAAAAGCGGCTCTTCGCTTCCGGCCCGTTGCCCGAACCGATCATTTTCAAGGGTTGCAAAATCGGACTGCCGATCTGTGAAGATGTCTGGTTTCCGACCGTTTGCGAACATCTCAAAGCACAGGGGGCTGAGCTGTTCATTTCGGTGCATGGCAGCCCTTATGAAATAGAGAAAGACGATAAGCGTCTAGGGCAGGTCGCTACGCAACGGGTGCGGGAAACCGGAATTCCGCTGTTGTTCCTGAACCGGGTTGGTGGACAGGACGAGATTGTCTTTGATGGCGCCAGCTTCGTGCTTAACGGTGACGCCAGCGTCATGCATCAGCTGCCCGATTGGGACGAGACGATCGTTGATACGCACTGGTCGCGTGAACGCGATGCATGGACTTGCGCGCAGGGCGACATCCATCAGCTCGATGATCATCCGACCGATATCTATAACGCGATGATAGTTGGCTTGCGCGACTATGTGAACCGCAATCGCTTTCCGGGGGTTTTGCTCGGTCTGTCGGGCGGGATCGACAGCGCATTGTCGGCAGCCGTGGCAGTCGATGCATTGGGCGCGGACCGGGTCTGGAACGTGATGATGCCGTCGCGCTTTACCTCGCAGGAAAGTCTTGACGATGCCAAGGGGTGTGCAGACATGCTCGGCACCAGACTGGACACGATCCCGATCGGGCCGGCTATCGAAGGCTTTGACGCGATGCTCGAGGACAGTTTCTCCGACAGCAACGTCGATATTACCGAAGAAAATATCCAGTCGCGAATTCGCGGCGTGACCTTGATGGCGCTGTCGAATAAATTTGGCCATATGCTGCTGACCACCGGCAACAAGAGTGAGATGAGCGTCGGCTATGCCACGATCTATGGCGATATGGCTGGCGGCTATTCGGTATTGAAAGATGCTTATAAGCTGACCGTTTTCAAACTGTCGTCTTGGCGTAATCGCAACAAGCCGAGCTTGGGCCTTGGCCCGGATGGACCGGTGATGCCGGAAACCGTAATTACCAAGCCGCCGAGCGCAGAATTGCGCGAGGATCAGAAAGACAGCGACAGCCTGCCGGATTACGAGATCCTCGATCCGCTGCTGCACGGCCTGATCGAGGAAGAATTGTCGGTCAATGATCTGGTCGCTCGCGGTTTTGACCGGGACACGGTGGTGCGGATCGAACGGCTACTCTATATCGCCGAATATAAACGCCGACAGGCCCCGCCGGGCGTCAAGCTGGGTACCAGAAATTTCGGCCGCGACCGGCGCTATCCGATAACCAATGCATTCAGGACCGTATGACCATAAAAACCCGCTTCGCTCCGTCTCCGACGGGCCACCTTCACGTCGGCAATATCCGGACCGCGCTGCACAACTGGATGTTCGCGCAGAAAGAGGGTGGCACATTTTTGCTGCGGCTCGATGATACCGACGCCGAGCGGTCGAAGGAAGAATATGTCGAGGCGATCCGGGCCGATCTGGCCTGGCTTGGTCTGGCGTCTGACGAAGAGCAACGGCAGTCTGCGCGCTTTGATCGTTATGCAGAACATCTCGCGAAGCTGAAGGCCGATGGCCGGGTCTATCCTGCCTATGAAACGGCGCAGGAACTGGATCTAAAGCGCAAGATCCAGCTCGGTCGCGGCAAACCGCCGATCTATGATCGCGCGGCGCTTGACCTGACGGCTGGGCAGATCGCGGCTTTCGAAGCGGAAGGGCGCAAACCCCATTGGCGCTTCAAGCTTGACCACGGAACACCGATCACCTGGACCGATTTGATCCGGGGTGACCAAAATTTCGATCCGGCTCTCTTGTCCGACCCGGTTATCATGCGCGAAGATGGCAGCTGGCTCTATATGTTGCCCTCGGCAATCGATGATATCGAGATGGGAATCACCCATGTCGTGCGCGGCGAAGACCATGTCGCCAATACTGCAGTGCAGATCCAGATGTTTCAGGCGCTTGGTACAAAGCCGCCGGAATTCGCCCACGAAGCGCTGCTTGTCGGCACCGAAGGCAAGCTGTCCAAACGGCTCGGTTCGCTTGGTGTCAGCAGCTTCCGCGAGAAGAATGTCGAACCGCAGGCGATTGTCGCCTTGCTCGCCCGCATCGGCACCAGCGACCCGGTGGAACCGATCGCCGATGTAGCGCAACTGATTGCGACCTTCGACTTTGCCCGTTTCGGTCGCGCACCGGCGCGGTTTGACGATGAAGAGCTGGCGCAGCTCAACCAGAAGATCGTGCATCTGCTGGACTATGAGGATGTGAAGGATCGGCTGCCGGAAGCAATGGATGCCGAAGCCTGGGCGGTGATCCGGCCGAACCTGCATGATATGGGTGATGTCGACCAGTGGTGGCAGGTGGTGACGGGACCGGTTTCCCAGCCCGAATTTTCAGCGGAAGACCGCGAGTTTCTGGCCGTCGCGCATGGTAAATTGGAAGAATTGGAAGCATCTTCCGATCTCTGGAAGAATCTCACCGGCGCGCTCAAGGAAACGACTGGGCGCAAGGGCAAGCCATTGTTCATGCCGCTCCGGCAGGCACTGACCGGGCTGGATCATGGTCCCGATATGAACGCCTTGCTACCGCTGATCGGCCGCGAAGTTGCGCTAGAAAGGCTTTTAAAAACAGCGGCTTAGATATTCATATTGCTTGAAATCCGGCTGCTGAACCTCCACATTTGCAATATGCAATGTAATAGTATAACATTACAATTGGTGCTGGGGCGAGATAGTCAAAAAGGCACGAAGCCGCTTCGCCGTTGTTGAGGATGGTTGAGAGGATATGAACATGAGCTATGTATCTGTCTACGAAAACAAAACACCACGGTCGAAAGGCCTCATTATGACCGTCGCCGTGCATGCGGCGATAATCGGTGCGGTGATAGCGATGCCCGCGATTGTCGTGACTGAGCGACCGGAAGGGACTCTTGTTGCCCTTCCGAAATTGGCCGAGACGCCTCCCGAGCCGATGATCGAAGAGAAACAACCGGAAGTTAAGGCCGCACCGCAAACCCGGCAAGTCGCGCCGGACGTCCCGATCGTCAGATTGCCTCCCGTTCCGAAAATCCAATATGGCGAGATCACGCTTGGCAGTGAATCAGACGGAACAGGCATTGAAATACCGCTGGAACCGATCACCATCATGCCTGAACCGGTGATCGTCGGCGCACGGCTGAACACCCGTTATGCGGGCCAGTTCCAGCCTGCCTATCCGACCGGTCAGCTGCGACTTGAGCGGGAAGGGGAGGTCAGTGTCCGGGTGCTGGTCGGGACAAACGGTCGCGTGAAACAGATCGAACTGATTGATTCGCCGCACTTGGATTTCTGGACGGCGACCCGCAAACAGGCGCTGAATAAATGGCGATTCACGCCGGCGACAAAGGACGGCAAGCCTTATGAGAGCTGGATGACGTTGAAAGTCCGCTTTGAAATCAACAGCTGATCAGCGTGCCGGATGGTCTGACCGGCCATTCCCGTGGCAATTTTGCGGGAAGGGCTGGTCAACCGACTGTGTCCGCACTATTTGAACAGCATGGGAATGTTGAAAGATGTATCGGTTAGCGGCGGCTTTGGTGACCTGGTCGCCGTTTTTCGCCAGAGTGAACCGGGGGAGCGCCTGCTCCCCGCGGCAATGGCGATTGCCTGCACGTCGTTCATTTTGTTCCTTTTCTGGCTCGATCCGCAGGTAAATACCTACACTTATGTACCGCAGGAGGTCATTTATGTCGAAAACTGGACAAATGACCGCACCGACGAGGAGATTTTGCGGGACCGCTGGGAAATCCAGTGTCTGAAAGACGAGCTGGAAACCAAACGGCGCGAAGCGGTGAAATCGCTCGGCCGGATGTCCGGCATGGATGTCGACCAGATAGAACGTGACGCGATCGCCGAGCGGCTGGCCCGCGGTGAGGTAGAGGTGGAACGTCCCGCCGGTCTGCAATGCTGACCTCTCCCGGCGACGCTCATTATATGGCAGCAGCCCTGGCGCTATCCGAGCGAGGTCGTGGCCGCACCGGTGCCAATCCGAATGTCGGCTGTCTCATTGTCAAAAACGGCATCATCGTCGGTCGTGGCTGGACTCAGCCGGGCGGCCGTCCGCATGCTGAGGAAATGGCGCTGGCCCAGGCCGGAACCGCCGCAAAAGGCGCCGAAATCTATGTCACCATGGAGCCCTGTGCCCATGAAAGCAGCCGGGGCCCGACCTGCAGCAATTCGATTATCGAAGCAAAACCGAAAAGGGTGATTGTCGCGACTCTCGATGCCGACGAACGGACCAGGCGCCGCGGTATTGACCGGCTGGGCGATGCAGGCATTCCGGTATCGGTCGGCATAAGGGAGCCGGAAGCGCGCCGCGCGATGGCTGGCTTTCTCTGCCGCGTCGAGAATGGCCGTCCCTTTGTTACGCTCAAGCTGGCGATGTCGCTGGATGGCTGCATCGCGATGGCCGACGGGTCAAGCCAGTGGATTACCGGAGACCGGGCACGGGCACATGCCCATCTGGAAAGGGCGCGCAGTGACGCCATATTGGTGGGCGCAGGCACGGCCAGAATCGACCGGCCGGGGCTCGATGTCCGGCTCGACGGTCTGGCCGACCGCTCGCCGCAACCGGTCGTGCTCGGCACTGACAAGGACAGGCCGGATCATTGGCTTCATCTGGATGAGCCCGCCGCGATTGCCGGTCTTGCCGATATCAACTGGCTGCTGGTCGAGGGTGGCGCAAAAACCGCGACCTCTTTTCTGACGGCCGGTCTGGTCGACCGGCTATTGCTTTATCGCGCACCGATCATCATCGGTGGCGGCCTGCCATCCATTGCCGATATCGGGCTGGAAAAGCTCAGCGAGGCGCATGACCACTGGCGGCGCACCGAGCAACGTGACCTGGGGCAGGATATACTTGAGATATACGACCGCGCCGCCTAGGTTCCGCTCGGTTTACAGCAAATAGGCACAGCAAATAGGATCGCGCATGTTTACAGGCATTGTTTCAGATATCGGTACCATAGAGTCCGTTGACCAGCGGGGTGATCTGCGCGTGGTGATCCAGTGTGGCTATGCGATGGACGGCGTCGATATGGGGGCATCCATTGCCTGTTCCGGCGTCTGCCTGACGGTGGTCGACAAGGGGCCGGACTGGTTTGCGGTTGATGTGTCGGGCGAAACCATTTCCTGTACCGCGCAAGGGCAATTTGCCGCCGGGCGCAAGCTTAATCTGGAACGGGCGCTGAAGGTCGGCGACGAACTGGGCGGGCATATCGTCACCGGTCATGTCGACGGCGTCGGCACCGTGGAGTCGAGCAATGCGGCTGGTGATTCGCAGGAAGTCCTCATTCGCGTATCGAAAGAACTGGCGCCCTTCATTGCTGCCAAGGGGTCGATTACGGTCGATGGCGTCTCGCTGACGGTCAATGGGGTGTCCGACGACGCAGAGGGCGCGCTGTTCACCCTCAATATCATTCCCCACACCGCGCAGGTGACCACGCTCGGCGAACTGGAGCCTGGTCGCGGGGTCAATCTCGAGATTGATATATTGGCGCGCTATCTGGCGCGGATGGAAAAGGTCCGGTCGCTGGCCTGAATTGAAGGCAGGTGGCCGGTTGTTACCTTATCAGAACGGTAGCCATTTCTGTTTCTTGCTGAATTTCATATAGCCGATATTCGCGCCGAGCCGCAGTCCTGCGCCCAACCGTACCGGGATCAGCACCTTGTCGCCGCTCCGCAGATAGCTGACATGGAATCCACCGATGAAATAGGCCGCGCCTTCGCCAGCCGGGAAGCGTTGATACAGCTCTTCGCTATCATATAGATTATAGACCAGCACGAAAGTATTGGCTGCATTGCCGCCAAAATCGAAGCCGATGGAAGGCCCTGTCCAATAGACCGGGCGTTCGCCCTCGACCTTGTGGTAGAGCTTGCCGGAGCCATAGCGCAGGCCGACAACAAATGCCCCGCTGGCTTCGCGTCCGGCGATATAGGCGTTAGGCCGGCCCTGTTTCTTCAATATGTCCTCGATCACTTCAGCTAGGCCTTTTGCGCCTTTGCCGAATACGCCTTCAGCCGCGCCGATCAGGTCATCATCCTGATAGGTGTTGCTGTCCTCGATCGCCGCGCCGATCATATCGCTGTTTTGCGCAGCGGTTGTCGAACCGGAGGGGGCGATAATATCGGCATTGATGTCGCTGTCCATCGGCGCGTCCTCGACCATCGTCGGGCGAGATGCGTCGGATTCAAAATTCCCGTCATAGTCGGGCGCGGCCAGGTCGGCATCAATCACGTCATTCGGATCGACGGTTTCAACCTGGGCATATGCGGGCGACAGAGCCGGAGCACCGGCGAGAGCCAGGACAGCAAATAAACCCAGTGATTTCTTCAAGCATAACCGTAACATGGGTAAACTCCTTCCCGTTACCAGCCAGATATAGGCTCTCGGCTGTCGGCTATGACCACGCAATGAACGGACGACGAACGGACTCGATTCTGCGGCGGTCCGAGTCCCGCAGTCACAATCGGCTCCGTTACGGAATTTCCGGCGTGATTAACGGCTGCCCATTTTTCCCGTTGCAGCCAGCGCTTTCCATGGTTATAGCGCCCTCTCTAGCCAAGCTGCGTGGACACGTGGGTGAGCGGCTGAAACCACCTCCTTGCTAAGGAGACAAGCCTTTACGGGCTTCGAGGGTTCGAATCCCTCCGTGTCCTCCATTTTTTTGATTTTTCCAGATTGTTGAAAATCGCTGCGGCTCAGCTGCGTTAAAGATTTGCCAATTCAGAGTCATTGGCGATCGCCAACAAGGCACCGCCACCGCTCGGACTGGTGGCAGCGGCACCGGCGCTGGCTGTCGAAACGGAAATCTCTGCACCCGGAAAATAAAACAGCCGGGCCTTTGCTGTCTGCATTGCTTTAATATCCGGGCTTGACCCTGACATCGTTCACAATGATTGCCGGTTTGCCAAGCCACGGTTGGTAACTCCCCCGGGACTCAAATGGGCGGCCGTCCAGAAATGCTGGTGATGCAAAGACCGGGGACGCGAAGAGACGTGAATTAATTTGACTATCAGTTCATGCCCTATCATCAAATTCAACAGCCATTCCCATTTGCAGTTTAGAAATTCAGACCATGATGAATGACAAGAAACACAATGGCAAATCAACCAGCCGCAAGATGACGGGCCGCGCCACGTTGATTGTGCTCGGCGCATTCATATTCGCTATTTGTCTTTTGGGGGGCAGCGCACGCGGTGATGCGGTGCAATTGATTGTCCTGCGACCGGTCTGTTGCCTGTTTGCCGGTTACGCACTTTATCGACTGGGATCGCAACAAGTTAAGGGGCTTGCGCCGCTTTATGCGGGCCTTGGCATTCTGGGCCTCTGGATGATAATCCAGCTCATACCCTTGCCCTATCAGCTATGGTCCGAATTGCCGGGCCGGGCTTTGATCGTGAAGCTGGACGTCGCCGGCGACCAGGCAGGCTTGTGGCGCTCGATATCCTTTTCGCCTTCCCGAACCGCCAATTCCCTGGCCGCTTTGATTGTCCCGCTGGCAGCTCTACTGCTTTTCCATATTTATCCCAACGGACGGAAAAAAGACTTTCTCTCGCTGATAGTCCTGATCGCATTCTGCAATGCCTTGCTCAGTATCCTGCAGATACTCGGCCCTAGCGGAGGGCCGCTCTATTTTTACGAATTCACCAATGCATCCGAAGCGGTCGGATTTTTCGCCAACCGCAATCACTCCAGTGTATTTTCTGCGGTCTCGCTATTAATCATAAGCTACATATATGCGCAAAACTGGAGGTTTCTTCGCTCCAAGATGAAGTATAGCAATATAGCATTGGTAACGATGTATCTGATTATCTTCATGTCGGCCATTTTAAACGGTTCGCGCGCCGGGTTCCTGTGTGGCGGCATGGCGCTTTTTATCGGTTTGATATTGTTCAACCTGAGAACTGTGGACGCTGCGGGATACAAGATAAAACAGGTCAATAAAATCGGTTCGATCATCGCTTCGATCGCCATCGTCGCATTCAGTGCCGTGCTGGTCTTGCTGTTCTTTGTGTCTGATCGCGTGCCTGCGGTCACCCGTCTTATCGAGTCCGACAATATGTCCAATCTGCGGGCAAGCGCGATGCCGACATTGCTGGAAATGATTGGCACATATTGGCCTTTCGGCGCCGGATTTGGCACGTTCGACAAGGTGTATTTCATTCACGAACCAAGCGAATTGCTGATGCCCAGCTATTTCAACCAGGCGCATAATGACTGGTTGCAAATTCTCATCGAAGGCGGCGCCCCGGTGGCTGTGCTGGCCGTTGCCGGTATATTGTTCTATATTGCCAACGTACTGAAGCTGTTCTCGTCAACGTCCAAAAATCGGGCACATTTGCTTTTCTGGTTCGGGATCATGGCCATTTTGGCTGTGGCCAGCTTGGTCGATTATCCTCTGAGGACACCGATATTCAGTGCGGTCGCTGTCTGGATCGTGGCTTTGCTGTTTACCGCCCGGCACAATCCGGAATCCCTCGGCTTCAGCAGGAAATCATAATCTGCCGTTACATATGACATTGATCCGAGCGGGGAATCCCGTGCTCAAGAAGATCCGGCGAGCCCGGCATCATCACCCGTTCGGAAATAGCGATGGTTCGAGGTTGCCTAATCGCAAATTGCTGTTTACGGCTGAATTCCGTTGTGTGGTTTAGAGAGTGAAAATGAAAATCCAATTGAAACAATTGTTCATTTTGGCGGTATCCGGGGCCATGTTGAGTGCCTGCGCAACATCAGGTCCGCTAGCTTTGGCCAGTGATGTTGAGTTGACGACATTAAACGAACTGCCGGCCAACCCCGCAGCGGTTTCTTATCAGATCCGCCCGCTTGAATCGTTGGAAATCCGAGTTTTCGGTGCCGAAACTCTCTCTGGTACTTACTTTGCCGATGAGCAAGGGCGCATCAATTTCCCACTGATCGGTGCCGTTGAAACGGATGGGCTGACGCCATCCGGAGTCGAGACAGTGATCGAAAGCCGGTTGAGGGGGGAATATGTTTTGCAACCGCAAGTTACGGTTCGTCCCACCAAGCTGCCGGAGCTTACCATTTCGGTCGGGGGCGAAGTAAAAAAGCCGGGAACTCTTCTGTCTTCCAATTCGCAAACTCTGCTCCGGGCCGTATATAACGCGGGTGGCTTGTCAGATTATGCAAAATCCGAAGAAGTTCTGATATCACGGACCGTTGGCGGTCAGAAATATATCGGCGCCTACAATCTCAAGGCGATCGAACGGGGCAATTATGCTGATCCTGTGATATATCCGAATGACATTATTTCCGTTGGCGATTCCCCTTCAAAGCGCTTCCTCCAGGCTGTTCTGGCGTATATTCCGCTTCTTTCTACAACTGCGATCATGATCGACAGAGTAGGGCGATAGGTTAGTAAAGATTATGGCAATGAACAATCAGCAAGCAAGATCATCCGTAGGTGACCGTGATGAATTGGAAGCGGGGGCTTCGGATTCCATCAGCCTCCATGATCTGGAGCGTTTCTGGCAGCAGGCGATCAACCTGCGTTATGTGATTCTCGGCATCATTGTCTTTTCGCTGGTCGTTGGATTGATCATGACGCTGCTGCAGACGCCGCTTTACCGGTCGACAGCCCGTATCGAGATCAGCCAGATTGAGTCTGACGTGACCAATATCGGTGATGTGGAACTGCAGAATATCTCGAAGGACCGCCAATATTTTGCAACCCAGTATGAGCTTCTCCAGTCCCGAAGTCTTGCCAACAGGGTTGTCAGTGCCGGCAACCTGGCTCGCGACAAGAGTTTTCAAAATGCTTACGGCTTGGCTGAAAACGGTTCCTCAGACAATGCGGCAGCGGGTATCCTGCTCTCGAATATTTCTATTGAACCCATTGAGTTTTCGAACCTGGTCGACATCAAATTTTCCAGCCCGGATCCAAAGCTGTCTGCAGAAATCGCAAATCTCTGGGCGCAGGAATTTCTGGGAACAAATTTTGACAAGAGATTTGGCTCCAATGTTCAGGCGCAGAAATTTCTCGGCGATCAAATTTCGGAGATGCGGGAAAAGCTTGAACTGTCCGAACAAGAATTGATCGAATATGCCAACGCAAACGAGATTGTTAACATCACGCCGATTGCTAGCGAAGATGGCTCTACAGGTGGCGGGCAGACGCTAGCTTCGTCCGAACTATCCGCGTTGAGTGGAGATCTGGCCCGTGCGACCGCAGCACGGATCGAAGCCGAAAGCGCATTGCGGGCGAGCGCGGCTGCAGCGAGTTCCGGTGGTGCATCGGCTGTCCTGAAATCCCGCTTGTCCGAGGTGCAGGCCAAACTTGCCAGCCTCAAGTCGCAATTTGGTCCGTCTTATCCGCAAATCGTTGCGCTGGAAGCAGAAGAGGCATCGTTGCGATCTTCGGCGCAGGGTGCCTCGAATGACATATCCAGAGAATTGCAGGCGAACTTGCGGAAGGCCTTGCTTCAGGAGCAGGCCTTGAAGAGAGAATTTGATCGCGCGAAGTCCGGCTATCTGGGCCAGCAAGGGCAGGGCGTCAGATACGGAATATTGAAACGTGAGGTCGATACCAATCGTCAACTTTATGATTCGCTGCTGCAGCGTTTCAAGGAGATCGGCGTCGTCGGCGCCGGCAAAAACAATATGGTATTGGTCGACAAGGCCGTAACTGCCGGGCGGCCTTATGAACCGTCCCTGTCCCGCAACCTGTTACTGGCGTTTCTATTTGGCGCCCTTGCCAGCGGAGCACTGGTAATCCTGCGTGAAACAATGGATCAGAGTATTCGCAACCCGGCCGATGTGAAGCGTGTCCTTGACCTGCCTGTTCTGGGCCTCATTCCGCTAATCCCGGAAGATGCCATTAACGCGCAGCTCGATGACAAAAAATCCGAACTGAACGAAGCCTATCAGGCGACCCGAACGAACCTTACCTTCCTTACGGACAAAGGCGCTCCCGGGACACTGATGTTCACCAGTACCCGACCGGATGAAGGCAAGACACTCACTGCCGTGGCTGTCGCGGAAAGCCTCGGTCACCTGGGCAAGCGCGTGCTTTATGTGGATGCCGATTTGCGCAATTCGGGCTTGCACGAAATTTTCGACAATGTGCCCAAACCGGGTGTCGGGCTGAGCGGCTTTCTGGCCGGTAGCGACGACTATCTGCAAAGCATCGTATCGCTGGACTCGCACCCGTTCGATATTCTTCCGAGTGGACGAAAACCGCCTAACCCCGGTGAATTGCTGGCTGGGCCGCGGATGCAGTCGTTGCTCGAGAAGCTTGGCACAACATATGATCATATCATCATCGATAGTCCGCCCGTACTGGGATTAGCCGATGCGCTTGAAATTGCTTCCGTCGTCGATGGGGTTGTCTTTGTGGTTGAAGCCAACAGCGGAAAAATCCGGACGATTCAACAAGCTCTGAGCAGGCTCGAAACCAGCGGCGCTCGTATATTCGGTGCTATTGTCACGAAACTGGATGATCGCAACCTGAGCTACGGCTACGGATATGGTTACGGCTACGGGCATAGCTATGGTGAAAAAGACGATAGTTGAACAATGGCCAACTCGCTGATCCAACCAAGATGAATTGGCTGAAAGCAACAGGTCTGTCTATCGGAGCCGTTTTACTGAGCAGTGGTCTGGCCATGCAAGCCTTCACGAATGTGCTGGCAAATGATCAACCTGCCCTGGCCGCAAGCGTTTCACCTTTGAACGGATTTGCGCTCGAGCGTGTTGCCTTGGACCGTCTCAACAGCCAGGCCGATGGATCGCTCGCACCCTTGGCCGAAAGGATATTGGCAAAGGAGCCATTGTCGCCGGTGGCGTGGACAATATTGGCCCTCGCGCAGCAGGACGATGCCAAAAAAGACAGGATTCTGCTGGCAGCGTCCGAACTCAATCGAAGAACGCTTATGCTGCAGTCCAACCTGCTGCTGTTATATGCCGCGAGAGATGATTTCGGTAACAGCATTGCTGTGCTCAATCAGATCCTGACCGTTTCGCCGGAGCAACAAGAAACGATGTTCCCGATTCTGATCCAAGCGCTGAAGGATGACAGATCGATCGCGGAATTTGCCCAGGCAATGAGCAACGAGCCGGGCTGGTCTGACAAGTTTCTGAAAGCGGCCTCGGGCGACCGCGAGGCGCTGGCGAATTTGACGCGCTTGCGGATGAGTCTGTTTGATACGCTGGTTGTTGACCCTGATACCGACAAAGCCATTGTCGGTGCGCTGGTCAAGGCAGGTCAGCTGGATTCAGCGGCTGCGCTGTACCGCAAAATTGCAGAACCATCTTCTGACGGGCTCGCCGGTTCAGCGAAGCGGCAACAGAGGCTCGACTGGAGCACCGAAATGCCCCCGTTCGACTGGCAGTTGAATGATGGTGCCGGGGAGCGTGCGCAGATTGTCGACGAACCGGAGCGGCTGGAGTTCTTTGTAAGAAGGGGCAAGGCAGGCATATTGGCCGAACGAATTGTGTCTGTGCCGCCATCTTTCACGCTGAAGATCGAGCACGATGTTTCCCCGGTCGAACAGCTTGAAGATGTCCGGATTGCACTTCAGTGCGAAAACACCAAGACCAAATTTTTTGATCAGCCGCTTACAAAAACTCCCAGCACATATTCTGTCGGTCCGCTTCCGCCTGAATGCGAGGCTGTCCGCTTGTCCCTGTTGGCGCGTGCCTGGTCGGACAAAGAAAATCTAAGCGGCCAAATATATTCTATCGAGTTAAATTCACGATAGAATTTCGCGGCCTGTTTTTTCCCGGGCTAACATCGACTGATCCGCCATCTCCCTGAACGGCCTGTTACCGGGCGGTTTCCAACAGGTCCAGGGTCCGCTTGATAACCTCGTCTTGCTGATCATCGGTCATGTCGCTTCCCGATGGCAGGCAGAGCCCGTTCGCAAATAATGTCTCGTCGAAACCGGCGCCATGATAAGGTGCGCCAGCATATAGCGGCTGCATGTGCATCGGTTTCCACAACGGCCGGGCTTCGATCTGATGTTCCAGCAGCATCAGGCGGACATCCTCGCGAGATACGCCCGTTTTTGCGGGATCCAGGGTCAACGCCGTGAGCCAACGGGTGGAGCGCTGTCCCTCCGGTTCGGGCATGAAGTCGATGCCGGGGCGGGATAACGTCGTGCGGTAGCGTTCACAGATCGCTCGCCGCCGGGCCACGCGATCATCCAGTACTTCCATCTGGCCGATGCCTATTGCTGCACAGATATTCGACAGGCGGTAATTATAGCCGAAGGTGGAATGCTCGTAATGTGGAGCGGGATCACGCGCCTGTGTTGCTAGGAAACGCGCTTGGTCCGCCCATTGTTTGTGCCGGGTGACCAACATGCCGCCGCCCGACGTGGTGATGATCTTGTTGCCGTTGAACGACAGGATTGCGGCGTCGCCGCCGGTACCGGCCTTGCGTCCGTCCAGATAGGATGCGCCCAGGCTCTCGGCGCTGTCGAGGACAAGCCGCACATCATATTGCGCCGCGAGGCTTTCCAGCGCGTCGAGATCGACGGATTGACCATAGAGGTCTGTCGGAACGATGGCCTTGGGCAGGCGGCCTTCCCGAGCAGCGACGGCCAATTCTTCACCGAGCCGCACGATGTCGATGGTCCAGCTGTCCGGGTCGAGATCAAAAAACCGGGGTGTAGCGCCGAGATAATTGACCGGGAAAATACCACCGGCAAAAGTCATAGACGAGATCCAGACCTCATCTCCTTGCCCGACTCCTGCTATACGCAAGGCGAGGTGCAGGGCGGCCGAGCCGGACGACAGGCCAACGCAATGCAGATCCTCACCGAGATAGTCGCGGACAGAGGCCTCGAATGCGTCAAGCTGTGGACCCAGAGGGGCAATGAAGTTGGAGGCAAAGGCCTCGGCGACGTAGGTCTCCTCCCGACCGGACATATGGGGGCGTGACAGATAGATGCGCATGATTAGTCCTTGATTAAAGGCCGTGCCGGGTTGCCGACAACGGTTTCTCCGGGCGGTACATCACGGGTGACAATCGCGCCCATTCCGACGGTCGCACCGGCGCCAATGGTAACGCCCTGTCGCAATATCGCACCGGAACCGATATAGGCGTGCTCGCCGATAGTGACATTGCCGTTGACCTTTGCCCCGGGTCCGAACGTGACAAAGTCCGCGATCACGCAGTCATGTTCGACATAGGAGTAGAGATTGGCGTGGAAACAGCGTCCGATCGAAATATTCGATGTCAGCGTCACGAAAGGCGACAGGCAGGCACCAGCGCCTATGATGACTTCGTCCATTTGCACAACCGACGACGCCCGGGCTTCGATCAGCGGAATGGTCGCTGCGGCGCATTTTTCCGCAAGAACTTGGCGAAATTTTGATCCGCCGATTGCAATGGATACGGACTTGTCCTTGTTGTCGCGTTCGAGAAAGCCGGGCCAGTCGACAATGTCGTGGCCGTTCACGCGACCAGGCGCCTGCACGTCGTCGATGAACAGCAGTTCGGTCTCGGGATATTGCTCCCGCAAAAGGGGCATGATCCCGCGTCCGCAACCCGATGCGCCGTAGACGCCGATCAACCGCCTCATGACCCGGAACCCTTGAATTTCGGCATTGTCGCCTCCCCTGCGGCCGAGATGCCTTCGCGTTTCATCACTTTGCGGATCGTCAGCCAGATGATTCTCAGATCAAGCCACAGGCTGCGGTTGTCAACATACCAGATGTCGAGTGCGAATTTCTCGTCCCAGGAAATCGCGTTGCGCCCGTTGATCTGCGCCCATCCGGTGATGCCGGGCCGCACGTCGTGCCGGCGGGCCTGTTCGGGGGAGTAGAGCGGTAGATATTCCATCAGCAGCGGTCGCGGACCGACAAGACTCATATCGCCTTTCAGCACGTTCCACAGTTCCGGCAATTCGTCCAGCGAACTGGATCTAAGGGTTTGGCCCAGCGCTGTCAGACGTGCCGTATCGGGCAACAGCTCGCCATCGGGGCCTCTTGCATCACGCATGGTGCGGAACTTCATCATTTCGAAGGGCTTGCCATCCTTGCCGGGCCGCGTCTGGCGAAACAATACAGGCGACCCCATCTGCCGGCGAATCAGAATCACCAGGATCAGCAAAACAGGCGACAGAAGCGTGAGGCCAATGGCAGCGCCAAGGCTATCGAATATACGCTTCATCATAAGCGGGCACGACGCGGATCAGAGCAACCCGGGTTCAAATGGCGTCTTGACGCCACGATCATGACAGCTGCTATCGAGGGATCGAAATCCACTTGCGGTTCTCCGGCCTCCAGCAACGTAGCATAGATTGTTTTCACGCCATATTTCCCTTGTGCGATCCCGACCAGATCGCAGCTTACACCGCCGGTGTCTCGCCTTCGATCACTGCGATCATGTCCCGGTTCACCCGATGCACATCAAACCGTTCCTTCGCCAGGCGATGTGACGCCTCTGACATTTTTGACAACTCTCCGCAAGATGCGCTTGCCAGCCTGTCCATCGCCTGCGCCAGCGCCTCGGCATCGCGCGGCGGGACCAGCACCCCGTTGTTTCCGCCGTCGAGCGTTTCACGGCAACCCGGCATGTCGGTAGTGATGATTAGCCGACCCAGCGCCAGCGCCTCGAGCAGCGAGCGTGGAACGCCTTCGCGATAATAGCTTGGCAGCACCACCACGTGGGCTTCCCGCATCAGCGGTCGCACATCGGCGACCTGACCATGCCAGTTGAGTATCTTCTCCGCCTGCCAGCGGTCGATTTCCTCGGCAGCCACGCTGTCGGGGTTGCTGTCGAGTCCGCCGACCAGATCGAATTGCACCAGCGGGTGGCGCTCGCGGGTGCGGCGCGCCGCCTCGGCAAATTCGCGCACGCCCTTCGAGGCGATCATCCGCGCGACCAGCACGAAACGCAGCGGTCCATCCGGCAGCGGCGCGCGGGAAAAACGGTCGAGATCAATGCCCGAGCCATCGACAACCGTGGTCTTCGCATCGGTACCCAGGATTGCACGGTCGCGAAACAGCGCCAGATCGTCGCGGTTCTGGAACACGACGGTATCGGCGCGATTCAAGGCCGTGCGATACAACCGCGAAACCAATGCCGTCAGCAAGCGTTGCTTCGCCCTTTTGCCCTCGTTGAAAGAAAGGCCGAGCCCGGTGATCAGCGCGACGCGACGCGGTACGCGCGCCAGCCAGGCCGCCAGCGTACCCCATATCACCGGTTTGACCGTATAACCCATTGCTACATCCGGTCGCAGTTGCCGCAACAATCTCGTCAAGGCGATCAGCAACCGCAGATCGGCGATCGGCGACAGGCCGGTGCGGTCCATCGTCACATCATGCGGGGTAATCCCCATCTCGCGCAACTGTTCAGCCTCCGTCGTTCCCGTGGCCAGGCCCGGCGCAATGGCATGCACTTCGTGCCCGCGGGCCAGCAGCGCCTGCAGGAGCGGACCCCGGAAATTCAGCAGCGAACCGGCAAATCCGGCAATGATTACGAAGCGCACGGGATTATCCAACGCTCCGGTGTGCTACGCCGGCCAGAAGCCTGGCTATTTTCGATCGAAATTGCATGGATTTTAGCCCTTCCGCCAAACCACCCGGTTTACGAAATCGGTGTAGCTGTGGATGATCCGTATGATCTTTTCCGACACATTGTCGGCGCTGTAATCGTGCACCAGATGCAGCATCCGGTCGTCTCCGCGCGGCTGCGATTGCAGGATATCCAGCCCCTGCAACACGCGTTCGGGGTTCATGCCGACCATCATCACCGCCGCTTCCTCCATGCCTTCCGGCCGTTCATGGGTTTCGCGAATATTGAGCGCAGGGAAGTTGAGGATCGAGCTTTCCTCGGTGATTGTGCCGCTGTCCGACAGAACGGCGCGGGCGTTCATCTGCAGGGCGTTATAATCGGAAAACCCGAAAGGCTTCATCTGCTGTACGCGTGGGTCCAGCTTTGTCCCGGTGGCTTCGATTTTGTTGCGGGTGCGCGGATGGGTGGAGAGGATCACCGGCAGGTCGAAGCGCTCGGGCAGCATGTTGAGAATTTCCACCAGTCCCTCGAACTGCTGCGGATTCTCGATATTCTCCTCGCGATGCGCGCTGACCACGAAATAGCCGTGCTTTTCCAGTCCCAGCTGGGCCAGGACATCCGATGCCGCGATCCGGTCGTTATAGGCGGACAAGACTTCGCGCATCGGGCTACCGGTGACAATCACCCGCTGTGGATCCAGCCCTTCGCGCAGCAGATATTCGCGTGCAATCTGGCTATAGGTCAGATTGATATCGGCGGTATGGTCGACGATCCGGCGGTTGATCTCCTCGGGCACGCGCATGTCGAAACAGCGGTTGCCGGCTTCCATGTGGAAAGTTGGAATCTTCAACCTTTTGGCACTGATTACCGCGAGGCAGCTATTGGTGTCGCCCAGCACCAGCACCGCATCGGGCTTGTGTTCGGCGAGCACCTTTGCGGATTTGGCAATGATATTGCCGATCGTCTCGGCGGCCGTGTCCCCTGCCGCTTCCAGAAACACATCGGGCTGGCGCAGGCCCAGATCCTCGTAAAATATGCCGTTCAGCTCATAGTCGTAATTCTGCCCGGTGTGGATGATCAGATGATCGCAATGCCGGTCGAGCGCGGCCATGACGCGGGACAGGCGGATTAGCTCGGGCCTTGTGCCGACGATAGTGGCGATTTTGAGTTTCTTTGTCATAGCGATGGCTCTTCCTGTACGCGTAAAATAATCGCCGAGATTTTGTAATTTCGGATGAGGTAGCGCAAACCCGAAGCACGCGATTTGGCTCTTTCGATTCCGCCACGAAGCGTTAGCGTCCGCACGACGTCGCCAACCACTGATATAATTGACTGAAATGATGTTTTTGTTCGTCGTAAGTCGGACCATCGTCCGCCATCCACCAGAATCTCGCTGTCCACTATCTCGGTGCCAGGAAACAGGGAGTGTATTTCTTTCGGCGATGGCCGGAACATGGTGTCAATCGGATCAAGATGATATGGATAATCGTGGGGCACCGTAACTACAATATATCCGCCGGGTTGAACAAAGCTCTTGCAGGCGGCGGCGAATGCGGCGGGATCGACAAGATGTTCGAGCAGATTGCAGAGCAATAGTGACTTGGCCCGAATATCTTGAAGCTTCGCACCGACAGCCGGATCGAAAATATCGCCGACTATGTCGACTCCTTCGGCATCGCGAAGATCGGTCGTTACAATCTGCACGCCACGTTCTCGAAGGGGAGCGTGGACAAATTTTTCTATATGGGGTTTTGCAACCGTTCGGAATTCGAGGCTGGAGGAACCGATCTCCAGCAACGGCGACAATTGCGGAACGTCCATGTCAGCCAGACGTTTTTTCAACCATTTTGCTTCGATCAGTCTCATATATATTATCCTGAAAATTGCACCATTAAGTCAGCGGATGCGAAACAGTGTCCGGCCGCTCCCGATCAAAAAGTTCGTTGGCCCAGAGCATGCAGATCAGCTCGTTCTCGCTGATATTGGTTATATCATGGCTCCAGCCCGGCACTGTTTCGACCACCATCGATTCCTCGCCGTTGGTTTCCAGCGAATGGGTCTCGCCGCTGTCCATATTGTAGAAACGAAACCGCGCACGGCCTTTGAGGACCAGGAATTTTTCGGTCTTGGCGTGGTGGTAATGGCCGCCGCGCGTCACCCCCGGTCCGGCGGTGAAAAAGCTGAACTGGCCCGAATGTTCGGTGCGCAGCATTTCGGCGAAGACGCCGCGCTCGTCGCCGTGGCGAGTGACGGGATAGGCAAAATCCGCGACCGGCAGATAGCTGATGTAGGTGGCATATAACGCACGTCCGAGCCCGGTGCCGGTCTCTCCCACGGTGTGCGTCTGGCGTATCGCACGATAGCCGCGGAGCCGGTCGGCTAGCTGCTGCAGTGTAATATGATATTCTGGCGCAATGGCGGTGATCTGGGCGCCGCTGCCCGGAGCCGCAAGCCAGGCCAGCCAGCCATCAATCACATCATCGACGTGAACCAGCCGCACCTCGGCATCGGGAGCGGCAATGGTGATCGGCAAATCGCGAGCAATATTGTGGCAGAAGGTGGCAACGACCGAATTGTAATTCGGGCGACACCATTTGCCGAATACATTGACCAGCCGGCAGATATTGACCGGCGCGCCGCTGTCGCTGGCCAGCGCCTGCAGATGGGCTTCGGCACTGGATTTGGTCCGGCCATAAGGCGTGTCGCGATCCACCTGGATGGTGGACGCCGCAATCATGGGAATGGCGCCCGACCGGTCCCGCAGCAATGCGCACAGCCGCGCGGTATAATGATCGTTGATCTCTTCGAATTCCGCGTCCGTTTCCGGCCGGTTAGCGCCGGCCAGATGCACTACGGCCTCGGCCTTATTCACCATGACTGCCAGATCGGCGTCGCTGGTGGAGCGGGTGGCGCCGAGAACTTCGTGGCCGGCTTCGCTCAGGCGCAGCGCCAGATTGCGTCCGATGAAACCGTTTGCTCCGGTGATCAGGACCTGCATATCAAACCTCGGAATCTGCCGGTTCACCGGCCATCGTGGAACGAATGAAGGGAAGCTGCAAGAGCAACTGTTTCATGCCTTCGACATCAAGCTGTTGCGTGTTTTCCGAGGTATAGTCATAGGCTTCGCTGATACGGCTTTCCCCGGATTCGACATAGTCGCCGTAATTCAGGTCGCGCATGTCGGCGGGAACGCGGTAATATTCGCCCAGATCGACCGATTGCGCCAGTTCCTCGCGCGAGAGCAGGGTTTCGTGCTTCTTCTCGCCATGGCGGGTGCCGAGAATGTTGATCGGATGATCGGGCTTGTCAAACAGCTCCAGCAGCGCCTGGGCCAATACCCGGATGGTCGCGGCCGGCGCCTTTTGCACCAGCACATCGCCCGTCGAGCCATGTTCATAACCGAACAGCACCAGATCGACCGCGTGATCCAGTGTCATCATGAAGCGGGTCATGTCGGGGTCGGTGATCGTCAGCGGTTCGCCCGCCTGAATCTGGCGCACGAATAACGGGATGACGGACCCGCGCGAGGCCATGACATTGCCATAGCGGGTGCAGCAGATCGTCATGCGATCCGCGTCGATTGCGCGCGCCTTGCCGGTTGCGACCTTTTCCATCATCGCCTTGGACGTGCCCATGGCATTGATCGGATAGACCGCCTTGTCGGTGGACAGGCAGATCATCCGCTTCACGCCCGAGCGATGGGCAGCATCGATCGTATTGGCGGTGCCCAGAACATTGGTGTGCACGGCTTCCAGCGGAAAGAATTCGCAGGACGGAACCTGCTTCAGCGCGGCGGCGTGAAACACGAAGTCGACCCCGTGCATGGCGTCCGACAAGCTGTCACGGCTGCGCACATCGCCGAGGAAGAATTTGATCTTGTCGCTGCGATAGAGCTTGCGCATATCGTCTTGCTTCTTCTCGTCCCGGCTGAATATCCGGATTTCGCGGACATTGCTGTCCAGGAACCGCCGCACCACGGCATTGCCAAAACTGCCGGTACCGCCGGTAATCATCAGGCAAACATCATCAAACATGAATATCATTCTCCATAAGGGTCCGGTCGGGGCCGGGCGCGTTGCATTGCGCTAGCAGACGGACAAGGGCTTCGCTGTGAATATTATAGTCAAAACTGGTTTCGGCTGTCGTACGTGCGGCGCGGCGCATGGCCGACAGACGCGCCGGGTCGAGCGCCAGGGCCTGTTCAAGGACGATGGTCAGGGCGTCGGCATCGGGCGATGCACTTACCAGACCGTTGACGCCGTCTTGCAGATGCTCGGCAAGATCCGAGGTCAGGTTGGTGATTACCGGCGTCCCCAGGCTCAGGCTCTCGCCGAACTTGGTGGGGAAGCCGGCGCTCGATACCCGGTTGATTTGACGCAAAAAGATACTGAAATCGGCGGCGCGCGTGATGGCAACCGATTGCTCATGACTTACGCGGCCGTGCAGCGTCAGGCCGGGGGGCACGGCATCGCGACCACGGAGGCTGGGCAGTGCCGACACTTCGTCCGCAGTGGGGCCGGCAATATCCAGCAATATGCGTGCCCCCCCGGGGTCAAGCCGCAGCAGGGCTGTGATGACCATATCCAGCAGATCGTTCGAGGCGGAACCGCAATAGGCGAGTCGCAAACGGCCATCCGGAGATTGGCTTTCGAGCGATGGCTCTAACGCCGCGACATCCAGAGTCGGCGGCACCTGCGCCACCGGAAGCCCGCGCCGGCGGTAATAGTCGGCGAGATAGGATGAAATTGCGATTATTCCGTCCTGTCGGGGGATCAGAACGCGCATCGCGAACTCGATGTTCCACAGATAGGGTGATTTCAGAAAGCCGGCGGTGCTGCTCGCCGTATACCATTCGACGGCATCAAAGATCAGCGGAATATTGCGCTTCCGGGCCATCCCGGTCAGTTGCAGCAAATAGGGCGAATAGCCGCTGTACAATATGATGGCGGCGGGCGGCGTGGGGGCGTTGGCAATCCAGTCCCGCGTCCGGCTACCCGTAAAAATATAGCGCGCCCGTTTCAGCGCGCGCGGGAGATGTTCGGCATCGCGCTCTCCGGTAGAGGCCAGGCTGATCCCCGGTGCAAAGGGCCGTGCATCGTTGCCCGAACGGTCGATCTGCGCCGAAATGATCGTAACCCGATAGCCAGCCGCGACCAGCGCCTGCGCATTGCCCAGCACGCGGCGCGCGCCGGCCCCGCCCTCGGGAAAGTCGAAAGGGACTACATAGGCGATCCAGGGGGATTGATGCGGGCTTGTGGTCACGGCTCGCATGTCTCCCGCGTATGTTTTGAACGCCACATCGCGAGGTCGCGCCCCAGAAGCTTTTCCAGCCGGACAATCTGCGGCTCATAATGATCGCGCAATCGCGCCACTGCCTCGGGTTCAGGATCCCGGACCTGAGTATTCTCGACATAGTTCCGGGTCAGGAAACGCTTGCGCAACGACTTGCGAAAAGCATCTAGCCGCGGCGCGTTCAAGGTCCGGCGCAGCGGCCCAAATGCATAGAGGCGATTGAGTATCCGACGCAGCGCCGGATAGCGTAGCGCGGTTGCGACATTGCGTTTCATGTCCGGCTCCACCGCGATCGTTTCCAGCCCGAGGAATTCGAACAGCCGGTTCGCCTGACCCTGGAAATCGGCGCCAATGTCATCGGTTAACAGTACCAATATGTTGTCCGCTCCGAAAAGGCCCGCCCAGGTTTCATAAATATCGGCGTAGTGACCGGGCTCAACATACATGCACCAGCGGAAGGCATCCATATCGGATTTGCTGGAATAATAGGTTCCGGTTCGCGCACGAAGCCGGTCTTCTTCGGTGATTTTCGGTCCGGCCGCCAGAGCGCGGTTAACCGCTTCGGTAAAGCCCATCTGTTCGAGCTGACCCTTGTTGTGGGACATTCCATATTGCGAATAGGCGCGCGCTATCGGCTCCCGGAAAGTCAGTAAAATCTTGAGGTCCGTTCCGAGCGTCTCGGCAATGCGTTTTGCGGTATCGAAGCCAAACCCCGTAGCATAGCCTATCGACATGTCGCCGATGATCTTCTCGTTTTCTGCTTCGGCGAAATAGGTGGTCGAATACCATTCGAGGCCCTCGGAAAATCGCTCGTCGGTGTTGAAGAAATTGGGTTCCTTCTGCCGCGGCAGCAACACGTCCGGATGGGTACGCAGCATCGCGTTAATCGTTGCCGACGCAGATTTCGGCACACCGGGGTGAATGAAATTGGGTAGCGCTTTTCGGAGCAAGTTCACTTCCTTCTGCAAAACATTTTTTGATAATGCCGACAAAAGCGATCACAGACGATTGCACTCAGATCAGACATTGTAAACCCTGCCATCAAAGAGTCAGATCGCTGGTGCCATCGGGAAGGCTGTGTTTCACGTCAAACAAGACATGCTGTGCGCGGCCCAGCTTCCTGAGCCCATCGGGGCCGAGTTCGGCGAAAGCGTCGTGCGCAACGGCAAGAATGATGGCATCATAGGCGCCGGGCTCCGGCTCTGCGATCAAGTCGACGCCGCATTCGTGTTTCGCGAGCGCCGGGTCGACCCATGGGTCATGCACGTCTACCTGCATGCTATAGTCGCGAAGCGATGCGATCACATCGACTACGCGCGTGTTGCGGATATCCGGACAGTTTTCCTTGAAGGTCAGTCCCAGCACCAACGCGCGCGCGCCATGGACCTGCTGGCCGCGCTGCAACATAGCCTTGACCAGACGACTGACAACATATTCGCCCATGCTGTCATTCAGCCGCCGACCGGCCAGAATGATCTCGGGGTGGTGGCCGATCTCGGCTGCCTTGTGAGTCAGGTAATAGGGGTCGACCCCTATGCAATGTCCACCGACAAGACCCGGCCGGAACGGCAGGAAGTTCCACTTCGTCCCGGCTGCGCGCAACACTTCGTCGGTATCGATCCCAAGCTTGTTAAAAATCACTGCCAGTTCATTGATCAGCGCGATATTCACATCGCGCTGGGTATTCTCGATCACCTTCGCCGCTTCGGCGACACGGATGGACGAAGCGCGAAAAGTCCCCGCTGTCACGATCGATGCATATAGATTGTCCACGGCCTCGGCTGCATCCGGTGTGGAACCGGCAGTGACTTTGCAGATGGTGGTGAGACGATGCACCTTGTCGCCCGGGTTGATACGCTCGGGGCTGTAGCCGACCGTGAAATCGTGGTTGAACCGCAAACCCGACACCTGTTCCAGTACCGGAACGCAATCTTCTTCGGTTGCACCAGGATAGACTGTCGATTCGTAGATGACCAGATCGCCCGGTTTCAAAGCGGAGCCGACTGTGCGCGATGCCCCGATCAGCGCCGAGAGATCGGGCCGCTTCTGCGCGTCGATCGGAGTCGGGACAGTTACAATAAAAATGCGTGCGGCCTTCAGATCGTCAGGATCGGCAGTGAAATGGAGTTGATCAGCTTGCGCAAGCTCCTCCGCAGCGACCTCGCACGTGGCATCTTCACCCGCTCGCAGAGCCGTGATGCGCTCGGCATCAATATCGAATCCGATGACTGTGCGCTTACGCCCGAATTCTGCCGCCAGCGGCAAGCCAACATAGCCAAGGCCTATTACGGCAATCGGCGGACACTCATGTTCATTCTTCACTACGTCGAACTCCTCGATTGGTTACCACGCGCTGGCCTTGCGCGGATCATCTTTCACTTTGCCAAAAAAAGCCGCCAAAGGCGGTCGATTTTGCTGTTGTCATCCAGCAACGCGAGGGGCAAGCGATCATTCGCTAGCGCCCCGCGTAGCGCATCATCCGTCATCATCCTGTGCATGGCATTGAAAATGGATTTGTCATCCTGTTCGGCGATTAGACCGGTATCACCGTCCACCAGTTGCTCATCAACACCCGAAACCCGCGTTGCCACGATCGGACGGCCCATGATCTTGGCCTCGTTGATCACGCCACACAGGCCCTCGTAATTCGACAACATCGCTACTAGGTCGGTATGGGCATATGCGGGAAAGGGATTTTCTACCCGGCCAAGCAGATGGATATGCCCGCCCAGATCGTGCGCCGCGATTTCGGCTTCCAGCCGGGCGCGGTCAGGGCCATCTCCCAGCACAAACCAGTCGAAATCGAGTCCCGCGTCCGCCAGACGGCGCGCCACCCGGACCATGCGAACGAGCCCCTTGGCATGTTCCTGCAGCCGGCAGACAGACATAATGCGCAGTGCGTCATTGCGGCGGGGTGGAAAGGGATCGGGTTCGTCCTTTCCCCGCTGGCGCATCTCGTCAGGATTCAGAATATTGTAGATAACATGGGCCTTGATCGCTGTTTCTGGCACGGCAGCGACCAGCGACCGGCGTGCCACATCCGAAACGCAGACAAAGCCGGTAAACGCGCCAAGGTCACGCCGCACCCGCGCGGCAATCTCCGGAGTCTTGTCCGTTTGCGACAAGTCGTTCCGGATAAAATGCAGCTTGCAGGGCGCGCGAACCAGATGCCGGACGACCCAGGTGGGCGCGCCGGTCATGCCTACCGCTGCCCCGTCATAGCGCCGCAACACGAGACGCAGAGCCGCCGCGGCTCCCAGCCCGCCGCGCAGAATCCGCACCAAGGGATTTCCTGACCGTTTACCGGGCCGCAGATGCACAATCTTTATCGCTGGGTGCAGACGACTCTCCAGGTCGCCACCTCCCTCGGTCAGCACCAGCGTGATCTGCGCGCCCCTTGCCCGCAGGGCATTGAGGAGTCGCAGCGTGGACATTTCGCCACCGCCGATATTGAACTGGGAAAGATGGAAAAGAACATGCATACCGTATTAGGTCTTCGCGCGCGCGATGCATCGGACCTGCGAGGCTTTTCGACCCAATCTTGCCCAAAGCCAAGACGCGGCGTGGAAAAAGCGCAAACCACCATATTGGATGAACAAGGGCCATTTCGGCGGCCAACGGTGCTTCAATTCAGTGGCTTCAACTTGGTCAAACCCGCAAGTCTTGACCAGATTTCCCATATTAGCCGCACTCCAGGAATAAAGATGAAAGTCTCTATCTGCTTCCCGATAAGGAAAATCGGCCTGATCACAGGGGACGACGATTATCAGAATGCCACCATCTTTCAGCACCCGTCGCATACCGCGAATCTGTTTCGCCGGGTCTTCGACATGTTCGATGCAGTGATTGGAAATCACGGCATCGAAGGAATTGTCGGGATATTCGTCAATTGAGGCGTGGACCGTCAGCCCTCGAGCTCTTGCAGCTTCGGCAGCGTGCGGATTAATTTCGACACCATTTTTCCCGCCCAGGACAGTAAGCAGCGCGCCATCTCCACAGCCGAAATCCAGGATTTCCATCCCGTCCTTCAGATACGGTTCGAATTTCCAGGCGTTAGCCTGACCGCGCAACAAACCATGCCGTGCCTGATCGTCAAAATATGCACGATCATAATGTTCGCTTGCAGTCTCATATTGTGTTTGCTTTTTGTTCCAGCGTGTATTCACCATGGAATTTTCTTTCTTTCAGGAGTCTAACGAATTGATAGCTGCCGGTATGCGCCAGTTGCGTAAGGAACGCCGCAGACGACCAGGCAGAGAGCCAGAATAAATCTTGCGAAACGCGGCCAAAACACGAGAATCCACGGACGGCAGTGTCGGGTCAAGAACGCGGCCCTTCGCGCCAATCGACGTATGGAATCTGTCATGCGCTCCAGTATGCGTTCCGCTGCCGTCAAACCCGATATTCTGCACAAGATTGCGTACCGGATAAAGGGTCACACGATCATTCAGAATATGCCAGAGATTGAACATGATCGACCAGGAATCAATGCGGCCCTCGAGCTGCCGGCGCAGCCGGTCAAGCTTGTCTGATCCAGTTGCCATGAAACGCTTCCGCAGCGCGGGATCCTGCCACAAACGCGGGGCACCTTGACCGGACCAATCGACCGTTTCCCAGCGGTCCCGCCAGGTTGCCCAGCTGTGGCTGCAACTACGCGGTACCGCATAGACGTCATGTGCGTAGCCCTTCGGCGGTTGCGGCAGTGGACAATAGCCGGTGACTGACCCCACTTCCGCTGTCTGCGCATGGCGTTCCAGCGCGCCATTCATGAAATGCAGGAAATCGGGGGCGACCAGCAAATCATCCTCCAGTACGATGACTTCCTCGCGCTGATCCAGAACTTGGGATACGCCTTCAATGATCGAGCGCGCCAGTCCCTTGTTCTGCCTAGCCTCGATAACGTGAACTTCCAGAAACCGGTCGCGCCATTTCGGCTCGGCCAGCACGGCACGAACCGCTGCGACCTTTTCTTCCGCAGCGGCATTCTTTGGCCCGTCCGAGAATATCCAGAGCATGGTGTCGCACGCGCCTTCGGCGGCGGCCAAAGCGGAAAGCGTCTGGTGCAGGTGATCGGGCCGAGCATAGGCAAATAGCACGACCGGTGCGAGCGAGCGGGTCATGCTGACTTCCCCGCAATGACCGTGCGATAGACGTCGACCATTGTTTCGGTGATAAACTTCGGGTCATGCGTGTTGCGGGCGCGGACCTGTGCTGCCTGCGACAAATCTTCCGCCAGATCATCATCCTCGAATATGCGCTGCAACTGCCATGCGAGCATGGCCGAATCACCCGCGCGATAGAAGAGCGCCTCTTTCCCGTCCTGCGCCATGGATGGCACGCCCCCGACATAGGACGGCACAGCCGGGACACCCATCAGCATGGCTTCGGCCAGGGTGTTGGGGCTATTCTCGATCACCGATGACAGCAGGACCACATGCGACCGGCGCATCCGCTCGGCCATGTTCTCGGCATCGAGCTGACCAGTGAAAATCACATGGTCCCGCAGACCGAGATCCGAAATAAGGTCCATCAGGTAGACCGAATAGCCAACCAGCCGCTGCGCCGACAGGCGCGATAAGGACCATGGATTGCGGCCCGCGATATAAAGCTTGGCATCGGGAAATTTGCGATGGATTTGGGCCAGCGCCCGCACCGCAAAATGGGCCCCTTTCAGAGCCGACGCACCATTGCCGACAAAGATCGAATAGGGCTCGCATTCGGCGCGTGACCAGTTTTTGCCATAGAAAGGGTCGCGCAGAATTCGCGGGCAATGATGATATTGGGCTTCTGGGTTCAACCAGTTGGCCTGGGCCCGGTCCCAGATCGTCCGGCCGAGTATATGGTCGGCCATAGCGATGGTCTCGCGTTCGCCACGCAGGCGAGGGCGAAATTTGAGCAGGTTATTGGCCAACAGCGCCAATCCTACTACCAGATGTTGCGGATGCCGGGGGTTAAGGAAATCACCCAGCGAAAGATTGCCGAACTGATATTTTTTGTGTCCGTTGATCACGCCCTGCAGGGAGATCAGCCGGCGGCCGGACCAACTCGAGAGAAAACGCCGGGTATAGGCCATTTCGGTGCCCTCGACATGCAATATATCGGGCGCGAATTCAGACAGGACTCGGCCACAATCAGCTTGCCTGATATCATAACTGTCACCCTTGCCCTGGGGGAGCGCGAAATAGTCAATGCCATCCTGGTGAATATGCTGAAAGCTTTTCACGGGCGCGCGCATCGCCACACCCAACCGCAAGCCCTCGACTCCTGCCAGGCGATTGGTGGTAACGGAAAGCCATCCGCCGAAAGGAGTTTCGGGCACACCCAGACGGGCGGCGACGGCTGGCAGGACGATATTGGACGTCCAGAGTATGGAGATGGGCGACACGGTCATGCCGGAGACACCATTCCACTCGCCGAGGGAGTGCGCCTATGTCGTTTGCGCCTGTTCTCGAATTCCCTGGTCATCGAGCAGGCAACCGGAAACATGATGAAAAGCACGACGCCGATCGCCATCGTTACGTTGTTTAAAAACGGAAACAGAATCATGACGGTCAACACCCCACCGGTCATGCTGAGCATGCCGGGTAGCCGGCGCAGCATCCTGATCGGAAGATAGAGCATCAAACCCATATAGAGCGCCCCGAAGAACAGGCCCCGCTGAGCAAAGTTGTCAAGATAGGCCGAGTGATTCCCGACGCCCTGATTTCCCAGCACGCCAAAAATCGGATTGTGCAGGAAAGAATTTATGCTGCGAGCATAGCGCTCTGTTCGATCTGCCACACTGCCGGTGGAATCTCCGACATATAACGACATCTGGAGATCGCGCAGCTTGTGTACGAAACTCGTCCCTTCCGTGAGAGGGATCAGGAATTGGATGATCTCGCTCAGGAAGAGCTGCCCCACAACAACAAGCAACAAGGCAACCAGCGGTCCCAGGAAAAAGAGTCCGGAGTGCGGTCGCAGATACATCAGTGAAACGACCAGCGTCGCCGCCATCACGATCACTGCAATCGTGAAACCCGCGCGCAAGACCAATACACAGCTCAGCGCCAGCATGACCGACGGAAGGAGGCGAAACAGGCGTGGGAAAGCGCGAAGGATGCGCGGCGCGGAAGACATATCGAACTGGCGCCATCGGAAGATCATCAGTACCAGAATCGGCATTATGACGAGCGTGGAATAGATCAGAGAATAGCCCCCGACACCTTGCTGCAACAATTCTGTCGCGTCGTCTGACGACCGGACAACGATTCTCGCCGCATGCGAACCGAATGTTTCGAAGCCCCGAAGAGTGCTGATCCACCAGATCGGCAGCGTCAGCATCATTGTCCAGAAAACCGGAGCCAGGCTTTTCGGATCATTCCGGCGACTTTCGTAGACGATCAATAGCGTCAGCAGGATATATAATTGAATGTGCGACAGCAAATCCCATTGGCCTGGCTCAAACCATAGCATCAGGTCGTAAGCGATGTAGAGCAGTGCCCCCAGCACCGGCAGCGTGGGCCTCAGAAAAATTCCGTTGGGACGAATTATTTCAAGGACTGCCCATAGAATGATCGCGAGCAGCGCCAGCACACGCACGGCAGGTATCGATATCAATGGCGGACTCATGATCCACACGCATACGATAGCCAGCGCGATATTCTGCAAGGTGGTAATATTTAACTTCATGGCAGATCAAGACTCATGTGAATGGGACCAGCAATCGAATCAATCGGACTTCTGGGCAACGAGATCGCGAAAATCGGGGCTGTCGCGCAAATTCTCTTCCCAGCTGCCCGAGGCTACGATGCACCCCTGTTTCATGACGATGATCCGGTCACAGGATTTTACGGTCGTCAGCCGGTGAGCGATGACCAGAAGCGTCTTCTCGCCGGGGAGGGCATCGATGGCCGTAACCAGTTCGCCTTCCGTTACCGAGTCCAGCGCGCTCGTGGCTTCATCAAATACAATCAGATCGGCGTCGCGGTATAGCGCCCGGGCGATACCGATCCGCTGCCGCTGGCCGCCGGACAGACGAACGCCATTCTCTCCGATCGACGTATCATATCCTTGCGGCATCTCTCCGGTGATAAAGTCGTGCAGCTGCGCGATCCGGGCAGCCTCCTCTATCCTAGCCTGGTCGGCGTGGCCTGCTTTTGCGCCAAGGGCGATATTCTCGGCTACAGTAGCGTCCGATAGAAAAATATGCTGTGGGACATAACCGATTGCCTTTTGCCAGACTCGGATATCTTCGTCAGCAAGCCGGATGCCATCGACAAGAACCTGCCCGTCACGAGGGCGCAACAAACCCAGGATGAGATCGGCCAGAGTGCTCTTGCCCGCGCCGGTCGTTCCGACAATGCCGATCCGCTGACCTTTCCGAATTTGCAGATTGATCTCGTTCAAAGCTAGGCCCTCTGCGGTTGGATAGCCAAAGTGCACGTCGCGAAGCTCCAGCGATTGGTTGAGCCTTATGGAGCGTTTCGACGGTTTCGCAGTCAAGGCTGGATCGCCTTGCATCGACATGTCTGCGTGAACGCTGGATACCGCAGCCACGCCGAACTTCATGGTGCTGATCGAATTGTAAATTTTCTGTACTTCCGGCATCAACCGCTGGGCACCCAAGGCCAGGATCCCCAGCTCGGGTAGAAAGCCGGTCAGCAAACTACCATCGGTCAAGGTGTCCTGATCAAAATACAATAATGGCAACAGGATAATCGCCACGAAAACGGTCGTTTCTACCAAGAAGCGTGGCGCCGTTCTGATCACATTCGCGCGCGATTGCATCATCGCAGCCTCGCTGGAAAAACGGCTGTAATTGGAAAGATAGAATTTCTCCGTGCCGGCGATCTTGATGTCCTTGATGCCGCTCAGAGCCTCACTTGAAATCCGGTATCGTTCGCTATTGGCCTTTATTCGGCTGACCCCCATCCGCCCCAGCAAACCGCGGGTTAAAAGATAGACGATAGCATAAGCTACAACGATGACCGAAAGCGCAATAAGCGTGATCATTGGCGCCAATGCCATAAGCACGATGATTACAGACAGGGTCCCCAGCACACCCGCCGCCACCTCGGCGGCAGGCCGGAAAAACTGCTGAACGACCTCGCGGGTTTCATTCAGAATGCCTTTGGCCATATCGCCGGTATTCCGGCCAAGAAAAAAGATCATCGGCTGCGACATGAAAACTTGGAGCAAGCGCACGCTGATCGTGTGAATGCGCATCTGCGCGAAGCGCTCAACCATGTAGACGCGAAGAATCTGCAACATGGCGCTGGAAAGGAGCAATATTATGGCCGCCATTCCCAGCAGAAATACGAAAGTCATATAAGAAGGCTCGCCGAGCAGTTCATTGAACCAGTTCAGCCAGGCATTGGTCTTGATCACTTCCGGGTTAGTCAGAACCAGCAGAAAGGGGTAGACCGACGCAACACTCATCGCCAATGTCAGAGACGATGTGAGAAATACCGCTAGAACGATGTAGGCGTTGCGCCGTTCGCGTGGTGTAAGCAGACCGAACGCCATACGCAGTGGCGTCCCGCTACCTTCGCGAGCGGGCTCAATGTCGGATTCAGGTGTCGACTTCTGCTCAGCTGATATTTTCATCTGTTTTCTCCGGCATGTTTCTGCAACCACAACCCAACCTGTTCTATACCATGTCCCATCGTATGAAGGACCGCGCCGCCAGTGCCGTGACGCTGCTGCTTCCGGCGCCACAAGGCGCGCCAGCGCAAGGGCTTGGTGAGGCGGGTTGTACCATCCAGGGCAATCGCTTCCGGCCCCGAAAAGGGCAGGAACCGGACGGTCAAATCGTCGGCCTGCCCATAGTCCCGCAAAATCATCTCGACCGCATCAGGAGTGAACTCCTCCGTCCCGCAAGGTGACTTTTCCTCAATACCGAGCGCTTCGAACCGTTCAGCGAACGGGCGGTGCGCAATATCGATGCGTACCGCGCTGGTCGCCTTCAGCCCTTCAGCCAGACCAGCGATCGCAACAGCAAAATCGTGGTCGGTGGGCGCGCGTGCGCGCATCTTTGGCAGCAGCTCGTTGAGCAAATGACTATGTTTCTGGGCATGGGTATAACATTTGCGGAAAATATCGCGATTGCTCTGCCCGAAATCATGCAGCCCGACAACGTAGGGTACTCGTGCCCAGGGATATCCTCGCGACCTCATGCCTTCCATCGCGGTGGTCTCAGGCCGCAGAGAAACACCTTCCTCGGGAATCAACTCAATCATTTGTGGCAACAAAGATGTGCGAAACAGATGATTTCCTGCCTCACGAAGCGTCACGAAAAGTTTATCAAGCACCAAGCCCTGCAGTTCGAAGATATTTGCGGGTTGCAGCACGGCTTGCTGCATCATAGCCGCGATGGACCCCGGTCGCATGATAACATCGGCATCGATGCAAAATGTCCAGTCCAGACCCGCCGCGATGCCCGTCTCGAAACCGACACGCATAGCTTTCGAAAACGGGGCCTCGCGCACCGTGACGATCTGGGCATCGTCGACACCCTGCGCACGAATGGACGCCCGGCACGCTTCTTCGGTACGTTCTCCGACAGTCCGGATGATCATGGTCACGGCATTCAGATTACTCATGGTCAAGCGCGCTTTCCGGGACATCGGTACGACAAAAGTTTCTTAGGCTCATCGGAACCCCTTACGGACGATTCTTTTTAGCGTCCCTTTCATCTTGGTCAGCACGGCGGACCGCCGCGATGCGCTTCCTTGTTCGGCGGCATGCGCCAAAAGCCAAAGCGCCGCTACCTGATCATTGTCAAGAAAGCGGGACAAGGGGTCTGTCTCGGCAAATGCGCGCTCTCGGGCTCCGGTGTCTACAAGGCCCCGATCTATTTCTGCCCGATCATAAAGCGCCGGTTCGTCGAACAACAAATCAAAGTCCTCGCGCAAAGCCAATGCTTCTTCGTGCCATGCGTCCAGTATCAGCCACCGCACCGCAGAATTGACCGAAACCCGGCGTAGCGTAAACGATCCACCGAGTGTCACTTCGGCCTTCGCGAGGCGTTCTCGCCAGGCACGGGACCGTTCAGTATATGCAGTGGCGTCGCCATTTTCGCCATTCATCATCACCGCCTGCAACGCGATGCAACTCTCGCCGGTCAAGCTCACATTGGCGTTTCGCCCGGGCATCAGCACTGTCGATGCAAGCCCCTGCCGCACAGTCTCAATGAAATCCGTGCGGACATCGCCTACAGCCGCAAGGTCGCGCACATGTACCGCGCCAATATCCTTCCAGCGCATGAGTCGCGCATGCCATGGCAACAGGCTTGGCAAACGCACCTGCCACGTCCGCCCCAGCCGTTGTGAAATCTTGGATTCGTGGTTGGGTACCGGCGCCCGTAGATAAGTAATTGATGTCGTCTGCGCACCTGGCGCTATACGTTCCAGCCACTCCCGCAGCGTGGCAAAATCGTCGATCGACAGGAAATTCTCGGCCGACAGGATCAGCGTCTCGGGTCTGTGCTTCGCGACTTGATCGGCAACCGATTGCCACGCCGCCTGGGTTCTGCGCATTACGGCGCGTGGATCGTTCCCGTTGCGACGGAGGTCGATGTCACGCATTGCCTCCGGGCTGTGGAGGCCGGACGCAAGATCCGTGTGATGCGCAGCGCTTCCGATTGCAGGATACAGGATGCCCCGTTCTGCCAGCAAGGCATGATTAGCAGCCAGCGCAACCTGCAAGCTGGTTGATCCTGCTTTGGGCGATCCGATATGGAAGATCAGACGCATCGCGCGCTCCGAAGCCGGTTTGTTTTACGAGCCAATCTTTTGAGCAGCCGTGGGTTCAGGAGCCGGAATAATTCTCCGCACAAGCCTCTATATCCGATAAGGCTGCGATATTTCCAGCTGAATAGAAGCTTGTAATGTCGGGCTTGACTTGCCCGTGCGCCTCGATGATCGCGCATGATCGCGACGGCATCCGGCGCTATCGCAATCTTTTCGTCAGCATTTAAAATTTCCAGCACCAGAGCTTTGTCCTCAGATGTTCGCAGTTGTTCGTCAAATCCGCCCACATCCCAGAACAGCGTTTTTTCGATAAGAATGTTTGTCCCGGTGGTCCCTGGATTTTGCCGAAGCAATACCGGTATGGTCAAGGTTTCCGGGGTGGTACATTTAAAGGGCGCAATCCGGTTCTCCCGGAAAATATCCAGGCGACCACAGGCACAACGCGCTTCCTCGGCATGCAGGGCAACCCATGTTTCGCGCAGAAAATCACCGTCCCACCAATCATCATCATCCAGAAAAGCAAAATGGGTGCCACTGGCCATTGTTGCGCCAAAATTACGCGCGCGGGACGGGCCGACGCGGTGCGGCAAGCGATAAACCGTGACGTCGTCGGGCAAGGCTTCGCGATTGATGTCGATGGTACAATTGTCGACTACGATTACTTCATGTGCTGGATGGCTCTGTACCATTGCTGATTCAATCGCCTTATCCAGGAACGCCGCCGGACGATCGCAGGTCGGAATAATCACGGAGATCATTTCAGGAAGCCCCAAGTGGGAAGATATCAGCGTTATGTACGCGACCCATTACTTCTTCTACCCGGCTGGAACCCGTCTTGGTCAAGCCATTGGGGCTAATCGCGAGTGTTGCCGCTGGTGTGATCTGGAAACAATGTGACATGATCAATCGCCGAACCTATATCCAAAAGCCACAATTTCTTTCTTGTAAAGCCTTTCCACAATTTCGCGGGTCAATGGGGTGTGAAACTCGGTATAGTTTTTTGAGCGGGCCAAGCGTTGTGATGATTTTGCTCTCGTTATAATACCTTCAAAAGGTATTTTGGCGCCCTCCAGCCCTCTCTGCAATGCGTGCGGCAGCTGCTCATAGCGGTAGACCGCATCTACGGCTACTTCATCGTCAATCGTGTAAATCTGCCAGTTCGAATGTATGCCGACGGGCACAATCCCACCAAGCGAATCACCACGTTCAAGCGCCTGCATGTAGCTTTCGAACGATGGCGGGTTGGATACGTTACTGGTGCGCCAATAGTAATCAGAAACAACAAGATCATAGGGGTTGCGAACCACACAGAATTTGAAGAACTTGCTCCACTCAGCCGGAAATGCCGCTCGCATGGCCTGCGCGTTTACATGCTGCGGCTTGCTTCCTATAGTCCGGGAGAAATATCTCTTCGCTTGCTTCGAAACAGAAGCAGCATATTGCTCTTTTCCTTTGGCTCTGTTCACCAGAAGATCGATAGGGTTTTGGCGAAGCGCGGCCGAAACAATACGTTGCGGCGGACTGATCCCCAAATTCATCGCTTCTTCAATGCCGCCAAGGAAAATGTCCTTCCGACCTAGATCGCGCGCGAGCGATACGGCAATCGAACTGCCTGCTGTCTTGCGGCAATGCATGAAAATATACCGATGTTCGTAACTTAGAATCAAAATGACACTCTCAAACGATTACAAGATCTAAAGCTGTTGCGGCCGAACGCAGTCTATAACGGGAATCAAGCATGCTGACCGCCCATCAACTCCTTCCCTGCGGCGAGGCGTTCGAAGATTCCCACAGGCTGGCATCCAGTTTGAAATGCGGGCGTATCATTTCGATCGCTGGATCAATGATGTTACCAGCCTGCGTTTGCTGGCCGATTTGCACGTGAGCGAATCGTGGATTGCCGGCAAAGAACGCAAGCGCGGCTTCACGGTGTTGCGAAAATTCTTCGCGCCAACGCACTTCCGCATCTTCTGCAGTCCCACCGTGCACCGACAGATAGCGTTCCAGAAAGTCGTCCTTGAAGCTCAGCCGCGAAGCAATCCAACGGTCGACATCGCGGTCGTTCAGAATGAAATATGCTTCGGGAAACAGCCGGGCATAAGTTTCATAAAGACCATGAGCCTCGTAATGCTCGTCATTCGTGAGGTAAACAAAATCGGAAAACACAGTCCACTGGGACAGAAACGCCTTTAGCGCTTCGTCGTCTCCAAGTCGGTCGCGAATCTCCTTGGCCAGATACATAGAGCCAATGCGACAATGGAGCGCACGCAAGCCATTGCGATGAAAGAACCGGTGAAACGACGTAGTCGCGCATCTGTTGGGGCCTATAATGAATATTTTTACGTCCGGATACCGGTCTTGTGCCTGCCGGTTCGCCAGCACGTTCGGCCAGTTCGCCGTTCTAGCATAATCCCAAGCCCGCTTAAGATGCTTGCGTTCGATAGTGATGGGGCCCAGATGCATGCTCAGTCTCCGTAATATTCACGGTACCAGCGCACGAATTCCGCGACACCCTCGCGAAAGCCGGTATCCGGGCGGTAACCGGTCAGCTGCTGCAATACCCCGGCATCCGCCCAGGTGGCGGGTACGTCGCCGGTTTGCATCGGCATGTAGTTGCGGATCGCTTTTTTGCCCAGTTCGTCCTCGATCGCCTCGACAAAATCGAGCAGGCGGATCTTGTCTGAATTGCCGATATTGACCACCCGGAACGGTGCCGCGGGCGACAGGCTGTCACCTTCGACGGCGGTTTCCGGACCGCCCGGGACGGCGTCGATCAGCAGCCGGATACCGCGCACGAGGTCCGTGACATAGGTAAAGTCACGCCACATCTCGCCATTGTTGTAAATGTCGATCGGCGTGCCTTCCAATATCCCCTTGGTGAATTTGAACAACGCCATGTCCGGCCGACCCCAGGGTCCGTAGACCGTGAAGAAGCGGAACATGGTCGTCGGCATGCCGTAGATATGGGCATAGGAATGGCCCATTGCCTCGTTCGCTTTCTTGGTCGCGGCATAGATGGTCAGCGGCGTATCGGCTTTCTGCGTCTCCGCAAACGGCATTTCGGTATTGGCGCCATAAGCCGAACTGGTCGAAGCCATCAGCAGATGCTGCACCGGGACCGCGCGCGCGGCTTCCATCACGTTGAAGGTGCCGACGATATTGGCGTCGATATAGGCGCGCGGATTTTCCAGACTGTAGCGTACCCCTGCCTGGGCCGCGAGATGTACGATGATATCGGGCGCTGCTTTTGCGACTGTGGCCTGCAGCGTATCATTATCTTCCAGCATGGCTTGGGTAAAAGAGAATTTCGGATGCTGGCTGAGCAACTCGATCCGGCGTTCTTTCAGACGAACGTCGTAATAGTCGGTCATTCCGTCATAGCCGGCGACCGTCCAGCCCTCCTGGAGCAGCAGTTCGGCGAGATGAAAACCGATGAACCCGCCAGTCCCGGTTATAAAGGCGGTTCTCATCGTCCGACTCCGACATATTCAGTGAATCCGGCTGCCAGAACCGACTCGCGATCGTAGACATTGCGCAGATCGGCCATGACCGGGGCGGTCATGCCACCCGCAAGGCGCGCAAGGTCGAGCGCACGAAATTCGTTCCACTCGGTCAGGATCACCACGATATCCGCGTCGGATGCTGCCTCATAGGCATCGTCGACCCAGGTCACACCCGGCAGAAGCGTCTTGCCTTCGCGCAATCCCTGGGGATCGCAGACGCGTACGTTCGCGCCGCCGCCTACCAGCGCGGGAACGATGGTCAGCGAAGGTGCATCCCGCATATCGTCGGTCTCGGGTTTGAAAGTGACCCCCATGACAGCAATTGTCTTGCCGTTGACCGACCCGCCGCACAGGTCGAGCAGCTTGTCGATCATGCGGCGCTTGATCGCTTCGTTGACCTCGATCACCGTCTCGGTAATGCGTTGGGGAACGCCATGTTCCTGGCCAATCCGTGCCAGCGCGCTGGTGTCCTTGGGAAAACAGGAGCCGCCATAGCCCGGCCCGGCATGCAGGAATTTGTTACCGATCCGGCCATCCAGGCCGATGCCCTTGGCGACAGATTTGACGTCGGCGCCCACCCGCTCGCAGAGCGCCGCGATTTCGTTGATGAAGCTGATCTTCGTGGCCAGAAAGGCATTGGCGGCATATTTGATCATCTCGGCCGATTCCAGATCCGTATAGACGACCGGAAACTCGCGCAGGAACAGCGGGCGGTAAATGTCACCCATGACTGCCTTCGCGCGTTCGGTCTCGACGCCCACGACCACGCGATCGGGTTTCATGAAATCGTCGATCGCGGCTCCTTCGCGCAAGAATTCGGGGTTTGAGGCGACGTCAAATTCGGCCTCAGGATTGGCAGCGCGGATTACCGCCTCGACCTTGCGATTGGTGCCTACTGGCACTGTCGATTTGGTCACCACCACCGCATATCCGGTCAGAGCCTCGGCGATATCCTCGGCGGCGGCCATGACATAGGTCAGGTCTGCATGTCCGTCACCGCGACGTGTCGGTGTTCCGACGGCGATGAACACCGCGTCCGCGCCGTCGACCGCTGCGGCCAGATCCGTCGTGAAACTCAACCGGCCAGCCGCCACGTTACGTTCCATGACAGCGTCCAGTCCGGGCTCGTAAATCGGAACTTCGCCGCGTTCCAACTGAGCGATTTTTTCGGGCAGTTTGTCGACGCAGATCACATCATGGCCGAAATCCGAAAAGCACACACCCGAGACAAGTCCCACATAACCCGTGCCGATCATTGCAATTTTCATTGTCCGATAGTTCCCTTTACTAAATGTTCAAATGCGGTTTGTGCGCGCCGGTTCCGGACCGGTACGCCAATATTCTTGTTGCGCGAAGCTCGAAAAACCAGGTGATAGAGCGATTCATGTGATCGCGGGCAATCGTTTTCCGGATAGACGGTGCGAGTGGCAATTTCGTGACGCCCGGTCATTCGCTTTTGAGACCGTCGCCGGATCGGGGTAGTTGAGCTTCAGGAAGCTCTGCGGTGAGGCTGTCTATTTCCGCCTTGAGAGCCTCATGCTCTTCTATTTTCCGCAACAAAAACCGCCGCGTCATTGCCGCTTTTTCGGCAATTCCCTGCAGGGTCAACTTGTAAGCATAGCGACGCTTGTCTTCTGCGGCGGTGAAATTCCCGAGCTTTACCAGGCCTTTTTCGATCAACGCATTAAGCACATAATGCATGGCTCCGACGCTGACCCCGACGGCCTTCGCCATTTCCCGCTGAGACATTTCGGGATTGTCGTCGAGAAGACGAAGAACACGAAAGCGCGTGTCTTCCTGAAGCTTGCTGCGTTTGTCTGTCATATAATCAGGCTGATTTTTCTCAGGCTACCGCACTAGGCTCGCCTACCGGCGCCTAGCGATTTAAAAATTCGAGGGATAGAATGGAATCTACACCGTTCATTTTTGAACGATAGCATGTTGCTGCGCTTGCTAACAAGTCTTAAAGTAAAATATCCGGGGCTACGGCCCTCGCTATGGCGCGTTTGACCGAACGCAAGGACATTGTTGTCGACGGTGCGGCTTCGGGTCTTGCCAATATTGACCGAAACATAGTCAATCGCCGGTTGAAGCTAGAAATTGCATAACGGAGCCGTCCAGCCCGCACAAGCTTGAACCATGCTCCTGCAACAGGTCGTCCGATCGATCGGTCGCTCCGTCTGAGACATGGTCGTCATTGAGTTATCACAGCATTTTCGGAAAAGCTTACTTGCATCGGTTCGCGCATGAGCGATAGGTGAAACGCAAGAGGGTAGGAGGTTTGAAATGGCATGCCATGATCGTGAGATCAGCTGGTTTCTGGCGCAGCTAAAACCGAACTGTGCCAATATCGCAGACAAAAACCTCCAGCGGCAAGGCTTTCAGACCTTTCTGCCCACGGAAGAGCAAACGCGGCAGCATAACGGCGCGTTCACCACCACCCGAAAGCCCCTGTTCCCCGGTTATATATTCGTGGCTTTTGACGTCGCTCACGGGCTCTGGCGGAGGGTTCAGTCGACTTACGGTGTGACGCGGCTGGTAAACTTTGGCGAAAAGCCGGCAGCGGTGCCGTCTGGCCTCATGGCGCAGCTAATGCTGAGCTGTGATGACAGCGGCAATTTGCTGCCGCCCAGGATATTGCAACCCGGCGACCATGTTACCCTGACCAAGGGGCCGTTTGCCAATTTTGCGGCAGAGGTGGTGAAGATCACGCCCGACCGGCGCGTCTGGGTCCTGATGGAGATCATGGGCGCCAAGACAAAAGTCGCGATTGGGGCGGACCAGCTGCGCTCGGTGTGAGCTTGTGCGAGCGTCAGAATGTCTGTTTTCGAACATTTATAATCGAATTTCCCGTGATCTGGGCTGGCGCTACATTATTTAAGAACGTGACCGGGCGTCAGCGGAAATCCTGCAGAAATATTAGTCCGTGACAGTGATCTGAAATCGCGATACCTTTCACCGGAAGCTATCGGGCAAATGTCGTCTGAACATTCGATCGCGGGGCAAAATTGGGAGACGCAGAGAAATCTGATCCGCAAGCGGTGCGTTTTCGCGCCTTTGTCAGCTACAGCCATGCCGATGCCACCATCGCGCAAAAACTCCACAGGAAAATCGAAACCTACCGGCTACCGCAACATTTGCGGGACCGCGAGAGTGAAGATGCGGACAATGGCCGTCTCGGGCGGATTTTTCGCGACCGCGAAGATTTGCCGGCGGCCGAGGATCTTTCGGAATCGGTGAAGCAGGCGCTGGCGGGGTCCGAGGCGCTGATCATCATCTGCTCGCCCGATGCCAGGGGATCGAAATGGGTCGCCCGCGAAATCGAACTGTTCCGGGCGCTGCACCCCGGCCGGCCGGTGCTGGCGGCGCTGGTACGGGGTGAGCCGGAGGAGTCTTTCCCTCCGCCCTTGCTGGACGGTGCCGAGCCGCTGGCGGCGGACCTGCGCAAGGAGGGAGACGGCTGGCGGCTGGGGTTTCTGAAGATCGTCGCGGGTATTGCCGGTGTCCCGCTCGACGCGCTGGTCCAGCGCGATGCCACCCGCCGCATCCGCCGCGTGATGGCGGTCACGGGCGGCGCGCTGGTCGCGCTGCTAGCGATGATGGGGATGACAATTTACGCAATCCAGTCGCGCAACGAAGCGCAGCACCAGCAGGCCGAAGCCGAGGGGCTGGTCGAATATATGCTGACCGATCTGCGCACCGAGCTGAAGGGTGTCGGCCGGCTCGACGTGATGACCAAGGTCAACGAACGGGCGATGGACTATTATGAAGGCCAGGGCGATCTGTCCAACATGCCGGCGGAAAGTCTGGAACTTCGTGCCCGCATATTGCACGCGATGGGCGAGGATGACGTGAAGCTGAAAGATTACGACAAAGCGCTGAAAAAATTTACCGAAGCGCATCGGGTGACGGGGGCTTTGCTGGCAAGGGATCTGGATAACCCCAATCGGATTTTCCGGCATGCGCAAAGTGAGAATTGGCTGGGCTATTTGGCCTATTGGGGCAAAGACTATGCAGAATCGGCATCGCGAACGGCCAAAAATAAGAGCCTCATAAAAAAATTGATGCGGTTCCCGAGCCGGGAAGCAGATTGGGTTCAGCATGCAGGCTATAGCTTTGGTAGCGAATGTGCTCGGCTTCTTGCCACTAAAGCGGCTCCCAAGACTGTTTTAAACGAATGTTTGCAGGCTTTGGCATATATTGAAGAGCTGAGTCGGCTTATTCCAGACGACAAGCAGGCTATTTCCGATTTGGCCAATCGACATGCATGGCTTGCAGATGCCTATTTTTTCAACAAGCAAGAGAAGCAAGGGTTTGCACATCGCGGCGAACAGTTGCGGCTGGTCAAATCGCTGGTGGATGATAATCCAAAAAACCACAGTTGGGCAGAGCAGTGGGCGGCGACACAGATGAGCTATGCTGAATTATTGGTTGAGCACCAGCGGGACTCGGAAGCTGAGCAATATGTCCGGAATGCTTACACAATCGCTAATCAGCTAGCAGAGCTTGACCGAAATAATACTAAATATGCCGAATTGAAGGCACGTTTAGCGAAGATGATTAATTAGAGGAGAAAGAAAATGGCAAACGGGCAAGAACAGCAGCAACAACAAGCATTTATACCAACTGAAATACTATATTTGGATGTCAGGAAAACTCAAAGCGGGTCTATTTTCTACCATCAGGCTTTGCAAACCCCGTATGTGTCGGAAAAAAATCTTGAATCTATAATCAAGCACATAATAGATATTGGCGATCACCCTGAACAAACTCGACGGCCGATTTTCTATCAAGAAAATAATCCTGATGAATTAAAACCGACTTCTATTCGGTGTAATGCATGTAATACAGAGATTATTATATATATTCCAAAAGGTTTTGCATCGTTTGATCCAAAACAAAAGCCAATCACTAAATATGATGAAAACATTATTGAAAACCCGAGACTATATTATGCGAATGATCAAAGGCATTTGGTGAAAGTTGATAATTTCGATCCGAACAATGTCGGGCCAAATTGTCAATTGGCGGTATTCTCTTACAAAGGCAAGGTGGCAGCTGCCGATCGGGGGATTTATCCTTATCGACATACGTTTTATATCAACACCGACTCCGCTCCCTTTTTTCCCGGCAGCGGAGACATTGGCCATCCCGGCGGCAATACTGGCGGTTAGATTCCTATCCACTCGATGATCAACCTCCACCAAATCCTCGCCATCGCCCGCGCCGGCAATCCTGCGCGGGCATGGGCCTTGTTTCAGTCCTCGGGCTGGGATGCGCGCCTCGATGACCGAAAAGCACTCACCCTAAAAGGCCGTCTGCTCAAGGATCAGGCGACGGCTTCCGACGGGGCCGATCGCGCGCGGCTTTATGGCGACGCGGCCGAGGCTTATGCAGCGGCGGCAGAGCTGGAGCGGGATAGCTATCCGCTGATCAATGCGGCTGCGCTGGCGCTGTTGGGGGGCAAGCCGGAACGGGCGCGGTTGCTGGCGCAGGAAACGCTGGCTTTGATTGAGAGCGATCCCGGGCAAGGCGAAAATGCCTATTGGCGGGCTGCGACGCGGGCGGAGGCTTTGTTGTTGCTCGGCGATGAAACCGGTGCCCGCGCGGCGCTGACGGACGGGATCGCGAAACTGCCTCGGGCCTGGGAAGATCATGCCGCGACCATTGGCCAGTTTGAGCTGATATTGGCGGAGCAGGGCAAGGGCGCTGCCTGGCTGGATCGGCATCGTCCGCCGCCCAGTCTCTATTTCAGCGGTATAATCGGGCTCGACGAAACAGACCCGACTATCGGGCAGGATATTGACGCGATTATCGCGCGGGAACGGCCGGGTTTCGGTTTTGGTGCGCTGGCGGCAGGCGCCGACATATTGATCGCCGAGGCGCTGCACAAGGCGGGCGCGGAATTGCATATCATATTGCCTTATCCGGCGGACCGCTTTCGCGAACTGTCGGTTGAGCCTTTTGGGGATCATTGGCTTGCCCGGTTTGATGCGCTGGCCGAGGTAGCGGCTACGCTGGACGTGCTGGCTGAATTGCCCGACGAGGAAGAGCGGGCGATCGGGGTTGCCGTGGAACTGGCCGATCTGGTCGCCATGGGACAATGCGTCCGCAATGCCGGGATGTTGAAGAGCCGTCCCAAGGCGCTCACGATCACCGGCATCGGCGATGCACCGCGCAACCAGCATCTGGTCTGGGCCGAGACCGGTCACGATCAATTTGCCATTTCCGTTGCCCGCAAGGCGGATCACCAATCGATCACCGGGCCCTCGAATGAGGAGAGAAGAGAGATTGCCGCAATTCTCTGGGCGGATGGTCTTGATCGTGATGTGCTGTCACAGCTTGCCGGAGCTGCCCGTGCGTTTCAGGCTGCCGGGGATGCCCAATATCGGATATCGACCAATATTGCGGAAATGCTATCGATCAGCCGCTCGCTGTTACAGCATAATCCCGACAGCCGGATCAGTCTGCTGATCGATATCATGGACCCGCAAAGGCCCGCAGCCTCGCTGCTCGAGCAGACCGGCGATATGGCGCGCGCCTCCAGCGGAGGAGCGGTTCTGACCGACTATAAATCCGCGATGGTTTTGACGCTTGAACCGGGCAGCCATGCGGTCGAGGAGATCGGTGAATTGCAGACTGCGCACGGCCCAATGGGTCTGTGGTCGCTGGTCTGAGCGATAGCGGTTCAGACCACCAGTTCTTCGAGCAGGCCGCGCGACAGGATCTCCAGCCGCTCGTCATCGCGCCGGATGATCCCGCGCCGTTCCAGTGCATTGATCGCCCGCGATCCGGTCTCACGTGTGGTCTGGGCGGATAAAGCCAGCGCGGCGATCACCGGTGGTGGCGCTATCCGGCCCTTCTCGCCCGCTTCGTGCAGCAATTCGGCATAGACCCGGCCATTGGCGGTCAGGGTGATGCGCGCCGCCATCCGGTCGAGCACCGCATTATATTGCCGCCCCAATATTTTCGACAAGCCGCTGCCGATCCGGGATTCTTCCTGCAACAGGGTGGTCATTTCTGCGGTGGGTATCTCGAGGACGGATAGCCGGGTCTGGGCCACGACATCGGAAATCACGATCCGTTCGTGCGGGAAGGCGCCAAATAATTCACCAGGGCCATGGGCAGCGAGCAATTTGGTCTGGCCATCTATGCCGATTATCTGCAGCTGGGCCCGGCCTTCGAGCACGATCCACAGCTTGGCTCCGAGATCGCCCTGATGGGCGAGAATATCCTTGTGCCGATAATGCACCAGCCGAGTCGCGGCATCCACTCGCTGGGCTTCTTCCGGCGAGCAGGAAAAGAACGAAGCGAGGGCAGCTATGCGGTCGCTGGTGGTCATCAACTCCTCCATTCAGCTGGTTACGGCACTCCGTGTTCCCTTGGCTGGCGGTGTTTCCGGTCCACCGGCAAAGCATTGGGCGATTTCCATCCACTGGCGGGCGGTGTCGCCAACCGTCTCGAGCGCGGTGTCGTCGATATTGCGGGTCTGGGTCACGACCTGCGAGAATTCCACCGCGCTGCCTCTTACCATATTATCCTCTTGCGGATCATTCCATTCCCAGACTGCGCCCGACGGGGCGGTCAGCTGGACGAAGGGCTTGGGTGCGGGCGGTTCCTGACGCCGGTTGCGGTAGGTCCAGCCATAAGTGGTGACGCCGAGATGGGCGATATTGCGGATCCGGTCATCGTCTTTGCGCTGCTGCCCCAATATGTCGAATATCTCCTGCCCGTGTGACCATGTTTCCATCTGGCGGGCGATTATTTTGGACCTTGTGGTCATATCCGGCCCGGCCCAGGCGACGCGATGCTCGGGGTCAGCCTTGCCATAAGCGTCGGCCAGCTTTGGATAATACACGCAATAAGCGTCGAACAGAGCCTTGCCACGAATTCCGCCGGCATGCTGGTCCAGCCATTCATATTGCACATCGACATGACCCTTGCCGGTCTTGAACGCGCCCATCATATCGCTGAGGAATTGCTTGAAGGCGTCCGGATCCTCGAGCGTCATCAGCGCGGCCGCGTTCCAGATATGAAGGTGGCCGATGACATCCTCTATCGTCCAGCCCTTGAACTGGGTGATGGTGGCAAAGACATTATCATCTGCATCGGCGAGCACGGCTGCAAGCGTGTCGCTCTCGTCCTTGAAATCCCGGGCTTCCTGCATCATCAATTCAGTCCTTTTCAATTCAGTTTTTTGGCGAGCGCCGCCGGTATCGCAACCGGATGGGCAAGCAATATCTGGCCATAGCCTTTGCCCTGGGCATCGTTTCTGATGCTCGCGACACCGCCGCCACCAAGCACCGCGTCGATCAGAAAGTTGATCGCATGGGAGCCGGGCATATAATATTTGTCGATTCTGGCCGCGTCCGCTCCACCCTCGATGAAATGGGCGAAACGCTTGGCGACCGAGTCCGGCGTCAGCGCTGCCCAGATGTAGGGAAGATAGACCGGATCGCGCGCGATCACGCCAATATTGGCCTTGTTGCCTTTGTCGCCGGAACGGGCCCAGGCCAGCTGGACCAGCGGTATGGTGACGGTGGCCTCCGGTTCCTCTGCAACCTGCGGGGGTGGCGGTCGTTTGATGTTCCGCGGATCAAAGGCTGCCCCTTCGGCATCCTGAAACGCGATTTTCTTGCGATCGACGTCGATCGCGATGGTGACCGCATCTTTCGGAGTGAGATAGGAAAACAGCCGTACCACGGGCGACGGCTTCGCGCGGGAGCCGGAAAAGCTGCCCAGTCCCGGTGGCGTTGCCAGCCCCAAACCGGTCAGCTCGCGCAATAATATGCCGATTGCAGCGGCTTCGCTATGTTTGGCCGCAATTTTCGCGACGACTTCACGCGGTTCATGGCCGGATGTATAGTCGCCAAACTGGCTTTCCGCGCCGATCAGTTCGACGCTGGTTTCACTATAGTCGTCGAGATTGTGACCGCGCAGGATCTTGTTGGCGCGATCGAAAACATTGTCGCAGAATTTCTGCGCTTTCCGGGCGGCGTCAAAGCCGTAGAAACTGATATAGGTGCCGCCGCGAAAGCCTTCGCCATAGGTCAGGCAGGTCTTGTACTGGTCCGGCGCAGGATAGCCTTTTGCAGGCGAGACGCGGACCATATCCGGACCGGTCTGGGTGATTTCGACGCTCGAAAAATCACATACCACGTCGGGCAGCATATAGGCCTGCGGATCCCCGATTTCATAGAGCATCTGCTCTGAAACCGTGCCGACTGTCACACAGCCGCCGGTTCCTTCAGGCTTGCTGACGGTGAACGAGCCGTCCGCTGAAACCGCACCAATTGGATAGCCGATATTGGATATGTCGCCGGCGTCTTCCCAGTCGGTATAATTGCCGCCAGTCGCCTGCGGCCCGCATTCCAGCAAGTGACCCGCGAGGCTTCCGCTGGCGAGCAAATCATAGTCGCTCGCCGACCAGCCGAATTCGTGGATGCAGGCACCCAGCGTTACCGCGCTGTCGACGCAGCGACCGGTGATGACGATATCCGCGCCTTCCGCCAGCGCGCGCGCTATCGGGAAGGCGCCGAGATAGGCGTTGATGCTGGCAATCTTGTCCTTGTCCGGAAAAGCCGCGCCGGTGAACATCTCGGTTGGCGCAGCGACAGCAATGGCATCCCGCTCGGCCAGCAGATTGTCGCCGGTAATGACCGCGACTTTGAGGTCGAGGCCTAGCTCCTTGATCAATGCGCGCGCTGCCTCGCCACAGGCCGCCGGATTGACGCCGCCTGCATTGGCAATGACCTTTACGCCCTGCGCGGCAATCGTTTTCGCGTGCGGCTTCAGGACGGCGCTGATGAAGTCGCCGGCAAAACCCGCCGCCGGGTCCTTGGCATGCGCCCGCGCCATGATCGACATGGTGATTTCGGCGAGATAATCATAGACCAGATAATCCACGCCCGCACCGAGCAGCTGCGGAGTGGCCATGGCGCTTTCGCCCCAGAAACCACTCGCACCGCCAATCCGGATTTTTTTGTCGGGCATATGCTTCAGCCCATCTGGTGCAGCGCGCAGAGTTTGTTGCCATCCGGATCACGCAAATAAGCGAGATAGAGTTTCATGCCCGGATTGTCGCGAACACCTGGAGGGTCTTCAATCGCAGTGCCACCGGCTGCTACGCCAACCTTGTGCCAGGCATCGGCCTGTTCGGGATTTTCCATGGCAAATCCGACGGTCATGCCGTTTCCGCAGGTGGCGTCCTCGCCGTCAATTGGTGGCGTGACCATGAATATGCTGCCATTATGGATATACATCAGGCGACCCTTTGGATCGATCATGGCTTCGGGACCACCGACGCTTGCGAACAACGCATCATAGAATTTCTTCGAGCGGTCGATATCGTTCGATCCGACCATCATGTGACTGTACATTTTTCTCTCCTTTGTTCCGGGCTAGACTTTCGGGCGAGCTTCGGCCCGCGGGTAATCTTGTCCTTGTTCTAACCGCTCCGCATCTTTAAGCGAGTGATTAATTTATTCAAGCGGGACAAGATCAAAATGGATTTGAAAGACAAGATTATCGTCATCACCGGCGGCGCCAGCGGTATCGGGGCGGCGATGGCCCGCAGGTTTGCAGCGGAAGAGGCAAAGCAAGTCATCTGCGCGGACCGTGATCTCGCCGGCGCGCAGGCAGTCGCCGATGAAATTGGCGGAGTAGCGATCAAAACCGATGTGTCACTGGCCGCGGATATCAGCAATCTTATCGAAACCGTGGAAGCCGATATCGGTCCGATCGATCTGTTCGTCTCTAATGCCGGCATCATTACTGGCGGCGGTGTCGAAGTGGATGATGCGGACTGGCAGAATATCTGGGACATCAATGTACTGGCCCATATCCGGGTTGCGCGGATATTGGTGCCGAAGATGTTGGAGCGTGGTGGCGGCTATTTGCTCAACACTGCCTCGGCCGCCGGGCTTCTCGCGCAAATTGGTTCCGCGCCTTATTCGGTAACAAAACATGCTGCGGTCAGCTTTGCCGAATGGCTGGCGATCACCCATGGCGCCGAAGGACTGAAAGTCTCTGTCCTCTGCCCGCAAGGCGTTGATACGCCGATGATCGCCGGTGTCGACACTTCCACCGTTGCCAAGGACGGGATCGTCACGCCGGAGCATGTCGCCGATATTTGCGTTGAGGCGGTCGGCGACGAACGGTTCCTGATATTGCCTCATCCCGTTGTCGGCGACTATATCAAACAGAAGGGTGAAAATCCCGAACGCTGGATTTCCGGTATGCAGCGCTGGCAGGCAATGCTGACCAAATAGGCTTCCCGAGCATCCTCTGGCAAACCGGCCCTAACAAATATGTCCTGACAAAATGGAGCATTGGGGCTCTGCCTGTTCGTCTCTAGCGTTGCTCGAAATGCAAAAGGAGAGAGAATCATGGCATTGGTATCAGTCGTGGGTGCAACCGGTCGGCAAGGTCTTGCACAAATACGGCAATTGGCAGCAGCGGGTCACAAGGTCCGCGCCTTGTCACGCAGTGAAACGCCGGATCTGGGCGGTTCTAATGTCGCCGACGAATGCCGCCAGATCGATCTCAGCGATGAATCGACCTGGGTCCCGGCTTTTGAAGGATCGGACGCCGTTTTCTATACCCATCCATTGCAGGCCCGTGAAGATCGCGCTTCTATGGTTGGCAAAGTGGCAGCCGCCGCCAAAGAGGCTGGCACCGAGCGGTTTGTCTGGAACACTTCGAGCTGGATTCCCGAGCGTCCGGGCGATCCTTTCACTTATGGCAACAACACCATCGCGGTGAACGAGATTTTCCGTTCCGGCATGCCGGCGACCGTATTCGGTTCGGTATTGTTCATGGACAATCTGCTGACAAACTGGGCGCGGCCGTTCATTATCGATGAAAAACGCTATGTCTATCCGCACAACGCCGATCTTCAGGCCAACTGGATCAGCCTCGACGATGTCGGCAAATGCATGGTTGCCGCGATGGACCGGCCGGACTTTGAAGGGTCCTGGATGAACATCGGTGGACCACAGCGCCTGAGACCGCCGGAAGTGGCCGAGACCCTGTCCCGTGTGTTCGGACATGAAATCAAATATGACCCCTGCACGCCGAAAGAATTCGGGGACTATCTGGTTGAAGCCTTTGGTGACGATGTGCCACCGGAAAACCGCGAAACCATGGCTGCCGGGATCACCGCATTCTACGAATATAACAATAACAACGTTACAAGGCCCTTCGAAGTGGACACCGACTTCATGCAGCAGCGTCTGCCGGAAGTCGAATTCGAAACGCTCGAAGAATGGGCTGCGCGGCAGGATTGGTCGGAAGACGCACACAGACCGCCTGCCGGATAATTTTTCCAAGATATTTTTGGCTAGATGAACCTTTTGGCCTTTGCTCCGACTATCGGAGTAAAGGCCAAAAGCATGTCTGAACGTTATACCGAAACCGAGCGAATATATGACGAGTTGCTGCTGGCGCGTGTGCAGGCTGGAGACAGTCGTGCAGGCGAACGACTGGCAGCTCGCTGGTATCCGCGATTGATGCGAACCGCTTGCCGGTTGCTGCGCGATGAAGAACAGGCCCGGGTAGCAGTTCAGGATGCCTGGACCGGAATTTGCAGGGGTTGGCGGACTTTGCGCGATCCGTCTCGATTCCCTGCCTGGGCTTATACGATCCTCCACCACAAATGTGCCGACAGTATCAGGCGAAACCAGCGACACCGAAACTGGACGGGGGAGGGGGGCAGCGATCCAGTGGTCCCCCCGGTCGGTGAAGCCAGGGTGACAATCGCACAGGCGTTCGAGAGCCTCGGCGATGACCATCGATCGGCGGCAACGCTCTATTTCAGTGAAGGTTTGACAATCCGTGAAATCGCAGTGGTGACTGATGTACCGGTCGGCACTGCCAAATCGCGGCTATTCCATGCGCGGCGCCAGTTGAAAGCTGCGCTTGACGATAATCAGATTGATGAAGGAGAATGACATGACAAAATTTGATGATCAACTGGGCGCGGCCTTGAACGCCGACGATAAAGCCTTTCTGGCCGATCTGGAAAATGGCCGGGGACTGTTCGATCAGCTCGGCGCGACAATGCAAGGGCCCATGCGTTTCTGGTCCTATATGGTGACCGTGGTCACTTTCGTCCTTTTCCTGCTCGCGCTTTACTGCGGCTGGCAGGCTTTTCAGGCCGAGCAGATCCGGGAGACGATCCTCTGGTCCGCCGGTTTCCTGATGCTGTTCCAGGCGGTAGGCTTGCTGAAGATGTGGATATTCGACCGGATGAACCTGTTGTCGCTGCTGGCTGAAATGAAAAAGATCGAACTCCGGGTGGCGCAGCTTGGCGATACCAAAAACTGATCCGGTTCAGGCGATCATCCGTTCGACGAACCAGTAAGTGGCGATGATGCCGATGCCATAGGCGGTCGCGGTTTTTGCCGGATGCAGCCAGTTGCCGCGCAATTTCCGGATGCCGTAAAGGACTGCCAGAGCCACGGCAACGATGGCCAGTTGCCCGACTTCCACACCGAGGTTGAACGTCAGCAGAGCGAGCGGGACATCGCCTTCTGGCAAGCCGATTTCGGCGAGCGCGCCGGCAAAACCGAAGCCGTGGAGCAGGCCGAACAGAAAGGCCACGATCCACGGGAAGCGTTCCGAAAGGCGTCGGTCATCGGGCTTTGCCTTCACCACCTCGATAGCCAGGAAGATGATCGACAGCGCAATCACCGCCTCGACCGGCTGCGAAGGCAGCGACAGCCAGCCGAGCGTCGTCCCAACCAGCGTGATGCTATGCGCTACGGTGAAGGCGGTCACGGTCTTGGCGACCAGCCAGCCGCCTTTGAGCAGGAGCACCAGAGCCAGCACAAAGAACAAATGATCGAAGCCTAGCAATATATGTTCGACGCCGATGATTGTGTAAGTTGCAGCAACATTGGAAATTACCGATGGCTTGGCCAGGGTGGCGGACGGCTGGTCGGGGGTCAGGCGCACGGTCTGCATGGCACTGCCCATCGGGGCAATGCGAACCAGCGCATCGGTGGTCGACAGCTCCAGGCCCCTCAGGCCGATTGTCTGTCCCTGCATTGATCCATTACATCGCAGAGAGAGGCGGGTGAGAATATTGCTGCCCGCAAATTCGCGCTGGCGTTGGCCATCAACCTCGCAATTTTTCGGAATTATGATTTCACCGGTCTGGCCCAGGCGCGAATTGGTCGATGCCTTCCACAGCAGCGACCATTGGCCCGGCGATTGTTCGGTCATCTCGATATAGGCCGGGCGCAACTCGTCGGCGCTGGCGCTTGTCGGGCACAGAACGAGCGCGAGAAGGACCGACAAGACGGCGAACCAGCGGTTCATGGCCGGCCAGCCACCGTGACTTCATATTGCGCCTTGTACCGGGCAAGCGCTTCTGCTTTTTGTTGGGCTTGGCGTGATGAACGCCAGTCATTGAGGACCCTTTGCCGGATATTGTCCAGACCGGCTTTCTGGCCAGGAACCTTCGCGGAAATCTTGACCGCGTGCGTGCCAAAGCCGGAGGCGACGGGACCGTTCCATATTCCGGGTTCCAGCTTTTCCAGCTGGTCTGCAAAACGATCGCCAAACTGACTGGATATTGCTTCGGTACTGGCTCTTGCGACTGTCCCGGGCATAGACAGAGATTGCGCGAAGGTGGATGGGGGCGCTCCGGCATTCAGCTTTTCGATGCGGGCGTGTGCGTCGGCTGCACTGATCTGTCCGAGGTAGATTTGCTCGAAATCATAAAGCGGAGGCAGCGAATATTTGTCGGGATTCTTGTCGATCCACTGCTGCAGAAGGTCATCGGTTGGATCGACGTCTGCAGCCTCTTCGCTGTCGACGAAGCGCATCTTGGTGAACAGGCGCCGCCGGATGACGGGGTCATTCTTGTCCAGCCCCAGCCTCAACGCTTCGCGATAGTAAATTTCTTCGGCGATCTCCTGGTCGATCAGGCTGTCCAGTTCCGCTTGTGTCGGTGCCCTGCGGAAATTTTGCACCCAGCCTGCCTGGAGCCGGGCAATATCCGTGTCGTCGATATTGATCGCATAATCCGCCGGGTCCCTGTTGCTGCCGGTAGCCCAGAAGAAAGCAAAGATGAGCAGCGCGCCACCTAGAAAATGGACCAGCGGTTCTCTGATAAACTTACGCAACATATATCGGGTAACCTATGAAGTTAAGCCGCAGCATGTGAAAGGCGTGCGGGACCCGCTCTGTGACAGGTCCCGACAGTTTGATCTAGCGAGCCTAAGCCGTTGGCGTGTACCAGATCGGCGAGCTATAGGCGCGTTCCTGCTGAATCTTGATCACAGAATCGGGCAGGGTCAGCTTGAATTTCAGCGCATCATAGACCGGCCATGTTGGCGTCGGGATTTCCAGCACACGCACATAATAAAACGCGTTCTGATCGGCGTTGAAATCGGGGTCTTGCCAGAAGGTAACGAGCTCTGGTGCGCCGGTCGCATTGTCCCAGGTGCCCTTGGTCAGATCAACCGTATTGGGCACTGCAGTCAGCTTGCCATTGGCGCCAAGTTTGCGGGTATCGGCATCGCTCCAGCTGACATTGTAGATTTTCTCGTGGCTTTTGCCTGTTGTATCGACCCAGCCCTTGATCACCTGGATCCGGTCCAGACTGCCGCTTTCCGGGTCCATCAGCGCGCTGATCAGGAATTCGGGAGCTTCGCCATCGCCGCCGCTCAAATCGCCGCCCATCGGGACGCCTTTGGAATAGCCGGTTTTGACCAGATCAGCGACATCGTCAGCGGTGAAATCAAAGCCGCCGAAGAAGCGGACCTGCATCCTTGGACCGGTTGTAGCATAAACTTCGCGACGCATCATTGCATCGAAAATGGCCTCGCGCGTGTTGCTCGTCGCCCAGACGGCGGCATAGCCGCTGGACAGATAATGCCAGCCGAATCGACCTTCCCGGGTCCCGAGGTTTTGCGGGTCTAGGCCGCGCGCCTTGTTATTGGCCTCGTTGCCGCTGTGCTTGCCAAAGAAATTATTCTCGTCCGCCGTCGCCAGCGAGGTATGGCTGTCGGTCGAACCGATCATGCCAAATTTGAAGGGATTAGCGCCGACGGCAAGAGTCAGCTCCAGCCCGCGCTTCAGCGCTTCGCGAACATAGCTGCCACCATAGCTTTCTGGCGGCATATCTCTCGTGCAGCTCAGGTTGCATTGGTCCCAACCAGCAACACCGAAATCAGCAAATTCGTCATTGGGAGACAGAAACGGATGGGTTTCACTGTCGCCCTTGATCTGGGTGACCTCGACAATCGGTTCGCGCAACGCCCGTGTCTTCACATAGGCTGCGTCAATCGGGCTGCCGTCATATTTGTTCATCGCGAACATCCGGCCGTTCGAGACATTGCTGTTGTGCGGAATGGCGAGCACTTTGCCGCCGGTATTCTTTTCATAGGCGGCCATATAGGCCCAGAGCTTTTCCGGATCCTGCACACCAAGCGCGCCATAAGGAATGGTATCGCCCATTTTTTTCGGACCGTCGCGAAACATCACAACCCGGTGGAGATTATCGCCATCCGGCATCGAAGTATATTCAAAGCCCATGAAGGCGGTGAATTTTCCAGGCTCATTATACTGGTCGACTGTCTCGCCGTGCTTTTCCCAGAGATCGGCTGTGCGTTCCCGCGATTCTTCGGGGTCGGTGAGTGATGCCGGTAACGTGCCCTTGGCTGCACCATCGATAAGCTCTGCCGTTACCCGCAACGAGCCCTCGTCGCTCTCGTTCATCATATCGTGCCAGCGGAGCAGGAATTTATTGGTCAGCAAGGCAATGCGCGGGGCCTCCATGATTGCCTTGGTCGCGCCCATTGCGTCGCTATGGTCGGCGATCACGAGAAAGTCGAGCGGCCGGGACAATTTGGCTTTGGCGCCTTTGGTGGCCGTGACTTCTTCGCCGCGAGCAAATCTCAGGGCGTTTTCGGCGTCCAGCCTGTTGCCAAACCCGAAGGCATCGATGCTGTTATCGGTGTGGAGATGGGTGTCGCCCCAGAATACCTGCTCGGGATATTCGGTGTTCGCTACTTCTGCAGCGCCGTCTTCGCCGTCGTTGATTTTCGAACAGCCCGATAAAGCCAGAGCAGCCGTGCATGCTGCCAACATCAGTGATTTGCGCATAGTGAGTCTCCCATCCCAAGTGGGGGAAGCTATCCCTCTCGGCGGGCGGGTGCAATAGGCAGCTAAATTGACTAGCCTGCCGTAGCGTCAGCCGAGCCATCGACCCAGAAAACCGCGCTCCCGCAGGATCATTTTGGCGGCATTATGGCCCGGTGCGCCTGTCACGCCGCCGCCCGGATGGGTCCCTGAACCGCACATGTAGAGATGCTGGATCGGCCCCTTGTAATTGGCGGAACCGATCACTGGTCGCGCTGTCCAAAGCTGGTCGAGAGACATGCGACCATGGAAAATATCGCCACCGACCAGACCGAATTTGCGTTCCAGATCGAGCGGAGACAGTGCCATCCGCCCGAGAATCAGTTTGCGAAAGCCCGGTGCATGGCTTTCGACAACGTCCAGTATCGCTTCTGCCGCTGCGTTGCGTTCGTCGTCCCAGCTGCGCCCCTCTGGCAATACGGGTGCAAATTGCTGACAGAACAGGCTCGCGACATGCTGGCCGGCGGGGGCCAGACTGTCGTCGACAAGGCTGGGTATCAGCATTTCGACCACCGGTTTGCGCGACCAGCCGTCTCGCCGCGCGTCCTGATAGGCCTCGTCCATATAGTCGAGCGACGGCGCCATGATGATTCCGGATTTCAGATGATCCCCGGTCCCCGGAAGATCGGTGAAATCGGGCAGGCCGCCGAGCGCCACATTCATCCGGAAACTACCGGAGCCACACTGGTAGCCGGCCATCATGCTGCGGAAATCAGCGGGCAGGTCAGCAGCATCGATCAGCTGATCATAGAGCAGTTTCGGGCCGACATTAGCGATGATCTTTGGCGCTCGGATTTGCTCGCCATCAACAGTGCAAATTCCGACTGCGGCCCCGTTCTCGACCAGCAGTTTTTTCACCGGTGTTTCGAGGCTGATTTCGACTCCCGCTTCTTCGCAGGCCTCGGCCATGAGTTGCGTGATCCGTCCCATGCCGCCAAGCACATGGCCCCACTGGCCATGCTTGCCATTGACCTCGCCAAAGACATGATGGAGCAGGACATAAGCGCTGCCCGGCATGTCGGGGCTGGTATAATTGCCGACAATCGAGTCAAAACCGAAAGCTGCCTTGATCGGCGCGCCTTCAAACCACTGGTCAAGCAACTCGCGGGCGCTCAGTGTGAACAGTTTGATGATGTCATGCTGGGCCAGTGCAGATAGCCGGGCGAATCTCCGGGCGGTCCTTATTCCCGCAAGCATGGCAAGGCCGCCGCCCCCGGCATTCGGAGGGACTTCCAGTGCCAGTTCGCGCAATATCTGCGCCGCCGATTCCAGCATGGCATAATATTCCGGCAGGCGCGCCGCGTCCCTCTGGGAAAATCGCGCGATCTCCGTTTGCGTTGCTTCGAGAGAGCCGCCGAGGAGCAGATATTCGCTACCGCCAAGTGGCAGGAAGTTGCTCTTGGGTCGTTCGACTACCCGGTATCCGCGTTCTATCAGACCCATGTCGGCGATAATCTTTGGCTGAAGCAGCGAGACCGTGTAGCTGGCGGTGCTGTTGCGGAAACCGGGATGAAATTCTTCGGTGACTGCCGCGCCGCCGATTACGTCGCGCGCTTCCAATATCCGGACCTTCATCCCGGCGCGCGCAAGATAATAGGCGCAGACCAGACCGTTATGGCCTCCGCCGATGATCAATGCGTCCAGTGAATGTGCCTTCATGAGGGCCCGAAACCTACAGGCGGACAATCCGGGCAGCAACCGGCAACTGCGGGACGGGCTTCGGTCGAGACGGCCGATGCGCGTGCAAGCCGATTTGTGCAAATCCAAACAGAATGATAAGACCGGAGAAATTTCTATCGGATAAGGAAGATTTTGGATGAGATATTTGTTGCTGACCGCCGCTTCTGCCTTGGCATTGACCGCCGTCTCCGTTGGGCCTGCAAGCCATGCACAAACTGGCGAAGTTGCAAGCCAGACGAAGGAGGACATCAACGCACAACTGTCCGCTTTTTTCGAAGATTATGACGATCAGGAGCTAGCTTATTCGCCGGTGTCGAAAGCCTATCGGGGTATTCGCGACGCCGATTATGGCAAATGGGATGATCCGAGCGAGGCCGCCGCGATCGAGCAATATGAACGTGGTCAGGCCGCGCTTGCCAAAATGAAAGCCGCGTTTGATAAAAACCAGCTGAGCGAAGCCGGACAGTTGAGCTATCGTCTGTTTGAAGCGAGGGCGGAGCGCTCCAGCAATGCTTTCCCGTTCCGTCGCAATAGCTATATTTTTGACCAGATGAATGGTGCGCAGAGCCAGATTCCGGCGTTCATGATCAATATCCACCGGGTCGCCAACAAGGCCGACGCGGGCGCATATGTCAGCCGCCTCTTTGGTGCTGGTCCGCTGATTGAAACGCTTGTCGCGCAGTCTGCCGAGCGGGCAGATGATGGCATCATGGTGCCGGACTGGGTGTTCCCTTATGTCATTAGCGATACCAGGAATGTGATCACCGGTGCGCCGTTTGACGAGGGTGACGATTCACCGATATTTGCGGATTTGAAGAAGAAGGTGAATGCGCTCGATATCGCCGAGAGTGAAAAGGCAGACTTGATCGCCCGTGGCGAAGAAGCGCTGATCGACAGCCTGAAGCCCGCCTACGAGAAACTCATTGCCGAAATGGAGCGTCAGCAGGCAATGGCCAGTGATGGCGACGGTATCTGGCGGTTCGAGGACGGTGCAGCTTATTATGCAGAGCGGCTGCAAAATTATACGACGACAGATCTGAGCGCCGACGAGATCCATCAGATTGGTCTCGACAATGTTGCCCGCATTCACGGATTGATGCGCAAGATTATGTCGGATGTGGGCTTTGAAGGCAGCCTGCAGGAATTTTTCGTCCATTTGCGTACCGGTGACCAATATTTCTTCACCAGCCGCGAGGATTATCTGGCGGAAGCCAATAGCAAGCTTGCAGCAATGGAAAAGAAGCTGCCGGAATTTTTCAACACGCTGCCAAACGCTCCTTTCGTGATCAAGCCGGTCGAGGCGTTTCGGGAAAAATCGGCGGGCAAGGCCTTCTACCAGCGGCCTGCGCCCGACGGTTCGCGTCCGGGCACATATTATGTGAACCTCTATGATCTCAAAAGCATGTCGAAAACCGAGCTGGAGGCGCTGGCCTATCACGAAGCCTTGCCTGGCCATCATCTGCAATTGGCAATCCAGACCGAATTGGGCGATCTGCCCGCCTTTCGCAAATTTGGCGGAGTGACTGCCTATTCTGAAGGCTGGGGCCTTTATAGCGAAGAACTGGGCAAGGACATGGGGTTTTACACAGACCCCTATTCCGATTTTGGCCGGCTCGGCATGGAATTGTGGCGCGCCTGTCGGCTGGTTGTCGATACCGGTATCCATGACAAGCGCTGGAGCCGCGAAGAGGCGATTCAATATCTGACGGACAATACGCCCAATCCCGATGGCGATATTCGCAAGGCGATCGAGCGCTATATCGTCTATCCCGGTCAAGCGACCGCCTATATGATTGGTAAATTGAAAATACTCGAGCTTCGGACGCGGGCTCAGGAAGCTCTGGGCGACGAATTCACTATGGGCGCGTTCCATGACGTGATCCTCAAAAGTGGCCCGGTACCGCTCGACATCATGGAAGAACGGGTTGACGCCTGGATTGCTTCGAACAGCTGAATTACGAGCGTGATCCGTTGCGATTGTCCTTAAATGTCAAAACTATGTTCGGAATCTGTCGTATTTGTCCAATAAAGCCGGTCCGTTACCAGTGCATAGCAATGGGGCGACCCGAAGGGCTCTTGCCATCATAATTTGACGGTATCGGAGTTCTTTTCCTTATTGGCCTGACCATTTTTTTGGTCAGGCCTTTTTTTTAACTATGTTTTTTTGCTATAAAAGCGCATTCCATATGGAATCTGAACCTGGGGGAGGGACAGATCGAGGGGTCGTGATTTGGTAAGTTTGAGATATTATGCGCCTGCAGAAGATGTTCGGGACCTCGTCTCGGTCTATTATCTGTTCGAGGATGATCAGCCGCGTTTTGCAGATAACGAGAGGGCCGCCATCGCGCAGTTGCGCTTTCTGCTGGAGGGCAGTGCGGTCATAAGCTTCGCCGATGGCAGCAGTTTTTCGCACGAGGGCGCAGTGCTGCAGGGGCCTTCGACAGGAGCGATGCATGTCGACGTGACCGGACCGTTCCGGATGTTCGGCGTCGGTGTATTGCCCGCAGGCTGGGCGATCTCTACCCGAAAATCAGCTGCAGAATATACCGACAAGGCGGTCAATGCTGCCGAGGTCTTCACCCAGGAAATTGACAAGAATCTGGAATATCTGCGCGGTTGCCAGACTCCCGAAGAGATGGTCGCCTGGGCCGATAAAGTCTATCGGGCGCTGAAACCGCGCCTCAAGCCGGAAACGGCCGCGTTTACCAAGATGGTCGATGAGTGGCTGTCATCGGAACCTTCCCCGCCGATCAGCGGGCTGATGGAGCGGTCGACGCAAAGCTCGCGGCAGGTCCTGCGGACGGTGAACAAGCTATATGGCATGCCGCCGAAATATCTGGCCCGCAAATATCGGGCGTTGCGGGCTGCGCGCGCCTATGCCGAACATAATGAGGAAGAGCTGCTGGATCTGGTCGATTCCTTTTATGACCAGTCGCACATGATCCGCGAGGTGAAATTTTTTGCCGGTGTGACTCCGACGCGACTCCGCGTCGGTGAGGGCGAGATCGCACGACTGATCGATCAGCGCGGTGACCTGAAGGGCAAGATAGCACCGCTTACGTCCGACACCTGAATTGGAAGAATTGGAAGCATGTTCAGGCCTTTTCGGGATCGCTTGAACCCGCACTACGCTTGCAATGTTGGATAAATGAGACTAAATCAGTCTTGTTTAACATTTAACCCCCAACGATTCGAGAAATATGCGTCTTTCTAACCTCGCCGACTATGCTGTTGTCCTGATGTCCGCTGCTGCGCGCCATTGTGGTGCTGCGCTGCTTGCGGAAGGGAAGCTGAACGCGACGAAGCTGTCGCAGGAGACTGGCGTTCCCCTGCCGACGGCGAAAAAGCTGGTCAGCCGGTTGACCGCAGCCGGCCTCTTCGAATCGACGCGCGGCATCGGCGGCGGCATCCGGCTAGCCCGCCCGCCGGCTTCGATCAGCCTCGCCGATATTGTCGAAGCCGTCGAGGGACCGCTGGCCATTACCAGTTGTACCATTGACGGCAATCACGATTGTATGCTGGAGGACGGCTGCACGGTGAAGCCCCATTGGGGCGTTGTGAACCGGACGATCCGCAAGGCGCTGGACGATGTCAGTCTGGCGAGCCTGTCGGATTTGCCAGTCGCCCCCAAAATTCGAATAATGGAAAAAGCATGATGAGCGAAGACGTCAAAACTTCCGACTATGACGCGGAGCGCGCGGAAATGAATGCCGAGGCGCAGGAAGCGGTCGACAAGGCCAGCGCCTATGAATTCGGCTGGTCATCGGACATCGAACAGGATTTTGCGCCCAAAGGCCTGAACGAGGAAACCGTCCGGTTTATCTCCGACAAGAAGGGCGAGCCCGAATGGATGCTCGACTGGCGTCTGAAGGCTTTTCGCCAGTGGGAAAAGATGGAATCGCCGGACTGGGCAAAGCTCGAAATCCCGATGATCGACTATCAGGATGCGTATTATTACGCCGAGCCGAAGGCGAAGGAAAAGCTGGGTTCGCTGGACGAGGTCGATCCGGAAATCCTGCGCATCTATGAAAAGCTGGGCATCCCGATTGAGGAGCAGAAGGTTCTCGCCGGTGTCGAAGGCGCGCGCAAGGTTGCTGTGGATGCGGTGTTCGACAGCGTATCGGTGGCGACCACCTTCCGGCAGGAACTGGAAGAAGCGGGCGTGATTTTCCGGTCGATCAGTGAGGCGATCAAGGAATATCCCGATCTGGTCAAAAAATATCTCGGCAAGGTCGTGCCGATGCACGACAATTATTTCGCCACGCTCAACTGCGCCGTGTTCAGCGACGGCACCTTTGTCTATATCCCCAAGGGCGTGAAATGCCCGATGGAACTGAGCACCTATTTCCGGATCAACGCGGAAAATACCGGACAGTTCGAGCGGACATTGATCGTCGCCGAAGCTGGCTCTTACGTTTCCTATCTCGAAGGCTGCACCGCGCCGATGCGCGACGAGAACCAGCTGCACGCCGCCGTAGTCGAACTGGTGGCGATGGATGATGCGGAGATTAAATATTCGACCGTGCAAAACTGGTATCCCGGCGACGAGAATGGCAAGGGCGGCATCTATAATTTCGTCACCAAGCGCGGGCTTTGCCAGGGCAAGAACAGCAAGATCAGCTGGACCCAGGTCGAGACCGGCAGCGCGGTGACCTGGAAATATCCGAGCTGCGTCCTCAATGGCGAAGGCAGTATTGGCGAATTTTACTCGGTCGCGCTGACCAACAATTATCAGCAGGCCGATACCGGCACCAAGATGATCCACAATGGCAAGAACACCCGTTCGACGATCATCTCCAAGGGGATCAGCGCTGGTCACAGCGACAATACCTATCGCGGTCTGGTGCGGGTGGGTCCGAATGCAGAAAATGTCCGCAACTTTACCCAGTGTGATAGCTTGCTGCTCGGCGACCAGAGCGGCGCGCACACGGTGCCCTATATCGAGGTCAAGAACCCGACCGCGACGATCGAACATGAAGCGACCACGTCCAAGATTTCCGACGACCAGATGTTTTACGCGCAGCAACGCGGGCTGGACGAAGAGGCGGCGGTGAGCCTGATCGTCAACGGCTTTGCCAAGGAAGTGCTCAAGGAACTGCCGATGGAATTTGCGGTCGAAGCGCAGAAGTTGCTGGCGATCAGTCTTGAGGGGAGCGTGGGGTGATCAGCTTGGCGCTCCTTTTGCTTGTTCCGCCTCAAGCTGTCTCACCCCCCTCTGGCAGCACGGCGAAGGGCGCTTATGAAAGCGTAATTCAGTGCGCGCGCAAGGCGGCAGGTGTCGCTTCCTTCCAACGACGCAACATCTTTGCGATCTCGGAGGATGTAGCTGAACATTGTTCGTTGGAAATCGACGCATCCGTTCAATCGCTTAGTCGGTCAGTCGACACGGATGTGCCGGATAAGCAACAGATGCAGATGTCGCGCGAATATGCTGGGGCGAAGGCTCGTGTCGAGGCGTGGACCGTCGTTATTGCTCGTTTGGAAAGTGGTGAAGATGTGGCCGTGCCGGTCGGTCTCGCACCCAAATTGGGAGAGGCACAAACGCGCTATATCGAGTGCTCTAGGTCTGCTGGTGGTATAAAGTTCTCATCAGTCTTTTTTGGCGGCCAATCGTTCGCCGATACACTGAAGAAAAGTGAAGAGGACCGTATCCAAGCTTTTGTAGTTGTTGGTAGGCTGGCGTGCCCCAAAACTTATCAGAGTTTGGTAGATGCAGTGAGCTCTGCTGCAGACGGCAAGGCTCTGGACGAGCAGAAACAGCTGCAGATTGATCTAGCCGGTGCTGAACGGTTCGCTGCGAAAACGTGGCTGGGACAAAATCAAAAGAAATGAGTGGGACGATCAATGCTAAAAATAACTAACCTCCACGCCACAGTCGGCGACACAGAAATCCTCAAGGGGCTTTCGCTCACCGTCAATGCGGGCGAAATCCATGCGATCATGGGGCCCAATGGCGCGGGCAAGTCGACGCTGGCTTATGCGCTGGGCGGGCGGCCCGGTTATGAAGTGACCGCAGGCAGTGCAAGTTTTGACGGCCAGGATTTGCTCGCACTCGATCCGCATGAGCGGGCCGCGGCGGGTATCTTCCTCGGTTTTCAATATCCGGTCGAAATCCCCGGTGTGTCCAACCTGCAGTTTCTGCGCGAGAGCCTGAATGCACAGCGGCTGGCGCGCCGCGAAGAAGCGCTCAATGGTGCCGAGTTTATCAAGCTCGCCAAGGAAAAGGCGGCGCTGCTGAAGATGGACATGGATATGCTCAAGCGGGCGGTCAATGTCGGTTTTTCCGGCGGCGAGAAGAAGCGCAACGAGATGGTCCAGATGGGTATAATCAATCCCAAGCTGGCGATCCTCGACGAGACCGACAGCGGCCTCGACATCGACGCGCTGCGCACCGTTGGTTCGGGCATCAACGCGATCATGCGCAAGCCCGACAAGGCGGTATTGCTGATCACCCACTATCAACGCCTGCTTGACGAAGTGAAGCCCGATTTTGTCCATGTTCTGGCGAACGGCCGGATCGTGAAGACCGGCGGGCCGGAACTGGCGCTGCAGCTTGAGAATGAAGGCTATGAAGCGATCGCGGAGGCAGCATGATTTTTTCAGGCAAGCTGGCTCAACAAATTAACTGCCGCGTCAGCGGCACAGATGTTGTTGAATCACGCGAAGCCGCGAAGGCGCAAAGAAACAGCGTTTTTCCGCTACTCCTTCGTGTCTTCGCGTCTTCGCGTGATAAAATTCTATGCAATGGCCGCGGTCGCGACGGAAGCCGGGAGATAATGATATGACTGCTCCGCTTCCTACGCGTCGTGACGAGAGTTGGCGTTATGCTGATCTCAAGGCGCTTGAAACCGTCTGGTCGAAACTGGCCGGCCCCGAGAAAATCAACGTACCCGCAGGCGAAACCATCTCGCGGCAGATTGCCGAACTGCCGGTGATCGACGGCGTCGGCATGGTCGATCTCGATGTCACCATTGGCGACAAGGCGACGTTCAATATCCATGTGCTGGCGCATAATGCCGACTATGGCCGGATTCAGGTCAAGGCGACATTGGGCAATGGCTCGCATTTTGAACTGGGTGGCGCGATTCTCGGGTCGGGCAAGCAGACGCTGGAGATCGTTACCGAAACTATCCACGCCGAGCCCAATGCGACCTCCAACCAAGTGGTGCGCTCGGTGCTGGCGGACACGGCCACGGGCAGTTTTCTCGGCAGTATCAATGTTGCCCGCCACGCGCAGAAAACCGATGCGGCGCAGTCGGTCAAATCGATGCTGCTCGATCGCGGCGCAACCGCGAACGCCAAGCCCGAGCTGGAAATTTTCGCTGACGATGTGAAATGCGCCCATGGCGCGACTGTTGGCGAGCTCGACAAACAGGCTTTGTTCTACATGGCCTCGCGCGGCCTGCCGCCGGCGCTGGCGAAGAAGCTGATGCTGCAGGCGTTTATTGCCGATGCTTTTGTGTCGGTTGATGACGATGCGGTGCGGGACGCGATCGAAGGCAAGGCGCTTGAGGTGTTGGAGGCTTTGTCGTGAGCGATGCCGGCAACCCAGTTCCCGCTCGTGCTGAGCCTGTCGAAGCACCCGCGCGTTCGAAAGCTGTCCTTCGACAGGCTCAGGACGAACGGAGCCTTGTGTCGCACCGCTCGGATTTCCCCGGCATAGCCGCCGACTGGCATTATCTCGACTCCGCCGCGACAGCCCAAAAACCCAAAGCCGTGCTCGACGCCATCGCGCGCGCTTACGGCCCGGATTATGCCACCGTCCACCGCGGCGTCTACGCTCGCTCCGCCAATATGACGCTCGCCTATGAAGCTGCGCGCAAACGTGTCGCCGGCTTTCTCGGTGCTTCGTCCGAAAATGAAATTGTCTTCACCAGCGGCGCGACCGACAGTATCAATCTGGTCGCTGAAAGCTGGGGCAACAAACATGTCTCTAAGGGCGACCGCATCATGCTGTCGCAGCTCGAGCATCATTCGAATATCGTGCCGTGGCAGATGCTGGCCGAGCGGGTCGGCGCGCATATCGATGTCGCGCCGTTGACCGATGATGGCCAGATTGATCTCGACTGGATCGAAGATCATCTGACCGAACAGCACAAGCTGGTCGCGCTGGCGCATGTTTCCAATGTGCTCGGGTCCTTGCTTGATGCGAAACGGGCGGCGGCTATCGCGCACAAGGTTGGAGCCAAGCTGTTGCTCGATGGCTGTCAGGCCGCTCCGCGTCTGCCGGTCGATGTGCAGGATTTGGGCTGCGATTTTTATGTTTTCTCGGGGCACAAGATTTACGGGCCGACAGGCATTGGTGCTCTTTGGGCGCCTTATGAAACGCTCGAAGCCATGCCACCCTGGAAGGGGGGCGGGTCGATGATAGATCGCGTGTCTTTTAAGGGCACGACCTATGCGCCGCCACCGGGCCGCTTTGAAGCGGGGACGCCGCATATCGCCGGTGTGGTCGGGCTGGATGCCGCGATCCAATATGTCGAAGCCATTGGTCTCGATGTGATTTCGGATCATGAAAATGCGACTTTGGCCAAGGCGCGCGAAGCCTTGTCCGGGATCAACTCGGTGCGGGTCTTTGGCCCCGATAAAAGCATGGGCATATTAAGTTTCGCGGTCGGGGACGTGCATCCGCATGATGTCGCCACTATATTGGATGAAGGCGGCGTTGCGATCCGCGCCGGCCATCATTGCGCGCAGCCTTTGATGGACTCTCTCGGCGTACCGGCGACGGCGCGAGCGAGTTTCGGGATTTACAGTGATGACAAGGATGTCGCCGCGCTGGTGGACGGCATCAATCGGGTCAGAAAGATTTTCGGGTAAGGTGACGATATGAACGAAGAACGCAAAATATTGGTCGAAGAAGTCGAGTCGGTGGAAAAGCCGAAACTGGCGAAGGTCGAGGACGCTGTGGATACTCCCGCGGAAAAACCGGCACCCGTCATGGCGCCTTCGCCATTCGAAGCGGAAAGCGATGCCGCGAAGCTCAATCGCAAGAAGGATTATCTCGAAGGCTTTCTGGCGCAAAAACCGACCGAGGCTCCGGCCGGAGAAGCCGGTGGCGATCTCTACGAAGCGGTGATCGATACGCTGAAATCGATATTCGATCCGGAAATTCCGGTGAATATCTATGATCTCGGCCTGATCTACGGCGTCGAGATCACGCCCGACAATCACGCGATTGTGACGATGACGCTGACCACGCCGCATTGCCCGGTGGCCGAATCCATGCCCGGCGAAATCGAGCTGCAAGTCGGCAGCGTGCCCGGCGTCGGCCACGCCGAGGTCAATCTCGTCTGGGACCCGCCATGGGACCCGCAAAAGATGAGCGACGAAGCGAAGCTTGAACTGGGGATGTTGTGAGATATCCCCCTCCCGCTTGCGGGAGGGGAGTTCGGCGGCTCTTGGCCTCGTCCGGGGGACGAGGCTGCTGCCAAACTGGGTGGGCCTACAGTGAGCCTTGAAGCCATCTACAATCCCACCCCCGACCCCTCCCGTAAACAGGAGGGGAGAAGGAGAATGAAATGACCGACACGAAAACCAAAACCCGCGAAATACCCGCCGCGATCAACCTGACGCCGGCGGCGGAGCAGCGCATTGCGGACCTGATGGCCAAAGCCCCCGACGACGCGATCGGCGTGAAACTATCCACCCCGCGCCGCGGTTGTTCAGGCCTCGCCTATTCGGTCGACTATATCACCGAGGAAGTCCCGTTCGACGAGAAGATCGTCACCCCCGGGGGACTGTTTTACGTCGACGGCGGATCGGTGCTCTACCTGATCGGCAGCACGATGGACTGGGTGGAAGATGATTTCACTGCGGGGTTCGTGTTTGAAAACCCGAACGCCAAGGGTGCTTGCGGCTGCGGGGAATCCTTTACAGTATAGGAGACTATTATGATCATGAGAGCCGCCGCCCTCGCGCTGAGTGCCGCAATCACACTTGCCAGCCCTGCGCTTGCGGATAAATTGATACCCGCTCCTTCCTCCTTTGAAGAAATGTCCACGCTTGTCGGAAACTGGAAACCGGAAGGTCAGGACGGTTCAAAATTCCATATCGAGTTTGAACTGACCGCCAACAAAAGCGTGTTGGTTGAACGCTGGGTGAACCGGGGCAAAACCCATTCGCTGACTCTCTACCATCGCGACAAGGCGGAACTCGTCGCAACGCATTACTGTCCGCAAGGCAATCAACCGCGAATGAAAATGAGCACGCCCGATGGAGCGACGAAAATCACTTTCGATTTTTGGGATGCGACCAATCTGGCCAAGCCGACTGACAATCATCAGCACAGCCTATCCTTTGACCTGTCCGAGCCTGACCGCGTCAAGCGAGCGGAAATCTATCTAAGCAGCGCAGGCGAAGAACCATCCGAACTGGTTTTGGTGCGGATGGAATAGAGCAAAAAAAGGGCGCGAGAATTTCTCCCCGCGCCCTCCTTTTTCATGCGACCATCCGGACCGGTCGCTAGTCACCGGACAGGCTGACGAGATCGTTTAGCAAGCCTGCGGTGCCGTTGGTCACGGTCAGCTTGTCGACCTTGGTCGCGATGCTTTCCAGAGCCTCGAGCTCTTTCAGCCGCAGCATGACCGGGTTGTCGGCCATCACCTTTGCGGTGTTCAGAAGCGACCGCGTAGCGTTCGTTTCTTCCCGCCGCTTGATGACGTTGGCCTCTGCTGCTTTTTGCGCAGAAACCACCTGGTTCAAAAGCTCCCGCATGTCACCCGGCAGGATCACGTCCTTGAGGGTGATATCGGTGACCTCCAGACCAATGGCCGCCATGTCGGACCGCACTTTGGTCGCCGCTTCGGCATCAACCATCACCTGCTTTTCGAGGATCTGATCGAGCGTCATCGCGCCCAGAGTTTTCCGGAACGCATATTGCAGCGCCCGGTACAGCGCATCGGCAAAGTCCTTGACCTCGGTCACCGCCTTTACCGGATCAACAACCCGATATTCGGCAGCGACATTGATCCGCAATGTCACGCGGTCCTTGGTCAAAAGCTCCTGACCAGTGACATCAAGAGGCTGCCGTGTCAGATCAACAATCTTCACGGCGACTTTCTGACCCACCATCCAGTAGCCGGTGACACCCGGCGTCAATTCGCCGGCCATCCGGCCATCGACGGTGAGCAGGCCGATCTGGCCCTTGTCGACCTCGACAATCCGGACCTGGTCGAGCAGGCTTGCCTTTCCCGCCTTCATCAGCCGGCTGAGCAAGGCAGGAGCGACAATCGGATTTTCTTCCAGTTGCACAATCTCTGCAGCCCAGGGACCGGCATCGCTCCAGACGGTGAGCTTGCTATCCGGTGAGAGGACAGAATGAATCTGTCCGTCGCAAATGATGACAGCAATTTCGCCGGTTCCGGTCCGGTACTGGGTCAGATGCGCGTTCGCCTGGTCCGGTGCTTTCTCAAACAGCGCCTTCTCATAGGCCGAAACAAATGCGCCATTGGTCAGCGCCATGCGCTCGACCCGCAATTGTTTCCGCCAGTTTGGCAGAACATGCTCGCCCGCACCCAATATACCCTTGACCTCGCCCTTGTAGAGCCAGATTGCCCGTTCGTTTTCGTTGATGGTCAACCGCTTCCGGCCCATCAGCTTGTCAATCAAATACAACATAATACTCACGCAAATATCAGCTCACGCCAATCTCCTTCTTGTTGCCAGCACCGGAATTGGCGCAGGACTTGTTATCCCGATCAAAAAGATTCAGGGACCGGTGGCATGGCGCGCAGCGGGTCAGCCAGAGCGGGCGTTGCGGGCATCAGCGCGGACCGGACAGGTTCGAAAACCAGACCGCTCGACACTGGGCCAGCGCAGCCATTTTGACAGACCGAACCGATTGCCATGGTGGCGGGTGCTTTGCCCTTGGCGGTTGGACATCCGAAGACTTCCTCCCGCCGCGGGCGCCGCGCCGTTCACATGCCGGTCCCCGAACCCGGTATTTTAGACAGCATTATGAGTGCTGGGTTGGTTTTTCAGGCCAACGTTGGAGCAGGATTCGAACCTGCAACACCAAGATTCGTAGTCTTGTACTCTACCATTGAGCTATCCATTGCGATCAGACGGGAATCGAACCCGCTACCCCCGGATTCTTAATCCGGTACTCTAACCATTGAGCTACAGACCCTGTGGTGCCAAACCAAGGACAGAGCAGCATCCGTACATGCTTGTATCAGGGATACTGCATGCGGGCGGGCCATATGAAACCCAACCGTTGACGTCCGCCCCATCCATCGATCGGGAGGCGGGCCGTTAGGGGTCGGTTTTGGAGCGCGCAAGGGGAGAGGGTGGTTTTAGCGGTGAGCCGAGGTACGGGAGAGGTGAGTGGTTACGGATGATACTATATCGCTATTTTCATTCCATTGATATCAACCACATATGCGTCGCGATGCCGAGTCTTCTTAGGTCGACGGCGGATCGGTGCTCTACATCAACAAGGACGTAGACGTCCCGATTTTCCAGATTGCGGATATCGGGCTGGTTGCCGATCTGTTTCATGTGGTGCCTATCCTCACCCACAAACCCGGAGCCTGGAATCGAGCCAGTCTCCACATAAACCACCCTTCCTTTCGTTTGAAAAGAACGGGTTTGCTTTGTCGCGCGAAGACACGAAGGCGCCAAGAATAATCCTTCGCTCGTCGTACTGAACTTGTTTCAGCATTGAACGGGAGGTAGGCGCGGACGGCAAAATAAATCCTGAGCCGAAGGCCGCCGAAGGTAAACCAGCTCAGGATGATGAGAATGAAAACCCATGGTGAAAACGCTGTTTTTCTTGTTATGATGGCAGGATGAAACAGATCTTGCCCTTCATCCCCTTATTGCTAGCTTGGGCTGCGGCTGCAAACGGAACGCCTGAATCAGAATTGCCTTTAGAAGCGACTTCTCCCTGGAGCCTAAATTATACCGCTTCCTCATGTGAGTTACGCCGCCATTTTGGCGAAAACGAAGGCCAGATTCTCCTTTCCATAATTCAAGATCCGAAATTCGGTGTTCTGGAAATAGTGCTAATTACACCCCGCTTCAGCACCAAAAGGGTGAATAGGACAGGAGAATATTCGTTCGGCAATGGCGTGGAAAAGTCGAAAATTTATGCATCAATTCACCCTGATATGGAAAAGGGGAAATCAGTTTGGCGAATATTCGGCGTAAACCCGGACATGCTCACAAATGGCCCGGAGGACAGCGCTTTAAAAATTGAGGTCAAAGAAATGGCGAACCTCAATCTTCAAATCGGGGACTTGTCGGAACCCGCCAAAGCGTTCAAAATATGCCGACTCGACTTGTTCAAAAAATTTGGGATGGACTTTGACTTACTTTCAAAATTGAAGCAGCTGCCTCAACCAAAAGGCAATTATGGCCGGTGGGTCATGATTTCGGATTATCCTCAGGCTGCTTTCAAACTAGAATTGGAGGGGCTAACTCAGTTTAAACTGGATGTTGATGCAGACGGTCGTGTCACAAATTGCACGATATTGGTGTCGAGTGGTCATTCTCAACTGGACCGAACAACATGCACAAAGGCTAGCGCACGCGCTCGATTTGATCCTGCTTTAGACCAAAATGATAAGCCCACGGCAGCACCTTGGGTGTCTTCTGTTCGTTGGCAGGTGCCAAGGTAAAACTTCCTCAACCGCAAATGCCTTCCACGCGCCCATTTGGCGTCCGGCTGGTAGAAAAGGACCGCCGCGGTGAAGCCAACTTCCAACCCGTCTATCGAGTTGGCCAACGGTCGAAGCCCTGATCCGCCGTCGAAGTAAAATAGCTCGGCGGCGTTGCCCATATGCGGTCGACCTGATCGGCAACACGCTGGACTGGGTGGAGGATGATTTCACCGCCGGGTTCGGGTTCGAGAATCCCAATGCCAAGGGGACGTGTGGGTGTGGGGAGAGTTTTACGGTTTAGAGGAAATATGTCCTCGGGATGGGACGCATTGGTTGGAATGTCATTTATCAATTCGCACGTGGAGCCACAAAATCTCGATAATCGGGCAGGCATCCCGTACCACCCTCCATCATTGCCCAGCGGAATACACCTGTTCTGCGGTTCAGGCTGACGCCTTTATCTGAAGAACAGAGCGCTCGGCCGGTTTCAATTTCGGAATGAAGCGAAACTTGAGTTGAAGTCAATCCGGCCGTCTCGTCAAATGCAGGTATCCAGAAACTATGATCAACAAACTGCTGACAAATCATGTCGCGCAGGTCGCTGTTCATTTCCGCATTGTCTATCAAGCAATTTGCGGCGGTGCCGTCCGCACGTATATCGGCATTGAGGACAAATTCGTGGCGTCGACCGCCAGTTTGCGTAAGCGTCCGCATCTCGACTGTGTCGATCCAGTTTGCCAATAGCAGGGGGATGGCTCCACCAAAATCGCTTTCAAAAACGGTCTCCGTCTTTTTGGGCCAAATAAAAAGAAGCTTTATGGTTCGCCGTTTTTTTCCTTCGCTTTGTGGAAGCGAAAACCTTTGAACCAGTAATTTGCATCCTTGGATGGCTAGCGGAGAGTCTTGCTTTACGAAGCGTGCTTTACAGGATTCGACTGTCTGATCATCTTTCATCCGCAACTGAAACAGAGTGTCTTTTCTGGGAATTGGGGTGACGCCCAGCCCGATATCTTGCCCCCGAGGTATATGGGTAGCATTTGAGAAGGGATGAAATTCGGGCGCCTCGGTATGTGCCTCTGCTACCAAGGGGCCCATTATAAGCCACGTGAGCGCGCTTACAAAAAGTGATCGAATCATCATATTGGCCTGATAGCAAAAACCCCCAGCGCTTTCACGCCGGGGGTTTTTGTATTTCGTTATCCTGAACTTGATAACCTTCGGTGGCCTACGGCTCAGGATCTCGTAAGACAGCGCACCGACCTCGATGGATGCTGAAACAAGTTCAGCATGACGAGAGGGCGGGCGAAGCGTCAGCGTCAAACCTTCCCAGTCAACTCCGGCACCGCATCAAACAGATCCGCAACCAGTCCGATATCCGCAACCTGGAAAATCGGTGCGTCTTCGTCCTTGTTGATCGCGACGATCGTTTTGGAATCTTTCATGCCGGCGAGATGCTGGATCGCGCCGGAGATGCCGATGGCGATATAGACTTCTGGCGCGACGATCTTGCCGGTCTGTCCGACCTGATAGTCGTTCGGGACATAGCCCGCGTCGACCGCAGCGCGCGAGGCACCGATGCCGGCGCCGAGCTTGTCTGCCAAGGGCGTGATGACTTCTTCGAATTTCTCGGATGAACCCAGAGCGCGACCACCGGAGACGATGATTTTTGCAGAGGTCAGTTCAGGCCGTTCGGACTTGGCGATTTCCTCGCTGACGAAGCTCGACAGGCCAGCGTCGCTGGCACCGCCCACGGCTTCGATGGTGCCGGAGCCGCCTTCGCTTGCCGCTTTGTCAAAGGCCGTACCGCGCACGGTGATGACTTTCTTGGCATCGGAAGATTTGACCGTGGCAATCGCGTTGCCGGCGTAGATCGGCCGGGTGAACGTGTCTTCGCTTTCGACCGAGAGAATGTCGCTGATCTGCATGACGTCGAGCAGGGCTGCGACGCGCGGGGCGATATTCTTGCCGGTGGTGGTGGCGGGCGCGAGAAACGCGTCATGGGTTTCCATCAGGCTGGCGATCAGCGGTGCGGCATTTTCCGCAAGCTGATGTTCCAGCGAGGCATCGTCGGCGACATGGACGGTGGCGACGCCAGCGACCTTGGATGCCTGTTCGGCAACGCTGCCGCAGCCGGAGCCGATGACCAGAGCGTGGACTTCGCCCAGTTGCGACGCGGCGGTGACAACGGCCAGCGTCGCGTCTTTCATGTCGGTATTGTCATGTTCTACGAGTACGAGAGTTTTCATTTTGTAACTCCTTAAATTCTTGTTCCATTCCGTTCGTGCCGAGCCTGTCGAAACACCTTGTCCCACCATCCTTCGACAAGCTCAGGATGAACGGGGGTGATGGGCTCAAACGGTTAAATGGCTCCCACAGCTTTGAGTTTCGCGACCAGCGCATCCACATCTTCGACCTTTTCACCGGCCTGGCGAACCGGAGGCTCGGCGACGGTGATGGTGGTCAGGCGCGGGGCAATGTCGACGCCATAATCGGCTGGCGTTTTCTCATCCATCGGCTTTTTCTTGGCCTTCATGATATTCGGCAGCGACGCATAGCGCGGCTCGTTGAGGCGCAGGTCGGTGGTGACCACGGCGGGCAGGTTCAGCTTGACCGTCTGCAGGCCGCCATCGATTTCGCGTTTGACGGTGATGCTGTCGCCATCAATATCGACTTCATTGGCAAAGGTACCCTGACCCCAGCCGAGCAGGGCTGCGAGCATCTGGCCGGTCTGGTTCGAATCGTCGTCAATCGCCTGCTTGCCGGTGATAACCAGCTTCGGCGCTTCTTCTTCGACGATTTTCGCGAGGATCTTGGCAACAGCCAACGGCTCGACTTCTTCGTCGGTCACAACGAGGATCGCCCGGTCTGCACCCATGGCGAGCGCGGTACGGAGGGTTTCCTGCGCCTTTTGCGGGCCAACCGAAACCGCGACGATTTCTTCTGCCTTGCCGGCCTCTTTCAGACGGATGGCTTCTTCGACGGAAATTTCGTCAAACGGGTTCATCGACATTTTGACATTGGCAAGATCGACGCCGCTGCCGTCGGACTTGACCCGCGGTTTCACGTTATAATCTATGACCCGTTTTACGGGCACCAGGATTTTCATTGCTGTTTCCTCTTTTGAATTTCACTAACCAATTAACTTACGTTCACGTAAACGTCAAGTTTTGCGCTGCGGTGCAGCATCGTTGATTTTGCCACAGGGGCAGGTTCCGTCCGTACCGAGCTTGTCGAAGTACGGAATTACGCACTCCATCATCCTTCGACAGGCTCAGGACGAACGTCCTTTAATTCCCCGGTCGCTCAGGCTGCTGCTTTAACCTGTGCAACAATTTTCTTCGCTGCATCGCCGAGATCATCGGCCGATACGATTGGCAGACCGCTGTTTGCGAGGATTTCCTTACCCTTCGCAACATTGGTGCCTTCCAGTCTAACGACCAGCGGCACATCCAGTTCCACTTCTTTCGCTGCGGCAACAATACCTTCGGCAATGATGTCGCATTTCATGATGCCGCCAAAGATGTTGACGAGAATGCCTTCAACCGCCGGATCGGCGAGAATGATCTTGAACGCCGCCGTGACCTTTTCCTTGGTCGCGCCGCCGCCCACGTCGAGGAAGTTGGCAGGAAATGCGCCGTTGAGCTTGATGATATCCATCGTCGCCATCGCCAGACCGGCGCCATTGACCATGCAGCCGATATTGCCGTCGAGCTTGATATAGGCGAGGTCGGATTTGCTGGCTTCGACTTCTGCCGGATCTTCCTCGGTTTCGTCGCGCAGTGCGGCGATGTCGGGATGGCGCATCAGCGCGTTGCCGTCAAAGCTCATCTTGGTGTCGAGCACGATCAGCTGCTGATCCTCGGTCACCACCAGCGGGTTGATTTCGACCATTTCGCAATCCATCGCGAGGAAGGCTTCGTACAGTTTTTTGCCGAGCTTCTGCGCCTGTTTGTTGAGGTCGCCATCCAGCCCCAGCGCGAAAGCGAGGGTGCGGCCGTGATGCGGCATGAATCCCTGTGCAGGATCGATGGTGATCGTCTTGATTTTTTCCGGCGTATTGTGGGCGACGTCTTCGATGTCCATTCCGCCTTCGGTAGAGACGACCATCGCAACGCGGCCGCTAGCCCGGTCGACTAGAATCGAGAGGTAGAATTCCTTCTCGATATCAACACCGTCGGTGACATAGAGACGGTTGACCTGCTTGCCTTCGTCGCCGGTCTGGATGGTCACCAGCGTGTTGCCGAGCATTTCCTCGGCATTGGCGCGCACATCGTCGATTGATTTCGACAACCGAACGCCGCCTTTGGCGTCGGGTCCGAGTTCCTTATATTTGCCCTTGCCGCGTCCGCCTGCGTGGATCTGTGCCTTGACGACATAGAGCGGTCCGGGAAGTTTTTCGGCTGCGGCGACCGCTTCGTCAACGGTGAGCGCGGCATAGCCGGCGGGAACGGCGATGCCGTGTTTGGCAAGCAGTTCCTTGCCCTGATATTCGTGAATGTTCATGGGAAGGGTGAGCACCTTTCAAAATGGAGGCCTTGAGTCTCAAGACATGCGATTAATTGGCACGGCTAAAGCACAGTCAGGTCCCTATTTCCACCCTGTTTCGTGATAATTGTCAGATGTCCTAGTCCGTTTCCCTGCCGCGCGTTCCCATCGATGAATTTAAAGCACCAGACGCATGGCACAGCGGCGTTCACCGGGCAGGCCTTCCTCGATTTCCGCCTTGAGTATGTCCGCGAGTCGTTCCGGCAGTTCGAATTCATCCAGCGTCTGATAGCCGAGCTTCTGATAAAAAAGTTCATTGAACGGCAATTCGCGGAAAGTCGTCAGTGTGAGCGCGGGAAGACCGTATTCCGTTGCAGATTGCCTCGCTGTGTCGAGCAATCGTCGCCCGATACCTTTGCCCTGCTGCCCGTCCTCGACTGACAGTTCGATTATGTGCAAGGCGTCGTCAAATCTTGCGGCCGTAACGAATCCGATACAGCGATTATCCGTTGTCGCTACCCAGACGGTGCCTTCATCAATGTAAATCTGATGCAGTTCAGCGGACATCACCCTGTCGCGGGCGATCCATTCCAGGCCAGCTACCGACAGGAAAGCCTTGGCCGCCGATCGCTCTATATCCGGCAAGCTCGCGGCATCATCGGCACTTGCTTGTCGAATGTAGATGCCGGTCATCTTCGCGCCGCGCCTATTTGACCGCGCAGATCAGGCCGGAGGATGTGACAACGCCGACGATTTCCGGATCCTGCAGCGACCGGGTCTGTTTAACAAACTCTTTGACCGTAACATCGCCCGGTTCGCGTTTCCCGAGCTTGCCAAGATCATTGAGCTTGTTGAGTTGCCCCAGCGACAGGCGATCAACCATCCGGTCCGCCATGCAGGCCGATATCGGTGCGGACAGGCCTGCGCTCATCAGCCCGTTGCGAACGCGGGTTTCGGGAGTGGCGCAACCAGCCAGTGCGGACAGCGCCACCATCCCTAAAACCGTCCGAATGATTCTCATTTCTTGCTTTTGGCCAGCTCGATCGCTTCGAGTACGACGCGTTTGGCGTCTTCGGCATCGCCCCATTTGCCAACGCGGACCCATTTCTCAGGCTCGAGATCCTTGTAATGGGTGAAGAAATGCTCGACTTGCTGCATGACGATTTCGGGCAAGTCATTGCCTTCACCGATCTTGCGATAATAAGGGAATGTCGCGTCAATCGGCACGCAGAGCAGCTTTTCATCGCCGCCATGTTCATCTTCGAGGTTGAGAACCGCGATCGGCCGGCAGCGCACGACGCAGCCAGGCATGAACGGCGAACGCGCCACGACCAGCGCATCAAGCGGGTCACCATCCGGCGACAACGTGTGTGGAATGAATCCGTAATTGGCGGGATAGCGCATCGGCGTGTGCAGGATACGGTCGACAAACAGAGCGCCGGAAGCCTTGTCAAATTCATATTTGACGGGTTCGCCACCAACCGGAACTTCGATTACGACGTTCAGGCTTTCTGGCGGGTTATCGCCGATCGGGATTTTGTTAATGTCCATGGAAAAGGAGATCCTTATCTGGTTTTAGACTGTAATAGCCGGTCTATGCCGCCTTCTTGATCAACACCCTCTCCGGTGATTTTCTCGAGCGCCGGATAGCGCAGGCCGCCGGAATGGTCGACCATAAAATTATGGTAGGCTTCACCGTTTTTTGCAAAAATATTGATCATGCCGGTGCCGCCGCGATTTTCTTCAATTGCCTGTTTGAGGGCTTCGTCGCTGTAGGCCTTGCCATTGACTGCCGAAATGGTGAGCCCTGATTTCAATCCTGCCTTGAACGCCGGACTGTCCCAGGTCACCGATTTTATCGCCCCCTTGCTGCCCATGATCAGGCCAAGGCTATGGCTGAGGTCAACCTGTTTGCGGCGTTTGTCATTGGCAAGTATATAGGCGCTTGGCTTATCGACGTAGACGAGCCGGTAACCGCCGAGGGTGAGGCCGTTTTTCGGGGCTTCGGTGCTGGTCCGATAGACGCGTTCTTCGATAAACCCGTCCCAGTCATAGGGCTGGACCTTGTTGAGCGCGGCGACAACATCCTCTCGCTCATAGGTGGCCACGCCCCAGTCCCCGTTCTTGCCGCCAAAAAAGTCTCGCGCGAAATTTTCAAGCGACTTTTTGCCACCCGATTCGCGGCGAATGATCTGGTCGGCTTCGAGCCAGATCAGCAGGCCTTCATTATAATAATCTTCGGACCGCTGCCAGCTGGACCAGGGCTTGGGCTGGCGGGCGGCGATGATCGGATCATGAGTGGTGTCGATCAGCGGGCGCCAGCTCCGTCCTACTCGCTGGTCCATGCCCGCCGCGATCGCCGCGATGGCATCGAGCGTATCCTGCTTTGAATAGAGCCCGGAGCGCGCACCCAGAACATAGCCCCAAAATTGCGTCTGTCCCTCGTAGACCCACAACAGATTGTCGCGCATCGGCTGCCGGAAATCAGGCGTCCACATGCCGGCGGGACGACGATATTTGCCGTTCCACGCATGAGTGAGTTCATGTGCCAGAAGATTGCGCCGACCGGGACCGCTGTCCCAATTGGTAAAATATTCGCGGTTCACGCCATTTTCGGACGAGCGGTGATGCTCCAGGCCGATACCGCCCATTTCGTCGGTCAGCGCGAGCAGGAAATCATAGCGGTCGTAGGGATAGCTGCCGAACAAGGTTTCCGCTTCCTTGACCAGCTTGATGTGCGGAGCGATCTGGTCTTTTTTTGGCTTCAGGAATTTTGCATCGTCAGCGACAATATTGAGATGCACGCGACTGGTCAGCTGGTGGGTTTGAAAATGCTCTCCGGCGAAAACCGGGCTGTCGACCAACGTGTCATAGTCGGTCTTTTGATAGACAATTGTGCTGCCGGTGGTTGATTTCGGGCGCAAGGCGCTCGCTGCCTGCCAGCCATCGGGATAGATGGCGGTTGCCTCCACCGGGATATGGCGGACAAAATAACCGGCCGGATAAAGCGAAACCTGGTGCCAGCGCAGGTTGAGCATCGATGGTGCCATGACGATGCGGCCGTGGCTGCTGGTGGTGGCGGAGACAAACTGGAATTTTGCGGTAATCGAGCGGACATTTTCCGGAACCGTCAGGTGAAATGCGAAGACATCGACATCATCGCGGACCCACGGCAATATTTCACCATTGGCGGTGAACTCCAGCCCGGTGACTTTTTCGATTTCGCCGCGCGGCGCATGGTTGCCGGGGAGCCATTCCGGGTAGAGCAGGGTCAGGCGACCGGCTTTTGCCACCGGAATTGTCTGGGTGACGCGGAAAATGCCCTGGTCATGATCGCGGGCATCGACCGTCAGAGCCATGGTGCCGGGATAGGCGATGTCCTGCGGCGCGGGGATCGTCTCCCGCGGCGCGACATAGCTCGGCTTGCTGAGGCTGTCCGGCATTGCCGCCGCCGTTGTAGAAATGCCGAGGGCCAAGACCAGACCGAAAATGCCAACCAGACGCATGCGCAGAAAATCCCTTTGATGATCAGCGCGCGTAAATGGGGGATTTTGCAACTTTCGTCCAGAGCCCAAGTGTAAATAAGCCACTTCCGCTTTGCCGCTTCACTGGCTAAAGCGCTCTCCATGGCAAAGATACAGACACCCCAGCCGGTGCGCGGCACGCAGGATATATTTGGCGAAGAGCAGGAGCGGTTCAGCCACGTGGTCGAGACGTTCGAACGCGTGCGGCGGCTCTACGGTTTCAAGGGCGTCGAAATGCCGGTGTTCGAACCGACCGCGGTCTTTGCCCGCTCGCTGGGTGAGACCACCGATGTGGTGTCGAAGGAAATGTACTCGTTCGAGGATCGCGGCGGCGACAGCCTGACCCTGCGGCCGGAATTTACCGCCGGAATCTGCCGGGCGTTTCTGAGCAATGGCTGGCAGCAGCATATGCCGTTGAAACTCTCCGCGCACGGGCCGCTGTTCCGATACGAGCGGCCGCAAAAGGGCCGCTACCGGCAATTCCACCAGCTGGATGCCGAGATCATCGGCGCTGGTGAAGCGGCGGCGGATGTCGAACTGCTCTGCTTCGCGGATCAGCTTTTGAAAGAGCTGGGCATTGATGATGGCGTGACCTTGCAGCTCAACACATTGGGCGACGCGGAGAGCCGCGATGCCTGGCGTTCGGCACTGGTCGAGCATTTTTCGGACCATCAGGCGGAATTGTCGGACGATAGTAAAACGCGCTTAGAGAAAAACCCGTTGCGGATATTGGACAGCAAAGCGCCGAATGACCGCGCGATTGTCGACACGGCCCCTGCGATCGACCCTTATCTGACTACGGAAGCGTCGGAGTTTTTCGCCCAGGTCACCGAAGGACTGGATAGTTGCGATGTGGCCTGGACCCGCAACAGCCGTCTGGTGCGCGGCTTTGATTATTATCGACACACGGCGTTTGAATTTGTCACCGACCGGCTTGGTGCACAGGGCACGGTACTGGCGGGCGGACGTTATGACGGATTGATGGAATCGCTCGGCGGGCCACACACACCTGCGGTAGGCTGGGCTGCCGGGATAGAGCGTCTTGGAATGTTGCTCAATGAACCGGCGACCGTTGGTCCTGACGCGGTTTTTGTTCCGTTGGGCGATGGCTGCGAAGCGGCGGCTATGAAACTCATGGGTGAATTGCGCCGAGCCGGCGTCAGTTGCGAGATGGCCTATAAGGGCAATATGAAAAAGCGGATGCAGAAGGCCAATGCGGCTGGTGCTGCGCATGTGGTCATCATCGGTGAGAATGAACTGGCCAACGGCGTAGCGGCGGTCAAGAATCTCGCAACCGGCGATCAGCGGGATATTGTCCTGGAAGGTCTCGTCGAGGCTCTGACTGCATGACGGCCATCACCCCCCAGAGACTGGCGCAGATCGAGGCGCGCTTTGCCGAACTGCAGGCGATGATGGCCTCGGGCGATCTCGACAGCGATAAATTTGTCGCCGTCTCCAAGGAATATGCCGAGATCGAACCGGTCGCAGAAGCTGCTGCCAAGGTCAAAAACCTGCGCGACGAGCAGGAAGGCCTGGCCGAAATGCTCGCCGGCGATGACGCCGAGATGAAGGCAATGGCTTCCGATGAAGTGGACGGGGTTAAAAAGGCGCTCGAAAAGGCGGAACATGCGCTAGCGCTGCAATTGCTGCCCAAGGACAGCGCCGATGATCGGCCCGCGATGCTGGAAATCCGCGCCGGCACCGGTGGTGACGAGGCTGCGCTATTCGCCGGTGATCTGTACCGCATGTATACGCGCTATGCCGAGGATCAGGGCTGGAAGGTCGAGATGATCTCCGCCAATGCCTCGGAAGTCGGCGGATTCAAGGAAGTCGTCGCCAATATCCAGGGTAAGGGCGTGTTCGCCAAGCTGAAATTCGAATCCGGTGTGCACCGGGTGCAACGTGTTCCGGAAACCGAAAGTGGCGGGCGCATTCATACCTCGGCCGCGACGGTCGCGATCCTGCCGGAGCCGGAAGAGGTCGATATCAAGATTCGCAACGAGGATCTGCGCATCGATACCTATCGGGCGAGCGGCGCCGGCGGCCAGCATGTCAACAAGACCGACAGCGCGATTCGCATCACCCACTTGCCGACCGGTCTGGTTGTGCAGTGCCAGGACGGCAAGTCGCAGCACAAGAACAAGGCCCAGGCGATGAAGGTGCTGGCGGCGCGGATGTATGAACAGGAGCGCGATGCGGTGCAGAGCGAGGAAGCCGAAGCGCGCAAGTCGATGGTCGGTTCCGGCGATCGTAGTGAACGCATCCGCACCTATAATTATCCGCAGGGCCGGGTCACCGACCACCGGATCAACCTGACTCTGCACAAGCTGCCGGAGATCATCGAGGGCACGGCGCTCGGCGACATGGTCGACGCATTGATCGCGGAGGATGAAGCCAGCCGGCTCGCCAATCTGGATGGGTGATGCGGCCAGCGCACTGCGTGAAGCTGCGCAGGGCCTGTCCGAAATTTCCGACAGCCCGCGGCTCGATGCCGAATTGCTGATGGCGCATGCCTTGCAGATCGGCCGGTCCGAACTGCTGCTGAAGCTGCCACAGCTGAAAGCACCGGTGGAATTTTTTGCTCTGCTCGAACGGCGCCGGAAATCGGAACCGATTGCCCATATTATCTGCATAAAAGAATTCTGGGGTCTGGATTTTCAGATCACGCCCGATGTCTTGATCCCCCGTCCCGACAGCGAGTTGCTGATCGAGGAAGCAGTCCGCATATTTGTGTCGGCGAATCCGCAAAGGATCGCCGATCTGGGCACTGGCAGCGGCGCGCTTATGCTCGCAGCCTTACATGAATTTCCGGATGCCCGCGGTCTTGGTTTGGATGCCAGTGCTGCTGCTTTGCAAATTGCCCATAATAATGCGGATTCGCTTGGATTGGCGGATCGTGCCAGCTTTCTGCTGCTGGACTGGACGGAGGCAGACTGGACCAGGTCGTTCGAGTCCGGCTTTGATCTGATCCTTGCCAACCCGCCCTATGTCTCGACTCATGCTGCATTGTCCGCGGATGTCGCCGGTTTCGAACCGCATCGGGCCCTGTTCGCGGGCGAAGACGGGCTGGACGACTATAGGATCATCATCCCTGCGCTGGAAAAACTGCTTTCGCCAACCGGAATCGCCATGCTTGAAATTGGCTTTGACCAGGCAAAACCGGTTTCGAAAATAGCCGCAGACAGCGGCTATCACATTGAGTTAAAACAGGATTTTGGCGGAAATGACCGGTTGCTGATCCTCCGCAGGTAAAAAGGGCTTGGTTTTGATCGATCGAGTCGCTAAGACTCGCGTAGGCCCAGAGGATTTCTGGCTTTTTCCCTAAATCTCTGGCCTGCCCCCAACTCGATAATGTTGCTGGTTTTCGGCGTGCATTTGTCTTGTATGGGCCGCTGTGAACGGGTTGTCTGCAGCGCAATCGCCATCCGAGTGTGGCTATGACTTGAGAAAGACCAAGTTTATTATCGGTATAAGGATGCCTAAAATTTGATGAACAATCGTCAGCCTGGCCGCCGTGGGCGCAGCCGGAACACCAATAATCGCCCCCAGGGCAACCGCGGTGGCGGATCGGATCGTGATAACCGGATCGACAACCGAGCGCGAGGCAATGCTGTGCAAATGCTCGATAAATTCAAGAAAATGGCTCAGGACGCGCAGGTCAATGGCGACCGCGTCCAGGCCGAATATTATCATCAATTTGCCGATCACTATTTCCGTGTGAATGCCGATACAATTGCCCGTCGTGAAGAACAGCGGATCGCTCGCGAAGAACCCCGCGGAGACAATCGTCCGGATAATCGCCAGGACAATCGTAGTGACAATCGCAGTGATAATCGTGGCAATGGCCAGGATGATAACAGCGATAATGATGGTAATGTTCAGCGCAACCGTCCGCCGCAGGCACAGCAAAATCGTCCGAAACGCGATGATCGAAATGATCAGGGTGAAGCGGCTACGACCGACGCGCCGGAAGAGAAAAAGCCGGTTCGCAGTCGTCGTCCGCGCAAGGTCGAGACCGCGCCGGTTCGCAACAAATCCGAAGAGAAGAATGGCGAGAGCAACGGCCTTGATGCCAGCGCCCTGCCACCGGCAATTTCGCAGTCAACCGAGGTCGAAGTTGAAAAGAAACCGGCTCGTAAAAAGCGGGTGATGAAACCCAAGGCGACCGAAGAAAGCGACGCTGCCTGAGCGACGCTTGATTTAATCGAGATAAGGACGGGCATATCAGCGCAAGCTGATGCCCGTCTGCCAGCTGTTAAAGCGCCTTTCCTAGCCAATCGGGGAGTTCGAGCGCTTTCAGATCGTCAACACGACGATGTTCAATCGACAGTTCATAATCCGGATAGGCGATGCGCTGGCGTTTTTCGTCGGCCTGAGCAACCGGCACGACAACCAGCCGCCGGTTGACCTTTTGCCGGTAGTTCATCCGCGCCGTATTTTCCTGTCCGACATAACAGCCTTTGGTGAAGCTGACGCCGTTGAGCTCCGCTGCATTGCATTCGAGCCATAATGTCTTGTCGCTTCCAAGTTCTGCCGAGCCTTCGGTCACGCCCTGTGACAGGCGATGCTCTTTGTAGGCTTCGTCAGCGCCTTCACCAACCGCTGCAGCATCCAGCCAGCGGTGCCCCAATGCGGGCAATCGCGGGTCGACCGGCCGGTCTTCGGCGGTCAAGGCCCAGTGCACGCTGACCGAATCGTCCCGGGCGATTTCAATCTTGCGGCGGAGACGATAGATTTTCAGGCGCTTGACCAATGCATCTGCCTGTTCCTGTTCGCAGTCGATCAATATGTCGTCACCGTCGGACCACAGGAAGAAATCAAACAGGACTTTCCCCTGCGCGGTGAGCAGGGCCGACCATTGCGGCGCGCCCTCTACTATAGCGGTCATATCCTGAGTCACCAGTCCCTGTAGAAACGCGCGGATGTCTTCTGATCCGTCGGTTGCCGAGAGACGGATGATGGCGCGGTCATTAAGTCTGGTTTCGGTCATGGCATTTAGGTAGGGTGTGCGGAGTAAAAAACCAAGTCTTTGCACGGAGCTATATGACCGACACGATTACCATACGTCGCCCGGATGACTGGCATGTCCACTTGCGCGATGGCGCGATGCTGGAAGCGGTCGCGCCGTTTACCGCAAAGCAATTTGACCGGGCGATCATCATGCCCAATCTTTCGCCACCGGTAACCAGCGCCGCCAGCGCCGCTGCCTATCGCGAGCGGATCATGGCAGCATTGCCGACCGGGTCCGATTTCACACCGCTGATGACCTGCTATCTGACCGACGATGCCGATCCGGATGACATTGCCGCGGGGCACGCTGCCGATATTTTTACCGCCGCGAAGCTCTACCCAGCCAACGCCACGACCAACAGCGCGCACGGTGTGACCGATGTCGCGCATATCATGCCGGTGCTCGAGCGCATGCAGGAGATCGGCATGCCGCTGCTGGTCCATGGCGAAGTAACCGATAGCGATATTGATATTTTTGATCGCGAAGCGGTGTTTATCGAACGGGTGCTGAAGAAATTGATCGCGGCATTGCCGGATCTGAAAGTCGTGCTGGAGCATATCACCACCGAGCAGGCCGTTCGCTTTGTCGAAAGCTGTGGTCCCAATGTCGCGGCAACGATCACGCCCCACCATTTGCATATCAACCGCAACGCCATGTTCACCGGTGGAATCCGACCGCATGCGTATTGCCTGCCGGTGGCCAAGCGGGAAGTGCACCGGCTGGCGCTACGCAAGGCGGCGACATCCGGCTCACCGAAATATTTCCTCGGTACCGACAGCGCGCCACATGAAATTCACGCCAAGGAATCGGCTTGCGGCTGCGCCGGGATTTTCAACGCGCCTTATGCGCTGGAAAGCTATGCGGCAATTTTTGATGAAGAGGGCGCGCTGGACCGGCTGGAAGGCTTTGCGTCAGAGCATGGCCCCAATTTTTACGGCCTGCCGCTCAACGAAGATAAGGTAACTCTGGCACGCAGCAGGTCGGTTATCCCCGAAAATCTTGCAGTTGCCGGCTCCCAACTGGTGCCGTTTCATGCGGGAGCCGATTTGAACTGGCAAATATTATAGTTATGAACCGTCAGCGACTTCAGGCGGATTTCGGTCTCCGCGCAGCCTTCCCCGCCAGATAGGAATCGGTCGAAAAGATCGCAAGACTGGTCCATATCAGCACAAAACAGATGATATGCGATGGTGTCAGCGGCTCCCTGTAGATCAGGACGCCGACCAGAAACTGGATCGTCGGTGCGAGATAGTTGAGCAATCCGATGGCCCCGAGGGTCATTTTCTTGACCGCGGAGGCGAACAGCAGCAGCGGGATGGCGGTGACGATGGAACCGCCGATCAGCAACAGGTCAAGGGTTCGATTATCGCCGAGATGCTGGCTTGTCGCTGACGAAGGCATGGCAAAAGACAGCCAGGCCAGCAGCAGGATGAAGGGCAGAAACAAGATACCGGTCTCGGCTGTCAGCCCGACGATCGGGCCTATATCCGCGATCTTGCGGACCAGTCCGTAGCTGCTCCAGCTGATCGCCAGCGCCAGGCTGATCCAGAGGGTGTCGAGTGCTTGTATCGCCAAGACCGAAACCCCTACTGATGCTATCGCAAGGGCAATCCATTTGTTGCGGGAGAGTTTTTCGCCGAGAAAGATCCTGCCCAGCAAGACGCTGAGCAACGGGCTGATGAAATAGCCGAGGCTGGCAGCAAGAATATGATCTTCGTGGACCGCCCAGACATAGATCAGCCAGTTTGCCGCGATAAGCGACGCGCTGGCGAGCATTGACCAGCGCAATTTGCGATCCATCATCGCGGTGCCGAGATTGGCAAGGCTTTTCCGGAAATAGAGGATTACGATCAGAAGCGGCACCGACCAGATGATTCTGTGCGCTACAACCTCCAGCGCGTCGACATTTTGCAGCAGCTTGAAATAGACAGGCATCAAGCCCCAGAACATGCATGCGATTAACGCCTGGATAAGGCCGATACGGCTGGTGGCTGGGGCACTGGACATAGTTTTTCGACTAGGCTGCCCGCGCCCACCCGGCAATCAAGAAATCCTATCCTCGGGAAAACCCGCGAACCCGATTAGATAATGCCGCCGCCGATCCACAGTCGCAAAGCACATATGGCCATGACAATCATGCAGAAATACATGCCACTGGTGCGCGAAGAGATCAGCCCGAACAGCGCACCGACGCCAGCGATCGGCAGGATCAGCCAGTTGGTCCATCCCAGCAGAGGAACCAAGCCGATGAAGGAGAGGATGAGGGCGATGACGCCGATGATAATGGAGATCAGATTGAACATAACTGTATTATAGGCATAGCGCACCGTCATTTCAAGCATTTGCGAATCGAAGAGCTCATAGTAGGCTTGTTGCTTGCGGGAGGACGGCCATGGCTATTGATGATATTAGAATTGAAACAGAGCGGTTGATCCTGCGTCCGCCCAATGGCGACGATTTTGAGGAATGGGCTGCATTTCAGTCAGATGAATCCACAATGACCTTTATCGGTGGTGTCAAAAGCCGGGCTGAAAGCTGGCGAGACCTCTGTGCCATGGTCGGTGCGTGGCATGTGCGCGGCTATGCGATGTTCTCCCTGATCCTCAAGGATAGCGGCAAATGGATTGGACGCATCGGTCCGTGGTATCCCGACAGCTGGCCGGGCACGGAAGTCGGCTGGGGAGTAGCACCGGAATATGCCGGTAAAGGCTATGCACTGGAAGCCGCGGTCGCCAGCATGAACTATGCGGTCGACACGCTGGGCTGGAAAGATATCTGTCACACGATCGATCCGGATAATCTGGCCTCGATCAGACTGGCTCAGCGGCTTGGTTCGAGCAATCGCGGACCGACGAAGCTTCCCGAACCTTATCAGGATGCACGGGTTGACGACTGGGGACAATCGCGCGACCAATGGATGCAGAATAGAAAACAATTCCAGTAGGAGAATGGCCTTGGCCGAAGATCGCTATATTGACCCCACACGCGAAAGTTTTGACGCATTCAAGGCTTTGCCGCGCGATGTGCCTATCAACATGCTCAATCTGCTGCGCTTCCGTGAATCGGCGCAATATCCCGAAGATCATCCTAATGCCAGCAAGGGTTGGACCGGCGAACGGGCCTATCAAGAATATGGCAAGACCAGCGGCCCGATATTCCAGCGGGTGGGCGGCACGATCATCTGGCGGGGGAAAATGGAATGTATGGTGACCGGGCCGGATGACAAGCAGTGGGATTCTTCTTTCATCGCCTATTATCCGAATAGCGGCGCGTTCCTGGAAATGGTCACGGATCCCGAATATCAACAAGCCGTAGTCAATCGCCAGGCCGCCGTTCTGACGTCCCGCCTGATCCGATTCGGGGAAATGGATGGGTCGGATACATTCGGGTGAAATCCCGATTCTGGACAAAAGGTTAACAAATAGTCACCGGATTAACCAGTTTCCCTAACGGAATATTAACGCTTTTTATCCATGTGTTTCCCTAAATTCAGGAGCAAATTGCATGTCTAAACTATCCCGTTCCCTATGGCTGTCCGCTGCCGCTTTCGCGCTGCCCCTGACGCTTGCCGCTTGTGGCAGCAACGAAGCCAGCGAAGAAGAACTGGCAAAGCTGGACGATAATCTCACCTCCGACCCGGCGATGAATGACGCGCTGGAAGATGCGATCCTCGTTGACCCGGAACTAACCGATCAGGCGAACCGCAATGCTATTCGCGGTGCCAATGGTGCTGCGGACGGATCGGTGCCTCCGGGGACTGGCGAAGATGGCAGAGCCGCAGCAAAGGCAGCTCTCGGCGGTAAAATGCTTACTGCGCCCAAACCCCGGCAGATGACATCCGACGATGAAGGATTGACGTTGGGAGACAAGGCCGAGCTGCAAGAAGCGCGCGCGAAAAAGCCGGTCTGCAAGGAAAAGTTGACCTACGACATGGCCTGGGCCAACAAGATGCCGCCGGAATTCGCGGTCTATCCGAAGGCGAATGTGCAGGAAGCAGCTGGCAAATGCGATCTTCGGGTGGTCAGCTTCACCACCGCGACGCCGATCAAGAGCGTCGTAGATTTCTATTATACCAAGGCAAAACAGGGCGGATATGACGCCGAATATCTGTTGCGGGGCAGCGAGCATGTTCTCGGTGGTTCAAAACCGAATGACGACGATGCTTATGTGATCACGCTGAACAAGCGTTCGGGTGGTGGCACGGTTGTCGATATTGTTGCCAGCAACAGTCGCTAACTCGCAAAAAATAACGCCGGATATCGCATTTCAAAACATCCGGCATCGAAAGGCGGCCCGCTCCGGCCGCCTTTTTTTGTCCGGTCTATTCGCGGTAGCTGCCGCCACCATCGACGGTGATGTCATTGGCCGTTGTGAAGCTGCTCAGGTCGCTGGCCAGCCATAGCATCGCATTGGCCACTTCTACCGCCTTGCCAACCCGGTTGATCGGATGGTTGCGGTTGAACAGTTCCACCGCTTCGTCATGCGGGCCGGGATAAGCGGCAAGGTAACGCTGGTACATCGGCGTGTCGATCGCGCCGGGATGGACAGTGTTGACCCGTACCGGATATTTCTCAGCCGCGCAGTGGAGCGCGAGTGATTTGCTCAGCGATGTAACCGCTGCCTTGCTGGCGCAATAAGCGGCAAACTGGGCGCCGGGGCGCATGGCGAGCATCGAGCCGATATTGACGATCGCGCCGTCTTCGCCGCTATCGAGGATGGCGGGCAGTCCGACACGGCAACCGTAAAATGTACCCTGCATATTGATGTCGATCGTGCGGTTCCAGCTTTCGAGATCAACCTCGTCAACCGACCCCGGCTCCGAAATACCCGCGACATTGAACAGCGTCGTCATCTTGCCAAAGCGTTTCTTCGTGGCATCGACGGCAGCCTGCCACTGCTCGAGATTGCGCACGTCCAGCTCAACCGCATCGGCTCGGTCACCAAGAGCGGCAGCGAGCTCCTTCGCCTTGTCGATCTGGATATCGGCGAGCATCACCGAGCCACCTTCCTCGATGACGCGTCGTCCGGCGGTTCCGCCAATGCCTTCTGCGCCGCCCGAAATCAGTGCGACTTTTCCGTCCATCATGCCCATCATATGTTCCTGTCTCTTGGCCTGTTGTTGCCAGTCTATCTCTTGTCAAATTCGATCGGCAGGTTGGCCAGTCCGCGCAACATCATATTGGGTGGATAGTCGAGTTCAGCGCCTTCCTTGATCCGGATATTGTCCATCCGCTTGGCGAATTGCTGGAACGACACGGTCATTTCCTTGCGCGACAGCATATTGCCAACGCACATGTGGATGCCTCTGCCAAACGCCAGATGGGTGCGCGCATTTTTGCGATCGACCTGGAATTCATTCGGATTTTCGAATTGCTTGGGATCGCGGTTGGCGGCGTGATAGCGCATCATCACCATCGCGCCTTTCGGCAGCATCACGCCGCCCAGTTCGGCATCGCGGTGCATAACCCGCCAGATGCCCGATGAACCGCTCGACATACGCAGCACTTCCTCGACCGCATTGGGGATCAGCGACGGATCATCCTGAATCTTCTTATATTGATCCGGGTTGGTGGCGAAAAGCCGCATGCCTTCGGCAAGCGCTGCGGTCGTGGTTTCATTGCCCGCAACCATCAGCTGCTGCACAATCGACAGGGATTCTGCATCGTCGAGCGGGCGCTCGCCATCAACCTGAGCATTGACCAGATCGGACAATATGTCGTTTCTCGCTTCCTTGCGGCGCTCATCCATATTGGCTTTCAGGGCGTGCTGATATTCCACCACCTCGCGCTCGGTTTCCAATTGCCGTTCACGGGTCATCATGCCGGACAGCCGGTCGACAAAGGCATTGGTCCAGCGCTTGATCGTATGGGCATCGGCAACGTCGAGGCCGAGTTGCACGGCAATCGTCCGGACCGGCATCGGAATCGCATATTCCTCGACAAATTCGCATTCGCCCTTGTCGATGAAATTGTCGATCAGCTCATTCGACATCACCCGCATGCTGTCTTCGAGCTTGTTCACTTTCGGCATGGAGAAAGCGAGATTGACCAATTTGCGGAACCGCGTGTGCACCGGCTGGTCGGCGGTCAGCAAAGTATTGACCTGCGGCCAGCCTTTTGCCTGAATCGCCTGCAATTCCTCGTCATTCTCGAGTTCTTCTTCGGATTTTCCACCAGAGAGCAGCGCATTGAAATTGTTGGAAAAATCATCCAGACGACCAACGGCTTCCGAGATCAGATCATAGTCCAGAACCACGTAAGTGCCGCTTGCCTCGTCAAAAAACACCGGCGTCTTTGCGCGTTTTTCTTCATAAAAATCAAATGGATCGACCAATATATCTGGCTGGAAAAGGGACTTCGACACGGCTTCGTTCATGACTGGTTCCTGCTTATATTAGTCAAAAGATGGCGTGGGTTTGCCGTCGGCGTTATAAACCGGGCCCTCGGCATCCACGCGATATTTGGCGCTGACGGCGTTGATCAGGCCAAAGCTGCCAATATGAGCGAGCATATTGGCATAATGCACATCTTGAAAATGCTGGGCGAGGGCTTCCTCGTCGGTCCATTCCTCAAACACTTCGATGCGCGAAGGATTATGCATGTCGGCGGCCCAGCTGTAACAGAGGCAACCTGCCTGGCTCAACGCGCCGTCGATAAACGGCTGTGCCTTTTTCAAACATTCTTCGCGCGTCGCCGGTTCCACATCAATATGCGCCGCGATCAATATTTTCGCCATGTTCCAAACGCTCCTAAAGCTTGTTTCCGCCAAATTGCGCGACGACGACAAATATGCGTTTGCTGTACAGCCACTGGCCGTCGACTTTGACAAATTCATCATCATAGCGGCCGCCGGCCACCCGTGGCTCGCCCTTCTCTACCAATATCTCGTGCGTCTGATAGCGGCCGGACGCCGTATCGCCGGTCACTTCCAGGCTTGCGGGTATGCCGAGAAAGCTGACGGCATCGAACTGGCTCATGGCACCGTTCCAGAGATTCACGATATTTTCGCGGCCGACCACTTCGGTGCCCATCAGGGACCAGACGGCATCTTCCGTCCATAGAGCACCCCAGTCGTCGGGATCCTTGCGCAGCACGGCATCGCAATAGGCATCGTGCAGTTCGCGGATTGCCAAACGGTCTTCTATCGGCCCTGAAAACATGGACTCGTCCTCTCCTGATTATGGGGAGACTACACGGCAAAAGCGCCGCGAAAACAAGCTGCCATAAGTGCTAGCGAGAGGGGGTCAATCGCCGCCGATACGCTCGATATCCGCGCCCACGGCGGCCAGTTTCTCTTCCAGCCGTTCATAGCCGCGATCGAGATGGTAGATACGCTGCAGGCGGGTTTCGCCTTCCGCCGCCAGTCCGGCAATGGCCAGACTCATCGAGGCGCGCAGATCGGTTGCCATCACTGGTGCGCCGGTCAGTTTCTGGACGCCCCGGACCACGGCGGTGCGCCCCTTGGTTTCGATATCCGCACCCATCCGGTTGAGTTCGGGCACGTGCATGTAACGGTTCTCGAAAATCGTCTCGGTCAGCACGCTGGCGCCATCAGCGAGGCAGAGCATGGCCATCAGCTGCGCCTGCATGTCGGTGGCCAGGCCAGGATAGGGCGCAGTGGACAGGGTCAGTGGCTTGAGCTTGCCATCGGACGCCACCTTGATGCCCTTGGCGTGGACATCGATATCCAGACCCGCGAGCCGCAGCGCGTCCAGCGTCGCTTCCATTTCGTCGGCCTTGGCGGCCAGCAAATCGACCTCACCGCCAGCTATGCCGACAGCGCAGGCGTAGCTGCCCGCTTCGATCCGGTCCGACATCACCCGGTAGGTGCAGCCGTGCAGCCGGTCGACACCCGTGATGGTCAATGTCGATGAACCAATGCCTTCAATTTCTGCACCCATGGCGACCAGCATGTTGCACAGATCGACAATTTCCGGTTCGCGCGCGGCGTTCCTCAGGATGCTTGTGCCGTTCGCCAGCACCGCAGCCATCAATGCATTTTCCGTTGCACCAACCGATACTACCGGAAAGCTGAAATCGCCGCCGGGCAATCCGCCGTCGGGAACCCGTGCGATCACATAGCCGCTGGTGGTTTCAATTGTGGCGCCGAGCGCTTCAATCGCTTTGAGATGAAGGTCGATCGGCCGGTTGCCGATGGCGCAACCGCCCGGCAGAGAGACCCGGCATTCTCCGGCGCGAGCCAGTAGAGGTCCCAAAACCAATATAGATGCGCGCATTTTCCGGACGATATCATAAGGCGCTTCGGTCGATGTGATCCGGCCTGCCTTGAGCGTCATCACCCGGCCGAAATCTTCCGGCCTTGCGCCTTCGATCGTTGTCGAAACGCCGAGTTGGTTGAGCAAATGCCCGAAACTGTCGACATCGGCCAGCCTTGGCAGGTTGCGCAGCGTGACCGGTTCATCGGTCAGCAGCGCGCATGGCAGCAAGGTTAGAGCGCTATTTTTGGCTCCCGAGATTGGGATCGTGCCAGACAGGCGATTGCCGCCGCGTATCGAGATAATATCCATGGTCTAGCATTTACCGGAAATGGTGATACAGGCAAGTCTATTGCGCCGGCTGCAAAGCGGCGCGGCGGCAACAGTGGCTAGTTTCGCAACAGTCCAAGCGCGGCATAGGCGGCTTCCACCGTCGGGCGTGCCAATGCCGAGGCTTCTTCCGAGCCGTCCCGTAAAATGGCGTCAATCGTCGTCGTGTCCTTGCGCAATTCTTCGAACCGCTGCCGGATCGGCGACAATTTGCTCACCGCCAGATCGGCAAGCGCCGGTTTGAAGTCGCCAAAGCCTTTACCTGCGTATTCGGCGATAACGGCATCCTGCGATTGATCGGCCAGCGCAGCGTAGATGCCGATCAGGTTTTTCGCTTCCGGCCGGTCGGCGAGATCGGCCATATTGTCGGGAAGCGGTTCTGGATCGGTCTTTGCTTTCTTCATCTTGCGCGCGATTGTCTCGTCATCATCGCTCATATTGATGCGGCTGAGATCGGACGGGTCGGACTTGCTCATTTTCGCATTGCCGTCGCGCAGGCTCATGATCCTCGCCGCTGTCTTGCCGATAAACGGCTCGGGCAGGGTGAAGGTTTCGGTTCCCGTATCACTGTTGAACTTTGTCGCAATGTCGCGAGCCAGTTCGAGATGCTGCTTCTGGTCGTCGCCCACAGGAACATGGGTGGCCTGATAGAGCAGGACATCGGCTGCTTGCAGTACCGGATAGCCGAGCAGGCCCAGAGAAGATCGCTGCTTGTGCTTGCCCGACTTTTCCTTGAACTGGGTCATGCGATCGAGCCAGCCCATCGGCGTGTTGCAGATCAGCATCCACGCCAGTTCAGGATGGGCCGGAACGCGCGCCTGATTGAACAGGATCGATTTGTCCGGGTCGACACCGGCGGCGACCAGCGCCGCGACCATTCCACGGCAATTGGCGGCCAGTTCGACGGGGTCATTGTGGACGGTGATGGCGTGCAGATCGGCGAGGAAAAACAGGCATTCGCTCTCGTCCTGCATCTTCACCCAGTTCTTGATAGCACCCAGATAATTTCCGAGATGGAGATTGCCCGTTGGCTGGATGCCCGATACCGTCCGCATTGTCTTAACTTCCTTCGCTTGCGGCTTCTTCCGCCGCTTTCTTCTTGGTCAACATGGTAATTTTGTCCCGGTCTATTGCTCCGGTCAGCCATGCAAGCGCGGCATAAACCAGTCCGCCGACGCTGACTAGAGCTGTGATCGATCCGACCCGCTGCCAGATCGTGCCGTCATAGAGACTTGCGCCAATCGGGGCGGCGTAGACCAGCACCACGGCCATGCCGGCGGCCGAGAGCGTGATCCGCCCAATCCGGATCAGCAAGGTCCATTCCAGATGAAAATGGCCGCGCCGGTGGAGCATGGTGTAAAGCATCGCGCAATTGCACCAGGCAGCAATCGCACCGGCAATGGCGAGGCCCCTGATGCCGTAAAGCGGAATCAGCATCAGGTTGAGCGTGATGTTGATGACCAGCGAAATGGCGGCGGTATAGACCGGTGTCTTGGTATCCTTGCGCGCGAAGAACCCGGGAATCAGCACTTTAACCAGCACATAGGCGGGCAATCCGACGACAAGCGCGGCGACAACCGCAGAGGTGGTCTCGCCATCGGCGGCGGTAAAATTGCCACCGACATAAAAGGAGGTGACCAGCGGCCCGGCGGCGAAAAACAGGGCGATAGCCGCCGGAATGGTGAGCAGCAGGCCCAATTCAATGGCGTTGCTTTGCAGACGCTGGGCGCCGCCCTGATCATCCTTGGCTATGAAGCGCGACAGCGCCGGCAGGATTGCGGTGCCGAGGGCAATGCCGATTATTCCGAGTGGCAGCTGGTTCAGCCGGTCCGCCATCGCCAGATAGACGAACGATCCCTCTGGCAGGCGCCCGAGGAAGAACAGGTCGATGAAGCGGCTGATCTGGTAGATGCCGGCGCCGAAAACGGCGGGCAGGATCAGCACGCCCAACTCTTTCACGTCGGCATTGAATCTGGGCATCTTGAGGGGAAAGCGGAAGCCGGTCTTGCGCGCCCAATAATGGAGCCAGAGCATCTGCACCAGCCCGGCCGTAGCCACTGCAATTGCCAGAAAATAGGCAGTCTGGCGAGGATCATTGCCATCATTGACCAGATGGGCGGCGAGCAAAGCGGTAATCATGCAGATATTCAGCATGATCGGCGCCGCCGCTGCGGCCGCGAACTTGCTCAGCGAGTTCAATATCGCCGCGAACAATGTGGTGACGCTGATCAGGCCGAGATAGGGGAAGGTGATCCGGGCCAGCGATATCGAAAAACCGTCGGTCCTGCCACCTCTCCCGAAATCGTCGATCAACCAGATGATGCCCGGCATGACCAGCATCATGACCGCCGAAAAGACCAGCAGCAGAGGCACGAATACCGACAGCACGTCGACGGCGAAATTCTGCGCCGCTGTCCGGTTCTCGTCCGCTTCCATCTTGCGGTTGAACAGCGGCACGAAGGCAGCTGAAAAAGCGCCTTCGGCGAACAGGCGGCGAAAAATATTGGGTAGCTGGAATGCTAGCTGCCAAGCATCGGCCGCCGCACCGGCGCCGAGGATCCGGGCCAGCATGATATCGCGGACAAAGCCGAAAATGCGGCTGACCAGAGTCAGGCCGGCAATGGTACCGGTGGATTTCAGCAGGTTCATGCCTACTGTCCTAGCAAGATTGCCTAGGCGTTACCAACCGGTTGCTCGCCCGCTTGTGCCGCCATCTGCTCGCGCTGCTGCATGTAGAGCGCCGTGAAATCAATCGGTTCGAGCAACAAGGCCTGGAACCCGGCATCGCGCACCGCATCGGAAATGATTGCGCGGGCGAAGGGGAAAAGAAGCCGCGGAGCTTCGGCAAACAGGAACGGATGTGCCTGATCTTCGGGAACATTGCGCAGACCGAACAGACCACAATAAAGCAGCTCAATGGCGAAGGCGACGCCTTCGTCCGCTTTTGCGGTGACGTCGATTTTCAGTTCGACTTCATGGACTTCATCGGAGACCTGCGAGGAGCCGATATTGAACTGCACATCAATCTGTGGCTGCGCGTTCCACTGGTAGACGTCCGGCGCATTCGGATTTTCGACAGACAGGTCCTTCACATATTGCGAAATCACGCCGATTTGTGGCTGGGTGTCAGCGCCATTGGCAAGCGGATCCGGAGTCGTCACATTGCCGCTCGGTTCCATCGTGCTTTCGTCTTTTTCATTCTCATCAGCCATCGGGCCTGTCCTTTCGGAAAATCGGTCAAACATGTCCTTAGGCGCATATTGCCGCGCCGTTCGCTGCGCGCCTAGCAGGGGAAAGAACCAAGGGCAATGAAAGAGTAAACCGCTATTCAGCCGCTCGCCTTGCCGGTGTATTTGTAAGCGCAGGTTCACAAATTGGCCGATAGAAAGGGCTGACCAATTGTGACAAAGCGGCTTTTTCACGAATGCTATTTGAAACCGCCCCTATTTCCCCCTATGTATAGGATCAAAGAAAAGATTGGATACTGAAGTGACCATCGAAATCATATTATTGGCAATGGTAGCGGCCTTTCTCGGCCTGCGCCTCTATTCGGTGCTGGGCAAGCGCAGTGGCCATGAGCAGGAACATATGCCTCGCAACATTGATCCGCGCGCCAGTGACCGCCGGCCCCTGGAGGATGCCAAACCACATGTTCCGGATATCGTCCCCGCAACTGCCGGAACACCCAATATGGTTTATGATAGCGGCGCTGAAGCCGGGATGCGTGAAATCCTGAGCGCCGACCGCAATTTCGATGTCGGCCGGTTCATCGAAGGTTCGCAAGCGGCTTACGGCATGATTCTGGAAGCCTTCTGGAAGGGCGACAAGGAAGAATTGAAACTGCTTTGTGACGATGACGTTTACGAAAGCTTCGCCGAAGTCATCGACGCCCGGGAAAAACGCGGCGAAATATTGGAAAACCAGCTGGTGCGAATCGACAATGCGCGCATTTCAGCGGCGGAATATCGTCGGCCTGTCGCCAGCATCACGGTGCAATTTGATGCGGATATCGCTGCGGTGGTCAAAGACAAAAAAGGCAATCTGATTGGCGGTTCGCTATCCGATGCTGTCGAAACCCACGATGTCTGGACCTTCAGCCGCGATCTATCCAGCGCAGATCCGAACTGGCTGCTCGACGAAACCGATGAGGCCTGACCCTCGGTCGGCGAGCAACATGGTCATGAGAATCGGGGCGCTTTTCGGGGCAATGGCGATGGTCAGCGCCTGTTCCATGTCGATCATTCCTCAAGGGGCCGCGCAAAGCCGTGCAGCACCACAGGACAGCGAATGGGTTGTCGGCGATCTGCCAGAGGCCACCGTTCCGCCATCCGCTTACAAAAATGGCGCGCCGGCAAGGTTTCAACCCGTCAATCCCGCACAACTCGCGAGAATCGGAGATGACCCGACACGCGCTACCGGTTCCGGTATCGCGCTGGGGCCGGATATCGCGAGCCTCAATCTTACGGATTCAAAAGCTGCATCTGCGCTGAAATCCTATCGAACCAGCTGTTCGTCGCTGGTTCGGCGTGAGGATAATAGCGGTCTGACCAGGGGTACCGACTGGCAATTGTCCTGCTCTGCCGCTCAGGATTGGCAGGAACAGGATGCCGCCCGCTTTTTCTCATCCTATTTCGAAACGGTGCAGGTTGGCGATGGCCAGGCATTTGCAACCGGCTATTTCGAACCGCAGATTGACGGATCCCGAATCAATAACGCCAGATATCAGGTCCCGATCTATCGACGGCCACCGAATCTGATCGATGTCGATCTCGGCCTGTTCTCCGAAGCGCTGAAAGATAAACGTGTGCGCGGCAAGGTCGACGGAACCAAATTGGTGCCGTTCGAAGATCGGGCCGCTATTGACGATGGCGCCATCGCCAATCAGGGGCTCGAGATCGCCTGGGCTCAGGACTATATCGAATTCTTCTTTCTGCAGATACAGGGCAGCGGCCGACTGGCTCTCCCGGATGGCTCCGTCATGCGGATCGGCTATGCCGGGCAGAATGGCCATGACTATACCGGTATCGGCCGGGTGATGCGGGAGCGCGGGCTGCTCGCCGACGGCAAGACCAATATGCAGGGTATTGTCGAATGGCTGCGGGCGCATCCGCAAGAAGGCATGAAGATCATGCGCGAAAACAAGAGCTATGTCTTTTTCCAGGAACTGACCGGTCCGGGACCCTTGGGTGCGATGGGCCATCCGGTGGTCGCGCGGACTTCGGTCGCCGCTGACCGGATGTTTGTGCCACTGGGCGCGCCGGTGTTCCTCGATATGGAACATGATATTGCCGATGGTCTCTGGGTCGCGCAGGACAGTGGCGGAGCGATCAAGGGCGCCAACCGCTTTGATACATTCTGGGGTGCCGGGGAAGAAGCGGCCAGAATCGCGGGTGGCATGTCTTCAAAAGGACAGGCGTTGCTGTTCCTGCCCAAAGGAACGGTTTCGCGGCTCGTTGCAGCCCGCCCGAACCCGGGTCAATAGTCCGTGTCGGACCGGCCCCTTACCGCCGGTGAAAAGGCGCTCTGGCAGAAATTTATCGAGAGCGTCGAACCGCTCGATCAGGGCCGGGTGAAGCGGATAGACAGCTTGCCGGTCGCCAAGCGTCCGCGCGATATCTCCGGACCAATCACCGCAGCAAGCTTTGGCGGTGCATCCGCTCAAACCGTCCCGCTGCGCGATCAGAAGCCGGTGCCGACGCGCCATGGGCTGGATGGCGGCTGGGATCGCCGTCTCGCCAAAGGCATGGTGCAGCCCGATGTTACCGTCGACCTGCACGGCTTTACACTGTCGTCCGCCCACGGGCGTCTCGACGGCGCGCTTGAACTCAGTATCGCGGCTGGCCATCGCGCGATATTGCTGATTACCGGCAAGGCGCGCAATGATGACGAACGCCGCCGTGAAGGCGGTCGCGGGGCAATCCGTGCGGCGATTTCCGACTGGTTGGCAGCGTCCCGGCATCATGCGCATATTGCGACGGTGCGGCGCGCGCATCCGCGCCATGGCGGGGCAGGCGCGCTTTATATCATCCTGCGGCGACGGCGCTGAGCCCGGCGCCTCAGGACAGCGCGCGGGCTACGATCAACGCAAAGATTTTTGACAGCTGTTCGAGATCATCAATTGCCACTGCTTCATCGAGCTTGTGCATGGTCGCATTGCACAGGCCAAATTCGACCACCGGCATGATCTTCGCCAGAAAGCGGGCGTCGGAGGTGCCGCCTGACGTAGACAGCTCGGGATCCACACTCGTTACTTCACGGATCGCGCTAGCGACGATATTCGAGAATTCGCCCGGCGGTGTCAGAAAGGGTTCGCCGGAAATAATCGGTTTCAATTCTCCGCCATGCCGTTCGACAATCTCCTTAACCATCGCGCTTAGACTCTCGCCGCTGTGACGGTCGTTGAAGCGGATCGATAGCCGGCCTTCGGCCTTGGCCGGGATCACATTATGCGCCGGATTTCCGACGTGCAGGTCGGTGAATTCGATGTTGCTCGGCTGGAACCAGTCGGTGCCTTCGTCCAGTTGAAGCGAGTCAATTTCGCTCAGGATCTTGCCGAGTTTGGTGATCGGATTGTCGGCGTTCTGCGGATAGGCAACATGACCCTGCATGCCGTTTACCGTGATCCACATATTAACCGAGCCGCGCCGACCGATTTTCATCATGTCGCCAAGCTTGTGGACCGATGTCGGTTCGCCGACGAGACAAAGGTCGGGGACGATATCCTGTTTAGCCATATAGTCCATGATGGCGACTGTGCCAAAGCGCGCCGGTCCCTCTTCATCGCCGGTGATGATCAGGCTGATCGTACCGAGATCGCCCGGCAACTGGTGCAGTGCCCGGACGAAGGCGGCGATGCTGCCCTTCATGTCTACGGCACCCCGACCGTAGAGCAAATCGCCGCGCACCTCCGGAACAAAAGGATCGGTTTGCCAGCCCTGACCCGGCGGAACGACATCCAGATGCCCGGCATAGGCGATATGGCGGGAGCCCGTGGTTCCTTTGCGTATGGCGAATAGATTTTCCACCGGACCATCTGGCGGATTGCCGGCAATGAAACGAGTCACTTCGAATCCCAACGGCTCCAGCATCGATTGCATTTCTTCAAACACGCCGCCGCTTGCCGGAGTGATGCTGGGCTGTTCGATCAGTCGTTTTGCCAGTTCGAGAGCTGTTGGTGCGGTCATATGCGGGCGCTCAGGCTTCTGCTGATTTCGGTTGTTCGAGCCGTTCGATTACCCATGGTTCTTCCTCCGCCGCCGCCATCCACTGCGCAGTCCATTCATGATCGAGTATGGTCTGCATGTAACTGGTGGCAAATCCGGGCAGACGCAATCCGTAAGTCTGAAAGCGGGAAACCACTGGGGCATACATGATATCGGCCGCGCCATAAGTGCCGAACAGAAACGGTCCGCCGCTACCAAAGCGGGCGCGTGCCTGCGCCCAGAGTTCGATGATTCGCGCGGCGTCGGCTTTGACGTCGTCGCTCAAGTCCAGGCCTTCATATATTTTCCGCGTATTCATCGGGCATTGCCGGCGCAAAGCCATGAAGCCCGAGTGCATTTCGGCGGCCATTGACCGAGCCATGCCGCGAGCGGTCTCGTCTTTGGGCCAGAAGCGGTCCCGGTGGGTCTTGTCAGCAAGCCAGTCGATAATCGCGAGGCTGTCCCAGACCACTGTTTCGCCATCCCACAATATCGGAACTTTACCGCCGGAGGGCGCGAAATTTTCGCTTTCGCGGACATGGTCCCAATCGTCGCCGAACAGCGGAACAATCAATTCTTCGAAGGATAGACCCGACTGTTTGCAGGCAAGCCAGCCGCGCATCGACCAGCTGGAATAGGCTTTGTTTCCGATTATCAGTTTCATATTCTGTCCCATAACCAAATATGGAAGTCTGTGTATAGAAAAGCGTTGCGCAGAAGAATAGTTTTGGGTGCCGCTAGCTCTGCACGGCCTCCAGAACGGCCAGCCGGAGTTCGTGGATGCCCTGTTTCTTTTCAGAAGAGGTGAGCAGCAGGTCCGGATGGGCGGCGGGATGCTTTTTGGCGATGGCCGCCACCTGCTCTGCCGTGGCATCAAGCTGTTCCTGCTTCACCTTGTCCGCCTTGGTCAGAACCACCCGGTAACTGACCGCCGCCTTGTCGAGCATTTCCATGACTTCTTCGTCGACCGGTTTGATGCCATGCCGCGAATCGATCAGAACAAAGGTCCGTTTCAGGACAGCCCGTCCGCGCAAATAATCGTTGATCAGGAAGCGCCATTTCTGCACCACTTTCGGCGGTGCCTTGGCATAGCCATAGCCCGGCATATCGCAGATCCGGAAAATCAGCGGATCGCCGACATCAAAGAAGTTGAGCTCCTGGGTCCGTCCGGGCGTGTTGGACGTCCGGGCGAGACCGTTGCGGTTGGTCAGCGCATTGATCAGCGACGACTTGCCGACATTCGACCGGCCGGCAAAAGCGATTTCCGGTACCTTCGGGTCGGGCAGAAATTGCAGCTGCGGCGCGCTTTTCAGAAAACTGATTGGGCCGGAAAACAGCTTCGGGTTGAGCGGAGTCTCCATTTAGACGCCGTTCCGGCGAGCAACGATGTGATCGCAGGCCCGAAACTTGTTTGCCGTTAAGCCGTTATGACTTGCAGCTTTCGCCAAAATGACGTGGTGCAGGGTCATGCCTCGGCCTTGTCTGCGGCGGCTTTTTTCGCCTTTTCTTCGGCATCCTTTGCCATCATTTCCTTCATCTGCGGGTGACGGGAATAGAGCCACTTTTGCTGCGCGATGGTGAGGATGTTGGATACGGTCCAGTAAAGCTGCAGACCAGCGGCAAATGGCGCCATGATGAACACCAATATCCATGGCATGATGCTGAATATCTGCTTCTGCATCGGATCCATCGGTGCCGGGTTCAGCTTGAACTGGAAGTGCATGGTGATGCCCATGAGGATCGGCAAAACGCCTACTGCGAGAAATGTCGGCGGATCGAACGGCAGCAGGCCGAACAGATTGACCGGCGTCAGCGGATCGGGTGCGCTCAGATCCTTGATCCAGAGAGCAAAGGGCTGGTGACGCATCTCGATTGACAGCATCAGCACCTTGTACAGTGCGAAGAAGATCGGAATTTGCAGGAAGATAGGCAGGCAGCCGGCAAGCGGATTGACCTTCTCATCCTTGTACAGCTTCATGATTTCCTGCTGCTGTTGCTGTTTGTCGTCCTTGTGCTTCGCTTGAATAGCCTTCATTTTCGGCTGCACCGCGCGCATTTGCGCCATGGATGCAAATTGTTTCTGTGCAATCGGGAACATGACTCCGCGGACGACGAAGGTCATCAGGATGATTGCTACGCCGAAGTTTCCAACCAGTTCGAACAACCAGTTGAGCAGATAGAAAAGCGGCTTTTCGAACCAGTAGAACCAGCCCCAGTCGATGGCGCGGTCCAGATTCTTGATGCCATATTCGGCTTCATATTTTTCCAGCAGCGCATTTTCCTTGGCGCCGGCGAAAAGCCGCGTCGTGGTTGTCAGCTGTTTGCCAGGGCCAATGATCTGGGCGCTCTTCTTCGCGATTTCAGCCTGAAATATATCGCCGCCGCCGGAGCGGAATTTCGCGTCGACATCGTTAATATTCTCCGGGATCAAGGCACCCAGCCAATATTTGTCGGTAAAGCCGAGCCAGCTAACTTCCTTGTCGTAGGAATTGGTTCCGGCCACCGCAGAGGTGCCGAACAGGCTAACGAAAAACCCCGGTTCCTCGCCAGCCAGATTCTCGTAGTCTACGTCGTAATTGGCCGCGCCTTCATAGACGCCGACGGGACCGGAGTGGATAGTCCAGGTGCTGGCTTCATTGGCCGGGACATTGTTCAGGTCCCGTTTCCGGTTGATCAGGCCATAGGGTTTGAGCGCGATTGCGTTCTCGCCACGGTTGGCGACACTCTGTTCAGTGGTGATTAGATAGTCGGGATCGATCGAGAGCTTTATCGTGTAGGTCTGCCCGGTCTCGTTGGACCAGCTCAGGGTAACCGGCGTTTCCGGAGTAAGCCGGCTCTGGTCAGCGTTCCAGATCGTGTTGTCGTCAGGGACCGCGACACCATCGCCAGCCCAGCCGACGCGGCTGAAATAGGCGTTCTCGGTTCCGGATGGCGCAAACAGCCGGACAGGGTCGCTGTCCTTGCTCATATCGACCGTATGATCGGTCAGTGTGAGATCGTCGATGCGCCCGCCCTTGAGGTTGATCGAACCTTTCAGGCGCGGTGTTTCAATCAGAACCCGGGGATTCTCGCGCAGAACAGTGGCCAGCGGTCTGATCTTGTCCGACGCGGCCGCGGCAACGATGCCCGCGCCGTCAGTGCCCGGAATGACAGCCGGAGCGCTGGTGCTGCCTGCAACCTGGTCGGTCGCCGGAACATCAGCTTGTTCCACAGCGTCATTCTTGTTGGCCATATCGGGGAAAAACTGTTCCATCAGCAACGGCCAGCCGAACAGGATGATCCCCGTGAGGAGTATCGCCATGATGATATTGCGCTTGTCGTCCACTATCTCGTCCCGCTTTCGGCCAATTGTTGTAATTAGGATCGGTGTTCAGGGTATCAAGGCACCGGGTCAAAACCCGAGCCACCCCAAGGATGGCAGCGCAATAGCCGTTTAGCCCCCAGCCAGCTACCCCTAATTGCACCATGTTTCTCAATCGCTTCGATCGTATAGGCGCTGCAGGTCGGCAGATAACGACAAGTCGGGGGCAAAACTCGCGACGGGCCCCATTGCCAGCATCGTACGCAGAAGATGAAAACTGATTTCAACATGTCTAGCCCAGCTTTTTGGCCAGATATCTCAGGCCTTTTTCCAGATCGCCCTTCATGGCGGCAAAATCTGCTTCTTTAACGGCTTTGCGGCCAATCATGATGTGATCGACGCCAGCGATGCCATTACCCGGCAAGCTTTGCGCCAGCAGTGCCCGGAACCGGCGCTTCATCCGGTTGCGCGCCACGGCATTGCCGATTTTCTTGGTGACCGTGATGCCATAGCGGATATGATCCGTTCCGATGCTGTGATCGGAGCGGCGGCGATGCGCGAGCAGGACAAAGCTGGAGGTAACGAAACGCTTGCCCCGATTGGCAGCGAGAAAATCCGCGCGTTTGCGAATCACTTCGATAGGCTGGTTTGAATCAGCGGGCGCCGAATCGGCTGAAGGATTCTTCAAATCCAGATGATCCGGCGATGGGCGTGCTTCGACAGGCGTAGCACGGGCGGTCATTTGCTTTTAGGCAGAAAGCTTCTTGCGGCCACGGCTACGGCGGGCAGCCAGCACTTTACGGCCACCGACAGTGGCTTTGCGGGCGCGGAAACCATGGCGCCGTTTACGGACCAGACGGCTTGGTTGAAATGTACGCTTCATCGCGATTATCCTACGTCAAAATTTCGATAAAAAAGGCCGCCATAAGCTGCGGCCGATACGTTGTGGCTGCGATTAGGCAGGCAGGCGCGGAAAGTCAAGCGTTTGCACTAGCACCGGGACCTAATTAATTACGAGGAGCGTGGTTTCAGGCGATTTGGTTTTGCGCGAGGAAGGGAAGCGTAAGCATAGCGATGCCATGGAAAGCTAATCCGGCCCGCTGCCATGTAATTACCTGGCCGTGGCCCTAAACTTTCTTGTCGCGATTGCCGGTCTTCACCTTGCCGAAAATCGGCAGCTCAAAATCTTCGGGAAGGGTCTTGTGGTGCCGTCTGCGCATCGCCCAGTCGGTCCATTTGCCATAATTGGGGAAGCGGCGTTTGAAATCGACATAGCGTTTCTTCGCCCAGCGCGAGTTTTGCAGGACCAGCGCCAGGCCGATCGGAAAGACGATGATGAAACCCGGACCAGGAATTGCGCCAATGATCGGCGAAAGCAGAATCAGCGTGAAGCCGATCACAGAGAGCGCGAATCGGGACCCCGAAGTATATTTCCAGCGCTTGTTGGTCATTTTGTCGGTCATCTCGTTCCACTTGGTGCTTTGCGAGCGGAGTCGCAAGTCCGCTCTGTCAACTAAAGCGCGTGGATAAGATTATTGTTCCCTGCCCATGCATGAAACATGAACGGAAGGCAGCATAACGGAGTTTAGTGGACCATCTGGAAGCGGGCCATATCATTGCGCGACAGATGCAATTGCTCCGAAAAGGGAACGCTGTTGGTCAGCGCGTAAAATTCTTGTGCGGTGCCCTTGGGAACACCCATTTCGGCATAATAATCCAGATATTCCAAGTGGACCGGATCATTGGCCGGATAGTCATTTGCTTCGCGACCATCTTCATCCATCCAGCTGTGCACGACAAATTCGGCATTACCATGTGCAGTCCGCCGGACGCCGGAGAGAAACAGTTCGACCGCACCGGAGCGGACCGAGCCGCCGGCCGGTACATTGGTGCTGATACCGGCGTTACGGATCATCCGGGCGAGCCTGAGATTGGCTTCTTCATCGACAGAACCGTCGCAATCAAGCATTTCAATCCGCTTGATGCCCGGGAAATGTCTCATCATCTGGCGGAATAATGCGGGTGTGTAGCTGTCGACGGTTCCGGTCATTTCTACTGTGTCTGCTGCGATAACGCGAAATGGGCCATATTGACCATAGGCAGCGCTGGCTGGTTCTGCCGGCGCTTCCGGTTCGTGCAGATCATATTCGAAAATCTCGACCGTCTCTGTGACGATATAGCTGCTGGCGCTGATCGCGGGCTGAGCCGGGAAGAGGAGCAGCGCGACAAGCAGGAACGCGCTGACAAGGAAACCACCGTTCGAACCGGTCGAATCGCTGCGATTTCGGGGGATGGCTATTTGATTACTCTTACTCATGCTGCTTCTCTGGAGGCTGGCGCTTGCCACAAAGTATCGGGTCCTAGTTACCCGATATTAACCATTCGCCGATGCCCGCCTGACCGGTCTTGACCGTTGCGGACATCCAGCGGATGCCGCTCGACACAATCTCTGGTCATTGCCACTATTCCCGTCATGAAATTGGGGCGGCTATGATGGTGGCGCTGGTTCAGACAGTGGCTTATCTCGGACTGGAGGCGCGGGGAGTGGAAGTGCAATGTCAGGTTGCACCCGGATTGCCTGCGTTCAACGTCGTCGGTCTGCCGGACAAGGCGGTCGCGGAAAGCCGGGAGCGCGTGCGTGCCGCCATTGCGGCCATGGGCCTGTCGCTGCCTCCCAAACGAATCACCGTCAATCTGTCGCCCGCCGATCTGCCGAAGGCCGGTTCGCATTATGATCTGCCGATCGCGCTGGCACTGCTCGGAGCGATGGGAATTATCGATGCCGAGACTCTGGCGAGCTATGTCGTGGTCGGAGAATTATCACTCGACGGCCGGCTTGCCGTCACGCCGGGCGTGTTGCTGGCGGCGCTCTATGCATCTGGTAAAGATCTGGGTTTGATCTGTCCCGCGCTGCAGGGATCCGAGGCGGCCTGGGCCGGTGATGTAGAGGTACTGGCGCCGGGAGACCTGCTAGCGTTGCTCAATCATTTCAAGGGCCAGTCGATATTGACCCCGCCGGAAACCGGGCTTGCACTCGAACCGGATTATGGACCGGACCTTAAAGAGGTGAAGGGCCAGGAAACGGCGAAGCGAGCGCTGGAAATCGCCGCCGCCGGCGGCCATAATCTGTTGATGAACGGACCGCCTGGATCGGGCAAATCTTTGCTCGCCTCCTGTCTGCCGGGCATCTTGCCACCCTTGTCACCATCCGAAGCGCTGGAAGTGTCGATGGTGGCGTCGGTCGCCAGGACGCTGGAGGGCGGCCAGATGTCGCGCCAGCGACCGTTTCGCGCACCGCATCACAGCGCCTCTATGGCAGCGCTGGTCGGTGGCGGGTTAAAGGTTCGCCCCGGGGAAGTTAGCATGGCCCATCTCGGGGTGCTGTTTCTCGACGAACTGCCCGAATTCCAGCGAGCGGTTCTCGATTCGCTGCGGCAACCGCTGGAAACCGGAGAGGTCAGTGTGGCTCGGGCCAATGCGCATGTCACCTTTCCGGCGCGGGTTCAGATGATAGCGGCGATGAATCCGTGCCGCTGCGGGCATCTTGGCGATGCCGCTCTGGCTTGTTCGAGAGCGCCCCGCTGCGCGGCCGATTATCAGGCAAAAGTTTCCGGGCCACTGCTCGACCGGATTGATTTGCATATCGAAGTCGAGGCTTTGTCAGCAGCAGACCTTACCATGCCTCCGCCAGCCGAGGGTTCGGACATGGTGGCTGCGCGGGTTGCCAGAGCGAGGTCCATTCAGAGCGAGCGCTTTGATGACCTGGAAGCGCGAACCAACAGTGAAATAGACGGTGATGCACTGAAAAAACATGCCACGCCGGACGAGCCGGGGCAGGCTTTGTTGGGTCAAGCTGCGGAAGCTATGCGGCTAACGGCGCGCGGCTATACTAGAGTCTTGCGCGTATCCCGTACCATCGCTGATCTCGCCGGTGTGGAGGACATCGGTCGAATCCATGTGGCCGAAGCGCTGAGCTACCGGAGGCAGGCACCGAGAAATTAACTTCAGGGATCGTTTTTGGTCAAACGCTAGCGCATGATGGTTAGGTTAGACTGCTCGGTCGCCCGGAGTCAGCTCCAGCGGGATCGCCATTTCGTTCATGCTCACCGTCGATTTTGCGAGATTGGGTGACTTGCTGCTGCGGTGTTTGAACTTGCCGTCGACATGCCCGCCTTGTTCGATCGTCACATTTTCGTAAGTCACATCACCGCCGATGCGTGCGGTGGAGGCGATGGCAAGATCGCCGGCATCTATCGATCCTTCGACCGCGCCCGACAGGCTGGCGTTCTGTGCAACGATCGCGCCCTTGATTTTGCTGGATGGGCCCTGAACCAGCGACAGGCATTTCACATCGCCAATCACTTCGCCGTCAATATGCAAATCAACCTTGGATTCAATATTGCCGGTGATGACGATACCGTCACCGATGATCGAGAAGCTTGATCCGCTGCTGCCACTGCTTCTAGCCACCGCTGGCGCCTGACTTGCTGTGTTTCGGGGTGTTGGCGCGTTGTCGCGCGATGGCTTTGATCTTGAGAACATCTGTATTCGCCTCTAAAAATGGTCGCGGGTTGATTGCGCGCCCGTTCAGCCGCACCTCAAAATGCAGGTGCGTACCGGTCGAGCGTCCGGTGCTTCCCATTGCTCCCAATTGTAATCCCTGTTCGACCTTTTGGCCAGCGGTCACGGCAATTTTTGACATATGAGCGTAACGCGTCAACAATCCGTTGCCATGCGTAATTTCAACAGTCTTGCCATAGCCGGATTTCCAGCCGGCATGGGTAACCTTGCCGCCAGCAGCTGCGAGGATCGGCTGGCCAAGCGGTCCCTTGAAGTCCATGCCGCTGTGCATCGCGCCCGCGCCGGTAAAGGGATCGCGGCGGAAGCCGTAGCTGCTGGAAACCATGCCGCTGCTGGCTGGCTTGCCTGACGGGATAGCGATCAACGTCCGTTCAAGAGCATCCATTTTCTGAAGCGCCAGATTAAGCCGTTCGAGCGTCGGGTGCAGTTGTTGATCATCATTGTTGAAGAAAGGAATGAAGGGGCCGCCCATTGCCGCCGTGGAGTTTTTGGTCAGCTTGTCCGGGTTAAGGCCGAATTTGCGAATTGCCGCAGCGGCCTGTGCGGTCCGTTGCATCGCCGCTGTTGTCAGCCGGCGGGCAAAAGCAATTTGTCGCGCTTCCAGCTTTGCGAGATGGGCCGCTTCGGGGAAAGCGGCGCTGATTTTCCTGGTATTCTCGGAAAGTTGCTCCGCTGGCTGGTCTTCTGTTGCTGGCTCGACTGCTTCCAGTTGCTCGCCGACAAACTGTTCTGTCATCTGGTCGAGCGCGTCCTGACGCTGCGCAAGATCGGCGGCGACGCCGTCGATAGACCGTTTATAGCTGGCCACGCGGCTTTCTGTGCTGTTGACCAAGGCTTCTTTTTCAGCGAGCGCCAAACGTTCGCCGGTGACTGTCAACTGGTTGAACATCATGGCCAGCGTAATCAAGAGCCAAATCGCCAGTGCAGATGCGACGGAATAAACCACGCGTTTCTGCAATATCGCCGATATTGTGATAAAGCGGACCTGTCCGTGCGATCGCATGAAAAGTTCGCGATCCGTAAACATATGGTCCAGCCGGGCCTTCAGCCCCTGTCTGGTATTTTTTGTGTGCATGACCCGCCGTTGTTATTCGTAATCCCCATTCATTTGCTAACAGAGGCTTACGAAGTTGGCGAATCGCGAGGGCGTGACTCGTGACGAGTCGAACGTGTCGTGGGGTGAATTGCGGGAATCATTGGAACTTGTTGTCAACTGGAGCGTTAAGACGAATCAATTCTTGCCCTGATACAAATTTTTATGCGGTAACTATTTCGCGATTCTGGGTTAAATTGCCGCCGCCGCCATGCTAGCAGCCGCTTATGACAGAACCTGCACAACTGATTACCGACATGGGCCGCAAGGCGCGCTCTGCATTTTCAATGTTGACCGGCGTGAGCGATGCACAAAAAGCCACCGCTCTACAAGCCGCTGCGCGGCATTTGCGTGCCAATCAAAAAACCATATTGGCTGCCAATCAGCGCGATGTAGCAAGCGCGCGGGATCGGGAGCTGAGTGATTCGATGATCGACCGGCTGATGATCGATGAAGGACGGCTTGAAGCTATTGCAGCAGCAGTGGAGCAGGTTGCCAACCTGCCAGATCCCGTCGGACAAGTCATCGACCGTACCGAACGGCCCAACGGCTTGGTGATGGAGCGTGTCCGGGTGCCGCTCGGCGTCATCGGGATTATTTATGAAAGCCGCCCCAATGTTACGGCCGATGCCGCTGCCCTGACGCTGCGTTCAGGCAATGCGGTGATTCTGCGCGGCGGATCGGAAGCAATCCACAGCAACGGCGCGATTTTTGATGCGATGGCGGCGGGCGTGGTCGAAGCGGGACTTCCCGCGGACGCGATCCAGCTGGTCCAGACAACTGATCGTGCTGCGGTGGGCGCTATGTTGAAGGCCAGTGGGCTGATCGATATCATCATTCCGCGGGGTGGCAAGTCGCTGGTCAAACGGGTGCAGGATGAAGCACGGGTACCGGTGCTGGCGCATCTCGACGGCATCAACCATATTTATATCGGCAAGGATGCCGACCAAGACAAGGCCGTCGCCATTGCGGTCAATGCCAAGATGCGGCGGACCGGTATTTGCGGAGCGATGGAGACATTGCTGATCGACCAGGATTATCCGGCGCCCGGCCCGCTGGTTCGTGCGCTGCTTGATGCCGGCTGTGAAATACGTGGCGATGATTCGGTGCTCGAACTGGACGAGCGAATCGTTTCGGCAGAAGAGGCAGACTGGGATACCGAATATCTCGCCCCGATCGTGTCCATCGCGATGGTCAACGGCGTTGATGAGGCGCTGGCCCATATTGCCGAACATGGCTCGCACCACACCGACGTGATTGTAACCGAAGACCAAGATCTGGCCGAACGGTTCATCCTGCGGGCCGACAGCGCGATCGTAATGCACAATGCATCGAGCCAGTTTGCCGACGGCGGCGAATTCGGCCTGGGCGCGGAAATTGGCATATCTACCGGACGGCTTCACGCACGTGGTCCGGTCGCGCTGGAAGGACTGACCACCTATAAATGGGTGGTGCGCGGCACCGGGCAGGTTCGCCCTTGAACGTGATTCGGTGAAAACCACCGGCCTTCTCGGTGGATCGTTCAATCCGGCCCATGGGGCCCATCGCTCGATCAGCCTGTTTGCTATGCAGCAACTTGATCTGGACGAATTCTGGTGGCTGGTTTCGCCGGGCAATCCGCTGAAAGAGGGGGCCAAAGACATGGCCGGGTTGAACGCGCGGCTGGCCTCTGCCCAAACAATGGCGCGGCGCAGCAAGATTCAGGCCACTGCCATCGAACAACAACTGGGCACCAGATATACTTATGATACGTTGCGTAAACTGGTGCAACGTTACCCGAAACGGCGATTTATATGGATCATGGGAGCCGATAATCTCGCCCAGTTTCACCGCTGGAAAGACTGGCGAAAGATCGCCCGATTATTGCCGATTGCAGTTATTTCCAGAACCGGCTATGATGACGATGCCTTTGCGGCTCCCGCAATGGCTTGGCTGCGGCGCTTCGTCCACCCTGCGAGCCAACGTGGTAACTGGACCAACTGGAGTACGCCGGCGCTGACATTCCTGCGCTATCGTCCCGACCCACGCTCAGCCACCGCGATCCGGATGGCTCGGCCCCATTGGCATCAGCAATATGATGATCGCCGCGTCCGCGACGCGGTGACACACCGGCTGATCGGCCCAGAAGATTAGGATTTAAGTTGACGAAACCGAAGGTAAAAGCTCTGAAATCTGCCACTTCCAAGGAAGGAAAGGCCGAATCAGACGCGCTCCATGCGCTGGTCATGAAATCGCTCGACGATGATCAGGCGCAGGATGTTGTCTCCATTCCGCTGGCAGGAAAAAGCAATATTGCAGACCATATGGTGATCGCTGAAGGGCGTTCGACCAGACAGGTTGCCGCGATTGCCCAGAAGCTTGCCGAGCGGGTCAAACAGGCTGGCGGTACCGCCCGAATCGAAGGCCTCGCCAATGCCGACTGGGTATTGATCGATGCTGGCGACGTAATCGTGCACCTGTTCCGGCCAGAAGTGCGCAGCTTCTACAATCTCGAACGGATGTGGGCTGTCGACGAGGAAGGCGATGCGGCGGAAGCCGCCGAAGCCTGATTCTGCCGGGCGATGAAATTGCATATCGTCGCCCGCGGTAAAATCGGCCGCAGCCCGGAAGCGGAACTCGTCGACCGCTATGTGAAGCGTATCGGCTGGGACGTAAAGATCAGCGAGTTGCCCGATCAGGGCGGCAAGGCGCCAAAGCTGCAGCAGGGCGTTACCAGGATTATCGCTATGGACGAGGCGGGCGAAAACTGGACCTCGAAGAAATTTGCCAATCTGTTATCAGCCTGGCGCGATGACGGAGCGCGCGAGGCGCGTTTCCTCATCGGCGCCGCTGATGGCTTGAGCGCAGACGAACGCGCCAGCGCTGACCATTTTTTCTCTTTCGGCAAAGCGACCTGGCCGCATATGATGGCGCGGGCGATGCTGGCCGAGCAACTGTTCCGGGCGACGTCGATCATTGCCGGCCATCCCTATCACCGGGAAGGATGAACATGGTGATCCGCTCCATTCTCGCCCTGATAGGTTTTCTCGGCCTGGGCACCGCAGGAGCAGCGCTGCTTTCAGCGCAGACCCCTGGGCCAAGTCTTTCGGAACGGCAGCGCAGCCTGTTGACTGCGCGCGAACAGTCCGAACGCGCCCGCCAGCGTAGCGATGCCTTGCGCCGTCAGGCCGAAGCGGCCAGCAGTGATGCCGACCGGATCGCCGCCGAAGCTGCCGCTCTCGCCGCGCGTATCCAGTCCGCAGAAGCGGATATCAAGGCAGCGCGGACGCGCATCGCCATCGTTACCCAACTTCAGCAGCGCCAGCGTGCGCGTCTGGCGGAAAAGCAGGGGCCGATGATCCGCCTCACCGCTGCGCTGCAGATGATGACCCGCAAGCCGACCGCCCTTGCTCTGGTAGAACCGCGTTCGCTCGACGAACTTATTTACATGCGCTCGATTCTATCGGGTGTGATGCCGGAAATCGAGCGGCGCACCGCCAGCTTGCGCGATGAAGTCAGGCAAGGCGAACAGCTTCGGTTGCAGGCCGCCCGTGCGATTGCATCGCTCGACGAAAGTCAGCGGCGACTGACCGAACGGCGACGGCAACTGGCCAGTCTGGAAGCCAGCGAACGGATCGAGGCCGCGCGATTCTCCGACGATGCGGGGATCGAACAGGACCAGGCGCTGGCTCTCGGTGAGGAAGCGCGGGACATATTGGATCTTATGGACCAGATTCGCGAAAGCGGAGTGGTCCGCGAATCGCTGGCTGGACTGGAGGGCCCCGTTTTGCGGCCCGGTCAGGGGAAAGAGCCGCTGGTTAAGCAGACGAAGCAGAATGGCAATGTCGCCAATGCGTATCGCTTGCCCGTGATTGGTGAAATTGTCACCGGCCTCGGTGAAATATCCGATAGCGGCTATCGCTCGCGCGGCCTGACGATCGCTGTTGATCCCGGTGCACAGATAGTAGCGCCGGCAGCGGGACGGGTGGCCTATTCAGGCCGCTATCGGGGCTATGGCAACATCCTGATCATCGAACATGATGCCGGCTGGACCAGTTTGATCACCAATATGGCGACGAGCAGCGTCGCGGTAGGCGACCGGGTGGTGCAGGGCGCTCCGGTCGGGCGTTCCGCTTCCGATGATCCCACCGTCACCGTCGAACTGCGCCGCAATGGCAGGCCGATTGATATTGCCGCTCTGGTTGGCTGAAAAAGGGCAAAACGACTCGAAAAGCGTTGTTGGTCGAAGGCTTCCGTCATTATTGGTTAAGCTGCTTTGCTTTACAGACGATTCCAGCCTATATTTGACGCCGATCTAGACCGACAGGACACTATTGATGAAAAAGCCCGTTTTGCAAGCCGCCGCCCTTGTGCTGACCGTTGCGCTTTTGCCCGCGACAACTTCTGCAATTTCGGCCGTCGACGCAAATACCTATCGCGAGATGGAGCAGTTCATGAGCGTCTTTGAACGGGTGCGGAATGACTATGTCGATCAGGTCGACGACGCTGATCTGATCAAGGGCGCTATTGAAGGCATGCTTGGCAGTCTCGACCCGCACAGCAGCTTTCTCGACGCGCGTGATTTCGAAAATCTGCGGACCCAGACCGATGGCAATTACGGTGGCCTGGGCCTTTCGGTGACGCTGGAAGACGGCGCTGTGAAAGTCATCGCTCCGTTCAAGGATACGCCGGCAGACAAGGCGGGCGTGAAAGCGGGCGACTATATCACCCATATTGATGGCGAACTGATCTACGGCGGCACTCTCGATGAAGCCGTTGAGGAAATGCGCGGCAAGCCCGGCGAACCGATCACGATCACGATCGTCCGTCCCGGCCGTGACAAGCCGTTCGATGTTTCGATGAAACGCGCGATTATCGATCTCAAGCCGGTTACTTGGGAAATCAAGGATCAGATCGGCGTGATCAGCATCAACAGCTTCTCCAATGACACCGGCGCCGATGTCGCCGCTGCTATTGTTGGCATCGACAAGTCGCTCGGCAAGAAACCGCTCGGCTATGTGCTGGATCTGCGGTCCAATCCCGGCGGCTTGCTCGATGAAGCCGTGTCTGTCTCCGATGTATTCCTGTCGCGCGGAGAAATCGTATCGCAGCGCGGACGCGAAAAATCCGATATTGAACGCTATTTCGCCAAGAGCGGCGATGCCGCTGGCGGCCTGCCGGTGATTGTCCTGATCGATGCCGGTTCGGCTTCTGCTTCGGAAATTGTTGCCGGTGCCTTGCAGGACCATCATCGCGCACTGGTCATGGGCGAGCGCAGTTTCGGCAAGGGTTCGGTACAGACATTGCTGCCGCTTTCGAACAGCAGCGCATTGCGCCTGACGACAGCGCGCTATTACACGCCATCGGGAAAATCGGTGCAGGAAGGCGGGATCGAACCCGATATCAATGTGCCGCAATTGTCTGACCCGGATTATAATACCCGGCCCCGCTTTCGGGAATCCGATCTGCGCCGCCATCTGGTCAACGAGATCAAGTTGAAAGACGAAGTCCTCGAAGAAGACAGCAAGGAAGATCCACGCTTCAAGCAGACTGCAGAAGAATTGAAAGAGCAGGGAGTCGAGGATTTCCAACTGCATTATGCTCTGCAGACCATTGGCCGCCTCGGACCCGAGGGATTGAAAGTGGCGATGAACAAGGCTGCTAAAAAGCCTGCCAAGAAAACACTGGTTGCGAAAAACTAGGGTCTTCTGATGGCATCCATCCGAAATGCTGCCTGGTTGGCCTTCCTGCTTCCGACAGCTTTGCTGGGCGGTGCGCTGATCGGCCAATATGGCTTTGGCCTTTATCCCTGCGAAATGTGCATGTGGCAAAGGTGGCCGCATCTTGCTGCTATCATCCTCGCCTTTTTTGCGCTGATGTTGCGTTCCAAATCCGGATCGATGCTGATGGTGGTCGCCGCAGCGATGACAATATTGATCAGCGGGTTGATCGGCGGCTTTCACGCCGGTGTCGAATATGGCTGGTGGGAAGGGATTACTTCCTGCGCGACCAATCTTGCGACAGGTGGCAATATGCTAGATTCGATCATGAATGCGCCGCTCGTCCGTTGTGATGTCGCTCCCTGGTCGCTGTTCGGCATTTCGCTGGCCGGCTATAATTTCCTCTTGTCAGTGAGTGGTGCTATCCTCATCTTGATGATGCTTGCGAAGCAGCGAAAGGGCGCCAACCATGTCTGAGACGAAATTGGGACAAAACGGACCCGATATCGCGTCGATGATCCGCGTCAATCAAGCCGGTGAATATGGCGCGGCGCAAATCTACAAAGGCCAGCTTGCGGTCATGGGTGACAATGCGCCGCAGAGCAGCGAGATTCATCATATGGCCGAGCAGGAGCAGCGGCATCTCGACGCTTTTGACCAGATGATCGCCGAGCGCGGAGTGCGGCCCACGGCGCTGCAGCCTTTCTGGAAAATTGCCGGCTATGCGCTGGGCGCGACAACGGCAGCGATGGGCCCCCGGGCTGCCATGGCCTGTACGGCGGCGGTCGAAACCGAGATTGATCAACATTATCAGGAGCAGCTTGATGCGCTTGAGGCAGAAAGCGAGCCTGAACTGACCCGTATGATTGCGGAGTTTCGCGAAGAGGAATTGGAGCATAAGGCAACGGCAATTGCATCAGGAGCGGAAGACGCGCCCGGCTATCCGGTTCTGAGTGCTGCGATCCGGCTGGGCTGCCGGGTTGCGATAGGATTGTCGAAACGAATTTAGGAAGCGCAACCCGCTTCAGCACCGGTTCAGAACGGTGCGGACAAAGGAACAATATGATGAAGAAAATTTTGATTTCCGCCGCCGCGCTATCGGGTGCAGGCTTGTTGGCATTTCCGGCGCAGGCCCAGGATCAGGCCGGAGACCGCGTCAATCAGCTGGTCATCTATGGTGACGATCCATGCCCGCAAAGCAGTGCTGAAGAGATTGTCGTCTGCGCGCGCAAGGATGAGGGTGACCGTTACAGGATTCCCGAAACCCTGAGAAGCGGCAGTCTGGGCGATGCCAAGAATCAGGGATGGTCGGAACGGGTCAGATCCTACGAATATGTCGGAGCTTCCGGGACCAGCAGCTGTTCGCCTACCGGCGCGGGTGGCTTCACAGGATGTACACAAGCGTTGCTGAGGCAGGCCTATGCCGAAAAAGAGATTGATGATACCGTCAACTGGGGTCAGCTGATCGAGGAAGAACGGCAGAAACGCCTGTCCCGGATCGACGCCGAATCCGATGCCGTGGAAGAACGGTTGCTGGAAATCGAAGCCCAGCGGGAAGCGCGTGAAGCAGCGGCCGATGCGGCCAGAGAACGGCTCGATGCAAAGGATGCCGACGCGCTGAAAGTCACCAATGATCTTGCCGTGCCACCAGGGGCAGATGAAACCCCTGGAGAGGACGACTGAATTTTATCGCTTGCGTTGGTTCAATCTGCTTCTTCCAGCAAGTTGCCGATGCCGTCATCGATTGTAAAACTGGCGATAATCCATCCAGAAGAACGCTTGTAAAACGACAGTTTTAATCGCGTAGCATATTCGTTTTGGAATATGAGGTAGCTGTTCTCGACATATCTGTCCGAGGCAGATTTTGCCTGCACCAGTTCCCATCCTTCAACGGGTCCGTATATATCTAGCAATGTTTGGATATTTGTTTTTATTTGAGCTTTAAGCGTGGCGGTGTTCTCCAATAACGGGGAGGCCGTCACCAGTTCGGTAAATTCGTCGACATCGCCGTTCTGGTACGCAACCAACACCTCGTTCGCGATGGTTTCCGGCGTTGCCTGTGCCAGCGAGGGCGCCGCTGCGGACAGGGCGATTACGCTCAAAATGGCGCGCAACAATTTCATCTATTTCTGTCCTTTAATCCAGCGGTTCACCTGTGCTTCGAGCATATCGAGCGGAACCGCGCCCTGTCCCAGAACAACATCGTGAAATTCGCGTAGGTCGAATTTATCACCCAGCTCGCTTGTAGCTTTGCTCCGTAGCTCGCGGATCTTCAGTTCGCCCATTTTATAGGCCAAAGCCTGGCCGGGCCAGCTGATATAGCGGTTCACTTCCGCTTCGATATTGGCTTCGCTCAGCGCGGTATTGTCGGTCATGAAATCGATTGCCTGCTGTTTACTCCAGCCCTTGCTGTGAATGCCGGTGTCCACGACCAGGCGGCAGGCGCGCCACATCTCGTAGGACAGCCGCCCCATATTCTTGGCTGGGGTGTCGTAGAGATCCATCTCGATGCCGAGCCGCTCGGAATAGAGACCCCAGCCTTCGACAAAGGCCGTGAAAAAGGCACCATGCTTGCGGAAGTCCGGCATGTCGAGTTCCTGCTGCAACGCGATTTGCTGATGATGGCCGGGTACGGCTTCGTGCACACTCAGCGCCGGAATTTCCCAGAAGGGCCGCTGGTCGAGCTTCGACGTGTTGACATAATAATAGCCGGCAATGCCGACGTCCGGCGAACCGGGATTATAATAAGCGGTCGTCGTGCCTTCCGCGGTCTCGGCAGGGATTTCCTTGATGCCATAAGGAAGGCGCGCGAGCCTGCCGATGATAGAGGGCATTTTGCCATCGATGATCTTGTTCACGCGGGCGACCTTTTCCATCAGTTCTTCCGGTGTTTTGGCATAATATTGCGGGTCGGTGCGGAGATGCTCGATAAACGCTTCGCGCGTGTCGTAACCAGCCTCCTTGGCGACCTCGACCATCTCGGTACGGATCCGTGCCACTTCGCTCAGGCCGATATTGTGGATCTGGTCGGCAGTCTTGGTCGTTGTCGTCATCTGCCGGATGCGGAAATCATAATATTCCGCGCCGCCCGGTTGGGCCGAGACCCCGGGCGCTTTGGCACAGTTCGGGGCATAATCTTCCATATACCAGTCGAGATGCTTCTTTATGGCAGGATTGATCAGCGCGCTGATGGTGACCATGGCGCTTCCCGCCAGGCCTTCAAAAACTTCGGGGTTCATGCCGTCGGGCACTTTGCGTTTGAACGGTTCAAAAAAGCGGGATTCGCGAGGATCATCCGTGATCAGACCGGAGATGCTTGTTTCGTAACCGACCATCGACACACAAGGCTGGACATAGCCGCCGGCGAGGGCCTGATTGGCGACTGCAATCGACTGGTCGTTGATCGTGGCATATTGCTTCAGACGGTTGACATAGGTCTGGTAATCCTGCGCGTTGCGGAACGGCAGATTGTTTTGCATGCTGGCAAAATTCTGGTGCCAGCCGCCGCGGTTTGTGAAATTGATGGTGCGCTGGCCATAGCTGTTCGCTTCGATCTGTTCGGCGAGCGACCGGCGCAATATGCCATAGTTGGTCTTGTCGTCTTCGCTCAGGGTCGCGGTGTCAATGACGTCCAGTTGCGCGAGCCAGACCTTGGCCTTTGCGACGCGGCTGTCTTCGGCCTCGAGACTGGCATCGCTGACTCGGCCAATCGGATCGTCGACGCCGAGCGAGGATGCAAATTCCGGATATTGTTCCAGCTGATAGGCCCAATAAGCATCGATGATATCATGCAGCTCGGTTGATTGTTGCGTGGCATCCGCTTGTGCGTAAACCGGTGCACTGACCAGCATCGCCAGTGGTGCCAGCATGGCCAAACTTGTTCTGCGCATCATTTTCTCTCCGAAACTGTCGTGATAATATCTCTGGCAACTATCGTGAATGATCGGCGGCTTTAGTCAAGCCTGATTTTGGAGGCGGAGCAGCCGGGCGCGCAAATCCATGGCGGTTTGAAAAGCAATGGCGGCGATGGCGAGCGGCGCAATCGTTGAGCCGCCGGCAATACCGATGGTGAGTGTCGCGAGATCGAGCGGATGATCGAGCGGCCTTTGGTTGACATCGACGGTTTGTATCTTGCGAAGCGGCAGGATGGTCAATCTGCGTCGCCACCAGCCCGACCGCACATATAACTGCTTGTCGGTCAGAGCATATTGATGGTGTCGCCAGTTGAGATAATTGATCAGGCTGACCGGGACTGCCAGCAGCATGATTCCGAAAAGCCCGGAATGGACGAACAGTCCGGTGCCTAAGGCGATCGCCGTGAACAGCAGCGAGGCCATGATTGCTCTGCGCCACCAGAAGGCCGGGTTGACGCCTTGAAATATCAGATCGGCGGGCGCCGGGCGAATGGAACATTCATCGAGGATCGGTTCAATTTCTGCCAGACTTGCGCAGGGCGCGGCGCTATGGTCCGTCTCGCCACTGGCGTCACTCGCCAGTGATGTGAATTTCAGATGATACCAGCCGAAGCGCGCGCGAACCGGACCGGTCTGCAGGATTGCCGCCTGAACCCGATGGATCGGCATCACCATGTCGGTCAGGGTGAACAGCCCGCGCCGCCGCCGGAAACCGGGCTGTCCGCTATCGACCCGGCCCAGCCGGAAGCCATATTCGCGCACGAAAGTGCGGACGATTCCGCTGACAAAGCCTATCAGCACCAGCGACAGGATAGCGGCCAGCGCGCCGCCGATGCGGGTCCATGAACCAAAAGCGTTGATCGTGTCCTGTTCCGGAAACGCATCGATCCAGCTGCGCGGATCGAAGAATCCGTCGGGCAGCAGGAAATCCAGATTCTGGGCGAGGGCGCCGAGAATTGCCAGCAGGACGAACGAGAAATTGAACAGTCCGGCGATCAATATGCGGCGGTTGTCCATCGCAAATAGCGGCAGTGTGTCGGCTGCGCTGGGATGGTCTTCCGCCGGGGTCTCGGCTGCGCGCAATCCCGCTTTATAGTCGCGGATCGTGTCACGCAGTTGCTCTGCGTCAGACCGCGACAGCGCATCGAGCTGGCCGTCTTCGCCGCCGCCGGAACCGGTTTCCAGCGCAACTGTGGTGAGACCCAGCAAGCGGCTTATAAGCTTCTGCTCGAGACTGACATCCTGAATCCGGTCGAACGGAATCGAGCGGTTGTTGCGGTTGAGCAGGCCGCTTTTGATCCGGATTTCCCGCTCTGTGACCTGATAAGTGAAGCGTGACCAGATCAGGGTGGTGACGCCGACGACCAGAGAGATCAGCGCGAGTGCGGCGAGCCCGGTGTAGAAGAAATTCTGATCGAACAGACTGAAATGGAGGACGAATATCGCGACGATATTCCGGCCCAGCATAGACAGTGATTTCAGGATGATACTGAGCGGGTGCAACCGCCGAAAGGGCGCTGCATCGCGATCCAGCGTTGTTGTCGCCTCGTCGTTCATATCATGTCTTGGCGGATATGGCCCTTGATCGTCTCGCGCATATCCTCGGCATCGGCGGTGGCGAGGCCGGGCAGGGTGACGATGCTGTTGTGCGTTCCGGCGGTGTGCACGATCAGGGTCGAGAGGCCGAACATCCGCTGCAGCGGACCCTGTGCGACGTCGATATGCTGAATCCGGTTGAACGGGACGATTGTGTCGGTTCGCCAGAGGAAGCCGCGGAGCACCCGCAATTGCTCGTCGCCCATGTCATAGCCCCAGCGGCGATAGATACGGTTGGGCAGAACGAAGGTCAGCAAAATCGCGAAGAGTGCCGCGGGAATCAGTACCATTCCCGGCTGCACCTCATGATGCATATAGAGCAGCGTTTCGGCGACCGAGGCGAGTATCAGCAGGAACAGCGCCCGCAGGATCATATTGACCCGGATCAGGCTTTTCTGCGGTGGATGGAGGGGGGTTAGGCCTTGGTTATAGCTGGCCGAAGGCAATGTTTCCAGTGCGGTGGGCAGGTCAGAAATGGAAGAATTGGAAGCATGTTCGGTCATCCGGAAAGCTATGCCGAAACTGTGTTAGCAAGGCAAGACGGATGATGGTTCGCCAGCCTCTATACAGCGCTACCGTGCCAGTGCGGTTTCGGCTTGCTCGACCAACGATTTGATAATTTCGGCCACGGATTCTTCCGCCTTGACCATTCCGACAGACTGCCCGGCCATGACACTTCCGTGCTCAATATCGCCATCGATGACCGCTTTTCGCAACGCGCCTGCCCAAAAATGTTCAATTTGTAGCTGTGCTTCGCCCATTTCTATCGCGCCGGAATCGAGCAGTTTGGCTACTTCGATCTGCTTGCGGGTAAATTCTTCCGTGCCCTTGTTCTTCAGCGCGCGGACCGGGATCACCGGCAGGCGCGGATCGACCTGGACGCTGGTGATCGCGTCGCGGGCATTGCCGCGAATGAAGGCTTTCTTGAAATCGGGATGGGCGATCGACTCATGGGCGCAGACAAAGCGCGTGCCGAGCTGCACGCCACTGGCTCCCATTTCGAGATAGGCGGCGATCATTTCGCCGGTGCCGATTCCGCCTGCGACAAATACCGGCAGTTGATCGGCTATTTCAGGAAGAATTTCTTGCGCCAGTACCGAGGTCGAGACCGGTCCGATATGACCGCCCGCTTCCATGCCCTCGATGACGATCGCATCAACGCCGGAACGGACGAATTTCTTGGCCAGCGCCATCGCGGGGGCAAAGCAAATCACTTTTGCACCGGTTTCCTTGATCGCTTCCAGGCTGCCTTTGGGTGGCAGGCCACCAGCGAGAACAACATGGGTCACTGCATGTTTGCCGCAAATGGCAATCAGATCCATCAGATCGGGGTGCATGGTGATCAGATTGACACCAAACGGCTTGTCGGTGCGCTTTTTCGTTTCGGCAATTTCGGTGTCGAGCAGCTCTGGCGTCATCGCGCCGCAGGCAATCACGCCAAAGCCGCCGGCATTGGAAATCGCGCTGACCAGATGGCGCTCCGATACCCAGGACATCGCTCCGCACATGATCGCGGTCTCGCAGCCGAGAAAGTCGGTGCCGCGTTGCATGAGATGCTGGAGGTTAGATTGGGTCATTATATTTCTTTCTAAAGCCCAGTCCCCTTCAGGGGACAGGGTTGGGAGTGGGAAATGGTCTTACGAAGAATTTCCCTCCCTTGGTCCCTCCCGTGAAGGGTAGGGAAAATGATCAGGCCGCATCCTCTGCATCTAGGCCATAAGCCGTGTGCAGCACGCGCAGTGCCAGTTCGGTATAATCTTCCTCGATCAGCACGCTGACCTTGATTTCCGATGTGGTGATCGCCTGGATATTGACGCCGCGCTCGGCCAGCGCCTTGAACATGGTGGCGGCGATACCGGCGTGGCTCTTCATGCCGACGCCGACGACGGAAATCTTGGCGACATTGCTGTCGGGGATCAGGCGGTTGAAGCCGATGCCTTCGCGGGCGCCTTCCAGCACCTGCATCGCCTGATCGAGATCGGCGCTGGGCACGGTGAAGGTCACGTCGGTTTCGCCCTTCTCGCGGCCGACATTCTGGATGATCATGTCGACATTGATCGCGGCATCGGCGAGCGGCGCAAAAATATTGGCAACCGCGCCGGGCTTGTCGGGCACGCGGGTCAGGGTGATCTTGGATTCATTCTTGTCGTGGGCGATGCCGGTAATCAATTGGCCTTCCATATCGTCCGTCTCCATTTCGTCTTCGCTGATAATCATTGTTCCGGGCAAGTCGTCGGCGGTAAAATTGGTGTTTTCGTCGGTGAAGGAGGAGAGCACCTGGATGCGCACGCCTTCTTTCATCGCAAGGCCAACCGAGCGGGTCTGCAAAACCTTTGCCCCGACGCTGGCCAGTTCCAGCATTTCCTCGAAGGTCACCGTCTTCAGCTTGCGCGCGCGGGTCACGATCCGGGGATCGGACGTATAGACGCCATCGACGTCGGTATAGATATCGCAGCGGTCGGCCTTGACCGCTGCCGCTATCGCAACCGCGCTGGTATCCGATCCACCGCGTCCCAATGTCGTGATCCGGCCGTCGTCGCTAATGCCCTGGAAACCGGGAATGATAGCGATTTCGCCGCTTTGCATGGCTGAGCTCAGCGCCGTGGCGTCAATCGAATCAATCCGGGCCTTGCTATGCGCCTCGATCGTATGGATCGGCATTTGCCATCCCAGCCAGCTGCGCGCTTTTGCGCCCAGAGACTGCAGGGCAATCGCCAGCAGCCCTGACGTCACCTGTTCGCCCGATGCGACGACCACGTCATATTCTGCCGGATCATAAAGCGAACTGGCTTCGCGGCAGAAATTGACCAGCCGGTCGGTATCGCCGGCCATGGCAGATACCACCACTGCCACTTCATGCCCGGCGTCGGACTGCTGTTTGACGATCTGCGCCACCCGGCGGATACGTTCGATTCCGGCCATCGAGGTGCCGCCAAATTTCATCACTATGCGTGCCATGCTGCTGTCGGTAAAACTTTCGATAAAAAGGGCCTGAACAGGATTGAAAAGCCTGATAAAGAGGGGGCATGACAAAGGCAAGTAGCACAATCAAGCCCGAAGAAGCCGCGCATTTCGGTGCGCTAGCGGCAGACTGGTGGGACCCGAAGGGGTCGTCGGCCATGTTGCACCGCCTGAATCCGGTTCGGCTTGGCTATATACGCGACGCGATCGATCTGCATTTTCATTGCGACAGCAGCTTGCTGAAACCGCTTTCCGGCGAGAGCGCGCTGGATGTCGGTTGCGGTGCCGGCCTGCTCTGCGAACCGCTCGCCAGACTCGGCGCGCGCGTGACCGGGCTGGATGCGGCAGCGGAAAATATCGCGGTGGCCAAAGCGCATGCCGGACCGCAGGGGCTGGATATTGACTATCGCAATGAAGCGATCGAGGATTTTACGGGCCGTGGCTTTGATCTGGTGACCTCGCTCGAGGTGATCGAACATGTCGACGATCCCCAGGCTTTTGTTGACGGATTGGCCAAGGCCATGGCCGATGACGGGCTGATGATCATCTCGACACCCAATCGTACGGCGCTGTCCAACCTGCTGCTGGTCGAACTGGCCGAGCGGACTGGCCAGATCCCGCGCGGGACCCACCATCACGAGCAGTTCATCACGCCGGACGAGCTGGAGAAGCTTCTCAATGCTGCCGGGCTTGAAGTCTTAGATACTACCGGCTTGTCTTATAGTCCGTCGAAAGGCTTTGCGCTGTCGGACAATCTGTCGCTCAACTATCTGATGACCGCAGTCAAAAGCTGATGGCCAATGTCCGGCCTTATGATTTGGCCGACAAGAACGCCTGCCTTGCCCTGTTTGACAGCAATGTCCCAGATTTTTTCGATCCGACAGAGCGTCACCTGTTTGTCGAATTTCTCGACCGGCCGAATGGGCAGTATTTCTGCATCGAAAAGGACGGGCGGATTGTCGGTTGCGGTGGCTTTGCCAAGGAGGCGCGTGGGCAGGCGCGCTTTACCTGGGGCATGGTCGATCAGGCGCTCCACGGCGACGGTCTCGGACGGCTGCTGACCGAGCATCGGCTGCAGGAAATTGTCAGGTCCGGCGACTATAGCGAAGCCGACCTTTCCACTACGCCACGAATCGCGCCCTTTTTCGAGAAATTCGGATTTATCGAAACCGGCCGGGAAAAAGACGGCTTTGCGCCCGGCATGGACAAGGTGTTGATGATCAAGACGCTTTAGAGGTTGTCGTAACCAGAACCCGGATCAAGTCCGGGGTTGACGCTGCGGAACGCTATCGCATTCCGTGGCGCGTCAAAAATCCACTTTTTCATAATGGGGCGGCGGTGCGATCACTTCCATCCGTTCGGACAATAAGGGCCGGAAGGACGGGCGGGATTTGAACATGCTGTACCAGGCCTTGGTCTGTTCGTGCCCGGTCCAGTCGATTGTCCCGAGATAGTCCGCAACGGAAATCTGCGCCGCTGCCGCGAGATCGGCGAGGCTCATTGTCGCCCCGGCCAGCCAGCTGCGGTGGTCGATCAGATAGTCGACATAGTCGAGATGCGAATTCGCCCGGCGCATCGCTTCGCGCAAGATTTTCGCATCGGGCGGCTCGCGCCGGACCAGCCTCTTGTGCATGCGCTCGTGCATCATCGGCGCGGTGACGTCGCCGTAAAATTGCTCGTCAAACCAGGCGACCAGACGCCGGATCTCGGCCCGGTTTACCGCCGTACCGTTGATCATCGGGGTCTTCTCGACCGTCTCCTCGATATACTCGCAAATCGCGACGCTATCGATCAGCTGGATGTCGCGCTCGCTATGTTTCATCACCGGTGTGCGGCCGGTTGGATTCATCGCCAGAAAGTCGTCGCGCTGATCCCATGGTGATTCGCGGACAAGCTCATAGCCAACCGACTTCTCGCCCAGCAGCAAGCGGACTTTGCGGGAAAACGGACATAGGGGGAATTGGTACAGCTGCCACATGACTATGGTGTTAGTCGCGAATATGATTCTGGGGAAGAGCTTTGATGCACGTTATACCGAATGTCCCATGGCAGGCGGTCCGCTGCATTATCCCATCGCTGCAACCATGTGTATCCGCCGTTCGCCAATGGTCTGTAACGGGAGCGAGCCTAGCCCGGCTGGTAGATGGCCAGCCGGTTTCCTGCCGGATCCAGACACTCGAATCGCCGTCCGCCGGGGAAGGCGAATATCTCTTTGACGATTTCGCCATTGGCCGCTTTGACCTGCGCCAGCGAAGCTTCCAGATCGTCGGTTTCGAACGTTGGCATGGGAGCCGGCGGCTCGGCGCCCGCGGCCAGCCCGATATCGACCGGACCGCCCTCGACAGCGGCATAGCCCGGTCCATAATCGGTGAAGGCAAAGCCGAACGCCTTTTCGTAGAAGGCCTTGCTGGCGGGCAGGTCGCTGGCTTTCATTTCGAGATAATTGGGGGTGATTTTGGGCATGAGTTTTCCTTCTCAAATTCGCATGGGCGACGCAGATATGCAGCTAGACACGGCTAGCACTCCTAATCCAGAAATTACATTTCTGCGTTTTGTCATGCGGAGAAGGATAGGATGGTGCAAGGAGCATGATAAGAACGTTATCTAAGTGGCCCCAAGGCACGCTCTCGGGCCAATGCGAAAATAACTTTTGTCGTTTTCATTCGTATATTTTAGTATTTCGACATTGTCTCCGATTGAGCAATCGACGATCAACTTGCTTGTCCCCTTTAATTGCACGTGACTGCCGTCATCCATCTTTACTTTCAATAACGTCACGTAAGTGGGGACTTCTGTGACCGATGGCTGCCAGATTTTCACCAAAGTTCCCGAGACAAATTCAGGTGGATTTTTTGTCGCTGCCCAGAATCCCGTCGCATGGATATAATATAGTATAGCAAAAATAGCCGCGAGGCCTGACACGAGCAAGAACAGGCCCCGCTCGCGTTTGACTTTCCAGATCCAATAAGCCCGTTGAATTTTCCAACTCACAAATTTACTCCGCCGCTTCCATCGCCTCGCTGTCCGACAGCGGATGCGCGATCCGGCTGACCATTTCTTTCGGGCAGACCTGCCAGAAGCGATCCCGCCAGCGGTCCCAGTCTCGCAATATCGCTTCGGACCATTTGCTGTCCGTGGTCTTCTGGTGCCGCTCGACCAGCGACAGCAGATGCGCTTCCCAATAGGCGCTATCGAGCCGTTGCCAGAGGATGCTCTCGCCATTGGCCAGCTTCTCGAAATCGTCATTGATATCGAGGATGAAGGCCATGCCGCCGGTCATGCCGGCGCCGAAATTGCTGCCGACCGGGCCGAGGATAACGGCATTGCCGCCGGTCATATATTCGCAGCCGTTGGCGCCGCAGCCCTCGACCACGACATCCGCGCCGCTGTTGCGCACGGCGAACCGCTCGCCCGCCTGTCCGGCGGCATAGAGCTGTCCAGCGGTCGCGCCGTAGAGCACGGTATTGCCGATGATCGTATTGTCCTGGCTGACCAGCGGCGAGCTGACCATCGGGCGGACGACGATCTTGCCGCCGCACAGGCCCTTGCCGACATAATCATTGGAATCGCCAAACACTTCCAGCGTGATCCCCTGACAGAGAAATGCGCCGAGCGACTGGCCAGCCGATCCGCGCAGGCGGATATGGACATGATCCTCGTTGAGCGCACTCATGCCATATTTGGCGGTGATTTCGGCGGAGAAGCGGGTGCCGACGGCGCGGTGGGTGTTGCGCACCGTGTAGGTGAGCTGCATTTTCTCGCGTCGCTCGAACACCGGCTTCGCGTCATCGATCATCTCCGCGTCGAGACTGTCCGGTACTTCGTTGCGCGGCGTGTCGATGTTGAAGCTGCGCTGGTCATCCTTGGCATCGACCTTGGCGAGGATCGGATTGAGATCGAGATCGTCGAGATGTTCCGCGCCACGGCTGACCTGCCGCAAGAGTTCGGTGCGGCCGATGATCTCATTGAGCGAGCGATAGCCGAGGCGGGCCAATATCTCGCGCACTTCCTCGGCCATATAGGTCATCAGATTGATCACCTTTTCCGGCGTGCCGGTGAATTTCTGGCGCAGCTTTTCGTCCTGCACGCAGACGCCGACCGGGCAGGTGTTGCTGTGGCACTGGCGGACCATGATGCAGCCCATCGCGACCAGGCTGAGCGTGCCGATGCCGAATTCCTCGGCGCCGAGGATCGCGGCGATAACAATGTCGCGGCCGGTCTTCAGCCCGCCATCGGTGCGCAGCTTCACCCGGTGGCGCAGGCCGTTGAGGGTGAGCACCTGATTGGCTTCGGTCAGGCCCATTTCCCAGGGCGTGCCGGCAAATTTGATCGAGGTCTGCGGCGAGGCGCCGGTGCCGCCGGTGTTGCCGGAAATCAGGATGACATCGGCATGGGCCTTGGCGACGCCCGCGGCAATCGTGCCGATACCGGCCGAGGAAACCAGCTTGACGCAGACACGCGCGCGCGGATTGATCTGCTTGAGATCGTAGATCAGCTGGGCGAGATCCTCGATCGAGTAGATATCGTGATGTGGCGGCGGCGAGATCAGGGTGACGCCGGGCGTCGAATGGCGCAGCTTGGCGATGAACTCGGTGACCTTGAAGCCGGGCAGCTGGCCGCCTTCACCGGGTTTGGCGCCCTGCGCGACCTTGATCTCGATCTCCTCACAGGCGCCGAGATATTCCGAGGTCACGCCAAAGCGACCGGATGCGACCTGCTTGATCGGGCTCGAGGCATTGTCGCCATTTTCGAACGGCGTGTAGCGGCGCTTTTCCTCGCCGCCTTCGCCGGACACGGATTTCGCGCCGATCCGGTTCATCGCGATGGCGAGCGTCTCGTGCGCCTCCGGGCTGAGCGCGCCGAGGCTCATGCCGGGCGTGTTGAAACGCTTGCGGACTTCGGTGATCGCTTCGACCTCGTCGATCGGAACGGGTTCCGGCGCATAGTTGAATTCCATCAGATCGCGCAGATAGATCGGTTCCATCTCGCGCACCGCCTGCGAAAATTGCAGATAGGAAGAATAGCTGTCATGGGCGACCGCCGATTGCAGCAGGTGCATCATATGGGCGCCATAGGCATGGGCCTCGCCGCCATCACGCTGCTTGTAGAAGCCGCCTACCGGCAGGCGCACGACCGCTGGTTCGAAAGCTGCGGCGTGCTTTTCCTGTGCGTTGATGAACAAAGACGCATAGCCTTCGCCGGATATCTTGGTCGGCATGCCGGGGAAGAGATCGTTGCACAGGGCGCGGGACAGGCCGACGGCCTCGAAATTATAGCCGCCGCGATAGCTGGAAATCACCGCGATACCCATTTTCGACATGATCTTGAGCAGGCCTTCGTCGATCGCCTTCTTGTGCCTTTGCAGACATTCGTCAAAGCTCAGCTCGCCGAACAGGCTGCGCGCATGGCGGTCGGCGATTGCCGCTTCCGCCATATAGGCGTTGACCGTGGTGGCACCGACCCCGATCAATACGGCATAGCAATGGGTGTCGAGACATTCCGCTGCCCGGACGTTGACCGAGGCGTAGGAGCGCAGCCCCTTGCGAACGAGATGCGTGTGCACCGCCGCGGTCGCGATGATCATCGAAATGGCCATCCGGTCCTCGTCAATATCCTCGTCGGTAAGGAATATTTCGGTCTTGCCGGCGCGCACCGCCTGCTCCGCTTCGGTCCGGATGCGGGCGAGGGAATCGCGCAATTCGATCGCCCCGCCGCTGGTGCTCATGGTACAGTCAATCTGCGCTACAGCGTCGCCGAAGCCGAGTTTCAGCCGTTCCCATAAAGCGCAGCTAAGCACCGGACTTTCCAGCACCATCACGTCTTCATTCTGGCTGTCCTGCTCCAGGATATTGGCCAGATTGGAGAATCGTGTGCGCAGGCTCATCACGTGGCGTTCGCGCAGGCTGTCGATCGGCGGATTGGTGACCTGGGAAAAATTTTGCTTGAAGAAGTGGCTGATCTGGCGCGGCTTGACGCTGATCACCGCCAGCGGGGTATCGTCGCCCATCGAGCCGATTGCTTCCTTGGCATCCTCGACCATCGGCGCGAGGATCATTTCCATATCCTCCAGCGTATGGCCAGCCGCGGTCTGGCGGCGGATCAACTCTTCCTTGGAATAGCCCATGCCGGAATTTTCTGGTGCCGACGGCAAATCGTCAACGGTCTGGAAACCCTTGACCAGATCGGCATAGGGTTCCTCCGACGCGATCCGGTCCTTGAGCTCGCGATCCTTGAACAATTGTCCGCCATCGAGATCGACCGCGATCATCTGCCCTGGCCCCAGCCGGCCTTTTTCGACCACCTGGCTTTCGGGAACCACGACCATGCCGGATTCGCTGCCGATGATCAGCAGATTGTCGGCGGTCACGGAATAGCGCAGCGGCCGCAGGGCATTGCGATCCACTCCGGCTACGGCCCAGTGGCCATCTGTCATCGCCAGCGCCGCAGGACCGTCCCACGGCTCCATCACGCTGGCCATATATTCGTACATCGCCTGATGGGCGGGATCGATATCGGGATCATTCTGCCAGGCTTGCGGCACCAGCATGATCTTTGCGGTCGGCGCATCGCGGCCGGAGCGGCAGATGGTTTCGAACACCGCGTCGAGCGCCGCTGTGTCGGACGAACCCGCCGGAATCACCGGCTTGATATCTTCGCTATGATCGCCAAAGGCCAGGCTGGCCATCTTGATTTCGTGGCTTTTCATCCAGTTCTTGTTGCCGCGGATGGTGTTAATCTCGCCGTTATGCGCAAGACAGCGGAACGGCTGGGCAAGCCACCATTGCGGAAAGGTGTTGGTCGAATAGCGCTGGTGAAAAATCGCCACCCGGCTTTCGAACCGGTCGTCGGTCAGGTCGGGATAGAAGACCGACAGCGATTCAGCGAGGAACAGGCCCTTGTAGATGATCGAGCGGCAGGACAGGCTGCAGATATAGAAATCCTGAATCTGCGCGGCGATCACCTTTTTCTCGATCCGGCGGCGGATGAGATAGAGATTCTTCTCGAATTCGCGCGCGTCCTGTCGGTCGGGCATCGGCCCGGCGATCATGATCTGCTCGATCTCGGGTCGGGTGTTTTGCGCCTTCTGGCCGATCACTGATACGTCGACCGGCACCTGGCGCCAGCCATAGATGGTATAACCGGCTTCGATGATTTCCGCCTCGACAATGGTCCGGCAGGATTCCTGTGCATCGAGATCGGTGCGCGGCAGAAAGATCATGCCCACGGCCAGCCGGTTGGGCCGGACCTTGTGGCCGCTGTCGGCTATGGCATCGTCGAAGAAGCGCTCGGGCAGGTCGACGTGCAGGCCGGCGCCATCACCGGTCTTGCCATCGGCATCGACCGCGCCCCGGTGCCAGACCGCTTTCAGCGCATCGATGGCGGAAGACACAACCCGCCGGGAAGGCTTGCCGTCGGTGGCCGCGACCAGGCCTACGCCGCAGGCGTCGGATTCGAATTCGGGGCGGTACATGCCTTCACGAGCGAGGCGTTCATGTTCGGGGGTTGGATAATGTTGGATCATTCGTCGTCATCCTGTGACTGCGCTTCGTGCGCGGTCTTGAGAGGCGGAAGATGGGCAGTCGCTGCCTCGACTTTTTTCATGATCGCCGGCATCGCCTGCATCATCTCCGGTACGAAGCTCATCATAGATTGCATCATTTCCGGATCGACAAAGACCATCATATAGTCGCGGGCAAAGGCGCCGCCGGTATCGGTGGCGAAAAAAGCGTTCATCTCGGCCAGTTGACCGGTCGTGAACTTCCGAGCGTAGATATTGGCAAGGGTTTCGCGGAGAGCCGGCTCCATGCTGGTCATCAGGTCTACCATCTCATCCATCGTCACTTTGGTCGATATCTGCATTCGCTCTTTAAAATGCGGGTCCCGTTCCAGCATCATGTCATTGATGGACGTATCCCCCATTCCTTCTATCGCCGCATCATCACCACCATAGCTCTTGATGGTCTCTGCCATTGGGCGGTCAAAAGCCTGGCTGATGATGCTGTTCAGCATCTGGTCCATCGTGCCCTTCATCATCCGCTCATAGGTGCCGAGCGGGAACAGATAGTCGACCGTGGTCTTGGCCGCAGCGAGCCGGGCCGGGTCAACCTCCCTTTGCTCCACATTGTCCGGGGTAGTCGGCATATCTTGCGCCGCGGCAGGCCCGCTCAGAGCAAGGGCCAGAGAGGCAGAAAAAATCGAGAATAGTAGCTTCATGATATTGCTCCGTCTGCGGACTATGCTGCCGCCTTTTTATTCAGTTTCTTCTCTTTAAGAAATCGGTGCATATGTTCGGTGACATCGCGGCCGTCCCTTATGCCCCAGACCACCAGGCTGGCGCCGCGGACAATGTCACCGGCGGCGAATACGCCGTCCAGATTGGTCATCATCGACTTGTGATCGACCCGCAGCGTCCCCCAGCGGGTGACAGAAAGATCGGGTGAGCCAAAGAGACCGGGGAGGTCTTCGGCGTCATAGCCCAGCGCCTTGATCACAAGATCGGCGTCGAGTGTGAAATCGCTGTCCGGTTCGGCTTCGGGTGAGCGACGGCCGCTGGCATCGGGTGCGCCTAGCCGCATTCTGCTGGCGCGGACCGCGGTCACATGGTCGGTGCCTTCGATTGCCTTGGGAGCGGACAACCAGACAAATTCTACGCCTTCTTCCTCGGCATTGCGCACTTCATTTTGCGAACCCGGCATGTTGGCACGGTCGCGGCGATAGAGGCATTTGACCGATTTCGCGCCCTGCCGGATCGACGTCCGGACGCAGTCCATCGCGGTATCGCCGCCGCCGATCACAACGACATTCTTGCCCTCGGCGTTGAAGCGCCCGTTATCGAAATCCGGAACCTTGTCGCCAAAGCTCTTGCGGTTGGAGGCGATCAGAAAATCAAGCGCTTCCTCGACTCCGGGCGCGCCGACGCCCGGCATCTGGATTTCGCGGGCCTTGTAGACGCCGGTCGCGACCAGGATCGCGTCGTGCCTGTCGCGCAATTCTTCCAGCGTTGCGTCGCGACCGACTTCGAAATTCTCGTGGAAGACGATGCCGCCATCCTTCAACCGCTGTACCCGCCGCATGATCACTTCTTTTTCCAGCTTGAAACCCGGGATGCCATAGGTCAGCAATCCGCCGGCGCGGTCGTGGCGGTCATAGACATGCACCTCGTGCCCGGCGACGCGCAGATATTCGGCGGCAGTGAGGCCCGCTGGGCCGGCACCGATAATGCCGACCGACTGGCCGGTTGGACGGCCCGCCACCAGCGGTTCGACCCAGCCTTCTTCCCATGCGGTGTCGGTGATATATTTTTCCACCGAGCCGATGGTGACCGCGCCATGGCCAGAAAATTCGATCACGCAATTGCCCTCGCACAGCCGGTCCTGCGGACAGATGCGGCCACAGATTTCCGGCATGGTCGAGGTCAGGTTGGACATTTCATAAGCTTCGCGTAACCGGCCTTCGGCAGTCAGGCGGAGCCAGTCGGGGATATGATTGTGCAGCGGGCAGTGGACCGAACAATAAGGAACACCGCATTGCGAGCAGCGGGCGGCCTGTTCGGCGGCTTTGGCGGGCGCGTAGCGGTTGGCAATTTCCTGAAAGTCTTCGGCGCGCAGATCGGGGTCGCGTTTTTCGGGATAGACCTGGCCCTCCTCGACAAATTTCAGCATTTCCAATTTCTGCGGGCTTTCTGCCATGCCGGATACTCGTTTTCCTAATATGTGATGGTGACCAACGACCCTGTAGGGCGGGTATGGCGAGCCAAATAACCAAAAAACCGGCGGGAGTCACGCGAAATCTCCAATATAGGACAGCCATTATGCCCTAATAGTGGTTTCGGAATGCAGAGTACTTTGACAAAATAGCGTTGCAACAAGAACTAGTAATTTATCGGACCTATATTTTCCTCACGACAACCACAAATTGAAAAGCTATTGAGCGCAAAACCATATTACGGGCTGTCCAATGACCTTCATTCAAATGCTGCTCCTCGCGATTGTGCAGGGGGTTACCGAATTTCTTCCGATCTCCTCATCCGGTCATTTGATCCTGCTGCCGGTGTTCACCGGCTATGCCGATCAGGGGCCAATGATCGACATTGCCGTGCATGTCGGTTCGCTGCTCGCGATCATCACCTATTTTTTCAAGGATGTCTGGTCGTTGGGCAAGGGCGGTCTGGCCACGATCGGGATTGGTCAGGCGCCAGCCGAAAAGCGGCTGTTCTGGTGGATCATCATCGGCACGATACCCGCCGTTATCGTCGGGCTGTTCCTGAAGACCGGCGGCTATCTTGACGGATTCCGCAGCACGACTTTGGTCGCCGTCAACCTAATCGTCTACGGCATTTTGCTCGGCATTGCCGACCGTTTCGGAAAGCAGGTCAAATCTTTCGAGGACCTGACGCTGAAGGACGGCATCATCGTCGGCCTGGCGCAGGCGATGGCGCTGATCCCCGGCACCAGCCGTTCCGGCGTGACCATGACCGCCGCCCGCTTCCTGGGCTATACGAGGGTAGAGGCCGCGCGCTTTTCCTTCCTGCTGTCGATTCCGGCGGTGGCCGGTGCCGGCGTGCTGATCATTCCCGATCTGATGGGGGCGAGCAGCGCATTGCTCAAGGAAGCGCTGATCACCGGCGCGCTGACTTTTCTGGCGGCGCTGGCGACCATGACCTTCCTGATGCGCTTCCTGCGCAAGGCGTCGATGATGGTGTTCGTCGTCTACCGGGTGGTGATGGGCATCGCGCTGCTGACGCTTTTCTAGTCCTGCCTTTGTTTGGCTGTGCCTAGATCGCCTTGGCACGCGCGCCGAAGCGGCCGTGCGCGGTATATTTTTCCATCCAGCCGCTGGCGACTGCTGCGAGCGGGGTCGGTGCCACGCCGAACGCGTCCAGTCCCTTGGCGCCCGGGGCAACGACATTGTCTTTCTGTAGCATCTTATACTGGTCCGATGTTATCGGAGAGCCCGGGAGCATCGCCAATATCCGGGCACCAATATCCGGCACATCGATAAAGGTCCGTTCGCGGCCTGTCATCTTGGCGATGCGCCGGTTGAGATCGCCCATGCTGATCACTTCCGGACCGCCCAGCTCGTAGGTTTGTCCGGCATAATGTCGCGGGTGGCTTAGCGCCTCCGCCGCAACATCGGCAACATCGCCGACAAATACCGGCTGGAATCTGGTCGCGCTGCCGATCACCGGCACCACTGGCAGCATCGTGATCATCGCGGCAAAGCGATTGATAAACTGGTCTTCCCGGCCAAAGACAATCGAGGGCCGGATGATGATCGCATCGGGAAAAGCTTTTAGAACCGCCTGTTCGCCGTCGCCTTTGCTCCGGCCATAGCGCGATGGGGAGGCGCTGTCCGCGCCGATCGCCGAGAGGTGCAGCAACGTCCGGCATCCCGCCTTGCTGGCCGCGTCGGCGACATTGCGCGCACCCCCGACATGGACCGCTTCGAAATTGCCGTTCAATATGCCAACCAGATTGATCACTCCGTCGCAGCCATGCACCGCGCGGGCAACGCTGTCGGCCTTGGTGACGTCGGCGCTGACAAATTGCGTCTGCCCGAGATTGCCGAGCGGCTTGATATGCATGGCATTCTTGATGTTACGCTCGGCAATGCGCAGCCGTGCGCCACGCTCTAGCAGCGCCTGCGCTACATAGCGGCCCAGAAAACCGCCTCCGCCAAATATGCAAATCAATTGTCCGTCGAGATCCATGTCCATCTTCCACTCGTGCCTTGGTTTCTATCTTGCCTCTGCCCCAGCAAGGCGGGTGAAGCAACATCCGATTCCCTGCATAGTCTAGCATAATTTTGGCTCTGTTGCTGCGGGTTCGCCATATGCCGCTCACCCCCGACCCGTGATGAGGCGATTTAGCCGATATGAATCATTGACAGCAGAGCCACCAAGCGGCTAATCGCCCGCCTCTGTCAGGTGGTATCGAGACGATTGCCGCTTGCATGGGCCCAGATGGCGGAATTGGTAGACGCGCATGCTTCAGGTGCATGTATTCGCAAGGATGTGGAGGTTCGAGTCCTCTTCTGGGCACCAGATACACGTTCGCAAGTGTTCGTCAAAGCTTGCAAAACCCCCGTAAAACTGCTAAAAATACTCCTTAAATGACCGTTAGCGTCCGCCCGTGTTCGTGTGCAATCGCGTTCTTTTGGGGGCCACGTTGGGGGCCATTGGTATTTTGACCAATAGGAGTGGCCCCCAGATGGCATTAACTGACACAGCAATCAAAGCCGCTAAACATGGCGCGAAACCAATCAAGCTTTTTGATGAAAGAGGGTTGTTCCTGCTGCTTCAGCCTAGCGGGGGAAAGCTTTGGCGACTCAAATACCGGATATTGGGTAAGGAAAAGAAGCTTTCCTTGGGCGTTTATCCGGATGTAACATTGAAAGAGGCCCGGAATCGGCGCGACAAAGCGAGGACGTTGCTGGCAAACGGATCGGACCCTGCAAGCGTTAAACTTGAACAGGCAAAATCAGCTAGACGAACTGCAGCGAACACGTTCAAGGCAATTGCCGACGAATTTATCGACAAATCGGCCAAGGAAGGCCGTGCGGCTGTCACTATCAAGAAAACACGCTGGCTGTTGTCGCTGCTCGAAGGCGATCTCGGCAACCGACCAATAACGGAAATCACACCAGCCGACTTGCTCGAAACTCTGCAAAAGGTCGAAACTAAAGGCCATTTGGAAACGGCGCGCCGGATGAGATCGTTTGCGGGCAGGGTGTTTCGATATGCCGTAGCAACGTCACGCGCGACCGCCGATCCGTCCAATCTGTTGAAAGGCGCGTTGGTGGCCCCCAAAGTGACGCACCATAGCGCCATATTGGAGCCAAAGGCCGTCGGTGAGCTATTACGCGCCATCGATGGCTATCAAGGCCAGCCGCTAACATGCCTAGCCCTGAAGCTGACCCCCCATGTGTTTGTGCGGCCTGGTGAATTGCGTCGCGCCGAATGGCAAGAATTTGATCTGGAAAAGGCAATCTGGACGATACCAGCCGAAAAAATGAAAATGCGCGACCCGCATGTTGTTCCGCTGTCATTACAAGCATTGGAATTGCTGGAATCAGCGAAAGTCATCAGCGAAGGGCAACAGTATGTGTTCTCCTCGCTCTATCCGGGCAATCGTCCGATGTCCGAAAATACAATCAATGCCTCTCTCCGGCGGCTGGGATATTCCGGCAAAGAAATGACGGCGCACGGTTTTCGGTCGATGGCGAGCACGTTACTGAATGAAAGCGGCAAGTGGAGTACTGATGCTATTGAGCGAGCGTTGGCGCACAAGGATGGGAATGCGACACGGGGCGCATATCATCGTGGCCAACATTGGGATGAACGGGTGCAAATGGCGCAATGGTGGAGTCACTATCTGGAGACGTTGCGAGTTGGTGGAGATATAGTGAATTTTCCACTTCGTGCTAATGGGGCTGAATGAAGCTCATATCATTATCGGAAACGGTCGACTTTCTATCCCAAGCTGCTCCTCGCCCTTGGGTGCACCGGCTCTTAAGATGGATGTTATTTGATCAAGAAATCGAAGCACACGCCGATGGCCTGAAAGTGCAGCCCTACACCAACGTTTTTACTTTTACCGTTGGGCTTCATTCAACCGTAAAAGAATTTTCTGGGCCAAAAATGGACGCTGCAATTCGAGAAGAATATTCAGCAGAGTTCGCCAAGCGGTTGGTGGGTAAAGAGCATAGTGATCGCGTTGATGATGAGCCTAGTTTTTGGAGTAGCCTAGATGAAATAGGCACAATCGATCCGGGCTTCTTCATGTATGCGACCGAGATTGATTGGAACATGGGTACATTGAAAGCGGAATGGATACCCGGCGACAATAGTAAACCTGAAATGTTATTTCCGACCGAAGAATGGTATGTCAGTGAGTTTGAAAACGCAGACTATGAATTTGAATTTAGCGGAATAAAATTAGAAGCGCGCAAAATTGAACTGCTGTTGCCAAATATAGAAATGAAGGCACCGGCTTTCTCAGTGTCAGAAAGTCGTGATCCAGGCCGGTCAATTGGTCGCCCACCAAAATGGAATTGGGAAGGGGCCATGGCCCATATTGTATCGGTCGCTCAACATCCTGACGGCTTGCCAGAAGGCGATGGAGCGCAAGCCCGGATCGAAGATATGATTGCAAATTGGTTCATTTCTGAAACGGGCAACAGCCCCGCTGTCAGCCAAATACGAAAGCGAGCGGCATCTATTATGGGTTCCATAAAAAAAGACGATAAATAGATTTAGTCCTTATAGCCCTTTTGGGCCGACAAATTTCCAAATTTCCTCGATTCAAACTGTTCCTGAACATGCACATACCCGTGCGGAGTAATTAATGGAGCAAGGCAATGGAACCGGTCACAATATCAATCACAGGCGCAGCGAAAGCTTTGGGACTTGGCCGCACGTCAATTTATGAACTTATCAAAGAAGGTCGCTTGGAGACAATCAAGTTCGGGCGTCGGCACCTGATTAAAACCGAATCTATCCGTCGCCTAATTGACGGCGAATAGGGTTCGCCATGTCCGCAAAGCGGATCAACCCACGGCTGGCAAAGCTGCACCGGTCCTATAGTGTCGAAGAGGCTGCACTTGCACTTGGCGTGCACAAAAATTCAGTCCGATCCTGGATTAAGGCGGGTCTTCCGACAATCGGCAAATCGCGTCCTACGTTGATGCTGGGCAGCGAATTGCGCTACTGGCTGGAAAAGCGGCGCAAGGCAGCGAAGCGCCCGTGCGGCGCTGGCCGGTTCTATTGTTTCAAATGCCGCGAACCGCGCGAGCCAGCTTTGGCGATGATTGAATATAAGCCGATGACCACCGTTTCAGGCAATCTCAGCGCCCTTTGCGGTGATTGCGGGACGGTAATGCACCGAAGGACGCGCAAAGACAGAATTGGCGCTGTCATGCCCAATTTGGACGTCCAGATAAGGGAGGTATCGGCAAGCCTAATAGAGCGGGCAAGCCCTTCCCCAAACTGTGACAAATCAAAGGAGGCGTAAACCATGGCAAAATACAATGCTGCAAACACCCGGATCAAGCGGGAATATTTCCAATATCTGAAAGAAGCAATGCGCCGCGATGAAAGTTCGATTGACGGCGTGGCAAAGGCGTTGGCGCGCTTTGAAGAGGCGAACGGTTTCAAGGACTTTCGAAAATTTCACCGCGAACAGGCAAAAGCATTCAAACACAAGTTGGCCGAAGAAATCAATGTTCGGACCAAGCAACCATTGAGCCGCGCAACGGTGCATTCTGCGCTATCGGCATTGCGGACGTTCTTTATCTGGCTCGCTGGTCAGCCGGGTTACAAATCGAAAATAGCCTATGATGACGCCAACTATTTCAACCTGAGTGACAAGGAAGTGCGCATTGCCAAGGCAGCGCGTCACAAGCCGGTGCCATCACTGGATCAAATCCACCATGTCTTGTCGATCATGCCAGCCGCGACCGGCATAGAAAAACGCAACCGGGCGTTGGTTGCTTTCGCCATTCTGACGGGCGCAAGGGATGGCGCGCTCGCTTCTTTCAAACTGAGGCATGTCGATCTGGTGGAAGGCGTTGCTCATCAGGATGCTCGCGATGTCCGGACGAAGGGATCAAAAACCTTTTCGACATGGTTCTTTCCAGTGGGCGGTGATGCTTTGCAGATTGTCACTGACTGGTGCCAGCATTTACGCAACGAATTGCTTTGGGGAGAGGGCGATCCGCTCTTTCCGAAAACCGAAATTGGACTGGGAGAAAATGGCGGCTTTGTTCCAATTGGATTGAGCCGGGACGGCTGGAAAACGACGGGGCCGGTCCGAGATATTTTCAGGGCCGCATTTGAAGCCGCTGGCCTGCCCTATTTCAATCCGCACAGTTTTCGCAATACATTGGTCCAGCTTGGTGAGCGGATCGCGCCAACCACTGAAGTTTTCAAGTCTTGGTCACAGAATCTGGGACATGAAAAAATGCTGACGACGCTGAACAGCTACGGCTTCGTATTGCCCCACCGACAGGCTGAACTTATCCGGGGGCTAAATTGCGAAGAAAATTCCCCTGAATCCCTGCTTCAATCACCCGAAGTCAGGCGTTTGCTGGCGATAATTTCAGAACAGCGCGGAACGGTGAAATAAGCATCGCACTGGTTCTTTCTTGCCAGCAATCGCAATTACAAGTTAACGCCAATATATGAACGCAGTTGAGATCGAAGAAGCCGTATCGGAACTTGCGCAAGCGCCGTTTGACGCGGGCGAGTTTCCTTTCGCTTTCCTGTCGGCATTCGGGAACAAAGCAACCACGATCAAGCGGCTTCGCAGCGGGAACAGCAATAGCAGCGACGTTGAACAAGGCGTATTGCAGCGCAATCATATCCATATCGCGACATGCGAGGATGGCGCGGTTGACGAGGTGCTGGCCGCCCTTCGTGATAGCGCCAAAACAACCGCAGCCAAGGCAAAGTTCATTCTTGCGACCGATGGCAAGACGTTACAGGCTGAAGATCTGTTCAGCGGCGAAACCATCGCTTGCGAATATGAGAAATTCCCAGATCATTTCGGTTTCTTTCTGCCGCTCGCAGGTATCACCACCGTTAAGCAAATCCGCGAAAGCTCGTTTGATATCCGCGCGACCAGCCGCCTCAACCGGCTCTATGTCGAACTGTTGAAAGACAATCCGCACTGGGCCACCGCAGAGCGCCGCCCCGATATGAACCATTTCATGGCGCGGCTGATCTTCTGTTTCTTCGCCGAAGATACCGATATTTTCAACGGTGACGGTCTATTCACCGCCACAGTTGACCAGATGAGCGCGCGCGACGCATCCAACACGCATGAAGTGATTGGCGAGATATTTCGCGCGATGGATACGAAACTGGTTAGACGGGCTGCGGCAAATATCCCGCGCTGGGCCGACGGATTTCCCTATGTGAATGGCCAGCTGTTTTCCGGCAGCACCGATGCACCGCATTTCAGCCGGATTGCGCGCTCCTATTTGCTCCATATCGGCAACCTCGACTGGACGAAGATCAATCCGGATATTTTCGGGTCAATGATTCAGGCGGTGGCGGATGATGAAGAACGCGGCGCGCTGGGGATGCATTATACCAGCGTACCGAATATATTGAAGGTGCTGAATCCGCTGTTTCTTGACGATTTGCGGACGCAGTTGGAAGCAGCTGGAGATAATGGACGTAAGCTACTCAATCTAAGAAACCGGATGGCGAAAATCCGAGTGTTCGATCCGGCCTGTGGATCGGGAAATTTTCTGGTGATTGCCTATAAAGAAATGCGCGCCATTGAGGCGGTTATTAACGAACGTCGCGGCGAGCCGGAGCGGCGCAGCGACATTCCGCTGACCAACTATCGCGGTATAGAACTGCGCGATTTTCCAGCCGAGATTGCGCGACTGGCGCTGATCATTGCTGAATATCAGTGCGATGTGACTTATCGTGGACAACAGGAGGCGTTGGCCGAGTTTCTGCCGCTCAATGCAGAGAATTGGATCACCTGCGGTAATGCGTTGCGGCTTGATTGGCTAACCGTCTGTGAGCCAACTGGGAAAGGCGGCAGCAAGATTTTTGCCGATGATTTATATGGGGCTCCATTGGATCAGGCAAAAATTGATTTCGAGAATGAAGGTGGTGAAACCTACATTTGCGGAAATCCACCTTATCTTGGTAGTAAATGGCAATCGAGTGAACAAAAATCTGATTTGAAAGCAGTATTCGCGGGGACTTCCGTTGACTGGAAATCTCTTGATTATGTTGCTGCATGGTTCGCTAAAGCTGCATTTTATGCGATTCAAACCGACACTTCGACAGCCTTCGTGTCAACCAACTCAATCTGCCAAGGGCAACAAGTTCCTATTCTTTGGAAGGAAATGTTTCGGTTAGGGCAGCGAATTTTTTTCGCTCATACTTCATTCAAATGGTCTAATCTTGCCAGTCATAATGCTGGAGTTATCGTCGTCATTGTTGGGATGTCATCCTCAGCAACAAAGGGAGCGAGTTTGTTTTCAGCTGATGAGAGCGGAAACTCTGTAAAAAGAGATGTGTCAAATATAAGCCCGTACCTTGTTGATGCTCCGTCAGTCTTTATCGAGAAGAGGAAGAAACCGAGTGATAACCGAGGAGAAATGTTATTCGGAAACATGCCTCGTGATGGTGGCCACCTTCTAATGGATGCGAGCCAACGTGCGGAGATTTTGGAAACCCATCCGCAAGCGCGGCAATTCATAAAGCGCTTTACTGGTTCGGAAGATATGATCCGTGGGAAAATTCGATATTGTATTTGGGCAAATGGTCAAAGTGAGCGTGCGTCGAGTTTCCCACCGTTGGCCCGCCGCTTCGACGAGGTAGCCGCTGAAAGGTCGCAGAGTCGAGCTGCTTCGACCAGGTCATTTGCGCAAAAAGCGCATCGATTTGTCCAAATTCAGGGAATAGCTAAGCGCCATAGTTTTATCATACCCAGGGTTAGTTCGGAACGGAGACGCTACCTACCAATAGATTTGGATTCCAACGAGACGATTGTGGCTGACAGCGCATTTGCAATATACGATGCACCGATGTGGAATTTTGCAATGATTGCTTCTCGTCTTCACCTCGTTTGGATTGGGGCAGTCTGCGGAAAGTTGAAAACTGATTTTAGATACTCAAACACAATCGGGTGGAATACTTTCCCAATTCCGAAACTAACGGCTCAAAATTTGGAGATTTTGGGGAATTCTGCACAGGCTATTTTAATGGCGCGTGAGCAGCATTACCCATTAACAATCGCCGATCTCTATGAACCCGGTGAGATGCCTGACAACCTTGTTAGAGCACACGAACATAATGACGAGGTTATAGAAAGAATTTATGCGGGTCGAAAATTCCAAAATGATACCGAACGACTAAGCAAACTCTTCGAATTTTATAGTCAAGGTCTGGGGCGATTTACATGAACATAGAAGCAATAATTCAACCCAATAAATCCACAACTTTGGCTCAAATTAAGCGAAATTTGAGTTCAGATGAAAACGTGCAACTCGATGTCGCTGTGGCATATATTACATCTTCAGGATTGAAGCCGTTCCTCAGGGCGGTTTCGTCCGACAATCTAGGAACCTTAATACCGCAAAGAATGCGGTGGATTACGTCCTTCGATTATCTTAGGACTGATCCCGCGGCTCTCGCAAAAATACTGGAACTGGATTCCCGGCGAATAAGAATAGTCGATGGGCAAAATAGCATAAGTCGTAAATGTCGTCCGCTTAGACCTTTTCATCCAAAAGTTTTCATGTTCGATGGAAAACGTACTCGTTCTGTAATAGCGGGATCGGGCAACCTGTCTTATTCCGGCCTATCACGAGGTCATGAAGCGGGCCTTGTTCTTAGGAGCAATCGAAAAAGCAATATTCAGGACAAATCTGCTCTACGCATCGTTGGTCAATTTTCGGGTTGGTTTAATAGACTCTGGCAGCATTCTGATGTGCTGACCCAAAGATTACTGCTAGACTATCAAGAGATTTATGATTCATCAGAAAACCTTAGTCACCCGAACGTTACAGAAGATGATGTTTTGCCTGAAAACGAAGTTAGAGGTGGACTATCACTTGAAGACCTTACCAAATTACGGGCCTGTCGAAGGTTTTGGGTTCAAGAAAGAAACGTTACTAAGAACCGAGGACCCAATCTTCGTGGTAATCAAATTATGCTGAAACGTATGTCGCGAGTTTTTTTTGGGGTACCGGCCCTAAACGTGTCTCGGGATACTCCACTCAAAGATCTGAAAATTGAATACGAGTCTGAGGGCCTTCGCCATTGTACATTGTCATTTAGTAACAATAGTATGGACAAACTGACGCTTCCTATCCCGGGCGACGGAGGCCCTCAAGAATACGATGATAAATGTCTACTTTTTGAAAGGCGCGCGCCGGACCAGTTTGCACTTCGAATACTAAACAAACGCAAACAACAACAGGCCGTCGCCGCCAGCAAAAAAATAAATGCTTACTTTAAGTTTAAAAGCGGGCGTGAATGGGGAGTATACTGATGCTCCGTTATGACGATTTTTTGAAGGTGTGGCTAACATGACCACCGTAAAACCCATCCCAGCGGTCACTTTTCAAACCGCTCACACCGGCGTTTCCAACAAATCAAACGAAATGGGCATGCGTCCAATGCAGGAACGCGCCTATGCCAAGCGGGGCGAGCAATATTTGCTCATAAAATCCCCGCCAGCGTCCGGAAAATCTCGTGCACTAATGTTCATCGCGCTCGACAAGTTGGCAAACCAAAACTGCAAGCAGGCGATCATCGTTGTGCCGGAAAAGACCATCGGCGCAAGTTTCGGCAATGAACCGTTGAGTGATTTCGGTTTTTGGGCTGATTGGGAGGTGAAGCCACAATGGAATCTTTGCAACGCGCCCGGAATCGACGAACCGCGCGTTGCAAAATCCAAAGTGAAAGCAGTCGGTGAATTTCTCGCCAGCGATGACAAGGTATTGGTCTGTACCCATGCGACGTTCCGATTTGCTACGGATGAGCTGGGTGTGGAAGCCTTTGACGGGCGGCTGATTGCGGTTGATGAATTTCACCATGTCAGCGCCAATCCCGATAATCGGCTGGGGAGCCAGCTCGGCGAGTATATCGGGCGCGACAAGGTGCATATGGTCGCGATGACGGGCAGCTATTTTCGCGGGGATGCCGAAGCGGTGATGGCTCCAGAAGACGAAGCGAAGTTCGATACTGTCACTTACACATATTATGAGCAGCTCAACGGATATGAATATCTGAAAACGCTCAATATCGGCTATTATTTCTACACCGGCCAATATTTGAGCGCGATTGAAAATGTGCTCGATCCGGGGCGCAAAACCATCGTCCATATTCCCTCGGTCAATAGCCGGGAGAGTACCAAGGAAAAGATCAAGGAAGTCGAGCATATCATGGATGCGCTCGGCACTTGGAAGGGCGCTGATCCGGAAACCGGCTTTCACCTGATCGAATTGCCCGATGGCAGGATAATCAAGGTTGCTGATCTGGTGGATGATGATCCGGTCAAGCGAGACCGGGTATCTGCGGCGCTGAAAGATACATCGCAGCGGAACAACCGTGACCATGTGGACATCATTATCGCGCTGGGCATGGCCAAGGAGGGCTTTGACTGGATCTGGTGTGAACATGCGCTCACCGTTGGTTACCGTTCCAGCCTGACCGAAATCATCCAGATTATAGGCCGTGCTACCCGCGACGCGAAGGGCAAGGACGTAGCCAGCTTTACCAACCTGATCGCTGAGCCGGATGCTTCCGAAGCGGCGGTCGTCGATGCCATCAATGATACGCTGAAAGCTATTGCCGCGAGCTTGTTGATGGAACAGGTCCTGGCCCCGCGCTTCAACTTCACGCCGAAAAATGCCGGGGCGCAAGATGGTTATGATTATGGCGAAGGCGGCTATGTCGAGGGCCAAACCAATGTCGGCTTCAATGAAGAACACGGACAGTTCCATTTCGAGATCAATGGTCTGGTCGAGCCGAAAAGCGAAGAAGCAAACCGCATTTGCACCGAAGATTTGAATGAGGTTATCACTGCCTTTGTGCAGGACAAGACCGCTCTTGAACGCGGCATGTTTGATGAAGAAACCGTACCGGAAGAACTGACTCAGCTCAAAATGGGCAAGATTGTCCGGGATCGCTATCCTGAACTCAGCGATGATGACCAGGAGGCAGTTCGCCAACATGCCATTGCCGCGCTCAACCTCACCCAAAAGGCGAAAGCGCTGGCCACTGGCGATGCACAGGAAGGTGATGAGTTGAAGGCTAATACCGCATTGATTGACGGTGTACGCAAATTTGCGATGGATGTGCGCGATCTGGATATTGATCTGATCGACAGTATCAATCCTTTTGAAGCGGCCTATGCCGTGCTCGCCAAGTCGATGAGCGAAGCCACGCTGAAGCAAGTAGCCTCGGTCATCGCCGCCAAGAAGGTAAATATTTCCCCGGATGAAGCTCGCGACCTCGCAGAACGCGCGTTGATTTTCAAAAAACAGCGCGGACGTCTGCCCGACATCAATTCTCAAGATGCTTGGGAAAGACGCCTTGCCGAAGGCATCGCCGCCTTTGCCCGTTACCGAGAGAAATCTAACAATGGTTGATCTCTCTGATGACGAATTGCTGGCTGAACTGGGTGTCGAGGTCGAGCAAAAGAAAGCGCGTACTTATACAGTGCGCGAAGAACGAATAATTGCGGGGTTTGAAGACGTACTGAAATTCCATGAGGAGAATGGCCGTGCGCCACAGCACGGCGAGGAACGCGATATATTCGAACGAATATACGCAGTCCGGCTGGACCGATTGCGCGAACTGGAAGAATGCCGGGAGTTACTTGCCGATATGGATGCACCGGGTTTGCTTGATACCGCAGCATGGGCTAGCGCGGCCTCTCCCAAAGATTTGGATGATGATGCTTTGCTGTCGGAACTTGGTGTCGAAACCAGCAAGGACGGCGATATTACGCAATTGCGCCATGTCCAGTCGCGAGAAGAACGGCGGGCGGCGGAGGAAATCGCCAATCGAGAGAAATGCGCCGATTTCGAAAAATTCGAGCCGTTGTTTGAACAGGTCAAAGCAGATTTGGATAGCGGAGCCAGATCAACGCGGCAATTTGTCAAGGATGCCGGGTTCTTGAAATCCGATATCGTGAAGGGTCAGTTCTTTATTCTGGGCGGTCAAGTAGCATACGTCGCGGAAGTCGGCGAAACGATAAAGGCCCCGAATGGTGAATATGATGCTCGGTTGCGAGTGATTTATTCCAACGGAACCGAAAGTGATTTACTCCGACGATCATTGCAGCGGGCGCTTTACAAGGACGACGCTGGTCGAAGGATAACCGAGCCGGAAGCCGGACCGTTATTTGCGGACCAAGAAGGGGAGGGTGACTCGGAAAGCGGTACGATCTACGTTTTGCGTAGCCAGTCCGACCATCCGATGATTGCAGAGAATCGCGAACTGATCCACAAAATTGGGGTCACTGGCGGCAAGGTTGAAAGCCGAATTGCAGGGGCAGCAAAAGAGGCCACCTATCTGTTGGCAAGTGTCGAAATCGTCGCAACTTACAAGTTGTTCAATATCAATCGCAGCAAGTTGGAAAAACTGATTCACAAATTTTTTGCCAATGCTCAATTCGACATCACGATAGAGGATCGGTTTGGCAATCCGGTAAGGCCTAGAGAATGGTTTTTGGTGCCGTTGCACACTATTCAGGAAGTGGTCGAAAAGATTGTTGAAGGGACGCTAGCGAAATTCGAATATGATCCAAAATCAGCATCGCTGCGCAAGAGAGAAAATTAAAATTGGGGGCCATATTGGGGGCCATTTCGAATGCCAAGTTTAATTAATGCATAATAATCAAAGATTTAATGATCAATTTCGATGCCTCTTCTGGCACCAGATATAGGTTCGCAAGTGTTCGTCAAAGCTTGCCAAAAACTCCCGTAAAACTACTAAATATTACGCTCAACGAATTGTGGTTGTTCGCGCCCGTTCGCTGCCAAACGCAATCTTACGGCGGCTTCGCAGAGGTGCGATTTGGGACCTTGCCACATATTTTCGCAGTTTCCTGTGGGATTGGAAATGCAATGGCTCTGAGTGATACGGCAACTCGACCCGGCTGAGGACACAAAAGCGGGCATTGTCGACTATATGTCCCTGCAATCCTGTAGTTGATGCCCCCGGATGACACTTACGGTCGAAGTAATGGAGGCGTTCAGACTTGCTGCTAGGTTGCCCAAGAGAGCAGTTGGGCAAGGACTCTACTCCCCGTCGGCGCTTCGGCAGAGTGGCATCGGCGGCACTGGATGCGCGAGCAAAGATTTTGCCACAGCGGACAAATTATATCTATGTTGCGTTGCAGCATAGATAAAGTTACCTGACCGGTTGAAACCGCCCCTCCTATCATATAACAGTTCATTGGATCTCTTCCCGCCATGATTTCTGCAAGCCATGACAAGACGACCATCTCTATGAAATCCATCATGGGGCTGATGTCGTTGTTTCTGGTCGTCGCTTGTGGCGAGCCGGCGCCTCAGGCACCGCCGCCGAAAACTGTTTCGGTGGCAGTACCGCTGCAGCGGGAGGTTGTGGACTGGGACGAGTTTATCGGCCGGTTTGAAGCCATGCAGGATGTCGAAATCATGCCGCAGGTCTCCGGTACGATCGAGCGCATCGCGTTTCGGGAAGGTGTCGAGGTCCAGAAGGGGCAATTGCTGTTCGTGATCGACCAGCGGACGTTCCGCAATGCGGTTGCCGAGGCGCAGGCGCGGATCAATCAGAATGAAGCGAGTGTGGCCAATGCGCGCACGGAGATGGAGCGGGCGCGGGAGCTGCTTGCGTTCGAGGCAGTGAGCAAGGAAGAATATGAGCAAAAGCAGGCTGCTCATCGCACTGCGGTTGCATCTCGCAGTGGTGCTGCTGCGCAGCTCAAGGAAGCAAAATTGCAGCTTTCCTACACGATGGTCCGTTCGCCGATAACCGGCCGGATTTCCGACAAGAGGGTGGCGCTGGGCGATACCGTGGTTGCCGGCCAGACGCTTTTGACCCGGGTCGGAACCGTCAATCCGATCTATTTCAGCTTTGAAGGCGCGGAAAGTTTTTACCTGAAATATATCCGCCAGGACCAACGGGGTGAGCGGCGCTCTTCACGCTATGCGCAGAACCCGGTTGAAATCCAGTTGGCGGATGACAGCGGTTACCAATGGCGCGGGCGGATGACCTTTGTCGATAATGCGATCGATCCGGATTCGGGGACAATCCGGGCGCATGCAGAAGTGCAGAATCCGGACGGGTTTCTGGTCCCGGGAATGTTCGGCAGAGCCCGATTGCTCGGCTCCGGGACCTATCAGGCTCTGCTCGTGCCCGATGAATCGATTGTCGCCGACCAGACCCGCAAGCTGCTCTACGTCATCGGAAAAGACGGCAAGGTCGCCCAGCGCGTTGTCGAAACCGGGCCGCTGGTCGAAGGGTTGCGGGTGATCCGTGAGGGAATCGCGCCGACCGAGAGAATCGTGCTCGACGGGCTCGCCGGATTACGACCGGGAACCGAGGTAAAAGCCAAACTTATCGAAATGAAGCCACGGTCTGAAAATACCGCCCCTGTATCGATCCCGGCAAAAGCACCACCGCCAACTGACGCCAAGCCGGCGGTCTAATAATGAAATTCTCCCATTTCTTTATCGACCGGCCGATCTTTGCCGCGGTGCTCTCGATCCTGATCGTGATCTTCGGTATCGTTGCCTATCCGAGCCTGCCGGTCGCGCAATATCCCGAAATCGCGCCACCGACTGTCATCGTTAGCGCTACTTTCCCGGGCGCGACTTCGGAAACCCTGGCAGAAACGGTTGCGGCACCGCTGGAAGAGTCGATCAACGGAGTCGAGGACATGATCTACATGTCGTCCTCTTCCACCGGTGACGGCAATGTGTCGATCACCGTGACTTTTGCACAGGGGGTCGATGTCGATCAGGCACAGGTTCTGGTCCAGAACAGGGTCTCCACCGCTGAACCGCGGCTGCCGACCGAAGTCCGCCAAATCGGTGTGACCGTCCTCAAGAATTCGCCGGACATATTGCTGGTATCGACCTTCTATTCCAGCGATGGATCGCTGTCGCAGCAATATGTTTCCAACTATGTCAAATTGCAGGTCATTGACCGTCTGTTGCGCATTCCCGGTGTTGGCGGGGTCCGGCAATTCGGCGGGCGTGATTATAATATGCGTGTGTGGATCGACCCTGACCGGGCCGCAGCCCGCAATCTGACCGTTGACGAGATTACCAGCTCCGTCGGCGCGCAAAATGCCCAGGTATCGGCCGGTTCGATAGGCCAGCCACCGTTTAACGAAGGCGGCACCGCTTTCCAGCTGAACATTCAGACCGAAGGACGGCTTACCACCCCGGAGCAATTCGGCGCAATCATCGTCAAGCGCGATGACCGGGGCCGTCTGACCCGGCTGCGCGATGTCGCACGAATCGAGCTGGGGGCCCAGGATTACAGCATCAATGCCTATCTGAAAGGCAAGCCGACGACGGCTGTCGGTATTACCCAGTTGCCCGGGTCCAATGCGCTGGCAACCGCGGAAGCGGTCAAAACGGAACTGGCACGGGTATCCGATGGCTTCCCTCCGGGCATGGCCTATGAAATTCCATATAATCCGACGGAGTATATCGAAGCGTCCATCGAGGCTGTGCAGAGTACGTTGATCGAGGCAATCATTCTGGTGGCTATCGTCGTTCTGCTGTTCCTGCAAAGCTGGAGAGCGGCGATCATTCCGATCATCGCAATTCCGGTATCGCTGATCGGGTCGCTGGCGATGCTCGCCGCCTTCGGCTTTTCTCTCAACAACCTGTCGCTTTTCGGCATGGTCCTGGCGATCGGCATCGTGGTGGATGACGCGATTGTCGTGGTCGAGAATGTCGAGCGTCTGATGGACGAACAGGGCCTGAGCCCGCTGGCCGCTGCGCACGAAACCATGCGTGAAGTGTCGGGCGCGCTGATAGCGATCGCTCTGGTTCTCGCCGGCGTTTTCATTCCCACCGCATTTATTCCGGGTCTTTCCGGACAGTTTTATCAGCAGTTCGCGCTGACCATCGTGAGCGCGACAATCATTTCTGCATTTGTATCCCTGACATTGTCTCCGGCTATTGCGGCGCTGCTGTTGAAGCCAAAGCAAGAGACCGAACTGCGGGACGGATGGCGCGGCTTCCCGGCGCGTTTTGCCAGAGGATTTAACAGCGGATTTGACAAATTGTCGGAAAGCTACGGCCGGCTGACGGGACGCGCCGTCCGTATGCTGCTGATCGTTTCTGTAGTTTATGCCTTGCTAATTGGCATGACGGCGTGGCGTTTTACCGAAACGCCCACCGGATTCATTCCGGCTCAGGATCAGGGTTATCTGATTGGTATCGTCCAAATGCCGCCCGGCGCTTCCTTGCAACGCACCGATGAAATCCTGTCGGAGGCGCAAAAAATTGCGCTTGAAAACAAGGCCGTCAAAGCGACTATCGCGATGGCTGGACTGGACGGAGCAACCTTCAGTGTCGCTCCCAATGCCGCAACCATGTTCATTCCCTTGACAGACCATGATCAGCGCGCCGATTCAGACGCTGTCGCCAATGAATTGCGAGGTGCCCTGTCATCAATTACCGCCGGCAATATCCTGATCGTTCCGCCACCACCGGTGAGAGGCATTGGAACCGGCGGTGGCTGGAAAATGATTGTCGAAGATCGCAGTGGCGCAGGACTGAAAGCGCTGCAGGACGTCACCATGAAAATGATGGCGGCGGCCAATGCGGAGGATGGCCTGACTTCTGCCTTTACGACCTTCAATACCAACACCCCCCGGCTGTTTGCCGATATTGACCGGGAACGGGCGGAGCAGATGGGCGTGCCGGTCGAGAATATATTCTCGACTTTGGGCACCTATCTTGGTTCGACCTATATTAACGATTTCAATTACCTTGGCCGTACTTTTCGTGTGACAGCCCAGGCCGATGCCGCCCACCGCGACCAGATCAGTGATGTCGGCAGGCTAAAAACCCGGTCTGCCGCGGGCAATATGGTGCCGCTCGATGCAGTCATGACTCTGAAGAACGACAGCGGCGCTTACCGCGTTGTGCGATACAATCTTTATCCATCGGCAGAATTGCAGGGTGATACCGTCAGCGGCTTTTCCAGCGGGCAATCGCTCGAAACGATGGAAAAATTGGCGACTGAAATAATGCCGCAGGGCTTTAACTACGAGTGGACGGAACTGGCCTTCCAGCAACAACAGGCGGGCAATACGGCCACGCTGATATTCGGCCTGGCCGTTATCTTCATTTTCCTGCTGCTGGCGGCGCAATATGAAAGTCTCGTGCTGCCGCTTGCAGTAATTCTGATCGTCCCGATGTGTCTGCTGGCAGCCATCCTGGGCATCAATCTAATGGGATTGGACAATAATATACTGACCCAGATCGGGCTGGTTGTTTTAATCGGTCTCGCTGCCAAAAATGCGATCCTGATTGTGGAATTTGCGAAGCAGAATGAAGATGGGGGAATGGAATTGCTGGAAGCGGCCCGCAAGGCAGCGGCGCAGCGTTTGCGGCCGATCCTGATGACGTCCTTTGCATTCATTCTTGGCGTGCTGCCATTGGTTGTCGGCTCCGGACCAGGAGCAGAAATGCGCCAGGCTTTGGGTGTGGCGGTGTTTTTCGGCATGATCGGCGTAACGATTTTCGGCCTGTTGTTCACGCCCAGCTTCTACGTCATCGCACGCAAATTGGGTGACAGGTTATCCAGGACGAAGGCTGATCGCGACGGGCAGTTAAAATCCGCCACGGAGACCGGAGAATGTTAAGGAAAATCGGTATAGCGCTTTCGGTTGTCGGCTTGTCTGCCTGCACTGTAGGGCCGGATTACCGGCCACCAGCGGCGTTGTCAGATAGCTCTGCCACGCTGGCCGAAACCGATAATAATCCCAATATCATCGTCGCCGAACTGCCGGAGAAATGGTGGCGATTATTTGATGACCCAGTGCTCGACAGACTGGTCGACAAGGCCCTGCGCAACAATATCGACTTGCGCATTGCAGCTGCCAATTTGCAAAGATCTCGCGCCTTGCTCGCCGAAACCGGTGCAGGACGCCTGCCGGTCACGACGTCCAGCTCATCGGCGACCCGGAACCGTTCGGCTGCATCCAGCACTTCGGCGGGCGATTCTGGTCCGGTGACATATGACTATTTCTCGGTCGGCTTCGATGCTTCTTATGAAGTCGATCTGTTCGGAGGTGTCAGCCGCTCGATCGAGGCTGCCCGATCCGACTCGCAGGTCGCGCAGGCGACGCTCGATGCTGCCCGTGTTGCGATTGCGGCCGAAACCGCGCGGACCTATATGCTGGTCTGCTCTTTCGCGGTTCAGGAGCAGGTTGCCCGGGAAACAGCGAAGCTGCAGGAAAAAACCCAAGATCTTACGCAGCGGCTGCTGCAGGGTGGGCGCGCCAATCGCCGGGACGTTGACAGCGCCACCTTGCTGCTGGAACAAACCCGCGCGCAGATACCCGCATTCGAGGCAGAGCGCCGCGCTTCCTTATACGCGCTTGCCGTATTGACCGGCGATCCTCCAGCCCAGGCCGACAGCGAGGCCGCTGCCTGCAACGCCTTGCCAAAGATCAATATGGCAATTCCGGTTGGCGACGGTCGTACACTGCTTGCCCGCCGTCCCGATATCCGGGCGGCGGAACGGCAACTGGCCGGTGATGTCGCTCGTATTGGCGTGGCGACCGCGCAGCTTTACCCGTCGATCAGCTTGCTGGGCGGCATTTCGCTTGGTGCGAACGGGACCGGTGATCTGGCCGAGGGCGATTCCTTTGGCTATTCCATTGGACCGCTGATCAGCTGGAATTTCCCGTTCAACAACGCCGCCCGTGCAAAGGTGCGACAATCCGAAGCCGTTGCTGACGGAGCACTGGCCCAGTTTGACAAGGTCATTCTGACCGCGCTTCAGGAAACCGAGCAGGCCTTGGCCCGCCTGGACGGGGCAATCGCCCGCGAACGCTCCCTCGACAAGGCTGTGGCGGCGAGCGAAAGCGCCGCCCATATCTCCCGCTTGCGCTATGATTATGGCGCGGACAATTTGTTCCAGCTCCTGGATTCTGAAAAGGACAGGGCGTCCGCGCGCGCCGCTGCTGCCGCAGCTGGAGCAGACCGTCTCGCTGCTCAAATCAGTCTGTTTAAAGCATTGGGTGGAGGATGGCAAAATGCGCCGGACGTACAGGTGAAACAGGTCGCGAGGGATTAGGGGCAATAGCTTAACGGTTAATATCGCCGGATTTTTTCGATCTCCCGGCAAATAGCATTGCAAATCTCGTCTGCTGCAATTGATCGCGATTGAATTGCGGATGGAGTTTTTTCCAAATCTACCCCGGGCTTTGGCCGGCAATCAACTGAAGCATACCGCCCCGGTCGGGTTCGTCATGCGATGATCACGGGCGGTAGCGAGTGCGCGGCCTCGGATCCAGAGCGGCAGGAGCAGATTTTCGGCCCTGTTCCGCCGGAGTATTGCCGGCAATTTGTGTCCCTTTCAATCGCTTAGATTGAGCTGAATGGCAGTAGAGGCTGAATTGCCTGCGACAACGCCCGTTAACGCAAAGGGTAGGGAAGATTATTGCGTGAAACATATGTTTAGTCTTGGCTTTTTGTCGGTTTGGAGAGAGCTCTCTTCAGCAAGCCGTGATGCTGTCCTGCTATCGTTATTGGCGGCGGGCAGCTGGTTCATGATCGCGGGGAGCGAAGCCGAAAGCCGTTTTCGCGATTGGGCTTTTCAATATCCTACCCATGCCATTGATCGTATCATTCTCGGTTTCATTCTGTTTTCAATATGCTCGAGCATATTCGCCTTGCGACGTTATGCGGATTTGCGTTCGGCAAATGTTGCGCGCGATACCGCTGAACAGCATTTGCTCGTCAAAGCCTTTGAAGACCCGCTGACCGGATTGCTCAATCGCATCAAATTTCAACGCCTGGTCGAGGACAAGCTCGCCGCAAATATAGAAACGCAAGCGCTAAGCGCGATATTCTATCTCGATCTGGATGGCTTCAAATATGTAAATGATACATTTGGCCACAGTGTCGGTGATGTCATCCTGCAAAAGGTGACGCAGCGGCTTCACCTGGCAATGCGGGAAGTCAATCTCGATGACGCGCCGGTCGAAGATGTGGTCATCTGTCGAATGGGTGGCGATGAGTTCACCATATTCCTGAATCATTTTGAATCCTGCGCACTGCCGCGAAAAATTGCACAAAGGATATTGCGGGCGATGGCAGAGCCGTTCGAGCTCGGCTCGAAGAGCATTTCGATCAGCTGCAGTATCGGCGTTGCCATGAGCCCGGAATTCGGCTTCGATTTTACCGCGCTGCTGCGCGCTGCGGACGCCGCCATGTACCATGCGAAGAATGATGGTAAAAATTGCATCACCTTTTATTCGAAGGAGATTGATGACGATGCCCTGAGAATTTCCAATCTTGAGCAAGACCTGCGGAAGGCCTTGGCGGAAGACCAGTTTGAATTATATTTCCAGCCGGTTTTCGACTCCCGCACGCTAAAAATCTCGTCCGCAGAAGCCCTGATCCGCTGGAACCATCCGACTTCAGGTATGATAATGCCCGATACTTTTATCCCTGCTGCCGAAAAGCTGAACATCATCAACGAAATTGGCGAGTGGGTGCTGATCGAGGCGATCAAGCACATAGCAAAATGGTCGGAGGAAGGCATTCCGATCAAGATTTCCATCAATGTATCGTCAAACCAGCTGCGTCAGATGGAGTTTGCCGCGCTCGTCAAAGCTTCGCTGGCTTATTGGAAGGCCAAGCCTGAATTGCTGGAGCTTGAAGTCACCGAGAGCGCTTTCATGGAGCAGATGGAAATGGCCGCCGACCGATTCACGCGGCTTAGTTCGATTGGCGTGTCACTGGCAATGGACGATTTCGGCACCGGCTATTCCAACCTCGCAAAATTGACCCAGCTGCCGTTCCAGCGATTGAAGCTCGACCGGTCGCTGCTGACGGGGCTGGTCGAAAGAACAGACGAGCGGACTTTGGTACATGCCATTGTCGCGCTGGCCTCCGGACTGAACCTCCAGTCGGTAGTGGAAGGGGTGGAAACCGAAGAGCAGCTCGCCATCCTTCGGGTGATGGGTTGTGACCATGTCCAGGGCTATCTTCTGTCCAAACCCTTAAAAGAGACGGAGTTTATCCGTTTACTGGAACAGCAGGCATTCGAGCCGATGCAGGCTTCGGGGCAATGATGACAATCGCGAGTGTTCTTATCACGATGAAAAAACTAACCAGATCGACGATCGGGTCGATCGCGCTTTTTTCCGTGTCCGCGACTGCGGCACATGCACAGGTCGACGTGTCGGACGATGATGCGATCACCGTCGAGGATGCTGCGGATCAATCCGGATCGGACAATTCGCTGCTTGATATCCCGCTTGAGGATCTTTTGACTTTGGAGGCGACATCGGTTGCCAAGAAACGTCAAAAAATGGGTGACGCCGCCGCGGCTATTTTCATTATCACGCAGGAAGATATTCGCCGTTCGGCTGCGAGCTCAATTCCGGATTTGCTCCGCATGGTTCCAGGCGTGGAAGTGGCGACCATCCAGAATTCTGCCATCACTGTAACCGCTCGCGGTTTCAGCGGTCGCTTCGGCAATTCGCTTTTGGTTATGATAGATGGACGCACCATTTACACACCGAGCCTGTCCGGGGTTCTTTGGGATCAGCAAATGCTGGCCCTCGACGATATTGAACGGATCGAAGTTGTTCGGGGACCTGGTGCCACATTGTGGGGCAGCAATGCGGTGAATGGCGTTATCAACATCATCTCGAAACATAGTAGTGACGTGCAAGGTGGCACGGCGGATGTCCGGATTGGCTTTGATAAACAGCAAGCCAATGGCTCTTACGGCGGCCGTTTGAAAGACAATATCAGCTACCGGCTATATGCAAATGCTAGTTATACCGATGGCTTGCTCGACGAGAATGGTACAAAGCTGACCCGTCGCTATAAAGCTAAAGCCGTCGGCGCGAGAATGGATTACGAGCCAAACGGAGCGGATGCTTTTACGTTGCAAACGGAATATTCGGACGGCGAGTTCGAGATTCCAGCTCTGAACGTCAGGGACGATCTTCTGAACCCCGGATATGACTTGGTCCGTTATCAGAGCGACTTTTCTGCTGCCCATATCCTGGGCCGATGGACGCATGAAAGCAGCGAAGACCTGGACTGGTCGGTTCAAGCCTATTTCGATAGGGTGAAGAGAACGGCCTATGGAGGAGATCTTCAGCAGGATGTGTTCGATCTCGACTTGGGCCTGCGCTGGCAAGCCAATGACATACATGAAATCAACTTGGGCCTCGGCGCCCGTGCTTCCACGGACTCATTGATCTCTGATACCAATTTTGCGTTTAGCAACGAGAAGCGCAACGACAAGTGGCTCAGCGGTTATGTTCAGGACGAAATCACTCTTGTTCCCGATCGTTTGAGCCTCACCATCGGCTCCAAGATCGAGTATAACAACTTCACCGGGATCGAGCTTCAGCCGAGTGCACGAATGATGTTCCATCCGGAGCCAAATTTTGGAATATGGGCGGGTGTTTCCAGAGCGACGCGCACGCCATCCGGTTTTGAACGGGACGCAGAACTTCGGCTGACTGTAGAACTTCCCGGCACAGCCAATAACCCGATTTCTATACCCCTCTATCCCGTGCTTCTGGGTGATCAGGACCTCAAGGCTGAGCATTCGATCTCTTATGAGCTTGGTTTCAGAGCCGAAATTGCGGTGGGCTGGTCGCTGGATGTTGCAGCATATAGAACCGTCTATTCCAGCGTCGTGACACTGGACCAGATTGGCCCGAATCTGATTTTTCAGGACCCGTTTCCATTTCCCCTTGGCGTGGAGGTCCCGCTGGTGTTTGCCAATAACGGCGAGGCGAAAACCTGGGGCGCCGAGATTGCCATGTCGGGCAGAATTACGCCGTGGTGGAAAGTCGATTTCGCTTATTCGCACTTGAACATGAGGACGGGGCTGACCGCAGAAGCATTATCGGCAACCAGAACCGTTATCGATCAAAATTTGTCGCCCGAAAACCAGTTCAGCATTCGCAATGCCATTGATCTCGGTGAAAGTTTTTCCTTCGACAGCCAGTTCCGGCATGTCGGCGCATTGAGAGACAATGTGCCCAGCTATAACAGCGCTGATATACGCCTGACTTACCGGCCGATCGAAACGGTCGAACTGTCGCTCATCGGAGAAAATCTGCTGCAAAAACGACGGCTGGAATTCAATCAAACGGACTTTCCTGCCCCTGCCGGATATGTTTCGAGGACTGCCTCGTTACAGGCCCGGGTGCGGTTTTGAGGAGGCGGGGGATGAACATGACACACCGCTTTTTAAAAATCGGAATAGCTACAACTGTGTTGACCATGCTGATAGCGCAACCGCTGCATGCCCAGTCGAGCCGCTCCAATGGTCTGAAAGCCGCTATTATTTACAATGTGCTTCGCTTCGTCAGTTTTCCCAGCGGAAGCAATAGCGGTTTGCTAAACCTTTGTGTCGCTCGCAGAATGAGCGCGACGAGCGATGTGGCCGCGCTGAATAACAAACCGGTTGGCAATCGGAAGATCAGCGTCCGCTATGTCGATCCGGGAGCTTCTGATCTCTCATCTTGTCACGTCGCCTATATCGGTTCCAGTTCGTCTGCACATGTTGGCCGCATCAAACAGCGCGGCCTGTTGCTGATCGGCGATGACCATGATTTCATTCGATCCGGTGGCGCTATCGGTCTGGTGAAATTCGGCAATCAGATCCGTTTCGAGGTGAATGCCGGTTCGGCGCGACAATCGGGCATAGCGATCAGTTCGAAATTGCTGCGGCTGGCTTCCAGGGTGAAGCAATGATGCAATTATTTCATTTGGCCGCGCTCAGGCACATGTCCTTCCGTTCGAAGCTGACGCTGTTCACTCTGGCAACCGCAGCCTTTGCGTTGCTGATGTCTTCTGTCGGGTTATTGGGACTGCAATATTATAACAACCAGATCGCCGCCCAGCAGCGGTATAATCAGGTTACCGAAGTGCTTGCGGCCAATCTGAGCGCCGCGATCCTGTTTGATGACAAGATCGCCGCGAACGAGAGCCTGAGTTCCGTGCGCGGTATCAACGATCTGCTCTGGGTCGGCGCTTATGATGCGTCCGGACGTAAAATTGCTTCTTATGCCAACGAAGAGTCGATCGTTTCCGCCGGTGCAGACCGATCGTTGGAAAGCAATATGGGGGATAAACAGATCATCACTCCGGTTATGGCAAATGGTGAAATGGTGGGAGAATTGCGGGTTGCTGCGCATCGCAAGACCTTGACGACCATTATCGCCGACAGTGCACCAAGCACCATTATCATGTTCATCATTTGCATCACGCTGGCATTTTTCGTGGCGCGCTTCCTGGGGACGATGGTGTTTCGTCCTCTTGCCAGCATGTCCCAGTCGATGGAACGTATCGGCCGGTCCGGCAATTTTTCGCTCCGTCTGGCCAGCGATGCCGATCCTGATTTTAATGTCATAGTCCGCAGTTTCAACGGGATGCTTGGCGAGATTGAAAAGCGGAACGGAGAACTGTCCCAATCTGCTGAACGGCTCGAAAAAGCGAAGGATGACGCCGAGCATGCAAATCTGGCAAAATCGCAATTTCTGGCCAATATGAGCCATGAACTGCGGACGCCGCTAAACGCTATCATCGGTTATACCGAAGTGCTGCAGGAAGAATTGCACGCGGCGGGAATGGACAGCTCCATTGACGATATCAAATGGATTTACAGCTCCGCCCAGCAGCTATTGGGCTTGATCAACGGCATACTTGACCTGTCGAAGATCGAAGCTGGCGGTATGGAAATTGAATATCACGATTTTGACCTCGGGAAACTCATGGACGAAGTGGTTGCCATGCTTGAGCCAATTGCCGCAGCCAAAGGCAATAAGCTGATGATACAGATGGATGAGACGATCCGGATGATGCGATCTGATTCCACCAAGCTGCGTCAATGTCTGCTCAATCTTGGCAGCAATGCCTGCAAGTTTACGGAAAATGGTCATGTTGTCATCGTCGTTAGAAAGAAGGATGATGATATCATGTTCTCGATTTCCGACACTGGCATCGGCATGTCGCAGGAACAGATGGACCGGCTGTTCAAGCCATTTTCCCAAGCGGATTCCTCAACCACGCGACTGTTCGGCGGAACCGGCCTCGGCCTGTCGATTACCGGGCGCTTCGCTGAAATGCTTGGCGGTAATGTCAAAGTCGAAAGTTCGCTTGGTACGGGTTCGACATTCAGCATGTGGGTCAAGGCAAATGCCTTGCCCGATGCGCCAGGACAAGCTTCGATTGAACGACTGGATATCGACGTTCTCGAAGCGCAGGAGCGGTATCGGTCAAGCTCCTTGCCACTGGCCCTGGTTGTCGAAGATGAACCCAGCGCACAGAGGCTGCTGTCGAAGCTGGTCGAGCAAGCCGGCTATAATGTGATCACTGCTGCTAACGGCGAAGAGGGGCTCGAGAAGGCAGAAATTTATCAACCGGATCTGATATTCCTGGATATCGATTTGCCGAAAATCGACGGCTGGCAGGTGCTCGATGCATTGGAAGCCGACAGCAGTTTGAGTTCAATCCCGACGATTGTCGTCAGCGTCGATGATAATCGCCGCCGAGCGTTGGAAAAAGGCGCCTGCGATCATTTCGTCAAGCCGGTTAACCGGGTAGATTTTTCCGATATATTATCGCTCTATTCACTGCGCCAGAAAGGCTGTGTTCTCATCGTCGATGACGATGAAGGCACTGTCCATCTCTATCAACGGGCAATCGCGCAGATGGGATATAGCACGCGCGCTGTTCAAAGCGGATCGAAGGCGATGGCAATATTGGCTGACGAAAAAATTGATTTCGTTGTTACGGATCTGAAGATGCCGGACGTAAACGGTTTTCAGCTTCTGGATCATATATCGCAAATGGACGTCGAAACCCGACCACCTGTTTTCGTCGTCACGGGCAAGCTTCTGAGCGATCAGGAACGCGCAAAGCTTGAAGGGAAGGTCGCCAAAATCCTGCCAAAAAATGGCATCAGCCCGAGAAAACTGGTCGCCAGTATCGGGGCTTTTGGTGACAAAATCGATCAGGAAACTACCGACAAGGACGCAGACGATTCTCCCTCGATTTTGACCACAGGAATTGGAAGCAGGCCTTGATGATGCAGAATAAACATCCAATCGAACCAGCCGTTGTGAAAATTCTTGTCGTCGACGACGTGGAGGCGAACCGGGCACTTTTGTGCCGTCGGCTGGGCAAGGCCGGCTTTGTCGCTGCTGCCGTCGACAGCGGTATAGCGGCGCTTCAATCCATTGAGGAATCAATCCCCGATATCGTCTTGCTGGATTATATGATGCCGATGATGAACGGCGTCGAGGTGCTGAAACAGCTACGCGATATGGATGCAACCAAATCGCTGCCGGTCATCATGGTCACCGCCCGTACCGAAGGGGAAGCGGTCGTTGAGGCTTTGTCGGCCGGAGCGGATGACTATGTCACCAAGCCTATCGATTTTGAAGTGCTTTGCGCGCGGATGGCATCGCAACTGAGCAAGAAGCAGGATGCAGTTGAAATCCGGCGAACCAATAATGTTCTCGACGAGCGCGTCATTATCCGCAGCATGGCGCTGGCCGATATTCAAAACGAGCTGCAGGACGAAATCGCCAGAAGGCGCAGTCTGGAAGAGAAGCTGGCCGGTCTGACAGATGACGGCTTGCATGTTGTCGGCACCGATGATCATTCCGACTTGGCCAGAATTTTGACCGAGATAGATAGCCTGGTTTCAGGCATCTTCACGGTTGCTTCCGAAGGCCGGCAAGTCAATCTCGCGACCCTGCTCAATCTCAAGGAAAAAATATCAGAGGCGCTCCGCAACGTCGGCGCGTAGCTGAACAATCCGCCTACGGGCAGGCACCAACATCGGCATATTTTACACACATATACATAAGACCGGCTTGATGAGGAGCATCATGCCGCTGAATAGCACGCCCTCGACGCCGGTTGCGGCGGGGGGCGAGGCAAGGGTGGGTCCAAAAAAGGTAGCTACCCGCTCATCTTCCGGTTTTTGTGGCGCTGATCAGGCAATAGCGTAAAATCGACCGGCGATAGGCCCATTGGAGAAACCGGCCGGTCACTGCATATTTGAGCCGTCTTGACGCTCCAAGCTTTCCAAGCTTTCCGCTTTCCCGAAACCTCCGGATGAATCGTGCAAAGCCGGGCATGACATGGTCGCTGATATCGATGATGCCGATCTCGCTGAAACCCGCTTCCTGCAACTGGCGCAGATATAAGTCCCGGTGCACCATATTGGCCTCTGCAATTTGCGAGCGTTTCAGCATCCAGCGCAGCAACCGGTGCGTGAAGGAACCGGTCCGGTGCTGATCCGATAATATGAAGTCGGTCAGCCCGAGCCGCCCCGCCGGCGCGAGATGCTGGTGCGTCAGCGTTATAAACGCCACCCGATCGGGAAAATGATAGGCGCAATCCAGGGCCAGGACATGGCTGGTCTTGTTTTCGCCCAATGCAGCTGTCCAAGCTTCGGGATCGTTGATGTCACGCTGCATGATAGCCGTCGCGGCCGCCGGAAATCCCGCCTTTGTAAGTTTGGCCCTAGCATATTCTGTCTGGCTGCGGGACAGGTTCGCACCTCGAATCCGAGCCACGCGAAAATGCTCCAGCCAGAGCAGCAATTGGTCGCCGCAACCGAAGCCGGCATCGAAGACCACCGACTGGTGGTCCAACCCGGCCTTTTCTCCCAGCAACAGCGCTAGCGCGCGGCACGCGTCAGAATATTCCGTCTCGCTTTGCCAATATCCGAGATTGCCCCAGGACCGGCCTTCGCGATTGAGCGCCACTTCCGCCAGATCGTGAAATTCGGCCATCGCTCAGGCCGCAGCGGGAGCGCTGGCTTTCCACGGTATGGCAGCACCCAGATGTTCCGCCACCACGACCGATGAATCGACCGCAGCCTCGAGCAGGGGAATTTTTTCCGCCATATAGGAGCCGCATAGCCATAGCCTGTTGCTGGGCTGGCTCTGGCATTCGCGCAGCGCGATGACGATCTTGCGGCTGTCCCGGGTCACCGTTGGCCGGGTAAAATCAACTCTGGCCAGTTCGCGATTTGGGGCGATTCTGCGCATCGGGTTCCAGGTCTGGAATATGGTTTCCTGACCGGACAGGCGGGCAATCGCCTTGGTCAGATCCACCGACACTTCGGCGCGGCCGGCATCGCGTGGGACATGATAGCTGACCGGGGACAGGCCCTTTGCCGGTGCCGGCAGGATTCCCTGATCGGTATGCACGCTCATGGTCGATCGTTCGAATGGGATGCGATTTAGCAAAGCCCGGCGGTCATCAAATCCGGATAGCATCGCTGCGGCCTGATGGGCTTGAGCGGCGATCACGACCTGATCAAAATGCTGAACCGCGCCTGCTTTTGTTGCCACTCGAAGCTGCTGCCCGTCCGGTTCGATCACGGCAACTGGACTGTTCGTTCTCAACTCGACATCGACCAGCATGCGCGGAACAATATCACCCACGCCCTTTGCCGCGCTCATGATCCCTATTTCGTGCACGCCGCAGGTCAGATATTCGAGCATGAGATCGGCCGGATAATCGCGCACCGCCTGATAGTCGCAAGTGCAGGTCACCGACATCATCGGCAGCAGGACAGTATCGACAAATTCGCGGCCCGCCCCAGACTGCTGCAAATATTCGCCGAAGGACATCTCGGTCAGATCGGCTCGGTCCATATCTCGTTTCGCCCGAGCAAAAAACCGTTGGCTCTGCAGACCGATGGTCCAGGCCGCCGGGCTCAGCCAGCTGCGGCCTTTCAAATGGGACAACCGCGCCTTGCCCCAACGGACGTTGCCATAATGCAGGATGACATGGCCCGCTTCGTTGGAGAATATACCGCTATGATCGCTGGTCAGCATCTCGACGCCAATATGGTCATAAAGCGCGATCAGACTGTCATAATAGCCGTGGCAGAATATCCGCAGCGGGATGTCGATCCGTCGGGTGATGTCATTGCTGACATAATCGACGCTATGCGCGCCCATGCCGGCCCGCGCCTGGCTTTCAAAAACGGTGACCTGGTATTTGTCTTTCAGCAAATAGGCGGCAGACAGACCAGCAATACCGGTACCGATAACGGCGAGACTGGGTTTTGCCGGCTGGTCCGTGCTCGCTCCCATCAGGCGTAATAAGCCACGCTTTGCATTGCGGTCGCGATCAGTTCGCGGCGGCTGTTCCAAATACTCATATATTGGCTGCTCGCGCCGTGATCGGCATGGTGGGTGTGGGAATCGATCAGCCACCAGCCGTTCTCGGTCGAGAGCTTCTCGGCGATGATGTTAACCTGCCAATTCATCGAACTGACCATAGCGTTCTTGTCCAGCAAACCCATCACTGAAGGCGGCAGGCTGTCGCACATGCAGATGATTTCAGCCACAGGATCGAGCCCGTCGCGCTGTTTCAGCCGCATCCAGCGGGTCAGGCGGTTGGTCTTGGTACTGGTGTCGATCCGTTTCCCGACATATTCCATATTTGAAGTGAAAAATTGCGGTGGTCCGCTGTGCAGATCGGTGTCTCCGGGTAGCGGGGGAAAGGCCGGCCCGATAATGTCGGATGTCTTCACTTCGGTTGGACGGGGCGCTGCAAAAATGAAATTGCAGTGCAGGCCGAGACCCTTGTCGCCAAAGATCTCTGATTGCACGAAAGCGGTGCTTTTGCCGCGCCGGAGCATGGCGGCCTCCGCAGTCAACGTGCCGAATAGCGGTCCGGTGAAGGCAATTTGCGCCGATCGGAGCGGCGGAAGGTCAGCTTCGATATGGCTGGCGGCCTGATAGGCAAGCGCGCCGGAGAGGCCGCCGAAGGCAGTGCGTCCCTGCGTCCAGCTTTGCGGCAAGGTGACCGGATTTCCGGATCCGCCAGCCCCGCATTGGTTAAGCAGGTCGGCAAGGGCGATGGGTTGAGGATGTTTGTCTGTCATGCTTTCCGCTTATCGGGCTAATCGGCTGAAATCCACTGGTAAGTTTGCTGTCGACATTTACAAAAGCCGAGATTTGATTTATAGCTTTGGTGAATTTTCAAACTCTTACTGAAAGATTTTGTGATGAGTTACACCAGCACCCTGACCCGCGCCGATCTTGCCGATACGATGAACCGGCAGGTTGGCCTTTCGCGTGCCGATAGCGCTGTCATGGTGGAATCGATTCTTGACCATATGATCGAGGCGCTGGTCGATGGCGAGAATGTCAAGATTTCAGGATTTGGTACCTTCGTATTGCGCGACAAGGGAGAGCGCACCGGACGCAACCCCAAGACGGGCGTAGAAGTGCCGATCGCGCCGCGTCGGGTTTTGACCTTCCGCGCCAGCCAAACGATGCGTGACAGGATAATCGCTGCAGGTTAATGGACCCGGCGAACCGGGGGAGTAGAGTATGACCAAGGAACAAGGCGCTTTCCGCACGATCGGTGAACTGTCCAAGGAACTGGGCATCAAACCCCATATACTGCGCTATTGGGAAGACCAGTTTGCAATATTGACCCCGCTTAAGCGGGCTGGTTCACGGCGCCATTACCGGCCAGAAGATGTCGCGATCGTCAAAACGATCAGCCGTCTGCTCAACGAAGAAGGTTATACAATCAAGGGCGCCCGCAAATTTCTGGCCGCGCGGCGAAGGGGACCGGAAATGGTAGAGGATGCACCGCAATCTGTCTCCGCAGCACTGCCATTGGTGGAAAATAGCCATGAGGATAACAGCCTGATTCTGGTGGAACTGAAGTCCATTCGCGATCAGCTGACGAACGCCCTTAACCACGCTTAGTCGTAATCTGGTCCCAGTTCCGGATCGAGATCACGCGGCCGGGTGAACCGGTCGAGCGTGCCGCATTTTTCGGTAATATCGGCCCAACTATCGATAGCGAGCGTCATTTCGGCCAGTGTGGCCGTCGGGTATTTTGTTTCCACTTCGTCGCGGGCTGGCGAGGTTCCGTCGTCGGGGACCAGATCGAAAATCAGGTCTTCCAGACCGGGATTATGACCTACCATCAGAACATGCTTTGCCTCCGGTCGTGCGCCGCGAAGCACATCTAGCAGCGTGGCCGAAGACGCGAGGTAGATTTTTCGGTCCCAGGTCGGCTCCATCGCCAGAGCGCTGGCTTCCTCCACATTTTCGAGCGTCTCGATCACCCGTACGGCGGGGGAGGCGAGAATCTGATCGAAGGTCAATCTTTTGCGCTGGATGAAGCGGCCCATCACCGCCGCAGCGCGCTTGCCCTTCTCGTTAAGTGGCCGGTCAAAATCGCGGTCGACCGGATCGTCCCAGCTGGATTTGGCGTGGCGCAGGAGAGTGAGTTTTTTCATTGCCGATTGTCATGCATCAAACTTGTTTCAGTTGGAAGACCGGATTGCGGCATTTGCGATTTTGCCCTGCGGATCTCGGCCAGCGCTTGTTCCAGCGGCATGCGTTCGACCGGCGTTCCTTCGGGAAAGGCGCTGAGCAGGCGCGACGGGAAAGCGGATGACAGGATGACAAAATGACCATGATCGTCGGAGCGGCGGATGATCCGGCCAAAGGCCTGTGCCAGTCGTGCGCGAATGATCCGGTCGTCATAGGCGGTGCCGCCACCGGCCAGTCTCCGGGCACGATGGAGGATATTGGGACGGGGCCAGGGCACCGACTCCATCACCACCAGCCGCAGACTCTGGCCGGGCACATCGACCCCGTCGCGCAGGGCGTCGGTTCCGAGCAGGCTGGCTTTCGGATCATCGCGGAAAATGTCGACCAATGTGCCGGTATCGATCGGGTCGACATGCTGGGCGTAGATCGGTAATCCGCTCTGCGCCATCCGGTCGGCGATCCGGGCATAGACCGTGCGCAAGCGTCTGATCGCAGTGAACAGGCCGAGCGTACCGCCGCCCGATGCTTCGATCAGCTGGGCATAGGCACCAGCAAGCCCCGCCATATCGCCGCGCTTCACGTCGGTGACAATGATGACCTTGGCCTGATTGGGATAATCAAACGGGCTGGCGACTTCGAATTCCTGGGGAGCATGGGCAAGATGTACAGCGCCGCTGCGCGCCCGCGCGGTCTCCCAGCCACCGCCACCTTTCAATGTCGCGGAGGTAATCATCACGCCATGAGCCGGCTTGGTTACGACCTCGGTAACCGGGACGGTCGGATCGAGCCAGTGGCGGCAGATGCCGACATCATATTCACGGCCTTCATAGCGGTCAATCATCAGCCAGTCGACGAAATCGGGATCGGCAGGACCACCGATACGCGACAATAAAGAGAGCCAGCCGGACAAGGTATCGCGGCGCCAGCCGAGGCTCGCCAAGGCGCCTTCCATCCGTGCCCGCGCTGGCGCGTCCATCCAGTCGGGACCTTCCTCGATCAGATGCTCGATCCGCTGGCCCAGTCGCACCAGAGGCTTCAACAGGGCATCCATCGCCGTTGCGGCATTGGCGACGGCATCGATCATCGGGCCTTCGACATCGGTCAGTTCGGTTTCCAGCCCGTAGCCCGCATCGGCGCTCTGGCTTTCGTCGCGGGCGAAGACCATCGCGCGGACCTCCTGCAGCAGTGCCTCGATCGGGCCGAAAGCCTCGCCTTCCCCAATCCGCTGGAGCCATCCGTCTGCGGGCATCGCCTCGGCTGCGAGACGGGCGCTCTCGATCGCGCGGCCGCCTTCCTCGTCATAAGACGCGAGATCGGCCAAGCGCGCGGCGAGTCCACGACGGCGGCCCCGGTTTTTCGTTTCCGGTCCGATCACCCAGCGGCGGATCTCGATCGTTTCCTGCCCGGACAGCCGCGCTGCAAACATCGAGTCTGCGGCGTCGAACAGGTGATGGCCTTCGTCAAAGATCAGTCTCGTTGGCGGATTCTGCTGTTCGCGTCCGCGGGCAGCGTTGACCATCACCAGTGCGTGATTGGCAATGACGATATCGGCCTGCTGGCTGGCACGCGCCGCTTTTTCGATGAAGCATTTGCGATAATGCGGGCAGCCGGCATAGACGCATTCGCCGCGCCGGTCGGTCAGCGCTGTGGCGCCATTGCGGCGGAACAGGGTGGTCAGCCATCCCGGCAGATCGCCGCCGACCATATCGCCGTCCTTGCTATAGGCCGCCCAGCGCGCAACCAGATGGGCAAGGATCGCCGCTCTTCCCGCAAAACCGCCCTGCAGGGCGTCTTCGAGATTGAGCAGGCAGAGATAATTTTCCCGTCCCTTGCGCACGACGACTTTCTTGCGGAATGTTTCTTCGTCCGGATAGATACGGCGGGTTTCCCGGTCGAGCTGCCGTTGCAGCGCCTTGGTGAAGGTTGAAATCCATACTGCACCGCCGGCTTGGCGCGACCAGAGCGAGGCGGGCGCCAGATAGCCGAGTGTCTTGCCAATCCCGGTGCCCGCTTCCGCCAGCAGCATATTGGGTGCGCCCTTGATCTTGCGCGGATTGAAAATCTCGCTGACCGCGGTAGCATAGCTTTTCTGGCCTTCACGCTCTTCCGATCCTTCCCCGGTTAGAGCGTCGAGTCTGGCGAGTGTCTCCTGCTTGTCCACGCTGATTGATCTGGGAGCAGGGCGCGGCGCCTCTTCCTCCCATTCATCCAGTTTTGAGAACAGCCAACGTTCGGCCTGCGCAGGCTTTTCAAGCAGCTTGCCCACTTCCTGCGCCCAGGGCCAGCGCAGACGGTAGAGCGCCTGCGCGCTGCTCCATGCGCCCTCGCGTTCTTTCCAATAAGGTGCTTTCAATCCTTCTAATAGCAAGCTTGCGGCTTGCCGGTAGAGAGCCGCTATATCGGCCTCCTGATCCGGCGGGGTCAGGCCGAGTGTCTTGGCAAGGCCCGCCGGCGTCGGGACGATGAATTGCGCCGGATGGATGAAGGCGTACAGCTCAAGCAGATCGAGCCCGGACAGATCGGGATAGCCGAGCCTTTGTCCCAAAAGCGGGGCATTGAGCAGGATATGCGGCGTTTCCGCGACTCGGCCAATCGCTTCGCCCTTGCCAATCGCACGGGTTTCGCCCTTGCTCGAGCAAATCCAGATGCCGCTATGGCTCGCGTGGAGCGCGGGATAGGGGAGTGGCGCGACCATTTAGCCGCCGACGACCGGTACGCCAGCGAACCACGGATGAAGGAACAGCAGAACGGCATAGAGTATCGCCGCAATCACCAGACTCAGCAATTCGCGGCCTGCTGTAGCGACCTTGGCGGGCTTTACCCATGCGCCTTCGTTGCGGGAAACGGTGATGATCGAGACCAGTGCCCAGAGGCCGAGACCGCCGAACAGCACCAGCGACTTGTTGTCTCCATTGGCAAGCAGATGGCCGACTGCCCAGATCAGCACACCGGTCAGCATCGGATGGCGGATCCATTGCCGGATTCGCGACGCCCCTTGTGCTGCGCCGAGCAGCAGGATCGCGACAAACATCAGCGTCATATTGGCATGGCGGCCCCAGGCGGGCGGATCATAGGCAAATTCTGCCGGAGTCGCGCGCCAGCCGAAGATCATCAGGGCGAGCGAAACCAGCAACAACAGGGCCACCAGACCCTTGTGCGGCCCTTCACCGATCGCGCTCTGGATTGAGGCGCGCAGGCCCGGCGTCACCGACTTCATCAGATGTACCAGGCTCCACAGCAGAACCCCCGTTATCAGCATTTCCATGTTCATTCTCCCGCTTTTGTTGCGTTCTACCTTGCCATATAGGCTAAGGCTACTATTTGCGCAGCATTGACTGAGAAGGACAAATTGTGACCGATTATCGCGAAGCAGCAGAAAATTCCAAAGCGTGGCCGTTCGAGGAAGCCCGCAAGCTGCTCAAACGCTATCGCGGCGAGCGCGGCGCACCGGCACCGAAACCGGACGGCGAGCCGATGCTGTTCGAAACCGGCTATGGTCCCTCGGGCCTGCCGCATATCGGCACGTTCAACGAAGTCCTGCGCACCACGATGGTCCGCCATGCCTATGAAACGCTGACTGGCAATTCGACCCGGCTGATCGCATTCAGCGATGATATGGACGGCTTTCGCAAGGTCCCGACCAATGTTCCCAATCAGGAGATGCTGGCCGAACATCTGCACAAGCCGCTGACCCAGGTTCCTGACCCGTTTGAAAAGTTCGAGAGCTTTGCCGCACATAACAACGCCATGCTACGCGATTTTCTTGACCAGTTCGGCTTTGATTACGAATTCTTCTCCTCGACCGAGCAATATCGAAGCGGTGCTTTCGACGAGACGCTGAAGCTGGTCCTTGCCCGCAACCAGCAGATATTGGACATCATGCTGCCGACCCTCGGCAAGGAGCGGCAGGCGACCTACTCGCCGATCCTGCCGATCAGCCCGAAAACCGGCCATGTGCTGCAGGTGCCTGTCGAGATCGTCGACGCCGAAGCGGGGATTGTCCGGTTCGAGGATGACGGCGAGATGATCGAGCATAATATCCTCTCCGGCGGTGCCAAGCTGCAGTGGAAGGTCGACTGGGCGATGCGCTGGACCGCGCTCGGCGTCGACTATGAAATGTACGGCAAGGACCTGACCGACAGCGGTGTGCAATCCGGCAAGATTGCCAAGGTACTGGGCGCGCGCAAGCCCGAGGGGCTGATCTACGAGATGTTCCTCGACGAAAAGGGCGAGAAGATTTCCAAGTCCAAGGGCAATGGCCTGAGCCTCGACGAATGGCTGCGCTATGGTTCCGAGAACAGCCTTGCTTTCTATATCTTCCGCGAGCCCAAGTCGGCCAAGCAATTGCACATGGGCGTAATCCCCAAGGCGGTGGACGAATATTTCCAGTTCCGCGCGAATTGGCATGACCAGACGCCGGACAAACGCCTCGGCAATCCGGTGCATCATGTCCACAACGGCGATGTGCCGACGGACACGATCCCGGTCACCTTCGGCCTGCTGCTCAACCTTGTTGGCGTGATGGGCGATGCGGATCGCGAACAGATCTGGGCCTATTTGCGGCAATATGCGCCGGACGCGACGCCGGAGCGCTATCCTGATCTGGACGAGCTGATCGGCAATGCGATGGCCTATCACAAGGATTTCATCGCCCCAACCCTGCACCGGCGGAAACCGGAAGGCGTCGAAGTGGCGGCGCTGGAGCGGCTGGACCGCGAGCTGGCGGCGCTGCCAGAGGATGCACCGGCCGAGGACATCCAGAATATCGTCTATGCCATCGGCAAGGAAGGCGGTTTCGACAATCTGCGCGACTGGTTCAAGGCGCTTTACGAGACTCTGCTTGGCTCTTCGCAGGGCCCGCGCATGGGCAGCTTCATTGCGCTCTATGGCCTGTCCAATAGCCGCAAGCTGATTGCCGAGGCTTTGGCCGCTTCATGATCGATATTTTCACCACCGGCGGGACGATTGACAAGGTCTATTTCGATGCCTTGTCGGAATATCAGATCGGCGCGACGGCGCTGCCCGACATGTTGCAGGAGAATAACGTCTTTGTTGCGCACCGGGTGACGCAGCTGATGCGCAAGGACAGCCTGGAGCTGACCGATGCGGATCGCGCCGCTATTCACGAAGCGGTGGCCGCAAGCGATGCCGACAAGATACTGGTGACCCATGGCACCGACACGATGGTCGACACGGCGCGCGTGTTGGCCGACATCAGCGGCAAGACGATCGTGCTGACGGGTTCGATGCAGCCGGCGTCCTTGCGGGTCAGCGACGCCCAGTTCAACGTCGGCTTTGCCCTCGCCGCGACCCAGACCCTGCCGCACGGCGTCTATATAGCGATGAACGGCGAGGTCTTTGATCCGGCGGACACGCACAAGGACCGCTCGGCGCGCCGGTTCGTCCGGGACTAGGATCATGTCCGGCACATAGGTACGGCAACGGGGAGTTTGAGATGGCAAAGCGTACGGTCGAGCAGCTCAGCGAGGAGCTGCTCAACAAGCCGTTGGCGGCTCTGTCTTCCGAAGAACGCGCGGTGCTGGAAGCGATCGTGTCGCGCGAGATTGTCGCCGACGATGCGGCCGAACTGGCCGACGAACAGTCCAGTTTCGGGGAACGCCTGTCCGACCGGGTTGCTGCCATCGGTGGCTCCTGGGGGTTCATCATCACATTTTCACTTGTCCTGCTTGGCTGGATGTTGTTGAACTCCGAGATCCTGACCCGGTTCGACGCCGCCTTTGATCCCTATCCCTTCATCTTCCTCAACCTGATGCTCTCGACGCTGGCCGCGGTCCAGGCGCCGATCATCATGATGAGCCAGAATCGGGCCTCCAACAAGGACCGGATCGCCGCAGCGCACGACTATGAAGTCAATCTGCGCGCCGAAATCGACATCATTCGGCTGCACGAGAAGATCGACCAGCTGATGCTCGATAAAATCGCCAAGCTCGACGCCGATCTGGCCGAGATCAAGACGAGCCTGCAGAAGCGCTAGGCGGCCACCGGCCGGGTCACTGTCCGCAAAACCTCGCCATAGCTGTTGGCGATCGTCATCCGCGGGCCGTAGCCCTTGGCGATCAGCAGATCATGCGCTCTGGGCAGATTATAGCAGGGCACGCCCATGAACAGATGGTGCTCGCTGTGATAATTGACCCAATAGGGCGCTAGCGTCATCCGCATCAGTATATTGGCTTTGGTCGTCCGCGCGTGGCTGAACGGATCATCGCCGCCGGTGGTGGTGGAGGCATGTTCGGCGATATTGCGAATGCGCAGGATCAGCTGGAATGTGGTTGCCAGCGCGGCCAGCCAGATCAGGAAAGGGATGATGCCCAGCGTCGCGAGGCTGACCAGCAGCACGATAAGCTGGATCAGCAGGAAGCGCCCGACGGTCCTTGTGGTCCGTTTGGCACCATCAAGGTCGATCACCGGCGCAGCCACGCCAGCAGCGCCGTTGCGGTTGAGCGGAGTGCCCGCCGACGTGTCGCGTTTTCCATTTCCGTTCGTGTTGAGCTTGTCGAAATACGCACGGCGCGCATTCTCGTCGTTCGACAGGCTCAGGACGAACGGAGTGATCATTGCTTTCAACCCGACCCACGCCACGGCGAACTGGTTGCTGCGCTGCTTGAAGAAGGTCTGACCGGTCAGGTCGCGGATGACCTTGCGCTTCATGCTGGCGGGCGTCGTCGGGAATGCAGCGGACAGGCCAAGATCGGGATCTTCCGATTGCTGGGTGAAGCGGTGATGGGTCAGATGATAGGCGCGATAGCTGTGCAGATCGCTGCCGGTTGCCGAGCCCGTGATCCACTGGCCGACGAAATTATTGATTTTGCGTTTCGGGTGAAGCAGGCCGTGGGCGCCTTCGTGCATCAGGATCGAAAGGCCGAGCTGTCGCCCGCCGATCAGAAATATGGCCAACGGAGTTGCAAGCAGTCCGGCCAGCCAGTGCCACTGCCACAGCAGCGCGGTGCCCCCGGCGACCAAAGCCACCATCAGCCAGGCGTGCAGCGATAGCCACAGGCCGTGCCAGCGGGAAACGCGGGTCAGCGCTTTCCACTCCTCGGGAGTGAATATCTCATTCGGTCTGGCAGCTTTTACAGCGGGCATGAAGCAATCCTTTTCTTTCCCCAATATAGCTGTTTTCTGCCGATTTTACAAATTTCGGCGATGCCGTAACGTTAACCCGGAGTGACAGCGATCCGTTCGTCCTGAGCCTATCGAATGAGCGGCTTGCGCGCACTCGTCCTTTGACAGGCTTAGGGCGAACGGCAATCTCCTCGCCCCTTCAAGCGAGCGCCTCGCCCAGCCGCAGCATGAAATCCGCGCCGCGTTCAAACTGCTCGACCGCCAAATATTCATTCGGCTGGTGCGCTTGTTCGATCGATCCGGGGCCGCAGATCACGGTGGCAAATCCCGCTTGCTGGAATTGCCCGGCCTCGGCGGCGTAAGAGACCACACCCGACGGGCTATTGTCTCCGGTCAGTCGGCGCACGAAGGCTTCGGCTTCCGCAGAACCGGCCGGTGTCATCGGTGGCGCGTTGGATAAACGGGTGATGGTGACACCCGCCTCGGGAAAGGCGCGTCGCATCTCGCCATCGAGTGCCGCGATCTTGGCCTGGAACGGTGCGAGTATGGCCTCCGGATCGACATCCGGCGGGCAGCGCAGGTCGAACATAAAATGCGCGCGGCGAGCGAGGATATTTGGCGCAGTTCCGCCTTCCATCCTGCCAATGGTCAGCGTCGCATGGGGCGGGATGAAGGGAGAGGCTGGATCGGTATTCTCCCAAAGTCCGCGCGCCAGTTCGGCGAGATCATGCATCAGTTCGATCGCCACCATATTGGCGGACAGACCGAGATGGGTAAGACTTGAGTGCGCTTCGTGACCCAGCACCTCGACTTCATGCACCGCAATCCCCTTGTGCCCGGTGATGACCTTCATCATCGTCGGCTCGCCGATAATCGCCAGCGCCGGTTTCGGCAGCTTGGCCGCCATTTCCTCGATCATTGCCGGCGCGCCGAGACAGCCGATTTCCTCGTCATAGCTGAAAGCGAGATGGACCGGCTTTGCGCCCTTTTTGAAGAGCGGCACGGCGGCGAGCGCCAGTGCGATGAATCCCTTCATATCGCAGGTCCCACGCCCGTGCAGCAGATTAGCTTTTTCCGTCACCACCCAAGGATCGCTGTCCCAGTCCTGCCCGTCAACCGGTACGACATCGCTATGCCCGGAGAGGATGACCCCGCCTTCGAGATTGGGCCCGACAGTGGCATAGATATTGGCCTTGGACGCATCTTCATTCACGACGCGGGTCGACGCGACGCCGTGCTGGCCAAGATAATCCTCGACCCATGCGATCAGCTGCAAATTGCTGTTCCGCGACGTGGTGTCAAAGGCGATCAGCCTGGCAAGAATATCGCGGGCGGTGGTGGGGAGAGTGTCGGTCATAAAATATCCGTTGCAAAGAAGATCAGGGTCACACGGGTCACACCCCCTAAAGGAGAAAAAGATTTTGGTGGAAAAGGCGCAGAAAGCGGCGGGTTTTGTCGGGAGTTTTGCGATCCGGCATGAAGAGGGATTATCACAGTCGACGCGGTGTAGGACAGGGAATTGTGCAACAAGTCCACCCATTTCGGAGCCTGTCATTGCGAGGAGCAGGGCGACGAAGCAATCCAGTGCGGTGCGCGCGGCTCTGGATTGCCGCGCTGCGCTCGCAATGACGGAAGGCAGGGACATTCCTTCTCCCGTGAGGGAGAAGGATACGACGCCTTGTCGCTTCAGCGATTAGGCATAGTTGGATGAGGGCGTTCTGCCGGTGATGGAGCGTGCCAAGCCCGAGATCGAACACCCTCATCCAGCAGCGACTAGGCAGCAGGCTGCCAAGTCAGCGCATCCTTCTCCCTCACGGGAGACGGTGCAGCAAAAATCTACGCCTGCGAAGCAATCCAGTCGCGGATTTTGCTCTCCAGCACGGTCATCGGCAGCGCGCCGGTGTTGAGCACCTGATCGTGGAATTCGCGTGGATCGAACTTGTCGCCAAGCGCGTCTTGGGCTTCTTTCTTCAGCCGCTGGATGGTCAGCGCGCCGATCTTGTAGGCCAAGGCTTGCGAGGGAATCGCGATATAGCGTTCGACTTCGGCGGTCGCATCGGTTTTGCCCATGCTGCTATTGTCGAGCATATATTGGATCGCCTTGTCACGGCCCCAGCCTTTGCTGTGCAGGCCGGTGTCGACGACCAGACGCATCGCGCGGAGCATTTCGTCGTCGAGATGGCCAAAGCGCTGGTAGGGATCATTATAGAGCCCCATCGGGAAGCCGAGCTTCTCGGAATAGAGCGCCCAGCCTTCGACAAAAGCGGTGTTGCCACCGAAGCGCATGAAGTTTGGCAGGTCGGTGTTTTCCTGGGCCAGCGAAATCTGGAAGTGATGGCCCGGCGCGCCTTCGTGCAGATAGAGCGTGGTGATGCCCGAGGTGTTGCGCGACGGCAGGTCATAGGCGTTGAAATAAAAGACGCCGGGACGCGAGCCGTCGGGCGTGCCGCTCTGGTAGGAACCGCCTGCCTGGAACTTTTCGACCGATTCATCATAGGGGCGGATTTCCAGCGGCGATTTCGGCAGAACCTTGAACTGCTCGCCGATTTTCGCGTCGACTTTCTTGCCCATGTCATAATAGGCCTGGGTCAGCGCTTCGCGGCTTTCCGGGTGGAATTGTTCGTCGGTGCGCAGGAATTCGAAAAATTCGGACAAGGTTCCGTCAAAGCCGACTTCGGCCTTGATCTCTTCCATTTCGGTCTTGATCCGCTTGACTTCGCTGAGACCGAGATTGTGGATATAGTCGGCCTTGAGCGGCAGCGTTGTGGTGTTCTCGATCATGTTTTCATAAAGAACCGCGCCGCCCTTCATCTGTGACAGGCCGACTTCGTCGCGGGCGACCGGCAGATATTCATTTTTCAGGAAATCATGCATGCGTTGATAGCTGGCAAAAATGTCGGTGGTCGCCGCTGCATATTCCTTGGTCAGCCGCTTTTTATCGGCGTCGCTGAAGTCGTCCGGAAAATTCTTGGTTGGTGCCATGAACGGGCTGTTTTCCAGACCCAGACCAATCTGGGTAGCGAGCTGTTCGATCACGTTGGTGATGGTCAGCCTGGTTTCGACCACACCGCTTTCCATGCCTTCGCGGAAACGCCCGATCGAGCGGTCGCCGATCACAATGAACTGCTGGTGGCGTTTCAGATTGTCTTCGTAATTTTTGACCGTCTTGAAAGGCGCCGCGCCTTTGCCGGAAGCAAAGTCGGGGTAGAATGTATGAAACCCGCTGAAATGATTGACCGGGCGAACCACGGTCAGGGCCATGATTTCGTCGCTATAGCCTTTGAGCGCCTGCTCCTTGTCGCGCTTGAACACGTCATAGGCAATTTTGTCGGTGGCGCTTAGCTTGCTGCGGTCAAGTTTCATCAGCGCCGCCAGTTCGGCTGTCTCGGCGGCTTTCTCTTTGGCGAAATATTCGTCGCTGATATAATCGCCAAGCTGGTCGGCATAACGTTCATCACCGCGGAACAGCGCGCCGATCGGATTGCGCTTCAGGCTTTCCGCGTCGCTCTTCGCGAACAGGGCCTTCATCTTCTGGCCCTCGGTCATCTCTGCTTCTTCGTGATGCTCCATTGCTGCTGCGCTGGTGGCGGCAAGCGGCTGGGCAATCGCGAGGCTGCCGGTTGCCAGCAAGCTGGTGCCGAGAAGAAGGGAGAGTGATTTCTTGATCATTTCATATTCCTATCCAAAAACTGTTATGGCCAGCTAACACGCTAAAGTATCACCCGCAACGACTTCGCTTGATCCTGGATGTCGTTGGTCGAAACCGGTTGGCGGTTGATCGGAGAATAAGCCGTTGCCGGAATCACGCCTTGCGCCACTGGTTGAGCCGGAACCATTTGGTGATAATATATTTGGTGCCCTCCTCGACCGGCGTTCCGGCGTGCAGCGTGTTGATATTGGGCATCCCCTCAGGCGTCATATTATTCCAGATCAATAGCATACCCCGGCGCGGCTCGACCTCATATTCGAGCTGGGGGAAAGCGGTCGCTCCGCCTTTCTCCGGCTCGTTGAGATAGGCCATCGCGGTCCAGCTGCGCTGGCCGCCATTGGGGCCTTCATATTGCCAATAGGACTCGCTCTGGTGGAAATAGTCGTGATGGTCCTTGAACTGCTGGCCTGGCTGGTAGCGCTGGCCCTGGAGGATCTCGCTATGCGTTTGCGGCAGACCCATCAGGTCACAGATCGACTTGTCGATGCGCCGGATATCGGGGTCGGCGGGATCGACATTGCAGCTGTAGCTAGTGCGATAGCCCTCGCGTTCGGTGCCCTTGTAGAGCGTCGAAGGCTGACTGTCGCTGTCGATCATCCCGATCAGCAGGTCGCAATCGGCGTCGCTGAGAAAATTCTGGTAAACGTAGAGCTGGACATGCGGGCTTTCCAGCCACTGCACCCGGGGATGGGCATTTAGTGTGCCGGTAACGCGCCGGCCAACCTCGGCCATCCGTCGCGGGCTGGCATATGTTTCTGTCTGCTTTTTCGAAAAGACCCTGGCCATGGCCGGACCCTAGTCGATGATGCGGCCGCGGACCATCACCCAGTCGACCTTTTCCAGCGCGCGGACATCGTCCAGCGGATTGCCGTCGAAGGCGATTAGGTCGGCGGAATAGCCGACCGCGATCCGGCCGATTTCATTCTCCATATTCAGCGTTTTCGCGGCGATGCTGGTGGCAGTGGCGACGGCTTCGCGCGGGGTCAGGCCGGCGTCGACCATCAGCTGCAGTTCCTCGGCATTGCGGCCATGATTATAGACGCCGGCATCGGTGCCGAAGCCGATCGGGACGCCCATTTTCCTGGCCAGAGTCACCGCCTTGCCGACACGGCCCATGGTCATGCGAATCTTGTCTTCGACCACCGGCGTATAAATGCCCTTGCCGAGCCGTTCGCTGACGCCTTTGAACGCCATCAGTGTTGGTACCAGCACGGTGCCATTGGCTTTCATCACCTCGAGGGCGGCCTCATCCGCAAATGTGCCATGATCGATGGTGTCGATGCCGGCGCGCGCCGCTGCCTCGATACCGCGCGCGCCATGGGCATGGGCCATGACTTTCAGGCCGAGCGAGTGGGCGGTGTCGGCGATGGACTGCATTTCCTCGCTGGTAAATTGTGCATCAAGCCCGCGTCCCTGCTGTGACAATACACCGCCAGTGGCGGTAATCTTGATAATATCGGAGCCGGCCCGCGAGGCCTTGCGGACCCTGGCAGCGCATTCGACCGCGCCGGTGCAGCTATAGCCGCTGGTGAGCAAGTCATTCACGTCCTCGGTAAAGCCCGACACATCACCATGGCCACCGACGATCGCCAGTGGGGGGCCGGCGGCGATGATGCGCGGGCCGGCTATGATGCCCTCGGCGGTGCCGCGGCGCAACGAGAAGGCGCTATATTGCGAAGAACCGGCTTCGCGCACGGTGGTGAAACCGGCTTTCGCAGTGACCAGAGCATTTTTGGCACCGACAACCACGCCCCATTCGGTCGGCTCGGTGGTTTCCTTCCAGAAGTCGCCGCCGGGGTCACCGGTCAGATGGACGTGCAGGTCGATCATGCCGGGCATCACAGTTTTGGAACTGAGGTCGATGACGGTGGCACCGGCGTCGCCCACGGGGTCCGGCCCGCGCCGGATTTCGGCGATCCTGCCATCGCGGACAATTATGGTCGCGGGCCCGCTCGGCTGCGAGGCGGCATCGGTCAGCAAATTGCCTACGCGAATGATCTGGTCCTGCGCGCTGGCCGATCCGGGCAGCATTGCCATTGCCAGAGTTGATATCATCAGGCTGAGCGTGCGTATCATCCGGTGTCTCCTGTCAATCGTGGACACTTCTGCTGGGTGGCGAGCGATGATGCAACAGGAAATGAAGTTGCGTCGGCCGGAAGTTAAGTTCTAGTCCCCTTCCATGTATCGCAACGGTCAGGGCGATAGTCCTGTGCCGATCAGAAGCCTCCAATTGCCACTTGCATGAATTCGGGCTTTCCGGACAGGGAGGAAGCGTCCGGGGCCAGAGGATAATTTCCCGGTGGCAAGGCTGCGAGCGGCATGCCGGCAGCACACAGATCATAAGGCGAGACGCGGTGGCGAGTGCACAAGCCGCCTGCACCATCGCTAACCAACGGTGTTTCAAACTCTGTAGCAACGGTCGACTCATTGGACCGTGTCACGGTAGAAACAACCAGTTGCCCTTCACCCAGATCGAGCACCAGCTTCGTACCCAATGGCACGCCGAGCAATCCTTCAAACATCGCTCCGGATTGAGAGAGATCGCGCATGACCACTTCATATCGATGATCTTCATGGATCGCGCCGATCCTTCGGAACACTGTCCGCCTGTCAGGCCGGTATAATTCCGGCCCGTCGGGTTCGATCCGGAATTCTCCACTACCCAGTCTGTCTTCTATTTCCTGCGGCTTGAGGGCCTTGGAATAAATCCATCCCTGAATATAGCGCGCTCCCTGCGAACAAACGAGGCCGAACTGGTCAAAGGCTTCGACACCTTCAACGGTGGTCTCCATACCAAGCGCATCGGACAGTCCGATAATGGCAGCGATTATCTTGGCGCTGTTCTTGTCCTTTTGCGTGCAGGAATCGACAAAACTCTTGTCGACCTTGATCTTGTCAAATGGCGCCGAGCGAAGATAGCTAAGCGAAGAATAGCCGGTACCGAAATCGTCCAGCGCCAGTCGCGTGCCTAGTTGCTTCAGGATTTTGAAGGTCGTGTCGATGGTATCGCTGTCTCCCATGAAGACACTTTCCGTCAGTTCGAGTTCGAGCCGTTTCGGGTCCAGACCGCTTGTCGCAAGAGCATTCATGACAATTTCGGGAAAACCGCTATTGGCAAATTGAACGGCCGATACATTGACCGCGACCCAGACGGATTTAGGCCAAAGCAGCGCATCCTGACAGGCGCGGCGGAGCGCCCATTCACCCAGCTGGTTGATCAGATTCAACTCTTCGGCGATCGGTATGAAGACGGCTGGACTAACCTCACCGCGTTCCGGATGGACCCATCGCATCAGCGCTTCAAATCCGACAACCATATGATCGTCGGTGCGAACCACTGGCTGATAGTGAAGTTCGACCTGATCATTGACGAGCGCATCGCGCAAGTCTTCGACTAGAATACGCCTCTCGTCCTCGTCATTCTTCAGTTCGGCGGAAAAGAAACGGAACTGCCCACGGCCCGAATTTTTGGCGGCGTATAGGGCGAGGTCAGAGCTGCGAACCAGACCATCTTTCTCGATACCGTCATAGGGCGCAATGGCGATGCCAATCGAGGTACCGATTGTCGCGATTTTCTCGTCTATCGGATAGGGCTGCGCAATGATCTTCACGATTTTCTCGGCTATTTCTCCAAGCCTCCCGCGATCATCCAGATCGGGAAGGATGATCTGAAATTCGTCGCCGCCCAAGCGACCGATCTCACCGCTTTCGCCGATAATTGAGCGCAAACGTTTGGCAACCTGCTTGAGCAGTTCATCACCTGCAGGATGGCCCATCGTATCATTGACCTGCTTGAAGCGGTCCAGATCGAGCATCATGATCGCGCAACTGCGGTTGGCGGTTTTGAAAGCGCCGAGCAGGCCATTGAGCCGGTTATTCATGCGGTGGCGGTTGGCAAGCCCGGTCAGTGAATCAAATTCAGCCATGCGTGAATCTTCCAGCTTGCGCTGATATTCGAGACTCACATCCTTGGCATTGCCGCGATAGCCCTGGAACACCCCTTCATCATCATATTTCGGATGTCCGGAAAGCATCCACCATGTCGGCCGATCTCGTTCGCCGAGCGTTCCGGGGATCCGGTGGACCACCAGATCATTGATTTTGCTGCGCTTGCTAAGATGGAATTTGAATGGACGGTCGGATTTTTCATCCGGATTGGCGGGATCGTTTTTAAACAGGGAAACCAAAGGAATCCCGAGCAATTCATCGAGCGGCTTATGCAAATTTTCTGCAGCTTTTTCCGACAAATATATCAGGTTACCCTGTGCGTCCGTTGCCCACAGCCAATTTATTCCCGCTTGCTCGAAATCATCCAGTATTTCAAGCCGCCGGGCAGAAGCGTCAGGCTTGCTGCCAAGAACGGATTCCGGCTCCAACTCTTTGACCGTTTCATTCGACAATGTCCGTAGGAAATTTTTTATCACATTTGACCCTGCTAATCAGTCTCGTCTCAATCGAACAAAAGGATTAATTTGACCTCAAGAAACGCGCGCAAGGATGTAAAAATTCGAGCATGGACGAAAAATAGCGATTTTTGCGTTCAGAGCGAAAGGTCTAACAGGATGAGTGGCGCCACCGCGCCTGGAACTGGAAAACCCGCCACCATTGCAGGCAGCGGGTTTTTCGTTTGGATTGCTTGGCTTTACCAGAAGAAGTCGTAGATCACGTCGATGACTTCGCCGCTATATGTGTCGACAAGCAGGACATCGTCATAATAACGGATCCAGCGGGTGCCCGCATAAGCGGTGGGGAGACGATAGCGCCACGGGTCGTTGATCCAATAGCGCGATCCGTAAAAGGAGGTCTCCAGAAATACGCCGATGTTCCAGCGCCGGTAGCTATGTGAGCGATAGGGCGAATAATAGCGGCCCAGCCGGTAATAGCTGCGGTTGGCCTGACGATAGCGCTGCCAGTCATAGCGCCGGTCCTGACGCCAGCTGCGGTTCCAGTTGCGATTGTTGCGGTTATAATTGCGGTTGTTCTTGGTCTGGCGGTTATCCCGGTAGCGCCGGTCGATCTTGCCATCCCGGTTGCGGTCTACCCGCCGGTCGACGCGGTTGTTGTTATTACGATCATAGCGCCGGTCAATCTGGCCGTCGCGATTGCGGTCGTAGCGTCTGTCGACCCGACCGTTGCGGTTCGTGTCGCCCCGTCGAGCAGCGCGTTGCTGCGCCGTACGCCGGTTCTGGGCTTCCGGCCGGCTGGCAGCGCGCTGCCGGTCGGCCCTCCGCTCTCGCTGGGTTGCGAGATTGACGTTGCGATCGGCAGAGCGTTCGGTGCGGGCTGCTCTCTGGGTTTCCCGGGCTTGCCGGCTAATCGTTGCCTTTCCGCGATTGTCTCGCGCTTGTGGCCGTCGCTGTCCGCGGTCACCCGTTCGGTTGGTCTGGCGATTGGCGCGGCGCTCGCTGCGGCCTTCGCGCTGCAGGGCGACTGCGCCGGTCAGGTCAACCTTGGTCAATCCGGGGGTCAATCCGGCTGCGCTATTGAGACTGGGTGCAATTTCGGCGGCGGATGCCGCGGCGGGCGTCAACATCGTGGCCGCCATCAGGCCTGTGACTATAAATATACGCATGGCTTACTCCTGTTGCTGGCGACTCCATTTGCCGCATCTGTGCAACAGGTGATAGTCTATTAACCCTGTCAGAGTCCTGAACTGGCCTGTAATGTTCAGGAAAGGTGTGTTGAACCTGAACGATATCGTGCAGGCATGAAGCCGACTGATTCCACTTCGTCGTTTAACTTCTGCGATATGAATCGAAAAGTTGCCCAGCTATTTTTGCTCGGTGTTGCGGACGGTTGTGATCATTTCTTTCAAATAGCCGATCGTGAATGCTGTAGTTTTGGCATTATTCCCGATCCAGTAGTTCATTGAGCCTTCTTTGCCGGACGCCGAATGATAAAGTCTAAGCTCGCTTTCGTCTGGCAGCGTTCCGAACATTCGATAGGCTTTGTTGCTTGCTTCAAATTTGCGGAACCATAATTTGTGCGATTTTCCGGCAAGGGGAGCACTCTGGACCGGCCCCAGTGGCAATTCGACGAGTTCACCGACACCAGAAGCGGTGATGCTGATGGATTCAAATGTCGCAATCTGCTTTGCTCCGGCTTCATCGCTTCTTAACGAGGAGAACGCATCCCCAAATATAACGCCCTCTAACTTACCGGCACTAGTGATACCGAGAAACAGTTCAAATTTGGGATAGGCGCCCATTTTGTCGGTGAGACGCCGGGAGATCATCTGCCAGCCGAATGCAGCCCGCGCATGACTTTGTCTTCCGGCCTCCTGAAAGGGCTTGGCGGCGCGAAACCGTAAGCGCTGATCGGTCTTATAATGCCAGGGGAATCGTTGTTTCGACTCAGCACTATAATCTTCCAGCATTGCTATTACAGCAGGATGCACTTCGTTCGTGCCTGTTTGATTTTGTGCATTTGCCGCGCTGGACAGCAGAAAACCCGATGTCAAAATCGCTGAAATTAAAAACTTGGTAGGCATTAAGAAATCTCCAGAACATTTTCAATGGAGCAGGTTTCTTGCTCGCACGGATTAAGACCCGTTGCGTTTCTGCACAATAACCGACCGAAAACATAGTAGAAATTTGCCAGGATCAAAGCATGGTCGACCGATCAGATATCTTTCAGATTATCCTTCTCCAGCCACTCTTCCAGCCATTTGATGGTATATTCACCGGACTGGAATTCCTCGTCATAGACCAGTTTCTGATGCAGCGGGATGGTGGTCTGGACGCCTTCGATGACCATTTCGTCCAGCGCGCGAGCGAGCCGCATCATGCAGCCGTCACGGGTGCGCCCATAGACGATCAGCTTGGCGATCATGCTGTCATAATAAGGCGGGATCGAATAGCCGGCATAAAGGCCGCTATCGACCCGCACGTGCATGCCGCCGGGCGCATGGTAGCTGGTGACCTTGCCGGGCGAGGGAGCCCATGTTTTGGGATTTTCCGCATTGATCCGGCATTCGATCGCGTGGCCGCTGAATACCAGATCTTCCTGTTTGACCGAAAGATCGCGGCCATCGGCAATGCGTATCTGTTCGCGAACCAGATCGACTCCGGTGATCATCTCTGTGACCGGATGTTCGACCTGCAGGCGGGTGTTCATTTCGATGAAATAAAATTCGTCATTCTCGTAGAGAAACTCGATCGTTCCGGCGCCGCGATAGCCCATGCCCTTCATCGCATCGACACAGACCTTGCCCATGGCTTCGCGCTGCTCCGCGCTGATCACCGGAGAGGGCGCTTCTTCGAGCACTTTCTGGTGGCGGCGCTGCAGCGAACAATCGCGCTCGCCGAGGTGGATGGCATTGCCGCGGCCATCGCCGAAGACCTGAAATTCGATATGGCGCGGATCGCCGAGATATTTCTCGATATAGACGGTGGCGTCACCAAAAGCGGCTTTCGCTTCGGTACCGGCCTGTTTCATCTGGGTTTCGAGTTCGGTCTCGCTGTTGACCACTTTCATGCCGCGGCCACCGCCGCCGGAAGCTGCCTTGATGATCACCGGATAGCCGACTTTCGCCGCCACCTGCTTGGCTTCCGCGATCTCGCTGACGGCGCCATCGGAACCGGGGACCAGCGGAATGCCCAGATCGCCGGCTGTTTTCTTGGCGGCAACTTTGTCGCCCATGATTTTGATATGTTCCGGCTTGGGGCCAATCCATTTAATGCCGTGCGCTTCGACGACTTCGGCAAAATGCGCGTTCTCGGAAAGAAAGCCATAGCCGGGATGGATTGCATCGGCGCCGCTGATCTCGGCGGCCGAGATGATCGCCGGGATCGACAGATAGCTGTCGGCTGCCGGTGGCGGCCCGATGCAGACCGCCTGATCGGCGAGCCGCACATGCATGGCGTCGGCGTCTGCGGTGCTGTGGACGGCGACGGTTTCGATGCCAAGTTCTTTGGCTGCGCGCAAAATCCGGAGAGCAATTTCCCCGCGATTGGCAATCAGGATTTTTTCAATGGTCACGCTGCGAACCTCAAGCGATCACGACGAGGGGCTGGTCGAATTCTATCGGCTGGCCGTTCTCGACCAGGATCGCCTTGACCGTACCGGCGGTTTCGGAGGTGATCGGGTTCATCACTTTCATCGCTTCGACGATCAGCAAAGTATCGCCCACGGCAACTTTATCACCGACGGAGATGAAATTGGCGGCGCCCGGTTCGGCTGCGAGATAGGCGGTGCCGACCATCGGCGATTTTTGCGCACCGGCGTGATCATCCACAGGGGCAGCAGCTTCCGCGGCCGGAGCGGCTGCTGCGGGGGCAGGAGCCGGCGCGGCAGCGACAGGCGCGGATATATAGGTTCCACCGCCGCGCGCGACCTTGATCTTGCGGTCACCATCCTCGACTTCAATCTCGGTCAGGCCGGCTTTTTCGAGTATCGCGGCGAGATCGCGGACTAGTTTGATGTCGACATTCATGCCTTCACCCGTTTCTTTCTTTGCAGACATATTTCGTCCTTATAACGTCGTTAAAATTTGCTGGCAGCGTCCAGCGCCAATTGATAGCCGAAAGCACCAAAGCCGCAAATGCTCCCTTTTGCAACCGGTGCAATGAAACTCTTGTGGCGATATTCCTCGCGCGCGGCGGGGTTGGATATATGCACCTCGATTACCGGCGTGCTGATTGCCTTGATCGCGTCGAACAGGGCGAGTGATGTATGGGTCAGTGCGCCGGCGTTGACGATCACGGCATGCGCGCCTTCCGCAGAAGCTTCGTGCAGCCAGTCGACCAGATGGCCTTCATGGTTGCTCTGGCGAATGTCGACGTCGAAACCGAGCGTCTGTGCATGGTCCTCGATCTGTCCTGCAATCTCGTCGAGCGTTTCCGAACCATAGATTTCCGGTTCGCGCATGCCGAGCAGGTTGAGATTGGGCCCGTTCAATACATAGATGGTCTTGGCCGCCAAGATATTGGTCCTTCCCACAGGCTTTTGGTTGCGACTGGAGCGCCCTCTTTATATGGCTCGTTTTTGAAAAGCGAGATCAAAGACATGAAAGTTACCGAAATGGCTGAAATTCAGATCAAGTTGAACGGCGATGACCACAAGATTGCTGCTGGTGGCTCGATCGCCGATCTTGTGCGTTCGCTTGATCTCGATCCGGCCAAGGTCGCTGTTGAACGCAATCGCCTGATCGTGACGCGATCGACACTGGAAGAGGTCATGGTCGAGCAGGACGACGAACTGGAAATCGTGCATTTCGTCGGCGGCGGCTCCGAGGACGACAGCTGGACGGTGGCGGGACGGACGTTCAAGTCCCGCCTGATCGTCGGTACCGGCAAATATACGGACTTTGCCGAAAACGCGGCTGCGGTCGAAGCCTCTGGTGCGGAGATTGTCACCGTTGCCGTGCGTCGCGTCAATGTCATGGATCGCAACCAGCCGGTGTTGATGGACTATATTGATCCGAAGAAAATCACCTATCTGCCGAACACCGCCGGCTGCTTTAATGCCGAGGACGCGATCCGTACCTTGCGGCTGGCGCGCGAGGCTGGCGGCTGGGATCTGGTCAAGCTGGAAGTGCTGGGCGAGGCGAAGACTTTATATCCCAATATGCGCGAGACGCTCGACGCAACCGAAGTGCTGGCCAAGGAAGGCTTCAAGCCGATGGTCTATTGCGTTGATGATCCGATTGCCGCGAAGCAGCTGGAAGACGCGGGCGCGGTGGCGATCATGCCGCTTGGCGCGCCGATCGGGTCGGGCCTGGGTATCCAGAACCGGGTGACCATCCGGCTGATCGTCGAAGGCGCCAATGTCCCCGTGTTGGTCGATGCCGGTGTCGGGACTGCCAGCGATGCGGCAGTTGCCATGGAACTTGGCTGTGACGGCGTGCTGATGAATACGGCGATTGCCGAAGCGAAAGAACCGATAAGAATGGCGCGGGCGATGAAGCTTGCGGTCGAGGCTGGACGGCAGGCTTATTTGTCCGGCCGGATGGGCCGCAGAATGTATGCGGACCCGTCAAGCCCGCTCTCCGGGCTGATTTAGTGTCTTAATACAGCATGATTCGGTGTCATCTGTAACCAATTGATTCGTAACATAAGTTACCTTTAGGTACATTTGTCGATCAGCGATTGTCGTTGGTCGAAGCCGTCTGCCGTTTGCCGATCAAAATGGCGGTTTATCGAACGCGGGATGCTCGCCCACCATTGCTCAGCTACCTATAAATGCGAGGCGGGAGCATAACCCTACGTCTCTCCAGACAGCCCTTCCCCGGCAGGATGGATATACCGCTCCCGACCTCACCCCTAACGGGCAGAGCCGGCCCCCTTTTTCCGGCAACGCCCTAAAAAATTTTGAGGAGTGAGAAAATGTCGAATATTATCTTTACCAAGTCCCTTTGTGCCGCTGCCGCAATCGCCGTTGCCGCAACAGGCTTTGCTGCCAGCGCCAATGCTCAGGGACGGATCACCCGGACAGCAACGGTCGAATATGCCGACCTGGATCTGAGCAGCGAGGATGGACAATCGACCTTGCAGGGTCGTCTGAAGGGCGCTGTTCGCGAGGTTTGCGGTAGCGTTGACTCGAAAAACCTGACCGATGTGCTGGATCACGGCGCCTGCACGGCAGAGGCCAAGGACTCGGCCCAGCGTGCCAGCGTGACAATCATGGCCGCGGCAAAATCGGGAAAACCTGTCAAAACCGCGATGGTGATCAGCAACTAAAGCAGAATTCCAAGAGCCGTGAATCCCCAACAAGCGGCCTCAATTTGGCCAAACCAGCCTTCAAAAGCTCCGGTGTCCCTTACACCGGGGCTTCTTTTATGTGTGCGGGTTCATTTAATCATTAAACAAATATAACAAGTTTTCTGTATTTGTTCTTTGTAAATACATTATTTAAATAAATTTATTTAGGGCGAAATGCTAATAAGTGTAAATACAGATATTATTCTCAAGTATTTCTAACGTATTAACCACATTCCTTGACCGTATGGCAATGTTTTGTCGCTCATATGTAAACGATTGTAACGCAAAGTGCTGGTCGAATTGAGCCTTTGTGTAATGAATCGGCGGGGTCGCCGCATCGTCTGGGAGGTTCTATGGAAATTGATCGGCAGAGAAAACCGGAGAAAGTGATCGGTCCTTTCGGTGAAGCCCTGAGCCTCAATGATTTGCCGAAAAGTAAAACGACCAGATGGGTGATGAGGCGAAAAGCCGAAGTGGTCGCGGCCGTAACTGGTGGTTTGCTCACTCTTGAAGAAGCGTGTGATCGCTATAATCTGTCACTCGAAGAATTTCTCTCTTGGCAGGAATCCATCGAGAAGTCCGGTTTGCCTGGGCTGCGGATCAGCTATCTTTCCAAATATCGTACCGAAGACCGGGCCAAGCAGGAAAAGCTCGAGCAGACAGGGTCGCAATCACCTCGAGATCCGATAACGGATCTTCACTAACCGAAAGCCCCAAATCATGTCCAACAAGCGAGTCCTCGTCATTGACGAAGAGAGCGCATTTACGCGTTTTTTGCAGGATGACCTCGAGCAGCGCGAAATATCCGTAGCCTGTATCTATTCTCCCGGAGATGAGAACGGTGCAACAGCCTTTGCTCCCAATGTCATCGTCGCCGACAAGAAAATGCTCTCCCGGAGCAATGCCAACCTGTTGCGCAAATTGCCGCTTGTTCTGATGACCGGGACAGACTCGCAATGGGACCACGGCAGCGAAGCTTCGATGACGGCGGCCAATTCGCAAATCGTTGCGACGATACCGAAACCGTTCGAGCCCAATATGCTGGCCGAACTGATTGATCGATATGCGGAAGACAGTCAGAAGATCAATCTGGATTCGGAATATATCGAAGCGCTGATTGCCAGCGACAGACTGCTCGATAATCTTGTCGTGGAATTCCAGTCCAAACATGCTTTGGATGACGGAGGTATCGTCGGCTATGAAGCCTTGTCGCGTCTGAAAACAAGGCGTGCGATCAGTCCGGCAACTATTTTTTCCGCCGCGACGGAAATTTCTCTCGAGATCGAGGCGACGATGAACGTCATCGATCAGGTGATGAAACTGGCTAGCTCGCTGCGAAGGTCCCGCAAAATCATGCCTGTCTCCTTCAACTGTAGCGCGATATTGCTCACCCAGTCAGATTTTGTCGATGCGCTTTTTGCCCGGTTGCACAGGTCTCCGAATTTGGGCGGATCGGTGATCATGGAAATCACCGAAGAGAATCGGGTTGCCAATATCAAGGTCGTTTCCGAAATCTGCCAGATGCTGGCTCAATATGGGCTGAAGGTATCGATAGACGATTATGGCACCGGTCATAGCAATCTCGACCGGATCGCCGAAATCCCGTTCGCCGAACTGAAATTGGACAAGGAAATTTTCTGGGCTTTCTGCAACGATCGCGTTCCGATCACGGTTCTGGGATCGATCATCGATTTTTGCCATATGCGCGGAGCCAAAACAGTGGTCGAAGGGATCGAAACGTTTTTTCATCTGGAAAAGGCGAGGCTCCTGGGTGCCGATCAGGGGCAGGGATTTTACTGGGGTCGTGCTGTTCCGCCGCAATATCTGGTCAAGGACTGGCACGGATCCTGATTAACCGGCCGGGTAGCTCCAGGATCCTATTGGCGATTTTGGCCGTGCAATTCAGTCAGTCGTATTCAGTGTCGGAGCCACATGTTCTTACGGTGCTTTACGGATTCGCATATCAGACATATTTGCACTATGCTGATTGAATTACAGCGTCTTGAGGGAATTGTCATGAAACAGCTAAGCGCACTGGATGCGATGTTTGCCTATACTGAAACCGCGAACACGCCGATGCATATCGGCCAGTTGCTGATTAACGATCCCTCGACTGCGCCCGGCGGCAAGGTCGGGTTCAAGGATATATTGCGCTATATCGAAGGGCGTCTCGATGGCGCGCGGATATTCCGGCAGAAGCTGGTGCGGGTGCCGCTCGATCTTGATCATCCCTACTGGGTCGATGATGCCAATTTTGATCTCGAATTTCACGTCCGCCATATCGCTTTGCCCAAACCCGGCGACTGGCGGCAATTGTGCATCCAGGCTGCACGCATTTACGCCCGACCGATGGATATGAACAAGCCGCTATGGGAATATACGGTTATCGAGGGGCTCGATAATGTCGAGGGCGTGCCGAAAGGCAGCTTCGCAGTCATGCACAAGATGCACCATGCCGCGATTGACGGACAGTCCGGGCTACAGATGACGCTTGCGCTCCACGATCTGGACGCCGAGATGAAACCGCGCAAATTCGATATGCAGTTTGAACCGGAACAAGACCCGAATCCGATCGCTCTGCTGGCCAAGGCTCAGTTCAACAACATCGCCAATCCGGTTCGCGGATTGCAGAATCTGCAGAAGCTGATACCCATGCCGAAACGACTGTTCGAAGTGCAGCGCGAGTTTCGTCAGCGTGACGATGCGAAGGGCTCTATTCCCAAGACACGCTTCAACAAGAAGCTGAGTCCGCACCGCGTTTTTGACGGGCGGGAATTCGCCCTGTCCGACATCAAGAAAATCCGCGAGGCCTATCCCGGCGCAACGGTAAATGACGTGATGATCGCGGTGGTCAGCGGATCAATGCGCGGATATCTGAAAGCCAAGGACGATCTTCCCGACAAGACATTGAAAATCGGTGCTCCAGTTTCTGTGCGGACGGATGACGACAAGGATAGCGCCGGCAATCAGGTCACAATGATGCAGGTTGGCGTAGGCACTCATCTTGCCGATGCGGGTGACCGTCTGAAATTCATCATGGAGGAAACCCGGCGTTCCAAGGCTATGACCCAGGCGATGGGAGCAAAGACCCTGATGGAACTATCCGGTGCAATGCCGGCAGGGCTGACCGCAGCGGGGACCAAGATGATGGTCCGCGCAGGTCTGGTCGAGAGGCTGAATCCGGCGGTGAATACGGTGGTCACCAACGTACCGGGGCCGATGGTGCCGATGTATTTTGCCGGCGCCGAGTTGGTCAAGTCGTTCGGAATGGGAATTCTTGCCGAAGGGCAGGGGTTGTTCCATGTCGTGACCAGTTATAACGGCAATGTCATTCTGACTTTCCTGGCGGATCGCAATATCATGCCCGATCCGGAGTTCTACGCGACCTGTATTGCGGACAGTTTCGCCGACCTTTTGGCGGCAGCTGCAAAACAGGTCGCGGCGGACTCCAGCAAGGCCAAGGCCAAAAAGTCCAAACAGCCGAAAAAGCCGAAAAAACGCGTTTCCTCGTCTGCCGCTACGGCAGGCAGGGCCAGGACGAAAACGACTGCAAAATAGCGGCCTTGCCGCTTGACTCGCCGGGGCTGATTGCGCATCGGTTTCGTTAATCATTCAATTAAAGAAGGACTCGCCATGAGCACTGTAGAATTTAACGACCGCGTCGCCATTGTCACCGGCGCTGGCGCCGGTCTGGGCCGCGAACATGCCAAGGAACTGGCGCGCCGCGGCGTGAAAGTTGTCGTCAACGATTTCGGCGGCGCGCGTGATGGTACCGGCGGTTCCGCTAGCGTGGCCGAACAGGTTGTAGCAGAAATCGAAGCCGAAGGCGGCGAAGCGATGGCAGCGGGCTGCAGCGTCACCGATATGCCTGCGGTTGAAAAAATGGTTGCCGATGCGATCGCCAAATGGGGCCATGTCGACATTCTCGTCAACAACGCCGGCGTGCTACGCGACAAAAGCTTTCACAAGATGTCGATCGAAGATTTCCAGTTCGTCATGGACGTCCATCTGACCGGAAGCGCCAATTGCACCAAGGCGGTATGGGATCATATGCGGGAGCGCCAATATGGCCGGATCGTGATGACCACATCCTCGACCGGACTCTATGGCAATTTCGGCCAGGTCAATTATGGCGCGGCGAAACTCGCTCTCGTGGGCATGATGAACAGTCTGCACCAGGAAGGCGCCGGCAAGGGCATTCACACCAACTGTATTTCGCCGGTTGCCGCGACTCGCATGACTGAAGATATTATGCCGGAAGCAGCGTTGGCGGCTCTGGTCCCTGAAGCGGTCACCCCTGCTGTTGTCTATCTTTGCAGCGACGGCGCGCCATCGAAGACCATATTGACCGCTGGCGCCGGTGGCTATGCTGCGGCGAAAATTTTTGAAACAGAAGGTATCTGGCTGCCGGTTGAGGACCGCAGCGCTGAATCGATCGCCGCCAATATCGACCAGATTATGGACGAAACCGGTATGCAGGAATATGCCAATGGCGGCGGCCAGGGCGGCAAATTCTTCCGCCGGATGCAGGAAGTCATGAAGGGCTAAAAGACCCCCCGAACAGGAGAAACGATATGCCAACAATCAAAGCAAGCGAACTGGATAGCTGGAAAGGCAAGGAGGTCGGCGTATCCGACTGGGTCTTGGTCGATCAGGACCGGATCAACACATTTGCCGACTGCACCGAAGATCATCAGTTCATCCACATCGACGAAGAGAAAGCCAAGGCGACACCTTTTGGCGGCACCATTGCGCATGGTCTGCTAACCCTCTCTTTGCTGCCAAAATTGTCCTACGGCACGACGCTGGGCCTCGAAGGCACGGTCATGGGAATCAATTACGGCTTCGACAAAGTGCGCTTCCTGAACCCGGTGCGTGCCGGTTCCAAGGTTCGCGGTCGTCACACATTGGTAGACGCGGTTGAGAAACAGCCGGGCCGCTGGTTGCTCACCTATAATGTTGTTGTCGAAATTGACGGGATTGAAACACCGGCGCTGATCGCAACATCGCTGGTGATGATCGTGGTCGGCTAGGCCTACCGAACAATATAAGTGAAAAGGGCTCCGGACTGGTTCCGGGGCCCTTTTTCATTGGCGCGTTGCGTTATGCTGGTCTCAGGTGGGTGTCAGCACGTTGCGAAGAAGCGGATCTTCCATCGCCTGGCCGGCGCCATTGGCAACACAGGTCAGCGGATCATCGGCTATCGTGACCGCCAGTCCGGTTTTCTCGGAGATAAATTCGTCAATCCGTCCCAATAACGCGCCGCCGCCGGTCAGGACAATGCCCTGTTCCATGATGTCCGCCGCCAGTTCCGGCTTGCTATGCTCCAGCGCATTGAGCACGGATTCGGCGATCTGCCCGACCGGCTCGGCGATAGCCTGGGCAATCTCGGCTTCGGAAATGGCAATTTTTTTCGGCATTCCGCTGACCAGGTCGCGGCCCTTGATATGCATGATTCGTCCCTCGCCGTCCGGGCTCATCGCGCTGGCGATGCCATGCTTCACCAGCTCCGTGGTGGATTCACCAATCGCCAGATTATGTTTGCGGCGGATATGGGAAGAGATGGCATCATCAATCTTGTCGCCGCCCATGCGGCCCGATGTGCTGTAAGCCAGGCCTTGCAAGGACAATATTGCGACTTCGGTTGTGCCACCGCCAATATCGACCACCATCGCGCCAACCGGTTCGGTCACCGCGAGCCCGGCGCCAATCGCCGCGGCCATTGGTTCTTCAATGAAATATATGCCGGATGCACCGGCATTTGAGGCCGCATCGCGTAGAGCGCGAAGCTGTACATTAGTCGATCCGGACGGCATGCAGACCACAATATCGAACCGCCGGAATATCCCGGTCTTCTTGCTGTGCACTTTGTGGATAAGATGATTGATCATCTGCTCCGCGACATCAAGATCGGCAATCACGCCGTCCTTCAGCGGCCGCATCACTTTGATATTGGCCGGTGTCTTGCCCATCATCAGCTTGGCATCGCTACCGACTGCGCGAACCTTGGTCACGCCGTCATTGGTCTCGAGCGCAACCACGGACGGTTCGTCGAGCACGATGCCGCGATCCCGCGCGTAGATAAGCGTATTGGCCGTGCCGAGGTCGATCGCCAGGTCATGCGACCGGAGCTTGAAAAAATTTTTCATAAAATTGGAAATACTTCAACTAGAGCGGCCATATTGCCAATGTCAGCCAAGCCAACGTCATCTGGCAGCATATTAGCGGTGACAGCGCGCCAACGAACCTGTGCTGTATAGTCATTCAACGCCAGCGGTCTGCCCATTCGTCAAATAGGTGTATAATTCGGTCGAACCGTTATGCCGCTAGCCGGTGGGCAGAGCGGGAAATTTTCTTTGTAATGTTTTTGCACGGCTGGCGACTATCCCAATATCTACATCTTGAACAAGGATAGTTTGGCAATGCTACGAATCATCTCAATTTACGCAGGTCTGTTTGTCGCGCTGACCTATGGCGACTATTGGACGACGGATTTCGCAATTACCAATGGACTGGCGGAGGAATTTAATCCGGCTGTGCGTGATGGCGCCACAGCCTATAAGGCGATGAATATGATATGGATCAATATTGCCTTTTTGCTCGGTACGTCCGGGATGCTATATTGGGCTATGAACAACAAAAGCCGGGTATCGGCTCACTATCTGAACCACCCGCTTCGGGCTTCGTTCAACTGGTTTTATCTGAACCCGTTTAGCGACAAAAATATCGCAAAATCACCGCTCCACCTGCTGGCCTTCCCGCTTTGCTGCCTCTTCGCCAAGGCCTTTGCGATCACGAGCAATGCATTGGGCATAATTTATGGCAGCGGTCTTGCCGAACCGCTTGTTGCGCTATTGAACCCCTATCTCGGCGGCACAATTCTGTATGTCGCGGTCACCGGCATAATCATAACGCCATTCTGGATTTTGAGCCTTTACATAGCGGCTGCCGCTGTAAAAGGGAGCCATGAACTCAGAGCGGCAGCAGCTGTCGTTTGAACCTCAAACAGGACTCCGAGCTTGTTGCACTGCTGAACAAATATGCTTCGTTCATCAGGAATAGTCTGCGGACTTATGAGCGGGATCCGTCCCGACAGGAGGAATTATATCAGGAAGTAGCGCTCGCCCTTTGGCGGGCGTTACCGACTTTCCGCGGCGAGGCTTCGCACCGAACTTTGATCGCAAGAATAACCCATAATATCGGGGTGAGCCATATCCGCCGGAAGATGAGCAGACCGACGACCGACCTGCTGGAAGATACCCACATCAGCGATCACGATTCACCTGAAGAAGAGGCGCAGCATCGGGATCAAAAGCGCGCATTGCTACGTGCGATAGGTAAATTGCCGCTAGGGCTGCAGCAATGCGTGACGCTGCACCTCGAAGATTTCAGCAATCGGGAAATTGGCGAAACCCTGGGCTTGTCCGAAGGCGCCGTCGCCGTGCGCCTGACCCGGGCACGAGCCGGCCTGTCAAAACTTATGGAGCAACAAAAATGACCATCGACATGGATGATCTCAAAACCGTCTGGCAGGAGGACGTTCAAAATGCTCCGGACCCGACGTCTATTGATGCTCTGGTAAAGCAAACCAGGCGCCGCAACATCATGACATGGTTCACGGTCGGCCTGGAGCTTCTGATGCTGTCCGGATTGCTTGCGATATTGGTATATTCGACCATCACAGCGGATGACTGGCTGGTTGGCAGCCTTTGGAGCCTGTGTGCGCTAGTTCTGATTGGCGTGCAAATATGGATGTTGAGGGCGCGCAACGGCCTCTGGCGTATCTCGGCAATACAGCCCATCCAGCATGCAAGATTTTGTGTTGCGCAGGCTGAACTGAATTTGAGATTTGCAAAATTTTCCAGGATCGCAGCCCCTGTCGGGTTGATCGCAGGATATGCGGCAATGTCCTTCCACAGCGGGGCGGTAGTCATCGATATATTGCGGCTTGGGATCACTGCATTGGCGGTGGCAGCTTGCCTGCTATTCTGTCATTTTTGGATTGGGCGACGGCAAGCAGAATTAGGTGTGGCCCGGGCTATCGAACAAGAATTGGGTTAGCCAATACCGGTTTTTTATGTGCTAGGAAGGATTCTGGATTGGTGCCAGAACCTCGTCCGCCAGCGTCACCGTTAATGGCGTCTTCTCGCATTATTCAGAGAATGTTCTGCCATGCGGAGGCGTTAACAGGACTGGTATGGGCAGATATTACGGCTATTTCGGGCTCAAGGATTTCTCCCACGAACACTTATCGTGATGGCATGATCATCGGTGAGTGCGATCGGGCCGGCGTGAAGACAGTCTGTCCGACTATGCTCCAAAAAAACAGCAGCAATTTCTATCGGAAATGCTGCTGTTTTTTTGATTGTCGGCTGTTAGCTTCAATCATGATATATCCGTACAGATACTGATGTCGTTCGACTGGAGATCAGCTATTGTCATTGATTAACGGCTATACTCCATCGGTTTTGACGATGTTGATGGTCAAGCATTTGAACTAACAGGAGCTATATTCCATGCCCGTACCGACGAAAATTCTGGTTGCCACCGATCTGACGGCCAGGGCCGACCGGCCGTTTGCGCGGGCGAAATTGCTCGCCGACATCTGGAATGCGGCGCGGACCCTGCTATTTGTGAGCAGCCCCAAGACAGAGGTTGATATCGCGAAAGTCGAGACGCTTCTGCTGCGCAACTATGGCGCAGATGCCGAGGGCTGCAATCTGGCGATAAATTACGGCAAGCCACCCCAGGTGATCGGCGAAACGGCGGAGCAACTGGACAGCGACCTGATCATTGTCGGTGCCGCGCGGCATAATAATATATCCGATTTTTTCCTCGGTACTGCGGTCGATCATCTGGTCCACCATGCCAAGGCTCCTGTGCTGATCGTGAAAGAACGCCCGCGCACCAACTATGGCCGGATCCTGGTAGCGACCGATTTTTCCGATTTTTCCGCTCATGCTCTTCGCACCGCGCTGGACTTTTTTCCCGACGCGAAAATCGAGCTCGTCCACGCTTATCATGTGGCTTACGAAGCATGGCTGAAATCTGACGGCGTCGCGGATGAAATGCTGTCCGGTGCGGAAAAGGAACTGAAGGCATTCATGACCGACCTGAACCTGTCGGAGAATGATGCGTCACGTGTCACCGCCCATCTCGTCGAAGGCAATCTACACCAGTCGGTGCATAATATGCTGGATAGCGGCGACTTTGATCTGCTGGTGCTGGGAACCCATGGTCGGGGTGGTTTTATCATGGCAACCATCGGCAGCCGCGCCAGCGAAATGATGGGCTGGTCTCCGGTCGATGTGCTGATGGTCAGAAAGCCTGTCTAGATCCCGATCCTAGACCAGCGCTTGTTTCACCAGCTTGCTGATGCTGTGCGCCGGACACGTCGGTCAAGCGGCGATATAAGTGCCATGTTGCGTGGCCGAGCACCGGCAGCACGACGAGCAGGCCCAGGAAAAGCGGCAGCATGGCGACAAATAGCGCAACCGCAATCAATATCGCCCAGATCAGCAAGACAGATTTGTTCGATCGCACGGACGCCAGGCTGACAATGATCGCCGTGATAAAGTCGACATTGCGATCGACCAGCATCGGCAGGCTGATGACGGTAATCGCATAGAAGCCCAGCGCCATCAACGCGCCGACGAAACCGCCGACCAGCAACATCATTAGCCCTGCGCCAGTCGCCAGCAGCGCGATAGATTCTGATCCTATGCCGGATTCTGCCAGAAAAATGGCAAATATGCCGTGCGCAACCATCAGCCAGAAGCCGAATGCGACGAACAGGATAACACCCATGCTCAATATCTGTTCGTCACCGCGCCCGCGCAATGCTCCGAGAACGGCGCGCCAACTCATCGGCAGGCCGGCTTCGCGGCGACGGCTCACTTCATATAGGCCGACGGCGACAAAAGGTGCGAGCAACGGAAATCCCGCCGCAGCCGGGACAAGCCATGCGACTTCGCCCCTCACGAAAAGGGCAAAGTAGATGAACATGCCCGCACTCACGTAGATGGCTGCGAAAAAAAGTCCGAACGCTGGATAGGCCTTGAAATCATCCCAACCCGCTGCCAGTGCGGCGCGAAGGTCGCTTAGCTTGAGATCGCTGGCGACCGCTACCGGTGCGATCTGTGCCTGTTCGCCTGTGCTCATGACATCTCCTCCCCGTGGAAATATTCAGGGAGAGTGCAGCAAATCCTCCGCTACATCAAGTTTTGGCGGGATAAAGCGGTTTCTTCCCGTCAAAATATATGCAGCAAAAGCTGCTCAAGGTTTACCGGCAATCCTGATACACTGGCCGGTCAGCCATTCGGAAGCCGGTGCGCAAAGATACAGCGTCAGCGCACCGATGTCCTGCGGCGTGCCAAGCCGTCCAGCGGGCAGGCCAAGTGTATTCTCAAAACCGACAAAATCCTCGTCGGTCATGTTCAGCGCCTTCTTGACCGTGTCGGTTGGAACGAAGCCGGGCAGGATCGCGTTGACGCGCGTCTTCGGGCCGAGTTCATGGGCGAGCGTCTTGGTCAGCATCAGAACACCGGCCTTGGCGGCGCTATAATGACCACTGCCGGGGAACGGGTCCTCCGCCGCGAGCGACGAGGTGTTGACGATCCGGCTCCCTTCGCCAAAATGCTTGCAGGCAGCGCGGACGCCATGGAAAACCGATGTCAGGTTGGTAGCCAGCGTCCTTTCCCATTCGGCTTCATCCAGTTCGGTTAGCGGTGCCGAGACCAGCGAACCGCCAGCATTGTTGACCCAGATATCCAGCCTGCCGAATTCATCAACGGCGCGCTGGGCGAGCGCATTCATATCCTCGGCGCTGGTAACATCGGTGGCATGGGCGATCGCGCGGCCACTGCTGTTGCTGACGTTTATTTCATCGGCCACCCGGCTGATCTCGTCCATGCTGCGCGAGGCGCAGACGACGTTGCATCCGGCATCGGCCAGAGTCTTGGCCATCCCTTCGCCAATGCCCCGGCCGGCGCCGGTGATGACGGCAACTTCGCCGGTGAGATCGAACAGGGGATTGGTCATATTGGGAATCCTATAAGTAACCGTTCGCCCTGAGCTTGTCGAAGGGCCCTGCGCGTCAAGCCAGATGCTTCGACAGGCTCAGCACGAACGGATTTGGTTTAATGGCAATTATTCCGCCGCCTCTAGTTCCACCGCAGTCTGTTTCGCCCGCACCCGGATCGGAATAGCGCTCATCAGCGGAATGCCGGTGCGCTTGTCATAATCGCGGTCGTTGAAGGACAGTCGTCCGGTATTGCCGCCGGCGCCGAGCGGGTCTTCGTTCTCGTCCGGGTTGGTGCCCCAGCTGTGCGGCGTGGACACGCAGCCGGCGCGCACGGTCCTGTCGGCCTTGGCAACGCAGCTGATGAAGGCGCGGGCCGATTCCAGCTCGACCGGTTGATCCTCGGAGAGTCCGAGCGCTTCCATATCAGCTGGATTCATGAAGGCGGGGTGATGCGGCACACGTTTGCGCTGCACCGGATCCTCGTGCCAGTTGCTGTTGTGAATCGCAGTCATCCGCCGACCGATCATCCGGAACGGGAATTCGCCATCGTCAACCGGTTCCCCCAGCTTGGCGGCATATCCGGCGAGCTCTTCCATCATTGCCGCGTTGCCGACCGACAGCTTGCCTTCCCAACCATCCGGCTTGGGCTGAACATAGAGCGCCTGTGCTTCAACGATCGTGCCCTTCTGCACCTCTTCATCCTCGTACAGAGCGGCAATATCGGAGGGGCAACCATTGAGCGACGCGCTCCAGGCGCTGATCGGATCGGGTGTTTCACCCGGCGGGAAAGCCGTCGCTTTCTCTTCCCGCTCGTCGGGATGGGCAAGCAGCGCCCAGGACTTGACCTTGATCGTCTTGTCCATCTCGGAGGCGAGCGCGTGGATGAACTGATATTCCTCGCACAGGTTCGAGCCTTCCGGGGAGTCCATGATTGGCGGGCTGGCCTGGGCGTAATTATTCTCAAAACCCCAGCCGGCGCCGAAGCCGCCATAGACTTCCGGCGCTGCCGTATTACCATGTACTTCATAGTGCAGCTTGGGGGCGATGACATAGTCGGCCAGCTCTGCGGTCTTCGACATACGCGGGTCAATGCAGACGAGCAGATCGAGCGCCTTCATCGCTTCGAAAGTCTTCAACTGGTCGGGCCAGGCGAGCATCGGATTGCCGCCGAGTACAATCAGTGCTTTCACCTGCTTGTCGCCGGGGGTCAGTATCTCGTCAGGCAGCGCCGAGGTCGGCATGCCGGAAATACTTTGCTCGAGATCGCGGCTGTGCAGCTTTCGTCCAAAACCCCAGGCCGGTATCGGGCCGGGTGTGGCAGCGATCGGCGGCGCGGGCTTGGTAAAGACGCCGGTGCGCCGGTTGAGATCGCCTTCACGCAGCCAGTGACCCATGATCGAGGTCAGGGCGAGATTGAGATATTCGGTGATATTGCCGCCGCCCGACATATTGGTGCCGGTGCCTCCGCTGATGCTGGCCTTTTTCCAGCTGCCGTACATGCGGGCTGCACGGACGATATCCTCTGCGGCGACGCCTGCGCGATCAGCGGCTGGTCCAGCATCGAAAGGTTGTACGGCTTTTTTCAGCGCTTCGAACCCGTCGACATCGCCGGCGACAAAATCCTGGTCGTATAGCTCCTCGTTGATCACCACCTTGGCAATCGCGCCGAGCAGGATCGGATCCTGACCCGGACGGCATTGCAGGTGGATATCAGCCTGCCGGGCGCTGTCAGTGATTCGCGGGTCGATCACGATCAGCTGCATCCCGCGCTTCTTCGCATCGTGCAGTTTTTTCGCCGGGTTCATGCCGAGGCCGCCGTTCATCGAGATAACCGGATTGGTGCCGATCAGCATCAGCCCGTCCCAGTCACCGACCCGCGGTGCGCCCGCCAGCCAAGGCCCGATCAGGGCGCGGGCAATGCCCTTGCCCGGCTGGTCGATGGTGACGCTGTCATAGACCGACGTCGAGCCGATTGATTCCATCAGCGCCAGCATGAAAGCATGGGCATTGACGTTGTTATATCCGAAAGTGCCGACATAGGAAGCGACTGCGTCGGGGCCATGTTCTTCGACTATCCGTTCCAGCCGCCCGGCAATATCCCGAGCGGCATCGCGCCAGTGCACCGCCTGCTTTTCACCGTTTTTCATGCCGGTGTAGCTGGTCAGCAGCCGCGTATCGAAACTGTGATAATTGGCCAGTTGCCGACCCTTGATGCAGCTATAGCCTTCGAATTCCGGATTATCCTTGTCACCGTGGGTCTTGACCGGAACGCCGTTCTCGAAATCCACCATCAATCCGCAATGGGCGTGGCAGGCCCGGCACATCACATGTTTCTGTCCGGTAAAAGTTTCGCTGACCATATTTCTCTCCGCAGTCGAATTTAGCAGTGTCCGGCCATTGCTTTTTGCAATTTAATCGTTCAATTAACCTGCCAGTGATTCAAGCAATATCGTAGGCATTAGGACCGAACCACTGGCCCTATTGATAAGAAATCTGGAGCAGGACCCATGGCCGACAAACCAAGCGCAGCGGAATTAAAGGAATATGGCGAACAGGCGGATGCCTGGTTCAAGGAAAATACGGTGCGGGATCCCGGCTTCATGCTGCCGCTGACCTTCATGGAAGTGTCGACCGATCAGCAGTTTGATTTCCTCCGCGACTGGCAGCGCAAAGTCTATGAAGCGGGCTATCTCGGCGCCAGCTGGCCAAAGGAATATGGTGGCGGCGGTCTGCACAGTGAATATCAGCGCGTAGCAACCCGGGCGATGAAAAAATATGACGCGCCGATCATGCTCAACGCGATCGGCAACGGCTGGGCGGGGCCGCTGATCCTCGATCTCGGCAGCGAAGAGCAGAAGCAGAAATATATCAAGCCGATGCTCAGCGCCGAAGACATCTGGTGCCAGGGTTTCTCGGAACCGGAAAATGGCTCAGATCTTGGCAACGCGCAATTGAAGGCCGTGAAAGATGGCGACGATTATGTGCTCAATGGCTCGAAAATCTGGACCTCGCTCGGCGACCGCGCAAAATATATGATTCTGCTGGCGCGCACCGATTTTGAGGCAGAGAATAAATATAAGGGCCTCAGCTTCTTCCTCAATCCGATGAAGATCGACGGGATCAGCACCAGCCGGATCAAGAAGCTGACCGGCGAATATGGCTTTGTGCAGACTTTCTTTACCGACGCCCGCATTTCTGCCGACTGTCTGTTTGGTGGCGAAGGCAATGGCTGGTCGATGGCGATGAAAACGCTGGAATATGAGCGCGGTGCCAAGGTCAAGCCGGTCGGCGGCTTCTTCGTCAAGGAACTGGATGTGATGGAGATTGTCGAGCTGGCGAAAAATTCGGTCCGCAACGGCAAGCCTTTGCTCGACGATCCGGTGATGCGCGACAAGATGACGCAATATATGATCGATATCCAGGCGCTCAATCTCAACAACACCCGCCGCCGGATGCCGCAGCTTATGCAGGACAAACCGATGGGGCTGCCGCTGATGAACAAGCTGGCGCGGACTGAACTGATCCGCGAACTGACCGAATTCTCGCTTGCCTTTCAGGGCAGCAAGGCGGGCTATTATGTTGGCGACGAAAATGCGGTCGACGACGGCTATTGGCATCGCAGCTATCTCAACAGTTTCTCGGCCACGATTGGCGGGGGCACCTCGGAGATTCAGCGCAATATTGTCGCGGAGCATGCGCTGGGATTGCCGAAAACGCGATAATGGACCGGTTTAACCCGTTCGTGCTGAGCCTGTCGAAGCACCCTTTATAAAGACCCTTCGACTAGCTCAGGGCGAACGGAATGAGAGACGAGGATAAAATGGATAATTTAGGCACAATCGGGACCACCGAAGAGCAGATTGAACTGATGGACGTCGCGACCAATTTCTGTCGCGACAAAAGCCCGGTCGACAAGGTCCGCGCTCTGATAGACGACGATCTCGGCTATGATCCTGGTATCTGGAAAGAAATCGGCGAGCTGGGCTGGCTGGCAATCGCGATACCGGAAGCGCATGACGGGGTCGGCCTTTCGATGGCCGAGGTTGTGCCGATTGCCGAGCAGATGGGCCGCAATCTGATGAGCACGCCTTTTGGTTCGACCACCTTGGCGGCACAGGCGTTGCTGGCCGGTGGCAGCGAAGCGCAGCAAGCCGCGTGGCTGCCGAAAATCGCGGCGGGTGCAGCAGCAACGCTGGCTCTGCGCGAAGACAATGGCGACTGGGACCTGTCCAATATCGAGGCTACGGGCTTTGAGAGCGGCGGCAAGGTGACCTTGTCCGGCAAGAAACAGCTGGTGCTCTGGGCTGACAGCGCGGAACTGATCATCGCTTCGGTGAAGATTGACGGCGCGGTGCGCTTTGCTCTGATCGAGCGATCGGCGCTGACGGACGGTGCGTTGCGCCGCGAAACGGTGATCGACGAAACCGCGCGCAGCTATGAAGTGACGCTCGACGGCGTCACTGTCCCGGCGGATGCCCTTTTCGCAGCTGGCCGGACCCGTGAGGCGCTGGAGAAGATCGAGCTGGCAGCGGGCCTTATCCATGCCGCCGAAATGACTGGCGGTGCGCAGTCGGTGATCGATTATACGCTGGAATATCTCAAGACCCGCAAACAGTTCGGCAAGATCATCGGTAGCTTTCAGGCGCTGAAACACCCGGCGGTCAATAATTATGTCGAATATGAGAAAGCGCGCACGCATCTGTACAGCGCCGCGCACAGCTGGGGCGAGCAGGGGCGCGGAGAAGTCGCCGTTCTGATGGCAGCGGCACAGGCGCACAGTAGCTATGCGACGGCGGCCGACCGCTCGATCCAGTTCCACGGTGGCTTCGGCTTCACCCACGATTGTGACGCTCAACTGCACCGGCGCAAGGCGATCATGGGCGGAGCGCTGATCGGCGATGCCGCCTACCAGAGGTCGAAACTGGCTAACCTGTTGTTTGATTGAAAAACATCCGCGGTAGCGGAAAAAGAAGGACGAGAAATTATCACGCGAAGACGCGAAGCCACGAAGAAATACCTCTTTGCGCCTTCGCGTCTTCGCGTGAGAAATTTGAAATCTGATTGAATGCGGTTCCAGCGCTTGCTGGGTCCACTACAAAGGAGAAATAATATGTCTGAAGTACTCACCGATATCCAGGACGGTTTCATCATCGTCACCATCAACCGCCCCGATGCCAAAAACGCGATGACCAAGGCGGCAGCCGAAGGCATTCGCGCGGCGATGGAACAGCTCGACAATGACAACAGCCTCAACGCGGGTATCCTCACCGGTGCGGGTGGAACCTTCTGCTCCGGCATGGATCTGAAAGGCTTTTTGCGCGGCGAAACGCCAGCGGTCAAAGGCTATGGCTTTGGCGGGATCACCGAAAAAGGACCGGACAAACCCTTGATTGCAGCGGTGGAAGGTTATGCGCTCGCCGGTGGTCTGGAACTGGCGCTGGCCTGCGATCTATGTGTCGCCAACGTGAACGCGAAATTCGGCATTCCGGAAGCCAAGCGTAGCCTCGTCGCTGCTGCTGGCGGTGTTATCAAGCTGCAGCAGCTCGTCGGCAAACGGATCGCCATGGAGTGGGCGCTGACTGGTGATTTCGTTACCGCCCAGCGCGCCTATGAAGTCGGCTTCGTCAACCGCCTCACCGAAGGTGCCGCGATTGATGCGGCGATCGAACTGGCGAGCACGGTGGCGGCCAACGGTCCGCTGGCGTTGAAGGCGACCAAGAAGATCATCAACGAAAGCTACGACTGGACCAGCGAAGAGGCCTGGAAGAAGCAGGCTGAAATTACCGGCTCTGTCTTCACTTCGGCAGACGCGCGCGAAGGCTCGATGGCCTTTGCCGAGAAGCGCAAGCCCAACTGGCAGGGAAAGTAAGTACATCTGATGGGCAATGAGAAAACCAACGGCAGCGCGGATATCGTGGATATCTGGGCTGGCGATTGCCAGGTACCACAATGGTTCACCGAGGCAATGGCGGTGCCGCGTGAAGAATCCTTTGCCGAGGTAGACGGAAGCAAAGTTCACTATTTCCGCTGGGGTACGCGTGGCAAGCCGCCGCTGCTGATGACCCACGGCTTTCTCGCCCACGCGCGCTGTTTCGCGTTTATCGCGCCATTTCTGGCCGAGGATTATGACATCATCGCTTATGATCTTGCCGGGATGGGCGATAGCGAGATCCCAGAAAATTGTGATGGCGACAAGCGTGCCGAGGGCATGATCGCGCTGGCTGAAGCACTCGATCTGTTCTCCGGCCCGGTAAAGCCGAAGATCATTGCGCATAGTTTTGGTTCCGGCGTTGCCCTCACCGCAATGGAAATGGCAGGGCAGCGCTTTGGCGGTCTGATCATATGTGATCTGATGATGATGCGGCCGGAGAAGCTGGCCGCCCATTTTAAAGGGGGTGGCGGCCCGCCGGGTTCCGGACGGTCGGACCGGCCGAACAAAATCTATCCCGATTATGATACGGCGCGCGGGCGTTTCGTTCTGGCGCCGCCGCAACCGGCGCAACAGCCATTTCTGTTCGACTATATGGCTTATCATTCGCTGTGCCGGATCGATGATGGCGAGGCGCAAGGCTGGTCATGGAAATTTGATCCGATGGTTTTCCATCGCAATGAAAATGATATGGCGAAATGGGCGCATACCCCCCAACGCGTCGTCGATTTGCCGCATCGTTTGGCGATCATCTACGGCGAGAATAGCAAGCTTTTCGACAGCGACAGCGCCGCCTATCTCCGCGAACTGGGCGGTGATCATGTGCCGATGATCGCCATACCCGAAGCAGAACATCATCTGATGCTCGATCAGCCCCTGGCTTTGGTAACGGCGTTGCGGTCGGTTTTGGCTCTCTGGCGGGAATAAGGCTCCGCTAGCTGATTGCCAGATGAACGAAAGCAGGCTTCTGCGACAATCTAGTACAAAATAGCTCAAATCTGACAAATGCCTGCGACAGATTTCCCCTATTTCTGTTTGTGACGCCGCAGTTGGCGCCGGATAGAAAAAGGAATTGAAGATGAAAAAGTTTCTGATGGCTTTGGCAGTGACAACAATGGCGGTGTCCCCAGTGGTTACCGCTCAGGCTCAGGCTGCTCCGCACCAGTCTTCCAAGCAGCAGAAGAAGACTACACACAAGACGACCGTGAACAAGCAGGGCAAGCGTACCGTCACCAGAACGGTCACCCAGCAGAAAGCGGCTCCTGCACGCTATACCAGAGCATCGGTCGCAGTGAAGCAGAACCATAGAAACTGGTCCAAGGGCCAAAAGTTCGACCGGCGCTATGCAACCAATTACCGGGTCATCGACAATCCGCGCGCCTACCGGCTGTCGAATGCACCGCGCGGTTACCAGTGGGTCCGGTCCGGCAATGATGCCGTCCTGATCGCGGTCACCAGCGGAATTATCGGGGCGGTTATCGGCAACGCGATTTCTCGCTGAACCGAATGAGCAATCCATAATCAGACAAAAGCCCCCGGAAGCGATTCCGGGGGCTTTTTTGAGCCTATAGGAGGCCGGTATAAATGAAGCGTCTGCGGTCTGGAAATGCCGGAAGCCGTTGGCCGGTCTATTTGCTTTTGTCGCCTTTGCCGCTTTTGGCTTTCATCGCTTTTTTCATCGCAGCCAGACGCTCTTCGACTTCGGAATGCCGCTGCATCTTACCGATTTCTGCGGCATGTTTTGAAGTGCCATTAACACCCCCGGCCATTTCCATGGTGCGGTCAAATGTCGCTTCGGCACGTTCGACTGTCCGGTCGACGCTTTGGTCGGTTTCGGACTTGCCAGCGCTGGCGGCACTATTCTCGCTCACCATTTTTTCAAATGCGGCGAGTTCATCTTCCATGACGGCTTTGCGGGCGGTGAGTTCTTCCAGCAAAGCATCGAGGCGGCTGGCATCTGTCGCGGCAGATGCTTCCAGATTCTTGAAATGCTTGACCTTTGCCTCAAATTCCATCTGCTGCATGATCGCGGCTTCGGCCAGATCCTCGCGGCCTTTTTCCAGAGTGAACTGGACTTTGCCCAACCATTCTTCGGCGCGCTGTGCCGATAATTTCTGCTGGCCGACGGCCTGGTTCTGGCGATCGATGGCATCCTCATGCTCGCTGCGCACCTTGTTCATCGACCGGTCGACCTCGCGAATGGCCTCCCGCATCAAGCTGGTGCCGCTGGCCCGTTCTGCCTGATCGAGAGCCGATTCAATCCCCGCCGAAACAACGCGTTTTGCCCGTATGTAAAAAGGTTCTGCCATGTCTCGGATGCTCCAGCTTCAGTTAAAAACCAAGACGTAAATGAAATTCGCCAATAGTCAATTAACAGCAAGACGGATGCTTTAGCCGGCCATGAACCCCTTGAGCCGCTGATTGATGATCTGGTCCGCTTCGGCCATGATCCGGTCGATCAGTTCCTGACAGGTCGGGATATCGTTGATCAGGCCGGCAACCATGCCGCAGCTCCACGCGCCGGCATCCATCGTGCCTTCTTTCATGATCTTGGGATAGACGCCCGCGACTTGCTCTATAACGTCGGAAAATTGCAGATCCGCGCCTTTTTCCTTTTCGATTTCGAGCAGACGTTCGACCGCCGGGTTGGTCAGTACCCGTTCGGTGTTGCGTAGGGGGCGCATGACAAGGCGGGTGTCGAGCTCGCTCGCCGCGACAATCGCGTCTTTCACATTCTGGTGGACCGGCGCTTCCTTGGTGGCGATAAAGCGGGTGCCCATGTTCATGCCTTCTGCGCCCATCGCCAGCGAGGCAACGAGACTGCGGCCGTCGGCCTGACCGCCGGAGGAGACGAACGGAATGTCCAGTTCATCGGCGGCGCGTGGCAGCAGGATCATGTTCGGAATATCGTCTTCACCGGGGTGGCCACCGCATTCGAAGCCATCGACCGAGACTGCGTCGCAACCGATGCTCTGGGCCTTCAGCGCGTGGCGGACGGCGGTGCATTTGTGGATCACCTTGATACCGGCGTCGTGTAGTGCAGGCAGCACCTGAACCGGATTGTTGCCGGCGGTTTCGACGACCTTTACGCCGCCTTCGATGATCGCCTTGACCATGCCTTCATAATCGGGCGAGTTGACGACAGGCAGGAAGGTCAGGTTCACGCCGAACGGCTTGTCGGTCATGTCGCGGCATTTGGCGATTTCGTCCGCCAGCGCCGCCGCAGAAGGCTGGGTCAGCGCGGTGATGATGCCCAGTCCGCCGGCGTTGGACACCGCAGCAGCGAGTTCGGCAAAGCCCACATAATGCATGCCGCCCTGGATGATCGGATGTTCAATGCCGAATAGCTCGGTAATGCGTGTTTTCATGGACTTAGCTCCTGTTTTTGGAAGAATTGGAAGCATGTCTGCTTCCTTCCGGGAATCATTTAATCGCGCGATTAACTAGCAACCCATTGCCCGGTTGTCACGCCTTTCCAGATATCATCTGGCGACGTTACGGCAAGCGTCTCTCCGAGCCGTTTCGACCAGAGATGTTCATTGCCGAGCGCATCGCGCCACGCCCAAAGGCGGCGGGTATAATGGTGAAGGTCATATTCCTGGGTATAGCCCATCGCCCCGTGAACCTGATGGAAGGGGACGGTGACCGCCTCGACGCTATGGCCGATCTGGACCTTGGCGATGACTGCCTCGTGCCAGGCCTGTTCCGGATCATCGCTATGGCGAGCGATGGCGCTAGCCGCCTGGGTCGCGGCCATCGTAGCGGCGGCGCATTCAGAAGCGGCTACGGCCAATTGCTGCTGGATCGCCTGAAATTTCGACAGCGGCCGCCCGAATTGTTCACGCTGCGTGACATATTCGATGGAGAGATTGAGCGCGCTCTCCATCGCTGCAGCCATTTGTACGGCGCGGACGGTCAGGATCAGTGCTTCCACCGCCCGGCGGGAAAGATCCGTTTTCGCGGATTGCTCGACCACATGGCCGGAAAAGACGAACTGCGTCATCCCGTCGGGCGAAAGCGCTTCCTCGGGCGAGCGCACCGCCACGCGATTGTCGAACAAAGAAATCTCGTGATGCGCTTCGTCGAACAGAACAATCTTGTCGGCGTGCATGCCAAAGGGGATATCGGCGCTTGGCGTATGGCCGCTGAGCGCGAAGCTGGCGCTGCCGTCGGCCGGAGCCAGACCGGCCCGGTCGAGCATCCAGTTGGCGATCAATGTTTCGGCAAAGGGCACCGGCGAGGCTGCCTGCGCCGAAGCCCAGATCGCGCCGAAGGTCTCGTCATAGTCCGCGCCAAAGCCGCCGTTGGCTTCGCTGACCCATGCCAGCGGCAGGCCATTTTCCGCGAGTGCGTCCCAGAGCGCCTGCGGATAATTGCCCGCTTCGGCGTCGTGCGGGACTTCACGACCGCACAGGTCGGTGTAGATTTTCGTGGCCGTTTCGGCGACCATGCCTTCGGTGTTTATCATGATAACAGGACGCCTTGAATAGATCCTTTTGCACCGAGCTTGTCGAAGTGCGGTTGTTGCCGGTGGCTGTCCTTCGACAGGCTCAGGACGAACGGATAGATATGTATGGTATCGGACATCAGCGTAACCCCAATTGCCGCGCGGTGATCCCGCGCATCACTTCGGTGGTCCCGCCGCGCAGCGTATTGGGCGGGGAGCGCAGCACGCCGATATTCATGATCCGCCGCATGTCCGGGCTCCAGTCTTCGGCGGGCAGGTCGTTGAGCATCGCGCGGACTTGCTGGGTCAGATCATTTTCCAGCCGGTTGCCGAGATCCTTGACCAGCGCCGCTTCGGTTTCTGGCGAGATGCCCTGTTTCAGCAGATTGGCAATCCCCCAGGACATGCCTTTCAGCGTGCGGAGGCTGGCGATCAGCTTGCCGAGCCGGGCATGGCTGTCCGACCCCATTTTGCCGGTAAGCTGATATAGTGCGGTTTCCAGTGTGATATAGCTGGACAGGAAGCGTTCCGGGCCGGAGCGTTCCATCGCCAGTTCGCCGGTTACCTGTTTCCAGCCGCCGCCTTCTTCGCCGAGCAGGCAGTCGTCGGGGACAATGACATCCTCGAAATAGACTTCGTTGAAATGTGCGTCACCCGACAAATCGACAATCGGATTGATGCTTACACCGGGCAGGCTGAGGTCAATCATGATCTGCGACAGGCCGACATGGCGGTTGCGGCCCTCTGCGGGAGAGGTGCGCAGAAGGGCGACCATATAATGCGATATCTGGGCGCCGGAGGACCAGATTTTCTGGCCGTTGATTTTCCAGCCGTCAGACACTTTCTCAGCCTTGGTTTTGACATTGGCGAGATCGGAACCGGCGCCCGGCTCGCTGAGGCCAATGGCAAAATAACATTCGCCGGCGGCGATGCGGGGCAGTATATCCAACTTCTGCTCTTCGGTGCCGTGGGCAAGCAACATCGGTGCATGCTGGCGGTCGGCGATCCAGTGGGCAGCAACCGGTGCGCCCGAGCGCAAGGTTTCTTCGGTGACGATATAGCGTTCGAGAGCGCTCTTGTCGTGGCCGCCATATTGGCTCGACCATGTCAGTCCGATCCAGCCGCGCTTGCCCATTTTCTTTGAAAATTCGGGATCGGCAGAGGCCATCCAGCATTCCGGTTCAGGCCGGAAATTACCGGCGTCGCGCTCTTCTTTCAGAAAGGCCTGCAATTCGCCGCGCAGATCTTCAAGCGCCGGATCGGGCTGGACGACGGGGAAGTTAAATCTTTGCATGGGTAATCCTTATTACAGCAGACCCGTTCGTGCTGAGCCTGTCGAAGCACCCTGGCAAGCGTCCTTCGACAGGCTCAGGACGAACGGTGATTGGCGCAGATCCGGTCACGGCGTCACAATATCAAATTGCGGGTTTACCTCATCAAGCGCGCCAAACATAGCTGTCATCAAGGCCGCATTGCCACTGATCACCATCTCCTCCTTCTGGATCAACTCCATCGGATTGACCTGACGCATCAGCAATTTCGTGAACAGGGCGCGGCTGATCGTGATTTGCGTGTCCGATCCGTCGGCGGTGATTGCATAATCCTCGCCGCGCGGGAACATCACGCTCTTGCCGAGATCGATGCTCACCGCTTCCTTGCGGTCAGGGAACCAGAAGCGGATAATGCCGCCATCGCCCTGCATCTTGGCCGGGTTGAAGCGGGTGGCCATGGCGTCGAACAGATCGACCGCCGGGATGCCGCTTAGCACTTTCTCGTTGGCGGTGCTGATCGAATTTTTGACATTGTTGCCCTCGCGCAATTCCTTGGCGCCAACCAGATAGATATTGCGCCAGGTTCCGGCCTCTGCCTGAAAACCGAGCTGTTCATAAGTCGAGGCCAGCCATTTTTTGGCCATCTTATCAGCCGGATCGGCGAAGACCAGATGGTTGAAGACGGTGGCTGCCCAGCGATAGTCGCCGGCGTCAAAGGCTTTCTCGCCAATTGCCAGAGCCTTCGCGGCGCCGCCCATTGCCGTGACATATTTTTTCGAGGCCTCAACCGGCGGCAGTTCGTGATAATGGGCCGGTACCGCGTCCCACCAGCCGAAATAGCGCTGATAGACCGCTTTGCTATTGTGGTTGAGCGTTCCGTAATAGTCGCGCACGCCAAAGTCGTTCCTGGCAAAATCCGGCTCTCCGATATTCTCGGCAATCTCGTGCATCGTTGCGCCCTGATTGGCTTGCCGCATGGTCTGGTCATGGACATAGCGATAGATGCCGCGCTGGTTCTTCAGTGCCGTCTGGACTTTGTCAGAACCCCATGTCGGCCAGTGGTGAGAAGCCAGCATGACGTCCGACTTGTCGCCATATTTGGCGAACATAGTGTCGATCACCTTGCTCCACTTCAACGTATCGCGCACCAGCGCACCGCGCGGGGTCAGTACATTGTGAAAGGTACGGGTGACGACTTCGGCGGTGTGCAGGGCCTTGAACTGGGGTAGATAGAAAACCAGCTCGGCTGGCGCTTCGGTTTCGCCGGCATCCATGAAGTCAAAGCTGATGCCGTCGACAATCAGGGTCTCTCCATCCTTGCTGATCGAACGGGTCGGCGGGATCAGAGAGACATCACCGCTCGACAATTTCTGACCAAGACCGCCGCCGACATGGCCCGCTTTACCGGATGGCAGGGCGGTGCCGAACTGAAACTGCACGCGCCGATTCATAGCTGTTCCGGCGATCACGCTTTCACCGACCGACTCGGCCAGCCAGCCATGCGGGGCGATGACCTGAATCTTGCCCGCCTGAATGTCCTCCGTCGATGCGACACCGGCGACGCCGCCAAAATGGTCGCCATGGCTATGGGTAAAGATAACCGCCACCACTGGCCGGTCGCCGAGTGTCTTGTTGGCCAGCGCAAGGCCCGCTTTCGCTGGCGCCGGGGTGGTCAGCGGGTCGATGACGATCCAGCCGGTTTTGCCGGCAATCAGCGTCATTTGCGCCAGATCATAGCCGCGAATCTGGTAGATGCCGGGCACAACCTCGAACAGGCCGTGGATGCTGTTGAGCTTGCCCTGCCGCCAGAGCGAGGGATTGACGGTGTCGGGAGCGGCGCCCTGCAGGAAATCGAACTGGCTTGAGTCCCATGCGACCGAGCCGTCCTCGTTGAGGATCTGGTCCTGTTCGATCTTGGCCAGAAAGCCGCGATTGGCATTTTCGAAGTCGGTCTGGTCGGCAATCGGAAGGTTGGCGGCGACCTCGGCATTGGCCGTCTTGGTCGCTTCGGTTGCGGTGCCTTGCGGAGGAGCGGCGGATAGGGGGGCAGCTGACATCAGGGCTATCGTCAAAATAGCGGTCTTGTTCATATTCTCTCTCCTTCTGGTGCCCCTGCGTAAGCAGGGGCCATCTCCCGAAACTTCCTACAGGCACGATTGGGAGATCACTCTCCCCAGCAATCACGCCCCCTTGAACACCGGTTTGCGTTTTTCCAAAATCGCATCAATCGCCTCGCGGTGATCGTCCAGTTGCTGCAATACACCTTGGAACAAAGCCGCCTGATCGAGATTTTCTTTCAGCGTCACGCTTTGCGCGGTGCGGACCAGTTCCTTGGTCTTGCGGATCGCCAGAGGCGGCAGGCCGACCACCATTTCGGCCAATTCATAGGCGCGCGCGAGCAGCTTGTCGCTGGCGACCACTTCGGACACCAGGCCGTAATCCAGCGCCTTGGCGGCATTGATGAATTCACCAGTAAACAGCATCTGGTTGGCCCGCGCCTGTCCGATGATCCGCGGCAGCAGCCAGGCGCCGCCGTCGCCTGGGATGATCCCCACGCGCAGAAAACTCTCGGCGAAAATCGCGTCTTCCCCGGCGATACGGATGTCGCACATGGTGGTCAGGTCATTGCCCGCGCCGATCGCATGGCCGTTGACCGCAGCGATCACCGGAACCGAAATTTGCGAGAAAGCAAGCGGAATGCGCTGGATGCCGGTCTTGTACCAATTCTCGATTTCCAGCGGAGTCATATTCTGCTCGGCGGTCATCGCCTTGATCTCGTGCAGATTGCCGCCGGAGGAAAAACTCTTGCCGTTGGCGGCGAGCACGACACAGCTGACGCCGGCATCCGCGTCGGCCTTGTTGATCGCGTCAACCAGCGCCCCGCACAAATCTTTCGACAGCGCGTTGCGCGTTTCCGGCTTGTTCAGCGTGATTGTAACGATGCGGTCATTTTTCTCGTAGAGGACGACGTCAGTCATTGAATATTTCCTTGCCCTGCGTTTCTTTTCTTATGTCCGTGTCATTGCAGGGGTTCATGGATTCTGCAAGACTCGCTCCGCTCAACTCGCTAAATGAACGATAATGATCCGACAGAAAACCCCAATCACCAGCCAAAATAGCGCGGGTTTCACGCTGGTGGAATTGATGGTCGTGCTGCTGATCATCGGACTGATGGCGTCGATCGTCGTTTTTTCTTTTCCGAGCGGCAGCAGCGCTCTCGAAGAAGATGCCCAGCGCTTTGCCGCACGCACGGCGGCGCTGCGCGACAATGCGATTATGCAGTCGCGGCCGATGGCGGTGCAGGTCACGCCTTCCGGCTACAGCTTTCTCGAACGGCGCAAGGGCAGCTGGTCGGTGATCGAGGACAAGCCGTTTGTGTCAACCAACTGGTCTAGCGGCGTGACCGCGGCGACCGGCGAGACCGGCCCGATGATGATCAGTTTTGAAAGCACGGGCCTGCCCAGCGAGCAGGCCGAGCTTGTCTTGCAGGGGGACACGCAAAACCGCCGCATATTGATCGCTCCGATGGGCGATGTGAAGCTGGCTGGAGCGGCGCCGTGAATAGGCGGGGCGAGCGCGGCTTTACCCTGATTGAAATGCTGGTTGCGCTGTCGGTGTTCAGCCTCGCTGCGCTGGCCCTGATCCGGCTGCAGGCCTTTACCACCCACAATGCAGCCGAACTGGAACGGCGGGTTGTCGCGCAATCGGTGGTCCGCAACCGGGCGGTCGAGATACTGACCGATCCGCGACCGCCATCGCTCGGCAAGCAGAGTGGTTCGGTCGAAAATGGCGGCTGGCAATGGCAATGGGCACAGGATGCCAAGCTGACCGAAGACCAGAGCTTCATCCAGGTCGACATCCGCGCGCGCGAGCAAGGCAGCGGTGCGCCGGCCTCGCTAACCATATTGCGGCCATCGGGGTTGTTGCTAGAGGAATCGCTGGCCGCGCCACATGCAAACTAGCCGGACGACGGGAAAAATCTGATGTTTGACCTTTGTTTCGACTGGAACACGGGTTAGAAGCGCGAGAAAATTTGGCTGACGGACAGAAACATGAGCAAACTCGAAGATGCATTAGAAAATTTCGACATGGACGACCTTCCGGAAGAGGAAGAGTCCATGCTGGAATGGTGGGATTTTGATGACCGCGATGAAATGGTCGAAGCGGTCGCCGGCGATATCCAGTTCATCATCGAGAGCGCTCTCGACGCGCGCGGTGATGCGCTATTGGCATTGCCGGCCAGCGATGAAGCCATGCCAGTGCTCGAGGCTTTGGCTGAAAAGCCGATCAAGTGGAAATATGTTACAATTATTCCGACCGACGATCTGCTGGTGCCACTCGATGATCCGCGCAGCCATGTAAAAAAACTTGCGCAATTGTTCCTCACCCGTGGCGCGCGCGTGCTGCCGCTGGCTCCGGATCACGACGATTATCAAATGGCCGGCGCTGCTGCCGATGCGCGCTTGCGCGATACCAAGTGGCCTGCGGATCTTGTCTGGCTCGGCATGGGTGAAGGCGGTAGCACCGCCGGGATCATGGAAAGCGCAGATATGGAAGAGGCGCTGGATGGCCCTCCGGAAAAACTGGTGGTTGGCTTGCTCCCCGATGATGGCGACACGCCACTGGTCACGCTGACCAAGGCAGCAATTTGTGAAGCGCGGACCGTGGTGGTCCTGCTCAAGGGCGCGGCGAGCCAGACGATGCTCGAATCGGAAATCGAGCAAGGCGCGACCAGCATGGCGCCGATCGGCCGGGTGTTTGCCGATCTGGCCGTGCCGGTGGACATTTATGTAGAGAATTAAGGTCTGTCGCTGCTTTCTATCGTCAGCCGGTGTGACTATCGATTGATTTAACTGCACGATTAAACCATGGTGCTGCAATTGCGAATCGGCATAATGTCTGATCGGTCAATTGGAGAGCGCCAACCTATGCATCCTTATCTGCACGCCCAGGAAAATCCCGACAAGCCGGCCGTCATCATGGCCGGATCCGGCGAAGTCATCACTTATGGCGAACTCGACAAGCGCTCCAACCAGATAGCCCAGCTATATCGGTCTCGTGGTCTGCAGATTGGCGATACGGTCGCAATCTGTATGGAAAACCATCCGCAATTCTTTCCCGTCACATGGGGATCTCAGCGTTCGGGCCTGATCCAGGTCGCCATCTCCAGCCGCCTGACGGCCGACGAGATCAGCTATATTCTGAAGGATTCCGGGGCGAAGATGCTGATCGGTTCGAAGCAGATGCTGCCGGTTCTCGATCAGGTAAAGGTCCTGAACCCATCGATCAGCCAGTTGATATTCGGCGGTGAAGGCGAGCGGAGCATGGAAGCCGCGCTGGAAGCAATGCCGGATACAGCTATTGCCGATGAACGGGCTGGTATCGACATGCTCTATTCGTCGGGCACCACCGGAACGCCCAAGGGCATAAGGCTGCCTTTGCCGGAAGATGAAAATATTGCCGGGCGCAATGCCCTTGCAGCGCTTGCCGAGATGATTTTCGGCCTGCACAAGGATTGCGTCTATCTTTCTCCCGCGCCGCTATATCATGCGGCGCCGCTGCGCTGGAATCTTGCGGTGCAGTCGCTTGGCGGCACCAGTGTGATCATGGAGAAATTTGATCCCGAAGAGGCTTTGCGGCTGATCGAAAAATATCGCTGTGATGCCGGGCAATTTGTGCCGACCCATTTTGTCCGGATGCTGAAGCTGCCGGAGGACATTCGCGCCAAATATGACGTGTCCTCGATCAAGAGCGCAATTCATGCCGCTGCTCCGGTACCGATTCCGATCAAGGAAGCGATGATCCAATGGTGGGGGCCGGTGCTCAACGAATATTATGCAGGCACCGAAGGAAACGGATTCGTCTTCTGCAACAGCGAAGGATGGCTGGCGCACCAGGGTTCGGTCGGACAACCGATCAATTGCCAGATCCATATTTGCGATGAAAATGGTGACGAAGTGCCGATCGGCGAAGAAGGTCAGATCTTTTTCGAAGGCGGTGCGAAGTTTGAATATCATAATGATCCGGAAAAAACCAAGGGCGCAACCCATGCCCACGGCTGGACCTCGCTCGGCGATGTCGGGAAGCTCGACGAGGACGGCTTCCTCTATCTGACCGACCGCAAGAGCTTCATGATCATCTCTGGCGGCGTGAATATCTATCCGCAGGAGATCGAAAATCTGTTGGTCAGCCATCATAAGGTTGCCGATGCCGCCGTTATTGGCGCGCCTGACGAGGATATGGGCGAGAAGGTCGTTGCGGTTGTGCAGCCGATGGAAATGGCGGAAGCAGGAGAGGAACTGGCGCAGGAGCTTGAAGCCTATCTCCGGCAGTCGCTCTCCGGCGTCAAAATACCGCGCAGGATTGATTTCCGCAGCGAGCTGCCGCGTCATGCTACCGGCAAGCTCTACAAAAGGCTGTTGCGCGACGAATATTGGGGCAAGCAGGAAAGCGGGATCGTGTGATGACGACGCAAGCAGAAGCAATTTTGACCGGCGAAGATGCGCTGGCGATCGTCGACCCCGCCAATTATGTCGACTGGGACAGTCTGCTCGACCGGTTTGACAAGCTCCGTAGCGAAACACCGGTTGTACGGGTGGTCAATGACGACGTCCATGATCCGTTCTGGCTGGTGACAAGCTATGATGATGTCATGCGGATCAGCAAGGATAACAAGCTGTTTCTCAACAGTCCGCGCAGCGTTACGTTCAGCGACAAAAACAGCGGCGTTTTTGTCAAATCAATCACCGGTGGAGATCCCAATCTGGTCCGTTCACTGGTCGCTCTTGATGCGCCCACCCACCCGCAATATCGACGGCTGACGCAAGACTGGTTCATGCCCAAGAATATCCGGCAGATGGAAGATGAAATCAGTGCGCTGGCCAAGGTCACCGTAGACCGGCTGGTCGATGCAGGGGGCGAAGCCGATTTCGTGCCTCTGGTCTCCGCGCCTTATCCGCTCCATGTCGTGATGCAGATACTCGGCGTGCCGGAGGCGGACGAGCAGCGCATGCTGTTCCTCACCCAGCAGATGTTCGGCGGGCAGGATGAAGATCTCAACAAATCCGGCATGGCCGATATGACGCCAGAGCAGATCATGCAGCTGGTGGTCGGCGCTGTCGCCGACTTCGAGGCCTATTTCGCGAAATTGACCGCCGAAAAACGCGCCAATCCCACCGACGACGTGGCGAGTGTGATCGCCAATGCAAAGGTCGACGGCGAGCATCTCAGCGACCGCGATATGGCTGGCTATTACATCATATTGGCAGCCGCTGGCCACGACACGACTTCTGCGTCCACAGCGGGTGCGATGCTGGCGCTGGCTCGCGACCCTGAACAGTTTGCCCGGCTGAAGGCCGACCGCGATCTGCTGCCCGGCATTGTCGAGGAGGCGATCCGCTGGACAACTCCGGTACAGCATTTCATGCGCACCGCTGCCGAGGAAACCGAGCTTGGCGGCCAGAAAATCGCCAAAGATGACTGGCTGATGATCAGTTATATCGCTGCCAATCACGATGAAAGCGTGTTTCCCGAGCCGCGTAAATTTGACGCGAGCCGCTCACCGAACCGCCATATAGCTTTTGGTGCAGGATCGCATCAATGTCTCGGGCTGCACATGGCGCGCATGGAAATGAAGATATTGTTCAACGAACTGCTCGACCGGATCGAGACGCTTGAACTGGCCGGCGAACCGGTGCGCGCCAAATCGACGTTTGTTGGCGGGCTGAAAACCCTGCCGATCCGTTATAGTCTATCAAAATGATGGGCGCGCCACGCCCTGTAATAGATTATATACAATAGATTATAAGCGACTCAAATAGAATGAATGGCAGATCCCAAAGGAGAGCGAAATGGTTACCCAATATAAGAATTTGATCAATGGCGAGATGGTCGGCACGGCGGATGTCCTGGATGTCGTCAATCCGGCCAATGAAGAAGTGATCGGTCAGGTGCCAGCTTGTGGTGAAGCCGAGCTCAACCAGGCGGTTACCGCCGCTCGCGCAGCGTTCAAGACCTGGTCGAAAAAGCCGATCGACGAGCGTCGCAAGGTCGTTCAGGCTATTGCTGGTGTGATCAACGAGAATAATGACGAACTGTTCCGCTTGCTCACCGCCGAGCAGGGCAAGCCCCATGCACAAGCGCAGGGCGAAATCATGGGCGCTGCCTATATGGCCGGTTCGCAGGCTACGCTGGATATGGATGACGAGATTAACGAGGACACGGATGAGCGCCTGAGCCGCACTCGCCGCGTACCGGTCGGCGTTGTTGCCGGTATCGTGCCATGGAATTTCCCGGTGATGATGGCGGTGCAGAAAATTGCGCCCGCTTTGCTCTCGGGTTGCACCATCGTGCTCAAGCCATCGCCGTTCACGCCGCTGACCACCTTGCGTCTTGCCGAACTGATCAAGGACCTGGCCCCTCCGGGCGTCGTCAATATCATTACCGGTGAAGACAGCTTGGGGCCGTTGATGACCTCGCATCCCGATATCGACAAGATCACCTTCACCGGCTCGACTGCAACCGGCAAGAAGATCATGGAAGGCGCGTCCAAGGATCTCAAGCGGATCACGCTGGAACTGGGTGGCAATGACGCCTCGATCGTCCTGCCCGACGCCAATGTCGAGAAAGTCGCCGAGCAATTGTTCTGGTCGAGCTTTACCAACGCCGGCCAAATCTGTGTCGCGGCGAAACGCATCTATATCCACGAGGATATTTATGATGAGCTCAGTGCGGCAATCGCTGCCTATGCGAAAAATGTGAAGGTTGGCGACGGTTCCCAGCAAGGCACGGCTGTCGGTCCGGTGCAGAACAAAAAGCAATATGAACGGGTGTTGGAACTGGTTCAGGATGCCAAGGATAACGGTTATAAATTTCTGGTCGGCGGCGAAGTCAAAGACGAGAATATCCCGGGCTATTATGTGCCGATCACAATCCTCGACAACCCGCCGGAAGATGCGCGGATTGTTGCCGAAGAGCAATTCGGTCCGGTCATGCCGCTAATGAAATTCAGCACCACTGATGAAGCAATCAGCCGCGCCAATGCTAGCGAATATGGTCTTGCTGGCGCTGTATGGACGGCCAATCCCGATGAAGGTGTTCGCGTTGCCGAGCAGATGGAAACCGGTACTGTATGGGTCAATGAATTTCTTCACCTTTCTCCGTTCGCGCCATTTGGCGGACATAAGCAGTCCGGCTTCGGCGCCGAATATGGCAAGGAAGGCCTGCTCGAATTCACCTATCCGCAGGTGATCACGGTCAAGAAAGACAATGTGCCTGCCTGACCGGCGCTGATACGTCTCAAACCAAGCCGGTTATCACTATTGTGATGACCGGCTTTTTTATTTGACGCTAGCGCATTGGCGGTTTAACCGGTCAGTTAAATTTTCGACTCTCAACCAATCAAAGGAATAAGACTATGGCAGATGCCTATATTGTAGACGCGGTTCGTACCGCTGGTGGTCGTCGCGGCGGCCGTTTGGCCGGTGTGCATCCGGTGGATCTAGGCGCTGCCACGCTGAACGCGATTGCTGACCGCAATGATTTTGATACCAGTGCCATTGAAGATGTGATCACCGGCTGTGTCATGCAGGGCGGCGAGCAGAGCGGTGACGTAGGCCGTAACGCGGTTCTGGCCTCGAGGCTGCCCGACAGTATTCCTTCGGTTTCGATCGATCGCCAGTGCGGCTCTTCGCAACAGTCCATTCAGTTCGCGGCGCAGGGCATCATGTCCGGCACCCAGGATATGGTTCTGGCGCACGGTATCGAAAGCATGACCCGCGTTCCCATGGGTTCGACCTTTAAATTGTTCAAGGATGCCGGCCTCGGAACCAATATGTCGGAAGGGTTGCAGGCGGCTTATCCCGGTATCCAGTTCAGCCAGTTCATGGGCGCCGAAATGATGGTTAAAAAGCACGGTTTCACCCGTGAGGATCTCGACAAGTTCGCTCTGGAAAGTCACCAGAAAGCGATCAAGGCAGTCGAATCCGGTGCATTTGACAATGAAATCGTTCCGATCGAAATCGAAACCGCCGAAGGCAAGGAAATGCACAAGGTTGACGAAGGCATTCGCTTTGACGCCACCATGGAAAGCATCGGTGCTGTTAAAGTCCTTCAGGAAGGCGGCGCAATCACCGCTGCCAATGCCAGCCAGATTTGTGATGGCTCCAGCGCGGTGCTCGTCTGTTCCGAACAGGCGCTGAAGGACCATGGCCTGACCCCGCGGGCGCGGATCGTCAACCTGACTGTGACTGCCGGTGATCCGGTGATCATGCTGGAAGAGCCTTTGTTCGCAACCGACCGTGCGTTGCAGCGCGCCGGCATGAAGATTGGCGATATCGATCTCTATGAAGTGAACGAGGCATTTGCTCCTGTGCCGCTGGCATGGCTAAAGCATGTCGGTGCGGACCGTGCAAAGATCAACGTCAATGGCGGCGCGATCGCTCTGGGTCACCCGCTCGGCGCTTCCGGCACCAAATTGATGGCAACCTTGCTCAACGCGCTGGAAGCCAGTGGCGGCAAATATGGTCTGCAGACGATGTGCGAAGGCGGCGGTCAGGCGAACGTCACGATCATCGAGCGCCTCGGTTAATGTCAATTACCGTCATCCTGAACTTGTTTCAGGATGACGGCCATTAGAAGAAAGACAAGATTATGGAACTCAATAGCAACACTTCCGCCGTCATTACCGGCGGCGCTTCCGGCCTCGGCGCGGCTACTGCCCGCCGTCTGGCTGCCAAAGGCGTCAAGGTCGCCCTGTTCGACCTCAACGAGGAAAAAGGCGAAGCGCTGGCATCCGAACTGGGCGGCGTTTTCTGCAAAGTGAACGTCACCGAAGACGACAGCGTCGACGCCGGCTTTGAAAAGGCCCGCGCCGCCAATGGCCAGGAACGTATCCTCGTGAACTGCGCCGGTATCGGCAACGCGATCAAGACCGTCAGCCGTTCCAAGGAAGACGGATCGATCAAGCATTTCCCAATGGATGCTTTCAACTTCGTCATCCAGGTGAACCTGGTCGGCACCTTCCGCTGCATCGCCAAATCGGCCGCCGGCATGTTGACGCTCGACCCGCTCGCCGACGGCGACCGTGGCGCGATGGTCAATACCGCATCCGTGGCTGCAGAAGATGGCCAGATCGGTCAGGCGGCCTATTCCGCTTCCAAAGGCGGCGTTGTCGGCATGACCCTGCCCATCGCACGCGACCTGTCCCGCGAAGGCATCCGCCTCAACACCATCCTGCCCGGCATTTTCGATACCCCGCTGCTCGCTGGTGCACCGCAGAATGTCCGTGATGCTCTGGGCGCTATGGTGCCGCATCCGCCGCGGTTGGGTCAGCCGGACGAATATGCCGCTCTCGCCATGTGCATGATCGAGACGCAATATTTCAACGGCGAAGATGTCCGTCTCGATGGCGCCATCCGGATGGCACCGCGCTAGACTGAGAAAATAAGGGGGCTGCGAGAAACTCGCGGCCCTTTTTGTATCTGATGGAGAAGTTCATGACCGAATACACGCAGATCCTTTATGACGTCGCCGACAATATCGCGACGATCACGATCAACCGGCCGGAAAAGATGAACGCCTTCACCGGAACGATGATCAAGGAAATGACCGACGCCTTCGATCGGATCGATGCCGATGATGATGTGCGGGCGGTGGTGGTGACAGGAGCGGGCGACCGCGCCTTTTGCGCCGGTGCCGATCTGACACCGGAAGACGGAAGAAAACCTTTTGCCAGCGAAGAGCCGGTGGAGGATTATTCCGATCCCCGCGTCCGCGACGGTGGCGGTCTTCTGATCCTGCGCATTTATCAATGTCTCAAGCCGGTGATCGGCGCGATCAACGGCGTTGCAGTCGGGGTTGGCGCGACCATGCTGTTGCCGATGGACATGCGGCTCGCCAGCGAGACCGCGCGCTTCGGATTTGTCTTTGCCCGGCGCGGCATCGCGCCCGACGGTGCGGCCAGCTGGTTCCTGCCCAATCTCGTTGGCCGGGCGCAGGCGCTCGAATGGTGTCTGACCGGACGGGTCTTCGATGCCGAAGAAGCGCTCAAGGGCGGTCTTGTCCGTTCGCTTCACAAACCGGAAGAATTGCTGCCCACCGCTTATGCACTGGCGCGCGAGATTGTCGACAATACGGCACCTGTATCAATAGCCGTCACCCGGCAGATGCTCTGGCAATTGCCCGCCGCCGCGCACCCGATGGAAGCGCATAAGGTCGATAGCCGGATCATCTATAATCGGGCGAAATCCGCCGATGCGAAAGAGGGTATTACCAGCTTTCTCGAGAAGCGCAGCCCCAACTATCCGGATAAAGTGTCCAGCGACTTGCCAGACAGCTTTCCATGGTGGGAAGAACCTGCTTATAAGTGACAAATTAGTGACGAAGTGCGTTTAGGGGAGTGAATGATGACCGTCGATAAAATGGTGGCCAAGGGAAATGACGCCGGCGCGCGCGACAAACTGATCGAGACCGCCAGCCATATCATGCGTGATGGCGATACGATTGATATTTCCTTCAGCGAGTTATCGGTCCTGTCCGGCCTCAACAGCGCGCTGGTCAAATATTATTTCGGCAACAAGGATGGTCTGCTCGAAGCGATTCTGGAACGCGACATGGACAATATTCTGGTTCAGGTCGGTCTGCTGATCGAAAAGGAGTGGCCACCGGAAGACAAGCTACGCCACCACATTGGCGCGGTGATCGATACCTATCACGAATTCCCCTATCTCAACCGTCTGACCATGCGCCTGATTCGCGAGCTGCCGCCGGAAGGCGCGCGGAAAATCGCGGACAAATATCTGAGACCGCTTTCCGACGCCTATAAGATTTTTATCGGTGAAGGCATCAAGTCCGGCGTGTTTCGTACAGTCGATCCCGATCTCTTCTATTCGGCGGTTACCGGAGCGGCAGACCGTTTCTTTACCGGCAAGCTGGTCTGGAAATATTGCTATGGCCGCGAGGATTTCGACGAACGGATGCGCGATGCTTATCGCGAGCAGACGGTCGATCTGATCATGGCGGGAATCTTGAAGCAATAATCAACGCAGGGGGTAGGATCGCATGACCAAGGCTATTGGAATATTCGGACTGGCTCTATCACTCGCGATTGCGTCGCCTGTACTGGCGCATGGCAGCAAAGCGGCCGATCCCGCCGAGCACGGTCCGGTGATGAACCCTGAACAAGTCTATAAAGCTTTCGGTTGGGATTTTGACAAGGCCGAGATCAAAACCCAGAAAGTAGCCGACGGACTCTATGTCCTGTTCGGGCTCGGCGGCAATATTGCGGTGTCGGTCGGCAAGGACGGCACACTGATCGTCGATGACCAGTTCCCGCAGCTGATGCCGAAGATCAAGGCGGCGCTGAAGGAAATCGGCAGCGAAGATGTCGATTTCGTGGTCAACACCCATTGGCATTTTGACCATGCTGACGGCAATCTGGTTCTCGGCAAGGAAGGCAGCTGGATTGTCAGCCAGTCCAACAGCCGGGTGATGATGCTCGACGACCAGATCGTCAATTTCGGACCCTTTGCCGGCGAGCAGAAAGCCTATCCCGAACATGCTCTGTCCGACATCACCTTTGACCGGACCATGCAGTTTCATATCAACGGCCAGAAGATCGACCTACTGCACGTCGGCCCGGCGCACACCAACGGCGATACGGCGGTCATCTTCCGCGGCGTCGATGCAGTTCATCTGGGCGATGTTTTCAACAACGCCGGCTATCCGTTCATCGATGCCGACAATGGCGGAGACCTCGCCGGGATGATCGCTTTCTGTCAGGCGATCCACGACACGATCGATGATGATACTATCGTCATCCCGGGACACGGGCCGGTCACCGACCGCGCCAAGCTGGCCCGCTATATCGAGGTGTTGACCATCATCCAGGGCCGCGTGCAGGCGCTGATCAACGATGGCAAAAGCTTGACGGAAATCATGGCCGCAAAACCGACGGCGGATTTCGATGAGGAATTTCAGGCCAATGAAATGATGCTGCCAAGCTTCCTGAGCCGCGTCTATGCGAGCCTGACGCGCTAGACGAAGCCGTTATTCCGCGGCTTCGCCGTCCGGTTCCAGCTTGTCCTGCGTGCGCAATTCGAAATCGCTGGCGTCATGCCGTTCTCGTAGCTGGCCTTCAAGCTTGCCCCATGTGCGGTTGACCATCTTGCCGCGCTCCACGGCCGGACGTTCGGCGATCATGTCGGTCCAGCGGTTCATATTCTTGTAGGAAGCGGTGTCGAGAAATTCGGATGCTTCATAGACGACATTCTTGACCAGGGCGCCATACCAGGGCCAGATCGCGATGTCGGCGATGCTATATTCGTCGCCGGCCATATATTCATTGTCGGCAAGATGGCGGTCGAGCACGTCGAGCTGGCGTTTCACTTCCATCGCAAAACGGTCGATGCAATATTCGATCTTCACCGGGGCATAAGCATAGAAATGGCCAAAGCCGCCGCCTAGATAGGGCGCGCTGCCCATTTGCCAGAACAGCCAGTTCAGCGCTTCGGTGCGCTTGTTGTGATCGCCGGGGAGGAAGGCACCGAATTTTTCGGCAAGATAAAGCAGCATTGAGCCGGATTCAAACAGACGCGTTGGCGTGTCGGTGCTGTGATCCATCAGCGCCGGGATTTTGCTGTTCGGATTGATATCGACAAAGCCGCTGCCGAACTGATCGCCTTCGCCGATATTGATGAAATAGGCATCATATTCCGCGCCCTTGTGGCCGAGCGCGAGCAATTCCTCGAGCATGATGGTGACTTTCACACCATTGGGCGTCGCCATCGAATAGAGTTGCAGCGGGTGCTTGCCGACGGGCAATTCGACTTCCTCGGTCGAGCCAGCAATCGGGCGGTTGATATTGGCAAAGCGGCCGCCATTGGCCTTGTCCCATTTCCAGACTTTTGGGGGCGTGTAATCGGGCAGATTGTCGGTCATGGGATCATTCCTTTTTGGATTGGCCAGTGTTGCTTTGGACAAGCGCTAGCATTTCCAACCGTCCCGATCACGCAAGATTTTCTGCGTCCGCTCAAAGCGGATTTATGACCGCTGCCTAATTGCGCGGCGGAATGCTGTGCACCATAGTGAGGAACTGCAGTGTTGTGCCGGCGCGGCGATGTTCGGACAAAGCCTGATATTCCGGATCATTATACCAGGCCGTGGCCGCTGTCTCGTTCGGGAATTTGAACATCACCACCCGGCCTTCGGGTGGAGCCGCGCCTTCGAAGGTGACGCTGCCGTCATCATAGGTGATGAACTCCCCGCCATGCCGTTTGAGAATCGGGAAAAATCCCTTTTCATATTCACGATATTTCGCCGCATCCTGTACGGTGAAATTGGCAACGACATGGACGGGTTGTTCGGTCATCATCTGGTTCCTAGTTCATTTCCGCGAAGGTCTTGTCTTTGTCGACCCGCACATCCTGCGGCAGACCAAGCACCCGTTCGGCGATGATATTCTTTAGAATTTCATCGGTGCCGCCAGCGATTCTCAGACCCGGCGCCCACATGAAGCTTTCCTGGAAAATCGCATCGGATGGCGCTTCGTCCTTGTCGACGATGATACCGAAATGGTCCTGCATTTCGATCGCGCTGTTGCAGATATCCTGCAGATGGTTGGCGTTGATGATCTTGCCGATGGCGTTCTCCGGCCCCGGTGTTTCGCCGCGAGACAAGGCGGTCTGAGTGCGGAATTTGGTCAGCTTGTACCCTTGGGCCGCGACGTACCAGTCGGCCAGTTTGGCGCGGAACGCCTGGTCGGACATTGTGCCGGCCGAGCGCGCATAATCCATGATTTCCTTCCAGTCGGGCCCCGGAGATCCACCGACTGCGAGCCGCTCGTTCATCAGGGTGACCAGCGCCACTTTCCAGCCCATGCCGGGCTCGCCGAGCCGGTCGGCGTCGGGGATGCGAACGTCGGTGAAATAGACCTCGTTAAATTCGCTGCCGCCCGATGCCTGATGGATCGGCCGGACATCGACGCCTTGCTGCTTCATGTCGACGATGAACATGGTCAGACCCTTGTGCTTGGGCACATTGGGATCGGTACGGACCAAAAGGATACCATAATCGGAATAATGGGCTCCGGACGTCCACACTTTCTGACCATTTATGATCCATTCGTCACCATCTTTGACCGCTTTTGTCTTGAGACCGGCGACATCTGATCCGGCAGCTGGCTCGGAGAAGAGTTGGCACCAGATTTCTTCGCCCATCAGCGCTTTCTGGACATAGCGCTTCTTATGCTCGTCCGAACCGAACGCAATCACGGTCGGGACGCACATGCCAAGACCAATGGCAAAGGGGCCGGTCGGCGCATCGAATTTGGCTTCTTCCTGTCCCCAGATCACCTGCTGCATCACAGTGCCGCCGCGGCCGCCCATTTCCTTGGGCCAGGTGATCTGTGCGAAACTACCTTCCGCTTTGGTTTTCTGCCACGCTTTTGCACGGGCGAGAAAATCCTCGCGGCCACCGGAGCGCAGCGCGCCCGGCGTTTTTGGTTTCAGATGCTGCGAAAGGAACGCATGTGCCTCGGCGCGAAATTCTGCTTCTTCTGCTGTATCGTTGAAGTCCATAGTCTATTCCTTTCAATCGTTCTTCGCTTCGAGCGCGCTGACCAGCTTCTCTTTCCAGACGGCCGGGCTGCCCGCCTGAACGGCGAGCAATTTGGCGCGGCGGTAGAAGAGATGGCAGTCGACCTCCCAGGTAAAGCCCATGCCGCCGTGGGTCTGGATATTTTCCTTCGAGGCAAACCAGAAGGCTTCTGATGCCGCAACCCGCGCGGCAGCCGCCGCTTCGGGCAGTTCCGCGGCATCGCTGGACAAGGCCCATGCGCCATAATAGGCGTTGGAACGGGCGACTTCGTTTTTCACATACATGTCGGCCAGCTTGTGCTTGATCGCCTGATTGCCGCCAATGGCGCGGCCGAATGCGACCCGTTCCTTGGCATAGTCGTTGGCCATTTCGAGGCAGCGGGATGCGCCGCCCAGCTGTTCAAAGGCGATTAAAATTGCGGCCCGGTCGTTGATCTGGTCGAGCAGAGCCAAGCCGTTGCCGGTTTCGCCGAGCAACTCTGCCCCTGCGCCTTCAAAGCTGATTGTGGCATGGCTACGCGTTGGTTCGAGCGTCTTGATCGGTGTCCGCGATACACCGCTCTGGTTGAGGTCGACAATGACGAGGCTCTCGCCGCTGCCGTCTTTGACCAGCACGATTGCATGACTGGCGACATCGCCGTCGGTCACCGGGATTTTCTTGCCGGAGACCGTGCCATCCTTCAGGCGCGTGGCAATATTGCCGGCCTTGATTTCGCCCGGGCCTTCGCTGACCGCGATACAGCCGACGACGCTGCCGTCGGCAACCTTCGGCAGCAACGCCTGCTTCTGTTCTTCGTTGCCTGCAAGCTTCAGTGCTTCGGCAAAGAAAAAGGCCGATGATCCGAACGGCACAGGCGCCAGAACGCGGCCCAGCTCTTCTGCAATCACGCACAGCTCCAGCATGCCGAGGCCAAGCCCGCCATATTCTTCGGGAATGGCGGCGCCGAGCCATCCCATTTCGACAATCTGTTTCCAGACGCCTTCATTATGACTCATGTCTTCGTCATCGAGCACCGCGCGGACATGCGCGCTGGTGCATTGAGCTTCGAGAAATTTTCGCGCTTCATCGCGGAGAAATTTCTGGTCGTCGGAAAAATCAAAATTCATGGTTCAAACCTCGTCCTGTTTTATCATTATCATTCGTCGTTGGCGGGCATGCCAAGCGCGCCGCGTATTTCGTCATTGTCCGCGCCCAGAGTTGGCGGGTCGGCGTAGATATTGGCCGGGCTGGCGGAATAGTGGACCGGATGGGTGATCGTCCGGTATTTGCCGATTTTCGGACCCTCGCGTTCCTGCCAGAAACCTACTTGCTGCAGATGGGGGTCGGTCAGAACGTCCTCCATCTTGTTATAGCGCATGGCCGGAATATTATGCTCGTCGAGCAGCGGCAACCATTCGTCGGTGGTCTTGGTCGCGGCAATTTCCTCGATCAGGGCATAGAGCGCGGTGATATTCTTGGTGCGCTGGGTATAATCGGCGAAGCGGGGTTCATCGAACACGCCGGGCTTGCCGCCCAGTTCGAAAAACTTCCGCCATTGCGCGTCGTTATAGGGAACGAGACCGATATAACCGTCCTTTGTCGGATAGGGTTTGCGATTTTCGTTGATCGAGCGGGTGTAGGCCAGTTTGCCATTGCCGGGAATGAAGGTCTCGCCCCACAGATTTTCGACCATGTTGAACCAGGTGAAAGCTTCGAACATCGGTACCTGGACAAATTGCCCTTCGCCGGTCTTCTCTTTGTGGTACATCGCTGCGAGCGTGGCGTTGACGGCGAACAGACCAATGGTCTTGTCGGCCACTAGCGACGGCATGTAGAGCGGACGACCGCTGTCGCCGCGCATTTCAAACAGGCTGGCGAAACCGGACGCGCACTGGATCAGATCGTCATAGGCCTGCCGCTTCTCATATTCGCCGCCCTGGCCAAAACCGGCGCAGTGGACATAGACGATGCCCGGATTAATCGCCTTGACGCTTTCATAGTCCAGACCGAGCCGTTCCATGCCGGCCAGCCGGACATTGTGGAAAAACACGTCGGCATGTTTGAGCAATTCAAGGATGACCGCCTTGTCGTCGTCATTCTTGCCATTGAGCGTGATCGATTTCTTGTTGCGATTGAGCGAGGTGAAGATCGGACCGAGGTCGCCGGTCGGATTGTCTCCGGCATGGCGCATCATGTCGCCACCAAATTTACCGTCGCCATTTTCGATCTTGATGACGTCCGCGCCCATATCCGCAAAATTGAGGGTGGCAAACGGGCCGAGAACCACCGTAGACATGTCGACGATCTTCAAACCCTTGAGCGGCCCCGTTGGTTCACTATCCCATTTTAGTTCCGGCCAGCCGCTCATCCAATATTCTCCATTTTAGCTAGTGCATGATTCCAGCATGCTGTTATCATGTTTAATCGATTGATGAACTGTTTATTTTGAGGGAATTAGGATGGTAATGGCAGATCCGAGGGCACCGGTACTGATCGGTGTCGGTGAGGCTAGCGGTGCGAAACTGAAGCAATCGCAAGGGCTTGAATGGCCCTCGACGGTCGACCTTGCGTCGGCTGCGATTGCAGAGGCGCTGGCCGACAGCGGAGCGGGAGAAAAACTGGCTGCGTCGATCGACTGCCTGTTATCGATTCGTTTGTTCTACGACAGCGGCGTGACGCATGATTGCGGCTCGCCCGAGAATCTGCCCGAAGCAGTGGCCAAGGCGTCCGGCCTCGACCCTGCCCATCTTCTCTATGGCGACATCGGGGGACAGAGCCCGCAAAAGCACCTGAACAAGCTCGCCTGTCAGGTCCATGGCGGCGAATATAAAGCGGTAATGCTCTCCAGCGCTGAAAATATGGGCACTGTCAAGCGGGCCCGGCGCAGCGGCCACGAACTCGACTGGAGCCAGCCGGCGACCCGCGAAATGGTCGATCTGAAGACCGATCAGGACAAGATGCTCACCGCCTATGAATGGCGGCAGGGGATTATCAGCATGCCGATGGCTTATGGAATCGTCGAAAATGCAAGGCGCGCGCGGCTGGGGATGAACCGGGTCAGCTATGCCAAGGGCATGGCTGAATTGTGGGAAGCCTTTGCCGGCGTGTCGCTCACGCGCGACCACGCGCAATTTGCGCGCAACTGGACGGCAGCCGAATTGCTGGCCGACGATCATGGCAATTACCGGCTGAATGATCCCTATCGCCGCTGGATGGTGGCACAGGATGCGGTCGAACTGGGCGCGGCGGTGATCCTGACCACGGCTGGTTATGCCGCGGAACTGGGGATCGCCGAAGACAAGATGATCTATCTGCACAGCGGCTCCGACGCGAGCGTGCCGTTGATGAGCCATCAGGATGATCTTTCGATCTCGCCGGCGATGGAGGTTGCCTTTCCCAAGGCGCTGGAACTGGCCGAAGTGCAGGCCGAAGATCTAGGCCCCATTGATATTTACAGCTGTTTCCCGGTCGCGGTCTCGCTGGCGATGGACGCGCTCGGTTCGCCCGACCGCCCGCTATCGTCTTACACGCTCACAGGCGGGCTGAGTTTCTTTGGCGGGCCGGGCAACAGCTATAGCGCGCACGGGATTGTCGCGCTGGTGCAGGCGCTGCGCAAGGATGGCAGCAAGCCGGGCATGATCTCGGCCAATGGCGGTGTGATCAACAAGGAATCTGTGGGTATCTACGCAGCACAGCCGGTCGCTGGCGGCTGGTCACCCGACCGGATTGCAGAGCCTGTCCGCATTCCGAAGCCGGACCATGTCAGGGAAGACCATTATTTCAACGGCAAGGCGGTGATCAAAAGCTATGTCATGCCTTATGGCAAGGCCAGCCGCGGCGCGGCGTCCTTATGGCTGGAGGATGAGCAGGGCTTGCCGGCGATCGGCATATTGCCCGATGCGCCAGAAGATACCGATTTGATCGGGCTGGCGGTCGATGTCATTGCGGCAGATGACCGCAACGTCGCGAAGCTCAGCGGATGATCTGCATATCCAGCAGTTCTATCTCCGGCGTCCAGTAATCCTCGCAGCAGGGCTCCGTCCTCGCCAGATCGGTTGACAGATATTTGCTGTTGCTGTCGGCGAAGATCGTCGCCACCGCCTTGCGCGTGCCGTCACTGGCCACCGGCTGCTTCAGGGCCACGCGGATGGCAGCGACCAGATTGATGCCGCTGGAAATGCCGACGCCCAGACCGAGCTGGCGGATCAGTTGCTGCGCCATCATGATTGCGTCGCCGTCATGCACGCCGATCACGTCGTCCAGCTCGGCCAGGTTGAGGATCGCGGGAATGAATTCGTCCGACAGGCCCTGCACCCGATGCTGGCCGCATTTGTGGCCGACCGACAATGTGGGCGATTCAATCGGTTCGACCGGATGGACGGCGAGGCTGGCGTCGCGGCTCTTCAGATAGCGGCCCATGCCCATGACCGTGCCGCCGGTACCGACGCCGGCGACAAATCCGCCCAGCGCCCCGCCGTCAGCGGCAACCTGCTGCCAAAGCTCGGGCCCGGTGCCTTCGGCATGTTCGTCCGCGTTGACCGGGTTGGAAAACTGGCGCGGCATATAGGCGCCCTGCGCGCCCAGTTTCTCGGCAGCGGCCAGGCAACCGAGAAAGCCGCCTTCTTCGCGCGACACCAGTCGCACATCGGCGCCATAGACCGCGAGCAGCGCACGCCGTTCCGCGCTGACCCAGTCGGGCATGAAGATTGTCACCGGATGACCGAGCGCGCTGCCGATCGCGGCAAAGGAAATGCCGCTATTGCCGCTGGTGGCCTCGACAATCGTCTGGCCGGGCAGCAGTTCGCCGCGCCGAATCGCGTCTTGCAGGATCGCCAGTGCCATCCGGTCCTTGATGCTGCCGGACAGGTTGTACATCTCCGCCTTGGCATAGACGGTGACATCCTGTCCTTCGCAGCGCGCCAGAATCTTGATCACCGGCGTATTGCCGATCAGCGCCGACAGCGACTGCAATTTGTCCTCGTGCGCCCGGCCTGCAATATCCAGCATCATATTTCCCCTTGTTATCATCTGCATCCGCATATGAAGCGAACCGGGTGGGAAATCCCTGTCAATTATTGGTGTTACTGCAAGAATAATGTGATAATATTCTGGATATGACCGTAGAAGCCAAAAATATTGATGATAATGACAGGAATATCCTGAAAGCCTTGCAGCGCGATGCCAGCCTGTCGCTGGAAAATCTCGCGGCGCAGCTCAGCCTCTCGACCAACGCCTGCTGGCGGCGGATCAAGCGGATGGAGGCGGACGGCATCATCGCCCGCCGGGTGGCGATCGTCGATCCGGAAGCGGTCGGCCTGAACATGACCGTGTTTGTCGCCGTGCGCACCAGCGATCACAGCGACAAATGGCTGGAGAAATTCGCCGCCGCCGCCTCTTCAATCGAGGAGGTGGTCGAATTCTACCGGATGACCGGCGAAGTCGACTATATGCTCAAACTGCTGGTCCGCGATGTTGCCGACTATGACCGGGTGTACAAGAAACTGATCAAGGCGGTGCCCTTGTCCGATGTGTCGGCGAGCTTTGCGATGGAGCGGATCAAATATGAGACAGCGGTGCCGGTTTGAGGGGGCTCTTGGGCATTTGGAGGGTCTGAGCTGCTGTTCTCAGTCGGTGCAAAAGAGGCATGGGCTTTACTTTGAAACCACTTCCAATCTACGCACGTTGTTATGACAATAAACTTCACCAGCGAGCTGTGGAAATTCGCCAGAGGAGACGGCGAACGGGCCGCATTTGAAGAGTGGCTCTACAAGCAAGATGATCTGGAAGATTTTCTTGGGAACGAGCTTTATCTGAGGCTTATATCCTGCGACTTTTCGAACAAAGACGAAGTGTGGACTGTCAGGCAAGCAGTAGCAAAGAAGCTTGACAGCCAGCAGAGCTGCGAGTGCCCAAAGGTCCGAGATCTGGATTTTATTCCAATGGGCTTCGATGGCGATGATGAACGGTTTTTTGCAAATCTGACCGAGATATTGAGCTACGGCCAGAAAAAATGGTGGTTGTATATTTCTAAATGTAACCGCTGCGAAACTCTTTGGATGGTGGGTCAAGATGATAGATATTACGATGACTATTTCTTAAATCGTATCTCAAAAGACCAGCTCAACAGAGCAGAAAAGGGCGAATGGCCCGAATTGTTCCTCACCCAGGAGAGATTACTCGCTATTGGCCGGGATTTGAGCACGGCACCCATATATGTCGACGCAGATTCACCGAGCTTCAAATGGACAATCGAAGATTTGTTGAAAGAGCGGCCGGCGATAACTGATGGCGAAATCGCTGATGCACTGGGAATTTCTGCTGAACACGCTGCTTGGCTAACCAAAGAAGTCAAAAAGCACGCCTGAGACGATCAGCTGCAAAAGATCGGCAACGTCCGATTTCGGAAAAAGGCGACACCAAATCACTCAAAAACCAACCCCATCAAACCGCCACAACGTCCTGCCGGATCGCGCCGAAGATCGAATGGCCGTCCGCATCCAGCATCTGGATTTTCACCGTGTCGCCCGCGCTCATGAATGGCGTTTTTGCCTCGCCGGTGTTGATCGTCTCGATCATCCGGATTTCGGCGATGCAGCTATAGCCGAGGCCGCCTTCGCTGACCGGTTTGCCGGGATCTCCATCGGAGCCCTGGTTGGAGACGGTGCCGGAGCCGATGATCGTGCCGGCGCATAAGGGGCGCGTCTTGGCGGCGTGGGCGACCAGATCGGCGAGGCTGAAAGTCGCGTCCTTGCCGGCATTGGCGCGGCCGAAGGGTTCGCGGTTATAGTCGACCTGCAGCGGAAGATGGATGACCGAGCCTTTCCACGCATCGCCTAGTTCATCGGGCGTCACGCAGACCGGGGAGAAAGCCGAGGGCGGTTTGGACTGGAAAAAGCCGAAGCCCTTGGCCAGCTCGCCGGGGATCAGGCCGCGCAGGCTGACGTCGTTGCACAGCATGACCAGCTTGATATGATCTGCGGCGTCGGCGGCGCTGACACCCGGCGGCACATCGTCGGTGATGACCGCAATTTCGCCTTCCATGTCGCAGCCCCATTTCGGATCGCCGAGCGGGATATCGTCGCGCGGGCCTAGGAATGCGTCCGAACCGCCCTGATACATCAAAGGATCGGAATAGAAGCTCTCCGGCACTTCGGCGCCGCGTGCCTTGCGGACCAGCTCGACATGATTGATATAGGCGCTGCCGTCGGCCCATTGATAGGCGCGGGGCAGCGGGGATTCGGCAAGCCGCTCGTGAAAGCGCTCGCACGGCACCGTTTCATGCTCGACATCGCGGTACAAGGCTTCGAGCTTCGGTGCGCAATTTCCCCAGTCATCGAGCGCCGCCTGCAGGGTCGGGGCGATATTGCTCGCTTCGCAGCAGCGGGTCAGATCTTTCGAGACCACGACAAGACGGCCGTCACGGGTGTCATTTTTCAGGGTAGCTAATTTCATATGCGTTCCTTCATCCTGCTCTGTTCGCCCGCGAAGACGGGGGCCATCTCCGACTATTGCCTCTAACGGAAACTTCGGGAGATCGACTCCAGCCTACGCAGGAGAACGGCTTTGTTCAATGTGAAAACTAATGCTCGTCGCGGGCTTTTTCGTGCAGCCATGCGGCATGTTGTGGCGCTTTCTTGGTGCGGCTCCATTCCTCCAACATCGCGGGCGCGACACGGCGCAATTCGGTCATCTCGTCCTCGGTGCCGATATCGCAGGCCAGTTCCAGCCTATGGCCGTTGGGATCGAAGAAATAGATCGACTTGAAAATCCCGTGATGGGTCGGGCCGAGCACGTCCAGCCCTTCGGCCTCGGCATTGGCCTTGGCCGCCATCAGGTCGTCGAGCGAGTTCACCTTGAAGGCGATATGCTGGACCCAGGCCGGTGTGTTCTGGTCGCGGTCCATTTCCTTTTGCTCGGGCAGTTCGAAAAAGGCGAGGATATTGCCGCCGCCGGCGTCGAGGAAAATATGCATATAGGGATCATACTCACCGGTCGACGGCACTTCATTTTCGGCAAAGGCGAGCTGGAAATCCATGCCCATCACGCGCTGGTAGAAATCGACCGTCTCCTTCGCATCCTTGCAGCGATAGGCGACATGGTGGATGCCGTTGATCTTGGGTGCGGCCATTATACCGGCTCCTCTACATTGAGCACCCCGCGCGAGACCTGATCGCGTTCGATGCTTTCGAACAGGGCCTTGAAATTGCCCTCGCCGAAACCGTCATCGCCCTTTCTCTGGATGAATTCAAAGAAAACCGGTCCGACCTGCGCTTCGGCGAAAATCTGCAAGAGCAGACGCGGTTCGCCGCCTTCTGTGGTCCCGTCGAGCAAGATGCCGCGCGTTTGCAGCGCGTTCACGTCCTCCCCATGGCCCGGCAGGCGGCCGTCGAGCATCTCGTAATAAGTATTTGGCGGCGCGGTCATGAACGGCACGCCCAATTGCTTGAGCCGGTCCCAGCAGGCGATCAGATCGTCACAGATCAGCGCGATATGCTGGATGCCTTCGCCGTTGAATTCGCGCAGGAATTCCTCGATCTGGCCCTTGCCGCCTTCGCCTTCTTCGTTGAGCGGGATGCGGATCTTGCCGTCGGGCGCGGTCAGCGCCTTGGAGGTCAGGCCGGTATATTCGCCCTTGATGTCGAAGAAACGGATCTCGCGGAAGTTGAACAGGGTCTCGTAATAATCCGCCCAATATTTCATCCGGCCACCGTAGACATTGTGGGTCAGGTGATCGATGATCTGGAAACCAGCGCCAACGGGATTGCGATCCACGCCGGGCAGATATTCAAAGTCGATATCGTAGATCGACAGATTTTCGCCGCGCTCGCCGCCATCATAGCGGTCGACCAGATAAAGGATCGCCCCGCCAATGCCGCGGATCGCCGGGATATGCAGCTCCATCGGGCCGGTGTCTACGTGCACCGGCTCTGCGCCTTTTTCGAGCAGATAGTCATAGGCTTTGCGCGCGTCTTTCACGCGGAAAGCCATGCCGCAAGCCGAGGGGCCATGTTCGCGGGCGAAATACCAGGCCGCCGATTTGGGCTCATAGTTGATGATCAGGTTGATGCCGCCCTGCCGCCACAGATGCACATCTTTTGAACGATGCTGGGCAATCTCGGTAAAGCCCATGACCGCAAAGACCGGTTCGAGCACGCCGCGTTCGGGCGCGCAAAATTCGACAAACTCAAAGCCGTCGAGACCGACGGGATTTTCAAACAGATCAGCCACAGAAATTCCTTGCGATGAATGTGCGCACAGGCGCGTTATAGTTACAAATGATACTATAGGGAATTGTCACCGGATATGCAAGACAATAGCCGGTCGATCTGCACGGATAAACGCGGCAGGCGGCGCTTCGGGGGAGGATGCATATGCAAAAACGCCATCAACTGGCCTTCATGGCCTTTCTGGCCATTTTCATCTGTTATATGGACCGGGTTGCAATTTCGGTTGCGATCATTCCGATGGTCGAAACCTACGGCTGGGACCTGTCGACCCAGGGCCTGGTGCTGTCGAGCTTCTTCATCGGCTATTTGCTGACCCAGGTCGTAGGCGGCAAGCTGGCCGACCTCTATGGCGGAAAGGTCGTGCTCGGTTTCGGGGTACTGATCTGGTCACTCTTCACATTGGTCGCCCCTCCGGCTGCTGCGCTGGGCATCGCGGTATTGATCGTCGCCCGGATATTGATGGGCATGGGCGAAGCGGTGACCTTTCCGGCCATTTACGCGCTCTACGCCCGCTGGATACCGGTCAGGGAACGTTCGCGCTCCGCCGGATTCTCTAACAGCGGCATTCCGCTGGGTACGGTTTTCGCGCTGTTGGCAACGCCGGTTATTGTGGCGTCCTGGGGCTGGGAATGGGTGTTCTATCTGTTCGGCGGCATCGGCTTCATCTGGTGCGCAATCTGGTATTTCTGCATCGCATCAAGCCCGCGCAAGCAGGCCGGCATCAGTCAGGCCGAACTGGACCTGATCGCCGCCGACACGATTGCCGATACGCCCGCCGGTGCCACACCATGGCGCGCGCTGATGACCAATATGCCGGTCTGGGCGGTCATCGTCGCCCATTTCTGCAATAACTGGTGGTTCTATGTCCTGCTTGCCTGGCTGCCGACATTTGTCACCAAGGGGCTGGGCGTCGACTATGGCTCGGTCGGCTATTTCGCGATGATGCCGCATATTGCCTTGTTCATCTGCATCAACCTGTCCGGGGTCGTTGCGGACAAGTTGATCGGCAGCGGGATGACGATCACCCGCGTGCGCAAGCTGATGATGCTGATTGGCTTCGGCAGCAGTATTATCGCGCTTCTGCTGGTCGGGCAGGCCGAGGATGCGGTCACCGCGATCACGATCATGACGATTGGCAGCGCGCTTGGCGCCTTTGCGGTGAGTGGCTTTTTCGTCAACCATATGGACATCGCGCCGGAACATGCAGGCACTCTGATGGGGATTACCAACACCGCCGGCACCATTCCGGGGATAATCGGCGTGCTGGTCAGCGGCTGGATATTGGACGTCACCGGATCATGGGCGCTGGTGTTTCAGGTGGCGGCGGCCGTGGCGGCCTTTGGCCTGATCTTCTATCTCGTCTTCGGCAGCGGGGAACGCCAGTTCGAGACAGTTGCCGCTTAGCGGACATCCCGTGACTGCGGCAATATCCGGATATTGCCTGGGTGATCGCCGTTGAAGCTGGCGACATGCGGTGGTGTGTTGCTGCCATTGATCTGGTTCGCTGATCTACGGTCGATTCCGGTGACTGATATTGTACCGATTTTTATGCGACGCGCTTCGAAAGGAGGCCGACGGCTGACCAATCCCGAAAACGGGCGACATTAACTATTGGAACATAATGAACTAAATACAGATTATTAATCTTAGTTGGATATGCTTAGCGCTGGAACATATGACCATTGCATCCATCTCGAGCAGTCCGGATATTACTCCGTTCATAGCCAAAATTTACCGCCCGATGATTCGGGGGTATTTTGGGGTTGCTGCCGCCTATTATGCTGTGATGACGCTGATGCATTTCGGCGTGCACGGTGGAACAGATCTGTTGGCTATTGTCGCTGCCTCGACTATCGCCAGCATCGTCCTCGCATTTTTCTGGTATGGGCTGCGCAAGCCTCATGCCTTCGCAAATCTCCATATAGTCACGACAATTGCCAATTTGTTCATGCTGGCAAATGTCATGATCGCGATGGAGATCAAATTTGCCCAGGCAGATCTGGTCTATTTCATCATCATGGTGATGGTCTTCGCACTGGCCTGCAGCAGTATGAAGCAGGCGTTGGTCTCGATAGCCGCTGTGATTGCCGGACTATTCTACACATTGTTGAAAAATGCACCCGAGCTTTTGATCAACTATGCTTTCGTCACAGCCGCTGCGTCAATGACTGCCGTTGCCATCACCTTCTTCCTGCGCCGTGCGGTCGGTCGCACCGCTTTGGCGAGATATGAAGCGGAAAACAGGTTGGAAGAAGCGGAGAAGCTCAGCGAGGAAATGCGGCATCTGTCGCTTTCGGACAGTCTGACCGGCTTGCCGAACCGCCGGGCCTTCTTCGAAACCTTCCAGAAGAGCAAGGACGATAAAGGCGCTGGCTTTGCCACCTGGCTTGTCTTGCTCGATCTGGACGGATTCAAGGCGGTGAATGATGGTTACGGCCATTTGATCGGTGACGAGCTGCTGAAAGCAGTCGCAACCCGCATGCAGGACTATTGCGGGGCCAAGGCGCATCTTAGTCGTATGGGGGGTGACGAGTTCAATATCATACTTCCCAACAGCGCGGAGCCGTGCATTGTTGAAGCCTGGTGCCGGGGCCTGTTGGAATATGTCGCCCGGGTATATCTGATCGAGGATCGTCTGGTCCAGATTTCCGCTTCCATCGGCTGTCACCAGATTGACCCAGTGGAAGACGACGCCCAGCTTATCCGGGATGCCGACTACGCCCTGCTGCACGCGAAAAAGCACGGCAAGAACCGGGTGATCGTTTTTTCCGAGGAACATGCCGAGGTTGCAGCAGAACGCTTCAGGATCGAACAGGCGCTGCGTGTTGCCGATTTCGATACCGAAATCGAACTGCTGTTCCAGCCGCAATTTGATCTGGGGCAAAACAGGATTGTCCGGGCGGAAGCGCTTGCCCGATGGAATAGTCCGGTCATCGGCGATATCATGCCGACCCGGTTCATCGAGGTTGCGGAGGAAAGCGGTCTGATTGCCAATATCACCCTCGCGGTATTGAAACAGGCGATTGCTGCCTTGAAAAACTGGCAAGACCCGATTCCGCTCTCGATAAACCTTTCGGGGCATGACCTTATTTCCGATCCGATCATCGCCCAGATTATCGCGCAGGTTGAAGCCAGCGGACTGGACCCGGCCTTGCTTGAATTCGAGGTCACCGAAACGGCGATGATGGCGGATACGCACAAAGCAAGCAGCAATATGCTGCGCCTGGCTGCGCTTGGTCACCCGCTGGCACTTGACGATTTCGGCACCGGCTATTCCAATTTCAGCTATTTGCGGACGCTTCCGATCAGCAAGCTGAAGGTCGACCGGTCTTTCATGAAGGATGTGGCTGATCCGATGACCGAGAAGATTCTCCATTCGCTGGTGGGAATGGCGAGAACGCTCAGCGTTGATTGCCTCCTCGAAGGGGTTGAGGATGAAATCCAGCTGGTCATCGCCAAACGGGTCGGAACACATATGGTGCAGGGCTATCTGTTCGGCATGCCGATGACCGCGGTGGAACTGCTAGCCTGTCTCGCGCAGCAGGATGCGGTGGCTGAAGCGCCTTTCGATCTGGATGCGGTCAACGGGTGATCCGCTCGCACGGAGACTATCGTTCGCCGTTCAATGAAAATCCCTTGATTTCGGCAATATCCGGACGTTGCGGGGATGGCCATGACGCGGGTAGGCGGGTTTTGGTCCCGGCTTGTCGGCAGCGGCCCGCGCGGCCCGCCGGTCCTCGTTGCGATAGATGGGTCTTTTGAATTCATCGGCCCGGGCCATGGGAATATCCGGCCTGTCGCGATCGGTTATTTCGTCCAGCATGAAGGTATAATCTTCGACCCGGCTGGTCATCAGATGTGTGACCCCTTCAACGCTGCGCTGGACCTCGCCGGTGGCAAGCATCAGCCGGGCGGCCATTACCGGGCGGCGCATCTTTTCGAAGCGGCTGGCCCAGAGCAGCAGATTGGCAACCCCGCTTTCATCCTCCAGCGTGATGAACACGGCATTGCCCTTGCCGGGCCGCTGGCGGATCAGCACGACGCCGGCGACCTTTGCCTGCGACCCGTTTTTAGCGCGCGCCAGTTCCGCGCAGCTGAGCACGCCCATTTCCCGCAAGCGTTCGCGCAGGAATTCCATCGGATGGCCTTTCAGCGACAGGCGGACGCTCTGATAATCGGCGACGACATGTTCGCCCTTGGTCATGGCGGGCAGATGCGCATCCGCTTCCTGCCCCAGTTCTTTTGCCTGTGCGGCCTCGAACAGTGGCAATGTATTGACTGGAGTCCGGCGCACTTCCCACAGGGCTTTGCGGCGGTCCAGCCCCAGCGACCGGCAGGCATCGGCGTCGGCTAGCAGGCGCAGCGCGCGGGCCGGGAGGTTGGCTTTGCGGGCCAGTTCCTCGATCGTGCGGAACGGGCGGGCGGCGACAATCTGTTCCGCCCAGGCTTCGCGGAACCCGTCGATCTGGCGGAAACCGATGCGCAGGGAGATATCCGCCTCCCGCTTGCGGGAGGGGTTAGGGGTGGGATTGTCAGGCATATCAGGCCCACCCCTAACCCCTCCCGCAAGCGGGAGGGGGGAGTTCTTCTCCACCCGGTTCTCCCAGTCGCTGAAATTTACATCCGGCTCCCGCACCTCCACCCCGTGCTCGCGGGCGTCGCGGACCAGCTGCGCGGGCGCATAAAATCCCATGGGTTGCGAATTGAGCAAAGCCGCCGCAAACACCGCCGGGTGATGGCATTTGATCCAGCTCGACACATAGACCAGCCGGGCAAAGCTGATCGCGTGGCTCTCGGGAAAACCATAGCTACCGAACCCCTGAATCTGCTTGTAGCAGCGTTCGGCAAACTCGCGATCATAGCCCTTGGCGGTCATGCCCTCGATCATCTTCGCCTCGAAATGATGGATCGTACCGACATTGCGAAAGGTTGCCATCGCGCGGCGCAACCTGTTGGCATCGGCGGCCGAGAAATCGGCAGCGACGATCGCCAGCTTCATCGCCTGTTCCTGGAACAGAGGCACGCCAAAGGTGCGGCCGAGCACGGATTTCAGTTCGTCCGGGTCATGCGGCGGATCGGGCGAAGGCAGAGTCACTTTTTCGAGACGCGAACGCCGCCGCAGATAAGGATGGACCATTTCACCCTCGATCGGACCGGGGCGGACAATCGCCACTTGGATCACCAGATCGTAAAATTCGCGCGGTTTGAGCCGCGGCAGCATGTTGATCTGGGCCCGGCTTTCGACCTGGAACACGCCAATACTATCACCCTTGCACAGCATGTCATAGGTCGCCGGATCCTCGTGCGGGATGTTCTGCAGCGTCCATTTTTCCTCCCCGCGCAAAGCGTGGGGAGGGGGACCATCAGCCGCCGCTTCGCTCTGGCTGATGGTCCCCCTCCCCGAAGCTGGCGTTTCAGGGAGGATGTTAATGTCCTCCAGCATATCAAAGGCTTTGCGGATGCAGGTCAGCATGCCGAGCGCCAATATATCGACTTTCATCAGACCGAGCGTGTCGATATCATCCTTGTCCCACTCGATGAACGTGCGGTCGTCCATCGCCGCATTGTGGATCGGCACGGTCTCGTCGAGCCGGTCCTGGGTCAGCACAAAGCCGCCGACATGCTGCGACAGATGGCGGGGAAATTGCAGGATCTGTTGCACCAGATCACCCAGCCGCCGGATTTCCGGATTGTCCGGGTCGAGCCCGGTTTCGGCAAAACGCTTGTCGGGCTCCTTGCCGCCGTGACTGCCCCAGACCGTGCTCGACAGGCGGCTGGTAATATCCTCCGACAGGCCGAGCGCCTTGCCGACCTCGCGGATCGCGCTGCGCGAGCGGTAATGGATCACGGTCGCCGCGATCCCGGCGCGGTGGCGGCCATAGCGCGCGTAGATATACTGGATCACCTCCTCGCGCCGCTCATGTTCGAAATCGACGTCGATATCCGGCGGCTCGCGGCGTTCCTCCGAGATGAAGCGCGAGAAAAGCAGGTCATGCTCCATCGGATCGGCCGAGGTGATGCCGAGCAGATAGCAGACCGCGCTGTTCGCCGCCGACCCGCGCCCCTGACAGAGAATGCCCTGATCCTGCGCAAATTTGACGATATCGTGGACGGTCAGAAAATAGGGCGCATAGTCCATCTTTTCGATCAGCCGCAATTCCTCATCGACCTTCGCGCGCAACCGTTCCGGAAGGGTCTCTCCATGACGCGCATGCGCGGCTGTCCAAGTCAGATTCTCCAGCCATCTTTGCGGGGTCCAGCCTTCGGGCACCGGTTCCTCGGGATAATGATAGCTCAGCTCGTCGAGCGTGAAATCGACCCGTTCGAGCAGCTTTTGGGTTTCCGCAACGGCCTCGGGATAGTCGCGGAACAGGCGCGCCATTTCTGCCGGGGACTTGAGAAACCGCTCGGCATTGGCGGCGAGCGTTTTCCCCGCCTTGTCGATCGTGGTCTTCTCGGCAATGCAGGTGAGGATATCGTGGAGCGGACGTTGTTCGGGCGTTGCATAGAGCGGATTGTTGGTGGCGATGAGCCGGATGCCGGTTGCTTCAGAGAGGTTGTGCAGCCGGGCGAGATGGCGCTTGTCCGGGCCGGAACGCGGCATGACCGCGCCCAGCCAGATATGGGGGGTGAGCGCATGGAGCGCACGAAATATGTCCTCCCCGCGCGAAGCGTGGGGAGGGGGACCATCAGCCGCCGCTGCGCTCTGGCTGACGGTCCCCCTCCCCGAAGCTGACGCTTCAGGGAGGATGATTAAGGCCCAGTCCTCGTCACACCATTCCAGCAAATCCGCCGCATAGAGAAAACAATCCCCCTTCTCCGCCCGCAAATTGCCGGTCGAGAGCAGCCGTGTCAGCCGCCCCCAGCCGCGCCGGTTGCGGGGATAGACAATCACTTCCGGCGTATCATCGGCAAAGACCAGCCGCGATCCAACGATCAGCTTGAACGCGGGTAACTCCAGCCCTTCTTCCGCCGCATCCTCGCGCGCCCGGCGTAGCGCCGCATGGGCCCGGACGACTCCGGCGACGCTGTTGCGATCAGCGATGCCGATGCCGGTCATGCCGAGCGCCATCGCCTGCATAACCATGTCGGCGGGGGAGGAAGCGCCACGTAGAAAGCTGTAATGGCTGGAGGCGGCGAGTTCGGCGAATATCGTCATTGCGAGGAGCCGCAGGCGACGCGGCAATCCAGAGCCTCTGAACGCCGCACTGGATTGCTTCGCTGCGCTCGCAATGACGCGATCTCTATCTGTCCGATTTTACGCAAACAGCCCATGCACATACCAGTCCGGGTTCGCCTTCTCCTCGCCATAAAGCCCATGCCGGAACAGCCAGTAACGCCGGCCGCGAGCGTCCTCGACGCGATAATAATCGCGGGTCAGGCCGCCCTTGCCGGGTTGCTGTCCGTCCTTGCGCTGCCACCATTCCGAGGCGATGCGCTCCGGCCCTTCATAGCGGATCACCTGGTGACTCTTGCGTCGCCAGGTGAAGCGATAGGGCGGGCCGTCGGGGACTTCGGCGATCACTTGCACCCGCTGCGGCGGGTCGAACATATGCAAGGGCCGCATCGGCGGATTGTCGGGAGACAATCTCTGCCATGGCACGGGCGGCGGAGCGTTGAGCGCGGGCAGGGCGAGCAGGCCCTGTTCGGGGATATGGCTGTCGGCGGGAGCAAATTTCTGCACCCGGTCGCGGCCCAGTCTGGTGCTCAGCTGGCTGACCAGAGCGACTTCATCACCCTGCCGGTCTTCGCCACCCTCGAGCCGCAACTGTTGCGGCGCCAACACCTCCGAAGCGATAATGCTCAGCCGGATCAGATCATAGCCGAAACCGGGGTTAAGTTCGTCATTGAGCGCATCGATCCGTTCGCGCAGCAGGCGTTTGAACAAAGCCGCATCACGGGTCGGGGCACCGGTTTCCAGACCGAGCCTTGCGATATCGCCATCGCAGCGGAACAGCATCATCCGGATCATCCGCGCACCGAGGCCTCGCTCGTTGAGCCGTTCGGAGGCTTCGGCGAACAGTTCCGACAGGCAGGTGAGCGCACCGTCAATATGGGTCAAAGGCTCGGCAAAGCGGCGCTCGGTAACGACATTGCCGATCCGGCGCAGCGGGTCGATCGGGCGGTCCTCGTGCCCGAGAATCCGGTCCAGCCGCACCGTCAGTTCCATTCCGAACCGTGCTGCCAGATTGGCGCGCGGGCGTTCGGCAATATCGCCGATCTTGTACAGCCCCGCCCGCTCCAGCGCCTGATGGGCCTTGTCGTCCATGGCCAGCGCTGCCACCGGTAGCTGCGCCTCCGCGCCTTCCTTCAGGCCATGTCGCGCCAGCGCCAGCGCGGCGTCGGCTGTTCCGGCCAAAGCCCATTGGCTGCTGTAACCCGCTGCATCGAGCCGGTCTTCGGCATCCTGCGCCAGCCTTTCCTCATCGCCGTGAAGATGCGCCGCGCCGGTAATATCGAGGATCAGCGCATGAGGCGGCTCGACCGCCACCATCGGAGTATAGCGCTCGCAGGCTTCGGCCAGCCGCGACAGCAGGTCCGCGTCGGCCAGCGGCTCATGGTCAAAGGCGAGCAGGTCCGGCACCCGCGCCCTTGCGTCGGCAAGCTTCATGCCCGGGCCGAGACCCAAGGATACGGCCTGCCGGTCCGCCGCCATGATCACCATCGCGCCGCGAATTTTTGCGGTCAGGGCAAATGGCTGGTCAGGCGGCCCGTGTGCCCGAATGATCCGCTCGGACGGCAGCCAAGGCAGGAACAGCGCCAATGTCCGGCGCTCTCTGTTCTCCTGGCTGCTCGCTTTGCTGATCGCGGAAGATTTGTTCGTCACGGTTCCACTCCAGTCGGGCGCTCAGCCCGTAAAGACCGCTGCGATGGCGCAGCAGGGTGATATCGAAAGCGCTGTGGCCCGGAGCATTGGCCTCCAGCGCGATGGAAGGTGCAGTAGCCACTTGCCAGCGGCTGAAGGCAGCGGTCGGCAAAGGATTGTCCGGATCGCTGCCCGATCGCAGACACAGGCCGAGGACGCCCGATTTCTGTGCCGACAGCGACAGGCGGCGGGTGGCGGTCAGGTCGAGGCCCTTGGGTTTCTTGCCCGCGAGTTCGATGATCACCGCTGCCATCGCCGAAGATCGCACACCGTCGGCGGCCGCGCGCAGCGCCGCGATGCTATCGGGCGCATCGACATGGGTGATGCTGTCCGGATCAATGCCCAGTTCCGCCAGTCCCGGTGGATAGAGCCGGCCTTGCCGTCTTGCCTCGCCGCTTTCGCTGATCCACAGGATAGGCCGTTCATTCCCGCCCGAGGCCTGAACCAGGTTCCGGCAACGCTGGGCCAGCAGCAGCGCCATCGCCGCTGTGCTGGTCCGGTCATCCTTGCTCGCTGCGTGCAGTTCATGCAGTGCCGCGCGCGGTAGGCCGTCGACTCCCGCATTACCACGTAAGGCTGTGTCGATGCTGTCGACACCAAAGCCGAAATGCGGCGGCGCGCCATCATCCTCCGCTGTCCTGACACCAGACGTCGCCAATATCTTGGCGAGCCGTGCTCGCAAGACAGAGGGTTTTGCTGGTGTCGCCAGAGGCACGGCAGAAGGCTTGTCCGGTGAAGGCTCAAGAGCCTGACCCGAATCCGAATCGATATTGTTCATGATATGTTCTAAAATATAGAACAGACGAATTTGGTCAAGTCTGTTCGCGATTTACGAGTCAGGAGAAGGCAAGACCGACCGGTTCATATTGAAGCTGGTGAAGCCGGAATAGCCAGGCGCGACCATCGGCAATATTCTATCGCGGGCAACGCAAAGCTTGCCTTGATTGGCGACCGTTGTGCGACCAAATGATCCCGGTTGCAAATAGCAGCATTTATCAATGAGGATAGCCTGTGATCGAAAGACTTCGGATAGTGATTGAATCGTCGCGTTTTCAGAATGCGATCATGGCGGTGATTGTCATCAATGCAATCGTCATCGGGATGGAGACATCGCCTTTGCTGACGGAGCGGTTCGGGGTTTTGCTGAGCGCAATAGACGCTATCGCGATCGGGATTTTCGTTGTTGAAATCCTGCTCAAGCTAATTGTCTACCGGATGAGGTTTTTCAAAAATGGTTGGAATATCTTCGATTTTGTGATTGTCGCGGTGGCGTTGGTGCCTACGGGCGGAAGTCTCTCGGTCTTGCGCGCGCTCAGGATATTGCGTGCCCTGCGGCTAATCTCGGCGATGCCCAAAATGCGCAAGGTGGTGCAGGGGCTGTTTGCGGCAATCCCCTCGATGGGAACGGTGATCATATTGCTCGGCCTGGTCTTCTATATCGCAGCGGTGATGGCGACAAAACTGTTCGGCGGAGCCTTTCCCGAATGGTTCGGATCGATCGGCTCCTCGCTCTATTCGCTGTTCCAGATCATGACGCTGGAAAGCTGGTCGATGGGCATCGTCCGCCCGATCATGGAAGTCTATCCCTGGGCCTGGGCGTTTTTCGTGCCTTTCGTGCTGGTCACCAGTTTTGTCGTGCTCAACCTGTTTATTGCGATCATCGTCAATGCGATGCACGAGGAAGCGGACGAGGAGCAAGCGGCCCAGAGGGATGAGATACTGGCAGAAATTCAGGCGCTCCGGCAGGAAATGAGGGCAATGGCTATCAGTCGATCGTCCCGCCAATAAAAAAGCCCGCCCCTGCATGATGCAGGAGCGGGCAAGTCGCACTTGCAAACTTGAAAGTGGGTTAGAAAAATCCCGTTACAACGGCTAGCGCGATGATCGCGAATACGGTTGATACACCCAGTACGATGATCATGTGGCGGGTGGTAAAGCCCTGACGGGCGCTGGTTTTGTCCAATTGCTTTTTCATAGATTCTTCCTGAATTTTAATGGCGGAGGCGGGCTACATGCTGGCCGACAGCATCCACGACGATTCTTCCAGCACTCCGATCCGCGCAGTCAGCAGATCTGCCGTAAAAACATCGTCGGCCTCTTCGGCAGTTTTGACAAATTCCCGCATCTGGTCGGCCACAGTGAGCGTATCCTCCGACAGCTGCTTGAGCATGGATTCAACATCGCCATATTTTACCTGATCCTTGATCGCGCTATTCTCGATATAGGTGGACAGGCCAACCGGCGTTTTCGCGCCGAGAGCCCGGATCCTTTCGGCAATTTCATCGATCGAGGCGGCCAGATCTTCATATTGGGCTTCGGTCAGTTTGTGGACACCGTGAAATTGCGGGCCGGTCACATTCCAGTGGACCGCCTGGGTCTTCTGATAGAGCACATAGGTGGATGCCAGCGCTTCGCCCAGCTTCTCGGCCATCGTGGCCCGGTCCGCTTTTTTGATATCGCTTTTCATTTCGCGGAGTTCTGCAGATTTGATTGTTGACGTCATGCTAAAGTCTTCCTTTCATTCTGGTGCGCTCGACGAACTGGCGGAGCGCGGTTCCTGATAGTGATTACGTCCTGTCCTTCATTTGGTTCCGTTTAACCGGTGGAAAAAACGGAGAAAAAGGGATGGCTACAGATTGCGGCCATAAACCTATCCGACAGGAAAAGCAGGCGACCCGGCATCCGGCCCGGCATCCGGCCCGGCATCCGGCCCGACATCCGGAAAGCCGGAACCAATCCGCTTCCCGCCGCGTAGACTCGTCATAACCCCCAACGAAAGGACGACAGAAATGACGAACATTTCAAACGCAAAAATAGCAATATTGGCGACCGATGGTTTTGAGAAATCCGAGCTTTTCGAACCCAGAAAACAGCTCACCGACGCTGGCGCAGAAATCACCATCGTGTCGCTCGAATCCGGTTCGATCAAAAGCTGGGACGAGAAGGACTGGGGCGAAAGCATCGCAGTCGACATGACCGTGGACCAGGCCAAAGAAAGCGATTTTGACGCACTCGTACTGCCCGGCGGACAGATGAACCCGGACATTTTGCGGGTAGAGGACAAGGTCATCGATTTTGTGACGGCCTTTTTCAATGCCGGTAAGCCGATTGCGGCCATCTGTCACGCGCCGTGGCTGCTGATCGAGGCGGACTTGGTGCAGGGTCGCAAGGTTACCGGCTATCCCTCGATCAAGACGGACCTGATCAACGCCGGTGGCCAATATGAAGATAGCGAAGTGGTGGTCGACAACGGCCTGATTACGTCGCGCAATCCCGGTGACCTCGACGCGTTCAGCGCCAAGATTATCGAGGAGGTCCGGGAAGGCCTGCATAACCGCACCCAAAAAGCGGCCTGATTGGCTCGGGGACCGGCGCAGGGGCTGGCTCTTTAGGAGCCGGCCTTTCGTGCCCGATAGCGGCATATTTGTCTTTCATCCTGCCCATGCGTCGTCTCGCCTCAATCGCCTTAACAAAACTGGCTGTCGTTTTTTAGCCAGCTTTCCGTATGAAAAAATGCTATTTTTAGTAATTCCAAGGAGTAACATATGAAGAATTTTCTGACCCTCGTAACTGGCGCTGCGCTGCTCGCGGCTACTCCGGCGCTGGCGCAAGATGCCGCTCCGGCTGTCGAAGTCGAGACCGGCATGAAGGTTTTCGGACCCAATGGCGGTGAAGTGGGTACGGTAGAGTCCGTTGCCGGCGGAGCCGTGGTTCTCGATACCGGCAAGAACAAGGCTGCGCTTTCGCCTGAGGCTTTTGCCAAAGCAGAAAACGGCCTGTCGATCACGATGACAAAGCTTGATCTGGATACCGCCGTTGAAAAAGCGGCTGCCGATGCCAAAGCCCGGCTGCTTGCCAGCCTGACCCCAGGCACCGAAGTCAAAAGCGTAACCGGTGCAGCGGTCATCGGTACCATTCAGGAAAGCGACGCGGAATATGTGACCGTCGATCATGACGGCCAGGCCGTGAAATTGCCTGTCGCTGCGTTCATGGCACAGGCCGATAGTGTTTCGATCACCATGACCGAAGACGAGTTTAAAGCTGCGGTTTCCGGCACCGAGTAACGCCGATAGTCTACAGTGGTTGCGGGCACAAAAGCTTGTGCCCGCCGCCGCTTTAGGCCGTAAACTTCATTCCCAATTCATACATAGCGATAGCCGCTACCGCCGCTTCGCCGCCTTTGTTCTTCCGGCTCTTGTCCGCTCTGGCCAGCGCCTGTTCTTCATTTTCGACCGTGATAATGCCATTGCCGATCGCTGCGCCGTCCATGCTTAGCGCCATGATCCCGCGCGCGCTTTCACCCGCAACAATTTCGAAATGATAGGTCTCACCACGGATCACCACGCCGATCGCGACAAAGCCGTCATATTGATCGCTGTCGATGGCCATCGAGATCGCACCGGGAATTTCCAGCGCGCCGGGAACGGTAATCACTTCATGTTCATGCCCCGCCGCCTTCAGCGCATCGGTCGCGCCTTCGATCAGCATGTCGTTGAGATGGTCGTAAAAACGCGCTTCGACGATCAGGAATTTTGCCATTTCATGTCTCTTTCAATTTCGTCATCCTGAACTCGTTTCAGGATCTGATGGATATTCGATGGAGGTCCTGAAACAAGTTCAGGATGACGAGCCGGTCAGGCCTTCTCCAGTTCCTTGCTGTTTTCGCCGGCATTCTCGGCTGGCACCGCCCGCTGTCCGACAATCCGCAAGCCGAAGGCATCTAGCCCGACCATATCATGGCTGGTGTTGGTCAGCAGTTCCATATCATGCACACCCAGTTCACTGAGGATTTGTGCGCCCACGCCATAATCGCGCAACTGATCCATCTGTGGTGGCTTGCCACCGCCAAGGCTGCGGACTTGGGCCGAATAAAAATCGGGTATGCGCGGGCTGATAAAGACGATAATGCCGGATCCTTCCTCGCCGATGATCTTCATCGATTCCTGCAGCATATTGGCGCGGCCGGTGTCCTGCCCGAAGAGATCGGGGAAGATCGTGGTCGCATGCATCCGTACCAGAGTCGGCTTGTCGGGATCGACATGGCCTTTCTGCAGCACGATCTGCTCGCTCTCGGTTGCGCTATTATAGAAAGTGATCGCATTCCATTCCCCGCCCCAGCGGCTGGTGAAGCGCGCTTCTTCCCGGCGTTCGGTCAGATGGTCGTGGCGCAGACGATAGGCAATCAGATCGCGGATCGTGCCGATTCTCATGCCATGATGCTGGGCAAATTCGATCAGGTCATCAAGCCGCGCCATCTCGCCGTCATCCTTCATGATCTCGCAGATCACGCCAGCTGGGTTGAGACCGGCGAGCCGGGAGACGTCGACCGCCGCTTCGGTGTGGCCAGCACGGACCAGCACGCCGCCATTGCGGGCCTGCAAGGGAAAGATGTGGCCGGGGGTGACAATCTCCTCCTTGCCCTTGGTCCGGTCGATCGCGACCGCAACGGTGCGCGCGCGGTCGGCGGCGCTGATCCCGGTGGTGACACCGTCGCGTGCCTCGATCGATGTGGTAAAAGCGGTTTCATAGGCACCGCGGTTGTTCGCGCTCATCATGTCGAGGCCCAGTTCCTCGACCCGGTCCCGCGTCATCGCCAGACAGATCAGCCCGCGGCCATATTTGGCCATAAAATTGACCGCATCGGGGGTCGCCATCTGCGCCGGAATGATCAGATCGCCTTCATTTTCGCGGTCTTCGTCATCGACCAAGATATACATCCGCCCGTTGCGCGCCTCGTTGATAATCTCTTCCGGGGTCGCCATAACGCCGCTGGCACCGCGCGCCAGATAGGTCTCCAGCTTACCGAGCGTTTCCGCCGTCGGGTTCCAGTCATCCTGCCCCAGGCTGCGCAGGCTGTTGGCATGAAGACCAGCAGCGCGCGCGAGGCCGGCACGGGTTTCCTCACCGGATTCGATCAGTGCAGTGAGTTGTTCGATCAGGATTTTGCTCATAGACTCGGCCTTTCAATGTGATGTTGGGAGTCGAGTATCACATCATAATGTGATTGGTCTAGGGAGAATATCACATTGGAGTCACATAGTGTGTTGCGGCGCGCGAAATAATCTTTCAAACTTTACACACTTTACAGGGTTATAGAATTGAAAATCTAAAGGTGGGGAAGGGCGATGGTTGGGTCGGTTCCAGGCCGTATCTGCGAGCGTTCTGTCCATATTCGGATTTTAACATTGGTGGGGTGAGGTAGGAAAGGGAGGTTATTGGTTTGGGTCAGCATATCTGGGTTTTGGGATTTTCAGAAGATGTGTTGTCACTGCAATTTTTGATTCCTTACACCAAAAAAAGAGCGAATGGCCCCCCAGCCACTCGCTCCATCTGATCCAACGGGAGAGAAGGATCAGAAACAGTCAGATTTGAGATTGTGAGCTGTTCATCATGCTCTTAGATTCCGAGCCATTTTTTCCATGTTGGTTCGTATGGTCGCCAGATCTGCCTCGGAAATGCCTTTTAACATTTTGTGGTAAACGGCGTCGGCTTCTTTCCGAAGCTCGGGGATGATCTCTATTGCCTTTGGACGCAGAAATATCCGCCAGACACGCCGGTCACCTTCTGCCGATCGACGTTCAACAAATTCCAGCTTTTCGAGATGGTCAATCGTCAATCCGATAGTAGCGCGTTCCAGTTCCAGGCAATTTGCCAACTCGGTCTGTGTCATCCCTTCGGTCTTGATCAGATAGGCCAAGGTTCTCCACTGGGTGCGGGACAAGCCAAACTGGGCATTCGATTCATCAAATGCTTTACGCAGTACACGCGGCACTTCTTCCAGCAGAAACGCAAATTCATCGCTCTCGTTCAGAAAGTCGTCCTGCGCGTCGATGCTTATCGTAGCTGCTTCGTTTGTCATGATAGCGGCTATATAGTAAATTAAATATAATATAAAGCCCTTTACTGTATGGTGTTATACAGCCTATAAAATCGCCATGGACCATGAAGAGAGTATTTTTGAGGGCCACAACGGCCTAAAGATTACAGCCAGCGTGGCTGGGCTAAAATCCGGCTTTCCGGTAATACTGGCGCACGGCGGCGGCCAAACCCGTCATGCCTGGGCGAAGGTGCTGGATGAACTCGCCAATGCTGGCTACCGCGCGACGGCCATCGACATGCGCGGTCACGGGGACAGTGAATGGGCATCGGACGGTGCTTATGATATGCGCGATTTTGCGCGTGATTTGACCGCTATTTCGAAGCAGCTTAATAATCCTCCAGCATTAGTCGGCGCGTCTCTCGGCGGAATTGCGGGTATGATTGCTGCGGGCGAGCTTGCCCCTGCGGGTTTTAGGTCACTCACCTTGGTTGATATCGCGCCGAAGATGGAAGCCGTCGGGGTGTCGAGAGTGGTGGGGTTCATGCAGGCCCACATGACAGATGGATTTTCCTCCCCAGAGGAAGCTTCGCGAATAATATCGGAATATATGCCACAGCGAGAGAAACGTACTGGTACAGGCAAGCTTGATAGATATTTACGAAAACGGGAAGATGGGCGATATTATTGGCATTGGGATCCTAATTTTATCCACCATGTGACCCATACGCGGGACAACACTGCTGATGCCGAAGACAATGGATTCGACAGATTAAGTTCAGCGGCCGCGAAGTTGACACTGCCTGTTCATCTCATACGTGGAGGTTCCAGCGACATGGTGTCTGAAGAGGCCGTAGCCCATTTTAAGACACTGGTTCCCGGCGCGGCTTTAACCGACATTGCAGATGCTGGCCACATGGTTGCCGGTGACCGCAATGATGCCTTTTGTTCGGCTATAATCTCGTTCCTCAATGCAACCCACAATCGCGGTGCCGTGGCATGAAATATGATCCAGACAACCTTGCTCACCTGTTGCAAATCGCACCTTTTCATCGCTGGTTGGGCCTGCAGATTGTGCAGCAAAACAACGATCAGCTGGAACTGGAAATGCCGTGGCGGGATGAGATTATATCCAATCCCATGATCGGGGCCGCGCACGGTGGCATTCTCGCATCCCTGATCGATTTATGCGGATTATACACGATTATTTCTGCGGGCGGCTCCGCAAAGGCAACTGCCGATTTGAGGATAGATTATCACCGTCCAGCCACCAAAGGCCCGCTTCGTGCCATTGGGCAGGTTATCAAGCTGGGAAAGACGATAAGTACCGCAGATACGCGCATTCTGGATGGCGATGATCGCTTGGTAGCCAGTGGGCGCGGAACATATTTGAGCGCTTAAATGATGCGTAACTGCGGTGCAATTACGCTGATAGCGCACTTAATTCCAAGCCCTATCTTTAGCCCCTCCTTTTAAAAGGAGGGGTTGGGGTGGTTTCTCTCGTCGGATCATTGCTTTTCGATATTCGTCCCATTGAGGTCCGAACCCGCTCTTTCGCTTACGCGAGCGATGCTGGCGCATCGCCACCACCCCTTGATCCCCTACTCTGAAGACGAGGGGTTAACTATGGCTGAGCCCCCCAATTTCCTTTGACTGCAACCTTTCCCAACCCGATACGCTATTAGGCCATGGCAAAAGCAAAACATTGGATCGAGCCGCATCCGCAGGGCATTTATGTTCGGCCGGCCGATGTTTGGATCGATCCGTCCACACCGCGGAAGCACGCCGTGGTCACCCATGGCCATGCCGATCATGCGCGCGGCGGGCATGGGGATGTGTGGGCGACGCCGGAGACGCTGGCGATCATGGGTTTGCGCTATGGGACCGAGGCGGGGACACCGATTGGCTATGGCGAGGGGTTCGAGCGCGGCGGGGTGCGGTTCAGCCTGCATTCGGCGGGCCATGTGCTGGGGTCAGCGCAGGTGCTGATGGAATATCAGGGCGAGCGGGTGGTTGCCACCGGCGACTATAAACGCCGTCCCGATCCGACCTGCGCGCCGTTCGAGCTGGTGCCGTGCGATATTTTTATCACCGAGGCGACCTTTGGCTTGCCGGTGTTCCAGCATCCGCCGATCGCGGGCGAAATCGCCAAGATTTTTGCGCGGCTGGAAGCTGAGCCTGACAGCAGCATATTGATCGGCGCCTATGCGCTGGGCAAGGCGCAGCGGGTGATTGCCGAGCTGCGCCGGGCGGGGTGGGACAAGCCGATCTATCTGCACGGCGCGCAGGTCCGGATGTGCGAACTTTATGAAGAACTGGGCGTGTCACTCGGCGAATTGCGGCTGGTGATGGACACGCCGAAGGAGGAGATGCGCGGCCAGATCATCATCGCGCCGCCCTCGGCGCTGACCGACAAATGGAGCCGTCGGCTGCCCGATCCGGTGACCGCCATGGCGTCGGGCTGGATGCGGGTGCGCGGGCGGGCGCGGCAGCGGGGGGTCGAGATTCCTCTGGTCATTTCCGACCATGCCGACTGGGAAGAACTGACCGGCACGATCCGCGAACTGGCGCCGAAGGAAACCTGGATCACCCATGGCAGCGAAGACGGCCTGCTGCGCTGGTGCGAACTGCACCAGATCAAGGCGCGGGCGCTGGCGATGGTCGGGCGTGAAGACGGGGATGACGGCTGATGCGCCGCTTTGCCGCCCTGATCGACAGTCTGATCTACACCAGATCGCGTAACGCCAAGCTGGCGGCGATTGCGACCTATTTGCGCGAGACGGAAGACCCCGATCGTGGCTGGGCGCTGGCGGCGCTGACCGACAGTCTCGACTTTCCAGCGGTCAAATCCGCTACCATCCGCAATCTCGCGGGAACGCGGATCGATCCCGAACTGTTCCGCCTGTCGCGCCATCATGTCGGTGATACCGCCGAGACCGTCGCGCTGGTCTGGCCCGAAGCGGAGGGGCGGGAACAGAGCGACCCCACGATCGACGATGTGGTGCAGGCGCTGTCCGCCGCCAATCGCAGCACCGCACCCGAAATTGTCGCGTCTCTGCTCGACAGCATGGATAGCAACAGCCGTTATGCACTGCTTAAATTAGCGGTCGGCGGGATGCGGGTAGGCGTATCGGCGCGGTTGGCGAAAACCGCTTTCGCGCAGGCCTTTGATGTGGCGCTCGACGATGTCGAGGAACTCTGGCACGCGCTCGACCCGCCTTATGAGGCGTTGTTTCAGTGGGCAGAGCAGGGCGGCGACCGTCCCGATGTTTCGGCGACACCCTTCTTTCGGCCCTTCATGCTGTCGCATCCGTTCGAGGGCGATAGCCTCGATCTTGGCGAATTTGCGGTCGAATGGAAGTGGGACGGTATCCGCGTGCAGGCGGTCCATCTCGGCGGGGAAACCCGGCTCTACAGCCGCGGCGGCGATGATATCAGCGCCAGCTTTCCCGACATCGTCGAAGCGTTTGATCGCGACGGTGTGGTCGATGGCGAATTGCTGGTGCGGGGCACCGACCAGGGCGGAGAGGCTGCCAGTTTCAATGCGCTGCAGAAGCGCCTCGGTCGCAAGACCGTTTCCAAGAAAATGCGGCAGGAATTTCCCGCCTTTGTCCGGGTCTATGATCTGCTGATGGACGGGGATGACGATCTGCGCCTGTCGCCCTGGCACGAACGGCGGCAACGGCTCGAGCGCTTTGTGCCGAAACTCCATCGCGACCATTTCGATCTGTCGGCGGTGGTCGAGGTCGATGATTTCGCCGCGCTGGAGGCGATGCGCGCCGGGGCCCGCGACGCGGCGATTGAGGGGGTGATGCTCAAGCGCCGGGAGAGCCCCTATCTGGCGGGCCGGGTCACCGGTCACTGGTATAAATGGAAGCGCGACCCGCTGAACGCCGATTGCGTGATGATGTATGCCCAGCGCGGCAACGGGCGGCGCGCGTCCTTCTATTCCGACTATACCTTCGGCTGCTGGACCGAGGATGGCGAGCTGCTGCCGGTCGGCAAGGCCTATTCCGGTTTCACCGACGAGGAGCTGAAATGGCTCGACCGGTTCGTCCGGCAGAATACGCTGAACCGCTTCGGCCCGGTCCGCGAGGTGAAGAAATCGCTGGTACTCGAAGTGGCCTTCGACTCCATCCACGAAAGCGTTCGCCACAAATCCGGCCTCGCCATGCGCTTTCCCCGCATCCACCGTATCCGCAAGGACAAGCCGGCGGAAGAGGCGGACCGGATTGCTACTTTGCAGGGAATGGTTTCATGAGCGTTGGATTTTTAGGCAGACGGTGTCGTCGCGCGGGCACTTGTTAGCGTTTTCCGGGTAGCATCCGCCGAAGCGTATCGTCCCTGACCACATAGTGATGGAACAGGGCCGCCAGCGCATGCAGGCCGATCAGGAAATAGCCGATCGTGCCGATCGTCTCGTGGATTTCCTCGACCTGCTCCGCCAGCACCTTGTCCGGCGAAACCAGCGCGGGAAGTTCCAGCCCGAAGAAGGGAATAGATTTGTCGGCGGAACTGAGGATCAGCCAGCCCAGCACCGGCATCGCCAGCATAAAAATATAAAGCGCGAAATGCATCAGTTTGGCGAGCAGCATTTGCCACGCCGGCGGTCCCGGGTTGATCGGCGGCTTGGCATAGAGTAGCCGGGCGACGATCCGGATGATCAGCAGCGCCAGCACCGATAAACCGAGCATGAAATGCCACATCTTAAGGCCTTCGCGTAGGTCGCTGCCCCGGGGAAATGATTCGCGCAACAGGATGCAGCTATAGACAGAGGTGATCAGCAGTAGCATCGCCCAATGGAGAAAAATCGAAAGGCGGGAATAGCGCGCATGGGCTTGGCTGGCAGTCATATCTGTTCTCGTTTCTGTTGCGGTTGATCATTATCAGTCTCTGGCCGGACCGCATCCCGCGATTGCAGACGCTGGATCGCCTTAACCGTCGGTTTAATGCTGGATTTATCCATGAAGTCAAAGCCCTTCAGCTCTTCTCGACCTGCACCTCGATCGGGGTTTGTCAGTCCGCCGATGACAAGCATGATGCGGTCAAACCAGGACAGGCCTTTGGGATTTTGCCGGCCACGGAGGGGAAAATGGTGCATCCGCTGAATTAGCGCCTGGGCAGGCTATTGGCGATCCAGCCCTCGAGCTTTGGCCCCGCCGGCGCGCCGGCAACGGTGAAAAAAACGACTGGCCTCGTTTCGATCGATGGCATTTTCCGGATGACCCAGTTTCGGATCGGGAGCTTGTGGTAAATTACCGGGGAGCCGATGACGACAAAATCGTAAGCGGATGGATCGGCGTCGGTCTTGTTCACGTCAAACGCCGATATGCCGGTCGCCACAGAAATCCACTCGGCATATTGCGCCGTGCTGCCATATCGGGTTGCGTAGAATATCGCGCCGTTCATGATCGACCGCCTCCTCGCGCCATAATGCAAACATGTTGCAATTATGCAATTAAGGTCAATTACGGTGACGACTGATAGAAATATTCAAAAACGCGGCGACAGCGCCCTTGATCCGAAGCGTTGGTAAAAACAAGTCCGTTGTAGCCATGATCAATGATCGAGACGTCGATCAAGCAGTCACAGAAACTCGTTCAGCGTCTCCACAAAAAGCTTGAACTGGTCATGGTGTAGCCAGTGACCGGCCTGCTCGAATTCCTTCACCGTCACATTGTCGCCAAAATATTTCATCCGGCCGTCTTTCTCCGGATTGCTGGCCCAGCTGTCGGCGCCATAATGGAGCTGGGTCGGGCAGCTGATATTGCCCCACAGTTCGTGGATCGCGTCCTGCGACAGGTCGATACTATCCCAGTGCTGGACATAGGGATCGAACTTCCACGAATAGGAGCCATCCTCGTTGCGGATCACCGCGTGGGTGGTCAGATGGCGGGCCTGTTCGTCGGAGAGATGCTGGTTGGCATCCTGCATGCGTTTCAGGGCGTCTTCAAAAGTCGGATAGCGTTTGACCTGTCGGCCGGCGGCCTTGCGCTTTTCCTCGATGCTATTGCGGATGCGCTGAAGCTGGCCGACTTTCTCGCGTTCAGCGAGCAATTCGGGGCTCGGGCCAAGGCCTTCAATCGCTACCAGCTTGCGCACCGTATCGGGATAGAGGCCGGTATAGCGCAATGCGATATTGCCGCCCATGCTGTGCGCGACAATGGTGACTGGCGAAAGGTCGAGCTGGTGGATCAGCTGTGCCAGATCGGTGACCATCGCCATATTGGCATAATTTCCGTCGGTGCTCCATTGGCTGTCGCCATGGCCGCGCACGTCGGGGCAGATGATATGCCAGTCGTCGCGCAGAGCCTGCGCCGTCCAGTCCCAGTTGCGGCAGTGATCCTTGCCGCCGTGCAGCAGGATCAGCGGCGGCTTGTCCTCATTGCCCCAGTCGGCATAATGGAGCTTGAGCCGCTGAGAGAAATAGCTGTGCGAGGCGGGGCCGTTCAGGGTCATCGATATTTCCATCGCGTAAGGGAGATTTGATTCCCGTCTCTAATGAAGGCAGCAGGTTTCGACAAGCGCCTGTCCAAGGCGACAGGCTACAATCGCCATTTTCTGCGAAAAGCCGGAGTAGCCACTGATAAACCATTTCCACTTTACACACCATCCATATATCTACATATAGAGATATATGGATTCGATTAAGGCAATAGAGGCGCTCGGCGCGCTCGCCCAAAATACCCGGCTGGATGTATTCCGGCTGCTGGTGCGTCACGAACCGACCGGGCTGCCGGCAGGGGAGATAGCCAAGCGGCTGGACGTCCCGCAAAACACCATGTCTTCGCATTTGTCGATCCTGTCTCGCGCCGATCTTGTCTCTTCAAAGCGCGATAGCCGGCTGATAATTTATCGCGCCAATCTCCCGACGATGAACGGCCTTGTCGCGTTCCTGTTGGAAAATTGTTGTTCCGGTGATGATTGCGCCCCCCTGACCAACCAGCTTGAAAGGCTCTGCCAATGAAACGGATGCATATTCATGTCGGCGTCGACAATCTCGATGCCTCGATCAAATTTTATTCGACGCTGTTTGACGCCGAGCCGACGGTGACCAAAGATGATTATGCCAAATGGATGCTCGATGATCCGCGAGTGAATTTTGCCATCTCGTCGGAAAATCACGCGACCAAGGGCATCGAACATCTCGGCATCCAGGCCGAAAGCGAGGATGAATTGCAGCAGGTCTTCACCCGTCTGCGCAAGGCCGATGCGCCGGTGCTGGAAGAGGGTCAGACCACCTGCTGCTACGCCCAGTCCGAGAAAAGCTGGATCGCTGATCCCGATGGAATTGTCTGGGAAGCTTTTTACACCAACGGTGAATCTGTCATTTATGGCGATGAGCCCGAACTGTCAGCGGTGTCAGATAATGCGTCGGAAACCAGCTGCTGTTCGCCATCGCAAGCCGATCTGTAATGAGCGCTCGGGTCTATAACGCCCTGTTTCTGTGCACCGGCAATTCTGCCCGGTCGATATTGGCGGAGGCGATATTGGAACGCGAAGGCCATGGGCGATTCAAAGCCTTTAGCGCGGGCAGCAATCCGGCCGGCAAAGTCCATCCCTATTCGCTCGATTTGCTCAAGATAATGGGCTATCCGACCGAAGGCTTGCGTTCGAAAAACTGGGACGAGTTTTCAGGAACAGATGCGCCGAAGCTGGATTTTGTCTTCACCGTTTGCGATAATGCCGCCGGTGAAACCTGCCCGATCTGGCTGGGCCAGCCAATGACAGCCCATTGGGGCATAGCTGATCCTGCGGCGGTTTCCGGTAGCGAGGCAGAAATGCGCGCCGCGTTCACCGAAGCCTATCGCATGATGTTCAACCGGATCAGCCTGTTTCTGGCCTTGCCGCTGGACAGTATCGACAAAATGAGCCTGCAAAACCGGCTCGCCGAAATTGGTGCTGAAAAAGCCGAGGTTTGAAAAATGACAACGCAACCGCTTGAAACCGCTGCCGATGCGGGACTGGGCCTGTTTGAAAAATGGCTGTCGGTCTGGGTCAGCGCCGCGATATTGCTCGGCTTGCTGATCGGCAATGTCGCGCCCGATGCGGTCGCCATTCTCGCCCGGCTGGAATATGCCTCGGTCAATCTGGTGGTTGCAGTGCTGATCTGGACTATGATCTTCCCGATGATGGTCGGCGTCGATTTTGCCAGCCTCAAGAATATCGGCAAAAAGCCCAAGGGCCTGTTCATAACCATAATCGTCAACTGGCTGATCAAGCCATTCACCATGGCGGCGCTGGCGGTATTGTTCTTCCAATATATATATTCGGGCCTGATTTCGCCCGATGATGCACAGCAATATATTGCCGGCCTGATCCTGCTGGGCGCCGCGCCCTGCACGGCAATGGTCTTTGTCTGGTCGCAAATGACCAAAGGTGATCCCGCTTATACGCTGGTCCAGGTCTCGGTGAATGATATCATCATGATCTTTGCCTTTGCGCCCATTGTCGCGCTGTTGCTGGGCGTCACCGACATTGCGGTGCCGTGGGAAACCCTGTTGCTTTCGGTGCTGCTCTATGTCGTTATCCCGCTGGTTGCCGGCGCCCTGACTCGCCGGCACTTGCTGGCCCGGTCCCGTGACAGGGAAGCGGCCATCACCGCCTTTACCGGACGGGTCAAACCGCTTTCCGTGCTGGGATTATTGTTCACGGTGGTACTGCTATTCGCCTTTCAGGCGCAGACCATTGTGGCGCAGCCGCTGCTGATCGCGCTGATTGCGGTGCCGATCATCATTCAGAGCTATGGCATATTCTTCGTCACTTATGCCGCTGCATGGGCCTGGAAAGTCCCGCATAATGTCGCGGCTCCCTGCGCTTTGATCGGCACTTCCAATTTCTTCGAACTGGCCGTGGCCGTAGCGATCGGCGTGTTCGGACTGGGAAGCGGTGCGGCGCTCGCAACTGTGGTCGGAGTCTTGGTGGAAGTGCCGGTGATGCTCTCGCTGGTCGCTTTTGCCAACCGGACCCGACCCAAATTCACGCCATCCTAGCTGCGTAGATTCTGGAACGCCGGTTAATGCGTAAACTGCGCTGGAATGTCCGGATCATTTGTGTCGAGCAGGGGAATTTTTCCTCCCGGAAGTCCCGCGTAAGCCTTCGTCCAGCGGGCTACCCAGTCAGGGTCTTTGACTTTGCTCGGGTGATAGCCAGGCACCAGTGACCGCAGCATCGCCGGCGAGGTCTTGATCAAGAAGCGCAGCACCATAGCCCAGAGACGCAGCCGACTGGCTGGATTGTTCCACAAGCCATCGCGTTTCAACATGCGCCTGTAACCCTTGCGGCTCGACCATGCGACATGCCAGGTGGCGTAAATCAGGCCCCAGGCACGCGGCCAATATTGGCCATATAGATACTGATAGAGATCAAAGGCGACATTCTTGTGTTCGGTTTCTTCCACCATATGCCAAAGGATGAGCGACGCGACGGAGCGATCGGCATTTTTGAACAGGTCGCGCCGATCCGCGATCAGCCATTCGGTAATACCCATCGTCATAGTTTCAAAGCCTGCGGTATAGGCCAGGCGCCATCGCAAGCTTCGCAACTGCAGACGCTTATAGTCTGCCGTCATTTCGTCTTCGACATCGGCCAGTTCGGGGTAATGGCGCTTCAATATTTCATTATAGCGGCGATGGTTTTGAAAATGATTGCCCTCCTGAGCGATGAAGCCGTGGACATCATCTTTCAGCTGTTTGTTGCTCGCATTTTTCAGAGCCTCTCTGACGGTCTTGATCAGGAAAGGTTCCAGATAGGGCATAGTCAGCGAAGCCCCGTTTGCCATATGACTCCATTCCCGACGCGCGGGATGCCATGCCGGATCGATATTCTCAGCAAAGGCAAAGGGAATGGAGCGAACTATGATGTCTCCCTGCTGCGGTTGTGTTTTTTCCTGTGTGATCACGCGCCCGAATCCAGGGATTTATATTTTCGCCATGCGCCCCAGGCGAACAGGCCGAAACCGATATGCACGGCAAGGATCGGCGGCCAGCCGAAGAGATATATGACATTGTTGATGGTCACATCGCCGCCAAAGGGGCCGCCGCCGAATTCAAGGCCTCTGGTACTGAATATGGCATTGGCAATGGCAGGCAGCGTGAACAGCCATGCATAAGTCAGCGAGGACCAGAAAAGCCAGCTCTGGCCCTTTGGTCCAAGTTGCACAAAGGGGGCTGAAGCGGCCAGCGCGATCAGGATCAGGCCATTGGTGATCCCTTCGAGATGCGCCATGTTCCAGGCGCGGCGATCACCGCCTATTTCGACGGGAATGTCGGTAAACAGTGGCCACAGGTCGAGCGCTCCCAGTAAGAAAAAGAAATAGAGCCAACCGCTTAACGCAGCAGATATCAGCAATCCTGCCCCGTTTAATATCAGCAATGCGCGTCGCCTATCGCTCAGCATTTTTTGTCTCCCCTATGCCCATCGGAATAATATTTGTTATCTCGGACAGCGCATCGGGATGCAGCTTTTTCAGTGCCTTCGTGCACCAGTCCATCCATTCATGTTCCCATCGGATGCCAACATCGAGCGCAAGCTGGCGTCCCAGATCTCCAAGAGAATTGCCAGTTTTCAGCAGTTCCTGCTTTACCAGATATTCGGCATAGCGGTCCTGATGCCGCTCCAATCTCAGCAACAGGTTTCGGCGGAGAGCGTCCAGATCGATCGATTCAATGCCATAAAGCTGGACCAGAAAATCGTCCTTCAATATTTGTGGTTCGGAGGGTTCGCGGGACCATCGGAGCAAGGCTGTCCGGCCGATATCGGTGATCGTGAAGACGATGCGGTTGGGTTTGCCGGATTGAGGGACTTCCTCGGCCGAAGCGAGGTCATTGTCCTTTAGCTTTCCCAGTTCCCGGTAGATTTGCGAATGTCGCGCGCGCCAGAAAAACCCGGTATTTTCCTCAAATTGCTTGGCGATATCATAGCCGGATTTGGGTCCGTCAGACAGACAGACCAGAATTGCATATTTCAGGGACATAGTGCCTCTCCTATATTCCACTAGTTGAATATATATGACATAAGTTGAGTATCAGTCAATAGGGCTACGGCTCAAGGGGGTCCCGGCCCCGCGTATCTGTCCGAAATTCCAGTCCCGACACCCGAACCGAGCCAACATCCGTCATCGGGGAGCCGCATTTGCATGCAGTTTTCTCGTATTGGACTTTTTTACGCAGCTACGACCGGGGGTGATGATAGCAAACCATTGGGATCTATGCTAGAAATCCGGTTGAAAGAGGAGAAGCGGGCTTTGCAACACGAATATTTCAAGGGCTTGATAGCTGCGATCATCATCGTCGCACAGCCGGTCACCGCCGTTTATGCGGAAACACTTCCCGAACTGGATGCGATGGCGGAAGTCGCGGTTGACGAGGCGAAAGGCATTGCCTTTGCCCAGGAACAATCGGCGCGCGGAGAATTTCTGGAAGCCATTGCCACGCTCGAACGGGTGTTGGCGCTTCATCCCAAATCGGATAGCGCGCGCCTGCTGCACGCGGTAAACCTCTGCAAGATCGACGATCAAATGGGCGGTGCCGTTGAACTCGGCAAATTGAAGCAAAAGAATTTTGCTCCGGAGCTGTGGGCCGATGTCATGAAATTATGCCCGTTGGCGGACAAGGAATAGACCATGGTATCCTTTCAATCCCTGTCGTTCAAAGCGGCCCTGTTTGTCCCGGCCCTGTTATTCCTGGCTCTGACCCCCGCTGCCTCCGCGCCAGTGCAAGTCGGGATCGCCGCGACCGTTGTCGGTGATGTCCGGATGAGCAACGCGACGATCAAGAAAGCAGTCAAGATACCGCGCCGCCAGCGGCTGGCGTGGGGCGATATGCTGAGCACCAAGAGCAAGAGCAAATTGCAGATATTGTTGCTCGACCGGTCTAGCCTGACCATCGGGTCCAACGCCCAGTTGACGATAGATCGCTTTGTCTACGATCCGGGCAGAGAACGCTCCCTCACCGCGACCGTCAGCAAGGGCGCCTTTCGTTTCATGTCGGGGCGCAAGTCCAAGAAATCTTCCGCGTCGGTCAGCAGCTCTGTCGGTACCATCGGTATCCGCGGAACCGCTCTCGATGGCGTGGTTGGAAAAGAAGCCGTAGAAATTGCGAAGAAGGAACCGTTTCTGGACGGCGTGAAGGGCGACAAGGACAGCGCTATGCTTGTGGTTCTGCGCGGACCGGGTGCCAATCGCAGCGGTGATCTCGACATCGGCTTGGCAGAAGTCAGCGCGGCTGGAAAAACCGTAACGCTGGATCAACCGATCCTTGCGGCCTATATCCCCCGGCCGGGCGCGCAACCGATTGGTCCGTTCAAGCTCTCGGCAAGCGGCCTGTCGAAATTGCAGGATGCGCTCGCACCGGAAGTCGCCCGTGCCGGCAAAAGCGGTTTGCTGAAAGCGCTGATACCAGCCGCGATCATCGGCGTCGGTGTCGGGCTATTGTTGCCCGGCAGCGGCGGTGACGAGTGCATAAATCCGGATGTAGCCGGGGCCGCTTGTTAGGGTTAAGAACCGGGTGAACTATTTGCTGGTTGCTTCGAAGACACCGTCCCAGTCGGCATTGAACGGGCCTTTTGACAGTTGCTCGATCCGCTCACGGTAAACCATGACGAGCACGGAGAGACCCGCGTCATTGTATGTCGCTTCCTGCTGGTCCAGGATATCGCTGGCGCCGGCCCAGTTCTGTGACCGGTAGAGGGTCAGGAATTCGTCATGGCGGCTTTGCAATATTCGGTAGGCCGGATTCCGGTTGAGCGTCTCGTCGCCGAGCAATGCGTAAACCGTATCCGACGCATCGCGCCCCACCACCTTGACCCGGTCCAGTTCGAGCAGGGCAAAGCCGTCCAGATGCGCGGCCAGTGCGCTACCGATCAGGATCTGTACACCATATTGCTTGGTCAGCCCTTCAAAGCGGGACGCGATATTCACGGTGTCGCCGATCAACGTATAAGATAACCGCTGCTGCGACCCCATATTGCCGACGCAGCACAGGCCGGCGTTCATGCCGATCCCGATTTTTACATCCGGCGGCCAGACCTGTCCGGGCTTTTGCGGGAGTTCGCGGTTGAGCCGCTCGAGACTGTGGACCATTTGCAGCGCGGCCCGTGCGCCATTGCGGAACTGATCCGGATCATCGAGCGGTGCGTTCCAGAATGCGAGAATGGCGTCGCCGATAAATTTGTCGACGGTGGCTTTTTTCGCCAGCAATATATTGCACATCGGGGTCAGGAAGCCGGTCAGGAAGTTGATCACTTCCTTCGGATCATATTGCTCCGAGATTCTCGAAAAGCCGCGGATGTCGCAGAACAGGACGGTCATCTCGCGCTCTTCGCCGCCGAGTTGCAGGCGTTCAGGATTGGCGGCAATCTGCCGGACCATCTCGGGCGACAGATAGCGGTCAAAGGCAGTATGGATATAGGCCCGTTGCTGTTCCTCCTGACGGAAACTCAGCAGGGTTTGTATCGCGTAAACCAGTATCAGCGTGATGATCGGCCATGTCGGATCGAGCAAATAGTGCAACCGGTCAAAAGCCAGCCAGCTACCGGCGGCAACCGCTAGCGTTGCGACGGTTCCGATTGCGGCGCCGATCATCGCGCCCGCGCCCGGTAGCAAAAGCGCCAGCCCGCCGCCGAGCAGGAGGATCAGGAAAAATTCCATCCCCGGGGCCCAGTCGGGGCGGGTTAGAAACTCGCCCAATATCATCTGCTCGGCTGCCTGGGCGTGAACGATTACCCCGGGTTCATTCTCGGCCAACGGGGTCGAGATCAGGTCGCGCAGTCCGGTCGCGCTTGCCCCGATAAAGACGATCTGTCCCTCGACTGCTGTACGTATCTCCTCTTCCGATATATCATCGGACAGGAGTTTCCACGCCGGGATTGTGCGTTCGGGAGCCGGTTCGCTAAAATGCATCCACAATTCCCCAGCGGCCGTGGTCGGTACTTCGAAATCTCCGACCCTCAGGTTGACGATTGCTCCGGGCGCGCCAGCGGTCTCGCCGCTGCCATCGCTGGTCTTGACCAGGATCGATCCCGCCTGTTGCGCTACCCGCAAGGCCTCGACCGATAGTGAGGGCACCAGCGTGCCCTTGTGGAAAAACAACAGGGGCGCTCGGCGCAAAATTCCGTCAGCGTCTCCGACAATGCTCAGCGATCCCAGACCGGCGGAGGCCTGTTGCAACTGCGGCAAGGATTGCACCGTCCCCTGATATTGTTCCATCTGTTCGCTGGGCGATGATCCGAGGACTGCCATGCCGGTCGGTAGCTCGATCGGATCGCCACGATCCTCGTGCAACAGGAAGAATCCGCCGACCACTGGTGCTAGGGCAAAACTGTCCGCCAATATATCGTCGTTATCGGGCAGGCCGGAGAGTGAGCGCAGCAGATCTGTATTGCCTTTTTCTTGCGGCAAGCGCTCGGCAATCTGACGCGGAGAGGTCCGGTCGGGTTCGGAAAAGACGATATCGAAGGCAATTGCCGCAACGCCGGCATCGGACAGTCTTTGTGTCAGCTTTGCGATTTCGGTCCGCGACCATGGCCATTGCCCCAGCCGTTCGACCGATTCCTCGTCAATGTCGATAATCCGCACACCAGCATCCTGATAAGCGCGCGGCGCGGCGTTCTGGTAGCTGTCAAAAACCATCAGGCCGAGCCGATCAAATCCCGCTATGGCGGAAAATTGTATCGCCGCGATGGTGATAACGACCAGCAGTCCCGCGATGATCGGTCCGGTTTTGATCCAGGCCAGCCAGCGGCCAACCCATTCGCTGAAATTCCTGATCCCCGATGTCATGCCACGCTGATTGCCCCACCAGTGCCGAAACTGCAAGGTGGCTGGCGCGACTGGATGCCATTTTCAAGGAAATTTCAATTACCGTTTGACAGTCCGGGATTAAGCCCCCTAATTAAGAATGAGAATCATTCGCATTATCAGTAAAACAGGGGCTCAATTTATGAAACCGAACTTCCGTCATCGGGGAGCCGCATTTACATGCAGTTTTCTGGCATTAGGCTTTTCCCAGGCGGCGATGGCCGCGGGTGATGATGCGTCCGGTTTCGAGGATGACAACACAATCACGGTGACGGCGACCCGTTCGCCGGTACAGGTCGAGGATGCGCCCGCTACCGTTACTGTGATAGAACAGGAGCAGATTGCCGATGAAATGGCGACCGATGTCCGCGATATCGTCCGGTTTGAGCCAGGCGTTTCGGTGCGCCGTGCACCGGCGCGATTCGGCGCGGCTCTCGGTACAACGGGCCGGGCGGGCAATGAGGATTTTAACATTCGCGGTATCGGTGGCAACCGGGTGCTGATCCAGGTCGACGGCATCCGTTCTCCCCAGGGCTATACATTCGGCGCGCAGGAAGTCGGGCGCGGCAATGCCACCGATGTCGGCCTGATCAAGTCGGTCGAAATCCTCCGCGGCCCGGCGTCGGCGCTATACGGCAGTGACGGGTTATCCGGTGCGGTCAGCTTCATCACCGCCGATCCGGTCGACTTCATCAGCGATGGCAACAGCTTTGGCGGCTTTGCCCGAGCGCATTATAGCTCGGCGGACCAGGAATTTGCCGAGACCGTGGCGCTGGCTGGCAAGGCAGGCGATTTCTCGGCGATGCTGGCTTATTCCCGGCGGGATTTTGAAGAGCTCGACAATAAGGGCACGATTGATGCGGAAGATGCAAGCCGGACTACCCCCAATCCACAGGAGGGCGAGTCCAATGCGTTTCTCGGCAAGCTTGTCTGGGAAAACGGCGCGCACAAACTGCGCCTGACCGGCGAATATCTGGAGCGGGAAATTTCTTCCGACATCTTGTCGGGACGCGGACCGGTCTTTCTATTTGGTCCGACTCCAAGCTGGATCGTCGACAATCTGACCGCGCAGGATGAAACGAAGCGCAGTCGGGTCTCGATCGATTATACCTATGACGCTGGCGAAGAGAACGACGGCTTTATCGATTATGCGCATCTGGCCGCCTATTGGCAGAATGGTCAGGATCGGCAATTTGCCCGCGAACAACGCACGGCAACCTCGGCCACACCGCGTCCCGACCGCGACCGGCTGAACACGTTTGACAATGAAGTCATTGGCGCAGTGGCCGATTTCCGGTCAGGCTTCAACACCGGCTCGGTCAAGCACACGCTGACTTTTGGCGGGGATATCAGCAAGACTGAACAGGACGGTCTACGCGATGGCACCGAGCCGCCGTTCGGCGAAGTCTTCCCGACGCGCGCATTTCCCAAGACCGACTTCACGCTGGGCGGCTTCTATCTGGGAGACGCGATCGAGCTCGGCGGTGGTGTGCTGACGCTTTATCCGGCGTTGCGTTATGATTTCTACGATCTGAATCCGACGAACGATCCGCTGTTGCCAGGCTTCACCCCCAGTGCCCAGGATGGGTCCAAGCTTTCACCAAAGCTCGGAGCGGTGGTCAAATTGGGCGATGTCCGTCTGTTCGGCAATTATGCGCGTGGTTTCCGGGCGCCAACACCGAGTCAGGTCAATAATTTCTTTGAGAATCTGGCCTTCGGCTATTCTTCGTTGGCCAACCCGGACCTCGGCCCGGAAACCAGTGACAGTTTCGAGGCCGGCATTCGCTACGCCACCGATGCCGTCAGCCTCTCGCTGACCGCCTTCACCGCAGACTATTCCGATTTCATCAGTCAGGAAGTGGTCAGCGGCGGCTTCACGCCAAGCGACCCCGCCATATACCAGTTCGTCAATCTTGATGATGTGAGCGTCAAAGGTGTCGAAGCCAAAGCCAGCTACGAAGATGAAAGCGGGTTTCGAGCGCGCTTTGCAATTGCCTTTGCCGATGGCACGGTAAATTCTCCGAATAGTCCTTCGACATCTCTTGCCACGGTCGATCCGATCAACGCGATTCTGGGTCTGGGCTATCGCGAGCCGACAGGCGCGTTCGGCGGGGAACTGATCCTCAGCTATAATGCGCAAAAGGAAGCGAACGAGACCGTCGGTGTTTGCAGCGCTGCCTGTTTCCGTCCGAAAGAATCAGCGATTCTCGATGCGACTGCCTTTGTTCGGATCACCGAAAATGCCAAAATCCGGGCCGGTATCTTCAATATTACTGACAAGAAATATGCGCTGTGGAGCGACGTGAGAGGACTGGCGGCAACATCCAACATCCTTGATGCGTTCACCCAACCGGGTCGCAACGCCAGTGTTTCGCTGAGTATATCATTCTAACTTTCCAGGGGGAGAAATAACAATGAAGAGTAAATTGTACACGCAACTGGGAGCGGCCTTGTTCGCTCTGGCAATGGCAACCTCGCCGGCTCTGGCCAGTAGCGATCTGCAACAGGTTGCAGCCAGCGCAGCGCAGACGGCCTTTGAACAGGACCGCGCAGACATTTTGGCCATGGCTGGAGACTATAAGGTCAGATTCGACATGGCAGAAACCACGTCTTGGCGGGACGATTATGAGCCGATCAAGGCCAAGATTTCCGGCGGGCACGAAAGCGTGCGCGTGATCAAGGACACCGGCAGGGAAATCGTGCTGCAACACCTTCTGGTCGCCGAACATGAAGGCGAAACATTTATCATCAAACACTGGCGTCAGGACTGGATTTATGAGCCTGCGAATGTGCTGGTCTATGCCGAAGCCGGCAAATGGGTGAACAAGGATGTTCCGGAATCAGAGCGTCAGGGCAGCTGGTCGCAAACCGTCTGGCAGGTGGATGACAGCCCGCGCTACGGCGGTCTCGGCAAATGGCAGACGGTCAATGGTCTCCGCAACTGGACCAGCAACTGGACCGCCCGGCCCCTGGCGCGCCGCGATGCCGTGCGCGATCCGGTCTATGACCATTATCAGGCAATCAACCGGCACCAACCGATGCCCGGCGGCTGGATTCACTGGCAGGATAACACCAAAATGAAGACGGTTGACGGCAAGGCCGTGCCCTATGTCCAGGAATCAGTGCTCAACACCTATATGCAATTTGACGGCTATAGCGTCAGCGCGGCGGATGATTATTGGGCGAAAACCAAATCCTATTGGCAGCAGGTGCGGGCCGAATGGGATGCCGCAATTGCCGCCAATGGGGGGGTCACCGTTGAAGAAGAGCCGCACACGGGAACTGTGATCAGCGGGCGCCTGTTGACGATGGGCACGGAAATTTCCGACGGCGAATTGACGGAGGCAGCTGCGATCAAGGAAGCGCGGGCGTTGATCCGGGATGCTACCAGCAAGCAACCCGTTCAATCCGCTGCACAGACAGCTCCGGCATCAGCAGACTATTGATGCCGGAGCCGATATCCGCATTTGCGCAATCGCTGGCCGCGACCCCCAAGATCGCCGCCTTGCCCGCTGCGCAGATGCGGATAGTTGTCGCCATGCGGATTGCTGTTCTGGCGTGGAAGAAGCGCCAGAATCCGAAACCCTATCTGGTTAGGCAACTCGGTGATGAAATTGCGGCAGGCCATTTTGCCCATATCATCGAACTGATGCACGATTGCTGGCCCGAACCGATGGCCGTGCACCGCCCCTGTTGTCAGCAGACGAGCTATGACGAAATGCTGATGCTCGATCTGACCACCGCTGCGATGCAGCGCGAACCCGAGCATTTTCACGGGCTGCTCGGCGAAATGATCGGTTGCTCCGACCGGCAGAAACTGCTTCTAGGCTTCTCTAAATTGACCAACCGGTTCAAACGTTCAGGAATAGATGAGTGAATAAAGTAAAGACGAGGAACCTGTTGATATTGGTTCATCTGTTCCTTGCCGCGTTTCTGGCACCATCCTTTTTAATGGTCGGTACAACCGGCGCGCTCAAGCTGGCCGGTGTCGAGCCGTCGATCGAGGATATCGATCTTGTTTTGCCACCGGACACGCAACTCGATCCAGACAGCCCGGCCCTGAAACAGGATATAGCCACCATTCTCGCGGCCCAGAATATCCATCTGGATATCGAAAGCGTTCGCAGCCGTGATGGCAATATGACCACCCGACCGACTTCGCGGACCTTTGCGCGGCTCAACCAGACGCCTGACGGGTTGCAGGCCTCGTTGCACAAGCCGGGACTGCAATATGCGTTAATGGAATTGCACAAGGGCCACGGCCCCGCGATCTTCAAAACCTATCAGCTGATCGCCGGTATTGCTCTGTTTCTGGTCATTGTCGGTGGCTTGATCGTGGGACTGCTGGCCAAGGCCTATCGCCAAAAAACTCTTGTCTCGCTGGCGCTTGGAACCATGGCATTTCTGGCTCTCGGCTTCGCAGTCTGAGCTTCTAAGGACAGGCTAAGCGAGGGAGACACCCTCGATCGTGATCCGATTGAGATAGCGCCGGTGTCCCTGATAGTCGTTCATCGCATAATGCCAAGTCGACCGATTGTCCCACATCGCCAGATCGCCTTCGCGCCAGACATGGCGATGGTGGAAGCGGTCCTGCATGATATGGTCATATAGTTCCTGCAGAAGCGCACTGCTTTCCGCCGGCTCGATATCGACAATCTCCAGCGTAAAGCCCGGATTGACATAGAGGCCCTTCACACCGGTTTCGGGATGGGCCAGCACCACCGGGTGGATCGCCGTCTGTCCTGCCTGTTCGGCATTGGTATATCGGTCGCCGACCGCCTTGCGATAAGGGCTTTCTTCACCGAACACATGGGCATTGCCGTGGCGCGCCTTAAGGTGCTTGATCCGGTCTTTCATCGCATCATCGAGCGCCTCGTAAGCCGCCGCCATGCCCGCGAACAACGTGTCACCGCCGCTAGGCGGGATTTCCAGCGCATAGAGGATCGATCCCATGGCCGGCGCTTCATCATAACTGTGATCGGTATGCCAGCCGCCGCCGATATTGAGCTGCTGGTCCGGCTCCTTGAGCACTTCGGCGATTTCCGGATAGCCCTCACGCCGTTTGAAAAAGCGGTTGAGGTCGATCCCGCCCCAGCGTCGCGCAAAGGCGATATGATCATCCGGTGTCAGCTTCTGGTCGCGGAAAAATAATGTGCCGTGGTCGAGAAAGGCGCGACGGATATCGGCAAATTGCTGATCGCTCAGGCTGGTGACATTGACATCCTCGACAACCGCGCCCACCGCTTCGCTGGCTATTGAAATCTGCATATCGCTCTCCTGCTTTTCCGTTTCCTTATGGAACTTATTTTGTGATCGTGTAGCATGAAATCTGATATTGAGGAGTCCGATAATGACCGAACAAACCCATGCACCATCTCTCAACCGCCGCCAGTTGCTTGCTGCCACTGCCGCAACCGGCGTTGCGCTAACCGCTGGCACGGCGAATGCCGCGAGCGCTGCCGCCGACGAGGGCAAACCGGATCTGACCGGCAAGTCGGTGCTGATCACCGGATGTTCCTCCGGCTTCGGCAATCTCGGTGCGATATATTATGCGGAGCTGGGCGCAAAGGTGTTCGCCACGATGCGCAATCTGCCGCGCGCCGAAGGGGAGGCTCTGGCCAAAGCCGCCAAGGACAAGAGCCTGGATATCACGGTTCTCGAGCTGGATGTGCTGTCGGATGACTCGGTGCGCAAGGCTGTCGCGGAGGCCGAACGGCTCAACGGCGGCGCGCTTGATGTCGTTATCAACAATGCCGGGATCGGCACTGGCGCGCCGGTGGAACTGCAGGATATCGAGACGATGCAACTGATGTTCGATACCAATGTGATGGGATACCAGCGGGTCGCTCGCGCGGCTCTGCCGAAAATGCGCGCGCAGAAATCCGGTCTGATCGTCAACGTCTCGTCGCAGCTCGGCCGGGTGATGGTGCCGGGCATGGGACTCTATAGTTCAACGAAATTTGCGGTGGAATCGATGAGCGAGCAATTGGCCTATGAGCTGGTCCCGCATGGCGTCGATGTGACCATCGTTCAGCCCGGCGGCTTCCCGACCAAAATCTGGGAGAACGGCAATCAATATACCGCGCCGATGCTGGAGCGCGCCGACGAGGAGCGCAAGGCCGCCTATCAGGCGCTGGTTGATGGCGCGCTGCGCAATGGCGGCGGTTCGACCGATCCAATGGACGTGCCGCGCGGGATTGCCGAAGTGATCGCCAAGGCGTCCGGCAAAAGACCGCTGCGCCTGCCCGTCCATCCGGGTGCCAAGCCGCAACTGGGAATCAACCAGGCCAGTGCCCAGACACAGGTCGCGATGCTCGGCAACTCGCCCTTTGGTCCGTGGGTCAAAGATGTGAACGGGCGAAGCTAACGGCGGAGCACCTGCGGTTCGAGCAGGCGTTTCAGCCCATTCGTTTCACCAGCAGCAACGGCGTCAGATAGACGACCAGAAATATAGAGTTCGGTATGACATTCATCGGATTGCCGGAAGCGACGGACCCGACGCCGTCGACGAGGAACCAGACCAGAAATGTGGTGATCGACCCCTTGCGGATCAACTCGATGTCCTGTTCGACACCAGGAGCGGTGATAAAAACATACATGGCCATCAGACCGGCAAAGACACCGCCGGCAATCGCCATCGCCATCTTCGCTTCCAGGGTGTCCAGCCCGGCGACGCCATTGCCGCCAGAGGATGCCAGGTGGAAGAATATATCATTGGCGCCGGTAAAATCATTCACTCCGGCGAAGGCGAATATTATGGCGACGATTATAGAAAAACTGCCGACGATACGGATGTAGCGGCCGGTGGCTTGTGGTGACATGATCTGCTCCTCATTCTGTTCCATCGCCGGTAAAGCATGTGGCGGTCATCAAAACAATTACCTCCCGGGTAAGTGCACGCGGCGCGTTTCATGCTATCGGCAGCGGGCAGGGACAGGATGAGGGAGATGATCATGCCGTCGGAATTTGGTGCGATATTGAAGGACTGGCGCAAGACGCGTCGCTTCAGCCAGCTCGACCTCAGTCTGGAAGCGGAAATGTCTGCCCGTCATTTGAGCTTTCTTGAATCCGGCCGGTCGAACCCCAGCCGTGAGATGGTGCTGCGCCTCGCCGATGCCTTGCAGTTGCCGCGTCCCACCGCCAATCAGGCGCTTAATGCGGCCGGCTTTGCACCGGCCTATCCCAGTCTGTCCGATGACGCCCCCGAACTGGCGCCGGTCAATCAGGCGATCACCAAAATGCTCGATCATCATGATCCTTTCCCCGGCTATGCCATTGACCGCCACTGGAATATCGTTAGCAGCAATCATGGAGCGCAAATGATCCTCGCATTGGCCAGCCCCGGCGGACCGGCCAACCTGGTCGACATTTTGATCAAATGCGCGAGTCTCGACCTGATCGAGAATTGGGACGAGGTCGCGATCCTGTCCCTTTCGCGCCTGCGCACCGAGATTCTGGATCTCGGCGGGGACGATCAACTGTCCGCGCTGGCCAGTCGTCTGTCTGGCCACGAACGGGTCCGAAAGGCTGATATGGGATCGATCAATCTCAATCAGGCGGTGATCCCGACGATTTTCCGGCTTGGCGAAAATCGTCTGTCGCTCTTCTCGGTGATCGCGCAATTTGGATCGGTACAGGACATCAGAGCCGGCGAGACCAGAATCGAGCTGATGTTCCCGATGGACGAGGAAACGGCGCGGTTTTTCGAAAGATAGCGCGGACATTGCGCATTCATCTTTGTCCCTTTAGCACGTGGTGCAACGGAGGAGAGAGACATGCGGTGGATAGCGGGATTAATGGCAGGAACGCTGGTGGCTTGTGCCCCGGTGGGTCGGGATGCAGCTATGGCCCCGGCTGAAACAGACAGGTCCGATACAGCGCCGCTGGATAGCATCGCCAATATGGTTGATGACGAGATTCCGGAACAGTTTGACTGGCAGCAAAACTTCCCCAGCTGGTACGCCGCTGTCAAACCCTATCAAATCATGGGCAGCGGCAAGAAGGGTCTGTATTTTGTCGGAACCGAGGGGCTCGGCATGTATTTCATCCCGACCGACGCCGGTCATATCGTGATTGACGGCGGGATGCCGGGCGAGGGGCAATATGTCGCCGATGCGATCCGCACGCTCGGTTTTGACCCGGCCGATGTGAAAATCCTCCTCAATAGCCACGCCCATCTCGATCATAGCGGCGGGTTGGCGGAATTGAAGGAGCTGACGGGCGCGCAAATGATCGCAAGCGAAGAGGATCGCTCTGCGCTGGAAGGCGGGTTCTATCTGGGTTCCGAGGATGACAGCGCGATGAACGCGCCGCCGGTCAAGGTCGACCGGACGATTGCCGACGGCGAGACGCTCACCCTGGGCGATGTCACGCTGACCGCGCATATCACGCCGGGGCATAGCCGCGGCTGCACGACCTGGACCATGCCGGTTGCGCAGGACGGTGCAACCTATCAGGCGCTAATATTCTGTTCGGCGACGGTCGCTGCCAACCGGCTGGTCGGACCACCGCAATATCCGGGGATAGTCGCGGATTATCGCAAGACATTCGCGATAACCAAAGACTGGAAACCCGATATTTTCCTGACCAATCATCCCGAATTTTCCGGCTTGGCAGAAAAACGGGAGCGTCAGAAAGCCGGTGATCCACTTGCCTTTGTCGATCGCGCGGGATTTCCGACAATGATGGGTAAGCTGGAGAAAGCGTTTGAAGCGGCGCTGGAAAAACAGACACTGAAACATAATGCGATCATGAGCGATTGAGGGAATAGAAGTCAGGTAATCGAACCCTCTCGCTCAGCCTTCCGCGATCCACTCGCTGCGCAACGGTTTGGCGGCGAGGGCCATCAGCACTGCCGCGATGACATAAAATGTGAGCGAATAGAGCATCGAATAGCGCAATCCCTCTTCGCCGTAGATCGGCATCAATGCATCGGACAGGGCGCCGAGGAAGAAAATCCCGCCGCCGATACCGATCAGATTGTTGATCAGCAGGAATAAAGCCGAAGCGGTGGCGCGCGCATCCGCCGGCACCAGATGCTGGACCGCCGACAATACGGGACCAAGCCAGAAATAGGCGAGTGCTTGCGGGATCAGGAACAGGATGAAGGCCAAAGTCGCCGAGCCGCTCATGATACCGGCGGCGAACAATGGCACCGCGAGCAGGAAGGCCGCCGCCGGTACCAGTCCGTAAGCCGCCTTGTCTTTCCGTCCCAGCCAGTCGCCGATCATGCCGCCGCCGAGTACGCCGGCGACCCCCCCGATCAACAGGATCGCGCCGAAGAATAGGGACGTATCGATCAGGCTGAGGCCAAAGCTGCGCTGCAGCAAGCTGGGCAACCAGAAGGCAATGCCGTATCCCAGCATCGAGCTGGAAGCCGCACCAAAGGCGAGAAACCAGAAAGCTTTTTTTCTCGCCAGCAGACCGACGGTCCCCTTGAAACTATAAGGAGCCACAGTCTGGTCTGCAGGTACTGACGCTTTAATCTTGTCGCGGACGAAATATTTGAACAGGGGCGCGATCAGCACGCCGGCAAGCCCGACGACAAAAAAGGCCAGACGCCAGTCGACGGTGGCGGCAATATAACCGCCCGCGATCACCCCGGTGGCCGATCCCAACGGAATTCCAAGCGAATAGATGGATAGCGCCCGCGCCCGCTTCTCGCTCGGAAAATGATCGGCAATCAGCGCATAGGAGGGTGCAACGCCGCCGGCTTCACCGATGCCGACGCCCAGCCGTGTCAGGAAGATTGACCAGAAGCCCTGCGCCAGTCCGGTTAGCGCTGTGAAGCCGCTCCAGATCGCCAGCGAAACGGTGATCACCCAGCTGCGGCTGGTCTTGTCGGCTAGCCACGCCAGCGGCACAGCGAGCGTCGAGTAGAGTAGGGCGAAGGCAATGCCACCGAGCAGCCCCATTTGCGTATCACTCAGCCCGAGGTCTGCCTGGATCGGCCCGGCGAGGATCGCCAGTATCTGGCGATCGACGAAATTGAAAATATAGACGAGCAGCAACATGCCGAGCGCGATATTGGGTGAAGTCGTCCGGCTTTTCATGTTTTGCTGCCCCGCCATTTAATGTTCAAGATCGGCGTAGAAGCGGTCGATTGCTGCCAGCGCATCGGGTTCGTCCAGCATCGGCGTGTGGCCGCGATTCTCTATATCCACGGCAGTGAAATGATCGGGATGCCGGCGTTTCATCTCCGCGACGGTTGCGGGGGAAAGTATGTCTGACAACGCGCCCCGGATCACCAGCGTGGGCAGGGCGGAAAGCGTATCCCATGTCGGCCAGAGATCCGGCGGCACAACGGTTTGCTCGCTGCCCGAAAGGCCCTCGGAAATGGCCGGATCATAAGCGAAGCGGACTTTACCGTCGGGCGTTTCTTCGCAGGTGTGTCGCGCAAAGATCATCCAGTCCTGCGCGTCATAGCCGGTCATGTTGTCGCTCTGAACCGCCTGACAATGTTTGGCTGCCTGCTGCCAGTTGTCAAAAATCGCAAGCTGGCCAACATAGCTCTGGATGCGGGCAAGGCCGGTCGCCTCAACGGCGGGGCCGATATCGTTCAATATCAGGCTGTCGAACCGTGTGGGAGCCATCGCCGCCATCATCATCGCCATCAGTCCGCCCATCGAGGTGCCGATCATGCCGACCTTGCCCAGGTGCAAGCCGTCGATCAGCGCAAACATGTCATCAACATAGACGGCTGGCGTGTAATTTTCCGGATCGGGGTCATAAGCTGACCGTCCCCGACCGCGCTGGTCGGGGACGATCAGTCGATATTGTCCGGCCAGATGCACGGCCAGCGCGTCGAAATCACCGCTGTTCCGGGTGAGCCCGTGCATCAGCAGCAGCGGCGGGCCTTCCCCGTCATAGATGCGGGCATAAAGGTCCAGCCGGTTGTCTGCGCTGCGGTAGAAATGGTCGCTATAGGCAGCAGGCGGCGTGGTTGGTGCCGGCGCCGCCTGCCGATTGTCTTCAGCCATAATTTTGCGCCCTAGAACCGGACCTCACCGGTAACAAAGATCCGCCGTGGATCTCCGTAAAAGCCCGTCAATGTGCCTTCAAGGCCCAGCGTCGACACGAAGGGTGCGCCATTGGTGCCGCCGGCGACGAAATTATAGCCTGCAACCTTGTAGCGCTTGTCGAACAGATTCTTGCCATGGACGCCGATTGTGAAACGGTCGCTGTCATCATTATAGACAAGGCTGGCGTCGACCAGTGAGAAGCCGTCCTGATCGAGGAACGGATTGGGCGATTCAAACTGGCTGGCATCGCTGCGGAAGGATATCGAACTGTTCAGGTTCAATATCCCGCTCGCGACTGGTACACCGAGATTGAAGCCTACGCTGCCGGTCCATTCCGGGGTGTTCTGGAACACGCGCTGGTCGGCGACATCATTGCCGAATACATCGATAAAGGTGTTATAGTTCGCGTCGAGATAACCGATTGCCCAGTTGAAGTTGAAGCGGCTGCCGGCTCCCGCAAAATCCTTGCCGACCAGCGCCCGACCTTCAAATTCAAAGCCGTTGACGTCAGCGCTGGCTGCGTTGGAGGTGATGCCGGCAAAGCTGTCATTGATCCCATCGCCCGTTGTATCAACACCGACCGAGCCCGGTATCTGGACATCCTTATAGTCACCTTTGAACAGTGCAGCGCTGATGTTCAGGCGGTTGTCGAGCAGCGAGGATTTCCAGCCGAGCTCATAGCTGTCGACTGTTTCCGGCTCGAACTGCAGGAAGTCGAAAATCTCGGTAGCGGAAACCGTGCCGTCGAGATTAAAGTCCGGAGTCGCGCTGGTCTGGCCGCGCGGATCGAACCCACCGCCCTTGAAGCCGCGCGAATAGGTGAAGTAGATATTGTTATTCTCGTCCGGCTTCCAGCTGACCGAGGCACGCGGGGTGAATTCCTTGAACGTGTCGCTACCGGAAAAGTCCGAGGTCACCGCAATCGGAACGCCGGCACCGTCAAACTGGTCGGACAGACCGCTGATGAACGTGGTCCGCAATATCCGGGAACTGCGCTTGTCACTGGTGTAGCGACCGCCAACCGACAGGCTGAGATGATCGGAAACATCATAGGTGAAATCACCGAATATCGACCAAGTCTTGGTATCAACGTCACCCAGTGTCTGGGCGTTCAGGCCGGGAAGGCCAACCGCAGGAATGGCGCCGGTTGTTGCCAGCAACACGTCGAACACGTTGAATGCGCTGGCGTCCAGATAGTAAGCGCCAAGCACACCGTTGAGACTGTCGCTCTCATAGAGGATTTGGAATTCCTGACTGAGCTGGTCATTTTTATATATGACCGGAACGTCGAGATCTTCGGACGGCAGGCTGTCAAAGTCGATATTGGAAGCAGAACTGTCTTTCCGGTAAGCGGTGATGCTTTTCAGGGTTATATTGTCCGACACCGGCGCTTCGATCAACAATGCGCCGCCATAAGCTTCCACCAGCTGATCGGGTACGGTCAGGCCCGCTCTTGTATCATAGACATCATCCAGAACCGGGGCGCCGGTCAGCAGGCTCGGGATCAGACGATGGCCCTGACGCGGATCGCTCTCGTCGCGAACATAGTCGCCCGACAAACGGACAAAGAATCCGTCATTTTCATATTCTATGCTGCCGCGCGTGGCCCAGACATCCTTGTTGTAATTTTCGACACCGGGCTGGACGAGGTTTTCACCGAAGCCGCCGCGGCTGAGCCGGGCGCCGCTGGCGCCGATGCGCAGATTGTCAGTGATCGGCGCGGAAGCGGTTACCACCAGGTCTGCCTGATCATAAGAGCCATAGGTGCCGCGGATCTTGACCGCGACATCGTCTGGCAGACGTTTGGACACATATTTGATCGCGCCGCCAATGGTGTTGCGACCGTAGAGTGTGCCCTGCGGTCCGCGCAACACTTCGATCCGCTCGACATCATAGATATCCAGAACCGAAGCCTGCGGCCGGTTGAGATAGACATCGTCGACATAGAGGCCGACACCGGCTTCAAAGCCCGCGACCGGGTCCTGTTGGCCGACGCCGCGGATGAAGGCGGTAAGAGTGGTGTTGGTTCCGCGCGAAACTTCCAGTGTCAGGTTCGGAACGTCCTGGCCAATTTCGGTAATATCCTGAACGCCGGTGGCGGCAAGTTCGTCGCCGCTGATCGATGTGATCGAGAGCGGAACGTCGACCAGTCGCTCTTCGCGGCGGCGGGCTGTGACGATGATAACGCCATCATCGCCGCCTTGACTGGCCGATTCGGATGTCTGGGCATTGGCCGTGGCAGGAGCGATTAGCCCGCCCGCCAGACCTGTGATGATCGCTGCATAGCTAACGGTGTGCTGAAATTTCATGAAAGCATCCTCCTTGAATATGTGCCTGGCATTTCCAGGTCGTCGAGCGTGCTATATTGAAAGTTGAACCATTATTCAACTTTGAAATTTGCTTATCCGGATAAATGCGGTTAGCCGTGACATTATGGCCACTGAATATACAGAACATACTGAGTCTAAAGACAAACAGCCGCGCACCGCACGGGGGCTGAAGACCAAACGCAAATTGCTGGATGCGGCGGCGCTGGAATTTGGCGAGAAGGGTTTCCACGAAGCCTCGATCACCGGGATTACCCAGCGGGCGGGAACAGCACTCGGCAGTTTCTATACCTATTTCGATTCCAAGGACGAGCTGTTCAGCGCTCTGGTCAAGGACATGAGCGCGCGGGTGAAGACCCACGCCGCGGGTGCGATGACCGAATGGCAGGACGCCCTCGAACGCGAAAAACTGGCGCTTGAGGCCTTCATGACTTTCGCCCGCGAGCATAAGGAAATCTACCGGATCATCGATGAAGCCGAATTTGTTGATCCGGCCAGCTACCGGTCACATTATGAAGAAACGGCAATGCGTATCTACGAACGGTTGCAGGAGGGCACCGCCGCCGGCGATTTTCGCGGCGGACTGGAGGAGGCTCATGCCTGGGCGATCATGGGGATGAACGTTTTCCTCGGCATGCGCTACGGGATCTGGAGCGAAGAGAAATCGGCGGTCCAGATTGCGGATATTGCCAATGGGATATTGGCGAAGGGCATCGCGAAGAAGGGCTAGCCGTTGGCGGCGCGATAGCCGCACCGGCGAGGCGCAGAGCGCCGCCGGTGCGTTTGATTTTCCGTTGGCCTATTTCGCCATCCAGGCTTCAAGATTCTCGTGGAAGTAGCGGACCCGTCGTTCCTGCCAGGCGAGATAGTCACGCTCATAACCGCGCGAGTGCAGACCACGTTGCTGGACTTCCCAGACCTCGACATCCTGATCGATACCCGGGCCCATCGAGACTTCCTCGACCGTGCCCTGAATGTGCGGTGCGGGCACCGAGGTGTCGACCCACTCGGCCATGCTCTGCGAATAATAGCGGTCGGTGCCTTCGGGGAAGAGCGTCATATACCACATGTCGAAATAGCATTTCTGCGGATCGCTCTCGTGCGGCCGCGCGCGCAGCCAGATATTGCCGTCCGGCTTCAGGCTGAAGGACAGGTTCGGGAAGATCGTATAATGCCAGTGATCGGTCAGCTGCGAGTCCTGATAGGCGGAGAAGTCAAAACCTTTTTCCGCGCCCAGTTCGCGCTTGGCCTTTTGTAACGCCAGCCGGATCTCGCCGGTCTTGCCTTGCCGGTAATCATCCGGATCGAGGCCCCAGAATTCCAGTTCCTCGGCCAGTTGTTCCAATGTTTCCTTTTCGCCGCCGCGCAGATTCTTGGTCGGTCCGGCGCCGGGCATGATCATATGCGCATGGCCTTCCGGATAGAGATCGAATTTGCAGTGGTGGTGGGAATATTCCATCACGAATTTCGTCTGCGGATGCACGAAGGGCACGTGATAGCTTTCGTTGAAATTGTCCTGGATCAGCTTCCAGTTGAAATTACCCTCGACCGTGACCCAGTGGGTCCGCTTCATCTTGTCCATCGGATAGGTTTCGATCTGCTCGGCAATCGGACCGAGATATTCGCGTAGCGGAACGGCGTTCTCGTCCATGTTGATCCAGATGAAACCGGCCCACACCGTGCACTGTACGGGTTTTAGGTTGAGCTTTCCGCAAGGCGAACCCTGCAGGAAGTCGGCCTCGTCCGGCACCGATTTCAGGTTGCCGGTAAATTCATAGGCCCAGCCGTGATAGGGGCAGGTCAGACGCTTGCCGCGGGCATTGCCCTGTTCGCCGGTAACCAGCGGCATACCGCGGTGCTGACAAACATTGTAAAAAGCGCGGGTCTCGCCGTCTTCGCCAAGCAGGCATACGATTGTTTCCGGTCCGAAATCGGCGGTGATCCAGTCACCCGCTTTTTGCAGTTGGTCAGCGACACCGGCGATCTGCCAGGTCTTGGTCCATATGGTTTCCCATTCCTTGTCAGCCCATTCCTGCGAATAATAACGATCCGGCGTGATCGGCGTGTTGCGGAACTCGGGATCGCGCAACTTCTCGGTCGCGGCCTTGAGCGAGGCGGCGGAGCGATCTTTGGTGATGACATCGGTCATGGGACTATCTCCTAAAATTATTCCGGTTTTCGGCTTATAATATCATATTCGGGTTAGCGGGCCAAATGGGCGTAGGAGGGATCTTCTCTCCCGCTGACGCCAAAACTATAGTCAGGCATATTGGCGCGATCCCAGATATCGGTGGACGGGTTGATACTACTCCAGTCATAGACCGCGCCGCGATGGGCCATGCGCCATTCGCCATCGCGCCGCTCGAAACGGTCGAGATAGCGGCCGGCGGCAATCATGAAATTGTCGCTTCCGTCTTCGGCAGGGATCGCATGATGGGCGATAAAATAGCTTTCGCCATAGGCGGTATCGCCGTCCAGCGAGATCAGGATGTTGCCGACCATATGCTGGGTGCGATGCATCCCCGACAAGACTTCCATTACCCAGGGGGTGAAATCCCTGGCGCTGCCCTTGTAGCTACCGTGATCGTCGGTGGCGTCGGGATGGAACAGTTCATCGACCAGCTCGGCGTCACAGCGGTCGATCGCCCGGGCCATACGATGCACCAGTTCGGTGCAGTCCTGCTTGTCGAGCATGTCGGAGATTCGCTGCTCGCGGGAGGGCGATGTCGCAGATCGGGGTGCAGCTGAAGTCATGATCCAGTCTCCTTTTGAAGCGGCATGGCGATCCGCAAAGACCGCCATGCCTGTGTCAACGTGCCGTTTAGAAGCGTACCGTGCCCTGCAGGGTCACCGTCCGCGGGAAAGCGCCGTAGCCGATATTGTCGCCTGGTACCGCCGTTGCGGTGCCGGTTCCCGAACCCGTCGAAGGGGCCGTACCACCACCGGTGAAGTAGAATTTATTGGTCAAATTCTTCCCGATCAGGGCTAGTTGCCAGCTATCGTCCGCCGCGCCGATGCGCAGGCCGGCATCCAGAATGGCGTAGGAGTTCTGCTTCGTGCCCGGGTCGCCAAAGCTCGACGAGATATAGGAGTCACTGTACCTCATATCGACATTGGTACCGAATTTCAGATCGGACGACACTTCGGTCTCGTAGGAGACACCGATGGTGCCGGTCCAGTCCGGTGCCGCCGAAGTGGCGCTGCCGCTGAGATCCTGCGACGGCACGCCACCGACAACCAGCGAGCAGCCCGCAGCGATCGACTGACCACCATAGCAAGGCGCGATGAAATCCTCGTAGCGCGCTTCATTATAGTTCAGATTGCCACGCAGACGCAGGCCAGGGATCGAGTAAGGCGCATATTCCAGCTCCAGCTCGACGCCTTCGCTGCGCGCGCTGCCTGCATTATAGGTGATATAAGCAAAGATCGCGCTGTTGAAAAAGTCGACCTGCAGATCGGTATATTTGTAATTATAATAGGTCAGATTGGCCTGCAGCTGGTTGTCGACCAGATTGGACTTGATGCCGATTTCATAGCCCTTGCCCTTTTCCGGGTTGAAGGTGAGATCGCCTTCCGGATCGGGAGACAGGGCCGAGTTGATCGCGCTGTTCGAAAAGCCGCCCGATTTATAAGCGACCCGATAGGCGCCGTAGAGCATGATATCATCGGCCGGTTTCCACCGCAGGGTGAAATCGGGCGACCAGTCGTTGAACGTCTGGTCGCCGAAGATCGTGCCGTTGACCGCCGCGCTCTCGGGCAGGAAAAGTCCCTGCAACCCGGTATTCACATAAGGCTGGGTGAATCTGCTTTCCTTGGTCTCGTGGATATAGCGGACACCGCCTGTGGCTTCCAGCGTCGGGGTGATCTGCCACATCACTTGACCATAGCCGGACAGGGTCTCGCCCTCGGTTTCCGATTCCTTGGAATAGGCAATGTAGCGGTTGCTTGCCGATGCACTCGAATCTTCCAGATTGGCGAACATCACGGCCTGGTAGAAGTCGCGCTTGGTCTTCTGGTACAGGGCACCAACCATCAGGTTCACCGGCGCGTCGAAATCGGTCAGCGCACGCAGTTCCTGGCTGAAGGCATGGTAGGTGGCATCTTCCGTTGCCCAGACGCCGGCGCTTAGAAAGTCGCAGTCGCAGGCGAATTTGTTGTTGTTCCAGTTATAATTGGTGATCGAGCTGATCGTCACATTGTCGAGCGCGTATTCGAGCGATCCGGTCGCCGCCCAGCTCTTGTATTTATTGTAGAGCGCGCCGTCATCGCGGGCGAAGGGATAGTCCTGCGCAATGTCGAGCGGAAAATCATTCTGGTGCGTGACGAAGCCGCCGTCGCACGGATAATTGGGGGCATTGGCGGTCTGGCCCGTGGGGCAATTGGTGGCGACATAGTTCCAGCCATTGCCGACCGTGCGGTTATAGCTGCCGGAAACCTTTAGCTTGGCAGTCAGGCGGTCATCCGGTTCATATTTTAGCGTTACGCGGCCGATCAGCTCACGTTCCTGCGGTGCTTCGGTTGCCGCCGGTGCCGCAGTGTGCGGGTTGGTGCCGCCGGTGGCGACATCCAGCGTCGGATAATCGATCGTCTGCTGCTGATTTTTATAATAGCCACCCCACATGCGCGAACCGCGAACGGCCACCCGCACGCCCAGAGTATCGGTCAGCGGTTCCGAGATAATCGCTTCGGCAAAGGCGCGCTCGGCGGCAAATTCATAGCCGACCCGGCCGATATATTCCGGATCCAGACCCGGATCGGCGGTGGTCAGGGAAATCACGCCGGCGGTCGCATTCTTGCCGAAGAACAGCGACTGCGGGCCCTTCAGCACCTCGACCCGGGCAAGGTCGAAAAAGCCCTCGTTGATGATCCGGCCCTGGCCGTAATAGACGCTGTCGACAACGATCGCGACCGACTGTTCGATGCCGATCGAGGTGGCCGACGAACCGATCCCGCGCAGAGTCAGCTGTGCGCCGGCACCATTGGAGGCGCGGGCGATGGTGAAATTGGGAGTCGCTGCGGCGATTTTCTCCAGGCTCGACAGGTCGCGCTGCTGGATTTCCTCGGCGGTGATTGCCTGGACCGAGACCGGAATCGACTGGACCGTTTCCTCGCGGCGACGGGCGGTCACGACGATCGCTTGAAGCCCGCCCGACTGTTCCCTGATTTCCGCTTCGGGCGAGTCGGCTGATTCGATAGCGGACTGACTCAATATCGATGGGGCGAGGCTGTTACCGGCCTGGATTGCAACCGAGCCGTTTTGTGCCTGTGTACCGGCGCCCGGCGCTGCTGCCTGTCCGTAGGCCGCTGTGGGTGCCGCCAACATGGCCGCCACGATAGATGTTCTGTAAAGTAAATCTGCACGCAAAGCGGTTTTCGCCATTCCGATATCCCTCCTCATTTTCTGGTGCGCTTTTGCGCTTGGTAGGAAGGTATCTGACTGTAAATATTTTGCGCCTAGCAAAAATGCCCTAACAAAATAATCAGCCAGTAAGCCAGACAACAGGTTGCCGCCGTTACTTGTTTAAACAATAAGCACTATTATTGTTGATAGGGGCTATATTGCCGAATCGGAAGTTCAGCCCGGTTCTTCGCGGCTTTCTGGATGGACGGGAAGCGGGCGCGTGCTACATCGGGCTGTGGCCGCACCACCCAGCTGCGGGATGCGCGACCAGTCTCGCTGCAGTTCTATACAGGACTCTCCGCATTTGGGCCGGTAGCGTATTGGCCGCATCTAACCTGCGATACCCACAAAGCGGTCATTGCGGCTCGCGTTTCAAGACGGTCCGGCTTCGTCCACCAATGGCGACGTTCGCGGTATTCAGAATATTTGCCGAAAGTTGCGATTCGACGGCATGTTGTCCTCGCACGGGATTCTGGCCCGAAACCGAGGGTTCTCTATTTAACTCGATCGCGTCGATTATCGGATGAGAACAGTATGTCCCCGATCACTGACCAATGATTTTCATTATCCGCTTTTGTTTCTATGATGAAAGCTGAGCGGAAATTTCTTAGAACTGAGATTCCCCATCCTCATTCCGGCCGAGCGCTTGTCCCATGATTAAAAAATCGTCTAACTCAAAATCAATCGCATTGCTGCTGCGGCTTGATCCGGGGAGCAGTTTGTCCCTGCAGGCGCAGCTCCGCACGCGCATCATTGAGGCGATCAGTGCGTCGGTTCTGACGCCGGGCAGAAAGCTGCCCTCCTCGAGAAAGCTTGCCGGCGAGATCGGCGTGTCCCGCAACACGACTTCGCTCGCCTATCAGCAACTTGTGGCCGAGGGTCATCTGGTTGCGCGAGAGCGTAGCGGGTTTTTCGTGGCGGAAAACCCTGCGCCAGTGACCAAGGTTGCGACAGTCGTCGCCAACGCGGGAAGTGATGATGGAACGGTCTCCTTTGCTCGCAGCAAAATTCGTGCGCAGGTTGGCGCTGCCGGCGGATTCCGTTGCCCTCCTGACTGGCAAAAATATCGCTATCCGTTCATCGACGGGCGTTATGACCGCTCGCTCTTCCCGGTGGCCGAATGGCGCGAAGCCAGCCGGTTTGCGCTGGGTGTCCAGGAAATCGATAAATGGTCAATCGACAACGGCGATTCCGATGATGAGATGCTGGTCGAGGAGATCCGTACCAAATTGCTTCCCCGTCGCGGCATAAGCGCGCAGCCCGATGAGATTCTTATCACCGCCGGTGAGCAGCAGGCGTTGCACTTGCTGACCGAGCTTTTTGCCAGACCCGGCGTTTCGATCGGAATGGAAGAACCGGGACTGCCCTCGATGCGCGAACTTATCGGTCTTCGTGGTGCCGACACCCGGTATCTGGAAGTTGATGAAGAGGGTCTGGTTGTCAGTGACACGATAGCGGAATGCGACCTGGTCCATGTTACGCCGAGCCGTCAGCGCCCGACCGGCGTGACCCTGTCGATGCCGCGCCGCGAGGCTTTGCTAGCCGCAGCGCAGAAACACGATCTGCTGATCATCGAAGACGATTTCGAATGCGAAATGAACTATCTTCGCGATGCCTTGCCCGCTCTGCGCGCGATGGCCGGTGGTGAGCGTGTCCTCTACGTATCGGCTCTCTCCAAATTGCTGTCTCCGGGCATCCGGATCGGATATCTGGTCGGTCCTGCCGACGTTATTGCCGCTGCACGGCGTCTCCGCGGCCTGACCACAAAGCGGCCATCTCCGAATAACCAGCGAACAGCGGCCTTTTTCCTGTCTCTCGGCCATTACGATGCCATGCTGGGGCGGCTGAACCGGACCTGTGAGGAACGATTGATTGAGCTGCGGGATGCCCTGAACCACTATCGTCCGGAATCCATTGCCATTCCACCGGTTGACGGCGGCACCGCCTATTGGGTCAGCGGGCCGGAAAGGCTCGACGCCGACCGTCTGGTGCAAGCGGCGCAAGCACAGGGCATGCTGATCGAACCGGTCGTCGACTATTTCGCTCATCAGACCGGGCATAAGAATATGTTTCGTCTGGGGATTACCAGCCTTCCAAAAAACAGCATCCGTCCGGGCGTAGAATTGTTGTCAAAGATCATGCGGGAGCTGAACGACGGAGAGAAGAGCCTGCCTGATAAAGAGCAATCGAGGCTGGACAATGGCGCGCTGAACAGTCTGATTCCCGGTCTCACATTATTGTATAAGACCGTATATGGTGAGCCGTGTACGATCGAGGTTCTGAACGACGGAGCGCTGGTCGGCCGAGCCGGATATGCCAATGAGGACCGTGATGCCGGCAAGTGGTGGATCGAGGGCGACCGCTGGTTCCGCCAGTGGGATCGCTGGGCTTATGGCGAAGCAGCGAGTTTTCCCATCAGGATCGAGGGCGATATCCTGTCCTGGCTCGATGAGGATGGCCGGACGGTCGATACGGCCCTTATTGTCCCGCCACAGTTGTGATTTCAACCGTGGGAAGCCAGAACTGGCACTATAAAAGGTTGTGAACTGGACCTAATGCAATTGTCAAAATTCTGTAATCACTAGGGATGGATAAGCGAACCGTCCGTCTTGAGAGGTTCGCGTGAACGCAGAAAGCCCTTATGTCGACATTGGGAATAGCCTCCATTCAGCTTGCCGGTGGCAAGGACAATAATATCGATCTGCTCGACACCGAGTTTCGGTCGATTGCCAAGCGGTTTCCGTGGGTGGATATGATAGTTTGCGGCGAGCTGGCGGTTCACGGCGCCAGCCCGAAAAATGCCGAACCAGCCGGCGGGCCTACCGAACAGCGATTCCGGAAAATCGCACGCGAAACCGGCAAGTGGCTGATACCGGGCTCTCAATTTGAAGCGCGCGGCGATAAAATTTTCAACACGTCATTGGTTATTGATCCGCAGGGCGAGATTGTCGCCCGCTATGACAAGATGTTTCCCTTCCTGCCCTATGAAAAAGACATTGCATCGGGCGTCGATTCGGTGGTGTTCGATGTGCCCGGTGCCGGACGGATCGGGATCGCGATATGCTATGACATGTGGTTCCCGGAAGCGATGCGGACATTGGCCGGAATGGGCGCGGAAGTCATCATATTGCCGACCATGACCAATACCATTGACCGCGATGTCGAGATTTCCATCGCGCGCGCTAATGCCGCAGTAAACCAATGCTATTTTATCGACGTGAATGTCGCTGGCGAGCAGGGCAACGGCCGTTCGGTATTCTATGGCCCCGGCGGTGAACTCCTCCACGAATGTGGCACGGAGAGGGAGGTTTCGGCCTTTGAGATCGATTTCGAGCAGGTTCGGCGTGCGCGCGAACGCGGATGGCATGGTCTGGGCCAGGTGCTCAAAAGCTTTCGCGATGCGCCGGTGCGTTTCCCTTTGCATGAAAGCAGAGAAGCCCGGCAGCAGGCGATGGGCGGACTCGGGGAATTGCGCCTGCCGGAATCGCAAAATGCCAGTCGGTCGAACTCTGTCGACGAGGCTTCAGAAAATTGAATTTACGCAAAGAACATCGCCAAAAATGGCTTGGTAAAAATATTCGAACGAGGGAGAATTTGACAATGACCGGGAATGTGAAACGCAAATGGGGGATGATGTCGTTAATGGGCGGCACAGCTTTGACCCTGTGCCTGCCTGATGTCGCACTGGCGCAGACAGATGGGCAGGAAGTGGCGCAAGATGGCGCAACGCAGGAGCGCAATGTCATTGTCGTGACCGCAACGCGACGCGAGGAAAATATCATCGACGTGCCTTATAATATCTCTGCGATCAGCGGCGATACAATCGAAGCGGCCAAGACTTTCGACAGCGCGGAATTGCTTCGTTCCGTTCCCGGCGTGGGTGTCGTTGACCGGGGTGCACGCAGCGCCGGTACCGTCAACCAGGTACGCATTCGCGGTTTGAACGTCGACGGAAATGGTCTTGGTGATTATTCGGTGTCATCGGTTGCATCGGTCTCGACTTATATTAACGACACACCGATTTTTGCCAACTTCCTGCTCCGCGACCTCGAACGGGTCGAAGTGTTGCGCGGGCCACAAGGTACGCTTTATGGTTCAGGGGCGCTCGGTGGCACGGTCCGTTATATTACCCGCGATCCGATACTTGGCGAATTTGGTGGCTCGATCAGCGGCTCGCTTTCGAACGTCGATGGAACGAGCAAGCTGGGCTATACGCTCGATGGCGTGCTCAATGTACCGCTGGGTGACACGTTGGCGCTCCGGGTGGTCGGCAGCTGGGCCGATTATCCCGGCATTACCGATTATGTGAACGTCTACGAACTCGACGCGGATGGCATACCGGTCGCGCCCAACGGTGTTCTTGCGCCCGACGCCCAATATCGCGTCGCGAAGGACGCTGATACCGTAGAACAATGGATGGTTCGCGCGACACTTTTGTGGGAACCGAGCGACACTGTCAGCATCAAGGCGCTCTATACGCATCAGGATGATGACGTTGGTGGTCGCCGCGCGCAGACGGTCAACAGCGACGGTTTCGGACGCCCCTACCAGCGCTATGAACAGGGTGCGGTTCAGCTGGAACCGGCGCAAAGCAATGATGATATGGGCGCGCTTGAAATCAATGTGGATCTGGGTTTTGCGACCCTGACCTCGTCTTCATCCTATTATGACCGTGAAGGTGAAAGCGTCAGCGAGAATACCGGATTCTATGCACAAGCCGGATTTCTGGGCTTCTATTATAATTATCCACGGCCAATGGCGTCGGCGGTTCGCGGCTATGCCGACGAAGCCTTTGTCCAGGAACTGCGGCTGGTGTCGGATACCGAAGGACCTCTCGATTTCATCGTCGGTGGTTTCTATCGCGACCAGAAAACCCAGTCGACACAGCAAAGCTATTTGCGCGGATTCAAGCGCTGGTATGACGCATCCTTCCCGGCCTTCGCGGCGTTTGTCACCGGCGACAAGGATTTCGACTATCGCAGAGACGAAAAATTCGAAGAGCTGGCTGTGTTCGGTGAACTGACCTGGCATGCTACAGACACGTTGGATCTGACCGGTGGCGTGCGCTATTTCGACAACAAGTCGGAAAACACGACCTTTATCGACCTGCCGCTCTTCACTGGCGTGTTCGCGCCAACGACGGCTTTCTTCGAAACCAGCGAAAATGACGTGCTGTTCAAGGGCAATATCTCCTGGCAATTTGGCCAGCGTGACCGGCTATATGCCACGATATCGGAAGGATACCGGCGCGGCGGCACCAATGCGGTTCCATTGACGGGTACCTTTGCCGAAAATCCGAACTGGCAGACATATGAGGCCGACAATGTCGTCAATTATGAAATCGGCGTGAAGGGCCAGAGGTCGGGTATCGTTTATGATCTCAGCCTCTATTATGTCGACTGGAAAGACCCGCAGCTGAATACGGCGACAACCAATTGGGGCTTCTTTGCCGTCCAGAACGGTGATTCAGCCAGAACCATGGGGCTTGAGGCGCAGGTTGACGGCTATATCGGTGATCGCGTCCATTACACTCTGGGTTATACCTACACGGACGCGGAACTGACCTCAGACTTCTTCGCTCCCGACAACGCGGTCACGCCGATAGCGGTAGACGGTGCCCGCCTGCCCGGAGCGCCCAAACATATGTTGAACTGGGCGGTGGACTATACCGCACCAGTTTCGGATAGCTGGTCGCTCTATACCCGGCTGGATGGCAATTATCAGTCAAGCTCGCGCAACGGTGTCGGCGTATCTCCGACCTTCAACGTGCCGCTTGAGGAGTTCTCGCTCTGGAATGCGGTCGTGTCGCTTTCCAACGAGAATCTGACCGGCTCGTTATGGGTCAAGAATATCTTTAACGAAGAGGGCATCACAGGTATATTTACCGAGGCCTATATGGGAACGGCACCGGCGAGCGGCTATTTCGGCAATGCCAACAAGCAGCTGATATCGCTTCCGCGGACAATCGGCGTTTCGGCAACTTATACGTTCTGAGAGGAGGCGGCCTGCATGATAAACATAATGGTCGCCTCATTCTCCTTATGCGCATGAACCCCGATTTCCAGCGTCGTCTCCAGGAGGCTGACCGCCTGCTTCGCCAACGCCAGCCGCAAGCCGCAGAAGCCATCTGCGCTGCGCTGTTGAATGAAGCGCCCGGGCATCGCGAAGCATTGCTGATTACCAGCCGTGCGCGTCAGATGCGCAATGACTGGGATGGCATGCTTGCGCATGTTAATTTGGTCCTGAAAGTCGATCCCGGTGATATGGCAGCGCAGCTGATGTGCGTGGAAGCGCTCAGCGCTCTGGGCGAAATTGTTGACGCCCGGGTTCAGCTCGAAACAGCCAAACGCCAAGCCAGGCAGAATGCGGGGCTGCTTGGCCGGATTGCCGAAATGGAGACACAGTTGGGCGACCATGCCGCTGCACGCGAAACGCTCGCGAAAGCGCGCGTTCTGGCGCCAGATGACCCGGCGATTTTATATAATTTTGCGTCAGCCGAAATCGCGGTCGGGGAAATGGACTCCGCAGAAACACTGCTCGACCAGCTGATCGAAACTGCGCCGGGCGATTATGACGCCTGTTATAACCGGGCGACCGTCCGCAGGCAGACGATTGAGGACAATCATATTGACGACCTGTTAGCGCGTTTGTCCAAAGTTTCGGGAAATGTCGCCGGTGAAATTCAGCTTTGCTATGCCTTGGCCAAGGAACTGGAAGATATCGGCGAATATGACCGGGCTTTCGCTTATCTGTCACGCGGAGCAAGTGCCCGTCGTCGTCAGATGGCTTATAGGGTCGACGATGATATCTCGACAATGGAAGATATCGCCGCCGTTTTCGACAAGGATTGCTTCGCCGGATCCGGTGAACGTTCGAATGGTGAAGGCGCAATTTTCATTCTTGGTCTGCCGAGGTCCGGCACGACGCTGGTCGATCGCATCTTGAGCAGCCATCCGGAAGTGAACAGTGTCGGTGAAGTGAACGATCTGGCCTTGGCGATCACTCGCCTTTGCGCGGGTGCCAAAAGCAAGGAAGAGCTGGTTCGGCGGTCAGTGGCGATCGACCCGAAGGAATTGGCGGCAGCCTACCGGAATTCGACCACTCAACGTTTACCCGACAGCCCGTATATAATCGACAAGACGCCGCTGAATTTTCTCTATATCGGCTTGATTGCCAAGGCCATGCCGGCGGCCAGGATCATCAATCTGGTCCGCGACCCGATGGATGTCGGCTATGCCATGTACAAGACGCTATTTCGTATGGGCTACCCCTTTTCCTACGATCTGGAGGACATCGGCCGCTATATCCGCGCCAAGGACCGGCTGATGGCGCATTGGGAAGCGGTCCTGCCCGGAAAAATTATCAACGTGCATTACCGGCAATTGGTCACTCATCAGGAAGAGGAAAGCCGCAAGCTTGTTGCTGCTCTTGGTCTGGAGTGGCACGCGGATTGTCTGGAATTCCACCAGAATAAAAGCCCCTCGGCTACCGCAAGTGCAGCGCAGGTGCGTCAGCCTATTTACGCGTCTTCGGTCGGCAAATGGAAAGCCTATGAAAATCAGCTTGCTCCGTTGGCGAAGCTGTTGAACACATGATTTTTCTGCGCCGCGCCCTGATAGGATTATTAGCTGCGATGATGGTTTCGATGCCCTCGACGCCAGCTTACTCGCAGGAACTGCTAGCCGAAAATTTCGAAGAGAGCGAAGGCGACTGGGCGATCACAGCTGGACGCGGTTCAGCGCAAATTACAACTTATGCCGATAATTCTTCGTTGCAGCTTGTGCGCGATGCCGCAGCGGTGCGCAGCTTTGCGCTTTCCGGTGTGAGCCGGATAGGCATTGGCGCGTCTTTTGCCGCGAGCGGTCTGGAGGGGAATGACAGTTGCCTGATCGAATTCTCGCCAGATGGGCAAAGCTGGTATGAAATTGGTCGCATCGAGGATGGCAAGGATGACGGGCTGTCGCTGCATCCCGTCAGCGGTACTGTCGATATCCAGACCGGAACGGACAGAGGCTATATCGGCGTCCGGATTGCCGGGAACGCCGACAATGACATTTGCTGGGTCGACAATATCAGGGTGGTTGCACGGCCGTCGCCCGGTGATCTTTCGATAATCATCCCGGATGAACCCTTCGATCGCGGCACTACGCCGGACCGGCCTTTTGCTACCGATGTCTTCTACCGTCCGGGCGATGCCACACAGCCGACGCACGGTTTTGCGGGACGGCTACGTTCCGGTGGCGCAGCGATGTCGCACTTCACGTTGCTGAAAGACGAATTTGACTATGCTGCGACGAGCCAGACCATCAGCACATTGCCGCCGTTCGAAATCGACCTGTTGCAAATTGGTGATGAACTGGTCCCGCTGGTACGGACGCCGATCGCCGGGAACCATCCGGACTGGGAATGGATATTCACGCCGGGGAAAGTCTGGGATGATCCGGCAGACAAGGGAATGACGCGAGCGGTTTTGCCTTTTGCGCTGATGGAACGCAACGCCAATTGCATTCACAATGGTCTGGCCAGTTTTCGTTTTAATAGCGAAGGCACGATATCGCATTTCGTCTACCAGATCGGATCGGAGACCTGTGCCTATACACAGTTCGACGCATGGGGTGCTACGCCCGTCACTTATGTTCCGCAGCCTATGGCGCATTCCGAAGATGTGGTGACAGCCTATCATGCAGAGAAGGCGGCGAGACTGGAAAGGCGCTCGATCGATAGTCTGCCATCCGGTGTCGCAGGGATGTTCGGGTCCGAGGATGAAGTGGCACCCGAAGCGATGACTGCGTTCGGCTATATAGCGGACGGCATACATTATACCGGCGGGTGCGAGACGCGTTTTGGCAGCTATCTCTATTGCGATTCACTGGTGCTGCCGTCATATTCCTGGGCCAAGTCGCTGGCAGCGGGCATAGGGGCGATGCGGCTGGAAAAATTGCATCCCGGTGCGATGCAGTCACTGATCTCGGATCATGTTCCTGCCTGTAATGGCGCGCGCTGGCGCGGGGTTACCTTCACCGATGCGCTGAACATGGCAACCGGCGTTTATAATTCCGACGGGCACGAGGTGGACGAGCAATCGGCGGAAATGCGAAGCTTCTTTCTCGCCGACAGCCACGAGGAAAAAATAAACACCGCCTGCACCGCGTTCGACCGCCGTCAGGAGCCGGGGCAAAAATTCGTTTACCGAACCGGCGACACCTACATTCTCGGCACTGCAATCAACGCCTTTCTCCGCAAAACAACCGGCTACCCGGATGCCGATTATTATAATGATCTGCTCAAGCCGATTTGGCGCGAATTGGGCATGAGCCCGCTGATGATGAGCATCCGCAGAAGCTATGATTCCGAACATCAGCCGTTCAGCGGATGGGGCATGACCTTGTTGCGCAGCGATATCGCACTGGTGACAACTTTCCTGCAACGCGGCGGCACCATCAAGGGTGAGCCTGTTCTCGACGCCAAGATGCTGAACGCAGCGCTCCAGCGTGATCCGCAAAATCGCGGGCTGCGCGCGGTGATCGACGAGCAGCGTTATCAGAGCGGTTTCTGGGCCTGGAATGCGGGCATCGCACTCGGTTGCAAGAGTGATGTGTGGATTCCGGCTCTTTCCGGATTTGGCGGCTTGTCAGCTGCGCTGATGCCGAACGGCCCAGTTTATTATTATGTCAGCGATGGCGGGGCCTTTGCCTGGCGCAGTGCCGCCAGAGCTTCCAACCGCCTCCACCCCTTTTGCGAGTAATCAATATGATCGAGCCTCAGGATAGCGCACGCCGCTGGCCGAAAGCACCGCCCGATGGCGTGCTCGCAGGCATCATGCTTTCCTTTCTGGCTACGGCAGGCCTGTTTTACGTCAATATCATGGCTGCGATCGTTGACGGGCTGAAAAACGGTCTTGGTTTTACCGACAGTCAGGCGGGGAATGTGGCCGCAGCCAATATTTACGGCGCGGCGCTCGGCGCACTGGTTGCCATATTCCTCATCAAGCGTGTGTCGTGGCGCTTTTTTGCGACGGGTCTGTTGCTGGCTTTGATCGCGATTGATCTGGCTTCGATGGCGATCGTGTCACCAGTGGCAATGATTGGGATAAGGCTGCTGCACGGCATCGCCGGGGGTTTGCTGGTCGGCCTCTCCTATGGGGTGATTGCCCGCGTGGCGAACCCGGACCGGACGTTCGGCATATTGCTGTTCGTGCAATTCGGTCTGGGCGGGCTGGGTGTCATGACATTGCCGCGGCTGGTGCCGATATATGGCGCGTCGGTGCTGTTTATCGCGCTCATCCTGTTCAGCCTCGCCACCCTGTTCATGCTGCCGTTTCTGGATCGCTATCCGGCGAATGATGGGCGGAGCAAAGCAATTGCCGGACCGATAAGCTGGAAACCGCTGCTGCTTACGCTCATTGCGATCTTCCTGTTTCAGACGGCCAATATGGGCCTTCTCGCCTATATCATCGGATTGGGTATCGATTACGGTCTCGACCGGGATTATGTGTCGACGGCTCTCGGCCTCGCCACCTGGGTGGCGCTTGCCGGGCCGCTAGTGGTCATTTTCATGGGTGTCAGGTTTGGCCGTTTCTGGCCCCTCGCTATCGTCATGCTGCTGACTCTGCTGGGTACGGCCGCCTTTCTGTGGAGCGCCAATCCGGTGATGTATCTGCTGGCCAATTGCGGCACGGGCATTACCTGGGGTATGGTCATGGCCTATCTGCTGGGGATGGCGGCCCAGTTCGACAAAGCCGGGCGAACCGCGGCGGCCGCGGGCTTTGTTTCAAAAGTCGGTCTAGCTTCCGGGCCGTTGGTTGTCGGCCAAATGTTGGCTGCAGGATTTTCCTATGCGGACATGCTTTATGCGGTCTTCGTCCTGCTCGTTCTCAGCATGGTGGTCATGCTCGTTCCGGCGGCGATATTGGACCGCAAATGACGGAAGGATTCTGGCACCATGTTTTGGTGCCAACTGGCGCTGTCACTGCCCGCTCCAAAGCGGCAAAACGCATTTTTGGCACCATCCGGAGAATCTCAGAACATGATTTCTAGCGCCTATCTCAAGCATGACGCGTTTATTGACGGTAACTGGTCCGCTTCTGCCAGTGGCAAAAGCTTTGCTGTGTACAATCCGGCCGACGGGACCAAAATTGCAGATGTTGCAGATTGCGGGACGGCTGATGCCGAGCGGGCCATTGCAGCGGCAGACAGAGCTTTTGGTTCATGGTCAGCGCTCACTGCGAATGCGCGCGCCGAGAAGCTTATGGCATGGCATGCTTTGATGCTCGCCCATGAAAATGAGCTGGCCGATATATTGACCGCCGAGATGGGCAAGCCTCTGGCGGAGGCAGTGGGCGAAATCCGCTATGGTGCGAGCTATCTCGAATGGTATGCCGAAGAGGCAAAGCGCGTATACGGCGATGTCATTCCGCATGCCTCCGGCGATGTGCGCACGGTCGTCGTGAAACAACCAATCGGCGTCTGCGCAGCGATAACGCCCTGGAACTTCCCCAATGCCATGTTGATGCGCAAGGTCGCGGCCGCGCTCGCAGCGGGCTGCACGATGGTGGCAAAGCCCGCCGAAGACACGCCGCTTTCTGCGCTGGCTATTGCGGCGTTGGCTGAACAAGCGGGTATCCCGCCCGGCGTTCTGAACATAGTGCCGACAAGCGGGGCGGCGGAAGTCGGTGAAGCCCTGACATCCAGTCCCATCGTGCGGAAACTATCCTTTACCGGATCGACCGAAGTCGGCCGGCTGTTGCTGGAACAATGCGCTCCGACGATCAAGAAAGCATCGCTCGAACTCGGCGGAAACGCACCGTTCATCATTTTCGATGATGCCGATATCGACGCGGCGATGGAAGGGTTGATGGCATCAAAATTCCGCAATGCAGGTCAGACCTGTGTGTGCGCAAACCGTATTTTTGTGCATCGTTCGGTCCATTCGGAAGTGGCGCAAAAGCTGGTCGAATGCGTGAAGCGGATGAAGGTCGGGCCCGGGGAAGACGCCGGGAATGATATCGGCCCTTTGATCAACATCGGCGCCGTCGAGAAGGTCGAAAAGCTGGTGGCGAGTGCCCGCAATGAAGGCGCGCAGATATTGATTGGCGGCGGTCGTCACGAGACGGGCGGCCTTTTCTTCGAGCCAACAATCCTCGACAATATCAGCAATGATATGAAGATTGCGCGGAGCGAAATATTCGGTCCCGTCGCGACGCTCATTCCCTTCGACAGTGAAGCGGAGGTCATCGCCTTGGCCAACGACACACCATATGGCCTGGCCGCCTATTTTTACAGCCGCGATATCGGCAGAGTCTGGCGCGTAGGTGAGGCGCTTGAATATGGAATGGTCGGGATCAACCAGGGGATAGTCTCATCTGCAGCGGCACCGTTCGGCGGCGTCAAGCAGTCCGGCCTTGGTCGGGAGGGCTCGAAATACGGGCTCGAGGATTATCTGGAAATCAAATATCTGTGCTTGGGAGGCATCGGGCAATGAATATATCAGCCAAAGTGGAAAGCTCTAGTGAAGTGATTGGCAATGCCGCATGGCAGGCGCGCAAGAACGCGGCCATCGCCAGGGGCGAGAGCAATGCCGCGCCGATTTACGTTGACCGTGCCCGTGGTTCGGAAGTCTGGGATGTCGAAGGCCGGCGCTATGTCGACTTCGGGGCCGGGATAGCGGTTTGCAATACCGGTCATATGCACCCGAAGATCCATGCAGCGGTGACCGAACAACTCGAGCGGTTCAGCCACACATGTGTCATGGTCACGCCCTATGAAAGCGCCGTGATGCTCGCCGAGCGGTTGAACGAATGCGCACCTGGCGACAGCCCCAAGAAGAGCATGTTCGTGACAACCGGCGCAGAGGCCGTGGAAAATGCCATCAAGATCGCTCGGGCCCATACCGGCCGGCGCGGTATCATAGCGTTTGACGGCGGCTATCACGGCCGGACGATGATGACTCTGGGCCTGACCGGGAAAGTAACGCCCTACAAGAACCGCTTCGGCCCGTTTCCCGGCGAAATTTACCGCGCGCCCTTTCCGGTTCCCTATCACGAAATCAGCACGGAAGACTCGCTACGTGCGCTGGAGATCCTGTTCAAGACCGATATCGAACCGCGGGACTGTGCCGCGATAATCGTCGAGCCGGTGCAGGGCGAAGGCGGATTTTATCCGGCTCCCGACGCTTTTCTGCAGGCGCTTCGGCAGATTTGCGACCAGCATGGCATCCTGTTGATTTTCGACGAGATTCAGACCGGCTTTGGCCGTACCGGCAAGCTGTTTGCCGCCGAACATGCGGAAGTGGAAGCAGACCTGATGACCGCTGCCAAAGGTCTGGCGGGCGGCTTCCCGTTGGCTGCGGTGATCGGGAAACAGGAAGTTATGGATGCGCCCGAACCGGGCGGCCTGGGGGGTACCTATGCCGGTTCGCCGATCGGTTGTGCTGCTGCGCTGGCTGTTCTCGATGTGATCGAAGAAGAAGGCCTTGTCGAGGCATCGGTCCATATCGGCCAGGTTTTCCGCAAACGGTTGCTTGCGTTGCAGGCAGAGTTTCCCGATCGGATTGGTGATGTACGCTGCGATCGCGGCGCAATGATCGCGGTTGAACTAGTAGAAAACGGTGATGCCAACTTGCCAGACGCCATGCTGACAAAAACCATAGTGACGGCGGCCTATCAGAAGGGGCTAATTGCTTTGACCTGCGGTGTGCGTGGAAATGTATTCCGGTTCCTACCGGCGCTGACGATTTCAGATGCGCTTGTTCATGAAGGGCTGGATGTGTTTGAGGATTGTTTGCGTGATGCGATTGCCGAGGAAAAATAGGTTCAAAGTCTAACAAAATTAACATTGGACCTCAGACGCGGCTATTGCGGGATAAGCAGTCGATCACGAACCTGCCCAAAGCGGACACCAGCCCTCAAATGACTGGTGTCCGAGCATAGTCATATCTCTGTTTTTCGGCCAGAATGAGAGCCGTTTCTATGTCGATACCCAAATAGCGAACCATGTGCTCGATTTTTGAATGACCGAGCAAGATCGGGATCACTCGCGGGTGATCCGTTGCTTTGTAAATGGTCGACGCTTTGGTTCGACAGGCTGAGTTATTGGTTTTCAGCATCAGTCACAGAAATCTGACGTAATGAGTGAGTGTACACTGAGCTTACTATAGGCTTATTTCTCTCGTTGGTGGAGGAAGGGCTGCATAGCTGATGTTATGCTGCCACATAATATGATCCGACTGTGCTCCGTCTAATTGCCATTCTCGTGAACGAGAGGCGCCGGAGCCGCTTATTGAATTATTGCACCGGCTCCATTTCACGTTCATGCTGCCATGATGCGGGGGGCATTGCGTGTCGGGTTTTGAAACGGAGCAAGATTTACCATCGAAGCCATCACTAGCAGTGCGCGCCTTGCTTTTTGGCCGCTTCCAGCTTCTGACTCCTGACGGCGCGGAAATCGTCATCTCCAATCGTCGCGCGCGGGCTTTGCTCGCGATGCTTTGCTTCGCACCAGATGAGCCGATTGAGCGCGATACTCTGAGCAGGATTTTATGGCCGGGGCGGTTTGAGGCACAGGCACGCGCAAGTTTACGGCAATCTTTACTCGATTTGAGGAAGCTGCTGGCAACGGCCCATTGTGATTTGCTGCATGTCTCGCGCGGCCGGATCCGTCTGAAAGCGGATAACGTGCGGTCCGATCTCGACGATCTGGAGGAGGCGCTGGCCGAGGGCCGGTGGCCACAGGCGACAGATTTGCTTATAGACATCGGCGGCCAGCAGATATTGGATCAGCTGGAATTTGGTGAAGCATTCGAGGAATGGCTATCCGAACGCCGACAGACCGTCGAACTGCGATTGCAGATGAAAATCAGCGACGCTTTGGCAGATCTGAAAGCGAAAGGAAATCCGGCGGATCATGACCGGTTGCTCGACGCATGGATGGTTCGGCACCCGGCCTCCTCCCGCGTCATCATGGCGAACCGGCAAAGCGGCCGGACACGCTTGGCCATATTGCCGTTCGCGTCGCTCGACAGCAAGGATGACCAGAGCTATTTTGCGGATGGTATCGTCGATGAACTGATCACCGCTCTCGGTCAGGTCCCGCAACTGCTGGTCGCCGGCCGGACGTCGTCTTTCCAGTTTAAACAGACCGATCTGTCCCTGCCGGAGATAGCCAATCAATTGCACGTGTCGCATCTGGTCGAGGGATCGGTGCAGCGACAGGACAGCAATGTGCGGATCAGCGTGCGCCTGATCGACGGCCAAACCGGCTTCGAGAGCTGGAGCTACAGCTATGACGGCACTGAAGATGATATCTTTGCCACGCGCGCGCAGGTGGCCCGTCAGGTTACCAGGGAATTGGGCAACGCGCTTGATCTGGATTTCGCCGCGCCCGCTATCCGCCGGATGACGGAGAACAAGGAAGCTTACGGTCTCTATTTGCAAGGCAGGTCGCTCACGCGCAGAGCCATCGGGGAAGGGGTGCTCGACACCGCGATCCAGTTGCTCGAACAGGCGCTGGAACTGGAACCGGAATTTGCCGAATGCTGGACCGCCCTTGCCGAAGCCCATGTCTATACCGCCGTTTACACCCCCTGCCTCGACAAATTGAGCGAAGCACGGCGCATGGCCGAATGCGCGAGGAAAGCGATTGAACTCGCGCCCAGTCAGGGCCACGCCTATGCCATGCTCGGCCTGTATCAATGGACCGTGAATGACGCCGTCGGAGCCCTGGAACTGGCGTTCAAGGCCTATGAACTCGAGCCGGAAAATCCGGCCGTGGCCATGCGACTGGGTTCCTTCCTTCTCTATTGCGGGCGAACCGCCCAAGGGCTGCCCTATATCGAGGACGCCATTGATCAGGACCCGGTCGATGGCCGGAATTACGCAATGTTGTGCGTCGCCCATCTCAACCTCGGCAATTTCAGCGCCGCAATCGATGCCGGACAAAGGATGGCCGACCTCGGCCAGCCCTCGCTTCATCTGGCTGCGGCCACCGCAGCAGCGGGCGACCATGATCTGGCGGTCCAGCAATATCAGAAGTGTCGCTTGCTGATGAACAGCGTCATTTTCTCGCCAGCGGGGACCGCGCCAATGACGACAGAGGCGATGGATGCCTACTGGCTGCTTGCCGCGAAGGGTATCCATAGCGGCAAGGAGGAGGACCGGCAGCAATATCGCCAGCTTCTGGAAATGATGCACGCCACATTCCCTGACCCGGGTGACCCGACAATCGTCTGGCCGGCAATCTGGATCGGCTATGCGGCGATGGTATTCAAAACCCTGGGAACGCAGATCACGCCGCCGAACATGGTCGGCCTGATGTCTCTCTGGGCTGACGTCGAACCCATTCGCCAGACTCGCATGCACCCGGACTTCATGGCCTTTGCCAAAAGCATCGGTCTGGTCGCGGCATGGGAAAAATATGGCTGGCCGGACCTGCTACCGGCACCGGCCAGCGGACAGTAGGTCGCTATTGACGCTTTTTTGACGGTAGCGCTGTTGACCCCAAGTTACATTCAGGCGCATCGATAGCGCACTGAAATCGCAGACAAGTTGAAAGCAATTTGACGGTTCCGAAAACCATCGGTTCCGCCAGCGGGAGAACTGCGTCTGTGGCAAGCGGGGGACGGCCATGCGCAGCATCTACCATCAACCAGTGCGAAAGGAAGCGGCCAAATGATCGCTTTGACGAGGCTCCCCGCCCTTTCCGAAAACCGGCGCCTGCGCCTCTGGGCCTTTTTCCTTTTCTACATATCGCAAGGCGTTCCGATTGGGCTGATGATGACAGCAATCCCCGCTTGGCTGGCCGCCAATGGAGCGAGCGCGGCTGAGGTCGGCACGCTCATTGCCATTGTGTTTTTCCCTTGGTCGCTGAAACTGGTGAACGGACTGCTGATGGACCGTCTCTGCTACCGCCCGATGGGCCGGATGCGGGCGTGGATCATCGGATCGCAAGCGATCATGCTGATCATATTTATGGCCGCCGCTGCGCTGAATCCCGGCGCGTCGGACATCATGTTGCTTGCCGGCCTTGGCTTCACATTGAACTTGTGCGCTACGTTCAATGATGTCGCGATTGACGGCATGGCGGTCGATCTGGTGCCGGAGGAAGAGCGCGAACAGACCAATGCCTTCATGTCTGGTGGGCAGGTGATAGGCATATCTGCGACGGCAGCACTTTCCAGCTTCATGCTCGCATATGGCGGAGTCGCGCTGGCTATGGCTACATGCGCGCTTTTGATCTTCATGCTCACCGTCGCTGTCACTTTGCTCCGCGAGCGTCCGGGAGAACGGCTGCTGCCGTGGACAACAGGGGAGGCTTCGCCCGCGAATCTGTCACGTGCCGCGGAAGCATGGCTGCCCATGATCCGCCAGGTTTTCGCCGGCCTCTTGCGCTGGCGCACCGCACTTTTTCTCGCAGGCGCTGGAGCGATAGTTTCTAGCGCTGGTCTCGCCGATGTTTTTGGCCCGAGCTTTAGCGTAGCCAAACTGGGGTGGAGCAGCGAATTTTATAGCAGTTTTTATTCGATTGCAGGCTTTCTGACGGTGATGGCGGTGATGCTTCTCATGGGGCCGCTCGTCAGCCGGAACGGCGCAAGAAATATGTTTATCGCGTTTGCCGGGCTGATGCTGCTGGCCAATCTGGCGGCCTATTTCGCTCTGCCAGACGATTTCGGAACGCTTGCGATGCAAGCCTATCTGACCATATTTTGGGGCGCTTTTGGCGGAACAGCGGCGCTGTTTTTTGCATGGTTCATGAACCTGACAAATCCTGCTGTTGCCGCCAGTCAATATGCTTTGTTCATGGCGATTCCCAATCTGGTCAGGTCGTTCAGCGCTGGAACACATGGCCAGATTATCGATAATTACGGCTACGACACATCCTTTCTGGTTGCCACCATCTCGATCGCGGCTGGAATTGCCATTTGCCTGCTTGCCGGTTTCGGCCGGCCGGCAACCGTCGTTGATCGCGACGGCCTGAGCGTTGTGCAGCCCGCAGACGAAAGACCCTCCTTACCGCAAGGGATAATCGCCTGAGCAAACCCGGTTTTTGAAGACGCTGCCTCAATACCGGGGCGGCATATAACAGGAGAAGAAAAATGAAATTGATGAAAAACATGGCGATGGCGACCGCCGTTCTGATCGCGTCACCGGTGATGTTGGCGGCCCCGGCCATGGCCGATGAATTCCCGCTGATGGCTGGTGACTATACGACATTGACAGGTATCTATGTCGAGGACGGCGGCACCTTGGCCTATGCCAAATTTCTCGCCGGAGAATGGGCAAAGAATCAGGAATTCGCAAAATCGAAAGGATGGATTTCTGCCTATAAGATTTACTTTAATAACGACCGCCGGGATGGCGAACCGCATCTCTATCTCAGCCAGACCTTTCCATCTTGGCCCAGCGGCGCAGATATAGAACGGCGCGACAAGGAATGGGAAGCCTTTGACACAAGATCCAATGCCCAGCTCGATGCCGAATCCGGTAATCGTGCGAAATTCCGCAAGGTCATGGGATCGATAACCATGCAGGAATATACAATCCGCAATTAGGTTTGGCCTGACCATCGAGGAAGCGGCCGTCATGCCGCAATCTGCGATAGATCCGACACCCGCCCCGGCGAATGATAATGCGACCCGTCTTTCGCCGGGCTATCCCTCCACTGTGCCGGGGATAAGACCATGCAAAGCCTTGCCGAGATTGCAAATGACTATATCACGATGATGGCAGCCAGCGAGTTTCTGGCAGCGGCAGAGAAATACTGGGCCAGCGACATTGTCGCTCTGGAACCCGACCAAATCGAAAAATCCGATCCGGCTATTGCGATTGGCAAGCCGGCAGCTCTGGCGAGATTGACCAGCTGGCTGAAAGCCAATGCGATTAGCGAGCTCCTGATCGACGGCCCGTTCATCACCGGCGATCAGTTTGCGCTTTTCATAGACATGGAAATCACCCGCCTTGCCACCGGCATGCGCCGGCCTTTCAGCGAAATTGCCTCCTATACAGTGCGCGATGGCCAGATTGTTGAAGAACGGTTTTTCTATGGTTGATTCTGCGTTGACCAACGGAAAATTGGCCAAAAAGCTGGGCTTTGCCGAATTAGTGGGCCTAGGCGCAATGGTTCCGCATCACGCCCCGCATAATGCCCGCCGCTAGTTTGGCAGTTATGCCGGTTCGATAACTCGCGGTTTCATCGCCTTGTTTGCGCTGCTCGATCTATAATTCGGGCAAAATCTGGTTACTATGACACCAGTTTCGCAGATCTTTTCTATTCGCCCGCTCAATCAGCTGGTCGGCATCCTGGATTCGGAATTGTCCGGCAGTGTCAAAGTCGCCAAGTTCATTCCAACTTACTGGCGCCGCCACCGGCGCTCCTACCCTGGCGCGTGCCGAATAGGGTGCTACGGAAGTTGCCCCCCGCTGATTACGGAGCCAGTCGATGAATATCTTACCCTTCCGTTTTTCCTTGGACATGGTTGCCGTAAAACGATCCGGTTCTGATTGTGCTAGCGCCGTTGAAAAGCGGCGCGCGAAATCCTTGACTTTTGGCCATGCCGCTGTCGGCTTGAGCGGTACGATCACATGAACACCCTTCCCGCCGGAAAGCATGGCAAAACTCGCCAAGCCGAGATCGGCGAGCGTCCTGTGAATATCTTTGGCCGCATTTTTGACGTCGGCAAAGTCCAGCCCCTCGTCGGGATCAAGATCGAAAACCATCCGATCGGGTTTCTCGAGTGGATCAATTCGCGATCCCCAGCCATGAAACTCGATGGTCCCCATCTGGACGCAGGCGAGAATACCGGCGACATTTTCAACATAGAGGTAATCAGCAACCCCACCATCTTTTTCCGTAATTGCTATTGCCCTAACATGCTCGCCGAAACTGCCAGCATCGTGTTTCTGGAAGAAGCATTTTTTCGCGCGGCCCTGAGGACAACGCACTAGGCTGATCGGGCGATGGGCCACCCAGGGCAGCATCAACGCCCCGATGCTCTCGTAATAATCGGCGAGGTCGCCTTTGGTAGCCTTGGCATCGGGGAATATGACCCTGTCGCGGCTGGAAATTTTGACCATGGGCCTGTCCTCGCTTGAGAGCAATATTTTCGGCTTTTCCGGTTCAATGTCGCTGGCGGACTTATCGCTACGCAATCCCAGAAAACTACCATGCCGCACCCGGCCGTCCCCGGTAAATTCGGCAAAGGCAATTTCGGCTACCAGTTTGGGCGTCACCCAATGGGCGTCCCGGCTGTCCGCTTTTGGCACCTCCGCCGGAGGGGTTTTGCGCGCCAGACGCTTCATCCTTCCCGCCAGGTCCTCCATCACATCTTCGGAAAATCCGGTTCCAACCCGGCCCTTGTAAACCAGTTCACCGCCTTCATACTGGGCGAGCAGCAGCGAAGCAAAAGGGCGGCCTTTCTTGTCCGATCGCCGCCAGCCGATAATTATGAACTCCTGCCGACGGGTGCACTTGATCTTGAGCCAGTTTCTGGAACGCCGACCGTGATAGAGCGCCTCGGCGCGTTTGGAGATAATGCCCTCCTGACCCGCCGCGCACATCGCATCGAACAGTTTCTCTCCTGCACCGATGATATAATCGGCCATACGGATTGCAGCATTGCCGTCCCCGATCAGAGCGTCCAGCCGGTACTTTCGCTCGATCGTCGTGAGCTGTGTCACATCTTCGCCGTCACTCTCCAGCAGATCAAAGACGAACAGGGTGAGTCCGCCCGTTTCTGCCTGAAGCGCTTTCTGCAAGGCGGAAAAGTCGGGGTTCCCGTTGCGGTCCAGCTTGACGATTTCACCATCGATCAGTGCTGAATCCAGATTAAGCCCGGTCGCGGCCTCGGCGATTCCAGGGAACTTGTCGGTCCAGTCCTTGCCGGAGCGAGTGTAAATCCTGACCTTGTCGCCTGCTACGGCCAGCAGACAGCGGTACCCGTCATATTTAATCTCGTGAAGCCAGTCATTGCCGGGCGGCACTGTATCAACCAACGTCGCCAGCTGGGGTTTCTGAAATTCTGGCAATGCGCCGCGACCGGTTTTTCTCTTCACCGCCCGGACCTTGCTTTTCGTTTTGCTGTGGCCCGCGGACTCCCTCATCGCCTCATCAAAACCTTTGCCTTTCTTGCCCTCCAGCGAAAACTGGCCCTCCTCGTCGGCTGCGATTTCCGCCATGACGCGACCGCTCTTCACGCTGGTAAGCTCGCGCGCGACCAGATCATCGCTGCCGCCCGCATATTCATCGTCGATCTTGCGCAGCAGCCAGTTCTCGCGTTTTTCGTCCTTCCTTCTCCGCATCCGTACCAGCAGCCATTCGCCTTTCATCCGCTGGCCCTTCAGAATAAAATGGAGATGCCCTTTCTCTAGATCGTAAGCGAACTCGCCCTTTACCGGTGCCCATGTTCCCAGATCCCACAGCATCACGGCGCCGCCGCCATATTCCCCTTTCGGGATCGTGCCTTCAAATTCGGCATAGGATAGGGGGTGATCCTCTGTCCGGACAGCCAGCCGCTTGTCGTCGGGATTGAGGCTCGGCCCCCTGGTCACCGCCCAGCTTTTGAGCACGCCGCCAATCTCCAGCCGGAAATCAAAGTGCAGCCGCGTGGCTGCATGTTTCTGGACAATGAAGCGATTGCCCTCCGCTTTCGCTAGGTTTCCAGCGGGTTCGCGGGTTTTGGTGAAATCGCGCTTAAGATTATAGGCGGAAAGAGGATCGGGCTTCTTTGCCATTGGTCATGCCGATTTTCGCGATTTGCGCTTCTTGCCGCTTCCTTCGCTCTCGACCGACTCTTTGAGCGCGGCCATCAGATCGATGACGTTGCCTCCCGGTTCCGCGCCTTCCTCGACATCCTCGAGTATTTTCTTGCCGCCCGCCTTGCGTTTTTTGTCAATCAGGTCCTTCAGTGCCTCGACATAGCGGTCACGATATTCATCGGCATCAAATGGAGCAGCCTTGTCCTCGATGAGTTTTTCCGCAAGGCTCAGCAACTCCTTGTCGGGCTTGATATCCTCAATATCCTCGAAATACCCATGCGCTTTTTTTACTTCGTCTGCATATCGCAATGTTTCCAGAACCATGCCGTTGCCGCAGGGTTTCAGGCTGACTACATGCTCATGCCCGCGAACCGCCAGCTGACCGACGCCGACTTTTTTTGTTTTCCGCAGTGCATCTCGCAGCACTACATAGGCTTCCTCAGCCAGGTCGTCCGCCGGCACGACAAAATAGGGTTTCTCATAATAGAGCACATCGATGTCCGACGCATCGACAAACTGGGTCAGGATCAGTGTTTTCTTGCTCTCCAGCTTCACGGCATCAATTTCATCCTGGTCGAGCAGAACATAGCTGTCTTTTTCATATTCGAAGCCCTTGATTATGTCATCCCGGTCAACGGGGCCTACGCCGGGGACGATCTTTTCATATTTGATACGCTTGCCCGAAGGCTCGTGAATTTGCCGGAACGAAATCTGTGCGCCGCTTTTGGTCGCCGGATAGATTTCGACAGGAATCGAAACCAAGGCAATCCTGATCTGACCTTTCCAGTACGCGCGCGCTGCCATCAAACGCCTCCCTGTCTAATAAATACCGGTTCTGGCGCTGTTTCAATGAAGCCGCTGAGAAGCTCGCTTGTCAGAAAAATTGTTGCGTGACGCGCCATTAGAAGACTCCCTCCTTATTCTTCGGAATTATCCGGCTCTTCACCCAACACTTATTGCCGTATTTGGTTGCGAGTGGGCTCTCCCAAGATTTTTTGGAACCCGTAACTCTGTATGCGCGTTATATCTCGATCCACGATATGAGGCCCAGCTATGTCCTTTCAGCAATATAATTTGCGTCATTTTCTACCTAGTAAAAATCAGTTGGCCGCACTGGGCCTTGTCATCCTTCTTACGGCATGCGGCGATATTCCAACCGATCCAGACGGGACGTTAAAGCAGATCCTGAATTCGCAAAGTTTTGACGTTGGGATTGTCAGCGGCAGCAATCCAAAGGAGACTGCCATCATTATCGATCGTCTCGAAAGAATTACCGGGGCAACGGCGAGGCTCCGGCGTGACGAAACTAGTCGACTGACCGATCAACTCGAAAATGGCGAGATCGACCTGATCCTTGGTTCGTTCCCGAAAAACTCGCCGTTGCAGAAAACGGTAACCTTCAGTGCGGCCATCGGCAACCGAAAGGTCCCATCCGACCAACCCGCAACGCGAGCCGGCATGCCTCACGGTGAAAATCGCTGGATCATGCTGGTAGAAAAAGCGGTACGCCATCATGACTGACACCGGCGTTCCTCCCGACATCAGCTCTGAAATGCGCCGCGCAATCCGTTTGGAATACTGGACCCTGTTGTGGATCGGTTCAATCGTCGCGGTCATGTATTTCGCCATGGGTTCGAGTCAGGCGATGAAATCGGCCTGGATCGAAGACCTTCTCAGCCTGATTCCGGCGATCGTATTCATTGTCGCCGCGTTTTTTGAGCGCCGTGCACCAAATGACAAGTTCCGGTTCGGCTACTCGCGTGTCAACAGCCTGGCTTTCCTGATTTCCGCAGTGGCCTTGGTTTCGGTTGGCGGCTTCCTGCTATTTGAATCGATTAAAACGCTCATTCTCCAAGAACACCCCTCCATTGGTCTGATCACCATGTTCGGTCATGATATATGGCTGGGATGGGCGATGATTGCCGCGCTGATATATTCTGTCGTTCCGCCGGTAATTCTCGGACGACTCAAGCAGCCTCTGGCAAAAAAAATGCAAGACAAAGTACTGCATACCGACGCGTTGATGCAGAAGGCGGACTGGACAACCGGACTTGCCGGGATCCTTGGGGTTCTCGGTGTAGGTCTTGGTTTGTGGTGGGCCGACGCGGTCGCGGCCAGCTTCATATCGTTCGAAATATTGCGCGACGGGATCAAAAATCTGCGCACTTCGACAGCCGAACTTATCGACGGCATGCCGCGCGCGCTCGACAGTAACGATATTGCCGATGACGCGCGCGACCTAGAGCTGGCCTTGCTACAGAAATATCCTGAGGCAAGAGTTAGAATGCGCGAAAGCGGTCGCTATATTCTTGTCCAGATCGATGAACCAGGGTTGGCAGACGACATCATGGCTGGCATCGAGCCACCAAAGCGTCCGTGGAGATTGCACAACATCAGTGTCGATATTAGCCATGGTGATTGAACCATAGGCTTTCATGCCCCCAGATGGTCTCGACCGTTGTGCCCTCTATCGTTCCAGGCCCGTCCCACCGTCTCCTAGAAACACTACGGTCGCCGCGAAGCTATGTTATCCAAGATAAAAACATGTGCTTGTGGAGGGCGTTGGCGATTTCCTCGCGTCTTTTCTGCTTTGCACGAGATTTGCAGTCGGCCAAACGAGATCGAGACAAATGGAGGTTAGCTAGGTCGTTTAACATCCGCCATCGTGTCTGCACTGCTGAGGGACACTGGATCGCGAGGCATTACCGAAAATGTTCCATTGGTTTCCAGAATGACCCAATTGGCTTCGTCGGCAGAAAATTACGGGTTGGCGATAGTTCATTGATCTGCGGATCATCCTCACCGCAGACCGCGTGCTTTTGACAGGGGGTCGAGTTTCACGCTTGCCAGTACTTGGCATGAAACGAAATTGCCTCAAAGCACTGCCAGCTGCCTGTTGCTGAGACTGCCGCCATATTGTTTCTGCAAGCGAACCTTGCGCTCCAGATCATCGATTATCGCCCCTGAAAAATTGACGTCGCTCAAATCTTCGAGATAGTTCAGTCCGCCAGGCGTATCCACGTTGATTTCCATCATCTTGTCTCCCGCAATATCTAGACCTGTCAGATACATGCCGTCGTCGATCAGCTTTGGCCCAACGATTTCTGCGACTTTCATTGCGACCGCATCGGGCTTCACCAGCTCAACACTTCCGCCAGCAGAGATATTGGAGCGATGATCGTCGGTCTCGCTGAAGCGGTGGAGACAGGCATAGTGACCATCTACCTCGAGTGGACGACCATTGAGCGTTATCATCCGCAAATCGCCCTTGCTCGCTGCGGGCAGATATTCCTGAACAATTGCATAACCATCGCGGATCACCGCTTCCATGATTTGATTGAGGTTTTTCCGGTTGTCCTCGTCGATCAGGAACACGCCTTGGCCGCCAGACCCCTGCAGAGGTTTTATAACGCCCTTGTTATCATGGGCTTTCAGAAAGGCGATAATTTCCTCCGGTTCGCGCGTAATCGTGGTCGCCGGCCGGATTTCTTCCGGAAAACCCTGAAAATAGGTTTTGTTGACAGCATCAGTCAGATGCTTCGGATCATTGAGTACGATCACGCCGTGATCTGCCGCAATCTGCGCGAACAGCAAACTTGAAGAGGGCGCCCAACTGCGCTTTCCCAGTTCCTCCGCAGGATCACTGCGTAGCATCAATATATCATATTTTTCCAGCTCGATCCGTTCTCGCGCAGCATCATCGTCTTGCAGATGCGCGAGAAAATTCTTGTCATTCTTGAACCGGGTTTTTTTGGCAATTGTGGCCATGGCACAGATCGTTCCGCGCCAGTCATAAATGAAATCGCCAATCCCGATCAAAGCCACGTCATGACCCCGGGCCGCCGCCTTTCGGGCAAGGCGAATCGTGGTATAATCGTCCTTTTCAGTCGCGACATCGTTGACTACGAAGCCGATCCTGATTTTCTTATTCGCCATGATCTGGACTCTCCTGATACAAAGAAGTCAAAGCCATTGACCGAACGCGGTCTAATCTCTTCCGCGCATCCGCGTCGGTCAGGAACTGGGGGATTAAGTCCGGTGGCCGGACAATGCCCTGCTCCAAAAGTTTTTCCAGACTGTGCAATTGCTTCAGCGCGAACTTTCCAAGGAACAATATTTCGATTTCGCCATCATGGTGCAAATAGGCGAGGAGCTCTGACAGCCCTTTCAGATAGAGCGCATCCTTGGTCAGGCCACCGCCGCGCTTGGCGCGCAGAGCCGTGTCAAAGGCCATTTCATCGTCGATATGAAATTCGTCGTGCAGGCAGGCGTAAATGTCGGCGCCACTAAACTCGTTAACAGCCATATGGGCCGCAATCACCCGCGCCGCGAGGCTTCGAAGCCGATCGGCAGGCAGATATCCGGCGAGATATTCAGCCATCACGGCCAAGCCTTCCTGCAAAATGTCATAGTCGGCCAAGCCTCCTGCCAGCGTTCTCAATGGCTGGCATCGCCCGTTATGGCGGGTGACGGCATGGGTTCCGATTTCATGCTGGATTAACGGATCGATCCGGGCGGAGGGAATACGATAGTCCGTGGCAATGTGAAGGTTACCAAAACTTGTATAAAGGGACGTGCCCGGATTAGAGTCGATAATCACTTCACATTTAAACCCGGGATTCAGCGACCTGTAAAATGCAGTGGCTTTCCGGGCGGTATGTGCGACGGCATCGGCATCACCATCGGCCTCGTCAGGGATCGTCAGTGGAACTTTCAACATTATATCATGCGCCTGATCGAGCAAATGTTCATCCACGCTGCCAAAGAGGTCAACGCTAGCCAAGATGAAACCCTCCCGGTCGCGCATCCGCACCAATTCTATCTGCCGGTCGAGCTCGCGCTGCTTTTCCATCAGCAGCGCTTCAATCAGTGGGTTTTCTATTTTTTCCATCGACAGCGCGAATAACTGGCGCCGCAAAACCGGCGCGTCATTGGTCAGGCCCTCGCCATATTCGCTGTCGGGCATATGACGATAGCCAGACGCGACAAATGCCGATCTGATGGCATTGATATTGACCGGAGTCAGTCGGGTCAGCCAGTCGATCTGGCGGTCCATCCGGGCCATCTCGCTATCAATCCACTTTTCGAGCGGCGACAGGTGGCATGGTACGGAAGAATTTAATTTTTCGCTTTGGAAGATAGGTTGGGTTGCTCGGTTCATGACATTTGCTCCGCCGTTTTGTGCAGATACGCGCGCGCAATCGTGACCGCTCTGGCCAATCCCTCTCTCAAATGCTGCAATGGCAGAATGCTGGCTTCGCCGGTCCATTCGTCCATGAACGACTTTTTATATTCGAGTGTAATCACGCATGCCTTCGCACCGTAAATTTCGTGCAACCATTCCGGGAAGTTTCCTCCGTCTTTCCACCGCACATTCACTCCGACCTGCGGTTTCTTGCCCATGACGGGTACCGATCGGAGTCTTTCGGCAAAGTGGACTAGCAGTTCACCATAGATATCATGGTCCATGGTGGTGGCACCCAGATCGATATCGGGATTTTCCATGAGCGGCGCGGGGTCCGCCCCATCCCCGTCCCGGCGGTGGTTATAGCTGTGAATATCGAGCACCAATATCCTACCGAAGCGTTCAATCATCGCGTCACAATGATCCTGCATCATACGATAGAATTGGTCGTGCAATCGCCGGGATTTCTCTATTTGCGCGTCGGGGAGATCGCTGCTCCAAATCTTGAGGCCCCACTGATCTTCAGGATTGGTAGAAATCGCCTTTTCTCGCGGTCGGTTGAGATCCACCTCAAAACGGGACCGGTTGGCGCGACATATGCCATCTCCGACACCGAGGAAATAATCAGTCAACGGGTCTTCCTCCCGCAATCGATCATACTCTCCTATTTCCAACCAAGGGAGCATTTCGCTGCGGATGTGGTGCCCAGCGTGGATGGCGGTAGTGATGACCGGGCCCGGTAAAGAGTGAAAGTGCCAGGGCATGGTCTCAACATCCGCTGGAGCCTCGCAGTGCGCTCGGCTTTTTTCCGCTGGAAGCAATATCGCAGAAATCTTTTCAGGCTCGGCCATAGCTCTTGTAACGCCCTGAGCGTAGTCGGGTTCCCTCAATGATCACTATCAAAGCTGGCCCCCGGTTTTCTCGCCGATAGGTTAGGGCTTGGGCGATGGCCTATAGGAATAAAGACATTGTGTTGGAGTGTCGGATTATGTGCTCGCAACTTCTTCCATGAGGGAAAGGGCTACCGATGCTGCAGCATTGCGTACTTTGTCGCGACCAAGCGGTCCGAAATGTTCTTCCCTGTGCACGATTTCCCGTCCTCTGCGTGCACATGCGAAATGTACCAATCCTTCTTCCTCGTCGTCTTCGGCCGGCCCGGCAAAGCCAGTAATTGCCAAGGCGATATCGGCTTGGGATCGTTCCAATGCGCCTTTCGCCATTTCAACGGCAATCTCTTTGCTTACGGCCCCCCATTCGTCGACTCGCGCCTTGTCAATATTCAGGAGGTCACATTTTGACTGTTCGGAATAAGCCACAATTCCGCGCTCGAAAACATGCCCCAGTCCGGAAATGTCGGTTAGCAGCGCGCTAAGCAAACCGCCGGTGCAGCTTTCGGCCGTAGTCACGGTCAAGCTTCTGTCACTCGCCAGAGATAATACGCTCTTGGCCTGATCGGCGAGGTCCGCGGGAAATGTAACTATATTCATGGCAAATCTCCGACGGCCTGAGGCCAATCTGTACACAGAAAACTCTCATCAGAGGTTATTCGCTATGGGTTTCAGGGTCTTTTAATGTCCTTGGTAGGGGCTTTTTGCGAGCAGGTCAGCTAGGTGGGCCGCGTTGTCAGCCACCATATTTGCGGTTTTCGAAATTTTTTCCGGCACTTCTTCCAGGTCTTTGAAATCAGTTGATGCCATTGCTTCGCCAACCCAGTAGCACGCTGCGACCGCAGGAATGGTCCACCCTACATCATTCAGCGCCTGAAATAACTGGGCAGTACATTGGTGCGCGCCGTCTTCATTTCCGACGATCGCGGCGACCGCGACTTTACCATAGCTCGGCATGCGCCCGGCTTCATCGGTTTCGGACATGAACGCATCCATCCGTTCCAACACGCGCTTGCCGACGCTGCTCACCTGGCCCATCCAGATAGGTCCGCCGAAAATTAAGATGTCATGGTCGAGAATTTTTTCTCTCAGTTCCGGCCAGTCGTCTCCATCGCCTTCATCGGATGTTACCCCCGCTTTGATATTATAGGCGGCGCATCGAATCGTTTCGGTTGTTTCAACATCGTTTTTTCTCAGCTTCTTTTTGAGAACGTCGATCATTTGGTCTGTAGAAGATGTTTCTCGGGAGTCGGATTTTAAAGAACAGTTCAACGCAATTGCAGTAAGTGACATCTAATCCTCCTTTATCCATCTCGATTGAACGGCCTAGGCGATAAATGGTTGCAACGTGCGTTCTCTCCGGAATGCTCAACACCTTCAACAGATCATGAACCTCGAGCGAAGTTTTCCGGGAAGTGTCCCCAAGCGATGGTCGCTGCCTGCAAAATCGAATTTATTAGGAAAGATATTTTCACGGAACCATCAGAAAAGTCATCCGTAGAAATGTCTAGCAGCAAGAATTTTCTACGGAGACGATTATGAGTGAAACCTCTTCCGGCACAATTAAACAGGGCATTGTCTCAACGGGCGCCGCTGCCATTCTAGCCGTCGGCGCCATCGCCGCCGTTGGCAGCGCTTATGTGGCAAACCGGCGCAACCGGCGGGCCAGACCGCACGACAACGCTCCCGGGCGCACCAACAGAAGAAGTTTCGGCGAATATGACGTCGTAGGCAAAACTATCACGATTAATCGGCCACGCAGTGAATTATATACCTTTTGGCGTAACTTTCAGAATTTGCCGAAGTTCATGGAAAACATAGAAGATGTCCAGCCTACCGGGAAGGTGGGGAGGGCCGTCTGGACGATCAAGGCACCGGCCGGACAGTCTGTCGAGGTAGAAACTGAAATTGTCCAAGAACGCGAGAATGAGCTGATAGCATGGCGTTCCGTCAAGGGGTCGGACATTGAGACCGAGGGTCGCGTCAAGTTCAGGGATGCGCCGGCTGAGCGTGGCACGTGGGTTGAAGCCATTATTGCTTACAAGGCTCCAGGAGGAGCAATCGGCAAAATGATCGCTAAGCTGTTTGCCAGAGAGCCGGAAATACAGGCAAGGCGCGATCTGAAACGCCTGAAAATGTTCATGGAGACTGGCGAGATTGCCAATGCCCGTCATTACAAAGAAAGGAGCGAATGATGCGCGCTTTAACTTGGCACGGAACCCACGACGTTCGGGTAGATAATGTCCCCGATCCGGAAATTCTCAACCCCCGGGATGCGATCATCGAGATAAGTTCGACCGCGATCTGCGGATCAGATTTGCACCTTTATGACGGGGTTATTCCAACCATGCAGGCAGGCGACATTATTGGCCACGAGTTCATGGGCAAAGTAGTAGAGGTAGGTCCCAAATCTACGTTGGAGAGAGGCCAAAGGGTTGTTGTCCCCTTTACGATTTCCTGCGGAAGCTGCTATTTTTGCGGCAAGCAGCAATATTCAGCTTGCGATAACAGCAATCCGGTGGAAAATCAGGATCTCACCGAGAAGATGTTCGGTCAGGCGGTGGGTGGACTGTTCGGCTATTCGCACCTGACCGGAGGTTATGCCGGCGGGCAGGCAGAATATGCTCGGGTGCCGTTCAGCGATGTTGGTCCGGTCGTTATACCCGACGGTCTTGAGGACGAGCAGGTGCTCTTCCTGTCGGATATCCTGCCGACAGGTTGGATGGCGGCAGAAAACGCCGATATCGAGAATGGCGATATCGTCGCCGTATGGGGATGTGGGCCCGTCGGGCTCTTCGCCATTCAGTCCGCGTTGATCATGGGTGCGGAAAAGGTAATAGCCATCGACCATAATCCGGGCCGGCTAAAACTAGCCCGGGATCTGGGTGCCGAGACGATAGACTTTCATCAGACCGACGTTCGCGAAGCGCTGATGGAAATGTCCGGCGGCATTGGCCCGGATGCGGTGATCGACGCGGTGGGTATGGAAGCACACGGCTTTGCCATCGACAACATGATAGACATTGCCAAGCAAAAGATCGGCGTCGGCGTCGACCGCGCAGCCGCTCTCAAGCAGGCAATATTGGCGGTGCGCAAGGGCGGCCGAATTTCCATGCCTGGCGTATATGGCGGCTTTACCGACAAGTTCCCGCTGGGAGCGCTGATGGAAAAAGGGCTGCAACTGAAGACAGGGCAGACCCATGTTCAGCGTTATACCAAGGATCTTCTCGAAAAGATTCAGGAGGGAGTTATAGATTCGACCTTTCTGATCAGTCACCGGCTGCCGCTGGAGGAAGCGCCAACCGGCTATGAGAATTTCAAGAATAATCAGGATGAATGGACCAAGGTGGTGCTGAAGCCCTGAATCCCTCTGGTCGATGGTAGAATATAAAACTGACGAACCATGAGGTAGCATCAGGATCGACCGGATTACCGGTAGTTCTGAAAAAAGTCCGGAAAAGTACCGGTTAAATCGGTGTTCCGGCGATCTGAAGCAGGCCGGGAGCGGTTGTGGGCGCACCCGGCTTCTAATGGAGACTTAAAATGAGCAAGAACAGCAATGATCAGAATGACAACCGCAAACAGGTTCCGCCGACCGAACCAACCGGCAAACTTGATGTCGATGAAAAGCGTGGTAACGGGAATCTCAAGCCACAGAAGCAGAAGAGCCCGGACGCTGCGGAAAGCCGACCTGTGATCGAGCAAAACAGGCTCAAGAGAAATCTTCCCTGATCGGTAATGATCGCCTCACTTTTATCGAGGTAGCAAGCATTTGAATACGACCAGCCAAACACGCACGGTTCCAGAATTGCTGTCTGTCATTCTATATTGCGGTTATTCTGAAATCGGGTGAAGCAAATTAAGCGAGCTCACTAGCTTCCGACAATGGTGCCACCATTGGGGTGAAGCACTTGCCCGGACATATAACTGGAATCCTGACAAGCCAGGAACAGGAAACTCGGGGCAACTTCGTTTGGCTGACCGGGGCGGCCCATTGGCGTATCCTTACCAAATCCGTCCAACATTTCTTCCGTGGCGCCGCCAGAGGGGTTGAGCGGCGTCCAGATCGGACCGGGCGCAACCGCGTTGACGCGGATTCCCTCCGCAATCAGATTCTCGGAAAGCGAACGGGTAAAGGCCGTGATCGCGCCTTTGGTCGCTGCATAGTCGAGCAGGGGCGCGGCGCCTTTGTACATCGTCACCGACGTACAGTTAATGATTGCAGAACCCTTCTGCAGATGTTTGCGTGCCGCCTGCGTGAGGTAGAACATGGCAAAAATATTGGTCTGAAACGTTCGGCGCAGCTGCTTGTCAGTAATCTCGCGTATATCCTTGTCCGGATGCTGTTCACCGGCATTGTTGACAAGGATGTCGATTTTACCGAATGAACTGATCACCTTATTGATGACCTGTTCGCAAAAAGCAGGATCGCCCAAATCCCCCTCGATCGCGAGTGCCTTGCGCGCTTCGTCTTCGATTATCCGCACTGTTTTTTGCGCGTCGTCGCTTTCCTTCAAATAGACGATTGCAACGTCTGCCCCTTCGCGCGCAAACAGTGCTGCGGTGGCTCGACCGATGCCGCTGTCCGCTCCGGTGATGATCGCAGTCTTGCCTGTTAGCCGCCCGGAGCCCGGATAACGCGGCTCCCATTCAGGAGCGGGCTCCAGCGTACTTTCCTCTCCCGGCAGACCATCCTCGTGCAATTGCTTTTCCTTGATACTCATCATTGGCTCCTTTCTATTGGGTCAACGCAAGAGGGCATCGAGAGTTGCGCAGACCGCGGGATCGTTTGGATCTGATATGCTGTGACGGGATGATCCTTTTAAAAACTGATCCCAGTCGCTCGCAAAGAAAGACGAGAATCACCGGCCACAGCTACCGGCCGCGGTTCTCATGGTCACAATTAGGGTCGACGGAAATCGAACTGCTACTCGCAGTTCGCCTCAAGGGGCTTCCTCATAGTCAGAGCTGCTAAGTTCAGCGGATTCCGGGGAACGATCTGGATAGTCGTCCGTAAACTATCATGTGCAATACAAACATTCTTGTGGAGACAATTATGAACAAGGCCCATTTTAAAGATAGCAAGCGCGGCAATGACAATCTTGCTGAAGCAGATAGCGAAAACAAATCCGGTTCATGGCAGGATCGAAATTCAGTGAAAGAGAAAGATTGTTCGAAAGGATTGCCGACGGACCTTTCCGCCATACCGGAGCGCCAACGCGCAGCGATCGAAGAACGAATTGATGAAGCGCTCAAGGAAAGCTTTCCGGCGAGTGATCCGCCTGCCAGCTACAGAATTGAATAATATCGAGGTTCGAATCTATCGGGTCTCATTTTGAGATAGGCGAACAATCTGAATTGGTTCAGTAGCAGTATCTGGGATGTTCCTGCTCTGGGTCAGCTATTGCCTAGAAAAGCTGCAACGATCATGAATAAACCCCAAACAACAAGCCCGCCGGTAAAAATGATCCGGCGGCGTCGCGTATTTAGGATGATCCTACCGCCACGTGCCTTTTCCGGGTCTAAATTGGTGTCTTTCGCCTCCCCGTCGTCTGCTGGAGGGCAAGGCTCCTCAGGTTGATGCTTCTTTTCCATAACCGCACCAACGTGCAGCAATGGGAATGGTTTCATATTTCGAGAAGAATTTGAATGTGACTACAGACGGGACCCGCAAAGCAAGTTCGCTTGTTTTTTCTAGAGTTTCGCGATTGGGCTCTCAAGGCAATTTGGCATTAGCTAGCCCAATCCCGGTCTACTGAAAACATGTCAGTATCCTTGACCGATTTGTCTGGCCGCAGGCAACCAATCGAAGCTGTTTTCGCTTACAGATGCATATTCACTTTATGTAAGGTTCGGGATGTGCATGAAGAAATAATTCCAGGGAGCTATGTTCTCGCGCCGCTGCTCAAGTAAGAAAAGCAATGCCCGTTAATGTTGCTTGCGAAGCACTGAAAACGGGATTCAGTCACCGTTGGACTCCCCGGACAAACGCGGGCCATTCGTACATGGGACGATTAGTGCTAAATTACCCACAAGACAATCTGCCCGATAATCGCTAGCGCGCAAAATACTGTACCGAGTATTGGCACAACCTTCCAAATATTTGTCATGTTATCGGCCTGCCGGGTTCGCTTGAGGCACCAGAGCGATGCGTTAACTGCCGTGAAAACCAGCAGTATGGCTACGCTGGTTCCACTCGCCAGCGCCTTGAGGGGGAAAAACATTGCCAGCCCGAGTACAATCGTACCGCTCGCAACTGTCGCGACCAGTGGCGTACTCGTGCGATCATTGACCATCTCCATCATCTTGGGCATTCCGCTACGATCATCGCGCGCCATATCCATCATTAGCCGGCTGGCAGCGACGATCTGGGCCAAGGATCCATTCACTATTACGAACAAACTGGCGAAGGCGATCGGCAGCTTCGGTATGCCTTCTTGAGCCACCGCTTCGACCAGCGGGGCTTTTGAATCAGCAATCACGGCAATATCGCTACTGCCGGCCAAGGCCAGTGAAATCGTGAGATAGAAGACAAACACTATGAGTAGTGAGATTATCATCGCGCGCGGCAGCGCTTTTTCGACATCCTTCACCTCTTCGGCAGTTTGCACCATATCGCCAAATCCGATGAAGCTGTAGACAGCAAGAAATGCGCCAGCAAATATACCGCTGAGCGCATCCAGCCCCAGATCGGATGCAGAGGCCATCTTCGCAGCGCCGGCCAACAAACTGTCGCGCGTTACCCACAGAATGAAGATTAGGGTCGCCATGCCGATGACAGTCGTGACAGTCATGAACCAAGCACTCTGTTTTATTCCGATTACTGCTACCAATGTGATTGTAACGACGAGACCGAGGGTCGCTATCCAACTTGGGACGCTGGCAAAGGAATTGAGATAGCTTACAAAGCCTGTTACGATAGTCGCCGCCGAGACGATATTGGCCGCGATCAGTAGCCAACCACAAGCATCAGGTAGAATGCGACCCCCAAATGCCTGCTCGGTATATTCAACCGGCCCACCTGCATCAGGAAAACGAGACCCCAGCTCGGCAAAGGAAAGAGCTGTCGTGAAAGCTACCAGTGCGGCTGCCAGATATGCGAGCGGGGCCAAGACACCCGCTTCCCCTACAACCTCGCCGACAACCACAAAAATACCGGCACCGAGGATCGTACCAGTGCCGTAGAAGATGAGGTTGCCCATTCCTAAAGATCGTTTCAAGGCCAAATGTCTGTCTTTCATTCTAGGCAGGAGGAAGCGGGTCGGAGGTTCCTGCAACTATCCTAATAAGCCGACTGTTTATGATAGTCGTGGAGACCACACGTCTAGGTAGCCGCGTCTAGCCGTCGTTCTTCCGATCCCTTCCCAACGATTATTTCTCGAGGCCCTCCTTTGACCGCCTGAGCGACCAGGCTCGTTTCACAATCGTTCCCAAATCTGGGATTTCAGTTATCAAGGCGACGACCGCAGAGGTAAATAACCATTTATGTATCGATCAATCTTCAACTTTGTCTTTCTCAATTAACCAGTCAAAGCAGTGTTCCGTTCCATCACGAGGAGTTGATGGAAATATTTCTTTATTATCACGCTGAAAAAGGGCGGGTTCTTCCATTACTGGAGAGCTGGCGCTTGGCTTAATTTGACACTTGTCATTAATATTGGGACTCGCCCGCGCATAGCATGCTGCTTTTGACCTCTACGATAGTCTCGTGTCTGCCAGCGCGGGAGGATAGCATCTGGTTCAACTCAGCGCCGATCAGGAGGATGTAAGCTGATAGGTGAAGCCAGAGGAGAAAGGCAATAACTGCGCCAAGCGCGCCGTAGGTGACATTATAATTTCCGGAATTTCCGACATAGAATGAAAATCCCAACGTTGCCGCGATCCACAAAACAGTGGCGATGACTGATCCGGGGATAGGTCACCGCCATTCTTCCTGCTTCTGGTTTGTTGCATAGGCATAGATAAGGACAATCACTGAGCAGCTGGCGATGGCAACCCCGATCGAGAAGCCGATCTGCAGCAGGCTTTGCAAAAGTCCGCCGAGATCGGGCAACAGATCCGCAACCAAATTTACAATCGAGATTGCCGCGCTGGCTAGTACGAACATAACCGACAAGGTCGACTACTGGCTCAAGCTCGACAACCGATTGATGCGCGAACTGGCCATCGACAAGGCCCCCACGCCAGACTCATCATAATCCGCGTCGAACATATAGCACAATTGAAGATAGTGGCTGCGTCTTTCGCGCAGTTGATGGACGTGTCGCAGAGTTTCGATCCATCCAGCAGGGCAATCAACATCTGTTCGTCATCGGATAATGACAGCGCTTCACCAATGGTGATCCGCCGACTCAGAGCGCTTTCGCACAATGTCATCAGACTATCGAATACCGGTGCAAGCATTACGCAATCATAAGGGACAAGTATCCGATAGAGGCAGGGTTGAATCGATTGGCCGCGATCTTTCGCATTCCGCCAGCAGCGCGCAGCCTCGATCACCATCATATGGTGTGTAACGACAATCGGGTCCGGCGGTGGAAAATGGCGAGTCATTGATCTGTCCTTGCTTTCGCAGTCCCCCGTCACGTCGCTTATTGCGATTCGTTCGCAATTACTAGATTTTGATGGTCGCAAAGGCAAGCCAGAACAACCATTTTACGTAGCCCTCGAATTCCTTATTGCATATCATTTGCATTATCATTAGGGCGTTGGAAATTCAAAAAAGGGGGCCCCGATGAAAAATTGCCTGCGTTTCACTTCAACCGGTGTATCATTTGCTTTTCTACTTCTAGCTCAGAGCGTACATGCTCAGGAAGCTGACACTTCAAAAGAAACTTCTGATAGCGACACGATTGTGGTAACCGGCTTTCAGAATTCACTCGTCAACCGACTGCCAATCGACCCTGTTGAATTGCCGTTTTCGATCGACATCATCGACCGGGAGCAAATAGATGAACGCGGCTTTTTTAACCCCTTTGATATTCTGGAAACCCTGCCGAATGTTTTTCGGCGGCAAACAGAACTGCTCCCAGGCAGCGGCGGATACAATATTCGCGGACTGCAGAGCACGGTGCTGACAAACAACCGGCCAGAAGGTGGCAGTCGTGGCGCGGGCCGACGGGACAGTTCCTATATTGAACGTATTGAGGTCGCCAAAGGCCCGACATCCATTCTTTTGGGACCGGTCATTCCCGGCGGTGTTATCAATCAGGTAACAAAATCGCCGCAAGCAGACGATTTTCTTAATCTTACGCTCCGCGGCGGAAGCTACGGCACCTATCGCGGTGAAGTCGATGCGAATTTAGCATCACTTACAGGTTCGGACGCCATTCGCTTCCGGATAACCGCCGCCTATGAAGACCAGCGAAGTCCGCAGGAACCAGAACGCACCGAGACCATAGCCATCCGTCCGGTCGTAGACGTGAATTTCAGCGACAGGACACGCGCCCAATTCTCGGTGGCTTACACCAAACGCGACGGTGTTCCCGGATCCCGTTTTGCAGTGAATGCCGATGGCACCGTGCCGGACACCATCGACGAAACAACCTATTTCGGCGTTCCTTCCGACCAGAGCGGCGAAGACCTCTATTATGACGCCGAGTTGCAGCATGAATTTCTTGATAATCTGAAGCTCGTTCTGCGCGGCAGCTACCAGAATGCCGATTTCGAATACCAGACCAGTCAAAATGGCTATAATTACGCCGGAGGACGCGGATTCACAGACGGTGACACGCTTGCCTACACCTATTTCTCGCGTGGTTTTCGTGACCAGGATGTTGCCTATGGCGATGCACAGCTGGTTGGCGATTTCGAGGCCTTCGGTCAGCGTCAGGACTGGGTCGTCGGAGGGTCCTACCGCTGGGAAAAGTTTGACAACCATTGGGGCTTTGGCGGCGTCCTTGGTTTTGCGGATGTGACCGACCTTAATAGCGCTACATACGGAGTGCCCGATTTCGACGCGATCGTGCTGTCGCCCTTCTCGGATACCGCGACCGATCTCTATTCGGTCTACGCAGAGACAAGTATTCGACCGGCCGACCGTCTGACCATTGTCACCGGCGTCCGATATGACGATTATAAGCAAAAGGATTATCGACGGGATCAGGTCAATACCGCCGAAGACGTCTCTTTCCGTATCGGCGGCACATATGGGCTGACCGATAGTCTGAATGCCTATGTCAGCTATGCGGAGAGCTTTATCCCTCAATTCGGGCAGGTGATCCGGGCGGGCGAGGACTATGCTGATCCGACCGCAGCAAGCGATCCTATTTCGCCGGAAACTGCAACCAACTACGAAATCGGACTCAAAGGTGCAATTCTGGACGGACGAGTCAATCTGACGGCTGCAGCTTTCATGCTGACACGCCAGAATGTCGCCACAGCGGATCCGAACAATGCGCCCGGTGGCTCGTCCTATGTCATCGGGACGGGCGAGCAGGAGCATAACGGATTTGAACTGGGCGCGGTTATCAACGTGACTCCCGATTTTAACCTGAACATCTCCTATGGCTATGTTGATGCCAAAATCACCGAGGTGATCAACCCGGGCAACGGCCAGGATGTAGGCGATACCGTCGCCTTGACGCCGAGCCATACTTTCAGTGCTTATGGAGCCTATACGGTGCCATCCGGCCCCCTTGCCGACTTGCGGATCGGGGCCGGCCTGAGAACAATTTCCAAAAGAGAGGCGCCACGGCACGGCATCGTGTATGACGGCTACACGCTCGTCGATGCGAATCTCTCCTACCCATTGAGCGACCAGTTTGAAGTACAGGTCAATGTTCACAACCTGCTCAATGAGGAATATCGCGAGACCGTCGGCTTCGATAATGGGACGCCAGGTGGGGGACAGCGATTTGGCAATCCCCGCTCGGCCTATGTGACGTTGCGTGTTAAACTCTAAGTAGATGCAGCGGACTGGCAAAGATCTATACGAGGCAGGGGTCGTTTGCGAGAAGGCAGGCGACATCCCCGGTGCGTTCGAGGCTTTCCGCCGGTCGGCCAAGGCGGATCCGGCCATCGCCGCACCCTATATCGGCCTCGCCCGGATTTTATCGCGTAATCATCAGCGTGCGCAAGCCATCGCCTGCCTCAAGCAGGCTGTGGCTTGCGAGCCGCGCAACGCCATTCCGCTCGTCCTTCTCGGCGAGACGCTGGCTGAAGATGGCCAGCTCGACGAAGCACATAAGGTGTTCGAGGCCATATTGGCATTCAACCCGGTCTCGATCAGGGCATTGCTCGGCATTGGTTCCTGCCACGAAGACAAGGGTAACCGGGCAGAAGCAGCCGAGACTTATCAACGGTTGTTGAAGGATCACCCGAATAATGCCGAAGGTTTGTCCGGACTGCTTGGCGTTGCGGAAGGAGAAGTGCTCGCCAGTGCGATATCGGAAGCTGGAGCCAGACTGGAAGCCACTGATGATCGCGAAGTGGCGCTGATCGGTTATGCTTTGGGCAAGGCGCTCGGCCGGTCCGGAAATCATGATGAATCTTTTGCCGCCCTGTATGCGGCAAATGCGGCGCGCAGACGTGATGCAGGTCCGTTCGACCGCGAAGCGTTTGACCGCCGTATAGACCAGCTGACAGAAATTTTCTCGCTTGATTTTTACAGGGAAAGAGCCGGCTGGGGTGTTGCGGAGGAAAGGCCGGTCATCATTGTCGGCCTGCCGCGATCCGGTACAACACTGACCGAACAGATTCTTTCGGCCCATCCCCGAATTCATGGGGCTGGCGAACTTGATTATCTCACCGACATCGCGACCGGATTGCCGGATAAGCTGGGCCGTTCCGATCCGCCCTGGCCGGAGGCAGCGCTGGAGCTGTCCCGCGAGGGTAACGAAGATCTCGCTTGCGATTTCCTCGCACGGATCGACCAGCTTGCTCCGTCCGATGTATCGCGGATCATCGACAAGCAACCGCTCAATTTCTGGCATCTCGGTCTGGTCGCTCTGGCTCTTCCCCATGCGCGGATCATCAATTGTCAGCGCGATATTCGCGATTGTGGCCTGTCGATCTACTCGGAGAATTTCACGCCGGAACAACGGTGGGCGACCTCACTCGAGGACATTGCCTATTACTGGCAGGGTTACAGGCGCTTGATGGATCATTGGCGCAAGGCAACCGGACTTGAAATTCTCGAAATAGGCTATGAAGAGCTGGTCCGAGATATTGATGGACAGTCGCGTCGGCTCCTAGAATTTATGGGACTGGACTGGACTCCCGCTGTTCTGGATTTTCACAAAAACAACCGCGCCGTGCAGACACCCAGCCGCTGGCAGGTCCGGAAGCCTTTATACAGCTCGTCCAGTGGTCGCTGGCGGGATTACGAGAAGCATATCGGTCCGCTAATCGATGCCGCAGGAAAACGGGATGATTAGACGGCGGATCGGATATGGTATCGCGATGACCTTACGGGTTTTTGCGATTTGCGTGTTGGGGTGGTTTCTTGCTTCCGGCATTGCCGGCCTGTCCGGGATAGCCCTGCATACGGTTGGTGTGTCACTGGCCGATGCCATGCTGGCGACGTCCTTGCTCAGCTATATATTCTATATCGCGATCGTCATGTGGGGTTTTGCCGATCGCACCAGCATATTGCGCCCGCTAGCGGTGCTGGGGCTGACGGTGCTTACGATCGTCACCGCGGGTATGCTCTCGCCCGGGATATTGGACGCATGACGCAAAAATCTGGATTCCGGCCAGCGATGACCTGGTTGCACAGCTGGGCGGGGCTTGTCCTTGGCGTACTTCTGATAACAATCTGGTGGACGGGCACTCTGTCGGTCTTCGACAAAGAGATCGATCGGTGGATGCAGCCGGAGACGCGAATTACCGCCTCGCCACAAGATATCGATGCCGACCATATCATCGACCAAGTCAAAACGGCGCGGCCGGACGGGAAAATCACGAACCTGCTGATATATCTTCCCGAAGCGCGTGTACCGTTCTTCGACGTCCATGCCGAATTTTCAGAGGCGGACAGATTTAATGAACGCTTTCATCCCGGCACCGGAGAAGCATTGGGTGAGCAGACATCGCTCGGAGGTTCCGGTTTTCTCTATCCCATGCACTACCGCCTTCACTCCGGTGCCGTGGGATATATTGTCGTCGCTCTCGCTACGCTGATGATGATGGTGCTGCTGGTGACAGGGGTCGTTATCCATCGCAAGATTTTTGCCGATTTCTTCACCTTCCGGCCCAAAAAGAAATTGCGCCGTTCGACCCTGGACCTGCACAATGTCACGGGCACCATATTCCTTCCATTTCATTTTCTGATTTGCCTTTCGGGCTTTGCCATTTTCGCCGGCTGGTACGCCTCTATACCGATGTCTTTCGTCCAGCTTGCCGACCCGTCCAATCGAGCGGTCGAACTATTTTATGCAGCAGATGACTATGCCTATTTTCAGCGAGATGCGGCAGGCCAGCCAGCGACCATGATGCCGATCGCCCCGCTGGTCGAAAAGGCAGAAGCCATCTGGACCCAACGCTATGGTGCCGATGCTAGAGCCGATCGCATCGATGTCAGCCATTACGGAGATGCCAACGCCTATATCGAGGTTCGCAGACATTTTCCGTCCAATCGCACCGAAGCGCACCGGGATAGCGTGAACTTCGATGGCGCAACCGGAACAGTTCTGGCAGACTTCCAGGCGACACCCGTGCAGAAAATCCGGACCTGGCTTGAGGGGTTCCACCAGATTCGTTTCGATCACTGGCCGATCCGCTGGCTATATTTTATAGCCGGACTGTCCGGCTTTGTTCTGATTGCCACGGGGTTTCTGTTCTGGGTCGCATCTCGGCGGAATAAAAATCTGCAACAACCCTTCAAGATAAGGCTGGTGGAAACAATCAGCGTCGGCTCGGTTACGGGCATCATCATCGCGACCGGAGCGTATCTGTTGAGCAACAGAATATTGCCTCATGATACTACTGCACTTGGTATCGACCGCGCCGGGTTGGAAGTCCGGTTTTTCTTCTACACTTGGCTTGTAACTTTTGCGCATGCCGCGCTGCGCAAGGAGCGCGCCTGGATCGATCAATGTTGGGGGATAGCGCTATTCGCATTCTTGGCTGTTGCCCTGAACTGGGCAACCACGGGTGATCACCTGATCGCTGCCCTCCAGAAAGGGCTTGCATCGGTGGCTGGTGTCGATCTGGTCCTGCTGGTCACTGCACTCATTGCCATGCTCACCGCTCGTTACCTGACAGGCAAGATGCGAGACGCCCGATCCCTCCCGAGCACGAAAAAGACGAAGACGTCGCCCTCGCCGGACATTGCTGTAAATTCGGTGGAGTAACTGCAATGGTATCTATCCTTCTGCTTGGCCTAGCCGCGCTGATCAACCTGACCGGATGCATCTTGTTGGCGTTGAGCCAGAAAAAACATGCGGCAACCGTTTTCGGTCGAGGTGCAAAACCACTGCAAGGTCGCGCGACCAGATTTGTCGGCTGGACATTACTGGTTATTGCTCTGCTACTGAGCTTGCTGGGTGATCGCCCCGGCTTCGCGGTCTTATACTGGCTGATGTCAGTCACCGGTTCGGCGATGGTCGTGGTGTTGCTGCTCGCTCTGAAACCTGAATGGTTATCCCGCGCTGCACATATAGATGATCGAGGACAGCGGTTATGACATTGACCGATGTCGCGCGGTCCCGCAGGTCCAGGACATCCCGTCGCGAACGGTGCGGATCATAACCGCCGACTTCGACAAACCCCTCTACTGTCAGCGTCACAAAATCTAGAATATATTCGGAAGCGACAAGGAGGTGAGATGTATCTTCACCGAATATAACCGATGCGTCCGCACCTTCATGTCAGCTATCGCAATCGTAACTAGCGTCATCTTCTCGTTCAGTTAATGAGTCATGACCCTGGATATTCCAACGACCTTTGTCGGATGCTAAGATCTGATTTCTCGGATCGGTCTAGGGCTTGAAACCGAAATGGGATCCGGCTGTTGCGGAAGTTTGAAAATAGCGCGGAGACGAATATGTCGATAGCCCCGATTGAAGGGATTGCGAAGCTGGCAGGCGCCTCAGGTCCAACCTGTCACGCCACCGGGCGGGAATAAGGCGCTTCACCAAGAGACGAGTATCCTGCGATGTCAGCAATTGTAACAAGAAAGCCAGAGACATTCGTATATTTGGAGTCATTGGCTCACCGTGCACCGAGCTTTTCGAAGTCATTTTGAGCCTGAGTGGAACCAAATGTGAATCAACAGGTTGTTCTTCCGAAACAATGTCTAGGGAAACATTTATGTTGAGATATGCGATCATATTTTTGATTATTGCTATCGTCGCTGCTGCGCTGGGTTTCGGCGGTATCGCCGGTTTCGCCGTATACTTAGCGTATGGAGCCGCCATCATTTTTGCGATATTGTTAGTGCTGCATCTTATTGGCGTAAACACCCGAGTTTAGCGTACGCACACAGTCGCATGTAGGCACTGATTGATTGACGGTTTCAGCCCACTACGAGGTTATCGAAAAGAAAGCCGGTATCCGGCCTGACAACTGGCGCCGGTATGTGACTTGCAGGGGCGATCGGAATAGCCGTCGGCGCTGGCTATCATGCGATTGCTGCTATGACCACAGGATTGGCGCTAGTGATATTCGTGCTTTTGGACACAATCGTTTCGCTGATGAAGGATCGTATTAAGTGAGCCTAGAACTGTGTTCTGGCGTTTGAACAGACCAATGCCAATAAGGGAATGATCCAATCGACCACTTACTCTTGATGACAGGCGGCACCTCTGCTTCGGACCCCATGATGCAAAATGCGGTTGGCCAGGATGTTGTGGAGCTATATCTGCCTCTGTTGCTCGGTTTCGGCATATTGATCATGATGGTCGCTTGGCTGCCGTTGATCTTGAAAAAGATGCCGCTATCTCTTCCGATAATATGCGTGATATCGGGGCTTGTTCTATTTTCGTTTCCTCCGTTCGAGAGATATTCGCCGCATCCCGTCGAAACACCGATTATCATTGAAATGGCGACAGAGTTTATCGTCATTATATCTCTGATGGGAGCAGGGTTGAAAATTTCCCGTTCCTTTAGTCTGGAGAGCTGGAAGATCCCGATCAGGCTTTTAAGCATCACTATGCCGCTGACGATTGTTGTCTTGGCATTTCTGGGTGGATATTATCTCGGTTTGCCCTTACCTGCTGCGCTGCTTCTTGGCGCTTGCCTTGCTCCGACCGATCCGGTTCTTGCGAGTGACGTTCAAATCACATCTATTGAATCAAGCGATGAAGACGACGTGCGGTTTTCGCTGTCTGCCGAGGCAGGGCTCAACGATGCTCTGGCGTTTCCCTTCGTGCACCTGGCCATCGCCGCCAGTTTTGCCGGGTTTGGGTTAGATGTCTGGTCTGGCTGGATTATAGATGATGTTTTACTTCGTTTGCTAGTCGGCGCGATAATCGGAATTCTGTCTGGAAAACTGATCGGCAAGATTATTTACTCTTTGCCAAAGACAACACGGCTTTCTCGGACCGGTGACGGATTCGTTGCTCTGGGGGTGACCCTGATTGTATATTCTCTGACTGAATTCGCGCATGGTTATGGCTTCCTTGCCGTATTCTTGGCAGGACTGATGCTCCGCAAGTCATCAGATGGTCATGCATTCAACAAGCGACTTCACGATTTCGCAGATGAAACAGAGCGTTTGCTGATGATGTTCATGCTGGTCTTATTTGGTGGAATGATTTCAAAAGGGGGCTTGTTCAGTTCGCTTGAAATCGAGGTAATTGTTTTTGCAATTGTGACAATACTGGTCATCAGACCGATAATTGGGTGGTGCAGCTTGATTGGTTTACGCAAGCCCTCTCTGGACAATCTTATAATATCGTTCTTTGGCATCAGGGGCCTGGGATCGGCTTATTATCTCTCCTTCGCGTTGAACCACGGAAACTTCGGATCGGGATCACTGCTCTGGGAAATAGTTGCACTAGTGATCTGTATTTCAATATTCGTGCACGGCGTATTGGTTACCCCGGCAATGAGCTTCATGGAGCGATCACATTTAAGGTAACTAGAAATCACTCAGCCCGGGGCATTCTGAAACACTAATATACAGGGATTTTGTCAAACTAGCGGAGCATTTTTCCCACTCTAGATGCGATAAATCCTGCAAAATTTTTGAAACCCGGGAACATAAATGACCCTCAACAATTGATTAGTTATCACCAACATCAATGGAGAGAATTATGAACGAGAATATGATCAAAGGAAACTGGGAACAAGTCAAAGGAAACGTCCAGAAGAAATGGGGCGAATTGACGAACGACGAGCTTGACCAGATTAATGGCAATCGCAAAATTCTTGCGGGTAAAATCCAGGAAAAATATGGCCGTGCTGAGGACGAAGTCGCACGCGAAATCGACGAGTTCGAACGTAGCTATTGATCTCACGGTTACTTGAATAATATCGTTAAAAGAGTAGCCCCGCGCTCCATTCCAAGGTGTCTATGCGGGGCTATTTTTTTAACTTTTGACAGGATATTATCAGTGTTTATCCCTCGTAAGTTCTCGAATCGGTCAGGCGATGATAGGCATAGAGAACGGAGATCTGGTAGTCAGATATCTTCAGCATGGAACAGGGGCTGTTTTATAGCAACGTGAATAGCCCCTGGTTTTCTAATATTCGGCCCTGAGACCGAATAGCGGATTCGAAGCTGGATTAGGTCACAGCCTCTCCGCTACTATCGATCGTTAGGTCGAACACTGGCCGCATCTGGCTTTTCCAACCTTAGGGGCGACTGCCTGCGCAGTGCCCAAATTGCTTGGCTGGGTCACATAAATTCTCAATTCTCGCCAGATCAAGCCCTCACAGGCTCTAACGCCGAACATCGGTGCGGCGGCTACTATCCGTCGCATTAGAGGTCACAGCTGAAGAGTTGGAGGAGGAGGCTTAATTAGGATGGTGAGTTATTGGTAAGTTCTCAAATTTTAAAATTCACCAACATTTGTTAAGTACCTGAAAACATGGTGCACCCGACTGGATTCGAACCAGTGACCTCTGCCTTCGGAGGGCAGCGCTCTATCCAGCTGAGCTACGGGTGCGTAATCAGATAGCGCATTACTCCAACCTTATGATTGCTTGCGTGAACCCTATAGCAAGTATCCTATTATAAGGTGTATCTTTTTTGTGCCTGAGTGTGTCAGCGATGTGTCGGTACATATTTGCAGTAATAACTGTACTGGAAGGGTAGGACACTCCTCATTTGAGGGGACAGCACCTATCTTTGATAGTGGCCAGAAGCAGTATGAGAATATTTATTAAAAATCTCACATTTTCAAGTTAGCAGAAAGACACCAAATCTGCCGTTGTTTGTTTTGGGGTGAATTGAAATTGGTCTGCCTTGTGAGCGTTATCCGACGGCAAACAATCTCTTTTTCATCTCGCTTCGTTTGGTTTTAATTTTTTTCAACTCCGTAGCGGTAAATTTCTTTTTGAAGCCGACGCCAGCAACGTTTTGGGGCATAGCTTGAGCCTGAAGCGTGACCGCTTTCTTTCCTACAGATTTTTTTACGCTTCTAGCCATTACCGACCTCCGAATTCACAGCAGCGTATAAAATCGCGCTTTGCTGCACTAGCATATCCCATAAATTGTTATCTTGGAACTCTTTATATATGGTATCATCGCTATCGATGGTCAAGACACCGGCTGGCTCAGGGCGGTCTACTTCATCGATATCCCAAGCCGTGCTTTTCTTGAAAATCGGAACGCAAATAACTGTTTTTACAGAGTTCCTAACTAATGCCCGTTCGTATTTTGTCATATAATCTAATTCAGGCTTGCTTTGGTTATTGCCAAATCTAAATACTCGTAATCCACGCTCACGAAATGCCGTTGCAGAGCCCCGACCTCTTCGATCCAGTATTAGCCTGTCGTCGGCATCTTCTGCCATATCTAAACTCTCCATCACCCGAAGCGAATGAGTACCAAACGGCCGGATCAAGTTTACGCGAATCTTTTCAAGCCGAGGCTTTCCATTCTTAATCCGTAATTTGTTTAGGAGTTTTAGAGTGTTAGTCCTGATGATTTTCAGTTCATTTTCAATTCGATCAGGTTTTATTTTCAAAATGAAGCGCAAATGATTATTGGCAGAAACTCGACCTGCCTCCCGAGAACGCCTGAACATCTCCCAATCAGCATCAAAAGCAAGCATATCGAGAGGGGATTCGAGGGGAATAATGACCTCGTCCTCCAGAAAGCGATTTGCTGTGCCTTGGCTCCCTTGCAATGCTGCATTGATAATGTGGCGAATATAGGGAAATAAGCTTGTCGGAGAATAAGCGCCGTGCTCCCGAGTATCTGGCGCGCTCAAACTAAAACCGACTATCGGGACAGGTGGATCTTCATAGTGTTCACGTTCATACCCCAGCTTTTCTTCAACAAAACCCCATATTGGAAGATTGGATACCAGGCCGCCATCTGCAAAGCATCCGGATCGGAAACTTGGAATTTTAGCGGGCTTGAAAACCAACGGTATCGCAATCGATGCTGCAACTGCCTGAGAAACAACTACGTCTGGTGTGGAGAAAGCATCAAAAATCTCAAGTGTGCCGTTGTCGACATCGGTGGCAATTATCTTGAGTGGAATAACTGTCGGCCATCCTCGTCCAAGTTCGCCAAACGTGATTTGATCAGATATTTCCCAGTCGAGCCCGGCTTCAGACTTAATTTTAGATAGCCTTTCACGAATGACCCTATTTACAAATTGTTCAATTTTCTTTGTTGAGAAATGTCCAAGATTCTCGCTGATCCCGAGAATGGTTGCCATTATCCGCGGCGAGATCAGCGCGCCAATGATAACGCCGAACAATCCGGTGAATATCAGAGAAAACTTCCCTCGCTTCAGAAGGTAGCGAAACCGCTTCCATTCTTTGTCTCCAAGGATACTAGTAGGCGTTTCTCCATTTTTTACGATGATATTCGCTGCTGGATCATTCCCGCTCATGATATCATCAGCTTCAAAGCCAATAGCAGTCATAGCTGCTAGAAGCGCACCGGCAGAAGTCCCAGCGACCCCCACAATATCAAGGCCATTTTGCTCAATTGCTTTCAGCGCGCCTACGTGCGCAACGCCTTTTGCTCCTCCACCTTCAAAGATAGCAAATATCGGGCGGGACGGTCCTGCCTTAGTTAGCTTTGGCGACACAAAACACCTCAGAAACAGAATAACAACTTTTAGCTATTGCACATTTTCTTGAATAGTCCCGTATATTTTCCTTCGATGGCGGCCTTTATAGCGTTTTAAATTACAGTCATGTCTCGCGATCTAAGGGTCAGAATAGCATGGAGAGGCAGAGAAAGAGTATGGCATCCGGAACAACTCCATGGTCGGTGTATCGGTCCACATTTGCGCTGACGGGGAATAAGTATAAACTCTAGCGCGTTCATTCTTGTATCATTGGGGGGGCAAAAGTTCCAACGACCTGCCCCAAAGCCTTAGAAGGGTTGGCGATTGTACAGTTAAAGCGACCCAGATTAATGGAGAGATATTAGAGGGGAGAGCATGGCATGGGAAAGGTCTGATGAGACGACAATGGCTAAACTGGGTTTGGTTGAGATGGGCACCCCCATTTAAATAGGATGCTTCACCCATCTATGTTTCTCAAAAACGGCTTTATGGAAATTTTTCCAAAATCTCAGCTTTGCTAAAGGTGATGTTATACTGTTGTTGTGCAACTTCATTCTTATGGCATTGAGCGAAACTATAGCTAGAGTGGAAACATGAAAACAATACAAACTGACACCCTAATCAAACCAGATATGGAGGCGGTTTTAGAGCGCACTCATATTAGCGACGATTTGCATGGTTTTTTGCTACCCGTTTTAGAAGCGGTTTCCAACGCAATGCATGGCATTGAAACTCGGTTTAAGGCCGATGCGGAAGCAAAGGGAGAGGTTGAGATATCGATTGCCAACCTGAACGACCCTAAAAAGCTTCTTATTGGAATTACTGACAACGGGATTGGCTTAAATGATGAGAATTACAAATCATTCAGAACGCCATTCTCCGGGATGAAGTTAAAAGAGAAAGGCCGTGGCTTTGGTCGGTTTATAGCTTTTAAGGTATATTCCAGAATACTTTACTCGTCGCGCTATGAGGAAAAAGGCAGTGAGCAGAGTAGGACATTTCAATTTGATATCACGAAAAAGAATGAACTCATTTATCACGATGGAGATCCTGATTTCAAACATCATGGTCTGCGGGTCGAGTACGACGTTCCGCTGGAAAATTGGAATGATGAGATAGCTGGTCTGACGAAGGAAGATGTATCAGATGCAATTGGTAGCCATTTTTTGCCGTTCTTTTTGTATAAATGGCTCCCCAAAATAACGATTAATTATGACGACCATGAACCGGAGGATATCACCAGCCGCTTTAAAGATATTTTTGTTGAGGCGGAGTCCGGTAAGATCACTTGTGAAATCGAAGGAAAAGATGAGCAGATTGAATACTCTCTAACGAAGATACCGAAAACAAGATCGTTCAAAAATCACTGCTTACTGTTCGCGGCAGCAGATCGGATTGTAGGAAAGCCGCGTGACCTCAGCAATATTTTAGGGCAGCCACATTTCACGGATGAGAATGATCAGAACTATATCGTAATAGCGGTCGTTCGAAGCGCTGCGTTTGAGAGCCGGTTGAATGACGCTAGGACCGGCATCGCGTTAAGTCCTAAAGTCATTGAGGAAATAGTTGGTTTAGTCAGCGGCGTAATTCAAAAGGGTGAAAAAACCCAAATTGACAAAATTAAAAAGACGCAAGCAAAGAGGTTGGATGAGGCTCTTAGGGAAAACCCAATTTTGCGTATAGGCCTGAAAGGCCAATCAATATCAGACTATGTTTTAAGCAAGCCGAACAACTGGACTAACCAGCAATTCGTTTCTGACCTTGCCATTCATAGGTATCGAGCCTCACGCGACCTAAGCAGAGAGATCGCGTCTGCCGCACAAAGTTCTGATGAATACACTGAAAACATTCGCGATATCGTCAAAAAGATCGATAATAATAATAAGGAGGCGCTTGCTGAGTACGTTGTCCATCGCAAGAAAGTTATAGAGCTTGTGGAAACCGCTAGAAAATATGGTGACAGCGGCAAGCACGCGCCAGAAGACGTAATCCATGATCTAATTTTCAAGCGCTTCTCTGACAGCATAAAGACGGAGTATTTCGAACATAATCTTTGGCTGATTGATGATGCTCTGGCTTTTTTGCCTTATGTATCAAGCGACAGAACAATGCATGGTGGCAGGCGGAAACAGGGCGACAAAGTTTCAGACTTGGCATTCTTCGATGAGAGTCTCGTGCTTGGTGATAATGATGGAACGACCATTACGATTGTAGAATTTAAGAAGCCTAGTCGGAATGACTATCGTTTCGGCAACGATAAGAATGACCCCGTGCTACAGGTGATTAATACACTTGAGCAGGCTACTCGAGCAGGCGGCATATCGAAAACCGATGGTACTCATTTCGCGTTCGAAGGTGTTGTACGAAGGTTTGCTTATATCATCGCAGACATCACTTCGACTTTAGATACTGTGTTAAGGAAGCATGATTTCAAAAATGATTGGAATCCAAAAATATTCTTCCGCTATCGCGATAATGAGGAGATATTCATCCAAGCTATGGGGTATGACACACTTGTGGAGAACGCTAAGAAGCGCAATCAAGCTTTCTTTAGCGTCCTATTTGAAGAGTAATGGCGTATCTTCTTGCGTTACGGCAATGCTCCCGCGAACCAGCTCTGATATTCCTTGCTGGTTTTGGATAACTCATCAGGTATGTCGATTTCAGTGACCGAGAAATCTGTCGGGAACGAAAACTTCAATTCGTGAGCTATCAAGCAGTTCACAACGTAGTCATAGCTCACCGAATGGTCCTCATGATATTCAATCGAGTTAATTCCAAAGTGCTTATTGATCAATGGATCGATATTTTTGTAGAGAAATTCAAGCGATAGAGCTTTCAAATCGACTCCGTCAGGTAGACAAAAATGCTGGATTGAATTTCGTGCGGTTCTAAGTCTCTCGAAGCTGCTCGGGTCATTGATTCTTTCGCCAGTTGTAACCCAGAGTAAGCGGGGTAGATGTTCAAAGTTATACGTGCGTCCGTTCGTAATAATTTCGTCGAGGCTGATATCCTGTTTTTGTGGTTGGTCGAGATGATACAAATCTCGAAAAATCAGGAGGGGATGCTCCTTAGCAATTATCGCCTTTAAGAATAATTCGCCTGCTAACGCCGCATGAAGGATCGCCATTTGTGCCCAATGCTCATTACCAGGATCAAAATATACAGCGTGGGTATTGGCTTGAGTTAGCGCGCCTTCTGCATTTTCTAAAATTCTAGCCGGAATCTGGCTTAATATCTTATGCATTGTTGGCTCCTGTGAAAGGTCACACGGTTTTTTGGAGAGCTATCGGATCGTCTATCGATTTGCTTGAAGCATAACTATGGCCAACTTTTATGCCCAAACCCAAGATGTGCAATAGTTATTGGAAAATCGCAGTGAATATTTTTCAGTTTTTGTATCTATTGATGGTTCTGTCTGTCTGTCTAGAATGTTTGAGTATATAATATAAAATTGAAACAATCAAAGATCAGTTAAATGATAAGGTTTGTTTCAACTATCCTAGACAGACAGACGTACGGTCACGCTGCCTCCTCCGACAAATGGAAGTGGCTTGCAGGCTTTTCATAAGCAGTGCGCCGCTCCTCCAGACTTGCCTCAGCCCAATATCTCGGACGTTCTAATGCCCAGAGACTCGCCCTTCCGGCTGGGACACGAATTTGGCCCAGAGGTATGCACCCAAGTTCTTTGAGAGCCATGCTCAGTCGCTGCGATGTTTCGCGTTTCAGGTTACTGTCTTTCATCGCTCGCCTGATATCATCAATTGTACAGACTTCCCGTAGAGGCCAATTCATGTCTGCAATCAGCTCTCGCAAATTCTGCACAAGGGGGGCCTCGCTCTGTCTCATTAGCCGCTCTTTAGCTGGCGTCATGGGTGGCACTGCCTTGGACTCAAAGTCGGTGAGATCTATGGAATCAAAATAGGCCTTCACCACGCCAAGATTATTCTTCCACCAACCGTAGAATTCAGTCCAATATTCAGCTGGGCGGCGCTCGGCAGGGGTATCGAGTACGTAGAAGCGCCGATCCGCTTGTTCGATGAAAATTGGCGCATCCAGGTTCGAAAGGAATACAAAATTTGCGTAGTTTGGTATCTCACGTGAAGCGAGATACTTCACGTTAACAACAGCAGTCTCGCCTGTGATCATATCCTTCAGCCGGTTATAGGCACCGATCCCCCGACCCAAGTTCAGCTCTTCAAGCACGACTAGAAGAGTATTTTTAAGATAAGACTGGAAATCGCCATCCATCTCCTCGGAGTTCGTCTTTCTGGTATTCTCGTCACCAAGAAGTTTGCGCCAAATTTCAATTAGCGTGGTTTTGCCAACGCCGTGCTCCTTTGATTGAAGCAGCAGCGCATAACTTAACTTCTCCCCTGGGTTCGCAACTGACCATGCAATCATTTTAGTCAGGTGATCCCGCTCGCTGGCCACTGGAATCAGATATTCAAGAAACTCTGTGAGTGGTGACCAGTCACCTTCGGCAGCTTCGATCATTGGTGCGCGATAGACATTGAAGAAGTTCTCGCCCTTCTGAGCAAAGACTCCGCTTGGCTGGCTCGGCTCGAACGTAAAGTCTAGAACCTTTTCAATCAGACCGTTATCCGTGAGGAATTTTGCCAAATTCACTTTGGAATATGGCCTCTTCTCCGCAAACTGCATTGAGAACGCAACCGTCTTCAATTCCTGTCTCGTGGCGGGTGACCAAAAACAATTTGGGTTGGCAACAAATATCCAACTCCTAGCGATCTTGAGCCACTCTGTGGGTGTTTTACTACCCGTTTCCCAAGCGCTCTGAAGAGTTCTGTCGGTTTCGTTGCCGGTGAGTCCTGTTGATAATGCTTCCGGCCGAAGAGCGTCAGCAACCAAAGCCCATTCGAGGCCCAGAGCTGCAACATGGTTCGCAAGCGCTACTGCAACGCGGAAGAGGGTGTCGTTCCGTTCGCCCGCAGAGGCGCCACGCAGCTCGGTGATCTGTTCGTTAATCTCGCGATTGAACCAAACATTGAATACTCCAACCTCAAGAAACTCTGTTGTCGGTTTTTTACAAGCCAACTCAGTCTTGCTTCGCGGTTCTGTAAAGGCATTCAGTAACTTTGTCGGTAGCTCCGCAATATCGTAATCTTGCGGTGAAACCTCCCACTGATAGATTGTACCGTCCGGATGTTTTGAGCCAGGGCCGACGACGTATCCGCCTTCGCCACGAATATCCAATTCGACTTCCATCAACCGCACTTTATTTTTAATTTCGACGGCTGGGTGCTTGAAAAAGTAGTGACGCCCCCTCGAGGTTAGAACGGTAGGAGTCTTTGGCAACTCAAACTTGTCGATGAGTGCTTGAGCCTCGGGGCTGTCTACATCGACAACGACCAGATTACTTATTCTGCCGGTCACAATCGCGACATTTGAAATCGTTCCTTGCCAGTCCTCAATTTCCTCGGCCGAAGGGCGAGTTTGCTGATATCCCTTCCAAGCCATGCTCGGAGTTTTTTTCCCTCTTGGCAGAATGAAAGATGAAAAGCCCATATCAGACAATTCACGAAAATCGGGGCGGGGTTCAGTAATTAGGTTAGGTGTATTAGGCATCGGGTACATCCTTTTCTGTTAGAGTTGAGCCTAAAGGGCCTAACTAATTATCGAGAAGGATTGAGATGCTGATCAGAATGAATAGGCCATCCGGATGTACGTGGATCGCCTATTCATTACGCTATCTATACGCTACGATGAAGGTAAAGTCAAGTGATTGATAATCAAAGGAATTGTCGAAAAATTCTGATTCAGGATCAATGACTTAGGTAAAGTTTCTGAGCGCGGGTTTCTGTCAATTCGTCTATGCGATCATTCACTTGTTGCGGCACCAAATGGGTATAGCGGAACAGCATACGGACATCTTTGTGGCCTGAGATCAGCGCCACTTCAGGAACGCTGAGTCCAAGTTCAAAAAATCTTGAAATAGCTTCGTGCCGGAGATCGTGGAAACGTAAGTTAGTAACTTGGCCGCGACTGCAGGCTCGGCTCCAACCTTGGCGAAGTGCGTTGGGGGTAATTAGAAAAACTGCTCCGTCTGACTTATCCAACTCATTTATGATGTTAACCGCGATATTGCTTAGCGGAATGGTTCTGTCGGAGCCGTTTTTGGTATCTCGAATCTTTGCTGTTCGGTTTCTAAAATCTATGTCGTTCCATCGGAGCTTAAGTAGCTCGCCCCTGCGCAAACCCGTCGCTATTGCTAACATAGCAATCGGCTTGATCACGGGGTTGCGGCCCTTTTCCAAAGCACGCCAAATACTCTGTAGTTCGTCCTCGCTGACACGACGCTCTCTGGCATCGTTTGCAGTAGGCAGCGAAACACAAGCGACAGGATTCTCTCGAATAGGAACGCCCCATTCTAGTCGCGCTGTCTCTATCGCGCTTCGCAAGATGCCTAACTCTCTACGCACCGTTGACGGCTTTACTTGGAGTAACCTGTCATCTCGATAGGAAGCGACAGCGGCTGGAGTAAGATTGGTTGCTTTGAATAGGGAGAATGGCGCAAGTTGCATTTTGGCCAGCCGTAGCTGCTCACTTTCTACTCCCTTCTTCTTTGAACTGACCTGCGAGCTGTATCTCGCAAGCAGCTCTTTGACGGTGAGATTCGAAGTGTTGGTATCTTGATCGCGGCCATGTCCGTTGTCGATTGTTGCTTCTTCTATTCGTGCCCATTGGACTGCGCTTGAATGAGAGACGAAGGATTTGAATCTTGGCTTGAATCCCTTCCGTCTAATTTGAACAAACCAACTATCTCCACGCTTGGTAATTGAGGCCATTTTCATTTCCTTGTGTCAGCAGTGTGTCACAAGCGTTCAAAATGGTTTTGGAGAGGCTACCTGCTGGTTCAAACCATGCTCGGTTTTCCCAGGCTTTTCAGACGGTTAAAACGTCACGAAAAGCTGGTGCACCCGACTGGATTCGAACCAGTGACCTCTGCCTTCGGAGGGCAGCGCTCTATCCAGCTGAGCTACGGGTGCCGGGGCGGTGTTCCGCCGGTTGCGCGTCTAGCAGCGGATTTGCCGCTTTGCCAATAGATTATTCTGCGTCCGGCAATCGCGACCGGCGGGCGGCTTAATCTTCGCTTTCTTCCTTCGGAATTTTCTCGATTTTCTGGAATTTTCCGAGACCGCAGGCGCCGCGGGTGTCGAGCCGGCCGCCGGTCTGGGCCAGCACATGGATGATGTCGACGCTGCACAGCTGGTTGGTCGAGGTCTTGTAGGAAAAGGATTCCTCGAAGCCGAGGCCGCTGCATCTGTGGGGCAGCGCGTTGCGGTAGATATCGCCGTTGCGCATCTTGAAATCGATAGTCTGGTCATCGATTACATCGGTCGAGCGGATATTCGAGCGGGTGATGCAGCTTTCCGGCTCGCCAATTTCGCTGATCTCATATTTGTCATCCCCGGACGCTTTTTCAGCGGCAAAGGCGACGCTGCCGGCGGCAAGGGCGGAAGCGATGATGATCGTGGTCTGAAGGCGCATGTTCTTCTCCTGTGGATGGTTTCCATCTTGTCCGACAATTTACATATCGTCACATTTCGCGAAGCTGAATGTCATCCGCAATGTTACGGATTGCCGGTCCAGCCCTCCGGTGCCGGTGTCTTCTTCCTGAAGCGGCACAGATCGGCGACCGGACAGCGCCAGCATTCCGGCTTGCGTGCCTTGCAGATATAGCGGCCGTGCAGGATCAGCCAGTGATGGGCATGCACCCGGAACGGGGCAGGGGTTTGCGTCTCCAGCTTCTTCTCTACTGCCAGTACCGTCTTGCCCGGCGCGAGGCCGGTGCGGTTGCCGACCCGGAAGATATGCGTGTCGACCGCGAATGTCTCGGCGCCAAAGGCGCAGTTCATCACGACATTGGCGGTCTTGCGCCCGACTCCGGGCAGCTTGACCAGCTCGTCGCGATCCGCTGGCACCTCGCCACCATAATCGTCGATCAGCATTTGCGACAGCGCGATCACATTCTTCGCCTTGGTATTGTAGAGCCCGATCGTCTTGATATGCTCTTTCAGTCCGTCGAGCCCGAGATCGACCATTTGCTGCGGCGTCTTGACCTCGGCGAACAGCAGCCGCGTCGCCTTGTTGACGCCGATATCGGTCGACTGCGCCGACAAGGCCACCGCCACCACGAGCTGATAGACATTGCCATAATTCAGTTCGGTCTCTGGCGAGGGATTGTCGGCGGCGAGGCGGGAGTAGAATTCGAAGATATCGGCTTTTTTCATGCGCGCCGTCATGGCGGTTCAGGGATGAAAATACAATCGCGGGTGCAAGGCAAAGCATCGGTCAAGCCTGTGGGCTGCCTTTGCCGTCACCGGGTTGATGCCCTCATTGCTCCGTGCGGCGCTCGTCAAACCATTGCCGCATGATCGCCGCCTGGCAGCCGGTAAATCCGAAGGTACCGACCACCGAGCAGCTGCCCGGGCGGCTGGGCCGGGCGGCATCGTCATGCGAGGCGACGACCGACGACCAGCTTTGTTCGCCAGACTGTTCCTCTTCGCTTTCGCGCAATTCCGGCGGGATGCGATAGCGTTCCGATTCGGGTCGCTGGGCGCAGACGACAATTTCGTCGCCTTCCGCCACCGGACATTCGTCTTCGCCAAAGGTCACGAGAATATTGATCCGTTCCGGCGTGTCGAGGACGGGTGCCGGTTCGGCGGCGGCGCTGGCGGACCAGAGACAGCTGGTCACGGCGATCAGGCCGGCGGTTGCCATATTTTTGCAGGACATGATCTGGGCCTTTTCGCTGTTCCGCCCCGTCGACGGCAACCCCCCGGTCGTGTCCTGCCTTAAAAATATATGTATTGCGCTTTACTGAACAGAAAGGCCGGCGGGCAGGGAAGGACGGGACGGGTAACGCCAGATCATCATCCCAAGCACTGCCAGGCCAGTCCGGATCAGGGGCGTGAAATCATCCCGCCGTCGAGCACCAGCGTCTGGCCGATCATCCAGGACGATGCGCGCGAGCACAGGTAGAGCGCGGTGCCGGCGATATCTTCCGGTGCGCCCATCCGGCCGCGCGGAATCTGCGAGATCGCCATTTTGGTCATGTCGTCATTCTCGACGATCTGCTTGGTCATGTTGCTCGGGAAGAAGCCGGGCGCGATCGCGTTGACGTTGATATTATAGGCGGCGAGATCCGTGGCCAGATGTTCGGTCAGATTGATCACGCCGGATTTGCTGGCGGTATAGGCATAGGTCGGCATGCCCGAATTGCGGATGCCGTTGATCGAGGCGATATTGATCACCCGCGCCGGTTCGTCCGCGGTACCGGAAGCCTTCAGCAGCGGCAGGAATTTCTGCGTGGCGAAGAAGATCGACTTGATGTTGATGTCCATCACCTTGTCCCAGCCCTTTTCCGGGAAATCCTCGATCGGCGCGCTCCAGTTCGCGCCGGCATTGTTGATCAAGATATCGATCTTGTCTTCGCGCTCGCTGATCGCGGCGACCAGCGTCTCGATACCCTCGACATTGGACAGGTCGGCCGGGATGGCGATACATTCGCCCCGTTCGGAAAGCTCGGCGGCCATCGCCATCAGCCGTTCTTCCTTGCGGGCCGTGATATAGACTTTTGCGCCATTTTCGATCAGGCCGCGCGCCATCATCGCGCCGATACCGCTGGATCCGCCGGTCACGACGGCCACTTTGCCACTGACATCAAATAAGCTCTTCATCGACACGCTCGTTCTCCCGTTAATTCACAAGCCGCCACCCCTTTCACATCGCCCGGGAAAAGTCCACGCGTGACTGGTCCGAAGGGTGGTGAACGATATTGGCGCAGCGAGCGGTGCGCTCAGTCGCCCTGAACCCGGTCCATCATATCCATGAAGTCCCGCGCCGAATTGCGGTCGGCCTCGTCCTCGAACGCTTTGTCGAGATCCAGATGGGTGCCGAGCATATAAAGCACCGCCCATAAGGCAAAGCGCCGCCCGCGATCCTTTTCCAGACCAAAGTCGACGCGCATATGCTCGATACCGGCGTCCATCGCCTCCGGCTGGATCGCCGACAGGTCGGCGGTGCCGAAATAGCGTTGCAGCTGATCATCAAAATCCATGGAGCGGGCTTATGGGGTCCGGAGTAAGTTGGCAAGCCGGGCGTGAGGTCCCCATTTCCTTCTGCAACGGAGAGCAGAAAGCGGTTGTCGGCGCCGCTCAACCCCACTCCACCGGGAACGGATCGCAAGGCCGCGCGTAACTGGTGCATGGGGAATCGAAAAAAGACGCTGATGGAGAAATTTTCCTACACGACGATCGGGGTGTCGCTGGCGCTGGTGTCGGGACTGGCCCTTGGCCACGTCACCGAGCAATCCATGCATGGTCGGCTTGCCGCCCCGCTGCCTGCGGACCCGGTCGAACGCTATGCTCTCGGGCAAAACGCGTACAAGATGCCCCATGTCCCTGTCCAAACGTCCGCGGTACAGCCCGTAGAATATGCTGACGCCAGCTATGAAATCGGCCGCTATGAAAAAGGCGCACGCGTGCTGACGCCAGCGGAACCCGCCCGTAAAATCGACCGCCTCCGGCTGGAGCGGCTGCAGGCGTGGAACGATGAGACTTTCGGTTCGGATGGTGGCTATGAAGAAGAAAATGCGGGCTATGCGGAAGCGCAATTCGATGAGCACGCCCCGATTGATGTCGGCGCGGTAATGGACGCGCCCGAAATGGCGGTCGTACGCGCAAGCGGGGCCTAGCGCTGGCGGCGTCATTCAGGCAGGCTTCTGTCAGGGCCGGTCGAAACCAAAAAGCTTGAAGTATGCAGCAGTTCCGGGTTGCAGACGTTCCGCCTCATTCAGGTCCGCTTCGCCGCCGGCCACATCGCCCTTTTTTAGCTTGGCAAGACCCCGACCATATCGGGAAACGGCGAAATCGGCAGATTTTTCCAGTGCCTGATCATAAGAGTCAATCGCATCCTCATATTTGCCCTGCCGGAGAAAGACCATGGCCCTGCTGTCGAGATAGGCGGGTTCGCCGGGTTCGAGCTTGAGCGCTGCATTGCAGTCGAGAAGGGCAGTTTCCAGATCGAAATTCACCGTCGCGAGACTCCAGCAAAGCGCATTATACTGTCTGCCATTCCCCTCCGCACCGCTGCGGATTTGGGCATATATTTCGCGCGCACTTTCGGTTTCCCCCATTTGCACATGAATTTCCGCCCGTATGAGCTGGAAATCCATGTCGCCTGATATTTTTGGATCGCTACTGTCCAGAAAAGACAGGGCTTCTTCATAACGTTCCTTCTGTGAGAGGCTTTTTGCCTTATAATATGCGCCACTCACGGATGTCGGATCAAAATCCAGCAGCGTCTGGGCATCCGCCATCGACCTGTCATAATCTCCCCGGGAAAAATACAAGTCGGCCCGCCTTTCGAGCGCCCAGCTATTTTTTGCTTTCAGGTCAATGGCTCTGGTCAAGGCCGCAATCGCGGAAGGGATATCGTTGGCAGCCTGTGCCAGAACCGCACGGCCGTGGAAGATGACCTCAACCCGGGGATCAATGCTTTCCGCTCTGTCAAGATCGGCCTTTGCAGCTGCAGCGTTTTTCATATGCGCATAAGTGATGCCGCGATTGGCCCAGGCATAAGCATGTTCCGGGTCCAGGGTCACCGCCTTGGTGAAATCCGCGATGGCCTTGTCAAATTTCCTCAGGTCCAGATAGTCGTTGCCGCGAACGGAATAATCTGTCGCGGTTGTCGGCTTTCGTTCGTCCAGCGCTGCAATTTCCGCCGGGGTCAGTCGGTAGTTATACGGGGGCTTCACATAGATTAAGGATTTGCTCAATGCGGTTATGGTCTCCGCCGCGGCCATGGCATCGGTCCAAGACATCTCGCCAGCCAGGCTGCGCTGGCTCGATTCCATGACCAGTTCATCCCCGGAAATCCTTGTGGCTCGTTTGAAGGCATAGCTTCCGGTGATGGTGTCGACATCTTCGCCCGTCACAGAAAAACCTGCACCGTCGTGAGGCAGGACTATTGTTAGCTTATGGGCGACAAAATGGGGATATGCTACTGCAACGGGCGCGTCCATATTGGGGCCGTCTTCGCGCTCATAATCGACGACCCAGCCCATCCGGGCAGAGTCGAGCCGAAATCCTTTCCACCCCCAGTCCAGCGTTGTGGTTCCCGATGCCGTCAAGCGATATTCACCGCTTGCCGGGTCAAAATCATTGCCAACATCCGAAAGCTCTATGAAATTGAACTTGCTTTTCCAGTAACTGCGCAGTGCTTTGTCCAGGTCTTCGGTTGAAAGCTGCTCCAGGACAGTCTTGCTGGCGATGGCGTCGTCCCCGCGCAGCGCGGTCTTGATTTCAACGGTGGCGGGCATCGACGTGCCCGCGCTTGCATCAATCCAGATATCGGTAAATTCATTCGGTTGATCCAAAGGCTGCCGGTTCAATGGTTCCAGCTCCGCACCCTCAGGCAGAACGGGCAATGCCCAGTGAAACGGGGGTGTCTGGATGTTGTCGATGTTGGCATCCCCTTGCCGGGTTCCATCGAGCCAGTATGTCTTCCCGGCAATATTCGCCTTGACCAGAATATGATCGAGATGCCCGACCAACGGCAGTCTTTTGTCCAGTCCGTCGCCCTGTGAGGTACTCACCGCGGCCGGCACGGCCTCGATTCCAAGTTCTGCAAGAATGGCGATCAGCAGAGCTGTCTTGCCCTTGCAATCACCAAATTTTCTCTTCCAGGTCGAGAGCGCATCCGCCGGAACAAGATTGCCGGTGTTCATGCCGCGATAGACATAACGCACGCGTTCCTGCACCAGTGTCAGGGCTAGATCGGTCTGGATTTTGGGGTCGTTGCTCGCTTCGCGAATTTTGTCGACCTCGTCCATTAGGGACGAACCAGGCGGGATTTTTGCCGCCTCGATATAAAGCGGAGCCATCAGCGCCGAAATTTCGTTCCACCCGCCGAAGTCGCTAAATTCAATCGTGCGTACAGGGGCATAGCGAGCGGGGGCTTTGTCCGGATGTACCAGATTGGAAGTCCCCGACAGCTTTTGCGTCAAACGGGTCAGGTTCTTTTGCTTCGTGATCTTTGGCTCGGGCAGGGCATCGCTCTTCTGCCAGCGCATCCGGGAACCATCGTCCCAGAAGGCGTGCAGCGAAAATTCTGTGTCAGGAGCATTGTTGTAGAATTCCACCATGGTTTCCGAATGGCCCTTGAGAACAGGATCATGCGCACGGATGGTAAAGGCCATGTCCACAATATCGCCGACCCTCATGTCTTCAGGTTGAATGGCAGCGGTCAGGATGCCATCCAGGGCAGCGGATTCCAGATTGGCTTCGCGGCGCAAAATCGTGAACGTTTGCCCGCTCCCCAGAACATCGATGATCTCCTTTTGCCGGAGAATATGCAGTTTGTGGATGATCAGCGTTGAAACGTCCGGAGACCAGGGAATGGAAATCGTGCCCATCCCCTGCAACCCCTGCGGGGTTTGGATGAGGATCTGGCTGCCAATGAACATTTCGTCACTGTCTTCGGCAAAACGCAATTGCTGTTGCATCCCCATCATGACGGCGCCAGCTTCCTTGTTGGATATGTCCCGGTCCAGATCTACGGAATGTTCGCTGACCCAGTTTCCCGGCGGTGCAAAAATAATCTCTTCTCCGGCAAGCGCAGGTGCTGCCCACAAAAAAGCGCAGCCAATCAAGAATAGTTTTTGCATTTGAGCCCCATATTCCAATATTTCATTGATATCACTGAAGATTATGCAGGCAAGCCTTATATCGAGAATATAGTATTCAGGAAAATTACCGCAGTCTTTCCCGCCGGCATTTGCACGATCCAGAGGTTTTTACACTCAGCAGCCGAAGAAGATGGTGACGCTGGCTTGTGGTTGTAGATCTAAAACCCCAAAACCCCATCCATCCCAAACCGCCCGGCACTCTGCCCGACCAGCCAGCCAGCCGCCTTCACTGCGCCGCGCGCGAAGATCATCCGGTTCTCCGCCCGGTGGGTCAGTTCGATCCGTTCCTCGTCGCTCGCCAATATGACCGTGTGATCGCCGGCGACCGATCCGCCGCGCAATGCTGCAAAGCCTATCGCGCCCTTTGCGCGCGCGCCGGTGATGCCGTCGCGGCCGCTCTCGCTATGCGCCGCCAGATCAATCCCGCGACCGCGCGCGGCGGCTTCGCCCAACAATTTCGCGGTTCCCGAAGGCGCGTCGACCTTGTGGCGGTGGTGCATCTCGACGATCTCGATATCCCAGTCATCGCCCAGCTTGCTCGCCGCCTGCTCGACCAGCGCCGCCAGCATATTGACGCCAAGCGAGGTGTTGCCGGTTTGCAGCACGGGGATTTTGATCGCGGCCTGATCAATGGCGGCATGATGCGCATCTTTCAGTCCGGTGGTGCCGATGACGATCGGCGTGCCTGTCGCGACACAGGCATCGAGCGTCGTCTGCAGCGCCGCGGGGGAGGAGAAGTCGACCAGCACATCGCTCGCCGCGACCAGCGCCGCGATATCATCGCCCTGGTCCGCGCCGCCGGCATGGCTGTGGCCCGCTTCCGCGATGGCCGCGACCAGCGCTTGTCCCATGCGGCCCTTGCTGCCGATAATTCCGATGGCTGTCATTCTGTATCTTCCCGTTCGTCCTGAGCGCGATCTCGTCATCCTGAACTTGTTTCAGGATCCACTTATCCTCTAAGCAGTTTCTATGAGACGAAATGGATGCTGAAACAAGTTCAGCACGACCAAGAAGGACAATATGCTACAAACTTTCAACAATATCGTCATCCTCACCGGCGCCGGCGTCAGCGCCGAGAGCGGCGTCGCCACCTTTCGCGGGCCGGATGGTCTGTGGGAGGGGCAGCGGGTCGAGGATGTCGCGACGCCCGAGGCCTTTGTCCGCGATCCCGAACGGGTGCAGAAATTCTACGACGAGCGCCGCGCCAAGCTCAAGACCGTGCAGCCCAATGCCGCGCATCAGGCGCTGGCGAAGCTCGACCAGACATGGGCAGGCGAACTGCTGCTGGTCACGCAAAATGTCGATGACCTGCACGACCGCGCCGGTTCCAAACGTCTGCTCCATATGCACGGCGAGCTGAACAGCGCCTGGTGTCTGGCCTGCGATGCCCATTCCCCGTTCGACGGCGTGATGGCGAGCGGTCCGCCCTGTCCGCATTGCCATCAAGCCGGCTGCCTGCGCCCGGACATCGTCTGGTTCGGCGAAATGCCTTACGAGATGGAGAGGATCGAGCGAGCGCTGGCCCAGTGCGATCTGTTCGTCTCGATCGGCACATCGGGCGCGGTCTATCCGGCCGCCGGCTTTGTCCAGACCGCCCGCTATCACGGCGCGCAAACGCTGGAGATGAATCTCGATCCGTCGGAGGGCAGCTTTCATTTCCACGAAAGCCGGATGGGCAAGGCAGGAGAACTGGTGCCGGAATGGGTCGAGCAGGTCTTGTCGCACGGGCTGTGTTAAGGGCGATAAAGAGTGCGCGGCCATGAATGGCCACTGCCATTGCGGCGCAGTCCAGATCACGGTCGTGGCCCCGCCTGAACAGGTGACCCGCTGCAATTGTTCCCTGTGCCGCAAGACCGGCTGGATCGGCGGCTATTGGCACCCCGATGATGTGCAGGTCGAGGCGACTTCCGCTGCGTTAACCTCCTATGTCCAGGGCGACAGGATGATCAGCACATGGCATTGCGCGACCTGCGGCTCGCACACCCACTGGACGCCGATCACCGCGCCGCCGGAGCGGATGGGAGTAAATATGCGGATGTTCGATCCTCAGGACTGGCAGCATCTGCCGGTACGGGACGTGGACGGAGCTAGCTTTTAGCATGCGCCAGAATTCCTCCAATAAACCGCGGCACACAGGGAGCCCGATTTTGCGAAACCTGTCAACCTATGTGCTGTCGACAATCTGCGCCTTTGCCATGGCACAGGTCGCGCTCGCTCAAGCTGCCAGCGAAAGCGAGGATCAGGCGGCGGCGAGCAGACTGGCGGGAAATTATCGACTTGGCGGGGTGATGGAAACCGCTGCGCAGCTCCAGCTTAAGGCCGATGGCAGCTATAGGTGGATGCTGATCGTTGGCAGTCTCGATCTTTACAGCGAAGGCAAATGGACGCAGGCGGGCGGGCAAGTGATCCTCGGCCCGCACCGGTTCGGCAAGGACACGCCGGTCTTTGCGCTGGGCGCCGCTTTTGCCTGGGGCCGCGAAGAAGCGGACGCCGCTTATGCCAGCGAATCCACCCGGCTGCAAAACCGGGCGAAGTGGCAATGCGCTTTTCTGGATACCGGCGGCTATTATGCGTCTTCCGGCGATCATGTCCTGCCGGAAGGCCTGACCCCGTTGCAACGCTTTGCAGCCGCGGTCGAAAGCGAACGCAAATTGCGGGACGCTTATGCAGAGGCGATCGCTGCCTATTTCGCCCGCGATCTGTCCGACCCGGACGACAATCTCGAAATTTCTGCGCGTAGCGCGAGGCGGGACTGGGGCCGCGCGGTCGCGGTTCTGGCCAAAAGCGCGCGTGCCGCCGGTAAGGCCGCGCGCTTCCAACCGCCATCGCTGCCCGCCGACTGTTTCTTCCTGTCGGATTATACGTCCGAATATGCGGGCAATGAGCGCGTTGGCCAAGTCGACTGGACCCAGGGCGTCGGCATCTGGGTCAACCGGCGCGAGCGGCCCAATGCGCGGTTGAACGTCGATGCCGAATTTACCTTCGCCGATGGCAGCGTCGAGACGGCGAACAGTCATGAACTGGGCTTCGCCTTTGCGCCCGCAGCCGAGGAACGGCAATTGCGGTCGCTCAAGCTGACCTTGCGGCACAACGGCAGCGAATATTCGTCCCGCTTTGATGTTGCGCCGGACCGCGATGCGCGCGTTTTTGAAGTGAAACTGGACCAGCGCGTGTTGATAAAACCGCCGTTTGACGAGCTACGGCTGAATATTAGCGGTGACCGGCTGGTGCCGGCAGATGGTAGCGGCGGAGCCTATCTCAAGCGGAATTGAACGACGATGGACCCCGCCAGCCACAGATGCGGAATGGACGGGGCCCATAAAGCGTTTCGGGACTTAGCCAGCGGAGGGCCGATGCGCATTGTCGGACCAGTCCTGCCGGGCTGCCCATTGTTCGAGCGTCTCAAACTCGACCTCTGGCAGGCGCCGGTGCATATAATCGGTGTTGACCAGAAACGGCTGGGTCGGTGAATCATTATTATAGTGATAGAAGGACGCGATAAAGTCGCGCATCGGCTGTTTTTCGGCCTCCGCCATGCTGTCACCGAGAGCGTTGACCAGCAACGCCCCGAATTCCTCCGGCGTGCAGGGATCATATTTTATTTCCCGGCCGAACACGCGCGACAGCGCCTCGGTGACCTCGGTCGGTTTCAGCGCTTGCGGGCCGCCGATATTCATCCAGGCGCCTTCAAGATCGGGGCGGGACAGCGCCGCCGTCATGCATTTGCCGACATCGTCGAGGCTGATCCAGTTCGCGGTCAGATGCGGCTTGTGCGCATAGACATAGCGATCTTCGTTGACGATGAACGGGCGCGCCCAGTTGGTCAGCAAATTGTCCATGAACAGCACTGATCCAAAGACGGTCGCCGGAATGCCGGTACGGAACAGCGCGTTGATCGCAGCCGTATTGTCGCCATAGGTATGGGCTTCTCCCGGCTGATCGGGGATCCAGCCCGATGTATTCCAGACGAACCGGTCGAGACCGGCCTCCACAGCCGCCGATCCCAATTTGCCGACAAGCTCCGAACGATCGCCAGGTGATTGCAGGGGATGGGTATAGAACACCGCGTCGGACCCTTCCAGCGCCGGTACGAATGTCGATTCGTCGGAAAGATCAATGACCCGGGTTTCGTCTGCGACGTTGCTGCCGCCGAGGTCGGGGTTCTCGCTGCGCGAAAGCGCCCGGACCTTGTGGCCTGCTGCGGCCAGCTGTCTCATTTGCGCCAGTCCCTGTCGTCCGGTTGCGCCTACTACGGATACCAATGCCATTAATCTCTCTCCTATATTATCAGGAGGGAAGCTAGGCGACCGGCTTTGGCGCCTCAATGCATCAAATAGTCAGGGGTTACCCGTGCCCGCTACAGGGCGCACGCTCTAGACATGCATCGTTACGAACAGAAAGAGAATCCACAACGCCAGCGCGACGGTGGTCAGCCAGGTTGCCAGCACGCCCAGTTGGCGAAAGCGCGGGGAGCCGCCCTTGTGGTGCTGGGCCATGCCGACGATATGCGCGACACGACCGATCAGGAAGACCGCCGCGATAATCGTGATGCCGCGATGGTCGGCGTTGGCCAGTTCGAGGATGCCGAGCATGATCAGGAAGATCGGCGCATGTTCGGACAGATTGGCATGGGTGCGCCGGGCGGCGAGCAGATCAGGATTGTCGCCATCGCCAAAGCCGATCTGGTTGGCGATGCGGACTTTCACCGTTGCATAGGCGCAATAGATCAGCAGCAACGCGCAAATCGCGGCGGCGAGGCCGGTTACCGGTAATGTCATGATGTTCCTCCCTGTCTTTTTGCTTGTCCTAGCCGATTTTGGCCAAAGCGCAAATTGCGCCGGAAGGGGTGCCGGCGATCCCGCCATTGTTTTCGCATAGTGGGGATCAGACCCGAGCGTGTGAACCATCGAATCGGGGTTCTGAAATCGTCGCGACTCGGTCTCGGATTCCGCTGCCATCCTATTGGAGTTAACCAACAATATTAACGGAAATTGTATAAATCCGACATCTCGCTTACAATATCACTCGCCCAGTGACGCAAAGAAAAAAATCCGTGGTCGGGCTTTCAGCATTGATTCATAACAGAATTTTGTCCGATTCGCCCAGCGGGGATTAAATCTAGCGTTTTGAATCACTTGCCATCCCATGCATTTTGTGGATGATAGTTGCACGCCAGCTTGATGGGGTTGTTAACTAGTTTGGCAATAAGCAGCAGGTTGTTCGTCAGTAGTTTTCGTACTGACGTTAGTAGTTGGAACAGGGTCGCAAGTTTAGCGGACGCATGCTGAAAATGCATGCTGAGGAGACTTGTTATGATAAGCAACGTTTTTCGTCAGCTTCACGACTTCGAGGCTGCCGCACATTGCCACGGGATCGGTCCTGCAAATGTGCTTGCCGGGAATCTGCCCGGGCTTCAGACAAAGATATCGACAAACAAGAAAATGTGCCTGCCCGGCGCAGCTGTAACGCTGCATCAGTCACACTGACCGTGCAGGTTTGGATTTAGGAAGAGGAGCCGGTTCAATCGGCAAGCACGATAGCGCGACCCGCTTGATGTGAATGCCCGCGTGTTTCGCGCATGAAAGGATAAGAAAAGAAATTTGAAGAGTTTCTTGGAGACCGGGCGACCGTGTTTCCCAGAAAGGGGGGCCCACCAGCGACCATGATTGGTGTCAAATCACTGGTAGGCCGAACGGACAGGTTCACGGGAACACTGCCCGAACTGTGAGACAAGCTCACCCTACTAGATTTAGCAGGGTGGCCTCGGTTAGGCAACGATTGTTGCCCTGATTTGCGGTAAAATGCCTTTCTCCAGCTTCCAAATTCCCGTCGGCAGCATTCGAGGCCGGTCGATGCTGCCGTAATTTCCGGCCGCTGAGAGCGATTTTCACACCGGAAATCGCATAATCGGGGGTGTTCCCCATAAAACGGAGAATTGAAATGAAAAATCTTGTCAAATTAGCAGCGGCAGCAGCCGTTCCAGCGTTGATGATTGCTACACCTGCCGCTGCGCAGGATAGCGAATCCTACGTCATCGGCCTGTCCGGTTCAGTCGACAGCAATTGCGAGCTGATCCCTGAAGGCAGCGGAACTTTTGCTGTGGATATGCTGAACACTGGCAACCAGGGTTCACTGACCATCCTGTACAGCTGCAACTCGCCTTATACCGTTTCCCTGGAATCGGCCAACGGCGGAATGGAGCATCAGGAAAGCGGCGGAGCCGTGAACATCGACTATGATGTTGAAGCAAGCTTCCTGGGTATTGGCATTGGAGCCACAACGACAAATTCGGCGTCCATGCAGGGCAGCCCGGTTGTCATCGTTACCGACAATGATTGGGCCAACATCCTGGTCAATGGCGGCACACGGACCGGCAATCTCGATCTGAGCTTTGACAGCATCAGCGAATATGCCGTTGCCGGCACCTATGAAGATGAACTGACCATCACGCTCGCAGCTAACTACTGATCGTGTTGATCCAAATATGATCAAGTGGCCGGTGTGCCGTTGGTGTACCGGCCACTTGTTTTTTCGGTGGAGGAAATTTTGATGTCCAATTTTTTGAAGCTCGCGGCACTTTTCTTGACCGCAGCAATGTTTGTAGCTCTGACGCCCGCATTCAGTTACGACATGAAGCCGATCGTGATCCAGCTTGCTCCCACCGGGGCTGGAGCGACACAATCGGTGATCCTGACGAACACCCATGATGTTCCGATAGCGATCGAAGTTCGCGCGTTTACCCGTGATCAAAAGCCTGACGGAACAGAAAACCGTACGCCTGAAGATGATGATTTGATAATCACGCCCCCGCAGATGGTGATTGCCCCCAAGGCCAGCCAGAGCTTCAAGGTTCGCTGGATCGGAGATCCCGTCCCCGCCAAAGAACTCGCCTTTCGTCTGGTTTCAAGCCAGCTGCCGATTAAGTTCAGAGACGAGAAAAAGGGCGACGTATCTGTCAATGTCAGCATGAACTATCGCTATGAAGCCGCGCTTTACGTGGTTCCTCCTCAATCCAAACCCTCGGCCACCCTTACCGGCATTGCACCCGTCAAGGACGAGAATGGGGAGACGTGGCTGGAAGTGAAAATCCTGAGCGATGGAACGCGCCGCGCAATCCTCGACAAGCCGGTTCTGGTGGTGCGCCCGCAAAATGGTGGCACACCGGTTACGCTGGAAGGAGAACAAGTGGCGGAGTTGGCAAATCAGAATATTCTGGTCGGTAACGAGAGAGTCATTCGCCTGCCATGGCCAGAAGGAATCGCACCTGGTCCGGTCGAAGGTGAGTTCCGCACCGAATATACGGTCTTTAACTAGATCGTATCCAGCGACATGCGTGCTCTATTTCACACCAGTGCATCCTGCCTTGCGCTAGCGGCTACAGTTTGTGCCGGCGGCGAAGCGAAATCCGCGGTGCCGGTCGATGATAGTGAGGATACTGCCGCGCTGGCGGAAGAGCGGCCAGCCAGCCAGGCCGAAAGCTTGGCGGAACAGCCAGAAAGTCAGTCCGAAGACACGGCAGAGCAACCGGTACAGCAGCCCGAGGGCTCGATCGACGATATTTTTAAGCAGGTTTTTGGCAAGGAACGCCCCGCACTGGGTGCAGATGACTATGCGGTCCTGATCGAGGGTATCAATGTCGGTGAATATCTGGTGACACCAGGCAACGACACCCAGCCCGGATCTGTCGACGCAAATTTCGTCCAGACAGTCCTCGCCCCAGTCGTTGTCGACGAAAGCAGCGATTTACTGAAATCCCTTGCAGCTGGAAAGGTTAGCGTTACATTTGATCAGCTACGCGAGTTGGGTTTGCAGGTAGAATTCGATAGCACCCAACTGGTGCTTCGGATTGAAGTACCCGCCACTATTCGCACGGTCAGAAGTCTGAACTTGCGTGCATTGCGGAACCGGTCCGATATTGAACTGGTCGAACAAAGCGATTTTTCGGCTTATGCTTCCGTTCGAGCCGGAACCACCATTGTCGAAGATTCCAAATTTTCGGACACGGGGTTCTCCCGTTTTGTCGCCGATATGGATTTTGCCGTGAATGTCCACGGCGTCGCGGCCGAGCTCGAACTGCGTTATGATGATACCCTCGACAGAAAATTATCGCGCGGCGATTTCCGGCTTACTTATGATGATCGCGATACTTTGGTCCGTTACGAGGTTGGCGACCTGAGCGTTGGCCGCAGGCCGTTTCAAAATGCGCCGCGCATCGCCGGGATATCGGCCTTCCGAAATTATAGTATCGATCCCTATCTCAATATTCGTCCGTCGCCGGAGCAAGCCTTTGAACTGGACCGGCCCGCCCGGGTTGAAGTCCTGCTCAACGGGGCGCCGGTTCGGACATATGACTTGCGTAGCGGGCGATATAATTTGAAGGATTTTCCGCTGATATCTTCGGCAGGAAATGACATCGAGCTGCGGATCACCTATGCCAGCGGAGAAACGGAAGTGCGGATATTTCCTGCATTTTACGATCTCGAGCTGCTCGCGCCCGGTCTGTTCGACTTCGCGGCAAATCTGGGATTGCCCTACCGGGACGATAACGGAATCCGGCGTTATGATGACAATAATTACAATGGCACCGCCTATCTGCGCTACGGCTTGTCTTCCGCGCTCACCATTGGCGCAAACTGGGAGGGGGACCGCTATTTTGATCTGCTCGGGGCAGAGTTGGTCTGGGCCTCGCCGCTTGGCACATTTGGACTAAGCTCATCCACCAATATTCGCGATCCAAAGCCCGACAACAGCCAGCTGTCTCTGCAATATCGCTGGCGTGATGCGGATGTTGTGCGTGACCGATCCGTCGATGCCTCGGTGATCCTGACCGGGAAAAATTACCGGACGTTGAATCAGATTTTTGCCGGATCGTTCATCTCGACACAGGCCCGGTTTCGGATTGGCCAGAAAATTTCCCAGGATGGCCGGCTTAATCTTTTTGGTGGCTATGACCAGTATCGTAACGGACAGCGCGATAGCTATTATGCCGGTGCCAACTATTCGCACCAGCTTGCGTTCGGATCGGTTTCGGCAAGTGCCGAATATCGCAGGAGCGACGAAGGCAGCGGTCCCGTGTTCAGGCTGGCGCTTTCGATACCGCTGGGTCGATCCTCTTTGACATCCTCTTACACGAGCGAAGACAATGCAGCGCGGGTCGAGTATAACCGGCTCGCGTCCGTTGGTGCCAACAGTTTCGGGTTTAGCGCCGGTGCCGAGCGCCGTGATGGTTCGGACCGTCAGTTCGGCCGGGCATCTTATGTAGGCAACCGGTTTGAAGCTTCGGTGCAGCAAACCGCCCGCAATTATTTCAGCGACGGTGATCGGGACTTGCGCACCGAAGTAACATTTGGATCGGCCTTGGTCATGGCGGATGGGCAGTTTGCGATCAGTCGCCCCGTCCGCAATAGTTTCGCCATTTTCAAGGCCAACGAGAAGGCGGGAGATTATCAGATCGCTGTCGAACCAAGAACGGGATTTGGCTCGAGTAAAACGAACTATTCTGCCTATAGCGGCGCGTTGGGACCTGCGGTTGTGACCACCATAACGCCTTATTTCAACCGGTCCTTGCAAGTCGATGCACCCGATGCACCGGCAGGCACCTCTTTGGGTGGCCAGGTATTCTCGGTCAATCCGGGATATAGAAGCGGCTATAGTCTTGAAGTGGGTAACGCCAGAAATGTTTCCCTTGTCGGCAACATGGTTGATCGGGACGGGGATCCTCTAGTATTTGTGACCGGCCTGGCCCGTGATGCTGCCCTCCTGGAAGAAGATGCGGGGACCCAAATCTTCACCAATGCCAAGGGACGGTTCTTCCTGGAGGGTGTCGAAGCCGGGCGAACATATGACATCACAGTCACAGCGGATGGGCAAAATGCAACAGAAGCGGTAATCATCCCGGAAGATGTCACCGGGATATACGAATTGAAAGCCGTATTGGCATATGATCTGGATTTTGAAGCGGAAGGAGAGGATGATGACTAATCGACATTTGAAACGTTTCACCTATTTGACCGGAGCCAGTCTGCTGTTCCACGGCACGCCTGGTTTTGCGCAAAATGACACCCAACTTGCCAACGATCCATGTGCGCTGGAACTGACGGTCGATAACAGTGTCGACTGGCGCGGACTTTATGGCCGTGGATATGAAGTGTTTGAGGACGGAGAGTCGTTCGAAACCGTCACCATAACCGTCGGCCATCGCGGTGCGGCGTGCCAGTTTTTTCTGACTGCTGCGCCGATCTCCGGTGGAGGCGTCAATGCCCTAAGCGGTCCCGGTGACCCGCTCTATTATGACTTGCTCAAAACCTCGAGTGGCCCATCTTTTCTCAGCGCTGACTTTCAAGGCACGGAAACATCGCGCATTAATGGTCAATTTTCTGCCGGTGGTAGCGTTCAGGGGGCTACATTATTCGTCTCGATCCCGTCCAATCAAGCCGTGCGCGGCGGGACCTATAGCGGCCAGGTGATGGTTCGGCTGTTCAGGGCCGGCGACGGTATTCAGGATCTGGTGGCAGAAGCGCCGCTGGCAATTCTGGCTCCGGTCGCATCGGTTTTGAAAATCCGGTCGGACGATTTTCCGCAAGGCATTCGTGAAACATCCATCGACCTGGGGGACCTGTCACACGCCACCCGGACGGCAGTCAATTTCGACATCATGAGCAATGCAGATGTAGCCGTCACTTTCCAGTCTGCCAATCACGGCAAATTGGCGCATCATGCCGGCGCACCGGGTATTGATTATAATCTGGCATTCAAGGGGGAAGAGATCGACCTGTCTGCGGCGGGGTCGTCGAGCCGCCTCAACTACGGTTCCAGTCGGACGGAGCGGGCCGTACCACTGGAAATAACGGTGGCTGCCCCCGTTGGGTTGCCTGCTGCAGGCGAGTATACCGATGCGTTGACGGTGACGTTCACGGCCGAATAAGATGGTGGAGGCATGGCTCTTGTGAGGGTGCGACCGATCAAGTTGGCGGCTGTGTGCCGCAGCTTTTGCAATGCGGGTCCTTGGGCAGGTTGATGCTGCGCATCGAGGGCGCGAGGCCGTCGAAAAGCTGGAGTTTTCCGGCGGGGTCCTGACCGAAACCGGTGACCACGCGGATCGCTTCCATCGCCGCGAAACTGCCCATCAGGCCGACCATTGCGCCGAGCACGCCAACTTCGCTGCAATTGTCGCAATCATCGGGGTCGAGCGCGTCGCCGACGAAACAGCGGTAGCAAGGCTTGTCTTCCTCCCAGCCGCGGAACGTGCCGAGCTGTCCCTGAAACTGTCCGATCGCCGCAGAAACCAGCGGTACGTGGTGGGTGACCGAGAGATCGGAGACCAGCAGGCGGGTCTGATAATTGTCAGACCCATCGATAATCGCGTCGAACGGGGCAAAAAATGCTGCAGCGTCTCCGGAAAAATATTGCGCGGTAAGTCGTTGATTTATCGGGAAAATCTTGGCATCGGGGTTGATGCGTTGCGCGGCAACTTTGGCAACTTCGACTTTTTCTTTCCCGACATCATTTTCGCCAAATAAAACCTGCCGCTGCAAATTCGAAAGCGACACGATATCATCATCGAAAATCGTCAGCACCCCGATTCCAGCCGCTGCAAGATATTGAATGGCGGGACAGCCGATACCGCCCGCGCCAACGACCAGAATATGGGCGTCCAATATCTTCTTCTGCCCTGCTCCGCCAATATCCTTGAGCACGATATGGCGGGCATAACGGTCGAGCTGTTCGTCTGAAAGGTCCAATAGCCTACCAGTAGAATTTCAGGACGCTGCGTCGCCAGGCGGGTTTTTTATCGGGTGTAGGTTTCATGTTATTCGCGCCTGCGCGGGCAAAATAGCGCGCGACATATTCTTCCAAAGCCGGGCACTGGATCGAGATCGGTGTCACCCGGCGGAGACTGCCCTTGCCGTCTACCAACAACAGCACTTCGACGAAATAATTTCCTCCGCCGGATACTTTTTCCGATGGTGTACAACCGGAGGTTAGCTTTCGTGCTTTGAGAGATTCCCTGTAAGTATATTCCGGTTGATATCTGAATTCTGCAACCGGTACGGTGTTCAAATTGTCAGGAATTGGCGGTATATTTGAACTCGCGATCGAGCCGGTCTGCAGTGCTGCTGCTAGAATTAGCGTTGAAATGCTCATTTCCTAAACTCCCGTTGAACCAAAACCGCCTTCTCCTCGCGCAGTCTCGTCGAGTCGGTCAACCTCTTTAAGAATGCCGCGCTGCACCGGCGCGATCACAATCTGTGCAATACGGTCGCCGCGCTGGATGACGAAGTCTTCTCGGCCGTGATTGATCAGGATGACTTTCAATTCTCCGCGATAGTCACTGTCGATCGTACCAGGGGTATTGGGAATGCTGACACCTTTTTTCAGGGCCAGTCCGGAGCGTGGGCGTACCTGGATCTCATAGCCGTGAGGGATGGCAAAGGCGAAGCCTGACCCGACCAGTCCCCGCTGAGCCGGCGCGATCGTGAGATCTTCCGCAGCGCGAATATCCATGCCGGCCGAGCCGCTGGTTTCATAGGAGGGCAAGGGAAGATCGCCGGCGTGATCCAGTCGTTTGACGGCAATATCGACGGGTTCGAACATCAGGCAATTTCCTCGCTGATTTTGGCTACAAGACGCCGGGCTACTTCCGGTTTTGGGAGGCGTTCCCAGATTTCGTTGCCGGACTTGGTGATGATATGAACGCTATTGTCCGCCCCGCCCATTACGTCGCCGGAAACATCATTGGCAACGATCCAGTCGCAGGCTTTCTTGAGCAATTTGGCTTGGGCGTGCTCGGCAATATTCTCGGTTTCGGCGGCAAAGCCGATGAGCAGATTGGGCCGTTGTTCGTGGCGGGCTAGACCGGCCAATATGTCCGGATTCTCGGTCAGATTGAGCGGCGCGGGTGCTGCGCCTTTTTTCTTGATCTTCTGTTCGGACTGACTGTCTGCCCGCCAGTCCGCGACGGCGGCTACCATGATTGCGATATCGGCGGGCAGCGCGTCGTGCACGGCCTGTTCCATCTCGATCGCGGTTTCGACATCGACCCGCATAACACCAGCCGGTGTGGTCAGATGCACCGGCCCGGCCACCAATGTCACCTGCGCGCCAGCTTCGGCGGCCGCAGCGGCAATGGCGAAGCCCTGACGGCCAGACGAGCGGTTGGCGATGTAACGCACCGGATCGATTGGCTCGTGTGTTGGTCCTGCAGTAATAAGAACACGCTTGCCGCGCAACGGGCGGCGCCGGTCCGGAGCGAAGGCGGGCTGGCCGTCGAGCGGATTGCGGCCCAGCCCGGAGTCTTGAGCCACTAGCGAGGGTGATCCCATCAGCGCGCTTATCTGCGCCATCACCGCTTCTGGCTCCGGCAGCCTTCCGGGACCAAATTCGCCGCAGGCCATAGCGCCTTCATCCGGCTGCATCACGATGATGCCATCTGTTTTGAGCTGGGCAATGTTGCGCTGGGTTGCGGCATGTTGCCACATTCGCACGTTCATCGCCGGGACCGCCATGACCGGTGTATCGGTCGCCAGCAGCAAAGTCGTCGCCAGATCATCGGCTATCCCGCCCGCCATTTTTGCAAGCAGATTGGCGGTCGCCGGACAGACGACGACCAGATCGGCCTCGCGGCTAAGCTGAATATGCCCCATCTCGGCTTCGTCCTTGAGGCTCCACAGTGTTGTGTGCACTTCATTTTCAGACAGGGCTGCCAGCGTCATTGGAGTGACAAATTGCGCGCCCGATTCGGTGAGCACACAGCGGACGGTCATGCCCGCCTTCTTGATCAGCCGGATGAGTTCCGCTGCCTTGTAGGCCGCTATGCCGCCGCCAATGATCAGCAGGATATGTTTGGGGTTGGTCATAGCCCTGTCTTCTGCATTTTGGTTGATCGCCATGCAACCCATTTGATTATGGTGCCAGTTTTTGATATCAGGTGACAAAGAAAACAGAGGGCCGCATTCCAAAATACCATTTGGAGGCGCAACGTGCAGTTCAGGAAATTTACGACATCAATCGCTCTTGTCGCCGTCCTTGGTTTGACGGCGTGTGGCGGTGCTGCTGACAATACAGAGGAAGCTGCAGATAGCTCGGAAGTGGCCAGCGAATTTTCGTTGGACAAAGCCCCGAACGCAACGGAAGGTGCTGCCGATGCTGCCGATGCTGCCGATGCTGAAGGGGATGTTGCAGCGAATTCTGATGCTGGAGAGCAAACAGAAGAAGCTAGGCCAGCACAAGAGGTGCCGACTGATTCAGCGGCCCTTCAATCTGCAGACAATCAGCTTGATCAGGTGATTTGGTGCCGCGAAGTCCGCAAAAGGGTTTTGGCGAAGCTTTGTCAGAATTACCGAGATCAGATTGCTGATCTTGATCAGGGTGTCGCCGCATTTGATCCGCCCCGCAATATGGTAAAGGGCAGAGCCAGAGAAGTCCGTCTGGCGATTGGGCCAGCGGAAGAAAAGCCACAAATAGAGACCAGGGCGGGTGAGGAAGGTGAGGCTGCGACCGCTGAAATCGAAATCGGCGCAAAGATGCGCGCCAGATTGATCGGGAGGGCATTTGATATTGATCCGGATACCTCGGTCGATCTCGAAATGGGCCGATCTCGGCGTCAGGTGTGGACTTGGGATGTCACTCCGAAAAGAGAAGGCACGCATCCCTTGTCAGCCGAAATAACGGTTCTTGCTACCGACGGTACGATACTTAACCGCTATCCAAGCGACCTGATCGAGGTGAATGTCACAGTCTCGCAAAGCGAGGCGGAAGAGATTGCGAGAGTCCAAAGAGCCAAAAAGCGACAGGACGCTGAAGAGCAGGTAGGCTTCTGGACCAGAATGGCCAAGTTGCTGCTTGATTTCTGGTGGGCTGGAATCTTTTTGCTCGGCGGCATTATTGGCGGATATTTTTATCTGCGAAACAAAATCAGAGATGAAGACGCTACGCCTCCGCCGTCTTAAACCTATATGTTAAGGTAGAACCAAAGCGTGCCGGCACTTCCTGCTCCCGCAATCACCGCCGTCAGAGCATAGCGCCAAAATCCACCGCCTTGACCCTTCTTGCGCTTTTCCCAGATTAGTTCGACTTCAGCCACAGGTGGTGGGGGCGGTGCGCCGCCCTGGCGAGGGAGCTGCTGATCCAGCCGCCGGACTATGTCGGGAAGCATGAACAATGTTTCGACGTCCGCGTTGATCCGGTCGGCAATCGCCGCTTCCGGACCCAGTTCGCCGCGGATCCATTCCTTCACATAAGGTCCGCTGGCATCCCACATATTGATTGTCGGGTTGAGATCGGTGGCAATGCCCTCGACCATCACCATTGTCTTTTGCAACAGCAACAGATGCGGCTGGGTTTCCATGTCAAAATCTCGGGTAATAGCGAACAATCCGTCGAGCATATCGCCGACCGACAGCTCACTGACCGGTTTGCCGCGCATTGGCTCGCCGACTGCGCGCAAGGCGGTAGCGAAATCCTCCATACTGTGATGATCGGGGACATATTGCGCTTCGAAATGGATTTCTGCGACGCGCCGGTAATTGCCCGTCGTCAGGCCGTAGAGAATTTCCGCCAGCCAGACGCGTGCTTTCTTGTTGATCCGCCCCATGATGCCGAAATCGATGGCAACGATTGTGCCGTCCGCTTTCACGAACAGATTGCCCTGGTGCATGTCGGCGTGGAAATAGCCGGCTTCAATCGCCTGCTTCAGAAACGTATGTACAAGCCGGCTTGCGATCGCATCAAGGTCATGACCCGCTGCTATCAGCCCCTCGCGATTCGAGATTTTTATCCCGTCGACCCAGTCAAGCGTCAGCACCCTGCCAGACGTGCGGTCCCAGTCGATCGCGGGAATCTCATATTTTTCCACCTGGGCCATATGCTCGGCCAGCTCGGACGCGCTTGCCGCCTCGCGACGCAGGTCGAGTTCGCGCATGGTCCAGCGGCGGAAATTGGCGATGACCAGTTGCGGTCGCAGACGCTTTGCCTCGCCGCCGAGAGCCTCGAGATGGGCGGCGGCCCATTCGTAGGTTTCGATATCGCGGGTGAACTTCTTGATAATACCGGGACGTAACACCTTTACGGCAACATCCTTGCCTTCGAGCGTCGTTGCCCGGTGAACCTGCGCGATGGAAGCCGCTCCCACGGGGTCGGGATCTATATGGCTGTAGAGCTCGTCGATCGATTTGCCGAGGCTTAGCTCGATCTCGTTGCGGATCAGATCAAACGGTACCGGTGGCAGACTGTCCTGCAATTGCAGCAGGTCCCGTGCGGCAGCCTCGCCAATAACATCCGGGCGAGTCGCCAGTGTTTGCCCGAGCTTGATCGCCGCCGGGCCAATGGCCTGCAGCGCCGCCGAATAATTAGGCTCTTTCGGCTGGAATGTACCGATCCGTGCAATGCGGAACAGGCGCCGGACTTGTGGCGGTGTTGCCTTGTGCTTCTCCAGATCGCGTAGCGCGCCATGTTTGGCGAGAGTGCGACCCCATTTGAGCAGGCGGAATATATGGGTGCGGGAACTGGTCATCCTACGTGTCTACTCAGACCTTCCAGCCGCTATGGATCGCGACAAGGCCGCCCATCATCGGCTCCACTTTGGTCTGGCTGAATCCGGCAGCCTGAATCATCGAGCGGAACTCTTCCATCGGCGGAAATTTAGCGATCGATTCGGCAAGATAGCGATAGCTGGCTTCGTCATTGGCCAGGACCTTGCCGACTTTCGGCAGGATATGGTGGGAATAGGTTTCATAGACCTTGTCAAAACCCGGCCATCTGGTTTGTGAAAATTCCATGCAATAGAAACGCCCGCCATATTTCAGCACGCGGTGGGCTTCGGCGAGAGCTTTGTCGATATGGGTCACGTTCCGAATCCCGAAGACGATCGTATAGGCATCGAAATGGCCGTCGGGGAAATTCAGCTGTTCGGCATTCTGCTGACTCCAGACGAGACGTGTCTCATCTTTTTCGAGCGCACGTTCCACGCCTTCGGCCAGCATTTCTGCGTTGATGTCGGCGACCGTGATGTCGGCGCCGCTGTCAACCATACGAAAGGCAATGTCGCCGGTGCCGCCAGCCATGTCCAAGATGGTTTCGCCAGCGCGCGGTTTTACGCGGCGCACGAAGCGGTCCTTCCACAAACGATGGGTCCCGGCGCTCATCGCGTCGTTCATCACATCATAGCGTGAGGCGACGCTGGAAAAAACCGCGCCCACCTTGCCAGTCTTTTCGCTCTCGTCGACCTCTTCATAGCCGAAGGAGACAGTTTTGCTTTCGATAGCCATTTTGTGTCCGTGCTGAATTTTTCTCTGAAATCCCGAGTAGACGAGCCTTGGCAGCACTGCAATCACTCTATAGCTGCCCTTTGGATCGTAGCGGATAAGGAACGTCATGCCCGAACTGCCCGAAGTGGAAACGACCGTTGCCGGTTTGCGGCCGGTGCTTGAAGGCCAGCGCCTGACTCTGGTAGAACCACGTCGCGCCGATTTGCGCTGGCCGATCCCTGTGGACTTGCGGCAACGGATGACCGGATCGGTGGTAACCTCGCTTGGCAGGCGCGCCAAATACGGGTTGATCGAAACGGATCGTGGCGATGTGATGATCTTCCATCTCGGCATGTCAGGTCGCTGGCGGATAAATCCAGCGGAACTGGAGAAGCATGACCATCTGCTCTTAGAGACCGATGCCGGTCACCGGATGGTCATGAATGACCCCCGCCGATTCGGTTCGCTGGACATTGTGCGAATCGAGGATCTCGATAGCTATAAGCCTTTTGTGACGATGGGGCCGGAACCGCTAAGTGACGATTTTACCGGTGTTTATCTGAAAGCGGCTACCAAAGATCGCAAGGCCCCGATCAAGCAATTGTTGCTCGACCAGCGTACCGTGGCGGGACTCGGCAATATCTACGTATGCGAGGCGCTGCATATGGCGAGAATATCACCGAGTCTGAAGGGCGGTGCGATCTCCAAGCCGCGCTATGAACGGCTCGTCGCTGCGATAAAGCAGGTTCTGATCGCGGCCATCGCGGCTGGAGGTTCGTCCCTGCGCGATTTCGTGCAACCGGACGGGGAACTGGGCTATTTCGCCAAAGATTGGCGTGTCTATGGACGGGAAGGAGAGGCCTGCGAATGTGATGCGCCGGTGCTGCGGCGCGTGGACAGCGGGCGGTCGACCTTTTACTGCTCGCGATGTCAGAAATAAGCCGGTCACTAAGCTATTGACGAGAATCGGCTGTCACGCTATTGGCCGCGCTCTTGAGCCGGAAGTTATCCGATAAGTACCGGCATTTAATTTCAGATTTTGAGGTTTTTTCATGGCTAATACGCCGCAAGCAAAAAAACGTATCCGTCGCAATACGCGCCGTACCGCGATTAACAAAAATCGCCTGAGCCAGATCCGCACCAAGATCAAGGCCGTAGACGCTGCAGTTGAGGCTGGTGATAAAGACGTGGCAGCAGCAGCTCTTAAAGCCGTTCAGCCTGAATTGGCGCGCGGTGTCACCAAGGGCCTCTACCACAAGAATACGGCTTCGCGGAAGTTCAGCCGTCTGACAAAGCGGGTTGCTGCGCTGCAAACGGCTTAAGCGACCTTTCAGACCTGTTTAGAAAAACCCGCCCGATTGTGGCGGGTTTTCTTTTGCGTGATCGTTATTTGATTCGCGCTATCAGGGCGATTGGTCCGCCGCACGGCCGGTATCTTTTCCTGAGGGTCCGCAGATAAGCGTAATTTGCCTTGTGCAGGTGACCCGAAAGGGTTCAAGTCGGCCGTAGGGCGTCAATCGGTCGTCGTTCAAAGTCGGTTCAGCCCGGCTTCTCTATCTTGCGGCCAAGATGGTGGGTAATTTGAAGGAAAAAATATGACTATTCTCGCGACACAAGTCTTCAACCGCAAGGGGATTTCCCTATTTGCGCCGCTCGCACTTCTGTCGCTGGCGGCTTGTGCGACGCCGTTTCGTGCCGATGTCCAGCGCTTCGTAGCGCTTCCTGACACCACGGGCCAAAGTTTCATAGTGGTTGCCGCTGACCCTGATTTGTCCGGCGGGCTTGAGTTCGGCCAATATGCAATGCTGGTTGACCAAAAGATGCTAGACCTTGGTTATCGGCGCAGTGAAGACCCCGCAGCGGCAGAGTTGATCGTCAGCATGGATTATGAAATCGATAAGGGCCGGGAAAAGGTGGTTGCCGACCCAGATCCATTTTATCCCTCTGCACGATTCGGCGGATATTACAGACGCCCCGGCTATCGCTACGGTTTCCATGATCCGTTCCTGTACGGAGGCTACGGCTTTTCCGGCTATGACGGGGTCCGCAGCTTTACCGTGTACACAACCGAGCTGGATATGAAGATCGACCGTGCGGTCGATGGCGAACGTCTGTTCGAAGGCAAGGCCGAAGCCCTGTCACGGTCGAAGAACCTGACCTACCTCGTGCCGAATCTGGTTGAAGCCATGTTCACCGACTTTCCGGGAAACAGCGGCGAACGGGTCCGGATTTCGATAGCTCCCGAGAAAAAATAGAACGGTCACCGCTCGGCTTGTCAGCTATTCAGCTTTCAAGCTGGCGGAGGAGCATCCGGACGTCATTGTCCATCTCGCTATCTTCGCCGCGCAAATGCTCGACCAGTTTGACCGCATGGATCACCGTGCTGTGGTCGCGGCCGCCAAATTTCCGCCCAATTTCGGGATAGCTGCGAGGGGTCATGACTTTTGCCAGATACATGGCAACCTGGCGCGGGCGGGCAACCGCGCGGGCGCGGCGTTTTGATGACATTTCGTTGCGATCTAGCCGGTAATATTCGCACACCGTGCGCTGGATCTCGTCAATGGTGATCCGGCGGCGACAGGCGCTCAATATGTCCGACAATTGCTCTTCGGCCAGTTCACGGCTGATCTCGCGACCGGTCAGTTGCGCGTAAGCGAGCAGCTTGTTGAGACCGCCTTCCAGTTCGCGCAGATTGCGACTGATTGTGCGGGCCAGAAAATCGACAACCTCTTCGGACACATTCTGGTGGGGCATGGTGGCGAGTCGATGGTCGAGAATGTCGCGGCGCAGTTCGAGGCCAGCAGACTGGATATCCGCTACCAGGCCCATCGACAGTCGCGACAGCAGGCGCTGGTCGACACCATCAAGAGCTTGCGGAGGGCGATCCGCGGCCACGACAACGCGTCTGCCTTGGCTGATCAGCGAATCGACCGTGTGCAGAAATTCTTCCTGCGTCGAATTCTTGCCGACAATGAACTGGATATCGTCGATCATCAACAGATCCGCTTCGCGCAGCGATGCCTTGAATTCCATGCCCTCGTTGCGCCGCATGGCCGAAACAAATTCGATCATGAACCGTTCGGCGGACATGTAGATGATGGTCGAAGACGGAAATTCTTCGCGAAACGCATGGCCGATAGCGTGCATCAAATGCGTCTTTCCCTGGCCGGTCGACGACTGGAGATAGAGCGGACTAAAAAGCGGCTTTTCGGCTGCGGCCGTGCGTTGTGCGGCGTTGAGCGCGAGAACATTCGAGTGACCGGCGATAAACTGGTCAAAAGTCATCCGGGGATCGAGATCCAGACGAAATTTGCTTTCCGGAACAGCTCTGATATTTGCCTGTGCCGCAGCACCATTGATATGCGAAATCTGTGCAATTTTTGCAGTCCCGGACTGGGCCTGAAATGCAAGATCGGTGACGGCAGCGTGATGGGCTTTCCATGCGAGCAGCAGACGCTCGGCATAGCGATCGCGGACCCAGGTGGCTGCAAATTCCGAAGGAAGTTCCAACTGCAACAATCCTGTTTCTGAATCAAAAACAGAGAGTTTGATCGGCTTTATCCACTGGCCAAAAATTTGTGCACCCAGATCACGGCGCAGACCCGCACAGATTTTGAGCCATACAGATTCCAGATCATTAGAAATAATAGTTTTCCCAGAAACAGCAGCGTCTACAGACAGTCCGCTATTCCGGTTTTGTACACTTTTACTCACGAGCATCCCCCGACATCTTCCCCGTGGCGCGTGACCACGACGCCAATACTTGACCGCAGACCCTGAATTCAGCAGCCTTCAATACCCCCAGCCATGGGAATCAATCGGGCACAAATCTGCGTAGCTGAAAACACGTTTTCAACGATGGTCTCTATATTTCAAATTAGGCTTAGTTATGACGATCTCAGCCACCAGCCGAGCCTCCTTAGTAAGCGCCTCTGCATGAGTCGATCAAGGGCGGCGCTGTAAAAAAAATGAAATATATCGATTGACAGCGACAAGCCGTGGATTTTGCTAAATATCTTTTTAAGGCACTGAAATACATGCATTATATGCTGTGGATAATGATGTATAACTCGCGAATCGCGGAGTCAGCTAGGGTTCTGGTTAATGGCGAAATGATCATCGAAAATCAGCATAGAAAACCTGCCTCAGCTCATCTTGTTAGCAAAGGGACGCAAATAGGCTTGCCAAAGGCGCTGCGATTTGGCAATGGCGCTCGCCTGACCTCGACGATGCCAATATGTATCTTGTCATGGGGGCGATTAGCTCAGTTGGTAGAGCGCTTCGTTTACACCGAAGATGTCGGCGGTTCGAGCCCGTCATCGCCCACCACCACCCCGACGCAGGATCGGGGATAGTTAGCTAGGGCGATTCGCTTCAGCCGAAATTCAATAGTGCGATAACGCTGGCCAGCGACAAGACCGCTGCGCCTATCATTGGAAAGAATGGCATTCGATTGGCGGGCAGAGTTGTGGCGGCAAAGTCAGCTCGGGACCGGCTACCCGTGATCATTGGTCCGACGAGATTCGCTTTCAGGACAAAATGATAGACAGCGATCGCCGTGATATGCAGTCCGATAAGTGCCGCCAGCAGGTTGAAGTTGAATTCGTGGACCTCGGCCATCTGCCTGCCGGTATCGAAGGAAACCAGCACAGCAAGTGGCCCTGATTCGAGGCCATCGACATCCACGGCAAATAATCCGCTCGCGACCTGGGTGACAAGCGCTAGCAGCAAGGCAAAGACGCCGAACACGGCCAACGGGCTGTGGCCAAAGCTTGCGTTATATCTCCCGTTGCGCAATTTTCCGACATAGGATTTTAGAGCGCCGATTCCTCGCACCATCGGGACAAAACGTGCCGTCCATGTCCCGATGAACCCCCATATCAGCCGAAAAAGGACGAGACCGAACATGGTCAGCCCCATGGTTCTGTGCCAGTCCATATAGCCCTCTTCCGCGGTCCACCAGAGGAGGGGGACAAGAACCACCATCAACCAGTGGACCAGCCGGACGGCCCAGTCCCAGACCAAGATACGCGCCGGATCGCTATTCATGGCGCGCTAGTCGTCCAGACGATATTTGTCATGGCAGGACTTGCAGGTCCCGCCCGTGGTCTTGAAAGCAGTCGCGATTGCTGCGACATCGCCGCCCTGAGCAGCAGCATCGAGTTTTGCGGCGGCCTCCTGCATCGCACCGACCTTCTCGTTAAAATCTGCTGTTTCTTCCCAGATAATTGGCAGGGCATCAGTTTCTACGCCTGATTCCGGGCCGGTGCCTGCAGGGAACCAGTCGACCATGCCAGCGGCCTCTTTGGGCACAACCGCCGTTGCGGCCTGAATTTTGGCAACATCAGGACTGTCGGCTTTCAGCTGGTCACCAATCGCCTTGAATGCCTTGCCGATATTCTTGAGTTGCGCCTGTCGTGCTTCGATCTGTGCTTTGACGGTCATTCCATTGGCCAGTTCGACATTGGCTGTTTCCGAAGCGGCGTCTGTTTCGCCAGTGTCTCCGCAGGCGGAAAGCAGGGTCAGTCCGGCAAGCACCGGTACTAGCATTTGTATTTTTCTGCGTTTCATCACATTCTCCATCAAGCCAAAGATGCTTCAGACTAACGGAACTGGACATAAACGCAATCGGCGGCGGCGCTCGAAATTGATGATTTCCGCGAAAACCGTCGTCGGTTCGTGGTCTGATCGAAGGTGCAATCAATCTTCTGCCAGCGTTTCTTCCAGCAATGCAGCGGCCTTCGCACCGTCCCAATCCATGGCTCCGATAACCCGCCACACTTCCTTGCCTTGCGCGTCGTAGAGGACGGTGGTCGGCATAACGCCGGACCCGAAGCCGAAACTCAGGCCGTTTTCGGGATCGACATAAGGTTCCAGCTCTTTAAAATCGTTTTGTTCGAAAAATGGGACCACTTTTTCCGCGCCTTGAATGTCCTGCGAGACAACCAGCACCTTAAGCCGGTCTTTCTCGTGCGCAGCCAGGTTGTCCAGCATTGGCATTTCCACGATGCACGGCCCGCACCAAGTCGCCCAAATGTTGACAAGTAGCGGCTTGCCGACAAAATCGCTCAATTGCACGGTGCTTCCATCGGGTGTTTGGAAAGACGTGCCGACCATAGCCTTGCCGCGCTGGGAAATGTCCAATTTGCCGACCATCGCCTTGCCGCTCTCGATGGCATTGCCCGCTTCCTCGTCATTGGCGCCAGCAAATTCTTGCCCCGCTTCGCTCGAGTCTCTATCGCAAGCCGTTAGATTCAACCCCAAGATCATGAACAGGACGGTTCGCATCACAAAAGGCACAAAAAATTCCAATATCATGTGGGGTGGCAGGTTTGCCGATGGCCCTTCTTCAATCATGCGCGAGATAAACGCGTCAATCCCGTTCGACAAGAAATTATGGCGACATGACATTCGCGCCAGTCTGGCGCATGTCGCGATGCTGGCGGAACAGGACATCGTCGAAGCGGAAGATGCGATCCAAATCATCAACGGCCTGAATCAGATAGCCCGGGAGTATGAAACAGACGGCGTGCCCGAAGATCTTGACCTCGAAGATATTCATATGCACGTCGAAGCACGGCTCTCGGAAATTATCGGCCCGGTAGCGGGCCGTCTGCATACTGCCCGTTCTCGTAACGATCAGGTCGCGACCGATTTCCGACTTTGGGTCCGCGATGCGATGGACATGGTCGATGACGCCTTGGCGAGTCTGCAAAAGGCACTGGTAGATCGTGCCGAAGAACATGCCGAAACGATCATGCCGGGTTTTACCCATTTGCAATCAGCCCAGCCAGTGAGCCTCGGTCACCATATGATGGCTTATTATGAAATGATTCGGCGCGACCGTTCGCGGTTTGCCGATGCGCGCAAGCGGATGAACGAATCCCCGCTCGGCGCCGCAGCTTTGGCTGGCACCGGTTTCCCGATTGATCGCGAGAAAACGGCCTCGATGCTCGGCTTCGATTGCCCTACAGGGAACAGTCTCGATTCGGTCTCTGACCGGGATTTTGCGCTCGACTATCTGATGGCGGCTACCCAGTGCAGCTTACATCTCTCCCGACTGGCAGAAGAGTTCGTGATCTGGGCGAGCCAGCCTTTCGGTTTCATCAAACTGCCGGACAGCTTCTCGACCGGTTCATCGATCATGCCGCAGAAACGCAATCCCGATGCCGCCGAACTGGTGCGTGGCCATTGCGGACGGATCGCCGGTGCGATGAACGCGCTAGTGATCACGATGAAGGGCCTGCCATTGGCCTATTCAAAAGACATGCAGGACGACAAGCCGCCGGTGTTCGAAGCGCATGACCTGCTCGGCCTGTCGATCGCCGCAATGACCGGCATGATTGCCGAAGTGGAATTCAGCAGCAGCCGGATGCGGGCTCTGGCCGAATCGGGCTTTTCGACGGCGACCGATTTCGCCGACTGGCTGGTACGGGAAGCCAAGCTGCCGTTTCGCGAAGCCCATCACGTTACCGGAGCGGTAGTATCTCTTGCTGAAGAGCAGGGCTGTGGTCTCGCCGATCTAACGCTCGAGCAGTTTCAGGCCATCGATGATCGGATCAGTGCCGATGTGTTCAGCGTGTTGAGCGTTGATGCCTCTGTGGCCAGCCGATCCAGCTATGGCGGGACGGCATCTGATCAAGTAAGGGTTCAGGTTACAAAGGCCAAAAAAACATTGGGGCCGGAGAGCTGAAATGAACAAAATCCATTCGATCCTGTTGCTGACCGGCGCGACCCTGATCCTGGCCGCGTGCGGCAACCGTGGCGCGTTACAGCCAGCGAAAGGCGAGGCTCTGCCGCCTCCTGTCTATGGTGAAATGAAAACACCCAGCGGCGAAGACCTGCTGGTCCCGTCGAGCCAGGCCATGCCGGAGCGTAGCGATGAACTGCTCCGCCGGTCAGAAAAACGGCAGGATGACGAATTCGATCTGCCGCCTCCCGGCTAACTCCCCTTCCACACGTTTGAAAGTATATGATATTGGACCATTTCCAGCTCAAAAATGGTAAATTGCACGCGGAAGATATTCCGTTGTCACAAATTGCGGAAGAGGTCGGGACACCGGTCTATGTCTATTCGCGCGCAACGCTTGAACGCCATGCGCGGGTGTTTCGCGAAGGGCTGAAAGATGCCGGCAAAATCCATCTGGCCTTTGCGGTAAAAGCAAATCCCAATCTGGCGGTTCTCCGGATATTGGCAAATCAGGGCTATGGCGCGGATGTCGTTTCCGGCGGCGAATTGCAACGTGCTCTGGCGGCCGGCATGAAGGCTGAGGATATTGTCTTTTCAGGGGTTGGGAAAAGCCGGGAAGAGCTGACACTCGGTCTGGAGAAAGGCATCGGCCAGTTCAATCTGGAATCGGAAGAAGAAGGCCAGATGCTGGCGGAAATCGCGGCAGCCCGTGGCGAAAAAGCTTCGGCAACATTGCGCGTGAATCCGGATGTTGATGCTGGCACCCACGCCAAGATCTCGACTGGCAAGAAGGAAAACAAATTCGGGGTCGGGATTGATGTCGCACCTGATATTTACGCGCGGCTGTCCAAACTCGACGGATTGAACCTGCGCGGAGTCGCCGTGCACATTGGCAGCCAGTTACAGAGCCTTGATCCGCTGGAAAAATGCTATGCGAGAATGGGGGACTTGGTCGCGCAATTGCGGGGTGCCGGTCATGTCATCACCAATGTCGATCTGGGCGGCGGTCTGGGTGTGCCATATAAGCCTGAAGACAATCCGCCGAGTCCGGCTGAATATGGCGCCATGGTGGCGCGGGTAACAAAGGGCTGGGATGTCACGCTGATGTTTGAACCCGGCCGTGTCATCGCCGGGAATAGCGGCGTCATGATCACCAAGGTCATCCGGATCAAGCCGGGCGTGAACAGCGATTTTGTCATTGTCGACGCGGCGATGAACGATCTTATGCGGCCTGCGATCTACGACGCCTGGCATGATTTTGAAGCGGTTGAACCAAGCGGCGAGACCATGGTCGCTTCGATCGTTGGCCCGATTTGCGAAAGCAGCGATATATTCGCCAAGGAACGGACCGTCGATCGGGTCGAAACGGATGATCTGGGGATTTTTCGGACGGCCGGGGCCTATGGTGCGACTATGGCCAATACTTATAACAGCCGCCCTTTGGTGCCGGAAGTGCTGGTCGATGGTGATCGCTATGCTGTGGTTGCCGAACGAATCGAACCGGCGACAATCATGGCGGCGGAGCATGTACCCGACTGGCTGAAATAATGCGTCACGCCCGCGACCGCCGGGGGTGACCAACCATATTAGGTGAACGCGATGAACCAGTTGCCTATTTTCGTTAATTTGCAGGATCGCAAGATTCTTCTCCTGGGACGTGGCGAGATGGCGGACGCCAAAAAGCGGCTTTATGAGCGTGCCGGAGCGGTAATCACCGATGATGAAAATGCCGATGGCCTGACGCTGGCGGTGGTCGCGTTGGAAGATGATGATGAGGCAACCGCAGCGGTAGTGCGTCTGAAAGGCCGAGGCCTGCTGGTCAACGCCGTCGACCGGTCTGCGTTGTGCGATTATACCACGCCTGCCATCATTGATCGCGATCCCGTGCTGCTTGCCATTGGTACGGGCGGAGCCTCGGCGGGACTGGCCAAGGCGCTGCGGCAGCGGCTGGAGCAATTGCTGCCAGCCAGCCTTGGAACATTGGCAACCGCCTTGCTCGATGCGCGAGGACGGATACAGCAGACGTGGCCGGATGGCGCGAAGCGACGCAAAGCCATAGATGCAGTGCTCGACCCCGGCGGCCCACTGGACGTGCTAGTCGATCATGAATTGGAAGATTTGGAGGCATGGCTGGACCAGCCGCACGACGAGTCCCGGTCGCAAGTCATCGATCTGGAACTGGCGAGCGCGGATCCCGATGACCTGACCTTGCGTCAGGCGCGCTGGCTGGGGCAGGCGGACCAGATTTTTGCGAGTGACGATGTGCCGGAAGCAGTGCTCTCTCGTGCGCGCGCCGATGCACATCGCTTTGTACTGACATTATGGGACGAGCGGCCTACGGATGGTTTGACCTTGCGGATACGGATGAAAGCATGAACGGATTTTCCCAAATCGCCGGTGCCGATATTGTCACTGTGCTGCAAACGGCCCTGGCTCCCGCATTTTTGCTGGTCGGTATCGGAGCCATGCTCAATCTGTTCGCTGGCCGTCTGGCGCGGATCATCGACCGGTCGCGCGACTTGCAGGAGCTGTTCAAGTCGACCAGCGGAAAGGACCATGAGCTTGTCGTTGCGGAACTGGGAGATTTGCAAGTGCGTCTCAAGGTCGTCAATAGCGCTATATTCCTGAGCGTTATCAGCGCTATAACCGCCTGCGGGCTGATCGGCATATTGTTCATCATGGAACTGACCGGCTTCGATCTTTCCGTGGCCATCGGGAGTGCATTCGTTATTGCAATAAGCCTGCTTTCATTCGCTCTTATCCAGTTCTTGCGGGAAGTACGGATCGGTGTGCGCGATTTCATGATCCGCGAAGAATATCTCGAAAAATCGGATAGCGCGCAATGAAAAGAGGCTGCCGATCCATATGGACCAACAGCCTCTGAACATGGGTCAGCGGTAGGAAGTGCCGCTGCCGGGTTGCATGATCGCTAGATCAGATTTGCCCCCCGAACGGAATTTTCCGACCCCTGTGCTGAACCATGAGACATCGGACCACCTCCTTTCGCTTGTGAATGTAATACGAACTGTTGCATTGAAACTTCTCCGCTGTTCGACGCAGTGAATGTGAATCAACGCCGGTTTCCGAACAAGTCTTGAATTTTTTTATTTTGCTGTCACAATTGCGCGTTCCGGCCTGACCTGCAGCGGATCAGCTTCGGCAATCTTCCACAACACGACTGAACTCCGGCCATACCGGAATGGCGAGTGATTGCAGACCGCTGGTTTCGACGGCAAAACGGCCGCGGCTATAGGCTATGCGATCCATCATTATATCGCCGGGCGATATTGAAATTGCCGTATAAGGCGGCGTCCCACCGCTATCGCTTGCCGAGTAGGATTGCGTGCCGGCGCTGGCACGCAGGACCATCTTGGCGCTTTCACCGACCCTGCCGGTGCGTGACAGGAATAATCGCCGGCGCGATTGATCGCAGCGGATGATGAAAATTGCGTCTTTGTCGGCCTGGCCGAATAGCGCGAGCGAGCCGCGGCTATCCTTTCGATAGACCCAGTCACCTGCGGTGATCGGCCAGTCAATCCATTCGCCTTGCGGCTGCACCGGCGCCGGGGACGGCGTTGCGATCGGCTTGGCAGGTTGCGGGGCGGGCGCCGGCTCGGGTGGCGCGGTCGAGCAGGCCGCAAGCGTTAGCGCGACCAGAGGAAAGACGAGCGGGGAATATATGTTTCTCATAGCAAAGGAATATGGCCAAAAGCGCGTCGCTAGGCTAGTCCTGATTTTCGATGACCCAGTCCGAACCCAAAGCCGCCAAGCAACGCATTGACCAGATATTGGCGGATCGTGGTCTCGCCGAAAGCCGGGCCAAGGCTCAAGCCTATATCATGGCCGGCCTGGTGACAGTGGCGGGCAAGAAAATAGACAAGCCAGGGCATAAGATAGCGAGCGATTCCACGATTGAGCTCAAGGGCAAAGACCATCCGTGGGTGTCTCGCGGCGGCATCAAACTCGATCATGCTTTGCGATATTTTGACATTGATGTCAGCGGAATGACTGCCATGGATGTAGGCAGCAGCACCGGCGGCTTTACCGATGTGCTGCTCACCGGTGGCGCGGCAAAGGTTTACGCCGTAGATAGCGGGACCAACCAACTCGCGTGGAAATTGCGGCAGGATGACCGGGTGGTGGTGCACGAACAGACGAGCGCCCGGATTCTCACCGATCAGCATGTGCCGGAGAAAGTCGATATCATCGTTTGCGACGCCAGTTTTATTTCTTTGGTAAAAGTACTCGAACGTCCGATAGAGTTTGCCAAGGATCAGTCTATATTGGTGGCGCTGGTGAAACCGCAATTTGAAGCCGAGCGTTGTGACGTCGGCAAAGGAGGCGTGGTTCGCGACGAGGCGGTGCGCCGTGCGACATGTACGAAAGTTCGAGATTGGTTGATAGCAAGCGGCTGGGATATTCTGGGGATAACCGAGAGTCCCATCACCGGCCCGAAGGGCAATGTAGAATTCCTTATCGGAGCGCGAAAATCAGGTGGCTGACTGACCCGACGGAACCAGATTGCCATGCACGGGTTGTTATTCACGAAACTCCCTCCTAGCTGGATGCCTATGACCAAATCAACAGAACCTGCCTTGTTGCCACCCGCTCCGGATATTGGCGCTTCCTTGCAACGCTTGATTAACGATGGGTCTGAGTGGCTTTCGAACCACTACGTAGAACTCATCATTGCCGTCGCTGTTGGCACATTAATTTTCTTTTTGCTTGGCGCCATCAAGCGATTTGCTGCGCGCTATGTGCGAAACAATCACGATCTGGTCGGTTACCGTACAATCATCGGTAAGGCGATTGCCCGAACCAGCAAGTTTTTCATGCTGATGGTGTCTGCGGAGCTTGTCGTGAGTTTTGCGGATGCGCCTTCCAGTTTTGAACGTGCGGTGCATGTTCTTTTCACGATATCAGTGGTTCTGCAGGTTGCGATCTGGCTACGGGAGGTCATTCTTGGTTTGATCGTCCGCAAGACGTCGCAGGACCCGGATCAGCATGAAACGCTCGAAAATGCGATGACGCTGATTCGCTTGCTGGTTACCTTTGTGCTTTTTGCCATTGCTGCGATCATGATCCTCGACAATCTCGGTGTCGATGTGACCGGTCTTATTGCCGGTCTCGGGGTTGGCGGTATCGCTATCGGTCTCGCCGCCCAGGGCATTTTTTCCGATCTGTTCGCGGCCCTGTCTATTATTTTCGACAAGCCATTTCGTCGCGGGGAAACGATCACCTATGATAATACGATCGGAACGATTGAAAAAATTGGCTTGAAGAGTACGCGGCTTAGAGCGACTACCGGCGAAGAGATCATCATTTCCAACACCAATTTGCTCGACAAGGAAATTGTCAACATGACCCGCCTCGCGAGGCGCCGGACGCGCTTTGGCATTGGTGTGATTTATCAGACCAAACCGGATGAGGCGCGACGGATTCCAGCACTGTTGAAAAAAATTGTCGAGGATAATGACGCGGTTTTCATTCGCTCCGGCTTTGTCGGTTTTGGCGATAGTTCTATTAATTTCGAGCTCGATTTTGATATCATGAGCAGCGAATATGACGTGGTTTATGAGGGCCGCCATACAATCGGTCTGGCCATATTGCAGGCATTTAACGAACAAGGTCTGGAATTCGCCTATCCTACACAAACGACTTTCACAGCGGCGCCGGATGGGGAGATGATCCTGCCCTATCCTGAAGGCGGCTATCCGGTGCCAGTCAGCAACGACTAGCGTTCCGTAACGGCAGCGGGCCGCAGAAAAAATTCCTTGTTAATTGGCCGATTAACGAGGACAATAGACTCAAAATCCGACTCCGGTTTTTAACTATAAAGGAATTGCATTATGCGTGACGCAGTCATCGTCTCCACCGCCCGCACCCCCATCGGCCGCGCCTATAAGGGCGCTTTCAACACCACCACCGGCGCCACTCTCGGACATTATTCCGCAAAAGCCGCGGTTGAGAGAGCCGGTATCGACCCAGCAACCATCGACGACGTCGTGTGGGGCAGCGCGCTGCAGCAGGGGTCACAGGGCGGCAATCTTGCCCGTCAGGTTGCACTGCGTTCAGGCTTCCCGATCGAAGTGCCCGGCATGACAATCGACCGCCAATGTTCCTCTGGTCTGATGGCGATTGCCACGGCATCCAAACAGGTCACGCTGGACATGATGGATGTGGTTGTCGGCGGCGGACAGGATTCGATCTCTACCGTGCAGACGCCGGAAATGCGCGTGGAACCGGATCGCGAACTGATGAAGATGCATGAAGATATCTACATGCCGATGCTGCAGACCGCTGAAGTGGTTGGCAAGCGTTATGGCATCAGCCGCGACGCGTGCGACGAATATGCCTATCAGTCGCAAATGCGCACCGCAGCAGCCCAGGAAGCTGGCCATTTTGACGCTGAAATTGTCGAAGTCACCACCACCATGGGTGTGCAGGACAAGGAAACCAAAGAAATTTCCCATGTCGAAGTCACGATCAACAAGGACGAAGGCAACCGGCCATCGACCACGCTGGAAGGCCTTCAAGGCCTGAAGCCGGTTCTCGGCCCCGGCAATATTGTCACTGCCGGTAACGCATCGCAGCTTTCCGACGGTTCTTCTGCCAGCGTCGTCATGGAAGCAAAAGCGGCCGAGAAAGCCGGCCTCAACCCGCTGGGCCGCTATGTTGGAATGGCCGTTGCGGGCACCAAGCCTGATGAAATGGGCATTGGTCCGGTCTTCGCGATCCCGAAACTGCTCGAACGCTTCAACGTCAAGATGGATGACATCGGCCTCTGGGAGCTCAATGAAGCTTTCGCCGTGCAGGTGCTCTATTGCCAGCAGAAGCTGGGTATTCCTGACGAACTGCTCAACGTTAATGGCGGCTCGATCTCGATTGGTCACCCCTATGGTATGACCGGCGCACGTTGCACCGGCCATGCGCTGATCGAAGGCAAACGCCGCGGCGCGAAATATGCCGTGGTCACCATGTGCATCGGTGGCGGGCAGGGCGCAGCCGGACTGTTCGAAATTTTCTAATAATCACAATTTAGTGGGCCGGCGGGAAATCGCCGGCCCTTTTTCTATCAGGGAGAGATTATCATGGCAGCAATAGGCGTCATCGCAACATTGACCGTGGCCGAAGGCAAAAATGCCGATTTTGAAGCCGCTTTTTCCGAGCTGATGGCTGCGGTTCATGCAAACGAACCGGGCAATGAATTTTATTCGGTCTTCCAGAGCAAGGAAAACCCTCAGGAATATAAGGTGCTCGAACGCTACGTCGATCAGGCGGCTCTCGATGCGCATGGGAAATCCGATCATTTCCGCGCAAGTGGTCCTAAGCTTGCACCATGTATGGCGGCCGCTCCGGTAATCGAACGTCTCGACGGTATCTAGTCCGTTCAGTGGGCGGGAAATATTTTCCCGCCCTCAAACCGGAAGCCATCGGCCCGGTCTTTAGCCAACAATAGCGGACCGTCGAGATCGACCCAATGCGCAAGCTGTGCGAGCGCGAAGGCTGGCCTTATACCCAATGATGTCGAGAGCATGCAGCCGACCATGATTTTCATGTCTGTGGCTTGCGCTGCATGGGCGATGGCCATTGCTTCGGTCAGCCCGCCAGCCTTGTCGAGCTTGATATTCACGGCATCATAATAAGCTGCAATTCTCTCGATATCGGCGCTGGTATGGCAACTTTCGTCCGCGCAAAGCGGAATAGGTGATCTCACCCCGCTGAGCAGATGGTCCCGGCCGGCGCTGACCGGTTGTTCGATCAGTTCGACAGAATATTGCGCCAGCCGCTCGGCTTCGGCGGCAATGTCGAGATCGTTCCAGCTTTCGTTGGCATCGACAATCAGGCGGGCATTGGGCGCGCCTCGGTGGACGGCGGCGACCCGCTCGATGTCGTCCTGACCCGATAATTTCAGTTTCAACAGGTCGTGTCCGTTTGCTGCGGCCCGACGGGCGTGCGTTTCCATGATCTCCGGCTGCCCAAGCGATATCGTAAAAGCTGTCGTCAGTGGGGCGGGTTCGGGCAATCCGGCCATTCGCCACAGGGCTTTATTGCATTTCCGGCATTCCAGACTCCAGAGCGCGCAATCGAGGGCGTTGCGGGCGGCGCCACGCGCCATGTTCTGGAGCAGCACAGAGCGATCAAGATCCGGATACCGGACGGCGAATCGCGTGATTTCTTCGACACATTGCGCGGCGTTTTCGCCTTCGTAATAGATCGGAGTTGCCTCCGCCGCGCCGCTATGGGGGCCATCGGAAATTTCACATAGCACCACATCGACATGTTTTTTCGCTCCCCGGCTGATGATGAATTCACCCGCGACAGGCCATCTTTCGACGGTGGCAGAAACAGTGAGCGTCATGCGCCGATCCTACAGCCCGGGCCCCTAGGCGTCACTCAATTAGTGAAAGGGCGCCGCGGTTGCGACAAGGTCTTTGGTTTTGCCGCACCGGTCACCTGCCTGACGAGCGGTAGCTGCTGGGCCTCTGCCGATCGACGCGTCATATAGGTGTCGAGCCCGATTTGCAGTGCAACCAGCATATAGACAAAAGGCTGGTAAGCGATGCCCACAAACAACGCTCCGACGAGGAAAATTATATGACCGTGCTGCAAGGCAGTGGCGAGGGGAGCCACCCATTGCTCGCTTTCCTTCTTCGATTTGGTATATTTTCGTCGCAGCATCTCCATCCGCCACAGCCCGCCGACATGGATGATCAGCCACAATATCAGCCCGGGATAGCCTTGTTCGCCGAGCATCTCGAAATAGCTGCTATGAAACGCACGTGACTCGTCTTCGATAAGTCTGGCGTCGACATCGTCAGGATCAATATCCCATTGCTCATATTGCTCGATGTCCACTTCCGAAAGTTCATAGGTCAGCTTGTTGATCCGGTAGACGTCAAAGCCGCCGCCGAAAGGGTGCTGTTTCACATAATCCAATGTCCATCGCCATACTGCGAGCCGGGTGGATGCCGACTGGTCGGCTTCGTAATTCTCGATCGTCGCCATTCTTTCGGTGAAACTTTGCGGTAGAAACGGAATCGACATGACACCGAGCGCCAGAGCAAGACCTCCGTAGAGCAATCGGTAGCGGGCGAAACGCAGTTGCAGCACTGCCAATACCCCGATGCACACCAGGCCTGTCCGGGCCTGTGTGCCGATGGGGATGAGCAGGGCGGCAAAGATCAGGCAATAGGAAAATATTTTCACGCGCCAGTCGGGTGGAAAAATCGTACCGTAATGCGCCAGCCAGAGAATCAGCGGAATGATACAGATCGCGACCGTTGAGATGATCGATCCCTCGTACAGGCCGCTATTATTGTCGACCAGCAGCACCAGCACGCCATAGCCGCCGCCAGAGGCCAATGTCTTGATTCCGCCGGTAATGATCAATGTACCGGCGCATAACACCATGAACAGCGCCAGTGCTTCCAGTCGCAACTTGGTCCGTAGGGTGAGCGGCAGGAATATCGCAAAGACCAGTGCCTTCCATACCCAGTCCCATTTTTCCAGTGCCGCGTCCGGCACTTCTGCCTGCACCGTGGTATATCCACAATAAGCCAGTAACAGGATCATCATCGCTTGCCTGAAGGAAAATCGGCTGTCCTGCTTGTTGTCCGCAAACATATAGCCGAACAAGGCCAGGGCGAAGACGATCAGAGACAAGGGCACAGAGTTGAGCATGAAATAGCTCAGCCGTTGCGGGGCGACGATGTCGATATAGGCATAGATCAGGGTGAACAGAAAGGGCCGTTTGAAGGCGAGAAACAGCAGCGCCACCAGATATCCGACAAAGACGAGATCACGCATCGGGCCATGATCCGTTGTCACTGGATTGCTTCGAAAAACCACCAGATGCTTCGTCGGGTTCCGGCGGGGCTTCGACATCGAGATCGTCACGGTGCATCAGACGCCAAGCGGCGATGAGCAACAGTCCATGCGTCAAAGCGATAGAAAAATTGTCTATCATCTACCCAATATATCCCGGCACGAGCGGCGAAAACACGCTCTTCTATGATTGCGCGATACAGCTATTGGGTTGACGGGACGTTAATCCTTTTTTGGCAGGGCTTTTCGCCATGACGCGGATATTGCACATATTGGATCACAGCCTGCCGCTGCACAGCGGCTATTGCTTTCGCACTCGGGCGATCATGAAGGCGCAAATTGCCAGCGGCCTGACCGTGGCCGGTGTCACTGGTGTTCGGCAGAACCAGCATGGTTATGTAGCGGAGCAGCCGGTCGAAGAATTTGATGATCTGCAGTTCTTCCGAACATTGGCCGATGCTCAGGGACCATCCCCGATACGCGAATGGCGCGAAGTTGCGGCCTTGGCGGAACGGATCGGGCAGGTCGTCCACGAGTGGCAGCCGGATGTCCTGCATGCCCATTCTCCTGCGCTCAACGGACTGGCTGCATTGCGCGTCGCCGAGAAGACCGGTCTGCCGCTGGTTTATGAAATCCGGGCGTTCTGGGAAGATGCGGCGGTCGGCAATGGTACCGGTAAGGAAAACAGCCCGCGCTACTGGCTCACGCGGCAACTCGAAAATCACGTTGTCCACGGCGCCGATGCGGTTGCCGTGATCTGCGAAGGCTTGCGGTCCGACTTGATCGGACGCGGCGTGAAGCCCGAAAAAATAACCGTGTCGCCCAATGGCGTCGATCTGGAACTGTTCGGGGAGCCGCCGGCGCGCGATGAAACGCTTCTCGCCGAACTGGATCTGACCGGCAAACCGGTGCTGGGCTTCATCGGCAGCTTTTATGATTATGAGGGGCTCGACGATCTGATCGACGCCTTGCCTATCCTTCAGGCCTTCCATCCGGATGTGCATCTGTTGCTTGTCGGAGGAGGCCCGATGGAAGAGGCTCTGAAAAAACAGGTCGAGCGGCTGGGAATCGGGTCTGCGGTGACCTTCACCGGCCGTGTTCCGCATGAACAAGTAGAGCGTTTCTATGGCCTGATGGATATCATGGTCTACCCGCGCAAAGCGATGCGGCTTACCGAACTGGTCACACCGCTCAAGCCGCTGGAAGCGATGGCGCAAGGCCGACTCGTGGCGGCGTCGGATGTCGGAGGGCACCAGGAACTGGTTGAAGACGGCGTCACCGGCACACTTTTCCCGGCGGGTGATCCGGAAAAAATTGCGAAAAAACTGGGTGCTTTGCTGGAAAATAGCGCATCATGGCCGCAAGTCATTGAAGCTGCGAGAAAATTTGTTGAGGCGGATCGTAACTGGTCGTCAAACATTTTGCGTTACACCCCTGTTTACCAAAGGTTGATGGAGCGCAAATCTTTCGAGCGCGCGGCCTGATATGGTGGAGAATGATGTGGACCAGATAGAGCAGGATTTCGCTCGGTTTAAACAACCCGCAATGGCTCTCACGGGCGGAATTGCGGCAGCGCTGGTGATCGCCACCTTGCCGCATGTTTATCTTGAAAATATCGTCGGAGCGACCGGACTGTCGGAATTCATCCCCGCCGCGGCACCGCCGCTGGGAAATACCGCGCGCGGGCTGATCGCTGTTGTGGCGGGCCTGATATCCGCATCTGCTCTGTATCTCTTTTTGACTCACAAGACGAAATCATATGAAGGAAACTCCGATATGAGCTTGGCACTACGCAAAAACCTGACAAGGGAGCCAGTCGCCGAGGAACGGGAAAGCAAATCGCGCTTTTCAGTACCCAAGCTGAACCTGTCGGCCAAGTCGCTGACCAAATTTCTCAAGAAGCCGAAGAAATCGCCGGGACAGGTGACCGAGCTGAAGGACCTGCCAGACGTCAGAGCGGCTGACCGTCATCCGGATGCACCGGTTCGTCAGCCGATTTTTGCATCTTCCGATCTGGGAGTGCCGCTTGCCGAATCAATCAAGCGATTCGACCAGTCCGAGGCCGGGAAAGAAGTCGCAGAACCGGTGAAGCAATCCGCTTCGCCGATCGTAGAATCTGATCCGTTGGCAGGCGAAAATGTTCTGGATTCGGTAGTCGAAGAGGCGTCCGAGCCCAATCAGCCCGAAGATCACGCTCAGTCGAAAGCATCGAGTGCAGCCCGCGAGGATCTGTCCGCACTGTCTTTGGCGCAGCTGGCGGACCGTCTGGAAGCCGGTCTCCGCCGGCTCGACATATTGGAAATGCGCGAGCGGATTGTTACGCCGCAAGGGGATTCCCAAACTGCACCAAAGCCCGAGAATACGGATTCATCTGCAGAGGTTTTGGAAGAACCGGCTCCGGTGGCCATTCCACCGCTGCGGTCGGTCGAATCTGCCGCAATCGATGCGCAGGCCGGACGACAAGCGGATATGGATGCGGCATTGAAGGCTGCGCTCGGCACATTGGAGAAGATGACGGCCCATCGCTGACTGACATTGGTCCCGGTCGTTAGTCCCGGGTGTTTTGGACGGGATCGATGATCGAGAGGGCCTCGACCAGCAATCGCATCTCCGATTGATCCGTGACCAACATGTCTGCGACAAAATATCCCGGAATTGAAAATTCATGGTCCGGCAGGGCCTTGGTCAGCTTTTGTATTTCGTCCGGTTCGACAGCCCCCTCCCAGTCAATTGCGAAACTGTACCGCGTGCCGGCGAAGGTAATGCTTGCCCAAGGGCGTTCTCGTTTTAGCGTGACGCGAGCGCGACCGTCAGCCAGCGCTTCTATTTGACGGGTAAGCGACGCGCCAGGATCGCGACGACCGGCTTTCAGGCGTGCTTGCTCAACCGGCATGTTCGGCCCGCCACAAATGCATGAAATTTTCTGCCCGCTCCGAAATGGTTCTGCCGGGCTGCCGCCCGTTGCGCAGATCCTGAACAAAGCGGGGATCGCGAACCGACAATCGCCCGAATTTTGTCCAGGACATGTCAGTTTCACGCAAAAATATCTCGATTTTCCGCAATAATGGCACCGGTAATCTCCTTCTCGCTCCTGGCCGCTCGATCCAGCGACTCGTTGAATAGGGAAAATCCTATTTGAAATGGGATTTCCTACATGTCTAGGAAAAATCCTATTGCCAATTTCGGCCAGCACCTATATTGTCTCGCCATTATGTCCGATGACCCACGCGCCAATCTCGAAGAACTGATCCGTAAAAACGGCAATGATTTCGCTGCGATCTCAAAGATGATCGGCAAAAACCCCGCCTATATTCAGCAATATCTCCGCCGCGGATCGCCGAAAAAGCTGGATGAGGAAGTTCGGCGCAGGCTCGCGGAATTTTTCGGCGTGGAAGAACGGTTGCTTGGGGCTCCTGCCATCCGCGAATCCGGCCGGGCAGGAAGGGTTGCATCCGATGGACTGCTTCGGATCAAGCAATTGCAGATAGGTGCTTCGGCTGGCTCCGGATCACTGGCGGATGATGAATATGCTGAATCGATGGGCTTCGGGCCCAAATGGCTCCGGCGACTGGGCATAGATCCGGCTCATCTGTCGCTGATCGCCGTTGATGGCGATTCGATGGTCCCGACCCTGGGCGATGGCGATGATATCATGGTCGACCATAGCGCCGCCTCCGGGCCCTTGCGGGACGGCATATATGTGCTGCGCATGGATGACGTTCTTTTGGTCAAGCGTGTTGCCGTGGGACCTTCAGGGAAGCTGTCGATCCGCAGCGATAATCCGCAATATCCGGACTGGGAGAATGTCAGCGCGGAAAGCGTTAATATCATCGGCCGGGTGGTCTGGACGGGACGGCGGCTTTAGCGCCTCTCCATTTTGGGGCCTTGCAACTTGTGCATCGCGCCGCCAAATAGCTTGTCATGACAGATGCACCCCTCAAGGCCGTGATTATTCCGGTCACTTCGCTCCAGCAGAATTGCACGCTCCTCTGGTGCACCAAGACCAACAAGGCCGCATTGAGCGACCCCGGTGGCGATTTGAACCGGTTGAAAGCGGCGGTCGAGGAGCATGGGGTTGATCTTGAAAAGATCATCCTGACTCACGGCCATCTCGACCATTGCGGGCAGGCGGGCATGCTCGCCGAAGAGCTGGGCATACCGATTGAAGGCCCGCACGAAGATGACCGGTTCTGGATCGATCAACTCGAAGGCGATGGCGCGCGCTATGGCATGGAGGCCAAAAGTTTCGAGCCTGATCGCTGGCTGAAGAACGGTGACCAGGTGACAGTCGGTGATCTGGTACTCGATGTGATTCATTGTCCCGGCCACACGCCGGGTCATGTGATTTTCTACCATCAGCCTTCAAAGCTGGCGGTGGTTGGTGATGTGCTATTTCAGGGTTCGATCGGCCGTACCGATTTCCCACGCGGTAATCACCAGGACTTGATCGATGCGATCACCCAGAAGCTGTGGCCATTGGGTGACGATGTGACCTTCATTCCGGGCCACGGGCCGACCAGCCAATTTGGCTATGAGCGCAAGACCAACGCTTTTGTGGCGGATGATGTACTGGCGGCGCGTTAGGAGCTGCTGCTCTCGTTAGCCTCGGTTTCTTCAACGGCGAATAATGACAGGTCGATTGCCATAACTTCATCGACAAGATCGCGTTGCTGAACATATTTATTGGCCATCTTTGTGTCTTTGGCAAGATGGGGTTTCAGGAAAGGTAGCGCTTCAAGGGGGTCCCGCTTCGCCAAGGTTTCACACATCACCATTGCCGTGATCAGCATACGTTCGTTCAGATAGCCTTGCCGCTCATATTGCCAGCCGTCGTTGCTGCCTTCGAAATTCCATGCGCTCGTGGCCATGAAGATGCCGAATCCCAGATAAACCGAACAAAGATCAGTCGTGAGTTCGTGAACTTCCCAACCGCCCGGCGGCGCCGTTTTTGCAGTGCTCATCAGATAATGTGATAGTTCATGGGCAAAGGTCGCGATCAGTTTGATGGGATCGCCAAGCTGGCTGGGATTATAGCTTATCTGCGCGTAATATTGACCGTCAGCTGCTTTCAGCAGTTGATATTCCCCTGCTGGCGCATGACTGTCATGTTTGAGCATTTGGCCTGACTCCAAAGTCATCTCGCGCATCTGATCGCCTTGCACCAGCTTTGTCGGCCAGTCGCCCATGCCGGACAAAAGCTTAACCTGTTCAAAAATCTGTTGGGCTTTCCGGGACGGGTCTGCGCTCGTTTTTGGAAAAAATGTCTCGTTTGGCAGGACCAGCCGGTTGGCGGGATGCTTCTCTATCCCGCCAAACTCCGTTGTCAGCCATTTGAAACTGGCAAGCTGCCAATCCCACTCGTCAATATCCAGCGGCCTTTTCGGTCCAAACAGTCCCATTGTTCGGCACCCAGTTCCTTATGCCGACAGATAGGGTATGCTAATCGCGTAAACGCCAAGCCCGAGCAGAACCAACATGGTCACAAGCGTGCCAACCATCCGGCCTTTGCCAAATTTTCCATCGTCCATACCCACGCCATGAGCAACGCGACCGAGCAGATAGAGGCCGCTTACGATCCACAGCCAAGTGGGTGAGGTTGCGCTGGCAAGCTCGATAACCGCTACCAGAAGCATAACGAATGGAGCGCTTTCAATATAGTTGCTGTGCGCGCGCATGCGGCGGATGACTTTCTCGTTGCCGCCGTCACCAACGCTGACTTTCTCGCTGGTTCTGACTTGTCCGACGCGGATCATAAGCCAGATGTTGATCAGCGCTGCTGCGCCCGCCACGGTCAATGTTATCGGTAAAATCATCTTGTCCCCCAAATATGTGAAAATTATAGGCCGTCTATAGAAGCACAATGCTTGCAACGCACAGGAATTTCATTATACGCGCCCCTTCGCGTGCAATCTGTTGAACTTCAACCAGGTGATTCTCCAAAATGCGGAGACTGGAATGTTTGGCTTGGATGCAGGCATTTGATATTAAATTTAAAGAACAGGCTTAGCAATGGCTGTACCAAAAAGAAAAACTACACCGTCGAAACGCGGTATGCGCCGGTCTCATGATGCTTTGAAAGTCGAAGCCTATCAGGAATGCCCGAACTGCGGCGAATTGAAGCGTCCGCACCATATGTGCGGAAGCTGCGGCCATTATAATGGCCGTGAAGTCTTGGCCGCTGATCTTTAATCAGCTAGTCTGTCGACTTCTGACGCACAATCAAGGGGAATAACTGGTGGGAATGAGGCCGCGAATCGCGATTGATGCGATGGGCGGAGATGAAGGCCCACGCATCATGGTTGCAGGTGCCGCGCTCGCGCGTCACCGCCATGCAGGCTTTCAGTTCCTTTTCGTCGGCGATGAGGCGCAGATTCGCGAAGCGCTGAAGGATCACCCCAATCTCAGCGCGGCATCCGAAATCCTGCACGCGCCGGACGTCGTGTCCGGCGATGACAAGCCGGGACAGGCGCTGCGCGGTTCCAAAACAACTTCCATGGGCATGGCAGTCAATGCCGTGAAAACCGGAGAGGTCAGCGCTGCTGTCAGTGCTGGCAATACCGGCGCCCTGATGGCGATCGCCAAGCTGGCGCTGCGCACGATGCCGGGTATCGACCGGCCAGCTTTGTCGGCGTTGCTGCCGACGATGAAAGACACCGACGTTGTGATGCTCGATCTGGGCGCCAATACAGAGTGCAATAGTCGTAACCTCGTACAATTTGCCGTGATGGGTGCAGCATATAGCCGCATCATGCACGGGTTTGATCGTCCCAAGGTAAAGCTGCTGAACATCGGTACCGAAGAGGCAAAAGGTACCGGGACGATTCAGGAAGCCGCTGCGACGCTGAAAAGCGCGGGCGGTTTGCATATGGATTTTCTGGGCTTTACCGAGGCAGACAAAATTTCGACCGGTGAAGTCGATGTGATCGTGACTGATGGCTTTTCCGGCAATGTCGCGCTCAAGGCCCTCGAGGGCACGGCGCGATTCGTCACCGATCTGCTAAAGCAGAGTTTCCTGAGCAGCCTGCGATCGAAAATCGGTTTTCTGATATCTCGTCCGGCAACCGAAATGTTGCGAGGCCATCTTGATCCCAACAATCACAACGGGGCGGTATTTCTGGGCCTTAATGGCGTGGTGGTCAAAAGCCACGGCAGCGCGGATGCAAAGGGCGTGGCCAATGCCGTCGAGGTCGCGGCTCGTCTAGTCGAGGACAGCATTCTCGAACGGATCAGCGAAGATCTGAAAAAAATCAGTGTAGCATCACCGGTAGCCGAGGTAGCAAAATGAACAACGCCGCCAGACGGTCTGTCATCAAAGGAACCGGTTCGGCTTTGCCACGCACCCGCGTTTCGAATGCCGAACTGGCCAAGCGCGTGGATACAACCGACGAGTGGATCGTCGAGCGTACCGGCATAAAATTCCGTCATATTGCCGAGGATGACGAGACTACGTCCAGTCTTGCCATCGAGGCGGCAGACAAGGCGATGAAGGCGGCTGGACTCAGCGGCCCGGATATTGACCTGATCATCGTTGCGACGGCAACGCCCGACCAGACATTTCCGGCAACCGCCACCATCGTTCAAGATGCTCTGGGCTGTAATGGCTGCATTGCTTTCGACGTCGCTGCGGTCTGCTCCGGCTTTCTGTACGCGCTTTCGGTGGCGGACAGCATGATCCGGGTCGGCAGCGCGCAAAATGCAGTGGTTATCGGTGCGGAAACTTTCAGCCGGATACTCGATTGGGAAGACCGTGGAACATGCGTTCTTTTCGGTGACGGAGCCGGTGCAATCGTGCTGGCGGCGGAGCAGGGCGAGCGAGGTGTGCTCGCTACCCGCTTGCACGCCGATGGCGCCCATAATCAGCTATTATATGTCGACGGCGGCGCCGGTACCACGGGGACGGTCGGCAAGTTGCGAATGAAAGGCCGTGAGGTTTTTCGCCATGCGGTGGTCAATCTGTCTTCGGTGTTGAAAGAAGTATTGGAAGAAACTGACCAATCGATTGAAAATGTCGACTGGGTTGTCCCGCACCAGGCCAATGCCCGGATATTGGATGCGACCGCTAAAAAGCTCAACCTTGCTCCCGAAAAAGTGATCAAGACCGTTGATATGCATGCCAACACTTCAGCGGCATCGGTCCCGCTGGCTCTGGATACCGCTGTGCGAGACGGTCGAATCAAGGCCGGAGATCTGCTGGTTCTGGAAGCCATGGGCGGCGGATTTACCTGGGGTGCGTCGGTCATCCGATACTGAACACACTGCTTTTGCTCGCGAATTAGCCATAATCGACATTTTCGTCGCCAAATTTACATCCTTGTCGAAAGCCAGTTGAGTAAAATGCATTTCCGCTCCTAGCTTGGAGCCATGGAATATCCGGCATCCACAAGTTTGAAGATCGCGGCTCCGTTTCTTTATCGTGCCTATCTCAGCTGTCATGCTCTTCAGGCCCGCAAGCCGCAGCTTTTATGTGCACTGCAATGCTCCGAATCGGAATTACGGGATCCCGGCTATCAACTGGGTGACGACTCGATCTCCAGTCTCTGTGCCGCGGCTCAGGAAGAACTCCACTGTACGGACATTCATTCGGAGATCGGCAACAAGATGGTGCCACGGGGCTTTTCCGACCTTGGTTTTTCCGCTTTTTTTCAGCCCAGCTTCGGTGAAGCGTTGCTCGATCTTGTTGCGGAGCAGCGGTTGGGCGGAGACGAACCTGTGGTAAAACTCCTGCCGCTTTCTTCCGGTGACCGGTTGGTGTGGAATCAGGACAAGGTGGTTTCACCCGATCTGGTTCACATCATATTTGCGCTGGTCCATCAATGCGGAGAATTGCTAGCCGATGGGCGATTCAAAACCGTCAAGGCCGCACATTTTTCCCACCGCCGGCCCGACGGGTTCAGGGGCTTCCCCGCCGAAAATTCAAACAGCGTGCCGATTCCCTGCCATTTCAATCGACCGTCCACCTATCTCGAATATCATCACATGGCGATGACCATGCCGATACAGCGTCACAATCCCGCGATTGTCTCCGCTGTCAGGCGGCAGGAGGCATTTTTCGCGCGGGCCAGATTCGAGCGGCAGAATCTCGCGAAACTGACCTATGAATATCTATTATATCTGCTCGATAAATCCGGTCTCAGCCTCGACGCGGCTGCTATAACATTCGGCATGGCGGAACGGACCTTGCGACGTAAACTGGTCGCCGAAGGCATGTCCTATCGTCAGCTACTGGAGCAGGTCCGGCGGGACACCTGCCATCTCTACTTTCTCGAAGGGACGCGCAATCTTTCCGAAATAGCCGCGAAGCTCGGCTATAGCGAACTGAGCGCGTTTACCCGCGCCTATACGAGCTGGTATGGTCATCCACCGAGCCAGGACACCGGCAGCGCGATCGCTCTCGCTGCCTGAATATCAAATTGTCTGGAAAATGGTGGGCGTAGAGAGAGTTGAACTCCCGACCCCTTCGATGTCAACGAAGTGCTCTACCACTGAGCTATACGCCCACGCTGGAGGCCGTCTAGCCAGCCGCTTCGGCTGGCGCAAGGCCTAATTCAAGTCACTCATACTGTCTGGCTCAAACAGCCGGTCAACCTCCAGAACCAGATCGCGTAAATGAAAGGGCTTGGACAATATTTTGGCCTTCGGAACAGACTGTCCGGCGCGCAATGTAACGCCGGAAAAGCCGGTAATAAACATCACCTGGGTTTCCGGGCAGACCGAGGCGCAATGTTGTGCCAATTCGATTCCGTCCATTTCCGGCATGACAATATCCGTCAAAAGCAGATCGAATTTCTGCTCATCGAGCAGTGGTACTGCAGCAGTTCCGCGGTCTACAGCGACAACTTCATAGTTGGCTTTCTCCAGTGCCCGTGTAAGATGCTCACGCATCGCCTGTTCATCTTCCGCGAGGAGAATCCGAATCATTTTGTCACGCCTTCCTGAATATGCCTGAATACAGGCCCGCCTATATGCCGAGGCCGGTATATAAGTGCAAATCGGTTAATTTTTTTCCGGAGGTGATAATTATTTCGGCGATGGAAGCCGATTTTTTCGGGGGTAAGCATGGCTAATTCGATTTCCGGCAAAACATTATCCCCGGTACCGGCTTACTCCCTCTCCAATGTCACTACGCTCGGCTTCCCGGTTCTGGTCAGCGTGCCTCACTCCGGTCGGGAATATCCGCCCGAACTTCTCGACAATCTGAATGTTCCGGCTTCTCATTTGCTGCGGCTGGAAGATCGCTATTCGGACCGGCTCGCGGCATCAGCCATTGCCTCCGGATTTCCGTCGATCATTGCCCGAAAGCCGAGAGCATGGGTCGATCTCAACCGCAATCGCACGGAAATCGACCCGGACATGGTGATCGGGATGGATCCGTCGCAGACAGCCCAGAAAAGCAAAAAGGTGAGGGGCGGCCTGGGCCTGTTACCGCGTAGACTGCACGGTGCGGGGAATTTGTGGCGAAATAAATGGCCCTATCAGCATGTCATTGACCGGATCGAACAGGATCACGAGCCCTATCACGCGATGGTGGCAAATCTTCTCGAGCAGATACGATCCGTTTTTGGTTGCGCGCTCCTCTTGGACTTGCACAGCATGCCATCGATATTCGACGAGAATCATAACAATATAGGGTTTGTTCTGGGTGACCGCTTCGGGCGAAGCTGCGAATCGCGCTATGTCGAACTGGCTGCAGGCCACTTCCGGATGCACGGCCATCTTGTGCAGACGAACCATCCCTATTCGGGCAGCTATATTCTGGAGCGGCACGGCAGACCCTCGCGCAATATCCATGCATTTCAGCTTGAAGTGGATCGGTCGCTATATCTTGATCACAATATGCGCGAACCGATAGCGGCCGCCGGGACGATCGCGGAATTGATCCGCAATTGCTGCGTAATGCTCGCTGAACAATTGTCAGGCCAGCATCAGATCGAAGCAGCAGAATGAGGGGTTTTCCATAAAAAAACCACCTCGCCGGTTCGGCGAGGTGGCCAAGGTTCAGGGAGGTGGCATTCCGAAGGAATGCCTGTAACGATCCGATCGGGGGATGCGAACCGCTACACCGACCATGTGGGCCTTGTTGTATTGAGTTGCAAGACCCTGGAAGCGGAAAATTACCGATAGCGTTATCCTGCTTCGGCCAGATCGGACGAAGCAGGATAGCTTGAATGGTTAAACCTGTACGGAAGGTGCCTCGGTCACTTGTGGCATTTTACCGGCTTCAACCTGTTTGGCGAACACTTCGCGCATGATCTGCAGCGAGAAGAGATGTGCGTAGATCAAAGGCAATATGCCGTTCTGGTTGATCTTGCGCAGTTCATCGCCGCGGAGATCGCGCAGTTTGGCTTCGTCGACCATTTTGAATCCGCGATAGATAAAGGGCTTTTCAACGCCCGTTTGTTGAATGGAAACTTCACCATCCATCAACAATCCCATCTTTTCCAGTTCCTGGACGAACTGACCGGTCCGTTGGCCAGCTTGTTCGAACTGTTCGCAGAAATTCAGAATATTCTTGGTGGTCTCGCTTGGCTGATCGCCGTCGAACAGCGTGTCGCCTTCTTTAAAGTCGCCAACCGCATTGGCGGTCGGATCAAAGCATAGCGAGAGCTCTTCAGCTTCCGGACGCAATTTTGCGAGCATGAAGGGATAGCGGCGGACATAGGCAGGAACATAAGCAGGTTCACGAAATTGACCTTCGTCGTTCATGAACGTGTTTACGCCCTCGTTCAGACCCATGAGAATCAGCGGCACGCTATTGTCGCCGACCGAAAATACAATCGGATAGTTGCGCGCTGCATTGATGAATTCATCGGTGGTAATCGGAATGGCGTGCTGCGACTGCATGAAGGATGCGTTGTCGAGCCCTTTGATTTTCCATTTGGCATGTTCGTTGGAATTGAGCGGGACAAGGTCCTTGTAGAACATTGGCAGTGCTTGTGCTTGCGGCGTGCTCGCCATAGTCATATTCTCCGAAAATTACTGTTGAAACCGAATAGTTGTCTTGCGCTTTAAGAGCCTGACTGATCGGACGCAAGGGGAACGAGTTTGCCCGGGTTCATAATGTTCTTGGGATCGATCGCTGTTTTTATCGCGCGCAGCATGAAGAGGCGCGCATCGGAAGACAGTCGCTCCAGTTCCGCACGCTTGTTCTGCCCGATTCCATGCTCTGCCGAAATCGAGCCACCCGCGGCGATCACGAGGTCATGGACCAGAGGCGTTATTTGCGTCGCATAGTCCCGCATCCATTCTTGTGGCTGCACCCCCGCTGGTGCCTTGACGTGGAGGTGGACGTTGCCGTCTCCCATATGGCCGAATGCAGCAACTGTCGTGCCGGGAAATCTCGCCTCGATGACTGGTGATGCCTCACTGATGAACCGGGCCATGCCGGGCACCGGAACACTGATGTCATGCTGCAGAGCCGGGCCATTGGCGCGCTCGGCTTCTGAAATCGAATCACGGATTTTCCAGAAATCCTCAGCCTGCTGTTCGCTGGCCGCGAGAGTTGCATCCTCAACCAAATCCCGTTCTATTGCTTCTGCCAGCAGTTTCTCGGTGCTCGATCCGGGATCCTGCGCATCGGGTTGATCGCGCACGATCTCGATCAGCACATGCCAGCGATGGTTCCCCTCCAGTGGCGAGCGGGTGCCGGGAATGTGCCGCAATACCGAACTCAGGCATGTTTCCGGAATGATCTCGAAACCTTCCAGTGATTGCGGCGTCCGTTTGTTGAGAAACCGGAATAGCTGATAGGCGGCGTCGGTGCTGTCGACCGCAGCCCAGGATACGCAGCGATCCACCAGAGCGGGTACGGTTTTCAAGGTTGCCGCGGTGACAACACCCAGGGTCCCTTCACCGCCGACGAATAATTGCTTCAGATCGTAACCGCGATTGTCTTTTTTCAGTGCCGCGAGCCCTTCAAAAATACTGCCGTCAGGCAATATGGCTTCGATTCCAGCGACAAGCGAGCGCATGGTTCCGTGGCGCAGTACCTGAGTACCGCCGGCATTTGTCGAAACAAGGCCTCCGATCGTGGCGGAGCCTTTGCCGCCCAGGGTCAGCGGGAATCTTTGCCCCTCGACTGCGAGCGCTTCGTGCAGATTCTGGAGAATTACACCGGCTTCACAGACCACTAGCTGGTCGTTCGGTGCTGTTCTGCGAATCCGGTTCATGCGGCGTAGTGACAGGAGGATCGAATGACCGCCGATGTCCGGCGTCGCCCCTCCGACCATGCCGCTATTGCCGCCTTGCGGAACGATAGCGACAGCATGTTCGTTCGCGATTCTGACTATTTCCGCCGTCTCCTGCGTATTTGCCGGCGAGACCATGGCTTGTGCCGCACCGGTATATCGGCCGCGCCAGTCGGTGAGCCACGGCGCCATGTCGTCAACTGCGCGGGTGAAGCCTTTTGCGCCGACGACTGCCTGCATCTGTTCCAGCCATTCTGCCCTTTTTGGCATATTCATGTTCCTCTGCGGTCGTGTCATCTATCCGCCATCAGAGTGCAGCCGTCACGGGGGATTTGCACGAAGTTGATGATAGGTGGCAAATTCTCAGTTCATGCAATATTCAATCACTGCTGATATAGGCAAGGGAAGGGTTAGTTAAGGGATTATGGTGAGCCTGTCACTTACAGCGATATTGCTGCTCTCTGTGCCAGATGCGCGCGAGATGCAGCCGATAGACATTCCGTCGGCAGACGCAGCTATGGTTCATGTGGCGGAGCGGCCGCTGCTCTTTGCACAGGTCCGAATCGAAAAGCGGGTGATCATCCGCGTTCCTCGCCGTCGGCCCACGCCTCTGGCGCCGATGGCGGATTTTTCACGCGAGACCGTGGAAAAGACCTATCGCGAAAAGAAAATGGGCAAATGCCTGCCGATGAACAATATTCTCGGCGTGCAGATGTTTGCGGATCGCTACCTCGACCTGATCACCAAAGACCGAAAGAGAATCAGGGCCCAGCTCGAGGATAAATGCCAGGCGCGCAGTTTCTATTCGGGTTTCTATGTCGAGAAAACCGAGGACGGCAAAATATGCGCCGGTCGCGATATCCTCCACTCGCGAACCGGAGCCAAATGCGAGATTGATCGGTTCCGCGAACTGGTCCCGGCCCCCTAGACCAAGCGAGAAAGCTTGACAAATCCCGGATATGCGATCATTGCCCGGCACAGCCCGAGAGGCTGAGACAGGGTGCAAGGTTGCATCCTATATTTTTCCGGAACCACTATGAAATTTGCCGATATCGGCCTGTCTGAAGAACTGCTGAAATCCGTAGCCGAAGCTGGCTATGACGAACCGACGCCGATTCAGGCGCAAGCCATCCCTTCCGTCCTGATGATGAAAGATATCATCGGCATTGCCCAGACGGGCACTGGTAAAACGGCGAGCTTCGTGCTGCCGATGATCGACATCCTCGCCCATGGCCGCTCGCGTGCGCGCATGCCGCGGTCGCTGATCCTGGAACCGACCCGCGAACTGGCTGCGCAGGTTGCCGAGAATTTCGAGAAATATGGCAAGAACCATAATCTCAGCATGGCGCTGCTTATCGGCGGCGTTTCTATGGGTGACCAGATCAAGGCGCTGGAAAAAGGCGTCGACGTATTGATCGCGACACCGGGACGCTTGATGGACCTGTTTGATCGCGGACGGATTTTGATGTCAGGCTGCGAATTGCTGGTCATCGATGAAGCGGACCGGATGCTCGACATGGGCTTCATTCCGGATATCGAATCAATCTGCTCGAAATTGCCAGCGACCCGCCAGACGATGTTGTTTTCGGCGACGATGCCGCCGCCTATCAAGCGACTGTCCGACCAGTTTCTCAACAATCCAAAATATATCGAAGTCTCGCGCCCGGCAACGGCGAATACTTCGATTGATCAATCGCTGATAGAAGTTGCTCCGAAAGCCAAGCGCAAATTGATCGTCGATATATTGGACAATGAAGGCGTTGAAACCGCGATCATTTTTTGTAACCGCAAGACCGAAGTTCGCGACCTGTGCCAGAGCTTGCGCAAGGACGGTTTTGATGCCGGGCAGATTCATGGCGACATGGACCAGAGTTCGCGTCTGGCGGAACTGGACCGTTTCAAATCGGGCGAAATCAACATATTATGCGCCTCCGACGTTGCCGCGCGTGGTCTGGATATCAAAGGCGTCAGCCATGTCATCAATTATGATATTCCATGGCATCCGGATGACTATATCCACCGGATTGGTCGTACCGGCCGCGCTGGTGCAACCGGCGTTGCGATAACCTTCATTACCCGCAGCGATAGCGAGCATGTCGAAAGCATCGAAAAACTGACCGGCATGAAAATTCCGGTCCGCAAAGAGCGCAAGGGCAAGGCTGGTGGAAAAGCGGCCGAGAAAGTTGCTGAGAAACCTGATCGGGCAGAGTCGGCAAAAGGCAAAGCGCCGCGACGGGATGATGCGCCGAAGAAAGCGCGGCAGGATGATCGGCCGAAGAAGCCGCGGCAAAACGATGCTCCGAAAAAACCGGTGCGTGCTGCTAAAGTCCAAGAGAAAAAGCCACCTGTGGTTCAGGATAGCAATGAAGCCGATGACGGCTGGAATGGCCCGACGCCCAGCTTCCTGGACGCCAAGCTCAACCGTTAGACTGTCGCCAAATCAGCGCTATTGCAGCGTTAAGCTATCCAATATTGCCGAGGCCAGCGGGTCTGTCGCCTTGGCCTGATCGGCGGCATAGGTGATTTCCGCCTGGACCATCGTGCCGTCGGGCTTGCGGAGCAGCCGCTGACCGGATTTCAGGCCGTTGGTCAATATGCCGGAAGCGCGATATTCATTCTTGCCAATGGCTCCGCCCACCATGTCCTCGTTACCATCCTCGATGGCTTCAACGGCTTTGCTCCAGGCCGCGTCTTCGCGATTTTCAACCCAGCTAACCGCCAGTTTTGAGCCGCTTTGCGTCTCGGTGAATACCCGGCCATTGTCGTCGCTGGCTGCCGTATCGACGGTCCAGCCGGCGGGCACCATGATCGTGTAGCCGCGCAAGGCGTTGGCATAGCTTTCCATGCTGGCGAGGTCGACTGCCGCTTTTGCGCCATCGCCTTCTGCAGCCGCCGCTTCGTCGCGGATCGCCTGGCTTGCGGCGTCGGCTTGCTGCGCCAGTTCTTCGCTCGACGGAACATCGCCGACCGCTTCCTGTTTTCCGCAGGCCGAAAGGAGCAGTGCCAGCGTCAGAGCCGCACCGAATGGAAGAATTGGAAGCATGTTTTTCATATCAGCCAGACTTAAGACCAGCGAGGGCAAACATCAATGCTGATATTGGATTAGGCGCTGATTTCCCGCAGGACTTGCCGCTGTTGGAAATGGCCGAAAATGTCAAATTCCAACAATATGTATCGAAATTATGCTGCGTTATCAATGCCCAGGTCAGCCAGCTTGCGATAGAGAGTGGAACGACCGATGCCCAGACGCCTTGCGACTTCGGTCATCCGTCCGCGATAATGACCGATGGCGAGGCGGATTACATCGGCCTCGATTTCTTCCAGCGGACGCAAATTCCCATCTTCGCAGTAGAGCGTGATGCCAATGCCTTCCGGGCTGTTCATCAGATGCGGTTCGGCATCGCCGGATTCGGCGACAAAGGAGGCGATCTGCGGAAATTCCTCGCAGCTTAGCGCATTATGGTCGCACATGACCGCGGCCCGGAACAGCACGCTCTGCAACTGGCGGACGTTGCCGGGCCAGCGATAGCTGCGCAGCAGATTCAGCGCCTCGTCGGTAATGCCAAGGCTGCGCAAACCGGGCTGGAGCGCGAGGCGCGCCAGGAAATGCCGCGCCAGTGCAGGAATATCGCCGGTCCGGTCGCGGAGCGGCGGAATGGTCAGTTGGACCACATTCATCTGATAATAGAGGTCTTCACGGAAATTGTCCTTTTCGACTTCCCGTTCCAGCTTGCGATTGGTTGCTGCGATAACCCTGACGTCGAGCTGGAAACTGTTCGGGCTGCCCAGCGGCTGGATATCCGAATGTTTCAGGAAGCGGAGCAGGCGGACCTGGGTTTCCGGCGGAATCCGGTCGACCTCGTCGAGGAAAATCGTGCCGCCTTCGGCTTGCTGGAGCAGGCCGATCTTGCGGTCAAAAGCGCCGGTAAAAGCACCCTTTTCATGACCAAAAAGAATCGAATCGAGCAGATTTCCGGTAATTGCACCACAATTCAGCTTCAACATCGGCATTTTCGCGCGCGGGCTGGCCGCATGAATGGCATCGGCGATGACTTCCTTGCCAACGCCGCCTTCGCCTTCGATCAGCACCGGCACCCGGGCGCGGGCAGCCTTGGCGGCGATTGCCAGCGCGGCGCGAAAGGCCGGGGCCGCTCCGACAATTTCTTCAAACTCAAGCGGCACCGATATTTTTTCGGTGAGCGGGCGCAATTCACCAGCATCTTTTGACGATTCGACCGCAGCATCGAGCGCCTGCAGCATCAGTTCGGGGGCAACCGGCTTGATCAGATAATCGGTGGCGCCCGCGCGCACGGCGTCGACGGCTTCCGCAATCGACCCTACGGCGGTCAGCATCAGGATTGGCAGGGCAGGGCGGCGCGCTTTCAGTTCGATAATCAGTTCCGTGGCTTCGGAACCCGGTACCCAATGGTCGAGGATGATCGCGTCAAGCATCATCCCGTCCTGCGTGCCGAGCGTGGCAATCGCCGTTTCCGCATCGCGCGCATAAATCGTGCGAAATCCCGCCCGCGAGGCCAATGCCGAAATCAACCGGCATTGCGCCGGCTCATCGTCGATAAGCAGCAGTAACTTTGTGCCGTTTTGTGCCATTTTTTTCCCGATTGTCCCACAATGAAGCATTTTCATAACGGCAACCGGTAAAGAGCCGATTAAAGGATCGATAAATATTCTATCCAAAATGACGGTGGGTAGGACTTGAGCCATTGCCCATATAGGGTTACACCTCGCGCCAGTTTGGAACGATAATATTGGGGAAATCATGACATCGAATAATAATCTTGGCGCAGCAGAGGAAACCTACACAAAGTTTCTGTCGATGCTGAAAGTCGGCACGATCCTGACCGCCATTGTGGCCATATTGGTGGTTATACTCATTTCCTAACGGATTGGAATCTAGTGTGAAAATTGCGGTATTGAAGGAGCTCGCCGACGGCGAGGCGCGGGTGAGTGCGTCACCCGAGACAGTCAAGAAGTTCACTGCTCTGGGCGCCAATATGGCCGTCGAAAAGGGTGCGGGCGTGTCTGCCGCTGTCGCTGATACGGATTATACCGATATGGGCGCGACAATCGGAACACGCGCTGCAGTTCTGAAGGACGCGGACATCGTTCTGGGTGTACAAGGTCCCGATCCGCAATCGCTAAAAGGCATGAAAAAAGGCGCGTGGCTGGTTGCCAGCCTTAATCCTTTTGGTGAACGTGAGCGGGTCGATGCCTATGCCAAGCTGGGCATTGATGCGCTGGCAATGGAATTCATGCCGCGGATCACCCGCGCGCAATCGATGGATATTCTGTCGTCGCAATCCAATCTGTCCGGTTATAAGGCCGTGCTGATGGCCGCGAACGAATATGGCCGCGTCTTCCCGATGATGATGACGGCAGCGGGCACCGTGTCCGCAGCGCGCTGTTTCATCATGGGTGTCGGTGTCGCCGGATTGCAGGCGATCGCCACCGCAAGGCGTCTCGGCGCGCAGGTCAGCGCAACCGATGTGCGCAGCGCCACGAAGGAACAGATCCAGTCGCTCGGCGCGAAACCGATTTTCGTCGAATCCGTCGAGGGTATCGAGGGCGAAGGCTCGGGCGGCTATGCCACCGAAATGAGCGAGGAATATCAGAAGGCGCAGGCCGAACTGGTCTCCAGCCATATCGCCAAACAGGATATCGTGATCACCACCGCGCTGATCCCCGGCCGCGCCGCGCCGCGCCTGATCTCGGACGCGCAGATCGCGACGATGCGGACCGGAAGCGTGATTGTCGATCTTGCAGCCGAACAGGGCGGTAATGTCGAAGGCGCTGTCGCTGGCAAGGTCGTCGAGAAACATGGCGTCAAGATTATCGGCGCAAGCAATATTCCGGCGATGATGGCAGCCGACAGCTCGGCGCTCTTCTCGCGCAATCTTTACAATTTCCTCAGCGCCTATTGGGATGAAGAGGCGGGGCGGCCTGTGCTTCCCGATGATGACGAGGTAACGATTGGCATCCGGCTTACCAAGGATGGCAAGGTTGTGAACGGGCGGTTGTTGGGATGAAGAAATACACTATTTTAGCAGTTTCCCTCAGTTTTCTTTGGGCTTCGGCTGCATCTGCAAATTCGCTCAGTGTTGTTTGGAATATCGAACCAATTGAAGATTACTCCACGGAAACGCAATGGTTTGGTGGTGGCGAATTTGTATTGAAGCAACGATTAATACCCCAAGGGGCGGTCGAACTTTTAAGTGCTGCTCCAAAAAAGCTAAAAACCAAATTGGGCGCGGGCGATCATCTTGTACTAGCAACGGCAGGTTCCTTAAGCGCCTTTTGCGAACACAAGGTATATCCCGAAAAACTGTTTAGCCGAAAGGCCCAAACCTGTCTGGTCGATCAAGATGGAAACGGGGAGTTTGAATCCTATTTCCGTAGGTTCAGCCAAACAAAAAAGGGCTTAGTGGCACTTGGAGGCAAGTGGCCTAAAAAACTGAAGGCTATCCCGCCGATAGCCTATAAAAGAATTGAGCCGCGGAATTTTGGCGCGGATTATTTTGTAGCAATTGAACGGCGGAATTTTTTCAACATTTATGGAAAAGAGAATTTTCAGATTGCTTTTGGATCCGCGTCTTCGCTCGACCGTATAACGGCTCCGGTCTCTATCAGTTCAAGCGAGTTACCTAAAGAAGTGACAATCCTTGGCGCACGTTTGACCGCACATGAAGAAAAAGATGGCAAGATGGCGATCTCCGTTCAACGTTCAATGCCAAAGCAACCTTTCGGTATCGCAGTCACAACTTCATATCGGTTCTATTAAGCAAAGGCTCCTTTCATGGACTTTATATCAATTTTATCAATTTTCGTGATGGCCTGTTTTGTCGGCTATTACGTGGTCTGGTCGGTGACACCGGCCTTGCACACGCCGCTGATGGCGGTGACCAATGCGATCTCCTCGGTGATCATCGTCGGCGCGCTGATTGCAGCGGCGGCGGGGTCGCAGGCTGATGGGGGCCAGACCGCCAAATGGCTGGGTCTGGTTGGCGTTGTCTTGGCCAGCGTGAATATTTTTGGCGGCTTTGCCGTGACCGAGCGGATGCTCGCGATGTACAAGAAAAAGGAGCGCAAATAATGGATGCTTCTGTGCGCTTCGCCCCTGCAAAAGCAGCGGCCAGTTTAATGTCCAGAGCGGCCCCTGCCTTCGCTGGGGTGACGATGTTGCTGGCATCGACCCCAGCGCTTGCCGCAACCGGTGAACCGGTAAATCCATGGGTTGCAGCTGCCTATCTGATTGCGGGTGTGCTTTTCATTCTTGCGCTGCGTGGCCTGTCATCGCCAGAATCAAGCCGGACCGGCAATCGGTTCGGCATGGCCGGGATGCTGATTGCCGTGGTCACGACCTTGTGGACCCACAGCATTGCCAGCCTGCCGGAAATTGCCGGCGCCATTGCCATTGGTGGCGCGATCGGTTTCTTCACCGCGCGCCGTATCGCGATGACCGATATGCCGCAGCTGGTGGCCGCGTTCCACAGCCTTGTGGGTCTCGCCGCCGTGCTGGTCGGTATCGCCGCCTATCTCAATCCCGGTGCATTCGGCATATTGGACGCGACGGGTGAAATATTGACCGTCAGCCGCGTCGAACTGGGTCTGGGCGTTGCCATTGGTGCGATTACCTTCTCCGGTTCGGTTATCGCTTTCCTGAAACTCAACGGCAATATGTCGGGTGCGCCGATCATGCTGCCGCTGCGTCATGTCATTAATCTGGGCGTATTGGGCGCGATCATCGGACTGACCGCCTATTTCGCGATTGCGCCAACCGTTGGTACGGGCGCGATATTCTGGACGATTGTTGGCCTCAGCTTCCTGATCGGCTTCCTGCTGATCATTCCGATCGGCGGCGCGGATATGCCGGTGGTCGTGTCGATGCTGAACAGCTATTCCGGCTGGGCCGCAGCGGCGATGGGCTTCACCCTCGGCAATACCGCGATGATCATCACCGGCGCGCTCGTGGGTTCGTCCGGTGCGATCCTGTCCTATATCATGTGCAAGGCGATGAACCGCAGCTTCATCAGCGTGATCGCCGGCGGCTTTGGTGCGGAAGCAGCCTCCAGCGATGGCGCAGCGAAAATCGACCGCCCGTGGAAACGCGGTTCGGCCGAGGATGCTGCCTATATGATGAAGCAGGCCGAGAATGTGATCATCATTCCGGGCTATGGCATGGCCGTGGCGCAGGCCCAGCACGCTCTTCGTGAAATGGGCGATATGCTGAAAGAACAGGGCGTGAGCGTCAAATATGCGATTCACCCGGTGGCCGGTCGTATGCCGGGCCATATGAACGTTCTGCTGGCCGAAGCGAATGTGCCTTATGACGAGGTTTTCGAGCTGGAAGATATCAACAGCGAATTTGCCCAGGCCGATGTGGCCTTCATTATCGGCGCGAATGACGTGGTCAATCCGGCGGCAAAAACCGACAAGGGATCGCCGATTTACGGCATGCCGGTGTTCGATGTCGAAAAAGCCAAGACGATCTTTTTCGTCAAGCGCTCGATGGGTGGCGTCGGCTATGCGGGAGTCGATAACGAGGTCTTTTATATGGACCAGACCATGATGTTACTTTCCGATGCGAAGAAAATGTGCGAGGAAATCGTAAAGGCGCTCTAGACGCCGACTTCGGTTTTTTCAGGGAATGTAACATCAATGCGTAAAATTGGCCTGATTGGCGGGATGAGCTGGGTATCGACTGCGAGCTACTACACGCGGATCAACAGGATCGTGCAAAAGCGGCTGGGCGGCTTCACCAGCCCGCACATGCTGATCGAGAGCGTCAATTTCAGCGATTATGCCCGGCTGCAGTCGGACGATGACTGGGAAGCTGCGGCCGGTCTGATGACCCGGTCGGCCAAGCGGCTGGAAAATGCCGGGGCAACCGCGATATTTATCTGTTCCAACGCGATGCACAAAATCTATGATCAGGTGCAGCCGGAAGTCGGTGTGCCGATCATTCACATTGCCGATTGTGTGGGCGACAAGATGGTTGCCGATGGCATAAAGATGGCGACTTTGATCGGTTCGCGCAATGTGATGACCGAGGGCTTTTATCGCAAGCGTCTGGTTGGCAAAGGCATAGTCCTGTCCCCGCCGGACGAAGAACGGGTCGAGGAGATCGACCGGATCATCTACGAAGAATTGATGTTCAACGAGGCCAAGCGCGAGTCCGAGCGGACGATGAAAACCTATATCACCAATATCGCCAAGGGCGATGTCGAGGCGGTGGTGCTGGGCTCTACGGAACTGGACCTGATCATCGATACCAAGGCCAATATTCTGCCTATCTATGACAGCACCGAGATTCATGCCGACGCGGCGATCGAATGGATTCTCGCCGAGGGCTAGGGCCGAAGTCCGGGCTTCGGCTTTCCAAAATTACTGACATTCATGTCAATGCTCTTGGCATCGACCGGATTTTGCGGCATCATGGCTCGTTCTTGGAGGAGAGAGATATGATACGCAGTCTAATGGTTGCCACCGCGCTTTGCCTGAGCGCCCCGACACTTGCAAAAACCGTCACCGTTGAACCCGGCGCAGATGCGCAGGAACGGCTTCAGGAAGCCCTGATCCTCGCCGAACCGGGCGATGTGATCGAACTGGGTGCTGGTCGATTCGATCTGGTCGACGGCCTGTCGCTTGATGTCGACAATGTTACGGTGCGCGGTGCCGGCATGGACCAGAGCGTGCTCAACTTTGCCGGACAGCTCGGCGCAGGCGAAGGCCTGCTGGTGACATCCGACCATGTGGTGCTGCGCGATTTCGCGATCGAGGACAGCAAGGGCGACGGCATCAAGTCGAAGGGCGCGGACAATATCGTCTATTACAAGGTCCGGGTCGAATGGACCCGCGGGCCGCATAAGGACAATGGCGCCTATGCGATCTATCCGGTAGAAAGCAGCAACGTCCTGGTCGACAGCGTGGTCACGATTGGCTCTTCCGATGCCGGCATCTATGTCGGCCAGTCGGAGAATATCATCGTCCGCAACAGCGTGGCTAAGTTCAACGTCGCCGGCATCGAGATCGAGAATAGCGTCGGCGCCGATGTTTATAATAATGTCGCGGTCAACAATACCGGCGGCATCCTGGTCTTCGATCTGCCCAATATCCCGAAACAGGGTGGACGCAACGTGCGGGTTTTCGACAATATCGTGGTCGACAACAACACCCCGAATTTCGCGCCCGAAGGCAATATTGTCGCGGAGGTCCCTGCCGGCATGGGGGTCATGGTGATGTCGCATTATGAGGTCGAGGTGTTTGAAAACCGCTTTGCCGAGAACGGCACCGGCAATGTGCTGATCGTGTCCTATACCAAGGGGCAGGACGACCCGAATTATAACCCCAAGCCAATCGGCGTGCGGGTGTTCGAAAATAATCATGGCCGGGCAGGCTATAATCCGGTCTTCACCGGCGGCGCGCAGTTGAAGGCCGCCTTTGGCGGGGCGATTCCGCCGATCATCGAGGATGGCACGGGCGAGAATATTCTGATCGGTGATGATGTTGCGATCCTGACGCTGGGCCTGACCACGCCCGGCCAGCCGCTCGCCGAGGCCAAGCCTGCTCTCGTCGCGGGAGCCAACGAACCGTTTGACGGTCGGCAGCTGAAACCGATCACCTTGCCGCAGGCAATGGAAGACGCGATCAAATAATGCGTTTGCTGGCTTCTGCGTGCGCGATAGTGGCGCTGACATTCTCGGTAGGGGCACGTGAACCTGCGGGAGTCGCGGACGGGGTGATCCTGTCCGACGGCTTGCCGCGGGTGCTGTCGGACTATCGGTTTTTCAAGGATGCAGCCGGCTGGCAGCCCAATGACCGGGTGACGCCTTATACGCTCAATACCCCCCTGTTCACCGATTATGCGGAGAAATACCGGTATATCTATGTGCCGGAGGGGCAGCAGGCGAAGGCGGAGGGCGACGGATTGCTCGACTTTCCGGTCGGATCGGCGCTGATCAAGAGCTTCGGCTACGAGCGGGATGGCAAGCCGATGCTGCTCGAGACGAGGGTGCTGCTGCACCGGGCCGACGGCTGGCTCGCCCTACCTTATGTCTGGAATGAAGAACAGACCGAGGCAAAGCTGAAAGTCGCGGGCGCGCGGATTCCGGTGACCTTTACCGATCCGTCGGGCCGGGAACGGTCGACAAGCTATGCCGTTCCGAACAAGAACCAGTGCAAGGAATGTCATGCATTATCGGAAGCGGTCACACCGATCGGACCCAAGGCGCGCAATCTGACCGATGACGGGCAGCTTGAGGAATTTGCACGGCTCGGACTGATCGACCGGACGCCCAAGGTCGAGTATCGCGTGCCGGTCTGGGGCGAGACCAGCGCCCCGCTAAACGACCGCGCGCGCGGCTATCTCGACGTCAATTGCGCCCATTGCCATAACGTCAACGGCTCGGCGAGCAACTCCGGCCTGTTCCTGACTTATGAGGAAAAGATGCCGGTGCGCTATGGTATCCACAAGCGGCCTGTCGCTGCGGGGCGGGGAAGCGGGACGCATGATTTCGACATCGCGCCGGGTGATCCGGAGGGCAGCATCATGATCTATCGCCTGAACAGCCTCGATCCGGGTGTCAGCATGCCCGAAGTCGGCCGCTCGATCGTCCACGACGAGGGCGTGGCGTTGCTGAGCCAGTGGATCGCGGAGATGGAGTAGGGGATGTTTATTTTACCTCAGAAGCAGGGCGCGGACGCATGTATTATGTCTCGCGGCAGTTCGCTCCGCTCACGCCTCCGACGGGGCGGGCGAATGGCCGACGCGCGGTCGTGCTTGCCTCCGCTTCGCGTCGGTTAGGTTCTCCCAATTGTGGTCAGTTTCTAACCGAGGCGTAGCCGAGGCAAGCCGACGGGCCGCCGCGCCTTATTGGCGCGATAGCCAAGGGTGCGGATGCGCTTGAGGTTAAAAAATCATTTCGCCCGGGTCCAGTTCTCGCCCTGACAGACAAAGGCGACACAGCCTTTCATTTTGAGGCTGTTGGCCGAGTTCAGGCTGACTTCCGAGCGATAGGTCCGACCGCTTTTCGGATCATAGACCTTGCCCCGCCAGATATCGCCGTCGGGCTTGAATCCGGTCAGTATCGCCATCCCCAGCAAAGTGCGATTGCGCAGTTTCTTGTCGGGATTGTTGATGTCCTTCTGGCCGACGCCATTGGGCGGGGTGACCAGATATTTATAGATGCGGCCACAGACGCTCGTCCCGCATCTGGAGATCTTGATGACCGCATCGCGGTCCTGGGTGATCCAGTCGCCGTTGATTGAGTCCGCTGCCAGCGCCGGGCTGGCAAAGGCCATGGCGGCGGGAATCAGGCTAGCCGTTAATTTTCCAGGGGTAAAAATGGACATAGTCTTATTCCCTTGCCGATGATGGGTAGGTCAGGACCGAGGCACTAGATCCTTGGTGGTTACGCCAGTCTGAACACGCCGGAACAATACACCTTTCTCGGCCCAGAAGATAAACGTCAGGGATGCCACGCCGCAGACCAGAAAGCCGGTGGCGAGGGGCAGGACCGTGCCGTCAAATTGCAGTCCGATCGCTGCGCCTATCATCGCCGAAAGACCCGAGCGGGTAAAATTCTGGAACGAGGAGGCGACGCCAGCGGTCTTGCCGAACGGCTGCATCGCGATGGAGCTGAAATTGGCGCCGGTGAAGCCGACCATTCCCATCGAGGGCACCAGCAACGCCATGAAGACCCAAAGGTTGACCAGCCCGGCCTCGGCGAGAGCAAAATGGACAATCGACACGAGAATGAAAAAGATCAGCGCGGATTGCGACACCCGGCGCGCGCCAAAGCGCATCACGATGCGGGAATTGGTGAAGCTGGCGACAGACATTGCACCTGCGTTTAATGCAAAAATATAGACAAAAATATCACCGGCATCGAATATATCAAAGAATATCTGCTGGGCCGACGCGATATAGGCGAACAGCGGCGCCATCATCAGGCCGCTCGCGATGACATGGCCAAAGCTGTTGCGATTGAAGATAACGCCATACCATGCCGCGCCGATTGATTTGACCTTGATCGGGGTCTTGTGATCGGGATGCAGAGTCTCTGGCAGACGGGTGCTGACCCAAAGAAATGTCCCTAGCCCGGCGGTGGACAATACCAGAAATATTGCCTTCCACGGCGCGACATTGAGGACCATCTGGCCGAGCAGCGGTGCTGTGATGGGAACGATCATGAACACCATCATGATGGTGGACATCGACCGGGCCATTGCATCGCCTTCGTAGCGATCCCGGATGATGCTGTTCGCCAATACGCCCATGGCAGAGGCGGCGAGCCCCTGGATGAAGCGACCAATCAACAGTAAATCATAATCCCATGCGAGAGCGCATAAAATGCCGAAGACCGTATATATGGCAATGGTTACCAGCAGCACCGGCTTGCGGCCAAAGCGATCGGCGAGCGAGCCATAAAGAATCGAGCCTATCGCCATGCCGTAAATATAGGAGGTGATGGTCCATTGTCGGTCATTGACATCGGGCAAGGCAAAATCGTCGGAGATCAGGCCGAGCGCAGGCAACATGATGTCGATCGCCAGAGCGTTCAGCGACATCAGGCTCGCCATCATGATAATGAGTTCTTTGCGGCCTATGGGAAAGGGGAGAGCTTCGCGTTGCACCGGTGGCCTATGGCAAGATCAGGCGGGTGTGGCTATAGTGTAAATGAACAGCTTGAGCTTTTGCCGGGCTCTGGGATCGAGGGAAAACGGAATGATGAAGCTATGGTTTCCGAAGGTTGCTCTGGTCATGTTGACGCTGGCCGGAACGGCGGATGCACGGTTGGAAGCCGCAGCTGCGGAAGCCAGCTGTGCTTCGGTTTCGGGTGATATCTGGAGTGAAGCCAGACCGGAAATTGCCTGGCAGGAAATCGATGGCGGACAGATAGAGTCACTGGACGATTTCTTGCGCTTGATCAACCACCGGATAGCGGGAGTACCGATTGTAAAAGGCGGTGATTTTTCCGGCTGGGATTTCAGCGGCGCATCATTTCCCGGTGTCTGTTTCGATGAAAGCAATCTGTCGGGCGCAAATTTTGCGGGTGCGCTGGCGCCGGGTGTGGGATTCATCAAAGCGGATCTGAGCGGCGCCAATATGAATGGCGTTCATATGTCCGGAGTGCTGTTTCGCAACGCCGGTTTGCAGGATGTCACAGCAAAGGGTGCCGATTTTTCGATGGGCCATTTCGACGGCGGTTGGTTCGAGGGCAGTGTCGAGGGCTGGAATATCGACGGCGCCAATATGGCAGGTTTTACCTTCGAATGCGGTATCACGGTGCCGGACGGCTGTCCGGTCTATCAAGGCGGCGCAAAGATGAGCGCGAAGGGAACGGATTTCACCGATGCCATGCTGCATAGTTTTGGCCTGCATGCGGTCGATCTGGCCGGTGCCCGGATCGAGGGGACGGTGATCGGACCCCGCCAGTTGCCTTATCTCGCGAACAGCGATTTCCATGGCGCTGTAATATTGCGCGGCGGGAAGCATGACGTGCGGCTGACCGCCGAGGAAGCGCAGCAATTGTTGACTGCAAATGCTGCACAGAAGGCTGCGGCAGCGCAACCCTCCTTTGACTGTGGCAAGGCGGCCAACAAGGTAGAGCAGGAAATCTGCGGCGAATATGCCGATGATCTGCGCGCGGCGGATCGGGCGATTGCCGTCTTGTACAAGCGGGCCAAGGCCAAGGACGCCGGTGTCCGGGCCAGCCGGCGGACCTGGCTGAAACAGCGCAATCTTTGTGGCGCGGCGGAATATCCGGTCGATTGCATTCGTGAAAGCTACAGTGCGCGTAAGGGGGCGCTGATCGGATTGCGGGGTGAGCAAGATTGGCTGGCTCGTGGTGAGGCGGCGTTGTTTGTCGACGATGTGCTGCCGCTGCCAAGGGCTATGGCCAGGTCGGATCTGGTCGCACGGATCGCACTGGTTTTGGTCGGCGCCTCGATGACCGAGATATTGATCGAACGCGGCGATGACGGGCTTTATGCGATCAGGGGAAGCGCGGTCGGTGCCAATGCGCATTTGTGTAGTATCTACGCTTCGCATCTGTATTTCGATACGCAATCGGGCTGGTATATTCCGGTGTCTGAGGGAAAGACGGTTCCGATCTTTCGGATATTTGGCGAGCGGCTGGAAATTTTTGCCGGCGGCCGACCAGATTATGAAAAATATCCCGAAGCAGCGGGTGTCATGAGCTGTGGTATGCGCGCCGGTTTTTCGGAGACGGTTCGGGCCGATGTCGGCGACGCGCTGATCGAAAGCTATCGAAAATTGCTAAACGAGGAAATGTAGCCGCTCCCCAAGCGGAGCAACAGGCGCTAGACTGAGGCCATGTCCGACTCCGCTCCCGATCTGCTCCAGCGCAAGATCATCCATATCGATATGGATGCGTTTTTTGCCAGCGTCGAACAGCGGGATTTTCCGGAATTGCGCGGCAAGCCGGTGGCGGTGGGCGGATCTTCCAAACGCGGTGTGGTTGCGGCGGCATCTTATGAAGCGCGGGTGTTCGGGGTGCGGTCGGCGATGGCTTCGGTCACCGCTAAACGGCGCTGTCCCGATCTGATTTTCGTCAAGCACCGGTTCGAGGTCTATCGCGAAGTGTCGCAGCAGATCCGGGCGATATTTCGCATGCACAGCGATCTTGTTGAACCGCTGTCGCTGGATGAAGCCTATATCGACGTTACCGAAGACAAGATGGGAATCGGCAATGCGACAAGGATCGCCGAGATGATCCGCGCCGAGATCAGGAAGCAGACAGGTCTCACCGCCAGCGCCGGGGTCAGCTATAATAAATTTATCGCCAAGATTGCATCGGACCAGAACAAGCCCGACGGCATTTGCGTAATCAAGCCGCATCAGGGGGCGGATTTTGTCGCCGGACTTCCGGTGCGACGCTTCTATGGCGTCGGGCCGAAGACCGCGGAACGGATGGCGAAGCTGGATATTCACACCGGTGCCGATCTGCGGGCGCAATCGCAGGATTTTCTGAGCCAGCATTTTGGCAAATCAGCCGGCTATCTGTTCCGCGCGTCGCGGGGCGTCGATCACCGGGAAGTGCGATCCAACCGGATCCGCAAATCGGTCGGCGGCGAACGGACCTATGGCGATGATCTGGTCAGCGACAATGACATGCACGACGCGTTCGAGACGATCATCGATATCGTCTGGAACAGTATCGAAAAAGCCGAAGCGCGCGGGCGGACAGTGACGCTCAAGGCCAAATACGCCGATTTCCGGCAGGTGACGCGGTCCCATTCGGTAGATCATTATGTCGCGGACAAGAATGAATTCGCCAGCATTGGTCGCGATCTGCTGGCCAGCATCATGCCGGTGGAAAATGGCGTGCGGCTGCTCGGGTTGACGCTGGGCAATTTGGAAGGGGCTGCAGAAACGGACGAGACACCCGATGATGCGGAACAGGCGGCTTTCGAATTTTAGCCTTGCTATAGACTATACCTTGCAATACATAGTAACAATGTTAAGCAAGGTCAAATGATGGAAACCGAAAAAAATATCGAATCGAAATGGGATGCCCAGCTCCGCAAGGGAACGCTGGAGCTGGTCATATTGGCGGTCTTGAAAGAGCGGCGGCTTTACGGCCTCGAGCTGCTCGGCATGCTGCAATCGCTGGAGACGACGGCGATAACGGAGGGAACTTTATACCCGTTACTCGACCGGCTGAAACGGGATGGCCTTGTCGATGCCCATTGGCAGCAGGAGGGCGAAACGAGGCCTCGCAAATATTACAAACTCACCATGCAGGGTGAGGAGAAACTGGCCGACCTTACCGTCCGCTGGCGCAAATCCATTGAAGATATTGAAACCTTATTGAACAACCCCGGGCCGGGACCGATCCGCCCGAAAGGAGAGTAGAATGTCAGACCGCGAAATGATCCACAATTATCTGCAATCGCTCATGCGCTTCTTGTCCCGTCTCGACCAGGAAGATGCCGATGACGTGCTGCGCGAAATCGAGAGTCACATCTATGATGTGATGGAAATGCGCGAAGGGAACGGTCAGATGATCGATGCTTCCGCCATTTTGGAAGGCTTCGGCCAGCCGCGCGATCTGGCCAGCCAATATGTCGATCATATTCTGGACGGCGCTCCGCCGCCGAAGGGGTTTCGCGCCATTCAGCAGGTAAAGCGCGGCGCGACGACCGGGCTCCGCTGGGCGACGGGCATAGTCGGCTATAGTCTGTCCGCAACTCTACTGATCATCGGACTATATAAGCTGGTTGATCCGGACGCTGTAGGGTTCTGGGCGAATGAATCGGGGGATTCGGTTGTCATCGGTGCGTTGTCGGAAGTTCCTGCGGGCACGCATGAACTCATGGGCTGGTGGATCACACCGGTCGCGATTGGATTGGGCATCGCTGCCGCCTATTTGTCGACCCGGTTGCTCAGGGTGTTAAAGCTGAAAAGCTAAACGCTGCGGGCAGTCAGTGATCAGAAACTCATCTCGTCATAGATCCGGCTGACATCGCCGTTCCATTCGCCGTGATAGCGGTCGAGCAATTGTGCTGCCGGTGACTTGCCCTTGGCGACCACTTCGCGGAGCGGGTCGAGAAAGCCGCTTTCATTGTCGCCGCTAGTGTTCAGGCGGTTGCGCGCAGTGAGGCCGGCTGACGATATGTCGAGAATTTCTGCGGCGAGATCTTTCAACGTCTGGCCATTGGGGATCGGCGTGTCGAGGCCCAGCTTCGGGACGCCGTTGCGCAGCGCTTCGCGTTCGTCCATGGTCCAGCCCTTGACCCGTTCCCAGGCGGCATCGAGCGCATTCTGGTCATAGAGCAGGCCAACCCAGAAGGCGGGCAGGGCGCAAATCCGGTTCCACGGGCCGCCATCGGCACCGCGCATTTCGAGGAAACTTTTCAGGCGCACTTCGGGAAATGCGGTTGAGAGATGGTCATTCCAGTCGGACATGGTCGGCTTCTCACCGGGCAGCGCCGAGAGATTGCCCTTCAGGAAATCACGGAAGCTGAGGCCGGCGGCGTCTATATATTTTCCGTCGCGGAAGACGAAATACATCGGCACGTCGAGCATATATTCGGCGTAGCGTTCGTAGCCAAAGCCCTCCTCGAACACGAACGGCAGCATGCCGGTGCGGTGCGGATCGGTGTCCGACCAGATATGGCTGCGGAAGCTTTGATAGCCGTTGGGCTTGCCCTCGGTGAACGGCGAATTGGCGAACAGGGCAGTGGCCAGCGGCTGCAGTGCCAGTCCGACGCGGAATTTCTGCGCCATATCGGCTTCGCTGGCATAGTCGAGATTGACCTGGATCGTGCAGGTGCGCAGCATCATGTCGAGGCCGAGGTTACCGACGCGCGGCATATGGTCGAGCATGATCTGGTAGCGACCTTTGGGCATGATCGGCAATTCGGCGCGGGTTTTGTCCGGCCACATGCCCATGCCGAGGAAGCCGGTGCCGGTTTTCTCGCCAATCGCTTTGACCTGTTGCAGATGGCGGCCGGTTTCGTTGCAGGTCTCGTGCAGGTTCTCGAGCGGTGCCCCCGAGAGTTCCAGCTGGCCCGCTGGCTCTAGGCTGATCGCTCCGTCGGTGCCGGACATGGCAATGACCTTGCCGCCCTCTTCGACCGGCTGCCAGCCGAACTCCTGCATGGCGAACAGCAGGTCCCTGATCCCGCCGGGCTCGTCATAGCTGGGGGCGTGATGGTCGGTGGTGGAATAGACGAATTTCTCGTGCTCGGTCCCGATCCGCCAACGATCCTTCGGCTTCTCGCCTTCGACCATCGGATTGATCAACTGGTCGATATTCTCGATCACGGGATCGTCGCTGCTGGAAACCTGTCTTGTGCTCATCTTCCGGCTTTAGGAAATCATCGTAGGCTAGGCCACAGAAAAAAATACTGTGGCGCTAAAAGCTATTGTTGCTTGTCAGAGGAACCAGCTCACGGCTGCAAAGCCGCCGACGAAGAGAATGCCGACGGCGGTGGTGGCGAGGGCAAAATTCTTGTCGATCCAGTCTTTCATCGGCGGACCGAAATAGCGGAGCAGGGCGGCGACCAGAAAGAAGCGTGCGGACCGGGCGACAATGGCTGCGCCGATCAGGATATGCAGCGGCATAGCGGTGCTGCCGGCGGCAATGGTGATCACCTTGAACGGCAGCGGCGTGAACCCGGCCAGCAGCACCACGACCCAGCCCTGTTCGTTGAAATTCTCGGCAAATACGTCGAATTTGTCGATCACTCCGTAAAATTCGAGGATTGGCATGCCGACGGTTTCAAAGACAAAATAGCCGATCGCATAGCCGAGCAATGCCCCGAGCACCGATGCGACGGTGCAGATCAGGGCATACCACCACGACCGCTCCGGCTTGGCCAGGCACATGGGCGCCAGCATGACGTCCGGCGGGATCGGAAAGAAGCTGGATTCGGCAAAGCTGATCCCGGCCAGCCATTTGGGCGCCTGTTGATGGGCAGCCTTGTCGAGCATCCATTCGTATAGTTTTTTTAGCATGTTTTTTAGACCTCAAGCGCCGGGCAGGCGCATCCGCGCCCTTGGCTAACCTCGCATAAGCTCGGGCGCGCGGTCGCGCTTGCCTCGCTTCGCTCGGTTTGTTGGATATGATACCGAGCCGTGGGTGGGGATGCGCCCGCCCGGCGCTTGAACGTCATGGAATATTCCCCCTTAGTGGCCAGGCGCGCCGGTGATTTCTTCCGTCAGTTCCTTGGGGGTCTCGCGGCCATGATCGGTACCGGCGGAGCGATCGCCCTTGGCCAGCGCGAAGACGACACCCGAGAGCGCCAGCAGACCGATGATGTTCGGCAGCGTCATCGCGGCGTTGGAAATGTCGCCGAGACGCCAGACCAGCTGCAGCGGCGCGAACGAGCCGATGAGAATGACCACACACCACAGGACGCGCCAGATGATATGCAGGGTTTTTTCGCCCCTGAGGCTGGCACCCGGCAACTGGTCATAGAGAAAGGTGATCGCCCGTTCGCCATAATAGCTCCAGGTGAGCAATGTGGTGAAGACGAACAGGATCAGCGCGACCGATACGACCAATGTGCCGATCGGAATGCCGAACACGAGCAGCGGGAAGGCCGCTGCATAGGCGCCGGAGGTCATGGCAAAGCCGTTGAGATCCGACTGCCAGGCGTGCTCGACTGCCTGTTTGACGCCGTCAGCATCGGTATAGGTAAAGTCACCGGCGACCGTCAGCATGACCAGCGCGGTCATCGTGCAGATGACCACCGTATCGATGAATGTTCCCATCATCGCGAACCGGCCCTGTGCCGCTGGATCATTTGTCTGTGCGACCGCGTGGGCAATCGGGGTCGACCCCTGTCCGGCCTCGTTCGAAAAAAGGCCGCGCGCGACACCGGCGCGAATCGCCATGATGATCGCCGCGCCGAGGAAGCCGCCGGTCGCCGACTGGGTGTTAAAGGCACCATCGAATATCCGGCCGAAGGTTTCCGGAAGATAGGGCAGGTTGATGCCGAGGGCGATCAGCGCCATGATCAGATAGGCGCCGGCCATCCAGGGCACGATGGTTTCGGCAACCTTGCCGATTGACTTGATGCCGCCGATGATCACGGCAAAGACCGCCACCGCAGCCACTGCGCCGCCGATCCATTCCGGCACGCCGAACAATTCGTTGGCGCTGTCGCCGAGGCTGTTCGCCTGAATGCCGTTGCCGGTGACCAGTGCGGAAAAGAGGGTGCCGAGACAGAAGAGAATGGCGAGCCATTTCCACTTCGGACCGAGGCCGATGGCGATGTAGGTCATCGGGCCACCGCGATAGGTGCCGTCGGCGGCCTGCGAACGAAAGCGCACGGCCAGCGAACCTTCGGCGAAGGCCAGAGCCATGCCGAACAGGGCGGTCACCCACATCCAGAAGATTGCGCCGGGGCCGCCGAGCGTGATCGCAGTGGCGACGCCGGCGAGATTACCGGTGCCAACCTGTCCGGAAAGCGCAGTAGACAGAGCTGCGAAGGGTGATATTTCGCCTGCTCCTTTCTTGTCCGACTTCTTGAACAGACCGGCCAGCGAGGGGAAAAGACGGCGTATCGGGTAGCCGCGCAGGCCGATCATGAAATAGACGCCGGCGCCCAGCAAAATAACGACCATCGGCGGAATGGGCAGAATTTCTACCCCGGCCCAACTGCCGCCCCAAATAAAATCCGATATGTTGGTAATCGGCACGATCGCCGCTTCAAAACCTGAAACCGGTGCTGTACTCACAAAACTTCTCCCCGATGGCGCGCTGGCGCATATTCTATCCCGTGCGGCAGGATTAGCAGGCGGACGGTTTTTGGCAAATGCTTTTGCCAAATGGGCGCGAGCCCTTATGCTGCTCCGGAACCGGAAAATCGGATGGAGTCTGAATGATGCAAAGCCTGTGGGTGAAGAAAAACGAACTCGCGCAATCGCAATGGCATGAAAGCGGTACGCCGTCTCTGGCCGATGGCCAGATATTGCTGGCCGTGGAGAAATATGCCCTGACGGCCAACAACATCACTTATGCTGTGGTTGGCGACGGCTTTGGCTACTGGAATTTCTTTCCGACCGGTGATGCCGAATGGGGCATTGTTCCGGTCTGGGGCTTTGCCAAGGTCGTGGCATCGGAAAATGCCGATATTGCGGTGGGCGAGCGTGTCTATGGCTATTTGCCGATGGCCAGCCATTTGCTGGTCACGCCGACCCATGTGCAGGACGGCGGCTTCGTCGACGGAGCCGAGCACCGGCAGGGACTGGCGATCATCTACAATCAATATAACCGGCTTGGTACGGACGAGGGTGCGCTGGAGGCGGAGCGGGCCATTTTCCAACCCTTGTTCACCACCAGTTTCCTTATCGAGCATTTCATGCGGTCGAATGACTGGTTCGGCGCCGAGGCGTTGCTGATGACCAGTGCCTCCTCGAAAACCTCGCTGGGTCTGGCGATGGTCGCCAAAAGCCTGAGCCCATCGATCCGGCGCATCGGCCTGACATCGGCGGGTAACAAGGCGTTTGTCGAGAAGTCGGGGCTTTATGACGAGGTGGTCACTTATGACAATCTGTCGGCAGCCGACGCGGCCATGCCCACAGTCTCGGTCGATTTCGCCGGGAGTGGCCAGTTGCTGGCCGCTATCCATGATCATTGGAGCGACAAGCTGAAGTTCAGTTCCCTGGTTGGCGTGACCCATATTGCCGAGCGTGGCGGAGCCGACGATCTGCCTGGTCCCAAGCCGGAGCTTTTCTTTGCGCCGACCGCAGCCGAAGTCCTGATCAAGGAAATCGGTCCGGCGGCGTTCCGCGCGCGGGTCGACGAACAATTTTCCGCATTCGTGACCGGTGCCAGCGCCTATCTCAAGATCGAGAATCTGGAAGGACGTGATGCGCTGCAATCCGCTTATCTGTCGATGCTGGCAAACGAGGTGGAGCCGAGCCGCGGCCTGATGTGTCATCTGGCATAAACAGTTTGACTTGATTGTCGGTCGATATGGCAGGATAACGGATCAGTTCGGGTCGCACCGATGGGGGAAACAGCGTGGCTGAACCTACAGAACTGCCGGACCTGGGGACCCATGTTCTTTTCAGGGACGTGTCACCGGAGGCGCTGGATGCGCTGCAATCGGCTTCGGTGGTGAAACGGGTTGCCGGCGGCGAAGCGTTGGTTCTTCAGGGAGATGACGCGGACGCGCTATATTTTGTTGAAGCCGGCCGCTTCCGGGTGGTGGTCAACAAGACCCGGATCGTCGCCCATATCGAAACCGGCGAAGCAATCGGCGAGCTGGCCTTTTTTGCCGGTGGCAAACGTACTGCCGACGTCATCGCCACTCGCGATTCCAGAGTGCTGGAAGTCTCGCGACGAGCCTTTGATGACATCGCCAGTCAGCATCCCGAATTATATGCCGCGATGCTGAAGCTGGTTTCCGAACGATTGGCCATAGCGACGGCCCGGACGTCTTCGGTAACAGCAAAAAATCCGCGGGTAATAGCCATGCTGCCCGCCGGGAACAGCCAGATGCCGGACGGATTTCTGGCGCGGATGGCAGATGCCTTCGAAGCGGTGGTCCGGCCGGATACGCGGGTGATACCGATTGACCGGGCAACGAGCGAGGCGGCGGATGCACACGAATATCAGTCATGGCTTGCGGAGCAGGAAGCCAAAAGCGCCTATGTCCTGATCGACGGTAGCGGATCGGACGACTGGGGGCAGATGGTGTGCCGCAATGCCGATGCGCTGGTGATGGTCGGACGACCCGGCCAGGCGGACCCCGAACCCAATGCGATGGAAACAGCGGCGATGGGCTGGATCGCGGAACCGCAGCGCACGCTGCTGTTGCTTCGGTCGAACGCCGGCAAGGCGATCAGCCACAGCGGCGACTGGATCGATCCGCGCGCTCCCAAGTTGCACCACCATGTTGCGCTCGACACAAGTGCGGATTTTACCAAAGTCGCCCGTTTCCTAACCGGCCGGGCAGTGGGCGTGGTGCTCGCAGGCGGCGGCGCTCTGGGCTGCGCCCATCTCGGCGTGATCAAGGCATTGCAACAGGCCGATATCCCGATCGACTTTATCGGCGGGGCGAGCGCTGGTGCAGCCATGGGCGGCGCGATCGCGCGCGGCATGTCGGTGGATGAAACGCTCGACCAGATGGAGGCGATGTTCATTCATGCCAAAGCCATGCGGCGGCTAACCCTGCCGATCTATTCTTTGCTCGATCCGACCGTGTTCGATAGCGAACTGAGAACCCGCTACGGCACAAGGGATATTGCCGACCAGCCGATAAATTTTTTCGGCGTCTCGACCAACCTGTCGACCAACGGCCTCCATATTCACAGGCGCGGGCCGTTGTGGGAATGCGTCCGCGCCTCGGGATCGCTGCCGACGATATTGCCGCCTTTCATTGATGGTGATGGGCATATTCTGGTCGATGGCGGCGTGCTCGACAATGTGCCGGTCAAGGTGATGCACGGACTGAAAGCCGGGCCGAATATCGTGGTGTCGCTGGGTGACCCGAACGAGGTCTGGCGCACGGATGCGCTTTATAATGAAATTCGCGGGCGCTGGAGCCTGCTGCGGGACGTGATCCTGCGGCGCAAGCGAGCGACCGAGTTTCCCTCGATTGTCGAGATCATGTCGCGTTCGATGGTGGTGGCCAGCCGGATGGCATCGAAGGAAATGCTCGGCGAGCAGGATCTATTGGTGAGCCCGCCGATCATTCCCAATATGCAGATTCTGGATTGGCATCTTGGCCGGGAGCTGGCGGATATGGCCGCGGATTATATTAGCGAGCAGGTCATTCCGACGATCGATCTCGGAAGATATTTACCAAATAGGTAAAAATATCTTGACATCGTCACGCTATATCGGTACATATCAGGAACATCGCGAAATTGTGATTCGGGCCAACCGGTTCTGGATGACCACGCCGGACAGGCGGGGCCGTTCCGACCGTGAGGCTCTTTTTTTTGTCCGGACGATTCACGTCGGTCCGGCACGGAGTATATTATGGCACAATCAAAAGTCGGGGGAGTTTACGACGACAGGCGCAAGGTGAAGTTTCTGAAAAATCTCGCCACCAGTTCGCATGTGTCGGCCTCGGCGGCGGCGGCTGGGGTGGCGGTTTCGACCGTATATAATTGGCGCGAGCGGAATCCGGAGTTTCTGCACGCCTGGATGCGGGCGCTCGCCGCCGGCTACGAACTGCTCGAAATGGATCTGCTCGACCGCGCACGCAACGGTGTCGAGAAACCTGTATTCCATGACGGGGAGCAGGTCGCGACGGTCACGCAATATAATGACGGCATCGGCCTCAAATTACTTCTGGCGCACAAGCAGATGGTCGCGCTGACCCGTGCGATGGAGGATGATATCAACCCCGAGCAGATGCGTATCGATCTCGACCGCAAACTCGGGGACATGCGGATGAAGCTGCTCCGCCGCCGTGCGCTGGCCGAAGGAGAGGGAAAGCAGCCGACGTCCGACGATGATGAATGATGTTTCCGAAGCGGAGCTTTTTGCCCAATGGACGGCGCGGGAGCGTAACGCGTTTTTCTCCACGCTGAACCCCTGGCAGCAGCAGGAATTTCTGTACCGCTGGGATTTCTGGGCACGGCCCGGACAGAGGCCGCCCGCCGGTGACTGGTCGATCTGGCTGATCATGGCGGGGCGCGGCTTTGGCAAGACCCGGGCGGGAGCCGAATGGGTGCGCAGCATTGCCGAAGGCGATGGCAGCGCCCGTTTCGCTCTGGTCGGGGCCAATTATGCCGAGACCCGCACGGTGATGGTCGAAGGCGAAAGCGGGCTGCTGTCGATCGCGCCGCCCAAGCAGCGGCCGGTGTGGGAACCGTCGCTGAAGCGGTTGACCTGGGAAAATGGCGCGCAGGCGCATCTCTATTCGGCTGCCGAACCGGAGGGATTGCGCGGACCGCAACATAGCCACGGCTGGTGCGACGAGATTGCCAAATGGATGAACAATGCCGGGCAGGCGGAAGCGGCCTGGGACAATCTGAAAATGGGTCTGCGCCTGGGCTTCCGGCCACAGCTGGTCGCGACGACCACGCCGCGGCCCGTGCCGCTGTTGCGGGCGCTGGTGAGTGGAGATATTGCGGTCAGTACGGGCCGGACACTGGATAATGACCTGCATCTGCCGGTTGCGTTTCTAACCGCGATGACTGCGGATTATGGCGGGACAAGGCTGGGACGGCAGGAACTGGATGGCGAGCTGATCGAGGATGTCGAAGGCGCGCTCTGGACGAGGGTGATGATCGAGGAGTGCCGGCTTTCATCGGGGCCTGAATTATCTCGGATTGTGATCGGCGTCGATCCGCCTGCATCGGCAAACGGCGACGCTTGCGGGATAATCGTCGCCGGACTGGGCGCGGATGGCAAAGGCTATATTCTGGCTGATTGCAGCGTGGAAAAGGCAAGCCCGGAAACTTGGGCGCGGGCGGTGGCGCGGGCCGCCGACTGTTGGAAAGCCGACCGGGTTATCGCCGAAGCCAATCAGGGCGGCGCGATGGTCAAATCGGTGTTGCAGGCGGCGAAGATTTCGTTGCCGGTGAAGCTGGTCCACGCCTCGCGCGGCAAGGCGGCGCGGGCGGAGCCGGTGGCGGCGTTGTACGAGAATGCGCGCGTCCATCATGTGGGCGCGTTCCCGCAGCTCGAAGACGAGATGTGCGGGCTGCTGATTGGCGGCGGCTATGAAGGGCCGGGGCGTTCGCCGGATCGGGCCGATGCGCTGGTCTGGGCGTTGACGGAGTTGATGCTGGGGAAAGCGCGAGAGCCGCGGGTGCGGTGATGTGCCCCTGCGCAGGCAGGGGTCCATCTCGAGAAGCTTCGGCATCCGCGATGGTGCAGGTTTGCGCCAAGATTTGACTTGAGCGCTCACCTATTCCTGAGCGAATTAGAGATAATGCAGGAGATGGGCCCCTGCCTGCGCAGGGGCACTGGAGAAAGATATGACATTTTGGGAAAATATCGCGCTCGCCTTCAAGGGCGGGGGTGGACCATCGCGGCCGCCTTTGGGGCGGTCCTATATCGGCACTTATGGTGGCGCGGCTCTTTCGGGGGACGCGCCATTTTCATATGAGGGCCGGGTGCGCGAGGCCTATGTCGAGAATGCCATCGCCCAGCGGGCGGTGCGGATTGTCGCGGAGGGCGTTGGTGGTGCGCCGCTGTTGCCGGTGGACGAAAAGGTTGCGGCGCTGGTCGGTGGACCGGGTACCAGCCAGTCGTTGCTCGAGACGATCGCCGCGCATCTGTTGCTGCATGGCAATGCTTATGTGCAGGTGATCCGGGGCGAGGATGATCAGCCATCGGAGCTTTACGCGCTTCGTCCGGACCGGATTACCGTCGAGCCCGATGCCAAGGGCTGGCCGGTCGCCTATAATTATCGCGCTGGCGAACATCGCACGCGCTTTCCGGCGCAGGATGCGATGGGTCGTCCGGCGATCGTGCATTTGAAGGGCTTCCACCCGACCGATGACCATTATGGTTTGGGTTGTCTTGGTGCAGCGGCAAAAGCGGTGGCGGTGCATAATGCGGCGGCGAAATGGAACAAGGCGATATTGGACAATGCGGCGCGGCCTTCGGGGGCGTTGGTTTATGATCCGGGTGCCGATGGATCGGCGCTGACCGGCGAACAGTTTGACCGGCTGAAGGCCGAGATGGATGCGAGCTTTGCCGGGGCGGGCAATGCCGGGCGGCCGATGCTGCTCGAGGGCGGTCTGAAATGGCAATCGATGAGCATGACTCCGGCGGACATGGACTTTGTCGCGCTGAAAGAAGCGGCTGCGCGGGAGATTGCGCTGGCCTTCGGCGTGCCACCGATGCTGCTTGGGCTGCCGGGCGATAATAGTTACGCCAATTATCGCGAGGCGAACCGGGCTTTGTGGCGGCTGACGATCCTGCCGCTGGCGGGGAAGATATTGGACGGGCTGTCGGGGGCGTTGGCTGCCTGGTGGCCGGACGCGAAGCTGGCGGTGGACCGCGACCAGATCCCGGCACTGTCTGAAGATCGCGAGCGGTTGTGGAAGCAGGTTTGCGAGGCGGATTTTCTGTCGCCCGAAGAGAAACGGGCGATGCTGGGGGTGTGAGGAGTTTTTATTTTTAACCTCAAGCGCCGGGCGCGGGCATCCGCCCGCTTGGCTATCCTCGCATAAGCTCGGACGCGCGGTCGCGCTTGCCTCCGCTTCGCGTCGGTTCGGTGTTCGCTCGCAGGGATAATTTCTAGCTGGGACGCGGGCCGGTATAATTTTCGGTGTGGCTGCATTCGCGTATATCATAATGCCAGCTGCCGCCGCTGTCCGAGCAATCATCTATTCTGAAGAAATCTGTGGAATCCAGATAGAAATACAATCCGATAAGTCCGGCTAAAAACAAAATGGACAAGTTGAGAAGCAGTCTCTTCATTTTAGGTTGATCCTACGAACCAAGGTACAAATCAAATGAATAACGACGAAATGCTCGCCCGCCTGATGGCGCAGGCGGAAGGCGATGGCGCTGATCTGGTGACCTTGCGCGCGATTGTCGAGGAGGCGACGGACAGCGGCGCGGTGCGGGTGCTCGACCGGTTGGGCTTGGCCGATCCCACGGCGCAGGATGATATTGACGAGCTACGCGAGCTGCTCCGCGCCTGGCGCGACGCCAAGGCGAGCGCGTGGAAAGCGGCGATCCGCTGGATCGTGCGCGGGGTTCTGGCGTTGTTGCTGGTCGGTATCGCGATGCGGTTGGGGCTGGGGCATCTGGTGTTGTGATGGTGGTGCAGACCCCCGTTCGTGCTGCGCTTGTCGAAGCACCTCTTGCCGCACAGCGCCCTTCGACAGGCTCAGGGCGAACGGATTGTCCTTCAGTGGTTCCCGGTATCCTCCGCTTTGCCGGCTATGCCGCGATCTTCAACCGGCTCGACAAGGGCGGGGATATCATTCGGCCGGGTGCCTTTGGTGATTTGGACGAGGCCAAAACCCTGCCTTTGCTATGGCAACATGATCCGCGCCAGCAGATTGGCCGGATCGACCATGTAAGCGAAGACCGGCGGGGATTGCGGGTTATTGGCTTGATATCGACCGCAACGCGGGCCGGGCGCGATGCCGCTGCCGGTCTGGCGAGCGGCGCGGTAAAGGGTTTGAGTTTCGGCTATCGCGTCAACCGCTGCTCCGGCCAGAAGCCGCGTGAGCTGATCGACCTCGATGTCGCGGAAATATCGCTGGTCACCTATCCGATGCAGCAATGGGCGCGTGTCCACCATTGGGACGGACTGGCCGATTTAACTTGATACCAGCCTGGCTAAGAGTATTAGATAAGCAATACACTTGGGAGACATTAATGAAAAATCTTGCAGCCTTTCTGCTCGCGCTCTGCTTCGCGGCGCAACCCGCGCTTGCGGAGGATGGAGCCGATGACATCCGTGAACCCGTGCGGGTATTGGTGCTGGGCGCCTATCATTTTGCCAATCCCGGTGCCGATCTGAACAATGCCAAGGTTGATGATGTGCTGACACCGCAGCGGCAAAAGGAGCTTGCGGCGCTGGCGGAGACCTTGAAGACATTCCGACCGACGGTTGTCGCGGTCGAAGCGTCGGCCGAGCCGCCTTATGCGGATACAGGCTATAGTGGTTTCAAACCGGCGGATCTGACCAAGGAACGCAACGAGGTGGTGCAAATCGGATATCGGGTTGCCCATATTGCCGATATTGACAGAGTTTATGCGATCGATGAACAGCCATCAGAGGGCGAGCCCGACTATTTTCCTTATGACCGCGTCCATCAGCAGGCGGAGGAAACGGGCGATGCCAAGCGTCTCGCAACAATGTCGGATTATGGCGTGCTGATTGCGGAATTTGAAGAGCAGCAAAAGAGCCAATCAATTCCCGAGCTGTTGAAATTCTGGAACAGTGGCCGCTTTCCGGATGAATTTTACTGGAATGTGATGACCATCGGTGAAGGCGAGAAGCAAACCGGCGCGGAACTCGCAGCCTATTGGTTCATGCGCAATGCCAAGATTTTCAACAAGCTGGTGCAGGTGACCGAGCCGGGTGACCGCGTGATCGTGGTCTACGGCAGCGGTCATGGCGCATGGCTCCGCGAGATTGTCGAGAGAACGCCAGGCTATGTTCTGGAACCGACTATGCCCTATTTGCAGAAAGCTGCTGACGCCTTGTCTGAATAAAATAGGACAATTCGAAAACCCCGAGCCGCCCCTCACCGGGCGGCTTTTTTATTGCCCACAGGAAAGGAAAAACATGACAGATTCTCCCAAATTCGAAACCAAGGCCGACCCGCTCGAAGCGTCCTTTGACGCGGTGCTGATGGCCGAGGATGTCGCCAGCCAGAGCGACCAGATCAAATCGCTGCGCACCGATGTGGATGGGCTGAAGACACAGATGTCCGATATTTCGAAGGCCTCGGCGCGACCGGCGCTGGATGGCGCGAAAGGGATGCCGACTTCGCCTGCCGCGCGGGATTTCGTGACCAGATATCTCCGGCGCGGTGACCAGAGCGGCATCGAGATGAAAAGCTTCTCCGGTGCATCCGGTCCCGAAGGCGGCTTTGCCGTGCCGCAGGAGATTGATGGGCTGATCGGCGCGACGCTCAAGGATATTTCGCCGATCCGGTCAATCGCGACGGTCGTACAGACCGGTACGGCGGGCTATCGCAAACTGGTGACGGCCGGCGGCACGCCCTCCGGCTGGGTCAGCGAAACGGCGGGTCGTCCGGAAACGGATACGCCGGACTTTAACGAGATCGCACCACCCACGGGAGAGCTTTATGCCAATCCGGCGGCGTCGCAGGCGATGCTCGATGATGCGGCCTTTGACGTCGAATCCTGGCTCGCCGACGAAATTGCCCGCGAATTTGCGCAAGCCGAAGGCGCGGCCTTTATCGGCGGATCGGGCGTGAACCAGCCGCGCGGTTTTCTCAATGCGGCGGTGACCGACGAGAATGACGATGTCCGCGCTTTTGGATCGTTGCAATATGTGCCGTCGGGCGCGTCGGGCAGTTTCGACAGCGAAGATGTGTTGGTTGATCTGGTCCACACGCTGCGTCCCGCTTATCGGCAGGGCGCAAGTTTTGTGATGAACAGCAGCACGCTCGCGCATATTCGCAAGTTCAAAACCGCCGACGGCGCGTTTTTGTGGCAGCCTTCGCTGGCCAATGGGCAGCCCGCGACTTTGCTTGGCTATCCGGTGGTCGAGGCGGAGGACATGCCCGATATCGCGGCGGATAGCCTGTCGATTGCCTTTGGCAATTTCCGCGCCGGCTATCTGATCGCCGAACGCAGCGCGACCAGCATTTTGCGCGATCCGTTCACCAACAAGCCCTTTGTGCATTTCTACGCTACCAAGCGGGTTGGTGGGCAGATCATGAATTCAGAAGCAATCAAGCTGATGCAGTTCAGCGCGTCTTGAATCTACCTGATTGAAGCCCTTGCTGCGCTTCGGCGCAGCGCGCCCGTGCCGGTTGCTCCCCCTCTCGATCCGGCACGGGTATATATTTCAAACCCAAGTGAAAGGATGCCGCGACCGTGAGCTTCCCCATTGCAGACTGGCCGGAATTGCCGGCAGCGCTGATCGCAGAGGTCAGGGATTTTGTCCGGATCGATCATCAGGCCGATGAATCCGCGATCGACGCATTTTTGCGCAGCGCAACGTCCTTGTGCGAGGATTTTACCGGTCAGATGCTGGTCGCCCGATCGGTGACCGACAAGTTGCCGGCGCAGCAGGCCTGGCAAAAACTAAAACGATTGCCGGTGCAGTCGATAACGACTGTCGAGCAAGTCGCGGCAGACGGTATGACGTCGGTGCTGCCGGCCGCAGATTATGCCGTCGACATCGACAGCGACGGTGTCGGCTGGATCAGGCTGCAGCAGAGCAATGGCGGTTCCCGGATCCGGGTGATCTATAGCGCCGGTCTGGCGACGGATTGGGACGAACTGCCTGCGGCGTTGCGCCAGGGCATCGTCCGCATGGCGGGCTATTTCTACGCCAATCGTGACGGGGTTGATGCCGGCGGTCCGCCGAGCGCGGTGACCGCTTTGTGGCGACCCTTTCGGAGAATGAGGATAGCATGATGGGACAGGAATTTTCAGGGACCTTGCGCGAGTGCATATCGATTGAACGGCAGACTGCCGGGCGCGATGCGCAGGCGTCTGCAGAACCGGAATATCTCACTATCGGGGTGTTCCGGGCCGCTGCAGAGGCGATGCACAGCGGTAGTGCCAGCGAGGCCGAGAGCCGTTCGGCGATGCCGCGCTGGCGGTTCATTTTGCGGGAAACACAAGTGATCAAACCGGGCGACCGGCTGGTCTGGGGTGACCGGATATTGACGATCTTGAATGTCGTTCTCGAACACCGGCTGATCCCGAAAACCATTCTGCAGGCGGAAGAGAAGAGATGATGGAGAAATTGCAGAAACGCGGCGAGCGCATTGCCAAACGGCGGTTAGACCATGCCAAATCCGAAATCAAATCGGTGCTTGCGGCGGAATTGCCTGAAGATATGCAAGTCGCTGAAACCGCTGACGGAATCCAGGTGGAAGCCCGGCGACTGAGACAACTGCTGCCAGAGAATAGCACTCTACGCGACGTCGCATTTCTGATGCGGGCTGCGCGATGAGCAGCGCGCTGGAAGCGGTACAGCAGGCACTGGTAACGCAGCTGAGCAGTCATGTGGCACTGGCGGACCTGATCAGTGGGATATTCGACGGACCGCCGTCGCGCGCCGTTTTTCCTTATATCGCGCTGGCCACCGGCGCTTCGCTGGACTGGAGTCACAAAAATGGTGTTGGCCGGGAACTGAGTCTTGGGTTGACCATTCATGATGACGGCGAGACAGCGGCGCGTTTGCACCGGGTGATGGCGCTGGTCGAAGAAGCGTTGGAGATGGGGTTGATCGATCCGGATGGCTGGCAAATTGTCACGTTCAATTTCCGCCGAACGCGAATTGTGCGCAGCGCGATCAGCCCCTGGAGCGGGCTGGTCGAGTATCGGGCCAGGGTTTTGAAGGGATAGATTGATTTCAAGCGCGGGGATTTTTTTAACCTCAAGCGCCGGGCGGGATTCGTATTTTGTCTCACGGCAGTTCGCTACGCGAACGCCTCCGACGGGCGGGCTATCGCCCGGCGCGCGGTCGCGCTTGCCTCCGCTTCGCGTCGGTTCGGCTCTCCAACTGATGGTTAGCGTCTTACCGAGTGCAGCGAGGCAAGGCCGACCGGCCGCCGCGCCTTATCGGCGCGATAGCCAAGCGCGCGGTCGCGCTTGCCTCCGCTTCGCGTCGGTTCGGCTCCCCAACTGATGGTTAGTGTCTTACCGAGCGCAGCGAGGCAAGGCCGACTGGCCGCCGCGCCTTATTGGCGCGATAGCCAAGGGCGCGGACGCGCCCGCCCGGCGCTTGAGACTAAAAACATAGCCAACGCGCAGCGAACCGCCGCGAGACAAAACACGCACAACATAAAGGAACCACAACATGGCAGCAGAAAAAGGCAGCGCCTTTCTCCTGAAAATTGGCGATGGCGAGAACCCTGTCGGATATACGACGATCGCGGGTCTGCGCACCACGCAGATGTCGATCAACGGCGAACCGGTGGCGATCACCAGCAAGGATAGCGGTGGCTGGCGGCAATTGCTCTCGGGTGCAGGGATACGCTCGGTTTCGGTGTCCGGGGCCGGGGTGTTCACTGGATCGGACGCGGAGATGCGGATCAAGAATCATGCGCTGGGCGGCATCATCGACGCCTATGAACTCAGCTTCGAGGGCGGCGAACGGATGCAGGGCGATTTTCTCGTCGCCCGGCTGGACTATAGCGGCGATTACAACGGTGAGCGCAGTTACACGCTGAGCCTCGAGAGCTCCGGAGCAGTCGCCAGTGTCTGACCGATTAGCCAACGTCATGCGCGGCGAGGCGGCAATCGTGATCGATGGTATACACCTGATCCTGCGGCCCAGTTTTGCGGGGCTGGTGGCGGCAGAGGAAGAACTGGGTTCGCTGTTCGATCTTGTCGAACGGGCAGCGGGCGGGCGGCTGTTGTTGTCGGAAATCGCCACTCTGTTTTGGCATGTCGCAAGTGATCGTCCCGAGCAGTTGACACGCAATCGGCTGGGTGAGGGGATAGTGAAGCTTGGCCTTGCGGAAGTGACGCCGGCGCTCAAGATTTTGCTGAAGCAGATATTGGCGGGCCGTGCTGCTTGACGCGTGCCCCGGCGCAGGCCGGGGGCCATCTCCAGTCATCGCCTCGGCACCATCGGGAGATGGACTCCCGCCTGCGCGGGAGTACGGTCCGTTCGCGGTCTCGGCGTGCCAACTATCCGGCACTGTCTCCGCGGTCCTCGGCTGGACACCCGAACAATTTTGGCAGGCAACACCCGCCGAACTGGCGGCGATATTTGTGGCCTTCACCGGCAGTGATTCCGGTCCCGGCGGCCTTGCCCCGCTCGGCACCCAACAACTCGAAACATTGAAAGAGGCTTTCCCCGATGGATGAAGAAATCGAACGGCTGGTGGTCAGCGTGCGCGCCGATACCGCCGGTTTTGCCAAAGACGTGGCCGATATGAAAGGTCAGCTTGACGGTCCCTTTGCATCGGGCCTGGAACGCGCCGGATCCGCGTTGGAGTCCACGCTCAGCCGCGCCCTTCGCCGAGGATCGCTGGAGTTTGAAGATTTGCGCCGGGTCGCGCTTTCGGTGATGAACGACATTGCCGGCGCCGCGATCAATAGCGGCTTGCAAAGCCTGTTTGGCGGCGGTTCGCGCGGTTCCGGTGGCGGTCTGCTTAATATCGGAACATCCTTGCTTAGTGCATTTCTGGGCGCGCCGGGACGGGCGACCGGTGGACCGGTCAGCGGCGGTCGCGCCTATATGGTAGGTGAACGCGGGCCGGAGATTTTCGTGCCGACTGCAGCGGGACGGATCGAGCAGCCGGCTTCTGTCGGCGCTGCGCCCAATATCAGGCTTACGATCAACATCTCCGATAATGGCCAGAGCAGTGCACCGGACCAGATGCGCCGGTCGAGCCGGCAAGTGTCACGGGCGGTGCGCAATGCGCTGACCGCGAAGGCGGGCTGATCATGGGCTTCTGGCTGGCAGAGAAAAGAACGGGACAACGGAGCAGCTTCATCCAGCGCTTCGATCCCCGCTTCTGGACGATCAATTTCCCGCGTCCGATGATGGCATCAGTGGTGACGACCGCAGCAGATGCGCTGCGCGTGGACGCGGTTTTCTACAATAGCGACGATCTTGCTGGGCTGATCTGGGAGAGCGAAGACACGCTCGACCATCCGCTGCTCGCTTATGAAACGGAGCGTGATTATTCGCGGCTCAAATGGGAATTTCACTGGCGGTCGTCCGGGATCATGCCGCTCGACGCGATCGACGGACCGACACTGACGATTGAGGGGCGCAATGCGGCGGGTGATCCCAAATCCTGGTATGTGCGGCTGTGGAACTATGCCAGCGGCACGCCGACCGATGCGCAGGTTTCGATAGAATTCTCCAAGGTTGAAGGCGGGTTCCTGCTGCCGGGTGAGTCCGAACCGGTTTATCCGGAGGATATCGATCGGCTGTTCATTTCGATCATTCCGCTGGACTATGATGGCCAGGGCGCGCGCTATGCCACGCCGAAAATAGGCTGGCTTGAAATGAGCGCTATCCGGACCGATGGCCAGGGCGCGGTGCTTGAAGTCGGAGACATCATGGTGCCGGAAAACGGGCTATCGATAGCCACCGCCTATGACGACAGTTTCAACCAGACGCCGGAACGCTTGCTGCGGATGACGCGGGCCTTGGGCTACCGCGGGGCGATCAATCACTATCTGGGCATGAGCCATTATTTCCGTCTGGAGACGGTCGGCGAGGGGCTTTATGTCAGCCTGTCCGCGCCGCAAGCGGGTGAGGAATTTACCGCAATCAACCAGCCGGCGGCGGTCTGGCATCGTGATCTGGTCGCTCGCGCGGAGGCGATGGGCTTTTCGGTGATCCTCTCGCTGTCCTACGAGCTTTTCGATGCGCATTGCTGGAACGACTGGAAACAGCGGGCGGAAAATGGTGATCCGGCGCTGACCGGCTGGGACCCGCCCTCGACCCTGCTTTCGCCTGCCAACGGCGATGCCATGGCCTATTTGCAAGCGGTGGCGCGGGCCTTCACCGCGATTGTCCGGGATGCGGGCGCGGCGATCCGTTTTCAAGTGGGCGAACCCTGGTGGTGGATCATGCCGGACAAGCGCATCTGTCTCTATGACGATGCTGCCAGCGAGACCTTTGGCGAGAATTCGGTCAGCATTGCCAGCGTTGATGGCCCGAAGACCGCGGCGCAAAATGCCATGCTGGATCAGGCCGGAGAAATATTGGCAGCGTCGACCGCCGCTCTGCTCGACGCCGTGAAAGAGGAAGCGGGGGCGACGCCGGTGGAGACCCTGTTGCTCGCCTATTTGCCGACGATTCTGGATGAGCAGGCGTCGGAGGCCAAACGGGCCAATCTGCCCGTGGGCTGGGCGGCTCCCGCTTTCGACATATTGCAGCTGGAGGATTATGACTGGGTGATCGCCGGCAATCGGTCGGCCACGAAGGCCGGTATTGAACTGGCGACCCAGAGGCTGGGCTATCCGATGGATCAGCAGCAATATTTTACCGGCTTCGTTTTGCAACCGGCGGACCGGTTCATCTGGAGCCGTATGGTCGATGCCATCGCCGATGCGCGCGCGAGGGGCACGGCGGAGATTTTCGTCTGGGCGCTGCCGCAAGTGGCGCGGGACGGCTTTACCTATTTTCAGGAAGAGGAGGAGGATGTGAACGCCTTCGACGACGTGCAATTTCCGCTTGCCATTGGCCAGGGGGCCAGCGTGTCGCCCGGATTTTCGACCAATATCGTGACGACCATTTCCGGTCACGAGACACGCAACAGCGACTGGGCCGATGCGCGACTGGAATTTGACGTCGGACCAGGCGTCAGGAGCGAGGAAGAGTTGCGGACATTGATCGCCTTCTTCCGCGCGCGACGGGGTGCAGCCAAGGCCTTTCGCTTCCGTGATCCCTATGACCATAGTTCGCGAGACATGGTCGGTGAGCCAACGCCGACCGATCAGTTTCTCGGTAAGGGCGATGGACAGAGAACCGGGTTCAAGCTGGTGAAAAATTACGGTGTTCCAGCCGACGAGCCGCAGCAAAGATGGATCACACGGCCCGACCCGGAAACACTGCAGATAGCCGTCAACGGCCAGATTGCTGGAGGCTGGTCGCTGGGGCAGGCGGGAACGGTCGACTTTGATAGCCCGCCCGCCGAAGATAGCTATATCACCGCCGGCTTTATGTTCGACGTGCCGGTTCGGTTCGAAAAGGACCAGCTGACCGTGAGCCATGTGACGTTCCTGGCCGGCGATATTCCCGAGGTGCTGCTCGTTGAAGTCCGGGAGCCGTCATGAGTCTGGACTGGCTGGACCGGGAGGTCACGACTAGCGCCTATCTCTGGCGGCTGGAGCGTTCGGACGGCGTGGCCCTCGGCTTCACTTCCCACGACCGCGATCTTGTGGTCGATGCGTTTCACTATCGCGCGGCGCCGGGCATGGTGCCTTCATCAATCGCGTTGTCTGACAGTCTGGAAATCGACAATGTCGAAATCGCAGGGGTGATGACAAGCGCAGCCATTGCCGAAAAAGATCTCGATGCCGGGCGTTGGGATGGCGCGTTGCTGTATATTTCACTGGTTGACTGGGATCAGCCGGATGCTGAACCTTTGCCACTGATATGCGGCGAATTTGGTGAAATTGTGAGAACAGGTGATAATTTTACCGTCGAAATGCTGGGTGCCACATCCTTTTTCGATGAACCAATTGCGCCGCTGACATCGCCCACTTGCCGGGCCGAATTTTGTGACCGTCAATGCAAGCTCAGCCTGCACCGTCATCAGCGGGAAGGCCGGATCATCACGATCAGCAACGATGGAATCGCGATCGATATGCTGGATGGCACCGCAGCCCATTTTGCATTCGGTTCTCTGCGCTTTCTCGATGGTCCGAATTGTGGACTGAGCTATGCGATTATCGACGGGGAAGCGGCTGTTGTCAGGCTGGCCGACTTGCCCGACCAAGCCGTTGCGCCGGGCGCAAGAGTGTTGCTTACCGAGGGCTGCAACAAGAATTTCGCAACCTGCCGGGATCGCTTTGGCAACCATATTAATTTCCGCGGCGAACCCTATTTGCCGGGCAATGATCTGCTCACCAGATATCCCGGCGCATGATATCCCCCAGAGAAGGATCACGAAAAATGGCGGACAAGGCTATGTCCCTCTGTGGCGCGCGCTTTTGCCTGCATGGTCGCGATGAAGAGACCGGGCTGGACTGTATCGGCCTTGCCCGGCAATGCCTGCTGGCTGGCGATTTCGAGTGCGACGCGCCCAACGGCTACTCTCTCCGGGGCGGATCCGAGCAGTCGATCAGCGAATTTATGGCAGATACCGGATTTTTGCGCTTCCCGCCGGAATCCGATCTGAGCGAAGGCGATATCGTTCTTGTTCGGCCCAGTCCGGTCCAGTGGCATTTTCTGATCCGGGCTCAGGATGGCTTTGTTCACGCCCACGCCGGACTGGGTAAGGTCGTATTCTGCCCCGGTGAAGCGCCATGGCCGATCGTCTCGATTTTCAGACTGGCGGAGGATTGAATGGCAACATTGGTATTGAGCGCCGTGGGCACCGTATTCGGTGGGCCCGTTGGCGGTGCTATCGGGGCCATAATTGGCCAGCAAATCGACCAGAATATCCTGTTCAAGCCGAAGGGACGGGAAGGACCGCGGCTGCAGGAGCTGGCCGTCCAGACATCGAGCTATGGATCTCAGGTGCCCCGGATATTTGGCAAGATGCGGGTGGCCGGGACGGTGATCTGGGCGACCGATCTGAAGGAGACCCGAAGCCGCGAAGGCGGCGGCAAGGGACGTCCTAGTGCGACAATCTACAGCTATTCGGCCTGTTTCGCCGTTGCTTTGTCCAGTCGCAGGATCAGAACCATTGGCCGGATATGGGCGGACGGGAAAATCTTTCGGGGCGTCGCCGGAGATTTCAAAACCGGAACCCAATTTGTCTTTCATCCCGGTGGCGAGGACCAGCCGGTCGATGGTCTGATGGCCAGCGCGGAAGGCAATGGCGGGACGCCCGCCTATCGCGGCCTGGCGCTGGCGGTTTTCGAAGACATGGACCTGACCGAATATGGCAATCGGATCCCGTCGCTCACTTTTGAAGTGATTGCCGACGACGGCTCGGTAGCGATCGCTGAAATCATTGCAGATCTTTCGGGTCAGCGCATAGCGATGCCATCGTCTGATATGCTCATAGGTTTCGCAGCCGGTGGTGAAGATCGGCAAGCGGCCCTGGGGGCTCTCACCGATTCTATACCGCTGTCATTCTCCTCTGACCCGAGCGCCATCGATAAAATGGGAACTTTGACGCGCAACACTACAGACGCGGATTCCGTCCTGACAATTGGTGGTGATTTTGTCCGAGCGGCCGGGAAGCAGGAAATTGCGCCACCCGCAAAGCGCAACGCGGCAATTGCCACTGCACCCCGACAATTGTCTGTCCGCTATTATGATCCGGCGCGCGACTATCAGTCCGGCATCCAGTCGGCGTTCCGCCCGGGTGCTGGCAGGACGTCGCTTGCGCAAGATTTTCCGGCGACGATATCTGCGGATCAGGCCAAGAAAATCGCCGCAACCAACCTGTGGTCGGAATATGACGAACGCTCGACTTTACATGTTTCGCTGCCGTTGAACAGTTATCCCTACCGGCCAGCCACGCTGGTCGAAATTGTTGGTTATGACGGTCTTTGGCGCATTCGTGAATGCGAGATTATCCCGGGGTTGGTACAGCTTTCGCTGACGCGGGCGAGCCCGGACAAGGCTCTGGTTTATGTCGAATCGGAGCAGGGCAGAAACATAGCGGACCCCGATGTCCGCGCCGGTTTGACTCGCCTGGTGCTTGTGGATTTACCCTTTGCCGTCGACGCGCCGAGCACCGTGTCGGGCTCCGCCAGGCTTTATGCCGCTGCGGCCGGTGATGCAGGATGGAGAAACGCGCAGCTTTTTGCATCCGGAGCGGATGGTGCACCGGGTGCATATATCGGACAGATACCCGCGCCGACAGGCATCGGCACCACAGCAGGACCGCTCGATTCCGCCAATCCGGCTTTGATCGATCGGGTCAGTCAAATCGAAGTGGCTTTGCAGAACCCGGCAATGCATTTGGTCAATGCAGACGATGCCCAATTGCTGGCCGGGAGCAATATTGCCATGATCGGCAAGGAAATCATCCAGTTCGCTGCGGCCGTTTCCCTGGGCGAGGGTCGCTTTCGTCTTTCCCGACTGATCCGCGGGCTAGGCGGCACCGAGGCCGAAATAGAAAACCATCACGCCGATGAAGACTTCGTCTTGCTCGACAGCGGGTCGATGCTGGAAATCGGCCCTGCTTTCTATACGCCGTCCGCCCCAGTTGCCGTCTTTGCGCTGGGGCGAGATGATCTCGTACCCGTCTCTGCGGCAATCGCGTCACCGGGCCGGGCTTTGATGCCTTGGTCCCCGGTCCACCCGAGATGGAATTTTCTTGATGGTGGCGACCTTGAGATCAGTTGGACCCGTCGATCCCGCGCAGGAGCAATCTGGCCCGACCATGTCGAAGTACCACTGGCCGAGGAAGTCGAAAAATACCGGGTTGAACTGGCGCCGGTCGACGGTTCATCGGCCTCTGTTTTTATGGAGTTGCCGGAGGAGCGCGCGATCATTTCAGCGGCGCAGATACAGCCATTTGTTACAAATAATATCAATAATATCAACGTTAGAATCTTCCAGATAGGCGCCTCTGGTCGATCCGCCGCTCTGGCTTTTGAAGTTCCACTTTGATCCTATCAATTTTCGTCTTCGCAACCTTTCTGGAAGGAGCAATATCATGGCAATATTGGAGACCGCGCGGTTCGAAATTCCGCTACTGGCAACGGGACAGGCGCATAAGGAATTATTTCACAACGAGGCGCTCGCCCGAATCGACTTTTTGATTCATCCGATCGTGCAGGCGATCGAGAGCGATCCTGCGAATATTGCGCCGGTTCCCGGACAGTCATGGCTTGTCGCACCGGGCGCTACAAATGACTGGCTAGACCATGACGATCACATCGCCGGCTGGACGGGAAATGGCTGGCTGTTCATCACGCCGCTCGCATTAATGCGGGTCTATATCGAATCAACCGAAAATTTTGCTGTTTATCGCGATACCTGGCAATTGACACAAACCATCCCAAATCCGGAAGCGGGCAGCGTCGTTGACATTGAGGCGCGCTCGGCTATCGATTCGATTTTGGCCGCTCTTGTGGCGCAAGGAATTCTAGTGCCCGGCCCGTGAAACCGACTTTCACAACCCGCTGGCAAGCGGATTTCCGCTATCCTACCGAGTTTGCGGCCTATTTTTTGAGGTAAATGGCGAAAATGGCGACATTTTCGCAACAGTTATGCAATTTGGTTGCTTGCACTGGCAAGATCAAGCGGGTAGAAAGCGGCGTGAATTTAGAACCTAATTGAGAAGGGGAATATAAATGCGGAAGCTTGCCTTAGGAATGGCGCTTGCCTCCACAGCGCTCGCAACACCTGCTCTGGCCCGTGATGGCCAGTGGTATGTCGGTGTCGAGGGCGGTGCGATGATTGTCGAAGACGTCGATCTTGATATTGGTGGTATCTCGGATACTGCTAGCATCGATCACGACACAGGATATGATTTCGACGGAATAGTCGGTTATGATTTCGGATCATTCCGTCTTGAAGCTGAAGTCGGTTACAAGCAGGCTAGCTCCGGCGACCTTATCGGTACGACCCCGGTTCTCGGCGGTGCGTTCATTCCTGGTCTCGGGAATTCCGGAAGTGCCGGATATTTCATTGATACAAACGGCGACGTCAACGCGCTCAGCTTCATGCTGAACGGCATGGTTGATTTCGGTGAAGATGATGGACTTCAGGGCTTTGTTGGCGGCGGCGTAGGTGTTGCTCGTACAGAACTCACCAATATCATTGCTACGCCTTGGCTCGACGATTCCGATACCGGTTTCGCTTGGCAGGCTATTGCTGGCGTTCGCGCTCCAATTAGCGACAGCTGGGATGTTGGACTGAAATATCGCTATTTCAACACAACCGGCATCGATCTGGTTGACTCTCTCGGTCGTGACGTTTCGACCGATGTGTCGACCCACTCGATCCTGGGTAGCTTGATCTACAACTTCGGCGGCGAACCAGCGGCACCACCGCCACCACCGCCTCCACCACCGCCACCTCCACCGCCACCACCGCCACCACCGCCACCACCACCGGCAGTATGTGCGCCTGGCCCTTATATTGTGTTCTTTGACTGGGATCAGTCGGATATCACTCCAGAAGCGGCTTCGGTTCTCGACAATGCGGTTACCGCATATGGTGATTGTGGTTCGGCTCAGGTCATGCTGGCTGGTCACGCTGACAAATCTGGTTCCGCCAGCTACAACGTCGGTCTGTCCCAGCGCCGCAACACTGCAGTTCGTGCGTATCTTGAATCGCGCGGCATTGGCGGCGGCGTTATCTCGAGCGAAGCCTTCGGTGAATCGCGTCCTCGCGTTGAAACCGCAGACGGTGTTCGTGAACCTCAGAACCGTCGTGTTGAAGTTATGTACGGACCTGGTTCCGGTAACTAATACCAACATTACTACCAATTGTGAAAAGGGCTGGTCTTCGGACCGGCCCTTTTTCGTTTCCGCATCAATGGTGTGACAGTGACCGGCCTTATTCCAGGCAGTCGCGTTCCCCTGATATGGTTAGCAGCCTTCGGAAAATATTTCGGATGAAGAATCCGGATTAACATGTCGGGGAGCAGGTCGAGCATCGCTTGCGGTGTAGCCGGGCTTTTCCGCTCATTGTGCGGATAACAATTGTGCGGATAACATCGGTGTCGACCGACTGGGCAAGTCTATGCCCGATATGATTCTACCGCCACTGCTCCGTGTCGCTATCTTCACCGAATATGGGTTTCTAAGTCCGAAAGCCGGACGGTATTGATGAATTGGAGAGGTCGAGATTCGAAACCGCTAGCGATCCGAACAAAATTCTAGCCGGTTTTAGCTTAGCAAGCTTTCAAATAACGCCAGCCCATCTGTCCCGCCGTGCTTTTTGTCGATTGCCCGCTCCGGGTGCGGCATCATCCCCAAGACATTACCAGCTTCATTGATGATACCGGCTATATTGCGCGAGGAGCCATTGATGTCGTTGTGATAGCGGAATATTATCTGATTCTCGTTTTCCAGCCGGTCCAGCGTTTCATCATCGGCAAAGAAATTGCCGTCATGATGGGCTACCGGGATCGTGATGGGTGTATTGCTGTCATAGCCCGACGTAAAAATCGTGCCGCTATTGACGACATCAAGTGCTGCGTCCTTGCAGACAAAATGGATATTGCTGTTCCGCATCAGTGCTCCGGGCAACAGGCCGGTTTCAGTGAGGATTTGAAAGCCGTTGCACACGCCCAATATCTTGACGCCGCGATTGGCTGCTTCGATGACCGGCTTGATGATGTTCGAACGGGAAGCCATGGCGCCCGATCGCAGATAGTCGCCATAGGAAAAGCCGCCTGGTATAGCGATGACATCCAGACCCGGCGGCAGTTCGCTGTCTCCGTGCCATACCATATGAGGCTTTTGCCCCGATACCGTTTCCAGTGCGACGGCCATGTCGCGGTCGCAGTTCGAGCCGGGAAAGACGATCACCGCAGACTGCATCAGGAAATAGTCCCCGATACCGCTTCTGGCATCTCGATATCATAATTTTCGATAACGGTGTTTGCGAGCAGCTTATCGCACATTTTTGCGATTTCTTCACGGCTGACGGATTCGTCAATGTCGAGTTCGATCAGCTTGCCAGCGCGCACATCGTTGACCCCGGAGAAATCGAGACTTTCCAGTGCGTGATGGATGGCCTTGCCCTGAGGGTCCAATACGCCATCTTTCAGCGTTACAAATATTCTGACTTTCATCCTGCGCCCTCGCGTTTTGCTGTCGTCAATAACGCCATGCTATAGCGCCAAGATTAGCCGGGGCAAGAGTTAGAAGGAAAATTGGAAAAGGCGCACAGCCGATTTCCGCTTTATCATTTTAGAAATAGCGGGCGAATTTGAAGTTAACGCGGTGACGGCTCATTTCATACAGATCATAATTGCTGTCCACACGCGAATAAACATAGTCAACGGATGGAGAAAATCCGAGAAACTTGATTTTTCGGCTGCCCATGTAGGCGCGGGCGAATCCGCGCCAATCCTGTCTTTTTTCAGTAGAATAGAGCAGCAAAGGCGCATCAAATGCAGAGCGGCTGACGCTCGCCGCGACACCGGCATTCAGTCCCAACGGCAATTCTCCGCCCAGCCCCAGATTGACGCCATAGTTGAAGCTCGAAAAGCCGTCGGCATTGAGGAGATCGCGTCGGGCGAACACACTGGCCGATGCTATCAGCGACTTGCCGACAAGATGCTCGTAAGTGGCGTTCGCGCCTAGTTGCCAGCCGCTATAGGAATTGCTGATCTGGGATTCGGTACGCCGAGCGTCCAGTTCGACGCCCAGTCTCTGTCCTTCGCTAAGGGCCTGCTGATATCCGAACCGGCCACCATATTCACGGGTGGCGAGACTACCGCCATACCAGCGCTGCAGTCCGACGGCCTGGAGAGAGATGCTGCTGTAGCGTGCAACCCGGAGTTCCGGACCGGCGGCGACCTGAATGACGATATCATCAGCCGCTTTGCCCGCATAATTGACGATCTTGCTGTCAGCATCGAACAGCAAAGCCAGACGGTCATTGGCTTTTACGCGAATGCCGCCGGAAAAGCCTGCAGTCTGGCCGATTCCCGAACGTTCGCGGGCATTGTCATCAAGTTGCAGGGGGAGTTTTATCGGACCGAAGTTGATGTCGATGCTTTCTGCATCGGTAGCGCCGTTGATGTTCGTATCCGGCGCGAAGCCGAAATCAAAACTGAATCGCCAGATCCGCTGGTCGCGCAAAATGCTGCGGGTATTGCGAATGGTTTTGGCGATCTCGTCCGGCAGATTTTCATCATTTTGCGCCAACCGGAAATGATAGTCTGCGCTCGCTTCCTTGCCGGTCAGCAAATAGGCTCTCGCCAGTTCCAGCCGTACCCGTGTCTGACCAGGATTCTCATCGAGAATCGTTCTGAATTTCTTTATCGCCCCTTTGACGTCGCCCGTTTCAATTGCGATATAGCCGGCGAGAAACCGTTGCTGCATTCGCAGTTCCGGGACCTGCCCGAGCGCATCGACCAGAGGCAGCGCGGCTTGATAATTTTTCTCGTGAACCAGCGCTTCCGCCTTGGCCAATAGCTGCTCCGGCGTTACGCGAAGGTTGCATTGGCCAACCGTATCGCAGACAGGCTGGAAACCGGGGGCGATCTCGGCAGCACCATCGGCCAATATGACCAGCGGCACGGCTGCCTGTGCTTGACCGAATCCCGCAATTGCCACGCAGGATACAGCTACAGCTTTGACGAGAGTGGCAGAATTACGCATCCCCGCCTCTAAGGCTGCTTGCCGACAAAAGTTCCCAGAATGTCGATCCGTTCATCCGGCGTTCCGCCGACGATTCGATAACCGCCGCCCAGCTCTTCCGCTTTCGGACCATAAAAGGCACCGTTGATGCTCGATCCGGCGATCACCAGATCGAGCCTCGAATTATCCGGATTAACAAACCAGGCCTCGTTGAACTGGCCAAAGAATCCGCCAGCCGAGACAAGATTTATGTCGCCGCCGCCATTGGCAAAAAATTTCGCTCCCTCCAGCACGCTTTGTTGTCCGCTGGTACCATCGAACATGGGCGCGCCAACGGAGCCATCCAGCGACAGCGAAAATGTATTGGCGCCGAAATTGACGCTCGTCGATGCGGAGCCGGCGATCCACTGCATATAGGTATCGAAATTACCTGTGATGTCCGGTTGGTCGTTGAAGACCATGGTCGCCAGCATGGTACCATCAAATGTACCGGTTCCGCTGGTGGGCACTGCATCGTTGGGCGTTATTTGACCGTATGCAAAGGCGCCTCTCTCGAGAGTACTCACCTGGGTGGTCAAGCCGGTGTCGAAATCATAAGCTACCGCTGCGGTGTTTCTAAGATAGCCGGCAAAGGTCACATATTGCGTGTCGGTTCCAGGCAACTGGTAAAAAAATGTTGTCGAATCGTAAGTGCCGGCTTCGGTCTGATCAATCAGGTCAAAGAGGAATTCGTCGGGGCCACCGGCCACAGGCCGCGCCTGGGCGACGTTTGTTGAAGAACCGGATTCAAGATATTGGACTCCTGGAATTCCCCACATATCCGATGCCAAATTTGGAGTGCCAAACTGAGGTTCAACAGCACCGCCAAAATTTGTACGATGCAGGGGATCCTGGAAGCGACTGGCGCCCGATGTTCCCGCAAGTCCATTGGTGAAGCTGACGTTGAAGATCGCATCCCGTGGATCATAGGCGATCGTCAGATTGGAATTGCGAACCGTGGTGGCATCACCCTGATATATTTGTCCGACCTGGGTAGTTTGACGAACGGTCCGCTGCTGGCCGTTTCCACCCGGATCATCAACGCTTGATTGGTAACTGTGCGAAGAGCCAATCGCCGTATAGGTTTTTGCCTCGGTCGGGTCGGCAAATGTGTGGGCCGTATCGCCGTCGGTACCGCCGCCTGTGCCTCCGCTTCCGGTAGGAGGCGCGCTACTGCCAGCAGATTGTGGGCCGGCACCGCCGCAGGCGGCTAGCATCGTTGTACTGGCGAGCAAAATCAAAAGGCGCATCGGAATAATTCCTCACATGGGTTCCACATGAGGTCCGTGCTATCAGTTCAATGGTTAATTTGGCGTAAACCATCGCAGGTTTTCGTCGTCATCGCTGATCAATTTGAAGCTTGCCATATTGTTCGGCGAAGCAGGGCGGATCGCTACTTGCCGCGCTTCTTTCGTTCGCTATTGAGGTCGGTCACTTCGCTGCCGCCTTCCGGGAACAGTCCGAGACGCCGGGCAACTTCCTGATAAGCCTCGGCTTCCCCGCCAAGGTCACGGCGGAACCGGTCCTTGTCGAGCTTCTCGTTGGTCTTGATGTCCCACAGACGGCAGCCGTCGGGACTGATTTCGTCAGCCAGGATGATCCGCGAAAAATCGCCTTCGAAAATTCTGCCGAACTCGAGCTTGAAATCAACCAGTCTGATACCGATTCCGGCAAACATACCGGCCATGAAGTCGTTGATCCGGATAGCCATGGCGGAAATGTCCTGCATTTCCTCCTGACTGGCCCAGCCGAAACAGGCGATATGTTCTTCGGCGACCAGCGGATCGCCGAGCGCGTCATCCTTGTAGCAATATTCCAGCAATGTGTGCGGAAGCGGTGTGCCCTCTTCGATGCCGAGGCGCTTGGAAAGGGAACCGGCGGCAACATTGCGGACGATCACTTCAATCGGCACAATCTCGACCTGCTTGACCAGTTGTTCGCGCATATTGAGACGGCGGATGAAGTGGCTCGGGATGCCGATATGGCCGAGCAGGGTGAAAATATGCTCGCTGATCCGGTTGTTGATCACGCCCTTGCCGTTGATCGTGCCTTTTTTCTCGGCATTGAAGGCCGTGGCATCATCCTTGAAATACTGGATGATAGTGCCTGGCTCAGGACCTTCGTAAAGAATCTTGGCCTTACCTTCATAAATCTGGCGACGACGGGACATTGCTTGGTTCCACTTCGCAAAGAGAGCGACAAAAAATCATGCCCCGATGGTTCGAATCATGGAGGATTGAACGGATCGGGGCAACCGAGCCTTCCTATATGCGAAAGCGCCTTGCGGCGCAAACAATCCCGTTTCATGATAGTTAACCGAACGAACCGAGAGAATGCGATCGCAATGCCCCATTATGCCACCATCGATGACGTTTTGGACACGGGTTGCAATTGTATCTCGGGACCGGCTGGCGAGCAGGATCTAGAACGGGAAGGTCCGGATTTGCCGGAAGAGTGGCTCTCGCTATGACCAGCATCACTGGAAAGCTGGGTGTTGCTTTCGCGCTGACAGTATTGGCTGCGGCTGTAACCCTCGTCTCGCTCAACCTGATCGGGCCTGACTGGTCGATCTATCCAGTAGCAACTTGCACCGAAACCAGATGCTTTTGCGAAATGCCGCGGAGCGGAGCGCTGCTGTTGCAACCGGCCAACAGTATCTCATCTTTCGGCTTTGCTTTTGTCGGGTTTCTGATGATCTTGATGGCCCGGTCGCGAGACTGGATGTCAGCTTTTTTGCCGCTGGCCGCCAGCATATTGGGGGTGGCCGCGATCATCGTCGGGATCGGATCCGTCCTGCTTCACGCGACGCTTACATTATGGGGCCAGTTTTTCGACGTCCTTGGCATGTATCTGATCAGCGGATTTTTCCTGATCAGCGCGCTGGCGAAATGGCGGGACATCCCGGACCGGCGTGCAATGATCTATTACGGGCTGCTGTGTGCGGTGCTTGTCGCAATTCTCTATGCGCTGCCGGAGGTCCGCCGCTGGCTCTTTGCCGTTGTCCTCTTTGCCGCGATCATTCTGGAGCTTGTTTTTGCAAGACCGCTGCGTCCGCAAGTCCGGACCGGCTATTATGTGGCAGGTCTTGTCGCCAATATTGTCGCTTTCACAATCTGGAACCTCGACCAGCGCGGCCAGCTTTGTACGCCCGAAAGTCTGTTGCAAGGCCATGCGATCTGGCACCTGCTCGGCGCGGTCGCCTTGTGGTTTGCCTTTCTCTATTATCGGAGCGAGCAGCCCGACAATTGAAGCGAATTCTAGTGCCCCGGCAAAGGACGGGGCCATCTCATGTGCTATGAAATGCTCGAGACGCTGATTATCGTATCCGTTCCTCTGGCGCCTCCACACTTCCTCGGCCTCAAGCGTATGACATGGGAGATGGGCCTCGGCCTTCGCCGGGGAACTTCTCAATCATCATTCCGCAACTTTCCCACTACCAAGCATGAATCCAGCCTGCTATCGCTTCTCGCATGAGTGATGTAACCGAAGCCCCGCCCGAAGAACCCGAAGATGAATTTGATGCGATAGTTGAAGCGCCCTTTGATGCGGCGCTGTCCGAACGCTATCTGATTTACGCGATGTCGACGATTACCGCGCGGTCGCTGCCGGATTTGCGCGATGGCCTGAAGCCAGTGCATCGGCGCCTGTTGTGGGCAATGCGGCTGCTCAAGCTTGATCCGTCGCAGGGGTACAAGAAATGCGCCCGGGTGGTCGGCGATGTTATCGGTAAATATCATCCGCATGGCGATCAGTCGGTCTATGATGCGATGGTCCGCCTCGCCCAGACTTTCTCGCTCCGCTATCCGCTGGTCGACGGTCAGGGAAATTTCGGCAATATCGATGGCGATAATGCTGCCGCCTATCGGTACACCGAAGCTAGGCTAACCCGCACGGCGATTGAGCTGATGAGCGGCCTCGACGAAAATGCCGCTGATCTGAAGCCTACCTATAATGGCGAGGATGAAGAGCCGGAGGTGATGCCCGGCCTGTTCCCGAACCTGCTCGCCAATGGCGCAAGCGGTATCGCCGTGGGAATGGCGACCAGTATCCCCTCGCATAATGTGCATGAAATTATCGACGCGGCGACGCTGCTGATCGATTCTCCGAAGGCCGAGCATGCCGAGATCATGGCGATCATCAAGGGGCCTGACCTCGCGACTGGCGGCACATTGGTTGATCCAAAATCCGTAATTGACGCCGCTTATGAGAGTGGCCGCGGTGCGATGCGGGTGCGCTGCAAATGGGAGAAGGAAGACGCCGAAGGGCGCGGCGCATGGCAGATTGTCGTCACCGAAATTCCCTATCAAGTGCAGAAGGGCAAACTGATTGAGCAGATTGCCCAGATCATTGCCGACAAGAAATTGCCGATTCTCGCCGATATCCGCGACGAATCCGACGAGCAGGTGCGGATCGTCCTGGAACCGAAGAGCCGCGCGGTCGACCCCGAAGACCTGATGAACGCGCTGTTCCGGATGTCCGATCTGGAGAATCGCTTCTCGCTCAACATGAATGTCCTCGACAAGGACCGGGTACCCAAGGTGATGGGCATCACGGAAGTTCTGAAACAATGGATTGTTCACCAGATCGAAGTGCTGCTCCGCCGTTCGCAGCACCGGCTCGACAAGATCGATGCGCGGCTGGAACTGCTCGGCGGCTATATCATTGCCTATCTAAATCTCGACCGGGTAATCGAGATTATCCGCAACCATGACGAACCCAAGCCGATGTTAATGGACGAGTTCAAGCTGACCGACCGTCAGGCCGAAGCGATCCTCAACATGCGTCTGCGCTCCTTGCGCAAGCTTGAAGAAATGGAATTGCGGACCGAGCGCGACAAGCTTCTCGAGGAACGGGAAGGACTGGAAAAGCTGATCGAAAGTCCGGCGCGGCAAAAAACAAGACTGAAAAAAGACCTCGCGGACCTGCGCAAACTTTATGCCGAGGACACCGCGCTGGGGGCGCGGCGCACGATGTTGATCGAGGCGGCACCAGCACGGGAAATTTCACTCGAAGCCTTTATCGAGAAAGAACCGGTCACCGTGATCATGTCGCAGCGCGGCTGGATCAAGGCCATGAAGGGGCACGCCGACCTCTCCGCCCCGGAGAGTTTCAAATTCAAGGAAGGCGATGGTCCGAAATATGCCTTCCACGCCCAGACGACCGACAAGCTGCTGATGTGCTGCGACAACGGGCGGTTCTATACGCTCGGCGCGGACAAGCTTCCTGGCGCGCGGGGCTTTGGCGAGCCGGTCGGATCAATGGTCGATCTCGAGCCTGGTGCCGAACCGATTGCGTTAATGGTCGCAGACATGAAGGCCAGGCTGTTGCTGGCTTCGACGTGGGGGCGCGGCTTCGTCGCCAATATCGCCGATGTCGTCGCGGAAACAAAGAAGGGCCGCCAGGTGGCAAACCTCAAAGGCGACGCCCGTCTGCTCGTGGTCCGTCCAATTCCGGACAATGCCGATCATGTCGCAGCCATCGGCGAGAATCGCAAGCTGGTCGTCTTCTCCCTGTCTGAAATGCCGGAAATGGCCAAGGGGCAGGGCGTGATGCTGCAACGCTACAAGGATGGCGGACTTTCGGATGCGATCGTGTTCAGGCTGGAAGAAGGTCTGAGCTGGGCCATGGGCGGCGATAGCGGCCGGACGCGGACTGAAAATGACCTGACGATGTGGCGGGTCGCGCGCGGCGCGGCTGGCCGCTTGCCGCCAACAGGATTTCCAAAGAGCGGGAAGTTTGATTGATGCGGCTGTCCAGAAGTCGGAAATTCCTGAGGATGGCACCTTGCGGGACCGGCCCGGTGTGATTTTTGGAAAGCAGTTATTTTACATGAAAACATAGCTATTTACATTTTATTCGGACTATACCATGATTTATACACATCGATAATGTTCCAAATTTGGAGCCAGTTTCCTGACGTAGTCGGGAAATGGTTGACTTGATCCAGCAAAACGAGTCAAACGGTGCCGGTCTGATTTTGGTGCCATAAGAACAGCAGGAAAAATTGTTTAAAACGATGAGCAGTGAAACGGAAGACTTGCGGGAATGGATCGACCAGCTCGAGCAGATTCTATCGCAACTTGACACTATTCAGGCGAGTATCGCTGCCATTCATGTCGATATTGCGATCGGAGAACTCTGCCAGATTGCGGATATTGAACGGGTCAGTGGCGCGATAAAAGCTGCATAGTGACCGGGTCAAGGCGTCAGAAATTGACGAGCTCGTGACCGATTTTCTGCAATATATCGCGGCTGAGCGCGTTACCGGCCGCGGTTAGGTTTAACGGCACCTGCGCTACATCCCCACAATCGGCATGTTTTTCGACCAGCCCTGCATCCATCATATGAGTGACATATCTTAGCATGATGGCGTCTGTCACATTGAGTGTGTTCGCCAGGTCGAGTGCAGTGACCGGGTTCTTTGTGTCCATTGAAACGATCAGATCCAGCAATATGTGCCAGGAGATATCGTCGATATGAAGTTTGCTGTCTCGTAATTGTTCCACTGCGACGGCGCGACTTTTCAACAAGAGCGCAGCCGTTCTGGCCGGATCAATATTACGACTCTCGTCTATCTCGATATTTGAAGCCGGTGCTTTAATTTGTTTGAGGTAGCGATCATTTGGATTGCCACGGTCGGCATCCATAGAAATTATATCTTTGTACTCACGCATATTTACTCCTGTCACATACTCGACTTTCGAGCCCGTATCGACCGACCGGTTGGTAGTCAACCAAGAATAGGGGGTTATCGTTAACATTAATGTCCGATATTTTTAAAATTCACGGCAGACATACTATATTTTACATAACCTGAACCTGCTGTTATGGGCGCGGGATGAGTACCAGAATAGCGATCATGGACACCGCTGCCCAAGCAGTCCGCAAGCGAGGATATAATGGCGTTAGCCTAGATCAGATCGCCCGTGACGTCGGGATTCAAAAGTCGAGCATTTATTATCATTTCTCGTCAAAGTCGGAGCTGATAGGCGCAATATTCAGGCGTTTCTCTGGTCAGATATACTCGTTCCTGGACCATACAGCCGGCAATGAAAGTCGCGCCGGCGATCGCTTGATGGCCTATATTATAGAAACGGGTTCCTTCATTGAGGAAGGAGAGTCTATTTGTATGTCGATTGCGCTCAATATCGACCGCGAGAGCCTGCAAATAGAAATTGTCGACGATCTGATGACCTTCCATCAAGCCAATCTAGCCTGGCTAACCGACACATTCGAACTCGGCCTCAAAGATGGCAGCATAGCAGATATCGGAAACCCTGAGGAAGAAGCAAACGCTTGCCTCGCTGTTGTCGATGGGGCGCAATTGATGGCGCGTGCCCATCGTGATTCAAATTTATACGCTCAGGCTACTCTGTTGCTGCGATCCAGAATTTCTGTATCCAGCCCAGATTAAAGGCCAGGCTGTATATCGGGCGTCAACTATTGCCGAAGATCAGCGTTTTTTGGCAATTTTCACCTTGTCCAGTTTCGACCGTGCGCGGATCGATTCTTCGCTGCGGGTCAGCGCCTTGGAAATGGCTTTGAGCGTCATGCCTTTTTTCGCAAAAGCGTGAAGCTTCTGGATCTCTTCGCTGGTCCATGCCTGTTTGTGGCGTTCAAAATGTTCTTTCATGGGCTATGGCTTAACAGATTGTCGCAATTGTGCACCCAAATAGAGTGACGGTCTCGCCGCACATGCGCTTGCAACAGACAATAGCTGCCATAATGATGAGGATCGAGGTTTGCACAGCGGCATTTGTCCGCTAGCCAGCGATGGATATTTGTAAACGGAGACTCCCATGCAGTTTGACGAAGTTGTCCTCGGCCGCCGCAGCATACGCGGGTATAAGCCGGAACCCGTGCCGAAAGAGCTGATCGGGGAGATCCTCGGGCTGGCGATGCGCGCGCCATCGTCGATGAATACGCAGCCTTATAATTTCTACGTCATTAGCGGCGAACCACTGGAGAAAATTCGTGCGGGCAATACCGAACGGATGCTGGCCGGTGTGCCGCAGTCGCGCGAGTTCCGTCAAGGTCAGGCATTCGCGGGCGAGCATCGCGAGCGGCAGATTGGCGTGGCGAAGCAGCTATTCTCGGCGATGGGAATCGAGCGCGACGACAAGGACGCCCGGCAAGACTGGGTTATGCGGGGCTTCCGGCAGTTCGATGCGCCGGTATGCGTGATCATTACTTATGACCGTGCGGTGGATGGCAGCGATGACACGCCATTTGACTGCGGTGCGGTAGCGACTGCGCTGGTGAACGCGGCATGGTCGCGCGGTCTCGGCACCGTCATCAACAGCCAGGGTATCATGCAATCGCCTGTCGTCCGCGAGCACGCCGGGATCGCCGACGATCAGGTGATAATGAAAAGCATAGCCTTGGGCTGGCCGGACGAGAGTTTTCCGGCCAACGCCGTGGTATCGACGCGCAAATCGGTGGACGAGGCCGCTGTTTTTGTCGGCTTTGATGGTTAGCTGAAATCGAGTGCCCCTGCGAAGGCAGGGGCCCATCTCCCATATGCGCCAAGCCTGACCGCGTGGAGCCGGATAGCTGCCTTCGCAGGCCAACATATTTATTTATTCAGTCTGCCCTCAACCAGCGCATCGACCACACTCGGATCGGCCAACGTCGATGTATCACCGAGAGCGCCATGCTCATTCTCGGCGATTTTACGCAAGATACGTCGCATGATCTTGCCGGACCGGGTTTTGGGTAAAGCAGGGGTCAGATGCAGATGATCGGGTGTGGCGATCGGCCCGATTTCCTTACGAACGTGAAGCCGTAGTTCGGCCACCAGGTCCTCGGATGAGGGCTCGCCTGCATTCAATGTGACATAGCAATAAATGCCCTGTCCCTTGATATCGTGGGGATAGCCGACGACTGCCGCTTCGGCGACCTTGGGGTGAGAGACCAGCGCGGATTCAACTTCTGCCGTCCCCATTCGGTGGCCCGAGACATTGATCACATCATCGACTCGGCCGGTGATCCAGTAATAGTCATCGGCATCGCGCTTGCAGCCGTCGCCGGTAAAATATTTGCCCTTATAGGTGCTGAAATAGGTCTGGATGAACCGTTCGTGGTCGCCATAGACGCTGCGCGCCTGCCCCGGCCAGCTCGCCGTAATGCACAGATTGCCGTCGGTCGCGCCGTCGAGAACCTGACCTTCTCCATCGACGAGTTGCGGCTGGACACCGAAAAACGGCTTGCCGGCGCTACCCGGTTTCATGCCATGCGCGGCGGGCAGAGTAGTGATCATGATGCCGCCGGTTTCGGTCTGCCACCAGGTGTCGATGATCGGTGACTTGCCTTCGCCGACTACATCATAATACCAGCGCCAAGCTTCCGGATTGATCGGTTCGCCGACCGTGCCGAGCAGGCGGATTGACGAACGGTCATGGGCTTTAACCGGTCCGTCGCCTTCGCGCATCAGCGCGCGAATAGCGGTTGGAGCGGTGTAGAATATATTGACCTTGTGCTTTTCGACCACTTCCCAGAAACGGCCGAAATCAGGGTAGTTGGGTATGCCTTCGAACATCATCTCGGTCGCGCCGTTGATCAGTGGGCCATAAACGATATAGCTGTGTCCGGTCACCCAGCCGATATCGGCCGAGCACCAAAAAACCTCACCGGCTTGGTAGTCGAACGTATAATGAAAGGTCGTCGCGACCCAGACCGCATAGCCACCGGTCGTGTGCAGCACGCCTTTGGGCTTGCCGGTAGAGCCGGAGGTATAGAGAATGAATAGCGGATCTTCTGCGTTCATCGGTTCACAGGGACAATCCGCAGCGACGTCGCCCGAAATTTCATGATACCAGTGATCGCGATCTGCGGCCATGCTGACATCGCTGTCCGTATGGTTGATCACCAGCACGGCGTCGACCGACACCTTCTCCAGCGCGGCATCGACATTTGTCTTCAGCGGCACAGTTTTGCCGCCGCGCCGACCGGCATCCGCACAAATCACGAACTTGCTGTCGCAATCCTCTATCCGACCGGCCAGAGCATCCGGGGAGAAGCCGCCGAATACCACACTGTGGATCGCGCCAATGCGGGCGCAGGCCAGCATGGCAATGGCGCCCTCGGGAATCATCGGCATGTAGATAGTCACCCGGTCGCCTTTCTTGACGCCCAGTTTTTTCAGACAATTAGCCATTTTGATGACCTCGGCCTGCAGTTCGGCATATGTGATCGTGCGGCCGGGGGATTTCGGATCGTCGGGTTCAAAAATCAGCGCGGTGACATCGCCTTTGCCGGCAGCAACATGGCGGTCGACTGCGTTGTGGCAGATGTTCAGCACACCGTCTTCATACCATTTGATTGAAACGGGATCGAAGGCCCAGTTGGCAATTTTTGCGGGAGCTGTCTGCCAGTCCAGGCGCTCTGCCTGACGGGCCCAGAAGCCGTCCGGATCGGTGATACTCTCCTGATAGAGCCGATCATAGTCTGCCGCCGTGCAATGGGTGGGGGCATCATTGCGCGGGGAGGGGATCAACCCGACCAGGCCTTTGTTGTCCGCATTGTCCGTCATGGTTCGTCTCTCCTTATCGGCACTATTCAAGATAGTTTTTCCTGCCGCAAATATCAATTTTGTCACCACCGGTTTTTCCGGTTCATCACAGTAGCGTTACATCCTGATCTGCGAGGAATTTACGAACCCACTGTTCATCCGGAAATCCGTTCGCAATCCACACCGCCTCGATTTTCGCCAGACTCTTCGCAACTATCGGACCGGGCTTCAAACCCTGTTCGATCAAGTCGCCGCCGGTTAGCGGAAAGACAGGTGGCTGCCAGCCTTCAAGCTGTGCCAGCATTTCGGGCAGGGCGCTATCATCCGCGAACAGGAGCGCCGCATCGCGAGCTGTGTCTGCGCTTGTGCGATAGGCAAAGGCGCGGATGTCCGTCAGACTCGCCGCTTGAACTTTGGTGTTTTCGTTAATTCCGGCAGCAAGTCGTTCTCCAATCGCTCTCTGCTGTTTTTTGGACAGCTTCAGGCTCTTGGCTATTTGACTGGCTCTGTTTTTATCCCTGGGAAGCAGAGCCACCAACCGTCGGATAGCGCCGGGTGCGACCTGATGCCGTTGCTCGCGTTTGATGAGCCTGCCAAATATGTTCGGCGAATCCGGGGCGACTTCCGCGATGATATGCTCAAATATCCCGGCATCCAGCATCTGGCTTACCGCAAATCGGGGGTCTTCGGTGGCAAGCAGTTTCAACAGCTCGTCCGCCACTCGCTCGCGGGAAAGTGTCTCGAGCTTCGCTGCTGCGGCGGTGCAGGCGTTGAATGCATCGTCCTCAACCTGTTGTTGGCCGAAGCGCGCCAGAAACCGGAAGTAGCGCATGATGCGCAGATGATCTTCGGCGATCCGCTCTGCCGCCGAGCCTATGAATCGGATACGAAGATTTTTCAGATCTTCGAGACCGCCGAAATAGTCGAAAACCTCCAGCGTCTGCGGATCGGCGGAAAGCGCGTTGATCGTGAAATCCCTGCGCGCTGCGTCTTCTTTCCAGTCATCGCTGAAGGCGACTGTGGCTCGCCGCCCATCGGTGGACACATCCCGCCGCAATGTAGTGATCTCGACCGGCCCATCTGGCAGCACGGCGGTGATGGTACCGTGTGCGATACCGGTGGGAACGGTCTTGATCGCGACGGCAGTCAGTCGCTCCATCACATCTTCTGGCAGCAGCGATGTGGCGACATCAATATCCTCGGCCGCGAACCCCAGTAATGTGTCGCGCACCGCCCCGCCGACAAAGCGTGCCTGACCATCCAGCGCCGAAATCAGCTCTGCGAGGCCGCGTCTTTCTGTCCATTCTGCCGACGGCATCTTCATGGTCACCAGTCCAGCCTTTTTCCAAGATTATTCAAAATCCCTGCGGTAATCCCCCAGATACGATAATCCTGCCAGTAGATTTCATAATAATGGCGCTTGCGACCGTTCCAAGTGCCTTCATGAGTGGTACGGTTTTTGGGATCGAGCAGGAATTCGAGCGGTGCCTCGAACCAGCTTTCGACTTCGCCAGGATCGGCGACAAACGGGAGGTCGGGCGGGATGACGCTCAGCACCGGCTGGATGTTATAACCGCTGCCAGACTGGAAGCTGTCGGTCAGGCCGATAATATCGACATGGCTGCGATCCAGCGCGACTTCCTCGTGCGCCTCGCGCAACGCCGCGTCGATCGGGTCGATGTCGCCGGGATCGATCTTGCCACCAGGGAAGGCAACCTGCCCGGGATGGTTGCGCATATGTTGAGGTCGCTGGACGAAAATCACGCCCGGATCGGGCCGATCGGTGACCGCAATCAGCACCGCTGCGTCACGCAGAATCTTTAAATTGTCGATATGGTCCCGTTCGTTGTAGAGCAGATGATCGAGATCATTCTCATGTCCCTTCACCAGTGCCTGCTCGAGCTGGTCGCGCAATGTCATGAATCGGTCGCTATCGGGAAAAATGCTCCTGCGGACCAGATGCCGAGAGGATCGGCACCATCTTCCAGCGCCAGTTCCGCGAGCTCGTAATAGACCGGCCTTGCCAGCACCGCTTCCAGCCCGTCGCGCACTGTCAAATATGGCTGCGGCTTGTCCGCGCCAAATCGGAGCGGGTGATCTGCACCCGCAACCACCAGATGGTCAGTGTTTAGCCTGAACGCTAGCGTCCGTTCGGCGCCGCTTTCTTCGCTTTCCAATTCCACCGCGACAAAAGGTGCGTCGTCGACGATGATACTCAGCTTCTGGTAGGGTGTGACCATTGCATAGCTGTCATCCGCTTCGCGCCGCAAAATGTTGGAAAAAGCCCGCACCATCGCTGGCCGTTTGATCGGATCGCCTTGATGATACCAGCTGCCGTCGGCGGCGATACGCATCTCGCTATCACCTGTCTCTTGCGGATCCCATTGATCGACGGGGGGGAGTTTCTGCGCTTCGGCCAATTCCGCAATTTCGGCGATGGACAGCGAGGCAAGTTCTGGAGGTGGCGTGTAGGGCATGTAAACGGACTATTGCCCGGCGCCATTTCTGTAAAGGCTTAGACTCGCTATCTTGTCCAGGGGCCGAGCGTGCCGGTCTTCGGCAATGTCTGTGCCGCGTTGGTGCGCACAAGCAACCGCGAGGGTTCCCATGGCCCCGGCAGCATCCAACCGCTGGTGCCCTCGGCCGTGAATCCGAAGAAGCGTTCATAATATTCGGGGTCGCCGATCATCACCAGTGGCAGCGGATCATTGGGCTGAATTTCTTGTAGCAGTGCCGCCATCATCGCGCGGCCAATACCCTCGCGCTGAAAATCCGGGTAGACCGCCACCGGACCGACCATGATCATAGGGTGTTTCTTGCCGGTTTCGTCGGTCAGTGCGACGGGCCAGCATTGAATGGACCCGAGCAATTCATGCTTTTCCTGATCCACCGCGGCAAGCGACAGGCCTTCGAGCATGTCCATGCCGTCGCGTAACTTATAGGCGGTCCGGTCATGCCGGTCCGAGCCAAAGGCGGAGTCTAGCAGGGCCTCGACAAGTTGCGGGTCGATTTCGGCGAGAGGAATGATGGTGGCCAATTCGTGGGTCTCGTCTATCAGGAAAAACGCGCGCTACTCCGCTTTGAGGTAAATGTCGAGCCACATAGGTTGCAATTGCATGATCGCGAAGCGCCAGCTAAAAGATTGATCTGTTAAGGGAGTTTGCGCGTTATGGACCAGAACAAGCCAACCGAACCATCGACTGGCAAAACTCCACCGGCGGCTGCACCAGCCAAGCCGGTCAAACTGGAGTCGCTGCGCCGCGACCCCAAGGGCTGGCTCATACTGCTGCTCGGCCTGGGCGCGCCACTGGCATTTGTCGTTGCCGCTGTCGGCGGAGGCATGGGTGTCTGGGGCTGGCAAGCCGGTCTGGCAGCGATACCATGGATTCTGTTGGTAGCCTTGCTCACGCTCATTCTGGCAATAGTCTTCATCATGCTGAACCGGCGTAAAGGCCGCAAGACGCGCTGGCCCTTACTGGGACTGGGCATGATCGCAACGCTTGGTTTCCTGGGGTTCTGGATACCTTATGTTATCGCTATTGCTACGCTCCCCGCCATTCACGATATCACCACCGATCTTGCTGACCCGCCACAGTTCACCGCTTTGACCCTGAGGGCTGATAATTGGGACAATATCCCTGGTGCGGATGACAGTGACATGCGCGGCATGAACCCGCGCCAACGCTGGGCAACGGTGCATCAGGATGCCTATCCGGACATCCGCTCCGTGCGTATTGACGAGCCAGTTGCCGAGGTGATCGAGAAAGCCAAAAGACTGGCAGAAGATCGCGGCTGGAAAGTGGTCAGCGTCGATCCGGCTGCTGGCAAGCTGGAAGCAACCGACACGATTTCGCTGTTCCGGTTCAAGGATGATGTCGTCATTCGTGCCCGTTCAGCGGAAAATGGCGCAGCGAGCATCATCGACATGCGCTCGGTCAGCCGCGTCGGCGTGCATGATCTTGGCGCCAATGCAAAGCGCGTGCGCCAATTTCTGAGCGACTTGTCAGGAACGACCACCGCCGCCTCGCAATAGGCTCTTTGCAGCAAAGGGTTATTTTGTGGGCGTCAGCTTGAGCATCCGGCCGCCTTCGCCGTCCTCGAGCACATAGATTGCGCCGTCGGGCCCCTGTTCCACTTCGCGAATACGGGCACCCATCAGAAAGCGCTCGGCCTCCTTGGCGCTATCGCCATCGAAACTGACACGAATCAGCGCCTGGCTAGCCAAGCCGCCGACAAACGCGCTGCCCTGCCATGCGGGGAACATCTTGCCTGAATAAAAGATCAATCCGCTTGGTGCGATCGTCGGTATCCAGGCTGTTTTTGGCGCCTCGAATTCGGGATGGGTGTCGTGGTTGGGGATTTTCTTGCCATCATAATGATCGCCTTCCGAGACGATCGGATAGCCATAATTGGCACCGCGCTGAACCAGGTTCAGTTCATCGCCAGCTTTCGGACCCATTTCCTGATTCCAGAGCCGTCCCTCTTTATCAAAAGCGAGACCCAGAATATTGCGGTGGCCCAGCGACCATATCTCGGGAAGTGCGTCTTCCTGATCGACAAAAGGATTGTCGTTGGGCACGCTGCCGTCCGGATAGAGTCTGACAATCTTGCCGAGATTGGCGGCCATGTCCTGTGCAGGATCAAATTTCTGCCGGTCGCCCGAACCGATGAACAGATATTTGCCGTCGGGTGAAAATGCGATGCGGTGGGAATAATGCCCCTTACCGGTCACTTTTGGCTTTTGAGTCCAGATAGTTTTGAGATTTTTCAACGCCGGCTTTTCGCCAGCCAGATCCAGCGTGGCGCGACCTACTACGGCACCGCGAGTGTCGCTGTCCCCGGCCTCCACCCAGCTCAAATAGACTATATTGCTGGTCGCGAAATCCGGAGCGAGCACGATGTCGCCAAAGCCGCCCTGACCGCCGTATGCAACCTCGGGTACACCGCTGATTTCGGTTTTCTGCCCCTTGACATCGACCAACTGCAGCTTGCCCGCTTTTTCGCTGACCAACATCCGGCCATCGGGAAGGAAGGTCATCGCCCACGGCTCATCAAAGCTGGCGATTGCGGTCGTTTCGAAAGGCTTGCGATCTATCGGAGAAATGTCGGCGAGAGCCTGCACGTCTTCAGCCGTGCTGCCCGTTGCCTGTGCGTCATCACCGTTGGTACAAGCAGCCACCAGGAACACCACCGAAAGCGAAAGCCCGATATTCTTCATGCGATTTCCGTATTTTGCCATCAAATTATTTCTATCCACCTTTACAGGGAGATATAGAGGAAGTGCGGCGATTTTGCTAGGCTCATACTGGGATTATTTGGCTGAAATCGTCTTGTTCACCGCTTGCTTACCAATATTGGTTACAGGAGGCGCATGTTTGGACAAAAATTCAGAAGCGATGATCCGCGCCCGCAGTCGGCGGTTTCCCATGGCGTAGGCGTGGCTGGCCTGATCGGACTGGCATCCTGGGTCCTGATCGCCCGGCAATATGGCTTGGACGGCCCCTATTCTGCACTCGCCGCCTGCCTGGCATGCGCGGTGCCTATGGTAATCTGGTCATTACTGATGGACAAGGTGCATTTGCGGTCTTCCACCGGGATGGACTGGGACAATCCGAAGCCACTGAAAGGCACATTCGATGTTAGTCTGGTGAAGCTCGCCGGCCTCTGGGCAACTTGGGGGATTATCGCGACAATATACTGCGTCGGGCGCTGGTACTGGACCGGCCAGTATCAATTCTCGATGGAAATAATGGAAACAGCCGCACCCTGGTTGTTCGTGCTGTCGATCCCCTATGTCCTGTTCATGGACCGTTTTACCATCGAACCGCGTGACGGAGCCTGGCATTTTGGACAACTGCTAACGGGCAGGAGAAGCGAATTTGATCGGGAACAGATTTTCCACCACTTACGCGCCTGGGCGGTGAAGGGATTTTTTCTCGCCTTCATGCTCTCGATCGTACCGGGCGGTTTCGCCGATCTGGTCCGGCTTGATCTCGTTGCACTGGCCGGCAATCCGGTGGCGATCGCCCATTGGCTGATCATCGCGATGTTTGTGGTCGACGTCCAGTTTGCAACGGTTGGCTATCTGCTGACAATGAAGCCGCTAGACGCGCATATCCGCACGGCAAATCCCTATATGGCGGGCTGGGTTGCCGCGTTGATCTGCTATCCGCCGTTCATTCTCATGGGCGATGACGGGCCGCTCAACTATCATATCAACACCGCTGACTGGGCCTATTGGTTCGAAGGCCAGACAACCATCCTCTGGATCTGGGGTGGAATATTGGTTTTTCTTACCGCGATTTACGCCTTGGCAACGGTCGCCTTCGGCCTGCGCTTTTCCAACCTGACCCATCGAGGCATTCTAACGCACGGTCCTTACAGCTGGACCAAGCATCCCGCCTATGTTGCGAAAAATGCCTATTGGTGGCTGGCGACCATGCCGTTCCTGGTGACTTCGGGCAGTCTCACAGATTTTGTGCGCAATACGGTGCTGATAGCGGTGGTTAGCGGAGTATATTACTGGCGTGCCAAGACCGAAGAAAAGCATCTGCTGAGCGACCCGGCTTACAAGGAATATGCGGAGTGGATGGATCGCAATGCGCCAGTCCCTCGTCTGCTGAACCGGATCAAGCGCCGTATCGGCTGGTGGACCGCTGACAAGGGGCACGCACCGGAAATTCAGCCTGCCGAATAGAATTGCTCGACATAGGCCCTGCCGCTAACCCTGTCTCATGACAGTGATAGGAACGGACGGAAAACACCGGTGCTTCGGCGGGCAGCCGGGCAAGGAATTCTACGGCGATTATCACGACCGCGAATGGGGCGTGCCCGTTCACGATGACCGGCTGCTGTTCGAAAATCTGATTCTGGAGGGCGCGCAGGCTGGCCTGAGCTGGGAGACGGTGCTGCGCAAACGCGACGGCTATCGCCGCGTCTTTTACGGTTTCGACATTGGACGTTGCGCTGTAATGGAAGATGGCGAGCTGGAAGCGCTGCGGCAAGATGCGGGCATCATCCGCAACCGGCTCAAGATTTACTCGGCCCGCAAGAACGCGCTGGTGTTTCTTGAAATTCAGGAGGAATTTGGCAGCTTTGATGCTTGGCTCTGGAGCCATCTGGATGGCGCGCCGCAGGTCAACCGGCCCCAGTATTTTTCCGATATGGCGAGCACGTCCCCGATCAGCGATGCCATATCAAAAACGCTCAAGAAACGCGGCATGAGCTTTGTCGGCAGCACTATCATCTATGCCTATATGCAGGCGATCGGGATGACTGACGACCATCTGGCCGGATGCTGGAAAGCCTGATCAGTCGGGGTTTTTAAGGTAGGCAATGACGTCGGCGCGTTTCTGCACGTCGGGCATTCCGGCAAAAATCATTCTGGTCTTCGGCATGACCCGCTGGGGCTTCTCCAGAAACTGGAATAATTTTTCTTCTGTCCAGGTGATGCCGCTATTGGCATTGGCTTCGGAATATCTGAAGCCTGCCACGGAACCGGCTTTGCGGCCGACAATATTTGCCAGTGAAGGGCCGACCCGGTTCATGCCCGGATCGACCACATGGCAGGTGCGGCATTGCATGAAGGCGGATTTGCCAGCGGCGGGATCGCCGGTCAGGCTTGTATAGGCAACGCCGTCCAGTGTTGCGACGTCGTCAGCACCCGGTGGACCGCTATCGCCAAGCGGTGTTGATTCGGAAGCGGTCGTTTCGATTGTGCCGGATGCTGGGTCCCCGGATTCAGAACCACCACCCGAACAGCCTGCCAATAAAATGGACAAAGCGAGTGCCACGGTTACCGTCTTCATGCCGACCATATTATTTCCTGTCGTGTGATGTTTATAGCATAATCAATAGCATCGCTGCCTAATGCCGATCGATAGTAAATTAAAGACCTGATCTGTCGTTTTGACTTCTGGTGATCCAGTCTATTGCCAAGGCGTTGCCCGAAGACGGCAAGCCGCGCTGGCAGGGGTGAGAAAAACCCGCTAACGGTCGATATGTTCAGAATGGGGCCTGGGGCACTGACGGGGATCGGATATCGCGGGTATCCAAGGCCACACCCAGTAAACAGATGAAAAAGAGCGGCTCATGATATTGGCATTGAAGAAATATATTTCGCGGTTGCCGGAAAAAATCTGGTTCCGGGCGATGCTTTTCAGCGTTGGCGCGATTGCCGCTGCCGCTGCCGCAGAGTGGGTGGGACCATTGATCCCTTATGAAGCCGACCTCGAGATCGCCAGCGGATCGGTTGGTGACATATTAACGATTCTGGCGTCCAGCATGCTGGCGGTTATCACTTTTTCTGTGTCGATCATGGTGTCGGCTTATGGGTCGGCCACCAGCACCGCGACCCCCAGAACCATCGCTCTCATGCTTGCCGATGATCGGTCACAAAATGCATTGTCGACCTTCTTGGGCACGTTCCTGTTCAGCATCGTGGGCATCATCGGATTGTCCTCTGGCTATTATGATGATCGGGGCCGTATCATCCTGTTTTTTGCGACGATCACCGTAATTGTGGTCATTTCCGGAACCCTGATCAACTGGATACAGCAGCTTTCCACCTTTGGGCGAATGAATGATCTTATCGAGCGGGTGGAGCAGGCCACCTCGAAAGCACTGCGCTGGCATGGCCAGCACCCCTATCTGAACGCACAGCGGCCAGTCGAGATACCGCAGGACGCTTTGCCGATCAGTTGCGACATCGCCAGCGGTGTTGTGACTTCGATTGATATGAGTCAGCTGCAGGAAGCCGCCGAGCAACAAGATGTGACCGTTTATCTGACCATTCACCCGGGCAAGCTTATATATCCGGCTCGGCCATTGCTCTATCTGTCTGGTGAAGGCGCGAAGGCAGCCGATCTGCAACCCTTCCGTGATGGCATATTGGTCGAACATGACCGCAGCTTCGATCAGGACCCTCGCTTTGGACTGGTGGTTCTGTCCGAAATAGCCTCCCGCGCACTATCTCCCGCGGTGAACGATCCGGGCACCGCCATTTCAGTATTGGATAGCGGCCTGCGTTGTTTCGAAGTCCTGGCGGAAGCCAGTGCCGAGCCCGAAGATGCCAAATATTCAAGAGTGCACGGCCCGGAGATGGAGGTGGGAGACCTGTTCACCGATTTCTTTATCAAAATTGCGCGGGACGGTGCTGCTATGGTTGAGGTTCAGCAGCGTATCCAGTTGTGTTTGCTGGCGCTTGCAAAGTCTTGGCCCGATTTGTTTTCTTTGGCCGCCGCAGACGCGTCAAGAGATGCTCTGGCCAGAGCGCTGGACACTATTGTCCACAAACCGGATATAAAAGATCTGAAAGCCAGGTCGCAAAAGGTTGTCGACAGGTCAGGCGGGTAATTTCCCGATATCGAGGCTGCATATGTGAAAGGCCGGATAACGCGACCGACGACATACACTACTCGTCGTGATCGCATTATCCGGCGCAAACCTTTGGGTCGAAGGTGAATTCGAACATCGCCCATAGATTACATTATACAACGCGGCGACGATCCGTTGGTTGCAGGGTTTTCAATATTCTTTGACTAGCCTTGTTTTGCGACATGGCTCGCCGTTCAAACAGCCGAAAAAGCGGTGAGTATATCCGGTATGGCGGTCGGGCTGTGCATTTTCTGCAGAGCCGAAATCGCGTCCTTGATGACCAGACTATATTGAGCGACAGACCCTTCCATTGCGCTGGGCGTGGCACCGACCGACCGTATCAGACCATAGGCTTTTTTATTGTCGCGGAGCATGTCTATCCGCAACTGCCTCAGGCCCTCGCAATAGCAATCGAGAAATATCGCTGTCATAAGGATCCTGGCGACACCCAGTCCGTGATATTGGTCCAATACCGCAATGGCGAACTCCCCGGTGTCGCCGTTATCGGCGTCGCGAAAAACATGCGCAGCCGCAATAGCAGGATGTCCTTCCTCGTCCATATTGATCACCCCCCATGCGAGATGATTGATTCCATCGACACTCGCCAACCGTTCGATCACCGACGATGGCATGGTTTTGGATCCAGAGAAAAAACGCAAATAGCGGCTCTGGTCGGACATCTGGCTGATGCCTTTTTCAATCTCACCCATATCTGAAGGCCGGACGCGCCGTAGACAGACTTGAGTACCGTTATCGAGATGGACATCCACTGACTCGAGTTGATTCTCAAATGACCAAGAATCAGACATCAGCTTTCTCCGCGCCGCACCAATAAAATGTGCCGCAGCCTGCGTCCGCTTCTGCTGTGTGCGGTGAAATATCATTGATTTTCCTGCGAGGCCAAAGGGATGGGCTCTTTGAATGTATGGGTGACGTAGGGAAACGGAATCTCGATGTTCGCGTCGTCCAGCGCGCGTTTTACGGACCGGATGACTTGATCGCGGCTGTCATGCATGTCGCGCTGGGCTGAACCCGACCACCACCGAAGCTTGAAGTCTACGGAACTGGAGTTGAATTCGCAGGCAAATATGTCGACTGGTTTCTGGCCGTCAGCGAGGTCTGTAGATTCGACGGCTGCGCGAATAACATCGCGCGCTTCATCCAAGTCAGTGTCATAGGAAACGCCCACCACAACTGAATGCCGCCGCCGGTCGCGGTCCGTCAGTATCTCGACCGGATTTTTGAAGAGAACAGAATTTGGCACGATGGTCAATTCGTTTGACAGCTTCCTGATATGCGTTTCCCGCAGTAGAATTTGTTCCACTTTGCCTTCAATGCCTTCACAAGAAATATAATCGCCAATCCGCATTTTCTCCCGCACCATGATTAAAATCCCAGCGAGAAAATTCTCGAAAATATCCTGAAAGGCAAAGCCGATGGCGACCGTACCGATGCCGAGACCGGCGATCAGACTTCCGGGCGTTAGATCAGGCAGTAGAATCGTCAGGGCAACTAGCAAGCCAACCATCCAGATTGCGATTCTCACCAATGTGTCGACCAGCTCACGCAAGGACGGCCGCATCGATGTTCTTTTGGTCAAGCGATCGGCAATTTTTGTTGCGAACCTGGCGATAATCCATGTTGAAATCATCAACAGAATGGCGATAACCAGATTAGGCAGGAGGCTGACAATGCCTTCCCACATCGAACGCAATTGCGCGGCTAATATCTGAAGGGTATTAAACGACTGATCTACTTGGCTGTTCATGCGCTATATACGCGCAAATAACAGAACGGTTGCATATAACGGTAGGCAACCGGGAACTCGATCCCGCTGGAAAGGTTGGTCGTCTATGTCGAAAATATTCAAGCCAGGGAAAAATTGCTGGCGCGTCGAATATGCAGACCGCTCTGCAGTTCTCATCGATGGCGAGAACTATTTTCGTGCGGTGCGAAAGTCGCTCGCTCAGGCCAAACAGCGCATAATGCTGCTGGGTTGGGATTTTGACGAACGGGTGGAGATGCATGACACGGCGGAACAGCCGGAGGGGCCCCTGAAGATCGGTGCCTATTTCGACTGGCTGCTCAAGAATAATCGTGATCTTGAGATCTATGTGCTGCGCTGGGATACTGGGGCTCTGAAATCCTTTTTTCGCGTAAACGGACTGATGACGCTTATTCGCTGGTATTTTCACCCACGAGTGCATTTCAAACTCGATTCCCACCACCCCGTGGGAGCAGCGCATCATCAAAAAGTCATCGTCATCGACGAAGATACAGCGTTTTGCAGTGGTATAGATGTCACGAATAATCGCTGGGATACGCGCGCGCACAATGACAGCCAGAACCATCGCCTCCAGCCGGATGGCAATGATGCCGGCCCTTGGCATGATGCGGCGATGGTGGTTCAGGGAGACGTTGCCGGTGCTTTAGCGGAATATGCCGTGCAGCATTGGCAGGCTGCTGGCGGCAAGCCGACCAAAGCGGTCACCGCAACAGCCGACTGCTGGCCTGCGGATCTGGATCCGGATTTTACCGATTGCCCGATCGCCATCGCGCGCACTTTGCCGAAAATGGACGATCAGCGGGGCATCAACGAAATCGAAAGCCTGTTTCTCGATCTAATCGCTGCCGCGAAACATTTTATCTATGCGGAAAGTCAATATTTTGCTTCTGCCAGAATCGCCGCTGCCATCGCTGCGCGACTTTCGGAGCCGGACGGACCGGAAGTCGTGATTGTCAATCCGCAAAGCGCGGAAGGCTGGCTTGAATCAGAGATTATGGACTCCACCCGGGCGCGTCTTTTTGAAGCGATAAAAGCAAAGGACAAATATGACCGGTTCCGTATGTTCCACCCGTTCAACGCTGCAGGTAGGGCAATCTATGTTCATGCCAAGATATTGATCGTCGATAACCAGTATATTCGCGTAGGGTCGTCAAATTTTAACAATCGTTCGCTTGGTTTTGACAGCGAGTGTGATGTCGCTATCGATGCTTCAGACGTTGACGATAACCGGGTGCCCAGTCAGATAGCTAGCGTTCGGAATGATCTGCTGGCGGAGCATCTGGGGGTAGAAGAAAGTGACGTCCGTCACTCGCTAGAGGAAACCAACTCGCTGATCGCTACCATAGACGCCCTCAAGAAGTCGGGCCGTGAACTCAGACTTTATCAGACTCCCGATGTCAGCGCCGTACAAGCCTGGCTGGCGGACAATGATATCCTAGACCCGAAGCGGTCCGATGATGTGTTCGCGGGTATCGTTTAAAAATTCACAATGCCAACCGATCTGGCCTGTAGGTTATACAGCCGTTTCGCTTGGTTTCGTTTCGTTTTTTTGCTGAATTTTCTTGATGATGATTCGAGCGGCAACCGAAATAGCTCCGGCGGCGATAGTTCTGATAATATAACGCATGTCATTTTCCCTTATTTGCTGTTCACTCCATTTACGGACGAGCAGCAAATTGGTTGCAGTCTGACGCCAAATCAGCGGTCGAAGTTCATCGTCCAGATGGCGACAATCAAGGCAATAGCACCTGACGCCATCAAACCCGAGACAATACGCATATTGTGAGGTTTTACCGGGGTAGCATGATGCGAATTGAGACGGTCCTGCACCGCGCAGCCATTGCGCTGGGCTACCCAGAAAATGAAAATTCCGATGATCATGAACAATGTCGCGATGGCCTTGGGCACCCAAAGCGGTTCGAGTTTACCGAACAGGGCATTGAAACCGAGGCCGATCCCGACCGCCGCCAGGCCAGTGCGCATCCAGCCCGCGAAGGTCCGCTCATTGGCCATAATCGTGCGATCTTCAGCCCATTCGGTACGATCCTCGGCAAGATCCGTTCGCTCACTCGCCAGGTTCGTGCTGGATGTTTCCTTTGCCATGATCGTCTCCTGATGGTTCGCCAGAGCTGCGCGCCTGACTCTATATCAAAAGCCCCGCCATCCATCCACAAGGGACGTATGTCGGGGCTTGATGTAAATGTTCAGTTTTCAGCGTGGTTAAATTGCCCGCGCAGAACCTCTTGGTCCCACGAAGAACCACAAGATCAGGCCGATAACCGGCAGAATTAATATGATCAGCGACCAGATAATCTTGCCGCCGGTCGAAGATCCGCTACCCCAGACGCTGAGCAACGCCCAGATGTCCAAAGCCAAAATCAGAAGTCCAACAATTCCATATTCCATGATAAATTCCCTTGTTTAAATATGATTGTAAGTGCGTTGTTCAGGAAGTCGCGTCTTCGAGATGGTCAATTAGGCGACCGTCTGCTCGCAGTTCACCCTGATAGTTGCGCAGCAAAGTCTTAGCCGAAACCGACAGATCATCCTGCGTAAGCGCTTTTTCGAATTTCTTGCGCAAATACTCTTCGCCGGTCTCGACTGATTCGATTGCGGCTTCGTCATTGTCCTGCACGGCAGCACTCAAATTCATGAACACCCGATGGGCGGAGGCCAAGATCGTGCCGTCGCTTTCCGGTGTACCACCGGATTTTGCAATTTCTTCGCGAACAGCTGCGGCCATTGCGCGGCGAGACGCCGCGCGGCGCGAGAAGAAATTCTTGAACGTGGTCCGGTCCGCAATCTCGGCCGCTTTTTCGTAGCCATGCGTGGAATCGATCAGAGTTTCCAAAACGTCATTCAAAATGTCCGTGGTGGCGTTGTTAGTCATATCATCCTCGTTTCGTATTGAATATGAACAACCAACATCGGACCTGCCGGTCGGTTCCAAACTAAATTTTTCCCGTCTGCCGGAACTTTTGCTATGCGATGGCGTATGCGAATGTTGCTGATTGGAATATTATGTCTCTATATCGCGGGCTCCTGACCGCCTTATTACTGGCGATGGCGATCGCCGCGCCCGTAACCGGCGGTTTTCCAGATTATAGTGCGCGTGCGCAGGTGCAATTGCCCGAGCCGGTCGATGATCCTGAACCGGCCATCGATCCCGCGGCGGACAGCAGTACCGATATTGCTATCGCGGACCGGTTGCGCGGTATTTTTCGGGAAATTGAGGGGCTGGACGGTGTAGCGGTTGCGGTTGATGCCGGCGTCGTTCGCCTGTCCGGACCAATAGCCGATAATGCATCAGCGGACCGGGCGAAGGCCATTGCCCAGCGCGTATCTGGTGTCGTCACGGTCGAATCACAATTCGAACGCGACCTTTCTGTCGGCAGAAACGTTGAGCCGGTTGTCGACAAATTCAGCGCCAGTTTGCAGAATTTCCTTTCGGCGCTTCCGCTTATCGGGGTTGCGTTTCTTGTCACCATATTTGTAGGCTTGCTCGGACATTTTTTCGCTTCGCGCATGGGGTTCTGGAAACGCGTCACGCCGAATATCTTTCTGGCCGAACTGATTTCCGGATTCGTCCGCGTTCTTTTCATCATGGTCGGGATATTTATCGGCCTCGATATTCTCAACGCGACGGCATTGCTCGGCGCAGTGCTTGGCGGTGCCGGCGTAATCGGTCTGGCAGTGGGGTTTGCCCTGCGCGACACTGTCGACAATTATATGTCGAGCATCATGCTGAGCATTCGCCAGCCTTTTCGTGCCAATGATCATGTGCGGGTCGGCGAGCAGGAGGGCCGCGTCGTACGGCTGACCTCGCGCGCGACGATTTTGATGACTCTGGATGGTAACCATCTGCGGATTCCCAATGCCACCGTGTTCAAGGCGGAGATATTGAATTTTACCCGCAATCCGCAACGTCGGTTCAGTTTCGAACTGGGCGTCGATGCGGATGATGACCCGGCAGCGGCCATCGAAACGGGTTTGAGGGCCATTAATGGCCAAAGTTTTGTTCTGGACGATCCCGAAGCGACCGCAGAAATAAGGGAAGTCGGTGATTCGAATATCCTGATTGCTTTTCATGGCTGGATTGACCAGCGGAATAGCGATTTCAACAAAGCTAGAGGCGCAGCCATCAGGGTAACCAAAAATGCACTGGAAGAATGCGGCTTTGCCCTGCCGGAGCCGATCTATCGATTGCGCTTCGACAATGGACCACCACAAATGATGGATGCGGTCAGTAAAGTCGAGCCCGTTAAAAAGGCGAGCAGGGAAAAGCCGACGAGAGTGCTGGCTCAAGATGCGTTTGACGTATCGCCGGAGGATCATGTCGAGAAACTGGTGGACTCAGAGCGATCGGATGACGGTTCCCCCGATCTGCTAGACGATCAGCAACCTGTCGAATGAGGAACACGTTGGCTAATCTAAGTTAAGACAGCGCGAAACAATCGCGCCTAGTCTATCTGGTAGCGATAGCTCGGGCTTTGAACAGCGCCGCCAATAGAAAGTCATGTGTGGCCTCCCGTCCGATTATCTCCTATATTTTTGTCAGCACCGTGACGCCCGGCATCGATCAGGGCGATTTTCTGGCGATCGAAAATGCTGCGATGGAAAATAGTCGGCATGCTGCAATAACCGGGCTACTGGCTTGTAACGGGTGCAACTTCATGCAGTGCATAGAAGGTGACCGGGCCGCTCTAAACGTTCTCATGCACCGCATCTGGCAAGATGAGCGGCATAGCGGAGTGACCATAGTGGATGAGCGTGAGGTGCGAACCAGACAATTTGCGCAACTGCATGTGGTTGGGCGGTTTTGGTCTGCGCAGCAAGGCTTTGCACGGACCGATCTTTCGGAAATTCTGGCCGGCGAAACTGTTTCCAATGTCGCTCGAACGATGTTTCAGAGCTTCAATTCTCTTGGCATCACAAAAGCCGGATAATCTTTTAGAATCGAGAGGAAGCGAACGCCAGGCGGTTTGTCCGGATGGCTGCCTCCATGTTACCGGACGGCGACCGGCTTCAGTCCTCAGCCTTCGTTTTGGCAGCGGCTTTTCGAGCTTTTTCGGCTCTTCCGCTTCATCACTCTCCAACGCACGCGCTGCTTTTTTGGCCTTTCCTTCCACATCGCCGGTTTGTGCAAATGCGTGCTGGGCTGACTGAAAACGACGTGAGCGTTCCCGGCTTCCTTCGCCTTCCATCTACAGGTCTAATTTATTGTCAGCGCCATCCGTCATCGAGAGAATCTCCAGATGTTGTATTTTTCTTTCATAACTTCAATGTAACGCAGGATAACAGAGATTGCTCCGCGCCAATGGACATTATCCGGAAATATTTATATGCAACCTTTCAGAACATCGGGTGTTCTGTCTTCGAGCAAGGAAAACACGAGGCATGATTTGGCAAGCCAGGATAAAAATTACACTGATACATCAGAGTCTCCGGAGTCTGGTGATACAGGGCAAAGGTCAAAGGATGTGCCGGTGAAAAGCAAGGAAGATATGCAAGAGAGATTAGGCCTTGGGCTCAAGGACATGTATTCGAGTGTTCTGGACGAGCCACTACCCGACGACATGCTGGCGCTTTTGGATCAGCTGGAAGAGAACGACAATAGCGACAATAGCGACGTCAACTCCAGCCGGCCGGACGAAAATGAATAAGCCCCAGGCGTTACCGCCGGCGCAATTCAAGCAGCAGTTGACGGAAGCCATTCCGCATTTGCGCGCTTTTGGCAGGAGTCTGTCGGGTGACCGCGATGTGGCCGATGATCTTGTGCAGGACACTCTCTTGAAAGCATGGGCTGCGCGGGACCGGTTCATTGCCGGCACTTCGATGCGGGCCTGGACATTCGTAATTTTGCGGAACACTTTTTTCTCGAGCATGCGCCGTAAGAAGTTCAGCGCGAACTACGACGAACTGGTAGCAGAGCGGATATTATCGGCTCCAGCGCCACAGCAGGAACCGTTGCATCTCGCTGACTTGCAGCGGGGATTGATGGAATTGTCAGATGATCAGCGAGAGGCGATCATTCTGGTCGGCGCTGGCGGCTATTCCTACGAAGAGGCTGCAGATATTTCCAACTGTGCCGTCGGTACGATGAAAAGCAGGGTTTCGCGGGCGCGCAAGGCGCTGGAAGCCATTCTGGAAGAGGGGCGTTTCACCGCTGCCTCTGATGGCCATGATAATCTCACCGCTACGGCGCTGGAAAATATCATCGGCGCGGTTGAGAAGATAGCGCCCTAACTCAGGCATCTTTTGCCGACAGCCAAATCGGCTGGCGCCCACAAGCAAAATTTTCAAAATTTTAGCGTAGCTTGCCCGATCCTTTGACCGGGAACGCTAGTAATTAAAGCGCCACACTGCCGGTTCGCTGGTTTGAACCGCAGTGTGGCGCAATGTTTCTTCAATCGGAACTGCGATTAAAATCAGGCGTCCTGCTTCGCGGTCGAAAAGAACAGTGCCTGGCTAATTGCAGCGCGAATAGCATTTGGTTGAAATGGCTTGGTGATCAGAAATGTCGGTTCGGGACGTTCCCCCGTAAGCAAGCGCTCGGGGAATGCGGTAATGAAGATCACCGGAACCGAAATCTGTTCCAGAATATCCTTCACAGCATCAATGCCCGAGCTTCCGTCCGCCAGTTGGATATCGGCGAGCACTAGGCTCGGTTTTGCTTTTGCAACGGCTTCCAGTGCTCCCTTGTGGGTCGTCGCGGTTCCGCAGACACGATGTCCCAGCCCCGATACGATCTGCTGCAATTCCATTGAAATCAGAGCCTCGTCCTCAATGATCAGCACATCGGACCGGATTTCCTTGTCAATCTCGGCAATAGCATCGTCGAGCAGGTCATTGATCGAATTCTCACCCACATCGGCAATTTTTGCGACTTCGCTAACAGAAAAACCTTCCAGCGCGGTCAATAGCAACACTTGTCGGCTGATCGGGGGAATAGCGTTCAAGCGGTTCTGTGCCGTGCTGTCGTCTGGATCGTCCGTCACCCTGACATGCGCGCTCTCCCAGATACTGGCAAAGACACGGTATAGATGGACGCGTACATCATTATCGTCTGGAACGGGCTCCGGATCGGCAATAATCGCTTCCAGTGTTGCCTTAACAAATGCGTCGCCGCTCTTTTGGCTGCCGGTTAGAGCCCGCGCATAGCGCCGTAGATAGGGAAGATGCGGTTTCAGATTTTGAGCTAGTGACATATTTTATATCTCCGTGATGGGTTCCCTACGCATGATTGGAAATAGGGTTCCATCATAATTTCATTAGGCAGGTGCCATTTAAATTTTTGGCTTGTGGTCGTGATCCGGAACCAATCTGGCTGTCGTTCGTTGGCTTACCATTAGATCATTAGACAGAATATGGAGAAAAAGAAATGACAGGCAATTATTCAGAAGAAATGGGCGCGGTGAAATCGGATCTGCAAACATTGAGAGATGATCTGGCAACCTTGACGAAATCCGTCAAGGCCGATGCGCAGGCAAACGCGTCAGAATTGCGTGCCAACGCCAAGACAAAGTTTGATGCAGCGCGCGCTAACGCCGTCGAAGCCGGTTCAAAGGGGCGCAAAAAAGCGCAAACAACGTTCAAAGATAATCCGATCGTAAGCATTGCTGCAACCGCCGGCCTCGGGCTTATCGTCGGCGCTTTGATGGCCCGTCGCTAGGCTGTCTGGAAGATGGAAAATAGAAGGGCTGCGAGATTTAGATTCCGCAGCCTTTTTTGCGTTTCTGGTGACAGGAGTGTAACGCCCGGGGCCAATATTCGGAAACCGGCCGGCCTGCAAATCCTCATCATTTACGGTTTTCGGCATGGTGGTGCCGATCTTTTCAATCATTTCGAATAATTCTTCACGAGCATCATAATTCATGCAAAAGGCTCCGCTTGGATTATTTTCATCCATTTTGGACTTTGGGGTCGTTTGCCGCTGTGGTTCCACCAGCATGCAACAAGATCGCAAGTTGATCGTTTGTAACATGACGGCTTCAGGGTCAGTGACAAAAAAGGGTTAGACATGAAGGCGGGTGACCAGAATGACTGAAGAGTTGGAACCGACAATGGAAGTCGAACGGTTGGCGACACTCCGCAGCTATCAGGTAATGGATAATGCCCGGACGATCGCCTTCGATCGTATCACGCAGCTGGTCGCCGATATTTTTTCAGCGCCGATAGCGTCAATCTCGCTGCTCGATGCAGACCGGGAGATTTTCAAATCGGCGGTAGGTCTGGCAGAAACACAGGCGAGCCGCGATATATCCTTTTGCGCACAGATGATCGACAGTCACGAGCCCGTGGTCATTGAAGATGCATCGATTGAACCGCAATTCGATCGCAACCCTATGGTCAGCGGTGATCCCTCTATTCGATTTTACGCCGGTGCGCCGTTGATCGCCCCGAATGGCATGGTTCTGGGGGCCTTATGGTTTGCAGACACGGTCCCGCGATTCCGGGTCACAAAGAACCAACTCAATCAGCTGACAAACATGGCTGCTATCGTGATGAGCGAACTGGAGTTGAGTCGCGAGATCCGTTTGCGTGAACAGGCGCAAAAAAATGCTGCCATCGACCGGTCCAATCTCGACCTCACTCTCGCCCTCAGTGATATCGCCAGCTTTCGGCTCGACCTTGAGACGGGAATGATCGAATGGGGCGGCGCCTATATGAAAATATGGGGAGGGGATGCAGGCGAGGCACTTACCCAAGTGGAAAGTGCAATGGCCCGAGTCCATCCGGAAGATCGAGATACGGTCAACGAAGCCATGAGTGCAGCGGCGGCGCCAGGCGAAAAATATGAAGCGCGTTTTCGTATCATATTGCCGTCGGGCGAAATCCGCTGGGTTGAGGGATATGGTGATTATCTCGAAGCGAACGGCCGACCGACGCTAACCGGGGTTAATAAAGACATTACCCATTCTGTCGATCAGCAGGAACAGTTGCGGCTACACACACGCGAACTCCATCACCGGCTACGCAATCTTTTTGCTACATTGCAATCGATCATGATGCTGACTAAAAATTCGGCGACGTCGATTGACGATTATATTGAACGGATCAAGAATCGCCTGAGCGCGTTGAACAGGGCCCAGCAAATCCTGCTCGACACCAATTTCGTGACAGGATCGTTTGCAGCGTTGGTGAGGGACCTTTGTAAGACCTATCCGAGAGTGCGCTGGTTTGGACCCGATATTATTCTTGAAGAGAATGCGATGGTCTCGATATCGCTCGTGCTTAACGAGCTGGCCACCAACGCGGCCAAATACGGTGCTTTGACCGCAGATACGGGTCTCGTGAAGATCAAATGGACCATTCTTCCTGACGAGGATGGGCACGATATTGTTGAATTGCGCTGGTCGGAAAGTGGTGGCCCCAAGTCACAGACTGCTCCGTCCGAATCCGGCTTTGGATCCTCGCTTATTGATCATAGCATCACCCGCAATTTGCGCGGAGAGATTGAACGGGACTGGACGGTCGACGGCCTGATCTGCACAATCACATTTCCTGCTCCTGACGAAGCGCGATATCGCTAGTGGCGCAAAAAGCCCTCCTCCGACGCATTTCTTTTTACGCCGATCTGGACGAGATTGATCAGCAGGTCATTATGCAGATCGACGGCCGGGAGCGGCATTACGACAAAAATACCGAAATTATCGACGCGGGCCAGGAAATGGACAGTGTACTGATCGTCAAGGAGGGCTGGGCGATCCGGTACAAGACACTGGAGGACGGCCGGCGTCAGGTATTGAACATATTGTTGCCGGGAGACATGTTCGACCTTCAGGTTCTGGTGGCGGCCGAGGCGGATCATTCTGTCAAAACTGTGACTAGTTTGACTGGCCTGTCGGTCAGGCCTGCCGTATTCCGGCGCCTGTTGACCGAATCCGGGAAGCTGACACTCGCATTCTGGTGGATGCAGGTTCAGGAAGAGGCGTTCTTGCGCGAACAAATCGTCAGAAACGGCAAGCAGACCGCCCGGGAAAGAATCGGGCATTTCCTGCTCGAACTCCATCGGCGGGTGCTGATTACCGGGGCGGGTACGAGCGACGGGTTTCGCGTGCCGCTAACCCAGACCATTATCGCTGATGCTCTGGGCTTGACCCCCATCCATACCAATCGGGTGTTGCGGCAATTGGAGCGAGATGGTCTGCTGGAACGGGACAATGGATGGATATTGTTCAAGGACGAAGCTAGGCTCGCCGAGATCAGTCAATTTGATTCCAGCTATTTTCATCTCGACGCATTTCGTATGCGACTCGGTCGGGAATAAACTTTGGATATCGTGGAACCTTGTGTAGAACATCTGCGTTACATATACCGAACCATTTAAGGGAGTTCATAATGAAAAAAATTGCAATCGCTGCTGTAATGACCGCAGGACTGGCGCTTTCTGCCTGTGAAGCCAATGTAACCGAAGAAGGCGAAATGCCGACGATGGACGTTGATGTTTCCGGCGATGCGGGCAATCTGCCTGAGATCGACGTAGAGACTGCCGATGTTGAAGTTGGCACCGAAGAAGTCACCGTCGACGTTCCCGACGTGGATGTCGAGATGCCTTCCGAAAAATAGTCTTTTCCAGACTGACAGATAAAAATGGCCAGGCATCGCGTTCTGGCCATTTTTTTTGCGCTAATCGCCAGCATTAAACCGACGTTGCTTGATCCGGGGAATCCGGTCGATTGCAAAAGTTGGGGGAGGGTGCTGGGAAATTTGTCCGTTGGTAAACGGGGGGATACGAAAGGCCAAATTTCCCAGCCGGTTTTTGAGGAATGAAAGCAACGCCGGGTCATGGGTCAACATCCATTCGATCTTAACAACGGCCGGGATCAACTTTGGTTCCCGCCAAACTGCATTTTTATTAAATTACTTGCTGATCGGCGCTGATGGCCAGCTTTCCTGCCGTTCTTTGGCATCCAGATCAGCTACGAATATTCGGTCTTGCCCCGCATCAGCAGATTGGTCCCCATCGCCATGATGGAACCAAATGTCGATCTGCGCGTCTTGTCTGCAGGATATTACCAGTGGAGATAATATGACCGATATTTTTACCCGTCTGAAGCAGGATCATGACCGTCATCGCGAAATGCTCGAGCGTGTGGCCGACACAAGCGGCGATACCAAGGAACGCCGCGAGTCTTTCGAACAGCTGCGGGTTGATGTTTCCGCTCATGCCAATGCCGAAGAACAATCGCTATACGCCGAAATGCTCGCTCGACCCGACTTGCAGGACAAGGGCCGCCATTCGGTGGCCGAACATAAGGAAGCGGACGACTATTTCGAGGATTTGGTCGATATGGATTTTACCAGTACCGGATGGCTGGCCCGGTTCAAGACGCTCAAGGAGCGGCTCGAACATCATATGGATGAGGAAGAAAATGAAATTTTCGCTGCTGCCAAGAAAGATCTGAGCGATGAACGAGCGCAAGAACTCGCCGAGATTTTTGACGAGCGCAAACCTGAAGAGAAGCAGGAAGTTGCCTGATAACGTAAACTGCACCGTGGGATATACAGATGTTGAGTGACTGGACGACTACAGGATGGGAACAGGTGGTGCTTATCGCGCTCTCCGCCACGATAATGTATCTTACCGTGATTCTGCTCACCAGGCTGGCCGGTGTCCGCAGCTTTTCGAAGATGAGCGGCTTCGACTTTGCTGTCACGGTTGCTATCGGGTCGGTTCTGGGCTCTGTCATTCTTTCCAAAAATCCGCCCATCGCCCACGGGGTGGCGGCGCTGGTTTTCCTGTTCGGTCTTCAGATCGTAATGGCGATATTGCGAACCCATTTTCCCGGCCTGCAATTTTGGGCTGATAACCGGCCGCGGCTTATTATGATCGGTGATGAAATTCAGCATGACCAGCTCAAGAAGGCGAAAATGACCGAGAGCGACTTGTGGGGGAAATTGCGTGAAGCCAATGCCTTAAACTTTTCGCAAGTGCTGGCTGTGATTGCCGAGACCACCGGTGACGTGTCCGTCTTGCACAGCACGGACAGTAATCGTGACATCCAGCCTGAGCTTCTAAAAGGCGTGGTCGCCGGTGATCGCTACAAGAATAAAGGACCTCGCTAGCACCAGTCCTTAGTCTCATGATCCACCGACGATATTGCCGGTGGATCATGATTGCATAAAATTCGTCGTCCTGATATTTTCCAGTCCGGCAATTAGCGGACGGTGACGGTCACTGCGCGGCGGTTCAGGCTCCATGCCGTTTCATCCGAGCCCAGAGCGTCCGGCCGTTCCTTGCCATAACTGACAACCGATATTCTCGAGAGCTCGACGCCTAGCGTCGACAGATAGTTTTTCGCGGCATTGGCGCGGCGTTCGCCGAGCGCCAGGTTATATTCGCGCGTGCCGCGCTCGTCGCAATGGCCTTCCACACGAATACGAGCACCGGGATTGGCAATCAGCCAAGCGGCCTGGCTTCGCAATATCTGCTGATCCTCGCTGTCGACATTGCTGCGGTCGGTCTCGAAGAAGATTCTGTCCGCAGCAACATTGGCGAGGAAATCTTCCTGACTGCCCTTGACCGGACCGTTGGCCGCGCCGTTATAATCGATATTGTCACCGGGTGCAGGTGGCAGGCCTTCCGGTGCCTTCTTGCTGCAGGCGGAGAGGCTGAGGGCCGCAACCAGCAGCGGCATCGAGATCAAGTTTATTGAAACGCGGGACTGGGACATTTGGGAAAACCTTTTGACTGTTACAAGTGCCTTCTAGGTTCTTTTTCCAAAAGCAATTACCACGGATTTTATATGCGATATCCCGGATGGAGGGGCATATAAAATCCATTGTAACGGCAGCGTTATGGTTCAGGTAAAACCGCCACGTCCCGATCAGGGACATCAAAAACCAAAAGAAGCCCTCTGTGATGGCGCGGGCACCCGCTCACCCCGACGAAGTCCGCGTCATCCAACCTTCAATGTTCGAGATCAATATCCAGCCGGTAGCCAACGCCGGGTTCGGTCAGCAGATATTCCGGCTGCGACGAATCATATTCCAGCTTTTGACGAATAAGAGCCATATAGCTGCGCAAATATTGGGTATCGACCGTGGGGTCATTCCAGCCTGCCAGCAATAGCTGGCGATGGGTGACAACTTGTCCGGCATGGCGCGCCAATGTCTCCAGCAGATCGAATTCCTTCGGCGAGAATTTGATTTCGTCGCCCATCAGAAAGACCTTCCGCTTGAGAAAGTCGATCCGCAAGTGCCGCGATTCAAACTCCTGGCTCTTGACCACCTCGTTCTTCCTCCGCCGCACGGCAGCCCGGATTCGCGCCAGTAGTTCTTCGATGTTGAACGGCTTGTTGATGAAATCATCGGCGCCCTGATCCAGCGCCGCGACCTTTTCCGCTTCCTGATGGCGGGCGGACAGAATAAGGATCGACAGGGCGTTGAGATCGAGCAGCTTCGTGATGATTTCCTTGCCGTCGGCATCAGGCAGCCCGAGGTCGAGCAGGATGATGTCAAACACCGTCTCTTTCGCCTTCTTAAGCGCTTCTGCAGCCGTCCCGGCTGAATCGACGCCATAGCCTTGCGCGATCAATACAGGCTGCAGCGATCGGATGAGCGCGGTCTCGTCATCGACCAGCAATATTTTCACGTTCATTGGTCATTGCTTTCTGAGGGGGAAGCGGACGCGGGAAGTCTTACGATTATTTTTGTCCCCTTGCCCATTTCCAGCGGGCTGTGCGCGGATATATCGCCTCCGAAAGCGCGGGCAAAACCGGATGCGATGGACAGGCCAAGGCCGTGGCCTTCCTTGCGTATATTTTCCGCCGAGCGGTAAAAGCGGTCGAACACCCGGTTCAGTTCGGAAACCGGAATGCCGCACCCCTGATCCGATATGGCAATTTCGACCCGCCCATCCTGCTTGTGCCCGGTTATCAGCACTGGCGCCTTGTCGGGGCTATATTGAATCGCATTTTCCAGAATATTGTAGAACAGCTGTTCCAGCATCACCGGATTGGCGCGCACTGTGCAGCCATCGAAGGGCAGGCTTTTGATGATCTCGCGCCCGCTGTGATGCATTTTCACGGTATTGACCGCTGAACCCAGCATTTCCACCAAATCGAGGCTCTCTAACTGGTCGGGCGATATGCCGGCTTGCAGCCGGCCCAGATTGAGCAAGTTGGTGGTGTAGCGGTTCAATCGTTCGCACTGGTCCTGGATGATCGTCAGCATTTCCTTGCGCGAAGATTCCGGCAGTGTGTCACCGTAAGAGGCAAGGCTCGATGCGGATGCAGAGATTGCCGCCAGCGGGGTGCGCATGTCGTGGGAGATGGAGGAAAGCAATGCGGTCTTGAATTCCTCGGACCGGCGCATCGCTTCCGCTTCGGATTTCTGGTGGAGCAGGACAAAGCGGTCTACTGCCATGCTTAGCAAATTCAGCACCGCGTCAAAGTCGATCTTGCTCAAGCGTCGGGATTTTTGTGCATCCCGGGTACAGATCAAGACGCCAACTCGGCGCTGGGATGATGACAACAGATAGGCGATCTTCTGATCCTTGATATCCCGCAATTCGCCTTGTCTGAAGGCGTACCGGGCCTCCGCCAGCCACCGCTCTTTACCCTTGACCGCGATCCAGTCCTTGTCGCCGAGTGCATAGATTTCAAATTCCCTAGATGAATCGAATATGCCGGTCTGGACGATCGCCCGGTCGATATCTTCGAGATGCACGGCGGTCTGCAACTGGTTGCTGATATCGAGCAGCAGGTTGATTTTCTGCTGCGCAATTTCGGCGGCGCGCGCCCGGTCGTTGATCCGACCGGCCAGCGCGCCAGACAGGAGGGCGCTCAGATTAAAGGCCAGCAGGGGGATATATTCGTCGGAAGTGGTGACGCCGAAATCGAGCAAAGGTTCGCTGAAAAAGAAGTTGTAGAAGACGGAGGCACCAATGCCAGCCAGTAGTCCGCCGCGCAGCCCGTTTACTGCGCCGATTATGGTCACGGCGGACACATAGATCAGCGCGGCACTAACCGGCCGGTCGGCGCTTTGCGCGACATAGGTGGCCAGAGTCCCGATAACAAATACAGACAGTCCGAGGAAGAAGGAGACATAGCTGCGCAAACTGTCAGAAGACAGTCGTCCAAATATTGTCGGCATCTTGTTCAGCATCGGCAGGTCCATTCAGGCGGCATAGCCGAAAATCCGGAAAGCGGCATGCACGGATTTTCTATACCCGCTTCCGGCAGGATTTTAGCCAGGCCAGGAAAAGGACAGACGATCTTCCCCGGTTACCTTGGCGGAGGCATCAAAGCGTCGTTCCTGCATCGATCCATTGCCCGCATGGTCAATCGCGATGATCGTGCTGCAACGCGTTCCGTAGACCGGGTTCTGAATGAATATTCCGGAACTGGCCGGCTCCAGTTGCGTGGACGCTTGGCCTACCGCTACTGGTGTGAGCGGATATGTTGATCTGTCGGTCAGAAGATCAAGTAAATCGGCGGGGTCCTGAGACCTGTTCTGCAGCCAGGCTTCCAAAGCCGCATTGAGATGCCTGGCCTTCGCCCAGGGATTTTCCAAGGACCCGTTGGAGAGACCATGGATGCCCGGCTCGAGACGCCTGCTGACGGCATCTGGTCGGTTAGAATGGACCACAGCTTTATCATTCTCGACGGTGATCAGGTTGAACGGGTTGAAGTCCGAAAGCGGCACTGCATCAAGGTCGGAATAACGACCATCACCCACCAGAAAATCTTTCAACAGATCGCCGCGGGATGCGAGACTTCTGTCCGGCGCTCCATAGCCGCTGAGATTGGTGACCACGGCAAAGCGGCCTCGTTCGGATGCACCCAGCCACGTCCCGCCAGCTTGAGCGTCTCGTCCGGCTAACAGATGATTGTGATTCTTCCAGCGAGCGAGCGGCTCGGCGGGACGGGCGTGCATCTCGTCCCGATTGCCGATCGCGACAAGTTTCCAGTGGGAATGGGCCTGCCACGCGAGGGAAATGATACACATCGGGCGGCAATAGCAAAGCCGGGCTTTTTTGCGAATATATTGTCCGGGTCGTCCTCCTTTTTCCCAAGATATAATAATCAGGGTCACACGGGTCACACCCCCTAAAGCGGAAAAAGCTTTGTTCGCGGACAGGGGCTATTCTGGCGTCGGGTTGGCGGCTTCCCTTCGAACGGAGCAGGGCTGCAGGGGCCGGAAAGCGCGCCGACGTCGTGCAGCCGTGCGAGATAAAGCAGGTCGTGTTGTGATCATCTCATCCTTTTATCAGAATCGGGACACTGTAGGAAAGGGGCAGGTTCTTGGCTGTAATGAATGGGCTATCACCGTCTTCTGTGCATCGGACTCGCGCGCCGCGTTGAAAATGTGACAGCAGGGCGCGGTATAATTTTTCGCAAATTTTGAATCACAGCGGCAGTTCACTTTTTGCCAGATTAGTGCACAGTCATCGCCATTGAAATCCGAACCACGGCACCAGAGGAAAGAGCGCGCAATCATGAAACTAGGTCACGATCCTGTACTGCAATCCTTTCGCGAAAAGATCCGGACCTATTTTCAAAAAGACTATCCGCAGGACATATTGGCAAAGACGGCTTCCGGCGCGAGTCTGACCACGGCTGAGGTGCGGCGCGCAGAAATGGCGCTGGGTGAGCGGAGCTGGCTGGCAAGTGCCTGGCCGGAAGAATATGGGGGTCCCGGCTGGTCAATCGAGGAACAATATATTTTTGACGAAGAGCTGGAGAAGGCTGGCGCGCCGACGGTAACACCCATGGGCGTCATCTATGTCGGCCCGGTTGTCTATACCTTTGGATCCGATGAACAAAAGGCGCAGTGGTTGCCCGGCCTCCGCGACGGTTCGGTCGGCTGGGCGCAAGGTTATAGTGAACCTGAAGCCGGCTCCGATCTCGCTTCCCTGCAATTTTCCGCAGTGCGGGACGGCGACGAATATATTCTCAACGGCACGAAAATCTGGACATCCGCTGCGCAGCATGCGGACTGGATCTTCCTGCTGACCCGCACCTCGCGCGAAGCCAAAAAGCAGATGGGCATCACCTTCATCTGCTGCAAGCTGGACCAGCCCGGCGTCACCGTGAAGCCGATTATCACCATCGACGGCAAATATTATCTCAGCCAGTGCGAGTTCGTCGATGTCCGGGTTCCGGTTGGCAATCGCATTGGCGAGGAGGGCAAGGGCTGGTCCTATTCGCAATATCTGCTCGGTAACGAGCGCACCTCTTATGCCCGCATTGGCGGTAAGCGGAAGCAACTGGCCGATATCCGGGCTATCGCATCACAAATCTCCACTGGGGGGAATCAGCGGCTGATCGATGACAGCTTTTTCGCGAGCCGATTGTGCGAGGCGGAAACGCGGCTGGATGCGCTGGAAATCACCGTGCTCAGAGTGCTGACCGCGGTTCGGGATGGCGGTACGCCGGGCGACGAAGCCTCGATCCTTAAAATCATGGCGACCGATCTGGCGCAAGAAATCACCACCCTGTTTCTGGAGGCCGCCGCCGAGCATGGCAATCGGAAGTTTGAGGATAGCGTAAGTCCCGAGTGGACCGGCGATGCCGCTTTTGCCGCGCCCGGCGTTGCCAATTATTTCGGCACCCGCGCGCAGAGCATCTACGGCGGCACCAACGAAATCCAGCGGAACATTATCGCCAAACGGGTATTGGGGCTCTAGCCGGAAAGGGTGAGATGCCGCCTCCACCAAGCTGGTGGAAACGGGCTTGAGCGGCGGGTGGACGTTGCTCTGCCTATAGGCACGGCGCCACCCAGCTACCGCCCACGCACAGAACATTGTCGAGTGCGAGCCACTGGGGAGCGCTGGCTTGGCTGATCCCGCCGGTCGGGCAGAACAGGCATTGCCCGAATGGCCCGCTCAATGCCTTTAGGGCCGCAATGCCGCCCGATGCCTCTGCCGGGAAAAATTTGAAATGGGTCAGGCCAAGATCCAGACCGCGCATGATATCACCGGCGGTGGCGATTCCGGGCAGGAACGGAATGTCGGCGGCGATCGCGGCTTGGCCGAGCCGGTCGGTCAGCCCCGGGGAGACAATGAACTCGGCTCCTGCGTCGATTGCCGCAGCAAGCTCATCGGGATTGGTAACGGTGCCTGCGCCGACGATGGCACCGGCGACCTTGCGCATTTCGGCGATGACGTCGAGCGCGCAATGCGTCCGCAATGTCACTTCCAGCACCGGATGGCCGCTGGCCACCAGCGCTTCGGCCAATGGTCTCGCGCGCGCAAGATCGTCGATGACCAGCACCGGAATAATTTTGGTTCGGCGCATCAGTTGCTCGATCGGCTTGATCTGATCCGTCATCCGCCATGTTCCTGTATGAAAGCCGCAGCCGCGCCGAGCAGGCCCGGTTCGGGATGGGTGACCAGCTTGACCGGCAGGCTTTCCATCAACCCGCGGTAACGGCCCTTCGACGTAAAACGGTCGGCAAAGCCGGACGCGGCGACATGATCCGTCAGTCTGAGACCAAGACCACCGGCCAGCACGACTGCGCCGGCGCCATGGGCCAGCGCGATATCGCCGGCGACCGATCCCAACGCCAGAAAGAAACGATCCAGTGCGGCGATGGCGATGCTGTCATGCCCCCCCAGAGCCAGTTGCCACAATAGCTTGTCATCCCCGGCGGGCATCGGCCGGTTTTCCATTTCCGACAGGACCTCGAATATGGGTCTGAGGCCTGGTCCCGAGACAATGCGCTCGACCGACACCCGGCCATGTTTGGCGCGCAGGGTCTGGAGGATGCGATCTTCGACAGCATCGCGCGGGGAAAAATCGCAATGGCCCGCTTCGGTTGCCAGAACTTGAGTCGTGCCATTCTCACAGACTAGCGCCGCCACGCCCAGACCCGTGCCGGGACCGATTACGCTGATCACGCCGGATTGCGGCAACGGCACTTCCGGTCCGGCGATATGCATGAACTGGTTGGGGGCGAGCAAGGCGACGGCATGGGCGACGGCAGCGAAATCATTGACCAGCGTATAGCGGTCGACGGCCAGCTTTTCCCGGATCTGGGGCGGGCGGATGATCCATGGATTGTTGGTCAGATTGATCAACTCGTCATTGATCGGAGCGGCGACGGCAATGGCGGCAGCTCGGGGAAGCGGGCGGCCGAGAGTTTCGCCGAATATCTCCCAGGCGATCTGGAAGCTCGGATGGTCGGCGGTGGTCAAGGTTGTCGGCGGCGACAGCGACTCAATCGCGCCATTCTTGATTTCCGCGATGGCAAAACGGGCATGTGTGCCGCCAATATCGGCTACGACGATCTCGGTCATTTTTACAGCCCCGCCTCGGCCAGCATCGCCGAGCCGCCTTTTTCCGCCGGGTCGCTGTGGTGGCGCATCATCGCGAACAGTTCGCGGCCGGTTCCCATCGCGGGTGGCGGTGCCGCAGCCTGTTCGCGGGCTTCCCACTCTGCGGGATCTACCAAGGCGGTGAGCTCGCCTTTCGCCGCGCAGACCCGGACGAGATCGCCATCCTTTAGCTTGCCCAATGGACCGCCGTGATAGGCTTCAGGCGAGATATGGATGGCAGAAGGTATCTTGCCGCTGGCCCCCGACATCCGGCCATCGGTGATGAAGGCGATCTTGAAGCCCTTGTCCTGCAAAACGCCGAGCGGCGCGGTTAGCTTGTGCAGTTCCGGCATGCCGTTGGCGGCCGGTCCCTGAAAGCGGACGACGACGATGACGTCCCGGTCGAGTTCTCCCGCCTTGAACGCGGCAACCACGTCATTCTGGTCATGGAAGAGGCGGGCTGGCGCTTCGATCGTCCAGCGACCGGGATCAACCGCGCTGACCTTCATGGTGGCGCGCCCGAGATTGCCTTGCAGCAGCTTCATGCCGCCGTCCGCCTGAAAGGGATTGCTGACCGGGCGCAGGATGGTGTCGTCGGCCGATTGTTGCAACGCGTCAACAAATGCCAGTTGTTCATCGTCCATGACCGGCTGCTTCGCGCCATCGGACAGCGAGCGTCCGTAAACGGTCTTGATATCATCATGGGCGAGGCCAGCACCAATCAGCTCACGGATGACATAAGGTATGCCGCCGGCTGCGGTAAAATGGTTCACGTCGCCCGAGCCATTGGGATAGACACTGGCGATCAGCGGCACCGCGGCGGACAGCTCATCCATATCATCCCAGTCGATCAATATTCCGGCAGAGCGGGCTATGGCGGGGAGATGGATCACATGATTGGTCGAGCCTCCGGTGGCGAGCAGGCCGACAATGGCGTTCACGATGGCTTTTTCATCGACGCAGTGGCCCAACGGCCGGTAATCTTTGCCAGCCCAGCCATTGCGCGTCAGTTGATGCGTCGCCGCCCGGGTCAGTTCCTGACGCAGCTTGGTGCCCGGATTGACGAAGCTGCTGCCCGGCATATGCAGCCCCATCATCTCCATCATCATCTGGTTGCTGTTGGCGGTACCGAAGAAGGTGCAGGTGCCTGCCCCGTGATAGCTGGCGCTTTCCGCTTCGAGCAGTTCTTCCTGGCCGACTTTGCCCTGGGCATATAGCTGCCGCACGCGGACCTTTTCCTTGTTGGCAAGGCCCGAGGGCATGGGGCCTGCGGGAATCAGGATGGTCGGCAGATGACCGAAGCGCAGCGCGCCGATCAGCAGGCCTGGTACGATCTTGTCGCAGATGCCGAGCAGCAGCGCGCCCTCGAACATACCGTGGGATAAGGCAACCGCGGTGCCCATCGCGATCGCGTCGCGGCTGAACAGCGACAGCTCCATGCTGTCCTGCCCCTGCGTGACCCCGTCGCACATGGCGGGCACACCGCCGGCGACCTGAGCGGTTGCGCCGGCTTCACGCGCGAAAATCTTGATCTGCTCGGGATAGCGACCATAGGGCTGATGGGCCGACAGCATGTCATTATAGGCGGTAACGATGCCGATGTTCATAGCCTTGCCCGAACGGATGACAGGCTTGTCATCGCCGCTGGCGGCAAAACCATGGGCGAGATTGCCGCACGACAGGGTGGGTCGGTGCACGCCTGCGTCGCGGGCGCGGTCGATCAGTTCGAGATACGCCTTCCGGGCGGATGCAGAACGCGCGATGATCCGCGCGGTGACCTTTTCGACGACAGGATGAAGGCTCATGTTCGGCTCCAGAAAATGGTGATCGGGCATCGGGCAGCAGCGAAAAGTCTGGCGATCGGCAGGTCATGCTCGCCGGCGATCGCTTCGTCGAGCACCCGCTTCTTGTCGCATCCCCGCACCACGAGCATGATTTCCTTCGCCTGGATCAGAGCCGCCAAGTTAAGCGTCAGGCGTTCAAACGGCGCTTCGGGTGGCAGCGGATTGGGGCGTGTACGGATGATAGCGGGTGTGCCTGCTGCATCGGGTTCCATATTGGGAAATAGCGAAGCGATATGGCCATCCGCGCCCATGCCGAGCCAGACCAGGTCAAATAGAGGCAGGCACGAGCCTGGTTCCAGTTTTGCTACATGGGCGGGAGTCGCATCGAAAGCCGCTTCCAGCTTGCCTTGATTGCTCGCCGGGTGGTTCGGCGGAACGATGCGCTCATCGGTCAACATTAGCGAGACCATTCCCCAAGGCAGGGTGCGTCTGGACAATATCTCGAAAATCGGCAGCGGCGTCTTGCCGCCGGGAACCGCGAGCCAGTGGTTTCCGGCCCGCTGGATGATCGCTGCGACATGGTCCGCTACCGATTCGACATCGGCCTTTGCGGCCCAGCAAATTGGGGCGACGGTATTTTGCGTCTCACTCATGCCAGCTCACCCCGTCGCGTTCGGTTAAGGCGATGGCGGCCGATGGCCCCCAGCTTCCCGCGCCATAGGATTTCGGTTTCATGTCATTCTTGTTCCATGTTTCGCGGATGGCGTCGACCCAGCGCCACTGCGCTTCGACCTCGTCGCGGCGAACAAACAGGGTCGGATCGCCGTCGATCAGATCGAGCAGCAGCCGTTCATAAGCAATGCGCTTGCGCGCCTTCGAGAAAGCCTGCGACAGGGACAGATCTAGCGGGACCTCGCGCAGAACAACACCGTCACGATCAAATCCTGGTTCCTTGGCCATGACCTGCAACCGCACATATTCCTCGGGCTGCAATCGGATGACGAGACGATTGGCATTCAGCTTGCCGCCGCGCTCTGCAAAAATATTATGCGGGACGGATTTGAACTGGATCACGATTTCGCTGCGCCGTTCGGACAGGCGTTTGCCGGTACGCAGGTAAAAGGGCACACCCTGCCAACGCCAATTGTCGATATGCGCCTTGATCGCAACGAAGGTCTCTGTGTCAGAACTGCCACCAAAATCCTCGGCATAGCCGCTCACAGGGCCGCCCTTGACCGCGCCCTCGCCATATTGACCGCGGACCATTTCTTCCGCTGACACCGGACGCAGGCTGCGCAGCACCTTTACTTTCTCGTCGCGTATGGAGGTCGCGTCGAGATTGGCGGGCGCCTCCATCGCGGTGAGAGCCAGCAGCTGCAGCATATGGTTCTGCACCATATCACGCAGGGCTCCGGTATCGTCGTAGAAACCATGGCGGCCCTCGAGACCAACGGTTTCCGAGACGGTGATCTCGACATGATCGATACCGTTTGAGTTCCACAATGGCTCGAACAGCATATTGGCAAAGCGCAACGCCATCAGATTTTGCACCGTCTCCTTGCCGAGATAATGGTCGATGCGGAACGTCTGCTGCTCGGAAAAAGCACTGGCGACAGCATCATTTATCTTTCCTGACGACCCAAGATCATTGCCGAGCGGTTTTTCCAGACCGATGCGGACGTTGCCTCCGGTGAGACCTGCGGATTTGAGCCCGGCAATCGTCGCCTCGAACAAAGACGGCGCGGTGGACAAAAATATGGCCAGCCCACCTGCGATATCACCCAGTTTATCCTTCAATTTGTCAAAACCGGTCGTCTTGGTCGCGTCTAACGTTTGGTAGGACAGCCGCTCCAGAAAGGATTGCAACTGCCCGTTGCCTTTGCGGTCTTCCGGCAGATATTCAGAAAGAGCCTGCGCGGCCAGTTCCCGAAACTGCTCGTCCGACATCTCGCTGCGCGCAGTCCCGACAATCCCTAGGTCGGACGCGATCAGGCCATCCTCGTGCAGTGCAAAGAGGGAGGGCAGGAGCATGCGCTTGGCCAGATCGCCAGTGGCTCCGAACAGCAGCAAGCGGGATGATATGCCGCTAGTCTCTGAAGTTTTGGTCACACTATTTTCCCATCTGTCAAATGGCACCTTTACCAGCCCGAGCCGCAGGCGACAACGACCTGCATCTGTCTGTCAGAAACCTATTTCCGGGCAGCATAGAGGCCATACAATGCGATCACCGTATAGCAGCAAATCGGAACAATCAGCGCTACCGCCAGACCCCCAGCATCAGCAACAACGCCGGTCAGCAGTGGGACAAATGCGCCTCCGACAATCGCGGTGCAGAGCAGTCCGGACGCTTGCGGCGCTTCGGCATCCAGACCCTCTGTCGCCAGGCTGAAAATAGTCGGGAACATGATCGAATTTGCCAGGCCCACCGCGATTAGCGAATAGGCCGCCAATTCCCCGCTGGATATTGCCGATGTCAGATTGAGCAATATTGCCGCTGCTGCAAAAAGCGCGAGCAACAGGCCCGGCTTGGTCAGGCGGAGCAGAAACCCGCCCATCAGGCGTCCGATCAAGGCGCCCAGCCAGTAATAGGAGAGCATGATGCCCGCAGACCGGGGATCGAGTGAGAGCGTTCTCGCGTCCCCGAGATAGTTGATCATGATGCTGGCAATTGCGACTTCAGCGCCGACGTAAAGGAAAATACAGACAACCCCGAAACGCAGTCGCGCGTTGTTACGCAACAAGGCGAAGCTGCCCGTCATCTTCACTTCTTCAACCTTCTGGCGCTCGATAAAATTGCGGGCAAACCAGAAAAGAGCGGCAATCAGCGCCAGAACGATGGCTAGGCCGATATAGCTGTGACCGATCACTGTGGTCTCCGCGACGCGATAGGCTTTCAGCGCCTCTCCCGTAAGTGTCGATCCATCCGATTCCGCAGTTTCTCCGAGAATGATTTCCGCGCCGAAGCGGACCATCAGGAAGACCCCGACCGAGTTGAAAAACTGTGCGAAGGTCAGGCGGCTATGCGCGGTCTCCGGGCTGCCGAGGGAAAGGATCAGCGGATTGACCGCCACTTGCAGCAAAGTGATACCGCCGCCGAGCATGAACAGGGCGACGAGAAAGGATCCGAACAGACCGGAATAGGCCGCGGGCAGGAACAGCAGACAGGATACCGCCATGATGCCAAAACCCAGAACGATACCGCGGAAATAACCCAGCCGCTTCATCACCAGGCCAGCGGGAATGGAGAAAATGGCGTAGCTGGTGAAAAAGGCGAATTGCACCAGCATCGCTTGCGCGTAGTTGAGCGAAAACAGGCCTTTCAGCTTTGGAATCAGGACATCGTTGAGATTGGTTATTCCGCCGAACAGGAAGAAAATTGCCACCACCAATATCAGGACGCCGCGCGTTTCCAGCTTTGAACCATCTGGTGGCCCTGCGCTTTGCGCGCTTGTTGCCTGAACTGTCATTTTCTCTCTCCTGCCTGTCTTTTATTTTTGTTGGTTATATTTATTCGCAGTCCAATATCGTGTCGGCCACCGTGCCCACCGCAACCCGGGACAAGCTGAACTTGGCCGAACCGGTCGTGGAAATCTGGAAAGGTGCATCCAGCTTGCTGACATCGGCCCCCGCATTGGCGAAGCATTTGAGCGATACCCCAACAGTCTGCCATTGGCCGACATTGAGCGCATTCAAGCCGCCTGGCGCGATCTCGCCGCCGCAACCGGGGCCGCATCGCATCGAGAATTTGATCGGCGCGCTCGCTATTTCGTCATAGCGCATCGTCACCAGCAACAGCACGTCGCCATTGGTTTCGCGGCTGATGTCGATCGGCGCATGAGTCACCAGCTCGATGAGGGCAGGGCCGCTGCCATCGGTGGTAAATTGACGCGCGCCCTCCTGAGTCAGATGATCGACCGCCCGGACCTCTACCCGGCCATCGACGGCTTCTACCGGCGTGGTGGTGATGCGGGTCCGGTCCGACTCACCGTCCGATACGACCAGCGACCAGGAAGCGGTGGGCAGGCCCTTGTCGAAAAACAGTCCGGCGCTGGTTTCCTGTTCTGCGACGCCGGAGACTTCCGGCAAGACAGGCATATTGGAAACTATATCGGTGGTCAGGCCAAAGCCGAGATCGAACAGGCGTGGCCCGAGCGCTTCGGCGGTCATCGGCCAGCTGAACCCAAGCTTTCCCTGAAATTCATGGGCCAGTTTTCCGTCCTTGTCACGGAACAGCATGTCGGCGACGCCGCCGCCTTCAGAACCGGGGAGCCAGGCAGTGACGAAGGCGTCGGACGCGTTAATCTCCGGGTTGGTCCACAAAGGCCGCCCTGTGACAAAGACGGCAACGACCGGGATGCCCTGGGCTTTCAATTTGCGCATCGTCGCCAACGGCCCCCGTAGTTCGGACTTGAGTTGCAGCGTTTTCAGATCCCCCTGAAATTCGGCATAAGGCGTTTCGCCAAATAGCACGATTGCCGCATCCGGCTTTTCGGTAAAACTGCCATCGGGTGCATGGATGGCGGAGCCACCGGCAGCGGTGACCGCATCCTTGATGCCCTGCCAGATAGACGTCGCGCCGGGGAATTTGTCATTGGTGATGCCGGTGCCTTGCCAGGTCAGCGTCCAGCCACCCGAAGCGCGGCCGATATCATCGGCGCCGTCCCCGGCGACCAGAATATGGCTCTTCGGGGAAAGCGGAAGAATCTGGTCATTGTTCTTAATGAGGACCAGCGACTTGCGCACCGCTTCCCGGGCCAGCGCGCGGTGATCCGCGCCGCCGAGAAGATCATAGCGTCCGGAATAGGGGCGACTCGACGGGCGGCCGGCTTCAAACAGTCCGGCACGGATCTTGACCCGCAATATATTGGCGACCGCATCGTCCAGCCGGGCCATGGGCACGGTGCCGTCCTTCGCCTGTTTCACCAAGCTGTGATAGAGCGGTTTCCAGGTATCCGGAGCCATATACATGTCGAGACCGGCGTTGATCGCCTGCGGGCAGCTCGCGTTGGTGCATCCCTGTATCTGGCCGTGGGCGTTCCAGTCGCTGACCACGAAACCGCCAAAGCGCATGCGCTCCTTCAACACGTCGGTCAGCAGGCCCTTGTGGCCGGTGATCTTCTTGCCGTTCCAGCTGGAGAAGCTCGCCATGATTGTCTGTACGCCGGCGTTGATCGCCGGAACATAAGGCGTGCCATGGACATCGCGCAATTCGGTTTCGCTGATCCGCGCGTCGCCCTGATCGCGGCCTTCAAAGGTGCCGCCGTCCGCTAGAAAATGTTTGGTGCTGGCCAGTACGTAGGGGCCGTCCAGAAACGACTGGTCGCCGGGCACGCCCTGCAGGCCCCGGATAAAACGGCCAACATAGCTGGCGACCAGCGCGGGGTCCTGGGAATAGCCTTCGTAAGCCCGCCCCCAGCGGCCATCCTGCGGCACGGTGATGGTCGGGGCAAAGGTCCATTCCATTCCGGTCGCGCGCAATTCAAGAGCGGTGGCCTGCGCGATCCGCTCTAGCAAGTCGGGATCGCGCATCGCGCCGAGGCCGACATTGTGGGGGAAGAGCGTTGCGCCGACGATATTGCTGTGGCCGTGCACCGCGTCGGTGCCCCAGATGATCGGGATGGCGGTGCGTCCGCCACTGGTGTCGACCGATGCATCATAAAAGGCATCGGCCAGTGCCAGCCATTTCTCCGGTGGCGCAAATTCGTCGCCACCCGGTGCAGAATTTCCGCCATTCAAGATCGAGCCGAGATGGTAGCGCTTTGCTTCTTCCGGCGTGACGCTGGCGATATCGGCCTGGATGACCTGACCGACTTTTTCCTCGATCGTCATACGGGCGAGAAGCGATGCGATGCGCGATTCCACCTCGGCATCTTCGGCATAAGGCCAATCGGCCCGCGGCCAGATTTCAGTGTGAACTGTTGCCGATAAATCATCCGGCGTTGTCGCTATATTATCTGCCGGCGGGGGCGTGCTGGCGCAAGCCGCGGTTATCGTCAGGGCCAGCAACAAACTGGCGATTCTGTGGCGCGCATTCAAGGTCAATTCCATATCCTCCCACAAGGTCTGTGCTACTTTCGAGTAGTCTTCCAACCGGCCAATACATATTTTTGACAACGTTATCAATATAATTTGACAACCTTGTCATTTTTGCATTGACAGCGTTATCAATTTCTTGCAGATCAATATGCGAGATGGGCTTGTCTGAGTCTATTGGCGCAACTGGGGCGTGCACATAGCCCTATTACGTATCTGTCCGTCGCAATGGCGGCAGATGATTTAAAATGGATGATTTCGCGGAAAAGCGTTACATTCGGGAGGATATCAGAATGATCGGTACCAGAAATATATCTCGTCGTAGTTTGATGGCTGCTGCTTCCTTTTATGCAATGGGAAGCGCCGGTATTGCCATGGCTCAGGACGCGCCCGCTCCTGCGCCGGAAGCGGAGACCGCCGAGACGGATGAGAATATCATCATCGTCAGCGGTTTTCGCGCTTCGCTGGAAAATGCGCTTGTTGCCAAGCGCGATTCAAATCTGATCATCGAATCGGTGACGGCTGAAGATATCGGGAAATTCCCGGACCAGAATATTGCCGAGTCACTGCAACGCCTTCCCGGCGTCCAGATCGATCGCGAAAACGGTCAGGGTACGAAAGTCCGTATCCGCGGGCTGGAGCAAAATCTGACGCTCCTCAACGGCGATCTGTTTGTCAGTGGTCAGGAAACCTTCAAGGTCGGCGAGGGCAATTTTGTCCGCAATGACTCGCTGGAAGGGGTGCCCTCGGAACTGATCGGCGGTGTCGAAGTGTTCAAATCGCCCAATGCCTCGCTCATCGAAGGCGGCCTTGGCGGTATCGTCAATCTGAAAACGCGCAGCGCGCTGGACATGAAAGACGGGTTCACGATCGCCGGCAACGCCCGGATGAACAAGGGCACCGAAATCAGCGGCTGGGAACCCACGGGCGCCCTGATTGCGGGTTATAATTTCAACGACCAGCTCGGCATCATCGCATCGTTCAGCTACGACAAGACCAATGACCATCATAATGTGCTCGGCGGTGAAAATCGCGGCAACTGGGCTTTTGCAGACGGGCGCCGCGATACGGCAACCACGCCGACCAACTATTATGCTCCGGAATATCGCTACATAACCGACCGCGATCAATATCGACGGCGCTGGGGTGCCTCGCTCGGTATCAACTATCGCCCGACTGACGAGCTGGAGCTGAGTGCAACCTATATCCATTCCGATCTGAAAGTGGACACCCGCGAAGCCTCGGCAAAATTCCCGTTCGGACAGGGTGAGCTGTTATCCTTGAGTCCGGACGCGGTGATCGATGGCAATGGCGTTTTGCAAAGCGGCACCGTGCAGGCGAATTCTGCCGAGGTTATTTCGCTGGTCGATGTGACAAACATCAAGTCCGACAATCTGCAATTCGGGATCGACTGGGACAATGGCGATAATTTCCGCGCCAATATATCGGCCAATTATTCGACTGCGGATCTCAACCGCGAAGTCGCCAATGCTGATGTTCGCTATACCCAATATGGCATTCGCCAGACCGATCCGGGCGGGGCGTTGATTGATGGCGTTCCCGGCAATCCAGGGGCGCCGGCGACTTGGGACTTTACCTATAAAAATGGTGATTTTCCGACTTTTGGTTTTGGAGCCGGAACCGCTGATGATTTGTTTACCAATCCAGCCAATGGCTATTTCAAATCTCACTGGGCCTTTGGCGACCGGTCGAAAGTAGACGGCCATTCGATCAAGGCGGATTTCGCCTATGATGTGGACAATAGCGATGAGAATACCATCACTTTGAGCGCCGGTTTCCGCTATGGCCAGCGTACCGTCGAATTTGGTTCGGGTCGCTATCTTGCAGATTATTCCGGCAAGGGCGAGCTGGATGCGACCGCGATCCCCGAATCGGAACGGGAAGCCAATTTCCAGTATAACTGGACGCCTTATGGCTATTTCCAGGACGGTGCGATCGGTTACAAAATTTGCGACCTGCCCGAGGCCAATAAACCGGCTGCCTTTGCCGGTTGTTCGCGCTTTGGCAATTCTCCGGCGCTGATCACGCCGTTCCAGTCCTTTCTCTCCAATCCGGAACGGGTAGAGACAATCAAGAATTTCGCCGGTGGCGGCAATATTCCGGGCAACAGCATTTCGGTCCAGGACCGTTCGCAGATGACCGACGCTCTCGGCTGGTTGCAAGGCCTATATCCGGATACACCGATCAGCTATTTTGAGGATCCTCTGCAGGCCTATCTGGTCAAGGAAGAAACCAAATCCGGCTATATCATGGCGGACATGGGCGGACCGGATGATCCCTACCATGTCAACGTCGGCCTGCGGGTAGTGAACACACGATTGCGGGTGGACCAGAACCAGCCGTCCAGTGCCGATCCCAGCTACTGGGGTACGGACAGCTGGAATGGCGTGTTGCGCGATTTCCAGACAGACACAATCGTCCGCAGCAGCACCGACTTCCTGCCGAGCATCAATGCGGTTGTCGATATTGCCGATGACAAGAAACTCCGTTTCTCGGCCGCACGCGTGGTTGCCCGTCAAGCGCTCGACGACCTGGGTCGCGGATTCTCTACACAGTTCACCCGTGATTCCACTGTCGGGTCGCCGACCGAGAACCTGTTCCTGTTTACCAACGGGTCACGGGGTAACGCCGAGCTGGAACCGTTCCGCGCCTATCAGTTCGATCTGGCCTATGAAATGTACTTCGGTCGGCAGGGGCTGTTATCGGTCGGTGCCTTCTGGAAAGAGGTCGATTCCTTCATTGTGACAGAGACCGTTCCGGTCTTCGTCAACGACCAGGCGGGTGGCCGCCTTGGACCAGTCAGCCAGCCGGCGAACGGCACGGGTGGACGGGTCCGCGGGTTCGAAGTTGCCGGGCAATATGCCTTCGACTTTGGCCTGGGCTTCACCGCCAACTACACGTTTTCGGACACAAAGACCGACGGGTTCAACGACTTCGATACCGATCTGGCCCTGCCGGGGGTTTCGAAACATTCGTTCAACACTCAGGTCTATTTCGAGAGAGACGGCTTCGCAGCCCGGGCATCCTACACCTGGCGGTCGAAACAGTTTGTCGGAAACTTCGGCTTTGGTGATGGCGGCGTGACCCGCACGCTCGGTATCTACCAGCGTTCCTATGGTCAGCTTGATGGGCAGATTTCCTACGACATCAACGAGAATTTCGGCGTGTTTGTCGAAGGGATCAACCTGACCAAGGCAGACCAGTCCGCCTATCTGCAGTTCCCGGAATTGCCATTCCGCTATGAATCGGGATCGCGCAGGATTTATGTCGGCGGCAAATTCAAGTTCTAGTCTCCCTGGATACGGGCCGGCTTCCCCAATGATGCCGGCCCGTTTTTTTGCCTATTTGTTTGCGGGCCTGACTACTGCTAAGTGACAGTCCGGCCCCTGGGAGTGCGGAAACTGTCATGACTGAAGCGCAGCCTATCAGAAAAATCGCTATAGTCGGGGGTGGCACGGCCGGTTGGTCGGCGGCCTGTTTGCTGGGGCGCATTTTTTCCCGCGATGACACCGAAATCACGCTGATCGAGTCTTCCGCTATCCCCACTGTCGGTGTCGGCGAGGCAACCATTCCGCCGATCTTCGAATTTCTCCAGCTGCTCGAAATTGATCCCGTTGATTTTGTCAAAGAGACCCAGGCCACGTTCAAGCTGGCCATCGAATTCCGTGACTGGCTGAAGGTCGGCCATAGCTATTGGCATCCGTTCGGCAATTTCGGTGTCACCATCGACCGCCGGCCCTTTCACCATTATTGGTGGAAAAACGAGGCCGAGGGCCATGATGACACGGTCGCTGATTTCTGCCCGTCGATTGCGCTGGCCGAGCAGAATAAATTCCTTTTCCCGCCCGCTGACGGCCAGTTTCCCGGCGGAGCTCTTTCCTACGCCATGCATTTCGATGCAGGCCTCGTCGCCAAATATCTGCGCAAGGTTTCAGAGGGGCTTGGCGTGGTGCGCCTCGATCGCAAGGTCCAGAGTGCGACGCTCAACGATCGCGGTCATATTGATCAACTGCTTTGTGATGACGGATCGACGGTGTCGGCCGATCTCTACATCGACTGTTCCGGCTTTCGGGGACTGCTGATCGAGCAGAGTTTGAACGCCGGTTATGAGGACTGGACCAACTGGCTGCCTTGCGACCGCGCTGTCGCCGTGCAGAGCGAAGCGGTTGCGCCACGGACGCCCTATACGATTTCGACCGCCAGAGAGGCGGGTTGGCAATGGCGTATCCCGCTGCAAAACCGGGTCGGGAACGGCTATGTCTATTCCAGTGCCTTCATCAACGATGCCGATGCGGAGGAACGGCTGGTCGGATCGCTGGACGGGAAGCCGCTGGCCGATCCGCGGGTGATCGGATTTACCGCTGGCCATCGCAAGAAATTCTGGGACGGCAACTGCGTTTCGATCGGATTATCCGCCGGGTTTCTCGAGCCGCTGGAATCGACCAGCATCCATCTGATCGTGACCGGTCTCAACCGGCTACTCGACTATTTCCCCGACCGCAATTTCGATCCTTCGCTGCAGGCGGCCTATAATCGGGAGACGCTGACCGAATATGAGCATATTCGCGATTTTCTGCTGCTCCATTATTATCCCAATCAGCGCATCGGCGAGCCGTTCTGGGATCAGGTCCGCCACGCGCCGCTGCCCGACAGCCTGATCACGAAGATCGAGATGTTCCGCAAAAACGGCCGGATCATATCGCGGCGGCGCGAGCTGTTCCACGATCTCAGCTGGTTTTTCGTCGCGCGCGGCATGGGCATAACGCCCGAAAATTATGACCCGTTGGTGGATGTCCCGGATTCTGCGGATGTCCGGGATGTGATGGGGCAGGTGAGTTCTGCCGTGGGTCAACTTGCCACTGCTGCTCCGACGCATGATCAGTTTCTCGAGGCATTGATCACCCCGGGCAACCATCGCCGTCCCGCTTTCCACGCGCCCTCGATATCCGGTTTCGGGCGCTAGGCGGGCTGACCGCGGTCCCGTCGCTCGCTGGTTGGCCGGTAGAGGAAAACAGCGACGCAGCAAATGAGCGCAGCCAGGATCATCCCCGGCAACACCGCTCCGCCCTTGGCCGTCGCATCTGCGCCGCCAGTCAGGGCCAGGCTTAAAGCGATAATCTGCGGGGCAAGGGCTTGGCCGAGCTTGCGGGCAACATTGGACAATGCATAGACATGGGCCGCGCAGCCGGTTCCGTCGGGCAGTGTTTCAATGTCGCGAATAGCGATCGGCACCATGGACCAGAACATGATCGACATTCCGCAGGTTGACGCAATTGCGATGGCCAGAATGACCGTGGCTGTTTCCAGACCATGCGAATAGAATATCGCCAGCATCACCAGGGCTATCACATGCAACAGGACCGCCCATATCAGGGTGCTGACCAGCCCGATCCGGGATGACAGCACAACCCATAATGGTGCCGTTATCAACAGCGCGGCGGATGGCAAAAGCGCGGCCCAATATCCCCATTCCGAATTGCCGAGATCGCGGTCGAACAGAAACAGGATCGACTTTGCCGTCACGGTGGTGCTCAATCCGGCAACCACGATTGTCAGTAGCAATCGGCGTAGCGCTTCGTTGCGGCCTATCAATGTGAGGTAATGCGAGATTTCCTGTCCCGGAGACAGGGGCGCCATTGGCGGCGGCGCAACCCGTTCCCTGACGCCAAGCCAGGTAATGATGAAACATGGCTGAGCCAGCACGCCAAGGATCAAAGCACCGATCAGGAACGGCGTGTCGCCTCCGGAAGTCAGCGCATAGATGGTCGCCGCGGTCAGGCCGCCCAGCGCTGCGCCCTGCATTCTGAGCCCGGTCAGTTTCAGTTGCTCCGACGAGTCATCGGTGATCCGCGCGGTCAGGACGGCATAAGGGATGTTTCCGCAGCCGTAGGCGAATCGCAATCCGACATGGGTGACGGCGGCATACAGCGCCAGACTATTTCCCTCCAGCGGCGGTGATCGAAATGCCAGCCACAAAGCTACGGCAATCAGCGGGCCGCTGAGCAATACCCACAATCGCATCGGATAGCGCTCTGCCATGCGGTCGGCGACGGCGCCGATGATGGGATCGACCAGCCAGTCGATGACAGCGCCGACGAGAAAAATACCGGCGGCAACCCCGAGCGGCAGGTGCAGAACCTGGATATAGAAAAACAGCAGATACAGCTCGATCGACTGCCAGATCAGATTGAAGCCGACATCGCCTGCAGCGTAGCTCAGACGTTCGCGGCGCTTGATCACGGCTGGGCTGCAGGCGGCGCGGTCGATTGCCGGACGATCAGTTCGCAAGCATGGGTTTCCAGCATCTCGAATGGTTTGTTGTCGAGTTTGGCGATGAGCGCGTCAGTTGCATCGCGTGCCATGTCATAAACCGGTTGGTGAACAGTGGTAATGCGGGGCCACACAATCCGGGCGATCGCGCTGTCGTCAAATCCGGCAATGGAGACATCATCCGGCACACTGAGGCCCAGATCACGTGCGGCCATGATTGCGGCAGCGGCCATATCATCATTTTGCGCGAAAATTGCGGTTGGGCGATCGGGGCGATCGAGCAGCTTATGTGCGGCAGCGAGACCGGATTCATAGGTAAAATAACCCTGCTCTATCAGATCCGGTGAATGGGTAATGCCGGCAGATTTCAGGGCGTCGAGAAATCCTTCGAGCCTCGCGCCACTGGACGGGTGGGTCGGGTGCCCCTTGATCACGCCGATACGCCTATGGCCCAGGCCCAGCAAATAGGCGGTCATTTTTCGTGAAGCTTCTACATCATCGGTGGTCTGGCTGGGGCCAATTTCCAGTGACTGGGTCGGGGCAACGCGGGAGAAAGGAAAATTGTGACGGCTTAGCTCGCTGAGGATTTGCGGATGATCGGAGGCGGGGGGAGTCAGGACGACGCCGTCGAGCGCTGAAGCCCGTAAGATGCTCATTATCTTGCCTGCCGCTTTATCGACCGACTCTACCGGCAATACCAGCAGACGGTATTTTTCACCATGCAAGCGATCTAGTGCGCCGCGCTGCAGTTCCACTACATAGTTGGGGCTGGGATTTTCGTAAATCAGACCAAGCAGGTAAGATCGCCGCCCGACTAGGCCTCGCGCCATTATATTGGGATGATAATCAAGCTCTTCTGCAGCTTTTAAAACTTTGTCGCGCAGGACTTCCCGGACATGGGGCTCATCGTTGAAAACTCTCGAAACGGTCTTGATCGAGACATTTGCAGCCGTCGCAACATCAACAATCGTAGCCCGCTTTTTCGAATCTGACATTATCCGGATATACTCGTTTTCATGGTAAGAATTTATTCCATCATGCGGCGCATATAGTCTATTGGTTTCTAGGTTGATTATCGCAGATTTGCAACAGTATCGGCCTTGTTTTACCCTATGAGACAGGTTGGATTGCCGGCCATTTTCAAAGCCCATGCTGGTGCAAGTTGGTCAAGCCGAGTTTTCGCGGTGATGCCCGATAGAAAATGACAGGTGCTGGAAATCATATTTCCTGCAAACAGGCTGTCCGGACCGCGCTGATAGCAAAAGCTTAGTCAGCGGGAAGCTCGATGGAGAGGTGTCGCGATTGGGCGAAAGGATATGTGCTCGGGAACTGTGGTATAGCGTCTGCATCGAACAGCACGAGCGCTGATTTCAATCCACAAGCAAGTCGTGGTGACCCCTACGGGATTCGAACCCGTATTTCAGCCGTGAAAGGGCCGCGTCCTAACCCTTAGACGAAGGGGCCATACCAATTGCTGGTCAGCGAGCCACGGCCATTAGGGGGGTGCTCGGCTTTGGTCAACCCTCTTTTCGCCGGAATATGGGGCCTATTTCCTGGTGCAGTGTCAGAGCGCCTTAAGCTTGTTGCTTTCCGGGTGCCGAACGCTGCCGATCAAGGGGCCGCTATAACAGTTGCGGCGTAAACCGGAATGCCGGCTGAGTGCGTGCTCAACCCCCGCTCAATCGGCCCAGGCGGCATCTTCCAGATGGATTTCCGCCGCTGGGCGGCTGCCCCAGTCATCGATCTTGGCGCGGCCCGCTATCCATAATTTTCGTCCCCGTGGAGCGCTGAGCAATTGCTGGCCGAGATCAGTTTCCGCTGCGCGAAAGGCGATCGTCTTGATCGATGCGCCGTCATCACCGGCGACGATCATCCGGACATGGTCGGTTCCGACAATATCGCATTTGATGATTCGCACCGGGCCGGTGGCGATGCGCGGCGCCGGCCAACCCATGCCATAGGGGCCTGCCCCGTCCATCGCCTCGACCATGGTCGGATTGACGCCCTTGGGCGACAGCACGGCATCAAGCAGCAAGGCCTTGCCATCCTGCGCCTTGCCGACGCTATCCGCGAGCCGGTCGTTGAGAAATTCCGAGAAGGCGTCGACCTTGTCCGCTGCGATGGTGATGCCGGCAGCCATCGCATGACCGCCGCCAGCGATCAGCAACCCGCTGTCCTTGGCGGCGATGATAGCGGCGCCCAGATCGATACCGGAAATGGACCGGCCTGACCCTTTGCCGACGCCATCCTCGTCCAGCGCGATGATGATCGCCGGGCGGTTAAGCTTTTCCTTGATCCGCCCCGCAACAATGCCGATGACGCCGGGATGCCAGCCTTTGGCGGAGAGCACCGCTACAGCCTGATTTTGCTGCGAAGAACACATGGCGTCCGCTTCCTCAAGCACATGGGCCTCGATCGCGCGCCGTTCCTGATTGAGGTGGTCGAGTTCTGCGGCGATGGACTGCGCTTCTTCCGGATCTTGCGTGATCAGCAATCGCACGCCGAGATCGGACTTGCCGACCCGCCCTCCAGCGTTGATCCGCGGACCGAGAGCAAAGCCGAGATCGGAGCAGATCGGTGCGCGTTTGAGCCGGCTGGCGTCGATCAGGGCTGCAAGACCGATATTTTGCCGTCCGGCGAGGACCTTGATGCCCTGCGCGACAAAGGCGCGGTTGAGACCGCGCAGCTGCGCGACATCGGCGACCGTGCCAAGGGCAACGATATCCAGCAGTTCGAGCAATTTGGGTTCGGCACGATCCTTGAAAAGTCCCTGTTTGCGAAGCGTCCTGACAAGCGCCGCGCCGAGCAGAAACGCCATGCCTACCGCCGCGAGATGGCCGTGTTCTGCGCCGGCATCGCTCTCGTCCAGCCGGTTGGGGTTGACCAGTGCGAGCGCCTTGGGAAGTTCCACTGCGCATTTGTGATGGTCGACTACAATGACTTCAACGCCGGCCTTGTGCGCCATGTCCAGTGCTTCAAAAGCCATTGCCCCGCAATCGACGGTAACCACCAGATTGCTACCCTGTTCGCCAAGCTTCACTAGAGCTTCGCCCGACGGGCCATAGCCTTCCATCAGCCGATCGGGGATATAGTAACCCGCTTCCAGCCCGAGATCTCTCAGCAAGCGGATCAGCAAGGCGGCGCTGGTTGCGCCATCGACATCATAATCGCCGAATATCGTGACCTTTTCCTGATTCCTGATGGCAAGGGCAAGGCGATCTGCCGCCCTGTCCATATCCTGAAAAACCGAAGGGTCGGGCATGAAACCACGGATCGTCGGATCGCGGTTGACCTCCAGTGTTTCCCGGCTGGCCCCGCGCGCGAGCAACAACTGGGTAACCAGATCATCGGGCTGGAACCCCGGATCGCGCGCGTCGGCGCTGGTGCTGCGCCAGCGCCAGCTCTGGCCGGACAGGGATTTTTCTACGTTCAATACTGCATTCATGGTCGGCGCTATGCGTGAAAGCTGCGGCGCTGACAATCGGTCTGTTGCTTGCTAGAGAGATGATGATGAAAAAGCTTCTGATCGTCTATTGCAGCTATACTGGTGGCACCGCCCAGATGGTCGAGGCTGCCGCCAAGGCCGGGCAAGGCGAGGAGGGCACGGATTTGCGCGTCATGCGAGCCGAAGACTGCCAGCCGGATGACATGCTGTCCGCTGATGGTTATATTTTCGCAACGCCGGAAAATCTGGCGGCGATTGCCGGGGTGATGAAGGCCTTTTTCGACCGCTGTTATTATCCCTTGCTCGGAAAAATTGAGGGGCGGCCTTATGCGGCGATGATCTGCGCGGGATCGGATGGCGAGAATGCCCAAAAACAAGTCGAGCGGATCGCAACCGGCTGGCGGCTCAAGAAAGTGATCGACAGTCTGATTGTCTGCACGCATGCGCAGACAGAAGAAGAAATATTGGCACCGAAAACGATTTCCGAAACCGACCGCCAGCGATGTGCCGAGACGGGTGCCACGTTATCGGCAGGCCTGGCCATGGGGATATTCTAGACCAGTTCGCTTATACGATCCTGCAACACCGGTATCACATCCGTCTCGAACCAAGGATTGGCTTTGAACCAGCGGATATTGCGCGGGCTGGGATGGGGCAGGGGCAAGAGGTCTGGCCAGAATTCCTGCCAGCGGTTTACTGTCTCCGTGAGGGTTCGGGATTTGCGGTCTCCGAGATGCCAGTTCATTGCATATTGACCAAGTATCAGTGTCAGTTTGATGTTTGGCAGAGCTTCCATGAGCGGCTTGCGCCACGCCGGCGCGCATTCCGGTCGGGGCGGCATATCACCGCCTTTACCGGTGCCGGGAAAACAGAAGCCCATCGGGATGATCGCAAACAGCCGCGGGTCATAAAATTGCTCTTCGGTCACGCCGAGCCATTCGCGCAGCCTTTTGCCGCTGACATCATCGAAGGGACGGCCTTTTTCATGCGTCTTGCTGCCCGGTGCCTGTCCGACAATCAATATCTGTGCCGCGCTGTCTGCCTGCAGCAGCGGTTTGGGGCCGAGCGGCAGGCCAGTGCAGATTGTACAGGCCCGGATGTCGTCCAGCAGGCTGGGCAGCGCATCGGTTTTGCTGACTGTCATTCTGTTCGGCGGCAAATCGCGAGATGATCGGTTTTGTCGTCTTTGGCGATCGGCGGCAGGGTAAAGACATGCCCGAGATGGGTCGGCTGGCGTCCTTCAGGCTTCCTTTCGCCGTTGACGACAGCGGCGAAATCCTGGCAGGCGGGTGCGCTCTGCAAATAGTTGCTGTGGCCGGTTCTGCCGCGGCTCACGGCGGTGGTATCGATTATTGTCAGAGCCGCTTTGTCGACGACCTCCGAATATTTTGGATGCGCCGCATAGCAGCGTTCGGGAAGATTTCTCGCCTTGAGATCCGCCGCCTTGAAGGGATCAAAACATCTCGGATAGCCGAGGCGAGGATAGCCGTGAAAGCCATCAGACAGCGACAAGGCGCGATCCTTGATCGAGGCATAAACGGTGATCCGCCGGTCGTTCCGGACCCGCCGGTCGGACAATATCTCTTCGGCAATGTCGCGCTCGAAATCCTGGGTGTCGACATCGGGTGAGACGAGAATGATATTGGAAATGACGCTCGAATCGCCGTTGGAGACATTGCGATCGACATATTCCACCGATGGCAGAACCAGCCGCGCGCCGAGCGAATGGGAAATGAGGACGATTTCCTTCGTCGTTTCCAGCTGCGCCAATTGCATCAGAAATTTGCGAAAATTGCGTTCGTCCCAGTACATATTGGTTTCGTCGACCGGATATTTGAAAATGGCGCCTTGTGAAGGCCAGCTATAATGGATGGCTGGCCCCTTGAAATTTGTTAACCGGACAATTTGATCCGTATCTCGTGAACTGGTGAAGAATGTTTCCCGATAGCCGTGGACATAGAGCAGCACCCGTCCGTCCGCAGCTTTCATTTTGCTGGCGAGATTAGCCCACCATTGCCCGGGATCGGAAAAGGCGAGGGGAATGGTGCGGACAGTCTTGCCCGGTTCCCGCTCGACGTGTCGCGGTCCGGCGAAGCGGCCATAGCGTATTTTGTCTCCGCGATGATTCAGCAGGCTGATATTCTCGGTGAGGCAGTCCGGCAGGCGGCTGGTGACGAAGAAAAACGGCTTGTCATTGCTGTCGACCTGATCAGTCGCCGCCGGATTGCATCGCTCGGGTGCGACATAGGCGGAATGCGGAATTTCTCCATATTCAACCGGTGTCACGCACCCGGCGATCAGCCATGGCAAAGCAAGAATCGCCCATCTGGCCTGTGACGCAACACGCTTTAGCGTCAGAAGCCCTGCGCCCTTCATGGTCAGCTCTGGCGATGTTCGCTCTTCACCCAGCGCACGGTGCCGGAAGAAGCGCGCATGACAACGCTTTCCGTGGTCATCTTGCCGCCGCGCAATTTCTTGACGCCTTCCAGCAGCGAACCATGGGTGACGCCGGTTGCGGCAAAAATCACATCGCCTTTGGCCAGTTCTTTCAGATCATAGACTTTGTCCAGATCTTCAATGCCCCATTTATAGGCGCGCTGACGTTCGTCGTCATTGCGAAACAACAGGCGGCCCTTGAACTGGCCGCCGACGCAGCGCAGTGCGGCTGCCGCGAGCACGCCTTCTGGAGCGCCTCCGCTGCCCATATACATATCGACAGTCGTATCTTCGTCTGTCGTTGCGATTACGCCAGCGACATCGCCGTCCGGGATGAGCATGATTCCGCAGCCGATGCCGCGCAATTCAGCGATGATCTTGTCGTGCCGCGGCCGATCAAGAACGCAAACGATAATTTCGGATGGTTCGACGCCTTTTTCCTTGGCGACAGCAGTCACATTTTCGGTGACCGATTTGTTGAGATCGATAATGTCGGGAGAATAGCCCGGCCCGACGGCCAGTTTGTCCATATAGACATCGGGAGCGTTCAGCAGATTGCCCTTTTCCGCGATCGCAAGAACGGCGAGCGCATTGGCTCCTGCCTTGGCAGTGATCGTCGTACCTTCGAGCGGATCGAGCGCGATATCAATGGCGGGCGAATCGCCTTCGCATCCGCGTCCGACTTTCTCGCCGATAAACAGCATCGGAGCCTCGTCGCGTTCGCCTTCGCCGATTACAACCGTGCCGCATATGTCCAGTTCGTTCAGCGCAGCGCGCATCGCTTCCACGGCAGCAGCGTCGGCTGCTTTCTCGTCGCCGCGGCCGATCAGATTGGCCGCTGAAATGGCTGCCGCTTCTGTGACGCGTACCATTTCCATAACCAGTACGCGGTCCAATATGTCGCTTGCTTGTGGCATATTCTCGATTAGTCCTTCTATAAGGTGCAAATTTGGACTCTCGATAGGGGAGCAATATTGCAATGTCGAGACAGGTTATTCTTATCCTTTTCCTGATCCCGTCTACTGCGATGGGGCAAGCTGGGTTGCCTCGCGACCGTATTATTGAAATGATGGAACATGCGCGGCAATTGACCGCCGTTGATGCCGATGGCTGCCTTCTTTACCGGTCTGATGACGAGATTGTCGTTTGCGGCACCCCCGAAATTGACCGGCTGCAAAGACTTCCATTTCCCGAATTGACTACAGAACCAGGAGAAAGAATGCGCGAGCCTCTGCCAAACGGCAATGCCGGCATTGTCCAGCAGGGGCGCTGTCATGTGACCATGAATGAACGCAATTGCTTCAGGGGGCTGTCGGTGCTCAGCGTCAGTATTGGCGGAAGTGGTAGCAGAGTAGCAGGCGCAGCCGGCAGTATCCTGCAGGCCGTATCTCCGGGTTTGCCCGACGCGGACTATGTCAAACAGGCGATGATCAGGCCGCTCTCACCGTCGGCCGGCGACTGATCAATCCTGATCGCTGAGCAGATGCATTACAACTGGCGCCGCCTGCAAGCTGGTAGAACTGGACAGGGCTGCCAGACTCTCTGAAACATTGCGCTCGCGGCTGTCGTGGGTGACCATAGAGATCAATACCGATCCTTCATCGGTTTTCGCGGTCTGTATCAGGCTCTCGATCGACACATTGGCGTCGCGCATGGCAGCGGTGATTTCAGCCAAGACGCCGGGTTTGTCTGCGACAATGAAGCGCACATAGCTTTTGCCGATCCGGTTGCCGCTCTCGGCGCGTTCGCAGGGTTCCATTTTGCTGGCGGGTGCGGCGAAAACCGTGCCGGCATCGCCCCGCGCGATATCGATTAGATCGGCCACAACCGCTGAGGCGGTCGGCCCTTCGCCGGCACCGGCACCCTGAAACATCAGGCGACCGGAGAAATTGCCCTCGGCGACCACCGCATTGGTGGAGCCTTCGATATGGGCCAGCGGATGGCTTTCCGGCACCAGATAGGGATTGACCCGCTGGAACAGTTTTCCGTCATCGATGCGGGCCATGCCGAGCAGACGGATGCGATAGCCCAAAGCCTTGGCCTGACCGATGTCCGCCGCCATGATATGGCGAATGCCGTCGATTTCCACGCCCTCGAAGTCGAGCGCTTTGCCGAACGACAGTGCCGCCAATATGGCGAGCTTGTGAGCGGCATCGACACCGTCGATGTCAAAGCTGGGATCGGCTTCGGCATAGCCGATTTCCTGCGCTTCTCTCAGCACATCGTCAAACGCGTGGCCGTGTTTTTCCATCGCGGTGAGGATATAATTGCAGGTGCCATTAAGAATGCCATAGACGCGCTCGATCCGGTTGGCCGAGGCGCCGTCGCGCAATCCCTTGATCACCGGGATCCCGCCGGCAACCGCGGCTTCATAACGCAGCGAAAGATTCGCGGTTTCCGCAGCCTTGGCCAGTTCCATGCCGTGATGGGCGATCATCGCCTTATTGGCGGTGACGAAAGACTTGCCTGAGGCCAGGCTTTTGCGCGCCAGTTCCAGCGCCGTGCCGTCAGAACCACCTATCAGTTCGACAACGCAGTCGACATCATCATGCGCCGCGAGATCTTCGGTCTTGTCGCACCATGAGTAGGAGGTCAGATCGATGCCGCGGTCACGATTGCGCTCGCGGGCAGAAACGGCGGTGACGACAATGGGTCGACCGGCCCGTTGTGCGATCATCGCACCATTTTCTTCGATAAGCCGGATAACGCCGGTCCCGACGGTGCCCAGTCCAGCGAGCGCGATGCGTAGCGGAGCAGTCATGGTGATAAGCCTCTTTGCGATTCATGGGAGATTGCTGGCGCCTTATTAGCGCCGCCCTGGCCGAATACCAGTACTAGTTCAGGCAGGTCAGGGCTGGCGTGATCTCGGACAGTTGCCGAGGTCGCCCAGCACCATCTGATAATCGCTGCGCGCCTGCTGCGCATTGGCCGGTGAATCGCCGGCTAATGCGCTGGCGGGCAATTGGCGCGGCAGGAAACAGGCCAGGCGGTACCAGAGCAAACTGTTTCTGACGGGCGCGCGCGCAGCCTCGTCAACAATTTCTCCCAGCGACACGGCCCAGAATTTCCGCTGGCCAGCCCGTTTCAGCACGGTGATCGAAATCGGCGACCCGTTATCCGTTTCCATGAAGATTTGTGTTTCACCTTCGCCGATGATGGTGCCGGGCACGTGAAAGGCACTGGCGATCCGGGAGATAGAAGGCGGGGCATCATAAGCGACCAGTTCGCGGACCAGCGCACGGACCCGCTGTTCACGGCTGGGTGTCCAGGCGATTTGCGCGTCTTTCGCTACCAGTTGCACATTGTCGCCGCCGCCGGGCGCACGACGGCCAAATATGATGAATGGCTTTTTCTTGATCTTCGGTGCCCGTCCGCGAGCGTCGAGCGGCAGATCTATTACATAACGAATCGTTTCGCCGACCCCTCCGTCACCGCGAATCAAAGCGTTGGTTGATGCTATTATATAAAAACGATGGGTGCCCGCGGGCGCATTTGGCGCGCGTTCAGGGGCAACTTTAATCGCTTTTTTAACCGTTACATGGGCGATAATCGAAGTGTCCGCGCTGAGGTCGGCTATGTCGGCATATTGTAATGTGTCGCCATCCTCGAAAACCTGCGCAAACGCTGGAATGTCCGCGATTTGGGACAAAAACAGCGTGAAGGCGAATATCGTTAAAAAGCGCATGATTTTCCCTGACTCAGCGTTAAAAGGATGGCAGTTTTTAGCCCTTATCTTAGTTCTTTAACAGCTTAATCGACCCTGAACCAACAAAGCGATTGCCTGCGCCGAACTAGCACGTTAAAACAAATTTAAGATGGCTTTCAAGCGAACGAAAAGTTGTCATGGGGATAATAAGGGTCGCGACGGTTTCCAAACCTCTCGATCTTTGTCTGGAACTTCAGCAATGGAGTACACTACCTTGTGATGGGGAAAAAGGAGTTACATTTCTGAATGGCTTATGCTGACCAAGAGATGAGTTCGAACAAGATCATATCGATCGTTCTTGTCGTAATCATTCACCTGTTACTTGGCTATGCGCTGGTCACTGGGCTAGCCTATACTGCCGTCAAGAAGGTTGCATCGCAGCTGGATATGATTGACATTGATGAAGAAGTTCCACCGGAAGAGCCGGAAGAGCTACCGCCGCCACCAGAGCAGCCGATTGAACCACCTCCGGTGGTGACGCCGCCGCCGATCGTGGCACCAGTGGTTGCTCCCCGTCCGGTGATTCAGGCAGTGCCTGTGGCTCCGCCGCGGCCAGCTCCAGTCGTTGCTGCGCCTCCGCCGGCACCTCCTGCTCCGCCTCCACCGCAGCGGGCCAATCCAGAGCCACGTGGCAATCCTGGTAACTGGGCCAATGCAAATGACTATCCTTCGCGGGCTCTGCGCGAGGAGCGTGAAGGAACAACGCGTTTCCGGTTGACCGTAGGCGCAAATGGTCGGGTAACTAATTGTCAGATCACCGGTTCTAGCGGCCATCCCGATCTTGACGAAGCTGCCTGCAAAAACCTGACGCGCCGTGCGCGGTTCAGACCTTCTCTGGACGCGAACGGTAATGAGACGACAGGTTATTATTCCAACGCCGTTCGTTGGCAGATACCCAAATAATGTAAATTGGGGAGGGCATCGCGAGTTGTCCTTCCCGCAACAGTTTTTTTGCAATTAGTTTATCCTGAGGGGAATGTTAAAATGTTGATTGAAATTTTGGCCGCTGGTTCCGCAGCACCACAAAACGCTTTCGGTTTCTGGGAAGCAATGCAGCAGGGTGGTGTTATCGCCTGGTCTGTTCTTGCAATTCTGACGATTATGTCTGTCTCTTCTTTCTACATCCTGTTTTCGAAATTGTTCGAACAGAATAAAGTCATGAAACAGGGTGATGCGATGCGCGCGACATTCTGGCGTGCCGGTAGCCTCAAGGAAGGCGCCGCCAAGCTCGACAAGAACTCCGCATATCGTCAGATCGTAGACGACGCGATCAAGGCAGACGCTGATCACGCCAAATTGACCGACCCGGTTGAAGCGCATGACTGGCTGCACGGATCGATCGAACGGTCGCAGGATCTGATCAAGTCCAAGCTCGCTACCGGCCTTCCATGGTTGGCTACCGTTGGTGCAACGTCGCCATTCATCGGTCTGTTCGGTACGGTTATCGGCATCTATCGCGCCCTGATCAAAATCGGCATCGCCGGTCAGGCATCGATCGACGCTGTTGCTGGTCCTGTTGGTGAAGCACTGATCATGACCGCACTTGGTCTTGGTGTGGCTGTTCCCGCCGTTTTGGCTTACAACTGGCTGCAGGGACGCAACAAGCGCATCTCCGAACAGCTGGCTGCATTCTCCAACGACGTTCTGGGCTATATGGCTTCGGATGGCGGCGTTAAGCCAGTCGCAAAAACTGCTGCTGCTGCTAAGCCTGCTGCAAAACCAGCTGCACCAGTCGCAAAGAAATAAGCCGGAGGCCGGGTTGACTGCCGCGTCTGGCGCAGCAACCCGGCCAACGCACGACGAGGAGGCTTTCGCTTCCTTCAGATGTTTAGTTTTGAGAGGATAAAATCCTATGGCGATGAATGTTGGGGGCGGTAGCGGCGAGGAAACTCCTCTATCCGATATTAATACTACCCCACTCGTGGACGTTATGTTGGTGCTGCTGATCATTTTTCTGATCGCGGTTCCGGTGGTTATCCAGAGCGTAGAACTCGAACTCCCGGTACTTCCCTTTGAAGTTACTACGACAAAGAAGGAAAATGTGCTGCTGTCGATCACGACAACGGATGCCGCAGGACGAGACCCGGGTGATGAAGGATATTCAGGAGCCACTCCAGGCGGCAACTGCCGCGTGTATTGGAACACGACCCCGGTGGATTCTACCGAACTTGTCACCAGAGCGGTGAAACAACTGGAGGATCAGATTGAATCCTTTGGTGGAGTCGAGAACATGACGCCGGAAGATATGCCGGAAGTCCATATTCGCGGTGACATCAACACACCATATAAATGCATCGGCGGCGCAATTTACACCATGCAACGCGCCGGTTTTGCAAAAGTGGGCTTTATTTCCACTCCGATCGTTGTCGAATAATTCGACCGGCAACTAGAGTTATTGAAGGTTAAGGAGACGCACGAATGGCTATGAGTGGCGGAAGCGATGATGGCGAACCAATGATGGAGATGAACACGACGCCGCTCATCGACGTCTTGCTGGTTCTTCTCATCATGTTCATCATCACAATTCCTGTGCAAACGCACGCGGTAAAAATCGACCTGCCGGTCTCGGATGACAGTCAGCAAGATCCACCCTTGGTAGATCCGATAAAAAACCGTCTTGGAATTACGGCGACAAACGAGGTCATCTGGAATGACACCCCGGTTACGCTGAACCAGGTTAAACAATATCTGGCACAGACGAAATCGATGGTTCCGGAGCCCGAACTGCAGTTCCAGCCCGATCCGTTGAGCGCCTATCTGACAACCGACCGTACATTGGCGGTGATCAAGGATAGCGGCGTGACCAAATTCGGCTTTGTCGGTAACGAGCAATATGGCAGCTTCGGCAAGGCAAGTCGTTCACCGAACTAGGTTCTATTGCCAGAAACAGATACGGGGCCGCGATATTCTGTCGCGGCCCTTTTTTTGTTCTATGGGCACGGATCGACCCAGCCGGCCTGATGCCGGCCGATAAGTATTTTGACAGAAGAATTGCATCGGTTCGATTCCGTCGATTGACAAGCACCGGAACGCGCAGAGGCAGGCGATGACAACCACGAGATTGGCAAAATTCGACATGCTGGTTCTGACGCTAATCGGGCTAGTCCTCGCCTGTTCAGCGGCCCTATTTATGTCTGCCTATCTGTCGGGAGAGGACATGGGAGCATGGGTGTGGGAGCGTCACCAGAATCTCTTCTCCTGGTATGCGCGTCCCCTGTTCATCATTCCTGCGGGATATTATGCCTATCGGCGTAAGGCCTGGCATGCGCTTGGCTTCATGTTGCTGCTAGTGACCAGCCTGTTCTGGTTTCCGGCTCCCGTCACGACAGACCCCGCGATCCAGAACTATTTACAATGGGAGGCGGATCTTTTTCTGAACAACGAGAACAGGCTGCCGTTGTTTGCGCTGATTCTGGCGATCCTGGTATTTCTATTGCTGCTGTTTTACGCCTTTTGGCAACGCAATCCATGGTACGGTCTGCTTATTATCAATGTTGGAACCATCCTGAAAATCATCGTCAGTCTTGCTTTTGGGAAAGAGGCAGGCTCGGCGGCAATCACACCGTCACTTTCCAGCTTGCTGGTGATCGATCTGCTTGCCGTCTTCCTCTGGCGCCGCCTTCGAAAACCCGGAAACACCGGCTAAATTACAGCGTCAGAACAATAGGGTTCAGAACGCTCGCAAGGCAATCAGGAAGCCGCTTTTGAACGGCTCGTTTCCACGTTGCTGAACTGCAGATCGGCAAGGCGTGCATATAGCCCGTTCCTGGCGATCAGGCTGTCATGATCGCCCTGTTCCACGATCCGGCCCTCGTCCATCACGATGATGCGGTCGGCCGATCTTACGGTGGCCAGACGATGGGCGATAACGATCGTTGTCCGGTCCTGCATCAAATGATCAAGGGCATCCTGCACCAGCTTTTCGCTTTCTGCATCGAGCGCCGATGTCGCTTCGTCGAGCAGCAGGATCGGCGTATTGCGGAGCAGCGCGCGCGCGATGGAGATGCGCTGGCGTTGGCCGCCGGACAGCCGCGTTCCTGCTTCGCCCATGAAGCTGTCCAGCCCCTTGGGCAGGGCTCGGAGAAACTTTTCGGCATTGGCAACGCGGGCCGCTTCCCAGATCTCGTCGTCAGTCGCCTCCCATTTGCCGTAGCGCAAATTGTCGCGGGCGGAGGCGGCAAATAATACCGTCTCCTGCGGCACAAGCGCCATGCGCTGCCTGATCTCAGATGGATCGGCCGATGGCAGGGCGACGCCATCGATGCGCACCGAGCCGCTCTGTGGATCGTAAAAACGCTGGGCCAGCTGAAACAAAGTCGATTTGCCGGCACCGGACGGTCCGACCACGGCGACTGTCTCGCCTGGCGACACGGTCAGTGAAAAATTCCCAAGCGCTTGCGTGTCCGGGCGGGTTGGATAGGAAAATGTCACATTGTCGAACGCGATCTGTCCGCGCGATGGCACCGGCAGGGCAATCGGATTTTCCGGAGCGGCAATGCCCGGCTTTTCGGACAGCAATTCTGCCAGCCTGCCGGCTGCGCCGGCGCCGCGCAACAGATCGCCATAGACTTCGGTAAGTGCGCCAAAGGCACCCGCTACCAGGCCGCCGGTGATTACAAAGGCGGCAATGGTGCCGCCGGAAATGCTTCCTTCTGAAACGCCGATCGCGCCGCGCCACATCAACATAGTGATGCCGGTGAAGATCAGGCCGATAACGATCGCGGTCATCGCCGCGCGCAGCCGAATCCGGCGTTTGGCGGTATCGAAAGTGGATTCCACCGCGCCGCTGAACCGTTCATGCTCGCGCCTTTCCTGGCCAAAGGCCTGAACAATTTTCATCGCGCCCAGAACTTCGGAAATCATTGCGCCGACGTCCGCCACCCGGTCCTGACTGGAGCGAGACACATTGGTCAGTTTCCGCCCGATAAACACGATCGGTAATATGATAACCGGAATAGCAAGCAGCAGTCCGGCGGTCAGCGCAGGAGCAAGCGTGAAGAGATAGATGATCCCGCCAATGCCGATCACGATATTGCGCAAGGCGACAGACACGGTGGTTCCGACCACCTGTTCGATGATCGCGGTGTCGGAGGTCATTCGCGAGGCGATTTCCGATGGCCGGTTCTCTTCAAAAAAACCGGGGGCCAGACGCAGCAGGTTGGCTTGCACGGCAAGCCGTAGATCGGCGACTACCCGCTCACCGAGCCAACTGACGAAATAGAAACGGAAGGCCGTTGCGACAGCCAGAACCGCAACAATGCCCAACAGGCCCTGAAAATAGGGAGCGATATCACCGTTTCCGGCCATAAAGCCTTTGTCGATAATGGTTTTGAAGCCAGCGGGTATCGCCAGCGTGGCCATTGCGGAAACGAACAGAGCCAGCAACGCAAAGGCAATTTGCTTCGGATATGCGATGGCGCGATCGAACACCATCCGAAGGTTTCCAATTTTTTTAAGCGGTGCGGGAGGGGTGTCGTTTTCGACGGAATTGGTTTTATCGTTCATGAGAAAGCGCCTAGCAGCCCGTCCTATTTCTAACAATCAATGGTTTGCTCCGTTTCCATCCGGATATTGCCGTCCAGCCAACATGGCGATGATGGTGTGTAAAACCAAGAGCGGGGACCGTAGATAGGCGGTTTTGCAGCCCCTGGCATTCGGCGGCATAACGCTAGCCAAATGTCAGGAAATTGTTAGAACAAACGAGCTTCGGGCGGAAAGCGGCTCGGACGATTCGTGAAATTTTCGACCAAGGATGATGCGCGCATGAATCAGATTGCTTCAAAAGGCCAGTTGCGAATGTCCTTGCTGCGCTGGATATTGTTTGTCGTGCCGATCACCGTACTCCTGGGTTTTGCCTTTAGCCAGTTCGCGAACTCCGGCGAGGAAAATCGCTGGTTTCAGGCCTTGATCAAGCCGGACGCGCAACCGCCCGGACCGGTATTCGGTGCTGCATGGGCCTTGCTCTATGTGATGATGGGAACCGCCTTCGCGATGGTGTTGCATGCCCGCGGCGCGCCGTTGCGAGGACCGGCTATCATCCTGTATCTTGTTCAATATGCGCTCAACCTGTTCTGGCCGGTGCTGTTTTTCGGCATGCATCAGGTCGGCGCAGCCTTCTGGCTGCTGGTCATCATATTCCTGCTGGCTTTGGGTACAACCCTGGTATTTGGCCGTGTCCGCAAGGCTGCGGCGTGGCTGATGGTGCCTTATCTTGCATGGCTATGTTTTGCCGCAGTGCTCAACAAGCAGATTGAATGGTTGAACCCCGGTGCGGAAACCCTTGTGGTTCCGGCTGCGAGAACCCAGATATAGTGTGATATTTTTTTCAGGCTTCGAGGGGCCATGACGGAGTTTAATGTAATGCAAAGCCAGAACCGTTTTTTCGATGATATTTCCAAAGTCCTGAACGGGCTTGCGGGCACTGTGGCCGGCGTCGGCCGCGAAGCTGAATCCAGCGCCAGAGAGCGGGCCAAGGAATGGTTCGGCGGTATGGACTTTGTATCGCGCGACGAGTTTGAAGCTGTCAAGGAAATGGCCGCCAAGGCCCGGGCCGAAGCTGATGCGCTCAAAAAGCGTATCGACGCACTGGAAAAGGGCACGGCTGCGCCTGTAAAAAAACCGGCGGCCAAAACCGCGGCCACCGTCAAGCCCGCCGCACGCAAGCCAGCAGCACCAAAAGCGGCTGCACCCAAGGCAGCGACTCCCAAAACCGACGACTGACCGCCACCCTGATCAGCAATCAATCGCCGTTCATTATCCACAGCGTTCCCACAAACAATGTGAAGGCCGGCGGCTGCTTGCCTTGCCCTGATCCGGCGAGTGGGCCACTAGGCTTGTATCTGCAAAGGATCTGGAACCGCGATGCTTGACGACCAATGGGAAGAGCTTGATCAGGATGAAGCGCCGCCCGTGGACATGCTGGCGGCATTTTTCGAGGCGCGCGGCTGGTCGGTAGATCATGTCGGCGACGACGAACTCTCCGTCGAGATAAAGGGCAATTGGACCAGTTATCAGATGCGCGCTATCTGGCGGAACGAGGATCACGTCCTGCAAATTCTGTTGCTACCGGAAATCCGGGTTCCGGACGATAAAACCACGGTCATTTACGAAACGCTCGGACTGATCAACGAGCAGCTCTGGCTGGGGCATTTCGATCTTTGGTCGAACAATAATATTCTGCTGTTCCGTCATGCTACTTTGCTCGGCGGCAGCGGCATGCTGGGCCTTGACCAGGCGCAGACGATTGTCGATCTGGCGATTGAAGAGTGGGAACGTTTTTACCCGGTCTTCCAGTTCGTCTTGTGGAGTGACAAAAGCCCGCAGGATGCGATCAAGCATGCGATGGTCGATACGATCGGCGAAGCCTGAGGCTCCAAACGGCAATCTGATCAGAGTTTTGATAATTCAATGGCGGATATTGGTTGCGCTACCCGCGATACGCAGTTCGATCTCAACGCCCGGCCTCAGCCGTTATCTCCACGCAGATCGAATACCATTTTACGGTCGCTATCCGGCACCAGACCTTCCAGAACATGCCAGAAACCGGTCACTGATTCCTGTCCGGCCGACACATAAGCGGAAGAAAGTTTTTCCCGCAGCTGGCGAAAAAGTTCCGCCTCCAGTTCGGCGCCCGTGGCGGTCAGGCGCAGCAATTTCTGGCGACGGTCGACGATGCCGGGCGATGTCAGTATGAAGTCCCGGTCCTGCAATTCCTTCAGCACCCGGCCAAGCGACTGTTTGGTGATCGCCAGCAATTTGAGTAGCTCGCCAACGGTCAGATCGGGTTGCCGCGCAATGAAATATAAAGCCCTGTGATGCGCCCGGCCGAGCCCCTGTTGTCCAAGCTCCTGATCGATTGCATTGGTCAGTCGTGTATAGCCGAAATAGAGCAGTTCGACGCCACGCCGGACTTCGTCCTCGCGCAGAAAAAGCGGTGAGGCTCCGGGGGAAATGGCAGGGCGAGATACGTCAGTCATGTTGACGTATCTTGACAGGCTGATTAGGGGATTGCAAGGCAATTGAAACATGCTTCCAATTCTTCCAATGGTGGTATGAATAACAGCGAAAGCGGCAAAAAATGGCAGACATAAAAAGCCTCGAATTCACCCTCGAGCCCAGCGCAACCCCGCTGCATGCCAACGAGCGGGCGAAGCTTCTGGAGAACCCGGGCTTCGGCACTTTGTTTACCGACCATATGGCGATGATCCGCTACACCGAAGCCGATGGTTGGCATGATGCCAAAATCACTAAGCGGGAGCCGATCCTGATGGATCCCGCATCCTCGGTATTACATTATGCCCAGGAAATATTTGAAGGCATGAAAGCCTATCGTCTCGCTGATGGTGCGACCGCTTTGTTCCGCCCGGAAGAAAATGCTAAACGCTTTCAGGCATCGGCGCGGCGGATGGCGATGCCGGAATTGCCGGAAAAGCTGTTCCTCGATTCGGTCGAGGCGCTGGTCGATATCGACCGCGAATGGTTCCCCTCGGTCGAGGGCGGCTCGCTCTATCTGCGGCCGTTCATGTTCGCGAGTGAAGTCTTTCTAGGCGTTCGCCCGGCCAAGGAATATCTCTATCTGGTGATCGCATCGCCCGCCGGTGGCTATTTCAAGAGCGGTGCGTCAGCGATCAGCATCTGGGTGTCCGAACAATATAGCCGCGCAGCACCAGGCGGCACCGGCGCAGCGAAATGCGGCGGAAACTATGCTGCCAGTCTGGTGGCCCAGGCCGAAGCGATCGAGAAACAGTGCGACCAGGTCGTCTTCCTCGATGCAGCCGAGCATAAGTGGGTCGAAGAACTGGGCGGCATGAATCTTTTCTTCGTGATGGATGATGGCAAGCTGATCACGCCGCCGCTTGGCGGAACAATCCTGCCCGGTATCACCCGCGATTCGATCATCACCCTCGCCCGCGAAGAGGGGCTGACGGTGGTGGAAGAGCCTTATGCCATCGATCAATGGGAATCCGATGCAGCCAGCGGCAGGCTGATCGAAACCTTCGCCTGTGGCACGGCAGCGGCTGTCACGGCAGTCGGTACCGTCCGCTCTACCGACGGTGAATTCACCATCGGTAGCGGCGGCCCCGGGCAGTTGACCGAAAAATTGCGACGGCGTCTGGTCGACATCCAGCGCGGGGTTGCGCCGGATGATCAGGGCTGGGTTAAAAAATTGTTCGAGGCTTAGTTATAACTGCCTCTTGCCCCCTGCGGGCAAACTGGATAATAGGCCCGTTCATCAGCGCGGCCCGATAACAAGCGGACCGGCAATATTGGGGTGTCGCCAAGTGGTAAGGCAGCGGCTTTTGATGCCGCCATGCGCAGGTTCGAATCCTGCCACCCCAACCAACTTTTGTTTAACAGCTAAGCGCCTGAAAAACCTTTGGTTTCTCTGCGAGTCAAAACCCCGTGGCACCCTGCCGTGGCACCCTCTCGTGGCTCTGATTTTGCACCATGACTCGCGCGCCGTTTCGAATCAAGTCGGCAACCGCGATTTTGCGTTTTTCCACTGATTTATCCACATAATTTATGGGACATACTGCAAAGGCCTAGTCGTGCTCCGCAAGGTGGCGAATGGAGCCCTTCGCAGGTTCGGACCGTGATAAGGAAATTTGAAAAATAATTTACTGGTCAATAGCCGGCCAAGCGCTGAGAGTAGAACAGCTCACCATGGATTTGGTTTGGATGATGTCTAATTTGGATATCAAATAAGTTTCGAGTTTTTCATATTATAATCATATAATTCAGCTCGGTTATAGGTTGGGAAAAGATCAAAATTTGGCAGTCGGTGGAATGACTGTTCGAGATTGCGCGATTAATCAACAATTGCCGTTAGAGTGAAGTTGCTGCCACCTGATAAAACCCATCATGTTTCGACCGTCAGAACGCATGTCGTTCAGGAGGTCACAAACACATGGTGGTCACCGATCAAGCCGTTGCCGGTTACATGCCGGTCTTTGCCGATGGTATGCCGACTATACACCCAAATAGCTTGCTATTGCGCTTTTAGACGAACTAAAAGGAAATGTGCATGAAACAAGTTACACCAAATGGTCATCTTATTAAAGAGTTGCGCTCCAACTTGGAGAAGAACTCGACACAAAAAGAACTGTCATACGCAATTTGCATCAGTGAGCGGAAGTTGCGTCAAATTGAAAATGAAAACGCACCGATATCAGTAAAAACGCTCGATCGATTGGCGAAAGAGCTGGGTGTAAGGCGCGAACAGATTTCGATGAGCCAACCCGTTACAAACATTCTACCAGCTTCCGAGCACAATATATTTGAGGCCGTCCTTAACGACTTTCGTAAAGAGAAGCTTGTCCCTCGTTTCGATTACGACCTTGCAACCGTGACAATGGATGAGGGTTTGCTAATCAAGTCGGCGAACCAATCCAACGACTTCGTCTGTGAAATCATGGTTCCACTCACCGATATGACGGCTCAATACGCCGAGGATTTGATTGCGGCCCTCACTTCATTGACTTGGAGTGAGCGCAGCATCTTGGATACGATAACGTCCACAGAGGAAATCATCCTGCGTCGCCGTGTAAAGCAGCTCATGGTGCTATTGCGTGGCAACGATATCTGGATTTATCACACGACCCTTTTCCGCAGATTGCCAGAGCGCCACACCCTTCCGCCGGAAAACGAGCCAAGTGAGTTATCGTCGCGGTTCATTGTTGCACTCGCGGCCCCAGGAGAATACGGCGAGACTAGCATCGAGGTGCAAGTCGATCACGGCCAGCCTTTCATCATTCCGGCGTTAGACGGGAAGGTAAGTTAGATGCTAAAATCCATCAAAAAAATCACGAAGCTCGGTATTTTTGATAGCTTCATCGCTGCGAACGATCTTCCCGATTTTGCGCGTTACAATTGTATTTACGGCGACAATGCTTCGGGGAAAACTACGCTGACACGGCTACTGGGAGCCCTGAATCAAGCCCACCACCCCGATTATCCGGAACTAACATACGAGATCAAGGTCGAGACGGGAAAACTTAATCAAGGGACTGCATACAACCGCAAGATCCGCGTCTTCAATGCCGATTTCATTGAAGCAAACATCGGTCAGTTTAAAGGCCCACTCCGGCCCATTCTGATAGTAGGAGAGGAAAACAAGGTTCTGGCGGAGGAAGCCTTAGCTGAACAAGCGATATTTGATGCGCGCCAACTGAAAATCAAGGAATTCAAAGAAACTATCCAAAGGGATGAAGTTTCCAAAGGAAAACTATTTTCCGAGGTCGCAAAAACAATTAGTGAGGCCACGAGCGGAACAGCATTGCGGAACTATCGTAAGCAAAATTCAGAAAAGGCATTTGATAAAATTACAGAGCCAATAACGCTGTCAAAGAGAGAGCTGGAGCTTCATCGCACGAGCGTCCGTCAAGAACAACAGGACTTGATCAAACCCTTTAGGCAACCAGTGGTTGCATTACTCTCTGATAATAGTGCCCGGCCTTTATCGGAATGGGTAGAGATTGCCGTCGAGCAGACACGATCCCTTACGATGCGCTCCGCGCAAGGCAGCGCTCTTGCGCGTTTGAGTGAACAGCCCGCTATCGCTAAATGGGTGGAAGAAGGCTTGTCTATCCACCGCGAGCATGCGTCGACTTCGTGCGAGTTCTGCTCACAGCAGCTTCCACCGGATCGTTTAAGCCAGCTTGCAAAGCATTTCGGAGTCGAGGACCAGCGACTAAAAGCCGATGTAATGGCGATACGTGCTCTTACCGGACATATTCTGCGCGCCATCGATGACATGAACCCCCCGCCAAAACCGGCGTTTTATTCGGAACTTCGCGATCAAGTAGATAGTGCCGCTGCAATGTTTGAGGCTGCTGCAAACGAAGCTCGCGCACAGCTTATTCAATTGACGAACATTTTGGTTGAGAAGCTAGATCGTCGCGCTGTCTCTTACGAGGTCGATATTTGTATAGATTGCTCGAAATTATTCACCGCGATCGATGCGTTATGCTCCCTTGTTGACCAAAACAACGCCAAGACCAACGCCTTCGCCGAAACCTTGGCTGCGGCACGTGAGCGCATCGAAGCACATTATATCTCAAGCATAAAAGTGCCAGTGAAGGATCTGCAAGACAAGATCGATATCGTGACAAATGAGATCACGAAGCTAGTCGATGGTTCAATAGGCTTTGCCGATCCCCGAAGTCTGAGCGACCTCAAAGACTCATTCGAAGAAAAGCGCGCTAAGGTTTCTAGTTCTCACGCAGCAAGCGCCGAGCTGACCAGCAATGTCCGCACATTCTTGGGCCGCAGTGACCTTAAGTTCGAGTCCGATGTTGAAGGTTACCGGGTCGAGCGCAGCGGCAAGCCCGCTAAACGATTGAGCGAGGGAGAAAAAACTGCAATCGCGTTCGTGTATTTTCTTGTGCAACTCGGCGATCAGGATTTCAACTTGAGCGAAGGCGTCGTGGTAATAGACGATCCAATTTCCAGTCTGGACGCATCGGCCATCTATCAGGCATTTTCGTTCCTGAAAAACGGCGTAAAGAATGCCAAACAAGTATTCATTCTCACTCATAACTTTGAGTTTCTTCGGCTACTGCTGAATTGGCACAATCAAAACAAAAAGGCTGCTCGGCACTATATGATCCGTTGCAACGATAACACCGACGCCCGCAACGCGATTATCATCCCGCTCGACCCTCTGCTTCGCGACTATTCTACTGAGTATCACTACTTATTTAAGCAGTTATACAGCTACACGTGCGATGGCACTATCGCTAATGCATACCATCTGCCCAATATCGCTCGCAAAGTGCTAGAGACGTTTCTCGAATTCTACACACCCTCCTCAAAAAGCTCGTATCGGAAGCTTGAGGGGGTGCATTTTGATGAACACAAAAAAACAGCAATTTACAAGTTTGTGAACGACCAGTCCCACCCAACCGGGAAAAGCTTCGACCCTTCTCTTGTAGCGGAAACCAAAAAGAATATTAGCTTTTTGTTAGAGATGATAGATACGTTGGCGCCCGTTCACTATCAGGGACTCAAGGCCCTGTGCACAACTTGATATCCTCAAATTCGCACGATGACATTTTGCATTCGCCCGAAATAAAACTGTTGTTTTCGATAATCACGACCCAGCAACGTATGAATAATTGAATGCTCTAGCCGTTCTTTCTTGCCAGCCGTTGCCGTTCCAAGTTAGCGCTGCAATATGAATGCAGTTGAAATCGAACAAGCCATATCGGAATTGGCCGAACAGCCCTTTGATGCTGCTGAATTTTCCTATCAATTTCTGGCTGCGTTCGGGAATAAAGCCACCACGATCAAGCAGCTGAAAAGCGGTAACAGCGACCAGAGCAATATGGATGGCGCGGTCTTACAGCGCAATCATATCCATATTGCAACTTGCGACACAGGCACGGTCGACGGCACGCTGAAAGCCCTGCGGGAAAGCCCGAAGACGCAATCTGCCAAGGCCAAATTCATTCTCGCCACAGATGGCGAGACTTTGCATGCCGAGGACTTGACCGGTGGCGAAACCGTGGACTGCGACTATGTTGATTTCCCGAACCATTTCGGCTTTTTCCTGCCGCTCGCGGGTATCACTACGGTCAAGCAGATCCGCGAAAGTTCCTTCGACATTTGAGCGACCAGCCGGCTCAATCGGCTGTATTTGACGCTGCTACAAGACAATCCAAATTGGGCCACCGCCGAGCGGCGCGTCAATATGAATCATTTCATGGCGCGGCTGATCTTCTGCTTTTTTGCCGAGGATATCCAAAAGGCGGCATTCGTGGATTTGGCAATGGCCGAGATGGTCTATCCATCGGCTAGTCGACATCCGTTAACTTGGATTCGATGTTGGCCCAGAGAATGCGGGGCAACTAGCATTTTTGGCTCGAGGCGAGGGTAGGGGGTTAGGGCCTGCTATCGGGTCAGACGTAAGATGCGGGGCAGCACAGCATCGGGATAGGTAATTCAGAAGAGAGTAATTCTTTCAGAACAGCAGAAAATTTGAATCATGAAGTTGAAAGGAAAAATTCCAGCTTCGTGGTTCGAAACCACTCAGCGCGGCAAAGCCGCAAAGGAAAGAATCTTATGAACTATACCATTCCAGTTAACCCATCCGACTACCAATGCGGTGTAAATGATATCTTGCTCGCAGTTGAAAACGAATTCTGTGCCTCCATTGCTACGCCATGCCCGGGGTTGAATACACTGGTTATGGGAGGCAGCAGACTGACCAAAGAAGCGGAATTCGACATTGCCGAATACTCTTTTGAACAGGACTGGAACATAATCTATGTCGCTATAGATAAGTCAAAATACAATTCCAAGCATCGGCTGGACGACATGAAAATCAGCTTTTTCGACGCAAGCGGATGGGGCGAAGCCACAGTGTATGATGACTGCAGAATTTGGAAAGAAGGAGCCTTGGCCCGTCTCGTGCTTCAAACTAGCGAACCGCTTGAGATGAATGTAAGAATAAACGGAGATGTCGAAATACGCGATGGCGAATGTTCCTACCACGAGCACGGGTTCGACCTCGCCCGCAAGGATCTAGGAAAGCGAACGACGCGGAAGCAGTTGTCGGTCCCGGTCATCGGCACGATCGGAGATGCCAATGTAATTTTTGATATACAGACCTTGCCTAAAGCCTGGGTCACCGATTGATCGGTTAAAACCGAAGCGGCAATCACAATAGTTCGCAAGACGCGAACACCTACAAATCAATACCCGAGTAATGAAAGGGTTATTGAATTAGGGGGTAGAGGGGAAAAGCGGAGGCCGAGCCCGGCCCCGTGGCTTCGCCATAACTGGGAGACAATTAAGAAACTGTAAAGAGCATGCAAGATAATTGCTGACAAGCTGCTCAGCAGCCACTGGGGGACGCAGAAAAAGGTCTGCGTCCCCCAGAGCGCCTGAGAGGCGCCTTTGTCCGCTTACGGCGGACGTGCCCGAAGTTCTATATATCGGGATTTTCCACTCTCCTCTTCATAATCATTTATTGGCTTAGGCATCGTGATCGACTGCAAGTCGTTTATAAATTTTACTATTTTCATTTTTCAGGACTCCATATGCCGACGCATGCGGCTATATTCTTTTTTCCCTTCAACCCGGGAATTTCAAATTTCCCGTTCTTCAATCAGTTCTTTTTGAAACTGCCGCTATCGCGCCGCAGAAAAGCGGACCTCAGTGAATGGTGCTCTTGGTGTCGGCATGGTATACTGACCGATTGTTGCCATTAATTCCCGGACGCGTTGAGTTCAGGCGATGGTAGCTTCTAGGAACGAGCGTCGACCTTGGGAATGACGTCATTTGGGCGCATTTCGCTCCGTCTGTAGTTGGGCCGATTGCGGACTGTCCGGTTCTGGATAGCCAGCCCAACTAGCGGACATTAAACGCGGAGCGATTGTAATGTCAGCTTCCGCCGCAATCCCGGCCACTCCTGAGGTGTTTGCGTCCGCTCGAAAGTGGACGCGATCTTCGTGCGTTCAAAGTGAGAAAAGTCCAAGACCCGCTACGATTTCATCCTTAGTCTGCTCGCTGATCTCCCGGCCCCGCTAGCCCAAACTTGATTGTTGACTTAATATCATCAAACGTAAACATGCTATTGTATGGATTCCATTGGAGAAATGTCGGTTTTCGCTGAGGTCGTGCTAACAGGAAGCTTCGTTGGCGCAGCGCGGCGGTTTGGACTTACCGCTTCTGGTGTAAGCAGAAAGATTAGCCGATTTGAGGAACGGCTTGGTGTCCGATTGTTTAACCGGACAACGAGAGCCTTGTCTCTAACTGAGGCCGGTGAGGCATTGTTCGAGCGCTGTGAGGGGATACTCCAATCTATCGATGACGCTGAGAGCGCAGTCCGCGACTTAAGTGGCAATCCAAGAGGAATATTGCGGGTCGCTGCATCCGATGCATTCTCAATGCACGTTATTGTCCCGTTCTTGAAAACCTTTTCTCAAAACTTTCCAGACCTTTCCATTACCCTGATGCAGGCTGATGGTGGGATTAATTTACTCGGCGAACGAATTGATGTCGCTATTCTTTTTGCGAAGCCTGACGAAAATTCATTCATTATCCGCAAGCTTATCGATGATCCTTGGGTCGTCTGCGCGTCTCCTGACTACCTAGAGCAACATGGCACGCCAGCTTTGCCCAGCGAGCTGTCTGAGCATCGCTGCCTAACCATACACGCAAGAGGCACCACAAATGACCAATGGAAATTTGGAACTGATGGCAAAATTGAGACGATATTTATCGAGAGCAATTTTTCAGGAATAGGCCTCACAGTTAAGAAAGCGGCATTGCAAGGAATGGGCGTCGCGCGTTTGGCGCATTTCCTGGTTAGCGATGATTTAGCCGCAGGACGGCTCAAGCCGCTGCTCATGAACAATGTCATTCAGGACGACCGTGCTATATTTGCTGTCTATCCAAACCGCCAACATTTACCTTCGAAATCACGGGTTTTTATCGATGGATTGTCGAACTATATCGAAAAAACATTGATTGTGCCTGCTCCCACAATGAAAACCGATGATACTAAATTGTGTCCGCAACCCGATAGCGCGACAAAATAAGCTTGTCGTAAAACCCGTCCGTCAGCTTGCTACAGATCCTTCACCCGAATTATGTTCAATCTGTAAATTCAGCAATATTGCCTTAACTGGTGGAAGAAGAAGTAAGCAAACTATGACCCCTGTTAAAATACCGATTATGAATGCGATTGCTTTGGCGATCCAGCTATCGAATGACAGGATTGCAACAAGGATTAACGGTGTGATCACAATCATTGTAAAGAAACCAACGAAAAAAGCTGGGCCGTCGGCGGTATCGGCAACTGTTAAATCTAATCCGCAGTTTGGGCAGCTATCGTAGAATTTTAGATAGGATCTGAATAAGCTTCCTTTTTCACATGCCCCGCACTTGAGCCTAATTCCTGATTTGATAAGCTCGCTAGTCTCATGTTGCATGCTTGTATCCTTATGAAATAACATATTTGCTGACGCCCCGTCATCGATCTGAGCATATTTGTAGGTCGCGGGATATCTCCAGCCGGTGGTAATATAGAGATGGAATTGGCCTGCACCTATATTGCAAGCAGCATGACATTAGTGACAAATAGTCATTAATATCCTGTCCAATAGCTTATGCCGCTACACTGGCCATCGAGCCCATAACTGGATAACAGATGAATCATTAGTGGGCATAGACTGTGATTGGATCAGGAAGCTTAGCCATCGAGAAACAGGCGGAAATCGGCCAATTGGCAATCGTCGATCCTGTCATCAAATCGAAATATTAAATTGGGCAAACTGTGACCATCAAAAACGTAAGCGATCATAATGAAAACTTGTTTGGTAGCATTTGGATGGTCGTTGGCATGGCCATTTTTGCGATAGAGGATGCATTTGTCAAAGCGGCGGCTGTTACACTACCGGTCGGTCAGATTCTCATCATGTTTGGCTTAGGCGGGGCGTTCATATTTGCCTGTGTGATCAAGCTCAACGATGATCCTCTCTTTGTCCGGGAAGTCGTTTCACGCTCTATGCTCGTCCGCGTTTTCTTTGAGGTCGTCGGGCGATTGTTCTACGTGCTAGCCATTGCTTTGATCCCACTGTCGGCCGCTACCGTGATCCTTCAGGCAACGCCGCTTGTTGTCGTGGCAGGGGCGGCATTGATCTTTGGTGAAAAGGTAGGATGGCGAAGATGGACGGCAATCATCCTTGGATTGATCGGGATCGTGATTATCGTCCAGCCAGGGACCGATAGCTTTTCCATGCTTTCAATTTTGGCTGTCGTGGGAATGATAGGGTTCGCGGGTCGCGATTTGGCTAGCCGCGCCGCGCCGGCATCGCTGAGCACGTGGATTCTCGGATTATACGGGTTTTTGTCGATCATTCTTGCCGGGGTTTTGGTGTCCGTTTGGCAAGCGACTTTATATGTCCAGCCTAACTTCGAAATGTCTCTCTATATATTGGGGGCAGTCCTCGCGGGCGTTTGTGCTTATTCGTGTCTGATGAAAGCAATGCGAACGGGTGAGGTCTCAGCCGTTACCCCGTTCAGATATACGCGGCTCCTTTTTGGTATTGCCCTTGGCATTGCGCTCTTTGGTGAACAGTTAAGCCATTCAATGATGGTTGGATCAGCATTGATTGTGATTTCGGGTCTGTTCATTCTCTGGCGAGGAAAACACGCTAAAAAATATGAAATTGATATCAACGGGCAACGAATTTCAGACCAATAACAAAAGGTGCCTAGGCCCGTTAGTATTTGGCGCAAACAGTCACCTTCGACCGATAAAGGAGCATCTGCCTTCACGCATTGTGGCTCTTAAAACAGACAGTCCGCTTTCCACCCAGAAGCGGACATCTCCATTATAGAAAAAACCCCGACGACCGGGGAGGTCGACGGGGCGTTGGAACGGCGGGTCGCGAATGTCGTTCCATCGTTGATACTAGCGCGCAGGCATCTGGTTGAATTGTATAAAATGGACTCGCGGGTCACCACCCAGTTATTGCCATTATGGTGCGACTGCATCGACTTCAGGCAATGACAGCTTCCAGGAACCAGCGTCAGCCTTCGGAATGACGACAATTGGGCGCGAAGCGGACATAAAGCCGGGCAGCTGCGAATGTCTCCAAAAAGGGGCGTTTGCCGACCAGCCGCTTTTATGTTCCATCCAATCAATTCTAATGACCGAAACTGGTGCGGAAGCTGACATTGCAATCGCTCTGCGTTTTTGTCCGCTAGTCGGACCAGCTGCACAGAACCGGACCGTCGGCAATCGGCCCAATCGCAGACGATCTGAAATGCGCCCAAGAACAGACCATTACTCAAAAATTGATTTTGACCAAAAGCCGACATTCAATTGCCATGCCCTCCATGCGTGTTGGCGTCGGTTAAACTTCGCTTGTTTGACAAATAATATTTCTCGAACCCGACGATGATAACGATGCCGACAAATGCGATGACTATAATCCACGGATCACTGTTGGCTTTCATCATCAGGAAAGCGCCGAGCACAACGACATCGAAAAATATCGCGCTCAGCAATACCCATCCTTGGGCTCCTACATCCTTACGTAAATATCTGAACACACCCCAGTGGATGACGATGTCCATCACCAGATAGAAAATCGCGCCAAGCGATGCGATACGGCCCAGATCAAAAAATGCGGCCAGCAAGCCTGCTGCTATGACGGTATAAACCAATGTATGCGTCTGAATGCCGCCAGGCATGCCAAAGTGACGGTGCGGAATAAGCTCCATATCGGTCAGCATCGCAAGCATGCGGGAGACCGCAAACACACTGGCAAGAAGTCCCGATGCCGTTGCAATAATGGCAATGGCAACGGTAAACCAAACACCATAGTCACCAAAGGCCGGGCGGGCCGCTTCAGCGAGCGCATAGTCCTTCGCCGCGGCAATTTCATCAATGCCAAGCGTCGAGCCGACCGCAAAGGCCACCGCCATATAGACGAGCAGACAGATCGCCAGCGAGATCATGATCGCACGACCTACGTTCTTTTCAGGATGGACAACTTCTCCGCCGCTGTTGGTAATTGTCGTAAAGCCCTTGAACGCAAGAATGGCGAGGGCAATCCCGGCGATAAATCCGGTCGGAGAGGCCGCGCTTTCTGGCGCACTTTGCGCAGATTCAAAGGTGAAACCAGCGGCCCAAAGTATCGCGAGAGAGAATATCAATATGCCGCCGATTTTGAGTATTGCAGTGACCGATGAAATCGACCCGATAATCTTGTTGCTTGCGATATTGACGAGAAAGGCAAAAATGATCAGGCCGATAGCGAGTATCGGCACCAAGATGGAATCGCGGCCAACGTCGAAGAGTTGCAATGTGTAAGTCCCGAACGTCCGGGCAACGAGGCTTTCATTGATGATCATCGAGAAGGCCATCATTAGCGCAGCGGCTCCCGTCACTGTCGCGGGTCCATAGGCCTTTTGCAGGATCATGGCGATGCCGCCAGCGGAAGGATATTTATTGGACACCTTGATATAGGTATAAGCGCTAAATCCGCTGATCACGGCGGCAATAAGGAAAGCCAGCGGGAATAATGGGCCGGATAATTCCGCAACCTGCCCGGTCAGAGCAAATATCCCCGCACCGATCATAACACCGGTGCCCATTGCCACTGTTCCCGCCAATGTCAGGCTGCCCGCTTTGTAGGACGAGGTTTTTTTACCGGTTTTCACAGCGCTCCCGTGGTCGTTCATCGCCATTCACTTCTAAATCGCGCTGCCCGGTCCGCAAAGCGGTTCATATGCGATACCGCTTCCGTTGTCAGAGGATGTTGTGTCGCATCCTCCCTGGGTGAAATAAGTTCTGCCAATGCACGAACTTTTTCATGGGTTTTATCTGGGCTTTCCGAAAGCAGAGCCAACACGATATTCTCCAGTGCAATAACGCGAACTCTAAGCTGGACGAGTTCGGCGTTACCTATGTGCGGATATTCCGATGTCCGGTTATCCTCTTCGGTTTGTGCGCCACCTTCATTGTCCCAGCGGGAAAGCGCACGATAAGGGTCCCGATATAGCTCGGCGTCTTTTTTATCAGTCATGGATCTTTCCTGTCTACTTGGGGCTGCCTTCTCGCGAACCAGAGTGTGATCGAAGGTATAACGATCCACATCACAATAGGGATCAGGCCGACATCTACAAACGGTATGACCGGCATAAGGTCGCTATAGCGCCAACCCCAATCCCAGTCGCGCGGCACCTTCGTCGCGAATATTTCGATGACTAGCGTGATTGTCAGACCCGTTCCCAAATAGACCCCCAACATCCAGATCTTTGGATCGAACATCCAGTATCTATTTCGTTTGAGCAAAGAGACGAGCGAATAGGCGACGAGCAGGATCCCGGCATCGCCGAAACTTGCTTGCGTGCAGCCCAATGTCCTCTCCCAATAGGTTGCCTGTCCGACATCAAAAAAGGGCATCTGCAGAAACTCCCAGATGAAGGAGGTCATAAAGCCGAAAATCGCGACGTGCACTTCAGGTTGCTTGTCAAAGTTCATGATACGACAACTCCGGTTTTGAATAGCGAAACAGGACCCGCTGCGGTCGGGAAACTGTGCAATGTAGGAAGTTGGGTCAAAATCATTTCAGCTTTTCCGCCTCGCGTCTGCGAAGCAGATAATATGCTGCGGGCACAACAAATAGCGAAAGCAAAGGCGCGCTCAGCATGCCGCCGACCATCGGAGCGGCAATCCGGCGCATCACTTCCGACCCGGCGCCTTCGCCGATGAGGATCGGGAAAAGGCCTGCCAAGATCACCGCTACGGTCATCGCCTTTGGCCGTATTCGCAGCAATGCGCCTTCACGCACTGCCTGTTTCACCTGCTCTGCGTCCGGCTTTTCGCCGCGCGCTTCCAGTGCCTGTTTCAGATAGATCAGCATCACCACGCCAAACTCTGCTGACACGCCGGCAAGCGCGATAAAACCAACCGCAGTTGCAATCGACTGGTTGAGGCCCATCGCATAGAGCAGCCATAATCCGCCGGTGAATGCGAATGGCAATGTTGCCATGATCAGCAACGCTTCATCAAAACGGCGGAAGGTCAGATAGAGCAGAAAGAAGATGATCGCCAAAGTGGCGGGCACGACCACCATCAGCCGATTGGTTGCGCGTTGCAGATACTCGAACTGCCCGGTATAAGCCACGCTAACACCCGGTGGCAGATCAACCTCCTTGCCAATGGCCGCTTGCAAATCTGCAACCACCGACACCAGATCGCGTCCCCTGGTATCGACGTATATCCAGGTTGATGGCCGCCCATTTTCACTGCGCAGCATCGGCGGACCGGAACTGATGTCAATGTCGGCGACCGTGCCCAAGGTAATCTGCTGCAAGGATGGCGTGAGAACCGGAAGATTTCGCAGGTTTTCCAGGCTATCACGTATCTCCCGCGGATAGCGGACGCTTATCGGATAGCGGGCGAGCCCTTCGACGGTTTCGCCAACATTCTTGCCCCCGATTGCGCTCGATACGACAGACTGGACATCGGAAATATTGAGTCCGTAACGGGCGGCAGCCGCGCGGTCGATATCAATGTCGATATAGCTTCCGCCGGTCAGTCTTTCCGCCAGGGCCGAACTGACACCTTCAACCTTTTTGGCAGCAGCCTCGATTTTCTGGGCGACCTTGTCAATTGCATCGAGATTATCACCCGACACCTTGATCCCGATCGGGCTTTTAATTCCCGTCGAGAGCATTTCGATACGGTTGCGGATCGGCGGAATCCAGAAATTGGCCAGTCCGGGAACCCTGACCGCTTTGTCGAGCTCCTCAATCAGCTTGTCCGACGTCATGCCCGCGCGCCATTCTTCCTTCGGCTTGAAATGGATGGTCGTCTCGAACATGGTTAGCGGAGCAGGATCAGTTGCTGTATCGGCGCGCCCAGCCTTACCGAACACTGTTTCCACTTCAGGCACCGATTTTATCAATCGGTTGGTCTGTTGAAGCAGTTCTGAGGCTTTCGCCGGAGATAGCCCCGGCAGGGCATTGGGCATGTAAAGCAAATCGCCTTCATCCATTTGCGGCATGAACTCGCCGCCAAGCTGGCTGATCGGCCAAGCGCTGGTAGCAAAGATGAGCAGCGCGATCACGAGCAGTTTTTTCGGGCTTTTGAGCGACCAGTCGAGTGCTGGCCTATAGATTTTCATGAGGAAGCGACTGATCGGATTTTTCTCTTCGGACGGTATTTTTCCGCGAATGAAATAGCCCATCAAAACCGGTATCAAGGTGATCGAGAGAATGGCAGCCCCCGCCATCGCGTAGGTTTTTGTGAATGCCAGTGGGGAGAATAGCCGTCCTTCTTGCCCTTCCAGGGTAAAGATCGGCAGGAATGAAAAGGTGATGATGAGCAGGCTGAGGAAAAGCGCCGGGCCAACTTCAACCGCTGCATCGACGATCAGCTGCCATCGCTTTTCGCCCGGCATTTCGGCGTCCGGGTTGTCATTCTGCCATTTTTCAAGATGCTTGTGCGCATTCTCAATCATGACAATGGCGGCATCGACCATCGCGCCAATGGCAATGGCAATTCCGCCAAGCGACATGATATTAGCGTTAATCCCCTGAAAGCGCATGACCAGAAATGCGATCAATATACCAAGCGGTAGGGTTAGAATAGCCACGAGCGCAGAGCGCGCGTGCCAAAGGAACAATGCGCACACAATTGCAACGACGATAAATTCTTCGAGCAATTTCGTGGTGAGATTATCGACCGCCTTGTCGATCAGTTCGGAACGGTCATAGGTCGTCACAACCTCGACTCCGGGCGGCAGGCTCTGCTTGAGCGTCGCAAGCTTCGCTTTCACCCCGGCAATAGTCTCGCGGGCGTTTTTACCGGAGCGCAAGATGATGACGCCGCCAGCCACTTCGCCTTCACCGTTCAGTTCTGCTATCCCGCGTCTGATTTCGGGGCCTATTTGAATCCGCGCAATATCACCCAAGGTGACGGGAATACCGCCGCGCGCGGTTTTTAAGGGAATGGCCCGGAAATCATTTAGATTTTCCAGATAGCCGTTGGCCCTCACGATATATTCGCGTTCGGCCAGTTCCACGATCGAACCGCCGACTTCCTGATTTGCGTTCTGGATCGCCTTGATCACGCTGTCTTGGTCAATCCCCAGAGACACCATCCGGTCAGGATCAAGCACAACCTGATATTGTTTCACCATACCGCCAATGGACGCGACTTCCGCAACGCCGGGAATGGTCTGCAATTCATAGCGGAGGAACCAGTCCTGCAACGAGCGAAGCTGGGACAGGTCATTGCGCCCGGTTCGGTCGACAAGGGCATATTCATAGATCCAGCCGACACCGGTTGCGTCTGGCCCCAGCGTCGGGACAACGCCGGTCGGCAGATCGGCTTGAACCTGATTGAGATATTCCAGAACCCGCGAACGTGCCCAATAGAGATCGGTGCTGTCATCAAACAGCACATAGACATAGCTGTCTCCATTGAATGAATAGCCGCGCACCGCGCGTGACCCCGGAACCGACAGCATTGTGGTTGTGATGGGATAGGTAACCTGATTTTCGACGATCTGCGGAGCCTGTCCGGGATAGGGGGTGCGAATAATGACCTGCACATCGGAAAGGTCCGGCAGGGCATCGACCGGCATGGTTCTGACGGCCCAGATACCCGACGCCAGCAATGCCGCCATTATGAGCAGGACAAATATGCGCGCATTTACGCTGAGCCGTATGACCTTTTCGATCATTGGTTGGCCTCTGCGCGGCTAATGCTGGTGATGGTTGATCCGGTTTCCATTTGCATGAAGCGGAAGGTCACGCGGTCGCCTTTTTTAAAGCCGCGCAACAAACCCGGTTTGGCGAGTTTGAAGTCCATCGTCATGGCTGGCCATTTGAGGGCAGGCACGGGTTCGTGCGACAAGGTGACCGCGCCGCTTGTGATCGCTTCAATTCTGCCGGATGTTTGATAGCCGGACATTTTCTTGGGCGCGCTTTTCTGCTCACCCTCAATCGGACGCACTTTGATCCCTGAAAGGCTCGCTTCTGAATCGACCAGAAACTGGCCAGAAACAATTACTTTTTCACCTGGTAATAGGCCGGCCAATATTTCCGTCTGTCCGCCGCCTTCGCGGCCTATTTTGACCTCTGCCGGGCGATAGCGACCCTTGCCATTCGCTAGCATTACCAAGTTGCGCGTTCCGGTTGCGATAATCGCTTCGGTGGGGACCAGAATAGCAGGACTGCCCGTGTCACCCATATCTACGGTAGCGAACATGCCGGGACGAAGTCGTCCGCCTTTATTGGCTAGTTCGATCCGTCCGGTGAGCGTTCTGCTGCCGCTTTCGACGGAAGGCAAAATCGCAATGACTTTGCCCGCAAACTCCATATCGGGGAAGCTTTGCAGTTCAGCAACGGCGCGCTGCCCTACCCGTATTTCCGAGGCCCTTGCTTCGGGAATGGCAACATTCAGCCATACGGTATTCAGTCCGTTAATCTGTGCCAGCGGCTGGCCTTCAGCCAAGGTCATACCTTCTCTTACGCTCAGGCTTTCGATCACCCCGCCGATGGGCGCGGACACCGTGTAAACGCTTTGCTGCCTTCCACTTCGCTCTACCCGGCGGATCAGATCGTCTGGCATGCCCAGCAGCCGCATCCGTTCCTTTGCCGCTGTGGCAAAGTGGTCATTGCCGCTTCGTGCTAGCGCAAGATATTCTGCCTGTGCGCCGCCCCAGTCGGGCACCAATATGTCAGCCAAGGGAGCTCCAGCGGGCACAATGTCGCTGGGAGCACGGCGATAGGTGCGCTGGACAAATCCGCCCGACCTGGCCTGAACAATGGCGATATCGCGTTCGTTAAACTCGATTGTTCCCGTTACACGGAGCTTGGACTCAATTTTTCCAACCAACGCCTCAGCGGTGCGGATACCCAGATTTTGCGCAATATCCGGAGAAATGGTGATCCCCGGCTCGCTGGCATTCCCATCACTGGCTTCGCCAGCATATTTGGGAACAAGCTGCATATCCATGAACGGAGACTTGCCCGGTGCGTCAAATTTTTGCTGGGGAAACATCGGATCATAATAATAGAGGATATCCCCGTCGCCCTGCGTAGTCGCGGTTTTACTGCTATCGCCCGCCCCGCCAGTGCCGAGCCAATATCCGCCACCGCCCGCGGCCAGAACCGTAGCAAGAACAAGCACGCGCCATTTATTGTCTTGGATGGATGTCAGCGTCATGGCTGGTTCCTCTCATAAGTATATTTGATGCGAACTGTGTCGCGAACCAACGTGGCTTCCCGGTCGAGCAGATCGATTTCCGCCTCTGCGAAGGTCACGGCTGCATTGAGCGCCGTGTCCAGATCAACGCGGCCGGCGCCGTAGCTAACCCGTTCCAGTTCAGCCTGTTTTTTGGCCAAGGGTAAAAGTGTGTTTTTGGACCGTTCCCAGTTTTCCCGGTAAGACCGGTTTGCAGCGAGATCGCTGGAGAGCTCTGCGTGCAATTGCCTTTCCAGATCATTGGCTTCCAGCCGGGCTGCGCTGGCTTCCAAAATTCGCGCGTCGATGATCGGGTTTTGCCGCTTTTTTGCAAATAACGGTAGATCGATCGTTACACCAACCGAGACATATTCGCCATATTCCGGCCGGCGATGCACATAAGAGGCATTCACACTGAAGTCGGGTCGCTTGTTCGCCCGCGCCAGTTCCACGTCGGCGTCGGCCCGTTCGACTTTCGCATCCTGAATGTCCAGAATGGGTAGCTCCTTGATCGTGCTGACAAGAGCATCCCGGTCAATGGTGAATTCAGGGAGCGTCCCTTCGGTTTCGGGGCTTTCGACGCCGGTCCACCGAGCGAGCATTGCCCGTGCCTTTTCAATATCAGCGGCACGCAGCGAGCGCCGGTCAGCTAGTTTCGCGATCAGCCGTTCCGGCTCGAACGCTTGAGCTGGACGTGTGGTCCCTGATTCAAGGCGCGCGCCAACCGTTGCCGACACTTCATTGAGGCTTTGCTGCAAAACTTCCAGTATTTGGAGCCGCCGCTGGGCGTAATAGAGATCGATCCAGGAAAGCGCAGAATAAAGCTGCACATCCTGAACCAAAGTTTCCTTATTGGCTCTAGCCACTGTTATGTCCGCCATCGCCTGACCTGCCCGGGCGCGTCTTTTTGCGCCATTGGGAATATCCTGGCTGATACCGATCCTTTGCCTGGGAAATCCGTCACGACCCGGCCGCGGAGAAATCTCGAATGGGCCAGCAATTCTCCGATCCATTATGTCGACGCTGAGTTTCGGATCTGGAAGTTGATCGGCCGCAATCGCGGCGCTCTGCGCCGCTTCAACAACGAGCGACCGGGCCTCTATTGCTGGCGTCGCTGTCTCTGCCAGTTCGACCGCTTCTGCGAACGTGAGTGGTTCGGCTTGAAGGGAAAAGACGGGGACATATAGCGCTAAGGCCGGCAATGCCAACAATGGGCGCCGGGATCTTGCCTGGCGGGTTTTCGGTCGATATTTCATTATGCTTGCTCACTAAAATAGTAGGGCGAACATGCCGTCATCGGTGGCGGCAATTTTTAACCTTGGAGGTTAGATGTTCGAAAGTTTGCGGGCTTGCTTCTCGCCGGTATGCCAGAGCAATTTCACAGAAATCGGACAGAGATCGCAAGAATATCGTCACCCTAAAAAAGGCGGTATTCGCGATCTGCGTTCAAGCAATAATGGGAGGCTTTATCTCGGGAATGCTATGCATGCCAGTTGGGTTTCCAAACAGACGGCGCGTGTGGGACATAGCTTTAACGGCGATTGTTTCGGCGAAAGCTGGGCTAGCTAGAAAAGTCGTAGTTGTCTGAGAACATTGCAGCATCGCCGCGCAATCTGACCCACAACAATCCTTGGATTCATTGCCGTTTGTGGACGTTTCATTCATACCCGGTTCGCTGCAATGGGACATTTCCACACTACCAGCATCGCTTTTCGCTAGGGATAGGCAGGACATCGGACTGGCGATTCCCTGTCCAGCTAAGGCAAGTCCAAGAAGAACGAATAGAAAGAGCTGTTTAAACACGAACCGAGTGTCCGGTGTTTTCCGATCCCCGTCAACCCAATCTTTGACCGAGATGATGGCGGTGAGGCAAGTCTTTGCGCCACTGTCCCACGGTAATGTGAATTGCCCACTTTCGCGATACTGAAGCCACATTGACAATGCCCTTTCTAGGCGAATAACCGGAATAACCTATTACCTTACAGAACCTTGTTGTTCGCGGACCTACGCCAACCTCGTGCGGTTCATCAGCACAGGCTCGCTGCATCCACACCTTGACTGGCCAACATTTCGTTCACATTTGCTGCAATCACACCGTAACTGACATTTCCGAACAGCTTCTGGCGGCCTTCGTTGATCACATATGTTGGACTGCCCTCGATCCCGTGTAGCTGAGCAAGGTCATAATCCTTTGTGAGCTTTGCAATGGCTTCACCGGTTTTGAATTTATTCAATATATTGTCAAAATCGACATGCAAGAGCCCTGCTATTTCTCGTTGCACATCCCAATCCGAGACATCCTCTGCTCTTGTAAAAAAGGCAGAGCGCAGTTCCCGCGCGGCGAGGATGGATGGTCGTTCAGCAACAGGGGCTTTGGATATGAAGCCCTCTTGCTCGATCAATTCCACCGCCTTGATGAACAGATGTGGGCTCGCCGATGAGCGCGGCCGTGTCTTTGCCCAGGTATCGCTGTGAATCGGCAAATTCTCGAATTTCCCGGCGATGCCTTGGACATGGTTCGCATAACCATCAAAACCGCCCCGGTCTGTCCATTGAGACGCGATTTTTGTCCATGTATCCGGGAATACAGAGCAGAAATGGATGTTGATAGTTATCCGATCACCAAACTCTGCTGTAAGCCGATCAAAATTGCTCTGGGAGGCATAGGCCCATACGCAAAGTATATCTGAAAAATGGTCAATTTGAGCGGTTGGCATTGCGACTGTCTTTCTGAAAGGCTGATAACCACCAGCCGCTATTACCAATGTGCAACGGGAAGCTCGGCGGCAAACTATTCAATGCGGGAATAGTGCATAGAAAGTGGGAAGAACCCGGCTTGTTCACTAGCTTGGCTTCTTCCCGCTTAATTGACCGCGGTCCTTTGCGCTATTTTTTTGGCGGCATCATCAGTTCCTGCTGCATCATCAGGCTTTCCATCATCTCATGCATCATACCCATATGCTGCTTCATTTTCTCCATATGTGCTGGGTCCATCTTCATCATGCCACCCTCGGCGATCTTGGCCTTCATTTTTTCTTTATGTGCCGGGTCCATCGCCATTGGCTTCTTTCCCTGTGCCATCATACCGCCTTCGGCCATCTTGGCCTTCATAGACGCCATATGGGCTTTCATCATGGCCATGTTTTCGGTCATGAGCTTTTCTCGCTCTGCAGGCGTCTTGGCGTTCTGGGCTCGCTCCATCATCTGTTGATGCGCGGAATGATCGCCCATCGGCATGGCATGACTCTGCATGGCGGGCTTCGGTTCCGGGGGCGCTGCGTAGGCCGCACAGCCGGTCAGCATGGTGAAAACAGCGACGGTGGCAAGGTAGGGAGTTCTCATGTATAATTTCCTTTTTGTGTAGTTGCCCTCATGGAGGACGAAATCGGCGGCGCGACATTATATTTTCACCAGTAAATACTGGGGTCAGAGGAATTATTCGCTCGAACTTCTGCTCGTCAATCAGCGCGTTTGATCATGTATTATGGTTTGGATTACAGGCGACATCTCGCATGATTGGCACCTCGATCCGTCGTCGCTAAGCAAGCAAGCGATTATAGGTAGCGGTAATCGCCCAGACGAATAGCCCGGAGAAAACACTCCACGTGACAAGCCCGACAAAAAAGCCTGTCCAATGCAATGACCAGCCCATACCCTCAAAATTCGAGTGGACCATATGACCGCTCATTTGCATCATACCGCCAGGGGCCAAGATGACAAAAAGACTGCATAATATCCACGCAACTCCGAAGATAATTGCAGTGGCTAAACCAAGCTTAATGGCATCGAACTTCATTTCGCTCTCCTGATTGAAAACCAGCCGCCCCGAAAATCGGAGACATCTTGCAACCAGTTACCAACTGACAATAACAGGCCATCCCTTCTACGCTCATAGGTAATATTACTGAGCCAGCGCTTTGCGGCGCAAGCGCAAGGCGTTAGCGATTACCGAAACAGACGATAGGCTCATCGCCGCCGCCGCGATCATCGGGCTGAGTAAGATGCCGAACCACGGATAGAGAATGCCTGCCGCAACCGGCACACCAAGCCCGTTATAGATAAACGCAAAGAACAAGTTCTGTCGGATATTACCCATTGTTAGCTGACTGAGGTGGCGTGCCTTGGCTATGCCACCCAAATCACCCTTGACCAGCGTGATACCCGCGCTTTCCATCGCCACATCGGTGCCAGTGCCCATCGCAATTCCCACATCGGCCTTGGCGAGAGCGGGAGCGTCATTGATGCCGTCTCCTGCCATTGCGACTATTTTACCCGCCGCTTGAAGCTCGCTGATGACCCGGTGTTTGTCTTCGGGTGACACATTGGCGTGGATTTCATCGATCCCTATCATCTTGCCAACGGCTTGCGCGGTGGCTTCGGCATCTCCGGTTAACATGACCACGCGGATATTGGCTTTGTGCAGCGCTTTGATCGCTTCTGCCGTGGTCGGTTTGATCGGATCGGCGACACCGATAAGACCCGCCGGTTTGCCATCGACGGCCACAAACATAACGGTTTGCCCTTGTGATCGGCCGTCCTGCGCCTTGGCAATCAGGTCCGCGCTCTCGGCACCGAGCCGGTCCATCATTTTTTCATTGCCGATGGCGACGCGCTTACCGCGTGCGCTGGCTTCAACCCCTTCGCCGGTCACCGACTGAAAATCGGTTGCCGCATCAAACGAAAGCCCCTTTTCCTTTGCGCCGGTTACAATTGCGGCTGCCAGCGGATGTTCACTCGCCATTTCGATTGCGGCCACAAGCGCAAGCATTTCGTCGCTGTCAAAACCCTTTTCCGGTTCGACCGAAACCAGTTTAGGCTTGCCCTCGGTGAGCGTGCCGGTTTTATCGACCACGATTGTGTCAATCTTCTCGAGAGTTTCGAGCGCCTCGGCATTTTTGATCAAAATACCGTTTTGCGCGCCCTTGCCGGTGCCAACCATGATCGACATCGGCGTGGCAAGGCCAAGCGCACAAGGACAAGCGATGATAAGGACCGCGACCGCGTTGACTAAGCCATAGGCCAGCGCCGGTTCTGGCCCCCAAATGGACCATATAATGAAAGTGGCAATAGCGATCAGAACCACCGCGGGCACAAACAGGCCAGCAACCGTATCAGCCAGTTTCTGGATAGGAGCACGGCTGCGCTGTGCTTCGGCGACCATCTGGACGATCTTGGCGAGAAGCGTATCCTTACCAACGCGTTCGGCGGTCATGATAAAGCTGCCAGTCTGGTTGACCGTGCCGCCGGTGACAACATCACCTTCAGCTTTCGCAACCGGTATTGGTTCCCCCGTAATCATTGATTGATCAATCGTGCTGGACCCCTTGGCAATGGTGCCATCAACGGGAACTTTATCGCCCGGACGGACGCGCAAGCTGTCGCCGCTCTGCACCAGGTCGAGAGATATTTCCTCTTCCGAGCCATCCGCGCCAACGCGCAGCGCAACTGGCGGTGCCAGTTCAAGCAACGCGCGCAACGCACTTGATGTCTGTCCGCGCGCTTTCAGTTCCAACACTTGCCCCAATAACACCAGGGTCGTGATGACAGCCGCTGCTTCGTAATAGACAGCCACGCCCCCATCATGGCCGCGGAATGCTGCCGGGAAAATGCTAGGAAACAGCGTCGCAACCAGACTGAAGCCATAGGCAACTGCCACGCCTAGACCAATCAGCGTGAACATATTGAGGTTCATGGTTTTAAGCGAATTCACGCCGCGCACAAAGAACGGCCACGCGCCCCACAGAACTACTGGCGATGCCAGCAAAAGCTGCAACCATTGCGATACTCCCGGCTCAAATAAACCTTCAAACGGCCTGCCCGGAATAAGGTCGCCCATCGCGTAAATAAAAAGCGGGATGGAAAACAACGCACTGACCCAGAAGCGCTTGCGCATATCGAGATATTCGGGATCGGGGCCAGTATCGAGACTAAAGGTCTCGGGTTCAAGTGCCATCCCACAGATCGGACAGGAACCCGGTCCTTCTTGCCTAATTTCTGGATGCATCGGGCAGGTGTAGATCGTGCCCGCTGGAACATTTTCTGATACTTCGCGGTGCTTTCCAGTGAGGTAATGCGCTGGGTCGGCGATAAATTTGGTTTTGCATCCGGCTGAACAGAAATGATAATCCCGAGCCGCATGATGCGCATGATGCTCGCTCTTGCTCGGATCAACATCCATACCGCATACGGGGTCTTTTACAGTCCCTACAGCAGTCTCTTTGTCTTTGCAGCAGCACGATTTGGCGGTCTCACTATCATTCTCAGACATGATCAGCACCTGCAACCTTGCGGCCTATCCACGCGCGCAGCGGGATAACCAACAATGCAATATACCATCCATAGAGAAAGCTACCGACCGCGCCTGCAAGAAAACCTTGCAAAGTCAGCCACTCAAATCCGGGCAGCAACGGCGCCCAAGACTCATGCATATGCATTGACTGCGGCGCTAAAAGACCAAAGCCAATGCAGATGAGGTAGCTGAAAAGCAAAAACAGGCTCAGGGTCCAGCCCCATATGAGGATTTGTTTGCGGTTTGAAACATGCGTCATTTCTAGCTCCTCTTGATCATTAACAAAATATACTATAGGGGGGTATAGTAGTAAGGCGGCGAAGTGTCAAGGTTGATGCCGCCGCTTCTTTAGATTGATCACGCTCCAAAATTTGGCATAAGGGCATCATGACAGACAAATTCACCAAAGAAATCGTGCGCATGCGAAAGATCGAGGGTCAGGCGCGCGGAATAGCTAAAATGATGGAAGATGATCGCTATTGTATCGATATCCTCCAGCAATTCTCCGCGATGGAAGCCGCCCTGCGCTCTACCAAAATGAAAATTCTGGAAATCCATACCAATCATTGCGTCGAGGAAGCTTTGACCTCGGGCAGCAAAGCTGACCAGAAAGAGAAAGTTGCGGAATTGGTGAACCTGTTCGGCAAGATGGGGAAATAGTCTGGCCCGAAGAATCGTAAAGCGGAGCTCCGAGCCAGACTATTCTCTTATTCAGGCGCGTCTTTTTTGGGCTCCATCATGCTATGATCCATCTTCGAATGGTCCATCTTCGGATCCATAGCTGGTTGCGCTTTGTCACTCGCATCCGGGGCTGACATTTTAGAGTGATCCATTTTGCTGTGGTCCATCTTCGAGTGATCCATCATCTGGCAGGACATTTTGCCATCGGCACCCTTCATCATCATGCCCGGCATTTTCATACCGTCTTTCATCATTTCGCATTTCTGCATCGCAGGCGCGCCGGCTTTCGGTGCCGTATGGTCATGAGCCAATACCGCCCCGCCAGACGTCAGAGCCATGGCTCCCAAAAATAGTGTAAGCTTTTTCATGATATTTCCTTTCTTGGTTTAAATTTCAATTGTAACTAGCGAAAACGCGTTGGCCGCTGTCGCCAAACGCTATAACTTGATAAGGCTGGGTTTGGTTTTGATATTCCATTCCAGGCGAGCCGACCGGCATTCCAGCGACGGCAAGGCCCTTCACTCCAGTAGGTTTTTCCCGCAGTAATTTGGCAATAGCATCGGCGGGCACATGCCCTTCGATAACATATCCCTCAACAATCATGGTATGACAGGATCGCAACGTTTCCGGCACTGCGTTCGCGTCTTTGACAGCGCTCATATTTAGGCTGTTCCGTGTTTCCACATCCTGTTTCATATTCGTTTCAATATGCTCGGCCCATTTTTCGCAGCAGCCGCAGCCCGGGTCGCGGAACATCACAAGCGGGGCAGCTTGAGCGGCGCTGGTGCAGGCAGCGAGCAAGCCAAAGAGCACCGATGCCAAAAGCGGGTTTTTCTTCAGTTTGCGGATGTGATTGAACATCTATCTTTCCTTCGGGTAATAACGAGCCATCTGCTCGATTTGGAGCTTGGCGTGTTTAGAAATTCATATGATTCATGCCGCCATGCATGAATGTGCCGCCCAGAAACGCTTGAATCAGCACGCCGATCGTCAATAGGCCCAGCAAGACGGCGAACAGTATTTCTTCGCTGCGATTGTGGTGAAAACGGCGTAGCCCGGCCCATGCCAACAGCACCGATCCGATTGCGACGGTCATTCCTAGATAGCGATGCGTGGTGAGGATCAGGTTGCGGTCATAAAGATAGAAACCACCAGCAAACCAGCCAAAAAACGCTGCGGCTACTGCGCCCAGGGCACCAATGACGAGCATAATTCGCGCTGCCGAACGCCAGTCAGGCTTACCGCGCGCAACACCAAACGCTTCGGCTGCAAACGCGGCAACAATCATGGCAATTGGAAAATGGATGACAACCGTATGAAGTTTGCCCAGCCAGATGAACAGGCGCTCACCAAAGCTCTTATTACTATTATCTGCCGCTTCGCTATGATCCATCATGCCTCCATGGCCGTCACCCATACCTTCTAAGTGGTTGCCTTCCGGCGCCACGGGGGCTGATCCATCGGGTATCATCGGCATCGTGCCATCATCCATCATATCCTGCATATCGGCGTTCTGCGCAGCTTCACCGGCTCCGTTAGCTTTTTCATGATGGTCTGCGCCAGTTCCCGGACCAGCGCCCATCTCGGTCGGATCGCCGTGCGCAAGAGCAGGAACGCTGAGCGAACTGAGACCAATTGCAATGCACATCATAAATTTGCGAAACTTCTTAATTGGCATCTCAGCCCTTCCTGTAAAAAATTTGAGGTCGCGCATTGCCGTGTCCTTGATGACCGCTAACCAATAATACGCAGCGATAATGGCCACCCCTCAAAAATAATTTCGAGGGCAAAGCTGTCCAGCATGCGTATAAAGAACAGAAACGACGAAATGGGATAATATCAATGCCGCTATCTGACACTAAACTTGATGCGATGCTTGCAAGCTTGCGGGCCGATCAATCAACCGAGGCGCTGGCAAGCGATGATGGTTTCCACAATGATGTCTGGCTCCGTGTCGGCGAAATGAATAGCAGCCGGCTTTCGCGCCAGAAAAGTCTACTGGCGGCGCTGATGTTCGTGACCGCGCTGGGCGCTGGGTTTGGAACGGCCGATCAGCCTGCGCTGGCGATGAACCAAACCAGCCCTTTGATTGGCGGTGCGGATTACTCGCCCGCCAACCTTCTTCACGTTTCACAGTGACGGTGATGAGCATATGAAATTCGGACCAATACAAATTATCCTTCTCGTCCTGCTGGCGCTTGGCGCAGGCTGGATCGGTTCCCTCGGTGCCAAACACTGGAGCCAAAGCGACGACCAAAATGTTGGGGTCCACAGCTTCGTTCACGAAGAGCTTGATCTTGATAAGGCACAAGAGAAGCAGCTTGCAGAGCTGGAAAGTGATTTCGGGATCAGGCGGCAGGCACTGGACCTCGCGCTGCGATCGGCCAATGCCGATCTTGCCGCTGCCATCGAAGAAGAACATCAATACGGCCCCAAGGTTTCTACCGCGATTGAAGCGGTGCATGTTCAAATGGGATTGTTACAAAAAGTCACTGTCGAACATCTCTTCAAGATGCGCGCTTTGTTAAATCCCGACCAGCAAAGGGCGTTTGACGAGCGGGTATCAAACTCGCTGACCGCAGGGTATTAAGTGCAAAAGTCGCAGTCTGACGCGCAAGTTCCGGAAAATGCGCTCATCGCAGAGGCTGCAAAAGGTAGCAAAACTGCATTCAACCGTGTGATGAACCAGCAAGCGCCCCGGCTGCAAAATATCGCCCTGAGAATGATGGGCAACAGTTCAGATGCCGAAGATGCCGTTCAGGAGGCGCTGGCAGCTGCTTGGTTCAAGCTCGCCAGCTTTGATTTGTCGCGACCCATTTCTCCGTGGCTCACCCGGATTACAGTCAATAAATGCCGCGATCTTTTGCGTAAACGTCGGATCAGGCAGTTTTTTGAATTTCACAGCGACAATGAAGCTGGCATGATAGTAGCTGACGATGCACCTGACCCAAGTGCAGAATTGCAGGCGCGTCAGGCGCTTGAAGTCATGCAAAAAGAGATCACTCGCTTGCCAGCGACATTGCGTGAGCCGTTTGTTCTGGTCACTTTTGGCGAGAATAGCCAAGCCGAGGCGGCGCATATTCTCGGAATATCTGAGAAAGCCGTCGAAACGCGAATTTACCGTGCCCGCAATCGCCTGCGAGAAATTTCTGAAAAATTTGAGGGGTGAAGGAGTCTCCTCCGTATTGAGAAGCATATCGGTTTAGTAATCAGGATCACATATGCTTTCTCTTCCCCGTCGCCGCTTCCTTTCATCTGCTCTGCTTGCTGGCGGCGCGGTCGGATTTTCCTCTTCCATGCCTGCTTGGGCACGCGGAGCAATGGCAGGTTCGGTGCGTAAGGGCATTGACGAAGTTTCAGGCTCAAGCATTGATCTTGCCATCGGACGCGGTCAATTTTCAACGGGCGGACGCAGCGGTCATGCAATCGCGGTGAACGGCACCGTGCCGGGGCCGCTGGTAAGGTTACGCGAGGGGCAGGATGTCCGACTGAATGTTACCAACAACCTCGATGAGGATAGCTCAATTCACTGGCACGGCATATTGCTTCCCTTCCAGTTTGATGGTGTTCCGGGCGTGTCCTTTCCCGGTATCAAGCCCGGCGAGACCTTCACAGCGCCCTTCAAGGTGCGCCAGAGCGGCACCTATTGGTGGCACAGCCATTCGGGGCTGCAGGAACAGATGGGGCATTATGGCCCAATCATCGTCGATCCTGCAGGGTCAGACCCGGTAGCTTTTGATCGCGAATATATCATCCTTCTCAGCGAATTTACGCCGATGCACCCACATGTCATCATGAAGAAGCTGAAACATGCTGATGGCTATTTTGACTATCAGAAAACCACTGCCACTGATGATCGCAAATTGAGCGGCAAAGAACGCCGAATGTGGGGCAAAATGCGGATGTCACCCACCGACATACTTGATGTGTCGGCGGCAACTTATACTTATCTTATCAACGGGCACGGCCCTGCCGATAATCTAGAACTGCTTTTCAACCCTGGAGAAAGGGTGCGGCTTAGGATTATCAATGGCAGCGCAATGACCTTCTTTAATCTGCGGATCCCAGGCCTGCCGATGACGGTGGTGCAGGCCGATGGCCAAAATGTCATGCCAGTAGAAACCGATGAATTACAGATCGGGGTTGCAGAAACCTATGACGTCGTTGTCCAGCCAACCGCGGACAAGGCCTTCACCTTCGTAGCAGAATCTATGGACCGCTCGGGCATGGGCGTTGCTACCTTGGTTCCCCGTGCAGGAATGCGCGCCGAAGTCCCGGCCCTGCGCGATCCGCCAATACTGACGATGGCTGACATGGGGATGGCGGGCATGGATCATGGAGCATCGGGTGGTGCGCCAGCAAGCGGCATGGACCATTCGCAAATGGATCACAGCAAGATGAGCGCTGATGAGATGGCCAAGATGGATATGCCCGGGATGGATATGAGCGGCGGTGATGGCATGGCCGGTGTGGACATGAGCGGTATGAAAATGCGCGACACGTCGATGCTGCCGTCCGATGTAAAAGTCGGTCCTGGCCTAGACATGGTTTCAATGAATGCGGCGGACCGCATGGGCGATCCCGGAATCGGACTCGACAAAGTCGATCACCGTGTCCTCAATTACAAGCAGCTCGCGGCTCTGATCCCGAGCACGGACCACCGCAAGGCCTCGCGCAACATGGAAATCCATCTAACCGGCAGCATGGAACGCTATATGTGGTCGTTCGACGGCCAGAAATTCTCAGCCGTCTCCGATGAACCAATCCGCTTCGCCTATAATGAGCGCGTTCGGGTGAAACTCGTCAACGACACGATGATGGCGCACCCGATCCATCTGCACGGACATTTCTTTGAACTGGTCAATGGTCAAAAGAACCAACCGCTCAAGCATACCGTGATTGTTCAACCGGGCGGCAGCGCCAGTTTTGACCTGACCGCCGATGAACCGGGCGACTGGGCGTTTCACTGTCATTTGCTTTATCACATGCACGCAGGGATGTTCCAGATTGTCACGGTTGCCTCACAATCGGGAGCGGACGCATGAAATCGCTGATAATCATTCTCGCGGTCGGTGTATCCGCACCTGCAATGGCGCAACATCAAGGCCATGACATGAGCATGCCAGGGATGACAATGCCCGCGCCAAAAGCAAAGCCCGAACCAAAGCCAACGCTAAAACCCAAGCCTGCGTCTGTTGCGCCGAAGCCCGCGCTTGCCAAACCACAAGCCAAGGCTGCGCCAAAAGCCAAGCCTGCAAAAATTCAGCCCGGCCCTCCCAACACGGTCCCCACCGAAGCGCCAATGGTGATGGACCATGGTAGCATGGATCATAGTCAAATGGACGAGCAGCCAGCGATGGCGGATATGGATCATTCGACAATGGATCATGGCCAGATGGATCATGAAGCTATGGATATGCCAGGTAATGACATGGCCGATATGACGGCGCCCATGGCTGACGAAACACCTCCTCCCGAAGCTGGTAGAGGGCCTGCGCGTGCTGCCGATGCGATATGGGGAGCTGACGCTATGAGCGGCTCCAGGAAGCAGCTGGCGGCGGAAAATGGCGGCATGAAAACGCTTTGGGTGATGGCTGATCGCGCTGAATATCGTGTGCGAGATGGCAAGAACGGCTACTTGTGGGACGGTCAGGGCTATTATGGCGGCGATATCGACAAATTCTGGTTCAAGAGCGAAGGCGAAGGCAATTTCGGCGAAAAGATAGAAAGCGCAGAGGTGCAGGCGCTATGGAGCCATGCCATTGCACCATTTTTCGATTTGCAAGCGGGCGTGAGGCAGGATTTTGCGCCGCGCGACCGGACCTATGCAGTTATTGGAATACAGGGTCTTGCGCCTTACCTGTTCGAAATCGATGGGGCAGCATTTTTGTCTGACCGGGGCGATTTGACTGCGCGCTTCGAGGCTGAATATGACCAGCGCATAACGCAGCGACTGATCCTGCAACCCCGCGCAGAACTCAATCTTGCGGCGCAGGATGTTCCTGAATTGGGGATTGGCGCGGGGATCGATGCTGCTGAACTGGGAATACGCTTACGATATGAATTTGCCCGCGAGTTTGCGCCCTATATCGGCATCGAACAGGAATGGAAAGTTGGGCAAAGCGCCAGATACGCGCGGGCGGGCGGAGAAGATCCCAGCGTCACCAATTATGTTATCGGGATTAGATTCTGGTTCTAATATTTTTAGGGGGGGGGAGTATGGAATATATTGGTTTGGCGCTAATTTTGACGCTTTCTACAATTTCTTATCAAGCTGTGGCGCACGATAAAGACGCAGAATCTGCATCTATGATGGGGACACCTGAAAGCACGCTCGAAGCATATCGAAGCGGCATAGAAAGTCTCGATGATACCAATATGCCCCGCCTATTCACGGATGACGCGCTGGTATTTGAAAATGGAAAAGCGGAGGGCAGCTTTAGCAATTATCTTGCCCATCATCTCAGTCCTGAACTCAAAGAGTTTGAGAGCTTTACATTCAACAATGAGACTATCGATATATCTGTCATAGGTGAAACAGCAATCGCCTGGGAAACCTATACATATACGATAGTGCTAAAGGATGGCCGGATTATCGAAAGGCAAGGCGTTGCCACTGCGGTTCTCGTGAAACGAGACGAAAGCTGGAAAATTGCTCAATATCACTCATCTTCCCGCACGCCCAAGAAATAGCATGGCAAGACAGCAATAAAACCGATGCCTTTTTGGGAGGAGATAGCGTGACACAAAAGACCCATATACGGGCGAGTAAAATTCATAAATGGCTCGCGCTCTTTATCGGTGCACAGTTGCTGCTCTGGTTTGCAAGCGGCGTTATTATGAGCGTTGTGCCAATCGAGACGGTCCGCAGCGAACATCTTGTCGCGCGAGAGCCTGAACAACTCAATAGCCTTGTTGGGCTAGTGACACCTGAAAATTTGGGTCGCGAAATATCGGGGAACGTGGTTTCCTTGCGATACCGTAGTGTCTTAGGCAGGCCTGTTGCTGAACTTGAAAATGGGCGAGGCGAGACATTCCTTTACGATGCCAAAACGGGCATCAAACGTAGCCAAATAACGTCAAAAGAAGCCGGGTTAATAACGTCTCGCGCTTGGATAACCGGTCGCCCCAATATTGCGGCCGTCGAAAAGGTTGTGACCGGCTCCACAGAATATCGAGGCGCGCTTCCTGCTTGGCGAGTTGATACCGAGGATGACGTTTCTGTCTATATTCCGCTATCGACTGGCGAGATTGCAGCGGTGCGTAGCACAACTTGGCGTGTTTATGATTTCTTCTGGGGTCTGCATATCATGGACTGGAAAAACCATGAGAATTTCAACAGCTGGTGGCTCGTCATTTTTGCATTGGGCGGCCTGACTATGGCTCTTTCTGGATTGTTACTCATCATTAAGCGATGGCCGTTTCGGCGAAGTCGTAAGGGCCGGAACCTTCACACTACTCACGCGTAGTCTGGCCGTATTAAAAACACTTGCGCCTGATAAAAATAGGGAGAGGAAAACATGGGTAAATACACACGTTTCATCGTCATGATACTGACTTCAACGCTTGCGATGTTCGGGCTGATGTATCTCAACACCTATGCATTCGACCACGTATATTTTAGTGAGACACGCACATGGATGGCAATCTACATGGGCGCTGCGATGGCGATTATCATGTTGTTATTTATGCTTGGCATGTATGATGATAAGCGCAAGAATGCGATGATATTGGGCGGCGCAGTTCTCATATTTGCCGGCTCCTTGTTTCTTGTCCGATCGCAGGATACGGTTTCCGATCAGGCGTGGCAAAAGGCGATGATACCTCATCATAGCATTGCCATACTGACAAGTGAGCGCGCCAATATTGAAGATAAAAGAGTGCGCGAGCTAGCCGATGGAATTATCAGAGCCCAACGGAGAGAAATCAAAGAAATGGAATGGTTGATCAACGATATCAATCAAAATGGCAAGGCAACGACAGATGCAGAAGCCTCGGCGCGCGCCGTCCCAAAATTTGAAGGCGAGCTAAATCCCGCCGACTAACGCTAATGCTCACATCATTACAAACGTCCGAGTAGTTATCTATAAAGCCATTTTTTTCTGATGCCCGTCTGTTAGTTCTGATGTTGGATCAATATTGAGAGTTGAGCTGCTGTAGTTGCGAAGATTGAAACTATATGGTTGGAGATGCTAACCGTAGACTAGCAAGCGGTGCCTGCTTCCACTCAACTGAACATTGGAAGCCGCCATATCGCCAACGGCCCAATAGCAGTCGGTCCGATACGCGCCCATTTGAAGACATTAGCGTCTGGGCTGCCATAACCCGATAGCGGGCCTAAGGCCGAGCCATATTCAGTGAAACATTGCATCAACGATGGCGCAGTCCGGGACTTCTCCGCCATCGCATTTCTGCGCCATGTCCGACAATGTTTGCTCCAAACGTTTCAGGTCGGATATTTTCTGTTGAATAGTGGTAATGTGATTGTTGGTTACGGCCAGCACTTCGCCGCACGTATATTCGTTGGAATCGACCAGGCCGAGCAGGCCTCTCAGCTCTGCAATTGAAAAACCGAGTTCCCGTGCGCGCAGAATGAAGCGTAACCGCGCCTGATCATCGGACGAATAGACCCGGTGACCACTGCTCGTGCGATCTACGGCGCGTAACAGCTCGATATTCTCGTAATACCTTATCGTTTCGATGTTACATCCGGCGATTTTCGCCAGTTTTCCGCGCTTGACAGATGGTTGCATAAAAAGTCCTTGTTCCTGTAGTTACTACAGAGAGTATAGTCGTCTCCATCGAAGATCAATCGCAATGAAAGAGTATATTTTGCCAGGGACTATCCAGACAGAAATGCCTGCTCCATCACCGGACAAACGCAGTTGGTGGGCTGTTGGCGGCATCTCCGGGGCTATATTGGCATCGTCCTGCTGCATCGCACCACTCGTCCTTGTAACACTTGGAGTTAGCGGAGCGTGGATCGGAAATCTAACTGCGCTCGAACCCTATAAGTGGTATTTTGTGTCAGTGACCCTCGGGTTTCTGGCTGCGGGTTTTTGGCATGTCTATTTTCGGACAAAACCTGCCTGTGAAGAAGGCTCATATTGTGCCCGACCACAATCCACCATCGTCACGAAAACCGCTCTCTGGGTGGGAACATTGCTCATCGCTCTATCCATCACAATCGATTGGTGGGCACCGTATTTTTATTAGGAGAAAGATTATGAAACCTGCTTACATCATTTTTACAGTCGTTGTCGCTCTTGGAGCAGGCGGACTGGGAGCGGTGGCATTGTTGCCGACGTCCGGTGCTCAAGCCGTTGCAGAAGCGGCATCTCAGAATGCCCCAAAAACTGAAACATTCGATATCGAAAAAATGACCTGCGCCGCCTGTCCGATTACAGTCAAGAAGGCGATGGGCAAGGTCAGCGGCGTGTCTTCTGTCGATGTCGATTTTCAGGCAAAAACCGCAACAGTGACCTTTGATCCCAAACTGGCAAATGCATCCGCAATTGCTTCTGCATCGACCAACGCCGGTTATCCAGCCAGCATAGTGGCTGATGGAGCGGATCGCTGATGCAGCCTCAATCCAGATTGACCTGCCCTGATTGCGGGCATCAGGAAACCGAGACCATGCCGACCGATGCCTGTCAGTTCTTCTATGACTGCAAGGGGTGCAAGATTGTTTTGCGACCCAATGCGGGCGATTGCTGTGTCTACTGCTCCTTTGGCACCGTTCCGTGTCCGCCCATTCAGGAGGCTCAGGCATCTGGCGCAATCGCGTCCTGTTGCTGAGATTGAGGGATTCAAATGGAAACACAAAAATTCGATCTTGTTGTTCTGGGCGTCGGCATGGCGGCCGTCACCGCGGCTAACAAATGTGCGTCAGCTGGCTGGTCAGTCGCAGTCGTGGACGAGCTACCCTATGGCGGCACATGTGCCCTTAGAGGATGCGACCCCAAAAAGATGTTGAGGCGCGGCGCCGAAATATTCGACGCTGCTTCCTTGATGAAGGGCAAGGGCATAGAGCCCGGCAGCCTGGCTATCAACTGGTCGGACCTGATGGCGTTCAAGCGGACATTCACGGAAAAAATGCCGCCAAAAATAGAATCTGGACTCGATGTGAACGGTGTCACCACGTTGCACGGCAGCGCAAAATTTATCGGCAAAAATAAAATCGAGATTAGCGGTAATACGCTGCTGGAAGCGAAGAAGGTGCTGATTGCTACAGGTGCAAAGCCCCGAAAAATTGATTTGCCTGGGGCGCAGTATCTCATTGATAGCACAGAGTTTCTGGAACTGGAGAGCCTCCCGAAAAAGATCTTGTTTGTCGGTGGCGGGTTCATCTCCTTCGAGTTCGCTCATATCGCGGCGCGCGCGGGCAGCGACATTCAGATCATTGATCGCGGCGAGCGTGCGCTCAAGGGATTTGATCCCGATCTTGTCGATAAATTGCTGGAGCGAAGCAAAGAGGCAGGAATCGAGGTGGTTCAGAAGACCAGTCTCGTCTCCATCGCCCAAGAAGGTAGCGGCTATTCGGCTACCCTTGATGTCGACGGCAACACGCAAAAATATTCGGTTGATCTGATCGTGCATGGCGCGGGGCGCGTTCCTGCGATCGACTATCTCGATCTGGACAAGGCGGGCGTCGATTCCAGCGCCCACGGCGTCAAAGTGAATGAATTTCTGCAAAGCATCTCCAATCCGTCAATTTATGCAGCGGGTGATGCGGCGGACACCAAAGGTGCACCGCTCACGCCGGTGGCCGTGTTTGAAGGCAAGGTGGCTGCGTCAAATATGCTGAAAGGCAATCATGCCAAACCGGACTATAAAGGCGTTCCCACAGTGGTATTTACGATACCCGAACTGGCGCGCGTGGGCATGCTGGAAGAAGAAGCAAAAGCGGCCGGTTACAAGCTGCGCATCGCGACAAACGATACAAGCGGCTGGTATTCCAATCTTCGGGTGGGGGAGACCTGCGCTGCAACCAAAGTCATCATCGACGATGAAACCGACAAGATATTGGGCGCGCATTTGCTGGGGCCGGAATATGCCGAAATCATCAATTTCTTCAGTCTGGCGATGCGGCTTGATTTGACCACCAGCGACCTGAAAAAAATGGTGAGCGCCTATCCATCGGTTGGTTCCGATATTGGCTCGATGTTGTGAGGTAAACTGCTATAACTTTGAAGATCGAAATTAAATCGTTGGAGGTCGTTAAAGTGAACAAACCGATGACCTCTGCTTTCGCACAACCGAACATTGGAAGCCGCCAGTCTGAAATGCGTCCAGTTGTTGTCGTTCCCGCGATCTGTTCTCGATACTGAAAGCTGAATTTCAGCGTATCAAACTTGCAGTCGCAGCCAAGATACACTGAAAATATAATCTCAGATCAATTGGCTTTATCCAAGGTAGCTAGTGTTCGACGAAGATTTTGATTCCCAGGCCAATGAGAATGACGCCTCCTGCGACTTCGGCATGTCTCCCGATGCGCGAGCTTGCCATTCCGCCGATCATCACGCCCAAGCTGGAAAGCAAAGCTGTAACTGTCCCAATAATAACACAGGCCAGTAAAACCGGAAGGCCAAGAGCAGGCAGCATGATGCCGGCAGCAAAGGCGTCTATGCTCGTTGCTATCGCAGCCGTTCCCAGCGCCCAGCCTGAGAGACTGGACACCGCATCTCTTTCGTTCCTGCCCAGCGCTTCCCAAAGCATTTTTAACCCTAAACCGCTGAGCAGAATGAGAGCAATCCAGTGATCATAAGCGCTGATCTCCGAAACAAAAGCTATTCCAAGGGCCCATCCCAGAAATGGCATGATGCCCTGCGCTACGCCAAATGCCATTCCCGTTCGAGTGGCGTGAAACATGGAATTATGTCCTGCAGCCCCTTGAGCAACCGCCACCGCAAAGGCGTCCATCGCCAAGCCCACAGCAAGAGCTACAATGAGAAACAGGTTTTCCATTTAATGCGCTTTCCCAGCCGTCTAAGCTGGATTCACTTCCACGGTGATATGAGAAAGCCCCACGGTTTCGGCCAGTCTCTCGCGATAAACAGCGGGGGCTGTATCACTTTCCGTAATGACTGCTACAATAGCGGCATGGTGTCCTGGACCCAGTTGCCAGACATGCAGGTCGGAGATTTTGTCTCCAGCTTCCTCGATGATCGAGCGGATTTTTGCTGAGACTGGGTCGCCCGCTTTTCTGTAATCCAGCATCGTTGAGCCGGTATCGCGCATCAAACCCCATGACCAGCGCGCAATGACAAGCGAACCGACGATACCCATGAGCGGGTCAAGCCATATCCATCCGTAGATGCTGCCGGCTATCAGCGCAATTATTGCCAATACCGATGTTAGAGCATCAGCCAGCACATGGAGATAAGCAGCGCGCAGATTTTGGTCCCGGCCATGGTGTTCAGCATGATGGTCGTGATCGTGGCTATGATCGTGATGATGGCTGTCCCCATGATGATGATCATGATCGTCGCGGAGAAACCAAGCACTGACCAGATTCACAATTAGGCCAATGATGGCCACGAAGATTGCCTGGGGGAAGCTGATCGGGATCGGATTTGCCAGTCTGACGACACTTTCCCATCCTATCAGTAGCGCAACCAACGCCAGAACAATTGCGCTGGCGAAAGCTGCAAGGTCCCCCACCTTGCCGGTGCCGAATGTGAAGCGGGGGTTCTTGGCATTGCGGCGTGCATATAGATAGGCGAGCGCAGCGATCAGCATCGCAGCGGCGTGCGTGGACATATGCCAGCCATCGGCGACCAGCGCCATCGAACCGTAAATTGTCCCGGCTGCAATCTCGACAACCATCATCACGCTGGTCAGGGCAATAACGAACCAGGTCCGGCGTTCGTTCCGTTCGTGATTTTGGCCTAAAAATACGTGATCATGTTCGTGTCCGGCTTGAGTTGCAGCTTCGGAGGTTATCATTTCAAATATGTCCGGATAACCTGGATCAGATCTGTCGCGCCTTGAGCGCGCGCTTCATCAGTGTCCGTTTCAGGATTGGAGACATGTTCGCGGACATGATCCTCAATCAATTCCACGGTAAGCCCATTTACGGCTCCTCGAACCGAGGCGACAAGATTGAGTATCTCACCGCAAGGAGCCTTGTTTTCCAAAGCCCGCTCAATGGCTTCTAGTTGCCCTTTAAGGCGGCTGACGCGCGCCAGAAGCTTTTTATCATCCGATGTATGTGACATAGCATAGGGGGCTACCCTATATTCTGAATTTTGTAAAGGACCTGTTGAATCGCAATAGATTATGTCCCCCGTCAGCGATTGATTGAGTGTTCATCGCGTTGGCTTGGCGTGGCAGTGGTTTTAGATGTATTGCGCATCTGTTCTACTATTTTTCAATAGCCACAAACAGCACCAACTGAGCCCAAAAATCCAACCGCCCAGCACATCGCTTGGCCAATGGACGCCCAAGGCAATCCTCGACGTGCCGATCAAGACAGCCAATAATAGCGCACCACAAATCAGGGAAAAACGTGCATATCGGCCTGGCACGAGTTTAAATAGCGCCAGTGCGGTAAGGATATAGGCGATAGTCGAGTTCGCGGCATGGCCGCTTGGAAAACTCGCTGAATTGGGAACAGAAAGATATTCTACAATCGCAGGTCGCGGCCTGCCGAAAAAATCTTTTAATAAGGATACTGCCCAAAATCCACTGAGAGACAAAGCGGGCAACAAGAATGCATTGAAATAGGCTTTTTTGGCGATCAGAAAGAATGATACGGCAAATATGACCAGAAGCAGGAAGGTTGAATCTCCCAAAAAGGTGATATTGCGGACAAATTGGAGCAGCCAGTCCGGGCCCATCAGTATATCCGAATTTCTCGGCGATCGAAAAGCAAGCAAAAGGGTTCTATCTATTGCATCTAAATGACCTTTCGCCACCTTCGACCAGAATACCAAGAAAATTCCGGCTAGAATGAATGATGGTATCAATTCGAAACCGCGCTGAAATATCTTTAGACGAACGCTCATATCTTCACTCGTTTTTTGCGTTTTGGGTCAACCCTGCTTGATTGCATTAAACTCGGCTCAAATCTGATATTCAACAGGCTCTCGCTCTTCCATCCATGAGCACGACCGGCATGATGGCCGCACCGATTAACTTTCCTTATATCCCAGCAGCCGCAAGGCATTTATGACCACGACAAGCGTCGATCCTTCATGCATCACGACAGCGGGGCCGATCCCCAGGCCGAAGAGTGTTGCCGGGATCAATACGGCCACCACGCCGAGACTGATCCAAAGATTTTGACGGATAATGCTACTTGTCGATCTGCTGAGACCAACGGCAAAAGGCAATGTTGCCAGATCATCTGCCATTAACGCGATATCTGCCGTTTCAAGCGCGACATCGGAACCGGCGGCTCCCATGGCTATTCCAACAGTCGCATTTGCCATCGCGGGGGCATCGTTCACACCATCACCAACCATCGCCACTCCGCCCTGATCGCTCAGTTGAGCAATTTTCTCGACCTTGTCATCCGGCATTAGGTCACCAAAGGCTTCGTCAAGACCTACTTCCAGGGCGATCGCGTCGGCGACTTTCTGATTGTCGCCAGAAATCATCATCATCCGTGAGATTCCAATAGACCGGAGCTTGTTTATCACTTCGGACGCTGCAGCGCGGGGCGTATCCATGAGGCCGAGAACGCCAATAAATTTGCCGCCACGCCTGACAATCATGGTGGTGCGACCGCGTGAAGACATTTCGGTGACTTTTTGGGCGACATCTTCAGGAAGCGAATCCTGATCATCGTCGAGAAACAGCCCCGCTTTTCCTATCAAGACCTTTTCGCCATTGATTTTGGCAGTAACGCCTTTGCCCGTTATGCTCTGAAAATTTGTAGCGATCAGATCCGATGATCCGAGGCGTTTTTCTGCAGCACGCACAATAGCTTGCGCCAGAGGGTGATCACTATGCACTTCGACAGCGGCAGAAATAGCGATGAGTTCGTCTGCTCCAATTTCTCCGAAAGGCACCGTTTCGACTAACTCCGGTTCGCCAATCGTAAGGGTCCCGGTTTTGTCAAAAGCGATCGAATCAAGCTTACCCAGCATCTCGAGAGGCGCGCCGCCCTTTATGAGAACGCCGCCCCGCGCTGCACGGGCAATCCCGCTTAAAACAGCGCTGGGTGTTGCAATAGCCAGCGCACAGGGGCTGGCGGCAACGAGGACTGCCATCGCCCTGTAAATGCTATCGGAGACTGGCTCGTCTATCACCAACCAAGAAAATCCAGTTGCGATTGCAAGCAGAATGACAACCGGCACAAAAATCCGCTCAAACTTATTGGTGAAGCTCTGCGTTGGCGATTGACGCGTCTCCGCATCGTTCACCATTTCGACAACCCGGGCCAATGTGGTTTCCGACGCCAATCGGGTGACTTGCACTTCGAGGCTACCGCTTCCGTTTATGGATCCGGCGAAAACCCTATGTTCGGATTTGACTTTATCGGCTGCTTTGGCCGCCGCTGCAGCATTGTCGACCGGACGCTTGTCGACCGGGACGCTCTCACCGGTTATGGGAGCCTGGTTGACGCTGCTCGCCCCTTTGACAACAAAACCGTCTGCTGGAAGTCGCTCGTTGGAGCGGATGATTACAATATCGCCGATTACCAACTCGGCCACGGGCAATCGCAATTCCTCTCCATCCCTGCGGACCACCGCCTCCTCGGGAGCAAGGTCAGACAGTGCGGATATGGCATTGCGCGCGCGGGCCATTGCATAATTTTCAAGTGCATGGCCGATGCTGAACAGGAATAATAGAAATGCTCCCTCTGCCCATGCCCCGAGCCACGCCGCCCCGCCGGCGGCAACGATCATGAGAAAATCTATTTCAAATTTTCGATTTCTGATTTTTTCGAAGGCTTCCAATATCGTAAAATAGCCGCCGAAAAAATAGGCCGCTACCAAAAACCAGAACCCAATATTCGCCGGCAGAAGATTGATTTTTGGTCCCAGCCATCCGGCAAGAAGGGTTGCACCGCAAAGGCCTGCAAATACCATTTCTGCACGGCCACCAAGCAGCCTGTCGATTAGCCCTCCGTGCGAGTGATCCGAATTTTCCGAATGCTTGCTGTGCTCATCGGTCATTTCTGTTCTGCCGCTCGCGTGAGAACATCAACCTTTTCGAGGCTGACTAGCCCGATCCCCCGCAGATCGTCTAGCTGAGTGTAGAAATCTTCCAGTCGTGCCCGGGCATCGATTATTTCGATCACCACCGGTGGATTATCGCCAATTCCGAACGCGTGATGTTCATGAACAATGGAAGACGAGGAGAACCCCAATATTCCTTTCAGGACGGTGCCTCCGCGAAGGCCATAAGATCTGGCCCGATCAATAATGGTGGTAACAACTGTCTCGTCCCCATGCATTGCGGCTTCATCGGTATAAATCCGCATGAGTGATATTTGTTGCGGCTTTTGCATTATGCACTCCTTCTCATTCTGGCTTTGGACGGAAACGTTGCAGGATTGGAAATTTGTCCAAAGAGGGCGTGAATCGCTTGATATGCGGCCTCAAATCGGGAAATTCGCGCTCAAGCATCAACCGTGTCACGGCGGGCAACACGAAAAGCGTCAAAATCGTTGCGGTGATCAAACCGCCGATAACCACGATCGCCAACGGCTTTTGCACCTCAGCGCCTGTGCCAGTCGCGATTGCCATCGGAACGAAGCCCAATGACGGCACGATGGCTGTCATCAGAATGGACCTGTAGCGTTCGACTGCGCCAGAGTAGATGGCCTCAACCAATTCCACGCCAGATTCAAGACGCCCCTGAATGGCGGTCATCATCACAAGTCCATTGAGCACCGCCACGCCGGCCAGAACAATAAAGCCCACAGCAACCGAGATAGAGAATGGCAGACCCGTTGCTGCTAGCGAGAATATCCCGCCTGCAATTCCCAGAGGGACTGTGACAAATACTGCGGCAGCCATACGGAAGTTACCGAGAGCCATGACCAGCAGACCAAAGATCAACAGCGCTATGACAGGAACAACAAGATTGATTCTTGCCTGAGCGGCCTGCAGGCTTTCAAATTGCCCGCCCCATTCGAGGATGACTCCTGATGGTAGAGCGACATCGCGCTCAATTTGGGACTTCGCTTCGTTCACAAAGGAGCCAACATCGCGGCCTCGAACATTGAGCTGCACAACAACGCGCCGCTGTCCGTTTTCCCGGCTGATCTGATTGAGGCCTTCGGTTTCTTTCAGGGTAGCCAAGGATCGGAGTGGAACCGACGACCTTTTCCCGAAACCATTTTCCGGCAAAATAACTGGTAGCGCTCCGATAGCGTCGATATCGTTACGCACTTCGCCAGGTAGCCTCACAACAATATCAAACCTGCGGTCGCCCTGAAATACCAGCCCGCTTTCGGCGCCGCCCAATGCGGCGCTGACGGTTGCGGCCACTTCATCAACGGTGAGACCATGGGCTGCAATTGCCGAATTATCGAATTGCACGTCCAATGTCGGAAAGCCCTCGGTTTGCTCGACGCGGACATCCGCAGAACCTTCAATACCCGAAAAAACGGTCGCAAGCTGATTGGCAGTGGCCGACAGCTGCTCGAGGTCGTCGCCAAATACCTTGACGGCAACATCACCCCGCACACCTGCAATCAACTCATTGAAACGCATTTCAATGGGCTGACTGAACTCGTAATTCTGGCCGATGAGATTGGCTAGTTTCGCTTCCATCTGTTCCACCAGCTCTGTCTTTGAAAGCGACGGGTCGGGCCATTCATCTTTCGGACGCAAAATGATAAATGCATCGGAAATATTGACCGGCATGGGATCGCTGGCCACTTCAGCTGTTCCGGTTTTTGAATACATGAAGCGGACCTGTGGAAATTTGGAAATCTCCCGCTCGATCTGTTTTTGCATTGAAACAGATTGATCCAGCGAAGTGGACGGTATTCGGATCGATTGAAGGGACAGATCCTGTTCGTCGAGTTGCGGCATGAACTCGCTACCGAGAAAGCCGAACATACCGATCGACAGTCCAAATACGGCAAGGCCTGCCAAGGTTGCCCGTCCGGGCCATTTCAGTGCTTTTCGTAATGCCGGTTCGTATTTGCTTTTGCTCCAGCTCACCATCCGAACCTCTTTTTCAGAAACACGGCCGCTTATCAGCAGAGCCAATAATGCCGGGACCAAGGTCAGTGAGAGAATAAACGCCGATATGAGCGCAAGCATTACGGTGATGGCCATCGGCGAGAAGGTCTTTCCTTCAACACCCTGGAAGGTGAGCAATGGCACGAAAACCAGCAAAATTATCGCCTGGCCAAATAGCGAAGGCCTGATCATTTCTCTTGTTGATGCGATCACTTCTTCCAGTCGTTCGCCTAGAGATAGAAGTCGCCCTTCTTCATGTTGCCGGCCTGCCATCCGGCGCAGGAAATTTTCCACGATGATAACACTGCCGTCAACGATCAAGCCGAAATCAAGAGCGCCCAAGCTCATGAGATTTCCCGAAACGCCAAATCGATTCATGCCGATTGCCATCATCACAAAGGAAACGGGAATGACGAGCGCGGTAATCAGCGCTGCCCTGAAATTGCCAAGGAGCAGGAATAGCGCGACGATAACCAACAAAGCTCCCTCGGTCAGGTTTTTTTCAACCGTGCTGATAGTCGCATTGACCAGTTTCGAACGGTCCAGAACGACTTCTAATTTTATGTTGGGAGGCATTGTCTTGACGATTTCTGCAAGCCTTTCACCGGTTGCAGCGGCAACCGCACGGCTGTTTTCACCAAGCAGCATCAATGCGGTTCCGACAACGACTTCTTCGCCATTCTCGGTTGCCGCGCCGGTTCGCAAATCGCCGCCATTGCTGACGGATGCAACGTCACGGACGCGAACAGGAATGCCTTCGCGTGTCGCGATGATCGAATTTTCAATTTCTTCCAGCGATTTGAGTCGTGCGTCTGCCCGCACCAGAAATGCCTCTCCGCCGCGTTCAACGAAGTTTGCGCCAACAGAAAGATTGACCCTTCCAAGCGCTTCGGAAAGATCGTCAAAACCGATACCGTAGGAAGAAAGCCGAGCCGCCGAGGGGGTAACGACAAATTGTTTGGCGTAACCACCAATCGAGTCAACACCAGCGATGCCCTTGACGTTGCGCAATTGCGGTCCGATTACCCAGTCTTGAAGCGTGCGTAGATACGCCGCCTTTGAGACTTCATCGTTCAAGCGTTCACCTTCGGGAGTCAGGTATGAACCATCAGATTGCCAGCCAGAACCGCCCGCAGCTTTTCCTTTTTCAAATGGCTCGTAGCTGACCGTCCACATCAAAACCTCGCCAAGCCCTGTGGATACCGGTCCCATTGCCGGTTCGGCAGTGGCCGGCAGGCTATTGCGAACAGTGGTCAGTCTTTCGGCCACCTGTTGACGAGCAAAGTAGACGTCGGCGCTATCGTCGAATATCGCCGTAACCTGCGAAAAGCCGTTCCGGGAGATGGATCGGGTCGTCTGCAGTCCCGGAATGCCCGCCAGCGATGTTTCAACCGGATAAGTCACCAAGCGTTCAATATCGAGCGGTGAGAGAGTAGGGTCGACAGTGTTGATCTGGACCTGATTATTGGTGATGTCAGGGACAGCATCAATTGGCAGATTAACCAGATTAAAGACTCCGAGTGCCGCGACTGCAGCAAGAAACAATACGGTAAGATACCGATTGCGGACGGACATTTCGACGAGACGTGCAATCATAGCCGTTGCTCCAATGGGAATGTATTAATCAATGTTCTGCTTCGCCGCGGCCAAGTTCAGATTTCAGGAGAAAGGCGTTTTTACCGGCGATTTGTTCGCCGGACTTGAGACCGTCGACAATCTCGATTCTACCGCCGCTCTTCGCTCCGGTCGTAACGGACCGTGCACGGAAACCAGATTTGGTCTTTACAAACACGACGTTGCGTCCTTCGACGGATTGGACAGCCTCTGCGGGAACAATCAATGCCGTAGACTGATCGCTTGTCGCCTGCTGAAGTATCCGCACCCGCACATATTCTCCGGGGACGAGTCTGGCGCCTGAAGCAGGGGCAAGCACGACAATGGCCGCTCTGTTTTCCGGATCGGCAGCTGGCGTAACCGCCAATACCCGAGCGGAGATTTCACCCTCGGGC